>Ga0335083_10000006_pt1 | contig 808994 bp, 688 predicted proteins | sample Lox_Sample_42_FD_206716 | JGI IMG/M metagenome (GOLD analysis project Ga0335083, IMG submission 206716) | Soil microbial communities from Loxahatchee National Wildlife Refuge, Florida, United States - Lox_Sample_4.2 | ecosystem: Environmental > Terrestrial > Soil > Wetlands | place: USA...
TTCGGGTTGTGCTTCCCTAGAACCTTCGTGATCGCCGCCGTCAACGTCGTCTTGCCATGATCAATGTGACCAATCGTCCCAACGTTGCAGTGCGGCTTTGTCCGATCAAATTTTTCCTTTGCCATTTTTTCCTCAGCTCATGAGCTGTCAGCTCTCAGCTTTCAGTAAAACTAAACTCTTCTCGACCACTCGCAACTAGCTATTATTTCGTGGTCGTCTTCCCCTGCGTCTTGGCGATAATCTCCTCTGCCACCTGACGCGGGGCCTCTTCATACCTGGCAAAATGCATCGAGTATTCGGCGCGGCCCTGCGTCGACGAACGCATGTGCGTCGCGTAGCCGAACATCTCGGCCAGCGGCACAATCGCCTTGATCACCTGCGAACCCGCGCGGTGCTCCATGCCTTCAATGCGCCCGCGGCGCGAGCTCAGGTCGCCCATGATCGCCCCGGCAAAATCTTCCGGCGTGACCACTTCAACCGACATTACCGGCTCGAGAATCACCGGGCTCGCCTTGCGCGCAGCTTCTTTAAACGCCATCGAACCGGCGATCTTAAACGCCATTTCGTTCGAATCGACTTCGTGGTAGCTGCCGTCGTAGAGCGTCGCCTTGATGTCGACCATCGGATAGCCGGCGAGAACGCCGCCTTCCATCGCTTCCTGCATGCCCTGGTCGATTGGCTTGATGTATTCCTTCGGCACCGTTCCGCCGACGATTTCGTTGACGAACTCGTAGCCTTTCCCCGGCTCGTTTGGCTCGAGGCGAATCTTCGCGTGTCCGTACTGACCGCGGCCACCCGTCTGGCGAATATATTTGCCTTCGGCTTCCGAGTGCTTGCGAATCGTCTCGCGATACGCCACCTGCGGCTTGCCGACGTTCGCCTCGACCTTGTACTCGCGCATCATGCGGTCGACGATGATTTCGAGGTGCAACTCGCCCATGCCGCTGATGATCGTCTGCCCGCTGTCCGGATCAGTGTGAACCTTGAAGGTGGGGTCTTCCTGCGCGAGCTTGGCCAGCGCCATGCCCATTTTTTCCTGGTCGGCTTTCGTCTTCGGCTCGACCGCGACCGCGATGACCGGAACCGCAAACGAAATCGACTCGAGCGTAATCGGGTGCTTCTCTTCGCAAATCGTGTCGCCAGTGCCGACGTTCTTCAGTCCAACTACCGCGCAAATATCGCCCGCCAGAATTTCCTGAATGTCTTCGCGCTTGTTGGCGTGCATTTTGAGCAAGCGCCCAATGCGCTCGTGCCTCATCGTGCGCGAATTCAAAACGCCTTCGCCCGATTTCAGCTGTCCGGAGTAGACGCGAATAAAGGTCAACTGGCCGACAAACGGGTCAGCCATGATCTTGAACGCCAGCGCCGAAAACGGCTCTTTGTCGTCGGCCTTGCGGGTCAGTGCCTTGCCGCTCTCAGGATCGACACCGTGCGTGTCCGGTGTATCCAGAGGGGAGGGCAGGTAATCCACCACCGCATCGAGCAGCGGCTGGACACCTTTATTTTTGAAAGCCGTTCCCACCACAACCGGGAACAGTTTCAGCGCGATCGTCGACTTGCGCAGTGATGACTTCAATTCCTGCGCCGAGATCGCCTCGCCTTCGAGGAACTTGTGCAAAATGTCGTCGTCGTTTTCGGCGACGGTCTCGACAAGCTGCGTATGGAACGCCTCCGCCTTCTTCTTCAGCTCGGCGGGGATCTCTTCCGTCTCGTATTCCGCACCCATCGACTCATCGTTCCACACGATCGCCTTCATCTCGACGAGGTCGACCACGCCTTTGAACTTGTCTTCTTGTCCGATGGGAATCTGAATCGCGACGGGCTTGGCGTTGAGGCGCTTGCGGAGGGTATCGACGGCGTGCTCGAAATCGGCACCCATCTTGTCGATCTTGTTAATAAAACAAATGCGCGGGACGCCGTATTTATCGGCCTGGCGCCAAACTTTTTCGGACTGCGGCTGCACGCCGTGAACGGCGTCAAACACCGCCACCGCGCCGTCCAGCACGCGCAGGGAGCGCTCCACCTCGGCCGTGAAATCGACGTGGCCGGGCGTATCGATAATGTTGATGCGGATGTCGCGCCAGGTGCAGGTCGTGGCGGCGGATGTGATCGTGATGCCGCGCTCCTGCTCCTGCTCCATCCAGTCCATGATGGCCGTGCCTTCGTGCACCTCGCCGATGCGATGCGTCCTGCCCGTATAGAACAGGATGCGCTCGGTCGTAGTGGTCTTGCCGGCATCGATGTGGGCCATGATGCCGATGTTCCTGCAACGTTCTAATGGGACTGTTCTAGGCACGACTCTTATCTACTCTTTCCAGGGCTCCAAAATTTCTAATTCCGCCTACCACCGATAATGCGCGAACGCCTTATTGGCTTCCGCCATGCGGTGCACGTCTTCCTTCTTCTTGATCGCGGCGCCTTTGCCGTTTGCCGCATCGAGCAGCTCATTCGTGAGCTTGTCGATCATTCCCTTTTCGCCGCGGCCCCGCGCGTAGGTCACGATCCAGCGGATCGCCAGCGACGTCCGGCGGTCCGGCGCTACTTCGATCGGCACCTGGTAGTTCGCGCCGCCGACGCGCCGCGTCTTCACTTCGAGCAGCGGCTTGGCGTTCTCGACCGCTTTCGTGAACAGCTTCAAGGCCTCGTCGCCGCCTTTTTCCTTCAACTTCTCGAGCGACTTGTAGAAGATGTTCTCGGCAGTCGACTTCTTGCCCTGCCACATCATCGAGTTAATAAACTTCGTCACCAGATCCGAACCGTAAACAGGATCGGCTTCGGTCTTGCGCTTCGCGATATGTCCTTTTCTCGGCATTGCTTTAAGCTCTCGATTTCGACTCTCAGCAATCACTGGCCACCGGCCACTGACCACTGGCAACTGCTTTTATGCCTTCTTGGCGCGCTTGGCGCCGTATTTCGAGCGGCTCTGATTACGCCCGGCCACGCCGGTCGCATCGAGCGTGCCACGCACCACGTGGTAGCGAACACCCGGCAGATCCTTCACGCGGCCCCCGCGAATGAGCACAATCGAGTGCTCCTGCAGGTTGTGGCCGACACCAGGAATGTAAGTCGTCACTTCGATTCCGTTCGTCAGGCGCACGCGAGCCACTTTGCGCAACGCCGAGTTCGGCTTCTTCGGCGTCTGCGTGTACACGCGGGTGCAAACGCCGCGCTTCTGCGGGCACGACTGCAGTGCCGGACTTGCCGTCTTGTACCGTGGGCTGGTCCGTCCGAATTTCACGAGCTGATTAAAAGTTGGCACTCTCGCCACTCCCAGACGCGATAACCGCGCATTTTCCGTACGACAGTTCCCAAAGACGAGGCTACCCTCGTCCCGGTTCTGGCACGGGCTGTCGCCCAGCCATACTCTCGCGCAGGCGATTTCGCCGCGCTGAGGATTTTCGGTTTCCCGTACTAATCGCCGACGACGGTGACGCCACGCCGCACCTTTAATAAGGATTGGAGGCGCTCCGTTTCGTCTGCTTCCTCCGCATAGCCTCGCGTGTCTCCCAACTTGCAGGGCGCTAGAGGTTTTCGCGGAACGTTTCAGCGAGGGCGTCCCGATCTCACATTCGATCGAGCCGGTGAATCTTTAAAGCTCAGCCAGAACTACCCCGGAGCCTATCTTCCACGCAGGTTGCGCATCGGATGGGACTGCCGTCTACAGGCAAGCCAGACTTAACTCGCGGAACCTTATGATAATAACAACCCGGCAAGCACATCGTCAACCACTTGCCGACGCATCGAAGAAATCAGGTCTCAGGTCTCAGGTCTCAGGTCTCAGGTCTCAGGTCTCAGGTCTCAGGTCTCAGGTCTCAGAAAAACGCTAACCGCTATAACGGTGCCGGAGTCAAATGGAGTGATCCATCAAAAATTGAGAACACCGCTTGTGGCCTATCGGTATAAGGAAATCTTGGGCTTTCCTGAGACCTGACACCTGAGACTTGCTGTAAGACCTTGCCCAATATCCCTATGACCTTCTACACTGGCAGTTTTCCAGCCAACATTTCACTCGCGTCCGGAGAAGGGCGCGGGGAGGGTTCATGCGTCGTTGCTCTACCGGCATCCTTCTGTTTATAGCGATCTCGTTCGTTCTAGCGCTGACTGCCTGCCTTGGCAAGAACAGCCCCGGCCAGGGAAACCAGGGAGTCGCCAGCGTTACGCTCAGCCCAAACGCTAACTTCTCGATGGATGTTGGTGGAACCCAGCTTTTCTCCGCGACCGCCAGAAATGCCTCCGGCGGTGTGGTAGTCGGCGCAGTTCAGTTCTTTGTCACAACTCCCCCCGGTTCCACGAACCCAGCGCCGCTCTCGCTGACGAGCGCAGGTTTCGCCTGCGCCGGGACCTGGGACTCGACCGGCACACTTTGTACCGCAGGTCAGCCTGGTGCAGCCGTGGTCACGGCTGTCGTTGAGGGTGTGAGCAGCGCGCCCACCACCGTGTATGTCCATCTGCACATCGATAACCTCCAGGTTTCGGCACTCCAGACCACCCCGACCTCCACCTCCTGTTATCAGAAAGGTCCGTGTTGCTCGCAGGGCCAAACCTGGCTCTACCAAGCGCTCGCCTATAACAATGGAGTTGACATCACCAGCACGATCGGCCAGCCAACGTGGCTGTCAACGAACAATACCGTGCTTACGGCGACGACTTATTTGCCACCCGACCAGCCCAAGGTTCTCAATCAGGCACAAATTACCGGTGGCTCGCCGGGCATCACGCAGCTCTACGCACAGACCTCCGGAACTACGAGCAATTCGCTGCCGATCACGACTTGTCTGGTGCAATATGTGCGCGTCAGGGCCGAAGGCCTCACCGGAGACGCCATCACGGTAAATAGCGGCACAAATGTTCCGATCGACGCAACTGCCGTCGACACCGAGGGCTACACGCTGACGAAAGCGCCTCTTACCTGGAGTACCAACAATCCAGAAGTTGTCTCGTTCGGCACGCCCTCGAACAACACCGGCGTGAATAACGCCAGTGCGCGCATCAACACCGGCGGAGCGGACGTCACCGCGTCCTGCACTCCACCCACTTGTAATATCGGGCTGACCCCGGGAGTTCCTGTCTACGCCAGCGACGGAGTTCTCCCGAACGGGTTGCAGGGATATGGCACGATCGAGATCAATGTCGCCGCTGGGTCGACGCCTCCCACCTACGTCGGCTGGGCCGCGACCGATCAATGCGGTGATCTCTCCGGCTGCACCAGCGTTCTATTCCAGATCACGCCGGGAACGACCCAGAACCCGATCACAGCCCAGGCCACTGCACCCCGCACGCCAAATTCGATCAAGTTCAATTTCTCGCAGTCCTCGCGGCTGTACATGGGAAGCGACCAAGGGCTCATGTACGCAGACGTATCTTCATCACCGACAGTGACCGAGGTTTCGGCTTCGACCACTCCGTGCAACGTCTCCTTGTGCGGAAACGTAATCGCGATCTCGAACGATGGCAAACAGGTGGTTGTCTCTGACGATATTTCGCCAACCCCACAGGTCTACATCTACAATTCGGCGGCCCAGTCCGGCAGCAGCGTGACCGATCTGGTTTTGCCCGGTGTAGGAGGCAAAGGCAGCCCTGACGTAGCCCAATCGGCTTCGTTTTCGGGTGATCAATCCAAGATCTTCATCCTGACGAACAGCGGCAAGATGTTCGTCTACTCCACCGTCGATGCGCTTGCGCAAGTCTCTATCCCGACTACAGGCACAGACGTCGCGTTTTCCGCCGATTCCAGCTTCGCCTATGTCACGGGCCTGACTTCCCCGACGGCAGGTTCTGTATCGGCTTTTTCGACATGCTCCACTCCGGGCGTGCCCAGCACACAACTTGGGAACGTGGCGACGGCAGATGTCCCATTGCAGATATTTCCTTCACCAAACCTTCCGACACCGTTACAAAACGGGCTGATCGCGCAGAACCTGTTCGTGCTTGAATCGTCCGGCAACCACCCCACCAGCTTGCAGGTGGTCACGGCGGAATTCACGCAGGTTCCTTACAACGATAATCAGTTCATCTGCAATCCACCGGATCTTAAGACATTCACCGCGAACCCCAACACCTTCAACCTGGGCGCCGGCAGTTTCACCCCAATCTATACGCGCCTTACGGGAGACGGCAGCGAATTCATTGTCGTTGGGCAGAACGTCCCAGCGGTCCTCGTCTTCAACGTGGCCAGCGGCACTACGTCGGCGGTTCATCTTGCCCGTGACGGCTACAACACGATCTATCCATACTCGGCGTCCTCAACCAGCGACGGCAGCCTGGTCTTTGTAGCGGCCTGCGATCAGTTCCAGAACAACGACCCGTCGCAGCCTTGCCTCGCCGGTTCGGTACATATCGTCAGCACGACCGGTCAGGGCGACTACCAACAGGTCCCCTACATCAACTACACGACGAACAACATGTGCAATAACCTCGGCGGGGACCAGGCGCTCTGTGTGCCGGATTTGATCGCGATCAAACCAGATTGAGGAAATTGCAGAAGGAAGAAGTCAGATTGCAGAAGTTAAAGGTGCATTGGCCCGAACTCCGGGTCATGCACCGATTTCTTTACCCACACTGTCAAGCACGCCGTTAATAAAAGTCACCGATTCAGGCGTCGAGAATTTGCGCGCAATCTCAATCGCTTCATTGATCACGATCGCGCGCGGCGTTCCGGGATAACCCAGTAACTCAGCCACAGCTCCCCGCAGCACATTGCGATCGACGGCGGCCATGCGATCCATCTTCCAGTGCTGCGCGTGCTTGCCGATGAGCGTGTCGATCTCTTCCTGCCGATCGCTCGCCACGCGAAACAAGTCCTCGGCAAATCCGCGTGCCTCCGGATCGATGTCCTGTCGCCCCGACCAAAAAGTCTGCCGGACGACATCCGGCGTCTGTTTCCCCATGTCGGCCTGAAACAGCATCTGAAGAACCAGTTCGCGAGATTTACGTCGAGTGCCCATAAAAGCAGGTCTTAGGTCCTAGGTGTCAGGTCTCAGGAAAACCTTAAAGCTGGGGTGCAATAAAGTCCAGAAGCGATACGGAGATTTTCGCGCGTAAATTAACGGGACCTTTTTCGTTTCTTAGAGGCATCGGGTTGTTTTGAGCTCTTCCTGCCACCTGACGCCTGAGACCTGAGACCTTGTTTCAGATTCGCCATCTCCACCGCCGCCAGCGCAGCCTCGAATCCCTTGTTTCCCATCTTCAGGCCGGCGCGATCGATTGCCTGCTCCAGCGTGTCACAGGTGAGCACGCCAAAGGCGTGAGGCACGCCAGTCTCCTGCGCCGATTGCCCAATCCCGCGCGTGCACTCATTCACGATGACATCGTAATGAGCCGTGTCGCCGCGCAACAGGCAGCCAATGCAAATGATCGCGTGATATTTGCCAGTCTCAGCCAGAGTCCGCGCCGCCGAAGGAATTTCAAACGCCCCTGGCACGCGCACCACCGCGATATCTTTCTTCTTCGCACCCGAGCGAATTAGCCCATCGCAAGCGCTAAGCAGAAGCCGCTCCGTGATAAATGCGTTGAAACGAGAGACGACAATCGCAAATCGCTTGCCGACGCCATTCAGCGATCCTTCAATGGCGGGGACCGCTGGCGATGGCGCCGACTCAATCTTCAATTTGGATTTCTTCTCTGTGATTCCTCGCCTCCGTGATGGGTGTTCTTCGTGTACCTTCGTGTCCTTGGTGGTTTTGATCTAAGACCATCAATGACGTGAAAAAAATGATCGTTATTTTCCTTTGAACATCGCAGCGCGCTTATCCAGAAACGCCGTCGTCCCTTCTTTCTTGTCTTCCGTCGCGCAGCAGACCGCAAACAGCGAGGCCTCAAGAAACAGTCCCTCAGCCAGCGTCATCTCCATACCTTTGTTGACCGCCTCCATCGCATACTGCACGGCGAGAGGGGCATTCGCAATGATCTTCGCCGCGATCGCCTCCGCTCGCGGAATCAGCTCAGTCGGCGCCGTCACTTCATTCACCAAGCCGATGCGATGCGCCTCCTGCGCCGTGATCATCTCGCCGGTCAGCACAAGCTGCATCGCGAGCCCTTTGCCCACCAGCCGCGGCAAACGCTGCGTGCCACCGTAGCCAGGAATGATTCCCAACTTAACCTCGGGCTGGCCGAGCTTGGCATTCTCGCTCGCAAGACGCATCGTGCAGGCCATCGCAATCTCGCATCCACCGCCGAGCGCGAAACCGTTGATGCAGGCAATCACCGGCTTGCCGAGATTTTCGATCAGGTTCAGCACCGACTGCCCGCGATGCGTGTACTCCTTGCCTGAAACGGCCTCGTGCTGCGCCAGTTCGCCTATGTCGGCGCCGGCAATAAACGCCTTCTCGCCCGCGCCGGTGAAGATCACGACGCGGATTGCCGCGTCCTTCTTGATGTCATGAAAAGCCGAGCGCAGCTCCTCCATGGTGGCCATATTGAGCGCGTTGAGTACCTTTGGCCGGTTGACGGTGACGTAGGCACTCGCATTTCTCTTTTCGAAGAGAATATTTTCAAAAGTCATGAAGAATTCCTTTCCGCGGATTCTCGCGGATGAACACTGATCAAAACCTACCACGCAGGCACCGAGCCACGGAGAAGAACTACCCTTTTTCTCTGTGACTCCGCGTCTCCGTGGTGGACGTTCAGAACTTGCCTGCCAACGGCTGCTCGGGGTTTGAATAGTCGTAGAACCCGCGCCCGGTCTTGCGCCCATACCAGCCCGCCATCACCAGCCGCTTCAAGAGCGGAGGCGATGCAAAACGTCGTTCTTTGAATTCGTCGTACATCACGTGCGTGATGTAGTAGGTCGTATCAAGGCCGACAAAATCGAGCAGCGTAAACGGACCCATCGGATAACCGCACCCCAGCTTCATGGCATTGTCGATGTCTTCAATCGAGCCCACGCCCTCTTCATACGCGCGGATGGCATCGAGCAGATACGGCACCAGCAGCCGGTTCACGATGAACCCGGTCTTGTCCGAAGTCCGCACCGGAACCTTGCCCAGCTTCTTGCCGAATTCGACAGCCGCGTCGTAGACATCCGGCGCGGTCGCGATAGTGCGCACGACTTCGACCAGCTTCATCAGCGGCACAGGATTAAAAAAGTGCAGCCCGATAAATCGCTCCGGCCGCTTCGTCGCCGCCATCAGTTCGGTCACGGAGATCGAAGAAGTGTTGGTAGCAAAAATCGCCTCGCGCTTCACGATCCCGTCGAGCGAGTCATACATATCCCGCTTCTGCTGCACATTCTCGATGATCGCCTCAATCACGATGTCGCAGTCGGCCAGATCCTGGCGGCTCGTCGTCCCCTTCAGGCGCCCCTGGATTGCATCTTTCTGCTCGGGAGTAAACCCGCCCTTCGAAGTGATTCTTGCCAACGACTTCTCGATCCCGGCAAAGCCTTTGTCGAGAAACCTCTGCTCAACTTCAAGCACCGTAGTTTCGAATCCAGCAGTAGCGCAAACCTGCGCAATGCCGGAACCCATCAAACCGCAACCAAGAACCCCAACTTTTCTAATTTCCATGCACTCACCTGTTGATATGTAGTATCCCGTCTCCGTTCAATTCTCGTGCGGCCTCACCATGCAAGAACTGCCAAAAAGCGAAAACGATTCCGGCATCGAGTGGAACGCTGAACACCGGAATCAAAAAGACTCCGAGAATCTGTGAAGGCATTGCGCAACTTCCGGGCATTCCGAAGATACTCATGCTCACCAGCCAGCCCGGAACCAAGGGAAATCCCAGCACATACGAGACAATGTCAATCGTAGAAGTTCCCGCATTCCCCAGAACCGCGTTTCCCAAGAACGCGACGAGCAGTACCAGCCCAGTACTTGTTGCAATTGCGAGTATTGCCCAAATGAACGAACGCCTTAGACGCTCCGCCGGACTCATTTGAGTGCACTCAGTCATACGATTCCGGGCTTCCACTCTGTTGCATAACCCCGATCTCCTAGTGAGAGTGGTTTTGCTCGCTCGCAGCTCGTGGCTCGAAGCTCGAAGCTGATTTAATGAAAGCTCTCCACCACCATAGCAATCCCCTGCCCGCCGCCAATGCAAGCGGTGGCCAGCCCATATTTCTTTCGACGACGCCGCAATTCGTACAAGAGCGTGATCACCAGCCGTGTCCCGGTCGCGCCCAAGGGATGCCCCAGCGCAATCGCCCCGCCGTTCACATTCACCTTCTCGCGATCGAGGCCGAGCTCTTTCTCCACCGCCAGATACTGCGCCGCAAACGCTTCGTTCACTTCGATCAAATCGATGTAATCCAAAGTGAGCGCCGCCCGCTGCAGAGCGAGCTTCGACGCCGGAACTGGCCCGCGTCCCATCACCTTCGGATCGACGCCCGCAACTCCCCAATTCACAATCCGCCCCAGCGGCTTGAGATTGCGCTTCTGCGCCTCTTCCAGAGCCATCACCACCACCGCCGCCCCGCCATCGACGATCCCGCTAGCATTTCCCGCCGTCACTGTTCCATTCTTCCCAAACGAAGCACGCAGCTTCGCTAGTCCCTCCATCGTGGTCTGCGGACGCCGGTGGTCATCCTCGGTTAACTGCTCTCCCGTCGTCTCGCCCTTCGAATTCCGCAGCGATACCGGCGTCAGCTCCTCTTGAAGGCGTCCTTCTTTATAGGCGGCGTCGGCGAGCTGCTGCGACCGCAGCGCCAACTCATCCTGCATGTCGCGCGTAATCCCCTGTTGCGACGCATACAACTCGGCCGTGCTCGCCATCTGCATGCCGCAGTACGAATCGAGCAGCGCCACCATCAGCGAATCTTCCAGTTTGCCGCCCGGGGCCAGCGTGAACCCATCTCGCCCGCGAATCGAGAACGGTGCCTGCGACATCGACTCCATGCCGCCTGCCAACACAACCTTCACCTCGTCGGTCTGAATCATCTGCGCCGCCGAGACGATCGCCTGCATGCCCGACCCGCACAATCGGTTTACGGTCAGCGCGGGAGTCTCAATCGGCAATCCAGCCCGCAAACCGACATGGCGCGCACCATACAAGGCGTCTCCCGACGTCTGCTGCGCATTCCCGAACACGACGTGATCGAATTCTTTCGTATCGATACCCGCGCGTTCGATCGCCGCCTTCGCCGCAATCGCGCCGAGTTCCTGCGCCGTGTAATCTTTGATCTTTCCGCAATAGCGGCCGAAAGGCGTGCGTGCGCCGCTGACGATGGCGATATCCCCAGGTTTCAACATGAATCCCGCTATGGAAATGAGATGGCTGGCCAGAAGCCAACCTGTGAGTTTAACAGGATTGCAGATTGCAGAAGTCAGATTGCAGAAGTTAAGAACCGCTCGGCGCACTCTGCGTCTCGGCGGTTGATCTTGGTTTTGCTCTTTGAAATCTGCCGCGAATCGAAGCTTTACGCGACCGCTGCAGCGGCGATCTGTGCGGCCTCGCAAACAATCTTCCCCGGCCCCTGTACGATTGCCAGCTCCAGTGCGTGGTCAGCGCGGTTCACCACCTCCGTCACGATGTCGACCGGATCGAAGTGCTGCCGCATCACAGCCTGCGCCAGGGCGGCGCAGAATTCCACCGGCTGGCTCTTGCCGGGAAAACGCACTTCCTTAAGCAGTCTTCGCAATTTTTCCACCGCCATGAGCGCTTCTTTTTCGCCCGTGTCGCCGAGCACCAGCGCTACCGTGGTGGCCTCATAGCGGAAGGCCAAATCGTTCGAGCGGATGTTCGCGGAGAACAATTGCCCAATCTGGTCCATCACCTGATTGACAGCCTGCTCGCCATACTCCTTGACCAGTCCACTGCGCTTGCCGAACTGCATTAAGAGAACCGTCACCGCCGTGCCCTGCTGGAGCCCACGCCGCGTCTCCGCCTGCAATAAATCGAGGTAAGAAGCGCGCTTCAACAACCCCGATTTCTCGTCGGTCACGGACAGGTTCTTGACCAGCCGCCGCAAGCCAACGTTGTTGAGCGCAATCACCACCTGGTCGGAGAGCGTGCGGATAACCAGCACCTCCGAATCCTGCCACGCGCGGCTCGTATTCTGCGTCAGAATCAGCACGCCGATCTGGTCGTTGTTATCGGTCAAAGGCAGCGCCAGAATCGATTTGATCTGCGCCTCTTCGATGGCGGCGCGAATGCCCATAAGTTCAGGCGCGCTCGCCGCATCAGTTAGCGTCAGCGTACCCCGCGCGACGGCCAGATCCTGTACGGCCTCGACCAGGCTTGCTAGTGCGCCGGCGCTCACTGGCATCAGGCCTTCCGCGTGATATTCCTGAACGCTCGAAGGCGGTAGTCCGGGCTTGCGAAGCGCCGCGATGCATCGGTTCGCGCGCCACACGCCTCCAATCTCATTGGCCGCGGTGCGCAACACGCCCTCCGCGTTGCCCTGGTGATAGAGCTTGCGCGTGATCTCGGCTACTTTTGCCAGGCTGCTGACATCTGCCGCTTCGACAACCGTCACTGGCTGCGCGGCTGGTTGCGCCGAAGCGGTCGCCGCAGGCGCACCCGGCGCGGGTGCGGCCGCTGCACCCCGCGGCTGCACATCGATTCCCGCCGAGATATAAAGCCGTTGCAAATCCTGATTACGCTGCTCTTCCCCCGGAAACAACTCCTGAATACGCTGGATGCGCTCAATCGCCTTGGAGCGCATGCCGTACTGAACGAGAATCTCGGCCTGCAGCATCAGGTCCTGGAGCGCTGCCGCCCCCAACGTCGGCTCCGGCGCCTTTGTCGCCGGCTGCTCTTCTTTCTTCACCGTCGAAAATCGCGCCGCGATCACTTTGAATCGCTGATCGTCGATCTTCCCGCGCAGCATCTCGACCCGCTTCTGATGGCCGGGCTCGTACGGATCGACCTCGGCTGCACGGTCCAGGCACTCTCCCGCCTTCTGATAATCATGTTTCGCGCAATAGAGATCGAACAGCTTCAGCAGCGCTTGCGCATAATCGGCCTCGCGGTTGGAGGCGTTGAAGAGCTCAGCCAGGAATTCCAGCATCTCCACCGTCGGCCGGTGTGTCGCCAGAATCTCCTGCATGGTCTGGATGAACGACCGTCGCTCGCCGCGCCGCCGCTGGAATACTTCAAGCTTGCGTGCCAGCGTTACCGCTTCGTTGTCCAGTTCGCAATCGATCATCTTGCCGATCAGGCTCACGACCTGGTGAATGCGCGCCGGATTCCGTTCGAACATCTGCCACACGAGCGGCTCAGCCTCGATGCAGCGCTCGGCCGCCAGCAGTGCCTGCGCATAAAGGTCACGCAATTCTGGAGAAGTATCGCCTCCATTTATCAGCGGCTCGAAAATAAAAATCGCTGCGCCCGAGTCGCCGTGCGTCAGAAGACTCTTGCCATAGGCCAGCGCAACCTTCTCCTCGGATGGGTTTTCTGCGTAGGCGCGCTCGTAGAAGCGGTTGGCTTCCTCTACATTTCCTTCTGCCAGTTCGGCGAGCTTCAGGAACGATTCCGCCGCCAGCACGTGCTCGCCAAGCTCCGCCGACAGCTCTGCCAGCCGCAAATGATTCGCCGGCGTCGGCTCGAGGCTCACAATTCGCCGCAACACCAGCAGGCTCTCTTCCTTTCGCCCCTGCTTCCTCAGATCTTCCAGAGCATTCTCGTAAGTCCCGACTGCGACTTTCTTGTTGGAACGCTCCAGCAACTGCCCGAACCGCACCTTCTGTTCCCAGGTGGGATTGGCGTATCGCGCCAGTTTCTTGTAAGTAAGGCTTGCCCGCGTGGAATCCGCCTGTGCGACCTGGCGATCAAACAACTCTCCAAGGAGTTGTACTGCGATCCCACCTTTATTAACGGAAAGGCAGAGGTCGGCAGCCAGCTGCCGCACATTGTCATTTTCAGGATCGTCTTTCAGGACTTGCAGATATTCGGCCAGAGCGTCGGGCGTCTTGCCTTTCTGCAAGAGCTTCTCTGCCTTCTCGATGCGGCGCGCGATTTCGGCTCGATTGGGGTTTTCCGGCATGAACGATCCCCGCACCAGGACAGGGAGACCCGTTTCGATTCTAGGTTTCGTCAGAAGCCAGCGGCAACGCGCATTGGTTCCCCGTGATTACCAAGGTCATGGCCGCGATCACATACCCTATCGGCGAAACACGGATATGCTCCGAAAAATGACTTTTGGTAACAACACTTAGCTAGATTGTCTGCGCCTTTAGCTGAAACTGACCGATTTATTCAAGGAGGAGGCAGGTCTCATAGGATGGCCGAAGGTGCAGGTACATCGCCAGACCGAACGAGCCTGGCAAGCGACACGCGGCGGCAAACCGTATTCGTCAGTTCGCTCTTTGCCGGACTCACGCTGGCACAGATCGCCGCGCTTGTCGTTTTCGGAACCGGCCGCTGGGGTTTTGGTATTGCCGTTTCCCTGGCGGTCGTGGGCAATCTGGTGGCGCTTGCCTCCGCCTGCGGCGTCTACCGGCGCGCACAGGGAGTGGCTGCAATCTTTTGGTTTCTTTTCGCCATCATCCTGGTAGTGTGGGTTATTCCCACGTCCATCCAGGCATACGACACGCTTTTCGCCCAGAACACGCTGTCGGAGTCCTCGTGGCGCCTGCTTTACTGCCTCTACGGCGCCCCCATCCTGATGATCATCTTCCTTCCTGACAGCTATCAGCGCGCCTACATGAAGTCGGAAGTCTTTCTGGATCTGTTTCAGATCAGCATCGTTGTCGCCCTGGCATACTCGACGTTCTTCTTCCTGCCGCTCCGGCAGATGTTGCCGGACGACGCCTTCCTGCACAGCGTCAGCATTAGCGACATGCAGAGCGTGTTTCTGCTGTCGGCCATTCTCTTACGCCTCCAATTCGCACGTGCCCAGGCTGCTCGGGATCTATTACGGCGATTCGCAGCCTTCCTGATTTTCTGCGCCGTCGCTACCCTGATGAGCGACTGGATCGACCGCCATCACTACCATTCGGCCGCCGTATGGTTCAGCCTGGTATGGATGTTAAACATGGCTGTGCCGGCCCTGCTCGCTATCACTTGGCTTTCGCGAGCACCAGAGGCGGAGGAGCAAGAGCATTTTGCCAGCTCCCTGGCCACGAATCTTGCCCTGGTCGCGATGCTGGTCACACTCAACCTTCTGATGGACCGCTGGAAGCAAGCGAATGGCGCACTATTGACCAATATTGCCATCATCGCTTTCCTGTTCGCCTTCACACTCCGGCTGGCGCTCACCCAGTACCACCAATGGCAGGAGATTCGACAACGCAAGGCCGCGCAGGAGCAGGTTTCAAAAGCGAACCAAAAAATCAGCTGCCTCCTGGAGGAGGCGCGCCGACAGACCGTAGAGATCACCCAAATCAGCGAACTCGGAAGCTTGTTGCAGGCATGTTCCTCCCGTGAAGAGATTTTCAGGCTTGTCCCTGAGCGCTTGCGACGTCTCTTTCCTGACGCCTCGGGTTCGATCTTCCTGCTTACGGCTTCAAAGAATCGGGTCGAAACAGTTGCACCCTGGGGAATCGGCACGACCGGCCATGTCGCGTCCCCGAGCGATTGCTGGGCGCTTCGCCGTGGCACGATTCACATTCATCCTCCCGGCGCTTCAGCAGCCCGTTGTCCTCACTTCTTAGCGGAGGGCGCTTCTATTTGCATTCCTCTTGTCGCCAATGGCGAGGCCATAGGAATTCTTGCCATTCAAGACAACGGCTCTGCTGCGTCCGAGGCCGACGCCCAATCGAACCGCATGGCCCGCAACCAACATCTTGCCCGAGCCGTCGCCGAGCACATAGCTCTCGCCGTCGCCAACCTTGGACTGCGCGAGTCGTTGCGAGTGCAGGCCATCCGTGACCCGCTTACCGGACTCTACAACCGCCGTTACATGCAGGAGTTCCTGGAACGTGAATTGCACGCGGCTCGCCGCAAACAACGCCCGGTTGCCGTTCTCATGCTCGACCTCGATCACTTCAAGCGTTTCAACGACACCTTCGGTCACTCCGCGGGTGACCGCGCCCTCGCGAGCATAGCCGAAATTCTCCAGCGGTCGGTTCGCGTTGACGACGTGGCCTGCCGCTATGGCGGCGAGGAATTTACCCTTATCCTTCCCGAATGTTCCCTGCAGCAGGCAATGATCCGCGCGGAGAGCATCCGGGCACGAGTTGCCGAAAGTCATTCCCAGCGAGAGGGGAACCCCGCTGACCCCATTACCGTTTCGCTCGGGGTTGCGGCCTTTCCTGAAACCACTGACCGCGTTGATCTGCTTCTTAAGTTGGCCGACGAGGCTCTCTATCAGGCAAAACGCGAGGGGCGCAACCGCGTCATCCAGGCCCGCGCCGCATTCACTTCTGAACACGATTCCTTGGAACAGAATTCTGCCGCCGCCTCCACTTCCAGCTAACCTGGGTGATTGATCTCGGGCCTCTCCTGCTGTTATACGAATACAACCCGTGTCCACCGCTCCCAACTCCGAGGCCGGCCTTCGCCATCAACTCACCGCCGGACAGATGACCATGGTTGCGGTCGGAGGCTCCATCAGCACCGGCCTCTTTCTCGGCGCATCTTCTGCCATCTCGCTCGCAGGGCCCGCCGTCATCCTCACTTTCGGCCTCGCTGCCTTTATCAGCTGGATGGTGGCCCTGGCACTTGGCGAACTCGCCTGTGCTCATCCCGCCGCAGGTTCCTTCGGAGTTTATGCTGACCTTTACCTGAACGAGTGGGCCAGCTTCGTCTCCCGCTCTGGATATTGGTTCGCCACTGCCTTCTCAGTTGGTGCTGAACTCGTGGCCTCCGCCACCTACATGAAATTCTGGTATCCACACGTTCCCGCATGGGTGTGGGTCGCGATCTTCTCCGCCATCTTGCTCTCCACGAACCTGCTCAGCGTTCACGCTTACGGACGCTTCGAGTTCTGGTTCGCTTCGATTAAAGTCGCGGTTATCGCGCTCTTCATCGTCCTCGGGTCCGCGCTTCTCCTCACTGGGCGAGCTCAGCCTGAGTACACCACCAACGGTGGATTCTTCCCCCTCGGAGTAGCCGCTCCCCTGCTTGCCATTACATTTGCGATTTACACCTTCGCCGGCGTTGAATTTGTGTCTATCACCTCCGGCGAGTCGACTTCTCCCACTGAAGTCGCACGCGCCACGCGCATGACTTTCCGCACGCTTCTCGCCCTCTATCTCGGTGCCATCGTCATCCTCGTCGGCATCATGCCCTGGAACCGCGCAGGCACGAGCGAGAGTCCTTTTGTCACCGTTTTTCGTTCCGTCAGTCTGCCTGGGGCGACGCACTTCATGAATTTTGTCGTGCTGACGGCTGCGCTTTCAGGCGCCAATGCGGCGCTCTACATCTCATCGCGTATGTTGTTTTCGCTCGCCCGCACGGGATGGGCTCCCCGGCGTCTGGGTCATCTCAGCAGGACAGCCGCTCCGACCAACGCGCTCATCACGTCGTCTTACGGAATCATTGCCGCTCTGCTTCTGGAGCGCTATGCTCCCGGCCGCGCTTTCGAGTACATCCTGCGCGCAGCCCTCTTTGGTGTGATGCTCTCCTGGATCATCTCTCTCCTGGCGCACATTCAATTCCGCCGCCGCGTGACCGGAGAAATCCTCGCCCGCTCGCCGCTCGGGACAGTGGGATCGATCATCGGATTAGCCTTGGTTGTGAGTTGTGTTGCAAAAACCTGGATCGACTCCCGCGTGAACTTGATCAGCGGCCTCGCCCTGCTCCTTGCGCTATCTGTGTCTTATCTCGTGATCAAAGCGTCTCGCCGGTTATCTAGGTAAGCTGGACCCGCCCGCGCCAGATCTGCTCCTATCTCAAAGTCGACGGAATCTCAAATGTCCCATCAACCACCTGCAAGAACGTCCTCTCCTCCCGCAAGATTAACCGCTTGCTCTGCGCCATGTTGAAATTGTCAACCGCCTCTTTGTCCGTGCGCAGCCGCGCCCGATACGCCTCATAAGAAGCGAGACTGTCGAATGCAATCAGCCCCCACGCGACATCGTTCGTTCCCTCATGCGGCAGGAAATATCCAAGCAGATGTCCGCCGCATCGCGGAATGATGCGTCCCCAATTCTCGGCGTACTTTCTGAAGTCTTCTTTTTGAAAAGGATCGATCTGATAGCGAATGAAGCAGGTCGTCATGTGTCTCCTCTCCTCCTTCCAAACCGCGGCCGCGTCGCCAGGCAATCCGCAGGCGGCAAGCAAGGCTCCCATCGCTCGAAGAGCAGCTTGTCGGTTGATTTCCACCATGCGTCCTCGTGGAAACGGGACTGGCCCGTCTCTCACAACTGAACTTAAGAATGACGCTTGCTGGTCATCCATACTTCGTTTACGATCAAACTATGAATGTCGCTGTAAATTCCGCGCTCGATGCAAATCTCGCTCTCTCCCGGATCGCCGCCGCGATCGGCGAACCCGCCCGCGCCCGCATCCTCGGTTCCCTGCTCGATGGCCACGCCCGGACCAGCACGGAACTCGCAGTGATCGCCGAGGTCAGCCCGTCAACCGCCAGCGTTCATCTGAATCGTCTGAAGGAGGAAAACCTGGTCAAGGTCCTGGTCCAGGGCAAGCACCGCTACTACAGCCTCGCCGGGAACGAAGTAGCAACGGCGCTCGAAGCTCTCAGTGTTCTAGCCGGTGGCCCGCGCCGCCATTTTGTGTCTCACACACCCAACCACCTGCGGGCAGCGCGCACCTGCTACGACCACATCGCGGGAGCATTAGGAGTGTCGCTCCACGACCGCATGAAATCTCTCGGCTGGATCTGCGCCGTCGGCTCCGACGACGCCTACGACGTCTCGGAGAAAGGCGAGAGAGCACTGGCAACCCTCGGGATCGACGTGAACGCAGCTCGCGCTCACCGGCGCCGCTTCGCCTTCGCCTGTCTCGATTGGAGTGAGCGCCGTTCCCACCTCGGTGGCGCAATCGGCGCGGCCATCTTGCACATCGCACTCCAAAAAAAATGGCTCACCCAGCATCTCGACAGTCGGGCCCTCTCGATCACGCGCCACGGTAGAACAGAATTCGAAGCCCGTTTCGGCCTCAAGCTCAATGAGCCCAACGCTCCCCGCTCATAGCTCGCTTACAATATTTCAATGTCCGACCTTCTTCGCTACCGCCCCGAGTTCCCCATCCTCGAGCGCACCAACTACATGATCTCCAACTCTCTCGGAGCCATGCCGCGCACCGTGTACGACGCGATGAAGGGTTACGCCGACACCTGGGCTACGCGCGGCGTTCGCGCCTGGGAAGAGCGCTGGTGGATGCTCGCCCTCGAGGTCGGCAACGAAATCGGTGCGCTCCTGAATGCGCCCACAAATTCCGTCTCTGTCCATCAGAACGTCACTACCTGCCAGGCCGTGGTCGCATCCTGCTTTGATTTTTCCGGCAAACGCAACAAGATCGTTTACGACGACTTGAATTTTCCCTCGGTCATGTATTTCTGGGAGGCGCAACGTCCCTACGGCGCCTGCGTTCACATGGTCAAGACGGACGACGGCATTCATGTGCCGACCGAACGCCTGCTCGACGCGATCGATGACGAGACCCTTCTCGTTCCCATTTCACACGTCATCTTTCGCAGCTCGTATATTCAGGACGCGCGCGCCATCATCGAGAAGGCGCATAAGGTTGGGGCGCACGTCGTGCTCGATACCTTCCAATCACTCGGCAGCGTGCCCGTCGATGTGCAGGCGCTCAACGTCGATTTCTGTTGCGGCGGCGTCCTCAAATGGCTTTGCGGAGGGCCCGGCGTGGGCTATCTGTACGTGCGTCCGGATTTCGGGAAAAAACTCGAACCCAAGTTCACCGGCTGGTTCGCGCACGAAAATTCCTTTGAATTTGCCACCGGCCCCATTCGCTATACCGATCCGCCGCTTCGCTTCATGAACGGAACCACCCACATTCCGGCCCTTGAAGCCTGTCGACCCGGTCTTCAGATCATCACGGAAGTGGGGGTGAAAGCGATTCGCGAGAAGTCGAAACGCCAGACTGCCCGCCTGATCGAACTGGCGGACCATCAAGGCTGGCGCGTCAACGCGCCGCGCGATCCAGAGAAGCGCGGCGGCACCGTCGCCATCGACATGCCCGACTCGCAAGCAGTCAGCCGCGAGTTACTCGCCCGCGACATTCTTGTCGATTGGCGTCCGCGAGCGGGCGTGCGCTTCTCGCCCCACTTCTACAACTCTGACGAGGAGATCGATGCCGCCATCGCGGCCGTCGCCGCCATCGTCAAAGAGAAAGAGAAGGACCGCGTTTCCGCCTAGCTGATCGGCCCCAAAGGCGCGATTACTTCCGTAAGCCAGGTCTGCCCCTTTTTCCCGCCTGCAGCACACCCCATTTTCTATCCTCATAAGTGCGGCTGTACGCGCTCGCCACGCGACAGATGGTCCGCTCCACTTGTGAGCCCCAACTTCCTCCATTTCGTCGCCGTCAACCAGTCCGTCATCGCGGCGGCTTCGGTTGTGGTGCTCGGGCTCTTGCTTTTCTTACAGGGTCTATTCCTCTTCGCTCGGAAACGGCTCCGTACCCCCGTTTCCAGCATCTCCGTCAGTGCTGTAGCTCCCGGACCCGCTACCATCTCCGGCGCGGCAACCGGCTCGCGCACCCTCGCTGCTCCGGTCACCGGCGAAGACTGTTTTGCCTACCGGACCACCGTCTGGCAAAAGGACCCAGATAGCAGCGAATGGAAAAACGTTGCGGAAGAAACTGGGCATCTCACGTTTATCTTGGAAGACCCGACCGGGAAGCTTTCCGTAGAACCGGGCGGCGCCGAACTTGATTTGCGCAAATGTTTCCACGAGGAATACGCTCCGTTCTCGAAAGAGTCCGCCGGCCAACATGCCATTCCCGCTCACGTCTTCGGATTTCTCGCCCGCAGCGGAGTCGTACCCGATCGCGCCACGCGTGTGGAGGAATGCTGTCTTCGCCCGGCGGCGCCGGTCTTTGTAACCGGCACGATCACCGAAAATGCCGTTAGCCCAGTCGCGGCAGCCAGTTTGTCCATAAAGAAAACGACCAACGGCAATACGCCAACCGAGCTAAGACATTCCGACAGCAACCCGAATCTGCCCGTACTCGCATCAGGTCCGGAGGTAATTCGTCTATCCAGCGGCGCCGCCCCATCGTCCACTGTTCACATGACTCAACAGGCAAAGATCGCCGCTGCCTTGAGCCGCGCCGGACTTGCCAATCCCGACATCTGGTCTTCGGTCGAACCCTCCTCACCAGCCATCAAAGAGAAAGCTCCCGTCGACCGTGACGCGGCGCTCCAATCTCTCGCTACCTCGATCGATTCCATCGTCCTAGAGAACCATCGGCTCCAAGATCCGGCTGCCGATCTGACCTCCGCTGTGGATTCGACTGCAACCTCGCGCTTCACCATGACCAAGGGCCCTGACGGTTCCACCTTCATCATCTCCAATCGCAGCCGGACCGCTTCACCTTCCCTGGGATGGCAGTCCGTTTTGTTAGTCGTCATTGGCTCGACTATCGCCACGCTCGGTCTCGGCATCTTCCTGCTTCGACAGCGGATCTACTGGCTCTGGCCGTAACTTTCTTTTGTCTGCCGGTAACTCGCCCTCTGATTTACAATGCTCGCTGAATGACCGCCTCGAACGATGCCGTCCGCATCGGAATCCTCGGCGACTTCAACCCCGAATTCCGTTCCCACCACGCCACCAACGATTGTCTTCAGCACGCCGCGAAGAAGCTCAAGATTCAGGTCGAATCCCAATGGGTCCCCACCCCGTCGCTCATAGAACCGGGCGCCGACGCTGTCCTTGACTCCTACGACGGTCTCTGGGGATCGCCTGGCAGTCCCTACAAGAGTTTTGACGGCATGCTCAAGGGCATTCAATACGCACGGGTTAACGACCGTCCATATCTCGGAACCTGCGGCGGCTTTCAATACGCCGTGATCGAATGTGCCCGCAACGTCATAGGCATCGCCGACGCGAACACAGCCGAAGAAGATCCGAACGGCAAGAACATCGTCATCTACCCGGTGGCCTGCGCGCTTCCCAACCGCAAGAAGGGCGCGCCCAAACTCTCAGGAGTAGGACCCGAAATTCGCCTCGCACCCGGCTCTTATCTCGCTGCGGCCTACGGCGACAAAGAGGGTATCGAAGAAGAATTTTTCTGCAATTACGAAGTAAATCCGGAATTCGAGTGGACTGCGATGGAAGCCGGGTTTCCGATCGTAGCGCGCGGACCCAATGGCGAGTGCCGGGCCATCGAATCTCCTGCTCATCAGTTCTTTATAGCCACGCTATTCCAACCGCAATTAACATCACGCGAAAAACACCCACATCCGCTGGTCATCGCCTTCGTGGAAGCAGTTCTCAAATACCACCGCAAACGCCTGGACGACTCGATCCTCGCATAGTCGAATTCCTCCGCGCTCCTCCGTGCCCTCGGTGGTTCCAAGTCTTCTCGCGTCCAGCAAAGATCCGCTCTCAAGCAAAACTGTGCGACCCCGTGAACCCTGTGGTTAGAACTTCCCGCTAGCATCGAGCAGCCGAGCGAAGGAATGACTTTCGTTACCACTACCAAGCGTTACCTCCCACTCCAACGCTCAGCCTCTGCGAAACTTAAAGGAGCCTTTCCGCCGCCCAAGTCGGATCGGCACCCAACTACACTAGGAGCACCCGTGAGCTCGAAGCCGATGCCGGCCCTCGAAGTTGCCTCGGTAAAGTCCGTGGACACCACATCCGGTCAGACTGGCCCGCGCCAGCGCTGGTATTTCTCTTTCTTCCTCGTCTCCGGATTCTGCAGCATCCTCTACGAACTCATCTGGCTCCGCCTCGCCATGGCGCAGTTCGGCGTCACGACGCCCATGGTGTCCATCGTGCTCTCAAGCTTCATGGGCGGCCTCGGCGTCGGCTCACTCGCTGCCGGACGCCTCATCCGCAAATACGCGAACCGCCTTACGTTACCGCCGCTTCAACTCTATGCCGCCTCTGAAATCCTGATTGGCTGTTCCGCCGTCGTAGTGCCGCTCGAATTGCTTGCCGGCCGCTACGTGCTCGAGCATGTGGGCCAAAGCCTCTCCCTTTCATCCGCCGGATACTACATCGGTGCAGGAGTCTGGCTCACTCTCACGCTGGTCCCCTGGTGCGCGTGCATGGGCGCGACGATTCCGCTCGGCATGTTCGCCATTCGCAGCGGCGGACACATCGAGTCGCGCCGCTCCTTCAGCTTCCTCTATCTCGCCAACGTTCTTGGCGCGGTCGCCGGCACGCTCATTCCTCTGCTCCTGATCGAAGAACTGGGGTTCAACTCAACGCTACAAATCGGCATGGTTCTGAACCTCGCCATCGCAGTCGCAGCCCTAAATCTCTCCAAGCGAAGCACAGGCACGGCGATCATGTCTGATGGAGGCACGGGCGCCCCGCCTGCGCGAACCGGAAGCAGCCAACGGCAAGAACTCCTCACCAACGGCACTCTCTGGCTCCTCTTCGCAACGGGCCTTACCAGCATGGGCCTGGAGGTCGTCTGGACCCGCCTTTACACCATTTTCGTCGGCACATTCGTCTATTCGTTTGCCGCAATCCTAGGCGTCTACCTTGCCGCCACATTCATCGGGTCAAGTCTCTATCGCATCTGGAGCCGCCGCCACCCCACCGAGACGCCGCTGGTATGGCTGCTCGTCTGGCTGGGAGCGATCACTCCGCTGCTGACTGCCGACATGCGTGTAGGCATACCAGGATGGTTGCGTGTTCCACTGGGTATCGCGCTATTCAGTGGCCTGCTCGGATTTCTGACGCCGCGCCTGGTGGATCGTTATTCCGAAGGCGATCCCGACCGCGCGGGCTTTGGCTACGCAGTGAACGTTGCTGGTTGCATCCTGGGCCCGTTGGTCGCAGGCTTCGTATTGCTGCCTCATCTCGACGAGCGTTATGCGCTAACTGCGCTAGCTCTGCCTTGGCTCTGCGTTGGCCTCCCCTATGCCTTCACGCAAGTAGGAAATTCGACAAAACGATTCGCCACAAGCGCGATCGTCGCCACTGCAATCCTGATCGCGTCATTCGCGTTGGTATCGAGAACGCGCAGCTACGTGCAGGAAGTCGCCGGTGGCCAGGTACGCCGCGACAGCACCGCCACGGTCATCGCCGCGGGTGAGGGAATGAACCGCAGCCTTTTCGTGAACGGCATCGGCATGACCATTCTCACGCCCATTACCAAGATGATGTCCGCCATTCCGCTCGCTTTTCTAAATCGTCCACCGCAAAACGCCCTCGTCATCTGCTTCGGAATGGGTACCACGCATCGTTCCATGCTTTCCTGGGGAATCGACTCCACCGTCGTCGACCTCGTCCCCAGCGTGCCCAAACTTTTCTGGTATTACCACGCCGATGCGGCACAGCTCTTAAGATCTCCTCACTCGCACGTCGTCGTCGACGACGGCCGCCGCTTTCTTGAGCGCACCACCGACCAATACGATGTCATCGTGATCGATCCGCCGCCGCCGATTGGAGCCGCCGGCTCGAGTATGCTCTACTCTCGCGAGTTTTACTCCGCCGCGAAGAAACGCCTTCGGTCCGACGGCATCCTCCAACAATGGTTCCCGGGCGGCGACTACACCGACGCCTCCGCCATCGCGCGCGCCCTGCACGACTCCTTCCCCTACGTTCGCTCTTTCAAATCGATTTCAGGTTGGGGAATCCACTTCCTCGCAAGCCGCCAGCCAATCCCGGATCTCACCGCTTCAGAACTGGCCAATCGCATGCCTCCGTCGGCCGCCTCCGACCTCGTCGAGTGGGGACCATTCTCCACTCCCGAACAGCAATTCACTGCTGTCCTGAAAAACGAGATCCCGATCGACTTCATCATCAGCCTCGACAGAACTGCGCCAGCAATGCAGGACGATCGCCCAGTGAACGAGTACTACCTGTTGCGCGAACTCCGAGCCTCGATGCACTGAGAGAGGTCCACAAGCCTTCGTGGTCCTTCGTGCCCTTGGTGGTGATCGGCTTTTCGCAAGCAGCGCGCCGGCTGCAAATGAAGGAAGGTCCTACAACGCAAATCCGGATCCCAGCAGACTGTAAAGCAAAATCACCAGCACGATCACGGTAAACACCACATACAACCGGTCCCGCTCAATCGAAAATCCAACAATCGAAAACGCCACGCGCACGATCGGCGTAGCGATCAGCAGCAGCAATCCCAGCTGAATCCACCCGCGCCCATGCCCGGTCCGCACGCTTTCAATGACTCCGGGAATTGTTCGGTAGTCCGACGGCTCACCGTGAAAAATCTTGTAGTCCGCCCGTTCGTTCCAATGCCGCGAGAGATAGATCGACGCCCCGAGCGCGACAATGATGGCCGAGAAGATCACTCCGGCCCGCAGCAAATTCCCGAGAATCACTTCCATCCGTCGGTCGCGCCAAGGCTGCGGCTTGAACTCCTCGAACGCATGTAGTCCGCTCGGCATCAGAGTCCTCCCCACAGTCCCTTGTAAAGCATCTGCAATCCCAGCACGAGAATGACGATACTGAAAACTAGCCGCAGCGACGCCGTCTCCGCCTTCACTAAAATCCGCGTGCCCAGAAGCGACCCCGCCAGCACTCCGAGCATCACCGGCATCGATAATCCCGGATCGACATACCCACGACTCAAATAAACTCCCGCGCTAGCCGCCGCCGTCACGCCAATCATGAAGTTGCTGGTGGTCGTCGAGACCTTGAATGGAATCCGCATCGCCTGATCCATCGCCAGCACTTTTACCGCACCCGACCCGATCCCCAGCAATCCAGATAGCGTTCCCGCCCCGAACATCAGGCTGAAACCTGTCGGCACGTTCTGCACGTTGTATCTGCGCAATCCCCCAAGATCGTGAAAGCTCCCATTCAGCCGCAGCCGCGTCGCCAGCTCATTCGGCGGCACATTCCGCTGTGCCTCCGTCCGCACACGCCGCGAAATATACGCCGAGTAAAGCAGCACCGCCCCAAAAATCACAGCAATCGCTCGCACCGGAATCCACGTCGCCAGAAACGCCCCCAGCAACGCACCCGAAGTCGTCGCCATCTCCAGAAACATCCCAATGCGAATATTCGAGATCCCTTCCTTCACATACGCTGCCGCCGCGCCCGATGACGTCGCAATCACCGACACCAGTGATGCCCCGATCGCATACCGAATATCGACGTGAAAAAAGATGGTCAGCAGGGGCACCAGCACCACACCGCCGCCAAGCCCGGTAAGCGACCCGAGCAGTCCCGCGGCAAACGACACACCCGCCACCAGCACAGTAAAGAAAAGGATCGTCATGCGAACTGGTAGAGTACCATCTTCGACCGTAGCGCCGGCGACTCGCCGGCTCGCCTGCCCTGAGCAAAGTCGAAGGGTGGCGGCGTCCTCCCACAAGAGCGTGGTCGTCTCTTACATTTCCGATTTTCTCTCTGCGACCTCTGCGGCTGTTCTCTGCGATCTCTGCGGTTAAAAGCTTATTAAAGCGCCATCCTGGAAGCCAAGCGCAGCGTGGTAGTCAGGTTTTGGCGAGCGCCGAGAGCCCCAAGCCGATAGCCTGCTCCCTGCGACCTCCGCACCCATCCCGCATCTAATCATCAGTGCTAGGATAGAAGGTTCGCCCCGACGGGCCACCGCGCCATCCGGGCAACTCTATTTTCATTAACTCTGGAGGATGAATGGCCAGCAACGCCATCGTCGAAGTAACTGACGCAAATTTTGATTCCGATGTGCTGAAGTCGGATAAACCGGTACTGGTGGATTTCTGGGCCGCTTGGTGTGGCCCCTGCCGCGCCATAGCTCCCATCGTTGAAGAGCTAGCCGGCGAATATCAGGGTAAGGTCACCATCGGCAAAATGGATGTCGACCGCAACGGCGCCACCCCCATGCGCTATAAAGTCACCGGCATTCCAACCCTGCTGGTTTTCAAGGGCGGACAGGTCGTCGAGCAACTGGTAGGCTACCGCTCGAAAGATGACATTCAGAAGGCCCTCGACCGCCACTTGGCGTAAGAAGCCGAAGACAAAGGAAGACAAAGTCAGAAGGCAGAAGTCAGATTGCAGAAGTAAAAAGCCTTACGGGTCGAGACATCGCTGAACCGTAAGGGATTTTCCTTCTGCAATCTAACTTCTAACCTCTGCAATGGGTTTCCAATCTGCAATCTGAAATCTGACCTCTGCAATCCCACTGCGGTGTCAATATTTCCTCAGCACCCCAATCACTCGCCCCTGCACCTCAACCGCTGCCGCCGGAAACACCATCGGCTTCATCGCCGCATTCGAAGGCTGCAGGCGAATGTTCTCTCCCTCTTTGAAAAATCTCTTCAATGTAGCGTCCGCGCCATCGACCAGCGCCACCACAATATCCCCGTTGTGCGCGGTCTTGGTTTTCTCGACCAGCACATAGTCCCCGTCAAGAATCGCCTCATCCTGCATCGACTCGCCGCGCACTTCGAGCACAAACACTTCCTTCGAGCGCACAAAGTCGGCCAGTGAAATCGTCTCCGGATTCTCCACCGCCTCAATCGGACGCCCCGCCGCAATCCGCCCCAGCAGCGGCAGCACCACGCCGGTATTCACCGCCATCGAAGTTTTCAGCTTCCCCCGCGGAGGCAGCAGATCGATCGACCGGCTGCGATTGTAGTCGCGCGTCAGCAGGCCCTTTTTCTCAAGGTTGGTGATGTGCTTGTGAACGGTCGCGAGTGAATTGAGCCCCATCGCGTCCTTGATCTCCTCAAACGAAGGGGAGTATCCCTTCTCGGAAACAAACCGCGAAAGGAAGTCATACACCTCATGTTGCCGCCGAGTGATCGCCATGCGCCCCAGCCTAGGCGAAGAAGAGGCGAATGTCAACCTGAAAGTCGGGCGCCTTGTAAATATTCCATTGACAGACTATTCCTAATATGGAATGTTAACTCCATGGCGTGGGATGTCGAGTTCACCACCCAGTTTGAGGTCTGGTGGAACTCGCTTTCCGAGGATGAGCAGGTCGAGATCAGCGCTAAGGTCGAACTGTTGCAAGAGAGAGGCCCAACCCTTCCCCGCCCTCACGCCGATGTGATCTCTACTTCTCGCCACGCGAACATGAAGGAATTGCGGGGCAAAGTAGCGGAGCGTTATCTGCGCGTCCTCTATGCGTTTGACCCTCGCCGTACTGCATTGCTCTTACTGGGCGGCGACAAGACCGATGACCCTAACTGGTATGGGAGATTTGTTCCGATCGCGGACGATTTGTTTGACCAACACCTGCAGGAATTGGCACGGAAGCGGCGGAAATGAATAAGAGGAAACTAGAGATGCCTAAGAATTTCAACGTACTTCGTGCCAGGATGTCTCCCGGCGCCCAGCAGCGTTCCCGTCAACTGGCCGCCAAGTATCGCTCCGGCATGGCCCTCGACGAACTCCGGCAAGCCCGCGAACTCACCCAGGTGCACTTGTCGAAAATTCTCGGCGTTAATCAAGCCGCCGTATCCAAGCTCGAACGTCGCGCGGATATGTACGTAAGCACTCTCCAGGATTTCGTCAAAGCGCTGGGCGGAGAACTAAGAATTACAGCCAAATTTCCCGAAGGGACAGTCGAGATTACGCAATTCGAAGATGTAAAGAAAGCAGCCGCCGGTAAAAAGTAGTCGCCGCCCCTTCTCACGATCCCTCTTGACAACCCGCAATACCTCGCCTATCCTATGCATAGCAATTCGAGGTATACATTGAACTTCAAAGGCACGCTCCCCACTCTCATCCTCGAAGCCATCGCCCACGAACCCACGCACGGCTACCGTATTGCCCAGCAAATCAAGGAGCGGTCCCAGGGCGTGCTCGACTTCAAGGAAGGCACTCTCTATCCCGCGCTCCACAAGCTCGAAAACGACGGCCAGGTCGAGTCCTACGAGAGTGTCGAGAACGGCCGCCCGCGACGCTACTACCGCATCACCAAGTCGGGCCGCAAGATGTTAGCAACCGATCGCGCCGAGTGGCGCCAGCTTTCGCACGCAGTCACCGCCATTTTAGGGGAAGCATAAAACCCGCATGAAAGAGGAAGCATAAAAGGCTGCGTACCAAGCCGAGGCATAATAAGGAGGCACACCGTGACGCAACTCGACCAGTGGTTGACACAGGCAACGGCGAAACTCTCGAGCGACTCGGCCGCGCAGGTCCGCGCCGAAATCAGCGAGCACTACGAATCCGCCCGCAACGCCGCCCTGGTAAAAGGCGCGTCCACCGAAGAGGCCGGCCGCTCCGCCATCGCCGCCCTAGGCAATGCGAAAACCGCCAACTGCCAGTACCGCCGCGTCCTGCTCACCTCTGCCGAAGCCAAAATTCTGCGCCAGGGCCAGCGGGAAACTGGAGCCATCTGCGCCCGACCGTGGTTAAAGGCGGTCTTGCTCGTCTTGCCCGCAGCTGCGCTCTGGTCCTCGGCTGTCCTTTTTCTACGCGGCTCTAACGATCTGGCCCGCACCCTGCTCGTCGGAGGCCTAACGCTTCTCGTCGCCTTCGGAGTTCCCTTCCTTCCCATCTACACCGCATCCCGCGCCCGCATCTTTCGCTGGACGAAATACGTCATGCTCGCCGCCACCTTCGCGTTCGTCTTCGGAAAAGACGCGATGATGTGGACATGGCTCCTCTCCTGCACAGTCTGGCCAATCTTCTGGATCGAATGGACTCGCAACACCATTCGCCGCAAGCTCCCGGTAGCCAACTGGCCAAGGCACCTCTACCTCTAGAGATGGTTTGAACGCGAGTCGGTTCGACTGATTCCCATTCCGGCATGGGTAACGATTCGTTTTGCTCCTGCCAGTACAAATCTGCTTGACTTAGAAATCCGGTCTGCCGAAGATTTCAGTAGTGGGCCTTCCGAGGCCCGTGCCATCAGAGTGGTACCGAGTCGCTCTTTGAAAACGGATTTGATCGCAGCGTCGGCATCACGCCGCATGTGAACCGTGAGTCTCCCGGCATCCTGACATCTCCACTGTTCCCAATTCGGGAGATCTTACGGGCTCTAAACCACTGATTCTGAAGGGCCGTGTAAAAATTACAAGTTTTGAGGGGGGAGGGGGGAGGGGGGTACAGACCGGGCGCATCCCTGAGAAGATTAAACTGGGGAGAAATCCTGAAAGTAAATTGGCGCATGCCTTTTATCGTTCGAAAGATCTCTAGCCTGTTTCTTGCCACGCTGCTCTTGTCTCTTTTTGTCTGTGTCAGCGCGGCTCAGACCCCGCTCCCCAGCCGCTTCAAAAAGTGGCTCGACGAGGACGCACGCTGGATCATCACCGACCAGGAACGCGCCCGCTTCCTCGATCTCTCCACCGACGACCAGCGCGACAAATTCATCGCCGACTTCTGGGAGCGCCGCAACCCGACTCCCGGCTCGCCAGAAAACAGCTTCAAAGCCGAGCACTATCGCCGCATTGCCTACGCCACGTCGCACTTCACCTTCAACGACAAAAAGGGCAAGGAAACACCGGGCTGGAAGAGCGACCGCGGCCGCATCTACATTCTGTATGGTACGCCCGACTCCATCGACAAGCACGGCGGAGGCGGATATCAACTGGCCAGCGGAGTTAAAGCCGTCACCGATCCCTTCGAACTTTGGTATTACAAATCGATCCCGCGCCTCGGCCAGGACATCACCGTAAAATTTGTCGACAAATGTCGCTGCGGCGACTACCAGCAGAGCGGCGAGATGGAAGAAGGCCAGGTGCCCTCCGCTCCCGAATAACAAAAATCGAAACGTCCAAACGGCTTGAAAGTGCTGACGGCGCGCGGAGGAACAACGCAAAGCGCACAAGAATACGTAGCTAGCAGCTCGTGACTCGCAACTCGCGGCTTATCGTCTGATTAGCCACATCAACCAGCCCGCGACAAACACTCCGCCAACAAACATGGCGAAGCAGTACAGCCCATAGCGAACCTGGTCGCGGGTTGTGTTCTTTTGAGTGATGCCGAAGACAATCGAGGTAAACAGAGCGAAGACGACCGCGGCCGAAAAGTGAGTCAGCGTAAAGGTCACGGCTTCTTCCCCAGGGCAATGTGGTGCGCATCGGCCGCGGCGATGAAGTTCAGCAGGCCAGCGACAATAATGAAGGTCTTGCCGTAGTCAGCCGCCGCATTCGCGGCCATGGCATTGCCCCATTCCATAATGCGCGCCAGAATATACAGCCCGCCCGCTCCGACATCGCCGACAAATCCGAGAATGTCGAGTATGTCTCCACCGTTCGGCTGATAAATCCGGCCGTTCATGCTGAGCCCGATGAAGAACATGGCAAAGACAGAAACGAGCAGCAGGACTCCGCGCACATAGCGCTTGAGATAGATATGTCCCGCGCCAGGAATAATCCAGCCAAGCACCGGAGCAATCACCGCATTGGTTGTTAGCGGATACTCAGGCGCAGTAGTTTTTTCTGGGGTCGCTTTAGCCATTCAGATGATTACAATCTCTTTCTGAATTCTACCAGTGACCTCGGCGCTTGCGGCGCGCACGAGCACATCCACCTCAAGCCGCACGCCAAATTCGGGCAGGTAAATGCCAGGCTCAATGGAGAAGCAGGAGTTAGGCAAAATGCGCCGCTCGTCGTGGATCTCGAGATCGTCCATGTTGGCGCCGTTGGAGTGAACCTCGGTTCCGATGGAATGTCCTGTGCGGTGGATGAAATAGTCGCCGTACTTTGCGCCTTTGATGTGGCCGCGTACCGCGTGATCGACCTCCCATCCAGCAATGGGCTTATGCGCCGCGATCGCGTCCTGAACTGTCTTCACACCAATGTCACGCGCCCCGCGCACAACCTCGAACACAGCCTGTTGCCGGTCCGAAGGCCTGCCAATCACGCCAACCCAAGTAATGTCGTAATAAACGGCTCCCGGCTTGTTCTTCTTCCCCCACACGTCGAGGAGAACGAAGTCGCCCTCGCGAATCGGTGAAGAGTGATCGGCCCGCGGCTCGTAGTGCGGATTGCCGCTGTTCGCATTGACCGCGACTATCGGAGGGTCGTCGGTGATCAGGTTCTCACGCGAGAAGCCTTCCATGAAGAACTGCTGAATCTGGTATTCCGTCGCGCCGCCGTTGCGCACGCGCCGTCCGATTTCCTTGAACACCTCAGCAGTAATCGCGTCAATCGAGTCGCGAGCCTCGAAGTGCGTCTTGATCTGCTCGTCGGTCCAGGTAGCCTCAAACTGCGCCACGAGATCAGCCGAACTTACGATATTCTTCCCAAGCCCGCGGATCAGGTCGGCGGTTCCTGCGTCGACCATCGAAACCGTGAAGACGATGTTGTTCGGCGAGTACTGCATCGCAATGTCGCGATGGCCAGCCAGCAAGTGCTTGAGGCCGTCAAAGAGTTCCTGCCAGCCAGCGTATTTCGACTTCGCGCCCGGCAGAGAATCGAGGTGTCCCGACTCAATCTTGTGCACCAGCTTCGCAGGCTCGCCCTTCGCCGGAATCAGATAATACCAGCGCCGCGTGGCCATCATGTTGGGCAGGCCAAGGACACGGTACGAAATCGGGTCGCGGTGGTGATGATCGTAGAAAAGCCAGGCGTCAATGTTGCGCTCGCGCAGAGCGTTCTGGATGGCCTCGAGGTCCATAGTCAGGAAAACATTCTACATGAGCCCATAGGCGAAGGCCGCGGCTTTGAATGGTAACTCGCGCAAGATTGGGTGATCCTCATCACCCTCAATTCTGCCCGTCTATGATAGAAAATACTGTAATGCCAACGAAAGCCTCTGGCAGTATCAACCCGTCACAATCCGGTGTCTCATGTTAAGGGCACTCTTCATCGCGCTCTCGGAGAGCAAATCCCTGCGCGCCATTGCCGAGCGCTCCAGCTTTGGCCAGCGCACCTCGTCCCGCTTCGTCGCCGGTACGCAGGTCTCCGACGCCATCCGCGCCGCTGCTGCAGTCAACGCCTTCGGCGCCGGAGTCTCCATCGACAACCTCGGCGAGAACGTCACCAATGCCGAAGAAGCCCGCGCCAGCGCCCGCCTCTATCACGAACTGCTCGACGCCATCGCCGCCAACAAGCTCAACGCCAACATCAGCCTCAAGCTCACGCACATGGGCTTCGATGTCGACGAAAAGATGGCCTATGAAATCGTGCGCAACCTGGTCGCCAAAGCCGCCAGCATGACGCCTACTAACTTCGTCCGCGTCGACATGGAGGGCTCCGCTTACACCCAGCGCACGCTCGACTTTGTCCACGAACTTCATCGCATCCCCGGCAACGCCAACAACGTCGGCACGGTCATTCAGTCCTACATGCGCAGCGCAGGGGCCGACGTCGCAGAGCTTCTCGCTGACCGCATCCGCATCCGTCTCTGCAAAGGCGCCTACCGCGAGCCCGAAAACATCGCCTTCCAGAAAAAATCCGAAGTCGACGCGAATTACGTAAAGCTAATGAAGGTGTTGATGAAGAGCGGCGTCTATCACGGCCTAGCCACGCACGACGAAGCCATCATCAACGAGGCGAAAGCCTTCGCTAAGAGCGACGGCGTCGCGCCGGAAGCCTTCGAATTCCAGATGCTTCACGGCATCCGCCGCGATCTGCAACAATCGCTAGTCAAGGAAGGCTGGCGCGTGCGGGTCTACATTCCATTTGGCACTGAGTGGTATCCATACTTCATGCGCCGACTGGCCGAACGCCCGGCCAACGTCCTCTTCATCGCCAAGAATCTCTTTCGGAGGTAGGAAGCGGGAATTCAGGCGAAGTAGCGAAGGCCGGGATAAAGAGTAGCCAGGAAGCGGTACGTAAGCGGTGCGCTATGACCGGTGACCGCTGACAGTTCTTCTACTCAATTCCGCCCGGCCCAAGCGGCAAGCGCGAAGCGCTGCTCAATAAGTTCCGCTCATAAGGCGTAAACCGGCGCGCGAAGTCGTCGGAGTTAATCGTACGGTCCCGTTGCGCTGGCGTCATCCCGCGCATGCTTCCGATGGCATCGTTCAGTGCGCGCCGCCGGTCAGGACGCAATTCCTGAAATTGCCGGAACAATGTCCGCGCCTGTACCTTCTGCCCCGGTGACAAATGCTCCCATGTTTCCATTCGCGAGAGAACGCGCTCCTGCTGTTGAGGAGGCAACGCCGAGAATCTTTGCAATCGCAGCAACAACTGTCTCTGCCGCGGAGGGGGCAGCCGCCGGAATTGCGGATCATTCTCCAGCGCCCGTTTCTGCTGGGCAGGAGGCAGGTCTTTGTACTTCCGCAGCCACGCCCCAGCATGCCCAGGTTGATTCGGCGGACGGCTGAATTGTGGGGATGGCGCATGCGAATTTCCGGAAGGTGAGGCTTGAGAATTTTGCGTCGACGGATTCTGGTTCTGCGCCCGCGAGGTTTGCGCGGAGGCCGGTGTGACTAACAAGAACGCAGGCGCCAGCAGCACAAGCGCCGCCAGCACAAAGCCTGCGATGTCTCTCCTCCCCGGCATTTTCTATCTCTCTTTCAGAACTCGTCTTCCGGCCTCGCCGCCCCGCCCGTCTAGCCCTACTTGTCTGGCCAGCCAGTCTGCACGCGGCCGGTACCCCTACTATGGTGTCGCCGTCACATCGTCATCCTGCACCTGCAAATCGTCCAGCATGTCGAAGTCGGCATACAAATCGTCGTTCTTCTCGAGTGCCTGCAAATCTCCCACCGCCGTTCCTGGTTGCACAGGCACCGTTAGCGCTGGAGGATTCGTCGCGATCTCATCCGTCTGCACGATGTACGACTTGTTCCCCACGGCCAATGCGACAAGAAAAATCACCGCCGCCGCTGAAGTCAGCCACACCGGATGATTCCTCAAACTCGGCAGCAGCCGCTCGTACCAAGCCAGCTGCGGTCGCGCCATCTCCTCCCGGAGCCGCGCCGCAAGACGCGTGTCAAAGTAAGGAGAAGGCTCTGGCGCCTGCCACTCATCGAGCAGTGCCATAGTCTTCTTGAATTCCTCCAGCTGGTTCGAACAGGCGGCGCACGAAGCCAAATGCTTTCCCATCTCCGGCGTCATCTCTTCCATGCCAGCGGCCAGATCCGGCAACGTCTCTTGGAAGTGTTTGCAATCCATACAGCGTCTCTCTATCTCTCCGGCGCGGGTTTCGCGGCGGACGTTCCCGAAACGAATTCCTTGAGCTGCTCGCGCAGCGTTTCGTAGGCGCGGAACAGCAGCGACTTAGTTGCCGACTCGCTCAGTTTCATCACGGCGGCAATCTGTCGATAGTCCATTTGCTGATACTTGTGCATCATCACCGCCAGCCGCTGCCGCTCCGGCAGGGCATTCACCTTGGCCTTGATCGCTGCCAGGCGTTCGCGCCGCAAAAGCTGCTCCTCGGCTGTGAGTGATTCGTCCGCCAAATCCGGAGTCGTTCCCGTCTCCTGATCCGGCTCGTCCAACCGCATCGTATTCTCTGGGCGCTCATGACGAGTGTCGCGCGCGTGATTGACGGCCAGGTTCGTCGCTATCCGATACAGCCACGTGCTGAACTTCGCGCTTGCCTCATAACTCTCGCGCGAGCGGTACACGCGCAAGAAAACCTCCTGCGCCAACTCTTCCGCAGTCGCGGGATTGTGGCACAAGCGGTACATAAAACCAATCAGGGGCTTACGATACTTTTGAACAAGGTAGCTGAACGCTGATTCTTCGCCAGCCTTTACTCGCAGCATCTGATCTGCATCAGCGTCAGTGACAGAAGAAGCGGTGCCCGAGGAAGCCTTGCTCAGCGGCACGGAAGACCCCGTGCCGGCGAAGCCCAGCAGACCCCGATCAATGGCCACGCTGCTCACATCTTTGGAAACCCCGCCGGGATCAGAAAGTTGCGCCTCCGGCGAATCCGGCCGAGGCGCAGAACTGCTTTCCCCAGAACCAGATACGGCCTTTCGCGAGGGCATGTCCGAAGCGGTCATACAAGAGTGGTCCACAAAAGGCTATAAGGCCGGCGAAAGAGGGTCAAGAGGCTGCAGAAATCCCCGCGGCGGCTGGCAATAGCCCCGTGCTTCGGGGACGGGTAAACTACCTTCAACGTACGCTGCACGAGGCCAAACATGAAACACACTCTCGCCGTCCTTCTCGCCCTCACATTTCTCTCTCCCGGACTCCGTGCCGCCCCCGACGATGCCACCTGGAAATCGGACATCGAAACCTGGCGGGCTAAGCGCGCTGCCGCTCTCCAGGCCCCTGAAGGCTGGCTTTCTCTCATCGGTCTCGACTGGCTCAAGGACGGCGACAACTCCTTCGGCGCTGCCGCCGACAACCGCATCCAGGTCAACGCCAAAATTTCCGACCACGCTGGAGTCGTCCGCCTCGCCGGCGGCAAAGTCCATCTCCTCCCGCCCTCTGGGGGATTCCCCAAGGAAGTCCAGGTCGACGGCCACCCTGCAAAAGAGCAGGATCTACTCGCCGACGACACTGACCAGCCTTCGAAAATAACCATCAACACGACCAGCATAATCATCATCAATCGCGACGGCCGTTTCGCCCTCCGAATTAAAGACCCGCAAGCCCCGACCAGAACAGCCTTCCATGGCCTCAAGTGGTACGCGCCCGATCCCGCCTACCGCATTCACGCTAAGTGGATTCCCTATTTGACGCCGAAGACACTTGACATCCCAACGGTCCTTGGCACGACTACGCACATGCCGGCCCCGGGCGCAGCCGAGTTCACCATCGACGGCCAGACCGTCCGCCTCGAGCCCGTTCTCGAAGACCCGAAATCGACCGATCTGTTCTTCATTCTTCGTGATGCCACAAGCAAAACCACAACTTACGGTGCTGGCCGGTTTTTATACACCGGCCTCCCCGACCACGGACTCAACCAACCGGGTGAACTCGTTCTCGATTTCAATCGAGCCATCAATCCGCCGTGCTCATTCACACCTTATGCGACGTGTCCCTTGCCGCCGTCGCAAAACCGTTTGAGCGTGGCTATTCCAGCGGGAGAGAAGCGTTACCACGACTGAAAGGTCGAAATGAGCCTTAGAGGTGTCGGCTGCATAGCATGAGGCCTCGTTGGTCATGCCCACTTTCATGCAGGTGTGTGCTAGGCTGGGGGGTGCAGGCGCGGGGTTGGACACCGCGATGGACACCGCACCGCCGCATATTGCTGAGAATGCTGGCGGTTCTGGGTTTGGGCGCTTAACTCAGCGGTAGAGTGCCATCTTCACACGGTGGAAGTCATAGGTTCGAATCCTATAGCGCCCACCATCTTTTCGACAGCTTACGATCCGTTATCGGATCACCTTCCTATTTTTCAATAGCTTAAGGACGCGTGGTCCGTCCGGCGATCCGGTAGCAAAGACTGCTTTCAGCACCCTGCTACGCGGCGGTCAATTCCTCGTCGAGAGACCGAACGATTGTTCTCGCCAACTGAGCTTTCGCCGCCAGACGCTAGTAAACACAAGCCGACTTCCCATTCCTTTTCTGCGCAATGAGTGCTTCGGCGATTCATCGCTCGTCGCGCGTGGGTTTCGAAAATCATGGGGGAAATGAGAAGGCGAGAAGGTGATTGACATTTCGCGGCAATCCACTACCATATGGTTGTGGATCGGCTGGGTACAACATTTGTGGCTTTGTCGGATCCAACCCGGCGGGCGATGGTCGAGCGGCTCTCCCGGGGGCCTGCCTCTGTGCATGGCTTGACGGAACCGTTTGCACTCTCGCAGCAGATGATTTCAAAACATATTGCCTACCTGGTGCGCGCGCGAATTGTGGTCAAGAAGAAGCGTGGAAGAGAGAGCGTGTGCACGCTCAGGCCAGAGGCGATCAAGACAGTCAGCGACTGGGCGATTAGCTATCGCGGATTCTGGGAAGAGAGTTTCGACAAGCTGGATGTGGTTGTGAATCAAATGAAGAAAGCGGAGGTGAGGGATGGCAAAAAACACGGTGAGTGAGACGGAGCGGATGGTTATCACCAGAGTTTTCGATGCCCCGCGCGAACTGGTCTGGAAGGCGTGGACAGACCCGAAATATGTGATGCAGTGGTGGGGGCCGAAGGGCTTTACTGCGCCCTTTTGCCAGATGGACTTTCGGGTTGGGGGGAAATTTCTCTGCTGCATGAGATCTCCGGATGGGCAGGAGTTCTGGAATGCGGTTGAATACCACGAGATTGTCCCGCACGAGAAGATCGTTTCCTTGATGTACTTTTCGGACTCGAAGGGAAACAAGATTGATCCTGCACAGCTGGGAATAGAACATGAAGCCATCGAGGGTGCTTACGACGTGACCATCTTTGAGGATTTGGGAAACGGCCGGACGAAACTCACGTTCATTGGAAATGAACCCATGGAGAGCGCGAAAAATAGCGGTCAGTTAGAGGGCTGGAACCAGATACTCGATAAACTTGCCGCGGTTGTTGTGGGGCTGGCGCAGGCGAAATGAGCAGCGGAAGCTTGAATGATCGTCATGCGCGAGCTACTGAACACAAGGTAAGGAGGGCGCAATCGAACATGCAGAACTTTGCTACTGGAGAAGACTATGCGAAATCACATTCCAACGCTCGTAGCTGTACTGCTCTTGAGTATCGCAGGCACTGAAGTTAGGGCGTCAGGAGTTCCTATGAACGCAGAAAGTAAGACCGGATACGCACCGATTCATGGCATGCAGCTCTACTACGAGATCTATGGCCAAGGTAAGCCGATGGTTCTGCTCCACGGCGGAATCACTGCTTTCGAAGGCTTTGGCACTAATATCGATGCCCTGGCGAAGTCCCGTCAGGTGATTGCGGTGCATTTGCAAGGACATGGAAACACCGCCGACATCGATCGTCCTTACCGCTTTGAAGACCTGGCCGATGATGTAGCCGCGCTGGTCGCGTACCTGAAGCTGGGGAAAATTGACTTGGTCGGCTACTCATTCGGTGGAGGTGTCGCATTGCAAACCGCTATACGACATCCTGAAGTCGTCGATCACCTGGTGGTGATTTCCTCTGCCATGGCCCAAACCGGATTCTATCCGGAAGGGCTTGCCGCGTTCGCACAGATGAGCAAGAACGCACCGATGCTTGCAGACAGCGTCAAAAAGTCACCACTTGCCACGATGTACCCGAAGACGAACTGGGAAACGTCGTTCAAAAAGATGGGTGAACTGGCCAGCACGCCATTTGACTGGTCAGCGCAGGTCAAGGATCTCAAGGAACCGACACTGTTGGTTTTTGCCGATGCAGATGCCGTTCGCGCCGAGCATATCGTTGAATTCTACAAGGCTCTCGGTGGCGCACAACGGGACGCCGGACTAGACGGATCGATGAGGTCGATGGCGCAGTTGGCCATCCTTCCCGGCACGACTCACTACAACATCATTGCTAGCCCGTCGTTGGCGGTCGTAATCGGTGAGTTCCTGAGGCGATAGTCCGATTCGGAGTGCGGGCAATACCGCGCACTAGTTTATCGGCTTATTCCAACTGCGTTAGCAATCGACGTAACTTGTTCGACTCCAAGACAGCAGTTTTGGACGTTTCGACGGCGACTTGTAGACCGCATCCTGACATCTAAGAGCGCGATGCCGTTGCGCTTCTCGTTTTCACAGACAACAATTGTTCGAATTCAGCCAAGGGCAGAGGTTCGCTGAAGAGATAGCCTTGGAAGGCATGGCATCCGAGGCGCGCCAGAAATTCTTTCTGCTCTTCAGTTTCAACACCCTCGGCGATAACCGAAAGACCCATGGCTTTGCCGAGCGCGATGATACTCTGCGCAATCGCACTGCTGCTTGTATCCGTCAGTAAATCACGAACAAAAGCCTGATCGATCTTCAACTGGTCCAGCGGGAGACGTCGCAGGTAGGCCAACGACGAATAACCGGTTCCAAAATCGTCGAGAGAGAATCGAAGTCCGTGCGACTTAAGTTCGGTCATTCTGCTGACCACATCCTCAACCTTGTCGACGAACATACTTTCAGTTAGTTCGAGTTCCAAATTATTAGGATCGGCCCCGGTGCGCTCGAGAACAGCGAGAACGTCTTGCGTGAACCGCGAGTTGAGTAACTGCCTGGCGCTGATATTGACGGCGAGAGTGAGGTGGGCTGTGCGTGGGTTTTTCGTCCACGCCGACATTTGCGTGCAAGCTGCTTCCAGTGCAACATCCTCAAACGAACGCCACCGGCGGTCAGCGTAACGGGCGTGAACACACAGAGGGACAAGAACCACCAAGAGGAATACCACGGAGTGAGGATTCTGAATGCGAACTCCGCCCTCTCCCCGCTCCAGATTCCACTGCGATCTTGTGCCTCGACTTCCAGTCGGTAGGTTCCGGGGGCCAGTTCGGCGAACTGTAATTCCCTTTGTGTTGTCTCCGTCCAGGATTGATTTGCGCCCGCCAAGCGATAGCGGAATATGACTGCGTTTCCGCGGGGGACATTTAACAATGTGAATCTCGCGATGAAAGAGTTTGAGCGTATACCAGATGACATCCCCATCTACAAAAACTCCGTAGACCTCTGGTGCTGAAGTCGCCTCCGCCCGTGCTAGCGGGCGCATATGGAATCCGCCGCCTGAAGTGTCAGCAGAAAGTTCCATGAGCCCAGCGTCGGTTCCCAAATAGGTGTGACCTTTGCCATCTGCCTGGATGCCCTGCGCCCAGTTCACCGACTTGAACGGCAACCCCAGTTTTTCAAAACGATTACCACGCAGATGGTAGAGTCCGATATTGCCGCCGACGAGGAGAGAACCGTCCGGAGCCTCGCCAAAGGCCGCAGCCGAGTTCAGCGGAATGCCCTGCTCCGGACCGAAAGCTTCAAAGCGCTCGCCATCGTATCGAAAAATGCCGTTTTCTGTGCTTACCCACAGGAAACCGACTCGATCCTCATAAATCTGCCGAACGGCCAGGTTGGTGAGGCCATCGGCGTTCCCAAAGCTCCGAAAGCTGTATTCCCGGGCCCATCCCAGAACAGGCATCAGCAAGACGAGACTTACCCAACGGATCGTTCGCACGCATTTCTCCAAGCATAAAATCGGCTCACTTGGTGAAGATATTCAGCCCAGCGATAGCGCGGACGCCTTCCTCAGAGCCGTAAGTAACCGGTGAAGAAACGATCGGCCGGAAGTGCCTGCTGGTCAGATTCTGTGGGAGCAAACTGGTCTTTCGACCAAACAACAAGTTTTCTGTTTCCGGTCACAAATGCCCTTTTGGCTGAGAGACCAGATCCACTGACCGCAGGCCATCCAGGAGAGTGATTCCCCCTTTCGATACTCGATCAACACTTTGACAAACGAAAGAAAACGTTATAAAAAGAAACATAAATCAAAAGAGCTCCGGCAGAAGCGTGCAGACGCGGGGCAATGCGATGATCGTGCTTAACGAAGAGAGACGGCGAGCCATTCTCGAGCTGGTGAATCGCGACGGGCGCGTGCTTGTGCCCGACCTGGCGAAGCGTTTTGATACGTCCCAGGTCACTATCCGCAAAGATCTTGAGGCCCTGCACAACCTGCGGCAATTGCATCGCACGCATGGTGGGGCGCTCCCCGCGCGCTCGGTTGACGATCCGAGCCTGCGGGAGAAGGAGCAGCTTCATAAGAAAGAAAAGTTGCTTATCGCGGAAGCTGCGGCCCGCATGGTGAGCAGCGGTCAGGTTGTGATCCTGGACTCAGGCACGACGACGACGGCGATTGCCCGGGCATTGCGAAGTTTTACGGATCTGACCATCGTCACAAATGCCGTGAACATTGCGGCTGAGTTGGCCGGGACTTCGATTGAGGTGATTCTCACCGGAGGGACGCTGCGCAAGAACTCGTTTTCACTGGTGGGACCGATGGCGGAAGACACGCTGCGACACCTGAGCGCCGATCTGCTTTTCCTGGCCGTGGACGGATTTGACGTCGAGTATGGCCTGACCACTCCCAATCTGCTGGAGGCGCGGGTAAACCGCGTCATGGTCGAGGTTGCGAAACGAACCGTCACCGTGTGCGACTCGACGAAGTTTGGACGTAGAAGTCTATCCCTGATTGTGCCCACGTCGGCCATGCATGAAGTAATTACCGACCGCGGAATCGCGAAAATGGACCTGCGGGAACTCAAGAAATCGGGGATCGAGGTTACGCTTGTCTGATTCGAGACCAGATTCGAAAACCGGCGGGAATCCCGTAGAGACCGTTTCGCCTAATCCAAGTGCGCCCGGCGCCTTCAGCCTTGCCGAGATTTCTTCACAGGCGAAGTGCTGGGAAACCTGCCTGGCGGAGTTCAGTCAAAGCCCTACATTGAAAGAAATCGAAACTCGCTTTGGGCAGGCACAGGACTGGTTGTTCATCGGCTGCGGGTCGAGTTACTACGTCGCAATAGCTGCAGCGGCCAGCATGAAGTCGCTGACTGGTCGGCGAGCCTGGGCAGTTCCTGCATCCGAAATCTTGCTGTACCCGGAACTAGTGTTCGGATCAGGTGCATGCGTGCCGGTACTCATCTCGCGCTCGGGTCAAACATCGGAAGTGCTCAAAGCCGCAGAGGTGCTGAACGAGCGCGGGATTCGGAATCTTGCGATCTCCTGCGCGCCAGGACAAGCGCTGGAAAAACTCGCCACGTGCACAATCACCCTTCCCGCCGACGAGCGCAGCACGGTGATGACGCGGTCGTTCACTTCGATGCTGCTGGCCTTGCAGTTATTGGCCGGCCGGATCGGCGGGAATCGCGCATGCTGCGACGCGCTGTTGGCGATGCCGCAAGCGGCAGCTCCGAGATTGTCTCTGCTGCACAATCAAATTCGCGAGTTCGTCTCGAGCCATGCATTTACAAACTACGTTTGCCTGGGGCACGGACCTTTCTATGGCTTGGCGTGCGAGTATGGCCTCAAGCTGACTGAGATGTCACTGTCCACAACCCAGGTGTTTCATTCGCTGGAATTCCGTCACGGCCCAAAGTCGGCTGTAACGCGCGAGACGCTGTTGATTTTTCTCTTGTCCGAACACGGGTTTGAAGCTGAATGCGATTTGCTGGAAGAAATGAAGTCGCTCGGCGGGAAGACGTTGGTGGTTGCGAACCAGGCAAACGACCGGGTTCGCCGGGCTGCGGACCTCCTCGTGGAAATGCGACTTCCGCATATTGAACTGGCGCGGCTTGGGCCAACGCTCGTTCCGGGCCAGTTGTTGGCTTTGCATACCGGATTGAAGAAGGACTTGAATCCGGACACGCCCCGCTATCTTACCCGCTCCGTAATTCTCTCCGAAGATGGGTCGCCGAAGCCGGAACCAGTCGCGTGAAGCGCTTTGACGTCACCATCGCTGGCGAACTGAATCTCGACCTCATTCTCTATGGATTGCCGGCAGAGCTTTCTCCTGAGCGTGAGCTGTTGGCGGACGACATGGCCCTTACGCTCGGGTCATCATCGGCAATTGTGGCGCACAATCTGGCCTGCCTCGGAAATAAAGTGGGATTTCAGTCGCTAATCGGTGACGACTCTTTGGGCAAGATCGCGCTGGAGCGACTGGCGCGGAGTGGGGTTGATACTAGTGGAGTGCAAACAACTAAGATCATAGGCACAGGGCTTAGCGTGATCCTGCAAAGAGGAAGTTATCGAAACATACTGACTTACTCCGGCGCCATCAGCAAACTCAGCCTCGGCGATCTTGATCTTGATTATCTCTGCGATGCGCGGCATTTCCATCTCTCGTCGTACTATCTGCAAGCGAATCTGCGCCCAGGCGTGCTGGAACTATTTCGCCGTCTCAAAGCAGCAGGGGTGAGAATTTCTCTCGATACGAACGATGATCCTGAAGGCCGCTTCGGTGAAGATCTCCTTCGCATTCTCGAGTTCGTAGATGTCTTCCTACCGAATCAGCGGGAAGCGTGCAAGATTGCTGGGACAGAGGACGTTAACGCCGCGATGGAGAAACTCTCAACGCTGGTTCCCCTCCTGGTAGTCAAGAGGGGGCCGCAAGGCGCAGTAGCAATTCGCGATCACCAGAAATACGACAGTCCCGCCCTAAAGGTGGCAATGGTTGATCCTGTCGGAGCAGGCGACAGTTTTGATGCCGGATTTATCCATGCGTACCTAGGTGGAAAGAGTCTCGGTGATTGCCTGGCGGCGGGCAATGCGGCAGGCGCACTTTGTGCAACGCGTGCGGGAGGCACCGAGGCGTTTGCCGACCGTGCTTATCGCGAGGCCTTCTTTAAAGAGCACGCGCTGCCTGTTTGAGTTCCAGGTCAAAAAGTAGTGACGTTAACCTCCCCGCCAATATTCATTTCCTAGTTACTTCCAGCAACAGGTGCTCTTTGAACTCAGTCTTGATTCTTGGATTTGTTCCCTCACTCACAGTTACCGTTCCGAGGCTCTTGTTGTCCGCGTAGTCAAGTACGTTGTACGTGCCAGGAGTGAGTCCGCGCAACTCGACTTCTCCATGCCATGCTGAATTTGTCGAAGCTGCGAAAAATGCGTAGTACATCCTTCCGTCTTTCTCGATCGCATAGGCTTCGGGAGCGTCGTAGCCATAAACATATAGAGGAAGAAAATTCCCTTTGGATAACATCTTGTCGTTGTAGACTGCTATCCATTTCTTCCAGTGCGCTTCCTTTTCTTTGGTCAGGTTGACGCGCTTGAATTTCGGGCCCGGATCGGGCCAGACGAATTTTGTGCCAACAACCCCGCCTGCGCCGATCGTCGAAGCGAAGTCGTCCCCGTGCTCGATCCAGTCTTTGCCAGCACGCGTCATGGCTGAGAGCTCGACATGGTCGCCATACACTGCGGCTTCGGGACCCAACAGCGCTTTGTACATCTTGATGCGCCGCCGGACCTGCACTGCGCCCACCGGGTCCGCCGTAACGGCCTGATCCATGTAAGGCAGCCAGGCAAGCGAGGGCGGCGTGCCGCAGGGGCAGCTTTGCGTCACGCTCTCCGGTTTGAGCGCGCGCGTCGTCTGATAGATCACCCGATAAACGTCCGCCATCGCGTTCACGGAATCCTGGGGCGATTTGTGATGATGCGCCGGATTGTGGCACTCGGGAACGGTGTAGATGTTGTCCAGCTTCGAGCCGTCGAAATCCCAGTCGCGAATGAATCGCTCAGTCAACTTTTTGTAGTAGTCCTGTACTTCGGGGACGGCAGGACACAGAGCGGCGAGGTCGCGCGTTATGCGGCCATGACGGCCGTTTTTGTCGAGGATGAGCCAGTCGGGATGCTCGCGCACAACGTCAGAGACGAGATATTTGTGTGATTCCCATCTGCCTTGGCCGTCCTCCACGCCAAGAGGGAGCCACCAGAGCTGCACCAACATTCCCTGCTTATGAAAATCGCGAACCATCTGTTGCATGGAGTCGCCGGGGAACGTCTCCTTGCGCGGCTGCCAGTCGCCATAGTTGTTGAACCAGCGGTCGTCAAGCGTGGCCCACTTAATCCCCATCTCCTTCAGCTTGGGAATTGTCCCAAGCATCTGGGCAGCCGTAACGTTGAACTCGTAGCCCCAGCCGCACCAACTGGCGTTGTAGGCCTCATTCGAAGGTTTGGGAAGCTCCCAACCTTCTTTTTGCAGCACCCGCGACCAGAGGTGAAGCGGCTGGTAATAATCGCCGGAATAGACCGCGACGAAGCTGCGTGGGGTTGAATAAGAGCCTCCGGGCTTGAGAGTCATTGGACCGGGAAAATCGAGGCTGGCAGTCACGTGACGATCTGCGCCAACGCGAACGGGAAGGGAAACCGTTAGAGGCACGGTCTCAACATGGCCGATGGCTTCGCCGACGTTGCGCGTCCAGAAGGCGACCACTGGAATGCCGCCTCCATAGCCGCCTTTGACAACGGCGCCCATGAGATTTGGTTGAGAAAATGGAGCCTTCAGCTTTTGAATGTCGTCTTTACCCCAGTCATAGCTCGATCCCTGAAACGACCACATTTCGTATGGTGCAGCATGCGCATCGGTAAGATGCGCGTTGAAGCGATGGCGCTGGCTTACGAGTTGGTCGATGTGGAGATCGTTATTCCCCGAATTGCGGTATTCACTCGAGGAGAGCAGCAGGCTTGGAAATTCATCGTAGACTTCGACGGTCAATATCTGCTGAATTTTCGTGCCCGAAGAGTCCCTTGCGTTGCCGGGAATTTCCACTCGTTTCCCTGCGCCCATTTTTCCGGAGGCTTCCGAGACCTTTGCGTCAGTGAAGTCGAGAGAAAAGCGGACGGAATTCCCCTGCGAAATGATGTAATCGCCGGTACCGTCGGCCTTGCTGGGGTCATCGAGGCTCAGCGGGCGGCCACTGTCAATGAGAGATGCCTGTATGTAGCCCGAGGCAAGCACGCGGAATTCCGCGGTTTTGGTCGTTAACACAAGCGGGCCTTGCGGATCGACCTGGACTCGAATTGTCGAAGCCGACTGATCAGCCGCGCGTACACTGGCCGCGGGTCTACGCAAGATTACGATTGCCAGCAATGAAAGCATGGTTAAACCAGCGATCCAAAGCAGGGCTTTCCGCGATTGCGATTTCATGGCTTCTCCTTGATCGACTACTTGCTGCGAAACTGGCCGAGCAATTTCTCGGCGTTGAGGTGATAGATCTTCTCAAGAACCGCGTCAGGCAAATCGAGACCGTAAATTTCCCACCGGCCCTGGCTCGGTGAACCGTAGTAGATGAATGAACCGTCGGCCGTCTCAAGCCAGCGGAAATAATTGCGATACATTTCCGTGTTCATTCCGTTATCACTGCCGAACATCACCCGATCCTGGTATTTGATAAAAAGATTGCGAGCCTCGCGAGGCTGGCGGCCAAGTTCAGCTTCGCGGCCACCGAACTCCACCATCACATTCGGATAGCGATCGAGGACTTCGCCCACCCAGCCCAGGTTCTCGGGCCAGGCCATGTGGAGGAAAACGAACGTCGTGCCAGGATGCCGGGCAGTAATGCGGTTTCTCGCGTCGAGGAGAGTTTGCAGCGAGGGAAAATCCCGACCGTAGAAGCTCCAGTCAGGATGCTCGATCAGTTCCTCATAGCGCTCGTTCTCCGAATTGATGGGCAGGAAAAATGCCTCAGGGTCGGCGGTGTGAATAAAGACCGGGATTCCCAGACGCCCGCATTCGTCGAAGATCGGATCGAGCCGCGCGTCGTCGACCGCGATCAACTTGCCGGTTTTGTCGCGCACGCTGAGGCCGAGGTCCTTCAGAAATTTCAGGCCGCGCGCACCACGTCGCACGCTGTCGTCTAGTTGCCGCACCATCTCCTGGCTGAAATCCGGGTCGTCGATCCTCGACCAGTCAATCTGGGAAAACACAACGAAGCGCCCGGGATAGGGCTTCACCATGGTGTCGATAAGGTGCTGCAGCTTGTCGCCCCACATCCCCGTGAGGATGACGATTTGCTTCACGTTCGTGTCGTCCATGATGCGGATGACTTCCTGGGGCGGAAGTTGGTCGCCGATGCCAACGGGGTCGTTCGTGTGATTGTGAACGTCGATGACATAGAACTTCGCGCGTTGTGGTAAATGCGCGGGGACGTGGAGCATCGATTTCGGATGGAAGTCTTTCAGCAGAAGAGTTTTTTGCTGGTCGGCGTTTGCGGCCGCGTGATAGCCAATCTGATCCTTCGTTTCTTGAGCGGCGATGCGCAGGTTCCCTGCCGTTGCCAGTGCGAGCATCAGCAGCAGAGCGGGCACAAATTCGAAAAGAACTCTACGCGGATCTGCATCTTCTCCAGATTTCATTGCGGAACTCCCATGCCACAAGCGGCAGCGTAATGATCGATGACTTCGAGGATCCTGTCGCGGATGACGTTGCACGGATCACAGGACAGTTCGTGATCCAACACCCGGGCGGCCTGGCTGGGCATGAATTGCCCTAATAGCGCGACTGGCGGTGGATAAAGCGTCAAATTGTTTAGAAGCAATTGGAGAGCCGCAGCGACGTCTGGGTGAGGCCAGTAGTAGCGTGCGCGGTCACTGAGACTATACTTGCGGGCAAAACGCAGCGCCTCTTCATCGCCGTGAAAGTAACCCTTCCAATATTCCGGGCGAGCAAGCATAGCCCTTTCGAGCGACTCGCGAACACGCGACTTGGTGACATGCTTGCGACTTCCGAGGCATTCTTCCTCGATCGCGGCGAGTGCGAAGACCGCCTCGCGGAAAGTGAAGGTGAGCCATGGGCCGACTTTCAGAATCGCAAAGTGATCCCTCACCATCTCGCGCAATGCCGTGTGCGTTTGATAATCCGTCGAATGTGCCTCGAAGACGCCGTGCCACTTCGTCTCTACCAGTCTAGAAAGTTCGCGCGTCTTCTCCGGTCGATACGGAAAGACTTCGGCATCGCCAAATTCGACGCCCGGTTGCACAACCGTGGCCATTACCCTCTCCCACGCGGATAGCAGTCCCCGATCTTCGAAGGCGCTCCTCGCCATCTCGACTGTCCTTTCGGCGTCCCCGGACGTTGTGACCTTTGGGGCATGCGAATCGGATAGCTCGCCACCCGGGATTGGTACCTCCGTGCCAATCACATAGAGCGGAAGTGAACTCTTATCTCCAACCTTCGCATGTTCATCTTCGGCTGCCTTGCAAAGCTCCGCTGCTCTTTCACTGACAATTTCTTCCGCCAAGGGCTGGTGGGGGTCTCCGGGATCGCCCGCGAGGTGCATGCTTGCATCGAGGTGAATCTTCGCGTAGCCGGCGCGAACGCAGTCGCGAACCAGTTTCGCCGCCTTTTGCATTGCCAAGGTGGGGTCTTCGTTGCGCCATGGGTTCGGTCCCAGATGATCGCCGCCAAAAAGAATTCGCTCGGCGGGCAGACCGATTCCGCTCGCGAGTTCTTTCACGAAGGTGACGAACTGCGACGGAGTCTGGCCGGTGTAACCGCCGAATTGGTTGACCTGGCTGGAAGTCGATTCAATCAGCAGCGACGAGTCGTCACGCATCGCCTGGAGCATTCCGGCTTCTAAAACGAAACGATTCGCCGAGCAGATGGAATAAACGCCAACAGGCTTACCCGCGCGATTTTCCTGAAGGCGATCGGCCAGTTGGCGGCTGGCGTCACCCACCCCTTCCACCGGAATGCGCGTAGCCGCCACGGCCCTAGAAGTAGAACTTCAATGCGAGTTGAATTTGCCGCGGCGGACGAGCCGCGAGCGGGAATCCAAACCCGCTCTGGCCAAGTTCAAGCGGCGTAGGTTCGGCGCTGATGGCGCCAAATTGTCCAAACAGGTAGTTGACGTGATTGAGGACATTGAAAAATTCGGCGCGGAACTCGAAGCGCTTCTGCTCCGTGATCGGGAACTGCTTGACGAAGGAGGTGTCCCATGTCTTGTAGCCGGGCCCTTTGATGATGTTGCGGCCGGCGTTGCCGAAGGTTCCGAGATTCGTGTTGTCCTCGAAGGCGCAAGTGTTAAAGAGCGTTCCGGGCACACATGGCGATGCATTGGGATTGCCGATGAGGTTCGGACGCGAGCAGTAGTAACCGACCGTGCCACCGCAGTCGCCGCCAGTCACGTCATTGATGTCCGTGGCCGTGTAGTAGTTTCCCGTGGCAGCGGAGAAAACGCCCGTCATCTGCCAATTGCCAATGATCTGATTCACAACTCCATTCGCATTGTGCCCCAACGATCGTCCCCGCCCGAAGGGCAAATCATAGAGATAACTTAGGACAAAACGGTGGCGCACGTCGAAGTCCGCGTTGCCATAGTTCGTGTTCGGGAAACGCTGGTCCTGGAAGTCTCCATTATTTACCGAGCCGAGACTTGCACTCGAAGCGTTGTCGAGCGCGTGCGCGTAAGTATAGGCCGCTTCAAACTGGAGTCCGCGTGTGTAACGCTTTTCGAGTCGAACCTGAAGCGAGTTGTAGTTCGAGAAGGTATTCGAGCGGAAGGTCGGAATCGAAACATCGAGCGCAGGATTGCAGAAGTCGGGAGTGTCCAGCGTGCAGGAGCCTCCCTCACCTCCGGGCCAATTGCTGTTATTGGCGGGACGTCGCGGCGCGGTTGGAAGGGAATCCGTTCCGGGCACGGGGACAGCCTGATTGCCATTGAAGAAGCCGAACAGCTTCAGCCCGCGCGAGCCAGCGTAGGAAACCTCAAGAACTGTGGATGCCGGCAGTTGGTACTCGAGGCCAAGGTGCCACTGCTGCGTGTAGGGAGTCACCAGATGCGGGTCGAGAGAGTAGAGTTCCGGCGCATTCGGATCGGACAGCGACTGCGCGGGGAAACCTTGAGCCAGCACATTCAGCGGCAGGCCGCCGTTGTTGGCCGACGATATGGAGCAGTCGAGTTCACCGTCCGCAGGATTAGCGCTCGGAGCGCCACAAGGCGCATTGAATGACTCCGACGAAAGGAACGGGGGGTTAAAGCCGGGGCTCGGATTGGAGAACGGCCCGTTTTCTTGTCCACCATAGAAGATGCCATACCCGGCGCGGAGAACGAGTTTGTCCGCAACCTGATAAGAAAGCCCAATGCGGGGGGCAAAGTTATTGCGGTCCGGGCGGATCAGTCCGCGGGAACCGTTGCTCACAATACTCATCTCGGTGGCAAGCGTCGGCGTCAACTGCACATTCTTGCCGCTGGGCACAATGAGCGACTGCGAAGCAAAATCGAAGTTGGCCTGGTTGTCATTGGCTTCCTTGATCGTCGAGAAAAACTCGTAACGCAGGCCCAGGTTCAGTGTGAGCTTTGGAGACACTTTGAAATCATCGAGGGCATAGAACGCATAGATTTGCCGGCGGTAATCGATGTTTGGGAGCACGCTGGTGATCGAACCGCCGTCACTGATGCCCTGCATGAAGCTGGCGAAGGCCTCGCCGCCAGTGCCGGGCGCGGCGTAGTTATCGTTAATGACAAAGCCGCCGCCAAAATCCATCGACCCGCGCGCCGCCGCTGGCTCCAGCATCGTGAACTGCTCAAAGCGAAGCTCGGCGCCGAATTTCGCCGCGTGCCGTCCATGTGTCCAAATGACATTGTCGGTCACTACGAAGCTGTGCTGCCGTTCGTTGGCTGGCAGAAATTCCGAGGCCCCAATGGCGGCGGTGCCATCACCAAATCCAATGGCCGGAAGGCCGCCGATCTCCTGACCCGCTTCATATGGGACGCCCGGAAATGGGATAGGGAGTTCCTGCGCAACATTCTCGTTATAGAACAGACCAAAACGGTGAGACCTGAGGTGATTGAAACCGAAGCGAAATTCGTTCACCAGGTTGTTGCGGAATGTGTGAACCTCGCTGGCCGCCAGGCCCTCCGCCGTATTGTTGCTATAACCATCCTGAAAGCTGCCACCATCCAGAAAATTCTGGAAAGGCGAAGGCAGGAAGTTGCTGTCATTGCCATAGCTGAAGCGCGCGAAAAAATTATCCCTTCCGCTGATGGTCTGATCGTAGCGGATGTCGAACTTGTCTTCCCGTTCGTTGCGTTTAGGGTCGGACAGGAAATTGCCGCCGGGTAACGTCAGGTTTGGAGTGGGTGGCGGAAAGAGGTTGGCCAATTCTTGAGCCAGGGGATCGATTGGAGTGTTCGTGCCGCTGTTCCCTTGGAAGATATTGGTCGGCACTCCGCCGGCAGTCGTGCCGATCGGAACGCTGCACGGTCCGCCGTTATAAGGAGAGTTGCTTTGCGCCTGCGTTGGGTCGAAGATCTCTCCCATATAAGTGGGGTTGCCACTGCAATCGAGCACCCCGGTGGGAGTCGTCAGATCAAGGAAAGACGAAAAGTCCCCACCGACCTCTTCAGGCGTCGGCACGGTTGCTAATTGCGGCAGCGCTTGGCGAATGCGAAGGCCCTCATAGTCACCGAAGAAGAACATCTTGTTCTTCACGATCGGGCCGCCGAGCGTAAAACCAAACTGGTTCTGCTTGTAAGGTTGCTGCCCAAAAATGTCGAAGGCATTGGTTGCGTCGAGTTTCTCGTTCCGAATGAACTCCCAGAGATCGCCATGAATCTGATTGGTCCCGGACTTGATGACCGCATCCATGATGGCCCCGTTGCCGCGGCCAAATTCGGCGCTGTACGCATTGGTTTCGACTTTGAACTCGGCGATGGCATCGACTGAAGGCTGGACGACATAGGCGGCACCATTGAGCACGTCGCCCAAGTTGGCGTTGTTATCGATGCCATCAAGCAGGAAGTTGTTTTGCAGGGCACGTGCGCCGTTGGCACTAAAACCAAAAGTAGTTTCCACACGCGAACCCGGCTCGGCCGCGGCGACTCCCGCGCCCAGCAGCGCAAGCTGGGCATAGTTGCGCCCGTTCAATGGAAGAGCATTGATGCGCTGGCTGTCGACGACCTGACCCAGGTCAGAGGTTTCGGTTTCGAGCTGCGGTCCCTGCCCCGTAACCACCATGACCTCGGTAGCCGCTCCTGGCTGCAGCTGCACATCCACGCTCACGCGATCCTGAATGTTGACTTGTACTGGTCCGGCAACCGCTTTCTTGAACCCTTGCTTCTCGACGGTCACGGTGTAGTGGCCGATGTGAAGTGGGTCAGCCACGTATTCACCCAGACTGTTAGTCGAGAGCGTCAGGGCTGTGCCGCGATCGGCGTCCGTTACGGTCACCGCCGCGCCCGATACCACCGCGCCGCTGGCATCGCGCACTAATCCGACGATGGCCCCGGCGTCCTTCTGGGCCAGTGAGGTCGTGCTCAGACTTAGCACAAAGGAAAGGATAAGGAAGGAAGGGAGGCCGAAGCGCAAACTGCGGAAAATGCTCAGCATGACGAGGCTCCTGAGACCGGGACGGCAGCCGCCAGCTTTTTGGCGATCTGTTTTGAACTATTACTTATACTTTCGTTTTGGAGCTTTTGTCAACGGTTGGATTTTGGCCAGTTTTGATGAGACAAATCTCGAGGCCGGGAGCCCGTGAAGACATGGTGGGGCGCTCATCAGGTTCTTCCGGGCGGATGCTCACCATCGAGACGCGAAGCATTCAGTTCCCATTCCAACCAGTCTTCACCGAATAACTCAACCGGATGGGGCGTGCGGATCGTCCCATTGCCGCAGCGCAGGTCGGAGGCGGAACAGTATTTGTCACACCCCCTGCAGATTCGTTCGGGATGTTTGGGATTGAGAACTCCACCTGTCTTCCTCACTGCTTCCCACTAACTGTATTGCAGAAGACGCCTTTCGCCTTCAAGCGCGCGCAACGGAGCGATGTCCTGGGTCAACTCGACCGTCCCAAGATAAGCTCCATGCTCATCGCGAACCGCGAAATAACGAATATGAACGAATTTTCCGTGGAAATCGATCCAAAATTCGGCGACGTTCTGGCGCCCGCCGCGGAAGTCATCAAGAATACGGTCCACGATATCAACACTACTCGGAGGATGGCAGTGTTGCACCTTACGCCCGATAATCGCTTTGCTCCGTGCGAAAATTCTGTCTGGCCCCTCGGTGAAGAAGGCGACACGGTCGTCCGCATCGACGAATGTCAGATCCAGCGGGAGCGTCGATAGAACCGCGGTCAATTGTTCCACTGTTACGTGGCCCGAGGGCATCATGATCGACCCGCTGACTGGCACAACGGGCGTTGAGGTGCCGGCGCTCTTCGGTGGCGTATAGCCTTTTTTAGGCTCGACCAGACACCATCCATACTGCGGCGACGAAGACCAGACCTCTCCCCACTCGTTTTCGGTGAGCGTTTGTTGGGACATGGGAAGCAGAATGTTTTCTTCCTTGAAGATCATCTCCTCCACCGCCGCAAGGGTTGGCTGAACGAGATCCCGACAAACCCGCTTGCATTCTGAGGCCGCAGGCCTGCAATCGTGGACAGCACTATTCATTTTCTTGAGCGCCGCACGGATGTCGTCGTCTTTTGCCCACATCACTTTTGAGGGCCCCGCTATACCGTGACGCTCCAGGAAAGAGAACAGTACGTGCTCCTTCCGCTGATAGTGCTTGTCGATATCCATCAGGTCATTGGCGCCCTGGCGAAGTTGCAGGAGCAGAGGCTTGCACTCCTCTGCATCGGGAAGGGCGGAGATGTCAGCGACCGTCGAGCGCAGTTTCTGGACGACCTCGCGCACTGCGGCATTCTCACGTCGAAACGTGTCGATAGGGTGGCCCGGTGCCAAAGGCTTTGCCGGAAACTGAACCAGAACTTCGCGCGTGACCTGTGAATGCAGGTCGCACATCGATCGCACCTCTTCTACGGGCATGCCGCCGGCGATCAGTTCCTGTTCCATGGCCATGATCTCGCAAGCATCCGTCTGCTTCACCATCTCACGAAGTTGGCTCTTCACCGCCTCGGGAGCCTCCCCTTTATGAAGATGCTGAATTATCTCTTTGAGAGTCGCGATGCGTCGTGCGCGATTGTCGATGAGCTCGCTCATTGCGGTTAGCGTCCTTTCTCCATTGCAATCGCCCGCGGAAAGAGGACGTTGTTCTCGAGATGAATGTGCTGGTGCAGATCGGCCTCGAACGCTGCCAGCGCTTGGTACGAGGTCTGATAGCTGACGCAAGCATCGGCCGGAGCAACATACCCATTGCTTGCCTGGCGCATGGCTCGCAAAGCATTTCCCGCGGAGTCATGCTCGTGCTCCATCATCGCAACGGGATTTGCGACAGTACCGAAGGGCGCGGGGACGACCGGCTCGTTCTCGACAATGGCTTCTTCCATCCGAATAACGTAGGGAAAGAGCACCATCTCCTCTTTCATCAAATGTGTCGTGAGTTCCTGAACCAGGGCGGCGAAGGTCGCCTGTATGTCGAGCAATTCCGGATGGTTCTTCCCATGGACTGAGACGACTTTTTGCAGAAGGGCGGTCAGACGAGCCGTCTCCTCTCGCACGAACTTGTGATGGGTGCTCTGGATGTGCGCGATGAGTTCGCTCAGCGGCTCATTTTGCCAGTTAAGTGCACTGTGGCTTGACCGCGCAGCATCCTCGTCCATTTTGAGCGTGTCCAAGACCTGGTCGATTGAAACGCCGGCCCTCTCGCAGGCCTGATCTAGCGACTGATTGCCGCCACAGCAATAGTCGATTCCGAACTTTTCAAAGACGCGGGTTGCGGCTGGATTTTCCACCGCCAATTCGCCTACGGTCCTCCCGGTCATCACCGCCATGGTTATTCTCCTGATCGCTCGTTGCGACTCACATTCGGAGGGTAACGAAGCAGGCGAGGCGTGCCGATGACTTATGTCACGGGCTGGAGGAACGCCTTGAATGGGTGAGTCTTGGCCTAGTCGGCAGACTGGAGTTCAGATTCCAGGGCCTTGAGATTGGTTATGGTGACAGTCCGGCCGTCGATCCTCACCATGCCTTCGGACTGAAAGCGCGAAAGGTTGCGCGAGACGAGTTCCCTCACCGTGCCAATTTGCGCTGCCAATTCCTGGTTGTTCGCGGGCAGGGTGATTTCGATCTCATCTGACCCGCTCTGGCCCGAAGTCTTGGCTAACCTCACCAGGAATGCGGCCAAACGATGCCGGACGGTCGTAAATGAAAGCTCTTCGATGATTCCCACCAACCGCCGCAAGCGGCTCCCGACAACCCGTAACACTTTGAGAGCAACCTGGGGGTGAGTGAGGCATAGAGACTGGAAATCCTGCTTGCTGATAAAAAGCAGGACGGCGTCGTCGACGGCCGTCACCGAGGCAGGGTAGCTGCCGCCGTCGAATACCGGCAGCTCGGCGACTGAACTGCCCGGACCCTCAATGCTCAGCACCTGCTCACGCCCGCCGGCCGAACTCTTGAAGATGCGGACGTGACCGGACTCAACCACGTAGAGGCCGGCACAGGGTTCGCCTTCAGTAAAGACGGTTTCGCCGGCAGAATAGCGGCGTGACACCGTGTGCTTAACAAGGTAGGCGATCTCGGATTCGTTCAAACCCGAAAAGAGGGCGACCCGCGAGAGGGTCTGACTAGGATTCGGTTTTGCGTCGAGCACTGCGCCTATTGTAAAGGAGAGGCAGCAGGCGCTGAAGGAAGTCGCCCCTCGGTGGTCGAAACAAACTATTGCCGCGAGAGTTTGAACACCGGTACCCAAGTCAAAGTCGACCGCCGTAGTCTCTGCCCGCACGGCATCACCAGGGTCAACACGACGAAAGCAATCAAGTGAAACGAGTTTGAAGGGAGATCAGTGCGCTTGCAGCGTTTGCGCAGCCTTGCGAGCGATCAAAGGGAAGCCCTGCGCCTTCGCATCGGATTGCAACTGGCTGAGACGGCCCCGGCCCGATTCCAGTTTGCCGGACTTGAGCTCCACCCGCCCAAGTTGCAGACGCGACTCCAAATCGTACGAGACATAACCAAACTTGCTCGCTTGCGCGCGCACTCCTTCCAATACCCTCAATGCGCCGTTATAGTCTGCTTCTTGGCAGCGAACGGCCGCCTCGGCCAGTGCGGACTCGAACTTTGCGGTTCGATCAGACCCCTGGTGGCACAACTGCGCCGAGCGCGCAGCCGCTTCTTTCGCCTCGTCAACCATGTTTTTTGCCACCAAGGCAAGACTCAGCACCGCCTGGGCCTGGCAACCGGCGTCAAGCATATTCTGTTTTGCGAATGCCGCGATTCCATCCTGCGCAAGCTTGGCCGCTTCCTCTGCCTTCCCTTCCTCGATTGCGATCTGTGCGAGCAGGACCTGGCTATAAGCGATATCGGTGGCGCTGCCAAGTTCTCGACGGAGTGTGATCGATTCTTCAGCTTTCGCGCGAGCCTCCGCCAGACGGTCCTGATATCGCAGGATGTCAGCGATGCCATACTCGGCATAGGCATCGTCCCTGCGATGCCCGGTTTGCTCCGCGACCTTCATCGCGTCTTCATATCGTGCCGTCGCGGCCGCAAATTGCCCCTGTTCCCGCAACACATCCGCCAGATTGACGAGGGTTGTCGCCTCGCCGCGCTTGTTCCCCGATTTGCGGAAGCCCTCAAGAGAAAGTTCCTGCAGCTTCACCGCTCCCGCGAGATCGCCGACGCTGTCCATCACGTTGGCAAGACTGCCAAGATCGCTCGCCGTGTTGGGACTGCCGATCTCGCGATCGATGTCCAGCGCCTCCTGATAGTGACGACGCGCCTCCTCCATCTTGCCCCGCTCGTAGTAGACATTTCCGATGTTGCTCGTAAATGCGGCCACCCGATGGAGGGCTCCCAGCCGGCGCGAGATCGCCAGCCCCTCGTTCCATGCTTGAAGCGCGCGATCAAACTCTCCTTTGTCGTAATGGACAACGCCAATTCCATTCCACGCCTGGGCCGCCATCATCGGGTCGTCCATCTTCAGAGACAGATCTCGAAGTTCTGCGAACTCGGCCGACGCCTTATCCAGTTGTCCAAGCCGGTCCCAATCCCAGGCCTCATGAGAATGGGCTTGCATCATCATCGTGCGGCTCCCTTGACGTGACGCCGCATCGAGGGCTGCCGCCGCCCTCTGTTGTGCCTGCCGAAAATCGCCTTGCGATTCCCTTGCTACCGACTCAGCAAGATCGATGCGAGGATCGTGATTCGCAGGCTCCGGCAGTTCACGCATTTGTTCCACGGTCACGAGCGCGTCCTTCCCTTTACCTGCGCTCGTCTGTGCCGCAGCCAGCCGCAAGCCGCTATCGACATCGTCGGGAAAGAACTCCCACAAAGTGCGGTACGCCTCTATCGCCGCCGTCAGATCATTCTGCAGCTCGCGATAGCTGCCTTCGACCAGCAATCGATCGCGACGCGGCAAATTCTGAGAGAGTTCAAAGGCTTTGGTGGCCTCTACCTTTGCCTGTGCTTCATAGCCCAGAATCTGAAAACTCCGCGCCAGAAAGGAATGAGAGAGGGCGTGGTTTGGATCTGAGACGATTGCTTTCTCGAACAAATTGCGCGCCGCTTTAGCGTCCAGTGTGCGAAGTCTTCCGAGACCCTCCGAGTACAGCCGCACCGCCTCTGGATTGCTCGGCAGCGACGTGCCGACGCGATGGAGTTCATCCTCCGGCACGTTGCCAATTCCCAACTTCTCGCGCAGATTTGAGCCGGTGCGTGAGACCAGGTCGGCTAGCTCTGCCTCCGAGCCGCTCTGCGAAACAGCCGCCACTGTCTCGCCCTTGCCTGCGTCTTGTACGCGCAAGTCAATTCGAAGCGGCCCGTCCTTCCCCATCGCCAGGTAGGAACCCAAAACGACTTGATCCGCGCCAAGATTCTGCCGGATTTTCGAAAGCGTTTCGATCGAGTAGCTGTCCGTGGCAGGCAACGACAGGTCGCGCTTCATGCGCGCCACATTTTCCCCGGAGATCACGCGCAGTTCATTTCCGGATGCTAGCTCGGTGCCGAGCATCTCGGACAGTGCCGTTGAAACCCACTCCTGGTCGGCATTGCCTGAGAGGTTTCTAAATCCGAGCACGGCGACGGAGCGGCGCGCCTTGATCGCGGCTCTCTCCGTGGCAGGTCGCGCAGTGGAGCGAAATTTGACCGCGACGAAAACAACGGCGGCCACAACCAGGGCCACTCCGAGACCGGCGACAAAAAGCCATCGGCGCGGCATGGGGGCGCTTGAGGTGACTCTTCGGCTCCCCGAAGAACCAGCCCCGGGCAAAGCGATCACCGGCGATCGAAACACGCCTGCGGTTCCGCTGCTGCCTTCTCCAAGCTGTGCCAGGTCAGAGTACAACTCGGCTGCGGATCGGTAACGTTGCCCCCGATCTTTTTCCATCGCCTTATTGATGATCGCTTCGAGGCGCGGAGGCAAATCCGGATTGAGTTCTCGGGGAGAGACGGGCTGCTTGTGCAGGACAGCATCCATCGTCATTGCGGTATTTTTCTGCGCAAAGGGACGCTCCCCCGTCACCATCTCATAAAGCATCACACCAAGGGAGAAAACGTCTGTCCGTCCGTCGAGTTCGTCGCCGCGAATCTGCTCCGGGGACATGTAGGCGCTCGTGCCGGGAATCACTCCCATTGTCGTGAGCGACTCTTCATGGGAACCGGAGCTGTCGGAGCCTGCTGTCAGCTTCGCCAAGCCAAAGTCCAGAACTTTAATCGTGGCGCGCCGAGTGATAAACACGTTGGCGGGCTTGATATCCCGGTGAACAAGACCAGCGGCGTGCGCCGCTTCCAGCGCGTCAGCCACCTCCATGCCCCACTGCCGCACTTGCGAGAGCGGCAGACGACCCGCTCGCAGCCGGTCCATCAGCGTCTCGCCTTCCAACAACTCCATAACGATGACGGGCTTGCCATCGTGTTCCTCGATCTCGTAGACCGTGCAGATGTGCGGGTTGTTCAGCGTTGAAATGGCGCGTGCTTCCTGCTGGAAGCGCACCAGCGATTTCCCCTCGCGTCCGTGAGATTCGAGTAAGAACTTGAGCGCGACATGGCGCCCAAGGCGAATGTCTTCGCCCTCATAGACCACTCCCATGCCGCCGCTACCGAGCCGGTGCAACACGCGATAGTGCGCGATGGTTTTGCCCACCAGCGCCTCCGGGGAGTCTGGGAAGCCCGAGAGAGTTGCAACGGTGACGGGAGGTTCTTCAAGAAAGTTCCCCAGCTTTTGGTGGGAACTAAACAGCGACAGAACTTCTGCTTCGAGAGAGGAGTCTCCCGCGCAGGCGTTACGCAAGAACTCCTTCTGTTGATCGGCAGGCAGGCGTAGGGCCGATTGCAGTAAGTCATCGATACGTTTCCAGCGTTCGCCATCCATCACGAGGCACGATTCATGGCACGGTGCAACCAGGCGCGCGCGGTGCTCCAATCGCGCGATACCGTTGCCGGAGACACGTTCAGCACTTCCGCGGTCTCCTCGAAATTGAGCCCGCCAAAGAATCGCAGTTCGACCACCTGCGCTTTGCGCGGATCGATGTCGGCCAGAGCTTTCAATGCGTCATCCAGAGCGACCACGTCGACGTCTTTCCCGCGGGCGACCATATCCGCGGCCTCGATGGGCACCGTGCCCTGTCCCGCGCCGCGCTTCTCCGCACGGTGGCGACGGGCGTAGTCAACCAGAATTTGCCTCATGAGCTGCGCTGCAATCGCGAAAAAATGGGTGCGGCTTTCCCACTGCGGAGCATTAATTCCTAATAGGCGCAGGTACGCTTCGTTAACGAGGGCGGCGCTTTGTAGCGTGTGATCGGGACGTTCCTGACGTAACTGGCGATGGGCCAGCCGCCTCAGTTCCTTGTATACGACAGGCAGCAATGCATCGAGAGCTTTGTCATCGCCCCCTCGCCAATCCCGCAACAGCTGGGTGATTTCAATGGTTGGTTCTTCCCGCATGAACCTGCCTCCACGCCTGGGGAAGCATTTTGGCAGTTTAGCCTAGCATGCCCGCCTTGAATGTCAACAAGAGGTAGTGATGCAGTGCGGGAGAATGCTTCAAATGTTGTGCGCAGGGATTTGTTCGCTACTGGTTTGCCAGAGCCAGCCTCATGTCCCGGCTGTGCTTGTCGAAGGTGATCGAGAGAATTCTCTCTCCGCCCGCGAGAAATTCCCCGGCAACGGTCTTAGTCTCATCATATTGTTCGGAGGCGGATCGCACTTCGATCCGTAGCTCATGGTTGCCGGCAGCGACGGGAATGGTCAATGTCTCCTTGCTTCCCCCACCAAGCAAGATGAGGCGCTTCTTGTGGCCATCGTGCAGTGGATGCGAGTAGGCGAGGTTGTTGTCGATCCAGACCTTCAACGTGGCATCGGCAAAGCGGTTCTCAATGTGGATCTCAACATTCGAGTCGGCAACCGCCGGGGCCGCGGGCGCAGTGATAGCTTGGCCAGCCACTTCCTTCAGTTCACCGGAATGGCTGGACGCCTTCTGTACCGTTGAAGTGCTTGCGAGCGTCCTAGCCGCGTCGCGCTTTGCTGGACTCACCTTGACGGCAGTAGAGCTGCGGGGCGCGGCCGAAATCGAATTTTCATGAGCCTCGGCTGCCTCGCCGGATGCCGCCACTTGAACCGGCGGCAAAGCGTCACTGTTGCCGCGCCCAGTGCTTCGGCCTACCGAAGTGCCAGCTTGATCATGGACATCCGCCCCCGTATCAACAACGACATTCGCCAAGCCCGCAACGGGAACCTTCGAAGCCCGGTTCTGGACGTGCATTTCCCGCCACGCAAATAGGCTCACCACCAGTGCTGCGGCAAAGAGCGGAATACCGATCGCGGTCTGGACTTGCCACGACGAAAACATTGCTCCAAAGCTATTGTCCCGGCGAGGTATCGCCCTCAGTGGCCTTACCTCTTTTTTCGTGGTTCTTGCGAACGAGCCTTGCCGGGGAGTCTTCCCGTCCGCCGGCGTCCCGGCCGCGGCAGGAGAGAACCATATCGTAGGCTTGCGAACAGGCCTCTTCTCGCGCAACGCCCGCAAGTCATCGGCAAACTCTTTCCCGCGCTGATAGCGATCCGCAGGATTCTTCGCCAACGCCCGCGAGATCACCCCATCAAGCTCATGGGGCAACTCCGCGCAGAGTGAAGTGGGCTGCATTGGCTCATGGTTCGCCACCTTGTAGCAGACCGTAGTTGCGCTGTTCCCCTGGAACGGACGATATCCGGTAAGCGAGGTGTAAAGAATCGCGCCGAGCGAGAACAGATCCGACCGACCGTCCACCTGCTTGCCTTCGAGTTGCTCCGGCGACATATACGCCGGAGTGCCCAGCACCCGGCCCGGAAGGGTCATCTGCGTAAGATCTAACTGTGCGATGCCAAAGTCGCTGATCTTCGCTTGTCCGTCTCGCGTGATCAGAATGTTTGCCGGCTTTATATCGCGGTGCACCACCCCTTGTGAATGCGCATAGTCGAGCGCTTCGGCGAGTTCCTGAACGATCCGCAAGGCTTCTTCGACTGGGAGCTTCTTGCCTTTGCTGGCGAGCAATTCGCGCAGGGTCACGCCTTCGATATACTCCATCACGATGTACGGATCGGAGGTCTCTGGAGCCTCGCCCATGTCAAACACAGCGACGATTCCGGGGTGAAGCAGCCGGCCGGCAGCTTGCGCTTCGATAAAGAACCTGCGGCGAAACTCTTGTTGTTCCTGGACGACCGCCTGGTGAAGCAAAACGGTCTTGATGGCGACGAACCTGTCGATTTTGGGATCGCGGGCCTTGTAAACAGCTCCCATCGCGCCGCGGCCCACTTCCGCCACGATCTCGTACCTACCCAGTAGCTTGCCGCGAGGGCTTTCCATGAAGTCTATCGAGACCCGTGTGTGAGTGTATTGTCAGCTTCAGGGTACCCCGATTGAACTGGCGGCCAGAGGGATATTCGGGGCCGCGCGATTACCCCCGTAATCGGGAGTAATGCGTATAAGATCGGGCGATTCACGGCTAGAAATGCGGTTGTACCGTCAGGGCTGACGGATCCGGAAGTACGGGGTTTTTCTCGGCTGATTTGATTGTCGTCCCGTCATTCGCTCCGGTGATTTGATAGTCCGAGTAACTGATATTCAGGACTGCTTTGCCTCCCCAGCGAACGTTTGTCACGGAATGGTTGGTCACCGGCAACCAGAACCCGCCAAACTTCGCCCACTGGTATTGGACTTCGACATTCTTGACCCAGAATGAAGGATTGCTGGCGGGCGCGCCTTCCATTCGCGTCACTGCATAGTCCTTGGCGTCAACCCAGATTTTCCCGTTGTATACGTACTTGCTCTTGCTCTTCGGTTTCACACTCAGCACATAGAAGCCCCCGTCCGACGTGTGCTCCATGCTTTCGAGCTTGAACTGATAGTTTGCGGGACTGATTTCGAGCGCCTTCCGGTTTTTCTCCTCTTGGGCCTCGCGTTCGCTTTGCAGCAGCTTTAACAGAACCTGCCGGATCAGCAGCTTCGATCCAGCCTCCGAGACGATTCGGAAGCTTTTCTCATTCGGCGCATGATAGCTGGCCTCCACCTGCAGCTCTGCGTGGCCTCCGAAGAGTCCCGTATAGTCCAGCTTGTAAGTCCGTTTGCCTTGATACGCGCGCAACGCGGCCGCACGGCGGGCATTGGCTGCCATCAGGTTTTTGACGATGACATCTGCGGAAAGCGCGGCCTGCGAGGTGCCATCTTGCGCGAAACCTGCCAGTGCAACAGCAAGAATCAGGACGCTCGAGGACGCCATCAACGGCACTCTGTTGTCACTACCTCGCCAATATTTTTGCATTCCATCAACTGCCTGATGCATCCGTTAGATGCGGGTCGAATGCATGGGGTGCTTCGTTCCCGCTCTCGATGGTGCTGCTCTTTGATGCGTTTATTACGCCGAATTGCCCCTTCGTCAGGAAAGACAGCAACTACACTTCCGTAAGAGTGGGTAGAGTCTAGAAGAATCACGAATGGAAGCCAAATCCCATCCGCCCACGTGGCAAACGCTCCTCGCCTTCTCGATGATCTATTTCATCTGGGGATCGACTTTTTTCGCGATTCGGGTAGGCGTCGCTGAAGTGCCGCCCTTTCTCTTTGCCGCGATGCGCTTCCTGGCCGCCGGACTGGTCCTGTACATTTGGATGCTCGCACACGGCGTTCCTTCTCCCCGCATCCGTGAGTGGCTATCTGTTTTCGCGATCGCCGTTTTGATTTTCGTCTTCGACTATGGATTGGTGTTCTGGGCCGAACAGCGCGTTCCCTCCGGCATCGCCGCAGTCATGCTGGCCATGATCCCCGTGTTCATGTCACTCTCGGAAATCACCATTCTGCGGACTCAGCGTCTGACACCGCGCCTGGCGTTCGCTCTCCTTGTCGGAATCGGCGGTGTCTCGGTATTGGTAAGCAATTCTCTGAACCTCGGTGGTGCGCCGATCGAGCGCTCCGGCGCTGTCGCCCTGATTGTGGCCGCAATCAGCTGGTCGATCGCGTCAGCGCTTTCGCGCAAGCTGCCGCTTCCGGGTTCCAAGGTGATGAGTTCAGGAGCGCAGATGCTGGCCGGAGGAGTGCTGCTAGCTCTTGTCTCCATTTCTCTTGGCGAATTTCGTGGCTTCCAGCTCCGAACAGTCTCCCGCGGAGCATGGTTCGCGCTTGTTTACCTCATTGTTGCCGGCTCCATCGTGGCGTACACCGCCTATGTGTGGCTTCTCCACCACGAAGCGCCGACCAAAGTCGGAACCTACGCCTACGTAAATCCGGTGATCGCGGTGCTAATTGGGTATTTCCTGGGAGGTGAAGCTCTCGGTCCGAGAACAGTTCTTGGAACTCTATCTGTCCTGGTCAGTGTGGTGGTCATAACGACAACACCGTCGAACAAGAAGACTCCGGTCGTCACCGCGGCTGCCGAGGGCGAAGTATGAAGAGGGTGCTTTCCCCGAACCACCCTCGTAGACTCTCTCGCGCACGCGAGATGCTAAGATTCGGCTGATGGCGGCTCGTAACCAACCTCATCGATCGCGTGTGACCGCAAAACCACGCCGCTTCGCAAACAGACGCCACGCGGCTGCCAGCAATGTTAGTAAGCCGGTCGGCTCCGAGTTAGTCATCATCACCGGCATGAGCGGCTCGGGTAAGGCCTCGGCACTGAAGGCCTTTGAAGATCTCGGCTATTACTGTGTCGATAACCTGCCCGTTGAGCTCATCCCGCGCTTCGCCGAGATCGCGTTGAGATCGGGCGAGGTGCCACGCACTGCGCTAGTCGTCGATGTCCGTGAAGGCGCGCAACTCGAAAAGCTTCCCGCTATTCTGAAGTCCGTTAAACGTCTCATCCCGACTCGCGTCATCTTTCTCGAGGCCACCGATCCCGTCCTACTTCGTCGTTTCAGCGAGACGCGCCGCCCGCATCCGCTCGGAACCAGCACGACAGTCCGCGATTCCCTCACCGCGGAGCGCCGTCACTTGCGTGCCCTCCGTGGGCTTGCTGACCTCGTTATCGACACCTCCAAGTTCAACGTCCACGAGTTGCGTGCCCACCTCACCGACCAGTTCCAGCACACCTCGGGGGCCCAGCAGAAGATGCTCGTGTCGTGCGTTAGCTTCGGGTTCAAGCATGGCGTTCCCGATGATGCCGACCTGATGTTCGACGTGCGCTTCCTGCCCAATCCCCACTTCGTTGCCGAATTCCGCCCGCTCACTGGACGCCATCCGCGCGTCGCCAAATACATTCGCTCGTTCCCGCAAACTCAGGAGTTCATCAGCCGCATCTCAGAACTGCTGGTCTATCTCCTGCCGCACTACATTCATGAGGGCAAGAGCTACCTGACCATCAGCTTCGGTTGCACCGGCGGGCAGCACCGCTCCGTCATGATTGCGGAGGACGTGGGCAAGCGCCTGCGTAAGGCGGGATACAAGGTGAAGATCGTGCACCGCGACAGCCCGCGGTAATCGGGACTATTCGAGTTCGCCCTAGCGTTGCAACCAGCGTAGCTTCCGCCTCAGCCAAACTGCGCGCTGGCACGGTAGAATTGTCCCTACACGCATGGGAACGACTACACTGGCAGGCGCCAATACCTCCGAAGCTCCAACCAAACCGCGCCAACTGCGTCGCGTCCTCCGTTATCTTCTTCCCTATTCGTTGCCGTTCGTGGCCTCAGTTCTTTTGATGGCTTTAGTGGGACTCCTGGAGGCGTTCCGACTTCTCCTGATCGGTCCGATCTTCGACAGCGTGCTCAACCCAGCTTCACAGGGAAGGAGCCTGCAACTATTCAGAATTCCCGGTACAGATCGGGCGTTTGAACTCCAGCGAGTGATTCCTTCGCACTTCCAGAATCCCTGGACCGTCGTCGCGTTTGCCCTCGTCGCTTCAACCGTACTGAAGGGAATCTTCGATTACACCGGCACATACCTGGTGAACTACGCCGGTTACGGCATGATCACCGACCTGCGCGACGATCTCTACAACGCATTCCTGCGCCGGTCCGCTGCGTTCTTCTCCAAACACACGACGGGCACTCTGCTTTCGACCATCATCAATGACATCGAGCGTGTGCAATTCGCGATGTCGACAGTGCTGGCTGAATTCCTGCAGCAGTTCTTCACGCTTATCTTTACCGTCGCCGTCGTCGTCCTGCTCGGCGGATGGCTCGCCCTGGTCTTGCTAGGATTCGTGCCGGTCATTATCTATTCGTCACTCAAGACCGGGCGCCGCGTGCGCACCACGACCCGCAGCGGCCAGGACAAGCTCGCGGAAATCCAGAACATTCTTCACGAGACCATCACGGGCAATCGTATTGTGAAGGCCTTTTCCATGGAGCACTGGGAGATGCAACGCTTCCGTGCTGCGGCTCGGCGCCTCTTCCGCGCCAATCTGCGCCTCGTAGCGGCGTTTGCCATCAGTTCCCCGCTGATGGACATCCTCGGCTCGGTCGCGATCGCCTTGCTCCTGCTCCTTGGCCGCAACCAAATTAATCACCATGTATTCAAGGAAGGCACTTTTCTCGCCTTCATCATCGCCGTCTTCAAGCTCTACGAGCCGGTGCGGAAGTTTGCACAGTTCAACAACAACTTCCAGCAGGCCGTGGGAGCTTCCTCGGAGATCTTCCGCTTCATAGACATGGAAGACGAGGTACGCGAGAAGACCGGCGCCAAGCGACTGGCCAAGTTTTCTCGGAGCATCCGTTTCGACAGTGTTGCATTCTCCTATCGCAACGATGACGACTCACGTGAGGTCCTGCACGGCATCAATCTGGAAGTCAAACTGGGCGAAGTTCTGGCGGTCGTGGGCTCGAGCGGCGCAGGCAAGAGCACGCTAGTTCACCTGATCCCGCGCTTCTTCGACGTCACTGGCGGACGCATTCTGATCGACGACATCGACGTTCGCGACGCGCCCCTCGCATCGCTTCGCTCCCAAATCGGCATCGTCACCCAGGAAACCGTGCTCTTCAACGACACGCTTCGCAACAACATCGCCTACGGGCAACCGCACGTCTCGGCGAAACAGGTTGAGGACGCAGCTCGCGCCGCACACGCTCATGAATTCATCTCCGCTCTTCCCGAGGGCTATGACACGATGATCGGGGAGCGCGGCGTGCGCCTTTCTGGCGGCGAGCGGCAGCGCATTGCCATCGCGCGCGCCATCCTCAAGAACGCTCCGATCCTGATTCTCGACGAGGCAACGTCCGCGCTCGACAGTGAGTCCGAAGCACTGGTTCAGGCCGCACTGCAAAATCTGATGAGCGGGCGTACTGTGTTTGTGATCGCGCACCGCCTGTCAACCGTTCGGCGCGCTGATCGTATCGTCGTCCTTGAGAGCGGCACAATCGGCGAGAGCGGCGCGCACGAGGAACTGATTCAGAAGGGCGGGACTTATCGGCGCTTGTATGAATTGCAGTTCGCGGAGGCGGATGTGCCGAAGGTAGTGAACACGTAGAAACACCGTGTTCCACTCACCGGAGTTTGTAGAACCAGTTGTGCTGTGTTTCTGGCAGCCGAGAGCTGTCAGCTGAGAGCTGAACTCTATGCCTCTTCGCTCCATGACGGGATACGCGCAGGTCCGAGGCCAGGCCAATGCTCGCCTTGCCTTTGCCTTGTCGCTCAAATCCGTCAATCATCGCTTCCTCGATCTCCACTTCCGCCTGCCCTCTGACACCGACGCGCTCGAAATGAAGCTGCGTCGTCTCCTGAAAGAGAAGTTGGTTCGCGGCCACATCGAAATTACGCTGACTCTCGATTACGCCAGCGGCAATGGAATCGCGCTAAACCGCCAGTTGATCACCGGCTACGTGCAGGCGTTTCGCTCGGCGGCCGAGGAATTCGGCATTAGCGGCGATCCCGATCTCAACGTCGTGCTGCGCATGCCCGGAGCGATGGACTCTTCCAACGAGCGCTCCAGCGACGAACTCGAAGGCGCCGTGATGTCCTCCGTCGAAGAAGTCCTGGCGCGCCTCAACCAGATGCGTGAAGAGGAAGGGCGCGGAATCGAACGTGAATTGCGCGAGCGTATGAAGCATCTGCGCGAGGCCGCGGCTGGAATCGAACTTCATCGCAGCGCCGTTCTCCGCACTTACGCTGATCGCCTACAGTCGCGCATGCGCGAGATGTTTAACGCTCAGGTCGAGAAGGACCGCATCCTGCAGGAAGCTGCCGTGCTCGTCGATCGCAGCGACATCCAGGAAGAACTGGTCCGCCTCAACACGCACGTCGAGCACTTTGTCGCCCTGCTCGGCCAGAGCGGCGAAGTCGGCAAGAAGATGGATTTCCTGTTGCAAGAGATGAATCGCGAGGCCAATACATTGCTGTCGAAAACGTCGGGGCTCGCTGGTGAAGCTCTCAAGATCACTGAAGCAGGGCTGCTGATGAAGTCGGAGATCGAGAAATCGCGCGAGCAGGTGCAAAACCTCGAATGAGCATCGTCTTCATCGTTTCGGCGCCGTCTGGATCGGGCAAGTCGACGCTCGTCAACGAACTCTTCAAGATGGTGCGCGGGCTCGACTTCTCCATCTCGTACACGACGCGCCCGCCGCGCGGCAGTGAGCAGAATGCCAAAGAGTATTACTTCGTTGAGAAGGAGGAATTCGAGTCGATGATTGAGGCGAACGAATTCCTCGAACACGCCTGCGTATTCGGCTATTACTACGGAACCGCACGGCGCTTTCTGCGCGACACCGAGCAGCGCGGCACAGACCTGTTGCTCGACATCGACGTGCAGGGCGCGGCTCAGGTTAAAGAGAATCTCCCTGCAGCGGTCAGCATCTTCATTCTCCCTCCTGACCGCGAAAAGCTCGAGTGGAGGCTGCGTTCGCGCGGCACCGATTCCGAAGGCGTCATTCGCCGTCGCCTCGATACGGCCCGTCGAGAGATTGAGAATTATTCCAAATACGACTACATTCTTGTGAACAACCTGCTCGAAGAATCCGCCGACGAACTCAAGGCCATCGTGCTCGCCGAACGGATCAAGAGAAGCGGGAAGAGCCCAACACCTCAAGAGAGACAGTTGCTCGAGACCGCGCGTGAGTGCGAACTCGACCTGGCGCGCGATCGAGTGCAACCGATTCTGGCATCGTTTGGAGCAGTACACACTGGTAACTAGGGCTGATGTTTGAATCACGGTAAGATGGTTCTTAGGGGAGAGCTTATGAAGTTGATCGAAGGATTCGACAGCAACTATCGCTACATTCTTGTGGCGGCGCGGCGCGCGCGGCAACTCCAGAGCGGCGCTCCGCCGGTGATCGAAACCATTTCCCGCAAACCTTGCCGCATCGCGCAGGACGAGATCAAGGCAGGCAAAGTGAAGTGGGTCATTCCTGAACTGCCTGCGATCGCTTCCCAGGCGACCGTTGAGGCGAAGGCATTCGCTGAAGACGCGTAGGCCTTTGCGGCATCTATATAAACGATGAAGATTGCGCTGGGCGTCAGCGGCGGAATTGCGGCCTACAAAGCGGCGGAGATTGTGCGCCTCTTGCAGGATCGCGGAATCCACGTGCAAGTGGTCATGACGCGAGCGGCGCAAGAGTTTGTTCGTCCTCTCACCTTTGCGGCGCTCTCTGGCGAGAAGGTCATTACTGATCTCTTCGGGTCTGATGAATCGCAGGCCAATGTCGAATCGGCCATCGAACACATTGCCATTGCGCAGTCGATTGATGCGCTGCTTGTTGCGCCCGCAACGGCCGACGTAATCGCCAAGTTCGCGCAAGGCATCGCCAACGACTTTCTCTCCACTCTCTATCTCGCTACAACTGCTCCTGTCGTGGTCGCTCCGGCGATGAACGTCAACATGTGGAACCATGCTGCGACGCAGGCGAATCTCGAGATCCTGCGCAAGCGTGGAGTTCGCATCGTCGATCCCGGAAGCGGTTATCTTGCCTGCGGAATGACTGGAGCAGGAAGACTCGCGGAGAACGAGACGATTGTTGCTGGAGTGCTTGAAGCTTTGGGCACCTCGCAGGATTTGTCTGGCGAAACTGTGCTCGTTACTGCTGGTCCGACGCGCGAGAAGATCGATCCGGTTCGGTATCTGACGAATCGTTCGAGTGGACGAATGGGATATGCGATCGCCGAAGCCGCGTTGCGGCGCGGAGCGCGCGTTCTGCTGGTGAGCGGTCCGACTGCGATTAATCCTCCAGGAGCGGCGGAACTGATTCGCGTCGAAACTGCGGAAGAGATGCGTAGTGCGGTTCTAAGTCTATTGCCTCAAGTTTCGGTGATTATCAAGAGCGCGGCTGTCGCGGATTTCCACGTAGCGAATCTGGCTGATAAGAAGATCAAGCGCAAAGGCGCGATGACACTTGAGCTTGAGCCGACTGCTGACATTCTGGCGGAGATTGCTCGTCATAAGAAGCCTTCGCAGATTGTGATCGGCTTTGCTGCCGAGACCGACAACGTTCTCGAGAACGCACGCAAGAAGTTGGACGCGAAGTCGTTGGACGCGATTGTTGCCAACGACGTTTCGCGTGAGGGCGTTGGATTTGACTCTGACCGAAATGCTGTCACGATCATCTCGCAGGATGAAGTCGTCGAGGTTCCTGAGACCTCGAAGTGGGAAGTCGCACAGCGTGTTCTTGACCAGGTCGTGAAACTCCGCAAGCGCAGCGCGGTTCCTAGCCGCTAATTCCAAAACCTTTTCACCGCCGAGACGCCGAGAAAACCATCTTCCTTCTCGTTGCTCGCATAGGTTCGTTGCGATTGCGGCGAACTGCAGATTTCTCGTCCACTCGCTGCGCTCGGGCTCGGGATGACAAGCATTAGGAGCTAATTCTCCAGAAGACAAAGTGAGGAATGTTATTCTGGTCCGCGATGCCTCATGCTTTGAATCCTGATCTTCGACGCGCGCTTGCTGCGCGCATTCGCTTTTATCACGATCTTGGCATTTACGATTTCTATCGACAGCCTGTTCACGAGGCTGCGATTACCGCGAATGCCGCTTCTGTCGCGGAGATTCAACGGGAAGAAAATTTTGGAGACGAGATGAGTCCACGCAAGTCTGCTGCCGTGCGCGCGACTGTGGTTGAGGAAAATATTTTCGAGGGGCTCGATACCAAACCTGAGTACTCGGCCACTGATCCCGTTGCTGCGCTCAAGGTGATTCGCGAGGATCTTGGCGACTGCACTCGGTGTCCACTGCACAAGCAGGGACGCAAGCAGATTGTCTTCGGCGTCGGCGATCCGACGGCCGAACTGATGTTCGTCGGCGAAGGGCCTGGGGCTGACGAAGACGAGCAGGGCGAACCGTTCGTTGGCCGCGCCGGACAACTCCTCAACAACATGATCAAAGCGATGGGCATCACACGCGAGCAGGTCTACATCGCGAACATCGTGAAATGCCGACCGCCCGGAAACCGTACGCCCGAGCGCGAGGAGTGCGAAACCTGTTCGCCGTTTCTGATGCGCCAGATCGCGGTGATCAAACCGAAGGTGATTGTCGCGCTTGGCGCAACTGCGGCCAAGACTTTGCTGGCCATGAACTCGTCGATGGCTTCGCTTCGCGGGCGTTTTTATGATTTCAAACCCGCGGGCGTTCGGAGCAACGATCCTGAATGGCAAGGGTGCAAGCTTGCCGTCACGTATCACCCGGCATTTTTGCTGCGCGATCCGCGGCAGAAGGGCGAGGCTTGGAAGGACCTTCAGATGGTCATGAAGGAGCTGGGATTGAAGGCGCCCGCTGCTCGGTGATGCCCTCTTAACCCCTTTTCACCGCCGAGACGCCGAGAAAACCATTTTCTTTCTGTTTAGCTCGCGCGCCTTCATCGCCGTCGCGGCGCGTCTCACTCCTGTGCCTTTGGCCGTAATCGTTCGAACTTCGGCGGTTCTTCGTCTACCCCGGTCCGCCGGGACTCATCTTGTCAGGGATGGCCTCGACCTAACTTGTCAGGAAGGTGACCATCTATGCCCTGTACCGTACCCCCCCTCCCCCCTCCCCCCCTCAAATCTTGTAATTTTTACCTGGTTGAGGAGCTGGAGAGCTCAAGATCTTCGTTTCAAATACTTCGCTCGCCGCTGCCGCCTGGGCGACGGGTTGCCGCACGACCCTGAATCGGCGCTAACAATTCATCGTTCGCCGGGGCGTTTGCTATGTCAAGAAATTCTCGTGAAGGTTCGTGGGAAAACCGTCTATGACATTCCCACTTCGGGAAATTGGTTAAGATGAGCGGTAATCATGCCGGACCGGAAAACCATCGCGATCAGCCGGGAGAACGCCGAGCACTATGTTTGGGGCGAGGGGTGCGACGGATGGCATCTGGTGAAGAGCGATGAGTTGAGCGTGATCGAGGAGCGCATGCCGCCGGGGACGGCGGAGGTTCGACACTGGCATCGGCGGGCGCAGCAGTTCTTTTATGTTTTGTCGGGACGGGCGACGATGGAGATCGATGGGGAGATTGTGGTGATGGGGGCGGGCGAAGGCGTGCATATTCCCGCGGGCGTGGCACACCAGATGCGGAATAATTCGGGAGAAGAGGTGCGGTTTCTGGTCATCTCGCAGCCTCGAGCGCAGGGGGATCGGGTGGTGGGGGAGGGGTGATTGTGGGCGGAGGCTTGGGCCTGCGGGTAGTTTGGGCGAGGATGTGGTTCTGAACGTAATCAGGGATATGACCAACCTTTTAGATTGGTGGCGGAGGCCCTTCCTTCATCAGCCGAGGGTCTGCAAGCCTGACACATGGTTCATCAATTTCTGAACATATCTCAGCCACTTCAAGGCTCTGCGTGTGCAGGTGCCACACGAACACTTCGCCCGCGAATGTAGCTCCTAAGCCATTCCTGTACGAACGGCGTTGAACTATTGGTTTGCCATATTTCTGGGTGAATACCTTCACGAAGCCTGAGATGGGACGCTCCAACAACGGGATCTTGTACGTGATCTCGAACACCTGATTATCGGAGAGCATGGCACCGTAGGCCCCCCACATGCACAACGTATGCTGCGCTGCTGGGATGCACTCTGGGGTGCCCTTACTGCCCTGATCTTTAGCGAGGTTTGCGATAGCAGCAGCGAATGCTTCCCTAGTCATGCCAGCTCGCATCCCACGAAACTCCAAGACTTTGGGCTGAGCTGACGTCGTGACGGAAAGAAGAAGAAGAACAACGGCAACGCGCATGAGTAGATTCTTGCTTGCGCCATCTTCCTCTACCGTGACGGTAGTCACTGATAGGTGGTCATTCGTTTTCTAGGATTATTTCGATGGCGTCCTTTAACGAACTTACATTCACAGCGATAACCATCGACGACTTTCAATATAGTCCGAGTTTGCCAGCCAGTTGTGACGTTTGCGGCAGAGGGACGGAACCCTTCATGCGATATACCTTTTGCGCTCCATCATTTGGAATTGATCCTGGGATGCAACAGCACGGATTTTGTTGCAAAGATTGCGTACCGGGATTGGTTCTCCAGATTGTTCAAGAAACGGAGCGCAATATCGAAATTGGTAGCAATCGCCCGAACGACTTTGATTATCGAGACGCAGAGCTCGACGAAGACAACGAGAAGCGATACTTGAAGGACTTCAAAGAGTACGAGCAGGATATGACCACGCTTCGCCTATCGGCGATGACGCCTGCACTTCTCCTGTTTAATTTCAAAGGAAAGAAGTCGGCTGTATGTAAGCGGTGTGGTGGCACACCTCTGCTCATGCATGTCTGGCATTGGCGGAAGTCGTGCGAGCAGGGCCTTCTGTGCCACTCCTGCGCGTTCAACTTGTGTGGGACGATTCTTGGCTCGTGCATTGAGAACGATGAGGAAGCCGTCAGACGAGAAGAAGCGGAAGCGAATGAGAACGCTCAAGATTGGTCCCGCTTGGGTAACTCCCAGTTACCTACTTGATCGCGGAGGAGATGTCCCAGGTGAGGAAGATTGCGTTCAATTCGGACGCTACCGAGCGGCGCGGGCGGCCCCTTCCAACACCATTTTGCGAGGCCGAATTTTCCCGGCGCTACCTACGCCCGCCGCGATTCTTAGATCGTAGTCGTTTTGCAGATTGAGCCAGAACTGGGCGGGCAGGCTGAAGTATTTTCCCAAGCGGATAGTGGTATCGGCACTGATTGCCCTCTGTCCGCGGACGACTTCGTAGATGCCCGGAAAATCCGGGGCCTTGGCCAGGACGTAGGCACTGATGCCCATTGGCTCCATGAATTCGGTTTTGAGAATCTCTCCCGGGTGCACCGCAAAGACTTTTTTTGATCTGCTCATCGACAATTGCCAGTTTCTTAATTTCTCGGTTAGGTTTTTTAGTGTAAATGAGATTTTCGTCGATTAGGTGACAGTAGGCTTTAGCGCGGCGCAACGCCTCGTCCACCAGACGCCAGAAATTAGGCAGGCCAGAGCTGGGATTAACGCCTGCCCTAGAATCCCGATGTAGTCAGCCGCGCGCGGTGGCTGGTGCCACGTGTGCCAAGCACGATTCAAAGTCTTCCAGGCTTGCATACCCTCGCCGTAGAGCCACAAGGCCGCAAGTACGCCTACCCACACCAACGGCTTTTTCGTTTCGAGCAGCGAAACGAGTGTAATAGCGGAAAGGATCGCAAAGAGGTCGAACGGAAATCCTTCCCATAGCCACATCATCGCAATCCCCACTTCCCCGACAAACGTCAGCCGAATGTGCAGAACTCCGATGACAACGAGTAGTAAGAATGCCATGGCCCTCGAGAGACTCCACAGTCCAATGACGGCGAGCGCATTTCGTGCGGTCGGCTTGCTCATGTGCCGATGCTAAGCTCGCCGAAGCGAGCGTCCAAGTTACGTCAGACATCCGGACGACTACCCGCATGGGTAGCAAGGTTGTCGGATCTTGACCGGGTCGCTCTCGTCATCCGAACTTCCGCATAGAATCTCGCTTCCATGTCCTTTTCTGTGACGTTGCGCTCGCCGTGCCTCTGGACATGGTATTTACCTACGCTGTGCCTCCGGGATGGAGACGGTGTGGTGCGGGCGGGTGCTGGTGCCTTTCCGGCAGCAGCGGATGGTGGGTGTTGTGGTGAAGCTGCATGATCGGGCGCCGAACTACGCGCCTCACAAGGCGAGCCCTCAGGGGCTAAAGAGTGTGCGTGAGAACTGGGTCGTCTCTCCGGGACTTCGAGTCTTCGGTCCACCCAACCCCGCGCTGAAGCGCGGGGCTAAGTTGGTTCGTCCCTGCGGGACTCGAAAATTGTTCCCACCTATGCCACCGCGCGACGCAAAATCCCGTTCTCACGCACACACTAAAGCCCCACTCTCTGCCGCTGGTGACGGCACGGCTAAAGCCGTGCCCTTTCACAACCACAATAGGGCAGAAGCCGTGCCTTCTGCACAACCACCATACGGCCTCCACCGGGGCTGAAGCCCTCATTCGGGGACGGCTTCCGCGGCGCAAAGAGCGTCTTCAATTTGCCATGATCAGTCCTTGTACTGATGCGTTCGGAAATACAATAGGGGCTTCACTCCATCGATGGCACCCTTCTGCGATGTCGCACTGGCCGTACCGCTTGACATGGCGTTTACCTACGCCGTGCCTCCGGGAATGGAGCCGGTAGTGGGCGGGCGGGTGCTTGTGCCTTTCCGGGCGCAGCGCATGGTGGGCGTTGTGGTGGAGTTGCATGATCGGGCGCCGGGTTCCCCGGAAGAGTCGATCACTCAGAGCCGTTCGACCTCAGCGGCTGAAGCCGCAACCCAGAACCAGCTTCCAATCGCAGCGCTGAAGCGCTGCGCCACCCAAAAGCGAGTCACCGTCAAGAAAATCATTGAGGTTCTCGATGCCTCGCCGGTTCTGGATGAGCAACTGTTGAAACTTGGCAAATGGATCGCCGGTTACTATCTCGCGCCGATTGGCGAGGTGTTGCGGACGATGCTGCCGCTTTCGGCGGAGTTTAAGCGGACGATTGCGTATCGGATTACGGAGCAGGGACAGATGGCGCTGCATCTAGCGGCGATGCAGGGGTCGCCGGGGCGGTCGCAGCGGTCGGCGGAAGAGCAGATGGTTGAGTTCCGCGTGCTGGATTATCTGGCGGAGCGCGAGGGCGAGCGCGTGGCTGAGACGACTCTGCGGGGGGCGACTCGGGTTTCGAAGGGGTTGCTGACGGGGATGGTTCGAAAGAAATGGATTGCGCGCGAGGATGTTTCGGAAACGCGGGATGCGGCGCGAACCCTGAAGATCGCGGTGTTGGTTAAGGCTGAAGACGTCGCGATAGATACGACCGAAGACCCCACTCAATCGCAACGTGCGCGATTGAATGGGGCGCCCTCGGGATTCGTTACGAAGAAATTGAATGACAATCAGCGCGCTTTGATTGAGACTCTGGCGGCGGCTGGGGGGCGGGTCCCTGTTGAGGATCTGCGCGGGCTTGAGATTCCTCGGACGACGCTTGGGACTTTGGTTCGGCGCGGACTGGTCTCGATTGTTGAGGAGCCGCGGTCGTTTACCGCTTCTACGCTTCGGCCTCGGCGGTCGCCGTTTGAGTTTGAGTTCAGCGCGGCGCAGAAAGCGGCGCTTGGGAAAATTCTGGAGAGCGTGGCGCCGCCGGAAATAGCGAAACAGGAGTCAATCGCGAGCAAGTCTGCGGGCTCGAATTCTGGCGAACGCAAGTTCACTGGAATCCTTTTGCACGGTGTGACCGGGTCGGGGAAGACTGCCGTTTATCTGGCGGCTATGCGCTCGGTGCTTGAGTCGGGACGGTCTTCGATTCTGCTGGTGCCGGAAATTGGGCTTACTCCGGCTATGGCTGCGGATTTGATTCAGGTGTTTGGGGATGAGGTTGCGATTCTGCATTCCGGGTTGACTGACGACGAGCGGGCGGAGCAGTGGCATCGGATCAGGCGCGGTGAGGCTCGTGTGGTGGTGGGGACGCGGTCGGCTGTATTTGCGCCTGTCAGCGATTTGGCGCTTTTGATTGTCGACGAAGAGCAGGATGGCTCTTACAAGCAGGAGGAGACGCCTCGGTATCATGCGCGCGATGTGGCGGTGATGCGGGCAAAGATGGCGGGTGCTGTCGTCGTGCTGGGGTCGGCTACGCCGTCACTTGAGTCTTACTACAACGCGAAGAAGCACAAGTATGCGCTGCTGGAGTTGCCGGATCGGGTGGAGCAGCGGCCGTTGCCGGAGGTTGAGATTGTCGACATGCGGCAGGAGTTTCAGGAGACCGGCAAGGACCTGGTGATCTCGCGCAAGCTGACGGAGGCGATTCGCGAGCGGTTAAAGCGGAAAGAGCAGGTGATGGTGCTCTTGAACCGGCGCGGGTATTCTCCGGTGGCGCTGTGCCGGGCATGCGGAACGGCGTTGCAGTGCAGGAACTGCGCGGTTTCGATGACGCATCACAAGCGCGAGCACAAGATGGAGTGCCATTACTGCGGACAGATTGCGCCGGTGCCGAAGAAGTGCGCGGAGTGCGGCAGCGAGTATGTATATTTTGTCGGGACGGGGTCGGAGAAGCTGGAGGAGTTGCTGCATGGCATGTTTCCGCAGGCGCGGATTGGGCGGCTGGATCGGGATACGGTGCGCGGGCGCGAGGATTTTGAGCGGGCTCTGAACGCGCTGAATGAAGGCGAGCTCGACATGCTGGTGGGGACGCAGATGATCGCGAAGGGACACGATGTGCATGGCGTGACGCTGGTGGGCGTGGTGGGAGCGGATACTGCGCTAGGGTTGCCTGACTTTCGCGCGGCAGAACGGACGTTTCAACTCTTGACGCAGGTGGCGGGGCGGGCGGGGCGCGGGGCTTCTCCGGGGAAAGTAATTTTGCAGACTTATTTTCCGGATCATTATGCGGTGCAGTTTGCGGCACAGCATGATTTTGCCGGGTTCTATGACAAGGAGTTGCAGTTCCGGAGCTGGATGCACTATCCGCCGTACAGCGCGGTGGCGAATGTGATTGTGAGGAGCGAGAAATTGGATGAGGCGCTGGCTTGGTCGGGCGAGTTGGGACGGTGGTTTGAGAAGACGCGGCATGAAGGGATTCGGGTGCTGGGGCCGGCGGCGGCTCCGATATCGCGGCTGAAGCGGGATTATCGATATCACTTTATTTTGAAGTCGCCGAGCCGGGAGAAGATGAATGCGCTGCTGCGGGCGATGCTGGCGGAGGCGGCGGTGAGGAAGATTCCGCGGACGCAGATTGTGGTGGATGTGGATGCGCTGTGGATGATGTGAGAACCAGCTCTGAGCTATGAGCTTTGAGCTATGAGCAAGCCCTAGAAATCATGTTTCATTTGCGATGCATGAGGTGCTTGGCTTCATCGCCTAGGTCGTGGATTGCGTCGCGGGCGTCGTCTCTTAGTTCGGGCCAGACTTCTTTGCCGGAGCTGTGCGTGAATGGGGCTGGGGTGAAACTCAGGATCAGGATGACCAGGCCGCAGATGGCTACGCCTACGCGGCGCCCTTGGACACCTGGATAGCGCGGGACGGGCGGGTGATTTCTTGTGATGCCTAGAAGAACGGCCCAGAGAAACCAGCCGGTCCAGAAATATTTTCCTAGTGGCACTAGCGAGAGGACGGTGAGGATTGTGATGACGCGATGGAGCGGCGGCGAGATGGAGTTGAGGATGTGGCCGCCGTCGAGTTGGCCTCCGGGGAGAAGATTGAGAGCTGTGGCGAAGAGGCCGACCCAGGCGGCTGCCGCGATTGGGTGGAGCGAGAGCGATGTGAGCGGCGTGCGCATTCCGAGAACACGATGGGCTAGTTGGAAGGCCAATGGAAATCCGAGCTCGAAAGGCTGGGACGAGTGGCCAACGATCGGATGCGACATCGAGAGGCCGACTGCTAGCGCAATGCAAGCGGGGATGAATCCTGCGATTGGGCCGGCGATGCCGATATCGAAGAGCGCGGCGCGGGAGGGGATTCGGCTTTTGATGCGGATGAAGGCGCCGAGCGTTCCGATTAGGCTGGGGAATGGGACGAAGAACGGCGGCGTCGCGTAGACGCGATAGTGGCGCGCGTAGAGATAGTGGCCCATCTCGTGGCAGAAGAGAATGAACATCAGCGTGAGCGAGAATGGCAAGCCGGCGAGCAGGGTGGCGGGATTATGTATGGCGGCGCTGATGGGGAACCAGTCGCTGGCGTCGTCGCCCATCGAGATGATGGGCTGATGGCGAAGAAAGTTCGATTCCATACGGGCGCCGACGACCGTCGTGCTGAACATCGTGAGCAGAAGAAACAGGAAATAGAGCCACCAGCGCGGACGGGGACGCTCGATCATCCAGACCTCTTGTTGCTGGGCGTCGGGTCTCTCGGCGGCTAGGACGGGAAAGGTCGGTGTGGAGTCGGACATCGAAATCGGGTCAGAGGTTAGAGGTCAGAGGGCAGAGGTTTAAAACACAAGGCTTCTGCATTTCTGATGCACGTTTGCAATCGGACGACGACACTTCTCAGCCTAGTCGATCGACTGCAGTTCTTTGCCCGGTTTGAAGCGGACGGCTTTGCCGGGCGGGATGGAGACTTCTGCGCCGGTGCGCGGATTGCGGCCGATGCCGGTTTTGCGCGGGCGCACGTTGAAGACTCCGAAGCCGCGGAGTTCGATGCGGTCGCCGGTCGAGAGCGCCTTCTTCATGCTTTCGAAAACGGTTTCAACGGCCAGCTCCGCTTTGGTTTTTGTGATGCCGGTGCGGTTGACCACTTCGTTGATGATGTCAAGCTTGATCAAGGGTGCCTCTCCCGCTCGAAATAGCGTGCCTCAAGTTATTGATGCTATGGGAGATAGGTTTGATTGTCAACCGGGGGACCATTCTCGTAATATGGCAGGACCAGCCAATGGATTTTGTAGTTTGGTAGTCGGGTAATTGTGTAATTTAAAACCCAATCGACCCGGATTTTCGAGACGAGCCGCCCCAGCGGTTCTGAAATTACCGAATTACAGAATTTCTCAATTACAAAATCAAACAAACCCAGGTTCCAAGGAGCAACATGATTAAGAGTGACCGCTGGATACGGCGCATGGCGCAAGAGCACGACATGATTAATCCCTACTCGGAGAAGCAGGTGAGCGCGGGCGTGATTTCTTATGGCGTGTCGAGCTATGGATACGACCTGCGCGTGTCCGATGAGTTCAAGATTTTTACCAATGTGAACAGCACGATTGTCGATCCGAAGAATTTTGACGAGCGGTCATTTGTGACCGTGAACTCAGATGTGGCGATCGTGCCGCCGAATTCGTTTGCGCTGGCACGGTCGGTGGAGTACTTCAAGATTCCGCGCGACGTGCTGACGGTGTGTGTGGGGAAGTCGACGTATGCGCGGTGCGGGATCATCGTGAACGTGACGCCCTTTGAACCGGAGTGGGAGGGGTTTGTGACGCTGGAAATTTCAAACACTACACCCTTGCCGGCGAAGATTTATGCGAATGAGGGGCTGTGCCAGATTTTGTTCTTCCAGTCGGACGAGGTTTGTGAGACAAGCTACAAAGACCGCAAGGGGAAGTATCAGGCGCAGAAGGGGATTGTGTTGCCGAAGCTGTAGAGCAGCCGTCAGCTATCAGCTATCAGCCTCAGCAAATCTGAAGCGTGAATGGTCGCCGCGACTGAAAAGGAGATGCAAGCGGTCAGAATTCTGAAGGCTCACGAATGGTTGAAAGTGGCCGTGGCGAATGAAGACTGGCGCTCTCTACTTCTAAGACTAGGTCAAGTCACAGCCGAGCGAAAAGCGCAGAGCCGCGCAGATTTCGCCCATGCGCGACGAACTCAATTGGGCGACTCGACGCCCCAGCCGATTCTGCGAAACAGTGATCGCATTGTGCAGGTTGACCGCACATGGCGCCTTCATGCCGTCGTCTTCGTTCAGCACTACTTCCGACGGAACGCTGCGGATCGTGGACGTGATTGGCGCGACGGTAACGGTCGAGAGGTAGCCGATGGCACTTGCGCGGGTTAACACGACCACGGGCCTGCGTTTGTCCGGCGGATCGAATAAATAGAGCCGGACATCACCCCGAGCTACTCTTGCGGCCATGCGGCCTCTGCCTCCCAAACAAGCGACTCGTCAGCCGATTGGGGCCGCTTCGAATATCCCTGACGATCGCATTCTTCTTTCGCCCGCACCGCCAAGTTCCTAAGGTGCTCCCGGAGTGCGTCCCGAACCAGCGCAGAGCGGTTCCGTTTCGTCCGCCGCGCCGCCTGGTCGGTGGCTTGAAGGAGCCTCTTATCCAGAACGATCTGAACGATTTCCATACTGTTGAGTGTACTCCACAGTATATTCCATACTCAAGGCAGTGCATGGATTACGAGTGTCCCCCAAACCAGTCGAGGACCCTCTGATCGAATTCGGCCGGAGCGGCGGCATGGGAGCCGGTATGCACTGCGCCTGGCACTTTCCAGACCACGACTGATGACGGGTTTCTAGCTTGAATAAGATCGGAATGATAGGGCGGAATGTTGGTGTCGCTGAGTCCGTGAATGAGCAGAACCGGAGTTTTTGAGATCGCGACCGCTGTCTCGGGCGCGGCGGATTGCAGGTTCAGGCCGCAGCGCAGGCGAACATATAGAAATCCGGCATCGACCGTAGGGCGGAAAACCGTCCGGCCTATCCATGGACCGAGATTGAATAGCTGGCCCATGCGCACGTAAGCAATCTCGCGAAAGCTCGAGAACGGCGATTCGGCAACCACCGCACAGAATCTTGGTTCACGAGGTAGCGACTGCAACAGCTCCGCTGCGCCCATCGACTCGCCGAGGCCATACATGCAATGCAAGGGACCCTGCGCCGCGATCCAGTCGATCCATTCGTGAATGTCGCCGGATTCTCGAACGCCGTAACTCGCGAGACCTCCGCTGTTGCCGTGGCCGCGTGCATCGGTCATCAGAACCGTGTACCGATTTTCGACGAGCCACTTGCCAAATCCGTACATGCCGAGGAGATTGTCGCCGACGCCGTGCAGCAGGATTACGGCATTGCCATTCGGCTCCAATGGGCGCATATACCACCCATGGAGCGCCGTTCCATCGGATGCGTGACGAGTAACGTCTCGAAACTCGACTGAATTTCTTTGCGACCACGCTGCCGCGGTTGCTGTCTCTTGCTGCGTGATGGGATGACTGTAAGGATGGACCGCAATCCAGCCAAGACCCGCGCCTCCGATCACCGTCCCTGCGACGTAGAGCGCAGCCAGAACGTAAATGATGCGTTTAAAGATCGTCGGTAGGACGGAGGCTTTTGCGACCGGAGTTGCGAGTTGGGTGGATGAAGCGATGACGTCGAGCCCTCGAAAGCAGATACGAAGGCCGGGGACGAAGCGTTCCGTGACTACCGCCGCATCTCGCCTTCCTTGAACATGTACTTGATGGCGGGCTTGTAGATCATGAGGTTGGGAGCGCCGTTGCGGTTGAGCTTGATGCAGGTCTTGTCGTACCACTCGATGATTCCGTGGACTTCTTCACCGTCGCGCAGCACGATGACCATGGGCGTTTTGGTCTGCATCTGCTTCTGATAGTAGAAATTTTCGGCGTTGGTCTGCTCGGAGGGCGCGGCCTTCTTGCCTGCAGGACTGGCGGAACGCTCGCGGCGCTCGCCGGAGCCATGGTTCGGTGCGTGGTTCACGCCGTGGTTGTTATGGCCGTGATTGTTGTGGCCATGATCGTTGTTGCGGCTGAGCGAGGGTCGAATAAGCTTGCGGTTTGCGTAGCCATCCTGCTCGGAAGGTTGCTCGGCTGGGATGGGGTCCAGGGTTTCTTTCATATGTCACCACCTGCGCACGGGGGCGGCAGAAATTCCACAACACCTGAGTCTGTGACTGTGGGTTTCGGGGGAAACTTATGAGGTACGGTACCACAGAGGGGTAACTCTGACAATGATTTGTGTCACCGCGTTCCGGATTTCGTAACTGTCCGAATGGTCATGGAGCAGGTTCGAGCGCGGCGGCGAAAGCATCCAGCGAAAGTGAGCGCAGAAGGTTGCGGCGTAGACCACGTTCCACCTCGGCGAGGCCGTCGGCCGCGCGCTGGAGCCAGGCGAAGTCCGCGGCTTCAGAGACTTTCTTCAGTTCACCCTGGATGTCGGTGTTGCGAACGAGTTGGTCTGTTCCGGATTGCAGAAACATTAAGTCTTCCAGAAGTAGGTAGAGAGCGTGAAGAAGGGAGTCCATTTTATGACGGCCTTCGGCTCCGGGACGGTAGCCCTCAGTCGTCTTGAAGAGATCACTGTGATCGCTCGCATTCAGCGCGGACTTCAACATGACGAGCGCGTGACTGCGAGAGGCTATGTAGCCTTCGAGATCGAAGGAAAGCGCGCGGCCGATTGCGCCTTCTGACAGGCGCGCAACCAGCGAACGCTGGCGCGGATTCCAGTCGGAACGAAGGGTGACGAGACGGTCCTCCAATTCTTGCACCGGCAAAGCGGCGAGGGTGAAAGTTGCTGAGCGCGAGCGGATCGTGGGCAGGAGTTCGCCCGCATTCTCGGTAAGAAGAAAGATGGTGGCAAACTCGGGCGGCTCTTCGAGAACTTTGAGGAGCGAGTTCGCGGCTTCTTTCATGAAGGCCGAACTGGTGAAGACGTAGACGCTCTCGCGCGCTTCGGCGGGGCGAAAATAGATGCGCTGAATGACATGCCGGACCTGATCGACTTTGATCATCAACTGCGGCGGGTCGGGCGGGATAACGAGCAGGTCGGGATGCGTTTGAACGAAAATGCGGGTTTCTTTTTTATCGGTCTCGCGCAAATTTTCGCGGGCTTCGACGGCTTCGGCGAAGCGTGCATCGAGATCAAGGGCGAGGCCGATGCGGGTGCAGTTTGCGCAGCTACCACAGAAATCGGGCAGGCCGTCGGTGGTGGGACGTTCGAGACAGTTCATCGCGCGGGCGAGCATGAGCGCCAGAGTGTATTTGCCAGATCCTTGTGCACCGGCGAGGATGACCGCGTGTGGCAAATGGTCGCGGGCGATCATCTCGCGCAGGCGGCGGACGGTTTCGGCGTTGCCAATGAAATCGGAGAAAGGCATTAATTCAGTTCTCAGTTCTCAGATCTCAGATCTCAGTTGCTAGTTGCTAGTTGCTAGTTGCTAGTTGCTAGTTGCTAGCGAAGGCTTGACGATGAGTTGCTGATTTTCAACTTCTTCTTTACGAGCTCCATTATGGCTGCATGCGTTTGCTGCGGCGTGCCCCTTGCATTCACTACCTGCACTCTTTGCGGCTCGCGATTTGCTATCGCCAGATAGGCGGCTCTGACGCGACCGAAGAAGGCACGATTTTCCTGCTCAAAACGATTCTCATCTTTTTCTGGACGGACTGCCTTGTGCTGTCGATTGCGGCGGCGGGCTCGGTCGACACTTACGCCTACTTCGTTGTCTAGAAGAATGGTGAGGTCGGGTTGGAGGTCTCCGCAGAGAATCTCGTGGAGGATCAGCACAGGTTTTGTGCCCAGCTTGCGGCCTCCGCCCTGATAGGCCTCGGTCGAGTCGGTGAAGCGGTCGCAGAGTACGACCCGGCCGTCGGATAGCGCGGGCAGAACGACTTGATGAATGTGCTGCGCGCGCGAGGCAAACATCAGGGCCATCTCGGTCATGGGCGAGAGACCGGAGGTAGTAGAGTGCAACAGGACTTCGCGAATTTTTTCTCCCGCAGAGGTGCCGCCGGGTTCGCGAGTCACCGTAACTGCAACTCCGTGACTTCGAAGAGCGCGGGCCAGTTTGTCGATTTGCGTGCTCTTGCCGCTGCCATCGAGGCCTTCGAAGGTGATGAATTTTCCGCGCGGGGGCACGTGTGGATGATAGCAGGAGGTGTGGGTTGATTCTGCTTTCGTTTCCTTCGCCCCTTCGAGGCTGACTGAACCGCCGTTCTTGTCCCACGGTTTACGCCGTGGAATGCATTCTGGCGCCGCTCCGCGGCTTCGTTCTTGAAATTCCGATACTCGTGATTGCCATTCGCTGAGTTGCTACGAAGCAATAATTTCTGCGTCGGAGAGAATTTCTGCTGCTTCGGCCTGCGACTTTTCTTCCACGTCCGATTCTGAATCTTCTTGCATGAAACTCAGAAGTTCCTGCGGAACCGGAGCGTTCCACACTGGCGCGAAGGATTGGCGGTGTAAAGGCGATGGTCCGTACTCGCGCAAAGCGGCGAGATGGCGCGGTGTGCTGTATCCCTTGTTCGAGGCGAGGCCGTAGATCGGAAAGATCGGATCCCATGCGGCAATCATGCGGTCGCGCTCTACTTTCGCGATGATGGAGGCAGCCGCGATGGAAGCCGAGAGCGCATCGCCGTGAATGATCGCGCGCTGCGGAATTTCGCAGTCGAGCTTCATCGCATCGATGAGGAGATAGGTGGCTTGCGGACTAAGCTGCTTGACCGCCAGATGCATGGCGAGGCGGGAGGCGTGATAGATGTTGATCTGGTCGATGCGCGCGGAGTCGACGGCGGCGATGGCCCAGGCAATGGCTCGCGCTCGAATGCGCTCGGCGAGCTGCTCGCGTCGGTCGGCGAAGAGAAGCTTTGAGTCGCGGAGGCCGCGAATGCGGTCTTTGGGATCGAGGATCACGGCGGCAGCGACGACCGGGCCGAAGAGCGAACCGCGGCCGACTTCGTCGACTCCGGCTACGAGCGTCGCGCCGGTAGCCCACGCAAGTTTTTCAAACTTGAGAGTGCAGTGGAGTTTCTTTAGCAGGCGCAGCTTCGCCGAGGCGAGAGAGATGCCTTCGGCTTCTGCGATTTTGGAGATGCGGCCGGATTTGCGCTTGGATTTCGGCACTGCTAACGAGCATCTTCGCCGAGGATTGGGCTGGAGACAAGAGCGGAAGGGTGTGGAAAAAACTGAGGGAAACTCTCACCACCAAGGGCACGAAGGAAACACGAAGGCTTCGCGATCGGTGATCGAACGGCGGGGTCTGAGTAGTCCGCGGTTGGTCTTGCCCAGGTTGGCGCGCACACCGCGCGCAAACCTGGGGCACAGTCCTACGACTAGAGCGATACTACTGCTCGACTTCTTTCAGGCGGGCGGCTTTGCCGCGGAGGCTGCGCAGATAATAAAGCTTGGCGCGGCGGACTTTTCCGGAGCGCACGACGTCGACCTTGTCGATGACTTTGGAATCGACCGGAAAGATACGCTCGACGCCTTGACCGAAGCTCATTTTGCGCACGGTGAAGCTGGGCTGCGCGCCGCGCGTACGGGCGATGACGACGCCTTCGAAGGCCTGCAGGCGCTCTTTTTCGCCTTCGCGAATTTTGACTTGCACGCGGATGGTGTCTCCGGGGCCGAATTTCGGAAGATCGGTGCGCCGCGTCTTGGCGAGAAGTTTTTCGATAATTTGGTTACGCATGATGGTTCCTTTTCAGTTGCTAGTTGCTAGTCACTAGTTGCTAGTTCTTGGTGCCGGCCTTTCCGAGTGCCGCAAGTTCTGAGGCTTGAACCTGAACTTCACTTCTGATCTCTTCCAACAGCGCCTTATCTTCCCTGCTCAGCACAACCTGTTCGATCAGGTCGGGCCGATTGCGCAGCGTTTTTGCTAATGCCCTCTTGCGGCGCCAGCGCTTGATTTCTTCGTGGTTCCCGTTCACCAGCACTTCGGGAACCGCCATGCCGCGATAGTCTGCCGGCCTGGTGTAGTGCGGATAATCGAGCAATCCGCCCGACGCGCAGGTCGAACTTGGCGCATTGGCGGGCAGGAATGCCCGCCCCACACTTTGCGCCGTAAACGACTCCTGCTTCGTCGAAGCTTCGTTGCCCACCGCGCCGGGTATTAGCCGTGTGACCGTATCGATGATCACCGCCGCACCCAGTTCACCGCCGCTCAGCACGTAGTCGCCGACGGAAACTTCACGGTCGGCCACGTGCTCGCCAACGCGCTCGTCCACGCCTTCGTAGCGGCCGCAGATAAGAACGATTCGTTCGATATCCGCTAGTTCCGCTGCCAGCGTTTGATCTAGCTTTCGGCCCTGAGGCGAAAGCAAAATCACCGACTGCTTTGCGCTTCCGCTGACGCGTTCGCCGTGCGAGGCCAATCCGCCCAGCGACTCCAAACATTCAAAGATCGGTTCCGGCTTGAGGACCATGCCCTCGCCGCCGCCAAACGGGCGGTCATCCACGGTGCGGTGCTTGTCTTTCGTAAAATTCCGCAGATCGTGAATGCTTATTTCAACCAAGCCCGCTTCGCGTGCTCGGCGGATAATTCCGTAATCGAGCGGGCCGCGAAAAAAATCGGGAAAGATCGTGAGAATGTCGATCTTCATCGCGGAAACCCGTTTCAGTCGTTGGTCGTTAGTCATTGGTCGTTGGGAAAATCTTCATTCCCGTTACCTGAATTCCGAACGACTGACGACCAGCGACTAACGACGCTCTTCTCTCTTCAGCGGCGCGTTTACTTCTAACAGTCCTTCTGGCAGCCGCATTCTTACTTCCTTTCGCTCCATGTCCACCTTTTCCAGGTAGGCTTCAGCGAATGGAATTTCGTACGGCAGGCTCTTTTCTGCCTGGCTTTCGTTTTTCACCACTAGCAGCGGCGCTTCGCCGGCACCAAATTCTACGTTTACTACCCTGCCGATCTCGCGGCCGTTGTCGAGCACCGTACAGCCGACCAGGTCGCTCAGATACATCCAGCCCGGCTCAAGCTCGCCGCGCTCGGCCTGCGGAACTTGCAGTTCCGCGCCTTTCAACTGCTCGGCATCGTCGATCGTCTCAACGCCCGCAAACTTCAGAACCAGCCAGCTCTTGTGCGGCCAGAGCTCTTCAATCCTTACTGCGCGGCGCTCGCCATTTTTCAGCAACGCCGAGAGCCCCATGCCTGGCCGGAAGCGATCCGGAACGTCGGTGTGCAACTCGGCGGCAACTTCTCCACGGCGTCCTTGTGTTTTTATTACGAACGCCAGTGTGACCCAATCGCCGCTCGACTGTGATGCCGCTATTCGAGGATCTCCAGCGCGTAACGCGTATCGTTCTTCGTGGCTGCTGCCGCCAGAATCGTGCGCAAGGCGCGGGCAATGCGGCCGGAACGGCCAATTATCTTGCCGACCTCGGCTTCCGCAACTTCCAGTTCGATCACCGTCTCGTCGCCGTCTTCGTATTCGTCGATGAAAACGGCGTTCTTGTCTTCGACAAGCGCCTTCGCGATATGCTCGATCAAGGCGCGCGTATTGGGAGCCTGCTCGGTCATGCAATCTCCGTGGAAACGGGCAACACCCGCCTCCTGGCAAAATCTATCTCATTCCGACCCTGAATTCAGGTGAAGGAAGGAATCCAGCGGTAGAGGAGAAACGAACTAGGCGGTCGCCGCAGGCGCCGGGGCAGCAGCCGCGCGCGGAGGCATAGCCAGCAGCTTCGTCATGCGCTCGGAACACTTGGCGCCCTTCGAAACCCAATAGTCGATACGATCGCGCTTCAGATCGACGCTCGCGGGATTGGTGCGCGGGTTATAGGTGCCCACGACCTCCACCGGGCGTCCGTTACGGGCCCGTTCCTTCTCGATCACCACTACACGGTAATAAGGTTGTTTGCGCGCACCAACGCGCGCCAGACGGATCATTAACACTCGCTTCGTTTCCTTTATTCCGGATGAGTCCGGCAGGGTTGAGACAAACTATTATTATGCCGGAGGTTAGGGGTTTAGGCAAGGATGGCGGGCCGCGCGGGCGTGGGCGGAGATTTTAGTTTTTTCAACTCCAGATCACTGAATCTCGCGTGCGCGGCGGACAATCTACATGGCATAACGCGAAAGGAAGCGCATTCAATCTTATGAGTCAAGCAACTTTAACTCCTCCAGGGCAACAGTCTTCTACAACTTCGAAATCCTTTACGGCCAAGGCGTTTGGCGCGACTAGCGCGGCCTCGCCGCTCGCCGCCACCACAATCAAGCGCCGGGCGCCCGGGCCAACCGACGTTAAGATCGACATCCTCTATTGCGGTGTTTGCCACTCCGACCTGCACCAGACACGAAACGAGTGGGAAAACATGATGCCGACGGTCTACCCATGCGTTCCCGGCCACGAAATTGTGGGACGGGTGACGGCGGTCGGCAGTGCAGTGAAGAAATTCAAAGAAGGCGACATCGCCGCGGTCGGCTGCATGGTCGACTCTGACCGGACATGCCCGAACTGCCGAGCGGGCAACGAGCAATTTTGCAATGGGCCGGCGACCTTCACCTACAACTCGGAAGACAAACATTTAGGCGGCGTGACGTACGGCGGCTACTCCGACAGCATCGTGGTCGACGAGGCGTTTACGCTGCGGGTTTCCGAGAAACTCAATCTCGCGGCGGCGGCTCCGCTGCTTTGTGCCGGAATCACCACATATTCACCGCTTCGTCATTGGAAGGTTGGCAAGGAGCAGAAAGTCGGGGTGGTTGGACTCGGCGGGCTTGGCCACATGGGCGTGAAATTCGCCAATGCGTTCGGCGCGCATGTCGTCATGTTTACGACCAGCCCGAACAAGGCGGCGGACGCGGTCAGGCTCGGTGCTCACGAAGTTGTGATTTCAAAGAATGCCGACGAAATGCAAAAGCATGCGGGAAGCTTCGACTTCATCCTCGACACTGTTTCTGCAGAGCACAATGTCGCGGCGTATCTCGATTTGCTGAAGCTTGATGGGACGTTGACTCTGGTGGGCGCATCGCCAACGCCATTGCCGGTAGCCGTTGGCAGCCTGCTCTTCCGGCGTCGCGCGCTGGCGGGATCTATTATCGGCGGAATCCGCGAGACGCAGGAGATGCTGGATTTCTGCGCGGACCGGGGGATCGTATGCGACATCGAAATGATTCCGATGCAGAAGATCAACGAAGCCTACGAGCGATTGCTGAAGAGCGACGTGAAATATCGCTTCGTGATCGATATGGCATCGCTTAAGAAGTAGCCTCGCGGGATAGTCACTGAAATACGAGCGAAAGGAGCGCCGGTTTCCCTCCCGGCGCTTTTTCTCTTGCTACACGGAGTGTTCGAGAAAGCTGAGGATGTCGAGTGGTTCCGGGCGCACGGTGTAGTCCTCGTTCGCCGAGGCGAAGAGGATAGTGCCGTCTCGATCGAAGATGTAAGTGGCGGGAATCGGCAACTCCCAGCTGTCGTCACCGTTGATGAACGGAAGATTGATGAATGTGCTGCGGTAGAGCTTTAGCTGTTCTTCAGGAACCTTGTAGACCAGGCCAAATTGGCGGGCGAGTTCGTTGCGCGCATCGGCCAGCAGCGGGAAGGTGAGCTTGTGTTGGTCGTGCATGAAGTAGGCCTGTTTCTCAGTTTGTGGGGAAATGGCAACAATCTGTGCCCCGGCATTGGCCACCTGCGACGCGATGTAGTTCATCGCTTCAAGCTGGCCGACGCAGAATGGGCACCAACGTCCGCGAACAAAGCAGAGAACGACTCGGCCTTTGCTTAGGAGATCCGCGGACGAGACGCGCTTGCCATTGTGATCGGGAAGTTCGAACGAGGGAACTGTCGTGATGCTAGCCAAAGCCATGGTGGCGAACGCTTCAGCCTTCAACGTGTCGATCGTGCGCTGATGAATCGCCTGGACGTCGGGTGGGACGTATTTGGCGATCGCTTCCTTGCGTTCGGCGAAAACTTCGCGGAGAGGGCGAAGGTCGCTGTAGGAGCCGGATTCGGGGATGGAGCGCCATTTCATGATGTCAGTCGTTGGTCGTTAGTCGTTGGTCGTTAGGAAAGCCTCGAAGATCGCTGCTGCGGAAGTCCACGTTCTGACAAAACCGGAAAAGCAAGACCGAACAGCGAACGACTAACGACCAAGGACCAACGACCGGTTCTACATCCCCGGCATCTTCATGCCCGCCATGCGGCGCATGAAGCTGGGCTTGCCCATCTGCTTGAACATCTTTCTCATCTGCGCGTACTGGCGGAGCAGGTTGTTGACTTCCTGCACCGTTGTTCCCGAGCCGCGGGCGATGCGCTTACGGCGGCTGCCATTGATCGACTCGTGATGGTTGCGCTCGTAGTTGGTCATCGAGTTGATAATGGCTTCCACGCGATTGATCTGCTTTTCGTCGACTTTGTCGGCGGCTTTCTGCAGGCCTTGAAACGCGCCGATCGACGGCAGCATGCCGATGATGCTCTGCATCGATCCCATTTTGCGCACGGACCGAAGCTGGTCGCGGAAGTCTTCGAGCGAGAAACCGTCCCCGGAGAAGGCCTTGGTCGCGAGTTCTGTCGCTTTCTTTTTGTCGATTTGCTGCTCGGCTTTTTCAATGAGCGACAGAATGTCGCCCATACCGAGGATGCGCGAGACGATGCGGTCGGGATGAAAGGGTTCGAGCGCGTCGTATTTTTCGCCGATGCCGATGAACTTGATCGGCTGGCCTGTGACCTGGCGGATGGAAAGCGCCGCGCCGCCGCGCGCGTCACCGTCCATCTTGGTGAGGACGACGCCAGTAAGCGTGAGCTTTTTGTGGAACTCGTCGGCGGATTTGACCGCGTCCTGGCCGGTCATCGAATCGGCGACGAAGAGAATTTCCTGCGGATTGAGCAGGCGCTTGAGCGACTGCATCTCGTCCATGAGCTGGTCGTCAATGTGCAGGCGGCCGGCGGTATCGACGATGAGCACGTCACAGCCGGAGTTGACGGCTTCGCGGCGGGCTTCTTTGGCCAACCGCTCTACTGTTGCTGTGTTGGCCTCTTCGACCTGGCCCTCGTAGAGATTGGCTTTAATTGCTGCGGCAACCACTTTAAGCTGCTCGCGGGCGGCGGGGCGGTAGACGTCGACGGAGACGAGCAGCGGACGATGGCCGCCGTTCTTCAGCCAATTCGCAAGTTTGCCGGAGGTGGTCGTCTTACCAGAACCCTGCAGGCCGGCCATCAAAACAACGGTGGGCGGCTGCGAAGCGAACTTCAGTTTTGCAGTATCTTTCCCGAGTGTTGCCACCAATTCGTCGCGGACGATCTTGATGACCTGCTCGCCGGGCGAGAGAGCGGTCAAGACTTCCTGGCCGACCGCCTTCGCCTGGATGCGGTCGATCAGATCCTTCACGACCTTGAAGTTGACGTCGGCCTCAAGCAGGGCGAGGCGAATTTGTTTGAGCGCCTCCGCGATGTTCTCTTCGGTGAGAACGGCCTGGCCACGCAGGCTTTTGAATGCGCGTTGAAGTTTTTCCTGTAGGTTCTCGAACATAGACTAACGACTATTTTAACAGCGGGGTGGGGCAGCCTTCGTCTCGGTAAGCCGGGCGAATTTTTTCCAGTTTCGGCTGTACAATTCAGCTTCTCACTTAAGGAAGCTCCCCATGGCTCGGCTCCCTGCGGCATTGCTGTGTGCGCTATGCTGTATCTTCGTCGCGGAGCGCGGCGCCGGACAGGCTCAGAAAGCTCAGGGCGCGAGCAGTGTACCCACTAGCAGTGTGAGAAATATTGACGTGCTGCCAGGGTCCGGCCATCTCAAGATCACCGTTGCGATGAGCACTGCAATCACTCCGACAACCAGCCGCGCTTCGAATCCCGACCGGCTTATTTTCGATTTCGCAGGATGCGAGCTAAAAGGCGGAAACCGGCGGATCGCGGTGAACAGCGGGCCGGTCAAGGAACTGCGCGCGTCACAGTTCAGTGCTCATCCGGCGGTCACGCGCGTGGTGCTGGAGTCGGTTGAGCCTTTGAATTTTGAGGTAAAGACTCCCGCGAGTGGATCGGTGGTCATTGAAATTCCGCTCCGCGCTCCGGCTACGGCGACACCAGTGACCGGGACCGGTTCGCGCGAGGCAGAGAAGCCAACCATTGCAATCTCTCCGACAGTAAAGCCGACGGAGCCGCCGAACGGCCCGCAGTCAGCGCAAAGAGAGTTCAAGCCAAAACGCGCCAACTCCCTGCTCGGGGCCTACGCCCTGATGGAAAGGGCAAGGGGGCTGGGCCTGGACGATCTGCAATCGCTCGAAGACAAAGCGAAGTCCGGCAATCCTGAAGCGCAGACCTTGCTCGCCCTCGCCTATCATGCCGGAGTTTTGCTGAAGAGGGACGACGCAGAGGCCGCCCGCTTGCTGCATCAAGCCGCCGACCGCAGCTACCCGGGAGCCGAAGAGTCACTCGGCATTTTTGCGGAGACGGGCATTGGCCTGGACCATCCTTCCTCGACGGAGGCGCTCAACTGGTACAAGAAAGCCGCGCAACAGGGCTCCATCGATGCCGCCACTGACATTGCCCTGCTTTACGCGAATGGCAAGGGAGTTCCGAGAGACCCGGAGCAGGCGGTGCAGTGGTTCCAGCGTGCGGCCGAGGGCGGCGACGCCTCGGCGCAATACAATCTCGCGCTGATGTACATGCGCGCCGAAGGCGTGCCCCGCGATTATCGGGAGGCGATCCGCTGGCTTGACGCCGCGGCCGATCAGAACCTCGTGCCGCCGATCCTGGCACTGGCGGAAATCTACCTTCAGCCGCCAAACCCGAGCATCGCAGTCGACGTCAACAAAGGGATGCAGTACTACCAGAAGGCGGCGAGTCTGGGCAGCGCCGTCGCCGAGGTCGCTCTGGGAACTATGTACACCAAGGGCATGACCGGGAAAATCGACTACGACCAGGCTGTGGGCTGGTACAAGAAGGCGGCGGCGCAGGGAGAACCTGACGGCGAATTCGCGTTGGGGGTGAGTTACGCGATGGGCCACGGTGTGCCTGTCGACTATGCAGAGGCGCGCCGCTGGCTGACGCCTGCGGCAAACCAGGGCCAGATCGAAGCACAGTATGATCTCGCCATCATTTGTGAACAGGGCAACGGAGCGCCACCGGATCACGAAATGGCCGCGCATTACTATCAACTGGCCGCCGACCGGGGAATGGCCAAAGCGCAGTATCGCTTCGGGATGATGCTGGCGAAAGGCAGTTCCAGCAGCGACAGGGTCGCCTCCTATAAATGGCTGGCGCTTTCGCAGGATTCGATTAAAGAGAGTGCAGGGGAGCTTAGCAAGGTGAAGAAGTCAATGACTGCCCAGGAAATTGCTCAAGCGGAAGGGCAAATTACAAGTTGGAAGTCGGCGCACGGAGGTGGGAAACACTGAGCGCGCATGAATTTCCAATTGACGCGCGACATCCGGGGCGGCGCGCATTACAAGTCTTCTGGTTGCTTGATCGACGCTGCACGACTTGGGCGGACAAGAGTGTCCGCCCTACACGCCATACACTTCTTTCGCGGCCAGGATCGTGTTGGAGTGGATTGTTATTGTGTCGCGCAAGTCGTGGGCATATCCGCCCGCAAAAGTCACCATGATGGGAATGCCTTCGGCTTTAGCCAACTGGAAAACCAACTTATCTCTTTCCTTTAGTCCCTCAATCGTTAAGGAGAGGCCGCCGAGCTGGTCCTCGCGATAAGGATCGGCGCCCGCAACGTAAGAAATGAGCTCGGGCCTGAATTTGCTTAAGCCCATACTGATAGCGCTGCCGAGACAGGCGAGATATTCGCCATCGCCCATACCGTCCGGCAGATTCATGTCGAGCGAAGAGGGCGGCTTGAAGGCCGGGTAGTTGTTCTCCTGATGAAGCGAGATGGTGAAGACGTCGGAGGAAGCTCGGCGTGTACGCGCCATGTCCGCGATACCTGCGCCGGCTGCAGCGGATCCTGCGACTCGGTTGCCCGGCAGGGAGGGGGCGAAAATTACGGCTGTCCCATTGCCCTGGTGCACATCGCAATCAAGCGTCATGGCAGTACGGATCTTCTCATCACGCTGCATGCGCCGGATGGCAACCGCGATGTCGTTGACCATGCAGAATCCTTCGCCGTGATCGGGGAAGGCATGGTGAAACCCACCGCCGACGTTGATGGCAACGCCGTCGTTGAGCGCATAGTCGGCGGCGAGCATGGAACCGCCGGCCGCCAGCCAAAAAGCTTGCACGAGTTCCGGCGAGTAAGGGATCTCCATCTCCAGTTCTTCGCGTGCGCTGAGCGTGCCGGTCTTGAGCTTCTGCACGTACTGGGAGGTGTGCACGAGCAGAATGTCTTCGTCGCTCGCCGGGCGCGGAGCGACAAAATCGGAGGCATCGGCGGCATGGATCGACAACAGGCGGTCGTGCACGCCTTTGTATTTTTCGGCTGGAAACACGTGCGACCCAATCGGCAGAAAATAGTCGTCGCTGTAGATCAGCTTGAAAGGAAGCATGCGGCGTTCTCGGAGCCAAAAACCACATATCATACGCGGGTTTGCTCAATTTGGCAGAGAGGAGGATCACTCAGGAGAGGTCGACTGGAAAGATAATCACCCACGAAGGGCACGAAGGTGCACGAAGGATGCAAGCGCCAGACCCTTCGTGATCCTTGGTGTCCTTCGTGGTTGTCGCTCTTCTCTATTTATCTACCCCAACGCGCTACCGAGCATCACGTTCGTGCGCTGTCGAACTGCTAAACTTCTGATATTGCCTCCTAAGAAAAAATCACCGCTGAAAACGACCACCGAGCCGCAGAGCGAGCCCCAGGCTGCGCGTCCTAAGCCACAACTCGTGCCGGACAGCGGCAAGGGGAGAATCTTCCTCATCGACACGATGTCGTTCATCTTCCGGGCGTACCACGCCATGGCGCGGCAGCGGCCGATGTCGACGAAGACCGGGGTTCCGACCGCTGCAACCTATGTCTTCGTCAACATGCTGCGCAAACTGTGCGACGACTTCGCGCCCGAATATCTGGCAGCGGTGTTCGACGTGGGTGCTCCGACGATCCGCAACCAGCAGGCGGAGGCGATCACCACGATTCGCAAGTTCGACATCAAGACGCAGACATTCAAAGAGTCGCAGTACGACGGTTACAAGGCGAACCGCAAAGAAATGCCGCCGGACTTAGTACAGCAGGTACCGTACATCCGGCGGGCTCTCGAGGGATACCGCATTCCGATTCTGCAGCTCGCAGGTTACGAAGCTGACGATGTCATTGGGACGCTGGCGCGGAAAGCGGCTGCTGAATCGCACTCGGTCTACGTCGTCTCGAGCGACAAAGACATGCTGCAACTTGTCGATGACAGGGTTTGCGTGCTGAATCCGCCCAAGGACAATTTGATTTGCGATGCGGCGAAGGTGGAAGAACTGCTGGGAGTGCCGCCTTCGAAAGTAATCGACGTGATGGCGTTGCGCGGAGATTCGATCGACAACATTCCCGGAGCACCGGGGATTGGAGATAAGGGGTCGGTCGAAATTATCCGGCGATTTGGCAGCGTCGAGGAGGCGCTCGACCACGCGGCGGAGGTCGAGAAGAAGACCTATCGCGAGTCCTTGCAGAACAACCGCGACAACATTTTGCTGAGCAAGCAACTGGTGACTATCGATACGGACGTGGCGGTGGATCTCGATTTAGATGCGATGAAGGCGGGCGAACCTGACGTCGAGAGCTTGCAGGCATTGTTTGCCGAGCTGGAATTCAGTTCCCTGTTAAAGGAACTGCTGCCGGTTGTCGAAGTGAAAGAGGGCGACTATCGCGACATTAGGGCGCTACTGGAACTCGAAGAATATCTGCGGGAACTCTCGCCGGACATGTCTTTGGCGGTGGCGCTTTCTGCTTCGGAAGAGGAGGAAGCTTCAGAGCAGGAGGAAGCCGAGAGCGAACCCGAACCTGAGCAGACTGGGCTTCTCGATCTGCGGCCGGCTTCCGAAGAGACACAGACGCCTGCGCGGCAGCAGCAAATCGCGTTATCGCAACAGTCTGGTGAGGGAGCGACCGTCTGGCTGAACGATTCGGCTGTTGCCGAGCGAGTCAAGGCGATACTCGAAGATCCGGCGATGCCCAAGAGCATCCACGATTCGAAGTCGGCGTTGCATCAATTTCGAGAGAGCGGGATCGCGCTGTGCGGCGTGAAGCATGATCCGATGTTGTATTCCTATCTGCTCGATCCGACCTATTCGTCGCATTCGTTGGCGGAAGTTGCTCTGCGAAGACTCAATTTGAAGCTGAGCGGAAACATTGCCGAGGCGGCCGATGTGACGGGGCGACTAACGACGGCGCTACACGAGGAGGTCAAGAGCCAAGGGCTGAACTCTGTTTACGAAGAGATCGATGGTCCGCTCGTGCCGGTTCTGGCGCGGATGGAAGAGGCAGGAGTGAAGATCGATCCGGTGGCACTCGGCGAGATGTCGGTGAAGTTGCAACGCGAGGCGGACGCCAAAGCGCGCGAAATCTACGAACGCTGCAGCATGGAGTTCAACATCAACTCGCCCAAGCAACTGGGCGATGTGCTGTTCAACAAACTTGGCTTGCCGATCCCGGTCAAGTACGGCAAAGGGAAAAAGATATCGACGGCAGTGGATGTGCTCGAAGGGCTGGCCGAGGAACACGAAGTGCCGCGGCTGGTTCTCGAATACCGGCAGCTAACCAAGCTGAAGTCCACTTACGTCGATGCGCTGCCTGCGCTGGTGCGAGCCGGGAGCGGGCGCGTGCACACGACGTTCGGGCAGACTGGAACGGCCACGGGCCGCCTGTCATCGGCAAATCCAAATTTGCAGAATATTCCGATTCGTACGGAACTGGGCCGCGAAATCCGCGCAGCCTTCATCGCGGAACCCGGCTGCGTACTGCTGGCGGCCGATTATTCGCAGATCGAACTGCGCCTGCTCGCGCATTTTTCCAAAGATCCGCTGCTGGTCGAGGCCTTCCGGCGGGGCGACGATATCCACACGCTGACCGCGGCACAGGTCTTTGGCGTGCCTCCGCTGATGGTGACGCCGGATCACCGGCGGCGCGCAAAGGCGGTGAATTTCGGCATTGTGTACGGCCTGTCGCCCTTTGGACTGTCGCAGCAACTGGGAATTGAGCCGGGAGAAGCGAAGAAGTTTATCGACGCCTACTTCGCGACTTACTCCGGCGTGAGGGCGTTCATCGATGCGACGCTGGCGCAGGCACGGCGCGACCAGCACGTGAAGACGCTCTTTGGGAGGATCCGGCCAATTCCTGATATCAACAGCAAGAACTCAAACCTGCGCGGCTTTGCCGAAAGAACTGCGGTGAACACGCCGTTGCAAGGCACGGCCGCAGATCTGATCAAGATTGCCATGATCCGCATCGACGAGGAACTCAGAAAGCGCGAGCTGAGATCGAGAATGACACTGCAGGTGCATGACGAACTGGTGTTTGAAGTCGTAGAGAACGAACTTGATGCGATTAAGGCTCTGGTGCGTGAGCACATGGAAGGAGCGCATGACCTCGCGGTTCCGCTGCGCATCGATCTTGGAGTGGGCCCAAACTGGCGCGACCTGGATTGAAGCAAGATTCTCGGCGGGCACAGCAACCGGCAAAATAATTTTGAGGAAAAAATTCCGGCATCTTCCGCTATACTCACATAACCGTCCCTCGAAAGCGCCGCGTTCGTCGTTGAATCCAGCCGCACAGCTGTGCGTTTCGATGTTGCGGAGGCTGTCCGATGAGTGCAGCGGTAGCACAGGCACTTGAACAAACTCAACGCCGAGATTTTCCCCGCCATCCTCTGAGCGTGCCCCTCGATGTGATCGCATTGCGGTCCGGCGTGCCCGAGAACCTGCCGGGCCGCTGTACCGATCTCAGCGAAGGCGGCGTCGGCGGAATGGTGGCCGGCGAACTTTCCGCCGGGCAGCAGGTGGCAGTGGAACTGCGACTTCCGAATGTCGGCGTTCCGGTTCGCGCGCGCGCGCTGGTTCGCTATCAGGGACACCTGCGGTGCGGATTCGAGTTCGTCGGACTCCCCGTTGAACAGCGCGAGATGATCCGGTATTGGACGTATCGGCTGCAGAACCCGCAGTTCATGCCGCAACTGGAACCTCCGCAGAAAAAAGAAGCAACAATTGCGCCCGCGGTCGAGCCGGTTGCAGCGGATGACGTTCCCGTAAGAAATACGGCACCGCGGATTGTCGTTCACCGGCGGCGATTCTATTTTCTTCTGGGCGCGATGTTGCTGATGGCAGGTCTGGGTTGGTGGCAATGGCAGCGGTCGTGGAAAGAATTAGAGGCTGGTTCCGCGGCAGTGAGGGATTCTAGCGCCCCTATGCCGGTCCCATCCGAGACGATGGAAATGCGCATCGTGTCGAAAGTCGACCCGGTGTATCCGGAAGAAGCGCGCCGCGCGGGCAAGCAAGGACTTGCCGTGCTGGACGCTGTAATTGGCGAGGATGGATCTGTATCGCGACTGCGCCCAGTCTCTGGAGACGATGATTTGCTCAAATCGGCGGAAGAGGCGGTGCGCTCGTGGAAGTTCGAGCCGTACCAGGCGTCGGGACGTGCAGTTGCGGTCGAAACTACGATTGCGGTTGAGTTCCGGTTGAACTAAATCCAGTCACACTTCTGGCTGCGACGATCACGCAAATTTCTCAACTTCTTTGAAAGCCACTCCCCGCTGGTCTTTTTGCGAGACGATGGCCTCGTCGTCAAGTTGCCAATCGATGTGCAGGACCGGGTCATTCCACGCAATCGTTCTCTCATGCTCGGGCGCGTAGAAGTCAGTGGTCTTATAGGCAACGTGCGCCGTCTCCGACACGACTCTAAATCCATGCGCGAAGCCGGGCGGAATCCACAACATTATTTTGTTCTCTCCGGAAAGCGTGTAGGTCTCCCATTTTCCGAAGGTCGAAGACGAGCGCCGCAGATCGAGCGCGACGTCGAGAATCTCGCCCGTAATCGCGCGCACTAGCTTTCCCTGCGGCTGCTGAATCTGATAGTGCAAGCCACGGACGACATTCTTCTCGGAAAACGAATGATTGTCCTGCACAAACGCTTCTTTAATTCCAAGCTCGGCAAAGGTGCGCTGGTTGTAGCTCTCGAGAAAGAATCCGCGGTCGTCGCCAAACACGCGCGGCTCGAGCAACAGGATTCCGGGCAGGCTGGTTGTAGTCTTCTTCATCTCAAGTGCAAAACAAATCCTGCTTCGTCAGAACACACGGTCTTTCAATAGCTGCAGCAAATATGCTCCATACGCATTGTTGCGCATGGGATGGGCGAGCGCTTCAAGCTGGTCCGCGTTGATGTATCCGGAGCGAAAGGCGATCTCTTCAGGGCACGCAACCATAAGCCCCTGCCGTTTCTCGAGCGTCTGAATAAATAAAGACGCTTCCATCAACGCCTCGTGCGTTCCCGTGTCGAGCCATGCCATGCCGCGTCCCATGACACAGACGTTCAATTCGCCGCGCTCGAGGTAGGCGCGGTTGACGTCGGTGATTTCGAGTTCGCCACGTTTCGACGGACGGAGGCCGGCGGCAATTTCGACGACCCGCTGGTCATAAAAATAAAGACCGGTTACTGCGTAGCGTGATTTAGGATGCTTCGGTTTCTCTTCAATGCTGAGTGCCTTTCCGTGCGCATCGAACTCGACCACCCCGTAGCGCTCCGGATCGTTCACCGGATAAGCAAACACGCGCGCACCTTTTGTCTGCCGGGCAGCGGTGCGCAGCTCCTTGACCAGATCGTGTCCGTAGAAAATGTTGTCTCCGAGAACGAGGGCGCAGGGGTTGTTGTCGATGAACTCGCGGCCAATGAGCAACGCCTGCGCGATGCCTTGGGGCTTTGGCTGCACCGCATACTCGAAACGCACGCCGTAGCGCGAGCCGTCACCGAGTAACTGCTCGAAGCGCGGAAGATCGTCCGCCGTTGAGATAACAAGAATGTCGCGAATGCCCGCCAACATCAGAGCCGAGAGCGGGTAGTACACCATCGGCTTGTCGTAAACGGGAAGCAGACTCTTGCCGACCGCGTGGGTGACGGGATAGAGGCGCGTGCCAGAGCCTCCCGCTAGGATGATGCCTTTGTAAGTCGGTGGCGTAGTTTTACTCATAGGCCTTTGATATGGCAGCGCCAAAAGCTATAACCACAGGGTACACAGGATTTCACAGACAAACCCGCACCCATTTCAGTGCTCAGTGGCGTAATGCTTTTCTATCCATTGACGATAGCTGCCGCTTATCACACCGCGCACCCAACTATCGTTTTCAAGATACCAGCGAACGGTTTTTTCGATGCCGGTTTCGAATGTTTCCTGCGGATGCCATTCCAGTTCGCGCTCGATCTTGCTGATGTTCATCGCATACCGGCGATCGTGACCGGGACGGTCTTTCACATAGGTGATGAGCTTCTCGTGAGGCACCACCGCGTCACCTGGACGAAGCCGGTCAAGCAGACTGCAGATCGTGCGCACGATTTCCAGGTTCTTCTTTTCGTTTCGTCCGCCGATATTGTAAGTTTCTCCGGCGCGGCCCCGGCTAAGCACGGTGCGGATCGCGCGGCAATGATCCTCGACATACAACCAGTCACGAACATTCTGGCCGTCGCCATAAATGGGCAGAGGCTTGCCTTCGCAGGCATTCAGGATCATCAGCGGAATCAGCTTCTCCGGAAACTGGTACGGTCCGTAATTATTGGAGCAGTTGGTGGTTAGGATCGGCATGCCATACGTGTGGTGATAGGCGCGAGCGAGGTGGTCAGAGGCCGCTTTGGAGGCTGAGTACGGGCTGTTCGGCTGATACGGAGTGTTTTCCGTAAACGCTGGATCGGTCGGCCCGAGCGATCCATATACTTCATCCGTCGAGACGTGCAGGAAGTGAAATATTCTGCGATCCTGCTCGCTCAGCGCCGACCAGTAGGCGCGAGCTTCCTCAAGCAGAGCAAAGGTCCCCTCAACGTTCGTGCGAATGAAATCGTCCGGGCCGTGAATGGAGCGATCGACGTGGCTCTCAGCAGCGAAATGCACGATGGCGCGGGGATGTTCGCGCCCGAGAAGCCCGGCGAGCAATTTGCGATCAAGAATGTCGCCGCGCTCGAAACGGTAGCGCGGATTGGCTTCGACCGAGCGCAGATTGTCGAGATTTCCGGCGTAGGTCAGCTTGTCGAGATTGACGACGCGCGGCGATTCCGAGGCAAGCCACTGCAGAATGAAGTTCGAGCCGATGAAGCCGGCCCCGCCGGTAACGAGAATCGAATCTTCCATGCCGGAACGCCGCGCCTGGACGAACGCGAAGATCTAGCCGCTTCTGTATCCAAAGCCGCGCTTCGATTCTAAATAATGCCGGGAGTAAAGTGGCGCTCGCCAGGTTTAGGGTTACGGTTCAGTCATGCCGCTCAGATCGCCGGTTAGAATCTTCGGCGAATCGCCGGCGCAATCTCAGCCCGAACCATGAGCTGAAATTGCCTCCGACGTTTCCGGTTGTCCTCGGGGACCGATCCGCGCTGGCCAGCCCAGGATATCGAGGTAAACCGCCTCAATCGAGTGGGCAATTTCCGGCCAGTGGTATTCGTTCTGAACGCGCGCCCGCCCGTGCATGGAGGCCTGGCGGCGAAGTCCAGGACGGCCGATCAGTTCCTTCAGACTCCGCTCGAGGTCGGCTGAATCGCCCTTGCGGAACATGAAGCCGGCGCCTTCCACCACTTCGCGATTCTCCGGAATATCGCTGGTCAGCGCGCACACGCCAGCGGCCATCGCGTCGAGTAGCGCCAGAGAAAGGCCTTCGATATCGGAGGGCAGGACGAAGACTGCAGCGTAAGAGAGAAGTTCCTCAAGAGCCGTCCCCGAAATCCAGGGGAGAAAGCGAATTTGCTCTGACTCGTGGCGGCGCAAATTCTCTATATATGCGTTGGAATGGCTCGATCCTCCGGCAAGAACCAGGTTCATCTTCGTGTCGATTCGCTCGAAGGCTTCGATCAGCAGATGGCAGTTCTTTTCCGGAGAGAATCTTCCGAGAAAGAGCACATAGTTGTCCGGCTGTAGGCCCCATTCAAGGATGTGAGCGGGTGTGCGACGAGGCATGGCCGTGGCTCCGTTTGGGATGTAGCACGTGTCACGACCATACTGATCGCGGTAGTACTGCTGGAGGGTACGTGAAACGACCATAGTCGCATTGGGCAATCTGACAGCGGCGGCTTCTCCCCAGCGAAGAACGCGCGCGGCAAGGCGTCCCCATTTAGCGCGTTGCCAGTCAAGCCCTTGCACGGTGACAACTGTCTTTTTCCCTACGAGGCGCGGGAGGAATGAGAACAATGCCGGGCCGAGGCAGTGATAGTGAACAACATCGTACCTTGACGCCATCGCGTGAACGGTGGAGAGCAAGGTGTGAACGACGGTTTCGAGGTGCTTCGATTGAATGGTCGGGAGGCGGCGAATGCGCATGCCTTTGTGCTCGGCGGCGCTGGGAGTGAAGTAGCTGCGGCAATAAATCGTAACCTCGTGCCCCAGCCTCGCCAGTTCTGCCCCGGCCTGCTCGTAATACGACTCAACGCCACTGTATTTCGAAATGACACCGCGCCCGCCGATGAACGCGACTCGCACGGGACGGCGTGCGGAGGCCGACGGCCGAGATGCCTCGGGAGTGGGCCGGGCATGCGGGAACGAGAGAATCTTTCGCGACGTCAAAGACCCGTACAGCTCAAGCATCTTTTGCAGGTGTTGCTCCGGATTATGCCGCTCGCGGACGCGAGATTGTCCGGCTTCCCCCATTTTCTCGATCATTCCCGGCCGGTCATACAGGAACTGCATGGCGTCGGCAAGCCGCCGCCGGTCGCCAGAGGGATACAACAGCCCGGTGACGCCATGTTCGAGGAATTCGGGACGCGATCCGAGATCGGAGGCTATCACCGGTCGCGCATGTGCATAGGATTCAAGGATCGACTTCCCGAGAGTCTCGTAGGCATGCGAGGGAAATACGGAGAAGCGGCTACGTGCGATGAGAGCCTTCAAATTGTCGCCGCTTATCTGGCCGGCGAACGTCACGCGGCTTAGATTTAGTTCACTAGCCAGATTCTGCAGACGGGCGGCGTCCGGCCCGTCGCCCGCAATCACCGCTGGAATGTTAGGGGAGAGAGACAAGGCGTGCAGAAGATCGTCGACACCTTTTTCCGGAGAGAGACGGCCGAAATATAGGACATAGCCTTCGTCGTTCGCCGAATGTTCGAATGCGGGTAACTCCTGAAAATGCGGCAGAACCTCAATCCGCTGGGCTGGTAATCCATGATCGATTAATTGGCTACGCACGAACTCGCTGGGCGCGAGGAACAAGTCGACGCAGCGTTCGTAGGTTCGCAGCCATTTGTGGAAGTAGGCTTCCGCCGCCAAGACTATGGCGCTGCTGCGCGGGCCAGCATAGCAGCGCTCGGTGACCACGTGGTAGAACGCGCCCCCTCGACAGGAGTCGCACGCCTCACCGCGAGCCACAAGGTTATAGCTCGGGCACAGAATCTTGAAATCATTCAGGTGATAGAGAACCGGCACGCGACGGCGTTTCAGTTCCCAAAGGATCGATGGCGACAGGTGGTGATAAATGCCGCGGACATGAGCGAGGTCGGGCACGAAATTCGTGATGCAGGCGCGCATGGCCTGCTGGGCGGAGCGGGAATAGATTGCGTGTAAGGCCAGGCCGGTTCTTCTCAACAAGCCCGCGCTCGCATCCTTGAAATTTACATAAGGAATGCGATAGCAACGCCCCTGGAATGAGCGTGGCGTGCCATGGTCCATGCTGAACAGCGCCGTCTGGTGTCCGCGCGCGTCGAGTCGCCGAATCAAATCGAAGAGATAGGCTTCCGTTCCGCTAAACGGATAGTCGTACTTGTTGCAAAAGAGGATACGCATGCTCTCCGCCTGAGTTGTGAATACGTGCCAGGAAGCTATCTGCGAAGGCCCGGACATTGCGCTGGCGGTGATAGGAATCGAAAACCTTGGCCGTCGCCGCCCGACGAACCTCTTCCAGTTCGTCCTGATGGTCCTGAATCCAGCGAACGAAACTGACAAAGCTCGCGCGCGACCCGGTATCGTAGAGAAAACCTGTTTTCTGGTGCTCCACCAGTTCCGGAATGCCGGTGATGTTGGGGGCGAGCACCAGCTTGCCGTGCGACATCGCTTCCATCAGCACAACGGGAATGCCCTCGCTTCTGCTGGTCATGACGACGAGGTCGGCGTGCCGGTAATAGTCACTCACTGAGGCATGAGGAACATGCCCGACAAGATGAACGCGCCCATGCAGGCCGAGTTTGATAATTTGCCGGCTCAAAGCGACCTGTTCCGGACCATCGCCCACAATCCAGCACAGGAAGTCGAGTCCCTGCCGGCGAAGGTCGACGCAAGCCTGAATCAGAAATGAATAGTTCTTCACGGGATGCAGGCGTCCAACGGCGAGCAGACAAAACGGGCGATGCTCCAGACTTCTGCTTATAAGGTTCGTTTCGCCTGATGGGAGGCGATCAACACCGAGCCGCCGCAGCAAAACTTTGTCGGACGGAGTAGACGGATAGTGGTGGAGGAGATATTGCCTGTTGTATTCCGACACTGTGAAGCAGAAGCTGCAGGCGCGCAGCTTGGCGTCGAGAAAATCGGCGCGGCGCAGTAGATCGGAGCCATGGAGGGTAAAGCTGAAGCCGATGCCGAGGCAATGAGCAGCAACCAGCGCCATCCAGGAGGCGAAGTATCCGTGATGACAGTGAATGTGATGAACGCCCAGCGGCGCTAACTGGTCCGCGAGAGCCACGCCCATGAGAGTGTGGCCAAGGGTCCGGATGCGGCGACTGATTGAGGCATGCCGATCTGCGACGAGTGCTTCGAAAACTAGCCTTGAGCTACGCCGATCGCTCCACAGCCGGCGGACAGCGCACATTAACTCCTCGTCGGACCTCGGCTCACAATACAGTGTCTCCTTCCAGAAGACGCGTTCGCCGAGGCTCAGCGTATGGGGCGCGACTCGCTTGCCGCTGCAACAGATCACGTTGACGCCGCGTCGGCGAAGTTCGTTGACCTCATCAATCACGTACGGTTCAAGCGGCGAAGGAAATTCGTTCGCGATGTAGGCGACGGTCGTCATGCAACGCGCTCCTCCGAGGCGCACAGCATTCCGGCGAGGGTAAAGAGCAGTCCGATTACGAACTGGTAGGCCATGTCGACAAAAAAGGAGTTGAAGAGATAAACGCAGAGCAGAATGGGCCAGACACCGCGCAGGGCGGCAATTGTGGAGGCCTCCTCGGGCTGCCGCCTGTGCGCGAGACGAAACAGGCTAAAAAAGAGGATGGCGTAGAGCGCCAGGCCGGGAACACCGAACTCCACCAACAAGGCGAGAAAGGTGTTGTGGACGTAGAAGATTCGCAGGTGGTACCCCGCCATGCGCCGCGCAAGTTCTCCATACATCCGTCCGGCGGGCCAACCGGTGAATGGCCGTTCCTGGAACATTTCCCAGCCCGCGCTATAGACGGCCATGCGCGCATCGACCGGCCCGCGCTCGCTGGTGCGCTCCGAAATCATGTCATGAAGCGAATGGTTGCCGGCCCGGAGAGCGATGCCTCCGACCAGTCCGGCAACGACGACAACAGCGGTTGCAGCGAGCACTCGCCGGCGGAGCATGCGGAATCCCAGCACGATCCCCGACAGGGCAAAGGCGATCCAAACCGCACGCGTCATGGTTGCGAGAATCGCAATTGGCAACGTAAGCCACAAGAGCCAAACAGTTTTCTTTTTTTGCGAGAAAACGAGCAGAACTATGCCGAGGATGTTCAAAGAGAGGCCGTTGGCGACGGCTTGAAGAAAGGGCCCGCGCGCCCGGTCGACGTGAAAACCCAGGCTCTCGTCGAGAATGAAGCGCGGATAAATGAGCGACTGGGCACCAGCCAGAAAGGCGATCGAGACGAAGATGAGGTAGGCAAGGCTCAGGGCGACAAAGATTTCAAAGTGATGCCGCTCCGCGTGTCCGCGAAAGACCAGAATGGCAACGTGAAAGAGAACGAGCGGGACGATGAACTTGCTGGCCAAAATACTCCAGAGCTGGACATCGAAGGGTTCGCGAAGAACGCGGACCACCGCGAGCGTCGCCAGTCCCAGCATGGGCAGGGTGATCCCAGGGGCAAACGGAATCCTCTCGTGCAACGCCAGCGTGCGCAGGCCGACGATCAGGCAGAGCACGACGAGAGCAACGCGATCGGCAAAGTAAGAAAACAATCCCGGTGGTCGGAAAAGAAATATGCCCAGAGTCGCGACATAGAGAAGAGACGGGCTCAAGAGCGCGAGATGAAGAGGGCGAATGGCGAGGCCAGCCGCTCCCCACAACGGACTTGGCAGGCGATCCCAAACGATGGCGCGGCTCGTCATGGCTCTTGCGATTAAGTCCCTTCCGGCCGAAAGAGGACGCGTACGGTGGCCAATAACAGACGGAGATCTAGTGGCAGGCTCCAGTTCTCGATATAGGTGAGGTCGAGGTGCATGTTAAGTTCGAATGACGGCGAGTGCCGGGCTGTGATTTGCCAGAGGCCGGTGATACCCGGCTTCATGTCGAGCCTCCGGTAGTGGTGCAGTTCGTAGCGCCGGACCTCCTCTGCCGGGTGAGGGCGGGGGCCGACCATGCTCATATCGCCGCGCAGGACGTTCCACAGTTGCGGCAACTCGTCCAGGCTGTAACGTCGAATCCATCGTCCCACGCGGGTGATCCTCGGATCGTCATCGATTTTGAAGATTGGACCCTGTCGCTGGTTGCGCGCCTGCAAGCCGCCTTTCAAGTGGTCCGCGTTCACGACCATGGAACGAAATTTGTAGCAACGAAACAACCGGCCTTTCACGCCGGTTCGCTCGGCTCGGTAGAGGATTGGCCCGGATGAATCGAGGCGGATCAACAGCGCGACCATTGCCATAATCGGGCTCGCGAGTATGAGCGCGATGATGGCGACCGCAACGTCCACTGCGCGCTTGAGACAGAGGGCAGCATTCGGTACGGGCTCGCGATGCAAGGTGACGACAGGGACATCTCCGATGAACTCTACGCCCGCTTCCGGCCAGTGCCCCGGCGGCAAATCAGGAACGGCGCGAATGTCGAGATGGTTTCGCAGAGCTACCTCGGCAGCATCACGAGCCAGCGCAGGACGCCCGGGAAGGGCCAGAATTATCTCGTCGATGAACTCGGCACGCGCAAGCCAATCCAGATCGGCAATGCGGCCCAGCACGGTCGAAGAGAGAGGCAGGTCGTCGTCGACACTGCCGCGCACACAAACGCGGCGTAGAGGATCGCTGGTAAGCGTACGGGCGATCGAACGTGCGACCGGGCCGCCTCCAACGAGCAAGACATTGCGCGATGCTGACGCCTCTGCACATCGAGTTGAGAGTGAAAAGCGCAACTGGCGCGACCCCAGCAACGCCAGCGAACTGCAGCAAACCGTGCCCAACAACCCAAGGGCGAGGACCTCCCCGCGTTCCCTTATGTAAGTAAGGATGGCTGCAAGGGCGACCGAGCGCGTCACAGCAAGGATGAGGGCCTGGTTGGGACGCTCCGCCCCATTGCGGTAAACGCCCTCGCTGAATGCCAAGAGCGTGACCAGAACGGCGAACAACGGCAGACTCGACACGGGCAAGGCCCAGCCAGGGATGATCAGGGATTGTGTGCCACAAACAATTAGGAGCAAAAACAGATCGGCGGCCACCGCCGTGTAAAGTGGAAACGCATCGGCAATGGGATGAGGCACGAAGAACTGCGCGAGCCCGCGCTTGCGGCGAGGCTCCGGGAGGTGCGTAGCCGCAGCACATTCCTCCTTGTGCACCGACACAGGAGGTTTCTTGGGAGGCCAATGTGCAGGAAGCACTGGTACGCCCGGAATCATGCGCACATACCACGACGATTGCTCGGACCGCTCGCTTGCCGTTCGCTCGTTTGTAACCGCCTGTCGCATGTTCATAACCTCTGGTAGAGCGCGGTTGGCACCGGGAGGCGGCGCTCGGCGAGCACCGTCCCAAGAAGCGGGACGCCCGCCCTCGCCAGTTGCTCCTTGACTTGAGTCGCGACGAGGCGACGGGTTTTGTTGGCGGTGAGAATCAGTACCAATCCGTCGCAGCGCTGGGCAATTCTCAACGTCGTTGCGGAAACGGGGCCACAGCACAAGACCGAAAAATCGAATTCCGACATCGAGTCGCAGAGCCGCTCCAACACACGGTTGGAAATCGGCTCGAGCCCGGACTTCTTTAGCCATGCGTCGCGCGAAACCAGCCATAGACATGGTGCGACTTGCAAGGAGGAATCCCCGGCCTTGGGCGTGGGAGTCTGTAAATGTTGCTCCAGTGGTATCGCGCCAGCGCAGGCGTCAATCAGGCCGACGTCGCACTTCCCTTCCGCGGCCAGAAGGTGCGCCACCCCTACACAAAGCGAAACGACTGGCTCTGGAGATTCAATGGGAGCGAAGCAAACATTGCGGACACGCGCCGCCTTCTGTTGCAGGAACAGCTGATATACGAGGGAGTGCATCTGCTCGTCGCGCACGGAAGTGGCGGGAGCCACTACGGTCTCTGTGGCGGTGTCGGTGTCCGGAACCACACTTGGAACACAGACTTCTTTGTCCACCCGAAGCGCCGCCGGAGCGGGAATGGCGCGGAGAAGCTGCCCAAGTGAGCTCACCGAGGCACCTCCGGCCTTTTCTTCCCCATGGTTATGACGGTTGGATTCCCCGCTGCGACCGGAGGCAACCACGCGAGCACCGGGACCTCCAGCAGCTTTTGCGCTTCGGTTGGCGTGCGCACTGTTGCATCGAAATATTCGGCGGTGAAGGCAACGCAGACCGCAAAAATACCGGCGAGCCCAAACGCAATGGCGAAGTCATACGGGATCCCATGCTCCGGCAGGGCGGGTGCGACAGGCGGCTCTACGATGGTGACGTTGAGTATCTTCTGGTCGTCAAGCGCGTCTCCAATTCGTGCCTCCTCGCGCTTGCGCAGGTAAAGCAGGTAGGCCTCCTCGTCGGCCTTCGCCGTGCGCATCAGATCCTGCTGATCAATAGAACTCGCCTGCAGGCGTTCCGCAGTGGCGCGCAGCGCGGTCTCTTGTGCGGCGGCGTCCCGCCCCTTCGCGCGAAGGCCCTCCATTCTCACCTCGGCCTTCTCGAGTTCCATGCGTGCCCACTCGTAGTTAGGGTCCTTGTCGGTGGTTTCGTCACGCACCGGCGCGAGCGTCTCCGCGGCAATCGCGGATTTGGCCTGCGCAATCTGTTCGTCGACCTCAAGCACCAGACGGTACGACGGTTGAAAGCGGCTCAGTAGTTCAGTTCGCTTCAGTTGCAGTTCGAGCAGATGAGTTTTCAGTTTCTCTAGCAAAAGTGGATTGTCGGCCCAATGTTTGGCGGTGACCGAGCGCAAGGGAAATGACTTGACCTGGTCTTTGAGAGAGGCGATGGTGCGCTCGGTCTCGGCTTGTTCCTGGTCAATCTGGCGGCAAGCGGCACCGGCGTCTCCCAATTTCTGCAACGCGATGTCGCGCTCCATTGCTCCCGAAACCACGCCACTCGTGCGGGTGAAATGAACGAGGGCCGCCTCGGATTGTCGCAGGCGCCGCGCACTTTCGTCGGTCTGCCGATCGAAAAACTGCACTTCACCCGATGGCCTCTGCAGGTTGGCATGCTTCTCCATATAGCCCGCCGATAGAACCGACAGAACGCGAGCCGCACGAGCCGGATCTGTGTCTTTGTAAGAAACCTGAATGAGGTTTGACTTCTTGATGGTTTCGACATCCAGACGGCTCGCCAGCTTGCGCACGGCGTGCTCGATCACAGGCTCGGGGCGGACGGGAGGAGTGTCCGCCCTGATGAGCCCCGCCACGGTCACAACCTGCTTGAGCAAGCCCTCATCGTGAAGAAGCTCTGCTTCAGAGTTGAGCTCCTCCTCGGTAATCTGGGGCCGGCTCACATCCATCACGCTGGGCGGCTGGGCAGATGCGACCGGATCATAACGGCCGCGCCGAACAAGTACCTTGAAATGCGTTCGGTAACGAGGAGAGAACACAAGAAAGAGCGTGGCCGCCAGCAGCAGCAACACAAAAGAACCGCTTGTCAGCCGCGGCCTCCGGAAGAGGATGGCCGCGACATCACGCGGGGAGAGGGGTGTTGAAGTGGAGCTTCCTGTACTCAGCGAGTTCATGGCGCGGGTAACAGACGATCACCGCCGGCGTTGGGGGAACGCCAGGCTCTTACAAGAAATCGGTGGCTGCTACTCCTTCTGTTTTCTTGTCTTCTAGAACTGCAACGGGTTCATGTACCAGCTCAGAGAACTGGCCGGAACGAATCTGCGAATCTTCGTGATGCGGCTCTCGGGAACGAAAATGAAGTCCCCGGGCCGAAGATGCATGTCTTCCCGCAGGTCGCGTGAATCCAGCATCTTTCTCAAGTTCAGAACATGGGTTTCAGCCACTTCAGTCGAGAGTCGCCGAAAGAGCACTACCTGCGAATGCCGCGCTTGCTTGGTAAAGCCACCCGCAATCGCCACCGCCTCGTTGACTGTAAGGTCGCCGCGCAATTCGTATTTGCCCGGGCGCGTCACTTCTCCCGAAGCAAGAAAAAATGGCTTGTCGAACTCTTTCAAGGCGAGCGAGATTTCGGGCTCGTGCAGAAAACTGCTATACGCCTTCGCCATCGCTTCCTGAAGCTCGGGAAGGGTCAGTCCTTCGGCAAGAATCGTCCCCGCTCCTTTTAGCGTGACGAAGCCGTCAGGCTGCACAGTAAGGGTTTGGTTGTAATCGGGAGAGAAAGTGAAGTTGGCCTGGACGACATCCGACTTGCTAAGCCGGTAAAGCGGGTGGCGCTCCCCTCCGACGAAAGGATCTCCCATGCCACCCGCCTTGCCGGGATTTGTAGTTGCTTCATCCCTGGAAGTGCTCCCGCCAGTCTGGTCCAGATCTCGCGAGCTCTCCGCCGAACCTCGACTGGCCGGCAGAGCAGAAGACCCGGCCACCATGACCGAACCCGAAGCGCCTTCCTGAGCTGGTGCGACTACGGCTAGCTGAAGGCTGAGCAGGCCCGCAGCCATCACTACAACGTACTTTGCGCTTGCTTTCATCTCCGCACTCTTAGCCGTTGCTCAACCGGCATGTAATGCAGCTCGGGCGATTGAGCTGTGCACCGAAGGTAGCGGCAGACCTTGAGAATCACAAGACTTGGAAAGTACTGCCCACAGTCGTGTACGTGAAAAAGCGCACATCGCGGCTGTGATGAATCTGTGAATTCCCTTGCCAGGGTTGGCTTTTCGCACACAGGCGCCAAGAGGATATTTAGTCGGAGCCCCAAAACCAGTGCACTCGAGGAGGTACACGAAGGTGGATGTTTCCTGCCGGATTCATCACAAAACTGGTGTGATGAAGCCTACATCCGGGTCCTACTCTCTGGTGCACCATGATATGCGTGAAACCAAAAGCTCCCGCCAAAACATCCACCGCACCACCGGCAAGAAAAATAGTGCGCGTGCTGATTGCCGATTCGGGCCCTTTGCAATCGCAGCTTCTGACGCGAGCGTTGCGCGCTCGCCGCGAATTCGCGGTCTCCGCGGTCGCTCTCAATACACCTGCGCTCAGAGATTTCCTTCAATCCAACTCCGTTGATGTTGTCCTGATTGCCGGCGGCCGAGTCCCTGATTGGAGCCTGTTGCGCTGGATGCGCGTTACTTTCCCCAGGATTGCGCCCGTACTTCTCGCCGAGGTAGATGACCACGAACTCGTATTGAACGCGCTGCGCGCCGGGGCAAGAGGAATCTTCCTCTTCATGCGCGATTCCTTCCGCATGCTGTGCAAGTGCATCCAGTGCGTGGCGCAGGGAGAGGTCTGGATTAACAACCAGCAGATGAGCTATGTGATGGATTCGTTGGCCGAGGTTCCCACATTGCGCGTGGTAAGTTCCAACGGCGACCTGTTGCTGACTCCCCGCGAGGAGCAGGTTGTCGCGCTGGTCGCCGACGGCCTGAGCAATCGCGATGTCGCCGAGGAATTGGGTCTCAGCGAACACACCGTCAAGAAATACCTGCTGCGTATTTTCGACAAGCTAGGAGTCTCCAGCCGCGTTGAGCTAGTTCTCTACGCCATGTCTCATGGTGAAAACCGCCCGGCGGAGTGGATGCCGGGCAGTGCGCAGCAGCACGCCTAACAGGCTGCGGGAAAACTTTGTGGGTGTGCTGGACAGTACCTCAGCGGCTAAAACCGCGGTTGAGAATAGGGTTCTTATCGCAGCGCTGAAGCGCTGCGCCACCCAAAATCAAGGTCGCACTTTCCAGGAGCCTGCCAAGCCAAACCTGGCAAATTTTGCGGCCGGGATACAATGGCTGCATGGGATCTCGGGTAGATGACGCCGCAGCCGGCTCAAGCATGACACGCCGGTGGACGGTCATCGCCTCGGGACTCCTCGTTCTGGCGCTGGCGCTGGTCGTAATCTACACAGGACCCAGGGCCTTCCTCAGTCCCATAGCCCTCGTCGTCGTCTCCGCGATTGGACTTGCTGCACTGTTGCTGCAGTTGCGTTTCCGCCGCGATCTTCCCGACTTCCATTCTCCACTGTGGCTGAACATTCTTGGCGTGCTTTTCGCCGCGGCCGCTTTTCTAGGCGACCGCCTGCGCGCGACTCAGGCCGTGCTCGATGCAATGGCTTTCGGCGCCGTAGGCTGTTTCGGTATCAGCGGCACAGTGATCCTTCACGCGCTCAGGCGGCGCGCTCCCCGCGACTCACAAAGTTCTACTGATTAAGGCTGGCTTCGCTACGCATTTTGAGAAGTGCGTTTGCCTCGCTGGATTCCGAGATCCCAGTACAATGCGGCTATGCGGGTCACGCTATTCGGAGCCACTGGACTGCTCGGGCAGGAACTCGTGCGTGCACTCGGTGGCGCGCACCTCACGGCGCTCTCTTCTCGCGACGCCGACCTGCGCGATGCGGCGCGAGTGAGCGAGGTCGTTAGCGAATCCCGGCCGGACTGGATCATTCTCGCGGCGGCCTACACCGATGTGGACGGCTGCGAAACCAACCGCGATCTGGCATTCGCGGTCAATCATCAAGGCGCGGTCGACGTGGCGCAGGCCGCGCGCGAGGCCGACGCCCGGCTCATGTTCTTGAGTTCTGACTATGTCTTCGACGGCACAAAGAGATCGCCGTACGAAACAGGTGATAAACGCAACCCGATCAGCGTCTATGGCGAGACAAAGCGGCGCGGCGAGGAGCAGTTACTCGACATCCTGCCCAACGTCTGCGTCGTGCGAACCTCCTGGCTCTTCGGCCATGGCGGCAAGTGCTTTCCGGCAACGATCCTGAAGCTGGCTGCGCCCACGTCACAAAACCCTTCGCCTCAACTGCGAGTGGTCAACGACCAGCGAGGCTCGCCGACATTCGCGCATGACCTGGCCGCAGCAATCGTGCAGCTCTGCGAGCGGAATGCGCACGGCATCATCCATGCGACCAACGCCGGTGATTGCACCTGGTATGACTTCGCAAAAGAAATCGTCACACTGAGAGCACTGCCGGCTACAGTCAGCCCAGTCACCACCAACGAGTTCCAGCGGCCAGCGCGCCGTCCGGCTTATTCTGTTTTGTCGCCGGCGAGCTTGCACACGTATGGAATCGAGATGCCAAACTGGCAAGATGCCTTACGGCGTTATCTGGAGAACATGTCGGTCGCGTAGTCAGGCAAGTTGAGAGCGAGTTGTTCGGCGCTTTGACTTCAGGTTTGTGCCGTTCAAAGGCAGCCTTGCTGTAGCGCTATAGATGGCGGGCTGCCACGAGGCGTTGTAAATACAGTGTTCCCTGCAGAACTCGAAGCGCGACGAGGCTGCTCATGCCTTGGGCATGAAAATGCTCGTCAGGAGCGGGATTTGCCGCACCTCACCCCTCATGCTAGACTTCCGCATTCTGGCGGCGTCCCGCCGTCAGCGTATCTCCCAGCCGGAGGTCTCCCAGTGAAAACTCTTCGTATCTTCGCTCTCTTGCTTGTGTTGGTCCTTTATGTTTCCCTGCAGTCCGTCGCGCTAGACACTGTCCACCACCTTTCCGCAAGAGTCCCGGTGCAGGGAGCAACGACGGAACTCTCCGCCGAACGCCCGTATGTTGGTCCCGCTCCCCAGACAAAGTTGCGCGAGAATCCCCAGGGCAACACCTGGACCTTGCAAGCCACGCTGCCGGGCGCGGTCATCCACGACATTTCGTTCTCTTCTGCGCAGGTTGGCTACGCCGTCGCCGAGGGCGGACAAATCTGGAAGACCACCAACGGCGGCCAGAATTGGAGCCTAGCCCTCAACCTCGGCTACCCCTACTACTTCTATGGTGTCGATGCCACCAACGCGAAGAACATCGTCGCCTCCGGCTTCTATGATTCGTCAACTTTCTTCGGCTTTATTCGCTGGAGCCACGACGGGGGCAAGACCTGGGGAAGCGATATCGAACTGACCCCGACCGGCTGGGTGCAACGCGTGCGCTTCGTCAGGAAGAACGGCTTGATCATGGACCTGATCAACGGCCAGCAAAACACCGCGCAGTACACGACCGACGGCGGTGCCGGTGCCGGCGACTGGGCCTCAACTGTTTCCGATCCTGACGGCGCCTGGTTCGGACTCCAATTCAATTTCCTCAAAAACATGCACGCGCGCGCTACCGGCCCCGACTTCTGCCAGAGCGCGAATGGCGGCGCGGCCTGGAGTTGCGGCCCGAGCGTCGATCCGGTTTTTGACGGCGAGGTTTTCTTCCTCAACAACGATAGAAACGGCTGGGTCGCGGGCGGCGAGATCTCGCCCAATGTTGAGGGCTGGGTTCACGTCACCACCGACGGCGGCAACACCTGGAGCGGACGCACGCTCGATGGCCCCTGGCCGATCCGCCAACTTCTCTTCCTGAACAAGAAGATCGGCTGGGCCGCCGGCGGCAACATTTATTCGGGAGTCGGCGGCATCTACTTCTCAAACGACGGTGGCAACACGTGGTCGCTCGACGTCAATACGGGCTCCGAGATGGACGCCTGCGACTCAAAGCCGGCCAAACCTGGTCATCAGATCTGGTGCGCCGGATACGATGCCTCATTCAACGGCCACATCTGGACGACACACGTCAACTAAGAAGCAAACAAGCCGCGGGGCACGGTGAGTTTGCCGTGCCCCTTATTGCTTCGCCCGGATTGTTCGGCCGAAATTATTCGGCCCCGGGAGGCGGCTTGTCACGCCGGCACAAAAACTGAACTTATGCCGTCGTGTTAAGAAGGCTGCCGAGCACCACGCCGTTTGTACCGGAGTCGTAGACTGGCGGTTCGGTCTGATGTTTCTGGAACGTCGATTCCAGCTGCGCAAACGCCTGCTGCGCTCCTGCTAAATCTCCGGACTGCAGCGCCTGCCCGACCGCGGCGAAATCCTGCTCGCGCTGGCTGTTGCTGAAGGGATTTCCGCTCTTGAACGGCCCGCTCTGTCCGAGCGTCACCAGCGTGCTGAAATCCTGAAGAGCCTGCGCAATGTTTCCGGAAGACAGATCCTGGCCAAGCTGCGCGACATCAGCCTTGCGCTGCTTGTAGTAGTCGCGCAACTGCTGGTAGAGCGACTCAGTAGCGGACGAAGCAACCGGCGATGAACCTTGAGTCGCGGTCGCATTCGCAATCGTCGATGCAGCCGAGTCCGGCCCGCCTCCGCCGCCAAGCTTGTACGTGTTCTCCAGTTGCGTGAACGCCTGCTGCGCGGCGGCCAGGTTCCCGCTCTGCAGTGCCTGCCCGATCGCCTCGAAATCCTGCTCGCGCCGGTGGCGGGGAGCAAACACGTCGCCATTTGCGAAAGGCCCGCCTTGGCCAAGGCTCTGGAGCGTCGCAAAATCCTGCTGGGCATTTGCAAGATCACCCGAGTTCAGGTCCTGTCCAAGTTGTGTGACCTCGCTGCTGCGTTGCTGGAAGTAGGCTTGCAGTTCCCGATAAATCGAGCTGAAAGAAATCGGGGCAGTCGACATAGATTCTCCTTGCAGATAATTCGCCCGGCACGCCTCGCGCGCCTCTGGAGAGGGGATCGGCGGGGGAACAACAAGCTTTAGAGACCACGAGGTAACGATTACCGTGGTCCCGACTTCCCACAGCTGAGATGAAGTCGGGCCGAGGGCAATCCTCCCTTCGTGGACCTTCGTGTCCTTTGTGGTTTCCCCGCCAACGATTCCTCATCTGATTTATCCTTACTCTTCACGTGGGGGTACGTTCTTGAAAAGCAAGCTAAAGTGGTCGTTGATTTGTGCCTTCTTCTTCGCCGTCGCTAGCGTAACGAGCGCGATTCCATCAGTCGCGCAGCAATTTTATCCATCTCTCTTCCAGGAACTGCGCTGGCGCTCCATCGGTCCCTTTCGCGGAGGCCGCACCGTTGCCATATCCGGCATCCCCGGCCACCAGAATGTTTTCTACATGGCGCCGAATAACGGCGGCGTCTGGAAGTCGACCGACTTCGGCCGCACCTGGAATCCGATCTTCGACGACCAGCCCACCGGCTCAATCGGCGCGCTCGCGGTCGCGGCCTCGAATCCCGACATCATTTATGTAGGCAGCGGCGAGGGCCTGCGCCGTCCCGATCTCTCCGTCGGCGATGGCATCTACAAGTCAACCGACGCGGGCCGCACGTGGCAACATCTCGGCCTGCGCGACGCGCAGCAGATCGCCAACATCATTGTCGATCCCAAAGATCCCAATCGCCTCTTCGTCGCGGCGCAAGGCCATCCCTACGGCCCGAATCCCGAGCGCGGCATCTTCCGCTCGCTCGACGGCGGCCAGACATTCACTAAGGTTCTTTATAAGGATGAGAACGTCGGTGGCATGGACCTGACGTTCGATCCTCGCAACTCGCAGGTCATCTTTGCCAGCATGTGGTCGTCGCGCCGTCCGCCCTGGACCACCGGTGGCGGCTACAACGGCCCAGGCAGCGGCCTCTACAAATCAACTGACGGCGGCGACAACTGGCATCAACTTACCAAGGGATTGCCCGGCGAAGCCGAGGGTATCGGCCGCATCGGCCAAACCATCTCCCAAAGCGACTCCGACCGGATGTATGCCTGGGTGAATGCTAGAAAGAGCAGCGGCATCTACCGCTCGGACGACGCCGGAGAAAGCTGGCAGCAAGTCAACGACGAAACGCGCGTCTGGGAACGCGGCGACGACTTCGGCTGCGTGCGCGTCGACCCACGCAACAAAGATGTCATCTACGTCGCGAATACGACGACCTACAAGTCAACCGACGGCGGCAAGAACTTCACCGCCCTCAAAGGCGCCCCTGGCGGCGACGACTATCACACCATCTGGATCAATCCCGAAAATCCCGACATCATTGCCCTCGCCGTCGACCAGGGCGCGACTATTAGCGTTAACGGCGGCCAGAGCTGGAGTAGCTGGTACAACCAGCCGACCGCGCAGTTCTACCACGTCATCACCGACAACCAGTTTCCTTACTGGGTCTACGGCGGGCAGCAGGAGAGCGGTTCGGCCGGCATTGCCAGTCGCAGCGACTTCGGCGAAATCACGTTTCGCGATTGGAACGTCGTCGGCGTCGAAGAATACGGCTACGTCGCGCCCGACCCGCTGCATCCCAATCTGATTTACGGCGGTAAGGTGACGGTTTTCGACCGCAACACCGGCCAAACGCGCGAAGTCGGCCCGGTGGTTTTGCGCACAGGCAAATATCGCTTCAACCGCACCGCGCCGCTGATCTTCTCGCCAGCCGATCCGCACGCGTTGTACCTAGGATCAAACGTGTTGTTCGTCACGCGCGACGGCGGCAACAGTTGGCAGGAAGTCAGCCCGGACCTGACCCGCGAAGACCCCGGCGTTCCGGCGTCGCTAGGCCAGTTCGTCAACGACGATCCGATGAAAGGCAAGCATCGCGGCGTAATTTACTCCGTCGCGCCCTCGCCCAAAGACGCCAACCTGATCTGGATCGGTACCGACGACGGCCTCATCCACGTAACGCAAGACGGCGGAAAGAACTGGCAGAACACCACGCCGCCCGAACTGACGCCGTGGAGCAAAGTCGCGCAGATGGACGCCTCGCACTTCGACACGTCCTCCGCGTACGCCGCTATCAACCGTTTTCGCCTCGACGATCTGCATCCTTATATCTATCGCACCCACGACGGCGGCAAAAACTGGCAGAAGATCATCACAGGGCTGCCCGAAGACGAACCGGTTAACACAGTCCGCGAAGACCCCGAGCGCAAAGGCCTGCTTTTCGCCGGAACAGAGAAGAGCGTTTACGTCTCTTTCGACGACGGCGACCACTGGCAATCTCTACGCCTGAACCTTCCCGCAACCTCGATCCGCGATCTGGTGGTTCACAACGACGACATCGTGGTCGGCACTCACGGCCGTTCGTTCTGGATTCTGGATAACATCACGCCGCTGCGGGCATTCGGTCCGAAGTTCGCATTCGGCGTGCCTTGCCTGTTCCGACCGCAAATCGCCTATCGACTCCGACGTAACAACTACACCGACACGCCTCTTCCTCCGGAGGAGCCGGCCGGCCAAAATCCACCCGACGGCGCAATGATTGACTACTGCCTTAAGGGCCCAAACACAACCCCTCTCACTTTGGAAATTCTCAATGCTGAAGGAGATTTGGTTCGCCGCTTTTCGAGCGACGACAAACCGGAAGTTGTAAACGACAAAGACCTGAGCGTCCCGACGTACTGGGTGCGTCCATCGCGTACGTTGTTATCCACTCCAGGCATGCACCGTTTTATTTGGGACCTGACTTACCCGACCCCCGATCTCCTTAGCCGAGACTACCCAATTTCGGCGATCTATCACGACACGCCGCTGTATCCCCAGGGAGCGACGGTAATGCCGGGAAAATATCGCTTGAAAATGACCATTGCTGGAGAGGTTTACCAGCAGCCGCTGGAAATCCGCATGGACCCGCGCGTAAAAACGTCGCCCGATGACCTCCAACGCCGTTTCGACCTCGACCGCAAAATCGCCGACTCTCTCCATCGGGACCACGAAGCTCTTGAACAAGCCCGCCATCTGCATTCGCAATTGAAAGCTGCCGCAGCGAAGAACCCGAAGCCTGCGTTGGCAAAATCAATTCAGGACTTGGAGGCGAAAGTCGCCGCCATCGAAGGCACCGAAGGCGGCTACGGCATGCGCTATCTAACAACGCCCGAAGGCCGCAGTCTAGCACGTCTCAACAGTGCCTACGGGACCATCCTCGAGCAACTCGATACCGCCGACGCCGCCCCAACCACGCAACAAGACGCGATGTTCAGCGAACTCGAGAAGGCGCTCGGAGAACAACTCGCCGCCTGGAACGAGATCAAGACGAAAGATGTTCCACCTCTCAATCAGCAACTGAAGAAAGCAGGTTTGTCGGTCGATCTACAGCAGGCCATGTCCAGCGAAGCCGTCTCCATCCAAACCACCACGCAGGACAAAGATCAGGACGTAGAGTGAACTCGTGTGGCGCGGACACTCCTGTCCGCGCTTCCGTTCACCAAAACGCATAAACCCTGAATTCTTGAAAAACAAGTGCTCTCGGGCCGCGCCTCTGTTTCGTTTTGGGAAATGAACTTCCTGAAGATACGTCTATTTTGTTGACTTACGCGCGAAATGGCCCTCTCATTAAAGTAGAGCCGCAAGCGCTAGCTCAAACTTGAACGGCTTGCCCTCAAAGTCAGTTGAAGTAATGGGGGGGTATGTAAAATTTATACAGACGATGGGGGAGGGGGGGGTATCCCCCTTGAAGGAAACTCCGCCCTTACCAGTTCCATCGCAGCCTCATGAGTCGCGACCCGCCCTTCGAGCTGCGCATCCTCGACGGCGTCCAGGATTTCTTTGAACTGTGGGCCGGGTGGGTACCCGGCGGCAATCAGATCGTCTCCGCTGACGAGAGGCTTCGGACGAATCGCCTCCGGCGGCATCGACTCCAACCGCTCCCGCGCATAGTCATAAAAATCGAGGATCTTGTTGCTGGAGAGCGCGTCGAGACGATGCACTTGGAGGTGCTCGTCGAATTTCGGCATCCGAAGAAATTTTTTTAGCGTCGATTCGTTCATCTGCCGCACCTGCGCAAAGCGCATGTGATTATCAACCAGCGCAACGATCTGTTCCGTCTCGTCGTTCGAAAATCGTAAGCGGCGGCAAATCGCCTCGGCGATCTTCACACCAACATCAACGTGTCCGTCAAAGCGAATTCGATCCGGAGCAACACGAAACGTCGCGGGCTTCCCGATATCGTGCAGAAGCGCTCCCCAAGCGAGTGTCTTCGAGCAACCAGCCGGTAATTTTTCGAGCAGCAGCAATGTGTGCACAAAAACATCGCCCTCAGGATGAAACTGCGGAGGCTGCTCGACTCCCTTCATCGCCGAAATTTCCTGCAACACCTCATGCAACAATCCGCTTTCATCGAGCAAAAGAAACGCAAGCCGAGCGCGCCCCTCAGTCAGCATCTTGGTGAGTTCTTCGCGCACGCGTTCCTGCGACACCTGATGAATCTGCGGCGCAAGCTTCTGAATCGCTGCGAAAGTCACGGGCTCGATCTTGTACTCAAATCGTGCCGCAAAGCGCACCGCGCGCAGCATGCGCAACTTGTCTTCCGCGAAGCGCCGCGAAGGCTCGCCGATCGCGCGTACAACGCCGATTTTGAGGTCTTCGCGCCCGCCAACGAAATCCAGAATCTCATCCGTCAGCGGGTCGAGCAGCATGCCATTAATGGTGAAATCGCGGCGCTGTACATCCTCACGAGGATCCTTGGTGAAGCGAACCTCGTCGGGATGACGGCCATCGGAGTAGCCGATATCGCAACGAAAGGTCGCAACTTCCACGGATTTGCGTAACGATGAAGGTAGGAACAAATACCTGTTCTTTCCGGATCCACCCATTGCGCCGGGCAAAACTCGCTCATGGAAGGATTCTGTTCCCAAATCTTGCTCTCCTTGGTGCTCCTTCGTGTCCTTGGTGGTTGAGGGTTCGGACGGCACAAGGACCACCCCAAACTGAGCCCCCACAGCCAGAGTCCGAGGAAAGATCCGCATCACCTGTTGCGGAGTAGCGTCAGTCGAAACGTCGTAATCGGCAGGCTCGCGTCCCAGCAGCAGATCGCGCACACAGCCACCGTTGAAGTAGGCCTGAAATCCGTGCGAGCGAAGCGTTCTCACAATCTCGGTCGCGAATTGTCGAGCAGCAGACATAAGGAAGCAAACTCGCGCAATCGTCTACACTGAAACTGAGCCTCAGGTCCGCAACTCGCGACTCGAAGCTCGCAACTAATTATGCCCGACGCAAACATCCTCGGCATCGAAAGCTCCTGCGACGAAACAGGCGCGGCGGTCGTGCGCGCGGGCGAAGAGATCCTCTCTAATGTAGTCGCCTCGCAAATCGCCACCCACGCGCCTTACGGTGGAGTTGTTCCCGAACTCGCCTCCCGCGAGCATCTACGCGCGGTTCTTCCTGTCGTTCGCGGAGCTCTCGCCGAAGCCGGACAGAGTTACGCCTCTATTGATGCCATCGCGGTCACTCAAGGCCCAGGACTCGCTGGCGCTCTGCTCGTCGGTATCAGCTTTGCCAAAGCGCTCTCCTTTGCACTCGACAAGCCGCTGATTGCAGTCAATCACCTCGAAGGCCATGTTCATGCGGTGCTGCTTGAACAACGCGCCAGCGACAACCGCGATCTTCGGTTCCCTGTTCTCGCGCTCGTAGTCTCCGGCGGACACACGCATCTTTATCTCGCCGAGCGGAAAGACAATCTCTGGACCTACGCAGAAAGCGGTCACACCCGCGACGACGCCGCAGGCGAAGCCTTCGACAAGGTGGCTAAGCTTCTCGCGCTCGGTTATCCAGGAGGACCGATCATCGATCGCCTCGCCCCGCACGGCGATCCACATGGAGTCAAATTCCAGATCGCGCAGATCAAGCACCGCGACCGCAACGAAGTTGCGCGAGAGAAGAAGTTGAAACTCTCGCATAAGCACGATGCCGATTCAACCCCCGCCGCGCGGTCCGACAACTCACGTCCGCGTTTCGATTTCTCCTACAGCGGAATCAAGACCGCAGTCCTGCGCTATGTTGAGACGGAGCACCTTGAGCCGTCGATTGAGCAGCGAAGAGAAGCCTTGAAAGATATCGCCAAGCCGACGCTCGACGACTATCTTTGCCTCTGTGACCACCAGACGCTCGACCTCGTTGCCTCATTCCAGCGCGCCATCGTCACCGACCTCGTCAGCAAAACGCTCGCAGCCGCCCGTGAATACGACGTCCAAACGCTCTTCGTCAGCGGAGGAGTCGCCGCCAACCAGGAACTGCGCACAACGTTCCAGCGCGAAGCCGAAATGGAAGGCATTCCAGTCTTCTTCCCCTCCCGTCCGCTCTCCACCGATAACGCGGCCATGATCGCAGCCGCAGCGTACCCGAAATTCCTGCGCCAGGAATTTGCAGCATCTGATTTCTCAGCCGAAGCCAGCCTGCCGCTGCGCTAACTCCCAACAAGAAGGCTCAAGTGTCAGTGGCCAGTGGTCGGATTTTGCTTGGAGCTCTTTGCACGCAGCTCGGAGCTCTTCTGTTACAGAACTGTTACATTTCCCAGCTACAATATGGCCGTGAAACCGACATTGTTCGTCGTGGAAGACGATCCCGACATTTCCCGCCTGGTGCGCCATCATCTGGAAGGAGCCGGCTTTAACGTTCGGCTCTACTCAACCGGCAATGTAGTGGTCAACGATGCCGAGCGGCAGCGGCCCGCGCTCTTCCTGCTCGACATCATGGTGCCCGGTAAAGATGGCCTTGAACTCTGCCGCCAGATTCGCCAATCGGTCACGCTCGCTTCGGTGCCGGTCATATTTCTGACTGCCAAAGGAGGCGAAGCCGACCGCATCCTGGGACTCGAACTCGGAGCCGACGACTACATTCCCAAGCCCTTCAGCCCGCGCGAACTCGTCGCGCGCGTCAAAGCCGTTATGCGCCGCTTCGAGCGCCCGCTGCCGCTTTTGCCGACCAAGATCGAAGAGGTCCACATCGATCCCGCGGCCATGACGCTGACCGTGCGCGGCAAGCAGGTTCCGACCACCGCGACAGAATTCCGTCTGCTCGACTACTTCATGCGCCACGCAGGCCGAGTCTTCACTCGCGACCAGTTGCTCGATTCGGTCTGGCGTGACACGGCCTACGTCACGCCACGTTCGGTCGACGTCTATGTGCGTCGCATTCGCGAGAAGATCGAGCCCGATCCTGAAAATCCGCGCTACCTGAAAACGGTACGCGGTGCTGGCTACCGCTTTGAGGTTCCGCGTTGAGAACGCGCATCTTCGCCAAGCTGATGCTCGTGTTCCTGGTCGTGATTGCCGTGACAGCGTTCACGCTCCAGTGGACCGTTCGCATGGTCTGGCAAACCACGCTTCATCAGCAGATCGAACGCGACCTGCGCCAGAAGACGCTGATGTTCGCCTATCGAGTCGACAACGACCGTCAGCATTCGCTCGCCGATATTACCTCGCAGGAAGGCCAAGCCGCAGGCGCTCGCGCCACTGTCGTCGATCCAACTGGCAAGGTACTCGCCGACTCCGAAGCCGATCCGAACACGATGGAGAATCATGCCAGCCGCAAGGAGTTTGTTGCCGCGCTGTCGGGTTCCGTCGGCCTTGAGGAACGCAACAGCCGCACGCTGAACATTCCCTTCATTTACGTTGCCGCGCCCATCTCGGGAGGGGCAGTACGTCTCGCCTATCCGCTGCCAGAGATCGAGATCACCGATCGGCCTCTGGGAAAAGCATTGTTGCGTGGCTCGCTCATCGCGATTGTAATCGCGATTCTCATCGCGGCTGTCACGTCCCATTTTGTCGGGCGCAGACTGAAGCGCATTGTGAGCTTTGCCGACCGCGTCGCCGCCGGCGACCTCACAGCGCGTATCGCCTCAACGTCGATGGACGAAGTCGGCCAGGTTGCGGCAGCGCTCGACCGCACCGCCCGCCGCGTCGAAGAGAGTTTCGTCCGCGTACAAACCAGCCAGCACGAACTCGAGACGCTGCTCAACAGTATGCAGGACGCGGTCGTCGCGGTCGGCGCAGACGGACGCGTGCAATGGGCAAATCGCGGCATAACCCGCCTGCTGCACCGTTCGCCACGGTTCGATACCCCGCTTACGGATTCCATTCGCGACCCCGAATTCCTGACTGCAGTGCAGAACGCGGCGCGCGAGCAGGTTGTGACCTCAGCTCGCTCGAATACGATTAATCCCGGACGAATCTACGACGTCACGGCAGCGCCGATGCCAGGAGGAGGCGTGGTCGCCGTGCTCCGCGATCTTACCGAGACCGAACGCATGGAGAAAACGCGCCGTGACTTCATTGCCAATGTCTCGCACGAATTGCGCACACCGCTAACGTCCATCCAGGGTTACACCGAGACGTTGCTGGACAATTCGGACCTGGATAACCACGTTCGCGATTTCCTGGAGATCATCCGGAAGAATGCCGCCCGCATGTCGCGCCTGACCGAGGACTTGCTGACGCTGGCGCGCGTCGAATCGGGCGAGCAGAGATTTGACATTCAGAAGGTGAGCACGGACGAACTCCTGCAGGATGCGCTCGAAAGTTTTCGCGAGGTAGCGCGAACCTACGACGTCGAACTGGTCGTGGAAAACGCGGCTCCCGATGCGCATGTCAGTGCGGATCGCGAGGCGATCCACCAGATCTTTTCCAATCTCATCGAGAATGCTCTGAAGTACGCGGCCAGCGGAAAGAAAGTCATTCTCGGAGCGCGGCCGTCTTCTGCCGTGTCGCTAGGCTCGGCTTCAGGTTCAGGATTGGCGGGCCATTCCGTAACGGTTGGCAGCAGCGCCTCCGGCCAAAAATCATCGGCAAGCGCGCACAGCGAAACAGCTGTTAAGGAACCGTCAGATTCGAGTTCGAACGGAATCGGCGTCGAGTTTTACGTTCGCGATTTCGGACCCGGCATTTCCTCTGAGCATGTACCACGCCTCTTCGAACGCTTCTATCGTGTCGACAAGGCGCGCTCTCGCGAATCCGGAGGCACAGGCCTCGGCCTCGCCATTGCCAAGCACATCATGTTTGCCCATGGAGGCGCGATTCGCGCCGAAAGCGAACTCAACCATGGTTCGACGTTCCTTTTCATTCTCCCGGCCTCGCAGTTGACCGAGGATTGAGGTGGAACCGGCAACTGGCGCCCGGATTGGCATGCGCATACAGTTTCACACCACTCGCTGCGCGAAATTCACCGCCTTTTAACCTTCAGCGTTTACGTCCGCCCTATCATTTTCTCAGGTGTACTTTGGTGGCGAAATGACACCGGTCCATTGGACCGCGCGTCTAATTCGGATAGAGTGTCCCTTATGAGCACGGCCAGTATGAAAACGCCGACCCCAGAGCCAAACGCGGCCGAACTCGTCAAGCGCACAGTTGAAGCCTGCGAACTCGCCCGTCAGGCGGCGGCCATCGCCGCGGAAGGTGTAGCCACTGGGTCGATGCAGAGGCTCAATGACATTCGCCAGTGCGAAAAGGATCTCGACGGCATCGACCTCGAAGTCGACTCGGATGTGACCCGCATCATCACGAACGCCTCGCCCGAGGAGACCGGCCAGCTCCTCGCCTGCATGAAGCTGATGATTGGTCTCGAGCGTATCGGCGACCTGCTTCTGAGCTTTGCCACGAGCGCACAAGCAGCCGGAGCGCACATCGACCCGCAGGACTCCCGTGACCTCACCCATATGGCGACCATCCTCGAGAAGATGCTCGCCGATGTCGGCCATTCGTTCTCGAATCGCGATGTGAAGAAGGCGATCGAGGTGTTGCGCGCCGATGCCGAGATGGATCGTCTGCGTAATCTGGTATTCATGCGCCACATCGAGAACCCCGAAAACGTGGAACGACGCGCCAGCCTGCAAGTCATCTTCATGACCCAATCGCTGGAACGCGCCGGCGATCACGCCAAGAATCTCGCAGAGGAAGTTTGCCACTTCGTAAGCGGACGGAGCATCCGCCACCTGCTCATGGCCTACGACAAGCCGAAGGAGCAGATGTTCATCGAATGGCTGCGGCACAGGGACGGAAACCCGCAGTAGAGTCTGCCGTTTTACCGTGGTCCACACTACACAACTTCGCACTGATCGGGAATCAAGGAGCGTTTATACGCACTCCAGCTGCGTCCCCTTGACAGTCTGCGCCCATGCGGCGAGACTCGGTTCAGCCACTTCCACAAACATTTGTGATGCCCGGATCCCCCCAATCCGACAGCTCCGTGTACCCCGAAACTCCCGGCAACTCACGTCAGGATAGGGTGCGCCCAGAGGTGAGCAATACACTCCAGGAACGCGAACTTGATGCCGCACTCCAACTCCTGGTCGAACGCGCCCAGTACATCACCGGAGCAACCGGTACAGCGCTCGCTTTGCCACAAGATAGCGAAATGGTCTGTCGTGCCAGCGCCGGAGCCTGCGCCCCCGCGGTCGGGGCCCGGTTGCAGGTTCGCTCGGGGCTGACGGGCGAAAGCATCACCCGGCGGCAGCTTCTGCGTTGCGATAACGCCGAAACTGACCCCCGCGTGAACCTGGAGACCTGCCGCGCGCTCGGCATCGCATCCATCGTGGTGCTGCCCTTGCTTCGGCGTAATGGAGAGGTTCGCGGACTCTTTGAGCTCTTCTCCGACCATCCCTATGCCTTCGAGGAGCGCGACCTGGTTGCTCTCGAACGCATGGCCGCCCTTACCTTGACCGCGCTCGACTTAGCTGAGCAGCGGCAGGATGTGGTCGTGCCAGCGACGCCGATCAAACCAAGTAAGCCGCCAGCCTTTGTCGCGCCAGCCCTAACGTCAGTAGCAAAGGATGCACCAAGTCCTCACGCACCTCCGGAGGCCGCAGCCGAGAAACAGGTTGTGGAAACCGACGCTGTTCACTCGCCGGCTTCCGTCGCGCCCAAGGAACCGCCGGCAGCGATTTCAGCGCAAGGTATCGCGACTGCCGAACCGCGCTCGGCGGAATCGCAGACTACCGTGGTTGTGGGAGCGCCCGCTCCCAAGCTAGCCGTCGCACCACCCGAGAGCGCATCCCAGCCCATTCCTGAAGCGCCACCCTCCGAGCCACCTCCCGTTCCTGAAGCCATGCTTCGGGTTCAGAAATGTGCTTCTTGCGGATTCCCGGTCTCTGAAGGACGAAGGCTGTGTCTGGATTGTGAGAGTCAGGAGAAGGTCAAGGGTGATCCCATAAAAAAGGCGGATGAGAAGAACGCACCAGAGGAGAGCACAGGGATAGCCCTGCTGTCGAGCAGCCCGGAAGTGAAACATACGGAGAGCGGAAAGACCGGAGCAGCCGCCACAGAAAACTCGGATGGAAACGCAAGTCCCGAGAGTCAGCCACCAGAATCATCGGATGCGTTGACACCGGACGAAATTCTTCCGCCATTTCTGGCCAATCCTCAGCTTATAGAGGAGTCCTGGCTGGCACGCCATGTCAATTTGCTGGCATTGGTCGTATTGGTATTGGCGGTCATGGTCGCGGCGGTCGTTTTCTTCCGGTGAGAGCCTGTGGCGCCCGGATTCGGCTGTTGAAAAACCGCTTTTGCCTCGCCCGTGCCACGCTCGATAGTACCGTTTTCCTTGACAAATCCCCGCCAAAACTCATACTCTGCGCATAACTGCTCGCTCGTTAAAGGTGAACAAATAATGAAGAATGTGTATGAAGTGTTGCGCCAGAAGGAACTTGAATTGGCCCGCCTTGAAAAAGAGGTGGAGGCCCTGCGAGTCGCTGCCCCATTGCTTTCCGAGGAAAAGGAGCCGATCGTAGAGGCGCCGAAGCCGACGCTGACTACCGCCAATCCGCAGCAGCCCATTCGCATCCCCGCGCCGGTTGCCGCCCAGGCGGTTAATCAGCCAGCACGTGCCGCCGGCTGGGAAGACGCCGCCAAGCGCTGGCCGTAGATTGAGGCTTGGCATCGATTGATGCCTTTTGTTCCGAATCATCGATTTGACCTGGCGCCTCGCCGTGAATACAATGTAATTACAACGAGGCGTATTCATGAAGGCTGAGCTCGTCCGAATCGGCAACTCCCGCGGTATCCGGATCCCCAAGCCCTTAATTGAGCAGTGTGGGTTACGAGACACGGTTGACCTCCGTGTCGAAGAAGATCGCATAATCATCTCCTCTGAGCGTAAGCCCCGTGAAGGATGGAGCGAAGCATTCCGTGCGGCCGGTCCTAGCGACAGTGACGAATTGCTGATTCCTGACCTTCCGAACGTCTTCGACAATGAGGAATGGCAGTGGTAGCGGGCGTTCCGCGCCGTGACGAAGTTTGGCTTGTCGACCTCGAGCCCACGCGAGGGGCTGAGATCAGAAAGACACGTCCGTGCTTGGTTGTATCGGCCGATGAGTTAAACGAGAACCTGCAGGCGGTGATCGTCGCTCCCATGACCACGACCATCCGCCCATACCCAACTCGCGTTTCGCTTCGATTTCAGGGAAGAAACGGACAAATCGCTCTTGATCAACTTCGCGCGATCGCTCGGATTCGACTCTTGCGCAAACTCGGTACAGTCACATCGCACACGGCGCAATTAGCGGCCGCAACGCTGATTGAAATGTTCTCGCGAACCTAACAACGATCCGGGGACAGGACTCCCTAGCCGCTTTCGTTTACCCTTGTGCGGTAAACGCCAAGGCCAACAGCGTCTTCTGTTCGACCTCGTGCGCTTTGGCCGATCCCGTCGCCGGACTCGCGCTTCCCGACCGTTTTACTGAGAGTACCGGCCTGCCATGCGCGATCCGCTTGAAGCGTGGCAGCATGTAGAACAGCGCTCCCATATTCGATGGCTCTTCCTGTACCCAAACGATGTCGCGAGCGGTGCTGTGCCGATTGAATTCCGCCTCGAGCTCCGCCTCGGGGAACGGATACATCTGGTCTAGAAACACGATGGCCGTGCCCATGTCCTTACGGCGTTCGCGCTCCGCGCGCAGCTCATGGCCAATCTTTCCCGTGCACACCAGAATGCGGGTCGCATTCTGCGCCTCGCTGTCTGGAATCACCGGCAAGAACTGCTGATGGGTCAAATCGTCGACCGGCGAGATGGCATCCGGATGCCGCAACATGCTCTTCGGGGTAAACACCACCAACGGCTTTCGCCAATGGCGCAACGCCTGACGGCGCAGCAGATGGAAATACTGAGCCGCGTTTGAGGGCTGGCAGATCTGGAAATTGTCGCGCGCCGCCAGTTGCAAATACCGCTCAATGCGCGCTGATGAATGCTCGGGTCCCTGTCCTTCATGTCCGTGGGGCAAAAGCAGAACAAGGCCTGACAGCAATCCCCACTTGTCCTCGCCCGCACTCACAAACTGGTCAATGACAGCCTGCGCGACATTGGCGAAGTCCCCGAACTGCGCCTCCCAAAGAACCAGCGCCTCGGGATAATCGCGGCTGTAGCCATACTCGAATCCCATCACGCCGGCTTCGGAGAGCGGTGAGTTATAGATCATGCAAGGAGCCTGATCGTCGGCAACGTGGTTGAGCGGAACGTATTCGCTTTCGTTTTCCGTATCGATCAGCACCGAGTGCCGCTGGTTGAATGTCGCTCGCCGCGAGTCCTGCCCGCTCAGGCGCACGGGAATCCCGCGACGCACCAGGCTGGCAAAGGCCAGCGCCTCGGCCATGCCGTAGTCGAGAGGCTTCTTGCCGGTCCCCATTTCGACGCGCTGCTCCAGCAGCTTCTTCACCTTCGGGTGGATGTGGAATCCTTCCGGATATGTCGTGAGGCGCGAGGTCAGTTCTTCCAGTTCCTCACGCGCAATGCCCGTGGGCTGCTCGAACTCAGCTTTGTATCGCCCTCCGAAGTATCCGTCCCAATAACCGGGCAGATCCCGCAGCAACGGTTTTTTGGTGACCTTCGCCGCCGCTTTTTGCGCCGCCTCGAATTCGCCCTTGATTACCGCGGCCTGCTCGGCAAAACTCTTTGCCCCGATCCGCTTGGCGTAGATCTCGAACAGCGGACGATGCTCCTTGATCGCCTTGTACATGAGCGGTTGGGTGACGGTCGGATCGTCCACTTCGCTGTGCCCGTGCCGCCGGTAGCCGATCAGATCGACTACGACGTCGCTGCCGAACCGGTAGCGATATTCCGCCGCCATCCGCGCAATGCGAATGACCGCGTCGACGTCCTCGCCATTCACATGAAATATCGGCACCGCCTGCCGCCGCGCCAGTTGCGCCGAAAATCTCGACGAGTGCTCTTCCCGCGCATTCGTGGTGAAACCGAGCAGGTTGTTCACGATGATATGGATGGTTCCACCCACCGTGTAGCCCGCCAGGTCTGCATAATTCAGTGTCTCGGCCGTAATTCCCTGACCTGCAAAGGCCGCATCGCCATGCACGAGCAGCGGCAAAAATTTGGCGCGTCCGCCTTCGCCCGCGCGGTCCTGCTTGGCGCGCGTCCGGCCCACCGTCACTGGATCGACCGCCTCGAGGTGACTAGGATTCGACGCGAGGTGAATATGAATCTTCTTTCCGCTCCTGGTGATATAGTCGCCGGTCGCGCCAATGTGATACTTCACGTCGCCCGACCCAAGCACGCTGCGTGGGTCGACGTCTTCGAACTCAGCGAACACCTGCTCGGCCGGGCGCTTCGCTACGTGAATAATCACGTTCAGCCGCCCGCGATGGCTCATGCCCATGACGAGTTCGAGCGCGCCGTTTTCGCCAGCCACATCGAGAATCTCATCCACCGCCGGCAAGAGCGATGTATTCCCTTCCAGCGAAAAGCGCTTGTTGCCGAGATAGCGCGACTGGAGGGTCTGCTCGAACAGGTCCGCGCGGGTTAACAGGTCTAGCGCGCGCTCCTGGTCAACATCGCCTGGCTCCCCCTCGATCCTCTCCTGAATCCAGCGCCGCCGCTCCGGGTCGGCGATGTGCATGAACTCCACGCCCACCGAGCCGCAGTAGATCCGCCGTGCTTCGCGCGCGTGGTCGCTATCAATTCGCAGGTCGGGATGGGGTTGCGGGGGCAATAAGCCCAGAGGATTGAGCTCCGCCTCAAGATACCCAAACTGCCGAAAAAGTCCGAAAACTCTTTCCCGCTCAATGTCTTCTATGATTTCGGGGGCATTCTCCACCTGTGAGGCCCCTCCCGCATTTCTCGTCGAAGTCGCCATAATGGTCTTTATAGAATAACGGATGACAGCCGTGCCGGGCGGATTCAAGAGAGGGACGAGAAAAGCTGAGCCCATGGTCGCGCTGCCCGCGGCGGTGGAAGGCTCTACACCGCCTCAATCACCTGAATCTCAGTCGCGATCTCGGCCGCCAGCGTTTCCGCATTCTCCGGGAGTTCATTGCGCGCGGCCTCGCCAAAGGTAGCCAGGACATCCGCATAACTGGGCGCTGCACGGTACTTCGTCATCCCGAACCCGAGCGTGTCGGCAAGCAGGCAACTTGAGGCGACGATGGACTCAGTGTCAGCCGGTCGAGACGGGTAAGCGTGGTGTCGAGCAGTGATCTCCAAGAACGCGCCGGGAAGGTTCCACAACTTCACCAGCGATGCGCCGGTTTCGCAGTGGTCCAGTCCGAATTGCTCTCGCTCTCTCGGTAACAGATCCCGCGGATCGTCCGCCTCGGTCTCGACCACCCGCATGTAAGTGGCAGGGGCGGCCGCAGCCATGGCTGCTCTGCCGATGTCGTGCATGATCCCAGCCGTGTAGGCGAAGTCTCTGTCGAGACCTCGTCCTGCGGCACGTTCCGCGATCGCCGCGCAGGCCACACTATGCCGCCAGCACGCCTCAAGCGCAGGCGCCACTGGTCCCTGAAGATACGCCTTCAATCCCACCGTGATGACTATGCTCTTTAAACGTTGAAAGCCGAGCAGCATAGAGGCTTGGACAACGCTCGTGATGTTTCGCGAAAAGGCGACCAGTGGCGAATTGGCGATCTTGAGAATGGCGGTCGAGAATGCCGGGTCTGGCCGGATCAGGTCGCAAAGCTCCAGAAGAGAAGTGTCTCTCCCCGCAATCAGGTTGAGCGCCTTCAGGGCGATCGCTGGAAATGGAGGCAGTTGCTCCGGCCGCCAAGGCACCGCTGCGGAGGGTGCCGCTTTCGCACGAGAGATGGCAGCGCCTGTGCCCACGCTTTCTTTATCGGCACGAACCTTCCTTCTCATTAGGGCTGCGAGTCAGGGGCCTTTCACAATTGCGGGAAATAGCTCAGGGCATCTCTGCTAATCTGATTCTTTCCTTAGAAATTCTCATGCGGTGGATCTCCACTCCAGTCGAACGCTCCCAGGTTCAAGCGCTTGCGTCGGCGATTTCAGAACTCAGACTCGACGTTCCGCCACGCGTATCTCCTGTTCTCGCTGAACTGCTGATCCGCCGCGGCATCTCCGAACCAGAGGCTGCAGCTCGTTATCTGAAGCCCGCACTCGACCACCTCCACGACCCGCTGCAGATGTCGGGCATGAAGACGGCCCTCGACCGCCTCGAAGCCGCCATCGAACGCAAAGAAAAGGTCCTCGTCTACGGCGACTACGACGTCGATGGCACTACCGCCATCGTCATTCTCAAAACGGCCATCGAACTTTGCGGAGGCGCTGCCGACTTCCACGTGCCGCACCGCATTCGCGAAGGCTATGGCATGCGCGATGAGGTCATTGAGCGCGCCGCATCCGACGGCGTGCGACTCATCGTCAGCGTCGACACGGGCATTCGCGCTTTCGCCGCCGCGGATGCCGCCCGCCGCACCGGCATTGACCTCATCGTCACCGACCACCACCTGCCAGGAACGGATGGAGTCCCGCAGGCGCTGGCAGTGGTCAATCCAAATCAGGCCGGATGTGAATATCCCTGCAAGCATCTTTGCGGAGCGGGCGTTGCTTTCAAGCTGTCGCAAGGCCTGATGCAGCGCCGGCTTGAGACAAAAGACCAATCGCGCCTTCTGATGTCTTTCATGAAGGTCGTCGCCATCGCTACCATAGCGGACTCGGTTCCGCTGCTCGGCGAAAACCGCGTCTTTGCCAAGTTGGGCCTTGCAGGTCTGCGCCGACCCGTGAACGCCGGGTTGAAAGCCCTTCTCGAAGTCGCAAAGCTCGGCGATGGACGCGAATTGACCTCGACGGAGGTCGCCTTCCGCATCGCCCCGCGCGTCAATGCCGCCGGACGTATGGACGTAGCGCGCGACGTGGTCGACTTATTCAGCGTCAAAGACATCGAACGGGCCCGCGAGATCGCCGGCCGCCTCGATAAGCTCAACTCCGATCGCCAGGACGAAGAACGCCGCATCCTCGAGAGCATTTTTCATCGCCTCGACGAAGCGCCTGAACTCCGCGAAGCCTACTGTGTCGTAGTGGATGGCGACGGCTGGCATCGCGGCGTAATCGGCATCACGGCGACGCGAGTCGTCGAGAAATATGGCCGGCCCACGCTCGTGATCTCGCGCGAAGCGGATGAGGCTCACGGGTCCGGCCGTTCGATTCCCGCGTTTCACCTGCTCGACGCGCTCGAATCCTGCCCCGAACTTTTCTCACGCTACGGAGGCCACGCGCACGCGGTCGGCTTTGCCCTGCCTTGCGCCAACATCGAGAAGTTGCGCGAGCATCTCGACGCCTACGCGCGCGCCCGCCTGACTCCCGCCGACTTCGAGCCGCAACTGGAATTCGATCGCGAACTCGCACTGGACGAAGTAACTCCCGAATTGCAGCGCGCCATCGGCTTGCTGGAACCATTCGGAATGGACAATCCAGAACCGGTTTTCACTGCGAAGGGAGTGCGAGTAATGGCGCCGCCGCAACAGGTAAAGGACAAGCATGTCCGTCTGAAAATCTCGCCCTCGAATGGAGGCGCGGGCGCCCCGCCCGTGCGCGCGCAGTCGATAGCGGAAAGCGAAAATCCGAGGACACTGGCGCAGAGGGAACCGGCAAGCACAGGAGTGCAAATCGCCGTCTCCACGCTCGATCAGCCCCTCCCCTCCTGGCGCAGCAACGTGGTCTTCAAAGCTATGGGCTGGGGGATGAAGGATACTTGCGATCAATGGCAACTGCTTGCAGGGGACCGAGTCGATATCGCCTACACTCTCGGCCTGAACGACCACCCAGAATTTGGCGGCCTCGAACTAACTCTGCGCGATCTAAGTCGCGCGGACAATCAATAATCTTATCTGCAGCATTACAAAGACGCCGCGGTTTCTCTCTTTACTCTTTCCCCCAAAACCCTTTATATTGCCCGCCATGAACGCAACTATGTTCTGCAACAAGTGCGGAGCTCAGAACGACGCCGCCGCCCAGTTCTGTAGTCGCTGCGGGACGACCTTCGCAGCCGGCACTCCCGCTCCTGCCACTGCTCCGCCTGCTCCCGGATATGCAGCACAGCCCGCTTATGCACCTGCCGCCTACTCCGTTGCCGGAGGCGGCTACGGCGGCTTCTGGATTCGCTTCATTGCCTTCCTTGTTGACGCGCTCATCGTGCGCATTGTGGTGTCCCCAATAAGCGCGCTCTTCGGGCTGGGCGGGCTTGCCGTTGGCGGCTTTGGGTCCCATGGTTACCGGCATGGGCTGGCTATCCCATACTTCATATTCGGTGGCGGTGTGATTGCCTTTATCATCCTGGGAGCGTCCTGGCTCTACGAGGCATTCATGCTAAGTTCCTCCTACCAGTCGACGCTCGGCAAAATGATCTTTGGCATGAAGGTCACCGATCTTCAAGGTAATCGTATTGACTTCGCACGCGCCACCGGACGGCACTTTGCGAAGTGGCTCTCCGGACTACTGCTCTGCTTCGGCTATATCATGATCGGCTTTACAGAGCGCAAGCAGGGACTGCACGACATCGTGGCGGGAACGCTGGTGCGGCACTAAAGCGATTGCAGAGGTCAGATTTCAGATTGCAGAGGTAAACCCCACCGTCATTCGAACCCTTGGGATTTAACCTCTGCAATCTGACCTCTTACCTCTGACCTTTCATCCAACTTTCCCCGCTGCTGCAACCTCCGTCGAATTTCTTTTAGACTTAACCCATGGCCTTGCCTGTCACCCGCCTGCGCCGCTGGTTTGCCGCGGCCGCGATCCTGATGATCGCTATCGTGGCTGGCATGTATCTGTACGCGCGCTGGCGCGTCGGTCAGGCTGTTCATCAGGTGCCGGCAAAATTGGGCCTCGACATTCAGCAGACAGCCGAAGGCTTCTCCATCTCAAAATCTGAGCAGGGCCGCACCCAGTTCACCGTCAGCGCCTCGAAGGCGGTCCAGTTCAAACAGGGCGGACGGGCGGCGTTGCACAACGTCAAGATCGTGATCTATGGCAAGGACTCCAGCCGTTTCGACCGCATCGCGGGCGACGATTTTGAATACGATCCTGCCACGGGCAACGTCACCGCCAAAGGACGGGTACTCATCGACCTCGAAGCCAATCCCGAAGGCCTGAAGAATTCCGACCAGACTCCGCCGCCGGAAACAAACAAGCCTATTCATCTTGAAACCGAGGGCCTCGTCTTCAACAAGGATTCCGGCGACGGTTCGGTCAGCGGCAGGGTGGTCTTCCAAACGCCCGACGCTATGGGTTCGGCAGTGGGCGCGCAGTACTTCTCAAAGACCGGCGTCTTGACGCTTCGCTCGCAGGTGGAAGTAAAGGTTAACCAGCCGGGACAGTATCGCCTCACCGCGAATCACGGGGTCATCCAAAAAGCTCCGCGCACCGTCGTTCTGAACCGCGTTCATCTCGTGCGATCTGAGCAAGAGCTGCAATCAGACGAAGCTACTTTTTATCTGCGCGACGACAATACGGTGGAGCGCATACTCGCCAACGGCGACGTGGAAGGAGTCTTCCGCGGCACGTCGACCGCCCATTCCAAGTCCGATCACGCCGAAATGTCGCTGACCGGAAATCGCAACCAGCTCACACAGGCGGTTCTTACCGGCAACGTTCAGCTGACTACCGAAGGCGCTGAGCCAGCCCAGGCCTATGCGGGGCGCGCCACGCTTCACTTTGGAGCTGGCCAGTTGCTCGAAACCGTTCATGCCGAGGATGGCGTCCGTCTGGAGCAGAGAAAGCTGGGCGCGAGTAGCTCGCCAACCCCCTCGGGGTCTGCGTCCGCGGCGAATCAGCAAACCGTAGAAATGACCGCTCCAGCGATGGATTTTCTGGTAAAGGACGGGAAGATCATGCAATCGGCGACCACCAGCGGGCCGCCGCAAATCACCATCAGCCAGAGCGGCAACAATCAGAAGACGGTGGTCACCGCTGACCAATTTACAGCCAGATTCGCAGAGAACAACCGTCTCTCGCTTCTCCACGGAGAGCCGAACTCGAGAATTGTCAGCAGCCAGCCCGGTCAACCCGACCGCGTCTCCACGAGCCCCGCTCTCGACGTTGTTTTTCAGCCTCAAGGAGGCGTCTCGACCATCACCCAATCCCGCGGTCTCACCTACGTCAGCGGCACGCAAAAAGCCTTGGCCGAGCGCGGCACCTACACCGAGGCCGACCAGACACTGGTCTTGACCGGCTCTCCCCGCGTCATTGACGGTGGCATGACCACCACCGCAGAGACCGTTCGCTTCAACCGCGTCACCGGCGATGCGGTCGCCGACCTGAACGTCAAGAGCACCTACTCCGATCTCAAACCCCAGCCCGACGGCGCCCTGCTGGCGACCTCCGATCCGATCCATGTTGTCGGCCACACCATGACCGCGCACCGCTCGTCGGCGGTCGCCATCTACTCGGGCAACGCCCGCCTCTGGCAGAACAGCAACGTGGTGGAAGCCCCCAATATCGAATTCGATCGCGACCACCGATCCATGGTCGCCAAAGGCAGCCCAACTCAGCCGGTCAAAACGGTACTCGTGCAAGTGGACAGCAAAGGCAAAGCCACGCCGGTCACTGTCACCTCAGAACTCCTCACCTACCTGGATGCGGATCGAAAGATCTTTCTGACCGGAGGAGTGACGGCGAAGGGCGCTGACGCGACCATGACTTCGCGCCGGATGACGGTTTTTCTGGCTCAGCGCAGTCCATGCAAAGACGACACCTGCCCCGCTACCTCAGGTGCCACTCAAGTCGACAAAATTGTGGCGGAAAACGATGTCGTGATTGTGGAACCCACCCGCCGCGCCATTGGTCAGCGGCTCGTCTATACTGCCGCGGACGACAAATACATCCTAAGCGGCGGACCGCCTAGCATTTTTGATGCCGAACACGGCAAAATCACAGGCGATTCGTTGACTTTCTACAGACACGATGATAGGGTCCTCGTAGAAGGGAAATCGACGGCTCCCGCAGTCACAAGGACGCAAGTGGCACGATAGATGCATACGCTGGCCACAGATGAAATCGGCAAAACCTACCGTGGCCGGCGCGTCGTAAATGGCGTTAGTCTGCGCGTTCTGCAAGGGGAAGTAGTTGGGCTCCTCGGCCCAAACGGCGCCGGAAAAACCACCTCTTTCTACGCGATTGTTGGTCTGATCCCTCCCGATACCGGCCGAGTCCTCTACGACGAAGAAGATATCACCAATGTTCCCATGTATTTACGGGCACGGCAGTACGGCATTAGCTACCTGCCGCAAGAGGCTTCGATCTTCCGCAAGCTTACGGTCGAGGAGAATATCCTCGCCGTCCTGGAAGCGCAGCCCATTTCCTGGCATGAGCGGCGCGAGAAAGCGGAAACGCTGATTGACCAGCTTGGCCTCGAGCACATTCGCCAGAATCGCGGGTACGCATTGTCGGGTGGCGAACGCCGGCGGGTCGAGATCGCCCGGTCACTGTGCATCAACCCAACGTTTATTTTGCTGGACGAGCCGTTTTCGGGAATCGACCCGATCGCCGTCCTCGACCTGCAAAAAATCATTTCTGACCTGCGCGCCAGCGGCATCGGAATTCTGATCACGGACCACAATGTCCGCGAGACGCTCTCCGTGACCGATCGCGCGTACATCATTAACGAAGGCCGGATCTTCCGCTCCGGCACGCCGGAACAACTGGGTGGCGACCCGGAAGTCCGGAGAATTTATCTCGGCGAGAGCTTTTCGCTGGTGTGAAGAAGCAGTTCTCAGTTCTCGGTTCACAGTTCTCAGTAAAGCAACTGAGAACTAAAGATCGACAATTGAAAGAAGGCGTAGCAAAAAGAGCGACCGGCCAAATGCTGGCCCAAGAGAGATCAGCGGTTCATAAGCGCAGTTGGCAGCAAAGGTTTTTAACTGAGAACCGAGAATTGCCTTTGGTTACCAACGCGTAAGGAAAATACACCTTCGTACCGAGCCACAAGGGCATTCGGCATGAGAAGTTAGACAGAGGTCGAATTTAGACATAAAAGTCGCCAGCAAGGCTCGCTCGAAGCTCGCGGCTCGAAGCTCATAGCTAAGAAATGGTTCTTCTCCAGCACAAACTGAACGTCAAGCTCTCGCAGCGGCAGATCCTGACGCCAGGGCTCGTCCAGATGGTTTCGGTGCTCGCGCTCAACAAGCTCGAGCTCAAGGACATGATCAACGCCGAGATGGTCGAAAACCCCGTCCTTGAGGAACTTGAAGACGCGGTTCCCATGCTGGACGAGGTCGGCAAGCAAGAAGAAGAACGCGACCGCATCGCCGCTAAAGCTACCACCGAAGAAAATCCGATCACCGCAACCGAGAAGAAGGACCCGTTCGAAGAGATCGACTTCGGTTCCTTCTTTCAGGAGTACCTCGATCCCGGCTACCGCAGCTCGAGCGAGATGGAAGAGATCGAGAAGCCCTCATTCGAAAATTTCCTCTCGAAGTCCGGCAATCTCACCGACCACCTGCTCTGGCAGTTGGGCGCAATTTCCGTTCGACCACCTGTTCACGAGGCTGCCGAAGAGATCATCGGCAACCTAAGCGAGGACGGCTACCTGATCGCGAGTGACGACGAGCTGATGGGTGTCATTCCCGCGGCTGCTCCCGAAGCCGACGCTCAAGTCCAAGCCAAGATCGTAGGCCAGGCCGAAGCGCTGGGAATTTCATCGGTCACACCCGAGCCAGCATTCGCGGAATCCGCGGCGCAACCAGCTGCGAACGACGAGCCATCAAGCGAATTCAGACCGTCAGACGAACTTGCCTCTGCCATCAGTAATTATGGAAATCTGACCAGCGATTTCCGGATGCCGTCGGAGAACCTCGTTGAGCAAGCGTTCGCGGACCCCTCGGTCGCGACCGCGGTCACACCGGAGCAAGCTCCATACTCTCGTGACTTTGCCGCGCCTTCAACCAACGGCTCGACCGCCACGCCATCGGCAAGCCCAGCCACGACCAACTCCGTGCCCTCACGCAACGGAGCGGCCAATTCTCACGCTGCGGCCACCGCTCCCGCCCGCGCGGCAGTCAGCTTTACCCTGGCTGACCTCCACGAAGCTCTCGAAGTCGTTCGTCAGCTCGATCCGCCCGGCGTAGCCTGCCGCGATCTTCGCGAGTGCCTGCTCCGCCAGCTCGACTATCACAAGGATCAGCTTCTGCACGGCCGCAACGGCGCGACGGAACAAGTTTTAGCTGACGCCATCGCCGTCGTCGATCAGCACCTGCACGCGGTCACGCTTAAGCAGTTCAAAGAAATCGGCAAGGCCATTGGACGCCCAATCGAAGCCGTGCAAGCGGCGCTCGAATACGTCCGCACGCTCGACCCGCGTCCCGGCCTGCAATACAACAAGACTCCCGCGCGCCTCATCGAGCCCGACGTCGCCTTCGTCAAGCACGGAGACGAGTGGCTCATCATAATGAATGATGAGGACATGCCGCAGCTGCGCCTCAATCCGGCCTACAAGCGCCTGCTCACACGAGAAGGCAACGACAAAGACACGCGCAACTACGTCAAAGACCGCTACAAGTCGGCCATCCAGCTCATCAAGAACATCGAGCAGCGCAAGCAGACCATCACCAAGGTCTGCTATTCGATCGTTGCCCGCCAGCAGGATTTCCTCGAGCGCGGCATCGATCACCTGAAGCCGATGATGATCAAAGAGGTCGCCGAAGAAATCGGTGTCCATCCCTCGACCGTCAGCCGCGCCGTGGCCAACAAGTACGTGCATACGCCGCAGGGCGTGTTCGAACTACGCTATTTCTTCTCAGAGAGTGTCCAAGGACCAGAAGGCGGCGGCACGTCGCTCTTAATCCTGAAGCGCCGTGTGAAAAAGCTGATCGAGGAAGAAGATCCGACGCGTCCGTTGACCGACGAGCAGATCACCCGTATCTTGCAGTCCCAAGGAATTGACGTCACGCGCCGCACAGTCGCAAAGTACCGTGAAGACATGAAGATTCCGAGTACGCATCAGAGAAGAGTGAAAAAATAATTGCAGAGGTCAGATTGCAGATTGCAGAGGTTAGAATCCCAACTCCTCAGCCGTTACGCTTAGGCTTTTACCTCAACAATCTGAAATCTGACCTCTGACTTTTTCGGAGGTCGTCCCCATGAACGTGGAGTACACCGGCCGTCAATACGAAATTCCCAATTCCATCCGCAAAGAAGTCGAAACCGGACTCAATAAAATCCGCAAAATTCTCGGCGACCGCTTCGAAACCAAGGTGATCCTCGCAGTCGAAAAGCACCGCCACAAAGCCGAAATCACCATCAATCCACCGAATGGCCCGATCGTAGGCGCGGCTCAGGCCCACGACATGGTCGCCGCCGTCAACAGCGCCATCGACCACCTGCACAAACAGGCGCTGAAATACAAGACAAAGTGGCTGAGCAAAAAGCGCAAGGCGGTCAAGAAGTTCAACGGCGACGGCGCGCTTCAGGAGAGAATCGAGACTGCAATCGGCTTGGCGGATAGCACAACGGTTTCAGTCACAGTCCACAAATTTCCGTCGGTCGCCAAGACCACCGAAGTCCATCTCGTACGCTCGGCTGATTCCGTAGCCTTGCGCCCAATGACACTCGAAGAAGCGATTAAAGAAGCGCACTTCCGCGACCGTGACGTCTTCGTCTTCCGCGATCCGAAAGGCAAGTTGATGGTCCTGCACCGCACCCGAGAAGGCAAGATGGAGCTGATTGAAGCGCCTTAATTGCAGATTTCAGATTTCAGATTAAAAGCCCAAGGGTTTGGCTGAGAAGCCGGAGCCCTTGGGTTTTTAATCTGCACTCTGAAATCTGACCTCTGCAATCCCTACACTTTCCCGGTCACATCCTGTGCCCAGGTCATCGCCTGCCACCACGCGTTCCCTACGAACTCGTCGGTTAGCTTGAGTTGCTTCGTCAACTCTCCGGCTTTGCTCCACTCGCCCGATTCCTGCGCCAGCATCAGTTGATATAGAGGCCGTAGTCCACCCGCCTGCCCGAGCAGAGCGCCCTTGATATCGTGGTCCACGGGCAGCTTCGACAGCAGCGTAACCATGTCAATCTCGAGAATTGCGTCCATCACCGAAAGCAGCCCCATCAGGAAGAGATCCGTGTTTGATTTCACTTTGGTCGCCAACAACTCGCAGAACCGCGCTCGTGTCATGCCCATCAACACCAGTTCGCTGCAGCTCTGCTCAGCCGCACCGATTGTCACCACCAGCCGGATCCACCGCCGCAACTCCCGCTCCCCAAGAATAGCCATCGCGTGCCGGATTGATTTCACTTCAAGCCTCAGCCCGAAGACCGGCGAGTTCAAATACCGCAGCAGCCGGTAGCAGATCGCCGCTTCCTGCTTCAGCAGCTTTTCCAGGTCCTTCATCTCAATCTCGGGCCGCGACACCATTTCGAGCAGCCGCACATAGTGAATGCGGCTCGCCGGCACCTCACGTCCCGTCACTATTTCCGGCTTACAGAAAAAATATCCCTGGAAGTAGGTGAAGCCCATATTGCGGGCCTGGTAGAACTCGTGCGGCGTCTCGAGCTTTTCAGCCAACATCTTGCATTTCGCTGTCCCGAACTGCCGCATAATACCTGCGCGCTCTTCTACCTTCGTGGCGCGTATATCGATCTTGATGACATCCGCCAGTTCACAGAGCGGAGTACGCGGATCGTTGGGCGCGAAATCGTCGAGCGCAATCAAGTAACCGGCTTCCCTCAGGCGTTTGCAGGCGGCCACGACCCGGTCTTCCGGCTCCACAGTTTCCAGAACCTCCACTACCGTCTGCGAGGGGGGCAGCACCGTTATCAGATCTTTGATCAGAACATCTTTCGTACAGTTGAGGAATGCGCGGCTGTTATGGCAAAGCGTGTTCACACCCATCAGCAACGAACTGTCCAGGGTCGAGCGCGCGGCCCTGTCGGCGTCCTCACAAGTGAAGTAGTTTTCCAGACCATTCCGGAAAAGCAATTCGTATCCAAACACCTTTTGCGCGCGATCCAGAATCGGCTGGCGCGCGACGAAGCGCTGACCCGGAACAATAGGCGTGTCTGGGCCTGCGACCGTTACAACACAGAGTTCATCGGCGGAGTCAGGTCTCACTCCTCATTTATCGGCAACCTCGAATCCAGTCTTCAGAGCTATTCATCCAATGCTGGTCGGCAATCTTTCGTAATGCCCAAAATGTGGAAATCTAATGTCTTCTCCCCTTGCTTTACGCCCTTTTCGTGGGTAACATTGAGGAGTTCTCTTGCGGCTATGCTTCTCGCTAGCCGTTGCGCCAAAAACACCTCAGGCGCTCAATTACAGTTTGAGCAGCATTCTCAAGTAGCTCGGGGATGATCCAGCCGAAGTGGGTTCGGCTTGTGTGCCGGTGTATATCACGTCTTCAGCAATGAGATCGGCGCGGTGCGCAACGCAGAGGCATTTCCTGCGCAAGCATTTTCGTGCAACACAACCAGATAGCTAAGCTTCGGATCTTCGATCCAGGCTGGGGTTTAATTTCAACAACCAAGAGATACGTATGAACGCTGGACCCGGACACGCCTCTCATGGAGGCGGCAAGCATAAGCGGCGCCGCGGGCGTCGTTCGCAAAGACGAAACAACGGCGGTAGCAGCGGCCACGGTATGTCGCGACAGCGCCAGGAGCACCAGGGCATCTTCACTGCTCCCATGGACCACAGCTATCGCGCGACGCTGAACGGCGACAATGGCAACAAGCCGCGACGTCCCGGCTTTGCCGGAGCTTTCCCGGTGGGCGATCCCGAACCGCTCCCAGCACCTGCACAAGACGCTGCCTCGCGCGTCTTCGCCTTCGTCGAAGACCTGTTCTTCCTCAGCAAGATTCAGGACACCGGCCGCAAGATGAACGTCAAGGTCGAGTTCGTCAAGACTGAGAAAGACCTCGCGGAACACATGAAAAACAATGGCGAGGAGAAGCCGTCGTTGATCATCTTCGACCTGAACAACGCCAACGCCAAACCGCTCTCGCTCATTCCGAAACTGAAGAGCAAGCTGAAGAAGGGCACTTCGATCATCGGCTTCCTCTCGCACGTGCAAGGCGATCTGAAGCAAAAGGCCCACGAAGCTGGGTGCGACATGGTGCTGCCCCGTTCTGCGTTCTCGCAGAATCTGCCGCAACTGCTACGCCGTCACGGCTCGGCAGAAACCGATTTCAACGCCGCCGGCTAGTATGGCTGTGTAGCACGGGCGCCCTCGCCCGCGAAGCAGTAGTAACACCGAGTCATCCTGAGCGAAGGATCTGTGCATTTGTCCGCGCCGCATCAGACCACAGGGCGAGCACGAACCAGCCCAGCTAGGGGTTTCACTTCTGCAATCTGACTTCTGACTTCTGCAATCGGTTACAATCTCGCCGTGTCCCCAAGAATTCCGATCCTCTGCATTGCCGCGATTTTGGCTTCTTCTGCGTCGTTCGCCCAGGAGACGCCGCAGTCGCCAAACCAGCAGCCGCCAGTCAAAGTAAACGTCCTGAACGTCTGCACTCCTTCGGCTGAAGAGCAGAAAGAAATCTCCTCCGCGCTCGCAAAAATTCCCGCGAAGCCAACCTTCGCCAAAGACTACGAGGTAGCCCGCGGCCACTCCACGCTCGATCCCCGCATGCCCATGCCAGGCATGGAAAACCTGCCAAAGAACGAAAACGTCGCCTCCGACTGGGTGCGCATCCGCCGCGAGTTCCCAAACAGCGCCGCTTTCGCCAATGTCCAATACTCTTTCAGCACCGATTCGAACACGATGATTGAAACGTTGGTCCTGCGCATTCGCGACCCCAAAGATCTGATGCAGGTGTCGATCGACGACAGCGCCTCTGCCGTGACAACCGCCGCGGCCATGCTTTCTACCGACACTCCAGTCACGCGCATCCGTCTCGAGCGCTTCGGCAAATCGTCAGTCGCTTTGGCCCGCTGCCCTGCGGAGGAAGGTCATCCCGCCATCGACCAATCTGCCTACGAGCCGCTTTTCCGCTCGGCGACTGTGATCCTGACTCGATATCGCGAAGCCCTGGGCGTCCGCAAGACGGTGCCCCAGGAGCTAACCAGAATAGGCGTAGGCGCAAGCCCGAGAGCTCAGCCTAAATCCGTTTCCAAACCAAAGCCGTAAGAATCACCCAGTGAAACCCTGTGCACCCTGTGGTTCAAAGGCCTTCTCCGTGTCCCTCCGTGAGCTCCGTGGTTGAGGATTTTCAGCCGCGTGTGTGACCTCTGCGTCCGAGTAGTTTAAGATTCTCGGTCGGCCCCGCAACTGCTCTCGATTCAGCGAGTCAAGCGAGCCTGCAACCAAATCGCTGTACTGGAATCTACAACTTAATTCTATGGACATCCGCAATGTAGTCATCATCGGCTCAGGCTGCGCCGGCCACACCGCCGCGCTCTATACTGCCCGCGCCAATCTCAAGCCCCTCGTTATCGAAGGCCACGAGCCTGGCGGCCAGCTCTCCATGACAACCTCGGTCGAAAATTTCCCCGGATTTCCGGATGGCATTCAGGGCCCCGAGCTGATCGAGAACATGCGCAAGCAGGCCAGCCGCTTCGGCGCTGAATACAAGATTGGCCACGTCACCAAAGCCGACCTCAGCAAGCGCCCGATCGAGTTGGCCATCGGCAAGAACGTAATACAGACCCGTACGCTGATCATCGCCAGCGGAGCCTCCGCGCGCTGGCTTGGACTGCCCAACGAACATGCACTCATCGGACACGGCGTCTCCAGTTGTGCAACTTGCGACGGCTTTTTCTTCTCCGGCAAGGAAATCGCCGTCATCGGCGGCGGGGATTCCGCCATGGAAGAAGCGACATTCCTCACCCGTTTCGCCAGCAAAGTCACGCTCATTCATCGCCGCGAGCAGTTCCGCGCCTCGAAGATCATGCTCGAACGCGCTCAGGCCAATCCAAAGATCGCCTTCATGACCGACACCGTCGTCGATGACGTACTCGACGTAAGCAAAAAAGAAGTGACGGCCCTTCGCCTGCGCAATGTGAAGACCAGCGAGAGCTGGGAATTCCCGACCAGCGCGATGTTCCTTGGCATCGGTCACATTCCGAACGCCAAGATTTTCGAAGGCCAGCTCGACGCCGACGCCGACGGCTATCTAATGACTCAGAAGAATGTCTTCACGAAAGTTCCAGGAGTCTTTGCCTGCGGCGACGTACAAGACCGCCGCTATCGACAGGCGATCACCGCCGCAGGTTCCGGCTGCATGGCCGCATTGGAAGTAGAAAAATATCTGGAGGAGGAAGGTCACTGAAGAACCGACGCCAACGCTAAAGGTATCTCTATTAACCTCGCGAATCCTTCATGTACCTCAGTGTGCTTGGTGGTTAAAATCGTCGCTCGGCCCGCAACTCAAACTTTCTGGATCGTCATCCTGATCCGTCGAATCCAAACTTCCTGCACTCAGAGGTGAACGAATGAACTACCGTCTTTTTGGTAAGAGTGGTCTACGCGTTTCCGAAATTTCCCTCGGCACCATGACCTTCGGTGAAGACTGGGGCTGGGGTTCCTCCAAGGAGGAAGCCCGCAAGATCTACGACGCCTATCGCGACGCGGGCGGCAACTTCATCGATACCGCCAACCTCTACACCAACGGCACCAGCGAAACTTTACTCGGCGAATTCATGCAAGATCACCGGCAGTCCGTAGTCCTCGCCACCAAGTACACCAATGCCGCCCCCGGCGCCGACGCCAACGCCTCCGGCAATCACCGTAAGAGCATGGTGCAGGCCGTCGAAGCCTCGCTCGGCCGCCTCAAGACCGATTACATCGACCTCTACTGGATGCACGTCTGGGATCAGCTCACACCTGTTGAAGAAGTCATGCGCGCCTTCGACGATCTCGTCAGTCAGGGCAAGGTGCTCTATACCGGCGTCTCCGACGCGCCTGCCTGGTGGATCGCGCAGGCCAACACGCTCGCCGACTTCCGCGGCTGGACGCCTTTCATCGGCCTGCAAATCGAGTACTCGCTCATCGAGCGCACGGTCGAGCGCGAACTCATCCCGATGGCCAAGGCCTTCAATCTGGGCCTGGTTGCCTGGTCGCCTCTCGCCGGTGGACTCCTCAGCGGAAAATATCATTCCGGAGGCGACAAGGACGCCCGCTACACCAGCGACATGGGCAAGGAGTTCAAGCGCACCGGAGAGGGCCCTGATCGCATCGTCGCCACCCTACAGAAAGTCAGCCAGCAGGTCGGCCGCTCAGCCGCGCAGGTCGCCCTGGCATGGCTGCGTTACCGCGACATCCCCATCACCCCAATCATCGGCGCGCGCCGCATCCCGCAACTGCAAGACAATTTGGCGAGCCTCGAGCTTGAACTCAGCTCCGAGCAAGTCTCCGTGCTGAACGAAGCCAGCGCGATCGAACTCGGTTTTCCGGGGGACTTCTACGCCAAGGATCTGGTCAAGACCTTCGCCTACGGCGGCTTCCGCGACAAGATTCTGGCCGCCTGAGCAATGACTCGACGGCCAGCGACAACCAGAGGAACGACGATGGCAACCTGTACTCACCTCAACACGATTCGCAAAGTCACGCCCAGCGGCAAAGGCTGCAAGGAATGCCTCGAAATAGGCGACACCTGGGTCCACCTGCGCCTATGCCTCGAATGCGGGCACGTGGGCTGCTGCGACTCGTCCAAGAACAAGCACGCCCGCGCGCACTTTCGCCAGACAAAACACCCGATCATTCAGTCATTCGAGCCGGGTGAGAATTGGCGTTGGTGCTACATCGACGACGATTATCTGGATTGATCGCTAACTCAGGATTCGCTTGCGCGTGGCCGGCGGCAGGGTCTCGCAAGCCGTCCGCAGAACCAGGCGGGGAGAGCGCTCGCGAATCTTCATCAAGTACGGCACCGTTGTCCGCGCATCATATTTCGCTGCCTCGCGCAGCAGCCAGCCTAAGCCTTTCTGCACCATGTCATCTTGATCCCCGAGCAGGGCCTCCGAGGTTCGCACAATTTCTGGGAAGAGTTTTTTTTCTCGTGCTCCGCGAATCAATGCGACGCAGGCAGCACGTCGCCGCCAGCGGTTCTTCGACTTCGTCCAGCGAAAAACCTCGGGGCAATATTTTGCATCGACGCAGACCATGGGCGAGAGCAGGTAGTGGGCGAGCCCATCGTGATCGGCCCAGCTCGAAACTCGATCAAGCCACGAGGCAAAGAGCTTGAACTCGCGCGGCCCCAGCTGACCGGTCAGGCCTTCGAGCAGGAAAACGGCAAAGACTTTTTCCTCGAGCACGCGTCCTGTGAAAAGCTCATCGGCGACCTCCACAGTAAACGGCAGGCCGCGTTCGTTCATGATGCTGCGCCGGAAGCGGCGCGCCACTTTGCGCAACTCAGCCGTGTACCATCCGCGCGACTGAACCTCTTCCTTGAAAAACCACTGCACTTCAGCGGAATGAGGAGCCGACCCGCCATTCTTCAGAACGCGGCGAATGTGGTCAGCGATGTACTGCGGAGTGATTGTGCGTGTAGCCATTCCTGACACCCTGTGTCACCCTGCGAACCCTGTGGTCAGCATTCTTGTCCCGTTCAGCGAGGCGTGCCAGTCCGCACAAGGCGGTCGTAAATCCACAGCAGGAGAGCAGTCGCGATTCCCACCGCCGTGAACGAGAACCAGATCCGCGCCGGCTGGTGCGCGACCTCGCCGAACTGATGCACCACCGTGCCGCCATACCAGCCGCCGATCAGCGAGCCGATGCCGATGGGCAAGAACGCAAACCCCATGTATGTTCCCTGCTGCTCGGGAGGCGCAAGCCGCGAGATGTATTCGTAGTAGCGGGGAGACTGAATGATCTCACCGAGCGCGAGCACAATCAGCGACGCGACTACACCATACACGGTTGGCGAAAAGGCGAGGATGAGCCAGGCGGCCGATGTAATCACTGTCCCAATGATGATCGCCTGGAGCGCAGGGACTTTCTTGGTCAAAACATTGATGCCAACGGTAAGGATGATTACTGTTAAGCCATCGGTCATCAAAATCTTTTCGACGTCGGCGCCGGAGTTGACGTAGGCGTGGATGTAGCCCGGCAACGAGATGTACTGTTGCCAAAACACGACCCAGTACCCAGTAAAAATCACGAGGAACCACATGAAGCGGCTGAAGCCCGCCAGTGCGACGGCTAGAAGCGCAATCCAGACCCACCATGGTACATTGATCGCCGGATAAAAGACTCCGACGACCCGGAGGGCGAAGGCAAGCGCGAACACGGGCAGAACGAGCCACGCCTTCCCCACCACTACGCAGAAATTCCTTGCCACGGTGCCGACTGAGGGTGGAGGCGCATCTCCTGATTTGCGCGGCTCGCGGAAGAAAAATATGACCACGAAAAAAGCGATGAACACGCTAAGCGCGGCAAGCCGATATACGCTCTCTACTCCCAGCTTGCGGTGCGCCCACGACGCAAGGTAAGGCCCCGCCGCACCCCCCACATTCACCATCGTGTAGTAGATCGAAAATCCGATCGAACGAACATTTTCCTTCGAAGCGCGCGAGGTCGTTCCGACAACACAAGGCTTTACAAGCGCGATCCCGAATGCGGGTAGCAAAAGAATGAAACCGACAAGCCCCACAAGAGGGACTTGGCCGCGGATCGGGGCAAGCCATGGGGCCTCGATCGAACCCAGCAAGAAATACGCGACGGACAAGATGAGATATGCGGCCGAGAGCGCTCTGCGAAAGCCCATCCGATCAGCAACTGCGCCACCAAAAGGCGCAAGGATCCACACGAAGCCGAAGACTCCGGTCAGAATCCCAGTCTGTTCCGTAGAGAAATGCAGATGCTCATGCAGGTACAAGGCAAGCGCAGCGTATATTCCGTAGTACGACAGCCGCTCGAAGATCTCGGTGATGTTCGCGATCCAGAACGGCGCCTCAAACCCGTCCCGAATTTCCCGCAAGCGCTCGCTGATGGTCAAAGTGGCTCCTGGCTGCGTAGCGCGGGCGTCCTCGCCCGCGTCAAGCGATAGCATCTGCAAAACATGCGTGAGGACAACCGCCACGACTGTCTGGCTGAGCAAAGCTCAGCTTCTGTAGGCATCGGAACTCTCCGGGCGAGGACGCCCACGCTACACGAAAAGCCGCTGCCGCAGTTCCTCCGCCGACAGTCCCGCTACCCGCACAACCTTATTCCGGCTGGTTTCGCCGGAGGCAATACTAACGGAACTCCGTGGCACCTTCAAAAGTTTTGCGAAGAATTCGATGCAGGCGGCGTTGGCCTTGCCGTCAACGGGAGGAGCAGTCAGAGCGACCTTGAGCGCGTCGCCGACCTCGCCGGTGACAGCGTTCTTTTTGGCGCGAGGATGGACTTTGACGGCAAACGTGACCCCGGATGCGCTCTCATGAATTGGAATCATGGCAGAAATTGCAGATTGCAGAAGTCAGATTGAAGAACTGAAACCCAAACCTGTCCGATTTTACTTCTGCAATCTGACCTCTTACTTCTGCAATCGATTTCCGAAGATCGCCGTCCCCACGCGCACGCATGTCGATCCTTCTTCGATCGCAACTTCAAAGTCATGCGACATGCCCATAGAGAGTACGTCCATCGAAACGCGCGGCAGATGCCGCGCCGCGATCTTGTCGCAAATTTCCCTCAGTTGCCGGAAGTATGGCCTCGCTTCTTCCGGATCTTCGGCGTAAGGAGGAACGGTCATCAGACCCTGCACCGACAGATTTTTCCAATCTTCCGTCTGGATCAGTATCTTCCCGAGCTCGCCTGATCCCATCGCCAGTCCACTCTTCGCCTCTTCGCCTCCCACATTGATTTCGATAAGCACCGACAAGGTCTTCCCCAATTCGGCCGCGGCAGCATTCAACTTTTCCGCCAGCTTGACGGAGTCGATGGAATCAACCGCATCAAAAAGCTCAGCCGCGACCGCAGCTTTATTCGACTGCAGATGTCCGATGAAGTGGAACGCAGCCCCGCCGAGTTCGCGCAGCGGGCCGGCCTTAGCGGCAAACTCCTGCACGCGGTTCTCACCAAAGACGCGCACGCCCGCGGAGTAGGCCTCGAGAATTGCCTCGGCAGGAAAGGTCTTGCTCACCGCCATCAGCGTGATGGCAGAAGGATCGCGCCCGGCGCGGCGCGCGGCAGATTCAATGCACGCACGCACTTCGGCGATATTTTCGGAGATCGACACGGGAGATTGCAGATTTCAGAGGTCAGATTGTAGAGGTAAAACCCAAGTTTGCACGGTTTTCACTTCTGCAATCTGACTTCTGCTTTCTGACTTTAAGAGATCCTTCGCTGCGCTCAGGATGATCGCTGCGAGGCTCGGACGCCTCGCAAAGCGCGATCACATGATCGCCGTCGGCGGCGCGGGATCTTCCGGCCGGCCGGCGTTGGAGAGCGGCACAAAGATCATCGTCAGCGCCAAAATAACAAGCGCGACGAGCGCCAGGAACATAGGCCCAAGGCTGTCCGCCGCCCACTTGACCAACGTGACATCCTTGCCCGACCCGACCAGCCCCGCAATGACCAACCCACAGAGCGCTTCGCCGGCGATCATGCCCGAAGCCGTCAGCACGCCTGCGTTTTCAACGCGGGCTTTCTGCGCGTCGTTCAGGCCGCGGCGGTTGCGCAGGCCGTCAGTGATCCAGCGAATCACACCGCCGACAAAAATTGCGAATGTCGTACCAAGTGGCAGATACATTCCTACCGCGAAGAGCATCACGCTCCTCACCTCGATCATGATCATCGCAATGCCAAGCAGAATTCCAACGATCACCAGCGGCCAAGCCATGTCGCCGCCAACGATGCCCTTTGAGAGCATCGCCATCAGTCCAGCCTGCGGAGCTGGCAATTGCGGCGTCCCGAAGTGATAGGCCTTGTCGAGCACCGCCAGCGGCACGAACAGAACCAGGGAGGCGACGACGATGCCCATCAAATCGCCGATCTGCATCTTGGAGGGCGTACCGCCCAGAATGTGTCCGACTTTCAAGTCCTGTAGCATCTCGCCGGCTACCGCCGATGACACGCATACAACCGCCGCTACTCCCAACACAGCAGCCACACCGCCGCTGCCCGAGACTCCCAAAGCGACCATCAGCAGCGCCGCAATCACCAGCGTGCACAGCGTCAGCCCGGACACCGGATTGTTCGACGAGCCGATCATGCCGACAAGATTTCCAGAAACCGCGGCGAAGAAGAAGCCGACGACAATCATGACCGCCGCGGCAACGAGCGAGCCGGTGAGAATGGTCGAACTACTAAGGTTACCCGCGCCGCTGATGAAGTAGCGATAAAGCAGAAACATTGCGACGAATACCAGAGCCACGCCGACGAATACAACTTTCGAACTCAGGTCGCGCTCTGTACGGTTGGTGGCGGCCTGCACCAAGGCCGATTTCTTCAGGTCAGTGACGGCGCGCGCCATGCCAACACCGAGCTGTTTGCGCATTCTGAATAGCGTGTACGAGGCTCCAACCAACATCCCGCCAACTGCGATGGGACGGACAATCGAATAATAGATCGCACTTGCGAGCAGACTCCACGAAATCTCCTGCCCTGCAGGCTGCGCCGCTTGAATATAGGGGCCGAGAAGGAAGGTGAGGAGCGGCACCATCAATCCCCAGGCCAGCACACCGCCCGCAAAGTTCAGAGAGGCGAGGCGAGGTCCCACAATGTAGCCGACGCCGAGATAGGCCGGGCTTACATCCGGCGCACCGAACAAGGTCGCCCCGCCGGTGAGTGTGGTGGCGACGTTCGGATTGGTGCCCGTGCGAAGCAGCAACTTCTTGCCGAGTTCACTGATCTTTACGTGGAAGGTATTGCTCGGGCTGAAGACGTTGACCGCGCCCAGCAGGTACATCAGCCCACCGAAGCCCATGTTGGCAAAGAGAATCTTCGCGGCCTTCGAGCCCTGCTGGCCGGCTTTGTGGATCTCAGAAGCCGCTACCGACTCGGGGTAGGGCAGGTCAGGATCTTCGACCATCACGCGGCGAAGCAGCGTCACAAACAAAATGCCGAGCGTGCCTCCGATGACCATCAGCGCCACAGATTTCCAGTACTGATCTTTTGTTAGACCCGGCCAAAGACCGGCCATCACGAATGCGGGAATTGTGAACACCGCGCCGGCCGCCACCGACTCGCCGATCGAGCCCACAGTTCGCGCGATGTTTTCTTCCAGCAGCGAGCCCTTCATCAGCCGAAGCAAGGCCATGCCGATGACCGCCGCGGGATAAGTTGCAGCGATGGTCATACCAGCCTTTAGCCCGAGATAAGCATTCGCCGCGCCCAGAATCCCCGTCAGCACCAGGCCAATGAGCACGGCCCGGAAGGTGAACTCCTTCATCTCCATGGTTTCAGGAACATACGGACGATGCTTGCGGGGGGCTTCCACATTCGCTACAGGACTCATAAGGACCTCGTGCGTGATTAGAAATCGTTGTGCCGACTAGAGTAGCAGAACGGCGCAAGGTATCACGCGGTGAGGGCGGTTTACAAGTGCGGATGGACGCGCAGAAGTCGCAGCGGGGGGCCGCATGGGACAGGCGACCGTTATTCTGTGTAACCCGGTGTACCCTGTGGTTCCAGGATCTTCGGAGCTGAGGATTTACCGCGCTCCGCGGAAACGCGCCGCGCTATTGGCTAGGCCATTGGCTTCAAGATTCCGCTCCCGAGGAATTCGCTCGATGGCAAACTCAAGCCCCCGCGCGAGCTTGCGGCATATCCAATGAAGCGAATAGAGACGAGGACTGCGGCAGGCATAATCGCCGCTCATCTGGCGAACAACAACGTCCGAATCGGAATAGACGCAGAGCGAACTCGCCTTCCGCGCCAGAGCACATTGCAGTGCCTCTAGCAGGGCAACGTACTCGGCTACATTGTTATCTTGCCAACCGATCCACTTGGCGATTCGGGTCTGGCGGCCCGCCGCGTCTTCCACGATAACGCCTATGCCGGCTGGTCCCGGATTTCCGTGGGAACTGCCGTCGACATAAGCCACCAACTGCGAAACGCCACTACTCATTCGGTACTGCCTTTAACATCGGCTGGCGCTGGGATTGAGATCACTACATTGAAACATGCGTGAACCGCGCGTAACCGTCAAGAGCTATTTGTGTTCGTCCCGTAAAAAGATTTCCACAGAAGACAAAGGTCTTTTCCACCGGACTCCTTGGCGATCGCTCAGATGCCTTGTCCGGTAATGGGTTTGCCTGATTTGTTGGAGCACTACTTCTGCACAGGTTGCACCATTTTCGGGCATTGACGTTTTTTCAGAATCCGCTAATCTAGTTTTCGTCGACGGCTGAAAGGGTTGGCAACAATAAATCGGAGCCAGTCCGAAGTAGGCTGAGTGATCTGGAAGGCGGGGCAACCCGCTGGACGACCGGACCCGAAAAAACCGGCAACCTCTGCGAGGAGCTGCTGGGGTCAGGAACCGCGAAAGCGGCGATCACATCAAGGACCGCGACGGTGCACGCATCCACGCTACTAACTCCCTCGCAGGAGTTGGTGGCTAGAGCGTAACCAATGTCGCGGTCTTTTCTATTTTCAGCTCCAAGTTTCAGCTCTCAGCTTTTGCCTTTCATCGTTGTACTTCTGCCTTCCAATTCTGTGTCTTGATCTTGCGTCAATTTCAGGGATGTCAGCGCCTGCAAAGACAAAAAGCCGGGAAGCAAAACTCCCCGGCCAAAAGAGGATTGGGTCTTAGACCTCTGACCTCTGACCTCTGACCTCTGAGCTATTCTACTTCGTCACCTTAAACACCACTCCGCAGCCCAGCGGGCAGGATGAATTCAAGTTCCCCCCTAGCTCGGTCGTGCCGTACAGGCTGCCGGTGCTGTCCATGACGAGGCCGTCAAAGGGATATGCGCCATCGGCTCCGCCCGTGAAGCTGTAGAGCACGCTTTCGTTGCCCGACGCCGTCAACTCGAACACCGCGCCACTGCCGAACGTTCCGCCGTAGGATGTCGTGCCAAATAAGTTCCCCTGCGCGTCCATCAGCAGTCGCCCGACCGGATTGCTCGCATCTGGCTGGCCGACAAAGCTGTAGAGCACCGTCTCCTGGCCCGAGGGCGTCAGCTTGAAGATCGTGCCGTAGCCGTATTGACCGCCCGCGTAAGTCGTCCCGTAAAAATTCCCGTTCTTGTCCATGATTAGGCTGGCGAACGGCGCTGCCCCATCTCCGGCTCCGAATCCTTTAAACGTGTACAGGATCTTTTCTGCGCCCGCCGCAGTAATTTCGAACACGATACCGCAGCCATTCGTGCATTGATAGCCAGGGGCGTAGGAGCCCTTCCCACCACCCTCGCTAGTGGTGCCGTACAAATTGCCTTTCTTGTCCATCACCAGGCCTGCAGTCGGCAGCTTGCCGTCACCCTTGGACGACGCAAACTGATGGAGGATCGTCTCGGTCCCGGCCGGGGTCACCTTGAAGACCGTACCAGGACGCCCTTTTGAATCTCCGCCTCCGTGATAGGTCGTGCCGTAGATGTTCCCCGATTTATCAAGGATTACTGCGCCGTTTGGCTCTTGCCCGTCCGACTGTCCCTGGAAGGCATAGAGCACTTGCTCGACACCGCCGCTCAGCTTATATACCACGCCACAGCCGTAGTACTTCTTGCACTTCGCACCGTTATAGCCGCCGCCAGCGGTTGTGCCGTACAGTGTGCCGCTCGCATCCCGCGCCAGGGCGCCATTGGGCCCGACGCCCTGATTGATGGTCATGAAGTCGTAAACCAGCGACTCCACTCCGCTCGTGTTCACCTGAAATACGACGCCAGCGTAAGCTTGACTGTTGCCGCCGGCCGCGGCGCCAATAAGGTTTCCCTGCCCGTCCATGACCAGTGTTGCGGCGGGCGTTGTCCCATCCGCGCAGTACTGCAATGAGCAGAACCGGTAGAGCACAGTTTCCGTCTGCGCGCCGGCAATCGAACTCGCAGTCAGACTGACCGTTACGGCCGCGAATAGGACCCAAAATGCGCGAAGCGTCCGCAGCAAACCGCCCGACGTCATCTTAACCGCAGGCACAAACACATTCCCGTTGGAGTTCACTAGCTTCTCCTCTTTCATTCCTGAATTAACCCCGGGATTCGCCGCCACGGTACGCCCACACTGGGCACTTAAACGAACGCGGCAGCACGACTGGGGGAGACTTGCGGGCAAACACCGCCCACAGATTGCCAGCTATTGTGTTCGAGGGCGAACCAGCCCGTCAAGCGCAGGAAGGGCATGGAGATAGCCTCCCACACATGAAAAAGCCCACCCAGCGAGCTAGGTGGGCCCGTTAAAGCGATTTCAACTCACTCCGATTTCCAGACAACATCGAAGCTCGTGCCATCCCCGGTCAGACTCGAAGGAACCGCTTCCTGTGCTCCGCCGCTGCTCACCATCGTGATCGAAAACACGTTGCTGCCAAACGTACTGATCGGTCCCGAGATCGATCCTGCGGTCGCGTCGTTGGTACCGCTGACGCCGGTGTAGTCGCTGCCCAGGTCGACCGTGCCGAAATCAGCCAACGGCAATATCCCCCCGCTGCCCGTACAGCAAGGCGCTTCCGCGATCCATTCCGCCGAGGTCCGTCGCGCACCCGACACTCGTCCCGTCTTGCTAAAGGATTTTCCCGTCGTGACATTCTTGATCGTGACCGTGAACTGCGATCCGCTGTAGGTCACAGAAGCCGACATCTTGTTTCCCGGCGATACGGCCACACTCGAAATCAGCACCGACCCCGCCGGATAGAACTCGTACCACGCGTAATACCGCGCCGTCTTTCCGCTGCAATCCGAATCGGTGCCCGTCTGCTCCACGGTCGAGGAAGAATACCCGTCGATGCCAACCCAGAAAGAAGAGTAAGTGCTAGGCGTGACCGAGCAGTTTACGCTCGGCACAATCCACGAGCCTTTGGCCGAGGTGAAGCCTGAACCGGTCACGGCATAGCCACTCCAGTTTTCGCTCGTCACTGAGCCGGCGGGTGTGTATCCGTGCAGCCGCATGGGAGCATGTTCACGTGGCTCGATTGCTTCGGTTGCGGGGGACACGTCAGGCTGAGCTTGCACCTGAGCGAGAGAGGGCAACGCGGCGAGTAGTAACAAACCCGCCAGTTTTTTCTAAAGCATACTGACACTCCTTGCTTGTCCCATCCTCAGAGGACAAAAGTTTTGTCAGTATATCGCCGTCTAACAGCACAGAAAAACTACGTAGGGCAGCGTCCGGATTACGTAACAACGATTGCAAGTGAAGAACTATCCTGGCTTGTTACGAACATCTAAGCATGCTCTGACCTCTGACCTCAGCAATCTAATGCGTTTCCCCGTCCCCCGGAGCCACATCCGGAGTATCCACCTTATGGACAACCGCTGTCGGCGCACCCAGCGGCGCTAGGAACTCCCCGGCATCCTTTCCCGCCAGCGCCGCACTCATGAACTGCATCCACACCGGCAAAGCAGCTCGCGCCCCCGTCTCTTTCTCGCCTAGCGTTTTCTTCTCGTCATATCCAATCCACACTGCGCAAGTAATATTCGGCGAGAATCCCACAAACCAGGCATCGGTAAAGTCGTTGGTCGTTCCCGTCTTCCCTGCCAGCGGATAAGGCATCTTCGCCGCCGCAGCCGCTGTCCCGTGCGCCACGACCTCGTGCAGCATTCCCGTCATAATCCGGGCGGTCCGCGACGAGATCGCATCCTTCGCGTCCGAGTAATCCTCTTCCAGAATCCGCCCCTCATAATCCATCACCTTGGTGATATACCGTGGCGCCACGCGCAACCCGTCGTTCGGAAACACGCTGAACGCCGATGCCTGCTCCAGCACCGTCACCTCCGCCGACCCGAGCGCCACCGGCAAATAAGGCGGGATCGTCTCTGAAACTCCCATGCGGTGCGCATAATCGATCACGGTCTTGATGCCCAGGTGATCCGCCACCTTCAGCGCAGGAATATTGCGCGACTGCGCCAGCGCCCGCCGATAACTGATCATCCCTTCGAACTTACCGTCGTAGTTATGCGGAGTGTAAGGTCCGGATGCCGTCTGAAACGTCGTTGGCGCATCGAGCACTGTGTCATCCGGCGTCGCGCCTTCATCGATCGCGGCCGTATAAACGTAGGGCTTGAACGACGACCCCACCTGCCGCAGCGCCTGCGTGGCGCGATTGAACTTCGACAGATTGAAATCTCGCCCGCCCACCATCGCCTTGATTTCGCCGGTGGCGTTGTCGATCGCCACCAGCGCACCCTCCGCTCCCGAATCCTGCTCCAGACTCACGTGCGCTCGCCCGCCCGCCTCCATCGCCAGCACCTTCACATAAACAATGTCGCCGACTTTCAGAAGCGAATCGAACTTCCCCTTCCCCTTGAATGCGGGCCGGCCCACTACGTCCGCCGCGCCGAGAGTCGCCGTGTGCGTCCCGAACTTGATCGTCGCTCCAGTCGCCGAAACCGCCATCACTACCGCATGCACGTATCCATTGATCTCAATCGCATCATCCCAATCGGCATCGGCGTATTTGTCGACCGGAATACCATTCGCCACCACGTTCACCAGTTTCCCGCGCCAGCCATGGCGGCGCTCATAAGCGGCCAACCCATCCAGCAGTGCCTCCCGCGCCGCCTTCTGCATCTCCATATCGAGCGACGTATAAACGCGTAACCCGCCCTCATGCACCTGGTCCGACCCGTACTTCCCTTCCAGATACCGCCGAATCTCTTCCACGTAATGCGGCGCCAGCGAATTCGGATCCTTCTGCAAATTCAAAGCAATCGGCTGAGCCTTGGCCTCGGCCGCCTGCGTCGCCGTAATCTTCCCATCCTCGAGCATCGAATTCAGAACCAGGTTCCGCCGCTTCGCTGCCCGCTCTGGATGATTGATCGGCGAATAGTACTGCGGAGCCTTTGGCAATCCCGCCAGCAGCGCCGCTTCTTCCAATTTCAATTGCCTCGCTGGTTTCGAGAAGTAATACTCGGATGCCGCCTCGAATCCATACGCCCCATGCCCAAGAAAAATCTGATTCGCATACAGGGTAAATATCTGAGGCTTGGTAAATCGCCGCTCGATCTGGATTGCCAGCAGCGACTCCTGAATCTTGCGGTAGAACGATCGATCCGGCGACAAAAACAGATTCCGCGCCAACTGCATCGTCAGAGTCGATGCTCCTTGTACCTTCCCGCCCGACTCGAAGTCGCGATAAGCCGCGCCGAAGATGCGCCAGAAATTAATCCCAGAGTGAGTGTAAAAATCCTTGTCCTCAATAGAGACCAGCGCGTCGCGCAAAACCTGCGGGTAGTCGTCGTAAGAAGCGACCACGCGGCGTTGCAAGGCAAACGTCCCAATCACGCGCCCAGTGTCGTCATAAAGATCGGTCGTCGAGCTCGGCCGGTAACGTTCAAGCTGGTCGACCTGAGGCAGGTCGGTCGAATAAACCAGGAGCAGCCCGGAAGCCGCGCCCACTGCGGCCGCCAGCAACACCAGCACTCCAAAGAAGGCATACCATACAAACGTCCGCCCGCCAATCTCCACCGGCGCCGGATGCTGGATCACGACTTTCATGAAGAGATAGTTTGAGCATAGCGCAAAAGGCTAGTGGAGGCGCGTGGTAGGTCGATCGAAAGGAATTCCTTCGTATACCTTAGTGTCCTTCGTGGTTGATCTGAATCGTGGCGGCAACCTGACTCACGGCCTGGGAAGGATCGATCCCAACCGCCGCCAGGTAAAATGCGCGAAGATCAGCACCTGCATAATTCACATCCCGTTCATACACCGGCTTAACTTTGCGCTTAAGATGTCAGCCTGCCTTTGCCGAACATTCATGCCCATCTCACCCCGGCCCCGTAGAACATCCAGCCTCTCCGAATCCCTGAACCGGCAGCTCAACACCTACGCTCAGATGGCAGCGGCCGCCGGTGTCAGCGTGCTGGCCATCGCCGGCGTCTCCGAAGCCGAAGTCGTCTATACGGAAACGTCCTAGGTCACGCAATCGAACCTGTACATTGATCTCAACCACGATGGCATTAACGATTTTGTTCTGCGCCCGACCTATTACGCGGGCAGCTCGGACCTGGAGATAGGACTCAATGCGTACGGCATCGCCGGCAACCGGGGCCGGTAAACGTCTTCAGACCAGCGGCGGCTATTTCTTTTCCGGCGCCTCCGCTTTGCGTTACGGCGCCCGAATCGGACCCAAAAAAAGCAAATTCTTCGTTCGCTTCCCCATGATGGCAATGGAAGTCTTCGCCCGTGTTGGGAGCGAATATTCGGACATCGGCCCATGGGTCCGCAAAAACAAGGGTCTCGAAAATCGATATTTAGGACGGAAGTTCATCGTTGATGGCGAGGTTCACTACGGCTGGGCCAGGCTCAGCGTTACCCTTTCACACCGCCCCGTATACGAAGGTGTGAGCGCCACTTTGACCGGATACGCCTACGAGACCATCCCCGACAAGACAATCGTCGCAGGCCGCACTACCGGCCGCGACGTGGTCAAGGTGCCACCCGGAACGCTAGGGAGTTTGGCACGAGGCAGAAAATAGCCCTCTCATCTCGCGAGTGGAATTTACATCCGATTCGGCTTACCCTCCCATGAATCGTCCGTCTCACTCTGCGCGGGCTCTTTGTGCACAGACTCACTCTGGACAGACCAACTCCGCAGGGCCCCATGGCGGACCGCTTCGCATGCGGCCTCAGCAAATCGTCTGCAAGAACATAAAGTTCATCAACCACCGTACGGTCAAAGATAGTCTGGAAACGTCTGGCGATCGCTGCAGTTCAGCTGCGTGCGAGGCAGGCGATACCTGATACACGGGTATCTAACCGACAATTCCGAAATCGCTCCTCGCCGTTCTCAAAGAAAAAAATCGCCCGCCGCAAGGCGGGCGACTCGAAACCAAACTTCCGAATCTCTATCCCTTCGACTCGCGATTCTTCAAAACCTCGATAGCCTTATTCAGCTGCTCGTCGATCGTGTTCTTCGGCTTGGCGTTCTTCTCCTGCGGAGTCGCCGGCTGCGCGCCCTCCTCGTCCGGCAAACCGGCGTCATCCTCGACGTCGGCAATCTGCACGTTCGGAGTCACGGCCGCATCCTGGATCGACTTCCCGCCCGGCGAATAATACTTCGCCACCGAGAGAATCAGCGCCCCGGCTCCATCCCGCATCTCGATCGTCTTCTGTACCGACCCGTCGCCAAACGTCTTGTCGCCGACCACGTCGCCGCGCGCGTTCTCCAGAATCGCCGCCGCGACCACCTCCGCCGGCCCTGCCGTCCCGCGGTTCACCACCACCGCCACCGGCAATTTGGTCACGTCCTTCGCCGGATCGGCATTAAACGCCTGCCGCGGAAACTTCTGCCCCTGCAAATAAGTAATTGTCCCGTGATCGAGGAACAGATTCGCCGTCGCGATTCCCTCCGACTCCTCGCCGCCCGCCGAATTCCGTAGGTCCAACACCAGCTTCTTCGCACCCTGCTTCTGCAGCTCGCGAATCTTCCCGGCAATTTCTTCGGACTTGCCCTGGGGGAACCCTTCCACCTTTATATAGCCGATATTGTCGGCCATCATTTTGTCGGTTGCAGCCGGAATCTGCGCCACATCGCGCGTGATCACCATCTTCTGCGGCTCGGCTTTGCGCGGCCGTACCACCGACACCGTCACCGTCGTCCCCGTATCTCCGAGCAGAGACGTCCGGATCTCCGCCAGCGACATGTCGTGCGTGCTTTTGCTCTCGATAGATTCCAGAATGTCGCCGTTCTCGATCCCGGCCTTATCCGCCGGTCCACCAGGAATCACCGCGACCACATCCGCGTAGCCAAAGCGTTTCGAAACGTATGCACCGATGTCGGCCTTGCCCTCCGGCTTCATGGCCTTGTAGCGCTTGTATTCGGCAGCCGAAAGATAGCTGGAATTCGCATCCAGCGACTCGAGCAGGCCGTGCAGCGCCCCTTCGGTCACGCCCGAAATATTCGGCTCCTCGACATAATCGCCGCGAATGCGCGACAGCACTTCGCTATACACGGAGAGCTGGTGATAAGCGCCATCATTGGAAGACGCCCGCACACTGACAAACCCGCCTACAAACGTGAACAGAAGGATAGCCAGGGAGCTGGCCAGGATGGTGACTTTCAACTTCGTCGACATAGATGATGTTTTCGCCTACAGATAGTTAGTAGCGCCAGCATCTCGCTGGCTGTTCCAGGGAGCGTTTGCCCCCTGGCTCCGCCTCGCGGAGGGATTGTCCTCATTATAGATGGTTTGATGCAGGATTCCGAAGCCAGGCCACAAAGCCGAAGTAACCAAGAAAAGGTGCGGCCGCATGCCCGAAATCTGGCACTGTTTGTGGGTCTCGGCCGCAACCGCCCGCAAGTTCCTACTGCGGCATCCGCACCGTCGGATTGCTGAAGTGCATAAAACCGGTCACATTGCCTGATGCGTCGCGCTGGAACTTAAGCTCCTCGGCCTCGCTGCCGTCATCGCGAACGCGCCGGAACACGTCACCACCTTTGGGCTTCAAAACGGTGATCTCATCGGCAGGCGCGGCCGTCGGCAGATGCAGAATCGCAAGGCCGCCCGCCCATGGCACGATGACCAACTCGGATCCCCACGGCTGTTGCGAGTAGTGACCGGTGAAGGGCTCGAGGTCTACGCCCGTCGCGGGCGAAGGATCCTTAAGTTCGTAGCCGCTGCGCTTGTCGAGAATGGCGAACATGGCCGCAGCAAAGGGACCCGGGGCCTCCGACCCATTGTCCATCACAACCGCTGCGGTTTCATCCTTAGGCCGGAGCCGCAATTCGGACTTGTAGCCGGGGCACGAACCCCCATGTCCCACGAACGTGTCTTTTTCCTTGTGTATGACGTCGAAGCCGAGCCCCCAACTCACCTTCCAGCCCGGATCCATGTACTGCACCCGCTGCATTTCGCGCAATGTGGAGGCCTTCAGAACATTCTCTTTTCCGGTACGCAGCAGCCGGAATTGCCAGGAGGCAAACTTCCCCAGATCTTCGACCGTCGAGGTGTATCCAGCGGCCGGAGTGATTCCTTTGGTATCGAACGGCTTGACGCGGTCGCGCGTGCCGTCACGCTTCAGCGCTCCATAACCAACAGCCAGGCGCTTACCATAAAGATCCATGGGCATAAACGTCCGCGTCTCGCTTAGGCCGATCGGGTCGAGTACATGGGCCTTCGCATACCGCGCATAAGGCTCGCCCGAAACCTGCTCTACTACTTCCCCCGCCAGAGTCAACCCAAGATTGCTGTACTGGAAATATCGTTCCGCTGGAAATAGCGGGGCCTGTGTCGCGTAGGTGGCGCGAATCTGTTCGCGCGTCGGAAAGGCAAAATCGGGCAACGACCAGTATGGGGAGTCCGACTCGCGTGGCAGACCCGCGGAATGCGTCAGGATGCCGCGCAGAGTGACCGGCACGCTGTCCTCTCCCGTATCCTTCAGCTTGGCCCAGGGCAAATACGTCGTGATGGGTTCGTCCAAACGCACTCGGCCCGCTTCGTACTGCTGCATCAACGCGACCGAGGTAAACAGCTTTGAGATCGAGCAGATGGAGTAGATCGTTTGTGGAGAGGCGGGAACAGTGTGCTGCTCGTCAATGGTGCCGTAGCCCTTGGCCCACACCAGATCGTCTCCAACGACGACGCCCGCCGAGACTGCTGGAATGTGCTGATACGCCTGCACGCTATCCAGCCAGGCATCGATCAGGCGAAGAGCTTCGGCCCGTTCCTTGGCCGCTTTCTGTTTTGCCGCTTGCTCCTTGGTAGGCTGCTCGGTTGGTGCTTGCGCAGTGGCCGCGTTGGCGGCGAACGCGACCATACACACGCATGCCCAAACCAGTAACCAATTAGGAAGATTCCTCTTCACGGCACGCCTCCCTATAACTGAACGACTGCCATAAAATCCACCGGCAGTATAGCGCAGTGCTGCTCGCGGCTCTGTTTCACGGATAGACCTGTCAGACGGCGATACCCACCCGCTGCACCTGAACAAGAGTTGATGTCACGCGCATTCCGAGAATGCGAGCCGTTCGGCACGACGCCAGCCACTCTTCCAGCTCCATGTAGAATTCAAAATGCGAGTCGTGATCTGCTTGAAAGAAAACAAGAATTGATCATGTGCCCGGAGAAGACACCATGCGACTCATACTCATACCCTGCATCATTCTTCTTTCCATCTCCGCCCTGGCACAACCCAAACCAACCAGCATCGTGCCCGTAGTCCCCGAACCTCAATCCGTACAGCTTGACGGCGGTCATCTCTCGATCGACCGCGCTTTCTCCGTTGCCATTACCGGCTTTCGCGATCCCATGCTCGAGCGCGGTGTCCAGAGATTCCAAGACGAACTTTCGCGCGAGACCGGTATTCCTTTCTTCCCCAATTCTGCCAGCCGCTCGACCCTCACGGTCCACGCCGGAAACGGAATCGGCAAAGTACAAAAGCTTACTGACGATGAGTCCTACCAGTTGTCGATCGCGGAATCCGGCGCCACCCTCAACGCGCCCACCACACTCGGAATCCTGCACGGCCTTCAAACCTTCCTGCAACTCGTTCAGCCTGGCACCACGGGATTTGCCGTGCCCACCGGCACAATCAAGGATCAACCGCGCTTCCCGTGGCGCGGGTTGCTCATCGACGTCGCCCGCCACTTCATACCCGTCGATGTCCTCAAGCGCAATCTCGACGGAATGGCTGCCGTCAAAATGAACGTTCTCCACTGGCACCTTTACGACAACGAAGGCTTCCGCATCGAGAGCGAGCGATTCCCCAAGCTTCAGGAAAAAGGTTCCAACGGCCAGTACTACTCGCAGGAGCAGATTCGCGATCTCGTCGCCTACGCGCATGATCGCGGAATCCGCGTGCTACCCGAATTCGAGATGCCCGGCCACAGCAGATCCCTTTTCGCTGGTTATCCCGAACTCGCCAGCGGGCCCGGTCCTTATAGGGTCGAGCCTGGCGGCGCGGAAGCCGCCATCGATCCAACTCGCGAGGAGATCTACAAATTTATCGACAAGTTTGTCGACGAGATGTCCAAGCTTTTCCCAGACGAATATCTCCACATAGGTGGAGACGAAGTCGATGGGCACCAATGGGATTCCAACCCTAAAATTCAGGCCTTCATGCACGCCCACAAGATGAAGAGCAATCAGGATCTCCAGGCCTATTTCAATCAGCGTCTGCAAAAGATTCTCAGCAAACATCACAAGGTCATGATGGGCTGGGACGAGGTCTTGCATCCTGACTTGCCAAAAACCGTCGTCGTGCAGTCATGGCGCGGTCAGGAATCTCTGGCTGCCGCCGCCCGCCAGAGCTACCGAGGCCTTCTCTCCTTCGGCTACTACCTCGACCTCATGTGGCCCGCAGAGCGCCACTACGCCATCGACCCCATGAGTGACGGCGCCGCATCCTTAAATGCCGAGGAGAAAGCCCGCATCCTTGGTGGCGAAGCCTGCATGTGGGCCGAGTTCATCAGCCCTGAGAATATCGATTCCCGCATCTGGCCGCGCAACGCCGCCATCGCCGAGCGCCTCTGGTCTTCGCCAGAAGTACGCGATCCAGCTTCCATGTACGCCCGTCTCGGCCAACTCAGTTGGCGCCTCGAATTCCTCGGCCTCACGCAACGTTCCTCACTAGTTTCTGCGCTCCACCGTCTTACAGGCACTGACGATATCTCGGCTCTCAAGCTCCTTGCCCAAGTCGTCGAGCCCGTAAAGGACTACACCCGCATGGATGACCTCTACAGAACGAAAAAAATCTGGGACTTCCAGGCGCCACTCAACCGCCTCGTCGACAACGCGCGTCCGGAAAGCGATCAGGCCCGCATCTTCAAAAACTCGGTGCAAGCCTTCATCGCCAGCCATTATCAGGACAAATCCGCAGAATCCGAGATTCGAAGACTTCTCACCACCTGGCGCGACAACGACGCCGCCCTCAGCCCCATGCTGAAGCAGTCTTTTCTCCTGGGCGAACTCGCACCACTCTCCGAAGATCTCTCGACCACCGCCGCTGCCGGCCTCTTCGCTCTCGACTATCTCGACAAATCAACCCCAAGTCCCGACCAGTGGAGGCAGGAACAGCATGCAATTCTGGAGCTCGCAAAGACGTCCAAAGCCGATCTGCTCTTGATGATCGTTCAACCAGTGGAGGATCTGATCGAAGCCGGCGCGGGAAATCCGAGGAAGCCGTGAAAGCCTGCAGGTGTGGATCGATTCTGTCTACGCTGTCCCCTGAGATCACTTCGACAACTCAATCGAGATAATCTGCCCATCCGCGCCGGCAGCCACTGCCTCGAAGTAGTCCACCTTCGCCGTCATCCCCTCAAGATCCTTGCAGGGATTCAACGTAGCGCTCGGGGTGAAATTCAAAGCGCTGAATTCGATCTTGTAATAGTTGCCGCTGCGCAGGCCCACGCCTGACGTGGCACCTTCGACCTTCAGGGTCATGCTCGTGGGATAAGTGCATTGGACACTTCTCAGTTTGCCACGCACAGTATGGCGGGGCCCGTGCCGAGCCGGTTCCGAGCTCTCCGCGTTGTCCGCCACAGCCTCATCCTCTTTCTCCGAAGCTTCTGCGGCGGCGGCTTTCTCGGTATCTTCGCGATACTCGCGCGCCTGCGTTTCTCTGGCCGCCTGATACTGCTTCATGGATTGCAGTTGGTCGAAGAGCATATCGCGTTCCTGCGGCTTATCCGTCAACTTCATTGCCGTCTGCAAGATGACAATCGCATCGGGGATGCGTTCCATCTCCATCATGAGGCTCGCCCGATTCACCCGGTATCCAATGTTGCCCGGTTCAAGTTGGATGGCGCTCAAGTTCAGCGCAGCCGCCTCTTGGAGATCCTTGTGCTGCATTCCCAGAAAACTCGATAGCTGATCGAGGGCCGGTGCGAATGAAGGATTGAGCTTGATCGCGGTACGCAAGCTGGCCTCGATCTGAGCATTTCGCTTGGGGGAAGGCGCTTCACGCCGGGCGATCGCGGCGAAATAATAATGGGCCAGGAAACTCTGCGAGTCGAGTTTGACGGCCTGCTCGTACCAGCGGCCGGCTTCATCGAGTTTGCCCTCGCGGAAGGCCATGAGGCCCATGGTTTCGTGCGCTCCGGCGCTGTTCGGATCTTCCTTCAACACCTGGTCCAGTAAGACCCGTGCGTCTTTAGTGCGTTCGTTGTAAGCCAGAAAGTCCGCCCGTATCGCATCGGCCCGTGCAGGAGTCAGCGGCTCTACATGAAACGTGCTATCGTCGACTGTGATCGCACCCGGCATCCTGAAATAATAGAACCTTCCCTGCGAAACGTACTGGCTGAGATTCTTCTCCAATACCTTGAGGTCGCCAAAGGCCCGTGTTGCAGCGGTTACTGCATCGATGTTGTTGCTGACCAGTTTCACGTAGTCCGTGAACCGATCGGTGTTGTCTTGTTGGTCCTTGATGGTCAGATAGTGGGTAAGGGCCCACGATTCAGCATAAAAGATGGAGCCCTTGCTCTCTTCGTGGTAGTAAGGCGAGTTGCGATCGACCGCCAGCAGCACGCTGAGAGGAAGCAGCCGGTTTTGACGCAGGAGCATCAGGTTCTCAATGCTCGGCTCCCCAATGCCCACTTCTTTGTCTTTGATCTCGGTGTTCTCGTAGAGCTGCGCCCACCCTTCGTTCAGCCAGAGCGGCAACCAGTCACCAGCCTTGCGCACGATGAAATGCGTGTACTCGTGATAGATCGTGGCATAGGGATGCTGCTCCTCAGTGTCAAGGCGGAGAAGCACGTAATTCTTATCCGCACCTGTAAGGAAGAGCCCCGCCAGGTCGAGTGCGCCTTTCGCAAGGTAAGGTTCCGGTTCAAGCGCTCGGAAGTCCTTTTTGTCTTTCACGGCAATAACAATGATGGGCGAAGACGCATCGACAGAGGCCTTGGGAAATCGCTTTTGAAACACGGCCCGCATTCGTTCAAACTGATCGGCAGTCTTCCGGGCCTGTTTCTCGCCAGTGTTCGTCAGGACGACGAAATGAGACGTGCGAACCTCCAGCCAATTTTCTGTCTTGGCCGCAGCGTCAAGTGAAAACACGAGTAACGCGAGACATAAGGCGATTGCGCGTGAGGACATACAGGACCCTATAGTGTTCCCTGAACGAGATATTCCTTCGCTAATGCGCCTATGTAATCGCACTAGCGTCAGTGATTGCTGGCAATTGTATGACACGACCTTTAAAAGTCAACGCGTGTAACACTGCGTTGTCACCTTTCCTGACTCATGGCCCGCGTACGATCCGTTGTCTTTCCGATTCAGCTTCGGTGACGGGAAAAGCCGCTCGGCCTGGGGGCGGCCTGATTGGAATAAATCTCCAGTGAATTGCCCTCGGCTACAACACCGCGCACCCCACACTATCGTCGGTTATATAAGAAGAACTCATTCGTCATGTGACCCAAGTCACAAAGATTGCCGCAAGCCGTGCCGATAATAGATAGATGAACCTGAAGTGGATATCCCTGAATAAAGATGCGCCGAAGGCCGGAGAGCTTCCGGAACTCGAGGCGCTCGGGATTCCCTTCGCCAACAGTCCTCACCCAATGTGGGTCTATGACCTGCAAACCCTCGCCTTCCTGGAAGTGAATGACGTCGCAATCCGGACCTATGGCTACACTCGCCAGGAGTTCTTGAGAATGACACTGCTCGACATCCGTCCAGCCACCGAGATCGCGAACTTTCTGCAGGACTGGCGGCACCCGCACGAAGCCTCAGGCGAGAGCTGGCGTCACGTCGGGAAGGATGGCAAGGTATTTCCCGTCTCAATCACGAGTTGGGAGTTGACGTTCAAAGGACGAAAGGCAGAGCTTGTGCTGGCCCGACGCGAGGATCGCGCTGACTCTTACCCCAACCATACTGATACTACAAACTCAAATCCTGTCCAGCAGAAGGCGTGCAGCATCCCCGCAACGGACGGATGCCGGAAGTAGGCGTCAAGACTCCTAGTCAGCTGATGTACATTCCTATTGAGGCTGGGGGCGAGTACTTATCCCAATCATTCGAATAGGTGCTGGTGACTCTCCGGTACGTGAGATTGAACCCTCACCTTGGGATGCAGAACGTGCGTCAACCCGCACGTAGCATCAACCCGCGGCCAACAATCCCGCCAGCTCCTCGTGTCCCTTTTCCCGTGCCACCATGATTGCCGTCTTCCCGGCATCGTTCGCCTGCTTCGGATCCGCTCCATGTCGCAGGAGCAACTCCACCATCACCCGGTCGCCGTTCTGCGCCGCTCCATGCAGCGGAGCCCATCCGCTCTCTTGTCGCGCATTCACCGGAGCTCCGTGCTCCACGAGGTGCCGCGCAGCCTCCAGATTCCGCGCCGACGCCGCCGAATGCAGGGGCATTACCTTCATCGGATTGGCAGCAACTGCGTCCACCGCCGCCCCAGCCTCGATCAACACACGCGCTGCCTCGCCCTGGCCGAAGAAGCAGGCGAAATGCAGAGCGGTAAAGCCGTCGTTCGAGCGTGCGTTCACCGTGTCCCGGTCCGCCGCCAGTTGCCTGAGACGGTCGAGCCTCCCCATCGAAGCCGCCTCGAAAATGTCGAGAGCCTTCTTCTTTGCGGCAACGCTTTCGGCTAGATCTCGCCGTCCTCGATAGAGTGCCAGCATCAACAAGCTGGCACCGTTCGCATCGCGAGCCTCAGCGCATCCCGGATCTTCTTCCAGCAGACTCCGTAGTCCATCGAAATCCCCAGCCTGCAACAGCTCGAAACAACGCCCCACATCAGTCATCGCACCCTCCGGCTCCCTAGCCTTTAGCGATCAGTAACTAACAAACTAAATACTTAGCATAGCTAACGACCACACGACACTACCGCCAATCGATTTCCCTTGTCAAGAGAAATGTTAGCAATGCTAAACTTTATTCATGTCCGAACGCCTCGAGGTCGCCGACCGCCTCCACTCCGCGGCTATCCACCTTTTGCGCAGCGCCGCCAAATCCGACGTGCAATCCGGCCAGGGCCCGGCCCGCCTCTCTGCCCTTTCTGTGCTCGTCTTCGGAGGCCCGAAGACGCTCGGACAGCTCGCGGCCATCGAGCGCGTCAAACCGCCCACCATGACGCGCATCGTGGCCGGCCTGAAGCAGTCGGGCCTCGCCAAAATCGAGAGCGAAAAGGGCGACGCCAGAAAGAAGATAATCAGCGTGACAGCAAGAGGCGGGCGAGTGCTCCAGGAAGCGCGTAAGAAAAGAATTCAATCGTTGGTAGAAAACTTAGAACGCCTGGATGACTCAGAGGTAAGAACTCTCCACAAGGCGTCCGACTTGATCGAGCAGATGCTTCGTTCCTAGAGACGAGGCCTGTCCCATTTCCGAGACGGACACGAACTAGATACGCCCCAACTAGCCTTCATCCGCCACTGGATTCCGCAACGCACCTACTCCCGGAATCGAAACCTCGATCACATCGCCCGCCACAACCGGCCCGACGCCCGACGGCGTTCCGGTCGCGATCAGGTCGCCGGGATACAGCGTCATCACCTGGGTGATGAATCGCAGAACGACATCCAGCGCAAAAATGAAATCTCGAGTGTTGCCCGACTGCCGAACCTCGCCGTTGACACGGGTCTCCACCTGCACGCCCTTCCACGGATCGACGGCGCCGCCCTCGCCGGATTCGTTGCTTCTCGCATCGGTGACGAGCGGCCCCACCGGGCAAAACGTATCGAAGCCCTTGGCGCGCGTCCATTGGCCATCCTTAGTCTGAAGATCGCGCGCCGTAAAATCGTTCACGCAGGTGTAGCCGAGGATATAAGAACGCACATCGTCGTCTTCGCGTAGATGCCGGCAGCGCCGACCGATGACGACGCCGAGTTCTCCTTCATAATCCGTTCGCGCGGAAATCTTCGGGCGCAGAATCGTGCCGCCCGGCGCCAGCAGTGCGGTCGGAGCCTTGAGGAAAATGAGAGGTTCGGTCGGAACGTCGTGGCCCAACTCGGCCGCGTGCTCGCGGTAGTTGCGGCCAACACAGACAATCTTCGAGGGTTCGACCGGCGCCACCAGCGCCGCCTCGGCGAACGGAATCCGGTCAATGCGGCGGCTGGGCAAGCCTTCAAGGTCGCCATCGCTCGTGGAGGGCGGCTGCAGGAAGGTGCGAGTAATCGAATCGACGCCCGCCACGGACTCCACCAGCCCGTAGTGGCTCGCGCCATTGAGGGAGAAACGGCAATATCTCATAAATTTCAGAAACCCCAAGTCAGAAATCCGAGACTACGCTGAACCACGACCCGCGGTAAAGCGAAATCCCACGTTGGCGAAGCGTGTAAGCAATCTTTCCATGGAACATTTCTGTCTATCCCGATGCGCACGTACAACAACACGAGGGAAAAAATCGCCAACTACAAGAGCCACAATAATTTAACGCGCTTGTACATACATATTGATCTGCACAAATACTCCACGTGGAGCATTTCCAGGATTAGCGCTCCAGGAAAGCCATCTTATCGCTAAGTGTTTATTGTGGAATGGACTCAGAGGCCTCTTCGGACTGCTTGCTCTCGTTCCCGCGAACATCAACCGCCGACACCGAATAAGTGTAGGTCTTGCCCGGGGTCACGGCGTTGTCGCGATGGGAAGGAGTCTTCACCGGCTGTGAGTTCAGCTTGACCTGCGGGCCATCGCCTTCCCTGCGGTAGATGATGTAGCCGGCGAGGTCGGCGCTCGGCACTGGAGCCCAGATCAGGTCGATGAAGGGCCTCTGCCCTTCGCCGGAGTAAACGGCCTGCAGGCCGCCGGGGACAGCGGGAGGAAAGATGTCGTGGGCACTCACCTGCACCTGATTGCTGTCGTCGCCTTCGACCTGGACCTCTGTGTCTCCCTTCGTAATCACCGTGACTGCCGTGATCCAGTATTGGTAGGTGTTCTCCCATTCGATGGGATCGAGGAACTGAGCCTGGCCGGCGGGGCCAACCTGTAACTCGGCAACGATCGCCTCTCGTTTTTCTTTTTTGTTTGTGCCCTTGACCTGCGACTCGGCTGCATTGACGCTTCCGCCGAGAGCGCCTTCATTCCTGCGATAGATGCGATAGCGGTAGACGAGTCCCTGCTGTGCTGGAGGCGCGGAGACGCTCGTCCAGGTTAGAGTCACGCCATCTTCACTCAAGTTCGCCGCGAGATCGCTTGGTGGTGCGAGCGTTGTGATTGCGGAAACCTCGACGCGATTGGATAGCCCAGCTCCGCGGGCGTTGCGGTTGAGGACCTCGACCGCGTAGGTGAACTCTGAGGAAGCGTTGTCGCTCTGCGCCTCCGCGGGAATTGTGTCGATGTAAGTTTGAAACTGAGTCGGCTGCTGATTCTTCGGTTGCGATTTCTTCGGCGCTTGTTGCGACTCCGTCAAAGGAGGAACGATTGCCAGTTGATTGACGCAGATCGTCATCTCGGCGCCCGACGTCCGGCAGAGGAGCGTTGGACCCAGGTAGCGCAAGCTCTGATGGTCGGTGGTAAGCGTGGGCACGCTCCATGTGAGCGTGACTTTGTTGCCCTTGCGCGTGGCGCGGAGATCGGTGGGCGGCTTTGGCAGTTCGAGCGAAGGCGGAAGGGGCGGACCGGTTTGCGCACAGCTCGCGAGGATCAGGGTGAGCGCAGAAAGAGCACAGAGTTTGCGGGCGCGCATCATCTCGAAGCAATCGGCGGAAATAGAAGGGTAGCAGATCGAGCGCGTCGCGCGGTTACCGTGCACTCCCTTCCTGTCAATTTGTGCTCTGCTTGCCAGTAGTGACAATGCTGTGACAATCGGGGGGCTTCACTCGGGATACACTTTGCCGCGCGACTGAAAAGCGGCTACCACAGGGTTCACGGGGTTTTTGCGCGGGGGTGATCGTCATGCGACCGGTGATGAAATGAGATTTTGATTTCCCTGGACCATGAACCCGGCATGCGCCCGCTAAGAAAATGCCCCACCCAACCGGACTGGAGCGGGCAAAGCAAACTCTCACTCTTACCGCCGAACGCCGAGCTTCTACGGCGTTACCTTGAACACCATGCCGCAGCCGCCAAAATAGGCACACTCGCCCGTGCTGTACCCACCGGCATACGTGGTGCCATAAGCATTGCCTTGCTTGTCCAGAACCAGGCCCCCGTATGGATAATACCCATCCCCAGCCGCGCCGAAGCTGTGCAGAATGGACTCCTTCCCCGTTCGCGTCAGCTCAAAAACGGTGCCGCAACCGGATGGGGAGCAGAAAGCGCCGCCACTTACAGTTGTGCCGTAGAGCACGCCCTTCTTGCCAAGGACCAGGCCGGCTTGGGGATCGGTTCCATCCGTCCCGTCTGCATTGAAGTTATGCAGAATCGTCTCGGTTCCAGTGGAATCCAGCTCAAAGACTGTGCCGTAGCCGTAAGCGCCACCGGTGCCGGTCGTGCCGTAGAGATTCCCCTTCTTATCGAGGACCATTCCCGCAGAGGGATAGTATCCATCCCCACTCGCGCCAAAGCTGTGCAGAATGGTCTCAATCCCCGAGGGCGTTAACTTAAACACAGTGCCGTAGCCGTAAAGGCCGCCGTTACCCGTGGTGCCGTAGATGTTGCCGGCGGCGTCCAGGATCAGTGTGGAGTCAGGGTTGTACCCGTCGGTCCCATTTGCGTCGAAGCTGTAGAGAATCGTCTCCGTCCCCAACGTCGTGAGCTCAAACACGGTGCCGTCGCCGTGTGCGCCGCCATAGGAAGTCGTGCCGTAGAGATTCCCCTTTTTGTCTTTCACCAAGCCGCCGAACGGACCGAATCCGTCTATCCCATTCCACTGGAAGCTATGGAGAATCGTCCCCTTGCCTGACGGGGTCAGCGCAAAGACCATGCCGTAACCGTAGGCGCCGCCGCCAGTCGTAATGCCGTAGAGATTCCCCTTCTTGCCCAGAACCAGACCGTTGTAAGGGTAAATCCCATCCGTGCCGTCGTTATTAAAGCTGTGGAGAACTGTTTCGGTCCCCGTGGGCGTCACTTCAAACACGGTTCCGTAGCCGTAAGCCCCGCCTCGCATAGTTGTGCCGTAGAGATTCCCATTCTTGTCTAAAACCGGCGTGACGGCATAAGGAATCGCCCCATCGGGGACATTAACGAAGCTATAAAGTACTGTTTCGGTTTGGGCAAGAGCGGGTGAGAGCGCCGCCAGCAGCAGCGCCGGAAGCAACGTCAGAATTAGAAGGCCGCGCATAATTAGATATCTCCGAGACGTGCAGGTTAGGAACACACCTTTGACAGGGAGGGGTTTGCTCTAGCCGCGGATGTTAGGGGAATCACACAAGGCTGTCAATGAGCTTGGTCACAGGCTGCAGGCCCATCACTGCATTAAAGAACGATCACTCCTACAAGATTGTAGTTAGAGGGATTAGCCCGAACACATAACTGCGGTAATGTCTCCTTGTCACGCATTGCCTTTTAGGAACAGGGCGCAATAAGGTGCAATGGCTTGAACGGGCGGAAGCCAGGCTCATAGCTCGACGTGACAAGCGTCACTGATCAGTACCCTCCACAGAGCGCGTGATTTTGCCGTCGCGGGGGTGGTGCCATGCTTCGAGGCATACCGCTAGGCGCTATTTTTCTCTTTGTTCTCGCCGCTTTGCCGCTCAGGATCAAGTTCCACCGGGGTCACCAAGTCAGCCAGAATCTGCCAGCGGCGCGCCGGTTGCGAAATTCTGGCGGTTGGGTGCACATCGGGGCGGGGAGAGTTGGGACCGCACTCGCCTGGCGGTCATGGTGTTCTACCTGCCTATATTTTTCCTCGGCCTCGCGCTCCTGGTCTTTCTTAACTTATCAGAGTGCCGGTATCGGAGCCTTCACAGGCGGAACTCTCCTGGTTTGATGGGGTCTGGTCCAAAGCGGGTGGGAGGCCGGACACGGGGAAGATTCGCGTAGACCCGAGGTTTTGGAAGCCCCCCGGCACACTGAGGGACCGATATGAGAATGGGAGAAACACACAGCAAGCGAGAAAAACGGTGGGGTTCATCGGGCTAGTGCTCTTCAGCTTGAGACCGCCCGTAAGGAGACTCCCCCAGGCGTTTGTTCTCCGACTAAGCGTCCACCTGCGTCACAGGATGTAGCGCGACAAGTCCTGGTCCTTCACGATTTCGGCTAGCATCTTCTGCACATATGCGGCGTCCACGGTGATCTGTTCGCCCTTCTTGTCCGGGGCGTCGAAGCTGATTTCGTCCAGCACTCGCTCCATGATGGTGTGGAGGCGGCGGGCGCCGATGTTCTCTGTGCCTTCGTTTACGCGGAAGGCAAAGCGGGCTACTTCTTCCAGCGCGTCTTTGGTGAATTCGAGTTTTACGCCTTCGGTTTCGAGGAGCGCTGTGTACTGTTTGGTTAACGAGGACTTCGGCTCGGTCAGGATGCGGATGAAGTCGTCCATCGTCAGCGATTGGAGTTCGACGCGGATTGGGAAACGGCCCTGGAGTTCTGGGATCAGGTCGCTGGGCTTGGAGACGTGGAAGGCTCCGGCGGCCACGAAGAGGATGTGGTCGGTGCGCACCATACCGTAACGCGTGTTGACCGTGGTGCCCTCGACGATGGGGAGGATGTCGCGCTGCACGCCTTCGCGTGAAACATCCGGCCCGTGGCCGCTCTCGCGGCCCGCGATTTTGTCGATTTCATCTAAGAAGATGATGCCGGAGTTCTCGACGCGGTCGATGGCCGTGCGCGTCACTTGATCCATGTCGATCAGGCGCTGTTCTTCTTCCTGAATCAAGTACTCGAATGCCTCATTCACCTTCATCTTCCGCTTCTTGGTGCGCTGGCCGAAGATGTTGGGAAGCATGTCCTTGATGTTGACGTCCATCTCCTCGATGCCCTGGTTGGAGATGATTTCGAAGGACGGGAAATTGCGCTCGCGAGTTTCGATTTCGACGGTGCGGTCGTCGAGTTTGCCCTCGCGGAGTTGCTGGCGAAGTTTTTCGCGGGTGCGGCTGCTGGATTCGGTGAGCGTTGTGCTGGCGTCGATGACTACCCCACCCTGGTTGGTAGCTGAGCTTGACGGCGGTGGAGTTGGCGGGAGCAGGATATCGAGCAGACGCTCTTCCGCGTTGAGTTCGGCTTTGTCGGCCACGTCTTCGAGGCGTTCCTCGCGGATCATCTCGATGGCAATCTCGACGAGATCGCGGATCATGGATTCCACGTCGCGGCCTACGTAGCCTACTTCGGTGAACTTGGAGGCTTCGACCTTGAGGAAGGGCGAGTTCGCGAGCTTGGCGAGGCGGCGCGCGATTTCGGTTTTCCCCACGCCGGTGGGCCCAATCATGATGATGTTTTTCGGGATGACTTCTTCGGCGAGTTCGGGCGAGAGCTTCTGGCGGCGCATGCGATTGCGCAGAGCAATGGCGACGGCGCGCTTGGCGTCTTTTTGTCCAACAACGTACTTGTCGAGCTCAGCGACGATTTCGCGCGGCGTGAGTTCGTCGAGCGTTACTTGTTCTTCTTCGGCGGTGCCTGGGAGATAAATTGCCATAAGAAATCGGTCTCAGTTGCCAGGTGTTAGGTCTTGGGTATCAGGTCTCAGGAAATTCCCTTTGAAGTTAGAGTCGATTTTCCTGAGACCTAACACCTAAGACCCAACATTTTTCTTACAACTCCTCTATCGTGATCTTGTCATTTGTATAGATGCACAACTTGCCGGCAATCTTCATGGATTCTTCGGCGATCTCGCGCGGGGACAATTTTGTGTGGTCAGCCAGTGCGCGGGCGGCGGCTTCGGCGAACGGGCCTCCGCTGCCGATGGCGGCGATGCCGGTGTCGGGCTCGATCACGTCTCCCTGGCCGCTTAGCAGGAAGGTCTGCTCCTTGTCCGACACGATGAGCAGGGCTTCGAGGTGGCGGAGATATTTGTCGGTGCGCCAGTCCTTGGCGAGTTCGACGGCGCCGCGACCGAGGTTGCCGTGATACTGCTCGAGCTTGGCTTCGAAGCGACTGAAGAGCGTAAAGGCGTCGGCGGTGCTGCCCGCGAATCCGGCGAGAATCTTGTCCTGATAGAGGCGGCGGATTTTCTTGGCGCCGTGCTTGATGACGTGGTCGCCAAGGGTGACCTGACCGTCTCCGGCCATGACGACGTGGTTGTCGCGGCGGACGCAGAGGACGGTGGTGGAGCGGATGAGACGGCGGCTTCCAGCTTGCTTCGAGCCGCTCAATACTGATGTCGATTTCTTCATGAGCGCAATTTTTTATTATACAAGCTACCAGCAGGGCGCTCGTGCTTTCATCGTTTAAACTTGAGTAGTGTCGTTTCTTGACGAGTTGAACCCTCAACAACGCGAGGCAGTGGAAACTACCGAGGGGCCGGTGCTGATTCTGGCTGGGGCCGGTAGCGGGAAAACTCGCGTCATTACCTACCGGATTGGTTACCTGATCGAGAAGATGGGCGTGATGCCGGAGTCAATTCTGGCGGTGACGTTCACCAACAAGGCGGCGGCGGAGATGGCCGAGCGCGTCGAGAAGCTTGTTGGCGGATTGAGTATTGCGAAACCAGTTATCTCTACTTTTCATTCGTTCTGTGTGCGCGTTTTGCGGCGTGATATTGAGGCGCTGCGGATTCCTTCTGCGGTGCCGGGGCAGCCGCCGATTGGGTTGACGAAGAACTTTGTCATCTATGACGAGACCGATCAGCAGCAGGTGGTGAAGAGTGTGATGCGGCGGCTTGGGCTCGACGACAAGGAACTGACGCCGCGCGTGGCGCTGGGACGAATTTCTTGGGCCAAGAATCACATGCTCGATCCGCAGGAGATTTATCTGCAGTCGGCGGATCCGAAGACGGAGCGCGTTGCGCACATTTATGAGGAGTATCGGAAGGAATTGCGCAAGGCGAACGCAATGGACTTTGACGATCTGCTGCTGGAGGCGGCGCGGTTACTGAAATCGGTGGCGGCGGTTCGCGAATATTACAACCGGCGGTTTCAGTACTTGCTGGTGGATGAGTATCAGGATACAAATCGTCCGCAGTATGAGTTGATGCGGCTGTTGGCGGGCGACCGGCACAACGTATGCGCTGTCGGCGACGAGGATCAGTCGATCTATTCGTGGCGCGGGGCGGACATCCGCAACATTTTGGAGTTCGAACGCGATTTTCCCGAGGCCAAGATTGTGCGATTGGAGCAGAACTACCGCTCGACGCAGAATATTTTGGGGGCGGCGTCGGCCGTAGTCGCGAACAATGTCCGGCGCAAGGGAAAGAATCTTTGGACGTCACGGCAGGGCGGGGCGAAGGTTGGATACTACGAGGCTCCGGATGGGGAGAATGAGGCCTTGTTTGCGGCGGACACGATTGCGAAGTATGTGAAAGCCGCGATTGAAAATGCTGAGACGGCGCGGGCGGCGGTTTTGTACCGGACGAATTCGCAGTCGCGGTTGTTTGAAGAGGCGATGCGGCGGTATCAGTTGAAATATCACGTGGTGGGCGGATTCTCGTTTTATGAGCGCGCCGAGATCAAGGACATGATTTCGTATTTGAAGGTGGTGCAGAATCCGGATGATTCGGTGGCCCTGCTGCGGGTGATCAATACACCGGCGCGGGGGATTGGGAAGTCGACGCTGGAGACGATTGAGAGATTGGCGCTGGAGACTGGGTTGTCGATGTGGGGAGCTTTGGGCGAGGCCGTGGCGCGCGGGTTGGTGCCGGGGCGGGCTTGCTCGTCGCTGAAGTCTTTTCGCGAGTTGATTGAAGATGGACGTGCGATGCTGGCGGGGACGTTTGGGGAGCGAGTAGAGGAGGCGGCGCAAACCCACCACGGAGACACGGGGGCACGGAGAGAGGAGAATTCCGTACGGGAAGAAGACACGACTGATTTTGATCCCGCGAATTTTAGTCTTGATTTTGGGGCGAATGTGAATGCGGACGATGCCGGCGATGACGGGATCGGTGAGGATGATGGCAGGCAAGGACGCCCGCCTAACCGCCGGCGAGATGCCGGCACTACGGTCGATGAGGCGGTTGAGGGATTTCGCGCGCCTGGGGCTGCGGCTAATACTGCGGAGTTGCTTAAGTTCTTAATCGATCGGACTGGATACATCAAGTTGCTGGAGGCGGAGGACACGCCTGAGGCTTACTCGCGGATTGAAAACTTGCGCGAGTTGGTGAACGCTGCGATGGATTCGAAGGATCGCGGGGAGACGCTGGATGAGTTTCTGGACCATGCGGCGTTGGTGAGCGATGCAGATCAGTATGACGAGAGTGCGCAGATTACATTGATGACGCTGCATGCTGCGAAGGGCCTGGAGTTTCCGCTGGTGGTACTGGCTGGGATGGAGGAGGGATTATTTCCGCATTCGCGGACGCTGACGGAGCCGGATCAGATTGAAGAAGAGCGTCGGCTTTGTTATGTGGGGATGACCCGAGCGATGGATACGCTCCTCCTGTCGCGCGCGGTTTATCGGCGACGGTATGGGACGGATATGCCGGAGGCTTCGGTGCCGTCCAGATTTCTGAATGAGGTGCCGACGGAGTTGGTGGAGGAGTTGGGTCGGTCGCGGCGGCGGGCATACAAGGATGAGTATTCCGGCACGGGAAGTGATTATGGCTCCTACTCATCGGGACGAAGCACGGGTAGGCGAGCAGGAATGCCCGCCCCACACGGGCAGGACATGGAGTCGGCGCACTATTCGTATGAAGACGAAGATCAGAGTGCGGCATGGGATCCCGCGAATGTGAAGGCTCGGCCGGCGGCACGGGCTTCCGCACGAGATTCGGCGCGGCCGCTTCAGAGCTACAACTCGATCGACAATATTGCCGAGTTCTTTGCTTCGCGAGGAAAGAAGTTTGCGCGGCCAAAAATTGAGGTCGAAGAACCCACGGGCAAGCGCGGATTCCGGCCCGGGCAGAAAGTGAGGCATCCGAAATACGGTGAGGGAACGGTTTTTCGGCGCGAAGGGGATGGGGAAGACGCGAAGATTACGGTACAATTTCCTCGCTTTGGATTAAAGAAGCTAGTGGAGAAGTACGCGCAGCTGGAACGAGCGTAGCTGCGAGCTTCGAGGCACGGGCCACGGGCCAACTGCAGATTCCTCGCTGCGCTCGGAATGACAACGTGGGAAAATGAATTAATGAACGAAAATTCACTGGAGAGGGACGAAAAACGTATTCATGGCTGATACATCGAAGCTGAGCAAAGAAGAACGCAAAAAGGCAAAACGCGCGTCACGGAAAAAAGTGAAGGCTGAAAAGCCGAAGAAGGCTCGCGATTACGCGCGCGGCTCGAAAAAACGCAAAGTTAAGAAGCTGGCTCGCGGACAGGCAAAACGATAGGGAGTTGCGAGCTTCGAGTCGCGAGTTTCGAGTTTTTAGAAGCTTGCGACTCGCGCTTTATCGATTGGTGGAGGCCCGGGCACAGCGCCCGTGCCTCCGTTCTTGAGAACACTTAGGAGACGCTGTCTCTTGGCACAACAACTAACAGAACCCGCGCAATCTGGCAGCCAACTTCTCTGCTGCAAATCCATCGACAAACTAATTTCCGAGGCCGAGAATCCCGAACATCGGCTTAGCAAGTCCCTTGGGCCCTGGTCGCTGACTGCGCTGGGGATCGGGGCGATTATCGGCTCGGGGATTTTTGTGCTCACCGGCACCGCCGCGGCGGGCGAGTACTTTCAGGCGCCCTCGATTCTGCATGCGCAGGTGCTCGACCTGATCGTCAATTTCCTGCGCACTGGAAGCACAGCGGGGGCGCTGATGCACGGGCGGCCTCCCGCGGGACCTTCAATTGCCATTTCATTTTTCCTGGTGGCGATTGCCTGCAGTTTTGCGGGACTCTGCTATGCGGAATTGGCGTCGATGATTCCGATCGCGGGAAGCGCATACACGTACTCATACGCAACGCTGGGCGAGATTTTTGCTTGGATAATCGGATGGGATCTGATTCTGGAGTATGTAGTTTCGAACGTGGCCGTTGCCGTTGGGTTTGCCGGCTATACAAACGCGCAGCTGGCGGCGTTTGGGATTCACTTGCCGGTGAAGTGGTCCAGCCCGGTGTGGGCTTCGGGGCAATGGACCGGATCGTACTTCAACCTGCCGGGATTTTTGATTGTCTTCTTTCTTACGTTGCTACTGGTGCGCGGCGTGCGCGAATCTGCGGAGACGAACAACGTGATGGTAGCTATCAAGATTGGCGCCATTCTTACGTTCCTCGTCGTCGGCGGAATGCTGGTGAAACCGGCGAACTGGTCTCCGTTTGCGCCTTCGGGTTTTGCCGGGATCGTAACGGGCGGCGCGATTGTCTTTTTTACTTACATTGGATTTGATTCAGTTTCGACGGCGGCCGAGGAGTCGCGCAATCCACAGAAAGACTTGCCGTTTGGAATTATTGCCTCGCTGGTGATTTGCACGCTGCTCTATGTCGGCGTCGCGGTTGTTTTGCTGGGAATGATGAGGTACACGACGTTCGTCTCGGGCGAAGCCGCGGAAGCACCGGTGGCGTATGCACTCAAGCAACTCGGCGCGCACGTGGCGTTCCGCTCCGTGATTGTGGTGGGCGCGCTGATGGGGATGATCTCTTCGCTGCTGGTGTTCCAGTATGGTCAGGCGCGCATTTGGTATGCGATGTCGCGGGATGGGCTGCTGCCGAAGTTGTTTTCGGCGGTGCATCCGAAATACAAGACGCCACATTGGTCGACGTGGATCGCTTGCTTTGCGGTGGGCATTCCGGCGGGCCTCGTGGATATCGGCGATGCGGCGGACCTCGCGAACATCGGAACTTTGTTTGCGTTTGTGCTGGTGTCGCTGGGCGTGATTTTGTTGCGGCGGCGGCAGCCGGACCGGAAGCGGGCCTTTCGCGTTCCGCTGGTGCCGTGGTTCCCGTTGATTTCGGTTGTGCTCTGCGGCGGGTTGATGACGGGGCTGACTGTGATTACGTGGCTGCGGTTTGTGATCTGGCTGGTGCTGGGATTGGTGATCTACATCTTCTATAGCCGGCGGCATAGCGAGTTTGCGCGGTAGCTCTCAGCTGTCAGCCATCAGCTTTCAGTCATCACTCATCAGCGAAGTCCTAGATGCGAGTGGCATCCGCTCTCTTTCTTACTTCCCGGGGACCCCACTCACCGCAAGTTTGCAGTGAGCGGGATTGGGAAGCCTGCATTCCTGCGGCTTTTGCGCAACTTTGCAACACAACGGCTACGGCCGGACAAACGTGAAGACGCGACCTGAAAGATCAACTCCAAAAATGCCCGCGCCGGAGCCGGCCGAGATCTGTTTCAATGAGCCAGAAACCTGCACGAGCGCATTGAGGCTGGGATCGTAGCGGAAGATATTGTTGGAACCGTCGATTGCCCAGACGCCGTCGCCGCCGACTGAGACTTGACCGAACGCTCCGGCGAACTGAGCGAAGTTGCCGGTGATCGGGTCATAGCGAAACAGCCCATTGGAGCTGCTGATGCCCCACATGTCGTTCACTCCGACTGCGAACTGGGCTAATGTGCCCGGGACCTGCCCGAAGCTGTTCTTGCTGAAATTGTAATGCCAAATTTCGAGATTGCTGGAGATGCCCCACAAGTCGCTTCCCCCAGTTTCGATCCCAATGAGAACACTGTTGGGGCTTTGATTGAACACACCCGTGCAGTAGTCGAACCTGAAAACCTGCTGCGAAGGGTTGATGCCCCAGACTTCATAAGGATGGCAATTGTCGCGATTGCTGACGCCGACGGTAATTGTTTGCAGGACGGCACCTGTGATCTGGTCGAAAGCCTTGCTGCCATAGTTGAATCGGTAGACGTTGTTGCTGGCGTCAATACCCCAGACCTCGTCAAGCTGCGTGAGAGTGCCTCCGCCTACGGCGATGTGGACAAGCTTCACGCCTTTAACTTTGCCGAAGGATTGCGTGGTGGGCTTGTATCGCCACACTTGGCCATGGACATCGAAACCAAAGACCTCGTTGCGCCCGGCGGCAACCTGGGTGAGCGTGCCCGTCACCTGCTGGAAATGCTGGGCTGAGGCTGGAAGGATAAGTAAGGTCCAGGAAATCAAAAGCAGGGTAAAGGCAGACGAAGCGGTTTTGCGCGACATGGAAATCTCCTTCAGAAGAGTTGTTTTGTTTCGGATATGAATGATTCCAACGGACCCGAACTGATTGAATCCTTTACCAGGCGTGCTTTATTGATTGCTCCTCCGTTGGCGCTTTCGGTCTCGGGAGGAGCAATCTCTCTCGTTCCCTCTGTATGTAACAGCGCAGGGAATCGCGAAAACCGATCATCGATTTCCAAATTTTTTGGGGGACGTGATGCTTCGACCTTCGTAGCTGCGTTAGGAAGGCGAAACCGCCAAGGGCACGAAGAGGAGCGGTGAAATAGAATTTCCTTAGCAATTGATTCGTGCTGGATTGTCATGGGCGCTCAGATTGAGGTGTCGGAATTCATTCAAGCTCTGCCCAAGGCGGAGCTGCATTTGCACCTGGAGGGAGCGATTGAGCCGGCGACCTTATTGGAGTTGCGACAGCGGCATGGGGAAGCCGTTTCGCTTACGGAGATTGAGCCGCTTTACCGGTTTTCGGATTTTGCGGAATTTCTGAATTCGTTCAAGGAAGTGACCGGGCATTTGAGGACACCGGACGACTATGAATTGATTGTTTACCGGTTGATGGAGAAGCTGCGGGCTCAGAATGTTCTGCATGCGGAGGTCACGGTCTCGGTTGGGGTCTGCTTGTGGCGTCAGCAGGATTTTGCGGCGATTTTTGAGGGGCTGGAGCGCGGGCGCTTGCGTGGAGAAAAGGATTTTGGGGTTTCGGTGCTTTGGATTTTTGACGCAATCAGGCAATTTGGGGCGGAAAAGGCTGAGCCGGTGCTGGCTTGGGCGATCCGATTTCGCGACCGGAATGTAGTGGCGTTTGGGATTGGCGGCGATGAGGTGAAAGGGCCTCCGGAGATGTTTGGGGAGGTGTTTGCGCGGGCTGCGGATCATGGGCTCCATCTGACGGCGCACGCCGGAGAAAGCGCTGGACCGGGGTCGATTTGGGGCGCACTGAATTTGAAGGCGGAGCGGATTGGGCACGGGCTGACGGCGGAGCGGGATCCGGAACTAGTAGAAGAACTGGCGCAGCGGCAAATTCCGATTGAGATCTGCGTGACCAGCAATTTGCGGACGGGATGCTGTGTGGACGTGGGGACGCATCCGGTGCGGCGGTATTTTGATGAAGGGCTTATGCTGACGTTGAATTCGGACGATCCGGCGATGTTTGGGTCGTCGCTGGTGGAGGAGTATGCGCTGGTGCAGCGGCAGTTTGGGTTCTCGGAGGATCAGCTGCGGGAGTTGGTGCGGAATTCGTTTGAGGCTGCGTTCTTGCCGGCGGAGAAGAAGGTTGAGTTTTTGAATTTGGTGGATGCCGGGGTGGGACGGTAGTTTTTCGTCATTTTGTCCTTTTACCTTCGCCATTCGTCGCTGTGATATTGCACCCAGCACCCGTGAAATCTGCTCCCCATGCACGATGAGAATGCCTTGCGACGCCTGTGGTACGGTTCATCGATGTGGGGTTCTTCGACTCCGCTCAGGATGACAACTTTAATAGAGCCACAGGCTCTCAGGATGGCAGACTTGTGAAGAGGTTGGGAATCACACATCAATGTGAATTCGTCACAGGCTAATGTTTGAGATCGTCGCCTATAATGTGGCGCTATGTTTTGAAAGAGGCCCTATGAAACTGGAAGAGAAGATTGCAGAACTGAAGAAGCGCGACGAATTGGCCGAAGAAGGCGGAGGCAAACAGCGGCGGGAACGTCAGCATAAAGAAGGAAAGATGTCGGCGCGCGAGCGGGTGGAGTTTCTGCTCGACGAAGGGACCTTTGAAGAGACTGACAAGCTGCGCACGCATCGCTGCCACGACTTCGGCATGCAGGAACAGAAGTATTACGGGGATGGGTTCATCACCGGCTATGGGCGGATCGAGGGGCGCCTGGTTTTTGTTTTTGCGCAAGATTTCACCGTGTTTGGGGGGTCGCTCTCGGAGACGAATGCGCTGAAGATCGTGAAGATCATGGACCTGGCGGCAAAGATGGGCGCGCCGGTGATTGGGCTGAACGATTCAGGTGGAGCGCGGATTCAGGAAGGCGTGATGTCGCTGGCGGGGTATGCCGACATCTTTTTGCGCAACACGATTTATAGCGGCGTCGTGCCGCAGATTTCCGCGATCATGGGACCGTGCGCTGGCGGCGCGGTTTACTCTCCGGCGATTACCGATTTCATTTTGATGGTCGATCAGACCTCGTACATGTTCATCACCGGGCCCGACGTGATCAAGACGGTGACGCACGAGGAGGTCACGAAAGACCAGCTGGGCGGGGCGCATACGCACAACGAGACTTCGGGCGTCGCGCACTTCCTGTGCCGCGACGATGCGGAGTGTTTGTCGATGGTGCGCGAGCTGCTGAGCTTTATTCCGTCGAACAACCTGGAGGATCCGCCGCGCAAGGCTTGCACCGACCCGATCGACAGGATCGATTCGAAGCTCGACACCTTGATTCCCGAACAGTCAAACATGCCGTATGACATGAAGGACATTGTTACTACAGTGGTCGACGATGGATATTTCCTTGAGATCCACGAGCATTACGGGAAGAACATTGTCGTTGGCTTTGCCCGCTTGAACGGGAAGCCGGTGGGCGTGGTGGCAAACCAGCCGGCGATGCTGGCGGGGACGCTGGATATTAACGCTTCGGTGAAGGGGGCGCGGTTTGTGCGCTTCTGCGATTGCTTCAACATTCCGCTGGTTACGTTTGAAGACGTGCCGGGATTCTTGCCGGGGACGAACCAAGAGTATGGCGGGATCATCAAGCATGGAGCGAAGCTGCTGTTCGCGTTTGCCGAGGCGACGGTGCCGAAGGTGACCGTGATTACGCGCAAGGCTTATGGCGGAGCTTATTGCGTGATGGCGTCAAAACATATTCGGACCGACGTGAATTATGCGTGGCCGAGCGCGGAGATTGCCGTGATGGGTCCGGAGGGCGCGGTGGATATCGTCTACAAGCGTGAACTGGACGCGGCGAAGAATGGCGGGAGCGGGTCGGAGCGCGAGCAACTGCGGCAAGCAAAGATTGAAGAGTTTCGCGACCGGTTTGCCAATCCTTATATTGCGGCGGACCGCGGGTTTCTCGATGCGGTGATTCAGCCGCGCGAAACGCGAAAGAAATTGATTCAGGCGCTGGAGATGCTGGAGACGAAGCGGGATAAGAACCCGCCCAAGAAGCATGGGAATATACCGCTGTAGGAGTTATTAGTTTGCAAGTGGCTAGTTGCTAGTTCTTGGGTTCAGCTTTCGGTCGGCTTGGGAAACAACGTAGATGAGCCTTGCGTCTGTTTGAGTAGAGAGTCCGCGCATCAAGAGACGCAGGTGCGAGAAATAGAGAGTCCCAAGGTGATGTTGGGCTTATTCGTCTCGGCCAGTAGCTCGCGTTTAGACCCTTGCTGACCTGTGCCTGCAACTCCCTTGCGGGTACATTGCCTGCCGATCCTGCTTGGGCTCCGGGCTCACCGCCAACCGGATAAATCCGTCCAACGCCTCGGGACTCTATCCTGCCTTTGACATTAGCTCCTGTTCGCCTCAACCAGCGCTCAGCTATAGACCCTTGCTTGCCCTCTCAGATTGACCTCGCGGCTCTCTGAGTGACTTCGCTTGAGCCCCGGACCTTGCACCAACCGGGAAAACTTCAGAACGTGTCAAAGAACGATTATGGTTTTACCATGCTGGTTTTTATCGTCAATGGAATTATCGGAATTGTAAGTACTGATTTGTCAAGCGAATGCAGGGCGTCCACAGGCGGGTGACGCGGAAATGGTGCAGCGGAGAACCGAGTCGTCAGAATCGCCCGTGTTCATGCGGGCATTGCGAGGGTGAGGATCTTGCCGCTCCGGAAACCAGCTCTCGCGCTCGCTGTGCAAATCCGGGGAAACGTCGCATCGGGCTTGCGTTTGATCGTCGCGAGGACTGCCTCATACGAGCTATTTTTGATCGCAAACAAGAGCGGCAACCACGAAGGGCACCCTTCGACAAGCTCAGGGCAGGCTGCGGGACACGAAGGAACTTCTCTCCGGTACAATTCTGTTTCCCTTTGGAGGCTGTTTTGATTCGTGCTTTACGATTTGTGGCGGTGGCTTTTGCCTTGGCGGCGATTTGTCTGGCGCAGACGCCTGAACAGAGGACCGCCAGGTATATGGAGTCGGTGCGGAAGCAGCCCGAGTTGCTGCTGGCCTTCCTGCAGGAGATGCCAAAGGGCGGGGATCTGCATATTCATTTGAGCGGGGCGATTTATGCGGAGAGCCTGATCGATTGGGCTTCGGAGAATGCGTTGTGCGTCGAACGAAGCAGTTCGAAGCTGATTCATGCGGCGTGCGACTCGTGCGAGCTGTATCAGCCGAAGCCTTCGGTGCGGTGCGCCTATCAGGATCATGTGCTCTACAACCAGTTGATCGACGCCTGGTCGATGCGAAACTGGGACCATAACGAAGAGTCGGGGCACGACCATTTTTTTGCCACGTTCGATAAGTTCGGTCCGGCAACGGACAAGCATACGGGCGAGGCTTTCGCTGAGGTGGCGGCGCGGGCGGCGGAGGATCATCTTCAGTATGTCGAGGTGATGCACACCGCGGATGGGCGCGGGGCGGCGAATCTCGGAACCAAGATTGGTTGGGACGACGACTTTGCGCGGTTTCGCGAGAAGCTGCTGACCGGCGGGATGAGTGATGTGGTCGCGGCGGTGCGGGAGCAGACTGACGCGGATGAGGCTCGGGAGAAGGAAGTTCTGCATTGCGGGACTGCGAGGGCCGACGCGGGATGCGCGGTAACGATGCGGTATCTGTATCAGGTTTTGCGGGGACTGCCGCGAGAGCAGGTTTTTGCGCAGATCGTGCTCGGGTTTGAGTTGGCGAAGGCGGATCCACGGTCCGTGGGATTCAACCTGGTCATGCCGGAAGACTGGTATGTGCCGATGCATGATTTCGACCTGCACATGCGGATGATTGCGGCGCTGCGCAAGTTTTATCCCGGGGTGCATATTTCGCTGCATGCGGACGAGTTGGCAATGGGACTCGTGCCACCCGAGGGATTGCGGTTTCATATTCGCGAGTCGGTGGAGCTGGCCGGGGCAGAGCGCATCGGGCACGGCGTGGCCGTGATGGACGAGAACGACCCGATCGGGCTGCTGAAGGAGATGGCCGCGAAGAAGGTGCTGGTTGAGATCTGTTTGACATCAAATGATGTGATTCTGGGCGTGAGTGGGGATCGACATCCGCTGCCGATTTATTTGAAGTATGGTGTGCCGGTGGCGCTGGCTACAGACGATGAAGGCGTATCGAGAACCGACATCACGCATGAGTACCTGCGCGCGGCTTTGGACTATGGTCTAACGTACGCCGATTTGAAGCGGATGGCTCGGGCTAGTTTGGAACATAGCTTTGTGGAAGCAAAAGAGCGGACGCAGGTACAACGGAAGATGGAGGCGGCGTTCGACGAGTTTGAGAAGAGATTTTAGATTTGTGGTGAGTGAGAGCGCGCCGGACGGGACGCCCTCGTAACCGCCGGCGAGACGCCGGCGCCACGGTCGAAGGTCGATGTTTACGGATAAGGCATGAACTCTGACATATTTGAGCGGGCGGAAGCGGCGGCTTCATTTGTAGTTTCCAAAACTGGGCTGCAGCCGACGATTGGTTTGGTGCTGGGGTCTGGGCTTGGCGCGTTTGCTGACGATCTCACTGGTGCCGTCCGGATTCCTTATGCCGACATTCCTTCCTTTCCGCGATCTACTGCGATTGGACATGCGGGCCAGTTGGTGATTGGAGAACTTGGCGATGTTCCTGTCGCCGTGATGCAAGGGCGCGTGCATTTGTATGAGGGATATTCGGCGGCGGAGGTTTCGTTTCCTGTGCGCGTGCTAGGGCGGATGGGAATTCGGAACCTGATCCTGACGAATGCGGCGGGCGGGATCAACGTTCAGTATGGGCAAGGCGCGCTCGTGATTTTGCGCGACCACATTAATTTGCAGGGACAGAATCCGTTAACCGGGCCGAATGATGAGCGGTTCGGGCATCGATTTCCTGACATGAGTTACGCGTATTCAAAACGCTTGCGGGAGATAGGGCTTGAAGAGGCGCGGAAACTGGGAATCGCTCCTCACGCGGGCGTGTATGCGGCACTGGCCGGGCCCAGCTATGAGACTCCGGCGGAGATTCGGTACTTGCAAACGATTGGCGCGGACCTTGTAGGCATGTCGACCGTGGCGGAGACGATTGTCGCTCGGCACATGGGGATTGAGGTGCTGGCGATCTCGTGCGTGACGAATATGGCGGCGGGGATTCTGGATAAGCCGCTGGATCATGAGGAAGTGCTTGAGACGGGGCGACGTGTGATGGGGCAGTTTGTTAGTTTGCTGCGGAATGTGCTGCCGAGGATTAGGTCTTAGGTCTCAGGTCTCAGGTCTCAGGTCTCAGGTCTCAGGTCTCAGGTCTCAGGTCTCAGGTCTCAGGTCTCAGAGTTGGACGCGGACCGTTCCTTCGTGGTCCGCGTCATTTCATTTCTCGCTTCTACTTTTTCTCTTTCAAAACGTAAATTTCAACGCTAGTTGAACTACTCTTGGCCCGCCTCCGCCTAAGCCTGGATTGGTTTGGGCGGCGTCTGGAGTTTGCGTCACCACGCCTTGATAGCAGCCTGCGGCTGGATCGCACTGCACGTTTCCGTTCTGATCGTAGCCGGGCGTCAGGTTGTGATTCGGCAGGGCGAAATTCGGGTGATTGAAGAGGTTGAAGAATTCCGCACGCAGTTGCAGGTTCAGCGTTTCGGTGAGCTTCGTATTCTTCGTTATTGAGAAATCCACGTTGGTGTAGCCGGGACCGAAGATGGCGTCGCGGCCGAGGTCGCCAAACGTACCGTCCGCTGGCTGGCTGAAGGCTAACGGATTCAGGTAGCCAGTAGCCGGCGACCAGTGCGGCATGATCGGGTTCACTCCGGGAACCACATTAGGCCGCTGGTTGAAATAGTAGTGGCCACTGTTGTCGAAAGAGTTGGCGATTGGAATCGGGCGGCCCGTTTGCGCGCTGACAATGGTGTTGAGCTGCCAGCCCGTGCCGAGCCGGCCCGCTTCGTGCCACGAGGGGATGACATAGTTGATGGCGGCGGTAAAACGCTGGCGCGTATCGAAGAGAGAGCTGCCGTACTCCGCCTTGAGGTTGCTCGGATCTTGCGGGAAGGCCGCACCGGGAACGAAGTCGATGCCATCGGAGGCGTCGTCGATCGCGTGTGACCAGATATAGCTGGCGAAACCAGAGAAGCGATGCGCATTCTGGAGGCGCAGCGTGGTTTGCAGCGCGTGATAGTTGGACGCGGCGCCGGGATAGAGCTCATCGATCGTGCCGTAGTTTTCGTTCGTGTAGAACTCGTTGAGATCGGTGAGACGGACGAGCTTTGTTCCCTTGCTGCCGACGTAGCCGACTTCGAGTGAGGCTTGCTCGACGAGCTTCTGCTGAAAGTTGATGTTCCAGTTTTGCGTGTAAGGGCTGGGAAATTTGCGGGGCGTCACGAAGATGGAATAGTAGCCGCTGGTATCGACGGTCATGATGGGGTCGACCGTGTCGGTGCCATTGAACGCGGCAGAGTTGAAGTCCATCGGCAATACGGGCTTTGGGCCGATGGGATTGGTGGCGATACCGGCTGAGGTCGTGAAGTTGGCGATGAAGAGATGCTGCGGAACATAATCGTAGTAGACGCCGTAGCCGGCGCGGACGACGGTGTTCTTCATCGCGTTCCAGGCGAAGCCGATGCGCGGAGCAAAATTGTTGAGGTCGCGTTCGTAGGCACCATCGATTCCGTTGGAGCCGACCATGGCAAGCGTGCCGTCGGACGCGAGGTTTGAGAGCAGGTTGTTCTTCTCGCTCATGGGGCCGAAGTATTCCCAGCGCACGCCGTAGTTCAGAGTAAATGTTGGCGCCAGGCGGAAGTCGTCCTGCGCAAAAACGCTGAAGCCATTGTTGTAAGTGGTACGCTGCGTGTTTCCGGTATCGACAGCGACGTAGCTGCAGCAGAACTCTTCATCCTGCGAGCCACCGGTGTAGAAGTTGGCGAGGGCGTCGACGATCGGATCGGAACTGAGGCCGACGCCTGAGGTGAACTGGAAGATACCGCGCTCAAGGTTGTCGTTAAAGTTGCTGATGGAGGCGCGGCGAAATTCGGCGCCGAATTTCCAGGTATGCTTGCCGGTCAGCCATGTGAAGTTATCGAGAATCTGGAAGCTCTGGCTGACGCGACCGCGAGGCACGCTGAAGCCTTGTGCGCCAAGGTTCTCGATGCCGGTGAAGTCGAATTCCGGCAGGCCGAGCTTGCCCGTGCCGAGGTTGAGGCCGTTAGCGGCCGGGTCCCAATTGGCATTGAGTGAACTGAACGAAGTGCGGTAGCGGCTGTAGCCGAAGCGTACTTCATTAATGTGAACAGAGGACAGCGTCGAGAGCTGGCTCAGAGACAGAACCTGCACGCGTGTCGGCGAGGTGAGGGCAAAGTCCTGCAGACGAGAGCCGGCGCCATATCCGCCGGGTGAACCGAACGGGAAAATCTGATAGTTGCGGGCGAACGCATAGCGGCCGGTGAACTGCTCGTTGTTGGAGAAGTTGTGGTCGACCTTGGCAATGAGGTAGTCGCCGTCGTTCTTGTCGCTGACCGAACTTGGAATCTGGTTCGTGTCGCTCTGCGGATAGAAGGCGATAATGGCATCGAGTCCGGGATTGATGACGCCGCCGTTCAGCGGCTGGGCAATGGAGCGGGCCTCCGAGATTTGCGTGGTTGTGGGAACGAGGAGCAGGAAGTCCGAGCCGACGCGCTCGCGCTCGCCTTCGTAAGCGCCGAAGACAAACGTTTTGTCTCGGATGATCGGTCCGCCGAACGAGCCTCCGAAGTTGTTGTTCTGAAAAACAGATTTGCGGGATTGGGTGTTGAAGTAGTTGCGGGCGTCGAGGGCGCTGTTGCGCAGGAATTCGAAGCCGGAGCCGTGCAGCTTGTTAGCACCGGAGCGGGTGATGATGTTGACCACTGAGCCGCTGTTGCGGCCGAATTCGGCGCCGAACTGCGCTTCGAGGTTGAACTCCTGGATGGCATCGACCGGCAGGAGGGACGCGGGCGCGCCGCCGATTCCCACCTGATTGAGCGCGGAGTTGTTAAAGAATGGATCGTTGTTGTCGGTGCCATCGAGCGTGTAGTTGTTGGAGCGGTCGCGGTTGCCGTCGATGTTGAATTGGCCGAAACCTCCCTGCGTGCCGGCTACGCCGGAGGGATCGACGGTGGTGCCGGGAGTGAGGGAGACGAGTTTTCCGAAGTCGCGGCCGTTGAGCGGGAGTTCGTTGACCAGTTGCCGCTCGACGACCTGGCCGAGAACGTCGCGGGTGGTTTCGACGAGCGGAACTTCTTCCGCCGTTACCGAGACCTGAGTGGTGAGTTTCTGAACGGTGTTGAGATCGAAGTCAGCGCGCGTGTCGAGACCGACGTCAACGCGAACGTTCTGGGCGGCCGGGGAAAGTTGCGCCGCCTGAGCGGTGACAGTGTACTCGCCAACGGGAAGCTCGGCGATGACGTAGCCGCCGTCAGCTCCCGTGGTGGCCTCGCGCTCAAGGCCGGTGGCGAAGTTCTTGGCAGTCACTTTGGCATTCGCGATGGCCGCGCCGCTCTGGTCGGTGACCACGCCGCGGATGGATCCGCGGAAGCTCTGGGCTTGGGCCGTGGTGAGTAAGAGTAGACCGATGGCAAATACAAGTACAGAGCAGATCAATTTAGTGCGCATGGAGTTATCCCTGAATTGAAATGATCGCTGAATTTTGTTGCGGACCTGTCATCTCCCCCGCAAAGGTGGCGGCGGTTCCGAGAGGTCTCAAACCTTGAAACGCAGAGATCGCGGAGAAGATCCGCGGAGAGCTGAGAACGGTTGATCGGTATTGAGGTGGCTATCATCATCGACCTTTGCGTGGAATGAAGATCGGCTGCGGTGGTTCGATCTTGTAGGCTGCGGCGAAGCTGCTTTGGTTCAGCGCGAAGCTGGCGCGGCCGCGCGAATCGATGAAGAGCAGCGGCTGCTTGAGAGGAACGTCGCTGAAAGTCCTGACGAAGGGCATCTGGATCTCACGACCGCCGATATTGACTTTGAGCGAATCGCCGTGCTGGTAGCCTAGTTTGAGGAAGTCTTCCGCGCTGATGTTGGTGATGATGTTGCCGAAGGGGCCGTCGAGAGCAATGACCTCGCCGGTGAGGCCGCGATCGTCAAGGGAGGCCGGGCGGAGATTCAGGCGGACGTAGTCCTTCTGCTCGGGGCCGACCTGAGTCCAGTCATCGCCGCGGGCGATGTGCGCGCCGACGGGAGAAAAAATGTCGCGGCCGTGGAAAGTGGATGAGATCTTGGCGCCGATCATCCAGTCGGGATGTTCGATCTTGCGGATGCTCTCGATGCCGTCGCGATCGGCAACCATAGCGATGAGGCCGTTGTCCGGGAGGACGAAGTACTGGCCGCGCTTTGTTTTTATGACGACGGCTTGCCGCGTGCTGCCGACGCCGGGGTCCACGACGGCGACAAAAACAGTGCCAGCGGGAAAATATGGAGCAGCACCGAAAAGAAAACGCGCGCCGTCGGCGATGGAAAACGCCGTGACCTGATGGGTGAGGTCGACGATGCGTAGATTGGGAGCGATGCCGTACATCACGCCCTTACAGAGTGCGACGGAGTCGTCGACCACGCCGAAGTCGGTCATAAAGACGACGGTCGGCGGCGGCGCCGGCTGAGACGGCTGCGCGCTCATTGCCCCGGTCAGTAAAAACAGAACGAAAAGCATGGCCAACGACCGATTGCGAGCACCTTTGGAAACAACGGGCATGAAAAAGTCTCCCTTTAAAGACGACTATTCTACTAGAGATTGCAAAGAATACACGGTGACGCCCCTCCCCAGCCGTATCTCTTATCTTTTCTGAAGCTCCTGATTGTACCGGAAAGGCAGCGGTGATTTCCCTTTCGCGAAATTGCGATAGCCTTGACATCACTTGGTAAATTACTGTATATTCTGTCATAACAGAAATTACAGATTTACAGATCGGCCTTCTGGATTTGGGGACCAACATGCCGCTCACGCCGATCGATCAGAGATTCGTCCTGCACTGGGGCGAGATGGGGACGCGCTGGGGAATCAACCGCACAGTGGCCCAGGTCCACGCGCTGCTGTTTCTCTCACCTAAACCTCTGCATGCCGAAGAGATCGCTTCCACCCTGACGGTGGCGCGCTCGAATGTGAGCACCAGCCTGCGCGAACTCCAGGGCTGGGGGATCGTGCGCGTGGTGCACGTGCTTGGCGACCGCCGGGATCATTTCGAGTCAGTGAAAGACGTGTGGGAGATTTTTCCGATCGTGGCCGAAGAGCGGAAGCGACGCGAAATCGATCCGACGCTGCGCGTGCTTGAGGAGTGCGTCAGCGAACTGGAGGGGCTGGGCGCCTCGAGCGCTTACACGCGCGAACGGCTGGAAGAGATGCTGGAGTTCCTGACAACGACGTCGAATCTGTTTGAAGAGCTGGTGCATTTGCCGACGGGGACGCTGAAGGGGATGGCGCGGCTGCGGGGGAAGCTCAAGAACCTGTTTGGCAGCGGCAAGCCGGCACATAAGTGAGGGGTCGTGATTTCACTGGTATCGGAGTTGACGGATCGCAAGAGCCGCCATGCGCGCGGCTGGCTCTTTTATGACGCTGAGTGCGCGTTCTGCACACGCATTGCGCACTTCCTCGCGGGACCGATGAGGCGACGCAGGCTTGCGGTGGCGGCGCTGCAGGATCCGCGCGTTGGGGCGCTGCTCGGACTGCCGCGAGAGGAACTTTTGTGCGCGGTGCGATTTGTGTTCGAAGACGGAAGGCACTGCGCCGGCGCGGATGCTCTGCTCGCGGTGGCGGGAGAGCTATGGTGGGCGCGTCCGCTGGCATCGGCGGCCAGGATTCCGGGAATGTTGCCGGCTTTGCGCGCGGGATATCGATGGGGATCGGCACAGTGGAACTGCCACGCGAACTATTGCGCGGCCGCCTCCCTATCGTTCCGCGGGTAAAAGCCGCTTCGATGTTGACATCGCAAGAAGCCTAACCACAGGGTTCACAGGGTTGCACGGGCTTGAATCCACCGCCGATTAAGGAGTGGACGCCTTCGGAGAAAACTCGCAAAGATCGCCGAGAAATTCCTCCTTTTCGCATGTTGACGTTTGTTAACAGCTCTTGTGGAACCGCATTCCACAGTCGCGGCATCTATAATCGTGATCTAGATCATTTTGAGGAGAGCGCGATGTCGAGTGTGATTCCCGAGAAGTTCCGCGACCTTTTTTCAAAGAAAGCCTTTGCGAGTCTGGGAACGTTGATGCCGGATGGGCGGCCCCAGGTGACACCGGTGTGGTGCGACTTCGACGGTGAGCATGTGATTTTTAATTCCGCGAAGGGGCGGCAGAAAGACAAGAATGTTCGCCGCGATCCGCGCGTGGCACTGGCCATCATCGATCCTGACAATCCGTATCGCTACCTGGAGATTCGCGGCAAGGTGGTGGAGATTACCGAAGAGGGCGCGGATAAACATATCGACAAGATGGCGAAGAAGTACTTGGGGGCGGACAAGTATCCCTATGCGCGACCGGGTGAGGTGCGCGTGCTTTACAAGATCAAGCCGGAACATACTACGGTGATGGAATAGTAGGGTCTCAGGATTTAGCTTTTAGCTTTTGGCTCTTAGCCTTCTGCTCAGGGGTCTAACCTTTCCGCATTCGACAAAAGCGCTTTTGTGGCTGTGTACGAAAACGGACAGTGTGGGTTAATCGTGCGAAACCAGTGACGAATGTTGGTCACAGAATTGTAAATTGCTGACAATACCTTGCTTCCCTTTCCTGCCTGGAAGCGTCCAAACATTAAGCGGTTGTTCTCTTCACGGGGAAGCTTCATTGCCCGGGCGGCATCCTGGACTGTCCCGGGAACTTCGAAGCAGCCTTTGGCGTATGTACTTGGAAAGGGCGGAGCGTCAGGCTTGGCTCGTCTTTGTCGGAGGAGTTTATGGAAGTTGCGAAGAATGGTCATGACGGTTTGCAGAATGTCAACGTAATGAACAACATCTCAGTGCACCAGGTAGTAAAGGCAGCGCACGATGAGTTGCGACAATTGTTACAGCAGCGCGCAGAGATCATGAAGCGCATCGGTACGGTGAAGCAGACGATCACCGGGCTGGCGGATCTGTTCGGCGAGGACGCGCTCGGTGAAGAATTGCTCGACCTGATTGACCGCAAGCCAAATGGTAGACAGCCTGGCTTTACCAAGGCATGCCGGCGAGTCCTGATGGAAATTCGCCGTCCCCTGGGAGCGCGGGAGGTATGCGCGGAACTGGAACGGCAGGCTCCGGCCATTCTGGCGCGGCACAAGGATCCGTTGGCGTCGGTGACCACGGTGCTGAACCGTTTGGTGGATTATGGCGAGGCACGAAGCTTGTCGAACGATCGCGGACGGCGAGTTTGGGAATGGGTCAGCGAGGGTGAGCAGGCCGCGGCGCAGGGTGTGATGCGAGCGCGTACGGCATAGAAAACAGATTCCTGGTCAAAAGACTTTGGCCAGAACAATTGAGCCCCAGCGAGCAAAACTGCTTGCCGGGGTTTTTCTGTTGAGCGAATGTTCTCCACTCAAGAAGAAACAACCGCGTTCAGAATACGCGCCACAGCTCAACTGGCAGCAGCTTCAAGCGGTGAGGCATCCTGCACGCGATCTTCTCCGGGCAGAGGGATGTCAGCCAGCACTCGCGTCCCGGATCCATTGGATTCAATTCTCATTTCACCGTGGAACTGCCGCAAGCGCTCCCGTAATCCCCGAATTCCGAGCCCTGAACCACGCGACTGAATTTCCGCCATGCGCGTTGAAGTGATGCCTTTGCCCTCATCGCTAACTTCAATGTGCACGCCGTCGGAATCGCGACTGATACTGATTCGTGCCGTCTTGCTCCCCGAATGACGATGGACGTTCGTAAGGCTCTCCTGCACCAGCCGGAAAACGGCGAGTTCCACATCGGCTGGCAGCCTCCCCACAGTTTCCGAAACATTGAGTTCAATGGCGAGTCCACTCCGCTCGACCAGGCCTTGCACGTACCAACTCAAGGCCGAACGCAGTCCGGTTTCGTCCAGCAGGGGCGGATGGAGCAGGTATGAGGTTGTTCGTATTTCCTGATGCAGCTGTTGCACCAGCTCACTGATTTGCTCACCGGCATCGGACAGAACAGGGGCTACATCTCCTACGTCACCCATGAACTGCGCGAGGTTCAGACCCAGCACGGTCAAAGTCTGGCCCGCGCTGTCATGCAACTCGCGCGCGATCCTTCTCCGTTCCTCATCCTGAGTTTTCATCAGCCGCAACGAAAGATCGCGAACCTGCTCCGCCTGCTTCAGCACGTCCGCGTTGCGCTCCTCGAGTTCCCTCGTACGAGCGCGGATGAGCTTAGGCAGATCAAGCCTCAAGTCCATCGGCGCGAGCGTACATCCGAGGCAGTCACCGTTAGAGCCGGTTGGGGCCGTCAATTGGGCGGCGCGACCAATCTCGATATCTCCTCATCCCGCCAGCATGTCGCGCCGATCTCGGGAAGCACTTCACCCAGCGCTTCGATTAGTCGCGCGGTGTGCTCCGTTTTGCCGATGGAGATCCGCACCCAGCCTTCACAACCGTAGTCTAGCGAGCGGTCGTGTACCAGAACACCTCTCGCGTCCATCTTCCTTACGAACGCCTCATGCGAAGGACCAATATTCGCCAGCAGGAAGGCGGCTTCGCTAGGGCAACAGGAAACGTTCCACCGCGCAAGTTCCCGCCTCACCTGCTCCCGTCCTCGGCGAACCTGCTCCACGTATTCACGAACGTACCCCGCATCGGCCAACGCGGCGGGCAAACAGGCTAGAGCTACCGCGTTCACGTTGAAGGGGGTCGTGACCCGCCGAATCTGGTCGACATGTTCGGCGTTGCCGGCAAGCACTCCCACGCGCAGCCCCGCCATCCCGAAAGCCTTCGAGAATGTCCGCGCCACAAACAGGTTTGGGAGGCCTCGTCGCCACGAGCCGAGCATTGTCTTTCCGTAGTATTCAAAGTAAGCCTCATCGATCAGGACGGCCGCATCAGGCGCCCGGCGCGCAATTTCGGCGAGTGTCTCGCCGCTCACAACAGTTCCCGTGGGATTGTTCGGGTTCGCAATTGCGATCAAACGCGTACGCGGATTGATCCCAGCTGTCAGCCTCTCCAGCGGAAATCCGAAATTCGCCTCACACGGAACGTTTACGATCCGCGCTCCCGTCGCCGCTATCGAAGTTTCAAACGTGACGAAAGTTGGGACGACCAGAAGCGCTTCGTCCCCAGGATCGAGGAACGTCTCTGCAAACAGGTGAATTCCCTCGTCGGCCCCGTTGGTGAGCAGTACCTCGGTCGAATCGAGGCCAAGGTGGGACGCCATCAGCGCCTCTATCGGCTCACGCTCGCGGTAGTAACCGACGTCGTTCACCGTGAGCTCTCGCAAACGGGCCAGCACCTGCGGTGAGCAACCCGCGGTGTTCTCGTTGAGGTCGAGACGCAGCCCCGGACGTGCAACTAGTGGTGATTGGTACGCTGGAAGACTCCGCACGGATTCGCGCGCCTTGAGCATGACGATCTCTTGCGGAGCTGAATTCGCCACGTCCCTGATTGGCGAATCCCGACCGCTCTCCGCTATTTCTCAATCCTCTGTAGCCGGAAGAGTAAGGTCCCCCAACCCAATTTGGAGCGCATTTGCACGGGTGTATGGTTCGCATCGTCGGAGTACCACACCCACACTTTGCCTTTTGATTGCAGCGGGCCAGAGGTCGCTTCGGCAGTCACCAGCACAGTATGAAATGTCCCGGCCGGCACTTTGATCTGCTCACGCTTATCGACGCTGGCGCGCACCATTGTTGTCTTGCCGTCGCTGATTGGGAACCCGTACACGCTTCCCACCTCCAACGGAAGCGACTGCAGGTAATAAAACCCAGTGATGACGTCGGTCGCGCATCCTGGCATATCGGTTTCAACGTGTTTGGGCTCGCCGGTTTTCAGGTTCTTCTCGTCGAGCACGCTTTTCTTGCGCGTGTAATCGAAGTGGATCGATGTCTCGCGCTTGTGTGTGCCCTCTTCGCTGTGTTTGAAAATTGAAACGGAACAAAATGTCCGTGGATCGAAATGGGACTCAAAGCGGTCGTGCACGGGAAAGATTACGTTGACCGCTCCCTGCGACTCCGCAGACGCCACCACCTTCCTATCGTTGCCCGCCGCCTCCATCCTCACGTAGGCGTTACCTGCGGTGATCAAGTGCCACTCCGCCGAGAAAACGTAGCTCTGGTTGTCAGGAAATGGATAGTTGGGGCGAGGCGGTGTGATCTCTTTTGGTGTTTGGCCGATGGAGGCTGTCGGTGCTCCCTGATTTCCCTGCAGGAGAGTCACAAACAAACACAGCAGCAAAGCAGTTGCGAGCGCGCACAACAGGCGGTCTGGGCGGGCAACGCTCAGCAGGGCTCTCCTCTCGACCCACAGCGGAAAGAATGTCGACTCAGACTACTACACTAACGGATGACGAGCCTGGCCAGCAGGATGGCCAGCATCACAATACACCCGATGGCTGCTTCGTATTCTCGATGCTTCCAATATCGCTCGGAAGAGTAATATCCGCGAGCATTTCCATAAGGCGTGAGCCGCGGAAAGAGACGGGGCACGTGCCGCGCGTAGTCGTCATACTCGGGAAACGCACTTCGCAGATAACGTTCCTCTCCCGCTACAACCGGCACGTAGATCAAGATTAAGGTCAGGAACATGATCGCGACCACCCACCAACTACGCGCGCCGATCGCGAATCCGGCCGCCAGCAGCAACGAACCGAGGTACAGCGGGTTGCGCGTGTACGCGTATGGGCCGCTGGTGGTGAGCTTTTTGTCTTTCTGTACGTGCCCAGAGGCAAAGCCGCGCAGAAGAAGCCCGGGAATCATCACCAGCGCGCCGATAATCAGAGAAGTTCGCGTCGGCCGGGCCAGCCAGACAAAGAATGCTGCCGACAGGAAGCCCACCGGAATGCGAATCCGCCGCGCAACCCGTGCCCACGTCCAGCGTACTTGCTGGTTTACTGGTTGTGAAGGGTTATTCACGCGGCTCCCTGAAGAGCTTCCGTGCCGCCGTCACTACTTCTTGCGGAGCTATCTCCAGCAACCCCTGCTCGGGCTCGCGATGTCTAGTGTGATCGGTAAGGCTGCTTGCGCTCCGCAGTACAACCGACTTCGTGCCGAATGGTCCGTTGCGCGCCGGATTCGTTGGCCCGAAGATCGCTACCACCGGAACCTTCAACGCCGCCGCCAGATGCATTGGGCCTGTGTCGCCGCCAATAAAGAGTCGAGCGCGGCGTGTCAGCGAAATCAGTTCCGCGATCGAACAAGTCACCTTTCGCGCGGCGCCTTCGCTCGCGGCTTCGACCGCTTTCGCGAGTTCTTCTTCCCCGGGACCATAGTTGATCAGGGATTGGATTCCTTCGCGAGCGAGTTCTTTTGCCACAATTCCATAGCGCTCGACGGGCCACTGCTTGGCTCCCCAGCCCGCTCCGGGATTGAGGATTACAAATTGGGCGGCTCCGATCAGACTGTCGATTTTCTTTTCAGCGTCAGGGTCCGTCGGGAATTCGACATTGGGCGCGCTTGAGTTCCATGCGGGTCTCCCGTTCGGCAGCGAACTTCCCCGCGACGAATTCTCTGGTCCGGGTGAACGCCGTATCGCTTCCCGCGCCAGACTCAGTGCCTGCTCCACTACATGTTGGCCGTTCGTCCCAATCTGCCGGGTATAGAACATGCTGGCCGCATTTTCGCGCGGTTGCACGTCGCCATACAATACGGGTGCGCCCGAGCATCTTGCCAGCAGAGCCGATCGGACTGCGCCCTGAAAATCGATTGCCGCGTCATATTCCACGCCGCGCAGTTCGCTCAGACCCACCGCAATCTGCTGCCAGGAATGAAACGAAACCGGCGACCCCCGGAACTGCCCCAGATTCACCGTGTGCACGCGGTCGGCAAGCGGACGCTCTGGCGCTCTTCGTCCGGCGCGTGGATAACGCAACGTGCATAACAACTCCGCCCAGCGCTCGTCGATGAGCCATCCCAATTGCATGTGCGGAAAAGCCTCGCGAAGCGCGGCCACGGCCGGCAGGGTGTGAATGATGTCTCCCATCGCGCTGAGCCGCACGACGAGCAGGCTGCGAAACCTCGGCGAGACGCCGACTTCAAACGCGGCGCTCATCGCTGCCCCGCGCGCTTTGGCACTTTGAGTCTCGACTTGATGATCGCCGTCGCCGAATGATCCTTTGGGTCGCCGACGATTGCCACCTGCCCGCCGCAGGCTTCTACTTGCTCGCGTTCGGGCACGCTCGCAACCGTGTAGTCCGTACCCTTCGCCTGAAAGTCAGGGCGAATTTCGCGAATGATCGCGCGCACATCTTTCTCGCCAAAAATTACGACCGCGTCAACGTCGCTCAGGGCGGCGAGAATCTCCGCGCGTTCTTCCGCCGGCATCACGGGCCGTCCGAGGCCCTTCAGCGCGCGAACGGAACGATCGCTATTGACCGCGACCACCAGCTTGTCGGCGAGTGCGTGTGCCGCGTGCAGATAGCGGATGTGCCCCACGTGCAATACATCGAAACATCCGTTGGCCAGTGTGACGTGTTCTCCCGCTCGCCGCCAGGCACGCACGCGACGCCGCAGTTCCGCGCGCGAAACGATCTTCGACTGCTTCGATTTACTCAAGGGCTGATTGACTCAATGTTCCCGCGCAACCGGCGGGGCTTTCGCGAGAACGTCCAGCAGCTCCTGCTGGCTCACGGTGGCCGTGCCGCGCTTCATCACGACGATTCCGCCCGCGTAGTTGGCAAGGTGCGCGGCCTCCTCGGCCGTCGCTCCCGCCGCCAGCGCGGCAGTGAACGTGGCAATAACCGTATCTCCTGCGCCGGTCACGTCGGCCACCTCGTCGCTCCCATAGATCGGAATATCCACGGCTTTATGCCGCCGCGGGAAGACCAACATTCCGTCCTTGCCGCGCGTGATGAGCAGGGATTCCAGATTCATCTCACCTGCAATCTGTTCTCCCGCGCTAGTAAGGCTATCCCAATCGCTCCCAATGCGGATGCCGAGCGCCTCTTCCACTTCCGACTCGTTCGGAGTAGCGGCAGTGATCCCACTAAACTCCAGCATGCGATGCCGAGAGTCCAGCATCACGGGAACCTTCTCGAGGCTGCGCTTTTCACGAATTCCATTAAGCAGCGCCGGCGTCGCCGCCCCGTAGCCATAATCGGAAACGAGCAACGCGTCCGAGGCCCGCCCATACTCTCGCGCGGCCAGTATCAGTTCGCGCCGCAAATGCGAATTCGGAGTCTCCGACGGCTCGCGGTCCACCCGGACCACCTGCTGTCCCGCCGTGTGCGCGAATCCGGCCAGAATCCGCGTCTTTGTCACCGTGGGATAACTCTTGTCTTTCAGAACTCCGCTCACGGGAATGCGTTTATGCCGAAAAGCGCGCAATAGCAATTTCCCGGGTTCATCTTCCCCAACAACTCCGACAGGCAACACGTTCACTCCGAGGTCAGCGAGGTTATAGATCGCATTCGCTCCACCGCCCGGGACGATTTTGCGGTCACAATGCCGCAGGATGAGCACCGGCGCTTCGCGCGACACACGCGAGATCTCCCCAAAAACAAACTCGTCGGCGACCAGATCCCCGAGGACAGTGATGGTGACCTTGGGGAATGACTCAACGATCTTGCGCAAACGGTCGTTTTCTTTGGCGTGTTTTGTCATCTTTCAGATGTTCGATTCGGGACGATTCCTAAAGTCCGGACTCGCATTTTCCGGCAACTGAAGATTCTCTCACGAGCGGCCCTCTCACTTCCTGATTCTGGCCAGGATGGTATCGACGATGTCATCCGGCTGCTCGATCGAGAGATTCAGTTTCGCCACGGAAATCGGCTTCAATTCGTCTGCGAGCGGGCCGAGGTTGACCATGTCTTTCTCGGTGGACAGAAATCCGCCGGCGCTTGACTTCGCTTGCGCCGCCTTTAGCCGCTTCACATCTCTTCTTCGGTAAGAATAATGGTCACGGAACGCGATCTCCGCCGCGGGAACAATTCCGGCTGATCGCACTTGGGCGAAAAACTGCGCCGGACCTGCGATACCACAAAACACGACGGGCGATCGCGACGCGCCATCCACGACAATGTCCCGTTTCATCCTCCTTACCGGCTTGCCGCGCAGCTTCGCCTGGTCTACCGCAACTCCCGCCGGCAGTACGATCGCATCCGCGCGCTCGAGCGATGACACCGGCTCCCGTAACCTACCCACGGGCAGAAGGCGGTCTTCAAACTCTTGCCCAGTCATCAGCACGATATCGAAGTCCCGCGCCAAGGAACGATGCTGGAAGCCGTCATCCAGAATGTGAAGCTGCGTTTCGAACCTCTTCTCCGCCAGTTGGCCTGCTTCGTATCTGCTCTCGCCCACGATTACTGGCACTCCGAGCCTGCGAGCAATCAGCAGCGGCTCATCGCCGAAATCTGAAGCGCTGCCGCCGGGTTCGACGACGAGAACACCGCGTGTCTTTCGCCGATATCCGCGGGACAGAACGTCGAAAGGAATACCCCGCGCCTTGAGCAACTCACCCAGCGCAATCACAAACGGAGTCTTCCCCGAACCGCCGGTCGACAGGTTTCCCACACTCACTACCGGCCGCTGTAAGCGATGCGGCCGCACGAAGCCACGATCGTACAGGCGGTTCCGCAGCCCGCTGGCGGCCCCGTAGATTCCGGTCAGTGGATTCATCATCCGGCCCGATCCGTGCGCGGAGTGGCTCCGCCCGCTTTGCCCATCAGTTCCTTGAGGGCCGAAATCGTCCGTGCGGTCGCTCCACGCTGCGACTCGAGCGCTGCCAATGCGTTTCGGCCCAACTTCATCCGCTCGTCTGCGTTGTCGATCAGCTCCATGAAAACCAGCGCCAGTTCTGCCATTCCCACCACGCGCACCGCATTCCGGCTCAGGAAAAAATCGACGATGTCACGGAAGTTTTCGTAGTGGTTGCCGGTGACAACGGGCACGCCAAACATCGCCGGCTCCAAAATATTGTGGCCGCCGCGCGGCACCAGGCTTCCCCCAACGAACGCCACCGTAGCCAGGGAATACAGCGCGGCCAATTCGCCGATGCTGTCGAGCAGCAGCACACCGCCTGCCAACGGCTCACCGCTCCACAGCGATCGTCTAGCAGAACGAAATCCAAGCTGATCGACCAGCGCAGCCACTTCGGCGAACCGTTCCGGATGCCGTGGCGCAAGAATCATGACCGCCTTCGGGTGCGTCGCCAGAATATTGCGGAACGCCGAGAGCAGCAGCCCTTCCTCTTCCTCGAGCGTGCTCCCGCAAACAAGAATCGGTCCCGTTCCCGTCCGGTCGAACGCCGCGCGCAAACTGGCCACAATCGATGGCTCCGCAGGCGGCGCTACATCAAACTTGAGATTTCCACTCACCGAAACCTTTGCTGCTGCCGCGCCGACCTCAACCAACCTCCGCCGGTCTTCTTCCGTCTGCGCCAGGAAAAGGTCGACGTTGGTCAGAACCTTGGGCAGCCAGAACCGCAACCGCTTGTACCCGGGAAGTGATCGATCGGAAATTCGGCAGTTGATGACAGCGATACAAGCGCCGTCTTTCCTGGCGAGTCGCAGGAAGTTGGGCCAGAATTCCGTCTCCGCGATCACACAGAGCTCAGGCCGCACCGCTTCAAGATACGGGCGCACCGCAAACACAAAATCCAGCGGAAAATAAAAGACATTTTCCTGTCCGAACTTCTTGGCCGCCAGCCTTTGCCCCGTACTCGTCGTGGTCGATACCAGCACCCGGTACTCCGGGAATTCGTCCCGCAGCGACTCAATCACACCGCTCGCCGCCACTACCTCACCTACCGAAACGGCATGCACCCAGATTCTTTGTCCCTCTGGGAACCGTAAAAGATGGGGGGGCACGTTTCCGAATCTGTGCCACATCCCTTCCCGATACTTGCCGTGACGCAACATCTGCAGCAGCCAATACGGGATCGTCACGAGCAGGAAAAGAGCAAGCAGCGCGCTGTAAAACAAATACATGAAGGAAGTTCCATTCTAACTGCCAACCCGCAGCCCCGCCGCGTGCCCGACTGCGAGTTTCGGAAACGAGCAGGCGATTCCAGCGTCCGAGTCCGCATCCTATAATTCACGTATGCACAAATCTTTTCTTACGCAGGCACAGGGTGTCTGTCTCTGCGCCTCAGTTATCGCTCTTTTGGCCGCCTCTCAACCCGCCAGCGCCGCCAAGGACTTCGTCATGCCCGATGCGCATCCCGCCCACACCTACCCTGCCCATGACGAGCATCCGATGGAGAAGGTCACAATTGCCGTCGATCCATACGACGTCGAGTACAAAGCGTCGATTTTCACTGTCAATTACCGGAATTATGGTCTTCTGCCTGTCTTCTTTGTCGTCTCCAATAACAGCGACCAACCTGTCGCACTCACAGACATGCAGGCCGCGCTGGTGACGATGAATCGCAGCAAACTCTTTCCTCTTGGCACCGACGATCTCGTGCGCCGCCTTTCGCACCCCTCACGCAGTGCCACTGGCGCGAAGCCAATCCCACTCCCCATCCCCGGCAGCAAGAAAGTGAAGGGCGCCATCAGCCAGAAGACGATGGATGAGATCGATCGATCGCAGTTTGCCGCCCGCGCCGTCGAACCACATTCCACGGCTCGCGGCTTTCTCTTTTTTGACGTCTCGGATATTTCCAATCCGCTCGCCGGCGCGAACTTCTATCTCACCCAGGTGCGCGACGGCAAGGGCAACGATCTTATGTATTTTGAAATTTCGCTGGAGAAATACCTCAGCGCGCCGCAGAACGCCTCCGAAGAGAAGAAGCCGTGAAATAATCTTCCTCTATGGTGGCGACCACAGCTTTCTCAGAAGCTCTTCTTGCTCGTTATGAGCCGGTCATTGGACTCGAGGTTCACGTTCAACTGCTGACCGAATCGAAGATCTTCTGCTCGTGCTCAACGCACTTCGGCGACCCGCCGAATTCGAACGTCTGCCCGGTCTGCCTGGGCATTCCGGGAGCCTTGCCGGTGCTGAATCGCAAGGCCGTTGAATTCGCGACGCTTGCCGCCATGGCGCTGAACTGCCGCATCAACGAAACTTCCATCTTCGCGCGCAAGAACTATTTTTATCCCGATCTGCCTAAGGGCTACCAGATCTCGCAGTACGACAAGCCGGTCGCCGAGCATGGATTCATCGAGATCGAAATCGGCGGCGCGAAAAAGAAAATCGGAATCACCCGTCTTCATCTCGAGGAGGACGCCGGCAAGAGCCTCCACGAAGGATTCTCTGACGCGACCACCAAAACCGCGATTGACCTCAACCGCACCGGTGTGCCTTTGGCCGAGATTGTCAGCGAGCCCGACATGCGTTCGCCGGAAGAGGCCTATCAATACCTGATACGCCTGAAGGAGATCATCCTTTACACCGGCGTGAGCGACTGCAACATGGAAGAAGGCTCTTTGCGCTGCGACGCCAACATCAGCGTGCGTCCGCGCGGGCAAAGTGAGTTCGGCACAAAAACCGAAATCAAGAATGTGAATTCGTTTCGCTTTATCCGCCAGGCGCTCGAATATGAAATCGAGCGTCACATCTCGGTGATCGAGTCCGGCGAGAGAATCGTCCAGGAAACCCGCCTCTTCAACGCCAAAGAAGGCCGCACCTACAGCATGCGCTCGAAAGAGCAGGCGCACGACTACCGCTATTTTCCGGAGCCCGACCTGCTCCCGCTCGTCATCGACGAAAAATGGCGGTCGAAGATCCGCGCCGCATTGCCCGAGCTTCCTGAAGCCCGACGCCTGCGCATGATGAAGGATTACGCGATCACTGCGGGAGACGCCTATACGCTAACCGCGACTCGCGCGCTCGCCGATCAGTTCGAGTCCGCGGCCCGCGCAGCAAGAAACCCCAAGCGCGTCGCCAATCTCGTTCAAAGCGAACTGATAGGCCGGCTGAAGGCGCGGTCAGTGGAACTTGATCAATCGCCGATTTCGATGGCAGGCGTAACCGCCTCAGCCGATCTCGTCGAATCGGGCGCCATTTCCGGCAAGATGCTGAAAGACCTCTACGATCTCTGTTTCGAGCGCAACAAAGATTTTCCGGCCGTCTACGAAGAAGAGGGCCGACCTGAGCAGTCTCGCGATACTTCTGCATTAGAGAAGCTGGCTGACGAACTGATCGCCGCGAATCCGAAACAGGTTGAGCAATACCGCGCTGGCAAGAAGACCATGCTCGGATTTTTCGTAGGTCAAATCATGAAGGCGTCAAAAGGGCAGGCGAATCCGCAGTTGGTGAATGAAGTTATTACAAAAAAGCTAGAAGGGTCGTAGCGCCGAGAAGCTGAGCTTTCCACCCTATTTGGTCATCCCCGCGTTCTTCAAGATCTCATCCGCGTAGTAATTCGTCACCTTGGCGTCATCGCGCAAGCTCTCGTAGTAAGCGGCCTTTAACAACTGCTCCCTCCGGTCGCGCAGCTGCTGCCGGATCGCCTGCTGCACACGCGGATCGTTAAGGTCGCGCTGCCCGGCCGGCTCCTTCTGGATCAGCCTCACGATCATGTATCCATAGGTTTGGTGGTTCGCCGGATTGATGATCGGAATAATCGGCGTGTATTGTCCCGGCTTCAGCTTCAAGACGGCATCCCGCGTCGCCGGATCGACTCCCTTCAGTGCCGACTCCGGCACCATCCCGAAATCGCCGCCGTTGTTGGCCGTCTCCGGATCTTCGGAGTTGCTCATCGCCAGTGTCGCAAAGTCGTCGCCGCTATCCAGCTTATTGGCGATCATCTGGATTTTCTTCCGCGCCTCCGCGTCGTTCTGCGCCTTGTTCTGCATATTGCGGACCTGCGGACCGACACCCGATGTCACCACGATTTTCGAGAGGTGGTACTGCGGCTCGATCAGGTTGAACTCCGCTTTGTGATCGTTGTAATACGCCGCCACATCCTGATCGGTAATGTTGATGTGCGAGGTGATTTCTTTATTGAAGACCTTGTCCTGGGTCAGGGAACGACGCAAATCGCGCTTGAAATCGTCGATCGAGATCTTCTTCTCTTCCAGACGCTTGTTGAACTGTTCGACGCTGTAGGGAGACTTGATCTCGTTGAGCTTCCGGTCCACTTCCTCGTCCGTCGCCAGCAATCCAAGCTTTTCCGCGCGCCGCATAAGGATTTCGGTCTGGATCAGCTCATTCAGAATGCTGAGCCGCAGGCTGACCGCCTGCTCGCCGCTCGGCTGCTGCTCGGAGCCCGATGTCTGATTGGCGTAGTACTTGTCGACCTCGCTGCGATAAATCTTGCGGCCATTGACGGAAGCCATCACATCTCCGCCAACGCTGTCGTGGTTGCATGCCCACAATCCAATCAGTAAGAACGCGCTTGCGATAGCCATGCCGGCCCGCCGAAAGCCCGGCTGCATGCGAGTTTTCAATTCCACCTCCACCCTCCAACTGCTGATTTCACGGTTGCGTATGTGTGCTTAATCATTGAGAAGCGGTGCCCGCTGATGCCTTGGCATCAGCGCTCGCCGGCCTATGTTTCGGCGGATCGACGCCCGCGTCTCTCAAGGCCTGGTCGAGTACCTCGCGAACCTGTTCGACGGGCACAGCTCCGTCCAATTTCTGCCCGTTGACGAAGACCGCCGGTGTGGCGTTCACTCCCAGTTCGTCGCCCTCTTTCAGCGAAGCGCGGACTGCCTTGTCGTCCTGCGCCTTGAGGCAAGCCTGGAGCTTCGTGTTGTCGACTCCGTGCGTTCGTCCCTGCCCTTCGGCGAGCCGGTCGAGTTCCGCATTCTCTCCGTCGCGCCCTTTGGCCGACACGGCGCGCTGATTGGCATGAAGGTAGTCCGCATATTCCCAATACGCGTCGGGCGATTGCGCGGCCAGGCAATTCGCGTCGATGGCAGCATGCACCGCCCATGGGTGAATCTCTTCCAGCGGATAATCCTTGTAAACGATCAGCACGCGATCTCCGTATTCCTTGTAAATCTCCGGGAACAGCGTTGCATGCATGCGCGAGCAGAAAGGGCACTCGAAGTCGTCATAGCTGACCATCACGACTTTTGCGTTCTTGTTGCCACGCGTGGGCCGCCCACTCCAGTCGATCTTCTTCATCGTCTCCAGATACGGATCTTTGCTCAAATCCATCTTGGTGATGCGCACGAGCGTCTTGTGATCGCGCGAGAGCAGAAAGTCGTAAGGTTGCTTCTTGTCTTCGCTGACAAAGGTAATCGTAAGCTCGTCGTAGTTTGCGAAATCGCTGGCGCGCAGGCCGCTCAGTGCCAGTTTTACGTCCGGTGGCAGGGAATAGTGGACGCGCACTTGCCGCTCAATCTGCAGTGCCAGTTCGCCGGAAGGCACAGGCCCCAAAGATGTAGAAACCGACGACGCAGGAGCACTCTTAGCCGCTGCTCCTGAGGGCGGGGCCTGAGCCGAGCAGCCCAGACAAATCGCCAAAAGAACAATAAAGGCGCGACGAACCATCATAGAAAGAAGCCACCTGAACATGCTGGATACGCTCGATTATCTCACGCCCGCGCGTGTGGCGCGGCATTCCTGCCCGCGGTTGCATGAGCCGAAATGTTGCAGGTAGGGGCGCGAAAGCAGTCTGGGCCATCACAATATAGTGACGGTCCGCGCAGCACCCTTTCGTAGTTCTTCCGCCGAGAGCAACTGGTTCATCGATCCCGACCGGAATCCCTCCAGGTCGAGCGTGACAAACTTGAATCCCAAGCCTTTGAAGATCGCGGTGAACTCGCGCGCCATCTCTTCAGTCAACGCTCGGCTGAGTTCGTCGCGCGCGATCTCAATTCTGACGATCTCCCCGTGGTGCCGGACGCGAAACTGCCGGAATCCAAGGCCACGCAGCGCATCCTCGCCACGTTCAATCACGTTGAGCGCCTCCGGCGTGACTGCGCGCCCGTATTCCATACGCGATGAAAGGCACGCCGACGCCGGCTTCTCCCAAACGCGCAGTCCACTCTGCCGCGCCAGTTCCCGAATCTCCATCTTGGTCAGCCGCGCTTCCAGCAACGGTGCCAGCACATGATGAGCCTTCGCCGCCTGCTGGCCGGGCCGGAAATCGCCCTCATCGTCAGCGTTTAGGCCGTACGCAACGACCGTAAAGCCGCGCTCTTCACGAAATCTTTCGAGGACTGTGAACAACTCATCCTTGCAGTGAAAGCAGCGCATCGCGTCGTTGCGTGCATAAGCCGGATTCTCCAACTCCCGCGTCTCGACTACCTCGACAGGAATGTGCTGCTCACGGGCGAATGCCAGCGCGTCTTCGAGGTGCGTGCGCGCCAAACTTGCGGAATCGGCAATGACCGCCAGCATGCGCTCTCCCAGAACCTCCCGCGCGGTCCACGCCAGAAAGGCAGAGTCCACTCCGCCGGAGTAAGCCACAATCAACCCCGGCCGCGAGGCTATTAATTCGCGCAGTCGCGAGGCTTTCTCATCGATATTGGGTGCGGCATTCACTTTCTGCATTGTAGTGGATCATCCGAGACCCGAATTGCAGCCGGCAGCCTGAGCCGAGAAGAATTCCTTAGTGCGCCTTCGTGTCCATTGTGGTGACGCCTCTTGCATCTCTCTGATCCAAATCTCCAAAGAAGCTCCTAATACAGCCTCTCCTGCCGTTTCAAATTTCCGAAGCTCGCGACGTTCGCCAAGGTGAAGCTAAACCTGTACTGGTTCTCGTTACGCACCGCCCCCAGTGCAAATCTACGGTATTCGAGGCTCAGCCCGCAGCAATCCCAGTTGTAGCTTGCCTGCGCGGTCGCATATTGCAGGTTTCCCTGATTCGAGTCGAATCCAAAGCTCGCCGCCGCGCTAAGGCCGGGCTTATTCAATTGCCCATACCCCGCCAGCACCCGGAACTGGTGAAAGCTCGTCAGCAGCGATCCCGGCGCGGCATCCAGCACGCGTAAAAAGGCATCACCGCCGCCAATCGTGAATGGCCCGTAATGATAGTTCACCAGCGCCGTGCTGCCATTGATCTGCCCGGTCTTCGTATCGTAGTCCAGGTCCCATTCTGTATTCGTCCGCAGGCTCGTTTCCACTCGCAAGCGCGAAATGATCGGCGCAAAGTTCCGCCTGCGGTTCAGGAATGCGATCCCGGTAAAATCCGCGGTGCTCGTAAACACGTTGCGCACGTCTGGAACCAGCGCTCCTCCAAAGGTCGGATCGAAATAATATTTTTGCGCAATCTCCCAGCTCACCACCTCGCGCGGCCCGGTAGCGCAGGGCTGCTTGTCCGGAGGAGTCGGCGCCTCCCACGGAACCGCGCCTACCTGCGGAGGCCCGCCTACATTCAGCGTGCTCATCCCCTGCACGTTGCAGTCCGTGGCGTCGGGGTCAAGCCGCTTCGAATAAATGCGGTTCACCACCCCATACTCGATCTCGTTCGTATCCGAAAGCACATCCGTCGAATCGAAACGGACCACGTCGGCAAAATTGTTGACGCCTCGCACATACTCGTAGTGCATGCGCGGCTCGATCACATGTTTCCATTTCCGCCCGAGCCATGGGCGATCGAATACTTTCTCCAACGCCGGTGCCTGTACATCGAACGACGCCTCCAGCGACTTGCGATTCAGGAAGTTGTTCGAGGCCGTGTCGGCCACCGGATCCAAGGTCTGTGTATACGAGGTATCGCGAAGCGTGATCGCGGGCCGCAGGGACCATCCCCGCCACTGCACGGGCATAGCCAGCGACGGGCCGAGATCGAATCTTCCTACGAGCGCCGCGGTCCGAAACCCAAGCTGTCTCCGCTGTAGTCCTTCCGCCGCGCTGTCAAAGGACCAGTACAGCGGAGTATTGCCCAGCTGCCGCTCCTCGCCGCTGATGAACAGGCTCGGCATATGCAGGATGCGGATCAGTTCGGTTGACGTAATCGCAGTGCAACCGTTGTTCGTTCCTGTCTCAGGAACGCATACATCGAAGTTCTGATAACGTTCCGCCAGCGCGTTGAAATGAAAACCGTTGGTCGTGTTCGAGAGGAAAATTTGCGACTTCACTTCCGAGTCGATGGCCTGCGTATACACATCGGTGAACGCGATCCGATAGACGAACGAACTCAGGTAGTCGACGTTTGCAACCCCGCGCACTGTCCCAAAAGGATGATCGGCTTGAAAACGCGCATCCTCGCCGCCCTGGTTTTGCACCGAGCCACCTGTCAAAATGCCCCGGTCCACGACTCCCGAGTACTGAAACCAGACGTATGAACTTTCGCTCGGCCGCATCCGAAAAGTTCCTTGCTGTGCCCAACCGCGCTTCGAGTAGTATTCCGCGCCCAGCGTCAGATCCGTGCTCCGGTTCAGTACCAGATAGACCGAATCACCGGCAATGTATCCTTTTGTCGAAGAGTTCCCCAAACCCGGAATCATCAGGCCGCTCTGCCGCGTCTCCTGTACCGGATGGGATACGTAAGGAAAGTAAAAGATCGGAACTCCCATCACGCTGAATTCGCTGTCGTGAATTTTGGCCGTGCTGTCGACGTTCACGCTCATCTCGCGCGCCCGGAACTGCCACTTCGGGTGCGGCAAGTGGCACGTCGTCACTGTTCCCTGCCGGACGAGGTAATGGTCCGGTCCATTCTTCTCTACGATCCTGCCCGTGAAGGTGAACGGATTTGTCGTCGTCAGCACATACTGCGACCTGCGCCCCTTGAACCCGACCGCGCCCGTGACGTCATAAAACTTCCCAACCTGCGTCTGGATGTTGTACGTGCCGTGGCTCGCCTCGACATGTTCGTCATACGGGCCGCCTTCCAAGACCATGTGTCCTTCGAACTCGCACTCACCGGTATCCGAGTTGTAGCTGATCTCGTCCGCCTGCAGAATGTACGTCCGATAGTCGATCTCCGCCCTCCCGCGCAAGTGATAGACGGATCCGGTTTTCTCCTGTTCTACCGCTTTAATCGTGACCTCTTCCTGCACTTGGCCGCTGGCGACGGGGATTCCTGAGGGTGGCGTCTGGCTGGTAACTATCCGCGTGCAGAGAAGCAGGTGACAGAGCACCGACGCCGTGATAATGATTTGAGTGCGGGTAGTCATTCGCGCGTGGTCATGGCAAAACGATCATTCGCGGCGCTCATTGGCAGCTTGCGCAGGTCGTCTTGACACCTTGATCTGCGTGCACGTGCCTCCGCTTTCAGTGTGCTAAACGAGACGAGTCGACCTTAGCATGCTCGCGGCTGGCGAGGCAAAGTTCGGTCCTTTTTTGTGGTCTCAACAGGTTTTGCTCAGCCCGCTCTGGCTGGCATTCTCCGCGACCGCCAGGAAGACGATCTCTTGCGGAAGAAATTCGGCCGAGTAACGCGATGACCGGTTTGACGAACACGGCTGGCAATGGCGATCTCGCACCGCAGCCTCAGCTCACCGAACTTGGCGCGATAGAGACTCCTTCTGAAATTGCTCCCGAGACATCGCCTGAGTCCGAGCCCTGGCGCGACGAGGTTGCAGTCCGTCTCGCCCGCTATCGCGCCCGGCGCAAACCCCGTGCTCCACGGTACCCTTCTTTGCTTTTGCCGTTTGAATCGCCAGAGACGAGGCCTTGGTCGCCGTCCGTTCATCTGCAACCAGCCGCGGCACCCAATGAGCAAGATCCGGGACTCGAGGATACCCAGCCCGCAAATCTTCACCCAGCATCGCCCGACCACGGTCAACTTCCTTTAGCCCAGCCGCAAGAATCCGTGCCCTATCTTGCGCCCGAACCCAGCGCCAAGATCATCGAGTTCCCCCGTTCGGCAGCGATCCCTGTTTTCGAGACCAGCTCTCTCGCCGACCCCATCTTCGACCGTCCGCGCATCGTCGAAGCGCCTGAAGTCTTGCCTCCTCCGCCAGCCTTGGGAGGAATACTCATCGAACCTCCACCGGCGCCGAAGGTCGAGAATCGCCGCGCCGAGCGCGAGCTTCAATCCGCGTCGGCAGCCCGCCGCCTGCTCGCGACCGCGGTCGACGGTCTCATCCTTATCGCATCACTTTCTGGCTTTGCCGCGATTTTTGTCCGCTTCAACCCCGTTCGCGGACCGCTCCCGGTTTTAGCTGGTGTCGCTGGCGCTCTCGCCATCGCCCTCTGGTTCGTCTACCAATATTGGTTCATCGTCTACACCGGCTCGACACCCGGACTTCGCGCCGCATCCCTCAAGCTCGCCACGTTCGATGGTTCCCCTGCACCGCGCCGTCTGCGCCGCTGGCGCGTCCTGGCCTCCATGCTTTCAGGCTTCTCCGCCGGACTGGGCTATCTCTGGTGCTTCCTCGATGCCGATGCGCTCTGCTGGCACGACCGCATCACCCGCACACATCTACGCGTCAACGCAGCACCTCCTTCGTCCGCTCGCGCCGCAAACGCTCAGTAATAACTTTTCAGGCTGAGCAGAGTTCTCGTCATTTGGCCATGAAGGCCCTAAACACCAACAAACAAAAAAGGCCCCGGCCAACCTCGGCAGGAGCCCTTTAGACAAAGCAATACTAGCTAGCCTTCTTCTCACACCCGTCACAGCATTTCATGGCGGATTTCTCGCCCTTCATACCGCAGCACTTGCCATCGGCGCAGCCGCCCTGTTTCTTGCATTCGTCGGCGCAGGCCTTCATGTCTTTGCCTTTGCCTCCGCAGCAGGACTTGCCGTCCTTTTCGCACTTCGCGCCTTCTTTGCCACAGCACCCGGAACCCTTGCCGCAGCAATCCATGCCATCCTTGCCCTCGGCGCTGGCGTGATGCCCACACGTCATGGCACCCTTCTCGCCCTGTCCGTGATGGCAACAGCTTTTGGCTTCCGTCTTCGGCGTCGAGTTGGGATTCGATGTCGCTGGATTCTCCTGCGCCCACGCCATCAGCGAAAGCGCCAACACAACCGCAAATAATTTGAATTTCACATTGATCTCCTATGAAGTTATAAATTCGACGAGTCATGCGATATGGCTGGTCGCCATTCGCGCAGACGGGAATCAGCGGTGGGATCGCTCTAAACGCGGAGAATCATCCCGAGAATAGCGGGTGGAGGACTAAATACCGGGGTGCTATCGAAGGCGACATGCTTAGCAACCGGAGCACCGACGCTGATCTCAATGATCGTCGCAGGCGCTAAATCACGCGTCAGCTTTTGAACGTCACTGGCTGGCGCGGGCACGCTTTGCGGGCCCTGCCGGAAACAGCAACTGTGAGGATCGTCGCAGGCCGGTGCTGCCGAGGCGATCTCAAGCACGATCGTAGGTTCTACGTTGTGCAATCCGGGACAGCAAGGCTTCTTGGATTCCGCCTGCTGGTTCCCGTTCGAAGCACCATGATGGTGATGGCCGCCATGCGGCATATCCGCGACCATTTCATGGCCCGGACGCATGTGCCCGGCATGCATGGCCAGCATCGGAGCCAAGGCCAATTCGGCCCACGATGTAATGCCGATCAGCAATGCCACGGCAATCGATTTCCTCGCCATCTAAGAAAAGTCTGTCAAAGCCTGCCCCGGCCCACTGTGACCCAAATCACAGACCAGTGTGAACCTAAGGTCGGTGGCCACTCGTGGAAATCCCGCCGCCTAAACCCTTGACTGGCACTGTGTTGACTACACTAAGCTTTCAAACGCTGCCCGTAATTCTCCGAACTGAAACCTGTATCCTGAGGCCGTAAGTTTCTCCGGCGTCGCATGCTGGCTCGCCAAGAACAACTCATCCGCCGCCATCTTCCCGAACGCCAGCCCGAGGGCAAATCCTGGTACCGGGAAGATCGCCGGCCGCCCCAAAACCGATGCCAGGGTCTTCGTAAACTCCGCGTTCCGCACCGCCGAAGGCGCCACCATGTTCACCGGCCCGGACACCGATTCGGACGAAATAGCATGCAGAATTCCACCCACCATGTCATCGACGTGAATCCAGCTCCACCACTGCTTTCCAGACCCAATCCTTCCTCCAAGGCCCAGCTTGAATTGCGTCAGCATCTTTCCGAGCGCTCCACCCTTCGCGCTCAACACCAACCCCGTCCGCAGATTGACCGTCCGAATGCCCCCATCCGCGGCGATTCGGCTCGCCTCTTCCCACTCCCTGCAGACTTCCGCCAGGAAACCTTGCCCACCCGCACTCTGCTCGGTCAAAACTTCTTCACCTCGATCCCCATAGAACCCGACCGCGGACGCACAAACGAACACCTTTGGTTTGGACTCGGTCCATGGCAAAACGGTAGCCAGGTTGCGTGTCCCGCGCACGCGGCTCTCGCGGATCGCCCGCTTCTTGCCATTCGTCCAGCGTCCAGCGATGCTTTCCCCGGCCAGATGCACCACGGCGTCGAATCCAGACGCCATGCTGGCAACCAGCCCGGCACCGGCCTCCTTCGCCTTCGGATCCCAAGCGATCTCCGCCGGGCTACTGCGCCCGCGCACAAGACGAACAACCTGAACGCCCTGCGCCTCAAGCGCAGCTGAGAGTGCGGATCCAATAAGCCCAGAAGCCCCGCTAACTAAGACTCGATTCATGACTGCCCTCGCATAAACTATTACTATAGTTCTCCCCAGCGGTTATTTTCCCCCGCCGCCTCCTCAGCCCTCCCTGCGGTAAAATCCATCATGGCGACGTTGCGGGAACAAGTCGCGACCAGCGTGCTCACGGTGACCCGTTTCCGCGAGTTGATGCGGAAGCTGCGCGAAAACCGTCCCAACGACGACCTGAACCTCGTCAAACGCGCCTACGAGTTCTCCCAGAAGCATCATTCGGGTCAGTTCCGTGCCTCCGGCGAACCTTACCTCGTTCATCCCTTAGAGGTCGGCAACGTCCTCGCCGACATGCGCATGGACGCGGTCTCGGTCGCTGCCGGTCTCCTGCACGACTCGGTCGAAGATACCTCCGTCACCACGGTCGAAATCCGCCAGGAATTCGGCGAGCAGGTCGCCCACATCGTCGAAGGCGTCACCAAGATCAGCAAAATCGATTTCTCCAGCAAAGAAGAGGCCCAGGCCGAAAATCTCCGCAAGATGATGCTGGCCATGGTCGACGACATCCGCGTCGTTCTGATCAAACTCGCCGACCGCCTCCACAACATGCGCACCCTCGAGCATCTCGACCCCGAACGGCAGCGCAAAATCGCCCGCGAGACGCTCGACATCTACGGCCCGATCGCTCACCGCCTCGGCATGGGCAAGATTCGTGGCGAACTCGAGGACCTCGGATTCAAGTACGTCGATCCCATCGGCTACGAGCGCGTCCGCGCCGCCGTCGAATCGCGCCGCAAGGCCGGCGAAGCTTTCATGGCGCGCATCGAAACCACCCTTCGCGACGGACTCAAGGAAGCCGGCATCACCGGGCGTGTCGAAAGCCGCATCAAGCGCGTTTACAGCATTCATCAGAAACTGCTACGCCAGCGCATCAGCGTCGATCAGGTATATGACCTCTACGCCATGCGCGTGATCACCAACTCCGTACAGGATTGTTACGCCGTCCTGGGCATCATCCACAATCTCTGGCGGCCGGTTCCGGGGCGAATTAAAGATTTCATCGCCATGCCCCGCCCCAACCTCTACCAATCCCTCCACACCTCGGTCATCACCGAAACTGGCGAAACCTTTGAAATCCAGATCCGTACCGAAGAGATGCACAAAATGTGCGAGGAGGGCATCGCCGCCCACTGGAAATATAAAGACGGGCCGGTTTCCGCACAGGACGAGCAACGCCTCGCCTGGCTGCGACAAGTGGTCGAGTGGCAGCGCGATGTTTCCGATCCCAACGAGTTCCTCTCCACCCTGAAGGTCGATCTCTATCCCGAAGAGGTCTACACCTTTACGCCCAAGGGAAAGGTCCTTGTCCTGCCCCGTGATTCCACTCCAATCGACTTCGCCTACACCATCCACACGGAAGTCGGTCACGCTTGCACCGGGGCCAAAGTGAACGGCCGCATGGTTCCGCTGCGCCACAAACTCCACTCCGGCGACATCGTCGAAATCATCACTCAGCCCGGTCACAAGCCGAGCCGTGACTGGCTTGCCATCGTCAAGTCTTCCCGTGCCCGCAACAAGATCAAGCACTGGCTTAATGTTCACCAGCGCGAGCGCGCTATCGAAATTGGCCGCAAACTGATCGAGAAAGAAGCTCGCAAATACCGTATCTCGTTGAAGGATATTAAAGACCCCGATCTTCAACGCGTCGCCAGCGATTACGGCCTCGGCCGTCCCGATGACTTGATGGCTGGTATTGGATATGGCAAATATTCCGCCCGGCAGGTCCTTGCGAAATTAGCGCCGGCCGGTGCCGAACCTATTGCCGAGAATGAAGAGCAGGGTGGCATCCACGGTATACCGGGAGTTTTTCGCCGCGTCTTTGCCGGAGACTCGAACGCCATCGTCGTTAAGGGTCAGGGCGACCTGCTCGTCTACCGAGCCCGCTGTTGCAACCCGATTCGTGGCGAAGCCATCGTCGGCTACGTAACTCGCGGCAAAGGCATCGCGGTCCACTCCGTCAACTGCCCGAATGTAACCAATCTGCTCTATGAGCCCGAGCGCAAAATCGACGTCTTGTGGGCCGGAGACAAAGAAGGCCAGCCCGTCTCCTACCCGGTAAAGATCACGCTTCTCTGCGATGACCGTTTCGGCATGCTCAAGCAAATCACCGCAGTCATTAGCGACACGCACACGAATATCCGCGACATCTCAGCCCGCACCGCAAACGGTCAAGCTAATGTAGACGTGGTTCTCGAAATTGCCGACCTGAAGCATCTGCAGCGCATCATCGACGGTGTCCGGCAGATTCCTGGCGTTCACGACGTCCAGCGGCTGCAAAAGATCTGATCGAGTTCGCAGCCTTGGCGATTTGATCGGTGTTCAGCGTGCGATTGGGGAGTTCGGCTAGTGGCGGTGTCATCATCTCCTGAATCGCCTCCACGATCTCCTGAATCTGCGCATCGTGAGCTCCGAATTTATCTTCGAGGTCCCGAAGTTTCGCCATGATCTTCTGGCTCGTAGCCAATGCTTCACGCATGCGCACAAATGCGCGCACGACAAATATGCTCATCTCAACGGCTCTCTTCGAATTCAATACTGTAGCCGCCATAATTGCGCCGTGCTCAGTAAACGCGAACGGCTGATACCGTCGCCCACCGCGACGTAGACTGCGTTTCTTCCTGCGTTCTTCTGTCTCGTTCGAGGTCGCAATTTGCGACCTCAAATCCCGCTGCTGCAAGCGAAACACAAAGTCCATGGGAAACCGATCAGCATTGCGTTTTACCTGCTCATTGAGCCGCTTGACTTCAAATCCATACAATTCAGCCAGGTCGGAGTCAAGAATTACCTTTCTGCCTCTCAACAGCAGGATCTTCGATTCGACTCTTTTTGCCAGTATTGTGACTTTCCGTCTCATCTTCTACTCCACACTCTTGCCAATCTCTGTACCGATCCGTATTACCATCCGAGATTCGCGCTCGCATTGCTGTGATCCTGAACCTTCGCAAATGTGATGATTCGTTCATCATTATGCACTGGATGCATTTACTTCACCTTTGAGGTCGCACATTGCGACCTCAAACAAGTTTTCAAAGAGGCGTTCCGAGCGTAAAGGGTTGATCACTCTTGTTCGCCTCGCGCCGCGGGCTACGCGACTCGCATAACATGGGGATCGCCGACGATGATCTTTAGCAGCGAAACCGAGTCTAGATTTGGGCTTGGGCTCGCCTGCCTAATCATAGTTGCCTCTGTTGTCCGAATCCTTCTCTCCTACGGCACAACAGCGCAGGCTTTCGACGAGCCCTGTCATGTGAGTGCAGGAATTGAGTTCCTTAATCGCGGAACCTACACCCTCGATCCCGTACACCCCACGCTGGCGCGAATTGCGATCGGGCTGCCTCTGCTATTCTCCGGTGAACGCTATCCGCACCTTTCCGACAGTGATCCTGGGCTCAATGACTACAACGTCGTGGGCAATCACATTCTGTACGATTCCGGCCATTTTGCGCACAACCTGCTCTTAGCCCGTCTTGGCGTGCTTCCATTTTTTGTCTTGGGCGTGTGGATTGTGTATCGATGGGCGACGCACGCAAGCGGAAAGCTGGCCGCGGTTGTCGCTGTCTTTCTTTTCTGCACGGCACCGGCAGTGCTCGCATTTTCCAGTATCGCCTACACCGACATTGTCGCCGCCTCAACCCAACTGGCGGCCATGTTTTGTTTCGCGCTCTGGTTGGAGGCACCGAGCTGGAAAAGAACCGTTTGGCTGGCCTTCGGTTTGGGGCTTGCCTTTCTAACGAAATTCACGAGCCTTCTTTACCTTCCCTCCGCGTGCCTGTTCATGGCCAGCGTCTGGATGTGGAAACGCCACAGGAACGAGCCTGCCAACTGGGGAACGCGCTCGCAGCAGCTTTTTGTGGCGGTGATGCTCGCTCTGCTCATTGTCTGGGGTGGATACCGGTTCTCGGTTCATCATCTTCACGAGGCAACGGGCATCACAGCAAGCAATTTGCCGAGTTTCCAGCACTTGCCCGAGCCTCTCCGGTCTCCGGCACGGCGGTTACTGCTCTATGATCCTGTCATTCCCGCGCCCGAATTGCTGAACGGCCTAGCCTCCGCTTGGTTCCTAAATAAGAACGGAACTCAGTCTTATTTGCTTGAGCATACAAAGACCGGCGGATGGTGGTATTTCTTTCTCGTAGCTCTCGGGGTGAAAACTCCATTGCCCCTGATCATTCTGTTCGGAATCGGATTGGTCGCTCTGCTCGCGCGCCTGGAGTTGATCTCGGCCATGCCGCTCGCGTCGTTGTTCGCCGTGCTTCTGATCACGATGCGGGTCAGTTATCAGGTAGGCACTCGTCATGTCCTGGTCGCGATGCCTTTAATGTCGATAATCGCCGGCGCAGGAGTTGCAGTTCTCGGCGAGCGACTCTATCGCTCCTCGAGTTCTGCAAGTGCCCATTCAATCCGGAACTGGCGTTTCGCATCTCTAGTGGCTTTGCTTACGCTGCTTCTCCTGTGGCAAGGTTCCGAGAGCCTAAGGTCACAATCCGACTTCCTCTCGTATTTCAACCAACTGGCCGGCAAAGATCCCAGTGCGGTGCTGGTCATGGGCTGCGATCTCGATTGCGGGGAGGATCTCTATCGTCTGGCCGCCGAACTCCGTCAGCAGCATGTCGATCATGTGACGCTTGCCATTTGGAGCAGTGCCGACATCAGCCACTACGGACTTCCAGCCTACGAGATTGCCGATCCCTCGAAACCCCTGCACGGCTGGATTGCCCTCAGCGCGCGTGCATCGCGTACCGGAGACGTGCTCCATCAGTCGGTTCCAACCGCTTACCTCGCGCGTCTCAATTCTGAGAAGCCCGTGGGATACGTGGGCAGAACTATACGCCTCTACCATCTGCCCAAGCTGTCCACGATGCACGACTCACGTGCAATACGCTGATGCAATACGCTGAATCTCGAGGCCGCCTGCGTTAGCCACGGCGAGAGGTCTCCCATTGTCCCAATCTTTTCCGGTATCATAGAAGTACATTTCTGCGGAGGGGTGATGGCAGTTCCTGTATCTCAAATGTGGACGGTGGCAACCTACGTCTTGCGCCAGAAGATCGCCGGGCGTAAGCGCTACCCGCTCGTCCTCATGTTGGAGCCGCTCTTCCGCTGCAATCTTGCGTGTGCCGGATGCGGCAAAATCCAGTATCCCGCCCATGTCCTGAAAAAAGAGCTTACCCCCGAAGAGTGCTTCAAAGCGGTCGACGAGTGTGCCGCGCCCGTTGTTTCCATCCCAGGCGGGGAGCCGTTGATGCATCCGCAGATCGGGAAGATCGTTGAGGGCCTGGTTGCGCGCAAGAAATATATCTACCTCTGCACGAACGCTCTCCTGCTCAAGGAAAAGCTCCACCTCTTCAAGCCAAGCAAGTACTTGAGTTTCTCCGTCCATGTTGACGGCCAGCGAGAACACCACGATTTCTCTGTTTGCCGTGAGGGTGGCTACGATATCGCCGTCGACGCCGTGCGCGAGGCGGTGAAAGCTGGCTTCCGCGTCACGACCAACACCACGCTCTTCGACGGTGCCGATCCCAAGAGTGTCCGCGCCTTCTTCGATGAGATGATGAACGCCGGCGTTGAAAGCATGATGCTTTCTCCCGGCTATTCCTACGACAAGGCGCCCGATCAGAAACATTTCCTCGGCCGTGCCCGCACGCGCCGTCTCTTTCGCGCGATCCTGTCGAACCGCAAGAAGGGTTGGATCTTCAACCAGTCGCCGCTCTTCCTCGAATATCTGATGGGCAAGCGCAACTACAACTGCACGCCGTGGGGTATGCCGACATACAACCTCTTTGGCTGGCAGAAGCCCTGCTACTTATTGCAGGACGGTTACGCCGAATCCTACAGAGAATTGATGGAGACCACGAACTGGGACGCCTATGGCACGCAATCCGGCAATCCACAGTGCGCCAATTGCATGGTCCACTGCGGCTACGAGCCTACATCTGTTGACGACACTTTCGGCTCTTTTCGCGGTTTTATCGACACCGTAAAAGCCACGTTCTCGCTCTATCCCGACAACACAGCGTTGGCTGATCTCGATCGCGAAATCCGTCCGGTGTATTCCTATAATCCTCTGGTGCAAATCGCAGCCCCGGCGTCTGAGAATGCTTCGCCTGTCGAAGAGACGCACGCATGAGCGGCCGCGAAGCGGGAAGAGAACCTGCTCTGCCCCATCCTCTCCCTGTAACTGCTCACGTCGCGCCGCCTCGCGCGAGTGACGAACTCGAAATCGTCCCTGGATTCGCGCGCGAAAATCTCCAGGGCTGGATTCCCGACCTCGCCACCGACGCCGACATTCGCGCCGTCATCGAAAAGGCGTTCGACTACCGCGGCGACGTCACCATCACGCGCAAAGACGGTTCGCAAGTCGCGGGCTATCTCTTCGACCGCCGCATCGGCAAAACGCTCAACGATTCCGTCATTCGCCTCATGCTTCCTAGAGGCAGCGATCGTCCCACGATCCCATATTCCGAGATCGCAGGCATAGCTTTTACCGGTCGCGACACAGCCGCTGGTAAGAGTTACGAAGCCTGGGTTACGAAGTACTGGGAAAAGCGCGACAAGGGCGAAAAAAATATCTCCATCGAGCCCGAAGATCTGGGGTAGCGCCCCTTAGCCTTTACACTTAGCAACTATCAACGCTAATAATTAATTCTTGCTGCCCAGTTTCTGGGATTGGCGTACTATCTTGCCCAAGGATCCGCTTAGCCGTGGGGCTAGCGGGTCAGTTTTGGCGTTGTTTGATGACGCCGCAGTATGACGGCTCTTGAGCCGAGTGCACGGCAATAGGAAACATCCCTTGATACGCCATCTTCGTCTCGTCGCCACTACCCTGATGGCGATTCTTCTGGCCGCGGCAGTCATTCTGCTCGGCGTCTATCACCATCGCGATCGGGAAACCTTTCTCCTCGACGACACCGCGCGCAACAGCCCGGCCATTCGTGCTTATGGTGGCAGTTATGTGCGCCTGCCCTCCGGAGTTACTCACTACGAGCTCATCGGCCCCCAAAGCGCTCCCACCATCGTTTTGATCCATGGGTTTTCAGTTCCTTATTACATTTGGGACCCCGTAGTCCAGGCTCTGGCTGCTGGCGGCTTCCGCGTCCTTCGTTACGACCTTTATGGCCGCGGTTGGTCGGATCGTCCCGATGTCCGCTACACGCCTGAATTTTTCGATGAGCAACTCGTTCAGTTGCTCGAGGCTCTCGAGATTCATCAACCGATTGATCTCATTAGCGTTTCCATGGGAGGTCCGATCGCGGTGAACTTTGCCGTCCTGCACCCGGATCGCACCCGTAAGGTCGTTCTATTCGATCCGGGCTTTACTCGCGGCTTCAGGCCTCCGTGGCTTCTGCGCGCGCCCGTCGTGAGCGACTTCCTCATGTGCGTGAAGATAGCGCCAACGTTCGCCCCAGGGCAACGCGACGACTTCCTCCACCCCGAGCGCTATCCCGGCTATTTCGCGAAGTACGAACCACAGATGAACTACCGCGGCTTTCGTCGCGCCTTGCTCTCAACCATCCGCGACTTTCTCACGCAAGACACTCAGCCCGCTTTCGAACACCTTGGCAACAGCGGCAAGCCTGTCCTCCTCGTCTGGGGACGCGCCGATCAGGATGTCCCGTTCGCCGTGAGTGACGACGTTCGCAAAGCTATTCCACAAGCCGAATTTCACGCCATCGACGATGCCGCTCATGTCCCCTTCTACGAGCATCCTGAAATCACAGACCCGCTTCTGATCGATTTTCTAAGACGCTGATCGAGACGCCGCCGGATAAGCACCCGCACCTTACAATAACCGCATGCTCGTCCTAGCCTCCGCCTCGCCGCGCCGCCAGGAACTTCTTCGCAACGCCCACATCTCATTTGAAGTCCAACCCGCGCACATTGACGAAGACCCGCTTCCCGGCGAGCAAGCGCAGGCCTGCGCAGAGCGCCTCGCCCGCCAAAAAGCCCAAGTCGTCGCGCAGAAGCGCCCCGGCGACGCAGTCCTCGGCGCCGACACCGTAGTTGTCATCGACAATCAGATCCTCAATAAACCCATAGATGCCGCCGACGCGACTCGCATGCTGCGTCTCCTCTCCGGCCGCACGCACCAGGTCATCACTGGCGTCTGTCTGGCAGGCAGGGGTCAGCCGTTCGCGGTTAGTAGCGAAACCACCTCCGTCACCATGTCCCAGATTTCAGAGCCAGAAATCGCCGCTTACGTCGCCACCGCCGAACCCATGGACAAATCTGGAGCCTACGCCATCCAGGGCATCGCCTCGCGCTGGATTCCTCGCATCGAAGGCGATTACAGCAATGTCGTGGGATTGCCGGTGGCGCTTGTCTACCGAATGCTGCAGCAGGCGCAACTAATCTGAGCGGTGTCGGCCTGGCTGCGCTCAAATTCGCCTGGTGGTCGCGGCAATTCATGAAACGCTGACGGGGAGGCTTTCCAGGCTGCGAACCGCATTGTTAAGATGGCGAACCGGTTGTCCAATCTCGAATCGCTTCACCCGGCGCGCCAGTGAGTTGAGAAGGCACTGTCCCTCAAGACGAACCAGTCCTCCCCCAGCACACGCGTGAACCCCATAGCCAAATGCCAGATGATCGACAGGGTTCCGACGGACATCGAACGTCTCAGCATTCGAGTACTTACGCTCGTCGCGGTTGGCAGATCCGTACAGTAAGATCGTCCGGGAGCCTTGCGAAAGCGGCACGCCTTCCAGTTCCGTGCCCTTGGTTACGTAACGCGTGAACCCGTACACCGGCGACTCATAGCGCAGGATCTCAACGTAGGCACTGGGTACAAGTGAAGGATCATCGCGGAGTACTTGCCACTGTTCGGGATACTTTCCAAATAGGAAAATCGCGTGGCCCAGAGAATGATCGTTGTATCCAAGCCGCCGGTCAAGTACGCGGTCATGAGTGTTCCACATTGCTCTTCCCGTAGTATGCCGCGCTCGGCGGCGGCGTAGATTGCGGCACCCATGCTGCCGGGGCGCAAGTTGCCGGGCACAGCGGTCTGGAATGCATACGCCATCATTGCGGCCACTTTCTCCCCAGCGTTCACTGCCCTCTGGTTCTCCGGTCCAAAGGTGTTGAAGGTCGCGTCTGCCCAGTCCAGCAACTGATCGCGGCCTTCTTCGGGCAGGCCAATAAGGTCCACAACGACCGAGAGCGGAAAAACACGGGCAAAATCGTGAACCGCGTCAAATGTCTTGCGTTCGCATAGCTTGTCTACGAGGACGTCTGCTTGTTTCTGCATGTCGTTCGAGATTCTGCGCAGAGCGTGTGGCCCGAGTTCCTCGGCCAGCACGCGGCGCAGGCAATCATGCCCTGGAGGATCAGTGGCCAGGACCGTGCCAGCCATCATGCGGTTCGCTGATTCGCTAAGACTCACGCCCTGCGCGGAGGAAAACGTCTCATAATCTGCGAGCACTCTGCGCAAAGGGCGGTAGCGCGGGATGGCGTAGGCCTGATGTTTTGGCATCCAGACCGCCGGACCCAGCTCTCGCAGCCGCCTGAATGCTGGATAGGGATCCTCTAGAACTTCATTTGAGTAAAGATCCAGATGTTCAATGGATGTCAGGGTGTATGACATGCAAACTCCTTTGCGCAGCGCGACCGAGCCAAGCACGCGGGAGTATAAGGCGGAGCGCTGAGGGATTCCAATCGTCTGCTGAGATGGCCACTATCCACCCGAACGATTGTATGAAGGCACTGAAAGGCCAGCCTCCTAACGGGTGGAAGTAGAGCCGGTCACGCTGCTTCGGCTTTGATCGTTTCGACAATAGCGCGACGCATCCACTGAATACCGGGATCATTGTTGCGATACTTGTTCCATTGAAGCATCATTCGCACGGGTTTGATCTCCAAGGGAAGTTGGAGAATTTTCAACGGCATGTACTTGGCATAGTGCTGAGCCAGGCGGCGGTTCATAATCGCAATCAGATCACTCTCGACAACGGCCTCAGGCACGAGTCCGAACACCGGACGATCAGTTCAAACCGAGGCCGAACGTTCTCCTCCAATAGCACATTCCCAAGATGCTCTCGCTGCCTCAGGTGTGTGGTGACGTGCCCGATGGAAAGAAACTGATCGAGCGACAGATTCTTGCCAATCAATTTGTTCTTCGATGAGGCAATACAAACGTAGGTGTCCCGGAATAATTCTTCGGCCGGATGCAGTGAAGATACGAAGACATCGGTAATCTCCATAAAATCAACTTCACCTCGCTCGATGATATCCGGCAACGCATGGCGCGTCACAATCTCAAGTTGCACGTGGGGCGCAACTTTCCGGATCTGCCGCAATGACTTGGTCAGAAAAAACGTCGCCGATATGTCCGACATATTGAGCGTGAAGGAGCGCGTGGAGGTGGCCGGATCGAAGCTGGCGGTCCGCCCGGCCAGCGCTTCCGTATTCGCAAGGATCGTGTTTGTTGAAGCTCCGGAGTTGACGACGCGCATCAAGCGATGTTCAACATTCAAAGAACTGCTCGAGACCTGGCAGTGGATGTCAGCCGGGCATGATCACGCACAGGAACCCTATGAGCCCTGACCGCTCGTTTAGGTCGTCGATTGTTCGCCTCCTGGGGACAATCAAGAGTGCCAATAGCGGGAGTGAATAGACACAACGGAACATGGCGCGGCGATACCGCCGACTCTGGACTGTTGCAGAATCCGGATTACTGTAACGCGCTCTATGACCCTCCCGGGTAGTAGTACTCAGTGAAATTCCACCCGCTTTCCTTCGCAGCTCTCTAGCACATAAAAAGCAAACGGCACGACCATAGTCGTGCCGCAATTCCATCGCTAGTGGCTTCTGCAAAGCCCTGGAGCCAACGCCCAAGGCCGAGCGCCCAATGCCAAAATCTACGACTTCTTCTCTTCGTCCTTCTTGGGCTCTTCCTTCACGGCAGCCTTAAAGTTGCGGATCCCTTCGCCCAGGCCCTTGCCCAGGTCGGCAAACTTGCTTGGCCCGAAGAGCAATAGCGCGATGCCTACGATCAACAGAATATGTAAAGGCTGGAACAGTCCCTCACCCATAACTTCCTCCATGGCGGCCGGAATGCCGTCGCCGCCAAAACCTCCAGGATTCTCGAACCCGGCGCCTGCAAAATGCACACAAAGCCGCCACGCCAAATCCCCATATTGAATTCTAGGTTAGTGTAGAACCCCAGTCAAAGCCCGCCCGTAGCCCTTATCACCCCCCACTGTGATGCCAGTCACACGCGGGACGCCTCTCACACCCGCTCGATCAGCCCCGCCACCAGCGCCGCACGCCGGGGCAGTTGCGAAATCAGAATATGTTCATGCACCGCGTGCGCCCCATCCCCCACCCCGCCCAGGCCGTCAAGCGTGGGTATCCCCATCCCCGCCGTAAAATTCCCGTCCGACCCACCGCCCACCGCCGCCTCGCTCAACTTCCATCCCAATTCGCCCGCAATGCCCATTGCCCGGGAATACAGGTTCGCCACTCCCGGGGTTCGCTCCATCGGCGGACGGTTAATCCCGCCCAGCACTTCTACTTTGCATTTGCGATTGAACGCCCGCAGCCCATGCATTTTCTTATCGATCCCCGCGCCATCCTTCATCCGCGCAATTCGCACATCCACTTGCGCCCGCGCTTCCGCCGGCACCACGTTCGTCCGCGAACCGCCGCTCACAACCCCAACATTCACCGTTAATCCCTTCTTCAAATCCGTGAACCCTGACACTTTGTCGATCTGCCGTGCCAGCTCCAGAATCGCATTCACGCCCTCCTCGAAATCCAGCCCGGCGTGCGACGACTTCCCCGTCACCCTGATCTCATACTCCCCAACGCCCTTGCGTGCAGTCTTCACCGCCCCTTCGCGTCCATAAGAAGGCTCGAGCACCAGCACCGCGCCGGCTCTCTTCGCCAGCGACTCCGTAATCGCCCGCGACGAATCGCTCCCCACTTCTTCATCCGAGACCAGCAAAACGCTCACCGGACGCGGCAACTCCCCGTGCCACGCCCGCAGGGCCTCGATCGCCGAGAGCATCAGCACGATGCCCGCCTTCATATCCAGCACACCCGGCCCGGTCAGCTTGCCGCCATCCACCGCGCATGGCATCTTGGCGAGTGTTCCCAGCGGATACACCGTGTCGTAGTGCCCCAGCAACAACACAGGCTTGCCGTGCGACGCGCCTCCGAAATCAACTTGAAGATGGTTTCCGAAGTCGTTCGCGCGATGGATCCGCACCGCACCGCCGAAGCTTGCGAATTTCTCGGCGACCACATCGGCCAGCCGATCCACGGCGGCCTTGTTGTCGCTAGGCGACTCCATCTGCACCAACTCGCGGATCGCCACTACCATGGCCTCGCGCCGCTCGCTGAAGTAGTCAAGCCGGCGCTGGCCCTCAAGGCCAATCGCCAGCTTCGGGTTTGCCGATTTTCTCCCGCGTTCCATCTTGCTAGTCGTTCCCCCAGACTTCCCCGATTACCCGGGCAAGATTCGCGCCCAACACTTTTTCGATGGTCGCAGCCGGCTGTCCGCGCTTCGCCAGTTCCGAGGCAATCACCTCCATGTGGTCCGGCCCATTCAGGTCCGGCACATAAGGATACCGATCCTCACCCGGCGCCCCGATACCCAACTTCTTTCGCCGCGCGATATCGTCGTCGAAATTCTTCTTTTGCTCCGCCGTCAGGACTGTCTTCTGAATCGTCCCATCGGACCCGATCCCCACGTGATCTGCCCCGCACACATTGATCGCGTGCACCACATGATCGAGTACATGATCGCGGGTCGGCACCGTCGGAGATGCCACCACATACGGCATGAGGTAAACGCCAAAATATCCGCCGCGGTCGGCCAGCGCCTTCAATATCTCATCCGGCTTGCTCCGAGGATGCGCATACACCGCCGCGCACCCCGAGTGCGAAATCAAGACCGGCTTTGCCGATTGAGCAATGCCCTCCGAGGTCGTCCGATAGCCGCTATGACTCAGATCGACAGCGACCCCGATCTCGTTCATCTTCTCGACGGCCGCAATCCCGGCTTTGCTCAATCCCGCATTCCCCGGCTCCAGGCAACCATCACCAAAGATGCTGCGATTGTTGTAGGTAAGCTGCATGATGCGCACACCCAATTGCCGGAAGGTCGTGATGCGCTCGACGTTCTCCTCCAGCAATGCCGTGTACTGAAACCCCGGCATGATCCCGATCTTCTTCTCAGCTTTCGCACGCGCAATATCCGAATGCCGCCGCACAATCAGGAACGCGTCGCGATGCTCATCCACGAGATCCTGTAGCAGCCCCAAGTTACCAATCGTGTCTTCGAAGCCCGGCTGCGAAATGGTGAAATTAATCGCGGTAATGCCCGACCCACGCACCGCCGCCAGCGCCTCCACCGAAGGCACCCCGTCCATGTCCGTGAAAGGAGCGCATAGCGAATCGATAACGATCGCATTTTGGTAGAGTTTGGCGGTCGACGAATCTCCGGACGACTGCCTAATCGAACCATCACCTTGCGCCCTGCCCGCTCCAACCAATGGCGCAAGCAGCGCCCCCGCCGAAAGTTTCAGAAGTGAAGTGTTGAACTCGCGTCGCAGCAATTGCATCTCCCATCAACAATATCACCTACTTCCGAAGGATTTTCCCTCCGTGTCCCATCGTGCCCACAGTGGTAAAGCTCTTCGCGGCGAACTGATCAAATCACGATTCCCACCCCCGCGGCACATTCACATAAGACCGATCCAACTCTGCCGCCGACACACATCCCAGTAATCGCAACGTCCGATCCACATCCGTCCGCAAAATCTCAACTGCACGGTTCACGCCCGCCTCGCCCGCGGCGGCCAACCCATACGCATACGCCCGTCCGCAGATCACGGCCCGCGCACCCAAACAGAGCGCCTTCACAATATCCGTCCCGCGCCGCACTCCGCCATCCATCAAAATTTCCGTCTGCCCGCTCACTGCCTTCACCACCTCCGGCAATGCCCGCAACGCCGCCGGCACACAATCGAGTTGGCGCCCGCCATGATTCGAAACCGAAATCGCCGCCGCGCCCTCATCCACCGCCCGCCGCGCATCGTCGCCGGTCAGCACGCCCTTCACCACGATCGGCCCGCGCCAATGCTCGCGAATCCACTTCAAATCCGCCCACGTCACCACCGACTCAGCCAGCGCCGCCGCGATATCCATCAATGGCATCGCGCCCTTGCCTGGCACCACCACATTCGGCAGCGCCATTAACCCGCCATCCGTCAAGTAGGACCACAGCCATCCCGGATGCCCGAGAATGTTCGGCACAAACGGCAGTTGCTCGAAAATGCTCCCGCAAATCAATTCCTTCATCCCATTGCGAAAATCACGCTCGCGAATTCCCGCCACCGGCGTGTCGATTGTGACCACCAGCGCCGCGAACCCAGCGTTCCGAGCCCGATCAATCGCGCCCTCAGCGGCCGCGCGTCCACCCATCAAGTAAAGTTGATAAAAAACCGGCCCTTTCGATCCCGCTTTCACATCCTCCAGCTTGTGCCCCGAAATCGTCGAGAGAATGTATGCCGTCCCCGCATTGCCCGCGGCCCGTGCGGCCGCGACCTCTCCACTCGGATGCATCAGCCGGCTGTAGCCAACCGGCGCCAGCAGAAACGGCACCGCCAAATCGTGGCCGAGCACCCGCGTTCCCAGCGCGCACTTCCCCACGTCCACCGCATGTCTCGGCCGAAACGTAATGTCTTCATACACCCGGCAATTCTCGCGGAGCGTCACCTCGCCCTCCGCCCCGCCATCCAGATAATCGAAGACTGCTTTGGGAATTCGTTTGCGAGCCACGGTTCGCAAATCGGCAATGCAAACTACACGTGGAGAGGCGACAGAGCGCGCCAGGCTACTCATAGGAAAGGCAACTCAAAAAGCAGATGAAAACGGCCTGATGGTATCACAAGCCGTCAATCTCGAGAGCCCAAAGCCTGCTGCCCAGAGCCCAACTCCGGGAGGTGCGTCGCACCTCATTCCCTTCGTAACACCCAATTGCGTCACCCGTCACCATCTCTTCGTATTTTCGTCACAGACAATCGCCCGCCCCCGCGCCAGCATGAAAGTAGTGTGGGCCCGCTGCGCAAGCAGCACCCGCGATTGGAGCGCTTATGAAGAAAGCGATCATCTTCTCTCTCCTCGCCGTCTCACTCATGTGTGGACGAGCTCTCGCTCAGACCAAGTCCAGCGTCACGGTCAAAGGAAGCGAGCTCAACAACGGCGTGGTTCTCGTCGATGTCCTCAAGGATGGCAAGACCTTCGAGCTCAGCTGCAACCAGGGAGCCACCAGTTGCACAATGCTAAAGGCGGGCAAGTACGTTCTGGTCGAGCTACCTCCTAATCACGGCCTGTACGAATGCCGCGACGTGGAAGTCTATGTCGACCCGGGCGCCGGCGTTGAACCCACCAAGAAGTTAGGGGAATATTGCCTGGCTGAGAAGTAATTGCTCTGAACAAAGTGTAGCGCGGGCGCCCTCGCCCGCGCTCGCTCGCAACTCGAGACTCGCAACTCGCAGCTATCTCTTCGCCACCACCGCCTGCCGCGCCTTCGCCAGCTCCGGCCGCGCTGACGCCCCGCCCTCGCAGCTCTTAACCAGCAGCGCATAATACTCACTCGCCTCCGAAGCTTTCCCTGCCATCGCCGCCGCGCGCGCTGCTCCGTACAGGCCGTTAAACCGTTTCGGACTGACCTTCAAGTCGCCCTGATATTCCGCAAGCGCCATTTCCGGCTTCTTCATCTCCATCAGCATGTCCGCGAGCATCTCGCGCGCCGGAATCGACGTCTGCTCTTCGCCCACCGCATCTTCGTGATCCGCGATCTTCCTCAGTACCGATGTCGCGTCTTCATCTTTGCCTTCGCCATGTCTCACCCACGCCACCGCCTCGCTCTCCGCCATCTCTGTATTTTCCGCCGCATACTTCCGGTTCTTCGCTACAAACTCCTTTCTGATCGTCTCAATCTCATCGATATCCTTTTTCGCCCCGGTGATATCTCCGCCCCTCGCCGCGCCAATCGCCCGCGCCCAATACGAGAACAGTTTGTCGCCTGGCGCCCAGTCGGACTCCACCGGCAGCTTCGCCGCGTCCTCCCAACGCCGCATCTCGAGTGCGTACATCGCCGGAAACTTTGCCACGGCGAACTCCCGCATGTCCATGTCGCCCATCTTCATCGACGGCATCGTCTTCACTTCGTCAATCCACTTCGAGGCTTCGTCTTCCCGTCCGCTCTGCAAGTACGCGTAGATCAGAAAATCCATCGCGTGGAACTGGTGAGACTCGCCGCCCATGTGCATCGCGGCCGTCTTGCGCGTCGCTTCGATCGATGCCAGGTTCGACTTGATGTCGTCCGGCCAGTCGCCTACCCGCTGGAAAATGTGCGAAGGCATATGCAGCGCATGCGGAGACGCCGGCGCAATCGCCGCATACCGCCGCGCCGCGGGCAGCGCCAGCTCCGCCAGTTGCGGCTTGTCATAGGTGTGAATCATGTAGTGCGCGATTCCCGGATGATTCGGCTCGATCTCAAACAGTTTCTCGAGAATCGCTCCGGCTTTCTCCCGATTCGCAAACGTCGTGTCGTTATCCGGCTCCGACGCCAGCAGCGACAGGGCGTAAAAAGCAGCCGCCTCATGATCGTCCGCATACCGCATGTAGACCTTTTCCATGGCCGCCGAGTAGGCAACTGCCCGCGCCTCTTGGTCTTTGTCTCCTTTCGCGCCGCCCTTGTGTGTATAGAACGCTTTCGCCGCCGCGATGTAATCGCGCTCCCGCTCAGTCTTCGGCTTGAGCTTGCCAGCCGTCTTCAACTCCGCCGCGCCGCGCTTGATCGTCTCTTCCTTAGACCAATCCCATAGCTGATGCCATAAGCTCATCGCCACTCCCCAATGAGCCATCGCGCACTTCGGATCTTCCTTCGACGCCTCACCGAAGGTCTTCTCTGCCTCCTCATACCAGAACGAGTGCAAAAGCGCGACGCCCTTCTCGAAAGACTTCTGAGCCCCCGCCGAGCACGAGACCGGAAAGTGCACCGTCCCCAATTCCGACTCCATCATGTCGTGATGATCGTGGCCCTCATCCGCCCAGGCCGGAGACGAAAACAAAGCTCCAAAACACAAGGCGAAACAGAACACAAAACAAGCCAGCAAAGTCAGTCTGCGCATAGAATCCCCCACGGCTCAACATTGTATCCGCGAAGTAAGAAACAAGTGCGCCCGAATCTACGCCGCTCTGTCGGCACCACTAGCGTTGGACCATACGGCATTGGCTTACCCAAAGCTCATAGCTCGCAAGCTCACAGCTTCTTCTGCAATCTGACTTCTGCAAGCACTCTGTCGGATGCCCTACCGTGAAGTAATCCGCCACAAGTTACCACCCAAAAAGGCTGTTCCCCACGAATCTGCTTTGGGCTATTGTGTTCCTCACCCCTCCCTTCTGCCTGCCGATCATCATCAATATCTCTATCGGACCACGGAGCGCCCTTCGTGTCTAAACCCGTCCGCACTTGCATGCCAATCTGTATCCTCCATACCGCCCTGCTTCTCTTCTCGCTCTGGGCTCCCGCCCAGACCCAGTCCGGCGTCCCGCGCATCATCAAGTTCAGCGGCCAGCTCACCAACGCCGCTGATCGCGGGCTGAATGGCGTCCAAGGCATCACCTTTGCGATCTACTCCGCGCCAACCGGCGGCGCTCCTCTCTGGCAAGAGACGCAAAACGTTCAACTCGCCGCCGGACGCTACACCGTCCACCTCGGCAGCGCTCGCGAACTTCCCAACCAACTCTTCTCCTCCGAGGAACCGCGCTGGCTCGGCGTTCGCCTCCTCCAACCCTGAGAACAAGAACGCCCGCGCACCTTCCTCACCAGTGTCCCCTACGCTCTCAAGGCCGCCGACGCCGACACACTCGGAGGCTTTCCATTCTCGGCTTTTCCCCGAACTGACTCCCCGCTCATTGCACAAGGCACCAGACCTTCCCCCCGTGAGCGATCTCCCGAATTCTCTCGCCGTTACTTCGGTGGCGGCAACACCAACATCATCTTCGTCGATGGCGTTCAGTACCACACCATCCAGCAGGCCGAGGCGGCGCTCGGCACCGCTCCCGGCACCATCATGGTGAGCTTCACGATCACCACGAGCCTTGTCGGCCCCTTCACTCTCCACGCCAATCACGCCCTTCAGTGCTATCAGGGAGGCACGCTCACGCTTTCCGGCGGCCCCATCATCATGGAGAATTACTCGTCCATCACCGGACAGCCCACCGGCCACGTCTACCTCGCCGACACCGGCAACTGCATCATCCAGATGGCAAACAAAGCGAATCTCCCCGCGATGATCCAGGTCTCTGCCGACGACAATGCCATCCGCGATATCGTTATCGACGGCAACGCCGCCTCGAATCCAACTGCAGGGCCCGCCATCGTTGTCACAGGGACGCGCTTGGATTTTCAGGCAGTAGTTCGCCACTCGAACTCTCACGGAATCCAGATGGGCAGCGCGAGTCAACCCAGCGTCGGCCAGGCCAATCGCATTCACAACAGCGTGATCTACAACAACAACGGCTCCTGCGTGCATATGGACCAGACCGTCGACCAGTTCATCGAGTTCACCGAATTCGAAAACTGCGGGCGGTACGGCATTGAAGCCGCGGGCGCCGACTCCGTGCGCGTCTCAAGTAGCGACATCAGCGGAGGAAAGCTGGGCGGAATCTATGTGAGCGGAACCGCGGCCTACGCCTCCGCCTGGTGGAACATCATCAACAACCAGTTCGGCAACAACCTCGGCCACGACGTGCAGGAGATCAATCTCTCGCCCAAAGACATGAGCGTCTGGGGATGGAACATCGAAGGCAATCACTTCAACGGCCTCGGCCAAGGCGCAACATCGAACACTTACAGCCCGTTCTTTGCCCGCGACGCCGGGTACACCGCCTTCATCGGCAACGACATCACCAACAACGGAGGCCCAACCTACAAATGCGGAATCGACATCGGCCAAACCACAGGCACAGAGCAAGCCGACACGGTAGTAGGCAACAAGTTCTACGGCTATCCGGGCGCAGGCATAGGCACAAGTTGCATGAACGTGTTGCCGAACACGCAACAGGTAGCCAACATCTGCGGCCAAGGGGCGGGGAAATGACTCAACTGTGCAACCCCCGTGTACCCTGTGGTCATTACCCTCTGACCTCTGACCCACTTCTGCAATCTGACTTCTGGCTTCTGCAATCGCAATTGACATCCCCCTCTCGCCCCCCTACCCTAAAAAGTCCACCAAATGCATGGCAACACAAAAATCCTCGTCATCGGCTCTGGCGGCCGCGAGCACGCTCTCGTTTGGAAACTTCGCCAATCCCCCCGCGCCGGACAGATCTTCTGCGCCCCGGGCAACGGCGGCATAGGCGAAGAAGCCGAGTGTCTCCCCGTCGACGTCAAGAGCCTCGACTCCATGGTCGCGCTCGCCAACCGTCTCCAACCGGACCTCACTGTCATCGGCCCCGAACTCCCGCTCAGTCTCGGCGTGGTCGACGAATTCACGCGCCGCGGCTGGCGCGTATTCGGACCGACGCAGGCCGCCGCACAACTCGAAACCAGCAAGAGTTTCGCGAAAGAATTTCTCCAGCGCCATCACATTCCCACGGCCCACTACGCGATCTGCAATTCGACCGATGAAGTCCGCGACGCTCTCTCTCATTTCCACGCGCCCATCGTGGTCAAGGCTGATGGCCTCGCCGCAGGCAAGGGCGTGGTGATTGCGAAGACAAAAGATGAAGCCGCCGCTGTTGCCACCGACATGCTCAGCGGACACATGCTCGGCGAAGCCGGAGCCCGCGTCGTTCTTGAAGAATTCCTCGAAGGCGACGAACTCTCGTTCCTGGTCATCAGCGACGGCGAGCGCGTCGCGCCGCTGGTTGCGGCGCAGGACCACAAGCGCGTTGGCGATGGCGACACCGGCCCAAACACTGGTGGTATGGGCGCCTACACCACAAGCACGATCATCGACGACAAAATGCGCGACTGGCTCGTCGCCCACATCGCACGCCCGGTGGTCGCGGGCATGAAAGCGGAAGGCGCCGAATATAAAGGAGTGCTCTACTGCGGCCTGATGATGACCGCCCGCGGCCCGATGGTCCTCGAATTCAACTGCCGCTTCGGCGATCCGGAAACGCAACCGATCTTGATGCGCCTGGAAAGCGACCTCGTCGAAGCGATGGAAGCAAGCATAGACGGACGCACCAGCGACGGCGACTTCAAATGGTCAATCGACGCCGCAGTATGCGTAGTGATGGCCTCAGGTGGATATCCCGGCGCGTACGAATCAGGAAAGAAGATGACAGGTCTCATAGATGCAGCGAGAGTTGAAGACGTCAAGATCTTCCACGCGGGGACGTCACAGCGCGAAGACGAATTCTATACAGCAGGTGGCCGAGTGTTAGGCGTAACGGCCAAAGCAGCCGATCTGCAAACAGCAGTCAACCGCGCCTACGAAGCGGCAAGAAAAGTAAATTTCGAAGGTGTCCACTACCGCAAAGACATCGCCGCCCGCGCCCTCAAGAAAAGCTGACCGTCTGCCATGAATTTCGATTCCGCATTACTCCGCGTCTCCGTGGTGAAAAGGTTTTTACTTCTGCAATCTGCAATCTGACTTCTGCAATCGCCTTCTTTCCCGAATCCGCGAGTGCCCGTAAAATATCCCCCATGCCAAATCCACAAGTTTCCATTGTCATGGGCAGCGACTCCGATCTCGAAATCATGCGCGAAGCCGGCAAGGCTCTCGACGATTTCGGAATTGCCTACGAAATCGACGTCACCTCCGCTCATCGTTCCCCCGACCGCACCGCCGATTACGCCAGAAAGGCCGCCGGACGAGGCATTCGCGTGATCATCGCCGGAGCTGGAGGCGCTGCGCACTTAGCCGGCGTCATCGCCGCTCACACCACTCTCCCGGTCATCGGAGTCCCGATTCCCTCCACAAGCTTGCAAGGAATGGACTCGTTGCTGGCGACCGTTCAAATGCCCGCAGGAATTCCAGTGGCAACAGTCGCGATCGGGAAACCAGGGGCGACCAACGCCGGGATCCTGGCAGCGCAAATCATCGGCGTGGCTGATGCAGGTGTAGCGAAGAGGCTGGAAGCGCACAAAGAAAAACTGGCGAAGGGAGTAGAAGAGAAATCCAAAAAACTGCAAGCCAGCTTGCGCAGCTAGCACTTTTCAGGTCCGCACGAAATCTACACCCTTGTCATCCCGAGCGCGGCGAGGGATCTGCTGTTCGTCAGTGCCATCACAACCTCGTAGTAGGTTGAACGCTCGAGGCTCGGAGCCTGTGCCTAGATTTTCAGAGTCTTCAAATATTCGCGAAACGCACCGCCGAGGTCCTCGCGTTTCAGTGCGAACTCGACAGTCGCCTTCAGGAATCCAAGCTTGTCCCCGGTATCGTGCCGCCGTCCTTCATACACGCACGCGTACATCTTTTCTTTCTTGAGCAGCGCGCGCAGGCCATCGGTCAACTGCAGCTCTCCGCCCGCGCCAGGAGTGATGTTCGAGAGCGTTTCGAAAACAGTCGGAGTGAGAACATATCGCCCGATGACAGCAAGGTTCGAGGGTGCGTCCTGCTGCTTCGGCTTCTCTACAAGGTCGAGTACCTCAAAAAGTTTCCCGCCAGTGCCCGCAACTTCCTTCCCCTTGATAACGCCGTAAGAAGAGATCATCGGACCATCGACAGGCTGAATCGCGATGACCGAACCTTGTTTTTCGTTGAAGACATTGATGAGCTGCTTGAGCACGGGCACAGGCGCGTCGATGACGTCGTCGGCAAGCAGTGCCGCGAAAGGCTCGTGTCCAACCAACTCGCGAGCAGTCAATATCGCGTGGCCAAGTCCAAGCGCTTCCTTCTGCCTCACGTACGAAACATAGATCATGTCCGAAATCTGCCGCACAATCTTTAGCAGCTCGGTCTTTCCTTTCTGCTCGAGCATCGTCTCGAGTTCGTAGCTGACGTCGAAGTGATCCTCGATGGCGCTCTTGCCGCGACCAGTGATGATGATGATCTGGTCGCAGCCTGCGGCGACCGCCTCTTCGACCCCGTACTGGATGATGGGCTTGTCGACGAGGGGCAGCATCTCCTTGGGCTGGGCTTTGGTGGCAGGCAGGAAACGGGTCCCGAGGCCGGCGGCGGGGAAGACGGCTTTGCGGACGATGCGGACCTGGCGGCGGTCGGCGCCGCTGCGGCGTTCATGCTCAGGCTTCATGGCGGGTCAATTGTAAACGGTTGCGATGATAGCGGGCAGCCGGGTGGATACTGTAGGCTCTATTGCGCCGCGGGCGCTTCCTGCATCTCAAGTTCCTCCAGGAGGTCGCGAAGGGTTTCGAGAATGGATTCAGCGCTGGCTATTTTTATGGTGAATTTCAGGGTGCCGTCGGGCGTGAATTGGGCTTTCCGTTGGCTGGCTACGAAGCGGGCGAGTTTGCCGGGATCGATGGCGGCGGTCTGGCTGAATTTTATGTTGACCAGTTCCCGCTTGCGCTCGATGGCGGTGGCGCCTACTTGCATGGCTTGGAGTTTCAGGGCGGCGTAGGCTAACAGGTTTCTTACGGCGCTGGGCGGAGGGCCGTAGCGGTCGGTTAGTTCGGCGGTTACGTCTCTTAGCTGCGAGTCGGTTTCTACTCCGGCTACTCGCTTGTACATGCGGAGGCGCTGGTTCTCTTCTTGTATGTAGTCGCCGGGGATGCGGATGTTGAGGCCTAGGTTGAGCTGAATCTCGGTGACCTCGACTCCCTGCTCGCCCTTCATTTCTCTTACGGCGCGCTCTAGCATTTGTGTGTAGAGCTCGAAGCCGATGGCTTCGATGTGGCCGGACTGCTCTCCGCCTAGTAGATTGCCGGCGCCTCTTAGTTCGAGATCGAGGGCGGCGATTTTGAAGCCTGCTCCCAAGTCGGAGAATTCTTTCAGCGCCGCTAGCCGGCGGCGAGCGATTGGAGTGAGTTCGATTTCGGCGGGCAACAGTAGATAGGCGTAGGCGCGGCGATTGCTGCGTCCTACGCGGCCGCGGAGTTGATAGAGCTCGGAGAGGCCGAAGCGGTCGGCGCGATTGATCACGATGGTGTTGCAGAGCGGGATGTCGAGGCCGTTCTCGATGATCGTGGTCGAGACGAGGATGTCAGCTTCGTGGTGCATGAATTTCAGCATCACTTTTTCGAGTTCGCCTTCGCCCATCTGGCCGTGGCCGACGATGATTCGGGCACTCGGGGCCAGCGTTTGCAGTTTGGCAGCGATCTCCCAGATGGTTTCGACCCGATTGTGCACGAAGTAGACCTGGCCGCCGCGGTCGAGTTCCTGCTCGATGGCGGATTTGATTAGGGTTTCATCCCAACTGGCGACTACCGTTTGAATGGCCATGCGGTCTTTGGGCGGCGTTTCGATGACGCTCATGTCACGCAGGCCGACTAAGCTCATGTGCAATGTGCGCGGGATGGGAGTGGCCGACATGGTGAGCACGTCTACCTGGGTTCGGATTTGCTTGATGCGCTCTTTGTGGCGGACGCCGAAACGCTGCTCTTCGTCGACGACTAACAGGCCGAGGTCGGAGAACTTTACATCTTTCGAGAGCAGGCGGTGCGTGCCGATGAGGATGTCGACTTTGCCGACGGCGGTACGCTCCAAAATTTCCTTGATCTGCTTGTTGGTTCGGAAGCGGCTGATCATTTCCACTTTGACGGGGAAGGCCGCGAAGCGCTGCTTGAAGGTTTCGTAGTGCTGGAAGGCCAGGACCGTGGTGGGCGCGAGGACCGCTACCTGCTTGTTGTCGCTTAACGCTTTGAATGCGGCGCGCATGGCGACTTCGGTCTTGCCGTAGCCTACGTCGCCGCAGAGGAGACGATCCATGGGAAGCTGGCTTTCCATGTCGCGCTTGACGTCGGCGATGGCCTGGGCTTGATCTTCGGTTTCGCTGTATTCGAAGGCGTCTTCGAATTCCTTCATCCACTCGGTGTCGGCGGGAAAGACGTGGCCCTGGGCTGACTGACGCTGCGCGTAGAGCGTGAGCAGTTCGTCGGTCATATCTTTCATCGCCTTCTTCACGCGAGCCTTGGTCTTTTCCCACTGTCCTGTGCCAAGGCGGTTGAGCGTGGGCTTGGCACCCTCCTGCGAGCGGTATTTCTGGACGAGGTCGAGACGGGTTAGCGGGACGTAGAGCTTGGCGGCTTCGGCGTATTCGAGAACCATGAATTCGGCGGTGCCGTCGCCCTGATTGATTTCTTTCAGACCTTGATATTGACCGATGCCGTGCTCGACGTGGACTACGTAGTCTCCGACCTGGAGGTCGCGGAAGTCGGAGAGGAAGGCGCTGACTTTGGACTTCTGGCGGCCGGGACGGGCGGCTACTAAATCGGATTCGTCGAAGAGGTCGCGGGCTCCGAAGACAGCGAGGTGGGCGTCGGGGAGGATGAAGCCGTCGGGGAGATAGGCCTTGAGAAGCGTGGTGGTGAAAATTTCTCCGGCGAAGTAGGCGGTTTCGTCGGCGTAGCTTTCGCCGCCGCGGGTGCGGGAGCCGAGACGGAAGCTGGCGTTGTATTCGGTGAAGATGTCGGCTAGGCGCTCAACTTCTCCAGTGTTGGGGGCGGCGAGGATGACGCGGGTCCCAGACTTGGTGAGCTTCGTGACCTCGTCGATCATGGCGGAGACGTTGCCGTGGAAGCGGGGAGCGGGTTGGGAGAGGAAGGGGGTTTCGCCCGAAGAGAGGTTGAGCGGGACAAGCTCGTCGGGGCCCACATCTTGCCGGGAGTAGGGATCCTTCGACTCCGCGGGAAGTTCGCTTCGCAAACTTCCTGCTCCGCTCAGGATGACATCTTCGTTGAGAGGAGTGGCGATTTCGAGGTATTCGAGATCTACTCCGGGGAGCTGTTGCACTGTTTCTTGCCACTTGTCTGGCGTTAGATAGAGATCGGTGGGACGGACTAGATTGCCTACGCCGCTTTGTTCGTGGAGCTCTGTGATTCTTGTCCAGGTTTTGTCCAGTTCTCTTTTCAGGAGTTTGGGTTCGTCGAGAATTACTTTGGCTTCTGGCAACATGCCGAAGACCGTGCGGTCGGCGCCGGCTACCGGGGCGTAGAACTCCCAGCCGGGGAAGACTCCGGCGCCGGAGTCGCGGGCGGCCTGGGCGATGGCTTCGGGAGTGCCTTCGATGCGCTTGCCGCTGAGGCGGGCATTGATCGCGCCGAGGAGTTCTTCGTTCACCGGAGTTTCAGTGAGCGGAAGGAGAACGAGCTCGTCGACAGGATTTGAAGAGCGCTGGCTTGCCGGGTCGAACTTGCGCATTGACTCGATTTCGTCGCCGAAAAATTCTACGCGGACGGGCCGGTCGGATTCGGGGGAGTAGACGTCGAGGATGCCGCCGCGCGTCGCGTACTGGCCGGGCATTTCGACTACGTCGGCGGCGGTGTAGCCCACGGTGTTGAGGTGGGCCAAGAGTTTTTCGAGGTCGAAGGTCTCGCCTCGGCGGAGGATACGAGCAAGATCGGTGTAGTAGTCGGGGGAGCGAAGGAGAATTGTTGTCGCGCTGACGGGCGAGATGACGACGGTGGCGCGGCCGGTGGCAATTTTCCAGAGAGCGGTGGCGCGCTCTTCCTGAATTTCGGGGTGCGGAGAGAGATTCTGGTATGGGAGGACGTCGCGCGCGGGGAGAGTGACGATGCTATCGGGGTCGGCGGCTCCAGTGAGTTCGGCAAAGGCGGCGAGGACGGGTTGAAGGTCTTCAGCAGCTCGATTGTCGGGAACGACGACGATGAAAGGGCGTTCGGCGCGGCGCTGGAGAAGAACGGTGATTAGCGCTTTGGCGGCGGGGTTGAGTCCGGAAACAGATATCCGCCCCGCGCTCTCCCGCAGGTGGGAGGTCGCACGCCGGAAGGCTGGGAGTTGTTCCACCTCCGCGAAAATCTCGCGGACAAACGGCAGGAGCATGCTTTGACTATTTTAACAGCCGACGGCGTGCCTGCAGCGGACACAAGAGGCTTCGAGCTCGCGCTTCTTCCCTGCCTCTTGTCTCAGTACCTCGCTTGCTTACTTCTTAGGATCGTCCTTGGGAGCATCGGCCTTTTTAGTCTCATCCGTTTTGGCAGGCGCCCCTGCTGCTTGCTGTTTAGCGAGAGAATCGTCCACGCGCTTCTTGAAGTCGCCCTCATCGTTGTGCGCGAGGCCGCTAAAGGCGGTTTGAACCTGCATCTCGCAACCGTCGCCTTTACCGTTCAAAACCACCGAATTAATTCGCTTGCCACCGAGCGATCCTCCGATAACGAACGACGCGGTCATTTCCTGGCTGTCAATTCCGAGAATTCCGTACTTGCCTGAATTGCGGAGCGCGTCTTTCACCGCGTTCCATAGCGTAGCGCAGGGGACAGAATAGTTCTCCTTATGGGTCTTCGCGAATGACGGCAAGGTAAAACTCGCGATCATCAAGGCGGCGATGGCTGCTGTTGCAAGTCGTCTCATCGAAATTCCTCCTGGCCGTTCAGCCTACCATTGCAAGTCAAGCATTCGCAGTGGCTGAGTTCACACCTACCTGTGATGAGACAGCATAAATAGCGTCTGCTAAGAGTCTGTGCTCTTACTCTTTCGCCCCTTCGGGGCTGCGTCGTATTCAACTTTCCGCCCACGGCTTGCGCCGTGGGCTGCACTATTGCGCCGCTTCGCGGCTGAATAAGGTGCATGTGTTTGCATTTTTCCAGGCATAGTAGGGGAAACAGCCTCTTTGGCGTTTGGGTGTTAAATCAAGAGGAGATTTTGCTGACTATTGCCGGACGCTATCCACGCAGGAGGGGTCTCGTCAGGCAGGTGGGGCCACCGGCTCCGTTTATGCAGAGTTCGGCGCCGGGGATGGTTCTTACTTCGAATCCGGCTGATTGGAGGCGGGCATTCGTTTTCTTGTTTTCTTCGAGTGCGATCAGGCTGCGGTTGCCTAACGACAGGACATTGCAAGCAAGCGTGTCGCGCTCGGAGTGGTCGATTTCGATCAGGCGGAAGTTACGGGCGCGGAGAAGCTCTACGGTCTCGACTGCAAGCCATGGGAGATCCACGAGGATCGTCCGCTCGTCCAGCATGCTCATTAGAGACATCAGGTGAAGACACGCACATGGGCCGGGGCCGTAGGGGAGCGGAGCTTTGATTACCTCGACGTGGTGCGGAGTGAGTATGGAACGGAGTTGGTCGATACCGGATTGGTTGGTGCGGTAGCCCTGGCCAACTAACAACGTGTGTTCGTCGAGCCAGACTAAGTCGCCGCCTTCGGTGGTGGCGGGAGCCTGGATTTTGGCTGCAGTTGCGATGCCATGCTGGGCGAGGAATTCGGATTGGGATCGAGCTTCTGGAATGCGGTTTGGCTTACCGGGCCGCATGAGGATCAGGCCGTGATCTGTTGGGAGGCTGGCGTCGTGGGTGTAGAGGGCATCAAGCGTGAGTTGTGGAGTCGCCGGGAGGGTCAGGACTTCGGCTCCTGCCTCAGACATGAGTCTGCAGAGAATTTCATGCGCCGATCGGGCTTTGGAAAAGTTGGGCTCGTGGTGGAAGCCCAAGACTTGCCACTGGACGAATTTTGCCGGGTCGCTCCAACCAGCGTTCTTTGGTGAGCAGACCAGGACGCGGCGGAGCGGTGCGGTCATGGATTGCATTGCGTGGACATTCTAAGCTGATTTGAATTGACGAAGGTTTGATTTAGCTCGGGCAAAGCGGACTACCACAGGGTACACGGGGTTTCACAGCTCTATGAATAGCCGTCGCAGCAGTGCTCGCTGAACATTGTTGAAAATCCTAACAGTTGCATGGTGTTAGGGGCGGAAGAATCTACGTTAGTGCTTGCTTAAATCCCCTCCTCTGATATACATATCTCCGGTATTTTTTCCGAACAATGTGCGGGTGAGAGGATCGATTCGTCAGAAATCGCCACGCTGATTTGTCTGTTCTTGAAGTGGGAGACTCAGGAGCCTTTATGAGAGCTATGCTGCGGTCGTTGTGTTTAGTTGGGGTGGTTTTCGCGATCTCGCAATTCGCGCTCGGGCAGGGAGCGGCTACGGGCGATCTGCGCGTCACCGTGAAAGATCCGAAGGCGAGCTTGGTGACGAATGCGACGGTTACGGTGAAAGACGCGGCCAAGGGACTGGAGCGCGCGGGTAGCGGCGACGGACAAGGCGGATACAGCGTGCGGCAACTGGCACCGGGGACGTATACCGTGACGGTTTCGGCGGCGGGATTCGCGACGGCTGAGGCGAGCGGGGTGACGATCACGGTCGGACAGGTGGCGGAGTTGCCGATCGGGCTCACGTTGGCTTCAGGCAAGGAAGTGGTTGAGGTGACGTCGGAGGCAGAAATTGTGGAGACCTCGCGCACCTCGACAACCGACACGATCGGAGAGAGGAAGATTGACAATCTACCGATTAACGGACGGGACTACATCAACTTTACCCTCACGGATTCACAGGTGGTCCGCGACAATGCGCCGAGCCTTGGAGGCGCGGCGCCGACGTCGGGTCTGAACATGAGCGGGCAGCGCGGCCGCTCCAATCTCGTCAACGTGGACGGAATGGATGCGACCGATAACTCAGTGAACGGTGTGCGTTCGACGGTGTCGCAGGAAGACGTGCAGGAATTTCAAATCATTACTAACGGCTACGCTGCCGAGTATGGACGAGCATCGGGCGGCGTGGTGAACATCATCACGAAATCGGGGTCGAACGATTTTCACGGCGACGTATTCGGATATTTGCGAAACCGTAATCTACAGGCGGTTAATCCATTCTCGACGACGTCGAACCCGGCTTATACGCGGGTACAGGCGGGGACAGCATTCGGCGGAGCACTCAAGAAAGATAAGACGTTCTATTTCTTCTCCTACGAAGTGACGCGGCGACATGAAACAGGGTTTTCGAGTATCGGGCAGGGAAATTTCGGACTGGTTCCGTTCGATACGTCGACAAGCGCAGGTGGAGCGATCCCGCTACCTTTCGGAATAATCCAGGTAACACCGGACCAGGCAGCATTTTTAGCAAGCCCAGATGCGGCGGCGCTGGGACTCGCCGGACTTGAGCAGTACGAAACGCTGGTGGGAGCGTCGTCGGGACAGGCGGTCGACGGCGCGTGGCCGACCGGACTGGTGGAGGGGCTCAGCGGCGGCCTTTTGTCGAACTTCGCGGGTTTTCCAACGACCTGCAACCCGCTGTCATGCCTGGGGGCAGCGGTCTTCCCCGGCTCGAATGTGCCGGGCTCGTTTCGGAGCCTGGTTTCGCAGGAAGGAAACTTTCCGGTGTTCGAAGGCACGAGCGTCTATTCGCTGCGGTTCGATCACAACTTGACCAGCAGCAACCGGCTCAACTTTGGCGTGCATATCAGCCCGAGCACCGTGACCGGCATCGAGGTGAGTGGACAAGATCAACCGTTTGGACAAAACGCGTACTCCCGGACTTCGCAAACCAGCTTTCGAGACGTTTCGGGTTTTGCGCAGGACACCTGGGCGATCGGCAATACTCGGGTCAACGAATTCCGCTTCCAATATGCGCGCCGCGGATACGAGTACTTTTACAATACGGCGATTCCAGATGGTTCAGATCCAGGCGTAAACATTCCCGGGTTCGCCTACATTGGACGCGAGCCGTATTCCTATATACGGAGAACAGAACAGAGATATCAGTTCACCGATAATTTTTCGTGGACGATTGGCCAGCACAACATGAAATTTGGCGCCGATTTCAATTACCTTCCGCTGGACGCGACGTTCTCGGTAAATTACGGAGGGGTAGTCGACTTCGGCCAACTCAACTCGACTGATCTTGGATTTCCCCAGGGCATACCGGGCCTTTCCGCAGTTCAGGCTTACGGAGCTGGAGTTCCGCAGGATTTCATCCAGGGACTCGGAAGTCCTCACGATTCGTTCCGCAACATTGCGTTCGGCGCATTCTGGCAGGATAGCTGGCGCTGGCGGCACAATTTGACGTTCAATTATGGCGTCAGGTACGACGTAGAATCTCCGCCGAAGTTCACGCCGCCTGCGGGCCTGGCGCTTCCGGCCTACAACCTGCTGGGTCTGAAGAAGGGTATTAATACGGATACCAACAACTTCCAGCCGCGCCTCGGGATGGCATGGGATCCGAAGGGCGACGGGAAGATGGTGGTGAGGGCGTCGTATGGAATTTTCTTTGACCATCCACTGCTCGGACTCTATTTTCTGGGAGATGCGTCAGATGGATCGTCGAGCGGCCAGTTGGCGTTCGGACCGGGCTCAGCATGCGCCGGTGCAGGGAATCCTGGGAACCTGAACGCGGTTGAGATCTTTCAAGGATTGATACCCGACGCAAATGGCAACGGGATAGCCGCCTGTTCGCCGGCCACCACGGCTCAGGCACTGCAGCTGCTCAACTACGCACCGAGTCAGCAGAGGTTTGCGTGCGCGAATGGGGATCCGAATTGCGGCGTCGCGACGCCACCCTCGAGTTCGATTTTCCTGACGCAAAACTACCTTAACCCAGCGACATTCCTGCCGCTGGCATTTCAGCCGTTTGGCTATCCGCAAGGCAAGAATTTTGTCTACGCGTATTCTCAGCAGGCAAACCTGACGATCGAACAAGACCTCGGGAAGGGATATGCACTAAGCCTGGCATACAACTTCAATGGCGGGCGGCACCTGAATCGGCCGATCAACGCCAATACGACTCGCGGAGATTTGCTGGTGGAGAACTATCTAGCCGCGGTTGCCGCGGGACAGCCTACAGGCAGCCCCCTGCTGGTGGGAACTGGGGCGACTCCCTGCGGCGTCGGCCCGCTGGGTCCATGGGTGAGCGCTCCGCTCATGAATTTCTTCCGGCCGGGCGGCCTGAATCCATCTTTCCCGCCGTTCCTGAACCTGGTGGGAGCCGGCGAATGTGTCGCCTTGGCGCAATCGATCGAGAGCTCGCTTGCCAGCCAGGGATTCAATGCCAATTGTGATCCAGCGACCTATACCGGCTGCGTGCCTTTCGCGGACATGGACGCCAATTTTTCCAACGGCAGTTCCGTGTATCACGGACTGACGGCCAATCTGCGCAAGCGCTTCAGCAATCATTATGAATTCCTGGCGTCCTATACCTGGTCGCATGCGATCGACGATTCGACGGACTTGCAATCGACCACCACGCCACAGGACAGTTTTTTCCCGGGACATGACCGCTCGACGTCGCTGTTCGACCAGCGCCACCGGTTCGTCTTCAGTGGCGTTTATAAGACCGGAAGACTGAGCGGGCGGGGTTTTGCCAGCAAATTATTGAGCGATTGGACGATTGCGCCGTTGATCGAATTTAGCTCGGGACGGCCGTTCAACATCATCTCGGGAGGCGACGACAACTTCCAGTTGTCATCCCTGACGGTCAGGCCGAATGCAGTGGCCGCGGGAACGGGTACGAACTCATGCGGGTATAAGACGCTCGCCTCAAAATCTTCGCCGACGGGATATTTTCAAGAATCCTGCTTCATCGACTCGTTCAACGGCACGCTTACGTCACTCGACGGAAACCTGGGACGGAACGCGGGAATCTCGCCCTGGCTGGTGTTCAATGACGTGCGGGTAGCGAAGAGGCTCAACTTTGGCGAACGGTTCAGCATGGACTTCATGGCGGACATGTTCAACATAGCCAATGTCTACAACGTCGCGGCGGTGAACCCACTGTGTTGCAGTGAGGATCCGAACAAACCGGGGACATCGACGGCCGGACAGGCCACCGCGGCGTATGATCCGCGGCAGTTTCAGTTTGCGTTGAAATTTAACTGGTAGTTCTCAGTTCTCAGAGTAGGCCTTCGGCTCTCGGCTTTGGGAAGTTCAAAACCTCGCGCTGCCAACTTTCGTGGAATCCCATCCTAACATCGCAACAGCCCGACGTTAGGATGGGGCGCCCTCGACAATGCCAGGTCTCAAACCCTGGAGTTCAACATCCTCTCCTAGAGGCTCACGCCTTTGTCCCTTACAATTGAAATTGGATTTTGATCGCTAATTTTTTTGAGGAGATTGTCATGGAACGGAAGGCTAGCGCGGTTTGGAATGGCGGATTGAAAGACGGCAAGGGAACGATTTCGTCGACCAGCGGAGTTTTGTCGAATACTCCTTACTCTTTTACGACTCGCTTTGAAGGAACGCCCGGAACGAATCCGGAGGAGTTGATTGCGGCGGCACATGCGGCTTGCTTTTCGATGGCGCTTTCGGCGCAGCTTGGCGGGGCGAATTTGAAGCCGGAGAGCATTCAGACTTCGGCTACGCTGACGATGGAAAAGCTGGATGCGGGATGGACGATCACTAAGGTGCATCTGGATGTGACCGCTAAGGTGCCGGGGGCTTCGGCGGAGGCGTTTAACAAGGCCGCGCAGGATGCCAAGGCAGGATGCCCGGTGTCGAAGGTGCTGAAGGCGGATATTTCGATGAATGCGAAATTGGGGTAGGGCTCGAAGTCAGAAGGCAGAAGTCAGATCGCAAAAGTGAAACTAGGACCTTCAGCGGGACTGCCGGGCCAAGAGTTTTCGCTTCTGCAATCTTACTTCTTACTCCTGACTTGCTTTCAGCTGTGGGAGCGCATGATTTCGCGGAGCTTGTTGTTGATCTTTACCGCTTCCTCTGAGGCTTGATCGATTAGTTCGACCCAGCGACGCTGGTTTTCGGGCGGGCCGGACTGCGTGATCAGATACGTCGCCTGGATGATAGTCTCCAGCGAATTGCTGAGGTCGTGCGCGAGCGTGCGGAGTTCGCGCGCGATTTCGGCGGGGATTTTGTTGTCAGTGCTTGCGGAATTCGGGCCCTTTTCGTGAGAGGTCATTACAGCTCGCTGTCCAGCTTTCGTCATTCGCCTCGCCCCTTCTTTGTTGGATGCCGCTGGCGGAAGGACGGCTCGCCTCGTTCGTTGACAGGCAGGCTCTTGCCAGTAGATATTAGATGAAGTCCCCGTGAAAAAGGGCGGCCTGCCGATATTTTCTCATCTGCGGATATGGCGGAACTGGCAGACGCGCTAGGTTCAGGTCCTAGTGGCCGCAAGGCCGTGGAGGTTCGAGTCCTCTTATCCGCACCAGAAGTGCAGTGGTCAGCTCTCAGTTGTAAGTTCTCAGTAAAGACACATGGCTTCTGACTTCGGGAAGCTTCGCGTTTCAAACGATTGAGATGCGAGCCGCGAGCCACGAGCTTGAACCCTAAGGCGGTCACTGGCCACCGGCTTTCTGAATGACAGCTGGCAGTGACTCTTCTCCTTACTTTTTCCCTTCCTTTAGGAATGTTCCTTCCTGTAGTTCTGTGAAGGCTTCGCGGAGTTGGTCTTGCGTGTTCATTACTATTGGGCCGTACCAGGCTACGGGTTCTTCGAGGGGCTTGCCTGAGACGAGCAGGAAGCGGATGCCGTCAGCACCGGCTTGAACTGTCACTTCGTCGCCTCGATCGAAAAGAACCAGCGAGCGGTTGTCGGCTTCTACCGGGGGATTTGTGTCGAGCCACTTGACCGCCTCGGTTGGAACCGCGAGCGGGCCGGAAGCGTTGCAGAATTTTCCGTTGCCGGCGAAAACGTAGGCAAAGGCATGGCGCGTGGTTTCGACTGGAAGCGTCTTGCGCTTGCCCGGCGCGACGGAGACGTCGAGATAGATGGGGTCGGCGGCGATGCCATCAACCGGGCCTTTCTTGCCCCAGAAATTTCCGCTGACAATTTTGATCTGGGCGCCATCGTCATCCGTGACATCGGGAATCTCGGCGGATTTCACCTCCTGATAGCGCGGGCTGGTCATCTTGAGCGCGGCGGGGAGATTGCCCCAGAGTTGGAAGCCGTGCATGCGCCCGGCGTGATCTCCTTTAGGCATCTCTTGATGGATGATGCCGCTGCCCGCGGTCATCCACTGCACGTCGCCAGCGCCGATGGAGCCGTTGTTGCCCATGCTATCGCCGTGCTCTACCGTGCCCGCGAGAACGTAGGTGATCGTCTCAATGCCCCTATGCGGGTGCCACAGGAAACCAGCGATGTAATCTTCGGGGATATCGTTGCGGAAATCGTCGAGCAGCAGGAATGGATCGAACTCTTTCGTGCTGCCGAAGCCGAATGCTCGGCTGAGATGAACGCCGGCGCCTTCGAGAGTTGGCTTCGATTTGATCACTCGCTTGATGGGGCGGATCGACATGAGAGCTCCTGGGATTGCAGATTGCAGAGGTCAGATTGCAGATTTTTCAAAACTTCATTCGCGGCAGCTTCGCTTTACAGAAAGTTGAAGAGCGCGTCCATTGTTTCTTTTGGGCGCTCTTCCATGACCCAGTGACCCGTGTCTTGGAGCACGAGTTCTTTTGTATCCGTCGCTACTAGTTTCATTTGCGGCATGAGCGTACTCGCACTCGCTTTATCGCCTGCGATGGACAGGACTGGCATGGTCAGTTTCGCTTTTGCCATTTCGGCGAAGTCGCTCGCGGTTTGCGGCCAGGCAGCGAAATAGGCCCACCCGGCGCGCATCCGGCCAGGCAGCGAGTAGGCAGCGACGTAGGCTTCACGATCGGCCTCGGGGAGGGAGTGGGTCTTGTCCGCGGCAAAATCGTTCCAAAAATAAGCGAAATAGATTTTCTCGCGTCCTGCGACTAGAGCTTCGGGTGAGGGCCGTGAAAGCGGAAGTGCCAAAGTTTGGGATTGTTATAGTAGGGCTCCCAACCGGGGACGCCGGGGAGGAAGGCGTCCATGACGACGAGCTTTTCAGTCTCGGTGGGAAACTGCGCGGCGTATGCATAGGCGACCATGAGTCCGATATCGTGACCAACGACGCGTGCTTTTTCGATTCCTAATTGTTTGGCAAGCGCGTGAATCCGGATGGCGGCTGTCTTCATATCGAGGCCATCTTTAGGAATTCCGGAGTCGCCGATGCCGGGAAGATCGGGAGCAATGACGGTGAATTTTTCGGCTAGCCGAGGAATGATGGGGCGCCACATGCGCGAGGTCTGGGTGTAGCCATGAAGGAGAATCACGGCGGGGCCTTTGCCAGCGGTGAGGTAATGCAGTTTAAGGCCATCGACTTCGGTATCGCGGGCGACGGTGGGATTTTTGTCCGTTCCATGAGCCAGCGGGGCGAGGGTGGCCAACAGCAGTGCGAACAGCGTAACGCAGAAAGAGTTCGTGAATTTCATTTTGTCCTGACCGCGGCCAAAGCCGCCCGTTATTTGCGACTGCTGGTGCCACTACGGGAACAACTTACTCGCCAGCCTTGGCGGCAAGCGCTCCTACCACCGTGATATTTTGCACCAAATCGTGGGGAAGATTGTGACGGTGCTCCAAATATTCTGGAGAGTTGTAGGAGATCCAGACCTTCCTCTGGTCGTCTTCGGCCACGAGAATTTTGAGTGGCAGGTCGATGGCGATGCTGGGAGCGGCCAACATGAGCGGGGTACCGGCTTTAGGGCTGCCGAAGATCAAGAGCTTGGTCGTAGGCATCTTTAATCCGACCTTGGCCGCTTCGCCGCTGTGGTCAACCAACGCAAAGAGCGTGATCCCTTTCGCCTGCAAAATTCCTTTGAGCTCTTCGACTGTTTCGTCGACAGAGTGATTACCTGGTTTAACGATGATTCCCTGGCTGGATGCGACCAGCATTGTGCCTCCTCAATAAAATCGGTACGTAACGTCTCTGATGCCGTGGTTTTAGACGCCAGGCCCGTGCTCGAGGATGAAGAAAATTCCCAATCGCACTACGGGTAACCATCACCCATGTACCGAGGTTTACGAATGAGTTATCCCAGAGCTGCATTTGGGAAGCCAACATGCCGATGGAGACAGGTGCCAGCTATGGGAGAACGCCGCTGACACGACCGCAGTGGAGTGGTCATGAATTACGAGAAACACGAGTTCTCGATCCCGCTCAGCATTCCCCAAGAGAGGCGGGCGCATCCTCGCCTGGAACTCCAGGTACAGATTGAGCTTCGCGTAGAGGGAGAGGACGTTCCTAACCGCCTGCAGACGACCGACCTAAGCAAGGGCGGATGCTACATCCAGACGATGATGCCGCTGTCGGAAGGCACCTACCTGAACCTGACGCTGTGGATTAACGATTGCCCGGTGCGAGTACGGGCGAAGGTGGTAACCCGGCATCCGCAATTCGGGAATGGAATCATGTTTCTTGAGTTCCAGGACGATGGAAAACGGATCCTGGAGCGCTACATCGATGCGATGGCGATATAGAGGAATTTCCCTTCTTTCTTGATATTTCCTTCATAAGGCACGCCACGGACCAATCCCGATGCCACTGGGATTACCTGGGTCATGGGCGGCTGCCGTTTGTTCTCATGAACTTCGCGGTTTGTACCGATAGGAATTCCGACCGCCCCGCTCGAAGTGCGTTCCGAGAAAGGGTGAGGGGGCGACAAGCGAGGACACCATGAAAGCCCGGCACTTATCAATTGCATTGTTAATGGCGTTCGCAGTCAGCTTGGTCGGCAGGTGCTCAGCGGCCTCGTCGGCGGCGGTGGATTTTCGGCTCGGCGCACGCCCCGAAATGGCGAGCGCCGATGCAGCCGGGAAGCCAGGAGTCATCAGCAGCGCATACGTCCGGGGCAACAGTGTGCCGAGTATCGCCTCTGGCGACTTCAACGGAGACGGGATCTCAGACTTCGTAGTTGCGCAGACCTATGCGGGACATAGCTTAGAAGTCACGGTTTTCCTCGGGCGTAATGACGGCAGCCTGAGCAAAGGAACGGTGTATCTGTCGGGAGATGCCGCAAGCTCTGTGGCGGTTGGCGATTTCAATCATGATGGAAAGCCAGACATCGTCTTCTCGAACGCCGAGAAGTCGACCGTGGAAATTCTTGCGGGAAATGGCGATGGGACTTTTCGAGCGCCAGTCTCGGTGGCACTGCCGGGCGTTCCGCGGGGAATGGTCGCCGGCGATTTCAATGGAGATGGATGGGCAGACGTAGCTATAGCAGGCAACGGCGTAGTTTACGTTCTGCTGAATAACCAGCGTGGATCGCTTGCTCCGGCAGCGACGTATGCCCTTTCTGGAAGCGGATATGAACTCGTCGCGGCGGACGTGAATAACGATGGAAAGGTCGATCTCTGCGTCGCGATGAGTGATACATCGCGGGTGGCGGTGCTGCTCGGCAAGGGAGACGGGACATTTGCGCGAGCGGCGGATTTCGAGACAGCGATTTCTTCGCCCTACGGAATTGCGATTGCGGACCTCAACCATGATGGCAGGGCGGACCTTGTGGTCGCCTCGCCGTCGACCGGAAAAATCGCCGTTGCAAGCGGGAACGGCGACGGAACATTCAATGTGCCGGCCATCTATGCGGCGACGTCGGCTCCATTCGCCGGGGCGCCGTCTCCCACGAGGATTGCAGTGTCGGATGTGAATGGTGACGGCGGTCCCGACATCATTTTCACGAACTTCGGCAGAGGTACGATAGGGGTGCTACTAAACGACAGCCACGGCAGCTTCACTGGCCCGGCGGAATTTGCGGTCGGGGCGGGCGTCTCGGCCATGGCAGTCGCGGATCTCGATAAAGACGGGTGGCCCGACATTGTCATTGTGAATTCCTCAGCTCGCCCGGTCTCGATTCTCTATAACGCGAGCAGTGGCCGCGGATACGCTGACGCGAGATTCTCATCCGGAGGGCTGGCGTTTGGAAACCAGAAAGTCGGCGTCACGAGCGCTCGGCAGACGATAACTCTGTCGAACGCCGGGGGCAGCACGCTGAACATCTCCTCAATTGGCGTATCGGGAGCGAACGGCGGCGACTTCGGCCAACACAATAACTGCGGAGTGAAGCTGCTTCCGAACACAAACTGCAATATCAACGTCAACTTTACGCCGGCAGCGCTTGGCGCGCGAAGCGCAGCGGTGGTGGTCACGGACGATGCGGTGGGAAGTCCACACAGTGTGGGCCTGACCGGCACCGGCGGCACAGGGTCAGCGAGAGTGACGCCAAGTTCGGTCGCGTTTGGCGGAGCGGTGATCAATACGATGAGCGCTCCGAAGACGTTTACGCTGCTGAATAACGGTACTTTGCCGATTATAGTTTCGAGAGTGACGACGACGGGCCCGTTTGCAGTGCAAACGAGCGGATGTACGGGAGAACTGGATCCCGGACTTTCGTGCACAGTGGCAGTCGTCTTCGCGCCCACGCAACTCGGAACGTTCACCGGGACGCTGGTTTTTACAGACGACGCATCGAACAGCCCACAGACAGCGAACATGAGCGGTACGGGCGAGCCGAATACGACGACAACCAAACTCACGGCGAATCCGAACCCCGTGGTGGTTGGACATGCGCTCACCCTGACCGCGCACGTCAATCCAACCTTCAAAGGGACGCCGACGGGAACGGTGGCTTTCTATGACGGGACGACATTGCTAGGGACGGCCCCGCTCAGTGGTGGAATGGCTCAGTTCATAACCACGACCTTGAACGCAGGATCACACACGCTGACAGCGGTCTATCAGGGCGACTCGGTATTTCAGGGAAGCACGTCAGCTGGCGTTACCGAGCAGGTCAACCAAGCGATCGCGACTGTCAGCGAGGCGACGTCGCTCAGCCCGGCTTATATTTTTCAGAATGTCGTGTTGACGGCGTCGGTCAATGCGGATGGTGGCGTGGTGGCGACCGGCACAATCAGCTTTCAGCAGGGAGGGGCCACACTGGCTACGGCCCCGCTGGTGAACGGAGCGGCCACCTTCACCACATCGTTTACTGCGGCGGGAACCTTCCGTATCACGGCCACCTACTCGGGGGATCAGAATTACAAGACGAACTCGAGCTATGTCGATCAGGTGATCTGGTGGGCACCGTAGTTTTGATTTAGCTGACAATAAGCAGAACCACAGGGTTCACCGCAAATCCTGCGCACTTGTCTTTGCGGCCAGCACGCGACGATTCCTTCTCGCTCACTTTACGGCTCTCACTTCCTGTGACACCCTAGTGCTACAAGCATGCCTGCTGACAGTTCACAGGGGACGAGTCGCGGAGAGAGGCCAAAGGCGATTAGCCGGAGCTACGATCGGCTCGGCGCGGAGGCGCAACAACGGTGGCGCGCGCTCGGGGTTTTTCCGGAGACCTTCGATCTGGAAGCGGCAGCGGCGGTCTGGGGGACAGATCGAAAGACCGCGGAAAACACCCTCAATTCACTCGCGCAGCAGGCGATGATCGAGTGGGACGGACAATCCAATCGCTATTATCTGCGCGATATGTTGAGTGACTTTGCGCGGGAGCAAGCCGCCGAGAGCGAAGCCAATACCGTGGCTCTGCAACATGCACAACACTATCTGCACGTTCTTCATCGTGCGGAGGATCTTTATCTTGACGGCGGAGAGTCGACGGCAAAGGGACTGGCGCTGCTCGATCTGGAACGCGAAAATATCGAGGCTGGACAGGCCTGGTCGGGGAAGCTTGCGGCACAGGACAATGAGGCGGCAACCTTGTGCAGCCGTTATGCGGCGGTTGGGGCGCATTGCCTCGGCCAGAGGCAACAGGTTCGGGAGCGAATCCGCTGGCGGGAGGCGGCCTTGGCCGCCGCTTCAAGGTTAAGAGACCGCAGCGCCGAACGCGCCCACCTTGGCAATCTCGGAACCGCCTACCGCAGTGTGGGCGAGTACCGACGGGCCATCGAATGCTACGAGCGGCACCTACAACTCGCTCGCGAACTGAACGACAGCCGCAGCGAGGAGCAGGATCTGGCGAATATCGGCGATGCGTATGAGTGCCTTGGGGAGTATGGCCACGCCATCGAGTACTACGAGCAGTATCTACAGCTGGCGAAGAAATTGGATGATCGACGGGGCGAGGGCAACGCGCTGGGTTGCATCGGCACGGCTTACCATTCGTCGGGAGGATACTTCCGGGCACTCGAATACCACGAAGAGGCGCTGGCAATTCACCGTGAAATTGGGGACTGGCGCGGCGAGGGAGTAGCGCTGGGTAATCTCGGAATCGCATGTTATCGGTTGGGGCAGCAACGGGAGGCAATCGCGCACTTCGGACGGCAACTGGAGATTGCGCGGTCGGGCAGCGACCGGCGCGGTGAAGGCAACGCGCTCTGGAATATCAGCCTTGCGCTCGATGAGTTGGGTGAAAGAAGCAGAGCGATCGAGTACGCGGAGGCGGCGCTCAGAATCCGCGAAGAGACTACGGACCCCAACGCGGAGAAAGTGCGAGCGCGGCTTGTAGAGTGGCGGGGGCAGTGACGCTCAGGATTCGAGTACTGAGCGCATCTTGTTGAGCAGCGTACGGGTCGAGAATGGTTTTACGAGCAAAGTGGAATCGTCCCCGAGGAGTCCCTGCTCGACCATCGCGTCGCGCGAGTATCCCGACATATAAAGAACTTTGACGTCGGGCCGGATTTTCTTCATTTCGGAAACCAGGTCCGGACCCGGAAGATCGGGCATGACCACGTCGGTGAGCAGAATATCGATGGTGCTGTCATATTGGCGGGCCAAGTCGAGCGTCCGGGCTGCGCTTTCGGCCGCGAGAACCCGGTAGCCGCTGCTCTTCAGCACGTCGACGGTCAGGTTGCGCAAAGCTGGCTCGTCTTCTACAACGAGAACCGTCTCAGTCGCGGCCGGCGGCGCGTAGTCGGCTTTGGCGGGCTCGATGCGCTCGGCAGGCTGATCGAACGAAGGCAGATAAATCTTGAACGTCGTGCTGCGTCCCAACTCGCTAGTAGCCCAGATGTAGCCGCCGCTCTGGCGCACGATCCCGTAAACAGTCGAGAGGCCAAGGCCGGTGCCCTTGCCAGGCTCTTTCGTTGTAAAAAAGGGTTCGAAGGCGTGCGCCAGGGTTGCTTCGTCCATACCCGTGCCATTGTCGCTGAAGGTGAGCAGCACGTAACGCCCCGGCGTGACGGGATGGTGATCCTGTTCGTGGGAGGCATCCAGTTCGACGTTGGAGGTCTCGATGACGATGCGCCCGCCCTTGGGCATGGCGTCACGGGCGTTGATGACCAGATTCATCAGTACCTGCTCGATCTGACTCAGGTCGGCGTGAACGCTTCCGAGGGGTTCGGCGGGACGGAAGACAAGCGAAATATCCTCGCCGATCATGCGCAACAGCATCCGGCTGGCATGATGAACCACGGAATTGAGATTGAGCGTGCGCGGTTCGAGAATTTGCTGGCGACTGAAAGCAAGGAGTTGCTGGGTCAGAGAAACCGCCCGGTCGCCAGCCGTCTTGATTTCCTGAAGATATCTTTGTGCGGGATTGTCGGGACTGATGCGCTCGCGAGCAATGTCACTGTAGCCAATGATGACACCGAGCATGTTGTTGAAGTCATGCGCCACGCCGGCGGCCAAGCGGCCCACAGCTTCCATTTTTTGAGCCTGGAGAAGTTGCTGCTCCAGCTGCTTGGCTTCCGTAATATCGTGGACTATCGCCAAAATGCAGGGCTCATCGTCAAGTTGAATGCGCTCGGCCGCGACTTCGACGAGGAGATATTGTCCGGAGCGCGAGCGGAAGCGCGCCCGCATTGGCTTGGATCGCTGCTGGGTCTTGAGCTGCTCGATCATCGCCTTGCGCTGATCGATATCAGCCCATAGCTTGATCTCGGCCGCGGTTTTGCCGAGAATCTCGTCGCGTTCGTAGCCCAGCATTTTCAGAAAAGCTGGATTGATGTCGACATAGCGGCCATCCGCCTCGCTGCTGATGGTGATGCCAAGCGGACTGGACCGAAAGGCCTTAGCAAAACGCTCCTGCGATTGCAGGAGACGAATCTCACCTCGGCGGCGCGGAGTGATGTCGTGTGCCAGAATCAGCTCGGCCTCGACGCCCCGGAAGTTCAAGCTGTGCGAGCTGATCTCGACCTCGATGATGGTTCCGTCCTTCTTGTGGTGCTTTCCCATCTGCATGTCCAGCTCGCCGCTGCTGGGGCGGGAAACCAGTTCCAGCACGGGGGCAACTTCCTCGGGCGGCTGGATGTCCAGGATCGTCATCTGCAGAAATTCTTGCCGGGAATATCCGTAATGTTCGACTGCTGCGTCGTTCACGGCCAGAAATCGCAAACTTTGCCGGTCGAACACCCACATGGGAAGCGGATTACTGTCGAAGAGCAAGCGGTACTGCGCCTCGCTTTCAGCCAAGGCATCGGTTCGAACAGAAACAGTCTTCTCCAGGTCGCGCTTGGCGCGGCTCAGCCTGCGGACGAGAACAAACAAGATGCCAGTGGTTATAAAGACAAAGAGAACTCCTTTGGCGATATTGGCGTATGTAAGAAAGTCAGGATCCAGGGAGATGAATCGCAACAGGCGATCGGTAGAGGCAATCCAGATACAGGAGGCGACAAGATACACCGACGCAACAAACAGCGGACTACGATCACCGCGGCTGGGGTTCGGTGTATTCATACGGAGGTTTGACGTCTGAGAGGACAATTACTCACTATCATCCATTAGCCAGAAATCCATGTGTGATAGCGGTCACTTCGGGGGGTGACCGTAGTAATTCGATCCAGGCGCCACTGCTAGCCCTGTCGTTCCGCGACTTCTCCTTTCGTCTGTGCAAGTACCTGGTAAACGGTGGCGCGCGAAATACCCAGTATTTCGGCGGCCTGGGCCTTGTTTCCGCCGACGTGTTCGAGAACACGAAGCACATGTCGCCTTTGCATTTCGTGCATCGGGGTGAGGCCTTCATCCTGAGTTGCTCCGCCACCCCACTGGCTACGAACCGGCTCCGGGAGATCCTGTATGTCGATGATCGGTCCTTCAACCATCATGCAGGCATTACCAATTACGTTCTCCAGTTCGCGGACGTTCCCGGGCCAGTTGTAAAGAGCCATGCGGTTCTGGGCGCGGCGGGTTATGCCAGTCACCTGTTTGTTGTAGAGCGTCGAAAACTTCTCCACAAAGTGGCGTTGAAGGAGGGGCATATCCTCGCGCCTGTCGATCAAGCGGGGAAGCGTAACCTCGACCATGGACAAGCGATAGTAAAGATCTTCGCGGAACTTGCCCTGGGAGACGAGGGCACGCAAATTACGGTTGGTAGCGGCGATGACGCGTACGTTCACCGTTCTGGGGGAGGGTGAGCCGATGCGTTGAATTTCGTTGTTTTGCAGAACGCGCAGGAGCTTACCTTGGGCGGCCAAGGGTAACTCTCCGATTTCATCGAGAAGAACAACTCCGTGGTCGGCGAACTCGAAAACTCCTACCTTGTCGCGATTTGCGCCGGTAAAAGCGCCACGCACATATCCGAACAGTTCGCTCTCCAGAAGCGTTTCGACAATAGCGGAGCAGTTGCAGATCGCAAACGGGCCAGTGCCGCTCGGGCTCAGCTTGCGGAGAGCGCGCGCTACCAACTCTTTGCCGGTTCCGGTGGGACCGGAGACGAGCACGTTCTGGAAATGCGGTGCGATGCGGCGAATCTTGGCGAAAACATCGAGCATGACTGGACTACGGCCGACGATCCCCTCGAACTGGCAGGCGTCGAGGAGTTCCTGATCGATCTCCAGCGTTCGACGGCGGCTTTGAGCCTCGAGCAACAGAGTAGTGATTCGAGAACGCAATCTTTCCAAGTGGATCGGCTTGGTCAAATAGTCGCACGCACCCTTTTGAATGGCCTCGACGGCGGAGTCGGTCGAGTAATGTGCGGTCATTAACACGACTTCGGTGCCAGGATCGGCAGCGAGAATTCCTTCAAGCATCTCCCAGCCCCGAACACCAGGCATCATGAGATCAAGAAGAACAATCTGGGGACGCAATTGCCCGAAGGCCTGCATCCCGGCCTCGGCGCCGTTGGCGACATGAATATCGAGACCAATTCCGGCTAGCGCATCCTGGATGAACCTGAGGCTTTGCTCCTCATCGTCAATGGCTAACAGCCTGGCAATCTGTCGCTCACCCATAAGAATTCACCCGGACTCGAACGTCGTCCTGGTGTTCAAAAGCAAATCCTTACTTCGCGCACCAAACTAGCGCCGAAATGCAATTTCCAGCAGCAGTTCCTCGGCCCGACAAACCTCGATTCCTTGCCAACCGCATTGTGCCCGAAGACTGTATAACACCCAGAAAGCACACATGGCGTGAGAGTTGCCTCCTGTTCCGTTTCCGTAACAGGAGCAGGACACGACTACCTCACATTTGATTGCCGATAGTCGATGGGGCCCGGGTGCTTAGCTTTGCGCCGCGCTGGACCGATGTCCCGACCGCAGGCGGCAAACACCAAAAAACAAGGGTAGATGGGAGCCTCGACGAATGATAAGTGCCTGCGTGCCACTCGACACCACACGTGGCGTAGGACTTGGCAGGGGACGTGCACCCAAATGGGCAAAGATTGCCGAGGTACTCATTGCTCTCTAACCTTTCGCGGAACGAGAGCTCGATATATGCAACCAGAACTTAACTATGAAAGTATCGTAGCTCTTTTGAAAGCTGCGAAGCAAGCCGCAAATCCGGAAGCGGAGAGCGCCAAGTCCGTAAAACCTTGGCGGGCGGAGACAGCGGGGCAGTTCCGCGCTGACCAGTCGAGCGTGGTAACCGACGTTCAAGACAATCTCGCGAAGGCGCTCACGCAGTCGCTCGGCGCCTATTTGAGGGCCAGCTTTGAGACGACCTCAGTATCGGTCACGCAGATTACGTTCCGCGAGGCCGTCGGGCACACGAGCGAAGGTACCTACATTCTGGCGTTGAAGTTCCAGGGCACCCAAGCGGTGATTCAGATCGAGCAAACACTGGTCTTCCCGCTCATCGACATATTGCTCGGAGGGACCGGCCAGGGCCAGACCGCGACGCGGGACGTAACTGAGATCGAAGATCACGTCATGGAAGGGATTGGACGGATCATCTGCCACGAGATCGCGACGGCGTGGGGGCTGGACAACAGCGATTGTGAGTTGATCGGGCCTCAAGGCTTGGCGCAGATGCAACGCTTGTTGTCAGCAAACGACCGCGTCGTTGTCTCGCAATTCGAAAGCAAAATGGCAGAAGCCAGCGGTTTCCTGCGGCTGCTCGTGCCAGGAACCGCGTTCAATGCGCTGTTAAGAAAGCTCTCAAGCGACGGTCAGACAAAAAACACCAGGACGAGCGCCTCGGGGGCCAAGCTGGGCGAGAAGATGCTGGAGTGCTCATTTCGTGCATCGCTCGGAGTGGTGGCAATCAAGCTGCCTGTCGACCGGGTCTTGAAGCTCGCCCCCGGGCAGGTTTGCGATCTCGGCGTTCCCGTGAACCAGCCGGCTGCCCTGATTATCGCCGGCAGGGATACCTTTGACGCGAGCCCTGTGCGGCAAGGGCGCAAGCGGGCCGCACACCTCGGGCAGCCCAGACTCCAACCCGCCCAAGAAAGGGCACTCTAGCATGTCGACCCCAGGCACACCACAAACAGATAAAAAACAAGCCGCTCCGGCACCGGCAAACGATAGCGGCAAACTCGACCTTCTGCTTGACGTAAACCTGGCGTTGACGCTCCGGTTCGGCCAGCGCGATTTGACGTTACGCGAGATTCTGGAATTGAACGCGGGATCCGTGATCGAACTTGACCGCGCCGTGGAAGAGCCAGCGGAACTGCTGCTCGGGGACAGGGTGATTGCGCGCGGGCAGGTTGTGACCGTCGATGGCAACTACGGAATCAGAATTACCGATATGCCGGTACAGGGCTAGAAACGCGCGCGCCCACCCCAAGCGAGACTATGCCGTCCAGTTTGCTCCCGCATGGGCAAGCGTAGTTTGGATTTCCGGCTGCCCGGATGAACTGTCGCCGGAGTTCGGCGCGTCCACCTGCGCCCATGCTCCGCGGACCTCAAAGATCAGTTTGATCTGCTGTTCAAGCATGGCGCGACTAGCTTGGGCGTGCGCGGCGATGAAATTCGAACGCAGGACGGCGTAAAAGCGGGCAAGGTTCCGCGCCGCTTCGCCGCCTGACTCCATATCCAATGAAGCTTCCATTTGCTCAAGAACCAGGAAAGCCCGTTTTAGGTTGTGAGATCGCTCTTCCACATCATTTCTGCCAATCGCGTCGATTGCGTCCGTCAAAGCGCCGATGAGCAGGTCATAAAGAACAATCACGAGGCGAGCGGGCGAGGCGTTGCGGACCTCTGCCCGAAGGTAGGTTAGTTCCGTTTGATTCTTTGTCATGAATTTTTATTGTTCTGATTTAACCCGAGTTCCGCATTGAGCTGAGCTTGCAACTGCGGTAACTGTTGGAGCGCTATGTCGGCCTTGTTGTACTCGTCAGTCAGGAATTGCTGGCGGGTGGCCAGATAAGCCTGGAAATTGTTGATCTGATCCTGCAGATCGTTCGTCTCGTTGGTGATGCTCTGGAGGTCGACGGTAAAAGCGCCGCTGACCGGGTCGACTAGCGTATTCAATTGCGTGTCGAGCGTCGAGGCAAAACCGCTCGAAGACGTGCCCTGAAAAAAGCTCTGCACGGCAGAGAAACTGGATTGGATGGCGTTGTTCAACGTGGAACTGTCGACCGTCAGCGTTCCATCCTGGCCCATGGAAATGCCAAGCTGTCCGAGCGTATTGACGGCGCTGTTGCCGGAGGTAAAGCTGCCGATGCCGAGGAGCACTGATTGTAGTTCGGAAAGGATTGGATCACGCGCGACTGGGCCTTGCTTGTTACTCCCATCGACCTGGTACTCGGAATTCACGTCGCCGATCACTTTGTTGTAGGCGCTGACAAAAGCACTGATGGCTTGTGAAGCCTGGCTGGCGTCGGGCGCGACCGAAACGCTGACTTGCGTGCCCGGTGCAGCGCCGGTCAGGTTGAAGGTCAACCCGCTTACCGCTCCGCTGACTGTGTTCGAGGCGCTATCGATCGGGATGCCGTCGACGGTGAGCGACGCGTCGACACCCTGGGTCGCCTGCGTAAACGTGAGGCCTGAGCCGTTGCTGACGGTAAAGTTGCCGGTAGCGCCAGAATTGTTGCTAATGAGGGCGAGGCGCGAGCCACTGGCATCATTGACCACGCTGGCGGTCACGCCGGCACCGAGGCCATTAATGTAGTTGACGACATCGTTCAGCGTGTTAACCCCGCTGCCGGTCGTGACCGTAATCGGAGAACCGGTGCCTAGCTGGATGGTGAAAGAGCCGGCAGCTAGAGCGGTGTCACCGCTGGCCACTGCGGTCGAGTACCAGGAGGCGGTAGTCGCGAGATTGTTGACGACCACCATGTGCGTGCCGGCTGCGGTGCCGGCAGTCGCGGAGGCGGTCACAATATTGGAATTCGAAGAGGCCGCAGTCATGGCGGCGAGCGCGCCGGCTGGATCCTTCAGGGCGCTGAGGGCATCCTGCAGGGAAGTGATGTCGGACTCGATACCTTTGATGTCGCTTGCCTGATTCTGAAGATTGGCCTGTTGCTGCTCCCAGAGCAGCATGGGTTGGGATTCGAGTGCGATCTCCTGCGCGACAGCGGCTTGCACGTTGATGCCGGAAGAGGAAGACCCCAGGGCGGAGAGTATGGAGCTAAGGTCAATCGACGACGATCCCATTCAAACTCCTTCTTAAGTCACCGAGCGGATTAAGAGGCGGGGCGGAGCCGATTAGCTCCACCCCATTCCCCGCTCAGAACTATTGCAACAGCTTGAGCACCGACTGCTGCAGCTGATTGGACTGCTGCAGGGCGGCGATACCGGTCTGCTGCAGGATGCTTTCCCGCGACAGATTGGCGGTTTCCGTTCCCATGTCCGCGGCCATGATGTTGTTCTCGGCGTTGGTCAGGTTGGTGATCTGGCTGTTCATAACGTTGGCAGCAGCGGACAGCTGGTTCGAGCTGGCGCCAAGCGTGCCGCGCAGGAGGGCGATGCCCCCGATTGCAGCGTTGATGTTGGTCAGAGCCGCTTGCGCGTCGGTCGCGGTCGACAGGTCGTTGCTGGCGATGCTGATCGGAGTCGTCGAACCACCGGCGAAACCGAGGTTGGCATCGTCCACCACGCCAAGGTTCACGGTCACAGTCTGCGTGCCCGCGGACGAAGAGTCGCTCATGTAAACCGCGAGCGAAGTGCCGGCGCCGAAGATCGCCTGTCCGTTGTAGGTGGTGTTCTGGCCGATCTTTGTGATTTCGGTCTGGATGGAGGCGAATTCAGCCTGCAGTGCGGTGCGCTGCGCGTCGCTCACCGTGCCCGTGGCGGCTTCGGTCGCCAGGCTGACAGCGCTGTTCAACAGAGTCGTGATCTGCGAGAGTGCGCCATCGGCAACCTGAAGCATGCCGACGCCGTCGGTCGCGTTGCGCACGGACTGGGTCAACGCCGAAACGTTGGCTTGCAAGCCGTTCGCGATCGCGAGACCGGCCGGATCGTCCGCGCCGGAGTTGATGCGCTTGCCGGTGGAAAGCGCCTGCAGAGTCTGGTTCAGACTCATCTGTGTGGTATTGAGTGAATCCTGCGCCTGAAGGCCGGCAACGTTGTTCAGTACTGTGAGACTCATTTAAATTTTCTCCCGATAAGTTTGAATTTCTCCTGCCCTGAAGCCCGAGGTTCAAAACCGCCGAACTCGGCATTCCGGCAAGAGATTGTTTTGTTGCGGCCTACTTATCGGCACTCACTTGATCGCTTCAATAGTCACGACAGTCACACAATGCTTGTTACCCTGAAACTCATGCCCAACACCCAAATTCATGGGGCTGCAGCCTTTGCCACATTAGAAGAGGATGAGAGCTGGGTTGAGGCCACTTGCTCCCTGCTCGCTTCGGCATAGGCTTGCTGCAAATCGGCAGAATCGGGGAATTCTGACAGACCCTGTTGGAGTATTTTCAAACAGCGGTCGGAATCGTGAATGGCGGCGTACAAGCTAGCCGCTCTCATATATGTCTTCGGATGTTTCAGGGCTTGCGCAATACCTTCTGCGGTGCAGGCAGCCTCCCTCAGCCTGCCCACCACGATGTACGCCTTCATCAGTCGGTCCTGGACGGCGAACATGGCTGGAGCCTCTTGCGCCGCGTGCAGAAGTTTGGCAAGTCCGGAATCACAATAGCCCAGCTTCACCTCGACATAACCAAGTTTGCTTTCCAATACCGGGTCTGAGCCCACAATCTTGATCGCTGTGCGATAGGCTCGACGGGCCTCTTCCAGACGGTTTAGCGAATGCAGGGCGTCTCCGCGCACCTGCTCTCGTAAGCCGGCTCCGGCTTCCTTCCGCGTATCGCGCTCGAGGGCGGAGAGCGCCTCCTGAAACATTCCAGCATCCACGTAAATCATGGCCAGGAACAGCCATGCCTCTGCGGCGCGGGGCTCGAGGTGCAGGGCGCGCTGCAGGCATCCCAGAGCCTCGGTCTGGTTGTGGAAGTATTCGTATTCCTGAAGTGCGAGCTGCACCCATCCGGCGGGATTGTTGGGCTCCTCTTGAACCTTTTGGCGGAGGAGGTCGCGATAGTAGGTGCCCTTGTCTCCGTTCTCTGCAGTGCTTTCGAGATGGCCGAAATGATGGATAAAGAAATTCGCTTTCCCTAGCTTGAGGCCTGCGGCTGCGATCTGCGGCTCGACGAGTTCGTGCACGCGACCGGTGAAGAAAATGTCCGCGCGGCGGCGGAAGAAGCGGCAGTTTTCGTGGATGAAAAAGGCGGGGGCACCCTTGGCTCGCTCGTGGCGGAAATCATTTTCGACGGCGATGCGGTCCCAGCCGCGATTGGAGCGGGATTTCACGTAGTTCCGGATGGGCGTTGTGAAACCGCCGATCGCTGGCGCCTTCAGGGAAGCTTGAATTCCTTTCGCCGTTTCGAGATCAAGTTCTTCGTCCGCGTCGAGCACCAGCACCCAATCAGTCGTAATCGGCTTGAGCGCGGCGTTGCGGGCCTTGGCATAGTGATGCTCCCAAGGAAAGGAAACGATGGTTGCGCCAAACTCCCGTGCTATATCGCAGGTGTTATCGGTCGAGCCCGTGTCGGCGATCACGATCTGGCTGACGGTCTCCCGGGCACTCTCCAGGCAGGCGCGAATCGTGTGCGACTCGTTCTTCACGATCATGGAGAGACCGATAGTCGGCAAGGCTAACTCCTTTTGCCGCGCCAAGATTAGTGGCTGATGTGAGCGCCACAGACGCTCCGGGAAGAAAGTGCAAGCGGCTCGCCACCATCGTGCTGGTCTGCGCTCCCGCGCTGAGATTCAGCGACGGGCAACTGTTGCGGGCGCACCACGCTCTCGAAGCGCCCACATTAGCGCCGGGTGAGGCAGGTCAATTGCTGAGATCACCGGCGGGATTCGTGTAGAAATTTGGGGCGCAGATGTGCGCTTGCGCTGCGGTAACCGCCGGCGGTTACTTCCGGGGGATTCAGAAGGGGGCGGCAAGAGATCAGGGGCAAAGAATGTGCCGATTAAGAATCGACACTTTCTGCGGGAACCGGTTCCGCCGGGAAGGAAACGATGTGATTCAGCTTACTCGATTAAATCATCAGCAGTTTGCCGTGAACTCCGATCTCATCAAGTTTATCGAGAAGGCCCCGGACACGGTCGTGACCCTCACCAGCGGGGAAAAGATCGTGGTGCTGGAAACTCCTGAGCGAGTGATCGAAAAAGTCATCGAATTCCGCCGCGCGCTGATCGCGACTCTGCCCTCCAGCGCCGCGTATTACCAGACCGCAGCCCCGATCAAGAACACAACTCACGAAACGCACTCGCCAGCGGAGACCCGTTCCCTTGGATAAGAGCACAGTTGCTGGAATTTTCATCGCCATCGCCGGAATCGGCCTCGGCCTTTTTCTTGAAGGCGGAAAGATAGCGCAGATTCTCCAACCGACCGCCGCCATGATCGTGTTCGGCGGGACGCTGGGCGCGGTCATGGTTCAGTTTCCCTTGCCCCTAGTAAGCGAAGCATTCAAGCGCATCGCTCACGTAGTCTTCGACAGGAAAGACGATCCGCAGAAACTCGTCAACGAACTGGTGGTTTATGCGCAGCGCGCCCGCCGCGAAGGCATCGTTTCGCTGGATTCGAAGCTGGGCGAGATCAGCGATCCATTCCTGAAGAAAGCCCTGATGCTCGCGGTCGACGGAACCGATCCCGAAGAACTTCGCAAGATGATGGAACTCGATCTCGATCACCAGATGGATCACTCGGAAAAGGTGGCTCAGGTGTTCGAGGCCGCAGGCGGCTTCGCGCCCACCATCGGCATCATCGGCGCCGTGCTCGGCTTGATCCAGGTGATGCAGCACCTGCAAAATATCGACGAGGTTGGCAAGGGCATCGCGGTCGCGTTCGTCGCGACCATCTACGGCGTTGGTTCGGCCAACCTGCTCTTTTTGCCGTCCGCGGGGAAACTCAAGATCAAGAGTCGCCAGGAGCTGGTGTGGAGGGAAATGACCCTCGAGGGCGTTATCTCCATCCTCGAAGGTATGAACCCACGAATGATTGAAACCAAAATGCTCGGCTACCTGCGTATTGAAAATGCCGAGAAGAAGCCTGCCTGATGAGCCGCCGCCGCAGACATCCGGAGCATGCAGGACACGAGCGCTGGCTCGTCTCTTACGCCGATTTCATTACGCTCCTTTTTGCATTTTTTGTGGTGCTCTACGCGTCGTCGCAGATGGATAAGAAAAAAGTCGTGCAGGTATCGGCGGCGATCAAAGGCGCGTTCGAGCAGCTCGGCGCGTTTTCGGGCAATGCTGCCTACGTCCATGCGGAGCCGCCACTCGATCCCTCCGGCACTTCCGTCCAACCTGAGCGCTCGGCTGTCCCGGGCATCGACGTGGAAGGCATGCCCGACGTAAACGCCTTGAAGCGCGAGTTGCAAGAAGCGCTGGGCGAGCAGATCGAGAAACATGAGATCGAGATCCACGCTACGCCCGAAGGCCTGGTTGTAAGCCTGCGCGAGATCGGCTTCTTCAACAGCGGCGAGGCCACGCTGCTGCCCGCAGGCCGCGCGACGCTGACCCGCATCGCCGGCGTCCTGAACGCAAAAGGCTTTCAGATTCGCGTGGAGGGTAACACGGATGACGTCCCGATCCACACGGAGCGATTCAAATCGAACTGGGAACTCTCGACCGCTCGCGCTACCGAAGTCGTCGCGCTGCTAGTCGAGGAGCACAGATTTGATCCGACCCTGGTTTCGGCTGCGGGCTATTCGGAATATCGGCCCAGGGCCAGCAATAAGACGGAAGAGGGTCGCAAGCAAAACCGAAGAGTCGACCTGGTGATTGTGGCCCATGTTGCAGACAAGGCGGCCGCAAAAGCATCCCCTATTCCACGCAAGCCTGAAGATTCCGGGCCATAGTGCCGATAGTCATGGCCCGGGTTAGTTACGAACGCCGGACAGAAAGATATGTTTGCAATCATCGGAATTGTCGTTGTCTTCGGTGCGATCGCCGGTGGCTATTTGATGGAGCACGGTAACCTGCGGGTCCTGATGCAACCGGCGGAGTTGCTTATTATCGGCGGAGCCGCGGCGGGCACGGTACTCGTGGCCAATCCGCTGCACATCCTGAAGAAGATTCTGTCCGGCGTTATCGGTGTATTCAAAGGCTCACCCTACAAGAAAGAGACCTACCTCGACCTGCTGAAGATGATGTTCGGCCTGTACAACAAGGCCCGGAAAGAGGGGCTCATGTCGCTGGAAGCCGACGTGGAGGATCCTACCAAGAGCGCGATTCTTTCCAAGCACCCGGTATTCCTGAAAAATCATCACGCCAAGGACTTCCTTTGCGACAGCATGCGCATGGCGATTACCGGTACCGAGGCGTTTGACCTCGATCAACTGCTGGAACTCGACATGGAGGTGCACCATCATGATGCCGGGCAACCGGTTGCCGCGCTCGCGAGCATGGCCGACTCGTTACCCGGACTTGGAATTGTGGCTGCAGTGCTTGGAGTCGTGATCACGATGGGAGCGCTCGGCGGGCCGCCGGAAGAAATCGGCCATAAAGTAGCCGCGGCTCTGGTTGGCACGTTTCTCGGCATTCTGCTCTGTTACGGCCTGGTGGGACCGCTCGCCGCCAATATGGCGAAAGCTGCCGAAGATGAGCGCTGCTACTTGCACGTTATCCGCGTTCTGATGATTTCGTTCCTGAAGGGCAGCGCCCCGATTATGGCAGTGGAATTCGGGCGCCGCGCCATTCCGGGACACTTGCGGCCGAGCTTCCAGGAAGTTGAAAAGACCTGCCGAGGATCCGCGGAGGCCGCCAAGGCCGCCTCCGCCTGAGGATGACTATGGCGAACACGCCTCCTATCATTATTAAGAAGAAGGTCTCGCACGGCGGCCACCATGGCGGCGCATGGAAGGTGGCATATGCGGACTTTGTTACTGCCATGATGGCGCTTTTCATCGTGCTCTGGCTGATGAACAGCAGCAAGCAGGTGCAAGAGGCCATTGGAGGATATTTCAAAGACCCTTCTGGCAAATCCAAGATGGTGGGTACCGACCAGCGGGGGTCGGGCGACAACTTCACTCTTACCAAAGAGAACATGGCGAAGTTGAAGGAGCAGTTGCAGAAGTCGGTACGCAAACTTAACGACTTCGACAAACTGCGCAATCAGATCGAAATGACAGTAACTGCAGAAGGCCTGCGAATCGAGTTGATGGAGTCCGCCTCGGGGACCTTTTTTGAAAGTGGAAGCCTCGAGCCCAACGACAAGGGAAAGGAGTTGCTCGTTCTCTTGGCGCAGGAACTCGGCAAGCTTCCCAACAAGCTTTCCATTGAAGGACACACGGACTCGAAGCCTTACTCTGGCCGAGCGGATTATGGAAACTGGGAGCTGTCGGCAGATCGCGCGAATTCAGCTCGCCGGTTGATGCAGGCGAACGGTATCCGCGAAGACCAGGTGGCGCAGGTCCGAGGGTTTGCCGATCAGAGGCTGCGGGTCGCCAAAGATGCGCTCGATCCTTCCAACCGCCGCATCTCGCTGATCGTGCAATACGTCGAGACGCCAATCGCGGATGAACAGACTGCGGAGCACATGGGCAGCGCTGAGACTCCGGCGACTGCGACTGAGACCGCGGCGGCGGCGGCGAAAGAACACTAATCGTCGAGCCGGATTCATTCCTGGCATTCATTTCTATCAAGCACATTAATAAGGAGCGCGGAAGTTGGCTCACTTCGACACGAGAGTGTCTGAATTTATGACACTTTCTGAATGGCGGACATTCTTTTCTCAAATGCTTCTACTGCCGCGCTAATAAACCTTGCCTAATCATTAGCATACCGTTATGGGACGCGGTCTCGTTTAGGGAAAACTAATTGCATTCAAATTCTGCTTCCGGAACGAACAAAATCCCGGGACCCTTGAAACTCTCAGTGTGAAGGAAAAATGGAAAACGCCACGTTCGAAGCGGTAAAGCCCCCTGCGCCTGCATTTCAACCCTATCGACTCCTGGTTGCCGATGACGATGTGCCGCTCTCGCAGTTCCTGCGCCGAGGTTTGCAGAGCGAGCACAACGGAGTCGACGTAGTGAACGACGGAGAGATGGCAATTCAGGCGCTCTCACAAAACAGGTATAGCCTGCTGATTCTCGATTTGAATCTGCCTAAGCGCGACGGGATGTCGGTGCTGCAGGAGATTCGTCCAAAGGCGCCGATGCTGCCAATTATGGTGCTCACAGCACGGAGCCGGCTGGAGGACAAGATCATGGCGCTCGACGCCGGCGCCGACGACTGTATGGTCAAGCCATTTTCGTTCCAGGAACTGCTGGCCAGAACTCGGGCATTACTGCGGAGGAATGTCGGCGGCGGCTCACGCACTACGGTGCAGGTTGGCGACCTCATTCTGAACCGCTCGGAAATGCGCGCCGAGCGCGCCGGCAAGAAGCTCGACCTTACGGCCAAAGAGTTCACGCTGCTCGAATACCTCATGCTCAACTCCCCCCAGCCGGTAACACGCGAGATGATTATGGAAAACGTGTGGAAGGGTTCGTACGACGGCAGCACGAACCTGATCGACGTCTACGTGAAGTATGTCCGCGACAAGGTGGACAAGGACTTCGCGACGAAGCTGGTGCAGACGATCCGTGGCGTCGGGTACGTGCTGCGCGAAACGTAGAAAGGAAACACCATGAATTCCAGCGTTGCAGAAATAGCCCTCACCCCCGATCGCCCGGGCAATGACCCGATTCTTGGAATGCTCCATCGGACGGCGCAGCCTTTGTGCACAATCCGCGGAATCCTCGAATTGACCCTGACGGAAGCGATGACCGCGGAAGAAAAGAGCGTCTGGTTGCAGAAAGCTGTGGAACAGATTTCGCAGGCGTGCACGCGCTTCGATCAATTGCGGCAGATCGTCGAGAAGCAGGCACGCTCGCGCACGGAAGCGAGGGCCATGCATGTCTAGTCTGACAACATCTCTACCTCCAGGAGATATCGCAGTCGATGCGGCATCCGCCGGGGTTCTGGTTGTCACATCGAATCACGATCTGCGGCGGAGCCTGCTGGCGCGGCTCGAGATCGGCCGCTGGAATCTGCTCGAAGCGAGCAGCGGGGCGGAAGCTCTCCAGATCATGGACACCGTGCCAGTGACGCTGCTGCTACTCGATCCTGGGCTGCCCGATCTAAAGGTCGAGGATTTCAAGGAGATCATCGGTGTCGAATATCCGGACGTAACGATCGTTCCGATTAACCCGCACACAGGCCAGCCGATTGTCGCCTCGCCGTCACCGGACTCGCTTTGCTTCGAGATGATTCGGAAGATTGAACGCGGCGCACCTTATACCGTTACCAGCGCGGTTGTGGAGGAGCAGGAGGATGCGCGACCGAACGTCGAAGGATTGCCCGGGTTCATTGGGCGGACACCCGCGGTACAACGCGTGTATACGATGGCAAGGCAAGTCGCCCAACGCGATACATCGGTCCTGATCACCGGCGAAAGCGGCACCGGCAAAGATGTGGTTGCTCGGGCTCTACATGAACTTAGCTTGCGGCGGTTGAAGCCGTTTGTCGTGGTTAATTGCGCGGCGATTCCCGAGGCTCTGCTGGAAGCGGAATTGTTTGGCTTTGTTAAGGGCGCGTTTACCGGCGCGGTGCAGTCGAAGATCGGGCGCATTCACGCGGCGCAGGGTGGAACGCTGTTTCTCGACGAGATCGGAGACCTTGCGCTTGGCCTGCAGTCGAAGCTGTTGCGCTTCCTCGAACAAGGCGAGGTGCAGAGGCTCGGCAGCAACGATACATTCCGCGTTGACGTTCGAGTCATCGCAGCGACAAACGCGCCGCTGAGGACTTTGGTTCAGCAACGCGCGTTTCGCGAGGATCTGTATTACCGGCTGTCGATCTTCCCCATCGACCTACCGCCCTTGCGGGAGCGAATGGAGGATTTGGAGTTGCTCATCCCGAGCTTTGTAGCGAAGTTCTGCCCGCATCACGTCTCAGTAAATGCGGATGCAAGCTCGTTGTTGAAGCAGCATTCGTGGCCGGGCAACGTTCGAGAACTGAGGAACGTGATCGAGCGTGCGAGCATTCTTGTGGGCACAGGGCGCGAGATCGGTCCCGAGCACATCCTGATCTAGGTGCCTGGCAGCAAGTGCACTGGACGTGCCCAGTTGCTTACCAACAAGGACACGAAGGTCCACGAAGTCGGCTTGGGTTATTTCAGATAATCGAGCAGGCTGTTGGGTATGACCTTGGCGAGGGCCGCCAGGGCCGCGTCGTGAGCGGTTGTAGCCTGCGTCAGATCGGTCGCTGCTTTCGCCATATCCGCGCCGACCAGACTTGTTTCCTGACTCTGCAGATTCACTTGCTCCTGCTGGAGGAATGCCTGATTTGACGTGAGGGCCTGAACCGCGCTGCCGTAAAAGACGCGCTGCTGCGAAACGTAATTGAGGGCAGTGCTGACGGCCGTGGTCGCGGTGCCGATCGCGGTCGTGTCACCGCTGTTCAACGCAGTGACAAGCTGCTGCAGCGACTGCATGACGTTGCCGCCGCTCCCCAGGAAAATCTGCGAGCCGGGAACGTTCATCTGGATTGTTCTCCCGTCCGCGATCTGTACGCTGTTGGTGTTGTTGTTCCCGTTGTAGTCCACTCCCGAGGCTTGAGTCGGATCAAGCACGAATGGTTTGGTCGTGGTGGCCGTCCCGGCGAAGATGAAATTGCCCTGATACGAGGTATTCCCGAGCTGCACCATCTGTGCCTGAATGGCCTGCACCTGCAGAGCGAGGGCCTGCTGATCTGCGAGCGACATGGTGCCGTTCGCGCCCTGCGTGCCCAGAGAAATGGCCTGATTGAGCGACGTAACCACCGAACTCAGCGTCGAATCAGCTGTCTGAAACAGGCCTTCTAGGCTGGTCGTGTTTTGCAGGTATTGGTCGACCTGGCTCTGCTCCGCCTGGTTCTGAATGTCTCCGGCAAAAGCGGCGGGATCGTCGGAGGGCAGGTTGACACGCCGTCCGGTCGCCAGTTCTTGCATGGCGTTTTGCGCCTGCGTCTGCGACTGCCATACGTCTTCGAGAATGTTTGGAGCAAAGTTTGGATTAACTCGCATAGATTCTTACGGCGCGGCCTGCGCCGATGCCCCCATTTGAAGTACAACCTGCGTCAATGTGTCTACCGTGGTGATCATGCGCGCTGCCGCCTCATAGGCGCGCTGATAATTCATGAGATTGGTGGTTTCCTCGTCGATCGAGACACCCGAAATCGCGCCAAGCTGGTTATTCAATTGTGTGAGGCTTGAGCTGCTCGCATTAGCGCTGTCCTGCGCCTGCATGGTAAGGTTGCCGACCTGCGACACGAGATTTGCATAGGTATCGCCCGGGTTCGCGCCGCCTGGCAGGGCCTGCGTTTGCACGGCCACCAGATTTGCGACGTTGCCGTTGCTGCCCGGGGTGCCATCGGAGCTGGCCGCAATCAGGCTCGGATCGGTGATGGCAACGGAGAGGCTTCCCGCCGCACCCCCGCCTGCAACCACCGAAAACATCGGCTGCCCCCGATTTCCGTTCAAGTCGTAGCCGGCTGCTTGCGCGGTGTTCATTGCGTCGGCAAACTGGCTGGCCAGATTGTTGAGCTGGGTCAGCACGTTAGGAATCTGCGTGTCAGCGACCTGAATCGTTCCGCCCAAACTCCCGCCGCTGATGCTGCTCGTGATGTCCGTGCCTTGCGACATAATGGTGACGTTGCCGCTCGCGTCCTTTGAAGTTTGGAGCGCGAAGCTCTGGTTGCCGACGACGAGCGCGGCGCCGTTACCAGTCGTAAGCGTGAGTCCGTCCGGTGTCTGCGTTTCGTTGACGTTGGTTAGCTGCGAGAGCTGATTAATGAGCTGATTTTCCTGGTCTTGGAGGGTGCCAGCATCTTTGCCCTGGCGCTGCAAGTCGGCGACTTGCCCGTTGAGTTGCGCAATTTGCTGAGAGAGCGTGTTGATCTGGGTCACCGTCTGTGTCATCGTCTGGTTCAGTCCGGTGGTGATGGTGTTTAGATTGGCGGCGGCGTGGTTAAAGTCGCTGGCCAGGTTTTGTGCGGCGTTGAGTACGGACTGGCGGTCGGGAATGCTCGACGGATTCGTCGATAGTTGGCTCAAGCTGTTGAAGAACGCAGAAAAGTCTGCTCCGATACCTTGGGTCGAGCTCCCGAAGAGGGCTTCCACCTGCCCGAGCGCATTCGCCTGCGCCTGCGAACTACCCTGCTGCGACGTTTCCTGGGCGATGCGCAGACTAAGGATTTGGTCGCGCACGCTTTGGATCTGCTGAAGATCGACGCCCGTTCCATACACCAGACCGCTGCGCTCGATAGGCGAAGTTTCGGACAGAATCGCAATCTCGCGGCTGTATCCCGGCGTATTGGCGTTGGCGATGTTGTTGGTGGTGACGTTCAGGGCTCCCTGATCGGCCTGAAGCGCCCGTTCCGCTATCCAAAGAGATCCTGACAAACTTGACATTCGTTTAGGCCTCGCAAGACCAGGTGTGTTTAGTGGGCGGCGCGCCTTCTTCTTTGCTGTAGCGTTGCCCGTAGTTTCGATAGAAGTTGGTAATGAGTTCGAGGGAACGCTGCGAGCGCCCGACGACCCCGGCATAAACGCGGTTCAGTCGCGCGAGGGCGAGGTGAGCTTCGCGCACTTTTTCGAAAAGCGTGGCTTTAGCGGGAGTCTGCGCCACTGATTTGTACGAGTCGAAGGCTCGCTTCAGGCGATCCGGGTCCTGCTGCGCCAGCCTCTGGCAGATGGCTTCCTGTGCAGCGACGCGCGACTTGAGTTCGGCCATATCGTTGCGCTCGATCGCGCTTATCGCCGACGAGATTTCAGAGGAGAGCGCAGTCACCAGCGCCAGGTGCTGCGTTGTCTCCTGATGATCGATTTTTCCCGTGTCAGGCATTGTCTTCCAGATTCAATCAGCCGTTCAGCATCGCCTCGGCAGTTCCCCGCGGATCAACGTCGTAGTCGCCGCTTTCAACCCGCTGGCGGAGAGCATCGACCTTGTCTTGCCGCACCGGCGGCATCTGGAGAGTCTGCGCCGCCAGTGAACTGAGGCTGACAGTGTCGCCTCCGAACTTGTCCACCTGCGGCGACCGTGCCGAATTGGCCGCCGTCTGGCCGCTGGACATGCGCTCGGCGGAGATTTCGTTCGAGGGAGGGGTTTGTGGGTTGATTCTCATAAAAGCCATCCAAACGCCTGGTTTAGGCGTCGCATTTTAATCGGCACTTGGGTCTAATATCTTTAGTGACTGTGCGTTTTTTCGCTTTCTAGCGGAACTACCTTATTTTCTTATCGTTACCAGAGTCGTTCGAGACGCCCGCCGATCCCTGATCCTGTGTTTCGGCGGTTGCCACCTTCAGTTGCCTACTAATAAGGTTCGCGATCCCGAATCCGCCGGACCGAGTTAGGCCCTGTGCCAGTGATTCGCAGGCAATACTCATGAACTGGTCACGGCTGGAATCATCTTTCTGATCCGGGTCTGTGCCGGGCACGCTGGCAAACGACTTCTCCGCTTGCTCGAGCCAGTGACCGATGAGCAGGCTTTCAAAATTGTGCGCAGCTTTGTCGATCTTCTTTGGATCGGAGCCAGGTTTCTTAGCGCTGCGCAGAGTCTGCATCGCTTCGGCGGAGCGAGCGGTGTCGAGATTTTCGGTGTTCGAGTTCGCGGGCAGTAGATTCGGCACGTTATAGAACCTCGAGTTCAGCTTGCAGCCCACCGGCGGCCTTGATGGCTTGAATGATGGCGACGATGTCGTGTGCCGTCGCGCCCATGGTATGGAGTCCGGTGATCAACTCCTCGACGCTTGCGCCCTCTTTCAGCTGAATTGACTTCGCCGGACCCTCTTTGCTCTTCACTTCGGTTTCGGGGACAACCTCGGTCGTTCCGGTCTTTGAAAACGGAGCCGGCTGCGAAACCACAAATGTCGTCGAGACCTCGACCGTCAGGTCGCCGTGAAGCACCGAGACAGGAGAGAGCTTGACATCTCCCCCCATCACGATCGTGCCCGTCCGCTCATTGACGATGACCTTTGCCGCCGGGTGAATCGAGAGCGGAAGATTCTGGACCTTCGCAAGCAACGTTGGAACCGGTGCATCACCCATCTGTGGGATGTTGAGATCGACGCGGCGGCTATCGATGGCGCTGGCGACGTTTCTTCCGAATTCGTGATTGACGGCCGCCGCGATGTCTCGGGTGACAGAGAAGTCCTGCTCACGCAGGCTGAGCGAGATGATTTTCAGTTTGGCGAGGTCGATGGACGCGTCTCGCTCGACAATGCCGCCGTTCGGCACACGGCCGACCGTCACGTGATTCACTTCCTTCGTATTGCCGTTTGCACCGACGGTGTAGCCGCCCAAGGTGAGCGGGCCCTGAGCCTCAGCGTAGACCTGGCCGTCGGCGGCATGGAGCGAGGTGAGCAGCAAGACGCCGCCCTCGAGGCTCTTCGCGTCTCCAACCGATGAAACCGTTACATCGAGACTCGTCCCCGGCCGGGCGAATGGAGGCAGAGACGCTGTCACCATCACGGCTGCAATGTTGCGCACTTGAATGCTGGAGGCGGTCACCTGCACGCCGAGGCGTTGCAGCATATTCGCCAGCGTCTGCGTTGTGAACAACGTCTGCTGGCTGTCGCCGGTGCGCTTGAGCCCAACCACCACGCCATAACCGATGAGCGGATTGTCGCGAATGCCGTCGATGGTGACGATGTCGCGGATCAGGACCTGACGATTCTCTTCGGCAGAGACGTTTAAAACGGCAACTGCAACGCTGAGCAACGAAACGGCGACACAGACGCGACGCCGAATGGCGGGGCGGAGGATCTTGAAGAACAGCGCGCTCAGAAACTGAAAAGCCATTCCAATCCTCGGATCACGGGGTTTGGCCGGTGAATCGCATCGGTGATCACGCCTTTGCCTTTCATCTCAATTTCGAGATTGGCGAGCGCGGTGGAAGATGCGGTGTTATTGGGTCCGACATCTCCGGGCCGGAGAATGCCGCGGAGGACCATGGTTTCGTGCTGGCTGTTGATCAGGTATTTCCGTTCTGCTTCGACGACCAGGAAGCCATTTGGCAGCAGGCCGATCACGCGCGCAGCGAGAGTCGTCGTCAGGTTCGAGCCGTCCGAAGTTTCGCCGGAGCCCTTTAAGGCCGTGGCGGAATTAGCACCATAGAGTGGGTTGACCAGCGACGTGCTCGTGCCTCCGGGAAGGCCTGTGATAGCCGAGTTGATCTGGTAGGAGCGCGACGTGTTCACATCGCCCGTCGATTTAGCAGTTGTGTTCTCGAGTACGACCAGCGTGACCACGTCTCCGACCTGATGCGCCTTATAGTCGGAGGCCATGTCGAGAAACGGCGCGGCCGGGTTATACAAACTGCCGAGCGTTGTGGAGGGCGGCAAAGACGCTGCCTGGCCCGCGACGCGCTTAAGATACTGGGCGCGCAATTGCTCGGAGCTCTGATCCTTTGAGCGCGCCCAGGCCGATGGCAAAGCAATCGTGGCAACCAAAAGAAACAGGGAGAGAATCCGCTGCCCGGAAAAATTTCGAGTCATACCTGTGTTTGCGAACTTCAAAACTTGCTCCTTACCAACTTCTCGCTCAGCACTTCGGCTCTGTAGTTGCGCTTGTGATCCGGACTGGTCACTTTGATGACCTGGCCACGCGTCCCAGCCTCGAGTGAAATGGCGGGCAAGACAATGCGAAGGTCGGTGTTTTCGATCAGCAGAGTGACCGACTTGCCGCGTTTGACTAGCGGCTGCTCTTTTGCTTTTTCGCCGTCCGAGGCGTGAGCAGACCTCGAAGGTGTGGCGGCAACTTGCGAATCGTGCACAAGCACGTAAAAGGGCAGACACTCCCGTGCTGGGCAGTTCAACCTGGCGAGAGCTGTATCCGCGGACTGCGTTGTGACCTTTGCAACCCGAAGCCTTGCGCCAGCGGTGGACGTCACATTCGACAAAAATTCCAATTGATCAGCGGTCGTTTCGAAACCCGCGGCCTGCATGGCGTGAGCAACCTGCTCGCGCGACACAGTAACGCGATCACTCTGGGCAACAGGCGCCCCACCGGCAAACGCACTGAGCGCTGCCACTGCGACCATCTGTCGGATTACGCGAGCCACCATTTGCCTACCTACCGAATCAGATTCGCCAGATCCTGCAACATCTGATCGGCCGAAGTCACGACGCGAGAGTTCGATTCATACGCGCGCTGCGCGACGATCAGGTTCACAAATTCCTGCACGATATCGACGTTCGATTGCTCCAACATCCCCTGCTGAAGGGTGCCCAGGCCTTCGGCGGCTCCGGGGGCACCCACGATCGGATCACCCGAGGCTGTGGTCGCGAGATAAAGATTGTTGCCGACGCTGTTGAGGCCGCCGGGATTAGGGAACATCGCGAGCTGAATGCTGCCTACCTGCTGCGCGGCGGTCTGACCCGACTGGGTCACGGACACGGTGCCGTCGGAGCCGATGGTGATAGTTGTAGCGTTCGCCGGAATCGTAATGTTCGGCTGCAGAGGGTTGCCGTTCGCAGTCACGATATTGCCTTGGGCATCGAGGTGAAACGACCCCGATCGCGTATAGGAAATCTGGCCGTCCGGCATCGTGACCTGAAAAAATCCGAGTCCTTGAATCGCGATATCCAGCGGATTGCTGGTCGACGCGAGGTTGCCCTGCGTCTGCAATACTTCGGATGCTCCCGGCATCGTGCCCAGTCCGACCTGGAGCCCGGCGGCGATGGTCGTCTGCTGGGTGGCGGCCGCGCCCGGCATGATCACGTTCTGATATACGAGATCCGAAAACTGGAGACGGCGCGCATAAAAGCCGGCGGTGCTCGAGTTCGAGAGGTTGTTGGCGATATTGTCGAGGTTCAACTGCTGCGCTGACATTCCGCTGGCCGCTGTGTAGAGTGCACGAAGCATACGTAGCTCCTTTAAACGTTGTTAACTTTCGGTATTTCTTGCGTCGCGAGTTGATTCATCTCCGCGTGGAACAGGTACAACGCGCGCTGCATCAGTTCGGCATAACGCTGCACAGTAACTAGTTGAACCGCGCTGCCTACTGCATTGACGTTCGACGCTTCGAGGCTTCCCTGCTGAATGCTGGCCTTTGTCGCGGGCTTTGCCGAATTGGCGGGCGCAGTGTAGTAGGTCTGGCCGAGCGGATCGAGCTGCACACCCGACGCGAAGTCAACCACTTTCATCTTGCCGGCGAGAACGCCGTTGACAGAGATCGTACCGTCGGGGCTCACCGAAACCGGAGCGCCCACGATCTGGATCGGCCCACCTTCACCCATGACTTTGTCGCCGGCGGAAGTGACCAGGAAATTCTGCGGCGAAACATGGAAGTTGCCGTTTCGCGTATAGACCTCGCCCGAGTCTGTCTTTACGGCAAAGAAGCCGGCTCCCTGGAGAGCGAAATCGAAGTCGCTGCCAGTGTGTTCGAGGTTGCCTTGCGTGAGATCGAGCTGCGTGTCGCCGAGCACGGAGTAGTTGTTGACGGCCTTGTTAAGAGACGACATAGGCAGTCCGGATGACGCCGCGAGGAGCGAGCGAAAGATGTTGTGCTGGCCGCGGTAACCGGGCGTGCTTACGTTGGCGAGATTGTTGGCTACGGAATCGAGCGCCTGATTGCGAGCCAGCAAGGCAGCACATGCCGCATAGAATCCGCTGTCCATAATCCCCCTCCGTAGAGACGAAGCAAGGCAACGGCCAAGTGCAGAGGGGACGATGCGGGTTAAGTGATTGAGAAATGGTTGGCGGCGAGGGCCGAAATGAGATGAGAATTAGCGCGCGGTTTGTACGATGTCAGCATGCTGAGTTTTTCTAACTTCAGCTGCGAATCAGCTTGGATCAGAAAACCTTTCGTGCATACTTCGAAAGTAATCCCCGCACGCGCCATGCTTGTTGATCGGCGACTCTGACCAGTTGCAACAATGTCCGCGATGACACCGCGAGTTGGAGATCGTCCCCGTCGAGAATCTCCGCCAGGCGCGGCGGGAGATTCCACATTCTCGCCAGAACTCCGGCGATCTCGCGCGGGCCGGTTCCCGAAAAATCCCAGTTCCAACCGAGGAGAGCTGGAAGTTCGCCAATCCGGAAAAGCAATCCGGCGATGTAGGCCTCTTCTGCATCACAATCGACTCTATAAGCCTGCTCTTCCGCCATCAGTGCCGTGAGTCTGGCATGCGCCCAGAACTGCTCGCATCTGCGAAGCGAAGACCCGGGCAGCGTGGCGGACACGAGTTCAACCTGACTCGCCAGAAATCGCAGACCACCGATTCCAGCGTGAACCACGGCATCGCTCAGACTAATGCTCTCTGCCGGATCGTCGGCCTCAGGAGATACCAGCCGCAGCAACTCAATCGTCAGTCCGACATCGCCGCGGATTACTTCGGTGATGGAATGGAGATTCACGGCAGAACTGGACAGGAGCACCTGCAGCAACACGGCAGCGTCGCTCATTGCAGGCACCGGGCGTGAGATCGAAGCCGCGTGTCCTGCCCGATGATCAAAGCCGCCTTCTACGACCGGCTGGCCATAGCTGACGACCAGGTGCGCCCTCTCGAATTTGTCCTGTGCCAGCATCGCCTTTCCTCGCTGGCAACTAATCGGCACATGAGAATGGCGACTTTAGGGGGTTTTCGGAGGGCCGGGCTAGTCGGGCTGAACCCGGAAGAGGAGGTCGGTGTACTGCTGCTCATTCCAGATGCGTATCCAGAGGTAATCGCGGCACATTCCAAGGCGAGTCGCCTTGGCTCCAAGTTGACTAACGTAATTGCGCCCCAGGCGCGCGATCTCACCGGTGGGCATCGGACGATCGAAAACAATTTCGTTATCGGGCGCGGGCGAAACACTCATCTGCATGTGCCGCTGAAAATCGCGCGCGGTAATGAAACACGGGAGAGCGTCGCAACCGGTGATGCCTTCGATGGTAGACAGAGTCTGGTATTGCACTCGGGTTACAAACCCCACCATCAAGCGTTTGTCGGCTTCCACATAGTGCACGGGCAGCATTTCGTATTGCTCAAGCAACTTGCGGGGCACCCGGACCGGAAACAACAGCGGCCGCCCCGGCAGGGTGAAGACTGGGCACGACCATTGCGCCGCTACCGCCGCGGTTACTTGTTCTGCGGTCGCGAAGCCGAGTTCCTGCGCCGCGAAGCCGAGATTGATCCCCTCCACTTGCTGTTTTGCTCTGGCGATGGCAAGTTGATCAGAGTTCAGCACGCCACGCTGTAACAGAAGCAATCCAAGCGGCATGCGGCGCGACTTCGACGGCTCATTCATCTGCTGCGCCGCAATCGCCGCCGTGATCGTACCGTGCAAAAATGTCTCGAAGCACTCCGGGCTGCAGAACCACTCTTTGCCCAGATAGATTCCCATGTAAGAACGAAAGATATGGGGAACGAGCAGACGCTTGCGCGAGCATGCCCCGTTCGAGCAGCGCATCGTCCAGGTCGTCCATCGCGTCGCTGATGATATCTCTCGTATTGCGGCCATCTTGCTTCGCTATCCTCTCAATTCCTTCGGGTCACGCCATCAGACTCTGGTCGAACTGGGAAGACTGCAGAGTCGCACGCAGCTTCGTAATGGCCAGTCCGTGGATCTGGCACACTCTCGACTCCGCAATCTGCAGCACCGCTGCGACTTCCTTCATCGTCAGTTCTTCCTTGTAGTAGAGCGAGATCACCATCTGCTCCCGGTCGGTCAGCGTGCCGATCGCTTCGGCGAGCCGCTCCTTGATCTCATTGCGCAGGCAAAGCTCGTCCGGTTTCTCTGCTGTGCTCGGCGCGGATTCGATGAGGTCGCGCGTCGACGAACGGTCGTGCGACGGGCTCACCTCCTGCCCGACCAACCGCAAGCCATCGACGCGAACGACGATGTCATGGAGATTCTTGAGCGAGATTCCCATCTCGTTGGCGATTTCTTCCTCGTCCGGCTGGCGGCCCAGCTTGGCGGATAGCTTCATAATCGCTTCTTCGATGTTGCGCGCCTTGCGCCGCAGTGGGCGCGATCCCCAGTCGAGTTCGCGCAGGCTGTCGATGATCGCCCCGCGAATTCTGAACTTCACGAACGATTTCAGTGGAACGCTCTTGGTCGGGTCATAGTTGCGAATCGCCTCAATCAGGCCGATCACTCCTGCGTTGACTAGGTCTTCAAACGGTACGTGCTGCGGCAGCCGCTCGAAAATCCGCCAGGCGATGCTATGCACCTGGGGGAGCTGCTGGAGAATAAGCTCGTCCCGTTCGCGATTAGTCTCGTCGACGGTCTCTCTGTATGCCAACTCTGCTTTAGTCATTTCAACCTCAACCGGGTAACTTCATGCTTCTTTTCACCGCAGTGCTCCTACCGCCTGTACTGCTATTGCCGGGGGAATCTCGGTCGGTGACAGAACGACAATCTTGGGGAAGAACGGTTCCAACATGCGGCGCAATTGAAATCTTCCGGGCGAAGAACAGAGCAGAACCGGGGGCGCATTCACTACCTGCTCTCCGAACAAGCTTCGCAGTCCATCGAAGATTCGTCTCGCGACATTCGGCTGGAGCGCTCCCGCCTGGGCTGCCGGCTGCGCATTCAGCGAGCGCATGCACTCTTCTTCGATCGACCGATCCAGCGTGACAACTTTCAATTCACCCTTCTCGTCGGTGAGCGGCTGCACGAAGGCGCGGCTGAGCGAGTGTCGGACCGCTTCGACCAGCAGCACCGGATTCTTATTGACCGGCGCGACGTCCACCAGCGTTTCGAGAATCGTTCCCAGATCGCGAATCGAAATCTGCTCGCGCAGGAGTTGCTGGAGAACTTTCTGCACTTCGCCTAGCGTGAGCACCTTGGGAATGAGTTCCTCAACCAGCCGTGGGTGGGTTTCAGCATTGCGGTCGATCAGGCGCTTCGTCTCCTGGCGCGTCAGCAGAAGGTGAGCATTCTGTTTGACGACCTCGCCGATGTGGGTTGCGAGCGCCGAAGTGTGATCGACCACTACATAGCGCGAGGCAACGGCCTGCGCCTGCGCGTCAGGCGCAATCCATTTTGCGGGCGTGTTGAACGCGGGTTCGGCCGTATCCACTCCAGGCAATGCGGGCGGGTTTGGTTGCGAGCTGATCGCGAGCAGGCAGTTGCGACGCATCTCCCAGCGCGCGATTTCAACGCCGCGCAGGTGAATGACATACTCGAATTCTTTCAGCGAGAGATTGTCGGTAATGTGAATTGATGGAATCAGGAAGCCGAGTTGCGAGGCCAGCTGCTTGCGCAGCGACCGCACCTTACCCAGCAACTGGCCGCCTTGCTTGCTGTCGACGAGCGGAACGAGGCCCAGTCCGACCTCCAGCATCAGTTCGTCGAGCTTGAGAACCGAGTCGAGAGACTCAACTGCGGGCGCTCCGGGTGCGGCCGCCTTCGCTGCGCCAGCTTCCGGCACGACCTGCCCTTTGACTGCCGTTTCGGGCCTGACCCGCCGCGCGAGAACAAAGAGCACGATCGACATCAGCGCAAACGAGACTTTTGGCAGACCCGGGACCATCGCCAATCCCGCCATGACGCCAGCCGCAATCCATAGCGGACGGCCCTTGCCGAAGAGTTGCTGACCAACCTCAACCCCAAGCGAACTCTCCGAAGAGGCCCGGGTCAACACGATGGCGCCAGCCACGGAAACCAGCAGCGACGGGATCATTGTGACGAGGCCGTCGCCGACGGTCAGAACTGTGTAGGTCTTGAGCGCGTCAACCAGCGGAGTTCCATGTTGAAAGACACCGATCAGGAAGCCGGCGATGATGTTGATGCCAGTGATTAGAATTGTGGCCAGCGAATCGCGCTGGCTGAAGCGGGCCGCGCCGTCCATTGCGCCGTAAAACTCCGCTTCGTGAGCAATCGCAGCGCGGCGCGTTCGTGCCTGCTTTTCGTCGATCAATCCCGCGTTCAAGTCGGCGTCGATCGCCATCTGCTTGCCGGGCATGGCATCCAGCGTGAAGCGGGCCGTGACTTCGGCGGTGCGAACCGCGCCGTGGCTGATCACCATGTACTGGATCGCAATCAACGCGAGGAAAAGGACAAGGCCAACAACATAGTTGCCGCCTACGACGAATTGTCCGAACGACTCGATAACATGTCCTGCCGCCGAAGGCCCTTCACTTCCGTGCAGCAGGATGCGGCGACTGGCGGCCAGATCGAGCGAGAGCCGGAACAGAGTCAGCAACAAAAGCAAACTGGGAAAGACCGAGAATTGAACTGGCTTCAGAATCTGTAGCGCGACGAGGAGTACCAGCACTCCCGCCGAAATGCTGAACGCGAGCAGGATGTCGACCATCAGCGCGGGCAGCGGAATGACCATGACAAACACCATGCTCACGGCCAGCGCGGGGATGATCCATTCGCTCCCGCTTCCCGCCATCGATTTGAAGAACCCTGGTTTCGCTGTCGCCATTTATCTTCTCTTCCGCCTCGGCCGTTACTGCACGGGCGCCGTTCCCGGTTTCCTCTCTTGCGCCTGAGCCTGCGTCCGGAACACGAACGCCAGGATCTCGGCTACCACTGCATACAGCTCCGCCGGAATCGCCTGCCCAACATCGACAGTGCGATAGAGCGTTTGCGCCAGCGGAGGATTTTCCAGCACGGTGATTCCGTGCCAGCGCGCAATCTCCTTGATCTCCTGCGCCAGAAGATTCTGGCCCTTGGCCACGACGACCGGCGCCTCCATGCTCATCTCGTATTTCAGAGCCACGGCGAAGTGCGTCGGGTTCGTGATCACAACGCTCGCCTGTTTCGTGTCCTGCAGCATCTTGCGGCGGCGCATCTGGCGCTGGATTCTGCGAATGCGGCCTTTTGTCGCCGGATTGCCATCTGTCTGCTTAAGCTCTTCGCGCAGATCCTGGCGGCTCATCTTCAGATCGCCTTCGAGCTTCCTCCAGACCAACATGTAATCGACGGCCGACCAGCAGACGAGCACGAGGCCTGCCTTCCAGCAAAGGCTCCACATAGTGCTGGCGAGAAATCCTGCATAAGGCCGAACCTGAACGTCCGACGCCTCGACGACGCTGTGCCAACTCTTCTGGATTGTCGAAATGCCGATCCAAGCAATGACGGCAAAGGGAATGAGCGATTTCAGAATCCCGCTGAGGCCAGTAAGCGAGAACATCTGCTTGAGCTTGTTGGTCGGGCTGAGCTTTTCGGGCTTGAAAGCCAGAGCTTCCGGCGCAAAGACCAAGCCACCCTGTGCGACGCCAGCCGTCAGCGCGATCGCCCACGATGCCAGCATTACCGGTACGATCCAGCGCAACACAGCTACACCCGTCCATAACAGAACCGGACTCGTCGCGGCGAGCGAATCGGCCAGCGACATCTCGAGCATCCGCTGAAGAAGGCCGCGCCATTGCTGCGGAATGTCCTGCGTCTGCCACGCGATCACCGCCATGGCACCGCCCCATGCGAGCGCACTCGACAACTCGCGGCTGCGCGCAACCTGGCCTTGCTCACGCGCTTTCTTCCGCTTTTGCGGTGTCGGTTTCTCTGTTTTGCTCGCGTCGGCCATGGTTTAGTGATCGTTTAGAAACTGTCTAGTGCGCAAGGTGCAAAATCTGCTCCATGTAGGAAACTGATTGTCCAAAATATTTCTCGAAGACTCGCGGCCAGAATCCGATGGTCACCGTCAAAATGAAAACGCCGAGCATGCTCTTGACCGCCGGCCCGAGCAGCATGAGGGGCATCTGTGGAGAAGACTTGCCCAACAGTCCGAGAATCAAGTCCATCAGCAGTGTTGCCGCCAGAACGGGAGCGGCGATCTGAATGCTGAGTTCGAGAATGATCGCGCCCTCGTGCAACACCGCCTGCGTGAACCTCGGATTCACTGTTACGGTTCCGGGCGGAAGATACTCAAAACTGTTCGCCACAGCCCGCAGGATCCAGTGATGAACGTTCAGCGACAAGAAAATCAGAAGCGCGATGCTCTGGTGGAAGAAGGCGACGACCGTGCTTTCGACCTGCGAATTCGGGTCGAGGATGTTGACCAGTGAATAGCCCATCTGGATGCTGAGTGTCTGCCCAGCAACTTGTGTAGCCTCGAACACTGCATAAGTTGCAACACCGATGGCGACACCGAGAATCGTCTCGGTCCCAACGATAATCGGCCACTTCGAAAGATCGAGAGTCTCCAATCGCGGCGCAAAGACGGGATACAAAACCGCGGTGATGGCAATCACGAGGATGGCCTTAACGCGCGGCGGAATCGTAACGTTGCTGAAAAACGGCGCAAAGAGCATCAGGCCGGAGACACGAAGGCCGATGATCATGATCGCGCCCAGAATTTTGCCCAGCGGTATCTCCATTTTGTCAGCGCACGTAAGGATGAAAGTCGGATAACAACTGCAACGTGAATTGGCACATTTGCCGCAACATCCAGGGCATCAGCACAAACACCGCGCCGCCCACGGTCAACAGCCGGGGCACAGCGGAAATCGTGGTCTCCTGCAAGGACGTGAGCACCTGCACGATGTTGATCAGCAAGCTGACGATCACCGCCAACGCCAGAATCGGCGCGGCAATGATGAAGACCTCTTTCATCGTCATGCGTCCCAAGTCAATGACGACAGCAGTAGGCATGGCTTATTGAAAGCTCCTCATCAGTGATCCGACCAACAAGTTCCAGCCATCGACCATCACGAACAGAAGAAGCTTCAACGGCGTAGAAATCACGACCGGCGGCAATTGCAGCATTCCGACCGAAGTTGAGATCGAAGCCACGATCATGTCGATGGCAAGAAACGGAAGAAAAAGCACGGTGCCAATCTGGAATCCCGTTCGCAGCTCTGACAGGATGTAGGCAGGAGCTACTACGCGCATCGAAAGGTCGCTTGGCTTGGCCGGCCGCGGCTCCTTTGACAACTCAACGAAAAGCGCCACGTCTTTTTCCCGGACAAAATGCAGCATGAACTCCTTTACTGGAGCCGAGCCACGTTCGATTGCCTGAAAAGCTGTGATCTGGCCCGCCTGCAAAGGCTCCACGGAGAGCTGGTAAAGATTTGCTCCGACTGGTTTCATGAGAAAGAACGTGAGCACCAGCGAGAGACCGATGAGCGTCTGGTTGGTTGGCGTGGTTTGAAGGCCGAGCGCCTGCCGCAGGAAGTGAAAGACGATCAGCAGACGCGCAAAAGGCGTCATGCACAGCAGCAGCGACGGGATGAGTGTCAGGAAGGTCAGCAGGACGATGATCGTCCACGAACTTCCGCTTCCGAGACCGGTGATGCGTATGTCGGTGGGTGCAGATGCCGAAGGCGTGTGCGCGGCAAACGCTCCAAATAGCGGAAGCGCCCCGAGGATCTGCGCCGACGCCGGTGCGACGCTCACAACCAGCAGCGCGAACAGAATGACGGCCTTCGAGCCCTTGGACAGAACGCTCATCTACCCGTTGACCTCTTGGACGCGAGCATTCAAGACGGCCGCGAACTCGGCAGGTTTTTCGAGTTGGGCAAGTAGCGAGACCGAGTTCGCCGACCCGCCGAGCAGGAACTGCTGATCGTCGACTTGAATCACGGCGACAAATCGCTTGTCTCCAAGCGGCACGCTCTCACAGATGCGGAGCCGTTTCTTTTTCTGACGCACCTGGATCTTCCGGGCTAACGCCGAAAATCGCGTGAGCAGATCGAGGAGGTAATTGCCACCCCGGAATAAGACCTGCGACAAAGATGCATTCGTGGGCGCGCCCACGGCTCCCGAACCGACTCCGATGACATTCGTGCTCACGCCAACTCCGTTATGCGGGCTGCGAGCCGCTCGCCAATCATTTCGAATTGGATCCAGGCGATGAGCTGTCCGTTCACACTAAGCGGAATCTCTTCGGTACTTCGGACCGCCGTGCCCACGACCGTGCCCACCTGCATGCGCAGCAAATCGCCGAGGGTAAACTCGCTCACCGGAATCTGCAGGCTCAACTGGCATGGCAACCAGTCAAAGCGTTCCAGGGCATCCGGCGATGGCGCCAACGCCGGCTGCGTACCCTGTATTTCCTTTTCCGCCCCTTGTGCTGGCATATGGTGTTCGTGATGGATCAATACGAAGAAAAGGAAATGCAATTGGGCGGCCTTGCCGACAGGAGAAATCTCAATGTTGTTTTGCGAACATTGAGACACGGGAACAACAACTTAGAAGAAAAACGGTTACGCCGGTACAGTGGCCGTGAAGGGGTGCGCGATTAGAGGCAAAGTAGAAGAAGGGAGCCGCGGACGCGACGCGCTGTCGCGTCCGCGGCTCCTCTAATCAGGCGCTCACGCTAGCCGTTAATTGCCGGGTTGCGCTTGCAGATTCGTCGTCGTGTTGCCGATCGAATCGAGCGTGGTGATCATTCTGGCGTTCGCCTGGAATCCGCGCTGAATGACAATCAGTCGGGTGAACTCGGTCGAAATGTCCACGTTCGACATCTCGAGCGCGCCACCCGTGAGCGAGCCACGTCCACCGGCTCCGGGAACGCCAACAACCGCCGCGCCCGAAGCGAGAGTCGGCTCGTAGCCATCGCTGCCCACCGCTTCCAGCCCTTGGGTGTTGGCAAAGCTCGCCAAGGCGATCTGGCCAAGAGCCTGCGTCTGCCCGTTGGTGAACGTGCCTTCAATCGTGCCGTCGGCCTGCACGGTATAACTTTGCAGCGTGCCTGCCTTGTAGCCGTTCTGGTTGCTCGTCGTGGTGGTGCTCGAGCCCGCGACTTGCGTGAGCAGCGACGCACCGCTGGGGTCGGCGAGGTTCCACGTAATGTTCATCGTGGCTGCGCCGTCTGCGAGGCCGGAGACCGTAATTCCGGGGATCGACCCGGTCGGCGACTGCAGATTTCCGTTTGCATCGAAGGACAACGTTCCGCTCGAAATCACCGTCGGATTTCCGGTGCCGCCCGTGTCCGCGGCCGGAAGCGTGATCTGGTAGTTCCAGGTGTTCGGCGCGGTCTCGGTGTAATTGAACGTCAGGACGTGCGACGCGCCGAGTGAGTCGTAAACAACCATTGATGTCGAGTACATGGTTCCCGCGGGAGCGGTGGCATCGAGGTTGGTCTGCTGCTGCATGGTGGTGGTTGCAGCGGGCGGATTGGTGACGCTCGACCCGACATAGAGCGGTCCGATCACTGCGCCGGTGTTCACGACGCCGTTGACCGCTGGGTAGCCGAGCACCGCAGCGCCGGACGGGCTCACCAGCTCGCCGTCTTTGCTGACGCTGAAGTCGCCGGCTCGCATGTAGGTATAGGTACCACTTGCGTCCTGCGTAATGAAGAAGCCGTTGCCCGTGATCGCTACATTCGAGGAAATGCCCGTGTCCTGAACCGTTCCATCGGTGAACTCGGTCGCGACCGAGCCGATCTTCGTGCCGCTTCCCTGCTGGATCGGATCGCCCGAGCCATTAGTCCCGAGGTTCTGATAAAAGAGATCCTCGAAATTTGCCTGCTGGTCCTTGAAGCCGACCGTGTTCAGATTGGCGAGATCGTTGGAAATAATGTTGAGGGCGTTCGAACTCGCCGCGAGGCCAGAAAGTGCAACCGAAAATGATGCCATTAGTGAGCTCCTGTCGGGGAGGAAGTGGCCGAATTGGCTACCGGTGAGGCTGAAGACATGCCGAACGCCGTCTGCAGCGTTTGATTGATCGAGATCAGCTCATTCAGCTGATTCATGGATAACATTTGTCCGACCATCGTCGTCGGATCCATCGGTGAAGTCGGGTCCTGTGCCTTTAGCTCCGTGACCAGCAGGCTCAGGAATGCTTGCTCGGAGCTTGCCGCTGCCTGGTCGGGCGTGGTTGGATTGCTTGACGATGACGATTGCGCCGCCGCCGACCGAGCTGCGTGTGTGCCCTGTAGTGCTGTCGATATTGGATTGATGTACATCTCACTTCCTCCCTTCAAATCGTTTAATTCCATCACCGGCCGTGCTACATGTGAACGTCGAGCTGCGTCGATGGAATGTGCGCTTCCGAAAATGTCGATTGCGCCACCGGTTGCGTATCGTTTTCCCGGGCATTCGAGCTCTGTGATTGCTGTGCGTTCTGCTTATACGCATTTCGCGAGCCTGAAGAGCTTCCGCCTGTGTAATTGCTGAGCATTACGTTGGCCGGCGTCAACGGATTCCCGGCGAGTTTCTCTTGTAGATGAGGCAACTCGACCACAAGCAGGTTTCGCAGTTCACCGTGTTCGACTGAGATCTGCGCCGTCACCTGGCCGCGGACCATCGAGGTGCGGATGTCTACATTGCCGAACTCTCCGGCTTTGAAACCGACCCGAAGTTCGGATTGCCCGGACTGATTCACCAGCCTTGCCGAGTGCACTCCTCTGGGGGCCGCGGCTACCAGCGTGGGGTGCTCTGGGGCGATGTCCTGTGCATCTCTCAATTGCGCCGCGACGCCCGCTTGGGGCTGCACAGAAGTTCCGGGCACGTGCGCAGATGAACCATCTTGCTTTGCCGCCACAGGCACCTGCGAGGTCATGAGCTCAGAGAAGTTGTTTCGAGCCTCTGCGCTCGGAGATACGGCGCTGCTCCCTCGCACAAACTTGCTGTCCGCCATCGGTCTGGTTTCCGGGGTGGCCTTGGTGCTGACCGCCTGTACCGGGGGCTCGCCTTTCTGCTTCTCCCGCTGGCCCAAATTGTTGCTCGACGGTTGCTGGGTTCCCTTGACGGCCGTCACGGCAGTGGGGCCGACCTTGACGGGTGCGTGTTCGTCAGCTTTAGCCTCGGCTTTCGGCGTGGCAGCATTCGCGTCCGCGTGTGCTTCTTCCTTCGGAGCCACAGCATGTTGCGAGACATGCGGCTCAGCGGAAACAGCGGCGACCTGCTTATATTCTGCGTGCACCTGCGCTGCACGCGTGGGCTCTGCCTGAACTGGATGGCCACTCGAAACTCCAGAATCGGCTTTAGCAATCTTGATCGGACCGTGCTCTTGGAGCGCAGATTGAACCTTGGTAACGAACGGCTGCGGCGTCACAACAGGAGTAAGCGAAACGGTTCTTGCCAGGTCTGCGTTCTCGATGCCATCCTGGGATGGGTTCCCGGGTGCAAGGAATTGAACCGCACCGGATGACTGCTGATCCGCATCATCAGTCTGTTTGGCAGGCGATGCCTTCGCGGAATCATCGGCAGCGTCAGCAGACTCGCTGACGGTCGCAAGGGTCGTGGCGCTTGTGGTCTTTCCGAGATAAGTTGCAATTGCGATTCGCGCCAGCGGCAGCGCGAAATTCGTTGCTTTCGTCAAAACTGCAGCCATTTGTTCGGCCGCGCGCACCCCGTTCGGCTCGCGCGTCACACGCGAGCCCGTGCTCGTCGTCGTTGAAGAATGCACGCTAGGGACTGGAGTGGGATTCTCTGTGATGCTTGCTCTCGAGAACTCCGCCGTGCTCGTGACCATCGTTGGCACATCAAGTGGAGTCGTACCGACCTGCTGCAGGCCATGGCCGGAGTCTGCAACAGGCATCGTGGTTGGAGGTGGAAGCGTAATTGGCGTGGAGACTACTACCGGCACGTCTTTCGTGAGGATCGGAATAGAATCTGCGCTGCCGACCTTTGCGGCAGCGTTGTTTGCGCTCCTGTTCGGCGATGCGCTATGCACAGCGACTACAGACGCTGTTGCCTTAGCAGGATTGTTGCTGGCTTTCGGAAGGCCCTGTCGTGTCAGCTTAGCCGTCGTCTTCGGCGAAAGAGATTTTTCAACTTTCGGCACATCACTCTGCCCTGCATCGGCATCCATCAGCACATCGAGAAATGATGCATCGCCGGCCTTTTCCTTCGCCGTGTGCTTCGGCGAGAGCCCCTCGATTTTGCTCGTGTTGGTCTCAACGCCAGGCATACTGATGGCCACACTCTGCTCCCTGTCGGCCACCAAATGTGCACGCCTTCCACCAAACTTTCCGGATTAGAGAAAATTCCCAACTCGGGCCGGCGACAGCCAATTAAAGACTTTTTCAATTTGTGCCGATTAGAAAGTAGGTTGGTGTCGCTTGCTAGGCAAGCTTTGCCCGGAAGCCGGTAGGCAATGTTTGCCTATTGCGATTGCTTCCAGCGCGACAGAAACAGGTCATCGATCGCCGCCTGCTCCGCCTTAGTCTGCTCGCGGGTGTACTCGCTCAGGCGCCGATCGCGCAATCTCTCGATCAACTCGCGCTTTTGGCGCGCCTCATCGTAGACCCTGAGCAGAAGTTGACGCCTGCTTTTAAGCTCTTCATGCTTTTTCGTCAGCTCTTTTTGAAGGGAATCGACCGCCTGCTCTTGCGCTATCGCATCTTGAAGATGAATCGACGGCATTCCGCGCTGGAGTTGCTGCCCCCGATGCTGCTCCATGCGGCACAGGTCCGCCTCCGCTTTGCGAATCTGGTTTTCGAGGAGTGCAATCTCGGCCTGGGCCCGCTCCAAGGCGGCGAGTTCGCGCTGTTCGAGAGCCGCCCGATAGTTGAGAACCGCCGCTAGTGAGAATCGGAAGGCCATTATCAGATGTGGCTCAGCTGGGCAGCGCCATCATCTGCTGCACCGTGGAATCGAGGGAAGCCGTTTCCTCCGGACCTTGCCGCAGAAACGCGTTGATCTGCGGCAGAGCAGCGATCGCGCGGTCGAGGGTTGGGTCCGAACCTTTCTGGTATGCCCCGATGCGAATCAAGTCCTCAGCGCGAGTATAGGCGGCGAGCAACGTGCGAATGGCGCCAACCTTCTGAAGATGTTCGTTCGTGCACACGCTCGGCATAAGCCGGCTCAAGCTGTCGAGCACTGAGATCGGCGGATAGTGATTGGCGAGACTCAGGTTGCGATCGAGAACAATATGTCCATCGAGCAATGAGCGGACAGCATCCACAATCGGGTCCTGTTGGTCGTCGCCTTCCATTAAGACCGTGTAGAACGCAGTGATGCTGCCCCGCGCAAAACGTCCTGCGCGTTCTACTAACTTGGCCAGCATCGTCAAAACCGAAGGCGTGTAGCCCTTAGCCGTCGGCGGTTCGCCAGCCGCCAGTCCAATTTCGCGTTGCGCCATTGCGAAGCGAGTCAGCGAGTCGACTACCAGCAGGACATTCTTGCCGTGAGTACTGAAATACTCGGCAACTGCAGTCGCGGCCAGTGCGGCGCGAATGCGCAGCAGCGGAGACTGGTCCGAAGTCGATACGACGACCACCGAGCGTTTCCGGCCCTCGTCGCCCAGTGTCGCCAGAAACTCGCCTACTTCGCGTCCGCGCTCGCCGACGAGTGCCAGCACGGTAAGGTCAGCTGCCGTACCGCGTGCCATCATTCCGATCAACGTGCTCTTACCGACGCCGCTGCCACCAAAAATTCCTACGCGCTGTCCACGGCCGCAGGTCAGGAATGCGTCCACCGCGCGAATGCCACAGCCGAGTGGCTCGTCAATGAGTGTGCGATCGAGTGCTGCCGGCGCAAGCACATCAACCGGGAGCGACCGCGCCGCGCGATACTCACCCAGCGAATCAAGAGGCTGTCCTTTGGCGTCGATGACTCGTCCCAGCAACTCGGGTCCAACCCGAAGCGAAGGCTTCGCGCCGCAAGTAACCACGCGGTCCCCGAACCGAATGCCATGCGGCTTCTCCAGACACATCGACAAAACTCGCGCACCGCGAAAGGCAACGATCTCGCCAGGAAACTTGTCGCCGTCGGAAGTCACGATTTCGCAGGAGTCACCGACGGAACAGAATGGACCGCAGGATTCGACGAGATTGCCGATGACCTCGGTGACTCGCCCGCTCCAGCGCACGGTCGAACTCATCGAGAGCCAGTTGTTGCAGGAATCGAGCGCAGTGTTTGTCATTGAGCGCCGGGCCGCTGCGCGAGCAGGTCGAAGAAACCATTCTCAACTTCTTTCAGTTGCGCGTCAAGTCCCATCTCCGCGACCCCGAGCTCGGTCTCAATCCGGCATGCGTTCGGCTCGATCGTCGGGTCTTCCACGACCTCAAGGTCAGGACTGGTATTGAAGTAGTGGCGCCAGCTCAGCGCCTCCTCTGGCCGGATTCTGATGATCGCCTTGGTTGTCTGCTGCATTCGCTCGAGCGTGACTTTGACCAGCCCAGCTACTACCATGCGATCGACCTGCGCCTCACGATGCAGAATTTTCCCCGCAATCGCCAGTGCAAGATGCACAAGCTGGGGCTCTACCTTGGAGTAGTAAGTCTCACGCTGTTCTTCGAATGATGACAGCGCGCTACTGAGAAGCGCCTGCTGCTTTGCCAGCTCTTGCTCATAGGTCTTGCGCGATTCGTTCTGGCCTTCGCGAAATCCATCTGCTCGCGCTTCGGTCACGAGGCGCGACAATTCCTTTTCATTGATCCGCGGAAGGCTATCGGCCGGGCCTCTTCCCGAATCGGTGGCCGACCTTGCATCTCCCACCTGGCTGACGCCCGAGCCCGGAACCTGATAAACAAATTCTGCCACCTGCTCCGCCGCGCGAGCGGGAGCCGGGGCCGGGGCTGCACCTGCTCCACTAGACGACATACTCGTCGTCCCCCTCGGCCCTCAGCACGACCTTACCCTCGGACTCCAGCCTCCGCAGCACTTCCACTGCCTCGCGTTGCGCCTGCGTAACATCCTTGCTTCGCACCGGGCCCAGGGCCTCGATGTCTTCCTTCAGCATTTCCGAAGCGCGCGACGACATCGACCGGAAAATATGGTCCTTGAGATCGGCACTCGCTCCCTTCAGGCACAAGGCGAGAACCTTCTTGTCCATTGCACCGAGCCACTCGCGAATGGCCACATCCGCCACTCCCAACAGGTCCTCGAACGTGAACATGAAATTGCGGATGTTGATCGCAAGATTCGCGTCCTGCTGCTCCAGCGACTCCAGAATTGTCTTAGCCGCTGCGGGCTCCAGCCGGTTCATCACGTCGGCGACGCTCTTGAACCCAGCGTACGTCTTGCGATTCTGCTCGCCCAGCGCCTGCAATTTTCTACTCAGCACGGTGGACACTGTCTCGGCGATCTCCGGCGAGAACTGCCTCAGTTGCGCCAGCCGTTTCACCGCCTCCGCCCGCACCTGATCCGGCAGCTTCATCAGGATGGCGGCCACTTGCTTTTCGTCCAAATGCGCCAGGATTAGTGCAATGGTCTGTGGATGTTCCGCTTCGATAAATCGCGCCAGTTGCGAAGGATCCACTTTCTTTAGTGACTCGAGTTGCGCCGCGCTCGACCCCTGCTGAGCGGCGACCTTCTTCATTACTCCCTTGGCCTGCTCCTCTCCAAACGCGGTTATAAGCAGACGCAATGCAAGGTCCGCTCCACCGCGCGTTATGGATTTCTGCGCGCCGAGAGCGCGGCTACATTCTTCCAGAACTTCATGAGCGATTTCAGGAGACACCTGACCGATCTCCGAAAGCTCTCGAGTGACCAGATGAATGTCCGGCTCTGGAAGCTGTCGAAGCACGGTGCACGCGGCCTCTTCGCTCATGAGGGCAATAAGGATCGCGGCCTTGCGGCTACCGGTTAGTGCCATGCGCGCACTGGCGCTCACATTGCCTCCTCATTGATCCAAGCATGAAGCAGCTGTCCCGCCGCGGCCGGTTCGCCCTTCACCTTGTCGAGAAGCTGCTTACGCAGAACCAGCGCTCGCTGATCTGGAGGTAGCGCAGCAAGAGCATTGTCAGCTGCCGCTGCAGATATGCTCGCCTGCGCTCCAATCTTCGCTGGAAGCTCTTTGACCGTCGCCAGTACTTGCTTCTTTACCGGCCGCAACAACAGGAAGTAAGCCAGCAAGAACAGCAAGAGCACCGAGGCGTAACGCACGATGCTCGACCAGTCGCGCATGATCACTCTCACCCGGTCCGTGATTGGCAGCTTGACCGTTTGCGCCGGCGGCGCCTGCTCGAACGAGAGATTCTCGACCGTCAATGTATCGCCGCGCTGCGTATCGATACCGATCGAAGCCTTCGCCAGATTCTCGATGTCCTTCAGTTCATCTGCTGTGCGCTTGCGGTGCGTGTGAGTTTCCTTCCCGTTGACCACCGCTGTCTCCATGACATCGTCAACCAGCAGTGCCGCAGAAATTCTGCGCAGCCGTCCCGGTGGATTCAGCGTGTGCCGCACCGTCTTGCTGACCGCATACGTCTCGCTTTCCGTCTTGGAGATTTGGGTTTCTTCGTCGGCGTTTACGGCCGGCTTTGGATTTGCCCCGCCGTTTGGCACATTGCTCGTCGTTCCCGGTACTCCGCCCGCCAGCGCGCCGCCCGACTGCTCTTCCGATTTCTGGCTCGTCACCGCAACCTGGCTTTCAGGATCGTAGCTCTCCTCATTCTCTTCGCTCGTGGTCGGGTCGTATTCAACGTTCACGCTCGCGCGAACGTGATCCGCTCCCACCACCGGCTCCAGTGTTTGCACCAGCCGCGCGCTCAGCGTCTGCTCCAGCGTTCCATCACCCATAATCGGGTCGCGCTTCGGCATTCCTAGCGGACGATTCGTATCCGCGTCGATCACAGTCACGTTCTCCGCGCTCAGGTTGTCGACCGCGCCCGACACCAGCCGAGCAATCCCCATCTGCGTGTCTTCAGGAAGCCTGCCGGACCGCAGCTTCAGAACGACCGTGGCCTTCGCGGCGCGCTCGCGGTCAATGAACACGGACTCGACCGGCATTACCAGGTGCACGCGCGCGCTTTCCACATCCTTGAGCGTCTGGATCGAGCGCTCTAGTTCCCCTTCGAGCGCGCGCTGATAGTTCACCTTCTCGTCAAACTCAGTCTGTCCCCAGTTCATTTTGTCGAAGAGCTCAAAGCCCATCCGGCCGCTGCGCGGCATGCCGTCCGATGCGATTTCCATGCGGCTCGCATCCAGCTTGTCGCTGGGGACCTCCACGCTCTTGCCATCGCTCCCCATGCGGGAGGGGATGTTCTTCGCTGCCAGTTTCGTTTCCAACGCCTGTGCGTCGCTCTGCTCCATGCCCGTGACCAGAGGCTTGTAGTCAGGCGTGGCCATCATGCTGGCAAATCCAATCACGACGCCGGCTGTGACCACTCCGGCGATCGCCAGCAGGATTCGCTGCTTGACGCTCATTGCGCCGATGAAATCTTTCGCTTGCTTCTGGATGTTGCTCAGTGGCGGCATAGGACGAGTGCGCTATCGTGTTCCGATACTAGAACTGCAGCTTCGAAACCTCCTGATACGCGTTCAGGATTTTGTTCCGCACCTGCATCATCAATTGAAATGAGACGTCAGCTTTTTCCACCGCGATCATCACGTTGTGAATGTCCTGCCTGTCGCCCTTGAGCAGTTCGCTCACTTGCGAGTCGGAAGTTTGATTGAGCTGGTCGACGGAGTGGATTGCGTTCCTCAGCGTCTCGCCAAAACCTCCCGGGTCGCTTCCTCCGCCCAAAGGCGCAGTTGGCGCGCTCGGCATGGTCGGCAAACCGCCGATTGCGGGAATAATTGTGTTGTTCATAGTCTGGTTCCCTACTTTTCCCTACTTAAGGAGCGAAATTGACTCCTGGATCATTTGCTTCGAAGCCGCTACAGCCGACGCATTCAGCTGGTACGAGCGCACCGCACCCATCAGGTCAACCATCTCTTCCGTCGGATTGATCGCCGGATAGGCGACATACCCATCCTTGTTCGCGTCGGGATGTCCTGGCTCATAGCGCATCAACGGCGGAGTCGGGTCGTCGACCACTTTCTGCACGCGTACCGACGGGCGCTGAGCAGCATGAAAGCCGTTGTAATCGGCGAGCATCATGCGGAATGCCTGGTTCCCCGAACTCGCAAAGACAACTTCCTTACGGCGGTAAGGCCCGCCTTCGGGGGTGTTGGTGGTTTCGGCGTTGGCCATATTTGCCGCCACAACTTCCGCTCTCTGTCTTTCCGCACCGAGAGCGGCGCCGCTGACTTCCAGAGAAGTAAACATGCTCATGCTTTATTCCCTTCGTTAATTGCCAGTAAGAGATTGTGAAATTCGCGTTGCATCAATTGAATTCCAAGTCCGAATTGCATTTGAGTTTCGGCAAGCAACAGGCCTTCGCGGTCGACACTGACGTCGTTTCCGTCTGGCCGTTCTACGAGCCCGTGCACATTCCGCACGGACGCCAGGCTCATCGTGCCCTCGGGCGAGGATGCGCGCTCCAGTTCGCTGCGGAAATCCAGATCCTTCGTCCGATATCCCGGCGTGTCGACGTTCGCCATGTTCGTCACGACTAACTGGTGCCGCTGCGACGAAACGTCGAGCACGCGCTCCAGGAAATTCATCATTGGTGTTGTCGATAGTTCGCTCATACAGTGCTCCGGGCCGGTAGGCCGTACTGCCTGATCTTGTTGCGGATGGTGCGGACGCTCACTCCGAGCATCTCAGCCGCGCGTGTGCGATTTCCGCCAGTCAGACCGAGAGTGCTCTCGAGCAGATGCCGCTCCGCTTCGCGCATCGACGTTCCCACAGCCGGGCCTTTTGCCCGCGGCCGAACCTCGAAATGAAGCGAACTCGAAAGCTCCGAAGTCAGCAGCTCAGGATCGATCTCGTTGAAGTCGCTCAGCGTCAGCACCCGTCGGACAAAGTTGCGCAGCTCACGAATGTTTCCCGGCCACGACTGCCCCTGCAAGCTGGCGATGAAATCCGAGCCCAAAACCGGCAGCGGGCGGCCCAACTCGCGTGCGAACTCTCGAGCAAACGACTCCGCCAGCAATGGGATGTCTTCGCGGCGCCTGCGAAGAGGCGGCAGATTCAGCGGAATCACATTGAGCCTGTAAAAGAGATCCGCACGAAATTTTCCCTGCTCCACCATGGCCTGCAGAGAAACATTCGTCGTCGCAACGATCCGGATGTCCACGCCAATCGTTTTCGTATCTCCCAGTCTCTCGAACGCCCGCTCCTGCAGCGCCCGCAGCAGCTTCGGCTGCAGGTTGACCGGCATTTCCCCGATTTCGTCGAGCAGTAGTGTTCCACCATTCGCCAGTTCGAACTTGCCCGCCTTCGTCGCCATCGCGCCAGTGAATGCTCCGCGTACATGGCCGAACAATTCGCTCTCGAGAAGCTGCTCTGGCACTGCCGCGCAGTTGACCGCGATGAAGGGCTTCTCACTGCGCGAACTCGCTTCGTGAATAAAACGCGCCAGCAGCTCTTTTCCCGTGCCGCTCTCGGCCTCAATCAGCACGTCCGCGTTGGTTCGCGCCGCGTGACGCGCACGGTCCAGCGCCAGCCGCAGCGCTGGAGAATTTCCGATGATCGCACTCGCCGGCTCCGGCGATTTATCAGCCACCGGCGCGGCATTCCTCATCACCCGCGTTACCGTAGCTTGTAGCTGGTCGAACGAAACCGGCTTCGTGAGATAGTCGCAGGCACCGCCCTGAATGGCCTTTACCGCCTCCGGCACGCTGCCAAACGCGGTCAACAAAATCACTGCGGTCGATGGATTCGAATTGCGCACCTGCCGCATCAGGTTCAAGCCATCGCCATCGGGCATCCGCACATCGGTGATCACCAGCGGAAACGGACTGGCGTTGAACTTATGCAGCGCATCCGTGCTCCCTGCGGCGGTCTCGACGCGCCATCCCACGCGCTGAAAGCTCGCCTGCAGCGCCATGCGCATGCCAGGCTCGTCATCCACCACGAGAACCGAATTCAACTCGTCGCTCACAGGATCGGCAGCTCCACTCGAAATGTCGTACCTTCACCCAGTTTGCTGGTCGCGGAGATTGTGCCGCGGTGCTGAGCCATGATTCTTTGGCAGACAGCTAATCCAAGCCCGGTACTCTGCCGGGCCGTGCTGAATCCAGCATCAAAAATGTGCGGTAAGTCCTCGGGGCTAATCCCGCTGCCCGTGTCCGAAAACTCAACGACGGCAACACGCGTGTCTCGATGAGACTCAACACTCGCCCTTACTGAAAACACTCCACCCGTCGCCGTATGACGGAACGCGTTATGCGCCAGGTTCAGGAGCAGTTGCTGCAAGGCCCCCGCCTCCGCCATAACCTGACTTTCTCCCAGTGTCTCTTCGAACGACAGCCCGACCCCAGCCTGTTGCGCGAGGGGCCGAATGAACTCCAGCCCATTGACCAGCAAATCCCGAAGATTCGTAGCCACCAGCTGCGCAGTACCAGGCGTATGAAACCGCAACACGTTGTTTACGGTCGCCGACAGCGTCCGCACGCCCGCCTGCAAATGCTCGGCCCACTTTTTCGACTGATCGTTCAGCGCTTCATCGCTCGCGAGCAAACTGGCGAAAAGTTCCATACTCCCCAGCGGGTTTCGAATCTCGTGGGCCAGCAGCGTCGCCATCTCCGCTAGCGCCATCATCTGTCGCGACGCTTCCCTTTCCTCATCGGCTTGCTTCTGAAATGTGGTATCGCGGATCGTCAACACCAGCGTCGGCAACGTCGATCCACCCCCCTGCCCACCGGCGCTCTCTACGGATGTGCACCGCACTCGGAGCCAGCAATCTCCCCACGCCGCATGCACCACGATCTGCTGTTCATCTCCCAGCCGCCACGATTGCGACGGCCCCGACGCGATCATCGCCCGCAGCGATGACGGAAGCCGTGTCCACTGCGGTTTCTCACTGGACGGCATACCGAGTAGCCGAGCACCCTCTGGATTCACCAGAACGATCTCTTCATTCTGCGCATCCACCACAGCCACACCGCACGGCAGCGCGTCGAGAATCTGGCTGTGTACTATCTTCATCCGCGCGTTTTCTTTCAAGCTGGAAGCTAGAGCACGGTTTCGTTCTTCCAGCTGCGCGCGAAGTTGTGCAACCTCGTCGTGCAACTGCGCGTACGAGCGCTCGAGTCGAGCCGCTGCTGACACAAATACGCTGAACGCGTCGGCAAGCAAACCATCGTTCGCTCCAGGCAATGCCGGAGCCGGGTTCATTGGAGCCGCATGAGAAGTAGGCAACATCTGCCTAGCCAAAATGCAAAGGCTCTGCCAAATGGGCACAACTTGCGAGGGTCAACGTCGAAGGTAATTGACGGCCCGGAGTTATCCACGCGAAACATTGAAGAACGCAAGCCGAAATGCCGATAGAAAATGTCCGACTGTCTGTGCAACTGCCCATCATTGTTATTGCACGGGCGATGCGCAATAGTCGCGGGCTTCTGCGCAGTCGAGAAGGGAGGCCGAAGTGGAAAACATTCGCGAGTTCCAGTACCGCGCCCCGCGCTTTCAGACCGATTTCCACTTCGTGCTGCTCACCGGCCTCGGGCGAACCGTTCTCTACGGACACTGCCACGAGATCAGCGAGCAAGGGCTCGTCGCCTGGATCTCCGAGCAGCTACCTGTTGATACCAAAGCCACCTTGATCTTCACTTTGCCCCGCGACACCAGCGAGATCACACTCACCGCTGTCGTTACTCGCCGCCACGGCTCCGACCATGCCTTCACTTTCGTCTCGCCATCTCCGAACGACCGCGCACACCTCCACCAATACCTATTACCGCCGCAGAGTTCTTGCCTGTAGGTTCTGCACCTCTCTCTCCTGTTGTTGGTAAAACAAATGCACTGACCATAGGCATATTTTGCCTAGCCGCTCATCTTGCTTTAATCATGCGCGCAGGTTGAGGGAAGCTGGTCACGGCGTACAATCGCCCGCAGGAAGGAAACTATGACGATTTCGATCGGGGGTTTGGGTTCGCAACCATTAGGTCAACAACCAAGAACCGACCTCAACGAAGCGAACGTTGATCGCGTCACCTCGAACGCCGCGAATCATGCCGGGCAGACGGCAGAGGCTGCCACTGACGGCGAGACAACAAATCTCACGGCTGGAACCGCCAATCTGGCGGCCCTGAACAAACTGGCGATGAGCGACGACGAAACGCGGTCGGAGAAAGTCGAAAAGTTGCGGCAGAAGGTCGCCGCGGGCAACTACAAGCCGGAGCCCTCAGCCATCGCGGACGCGCTGCTCTCCGAGTGGGAATAGGGAACTTATGTGTTTCCGCGTACGGGGCGAGGCCGGGAGCCGCCGTTCGCTGGCAATCCCATACAGCAGTCTCAGATGTGGCTAATCTTTTCCCCGTGAAGTGCCGATTAAGCTGCAACCGGGCGTGGGGCGAGCTATGGACAATTTCTCAATCAACGGACCGCTGCCCTCGCTGCCTTCGACCTCGCCCGTGAAGGAAGTTCAATCTCGCCACTCGGGCAGCGGCGACCACCAGCAGTCTCGTAACCGGCGCGGCCTTTACAACCCCGAACCGGTTGCCGAAGAAGATGACCTGCCCCACGAAGACGACTCTCCCCACGCAGTCGACGAACAGGCATAGCCGGACTCGCTTACTCACCCGGCCGCACTTTTACTTATAGAGCGCCCCTAAGATCTGGCGCGTCGCATCCACGATTTCCCCGAGCCGCGGCACATACTCTTCTCGAAACTTCTTGAGGTCATGGATGGCACTGTTTCCGCAGTCGCGGATCAGCGACGCTGCCTCCACTCCCCGCTCATCCAGAAATCTTCCCTTCGCCGCCTCGATCATGCAGGAGAGATGCGACGGCTGCGATCCATTGGTCCGGCTCAGCCGGTAAGTCGGATCGACCAGGTCAATCAGCACCGCCTCCAGCAATCCGCGGCACAGCACTGCGCACGCAACCTCAAACCCGTGCAGATAGCACCGGTGGGCCTCTTCGAAGTATTGCTGCACCCACGGACTTGCGTGTTTGATGCGCAAAACACGATATTCACGCGTGGCCGAAACGCTGCGGTCCAACTGATCCAGCATATCGGCCGCCAGTGCCGCATCCAGATTGTCTTCCTCGCGTTTGATCGCCGCGCCCGTCTCCGGATCGACCCGGCTCGTCGACAGGCTCTCCAAAATGTATTTCGTTACTTCACCGCGTTGCTCGGGTGCCAACCCAAGCAGCCATTGCTCAACCTCGGCTTTCGTCGATTCCTCTGGAAGTTTTCCGATGGTGACGCGCTTGGCGGCCGCACGCCGTCCCCGGCTTGCGATGATCCGAGACCGGATCGCCTGCGCCTCGCGAATCGCAACGTTACTGATCTCCTCAGCCGGCGCCGCTGCCGCTATACACACGTCGACGCATTCTTTTTTGCCAAACACGAGCAGGCCGTTCCTCTCGGCCCACCACGCGCCCGCATTCACGTATTCGAGCACTCGCCGCAGGATTCGCGAACGCCTGGACCGGAATTCAATGCCACTCGCACTCGCCGCCATAACTTTGTCGAACCTTATTATTCTTCACTTCCGGGCTCTACATGATCTCCGCGCTGTGAACGTCCGCTCCAAAGTAATGTCTCAGCCGATCAACTTGGCCAAATTAGCTTTTGATTAGAAAACCTGCGGAAGAAGATTTGCTACAGATTGTAGATTGACCGTATCCAAGGACGGACCCCGCAAGACGATGCCGACGCTCGGACTCTCCATGATTGCGAAGAATGAGGAAGCAAACATCGCTCCCTGCCTCGCGAGCGTGAAGGACATTGTCAGCCAAATCGTGATTGCTGATACCGGTTCAACGGACAACACGGCAGAAATCGCCCGGGGCTTTGGTGCGACTGTCATCTCTCATCCCTGGACAAACCACTTCGCGGATGCTCGTAACGCCGCTCTTCGCGCCATGACCACCGACTGGGTCCTCTCGCTCGACGCAGATGAAGAACTAGACCACAGCGCTGCGGGGGTCATCCCCACTCTGATGCGCAAGCCCCACATCGCGGGTTACATCCTCCCTGTGAGGAACTACACACCGGCAAAGGAAATCCGCGCTGGCAGTTCTGTCGGCCAGGGCAACGATTCCCGCCATCCACGCGCCTCGGCCGCCGGAAGTTACTTCGTGTACGAAAAGTGCCGTCTCTTCCGCCGGCAGCCCGATATCTTCTTCACTGGCAGAATTCACGAGCAGGTTGAACTCACCATTCGCGCCGCGAAGCTGAATTTGCGTCCCGCCGTCCTTTGCATTCACAATTTCGGCCTGCTCGAGCGCCACGAAGACATGGGCAAAAAGCTTACTTACTATCGCGACCTGCTTCGCCTTCGCGTCCAGGAGGAACCGGATGATTTTCGCGGCTGGACATATCTCGGCCGCATGGAGTACGACTCGTTCAACAATCGCGGTGAGGCTCTGCGTAACTTCCAGCGAGCCCTCGAACTGAATCCCGGCTGTGTTGAAGCACTACTCTTCACAGCCATGATCTATCTCGATCTCGGCAGGGCCCAGGATGCAATTCCTTTTCTCAACTTCACGGCTCCCGACGATCCGAGCGCGCTGCAAAAGCAGTGCCTGCTGGGCGATGCTTTTTCTCAATGCAGTCAACTCGTTGAAGCGCAAATCGCATACCGAGCCGCACTTAGGTTTTGCGAGATTGACCCAGAGATCGAAAGCAAGCTGGGACTGCTGGAAGTCAAGTTAGGCCAAACCAACGAAGGCCTGCGCCGTCTCGAACGCGCCGCCGCCGCATCGCCACCCAAGCCCGCTATCCACGACCGGCTGATGAAGGCCTACGTCCTGATGAACATGTTGCCGCAGGCTGCCGCAGCCGCCGAGTGCGTTGCCACACTCGCTCCGCACCCGAAAGCCTTCCTCCGCGCTGCCAGCATCCACGCCCAATCGCAGAATTGGGAACAGTCGGCCCGCCTTCTGCGCCAGGGGCTCAATCTCTTTCCGAACGCACCCGACCTGCAAGCCGCTTACTCGGAGAGCATGCTTCTAACTCGCAGCTAACTCCCCGATGTGGTGCCGGTGACCCTAGCTGTCCGGAACACTCGACCTCCGAGAAATCCTCCATGCCGCAAGGGATTTCACCCCGGCAATCCTTTCCGCCCGGAAGTCGGCAACCTTTTCCCCTTGCCCGGCTCGTGCCACCTAAATATCGGGAAATAAGAGTGATTTCTCACGCGAAGAAATGGAACCGGGCGTGCTCTATTCACCGCGTTCTTCGCTTTGTCGCTGCACACGTCGTGCAGAGCTGCGACCATTCTCAGTTTGAGGGAAATCTATGTCCGTCTCAGGTATTTCTAACAATCTCGCCACCGATCAGCTCAACACGCTCGCGCTATCGAGCCTATCGCGTCATGTGCAGAACTCCACCACCAGCAATCTCGATCTGCCTTCTGATGTGGTGACCTTGCAGTCCGTCAACTCGGCATCCTCCGGCGGCCTGAACGATGTTCACAAGCCCTACGACGGGCTGGGCCAGATCGGCGACCAGCCCACCGCCCTGAACCGAAACTTGCCTGACGGCCTGCATGAATCCCATGGCGGGCCAGTTCGCCGCTTCGAAGGCACTCCGAATCCGGTACAGGGGCACGATCCCATGCCCCCGGTGAAGGAAAAACACATCGCGACGCCTAACCCGATCCAGCAGCACGTTCCCATGCCTCCCGACTTTAAGCCGGGCCTGGGCATTTCAGCCTTCGGTCAGGGGCAGGACCCCATGCCTCCCGTCTACCAGGGTGGCGTTTCGGTGACCGCCTAAGGCGCCTCACGTATGCTCGGCAGGGATAGCTCAGCCACACTGAGCTCCCCCTGCATCTCCCTTCTTGTTAAGTCCCCTTTCCCTCCTGATGTCGTCCTTCGTTCCTGTTTTTCGATAGCCAAATTGTAAGGATCGACCGCGGACACCGTCCCTTGTCCCGGGCGATTCTTTGCAGTTCATTCTTTCAGGAGGTTCTTCCAATGAAGTTCGTACGTCTCGCAGCGCGATGCCACTACTTCGCACTCGCCGTCGCTTTCATGACCGTCAATCCATGGCCCGCACTCGCGCAAACCGGCCATTCGCACACTCACGCTGTACAACAACAGACGCCGGAGCAGCAGGCCAAAGCGGGCGATCTGCTAAAGATCGTGCGCAATGCTACCGAGCAATTTCAGGACGTAGCCGCCGCGCAAGCCGCCGGTTATCAGCTTCAGTTCGGCTGCGTCAGTGGAGACAGCGATGGCGCCATGGGCCTCCACTTTGTGAACGGAGATGTGGTCAACAGCGGCGTCATTGACCCCCGCCATCCCCAGATCGTGATCTATGAGGCCACCCCGAGCGGAACCCTGCAGCTTATCGGCGCCGACTTCCTCATCTTCGCCGACCCCTGGAACGCCAAGCACGCTTCACCGCCCGAGCTCATGGGGCAGCTCTTCCATCTCTTCGAAGCTCCTAACCGCTTCGGACTGCCATCGTTTCTACACGCTGCACGTTTGGGCCTGGAAAACGAATCCGAACGGCGTGTTCGTGAACTGGCATCCTGACGTCAACTGCGAAACCTTCAACGGCCAGGTGTAGTAGCCCAACCGCCTTCCCCGCGAAAAGGCAGTTTTTCGAGTTGGTCGTAAGTCTCGAACAGCTGCCTTTCCCTCTCTGGCTCGTTGGTTTTCTGTAGTACACTCGCCCGATGATTCGCCAGATTGCACCACTGTTTTTCACCACAGATATCCCAAGCACGCTTGCTGCTTACAGGGACAAGCTTGGCTTCACGTGCCTCGGCACCTGGCAGGACCCGCCCATCTATGTCATCGTCGCGCGCGATTCACTTCCGCTGCGCCGAACCTCCCACTCCCAACCCCGACAAATATTCCGACGAACTGCTTGATGCCTACATTTTCGTCGAGGATGCCGATGCCCTTTGCGCCGAATATGCGGCTCGGGGCGTCGAGTTCACCCGAGAACTTGCCAATATGCCGTGGGACTCGCGGGAGTTTGTAGTCAAGGATTGTGACGGTCGCCTTCTCGCGTTTGGCGCGAACTTGTAACACTTCTCTCGAGAACCTCATACCGTGGCGGAGACGCCATTGGCACGCAGAGGTGGTAGAATTCGGGCGAATCATTCCTCACAACAAATTCAGGTTCCAAAAGGGGGAGTCGTGCGATTCCGTCTTGCCATCACAGGTATTGTTTTTGTCGCTTTTGTTTCTCTATCGGCTTTCGCCCAACCGCAATGGGGCAGGCCACATCCGCCCAAGGTGGGTGCATGCTTCTATAAAGACCCCGAATTCCGGGGAGACTACTTCTGTATGAAGCGCGGCGATCGCTGGCCCTCATTACCGCCCGGCTTTAACGACAGAATTACCTCGATCCGTATCTTCCGTGACGCGCGCGTTCGCCTGTTCATCGACAATGACTTTCATGGCGTAAGCGTCCGGCTCAATCATGACGTTGCCGATTTGCACAGCATCCTGCTCCCCGACAACCCTCGCAAGAGTTGGAACGATCGCGTCTCCTCCATTGTCGTGCATCGCGAACATGACGAATGGGACCGGGATGGGGACCGAAGGTAGAGTTGGATCTGTAATCAGGGAACGCTGGTAATCAACGGTCGCAAACGACAAGGCGCAACCCGACCAGGTTCAAGGCCTGACTATAGGACCATGAACTCGAGTCTGGTTGCGCCAGTCGTCTCAGGACGTTTATGGGGGAGAGCTTTCTGTGCCCGTGCCTAGTTCGAGTGCTGCATCCGACCGGGGCGAGCGTCCTGGGATCCACCGCCGGAAGAGACCGCCGCCGCTGCGGTAGTCGCCCCTTTCACCGCGAACATGTAACCAGTCGGTTGACCTGCCGTCCAAACCTCGGTCAGCACGTGTCGGCCATTGATCAATTCAAATTTCATCTTTGACTCGGTCGGCGGCTCGAAGTTTCTTTCCTTCATTGTGAGCATCATCCCCACGTTCTGCCCGCGTTCGTCGTAAAGCGCAAGCAGGTCGTCTTTCAGCGCGACCAACGAATAGGTGCCCGCGGAATAAGTCCGATCTCCGATGCTGAATTCGAACGGTACGTCGGCCTTTGCAACCGTGCCTGCAGATGCCGTCCCCATGCAGCCAACGATGATCACGAGCACCGTCAAAACACTTGTTGTATGTCGTTTCATTTCCCTCTCCCTTTTTATTGCCCGTGTTTGCGGGCCGCTTTCTTCTTTCCCTTACTTGGAGAATCGAAAATGCCGGCGAGAACACGACAGCCGTTCCCTGGAATCGAGGAAACCGCAACAGAAGTGTCTTCGACGATTGTTATGCGGCTGATCGCGCCAAGTGCCGCGCGCGCACGGCATCGGGATGGCTGATGCCCAAGGTATGTTCAAGATTCTCGGCCGCCGATCGAAACGCCGCGCGGGCCTGTTCACGTTTGCCCTGCTTCTCCAGCGCCCGCGCGAGCGAGTAATATGCGCGCCCGACCGCGGTCGAGTACGTGCCCGGCTCTTCCGACTTCTGCAACGCGCTCAGCGCTCGGGTCGCGTCGGCTGATGCACTCTCCGTCCTTCCCATCTCGCGTTCAATATCGGCCCGAATAATAAGGAGGTAAGGAACATAATCCGCTCCGCCACGGCCCTCGCTCACCGATGCCTCCGTGATCTCCAGCGCCTTGTCGATCTGCGGCAATGCCCCTGCCACATCGCCACCCGCCAGGTCCAACAACGACTTCTCCGCGGCCAGTGTCGCGAACGCGATATGACCTGCCGGCAGCGCCTTTCGCAACCGCGGTTCCACCTCTACAAGCATCGTCTGCGAGAGTGCCAGGTTACCTTGATCGCGATAGATCCGGGCTCGCAACAAGAGCGCCTGATTCACCACCACATTGTCGCCCGACCGCTTCGCCTTCTCATATCCGCGTTCTGCGTAACTCTCAGCCTCCGCACCGCGCCCTAGTTCGCGCAGTGTGCGTGCATAGTTCACCATCAGCATCGGCGAGACGTGTTCATCCGACTGCCCTTCGCTGCTGATCTTCATCGCGCGCCGGTAGAACTTCTCCGCCTCTAGAGGATGTCCCGCCAGGTGCAACGACAATCCCCAGTTATTGAATAGCGTGCCTGCAGTCTGCGTGTCGTCGCATCCCAACTCTGTCAGCAGGCCAGAAACCTTTTCGAAAGCCGGAGTTGCCTCGCGAAACTTTCCAGCCGATCCATACGCAAACGCAAGATTCATCTGCACGCGCAGATCAGCCGTCTTCGACTGTAATGGAGAATTGGCCAGCAACTTCTGCGCTGCGGTACCGCGCGCGATCGCCTCTTCCGAAGCTCCGCTCTCGCTCGCCACATCCGCACCGCTCAGGAGACACGTTACGCGGTTAAGCAGGAACTGTGGTTCTTCCGGAAGCTCCCCCAACCCCTTATCTACCAGAGCTCGCGCCCGCGGCAGATTGCTGCGGGCAAGCACCGACGCCAGCGCGCATGCCGCATCGGCGCGCGTCGCGCGGTCCGCCAGCTCGCGCGAAGTCTGATACGCCTGCTCTAGCAGGTGCCGAGCCTTCTCGTCCTCGTCCTGACCTTCGTATTTCCGCCCAATCGAGATCAGGAGCTCGATCCGGTCAGCCGCGTTCAGATCCTGCTTCCGCTCTACCACGTGTTCCGCGCGCTCGAGCAATTCGTTCACGCTGAACGGCTTCCCCGAAGGCGCAGCATCAGCCAGCAAGAAATCGTCAAGGTCGTTGATTGATTCCGCCCGCGACAGTTGGCGAAACGCGAAGTCACGCTGCCGGCGCGCTTGCCGCGCCTCGATCATCGTTCCCGCCAGTCCCGCCAACGTCGACGCGATCGCCAAGCTCGCCAGGGCCACCGCCACGCGATGCCGCCGGGCAAATTTCTGACAGCGATATACGAGCGCGTCCGGCCGCGCGCTGATTGGCTCATTCCTCAAGTAGTGCCGCAGATCGTCCGCGAACGCCGACGCCGACTGATATCGCTCCGCCGGATCTTTCTTCAGTGCCTTCGCCAGAATCAGATCGAGGTCACCACGCAGCATCCGCCGCAATCCGTCTGGAGTCGTCGCCCGCCGCGACGCGTTCGCTATCTTCGTTTCGTCGTCACGCGGATCCGTATCGACCACATCCGATGGTGACGCCGGATCCGTGTCCACGATCGCCTCGACTAACTCTGCCAGTGAGTTGGTCCGCTCGCCCGCGGGATGCTGCCCGGTCAGCAGCACATACAGCAAGACGCCCAGCGAATAGATATCCGTGCCCGTCGTTACTGGCTGATTCCTCAATTGCTCAGGAGCCGCGTACTGCGGTGTCATTGGCCGCACGCCACCCACGGACAGCGCAGTCGGCGCGTCTGGCCCGTGCTCCTCTCCGAGCAGCTTGGCGATCCCAAAATCCAGCAGCTTGACCTGTCCATCTTTCCGTACCAAAACGTTCGGCGGCTTGATGTCGCGATGTACGATCAGATTCTTATGCGCGTGCTCCACCGCCCCGAGCACATCCAGGAACAGCCGTATCCTGCCCTTCCCGTTGAGCGCATGTTCATCACAGTAGCGATCGATCTGCTCGCCATCGATATACTCGAGCGCCAGGTACGGTTGCCCCGCCGGCGACACGCCCGCATCGATCAACTCCGCAATATGAGGATGAGTCAGCCGAGAGAGAATCGCCCCCTCGCGCTTGAACCGATCCTCCCCGCTCCTCCCGATCAGCGCGAAGTTCAGCAGCTTGACCGCGACTTTCCTCTCGAAGCGCCCGTCCGTTCGCTCGGCCAGCCACACCGTTCCCATCCCGCCCTGGCCAATCGTCTCGATGAGCGTGTAATTGCCCAGCACCTCGCCGGACAGCCCAAGCTCCGGCGTCTCCACCGACCAATTTTCCAAAAACTGTTCTTCGGCGAGTTCACGGTGTTCTTCAAGCAAGGCCGCCAACCGGTCCGCGAGCGCCGGCTCGCCGCCGTGCAAAGACGTGAGCCAGAGAGTGCGCTCCGTCTCCGTCATATCGAGCGCCTTATCCAGATAGGGGCTTAGTATTGGCCAATGATCGGTGCTGGGTGTGTGCATGCCCGCGCCCTCACGCCGCCTCGCGCAGGCTGCGCCGCAGGTAGATGCGCGCCTTCTCCCATTTCCGTTGCACCGTGCGTTCCGACTTGTTCTGCAACGCTGCGATTTCGGCGAACGAGCATCCGCCGAAGAACTTCAGGTCGACAATCTCTGCCAGTTCGGGCTCGACCAATGCGAGTTTATCGAGTGCGTCCCCGATCGTCTGCAGATCTCCCGCACCAACCGGAGCCTCGACGAAATTCGTCTTGATCGAAGTGATCTCGAACTCTCCGCCGCGTTTGATCGCCGAGCAATTGCGTGCGTGATCGATAATCAGCCCGCGCATCACCCGTGCCGCGTATCCCATAAACCGCGCCTGATCCGGAAACATCGAACCTGCGCGCTCCGACATATTCAAGTAGGCCTCATGCAACAGCGTAGTCACGCTGAGCGTTGCTGGCGCCATGCGCCGCGCCAACTGCTGCTTCGCCAGCCGATGCAGTTCCCGATACAACGTACTGAATAACTGACTCGCCCCCATCGCGTCGCCACTCGCGGCGGCGCCCCCAAAACTAGCTAGACTCGACACTGTGCGTCCTCCTCAGTACGCAGAGCGCAAATCCATCCGGGATTCCTGCGCTCGTTAGATTTTGAAAACACCCCACCCACGCGACTGATTCATCCAGTCGCCACTGGTTAAGTTGATCCAATTCACAAAGGGAAGTCGAGCGAGAGACCGGAAAGTCGGTCTCCCAAGAACGCCAATAAGAATCGCTCTTAAACGCCGCTGTAATCTACGATACGGTTTGCACGCCAAGAGTTTGTCACGAGCATGTAAAACCACGATCAGCTTCTTAGCGCCATCCTTTTCTGAAAGTCAGACAATGCTTGTCTAGGAATGCTCAGCCAAGTCACGATAGACACAAAGCTTCCCTTACATATAAACAGCGCAAAACCATCGCAAATCTGATCATGCCCTCGAAAACAATTCTGGAGAGAATGAGACCGAGAATTGTGCCGTCAGCTCCGATTAATAAGCGACGCCACATAAGCCGCCCCAAATCCGTTGTCGATGTTAACGACGCTCACGTTCGATGCGCACGAATTCAGCATTCCCAGGAGCGCAGCCAATCCTTCAAATGCCGCCCCGTATCCCACGCTGGTAGGAACGGCGATCACCGGCACTCCCACAAGTCCTCCGACAACGCTTGGCAGAGCCCCTTCCATTCCCGCGCACACAATGATGACGCGTGCCTCGGCCAGCACGCTGCGATGCGCCAGCAACCGATGAATGCCCGCGACACCGACATCGTAGAGATGCCGCACGCGATTCCCCATCAATTCGGCAGTGACGACGGCCTCTTCAGCGACGGGGATGTCGCTGGTGCCGGCCGACACGACAGCAATGACTCCCTTTCCATAACGCCGGCGATCACGCTGCAAGGCGATCGCACGGGCCAGAGGGCGATATTCCAACTGTCCCTTTTTGACGGAAGGCATCGCTGCGTGTACGGCGTCGAATTGCTTCTCAGACGCGCGCGTCGCCAGCACGTTCCCCCCATGCTCGGCGAGCCGTGAAAATATCTTCGCCAGATGACCAGGCGTCTTGCCTTGTCCGAAAATTGCCTCTGGCATCCCATGCCGTAAAGCTCGGTGGTGATCGACCTTGGCAAAACCAAGGTCCTCAAAAGGAAGGTGCCGCAGTCGAGCTACGGCTTCGTCGGGCGAGACTTTGCCGGATTGGACCTGGTTGAAAAGCTGGCGAAGCGCAACCTTATTCATGTCGTCCCATTCTAGATGGTGGGGCTGGCTCGGTTACTATGCCCCAGAAAATCCGCATCAAAGGCCTATTGATCAATAACTTGCGGAGATTACCACAGAGGTTCTACGTCCTTCGGATAGATTGCTGGCTTTTCCTCCTCAACCTATAATCGACGTACTCTGGTTCTGATTCTCTGTCAGGTTCACGGGTAGGCGCCCGAGGGGTTCGTGTACCTTCCGGTGGGCTAAGGCCTTAGCTGGCTTGAGGTTGCGTAGGGCCCTTGCTCAAGCGATCTATCCGTTATGAAGACGAATCTGAAGAACGCTCTGATGGCCGGCTTGACCGCGACCGCTTTCCTCTTCATGCCATTTGCATCCAAACCTGCGCGCGCAGAGTCGGGAGGGATTACTGCCTCGACGGACGAAAGCGGCCGCAGAATCTACGTAAACGATGGACCTGCAACCTCCGCACCGACCGCAGGAAGCGCCAAGCACTCAACCGGTTTGGCGCCGAGTTCAGGGCTCGTTTACTGGAGCGTAACCGAACATCGCTACAAGCCGGTTCCGACCAGCGGCGCCATTATGCGCGCGGCGCGCTCGGCGGCATCGGAGGTCAATACTTATCTCGGGGACCGCCGCAGCTTTCAGCGGCCTTACGGACAGTCCCTGAATGTCGGCTTTAGTGCGGCGGATATCGACGCTGCTATCGAGCAGGCTGCTACGCGCCACAACGTCGACCCGAATCTTGTGCGATCGGTGGTGAAGGTGGAATCGAACTTCAATCCCAACGCAGTGTCGCGGAAAGGCGCGATGGGGCTGATGCAGCTGATGCCGGCGACGGCACGTTCGCTGAATGTCTCGAATCCCTTCGACCCGCAACAAAACGTGGATGCCGGGGTTCGACATCTGAAGCAACTCCTCGAGAGCTACAACGGCGACGTGCGCCTGAGTCTAGCGGCCTATAACGCCGGAGCGGGAGCAGTGGCACGGAGCGCTGGAGTTCCGCGGTATCGCGAAACGCGGAATTACGTCCGACGGATTACGGACCTGTATGCCGGAGCGAACGGCGGGACGCCAATCAGCTTTGGTCCGGTTCGCGAGGCCGTTCATATGCAACGCGATGCACGCGGAGTTCTTTACATCAGCAACACGGACTGAATTCGAGGTCAGAGGTCTGAAGTAAGAGGTTAGAGGTTAGAGGTTAGAGGTTAGAACCCAGGACCCAAACTGTAGTTTGGATAACCGCATTTGGATTTGGGAAGTGAGCACCCAGGCTTCAACGACCCTAATTCGTGAGCAATTCGGCATTGTGCATCGCGCGGCGCGATGGGCGGTCATTTTGTGCATGCTCGCGGCGGCATTGCCAGCTGCGGCACGCGTGCATCACAACGATGCTTGGGCTCGGGCGCAGTTTGCGAAGGCCGAGCGCACGCGAGAGGCACTGAACGGCCGCCCTGCCGGCGAGCGCACACGGCGCGAGTATCAGCGGGCGATCGATGCCTACCGGCGTGTTTATTTCGGCAGTCCGGCATCGTCGAAGGCGGATCCTAGCGTAGTAGCGACCGCCGAGTTGATGGTAGAAATGGGGCGGCGCTTCAACGACAACAAGATTTTGCGGGGGGCGATCGAGGAATATCGTTTCCTGCGCAAGGAATATCCCGGCAGCAAGTATCGCTTCGAAGCGCTCTTCACCATCGGCGAAATCTACAAAGACGATCTGAATAATTCCGAAGAAGCGAAGAAGGCTTTCGAGGATTTTCTTCACCGCTACCCGCGGAATCGCCTGGCCGATGATGCGCGGGCTGCGATGAAAGAGATGGACGATTTGGCGGCGGAAGCACAACGCGCGCCGCGCAAGGGAAAAAAGGCTGGAAAGAGCACGGCTGTTGCGGAGAAAGACCTGTCTGTATCTCCAAGCCGAACCTTGAAAACCGCTGCAACGGAACGCAACGACGCGGCAAAAGAAGAATCAACTGATTCGGACTCGTCGAGTAACGCGATCTCTGATGTTGCCAATACCGACGCGATTTCGGATTCGACCGCAGCGCCAGCGCGACGCGGCGAGTTACCACGGGTAACCGGCGTGCGGCACTGGTCAACACCCGACTACACTCGCGTCGCCATCGACGTCGAGCGTGATGTGAAATTCGATTCGCAACGCATTTCGAATCCAGACCGCATCTTCTTCGACCTCAAGGACACCAAGCTGGCATCGACCCTGGTCGGAAAGAGCTTCGACGTCGATGATGGCTTCCTCAAGAAAATTCGCGTCGCCGAGTTCAAGCCCGGGCGGACGCGAGTTGTGCTGGAAGTCGACGACCTCTCCAGTTACGACGCCTTCCTGCTGCCCAACCCTTACCGGCTAATCATCGATATTCATGGTAAAGAAAGCCGGGCGACGCTCCTGGCAAAGGCTCAACATACGAACGTTCCCGAGTCGGCCACAAGTTCGTCCACCGAGGACGCTGAGGAAGTCGCCACTGATCTGACCGTCGAGCACAGGGGCCAGAAGAAATCCGAGAAGGAACACGCCATCGTCGCCAAGGTTAAGCCGGAGAGCGTGGAAGATGATGATCAGGCGGCGCCGACCCCTGAAGGTTCAACCGACAAAGAGATTGCCAAGAACGACGCGGAGACGAATGCTTCCAACGAGTCTAACAATAAAGAGTCGAGCGTCGTGAAGACTACTGTCGCAGTGAAGGGATCGAACCGCAAGATTCCGAAGACAATTGTGAAGGCAGATGACGATGAAACGTCTTCGGCATCTGCGGCAGGGGCGAAGAAGCACGGCCAGACATCTCGCAATGACTCAGTCTTGATGAAGAAGCCACCTGCCAGCACGGCAGCGGATGATGGGTCCGACGACGGCATAGTCGAGGAGGCGAAAGCAGTGCCCCCCGACGTGCCAGGCGCCCGTCACCCGAGTGCACCCCGTAGCAAAACCTCGTCGACAAGCTTGCGTAAAAAGAAATCTCGCTCCGCCGGCGACACGGACAATCTTGCTGAGCTTGAAATGCGAGAGGCGCAACCGACCGCTTCTGGCGACCGATCGTTGACGCGGGCTCTCGGCCTAAAAATCGGCAAAATCGTTATCGACGCCGGGCATGGAGGACACGATACGGGAACGATTGGGCCGAATGGATTGCTCGAAAAAGACCTCGTACTCGATGTGGCGCGCCGCCTGGGCCGATTGCTCGACTCTCGACTGGGCGCAGAGGTTGTCTACACGCGGCGCGACGACACTTTTGTTCCGCTCGAAACGCGGACCGCGATCGCCAATCGGGAGCAGGCGGACCTCTTTATTTCCGTTCACGCAAATTCCAGCCGCGATCCGGATGCACGCGGAGTCGAGACCTATTACCTGAACTTCACCTCGTCGCCCGAGGCGCTGGAAGTGGCGGCGCGCGAAAACGCAGTCTCGGAAAAGTCCGTTCACGAATTGCAGGACCTGGTGAAAAAGATCGCGCTGAAAGAAAAGATCGACGAGTCGCGCGAGTTCGCTTCCGACGTGCAGGACTCGCTCTACGGCGGCCTGGCGCTGCGCAATGCCGGAGTTCGCAACCGCGGCGTGAAGAAGGCTCCGTTCATCGTGCTGATTGGGGCCAATATGCCATCCATTCTGGCCGAGATCTCGTTTGTCTCAAACCCCACCGACGAACGCAAGCTCGAAGGCTCCGAGCAGCGGCAGCGCATTGCCGAGTCGCTCTACCGCGGCGTCGCAAAATACGCCGGTGGCCTCAGCGGCGTGAAGGTCGCGAGCAGAATCGACAAGACGCAGGGCCAGTAGCTCTCACCTCAGTTGCAGAAACTCTTTCCCACGGATGGACGCGGATTTTCGCGGATCTCTAACGGCTCCCTGAGGAGTACCATTGTCCGTTCGGACGGGGCGAACCCGGAAAATGGCGCCGCCTGGCTGGAAAACGGCAGGACAACATTGGACGGATTTTGCCTTTGTCTGCTGCCCTTATGAATTACTGCCTGCTGTCCTTCCGATAGCTGTAACTTGCTGACGCCATCGTTAAGATAGCGCGGTGGAGGCCTCTCCTATGAAACCGCTTGCCCACCGCGGATTCGCGCTCGCAGTCTTCTCTCTTCCTCTAACAATTTTCGTCACAGGCTTGCCCACGGCCTCGGCCCAGGTGGAGAGGGCCTCGGCGACCAAGAGCGTTACCATCACGATCGACGCGCTGAGCGACCGCCACCCCGTTAGCCCATACGTTTATGGCGTCGCTTATCCCAACTCGGCAGCCGACATCACCGACAGCGGTGCGACGGAGGTTCGGTGGGGAGGAAATGCCACATCACGTTACAACTGGACAGCCGGCACCTACAACGCGGCCAACGACTGGTACTTTGCCGATTTCGGCTACTCCGAGATTGGAGACTCGGATTCGTCACAGTTCATCAAGGACGTGGTCAAGGCAGGCAGCAATCCGCTCATGACGATGGTGATGCTGCCGTGGGTTGCCAAAAATGTCAGCGACGGCAGTGCCTATAGCTTTTCGGTTGCGAAGTATGGCGCACAGTGCGGCGTGAATCCTTATAACTCAGATGACGGAGACGGCCTCAAAACAGATTGCTCAACGGCAATCACGGGGAACGATCCGAACGACGCCAACGTGCCGCTGAGAGACTCGCCACAGAATGGCGACCCGCCAAACACTGTGTATCGCAACCAGTGGGCTGCGGCACTGGCGGCGGCTTTCGGAAACGCGCCGCATTTCTATGACATGGACAATGAGATCGACATCTGGAGCGGAACGCATCGCGACGTGCACCCCGCGCCGGCGGCGTACAACGAGATGCGAGACACGTTCATTGCCGAGGCGCGAGCCTTGAAGGGCTGGGATCCGCAAGCGATCCGTCTTGGCCCCGTGAGCTGTTGCTGGTGGTTCTACTGGAACGGTGCAGATAACAACGACAAAGGCGCCCACGCCGGCAATGATCTGCTGCCCTGGTGGCTGAACGAAGTTTACTGGCGGGACCAGATCGCGGGCACACGTTCGGTCGATGTATTCGATATACACGCCTATCCGGACACGCCTGATACGTCAGGCTGGACGCTCAAGAAAAAACAGGCCTTGGCGCTGCGCATCTTCCGTGACTATTGGGATCCAAAGTATGTCAGCGAATCGGGTTCGATAAATCAGAACTGGGCCACGTTTATTCAGCCGAAGAAGACAATCCCCTTCCGCATTCCGCGCATGCGAGCTATTGCAAACATGATTTATCCGGGAACACCGCTCAGCATTACGGAATGGAACGCGTCCGTCGCAGGTGAGTCGGATTTTTCCTCGGCGCTAGGCGATGCCGACGCTTATGGCATTCTCGGGCGCGAGCGCGTCTATTTGGCCTCGCGCTGGGTGTCGCCGGTGGATACGAATCCGAATTACCAGGCGCTGAGGCTCTATCGCAACTTCGACGGTAAGCACAGCGCATTTGCCGGAATTTCGGTCTCAGATACGAACAATGCGAGCGCCAATCTGTTCTCCAGCTATGCCGCGATCAATTCCTCCGGAACAACGCTGACGGTGATAGTCATCAACAAGTCTCCCGCCACCACTTATAGTGCCCAGTTTTCGGTTGACGGATTCACGCCGTCACAGGTGACGACCTACACGCTTTCGAAGGCGAACCCGACGGCAATCGTGGCGTCGGGACCCCAAGCTTGGTCGTCGAGCATGAGTTTTGCGCCGTATAGCGCGACGCTGCTCGTGGTAACTGGATCGATGGCCAAACTGCCCGCTGCGGAGTGGGATCCCAACCCGGACACAACGATGTTGCCCGCCGGTGGGACGGTCATTCTCGCACCCAAACTCATTTCAGGATCTGCGACCGTCACATTAGGAACTCCGACCTCCGACACCGGGATCAAGGTCTCTGTCACGCAAGGCACGATCACATCGAGTGAAAACGGATCCATCACGGTCACCGCCGGCAAGAAACCTGGCTTCTACCACTACGAGATTCCGGGCACCGACAGTTCCGGCGCCTCGCAAACGCAAGGCGGGTGGATCGTCGTGGGGAACCCGCCGTCGACCTTTACCAAGCAGGGGGACGGACAACAAGGCGCGCCCGGCACAAAGCTCAACTTGTCGGTCACGCTTAGCCCGGGATCATCGGGCGGGACAGCGGCGGGCGCGGCAGTCTTCTTCACGACGGACGCGGGCACGCTCTCCGGTCGCTTGGTAACCACCGATTCTTCCGGCAATGCGCCTGTTGTTCTCACCCTGCCACAAGGTGCGGGAACGGTGCACGTGACGGCAGAAGGCCCATATGGGCTGGGGCACCCTGCGGCGATCTTCACCGAAACCGTCGAATAACAGATGGCGGTAAAAGGGCCGCAGCCGCGCGGCCCAATCCGCCTGTATTTGCGCAAAGCCCTACTGCTTGTCGTAAACGGCCGTGTAGCTCACTTTCTTGCCAGCCGCATCGGTGGAGCTTACCGTGACCGTGCGGGTCTTGCCATCGGCTGAAACAACGATCGTACCGCTGGCCGTCACCTTGCCACCCTTCTTATTCGTCAACTCCAGCTTGTTATCGCTGACTTTCTTGTAGGAACGTGTGTCGGATGCGGCATCGCCGATGAGCGGGTAGTCTTTGCCATCGAACTTGCCAGTCCACTCGTTATGCGTGGGTTTGCCGTCGCTGTCGACGCCATCTACGGTAACCTTAATGCTGTCGCCAGCGGCCTCGTATACGACCGTGGTGTTCTTGGCGGCCTTCGGCGGGAACTTCGATTTCGCTTCGTTCAGCTTCCATGTGCCCATTTGGGGACTCGCGAAACAGAGTGTCACGGCGAAGCACATCGCGATCGTCAATGCGATCGTTCTCGTTTTCATATTGCTCTCCTGGTCGGGAAATGCCGCAGAATCGCGGCGAGCTATCCTCGTTGTTTCGGTCCGATCTGTCAAGACCGGGACAGCCCAACTGGAAACTTTCGCGGGCTGCCGGTAGTCTAAACAGAAGTAAGTGTGTATTTTTGCGAATGAGCATTCTTCGATCTTTACCGATTTCCCTGTTGATTGCGTGGGTGTGTATCGGCGCCGGGGCCGCAGAAGTTCCGGCACCAGCCACTGTTCTTCCTGCAGAGTTCGGCGGTTGGCAAATAAGCGGCACCGCTACCAAGAGCGCCGATCCGGCGGCAGCCGACCCTGCCAATGCGGCCGTGTTGAAGGAATACGGCTTCGAACGTTTCGAAAAGGCCGACTACACACGTGAGGATGGACGCAAGCTGGCCATCAAGGCGGCCGTGTTCGACGACGCGAGCGGTGCCTACGGCGCCTTCACGTACTACCAGACGCCCGTGATGCTGGATGAGAAGATTGGTGCCCTGGCCGGGTCTCTTACCAATCGAGTGCTGTTTTTTCAGGGGAACGTGCTGGTAGACGCGCTGTTTGACAAGGTGAACGCGATGTCGGCCGCGGAGTTGCGCGAGTTGGCTGGGATGCTCCCAAAGCCCGTCGGCACGGCAGGCAAGTTGCCCTCGCTTCGGAATTATCTCCCCACCCGCGAGTACCAGAAGAACACGGCGAAGTACATTCTGGGCCCGACGGCGCTGGGCCGCATCGGCGCCCCCTTGCCGGCTTCCATGGTGAACTTCACGTCGGGAGCCGAAGTCGCGCTGGCAAGATATTCGGTCACAGCCGGCGATGCAACATTGATGCTGATCGAGTATCCAACCCCACAAATTGCGATCGAGAGATTCAAACAAATCGATGGCGCCCATCAGTTGGCGCCGCCACAACCGGGGACGGCTCCGATTGTCGACGTCGGTCCTTTCTTCGATAAACGCACGGGACCAATCATCGTCATCGCCGCAGGTCCGCTTTCGCAAGGCGAGGCACGCGCCATGCTTGGCTCGGTCACCTATGAAGCTGATATCACATGGAACGAGAATACCTATCTCAGCAAGCGCGACAACCTCGCTAATCTTCTTTTTAACGTAATCGTCCTGTGCGCGATTGTGATTGGGCTGGCGCTTGTGGCGGGAGTCGGCTTCGGGGGCGTCCGAATTCTGATGAAGCGGCTTTTCCCGGGGCGGGTCTTTGACCGGCCAGAAGAGACGGAAATCATCTCTCTACACTTGGAAGACGGGGCTTCCGGCGGGCGGTAAGTACCTCAATCGATGGCCGTTAGCACCCTGGGAGTGCGTTTTTCTCCCGTTTTGGAGCTGTTTGCTGGTTTGTGGACATATCTCGTAACTTATTGAAAACAAGACTATTTAATCCTCAAATTTTCCTTGACACCCACCTTTTAAGGCTCTTAAGATTTCGCCAGAAAGTTCTGATGGGCTTAAAGTTCCGTTGGAACTATTCTCCCTTGAAAGAAAAGGCCTCCCAAGTTGCCGGGTGGCCTTTTCGTTTTGTAGCTCTCAGCACCAAGCTTGCAGCTCCAGGCCAAAATCCAAACAGAAATGCTGCTGTGACGCCGCTGCCCTTCCGTTCAGTCCATTGACCTGGTCCTCAGTAAAGCCACCGACAGGATTTCCTTGGAGCTTGGAGCTTCCGTGGGAACTCGCCGATCCTTTTGAACGTATCTCAAAGAAGACAGCGAATGAGTGTGTCGGAGGAACTATGTTTTGCGATCAATGCGGCACGCACTTGCAAGCGGGTCAGGCGCATTGCGTACGTTGCGGCAAAGCAGTGACCGGCCTTGTCGAATACGGGCGCAGTCGCGTGCGCGAACATGTAAAGCTGGTGGGTATTTTGTGGACGGCCTATTCTGCCCTGCATCTGGTGGCGGGAGCGATCATGCTTCTGGTCGCCAAATTTGTCATAGTGAGGATCGGCATCATTCCCAACGGTCCGCCCCCTGAGATCATGGAGTGGTTGCCGACGCTGGTAAGTACGATAGGCTGGCTCATTCTGGCGAAAGCGGCCCTTGGGTTTGCCGTGGGCTGGGGATTGTTGCAGCACGAAGACTGGGCGCGCACGTTCGCGCTGGTGCTCGGGTTTGTGGTCATGTTGAATGTTCCAATTGGGACCGCACTCGGGATCTATACGCTGTGGGTGCTGCTACCATCCACCTCTGAGACCGAGTATCGAGAGCTGGCGGCGGCCGCGTAGGTTAATCGAGGTTGATCCTCTATTCCGAAGATCGACGCGGAGTTACGCATATCCTCTAGGAAAGGGAAAGCTCTTTCTCTTGAATCCGCCGCAATCGATCGCCTCACCCTCGATTGCGGAATTCAATTACAGTGTTCTGGATGAAGTGCGTTCTTTGCATTCTCCTGCTTCTCTCCAGCGCAAGCAACCTTGCGAGCCAGAAGATGCCCGCTCAGAATTCCGACAGTTCAAGCCAGTTCGACAGGTCTGCTGCAGAACGTTTTGCGAAGCTGGCCTTGGCCTGTGTTCACAAGGAATACCCCAACAAGATCAGCCATAGCCTGCTCAGCGACGCTGATGTCGCTCCGCCGCGCAAACTGACGCCCGCATTCTATGGCTGCTATGACTGGCATTCGTCGGTCCATGGACACTGGCTGCTAGTGCGGCTAGTGCGCAGCTTCCCGAATGCTCCCTACGCCACAGCTGCGCGCGAAGCGCTGGTTCAGAGCCTGACTGCGGAGAACATTGCCGCCGAGGCATCCTACCTGAAGGCAGAGGGCCGGGCGAGCTTCGAGCGTCCTTATGGGCTGGCGTGGTTGCTGCAACTTTCGGCGGAGCTGCGTGAATGGGATGATCCTCAGGCACGTGAGATCGCCGGCAATCTGCGCTCAGCCGAGGAGGCGGCGATTGGACGGTTGAAAGACTGGCTGCCCAAGCTCTCCCACCCGATAAGAATCGGAGAGCATGCGCAGACCGCCTTCGCACTAGGGCTGATGCTGGACTATGCACGGATTACGAATGACGTTCAGTTCACTGCGTTGATCGAATCGAAAGCAAAGCAGTTTTACCTTGCCGACAAGAATTGCCCGCTCGACTATGAGCCGTCCGGCGAAGATTTTCTTTCACCCTGTCTGGGCGAAGCGGATCTGATGCGGCGGGTATTGGGAAAAGACGAATTCAGTCGCTGGCTCAAGATATTTCTGCCGCAGATTTCACGAGCAAAAGGCGGCTCATGGCTGCAACCGGTGGTTTCGCCTGATCCGAGCGACCCAAAACTGGCCCACTTGGACGGACTCAACCTTAGTCGCGCATGGATGCTTGAGGGCATCGCCTCGGGCTTGCCCAAAGGCGATAAGCGGCTCCCGGCGATCACAGCGGCATCCGAGGCGCATGGGCGCGCTGGCCTGACAGCCGTAACAGGGGCCCATTATGAGGGCGGGCATTGGCTGGGAAGCTTCGCCGTCTACCTCGTTACCAAGCGAGGTCTGATCGGGCGTAGCTTCGTTTCCGCTGATTCGCACTGATCTTCGCGGATCTTCTCCGAAGAAAAAACTCGATTCGCGAGGATCGGCGTTGGTCCGCGGAAGCGCAGCTGATGGAAGTGAAACGGAACGGAACGCGCGTACCGATTTGATAAACTAATGGCAGTTCTCGAAGGCCGACGTAGCTCAGTTGGTAGAGCAGTCGATTCGTAATCGACAGGTCATCGGTTCAAGTCCGATCGTCGGCTCCATCCTCATTGATTTCAACACTCAGCTTCCTGCGATTGCCGAGTTCACCCCGACTGACCACGGCTGCATTCTCAAGTATGAATCTGCCTACACGCTGACTGGAGCAGGTTTTTCATCCTCGGAGGCGAGGCGCACAGCTCCTGCCTGTGCAGAGGCCGGTAGTAAGAAGTATGCCAGCGCCGGAAGTAGAATCATGGCCCCGAGCATGTTCCAAACGAACATGAAGACGAGGAGAATGCCGACATCGGCCTGGAATTTAATCGGCGAGAGAGCCCACGTCGCAACACCGAAAGCTAGTGTCAAGCCAGTCAGAATGACGATCCTGCCAGTAAAGCACAACGTCTCGTAGTAGGACTGCGAAAGAGTCTTGCCCTCGCGCAAGTGGCTCAGCATTACGCTCAACATATAAAGGGCGTAGTCTACGCCGATGCCGACACCCAGGGCGATCACTGGCAGCGTTGCTACTTTGACGCCCATCCCGAGTTTTACCATCAGTGCTTCGCAGAGCACGGATGTCATCACGAGGGGAAGAACAGCAACGAGGACCGCGCGCCACGATTGAAAGGTAACAAAGCACAGCAGAACGACAGCTCCGTAGACCCAATAGAGCATCTGCCGGTTGGCCTTCTTCACGACGATGTTGGTAGCAGCATCGATACCCGCCGTGCCCGCTCCGAGGATAAATTTTGCGTTCTGGTTATTGTTAGCTGCGGCAAAGCCTTCCACCGAATCGACAACCCGAGTCAGCGTGTCAGCCTTGTGGTCCTTGAGGAATACAGAAGCAATCAGCAGATTGCAGGGCGCGTTGTAGAGTCCGCCCGGCGATGTCTTGGAGGTTATGAAGTTATCCATCGACTGATTGCGCGGCAGATCGTACCACTTCAGGCTTCCCTCGTTGTACATGCCGAATGCTAGCCGGTTCATCAAGGCCAGCGTATTCGTGGACTCTACCCCTTTTACCTGCCGGAGGTCCCACTCCAACACATCGACGCGGTCGAGGGTATCGTATAGGGTGCACGCGCCATCCGGGGTCTCTACCATCACTGCGAGCACGTCGCTGCTCGCGCCGAAATTCGTGGTCAGATAGGCGTTGTCACGGTTGTAGCGCGAATCGGGACGAAGTTCGGGCGCACCCGGATCGAGATCTCCGATTCTCAGATTTTCACTGACCAGATACCCGCCAGCTGTCAGCAACGCGGCTACCACCAGGGCCACGGTGGCCCATTTCCGCCGCGTGAAGAGGTCGAGAAACCGCCACAATACCGGCATTTGGTCAGTGCGTTCGCTCGCTTCGGTTCGTAGGCTCCGCTCCGCCGCGACCGGGCTTACACCCGTATAGCTCAGAAAAATGGGCAGGAGAATGAGATTGGTGAGAATGAGGAAGGCCACCCCGATGCTGGACATGATGGCCAGTTCCCGAATGACGTCGATGCGGATCAGCATCAGCACGGCAAAACCGACCGCATCGGCGAGGAGCGCGGTCAACCCGGGAAGAAACAAGCGCCGGAAAGTATAGCGTGCCGCCACCTGCGGACACGTGCCCCGGCCGATGTCCTGCATCACGCCGTTCAGCTTTTGCGATCCATGGCTCATGCCGATCGAGAAGATGAGAAACGGTACCAGGATTGAGTATGGATTCAGTTCGTAATGCAGAGCGGGTAGCACGCCTAATTGCCACAACACAGCGAGGAGAGAACAGAACACCATCAGGGAGGTGCTGCGCAAACACCGGATGTAGTTCTGGCGCAGACCAGCATCGATCAGAATAGCGGCTACGAAGAAGAGGAGGAACCAGCGCAGGCCTGCTATCAAATCACCCTGTACCTTGGCGAAGCCCGTAATGTGAAGTTTGACCGTAGCGCCATCGTATTTCGCCCGGATTGTTTCCAGTTCCTCGGAGAGCTTTCCGTAGTCGAGCGCCTTACCGCTTTCCGGGTCTTTCGAGAGCAAGGGCACGAAGATGATGCTCGACTTATAGTTCGGCGCGACCAGTTGGCCGATTTCGCCCGACTTCTCTACGTTCCGGCGCACCTGCGCGAGCGCTTCGGTCGAACCGTCGTATCCATCAGGCATCACCGGCCCCTGCTCGAAGCCCTGCTCGGTGACGCCAAACCATTGCGTGTTTGGAGTCCAAAGCGACTTCATCCCCGCGCGGTCAACCCCGGGCAGGAGGAAAATGTCGTCACTGATGTTCTGGAGTTTTTCCAGGTATTCCTTTTCGTAGATGCTTCCGGATGCTGCTTCAACCGTGATGCGAACGGCATTGCCGAGGTACCCAAGATCGGCCTTGTGCTGAAGGTAATTGGCAATGTACGGATGCCGCGTGGGAATGGTCTTCTCGAAACTCGCATTCAACCGTAGCTTGCTCGCCTGGTATCCGAGCGCTACTGTGATGATCACGCACACCAGCATGACCGTGCTTCGGTGGTTGAACAACATGCGCTCGAGCAGCCACCCTGAATTGCGGTCGAAGTCTTCGATGCGACGAACTACGGGTTGTTGACCAATTGCACTCCCGATCTTCATGGCGTGCCCGCCTTGCTCTGCGCTGTGCCTTCGTTCAGAGGTACCGGGATCACCCCCCCGAAGCCAACTGTCATTAACAGTCCGTTACCCGCTTCCACAATGCCGGAAATCGGCGGAAGTCCGGCTGTCGATAATGGTTGGAGCGCCTGTCCGTTATCAGTACGGGTAAGCAATTGGCCAGCCTGGTTGGCAAACACCAGGCCCCCGGCGCTTGTCACCGTCACCGCGCTGAACGAAACTGGAACCGGAACTGCGACCGGCTTGAAAGTCTTGCCCTGGTCAGTGGAGCAAAAGGCGTTGCCGCGCATTCCGCCAATGAATATCTCTCCGGAGGGAATCACAGCCAGGGTGAAGTACGTACCCTGGTATGGAGTTGCGATTCTCGTAAACTTCTCTCCTTTGTCTGTAGAACGCAAGAATAGCCCCTGTTCCCCAGCCAGGTAGATCGAATCGCCCAGAGCCGCGATCGCGTAGACGTGCATGCCGCGGGGGTTGTCCACATGATCCATCCACGGCTGCCAGCTCTTGCCGCCATCTTCCGTGCGGAATATCAGCCCGTAAGCACCGGCCACGAATCCGGTGGTTTCATTTTCGAAATAGAGGTCGAGGAATGGCTTGTCCGGGCCATCGGTTTCCAGCCTCTGAGCATCTGCGAGCGATCGGGTAGCGGCATCCTTATTCGCTCCGGAAGTATTCAGCCGCGATTGGGCGTGTTCAATAGCCAACTTTGCCACGATCCGGCCATCGAGTTGGCGCGTCCAGGTCGCTCCGCCATCTTCCGTATGCAGCACGATGTTCCCGTGGCCGACGGCCCATCCAATTCTTGGGGATACGAACTTGACTGCGGTTAGTGAAACGCTGGTTGGTACCGAGCCTTGTGTCCAGGTATGGCCGCCATCATCTGAGAAAATGACAATCCCTCTCTCCCCGACGGCCACCAACCTCGTTCCCGCCCTGGTTACATCGGTGAGAACGGAATGCTCAGCCGCATGAGTTTGAACCGCTGGGCGGTCGAGCTGATCCACCACAGCGAGCGATGGAGCGGCAGCACCTTGTTTCGCGTTCTCCCCGCCGAAAGTTGTGGACGGTATCAAACCTCGAAGAGAGATAAGGACAGAGATGGCGATCAGCAGCCGGCGCCTTCGCATTCAATACTCCAGCAGAAGTTCGGGGACGGGATCACCCCGTCCCCTTCTGTTACCGAACACCTTCCGCTGCCATGGCATCGGCGGTGAAGATGCGATCGGGCCAGCGTGATGTAATTTTGTATTGCTCCTGCTTCTCGTTGTACATGTTCGCCGAATACCACGTACCAGAAGTCAGGTCGTAAAATCCGAAATTCAAGCCTGTGGTGGTCGGCACGTCGGGCATAACCATAGGCAGGTCCCATACGGTCTTCCAAAGCTGCCCCTTGGCATCCCAGCGGTCTCCAAGAACTCCTTGCCACGTGTCCTCGTCGATGTAGTAGCGGCTCTTCGCGGCCTGGTGGCGGTGCCCTGGTTTCAATGTCGCATCGACAACCCAAACGCGGTGCAGTTCCCAGCGAACATAGTCAGGATTGAGGTGGTGTTTTGACAAGACCGTGCCATCCTTGGCGGGCTGAATGATTTTGTTGGCATTGTAGGGGATATACATCTCCTTCTTGCCGGCCAGCTTCCAGTCAAAGCGGCCCAGTCGACCGCCGAAGACTTCGAGTTCGTCAAAGCTCATCACCCCTGCAGTCGCCGGAGTTGGCGTGTCACAGCAGGGATTCGGAAGTTCGCGAACGCGTCTTTGCCCGGTGAGGTAAACCCACGAAACCGTCTTGTTGTCGTCAATATTTTCCCGCCCAACGATTTGCTCGCCAGCACGAATTGGCGGACCGGAGTTGACCAGGTGGATAAGCCAGTACTCGCCGTTCCACTTCTCTGGCGGTACATCCTTGTAGTAATACGGCATGGCCTGTTCAGCCTGGCCGTCTGTGCTTAGCACCATTCGCCCGTCAGCGGTACCCAAATACTGATTTACATCGAAATGCCAGTTCGCTCCCCGCCAGCGCAACAGATGATTCCATATCACCTCCGCGCCTTCCTTCGGCATTGGGAACGGAATACCCGCGTAGGCGCCTTGCGGCTGCGGCCCTGCGGAGCCGTTAATCAACTTGGCGCGAGCGACATTCTTGTAGGTGTTGTCATACACCCACTGTGGTGCGGCCGCCGTGCGATGGCTCGGATAGACATCGATACGGTAGGTCTCGGGATACTTCTTCATCATGGCCTTCACGCCGTCGGTCAATTTGTCGGCGTATTGATCCATGTTCTTCGCGTTAATAGAGAACAGGGGCTTCTCGTCCGCGAACGGATCGCCCCGTTTACCCCCAGGCTTATACCCAGCGATCGGAGTCGTGTACCCCCCGGTCCAAGCTGGAATGGTGCCGTCTTTGTTCCCCGCTTTTTCGCCGCCGAGGGGCGTGAGCGTGGTCTTCAGTTGCTCCGCATCCTGGGCGTAGGCCACAACTCCAGCCATCAGAATCAGGACGAAGCCCGCGAGAAGCGCTGCCTTTGCTGAATTGCTGCTCATTTCCAATTCCTCCTCTATTTGGACTTCTGGCTCGCCCTGACGCCAAACGTGCGATAAATCGAAATCGAGATGTAGTTGCGGTCGCCGAACGATTGTCCGAATGACAACAGGTTGTTCTGATCGATGGACCCAATCTGTTTGCCATAGAAGCGCTGGTAAGTAATGGAGAAGCGATTAGCGTCACGGTAAGCCAGGCTCGCACCGATGTTGAAAAAGCCGCCGTGATACGTGTTGAACCCAGGTCCAAGCACGGATCTGCCGAACGGCGATCCGTTGATGCCGATCGGGATGCTGAGGTCGACGCCGGGTAGAACCTGCCGATACGTTGGCGTATATACAGCCATCATGATCATGGCGTTGTGTGTCGCAGAATTGCACACGGCAGGATTGGTCTGGCTGTACGATGGGGAACTTCCGCAGTTCCCGGTGATGCTCGGCAAATTCCACCAGCCGCTGTTCTTCGTCACGCTGACGAGATCGTTCCATGCCACTTCCGCCGCTATCGATGACTCTCTCGCAATCGCATTCGGGTGGAGCGCCGCCAGAGCGGATAGGTTGGCATGAATCGTGTCGCCGACCGGGTACAGCGGGATTTTGTTGTTGTTCCACGCTTGCGGCGGACCGAAGTAGATCGGGATGGATCCGGAGAGGTCCTGGTTGAGACGCCCGGAGATTTCTCCCGCGTAGTTGACGATGCCAATCGTTTTCGAGGCGCTCATTCCGAACGCCTTAATGTTCTCGTGGTAAACATGGCTGTAACTACCGATCAGGCCAATGGCCGGATTGAAGTTATTCGGGTCCATGCCCGGAGCAACGTCCAGTTGAGGTGTCTTGTCATGGAACTGAATGCCGTAGAAGCCAAGATCCCATCCGTGGGGCGCAGCTACAAGCACCTCGACGCCGAACTGCCCCCAGTTCTTCGCCTCGACATCACCGATGCGCTTTAACCACACACCCTCACCGAACCAAAAGCGCTCTGAACCTTGCCCTAAAACGTCGCCGCTCGAAAAGTAACTGCCGGCCGGCGGCATTCGCGTCGCCTGCCACTGCAGTTGGTAATAGGCTCCGATCGAAAGCTTGCGGTTGACCTGCAGCACCATAGAAATCTGCGGTACCGGGCGGATGATCTCCTTGAATTGCGCGTTGGGCAGCGAAAGCAACTTGACCAAATCAACAGGAGACATGCCGCCAGCAATGCCATTGGCGCCGAAGAACAGCGTCTGGCCCCATTGCTGCGCGAACTGCCCGCCACGGAAGGTCAGGACTGAATCTTCCATCGGGATCCTGACATGTACGAACGCATCCAATAATTCCGCCTGCAAGAACATCAGATCTTTTGTTCCCGACGGGAAGTGAAGTTGATCCGCAGAGAGGGCGTTGTAGGTTCCGAAGGGCGAGACATTCGCAGTTCGCCGGTTATACGTCGAATCGAACCACGCGGCTGCGCTTCCTCGGAAGCCGAAGTTTGGGCCAAACGAGATATCCATTTCGGTCAGGAAGTCCACTCGGTCTTGAACCAGGCCGCCATGAAAGTTATTGTCGCCGTCGTCCAGATTGGGATTGCTAGGATTCGCAATCGGACTCGTCAAAGCGTCTGAACGGTGACTCAGTCGAAAAAGAGGACTGTATTTCACCGTCGTATCCCAAGCCAGCTTCGCCGGACCGAGGTAAAGAGGTTTGGAGAAGGTCTCGGATTGCTCCGGGGATTCCTGCGGACCATCCGCTTGTGTCAGATTCTCATGCTGGGCAGGTTGGGAAACTTGCGATGGGCTGCCGCTGTTGGCATCTTGAGCGATGGCGGGAAATGTCAAAACACACACAATGAATGAAGCGAGAATCAGTGGCACTACCAAAGTGAGAGATGAACGCCTGGTTTCATTCATGAAATCTCAGCCCTTTCCAGCGCCGCCATTAGTGCGTTGCCATTTCGTCACTTCTCCATTCGCGACGTTTCGGTTGTCGCTCGAACAGGCAAACGCGGTTGGCCGGTAGCGCAGTTCTCCGCAAGCGAGCAAATTCTTGAGAACGACCGCAGACTAGTCTCGATCAATCACTAAAGTGAAATACTTTGTTCTGTTGACATCGCGACCTCGACGCTATAGCTCTGTGAGGGCAGTCACGGGTCACATCTGACTACCGAAACTGCTAGGAAAAAGGCTTGTGAACCCACAGCTGGAAAGCGCGCTCAGCTTAGAATCCCAAGCACGAAACAGTCTCATCGGGCCCTGCTAGCTCTAAAATGCGATTGCCATGTGCCGTAAGTCACAACGGTTTGTGACACCCGAGGAGGGTACCTTGCTGATTCCCCGCTACCGGTTCGAGGGAAGATTGCCGTAGGCCTGGATTACTCGATCAGGCCTCTTAATGGAATCGTGCCGTTGAAGCTGTATGAGATCTCCATGCGGAAGAAGTGCCCGGGCGACTCGCGCAGGTAGAAGTTGCCCGGCAGGTACCGCTCGTATAGGATGTGGCCCTTCACATTGGAATTCAGTACGAGGTCGCCGCGCAGTTGAAGGAGTTCGCCGCGGTAAGTTCCCGGTCCAAATATCTGGGGGCCTGCGGACATAGGATGGAACGCGTCATGGTGATACCAGGTCCCGCGCAGGCTGACAAATTTGTTAGGGCTGATGCCGGACTCCAATTGTGAGAATCGATCGTTGGAAGCGTAGCCCACCCCGCTCTCCGGAATATAGCTGTAGAGAGTTAAGTCGCCGCCCCACTTGGGCCAGCGCGAGAATAGTGGATCCCAACCCTCCACGCGATTGGCGGTTCGCGGATCATCTCCCGACAAGGCCCAATAGCCCATTAAGAAATAAGGTTTCAGCCTCGCTTTGAATTCCTTCTTGACGGTTGCGTAGCCACCCCAGGCGCGAATGCGGGTCTCAGGATGTTGGCTGCCCCACTGCTCCGCTAACTCCGCAGTTCCGGTCCAGCCGTCTGCGAGACGCCGAACAATGCGCCCACCCAGCGTATTGAAGGTGCGATTCGGCCGGAACTGAGGATCCTGCCGGGAACGATGGTCATTAATCTCCTTCTTGAGGAAGTAGTAGCCTTCGAATTTGGTGTTCGCCAGATTCTTGTGCGTGTAGTACAAACCTGCCGCTTGTTCATCCCACTCCGTCAGGTACATGCGCTGATCATTGACTCGGGGGAGAAATCGATCTTGCCTTGGGTCCAGGATTCCGATCACTTCCAGTTCGGATTTTCGAAACTTGCATGAGAGGTCCAGTGCGTTGAAGTATCCGGTTCGAGAGCCGTCTCCTGAAGTGCCATCCGCAAGGATGAATCCTTCACCCCGAAAAATGTCCTGCCGGCCCACTCGCAGAGAAAGACGGGGAGTGAACAGATTCCTGAAATCCAGGTACAAGCTCTCAAAAATCATTTCATTGCCCTGAATTGGTACATCAGGAGTGGTTTCTACCCTGAACTCGTTTCCCAAACCTACGAAGAACTCAACGTCACTGCTCACTGGGAGACCGAGCCAGAAACGGTTGCGAAACCTGATCTGGTTTCTCTGGTCGGGATGTGCGTCGTTAAAGTCAATGATGTTGTTCCAGTTCTCCCAGCGAGTGCGCTGTTCAAAACCAAACCGCAGATTGAGATCGCCGTTCCTTTGTGCCTTGTTGCTCTGCGGATCGGGCGCCGCTGGCGTGGCGCCTGCAGCCTGCGCCGCCGCTTGGTGCGCAATCAGCAAGAGAAGTGTCACGACGAAGAAGAACAATTTCACGGCGAGCCGCAGCGTTGACGGCGCAGCGATGCGGCGGTTCCGGCAATAGCTCACGCTAATAGCCACGGTTTGTAGCCCTGTCGATCAATCGTCGCTTCCAGGCTGTCCGGGTTCGAGATCGCCGGAGCCGGAAACTTCCCATTCGGCGTTACAAAATCCCAAACGACCCGCTCCTTGACGACCATCGAGATCGATCCCGAGGCGTCAATCAGTTCGGCTTCGGTGGAACGAATCGCGTCCAGCGCCTTCTGACACCTGCGAAGTTCCGCTAGCTTTCCGAGATCGCCATCGATCCAAAACTCTTCAATGCCTGCGTACATGCCGATCGACCCGAACTCGAATAGTGTTCCCTTGAACACCGCCGGATCAAGATCGACCAGCGTATTCACAACATATTTGCGGACCAGCCCCGTTCCGCATACGTCCCTTGCCAAACCAGGCGCGCGGAAAGAACACAACATCTCGTTGAAGGCTTGTTGCGTAACGCCCGCGGCCCTCTTCAGGAAATGAATGAGCTTGACCCCTCCGGAAGCAAAGCCTTCCCGCTCATACACGGTCCTGAAGTTAGATAACGACGTGATGAACCTGTGCGAGCCGAACTTGTGTGCCTGCATGCGCTCGACGTAGTCGCGGTTATGAACGGATGCCACTACCGCTTCGTGGCTGTCGACAATGTGCTCCGCGAAGCTCTCCCACTTCTCCGACGACAGTGGATAAAACAGCACCTCGTCCGTTACTTCCGGGATATTGAAATGCTGAACGTAGCGCTTAAAGAGCTTCATTACCGAGGGGGTCGTCAGCATCAGCGCCACGTGCATGATGCTCCATTCATAGAAAAATCGTTCTCTCGTACCCCCGTCCGCGTGGCGGCTGGCCAAAGTGAATTTCAGCATGCTGTTCTCCTACGGAATGGAAATGTGTGCTGCCCGCGAGGCCGTAGACGAGGTTTCAGATCGTGCTGCGAAAGCCAAAATCGCGCCCAGCGCGATCGAGAGGACCGCCGCCATGAGGACCCGATACTCGGGCGGAAGCAGAAAGGTGAGCGTGTGTGCCGGAATCCAGAAGAGCGGTATCATCTTGGCAACGACGAATCCAAAAAACGAATTCCAGTCGATCTCACTTACAACATCAGCGAGCGCGATCGGTCCGCGCTGCATCGCTCTCAGTTCGATATATGCGTCTGCGACACGATGCGCGGCCATCATCGTCGGAGCAAAGGTGAGGTTCATCACTGCGCTGATCCAAAATGCAGTGGCAATGCTTCTCCAGCGGCCGTCTACAGAAGGTAGCAGCCCGGCGTTGATTGCCGAATTCACCCCGCCATTGAATGTCTGGAAGACGAGAACCAGGCTGCTGCCCAGAAAACCCCAGACGATGACACGGTAAAGGAGACCGGCGGGACGCTTCCATGTCCCCATCCTGATGCGCAAGCCCAGTAGTTCACCGAGCGTGGCGAGCACCGCGAACTTCGAGAATCCCATCAGATAAGGATGGGCCCGCGTCGCATCCAAGAACGAAGTCCGCGATGGCGGCCATATCAGGACGCATGCCACCGCTCCCAAAGCAGCAGCCCATATAATGTCTCCTCGGGCCGTTGAAGATTTGCGGATCATTTGGCCGCCGGTAGCACGCGTTTCTGGTCGACGTACCGTACGACCTTCCCCTCGCGTTTCACTTTCAGCGAAGAAAAAGGATTCATTTCGGGCGTCTGCACTACGCTGAAGAGCCGGTAAAGCTCCGGCAGAAAGTCACCCCAATAGTGCACCTCTTCGTTGGCGTGTTTGGCCCAGATCATGCCACGCTCGGTCTCGAGAGGTTCCGCCTTCATGGGAACCGCCGAAGAGCGCCCGCGAACACCGGAGTCGGTTGCCTCCCACTGGTGAATGCGATAGGCAACAACGGCGTTGTCGGGCTTGTAGTCTTTGGCAAACAGCGCAATGCCGGCGGCCGCGACGCAGTGATCGTAAGCGATGAGATCTGCCACGTCTTCTGGAAGGGTCGCAACGTCTTCATAGCGGATGTGGGGTTCGATGAGGGTGCCATCGGACCACTGTTGCGGCGCCACATGGATCGCGCCGAGTGCGCGGCCATCCTGCGGTGGAATCGCCCAGCGAAACGCCTTGTGCTCGACCGGGTGCCACAGAGCATAGCCCTTCTCCATGTTGCTCCAGAACCAATCGATCATCCGCGGCGTGATCGCGTCCAACTCCCAATCGATATGAGTACGAGATTTGTCGTCCTGCTTTACGTTCAAGACTGCCTCCCAATTCTCTTCATTTAAACTGTGGCGGCCGCTCCCCGGCCGACTTTGAACGCTTCAATGTTCGTCTGCAGCAGAGTCTCCGGCAGGTTGCGCTCGAGCGCCGCGAACCACTGCTCATCGCTGAACTTCAAATACCGGCTCAGAACCCCCAGCAGCGCGATGTTGATGCTCTTCCTGTTGCGTAGCTTGCTTTCGTCAACCTGCGACGGTTCGATCAATACTCCGCAACCGCTCAGTGCTTCCGCGTTCACTTCGACCTGGTCTGTCGATAGAACAACGAGGAAATCGGCTGCCCCCCGCGGCACCATTGGGCTGAAAACATGTTCTCCGTAGCGCACATCACTGCAAACAGAACCACCGCGTTGACTCATGCCATGGATCTCGCTCTTCTTGACATCAAGTCCAGCGGCAAACACAACATCCGCAATGATGTCCGACGCCTTCAGCACGCCCTGGCCACCCAGACCTGCGACCACAACGTTAGTTACCTTGCTCATCGCACTTCTCGTACTCCTTGATAGATTTGACCGCCAGCAAGCAAAGCCGGCGGTTGATGACGACCGAAAGCTCTGGGGAGTCCAGCAACCTCTTCATGAGTTCCTCAAATGCCTTCGGGTTCGGAGTGGCGTCCACAACGTGCACATTCCGAACACCCAACGCCTTGACGATGTCCTCGATGACAACCTTGCCTGTCTTGTGGTGGTCCAGTGTTCGACCGGTACCTGGGTGCTCTTGCATACCTGTCATTGCCGTGGTTCCGTTGTCGAGGATCAGCACGGCGTGTCCGGTTGGCGGCGGGTTGTAGACCATTTCGGCTATTCCCGTAATGCCGCTATGGATAAATGTGCTGTCTCCGATGACGCTGACCACGCGTTTCGCGGTCACCTCCGGAAGCGCGTGTCGCAATCCAAGTCCAACGCCGATCGACGCACCCATGCACACGGACATATCGACCGCTTCAAACGGCGGCAAGACGCCAAGCCCATAACAACCAATATCGCCGGAGACAATGCAGTCGAGGTTCTTGAGAACGGTAAAGATCGTTCTGTGCGGACATCCCGGACATAAGGCAGGCGGCTTCCCCGGGACCGGCTTGGGTTCCGGGGAGCAGTCGCGCTCGATGATTCGCTGCACGCGTTCCACATTCAACTCGCCAAAACGGAACATAGAAGGTTTGGCTTCGACTTCGATCCCGGCCGCTCTTATGGATTCGTATAGATACGGATCGCCTTCTTCAATGACGAGACAGCGGTCAACACCCTGAACGAAGTGGCGAATGGCTTCGATTGGCAGCGGATGCGTCATTCCAATCTTCAAGACGCTCGCTTCTGGAACCGCTTCCCGCGCGTGCTGGTAAGCAATGCCGGACGTGATAATACCGAGCGAGGACGAACCGGAAATCACCTTTGTCGGACCGGACTGCTCATTCCATTGCGCAATCTGCGAGATCTTCTCCCGCAACTTCCTATGAGCGGGCCGCGCGTTCGAGGGAATCATGGAACGGCCTTCTACGTTGCGAAAATATTCAGCTTTGCGCGGCGGCGGCAATGAAATGCCTTCACGTGAGAGAACCGTTTTTGAGTGGCATACGCGTGTCGTCAACCGGAGCATGACCGGAACGCGCCAACATTCGGCAATTTCAATCGCTCGTAGTGTGTATTCATAGGCCTCCTGCGAGTCCGAAGGTTCCAGCATCGGAATCGCGGCGGCCACCGCGTACCGCCGGTTGTCTTGCTCGTTCTGGCTCGACGCCATTCCGGGGTCGTCCGCCGAGACAATAATGAGCGCCCCCGGAACGTCCATGTAGGCGGCGGTGAAGAGAGGATCGGCGGCAACGTTGAGGCCAACATGCTTCATCGTGACGATGGTTCTGCCTCCGGCGATTGCCGCCCCGATGCCGACCTCAAGGGCTACCTTTTCGTTTGGCGCCCATTGCCCGTGGCCACCGAGGCGGCCAAATTCCTCCAGAATCTCCGTCGAGGGCGTCCCGGGATATCCGGTCCCCAAAACTACTCCTGCATCGTACGCGGCTAGAGCGACAGCTTCGTCGCCGCTCAGGAGCTGCTTTTCATGGCTGTCCATTCTCTACCTCTACTCGCCGTTATCCCACGGCCTGTTCTTGGCCTCGCGCGCGGCACACTCGCCGATGGTTCGCGCCTGCTCCTGGCCCTGCAACACGCGGAAAGCCCCGTCCGCGAGAGCGCGCAGTTCGTCTTCCCCCGGATAGATCGCGACCGGTGCAATCCATTCAACAAAAGGCTTCAGTTTGGCGACAAAACTGGTTGAGTGAGCCATGCCGCCGGTCAACACGACACAATCAACCTCGCCGTGGAGCACGGCAGCCATCGCGCCAGCCTCTTTGCCAATCTGATACGCAAGCGCATCGAGCACGAGTGATGCCTTCGAATCGCCGGCGCCTATGCGTCGCTCGATTTCTTCCAAATCCTTCGTGCCGAGATACGATTCCAACCCGCTCGAGCTTTGCAGGAGGCGCAGTAATTCTTTCTCCGTGTATCTCCCGCTGAAGCACAACCTCGTCAACGCCTGTACGGGAAGGCCGCCGCATCGGTCTGCGCCGAACGGCCCTTCCTCCCCGGTGTTGTTATCGATCATCCTTCCGTCCTGGTGCACCGAAACGGAAACGCCGCTGCCCATATGGATCACAACCAGCCGCAACGATTCGTAGCTGCGTTTCTGGTCGCTGGCATAGCGCTTGGCGACAGACTTGGTATTCAGGGCGTGACACAAGCAGGTTCGCTCGACGAGCGCCAGCCCGGATATCCGCGCACACTCTTGCCACTCGTCGACGCTAACGGGATCGACGACATAGGCGCTTACTCCGGCGTCTTTAGCGATTGAACACGCCAGCGCCGCCCCCAGGTTGGAAGCGTGTTCGCCACGACGGGCGAGCCGGAGTTGTTCGAGCATCGCATCGTCCACGAGGTAGGTACCACTTGCCAGCGGTGGCAGCAGCCCTCCGCGGCCCACAACGGCCTCAAAGTGTGCCATCGCGTAGCCGGCCTCGGAGAGTTCTTTCTTGATCAGTTGCAGCCGGTAGTCCTTCTGATCGAGTATTGCGCGCCCGCGAAACTGAGCTAACTCGTCCTCACAGTGCCGAATTGTCCGCGCCAGTTCGACGCCGTCACGCGTGTAAATGCCGAACTTGGTGGACGTGGAACCGGGATTGATTGCCAGGACGAGCCCTTCACCTTGCGGCAAAGATCACCCCCAGAGCCATGGCGTTCACTTTGTCCTCGGCGCTTTCAACCCGCGACGGAATCAGGATCGGAACCTCCGCGCCCACGACGACGTGTCCGCATTGCGATCCACCGAGGTACTTGACTGCCTTGCCGAGAAGATTGCCAGCTTCGATGTTGGGAACAACCATGCAGTCGGCGAATCCGGCAGCTGCGTGCTGGATGCCTTTCTCTTCGGCGGCCAATCGGAGCAACGCGCAATCCAGCGCTACAGGACCGAAGACGTCCGCTTCGCCGAACTCGCCGGCCGCTCCCATTTCCGCGAGTGACTGCGCATCCACCGTTGATGGCACAGAATTCGAGACAGCCTCCGTGGCGCTCATCATCGCGATTTTGGGGCGAAAGATGCCGATGCTGTGCATGACCTCAATCGCGTTCTTTACGATTTCTTTCTTCTGCTCGAGATTTGGACTGACGTTCAATCCACCGTCAGTGACCCCAACAAGTCTCTGCCGGCCTGCGAGATGGTCTTCGTAAACAAGAACGTCGCTGAGTAGGCGACCCGTCCTCAATCCGGTTTCCTTGTTGAGAACAGCGCGAAGCAATTCGTCCGTTCGCAGATGTCCCTTAAGTAAAACGTCGGCTTTGCCCTCTCTTGCGAGTTTCACGGCCACGTGCGCCGCATCAGCGGTGTCTATGATTTCGCCCCTCTCGAATAACGACTCAAGCTTCAGAGCTTCCGCCTTCGCCCGAATCTTTTGTCCATCTCCTATCAGAACCGGAGTCGCAATGCCGAGATACATGGCTCCTTCAGCAGCGGTTAGAGCGACTTCGTCATCGGCCGCAACGACGGCGACGCGCTTCGGGCCAACGGCCTGTGCCTGCCGGCGCAACTGTACGAAACTGGTTGTTGCCGCGATCGCTACGGAATTCGTGGTGGAGCTCTTTACCATGGCCGTTCTTTTTCGGGCACAATTTCCAGTTGTTCTTTGTCCTCCGGAGCCGGCGGAAGCCACTCGAACGTTGATTTCACTAGTGGAGGCTTCGTGGTTCAAAATAGTTGAACCTCGAACCGGAAGTGAAATACTTTGTTTGAAAAACATCCCTACCTCGGCGGCACCGAACGGGTTTAGGCGTCACACTCTCGCTCCGGCACCCCAGACTGCTGGGGCCAAATTCACGCGCGGTGCATTTCCGGCTTAAAATGCTGGCAGCAGGAACAAAGCCCCTATGGATTTGCGCTATCTGCGGTATTTCATCGCAGTCGCGGAAGAGATGAACTTCACGCGCGCCGCTGAGCGCCTCCACACCGTACAGCCTTCGCTAAGCCGTCAGATCCGCAGGCTGGAAGAGATCGTTGGCGTCCCCCTCTTTGTGCGAGACCGCCATGAACTGGAACTCACCGAAGCGGGACGCATTTTCCTGGACGAATCGCGTTCCATTCTCGAGCAAGTGAATCGCGCCATGATGCTGGCGCGTCAGGGCGCGCGCGCCGAAGCTGGCAAGATCAGTGTTGGTTTTATCTTCGGTACCGATACCAGCAGCATCTTCTCGAATTTGCTGCCGACGCTGAAGGAGTGCTGCCCGGAAATGCAGGTTGCCTATGAGGGAATGACCGAGGCGGAGTTGTTTCACAAGCTCGAGGAGCAAGAGATCAATGTCGCCTTCGGTCCCGGCACGATCGCAGCCTCCGGCGTTGTTTCTGAAGTGATTCTGCGCCAAAACATCGTCGTCGTTGCGCCCTCGACTCATCCCCTGGCCAGGCTCAGAAAGATCCCAGTTTCCCGCTTGGCCTCGGAAACACTCATTGGGCCGTCAGAGACGGCGAATCCAAGATTCCGAAAATTCCTCGAGTCAATCGCGGAAACGGCTCGCGTCAGGTTCGCTTCCACAATTGAACGCGACAACGTGCTCTCGGCGTTGCATGCGGTGAGCCTCGGCCTCGGAATCGCGTTGATTCCCGATTATCAAAAGAGCATACTTCCCGGTTCGGTCGTTGCTCGCCAGCTCGATCTCGATCCCCAGCCCACGTACGAACTGCTGATGTATTACCACAAGTCTGACCGCAACCCTGCGCTCGCTTACTTCTTGAGCATCGTTCGCGAATGCCTGGAGCCCGCCCCGAGCAAGCGCTAGTCCTCAGCCACCTGATCGTTTCCGAAGGAAGTTGTCCCGAGGTTCAGGCTGGCAGTCAGCTGAGGAACAGCGATGCTACGTTTGTCATGTTTCCCGGTTGTAACCTCGACCGTGTACCCTGCGCTGTTCTCCGCCAGGGCGTCGAACCTGAAGTCCCCGAATGCGTCAGTCAACGTTTCGCCAACGGTCTTGTCGCCTTGCTTCAAAGTAACGATGGTGCCAGTGCAACAGTCCATCACGCCAGCCCTGGCCACAGCAACGCTTCCGGCGATAAAACACGTGTCGTATCGGTAGAGATTCGCATAGAAAACATGCGATTGCGTTCCCAGTTCAGGATATAGGCGGGTCAGCTTCCGCTCCTCTGCCATATGGGACATTTCCGATCCCTCGATGAACTTTACCTCCAGCGCTCCCGTGGGGCATGCCTGCACGCATCGCGTCTGTTTCCGGCCCTGATCGATGAGGTGCGCACAAAAGGTACATTTTTGTGGTTCGCCGCGCTCCTCGTTCCACCAAATGGCCCCGTAAGGACAGGCGTCCAATAACTGACGTTGCCCCTTCGCCTGCGGCGGATCAATCAGAACCAGCCCATCGGATCTCCGCCGGATCGCTCCATTCGATACCTCAACACATGGCGCGGCTGCACAATGCATGCAGGGAGTCGGCCGGTAGGCAACGTCGATCAACGGGAACTGCCCTCTCTCTTTACGAGCCAGCGTCATCCAATGATGGCCGTGACGGGGTTGCGGCGCGGTGTAGCCAGGCCAGTCATTGTCGACGTGTTCGTCTTTGCAGGCGAGCAGGCAGTTGTAACAACCTTCGCATTTCGCGACGTCGATGATCATGTGCCATGTCTTCATTGCATTACCCCTTCCCGCCATTTTTCGATTTCAACAAGGCAGGAGCACGCCGCAATGCTATGGGATCTACTGATAATCATGCGACTTGGCGTAAGAATGTTGATGCACCCACCCCGATCCGGCGAATTTCCAGGCTCGCCTACAGGATCGTATACCGCCGACGATTCATAAGAGTGAACCACGCCGGTCGGCACTCGCTCAGTGAGCTGCGCCGCGCAGATCACAGCGCCGCGATCGTTGAACACCCTAACCAGTTCGTTTTCCCCGATTCCACGTGTCATTGCGTCCTGGCGATTGATGCGCACGATCCAGTAGTAGTGGCCGTCGATCAATATGCGGTGATCCTCTACATCATTGACAGCACTGTCTTTTCCATCGCTCTGAGTGTGGAAGGTAAATCGCGGGTGCGGGGAAACGAGATGAAGTGGATACCTGGCGAAGAGTTCGGTTGCATGCGGTCCTTCCCATGCGGGAACGTATTTCAGAATCGGCGGGCGCTCCGGATCATCCGGATCAAATCGTTTCAGGCTTGAAGATTCAAATTCCAGTTTTCCGGTCTGCGTCTGCAGCCCTCTCCGAAAACCAGAAGTGTAGTCGCCGGGGAGTGGCGTCAATTCTGGCGTGTCCTTCTGACGCCCTTCAAAGAACCAGCGGTAGGAAACCGGGTCGCGCAACTCCTCAGGCGGCGACGGTACGACGAAATACCCTTTCTTCATGAATTTCTTCCACGTGATGTAGTTCGGCAGGTCGGTAGCTTCGAAGTAACGCCTGCACCAATCGAGTTCCGTTGAGCCCTCGGAGAAGTTCGCGCCTAGTCCCAAGCGCTTTGAGAGATCGAGAAATATCTGAAAGTCGGATTTCGATTCTCCAAGAGGCTCGATGCATTTGTGTTGAAGAACAGCCACCCGATGGTTGCACTGCGTGAAGGCATGGTGAATATAGCCGCCACAGTTGGCGAACTCGCTGATATCCCAACGCTCGAAGTTCGTGCACGCAGGGAGTATGACGTCGGCGAACTTCGCCTCGCCCTCAAGCCAGATCGACTGGTTGACAACGAACTCCAGTTTGTCGGTCCGGTACATCCTCACGTACCGGTTCGTGTTCGTCATCGTGCCGAAGTGCGAGCCCCCGTACTTGTAGTACATCTTCACTGGCGAATGGCCAGGGGCGGGATATTGGAAACGAAAGAATTGGCCTTCGATCGTGCGCGGGTCGGTCGGATACCCCTCGCATTTGCCATCCATGATTGCTTCCGGAATTCTCAGGCGAGGTACCGCTTGCTGGACGGTGTTCATCGTCGGGAGCTGCGGCATCTTCTGAAAAAGGTTCATCGCTAGCGCCGTGCCGGCCAGGTCCCCGGAGAAACCGCCTTCGGAATACCCGGGGAAATAGAACCGCGTATCCACCGGCGCTCCCTGTTGCAGACACCCGATATTGACGCCGGGCTTTCCGAGGCCCTGCATCGCCATCAGATACACCATTCCCCGAGCCCAGTCTGTACCCGTCGCCGTGCGGCAGGCGGCGCCGAACCCGTTGATGCCTCCCGCCGCCAGATATGTCTTCTTCCTTCCCCATTCACGCGCTAAAGCGCGGACATCCTTGGCAGCTACGCCGGTTTCTTTCTCCTGCCATTCCGGAGTCTTTGGAGTTCCGTCTCCTTTCCCGAGAACATAATCGCGCCACTTTGCAAAACCATGCGTGCGCTGCGCTACATAATCCTGGTCATACAGCCTCTCAGCGATCCAGACATAGGCGATCGCCAGCACCATTGCACTGTCGGTGCCCGGACGCGGCGCAAGCCACTTGCCGCCAAGCCAAGCAGCCGTGTGGTTGTAATAAGGGTCGATGTGCACAAGCGGTATGCCGAGCTCTTTCAGCCACTGCCGGCGGATTGTCCCTTCATGCGCACCGTAGACTCCGCTGGTCGCTTCGGGGTCGCTCGACCAGAAGACGATCATCTCGGCGTTCTTCAGGCAGTCTTCAACGGTGCTGTAGGTTTCGCCGCCGCCGTTGCGGGCGCTGTAGCCCCAATGATGCGCCGCTCCCCAGTACCAGCCCTCCCAGCTGTCGGGATTGTGTACGACAACCGTCGATCCGATCGTGTTGAAGAAGCGAATGCGCGCGCTGAGCCAGTATCCCAGAGCGCCCCACGTGTGGTGGGACCCGCTGCTGTTCATGATGGCACCAGGCCCATGCTCGCGCTTCACCCTCAGAATTTCTCCGGCAACGATATCGAGAGCCTCATCCCAACTAATCCGCTCGTACCCGGAAATGCCACGGTTCTGCGGATTGCGTTCTCCATGCGGATCGAAATCCACGCGCCTCATCGGGTAAAGCAACCGGTCCGGCGAATAGATCAACGATTTCCACGTCAGGGAATGGCTGCTGATTGTCGTCTTCCGGGGCGGCGTAAAGGACTTGCCTCGCGCTTTGATAGTCCAGGGCGCGGCATCTTCGTCATCGAACTCGATCGGCGTAATTCGCACGATCTTGCCGTCTTTGACAAACACAAAGACTGGTCCGCCGTTGGTGTTGCTCGTATAGCGCGTTGTTCCGTCGCCGCCATCGACGCCGTACTTGCCAGCGGTCAGCAGCATGTTCAAAATTTCGGAGAACCAGATGGTCAGTTCGTCGGGCCCCTGCACCTCGAGCTGAAAGTTTTTTGCGGCGTGGAGAAAGTCGAGTTGCTTTCGGTTTGGCCTGAGAAGCCTGGCGGCGAGTTCAGCGCTCTGAAAGGACATGACGACATCCGCAGGATGTATGCCGGCTTTCGACCTGACCTTGCCTTTGCAGAAATCGAAACAACGGCCCTGAGAATTGTTCCGCAGCTTGATCTGCGCCGTGAAGTCTTTTTCGCGCAGCCGCACCGCAAATTCCGGATGCCGCCGCGCCATAAGCCGCAACAACTTCTCGAGTCCAAGTAGCGTCAGATGGAACTGCATGCTTCCGAGAGCCATAGGTATCCTCACGCGGCTTCGCTGTTTGCGCGAAGGTGGATCGTCAAATTCTGGATTCTCGGGCGGGGAGCTCAGGGATGATTGTCATCCCGGCAGACCCCCAAACGCGCACTTTCCGATCGCGTGACCATATTGCTGGGAGGCTCCGCTTTCGGAATTCGCGTTGCCCTAGCCATCGTCCGGTCGAAAGTCGGGTACCGTTTCAGCTCAATCCTCTCGGCCTTTCCGGCAATCTCCCTCGCTCGCGCTCTTGCAGCACGCGAGACGAGAGCAAGCTGCGCCCCCCCGCCCGCGGCGTTCCCCACCTGCCTGTATTCGGCGTTTGGAAAACGGGGCAACATGCCGATGGCAATCGCGCTGCGCAAATCGAGGTAGGATCCAAACGCTCCGGCGACCTCAACCCGCTCTACCGCACTATAAGAAACCTCCGCCAATTGCAGCAGCGTATCGATGCCTGCGAAGATTGCTGCTTTCGCAAGTTGAACCTGGGTGATGTCCCTCTGCGTGATGACGATGTCGCGGCCATTGCCGGTCCTCACTGCATTCACAACCAGGAACTCCATCCCAGATGCTCCGCTTCTGACACCTGAACGGCTCTTTACCAGATGTCCACGGTCGTCGATGGTCCCACTACGATGCAGTTCCGCAATCAGATCTACGATCCCTGAGCCACACATCCCGACAGGTCTTGCTGAGTCAATCGTCGTGTATTGCAACTCGCCCGTCGCGGAATAGAATTTTTCGATCGCACCCGATGCCGCACGCATTCCGTCGGAGACGTGTGCACCCTCAAATACAGGTCCGGACGGTACCGATGTGGTCAAAAATTTTGGGCTACGTGGATCGCGAACCACGATTTCCGTGTTCGTGCCAATATCGAGTCCAACCGTAACTTCGGCTGATTCATCAATCCCGCGAGCCAGAATCATTGCGACGTGATCGGCCCCGACGAACCCGCCTATACTCGGCAAGATGTGAACATTTGCGGCCGGAGCAAATCGCCCGCCCAAGTCACCCGCAGGTAAATCGAGGTCACGGTCGATCGAGGCGACAAACGGTGCGCGCAGTAACCGCGAAACTGGCAGCTTGAGCAAGAGGTGCATCATCGCGGTATTGCCCACCACGCACACGTCAGCAATCTCACGCTCGCAAGTTTTCGCGTCCTCGCAAACCAGGGACGCCAGCTGCGCAATGCTGTTACGAGCCAGATCGGCGAGCGCGGTAGCGCGACCATCTGCGCTGTCCGCATACACGAGTCGCGTCATCAGATCTTCGCCATACGTGATCTGAGGATTCGGCATTCCTCTGGCCGCCAACCGGATGCCGCTCCCCAAATCCACCAAATACGCGGCGATCTTCGTACACCCCAGATCGACCGCGAGGCCCAAAGGGCTCCGCCCTGGGTTCGCAAAGCCGACAATCTGTCCTCCGCGCGTGTAAGTCGTGAGACTTAACTGGTCTTGACGCACAAAATCAGACAACTGAGCAGCAACGGCCGGCGTCATCGTCCAGTCCACCCAGCCAGTGGAGGCAACGAGTCCGCCCGCCACCCGCCGGTAGTCGGAACTTGCATCGTCAAGAGACGGAGGGCTTAGATCAATCTGGTGAGATTCAATAATTGGATCGGATGTTGGAAGCGCAACCTCCGTCGCCGTCTGCAGCTGTTGCCCCGCCGTGAACGCGCCCGGAGTTACATCGACCGCAACCGACGAAGCAACCCGCGCTTCGCAGGCGAGCCGCGTACCTGATGCGTAAGGACCTGAGCGCAGGAAGTCCATTTCTTCCTTGTCAGGCGGAAACATGTCGCCGCTTACTACCGAAATCCGGCACCGGCCGCAGACGCCGACTCCTCCGCACGCAGCCGAGAGCAGAATCCCGGCGCGCCTGCCGGCTTCAAGTAGCGTTGTGCCAGCGCTGACCGTGACTCGCTTGCCCAGTGGTTGAAACGTAACCTGGCAGTCGGCGGTATCGGGTTGTGCCACCTCGTCGGCCACATCTTCCCTTCCCATCATGAACGGGCGGGCTCAAGCCAGCCTTTGGCAAGGCGGACGGCCTGTTGAGCATCCGCTCCCCAATCGTCCGCGCCGACCACACGGCATACGTTCTGGTCGGTCGGACCGCCACCGACCATGACTCGCACTGTGCTCCGCAGCCCAGCCGCCTCAAGCGCTTGTACTGTCGCTTTCATGGAATCGAACGCGAGGGTGAGGAGGCCTGACATCCCAAGCACGGTCGCGCCGCTTTCCTTCAAGGCGGAAACGAACTTCTCCGGTGGCACATCGACTCCCAGATCGAGCACCTCGAAATTAGCCGACTTGAGCATGTTCACCACGATGTCTTTGCCGATGTCATGAATGTCCCCCTTGACGGTACCGAAGACGATCTTGCCCGCGGTCTGCGCACCGCCGGCTTTCAATTCCGGCTCCAGGATCGCTCCGATCTGCTTGAAGATCTCGCCCGACATCATGAGGTCGGAGACAAAGTAGTCCTGGCACTCGAAACGTCTTCCAACTTCCGTCATCCCGTCCTGGCATGCCCTTAAGACTTCAAAGGCCGGAACCCCTGCTGCCAGTGCATCTTTCACAAGTTGCAACGCCAGGTCCTCGTTCAAGTCAGTCAGTGCATTCTTGATCTCTTCCAGAACCTTCATCACGAACTCCCCTCGCGGTAAAAATTTCCTGCCCTCGCCGCTACTAATCCATGAATTGCTCCAGCGTCGCCTCGCGGCCGGGCTCGATCACCACAAACCCTCTGTCCCACTCGCCCGAGGCCAAACAGCGCAAAAGCTCGAACGTCCCGGGTCTCTCCTCGTAACGCAAATTGAATCTGGCTGCCATCGCAACGGAGTATTCTCTGTCAGCCTCGACATCCGCTGCCTTTGCGGTCTTGATATACACAAGCCGTTTATAGGGATGCATCAGTTCACCCACAATCTTCTCGGCCCGCTCGCGCCCATAACGATGGGTCACTTTCTCCAGTTCATCCAACGGTCCACTCCGATCGCTTTGGTAGCCGCGGATATACCCTTGCGTCAGGAAAAACGCCGGTTCTTTCTTCATTTCATCGAGGTAAGCCTGGTGCGATCCGAGGAAAACGCCGATGCAGTCGTGGATCTTAGGAATCACGAGGCGGGACTTTCGCGTTCGCAGCCCAACCACGGCATTCGAGCACAATCCGTAGCCGAGCAGAATGAACTCGCAGGTTCCATCCATGCGATCGACGGCCGCCTGCAGATCCTCTTTCAATCGCTTGGGCCGGATATGGCGGCTGATTTCAAAGACCTCAGTCTCTACCTCCGCCGGAAGGAAGCCGCGCATCTCGTCGATCATGACGCGGCAGGCAATCACTTTCATGCGCATAGGTTCCGGCATTGGTCCTAGTTGTAGCGTCCGTACTTCTCTACCGCCTCAAACATCGCCCTCACGTTTTCGTGCTTTGAATTCATCGGCATGGTGCAGCCATTACTCAGAATGAACCCGCCGCCCCTGCCCAACACTGTAATCAGCCTCTTGCAGTATTCATCCACTTCGCCGGGGCTGCCGACTGTCAGCAGGGACGCCGGCACATCGCCGGAAAGGCAAACGTGGTCTTTCACGATCTCGCGGGCGCGGGTCAGGTCGGTCTGTCCATCTGTCTCGATGATGCATTTGCCCCTCGGCAGTTCCAGAAAGTACTCAATCGCTCTTCCCCAGTCTGTATCGAGATGGAAAATCGGCGCGATGCCTTGCTCGATCAACTTGAGGGCACCATCCTTCATGAACGGCCATGAATAAGTCTCGAAATTTTTCTTGTTCAGGAACGTGGTGCCGCACCGGCATCCCACGACAAACGCGCGCCGCACGCCGGATCGATCGCAGCTGTCCGTAGCCTGCTTGATGCTCTCTTTCTGCATCGACCACATGATCTCGACTAGTTCGCCCTTCAGCCGGTACATGTCCTTGTTGAACTCGTTCATGCCGCGTGTCATCGAAAGCAGTTCGTACGGAGGCGCATACGTGCCGCCGTAGTGAAATGCCTGGCCCCGCTTCCTGGCTGCGGCGATATCGCGCTTGTGAAGCTGGTTGCGGCGCCTCTCCCAAAGCAAAAAGTGGATCAATCCTTTTTGGGGACGAATGCGCTTGGTCACCGCGATCATGTACTTTTGTAAGCCTTGGTTCTTGATCGCCCGTAGTTCTTCCTGCGTGGACAGGGACTCCTCTACGATCTGATAAGGCGTGTTTTCTGGAAGTTCTTCCCCAGGTAACGCAACCTTTTGGAACCATCGATTCCGCAGTGTCGGGCCATATCCAAGGTCGGCAAATGACGAACGCATCACGTCCCAGTTCGGATACGCCGCCTTCAGCTTGTCATTGCAACGTTGCGCCACATCGAAATCGTTGATGAACGCAGCCTGGGTCACACCCGCAAACGCCGCCGCATATCCATAAACAAACGGCGCGCATGGAACCCGGTCCGTGGGCTGGAAAGCGATCGTCGCGTGCAACCGCTCTTCCGGGCTCATCGAACCGCTATACGTCCTGGTCGCTGGTGATTCCTCTATCGTCGCTGCGCCCATGGGATCTCTCCGATACCGACATGCTCTAAGGTCGCCCGCTGCTGTAGTACAAGCTTGCAAGCGGCGGCCGCCAATTGGAAATACTTTGTTGAGCTATGCTGCACAGCTTATGGCCATGGATTTGTGCCGCCGGTCACTCCTCGTTGTGATCTTGGTGGCCGTGCCTTTTTTGCACGCATCGAGCACGGAGCCTCATTTGCTGACGGCAAATGGCGCCGCAAGTACGCCTGCCGCTTTCTTTTCTTCGCTCGTGCGCTCCTCGAGTTTCGGGCCGATCTTGCCGGAACGATACGCCCGGCAATATTGGGCGCAATGGCGGTCGCACCCTAGCACTGTGTTTGCGGCGTAAAGTGTTTCCATCAGTCCCCGGTCCGTTGGGTCCATGATTGCCGAATCCAGCCCGGCCTCAAGCGCGAGCGTCAAGAATACCCGGTTGACCAGCGTGCGGGCCGGCAGGCCAAATGACACGTTGCTCAAACCCGCGGTCAGGTGCACCTTGGGAAATTCCGTGTGCACCGCGCGCATCGTCGCCAGCGTGACCTGACACGCGTTGCTGTCGGTGGCAACAGACATGACCAGGGAATCGACAAATACGTTCTCGTCCGGCACCCCCGCTTTTCGGGTCTCTTCAAGCACTCTTCGCACGATTGCCAAGCGGCCTTCGGACGTCGGGGAAATCGTGGTTCCGTCCAAAGCCAGGGCCAGCACGCGGCAGTTGTGCTGAGCGACGATCGGTAGGATGCCGCGAAGCCGGTCTTCCTCGGCACTAATGGAATTGATGATTGGAGCCTGGCGCGTGGCGGAGAGCCCGGCTAGCAGTGCGTTCGGATTCGGGCTGTCCAGGCTGAGCGGTTTATCGACAGCGTCCTGCACCACGTTAATGAGCCAAACCATGTCCTCGGGCTCGCGCTCTGACTCCGTGCCGGCATTGATGTCCAGCACGTCGGCTCCCGCTTCCACCTGCGCAACCGCCAGCCTGCGAATGTGCTCCGCGTCGCGCTTCAGCACGGCTTTGTTGACCAGTTTGCGTGTGCCGTTAATTTTTTCTCCGATGATGAGCATAATTACTTCTTCTCCCTGCCACTTTTCTTCTTCTTTGACTTGCGATCGATCTTCGCGATCCCTTGTTGCACAGCGGAATGGTCGCGACCAAGAAAGAAATTGATCCACGAAGACGTCTGATCGAGTTCGTAGTCGACGGGCGGCACGATTGCAGTTCCCAGCGAATCCTCAGCTCCATGACTTTTCAGCCGTTCATAGGCTCTGACATAAATGCACTGCTTCTCTCCCGGATACTTCTCGCAAAATCCATCGCTGCTGCCCCCGCAGGGACCATTTCGCTGGTTCTTGGCGCACTCGCTCTGCGGGCACAAGTAAGCGCTGTCGAACATGGCGCAGTCTCCGCAGTACAGGCAGTCGTTCGTCAGACCCTTGATGACGTGCTCGATCCTGGTGAATGCCCCCTCCACCGGCGACCCGTCCACCGCTTTGGCTACGGCTCGCATCGTTTCGAAGAGGGGCCCGCCTTTGGTGAACATCGTTTCGTGGAGAGCCTTCATCGCGGTGTATCCCACGCTCGCCCTCGAATGCCCGTGGCGCGATGTCGGTGTCGTCAGATTCAGCCCCGTCGTGTTGTCGCGCTCGAAGTAGTACCAACCGTTCATTTGTGGAAAGTCGAAGTCCCTGACCAGTTCCTGCCAATTCGGCGAGAGTTCTTCCCCGCGTTCGATCACCCATTGAAGATCGTCCACTGACATGCCGACGCCTGCGATATGAGCTCCCGCGAATCCCATGCCTTTCAGCATTGCGTATATCTTCGCGGCTCGCTCGAGCCGTTGGACTTTGCCCTTGTCCGGTGATGATGCCTCGCTCTGTACTTCCGCCAGCAATTTGTCGGCAACCGCACATCCCGGCAGACCATTGCTGTTCATCAGCTTTGCTGCGTTAAGCGTTAGCAGGTAGATGTTGCCAACCACCGGAGTCTGCTCGTAGCCCAGCAGCTTAACGACTTGCAGCAGTTCGTGGAATTTGCGGGCATCAAAACCCAACTGCGAAACGATGAACTGCCCTCCTGCTGCCAGCTTCTTTTTAAGCTTGTAGTACTGCCCCATCTGCTCCGCTTCCAGAGTCTTGAACGGGCTCACAACTACTCCCGCATGAAAATGTGCGGGCTTAAGCTTTATTGATCCTTTGCCGGTGGATACCTCCCGGCCACGATCAAGGTCAGCGATCAGGGCCATCAGGTTGACAGGGTCGAGATCGAATACCGCTTTCGGTGTTCCCCGGTAGCCGGCCTTGGGGTAGTCGCCGCTCATGACAAGCAGATTTCGTACACCGGCGCGCTCAAGACCGTACAACAGGCTCTCAAGTTCGTTACGGTTCTTGTCCTTGCAGGTAATGTGGACAAGCGGTTCCACCCCAAGCCGTTTGATCTCGGCACCCAGCATTTCCGCTGAAAGTGCAGGACTGCCGCCCGGATTATCAGTGATTGTCAAAGCGTGGATGAGACCGCGCGCGGCGACCTCCGAGGCTGTCTCGATCAGTTTCTCCTGCGCCTTCTCGACGGCCCCGCGTCCCGGAACTAGTTCCCAAGTAACACTAAAGACATTGGGATCGCGGAGCGACTGCTGGTACGAACTCAACTCACCAGAAGGCCATCGTCCGTCAATTGGAGTCTGCTCCATTAATCGCTCTCCTCGAGCGGCGAGTGGTTCTCCGAGAATTGTTCTAGTACGTTCCGAACTCGCGAGTCGCCTCCGACCACGCCTCGATCATTGCTGGATTGCATCCTTGAAGATCGCCTACGGCAGGCATCATCATGAACCCGCCACCTTCTCCGACTGTCTCGCACATTCTGTGCGTTTGCTCACGGACCGCAACAGCATCGTCTCCAATGAGAAAACTATTCGGCATGCCCCCGACGATGCACATAATGTCTCCAAGTATTTCTTTGGCTTTGATGAGATCGGTGTTCTGGAACACGCCAATCGTTTTCCCCTTCGGTAACTGCGCAATGTATCGGAGCCGCTGGTCCCAGCAGCCCTCCCAAAGAATGAATGGAGTGATCCCGGCCTCAACCAGCGCAAGAATCGCGCGCTTCAATTGCGGCCAGTAAAAGCGCTCGAAATTCTCTAAAGACATGAAGCCATCGGAGCCGCGGTGCAGCGGCATGAATGTGTATGGGTTCTTGCGCACCTGACATTGAGCGATGGCGAATTCGAGTTGGATCGGAATGATCTTCTCTTCTGCCGCCAGCAGCTTGTCAGGACAACGCCGCATGTCGCTGAAAACGCCTCGCATCCCGCGAAGCGTGTCGGACAGGAAATCGAACGGAGCAGAGACATTCGGTCCGTCAAAAAATTCCATTGGCAAAAAGCCGAGCGCAGCCAGACGCTTGCAAGATTCGATGTGTCGTTGCACCCACTGGAACTGAAGCTCGCCCGCTTTGAGAAGCGTCTGGAAAGACGAGGCCACAGGTGGGATGGCAAACACTGACGACGCCTGCATAAGAGCGTACGCGCCGAACAGCGAGATGCCGAGCGGTGGCAGCATGGCGAGTCCCTGAAGCTCGCTGAACACCCGAGGCAAATAATGGCGGATCGCAAAATCCGACGGATCGGCCAGGAGTTCGTCATAGTCCTCGGCTTTCATGTACTCGGACTCGTGATACTGGAACGATCCGCTGGCATCGAGACCGTAGCCCGGCCACTTGGTCATTCGGTCGCCAAGCGCGCGGCTTGGCTCCGGAGTGCCAAAAATCCCGTCGCACATATCCGGCTGAAAACGCAACGCAGCTCTCTCCAAGGCATCCTGCGCTTTCTCTGGATCGGCATACAGTGCAGCATTAGGAATGCCCTCCAGTTGGGAGAGCAAGTTTCCGAAAGGCATCAGAATGGGAACACAATCGGGTTGCCGCAACTGCGTCGCGTCCGCAACCCGCTTGGTGCGGGCGGCCAATTGCTCGGCTGGTGATTCCAAATGAACAGTTTCAGACACCACGCGAGTTAATCTCCAGAGTCACGAAATTGCCTGCTACTGATCTGTCCAAACTGAGACACGTCTTGCTCGTCGCACGCAAATACGGGCGCATGATGGCAGTCCTCTACATGCGCTCCACCGCCATGGCGACGCCCATGCCACCGCCGATGCATAGTGACGCAAGTCCCTTGTGCGCTCCCCGCCTCTGCATTTCATGCAGCAGCGTCACCAAGACACGGCAACCGGATGCGCCGATTGGATGGCCCAATGCGATTGCTCCACCGTTCACGTTAACCTTCTCGATGTCCCAGCCCATGACTTTGTGCACCGCACAGGACTGCGCGGCAAATGCTTCATTGATCTCCATCAAATCGAGATCCCGGATGGTCCAACCCGCTTTCTCCAAGCACTTCTGTGAGGCTGACACCGGACCCATTCCCATCACTTTAGGATCGAGTCCCGCCGTTGCGTAAGAAACAATCTTCGCCAGCGGTTTTAATCCCTGGCTTGCCGCTTTCGTCCCCGACATCACTACTACAGCAGCCGCACCGTCGTTGATTCCGGACGCGTTGGCCGCGGTCACCGTCCCCTCCTTCGTGAACGCCGGCTTCAATCCGCTGATCTGGTCGAGGGTTGCGGCCGCTCGAATGTACTCGTCCTCCGCAAACATTACCGGATCCCCTTTGCGTTGCGGCACCGGAACGGGGACAATTTCATCTTTGAATTTGCCTGCCTTCTGTGCCGCCTCCGCTTTGTTTTGCGACGCGACCGCAAATCGGTCCTGCTCTTCTCGAGAGATCCCGTATTCCTTCGCCACGTTCTCGGCCGTGATTCCCATGTGGTACTGGTTGTACACGTCCCACAAACCGTCGACGACCATGCTATCCACGAGCTTTGCGTCACCCATCCGAAAACCGTCTCGCGAGCCCTGCAGCAGATGCGGCGTCATGCTCATGTTCTCCTGGCCTCCCGCAACCACTATCTCTGCTCCCTCGGCGATGATAGCGTTCGCGGCCAACATCACAGCCTTCAGGCCGGAGCCGCAGACCTTGTTGATAGTCATCGCAGGAATGTTCACCGGAATTCCGGCCTTGATGGCCGACTGCCGCGCAGGGTTTTGCCCAAGCCCCGCCGTGAGCACTTCGCCCATAATCACTTCGCTCACCTGCTCAGGCTGGACGTTGACGCGAGCGAGCGAGCCCCGGATCGCAACTGCGCCCAGTTCAGGAGCCGGAATCTTCGCCAGACCTCCACCAAATTTGCCGATTGCCGTACGTAGTGCCGAGACAATCACGACATCTGCCATGATCGGATCCTCCCAAGTCAGCGGAGTTGATGAGTGCGAGCCAGGTTCAACTCTCGCGGTATCAAGGAAGGGTAAACCTCGGGACTACAAAACGGCTGTGACATCGCTACCACGCTGATAGCTTAAAGCTCGCGGATTCACACAACTGGGGTATTTCCCAAACCTGTGCAATCATCCATGGTTGCAGGCGAGCGTATGAACACCAACGTCACCGGGCGACACTTCGACGTCGATGGCGCGATGCATTTTGCTTAAGAACCAGATGGCTGACGGAACGTGAAGTCGCTCGTCTTGAAGCGCACCAGCTTCCGCCACTCTCAGCTTTCGCGATCTACTGCAGCGGTGGCCATTGCTTGCATTCCGTTGCACTCACCGGCGAGATCAATGTGGATCCTGACTGGAAGCGAATCACTCCGTCAGAGGTCGAGCAAAAAGTCCTCGCCCCTGAGCTAATCGACACGGGTGTGGCGACTGCGACAAACTCTTGGCACGAGCGCATCGGGCACATCGCGGCGATGGTGAAGCGATAACCCGACTTCTCGCACCAGGCACCGGCAGTGCACTTCGCGTTGCCGAGATCGGCATCGATCAAACCAGCGTGCCGGGACGTCTTTACCTCTTCACCGCGCGGATCGGGCCCGAGCGTCGAGAGGTCACGGGCATATCCGTTTTGAAGGTACTTACCTGAATATTTGGTCTGTGCGGCGTCGAGCGAGCGCAGAGTAGCGATGGCCCCGGATTCGTCGGCCGCGCTTCGCGCTCGGATCAGGTTGGGAATGGCGATGGCCGCGCCCACCAGAATCCCGGCGGCATCGGCTCCTCCACCCGCGCTGACCGTGCGGATCGCACGCTCTTCGCCATAGGCGCAATACAGAATCTGCGACGACCCCGGAGAGAGATGGGACATAGCCTCGGCCACTTCCGGCGACAACTGGCGCAGGCGGAACGCCGTCATGGCAGAGGCGTCTTCGTATAGCAATCCAGAAACCTGGTGCGAATATCCGGGTGGCAGCAATGACAGGAACGTGGGTGATTTGGCGAAGGACGCTCCCGACTTGTGGAGTTGGATCGCCTCGTTGGCGGTTTTGCGGCCGGAGGCGATCAGAAGGTAACCTTCGACAAACGTATAAACGACTTCGATTGGCTTCTGTGACGATGGAATGGTCACTGAGTAATAGGTAATACCCTCTTCCTCGTATTGCCGGGCCAATCCAGGCACTGACCGAAGCAGCTTTTTCAGAGCACCCTGCAGTCGTTCCGTGTCGTTAACTCGGAGAACTGCCTTCCATTGTGGCGGAGTCGCATTCAAGTCGTCGACCGCGACAGTGATTTCGCCCTCCAGTTGGCTCAGCACGTCGTCGCGAAGGCTGAAATGCAGCGCCTGCTCCATCTGAGGCAGCGTGCCCAAGGCATTTGGATTGGACGAACTGAGCTTCCGGATGTCGTCGAAGATTTCTGCCAGATTCTTAAGCCGGATACTCGCGACCATGGCGGATTTGGGTGAAACAAAATCCAGGCTTCCAAGCCGGCCCGGTGCAGCCATCCATGCCGCGGCGCCATGACGCGGCCCGACGAAGCTCAGCTCCATCTCGCCCACCGGCTGACCACTGACATTCTTGTGATCCCACACCAGGTACTTGACATCCTTGAATCCGGAGTTCTCGAGCGGCTCAAGCTTGGCCTGTTTGTCGGCGGGTATCAGACTTATGAGTTTGTGCAGGTCGGCGGCAGCGACGACCGAGGCGCCGTCCCGATATGCGAGTGTCAACCGCTGGCCGAAGGGAGCCGCCGCGAATTCCCCTGTCTGAGCATCGAGACGTTTGTTGAACCCGCGCACCGCGTTCAGATCGGTGCCTGCGACAACATAATCCGAGCGCATGAGAATCACTAATTGACTGGGCTTCCCCGGTTCGTGGGCGACGGTTTCCTTAGCGCCTGCCAACTCCTGAGGATCGAAGATGTGAATATCAGTTTGTGATTTGGCTGGAAGCTGGCTCACCATCTCACCGAGTAAGGGCTTAAGTCCGGGCTTGCGTATTGTCGCGACGAATAACGCCCCGGGAGCGGACTCCTTTGCCTCGCCGGAGATCACCCATTCGTCTCCGAGATACTGTGAGAGGTTATAGAACTTTTCGATGAACCCCTCGAACTGTGACGACCCCTTGGCCATGTCACTGCGTTGCCACCAATCACGCAGCGGCGCGCTCTGTTGAAGCTCTTCGTGGAATATCGTCAGCGCCTGATGGGCCGCGTCCCCATAGTTAGGGAAACCGACGTAGTAGTTTGTTGCACCCGGCAATCGCGGCAGCAGATTACTCTCGCGCCGCTCGGGAGGGAACTGGACTTGTCGCTTCAGTCTGTCGATCAGATGGCCGAGCTCGGGTACCAGACCTGGATACTTGCCCAGGGCTTGCGCGACGGCGTCGTTGGATTTGTCTGGTGATGCAGACTGTGCGCCGGCACCCGTGGACAACAAAATGATTACTATGAATGCCGCGGCGCACGCCGCTGTTCGCACAGTGGTGTTCTTGTATCCCATCGGTTTTCCTCGCTGACTTGAAGAAATTATGTCATTCGAGGCAATAGGACCCGGAAGCTATCTGTAGATGGAAGTTACCTTAGTGAAGTTCCTTGACAGAAGGGCCTTACTTGAATCCTGCCGCCGTCATCGCGGCCTGGGCCTCGGGGTTCTTCATGAATGTGCTCCACACGAATTGCGACCGGTAATTCTCCGCCATCAGCATGGCGATTCCAACGTCGATTCCAAGCGCATCAGCATCGTACCAGTTCTTCAGCGGATTGAACGCATCCACAAAGCTATAACGTTGCCACGCCGACGGGTACCGCGCCTGCATATTGCGTAAAGCCGTTATGCAATCCGCGGCGAGGAACGGGATCGATCCGCCCGGTGCGCAGGGAACGACAGATCCATCGATTGGTCCCATACTGGCCGGCCCGCCCCACGCCACATAGCCATTGATTGAGTCCGATGCCGTGATACCCCAAAGATTGTTCGAATAATCGGGGAACTGGCTTGCTAGAGAAAGACAAAAAGCCTTGTGAGCCTTGGTCGCAGCCACCGAGTTATTGAAATAGTTGGCATACGCGTCCTGCTTATTGCGAAAGTCAAACCAGGCATGGGAGTACTGGTGTGTGAAGAGCGGGTCGCCGCCGCTGATATACGTATAGTTCTGGAAGCTGACGGTCGGACGCGAGAACGCACTCCAGGAACTGGCGGGAACGGGAAACGTGGGCGACCCGATCGCCAGCAGGTAGAGCATCATCAGCTCGCAATAAGTATCATAGCGGGCGTTGAGAAATCCATTCTCCGGCGTCCATCCCATGCTGAAAGTCGTGCCGCCGTTGAGCATCCACGGGAAATTCACGCGTTCATAGATCTGCGTGGCCAGAGTTTGTATCTGCGATTCCTGAAAGAACTGCCGGCAGGCCAGGACGCCGCAGAGCAGAATCGCCGTATCGATCGACGAGACCTCACACTGCCGCGCCCGCTGCCCCGTATTCATATCGACGAAGTGATAAAAGAAGCCGTTCTGCTGCGGTAGTTGCGTCCAAATGAAATTCAGCGTAGTGAGCACGCGCGACTGGATCTGCGACGCGGGCATATACCCGCGTTGCGCGGCGATGCACAGCCCGGTAAGTCCAAACCCGGTTGCCGCGATGCTGGAAATGGTGCGTGAATCGGCCGCACCTGAAGCCAGAGCCCGATCCAAAACCTGTCCGGTATTCGTCCCGGCGCGCTCCCAGAAAAACAGGAACGCGGCTTGTTCCATCTGATCAAGAAATTGGTCGTCGGTAAGTGGAGGCTGCGCCTGGCCCGCGTTCTTCGAGCTTGAGCATGAGGAGTCAAGCAGGGCCACGTTCAGCAAAGGCAGGGCAAGCGCGCCTCTTCCGAGTAACGAGAGCGCCGCGCGACGAGTAAGCTCTTTTCTAGGGACGGGCCAGACGTCCATTTTTCAACTTTCTTAGGAGGTTGCTAGTAGCAATGAGGTTAGATGCGCGATTCGGGACGATAATCGCATCATCTGGACCGATCTACTTTACTTCGATCACCGCCAAGCCGTCGGAAGGCACCGTGAGCGTCAGCTCTCCGTTGTGCAGGTCACGCTTCTCCGGGCCAGGAAGACGAGCGGCATCGCGCAAAGCCTCGATCTGCGTCTCGGTCGGATAGCGCGGGGACCCCATTTTCTCATAGGCCGAATGCATATCTCCGTGTTGATGGTCGACGCGGAAAACAGTCGCATGCTTGCCCACATGGCCCTTGAACTTCAGGCGAATCGTCTTCGACGTTCCGGTATTGTGAGAGTCGGGCTCAGCCCCGTAGTTCCAGATTGCGATCACTCGCGTGCCGTCTTTGCGCCGTGTAGCCAGAGCGTCGTCCGAGTCAACCTCAATCCGTTCCTCCCCCAGCTTGTGCAGCATGGCAAATGCGGCATAGGCGGGCTTGGGAATGCTGCGCTCAGCCAACACGCCAAAACCGCCATAGAGCGGTTCTTTCACCACGCCTTGTTCTTCAAAGACGTCAGAGAAAGTCCAGTACGACATCATGTCGACGATCCCCTCACACTGGCGAATGGTGTCGGCAAGCCATGGACCCATATAAGTCGAGTCGGTAACTGCGGTCTCGTTCATGTAACTGGCGTTAAACTCGCTCCAGATCAAAGGAAGCTCGGGCTTGGCTGAACCTTTGATCTGGTCATGAACTTTCTTTACTGCGCGGCACACCATGCGATTGCGCGGTATTTTCTCCGACGTGCCAAACACATCCTCTGATTTGTCATTGCCATATACGTGACTGGAAACAAAGTCGACCGGAACGTTGTTTTCGACGCAATGGCGGATAAACACATCGGCCCAAGCGGCCTGAGCGGTAGCGGGACCGCCCACGCGCAAGTGAGGGTCGACAGACTTGATCACTCGCACGGTGTGGTCGTAAAGCTCGAAGTATGTCGATTGCCGCGGCTCGCCTGCCCAGAAATCGAGATTTGGCTCGTTCCACACCTCGAAATACCATTCCTCCACTTCTTTTGCACCGTAACGGTCCACCAGGTGCTTCGTAAGCTGGCGAATCATGTCGTCCCACTTGGCATAGTCCTTGGGCGGCGAGATGTTCTGCTTGTACCAGAAGGCATGGAGCGCATTCTTGTCGGCCGCCAGCTTCTTGGGCATGAAGCTAAGTTCGACGAACGGACGCACACCGTCGGCTAACAATCCATCGTAGATCTGATCGACATAGGAGAAGTTGTAGACGGGATTGCCCTGCGCATCTTCGTCGTAGAGCCCGACCTCGTCTTGAAAGAGGGCATGGAAACGGACATAGCGAAAGTCGGTAGCCTGCTTCACGGCACGCAGGTCGGAGCGATAACTGTCACGCAAAGTAAGCACGGCGCGCCCGGAGCCAAATACCTCCTCCCAGAAGTGAGGGAGAGGGTGAGCGGGAGCGGAGTCATCGATTGTGACGACCTCGGGGTTTTGTGGACCATCTTCAGCGAGCGCAGAACCTGGCAGCGCCGCCAGCACGAAAGCAAGAATTGGAAAAAATATGAATTTATGACGGTATTGCATGAAGTGACCTTTGAGAGAGGAGGACCGGGCGACAGCCTTGCGGCCATCGCCCGGGGATGCGTCGTGCTAGAAGCTGAAACGAAGTCCCATGGTGACCGTTCGAGAACCAAGAGCATTCGAAATCGTGCCGAAGTTCGAGCTCGCGATGTTATTCGAGATGCTATTGGGGTTGAGGTTCAGTGTATTGAAAACGTTGTAGGCGTCGACCCGGAATTCGAACTTCGCGCCCTCCCCGATCCCCGGAATATTGGGCAACCCAAAAGCTTTCGCCAAGGTCAGATCGATGGCTTTGTATCCAGGCAGGTTAAGCGAGTTGCGGCCAACTCCGGGCGAGGGAGGATTCGCCGAGCCTGAATCGCTTCCCGAGTACGTGGTGTAGCAATCGTTGGTCGCTGAAGACTTCGGGGACTCGGTATTACAGTTTACCGGAGGCGCAAAATAATCCTCCGCCCCGTTGGGGTTTCCGTTCTCAAGAGGGAAGTTCGAGCTGAAGTTCCCTATGAAAGCGCCGTTGCTGGTGCTGTGGCCCGCACCACCCAGATAAGCCGCAGGATAGAGAGTAGTGTAGCCACATTGACCGCAATAGAGGCTTCCACCAGAAATTCCAGCGACCGGGCTCCATGGGAAGCCGGAGTGCCAGTTAAAGATGCCGCTCACCGACCAGCCGTCGGCCACCTTCGACAACAGGCTGTTCCCATGGAAAAATACCGGCTGCCACATGCCGAAGATCTTGAACGAATGCCCGATGTTGAAATCGGAACGGCCGTAGCTCATGTCCGGATTGAAGGGGTAGTAGGGCTCGTTGTACGGACGCGACGTATTGTCCAGACTCTTAGCCCAAGCGTATTGCACATCTGCCATGAACTGTCGCGAAAAGTTGTGCTTCACTTCGGCCAGCATGGCATTGTAATTGGCCTTGCCCTCGCTGCTCCAGTAATCTCCGCCACCATTCAGCGCGGGGTTCATAGCCCAGCCCTGGCTTGCCGGATAGGCCAACGGATTCTGGTGGTACTCGATATTTCGCGCAACGCTGCCTTGATACCCGAGCGAGGCAACCAGTTGATGTCCCAGATCATATTGCAAATCGAAGGAATAGTGATGAACGCGCAAGGTGGGCATAGTGTCGGGGAAAATATCGATTGCTCCCGCGCTCGGTAGTCCGCACCCGCTCGTGCCCGTGGGCAGACCGTTCGAACCGTAATTGAACTGGAAGCACGGGTTCGCCGGGAAATCGTAAGTCTTCGGATCCGACGAAACCGCCCATAGAATGCCCGGGTTCGTGTCGGTGGGTAAGTTCATCGAAACCCACTCACCAAGGTACGTTCCAGGGTTGTTGTTGATGTTGGCCGTGAGAGCAATTTCTTCTTGGCCGTAATTCAAACCGTAGCCGCCACGAAACACAAGTTTGTCGTGGAACGCCCCCGGGCTCCAGGCGAATCCGAGTTCAGGCCCGAAGTTGGTCTTCTGCGCTTTCCATGCATTGCCCTTAGAGACGGTCAGGCCGGTCAAGTAGTTGGCACCTGCACCCGGGTGCGCCACATACATGCCGCCGTTCTTGTCGTAGAGCGGCCCGAAATACGACCAGCGCAGTCCGAGGTTAAGGGTCAGGTTGGGACGGATCTTATAGTCGTCCTGGACAAAGAAACCGAGGATGTTTTGACGATCATCCTGGCGGCCAGTGGTTGGTTTCCCCGTATGCGGATCGAAGAAAGTGTAACCTTGGCGTTTCGGCACATCGTTGAGGAAGTCCCACAGGTTCCAGAAACCTCCGCCCGGGGTGCAACCGAAACACCCGGACAGGTAAGACAGTCTAGTCACTTCCCCACCGAACTTGATCGTGTGCGGCCCGATGATCTTGGTGGCGACGTCTTTATAGCTGTAAGTCCACTGGTCTAGGTGGCTTCCGAGGCTCGGTCCAAACATGTTGATGGAAACGCTGCCGATGTTGGAATCGAATGCGGCCTGCGGAATTCCGACTGGGGATTGCGGATTGTCCTTGATTTCGTTCCAGCGCCAGCCCGCCGCATTGGCGCGAACTTCGTTCAGCAGCGTTGGAGAGAAGGTGTGGTCCCAGATCGCGGAAAATGCATCGTTGATCTGGGTGTGGTGAAAGACGTCGATCGCGCGGTTGCCGTTGTACCAGTCGTGGGTGATGGGGACCCAGTAAATGGCGAACCCGATGTGATCTTTGCCTGTCACATTGGCATCGAGCCGGCCGTTGTACTGCACTTCACTCAGGTGATTCGGGCTCGAAGCGTTGTATTGGGTAATGTCGGCAATCGTGCCTAAGTTCTCAGTGCCGCCGCTGCCGTTACCGCCCAAGCCGGGGTGAGCCGGATCGTTTGCCCAACTTGGATCCATGCCCCCGGTAGGATAGCCCTCTGTCGCTCCAATCATCCCAGTCGGGAAGGCCGTAGTATCGAGCGGCTTGCCGATGTTAAGACCGCCCGAAACCTCGAGACAGTTTGTGCCACTCACGAGACCCGCACTTGCGCAAGTGACACTGGCCACGGGCGTGCCAAGGATGTTATTGCCAGGGTATCCAATGATCGCGGAAGCCACGGGGCCGGCCGTCAGCGCGTCGAAAGCCGTAGTCTCTGCCCACTGCGTGCTGGTATTGGTCGAGTGCTCCCGAATCGTCTCGTAGTTAAAGAATCCGAAAATCTTGTTCTTCCAGATCGGGCCGCCAAAGCTGCCGCCTATCTGATTAAACCGGCTGGTGTCACGTTGCACCGGACTCGGAGTATTCGGGCCATTCCATGGCTGATAGGCATTAAGCCCAGGACGGTGCACGGTGAAGAATGCGCTGCCGTGATACTGGTTTGTTCCGCCCTTGGAAGTAATCTGAATCTGTGTGCCCGTGAAGCGGCCAACTTCCGCGTCGTAGCTGTTGCTAACGATCTTGACGCTGTCAATCGAATCTTCGGAGGGCGTAATAACAGTGGTTCCACCCCACACCGCACTCTCGGTGCTGATTCCGTCAACGCTGTAACTGTTAAACGGGGTCTGGTTGCCGTTGGAAGTAACCTGCGCCCCGGATTCGGTTTTGAAAATGCTGTCATCGTGTCCAGATGGGCCTCCGCCAGTTTCCGTGCCGGGCAGGTTGAAGCCGTCGCCGCCTGCTCCCTGCGCGCTGTCACCCATCACGCCCGGAGCCAGTTGAATCAGCTTCAGCGGGTCGCGTCCGAACGAGGGCAGATGCTGCACCTGGTTCGAGGAGATCACACCGTTCACCGACGCGGTCTCGGTATCGAGTGGCGGCAGGTCCGTGGCATTCACGCTCACCGTTTCCGACTCGGTTCCCAGCTCCAATTCGATGTCGACGCCGTTTGGCTGTTCGGGAACGAGTTGGAGATTTTCCAGCAGCTTCTTCTTGAACCCCTGTTTCTCAACAACCAGTCGGAAGGGCGCTGCGGCCAGCGCGTTGAAATTGTAGACGCCAGAATCGTTGCTGTTACGCACCCAGCTCTCGCCCGTGGCGGGATTGGTCAGAGTGAGCTTGGCGCCGGTGACCACCGCGCCCGTCGGATCCGTGACCACGCCCTGGATCGATGTCCGGTATTGGGCGTGAAGCAAACTGGTAAACAAAAATGTACAAACAACGAGCAGTCCGACGCGGACTGACAAACCGGCACGGCTCATAGCATCCTCCGAACAAAGGCGATGTTGGCTTGGAACCCACATATTGGGAGGTAAGACCCCAATTAACTAAAACAGTAGTAAACTGATTTAGTACAGCGTTGGTTTTTACACCCTTGCTTGAAGCGTGTCAAGGACATTCGTCACCAGTTATGTTGCGCGACCTAAGTAAGACTTCCCCAGCCCGCCTCTCCTATGTAAAACTGAAGATTACCCGTGCGCCTCAAAAAAACTGAACGCGCCGCAGTCCGATACAGCGGACGTCCCCGCCAAGTCACTCTCAAAATGGTGGCCGAACACCTCGATCTGTCGCCGGCGACCGTCTCGCTTGTCTTGAATCGTGCGTCCGTGGCCGACTCCATCCCGCGCGCGACCCAGGAACGCATCTTCGCCGCTGCTCGCGACCTCAATTACCGTCCCAGCTTTGCCGCCCGATGGGCGCGCACGCAGCGCAGTTTCACGGTTGGAGTGCTGGTTCCAGAGGTCAGCGAGGGCTACGCCGCCCTGGTCATGAGCGGGGTGGAACAACATCTTTTAAAGGAAGGCTATTTTTATCTTGTTGCCAGTCATCACCACCGCGCCGACCTGATCGAGGAATATCCCAAATTGCTCATGGGCCGCTTCGTCGACGGTTTGATCGCCGTCGATACGCCGTGGCACCACGATCTGCCTGTGCCTGTGCTGACCGTCTCCGGCCACAATCCGGCCACCGGAGTGAGCAACATTCTCCTGGATCACGAACGCGCCGCCGAACTCGCCCTTCGCCACCTGCAACAACTGGGACACGAGCGCATTGCTTTTATCAAAGGCCAGGAGTTCAGCTCAGATACGGAAGTCCGGTGGAAGTCGATCACTGACGCGGCCGCGCGCCTGCGCGTAAAGCTCTATCCAAAACTCATTGCACAGCTCGAAGGAGAATTGGCCACGCCGCAATTGGGCTATCGCGTGACCAAGCGGCTACTCGAACAAAAGGAGCGCTTCACGGCTCTCTTCGCCTTCAACGACATCTCTGCCATCGGCGCGATTGGCGCCCTGCGCGATGCGAAATTAGAAGTGCCGCGCGACGTGTCCGTAGTCGGATTCGACGATATCCAGAGTGCCGCATTCCAGAACCCACGCCTCACCACCATCCGACAGCCTTTGAAAAAAATGGGAACGATTGCGGCCGAAACTTTGCTGCGGCGCATTGCGCGGCCCGAAGACGATACTTATCCGCGTGAAATTGTCGTTGAACCAGAGCTGATCGTGCGCGAGTCGACGGCGCGAGCTCCGAACTAGTTTTCCATTCTTGCCAGCGTGCGCAGCGTTCCCGTACCACTTCGGTGCTATTTATCCCCACTTCTCCACAGCGCTCCACCGGCTTGCTACTTGCGATTTACGCGCAATTTCCCGGATAATCTAGGGCGATTCAACTTCGCTGCCATGTCTCGTTACAGCCGTCCCGACCTGCTGCGCATTCTGCGGATTGTTCCCCGTCAGCTGCAAACTTGGGAGAAGGCTGGGCTTGTCCAGGTAAGTGAAAGTTATTCCTTCTTCGATCTCCTACAAATCAAGAAAGTCCGGGACCTGTGCGGGAAGAAGGTTCGTCCGGCAGTAATTCGCCGCTCGCTCGATGCCATGCTGAAGCAAGCGTCAGGCATGGAGAATCCGCTGCTCGAAGCGAGCGCCTACCAAAGCGGACACCGTGTCGCGTTCCGGCATGAAGGCAGGCTTCTCGAGCCGATCGCCGGGCAGTTCATGTTTGATTTCTCCTCCGAAGAAACCAAAGTCGTGGCCAGCCCCCGCCGTAACGGGCCCGAGTTGGTTGTTACCGACGTCGTCGACCTGTTTTCGCGCGGAATTGTGCTTGAAGAGGATCCGTCCACGCAGAGCGAGGCGATTGCCGTCTACCTTAAGGTTCTCGATATGGATCCTCAGCACGCCGCCGCTCACATTAACCTCGGGACGCTGTATTACAACCGCCACGAGTATGGGCTCGCCGAAAAGCATTACCGGTCGGCGATCCAGATCGATCCGCGTTACGCGCTCGCCTATTTCGACCTTGGCAACGTGCTCGATGAAACCGGCCGCATTGAAGAGGCGATCAGCACTTATAAGATGGCGATCCAACTGGCGCCGACCTATGCCGATGCGCACTACAACATCGCGCTCGCTTTCGAGAAGATTCGCGAACCGCGCAAGGCTCTGCAACACTGGCGCGCTTATGTGAAGCTCGACACCACCGGTCCCTGGACAGTGCATGCTAAACACCAGATCCAACGCATTCTCCAGGCGGATAAGCTGAGGCTGGTCCATTCGCGCAACGCGCAATAACTCCTTTCTCCTTTTTCCGCGATAGACAATCGCCGACAGTTTTGTCTGAGATTTTTCAGACTTCGCATCGTTGCCGAAGCGCTACTCCTGCACGATAGACTTAGTTTGCACGGTTGAGGAGCCCATCCTATGAGACGCAGCGCGAATTTACCCTTCACGATTCTCACCATATTCATCGCTTGTGCGATATTCGGTCCGGGCAGGTCGGCCGCCCAGGGAAACGGGAAGCACAAACAAATCTATGACGAGAAGGCTGACGCGCGCGTCGAAATCAGGGAAGCGCTAGCCAGGGCAAGAGCCGGGCACAAGCGCGTAATCGTTGTCTTTGGCGCGAACTGGTGCTTCGATTGTCACGTGCTCGATGACGCCTTCCACTCGCCGGAACTCGCACCAATTATTGCGGGCAATTATGTTGTCGTGCACATCGACATCGGCAAAGGCGAAAAGAACCAGGACTTGATGAATAAGTACGAAGTACCGATGAAGCGCGGCATTCCCGGACTGGCGGTGCTCGAGGCGAACGGCAAATTGGTTTACAGCCAGAAGAACGGAGAGTTTGAAAACGCCCGCGCCATGTCGAAGGACGATTTCCGGGAGTTCTTGAATAAGTGGAGACCAGAGACGAAGAACGAATGATCTGTCTGCAAAAAAAGGCGCGGCTTGCGCCGCGCCCCTTCCAGGAGAGAGTTCCTACCAGTTAGCTCTTGTTCACAACCAGTTTGTTGTCGACGCTGAATGAGCCCGGGACCGCGCCGGCCCGCACTCCAGCGACGTTCTTATCCATCGTGCTATTCACCGAGCCGTAGAGTGTCACGTGCCCGTTCTCGACCACGATCCGGATCGGATGCACCGGATCGATCGCGTATTTGCTCAGCACAGGATCGCGGTAAATCGCACGCGCAATCTTCACACGCAGCGAGTTATCGAAGAATGAAGCCGGCAGCACCTTCACGTTGTCGACCACGTCCTTCACGCCCGACGTCCCGGCCACTACAGCCAGCGCCGACGCTTTCGGCGTGTCGTACACCATGTCGCCTTCCAGCGTCACAACGCCGTTCTGAACGTTCAGCGCCAGATAGTTGAACGTGTTGTCGAAATATCCGACGCGGTCAAACGCCAGCTTCTTCGCCAGTTTCTGCTCGAGCTGACTGTCTGACACGTTCGCCCCGGCGACCTCGATGTTGTTACGAACTCCTGTAACGCCGGCTGTCTTCTTCGCCTTCTTCGCCGCGTCCAGCTTGTCCTGGTACAGGTTTACTGTTCCGGTCAGTGTCACAATCCCATCTTCCACCGTGGCACTTACGTTCGTCAGTTGTTTGGTTCCGTGCATCTTCTGGCTGACGGCCTGCTGAATTTGTTGGTCATAGCGGCCATTGGTCGCTGCAGATGCCGTCATGCTCAGCAGGACGAGCAGCACCACGGTCACCGCGACAAATTGCTTCTTCATGGTTGCCATCCTCATATGAATTCCGGTCCCACACCTCTTAACCGGTTAGTTAAATAGATGCCTCTGGATTTGGCGGAGATGCACCCGGCAACATGTTTTACAAAACGTTACAAGACCGCTTGGAACCTGTTGATTTGACACATATTCGTGATAACGAATAGTCTCGGTTTATGTCACGGGGATTAAAAGAGGAGCTGAAGCAGAACCTCCCGTTTCGCAGCCCCGAACAGGAGGCCTATCTTTCATTGCTGCGGACTGCCGATGCACTCCAAGCCAGCGTCGAGGCGAAGCTGAATGAATTCGGCCTCACCGGAACTCAATACAATGCGTTGCGAATCTTGCGCGGAGCCGGGCCTGAAGGTTTGCCTTGCAGCGAAATTGGAGAGCGTATGATCACGCGCGACCCGGATGTGACGCGATTATTGAACCGGCTCGAGACGAGAGGGTTCGTCACGAGGATGCGCGGAAAAAATGACCGGCGAGTGATCTATGGAAAAATCACGACCGCGGGACTGAAGCTGCTGCGGCAAATGGACGAGCCCATCGAGAATCATGGAAAGGAGATCCTCAAGCACGTAAGCCAGGAAAAACTGCAGGAGTTGATTGGCCTGCTTGAGCTAATCCGGGCTCGGGATGCAGCGGCGAAATAAGAGTGGCTGCACCTAATGATGCACACTAAAGAGCACCCGGCAGCCCCACCCTGCAGCGAGTCCGAACAAGGCGAGAAATCCAACGCTGATCAGCCGGCCCGAGAGATTGCTTTTGCTCCAGCCCTGGAGCACAGCAATCAGTCAAACGAGGAATAGCAGGATGGAAACACTCGCGAGCGATTTCATCAGCATACTTCGAAATCTCCTAATAGGAGATAACTAGCAATCTGGCGGTTCGCCCAGGAAGGACAGGGATCACCCTAGGTCGTGACAGTCCGTTTGGATTCGACTCGATCTAACGCTTTGTCGTTTTCTTTGGCCTGTTGGATCGGGTTGGCTTGGCTGTTGACCCGCGAACAGTCTTTTGCGGAAATACTCGTGCAAAGATCTTGTCGATGTTCTTCAATTGTCGTCTGAGATCGAACGCCCTTTCGATCTTGGCGCGCGGCACGCGCCCCGAGATCGCGGGATCGCTCAAAACCAATTCGTGGAAGTCAAGCCCTTCCCGCCACGCGTGCATAGCGTGCCCCTGCACCAGCCGATATGCATCTTCACGTGAAATTCCGCTCTCGACCAGATCGAGCAACAACTGCCCGCTAAAGACAAGCCCGCGCGTGCTGTGTAGGTTCGCCAGCATACGCTCGGGATAAACGAACAAGGTCTCGATTAGATTCGCAGTCTTGTTCAGCAGATAGTTGGCTAGCGTTGTTGAGTCCGGAATGATGATGCGCTCCGCCGAAGAGTGGGAAATGTCGCGCTCGTGCCACAGCGGAACATTCTCGAAGCCCGCTTGTGCGTTCGCCCGCACGATGCGCGCCAACCCACTGATCTGCTCGCAGGTCACCGGATTGCGTTTGTGGGGCATCGCCGAGGAACCCTTCTGTTTTTCACCGAAGTATTCCTCGGCCTCGCGCACTTCCGTGCGTTGCAGGTGTCGAATCTCGGTAGCGATCTTGTCAAGCGTCGAAGCGATGACTGCAAGCGTCGCTAAGAAGTGAGCATGCCGGTCGCGCTGGATCACCTGCGACGAAACCGCCGCCGCCTTCAGGCCCAGGCGCGCACACATTTTCTCTTCCAGTTCTGGCGTAAGGTGTGCAAACGTTCCAACCGCCCCCGAGAACTTCCCTACTCGCAAGTCTTCACCCGCCGCCTGAAAGCGCGCAATGTTCCTTCGCGTCTCGGAATACCAGTTCGCGATCTTGAAGCCAAACGTGATCGGCTCGGCATGCACACCGTGCGTGCGGCCGATCATCGGCGTGTCCTTGAATTCCCACGCCCGCCGCTCAAGCACGTCGGCCAATCGCTCGAGATCGCCCTCGATCAGCGACGACGCCTGCTGGATGAGCAACGCCTGCGCCGTATCGACTACATCGTTCGAGGTCAGTCCGTAGTGGAACCAGCGCGCGTGCGGGCCCACGATTTCCGCCACCGCGGTCGTAAAAGCAATGACGTCATGCTTGACCTCAGCCTCGATCTCGAAGATGCGTTCGACGCTGAAGTTGGCGCGCTCTCGAATTGCCTTGGCGGCGTCTTTCGGCACAATGCCAGCTTCGGCAAGGGTCTCGGTCGCGGCGACTTCTACCGCCAGCCAGGTGCGGAAGCGATTTTCGTCGCTCCAGATGCGGGCCATTTCCGGCCGCGTATAGCGTGGGATCACAGCGGTTTCTCCTGAACGGGAACCGAGGATTGTAAATCAGGACGGGGAGGGACGTCAGCGTGATGCCGGCAGCACTGCGTCAATGAAAACTGCGCTCGCCAGGCAAACGGAGCCCAAGGATTTCGCACGCCCCCGCTGGTGAGGGACTATTCCACCGTGTGCTTCGCCGTGTACCCCTCGCGCGCGTAGACGACGGTCTTCACGTCTTTGCCCTTCTGATCGTGAACCTTCAAGGGTCCGCCGTCCGGCGCATGCAACTCTACCTTCAGTTTGCGGTAGGTGCCGTCCAGCTTGGCGTTGGTCGGGTGATAGCTGATCGTGTATTGGTTGCGAATGTCGGCTGAGATTTCCTGAAAAATCCCCGGCAACTCACCTTCAAAGCGTGGAAAGTACGCCCGCCCGCCAGTCAGCTTAGCAAAGGTGCTGAGCTGATTATCGTTCTGCAGCCAGCCCACCTCAGTTGCGCCGCTCGCCATGCCGCGAGCATCCCGCATTTCGCGGTAATACCACCCAATGCTCACGGGATAGATGGTTATGTCCTTCGTCGCTTTGATCTTCTTCAGGATCTGATCGTAGGTGAGCTTGCTGAACGTGTCCGCGCCTGAAGAAACCAGGATGATGTATTTCTTGCCTTCAATGCGGTCGATGCGGTCGATTGTGTCAAAAGTCGCGTCAAACAGGTTCCGCTCGCTGAATCCCGGGATGCGCAGCATGTTGAGCGCACCCATGATCTGCCTCTTGTCCTGCGTAAAGTCAACCAGGATGTGCGGCTTCATGTCGTACGAAACCACCGCCACGTAATCTTCCTTCTGCAGGCCGCTGGAAAACGTGTAGGCAGCATTCAGCGCGTCATACATGTAGTAGTACTGCTGGAGCTGATGAAAAATCGGCGACGAAGCGAACTCAATCAGCAACACGGCCGTCATCGGTGCCTTCGACGGATTGAATGACGCGATCTTCTGCTCTTGGCCGTCTTCGAAGATCTTGAAGTTATCCTGTCTCAGTCCAGGGATGGTCTGGCCGTCTTTGCTTGTTACAAGCACGTCGAGCGTAACTAGCGGCACCTCGACCTTGATCGAGTAATCGGGCATGTTGTCGATCTTCTTCGGCTTTTCCGGAGCGGGCGGAGGCGGCTCCTCCTTCTTCTTGGGGATCACGTACGGCCCGATATCGTTTTGAGGACCGCCGGCGGCCGGAGGGGCATCCTGCTGATTTGGGTTTGCAGGCGGCTGTTGAGATGACGGTTGCTGAGCCGGCTGCCGCGAGTTGTCTTGCGCGCTCACGTCAATGCCCGGAAATGCAAGACAGAAAAGAAGAAAGATGAAAGAGGTTGCGCGCGTCCGGCAGGTTCGCCACCCGGAACTTTGCCCAAATGTGCCGAAAAACATGGGATTTCCTCGAAATTACCTGTGTTAGTATAGACGCAACCGCTCCGCGGTTGGGATGTTTTGCTGCCTGTAAAATCGCCAACTCTCCTGCAAACATTTTCGCCATACGCGGGGTCTAACTCAGTACCAGGAAAGCATTTGGTCGTTTTTTGACCTCCGGGGATATTCATGCGTATTTCGGCGCTGCTCGCCGCCCTTCTGTACCTCGCTTCCACTCTGCCCGCGACTGCCCAAATAAAAGATCCGTCAACCACCGAAACTCCCAATATCATCCCGCTCGACCAGATCCACACGGGGATGAAAGGCACGGCGCTCACCGTGTTTCAAGGCGTCAAGCCTGAATCGATGGACGTGGAAGTCCTCGGGATTCTCCGTAACGTGAACGGCCCCAAGGGTGACGTCATCCTCGTGCGCCTGCATGGCACACATCCTGAATACACCGGCGTTGTCGCTGGCATGAGCGGTAGCCCGGTCTACTTTGATGGCAAGCTGGCCGGCGCGCTCGCCTTCCGAATCGGCGAGTTTTCCAAGGAACCAATTGCCGGAGTCACCCCGATTGAAGAGATGTTCGAGATCAACGCTCTCGACAGCCGTCCGATCGAAACCCCGGTCCACACCGGCAATACAGTTCCCAGCGGGAAAACTTCGACTTCCGGGCCCGGTGCTAGTACAGCTTCGATCACTTCCGACTATCGAAACTATCTCCGGCCCATCGATGCACCATTCGTCTTCAACGGATTTTCGGACGAGACGCTTCGGCGCTATGCCGATCAGTTTGTCGCAGCCGGAATCACGCCCGTGATGGGCGCCGGTTCCTCCAGTAGTGAGAAGCAGCCCGAACCGATCGAGCCGGGCTCGGCCGTGAGCGCGGTGCTAGTACGTGGTGATATGGACATTGCCGCGACCTGCACAGTCACCTATGTCGATCCGAAGCATCTGCTCGCCTGCGGGCATCCGCTCATGCAGTTCGGCCAGGTCGATCTACCGATGACCAAGGCCAACGTCGTAGCCACGCTTCCCTCGCCGTTGAACGCTTTCAAGATTGTGAACACCACAGAGACAGTGGGCGCTTTCGTACAGGACCGCCAAGCTGGCATCCTCGGTGTCATCGGACACGAACCGAAGATGATTCCGGTCACCGTGTCTCTCCACAACGGCAGCGCGATCAAGGAATTTCACTATGAGGTCTTGAACAACGCCAAGCTCAGCCCGCTAGCCATGATGGCCACGGTATTCAATGCCCTGCACGGCATCAACGACTACGGTGATGACATCACCTATCGCATGAATGGCGAACTCAGCGTTAAGGGTTACACCCATGTCACCATGCGCAACATGTTTGCGCCCAGCGATAGCGGACAGCCCGCCGCTGCTCTCGCCGCCGCCAGCATCGGGGAGCGCTTTGGGCGCATCTACAGCAACCCTTACGACGCACCGGACGTCCAAGGCGTGAAACTTGACTTCGATCTGGTACGCGACCGGCGTTCGGCACGCCTCGAGAGTTCTCGCACCGATGTAACCGAAGCCAGGCCCGGCGATCAGATCATGGTAGAGACGGTGATTCGTCCTTATCGAGGCGAACGTCAAGTCGAGCAGATTTCCATTCGCATTCCGACCACCGCATCCAAGGGTCCTCTGCGCATTCTGGTCAGCGATGGCGACACACTCGACCGCATGCATCGCGCAGCACCAGCAATGACCCGAGGCCTCGGTCTCGCGCCAACCATCGCCCTGCTAAACAAAGAGCGCTCCAACGACCGCGTCTACGTCTCGCTTTTCGACTCCGACCCGGAAGCGATGGTCGCCGACAAGATCATGCCCACCCTGCCTTTGTCCGTCATGAACGTGATGGATAACATGCGTGGCACGCAAGACATGGTCGTAGTCGGCGAATCGTCGGTGAGCGAAGCATCGACCGAGCCGCTTGATTATGTGGTCTCAGGCGCGCAGATGCTGACGATCAACGTCAAATAGTCTTACAGTGCGCGATGTCATCCTGAGCGTCGCGGGAAGTTCGCGAAGCAACCTTCCTGCGGAGTCGAAGGACCTCTATTCCCTCTACTGCGGTACCCTCGATGCGTTTGGATCGGCAATTCGGTATATTTTCACCAAGACATGCAATTCGATCTCATGAGGTAGCCATTTGTTTCGCACAGCCTTTGTCGTAGTCTCCGCATTCACACTTCTTTTCTCTTCCCTCTCCTTCGCCGAAGGTACCCGCACCTGGGAGCAATCCAAGTTCGACGACCTAGTTAAAGGCACGGCAAATGGTATTGCCTTCCGCAGCGAAGGCGGCCTCGAGCTCGCTCCCGCGTTCAAAGCCCTCACCACCACTCCTTCGACCTACATCTGGTCGATTGCCTCGGACTCCGCAGGCAACATCTACGCCGCGGCAGGCGCGCCCGCGCGCGTGTATCGGATCGCGCCCGACGGCAAGACAACGACTATCTTCGAACCGCAGGAGCTCCAGGTGCAGGCTCTGGTCACAGCGAAGAATGGAACCGTCTATGCGGCCACCTCGCCTGACGGCAAGGTTTACCGCCTTGCACCTCCTTCTTCCCCAACCGCGTCCTGGAGCGCCTCCGTCTATTTCGATCCGCAAGCAAAATACATCTGGGACCTCGCGCTCGACAACTCCGGCAATCTGTTCGTGGCCACCGGCGATCACGGTGAGATCTTCAAAGTCAGCGTCGACGGCAAGCATTCTGTCTTCTTTAAGAGCGATGAGGTACACATTCGCGTGCTCGCCCTTGACCCGAAGGAAAATCTAATTGCCGGCTCCGATGGCAGCGGGCTGGTCTATCGCATCTCATCGACGGGCCAAGCCTTCGTCCTCTACAGCGCGCCGAAGAAGGAAATCACGGCGCTCGCCATCGATAACGCAGGCAACATCTACGCCGTAGGCGCCGGGGAAAAGCACCCCGGATCCGACATTGGGTCGAACCTCTCAAACACGGCCAGCGCGCCGATCGGCCCTTCCGGCGGGGGAACGAGTACGATTGTCGTCACGCCGAGTTCGTCCCAGCCCTTCCCATCTCCCGCAAAAGGTGCGACAGGCGGCTCCGAAATCTACCGCATCGCGCCGGACGGCGCCCCCGAACAGCTGTGGAGTTCGCACGACGACCTCGTCTACGCGCTCGGTTTCGATCAGCACGGGCGACTCCTCGCTGGAACGGGGAATCGCGGCCACATCTTCGCCATCAACGGCGCCGGCGACTTCACCGATCTCGTGCGTGCAAGTGCCAGCCAGATCACCTCTTTTGCCGCCACCCCCGGAGGAGGTCTCTACGCCTCCAGCAGCAACCTGGGCAAGATCTTTCTGCTCGGACCCGCGCCCGAATCGGAAGGCTCCTATGAGAGTGATGTCTTCGACGCGCACATTTTTTCGCGCTGGGGGCGCGCTACCATGCGCAGCTCAGGCAACGTCGAACTCTTCGCCCGCAGCGGCAACGTCGACAACCCGGACCGAAACTGGAGCCCGTGGATGCCCGTTGCCGGCGCAAGTGCCGAGACGAAGGTCCCGGCGGCGCGCTTTGTGCAGTGGAAGTCAGTGTTGCACACGGGCTCTGCCGCACCGCGCGTTGACAGCGTCCTCGTCTATTATTTGCCGAAAAATGTCGCGCCCCAGATCGAAGATGTGAGCGTGCAACCTGGCTATCGCTATCCCGCGATTTCTCACACTCTGACCGCGGACCTGTCGTCGTTATCAACCCACATTGATCTGCCCCTTCCCCAGCCTGTCCGTGACCGCGATTCGGTTGCCGTTCACTGGACGGCGCACGACGACAACGACGATCAGCTCGTCTTTTCTATCTATTATCGCGGCGACAGTGAATCACGCTGGCTTCTGCTGAAAGATGACGTGAGCGACCGCTTCTACAGCTTCGACGCAAATCTTCTGCCGGATGGCGGCTACACGATGATGGTAGTGGCCAGTGACGCACCGTCGCACTCGCCAGGAGACGCGTTGTTCGCGCAAAAAACTTCCCCACGCTTCGAAGTGGACAACACAGCTCCAGCCATCGAGACCCTGACTGCCTCCCTCGAAGGCAAGCAGATCCACGTCCACTTCCGCGCCAAAGACTCGTTCTCGAACATTAAGCGCGCGGAGTATTCGCTGGATGGCAGTGACTGGCAGTTCGTCGAACCGGCGGGTCAGTTGTCGGATTCAAAGTCAGAGGACTATGACTTCAGGATCGTGGTCCCGCAGCAGCAAGCAACGCCGCCTCTAGCACCGGGGATGAGTTCCGGCGACCATGTGATAGTGGTGCGCGCCTACGATCGCTTCGACAACCTTGCCACTGCAAAAACAATCATCCGCGAGCGCTAGCGGCAAGCCGCCTACTGAACCATATAAAGCATTGGGCTGATCAGGCCGTTGTAGGTCGTACCGGATTCCTCGTCCCATCCAATCATGTAGAAGCTTGTTTCCGTCACTCCATAGATGACAAAATTCGCGTTGCTTTGGTTCTGACCCGGCATCGTCAGCGCTCCCAAGCCCGAAAAGGTGACTGTGTAAGTCCCGCTTATCGCCGTGTTCCCCGGATTCTCTATCCCGGAAAGACTAAACACCGTACTCGAGGGCGAAGTCAAAAGCAGGTTCATGCTTGCGTAGCATGAGGCCAAATCATTACAGCCTGACGCACTCTGCATTGTGTTACTGCTAGTGGCTACGGCATAGGTTCCGGCCGCCTGAATACTTGCAAAGGCACCACTCTTCGGAGTCGTTTCCGGATTCATCGTTCCCGTCATCACCGAAGAACTGGACTGATCAAGCAGATAGCCGCGATTCGCGCCGCTAGCGTAGAGCACAAACGGAATCGGCATGACTGGGCTCGTATCGGTTGGGTTCCCAAGTAGGCAGAAAATATAGCGCCCAGTATTGCCGCTAGTCGAAACGTAGGTATAGGGGTTGCTTGAGCCGCTCTCACTTGTGTTGTTTGGAAACGAAATGCCAATCCCCGTAAGCGACAGCGGCGGTGGCGGAATGAGAGTGCCGCCATTGTTCTGGTTAAAAGTACCCTCCACATTCCCTAGGTTGTTATTATTACTGGAACAAGGGCCCTGCCCCCCCGAACTCTTGCTATCGCCCAAAGTCGTTCCTTGGATGAGAGCTACATTGTTGTTCGCTCCGACCAGTTCGGAAACGGAAGTTCCGTTAAAAGCGGCATTGTTATACGGAGAGACTTTCGAGTCCTGCAACGTCATCGTCCCTACCACCGTGGGATTGCTATCTGTGGAGATGGCGTAGAGGTTCAAAGGATTGTTGGGATTCGACGAATTCCCATTCGCCACAAAGAAATCGAACGCCATCACCTTGGGTGCAGTCAGTGTGAGCTGCCCACGATTTGTTCCCGAATTAAAAGTGTAGCTTCCCGTAACGGCACAGTTTGGAGAGATACAACCGCTTGCGCTGCCGTTATCGTTTATGTCGATCTGACCGGTGGTGACAGACGAAACTCCATCCGTCGCCAATAGCCCCACATACCCGACCCGATTGTTGCTTGCATCAACGCCCGTTAACCCGAAGGCGAACACCGCGGTCGTTCCCTGATTAAATTTGTTCACCGCGGACAACACCGCGAATCCCGAACCGCTTGCTCCTCCGCTGGAAGCGATCATCTGCACGTCGCCATTGCCGTCGAGCACAGCGGTGTATGTGCTCGGAAACACGCCGGTATTCAAGGACAAAGTCCCCGCGTTATTGGAATTATCGTTGCCCCCGCCAAGCGGCGTGTATGAACCTCCGGAGAAGTTGTGTTGCGTCGTTACGAAAGCGCTCCCGTTCCACGAGTTCTCATCCTCAAAGCCGGAGATCGCGCCTCCCGCTGCTACCGTGAATGTTCCCGCCACCGCGATAGCTTTGCCGTTCGCGTCATACCCGGAAAACTGAAACGCATAGACGCCGCTCAAACGCTGACTGATAACTGTGGTCTGCGACTGCTGACACGGAAACTTTTTTGTGTCGTAGGAACAGCCAGTCGGATCGATCGTCGCGGCGGCGGAAATTGTCACGCAACCGCTGCCACCACACTCTTCACCAGCGGTGGGCTTGTAACGCGCGAGGCCTGAAATATCCGGATCCTGCACAAAGTTCGCGCAAGCCGATCCGTTCACCGTGCATGTCCATGTAAAAGTCTGCGGAGCGTAGTCGGGCGCTGCCGTCGCGACATATTCCTGGGTTAGGCCGGCCGCTACATCTGGAGCGGCTGGACTTACATTGGCGGTATCCGGAACAATCGTCACGGTCAAGGAACCGGACAATCCCGGGTCGGACTGTAGCGTAGCCACCACCTCGAACTGTGGCGTTGCGGGTATCGACGAAGGCCCCTGGTAGCTCGCGGTGGACCCAGTGGTCGCCGTGAAGTATCCGCAGGGATTTGAACTATCCGTTGGGTTGGTGCAGTTGGTGCCGGTAATATTCCACGTGACCGGTCCCTGGGCAGCGTTCTTGATCGTAGCGGTGAAGGTCAAGGGCAAGCTCACACCGGCCACCGAGAGGTTAGTGGCGCTGCCATTCGAACCCGTTACATCGATCTCGGGGCAGTTGCTCACGCACGGTCCGCTGCCTCCCTTCGCGCATCCGACCAGCCATACCAGGCTCCCAAGAGCCATCGCTAAGAGTAGTTTTTTCATCATGATCGAGATCTTTGTGAGTCGCCGGACTCCGGGAGAGCCCGCTGGCGTTCTCCTGCCCGCGTCCGGAAATGTCCTTTCCGGCGCAGTCCGAGGTCCAGTCTTTTGATTCTTTAGCTTACAAATGTACCTTAATTCGGAAGAGTTTGTCTGTCTCAGCTGGGCCAATACGGTCGCGATGAACTACCGAGTGCGCAAGACTTTGCAGATTTTGGAGGGATGCTTCGCTCTAGGTCGCTTCCCCAACGCCCAACCGCTTCGCCATTTCCTCGTAGAGAAATCCCTCTCCAGGCACGTACGGCTGGATCCACTCTCCATCAATGACAAATTGGGGGATCGCTTGTTTGCCCGCGTGCCTCACGACCTCCTCAATCGCCCCCGGAGTCGAGTCAACGTTGATGTCCGTGTACGGAATCTTGTGCCGGTCGAGAAAGCGCTTCGCCTCGCGGCAGTCTGGGCACCAGGGCGCAGAATAAACGGTGAGCTGCATAGCTGAATCACGAATCAAGTAGCATTTTACTTCTGCAATCTGACTTCTTGCTTCTGCAATCTCGCAAACGCCCGCACCGGAAACGTCCCAAAACCTTTGACCTTCACGGGCACCGCAAAAAATCGGAAACCTCGTTCCGGCGGACGAGCCAGATTTGTCATGTGCTCGACAATCGGAATCTCTCGCCCCAGCAGGATACTGTGCACCGGCCGCCGCAGGTCCTGAATATCGTCGATGTTGTGGGAATCGATTCCCACCAGCGCTACTCCGGCACCGGCCAGCAGGCGCGCAGCATCTTCGGTCAGGAACGGATGCCCCTCGTAATACTGCGCCGTATTCCAGTGTCGCGACCAGCCTGTCTCAACCAGAACCGCTTTCCCGTGAAGCTCTTCGCTCCGAGGGAAAAGCGACGCGTCAATCGCTTGCCGGCCATGACAGACGATCTTGATTGCCGGCAAATCGGCCAACTTTGAGAGCTCGAGTTGGGAGAGGTCCTTGCCATCAGCATAACGGTGAAATGGCGAATCAAGGTAAGTCCCGGTATTGGCAACCATCTCGATTTTGCCGATCTGAAACTCGGTCCCTGGAGCGTAGAACTTGCGCGACTCTTCGCGGCTCAGGTAATCGCAGATGATCGGTGCAGGGAGGCCTTTGTATGTGACGAGCCCGTGCTCGACCGTGTGGCTCAAATCGATAAGGGGAGAAGGCTCAGCCATCAGCTCGCATGGCGTTACTCGCCTGCCCTCGCATGCGAAGTGCGGCCGAGACCGCGATGGCAATCCAGATCACGTTCACAAAGGCTGATGGAAAAGCGCGATAGTACACCGTGTTGATCACAAGGAAGCAGCTTCCCAGCCCATTCAGGAACTGGTAAGGACCGCCATCCGCCCGCATTTTCCGGAAAGACACGCAAGCGTACGCGCCCAGCAGCAGCAACGCCCCCGACCACCCGAGAATATCAATAAGTAGCTTCATGAGTATGTTGACTATGTTCTCTGCTTCCATCCTGCGAGTTCAACGAGACTAGACATGTTCTAACTCGTGGTGCGTTCGCTCACTCGTGACGTTGCCGGTGTTCAATGTCGACGCCGGCTCGAAGAGCAAAATCCAGCACTCTTCCTCGGCGACCGGTCGATGCTCGACACCACGCGGCACCACGATGAACTCGCCCTCTTCGATCCATTCGTGGCGATCGCGGAACTCCATGCGAAAGCGTCCCTTGACCACCAGAAAGAGCTCGTCTTCGTGGTCATGGTGATGAAAGACAAACTCACCCTTCAGCTTGTCAAACTTCACGTACTGGCCGTTGAGCTCGGCTCCAATATAGGGCTTCCAGTACTCGTTGATCCTGGCAAACTTCTCGGCAATGTTCACTTTGCTCATGATGTCCCCGAAGATGACGCTGCAGTTTGGATGGCTGCTTCATTATGCCGGTCGCAAAGAAAAGCCGCCAGCTTTCGCTGGCGGCGGGTTTAGTTGAAGCATCTAACGTTGATTATTCCCCGGATGTCCCTACGATCATCTGTCCGCTGGGCAGAGAGACGCGCAGACCTCGTTGATTGTTCAGACGCATCGTTGTGGCCCAATCGATCTCGTCCACGCCGATCACGCCGCTGCCTCCGCCAGTAAGTTCATAGCTGACTCGACCGTCGCGGTAGCCATAACCTCCAACCGACAGCAACGTTCCCGACTTGAGCACAAACACCGGCGAGCCTGAAGCTAAGCTCGTCAATTGCGCATCCGCAGAGATGACATTCGAATCTGTACTCGCCGCAGAGAGATTAGCTTCGGCATAATCGACCTTCTTCGGAGCTGGCACTTTGTAGCTGGCATAGCGGACCTGTACCTCTTGCAGTCGGGGCTCGCCTTGCGCCGGCCTCACGCGCCGCACTGCGAGTTGAGGACCTGCATTGTCTCTTGCGCCGTAAGAGCTGTTGTAGGCGTCGGTGTTATACGAAGTCGGGTTATACGACGGATCGTTGTATGGATGTCCGAAGAAATGCCAATCGGGCCCGAAGGTCTGCGCGACCTGCGGCAGTTGCACATCGTCCATCAGGCGCAAAGTCAGCTGGCTCTCGCCCTTGAGGGTCGGACGCGGCCCGCGTGCGGGCAGCATGATGATCTTCCAGGGCCAGAGCGGCGGAATCATCCACTCGACGATGTCGCGCTTCGGATGACCCTTGCCGTCGATCGCGCCGTTTTTGTCGACCTTGTAGCCGCGCGTGCCGATCACTTTGGCGTCAAGCGGCATGTCTCCATCAGGCAGGCCGATGCGGTCGAACTGAATCTTCATGTAGCCTTTGCCCCAAAAATGGCCTGGATCTTCGGCCGCTTCGAGGTGCCCGACGAGATAGCTGCCACGAGGAATCGCCTGTCGTCCAAACTCGGTCAGCGAGTGCAGGCGGCAAAGCACTGGATCGCCAATCGCGACCGTCGCGGTGGAGAAGTTGGGTTCATCGAGCGTGCATTTCAGGATCGTCCCGGCGGGCAAAACCATCTCTCGCGCGCGGGCGATCGTCGGGTAGGCTAAAAGGGTTAACGTCAGAAGGGACACTACAACACAGGCACACAGCGAGCTGGACTTCATCGAATCACCTCGTCTCACGCCCCAAAATTCGTGGAACGACGTGCAAGACAACTATTCGAGCCAGCCCCAATTGCGTAACATTTCAGCACAACTCCGGCGCCAGGTCAAACTCCGAACGCGAACCGTACGGACCAAAGCGCGACTGAAGTCTCTCTCCTCTCACGAGTAGAACTCTGCGGAAGCGCTCTTTGAGCTGGCCAAGCGATTCCGTGCTACACTGAAATTCATCGAGATGCTGGCGGTGCTTCTATCAACGCTGCAGGAATCGCCCATGTTTGACCTTGCCTAATTCGTTCGCCTGCTGATTCGCTCCAGCGAATCGTCTCTCATTTCATTCCAATCGAATTCTTCATAGGTGTCTCTTCGCTTTGCGGAGCGGCGCAGAAAGTTATCAGGTATCTGCATGGAACCGCTCGAGGCCGTCACAACTATTGATGCTGCACTGCCTCCGCCCGAGCGGAGCCTTGGCAAGTCGCTGTGGGAAGCGATCAAAGGCTCGCACCAGGATTACACCTCCGGCAATCTCAACCACGCCATTCTCCTGCTCGCGGTGCCGATGATCCTCGAAATGGTGCTCGAATCGTTATTTGCCGTGGTCGACGTATTCTGGGTTGCCCGTCTCGGCTCCGATGCTGTTGCCACGGTCGGATTGACTGAATCGTTGCTCACCCTCGTTTTTTCGGTCGCCATGGGATTGAGTCTCTCGACCACGGCGATGGTGGCGCGGCGAATTGGCGAAAAAGATCCCGAAGGCGCCGCCGTCTCTGCCGTGCAGGCTATTGTCCTCGGACTGGCAACCTCGCTCGCCGTCGGCATTCCCAGTTTCTTTCTTGCGCCGCGCTTTCTGCATTGGATGGGCGGCTCCAGCGCTATTGTCGCGACCGGCAGCGGATACGCTCGCATCGCGCTCGGCGGAAGCGGCGTGGTTCTCATGCTCTTTCTCAACAACGCGATTTTTCGCGCCGCCGGGGATGCGGCCGTCGCCATGCGCCTGCTCTGGGTCTCGAACATCATCAACCTGATCCTCGACCCGTGCTTGATTTTCGGCCTTGGTCCATTTCCGCGGCTGGGCGTAACTGGCGCGGCGCTGGCGACCTTCACCGGCCGCAGCATCGGCCTCGCTTATCAGTTCTACCGCCTGCTACGCGGGACGGAGCGCATTCGCATCCTGGGTAGGCAGATTCGCGTGAATTTCGAAGTTCTGCTGCGCCTCGTGCGCGTTTCGCTGACCGGTATTTTGCAATTCATGATTGCTCATACCAGCTGGATCGGGCTCGTGAGGATCGTCAGCATCTTCGGCGCAGCTGCCATCGCCGGATATACCATCGCAATCCGGATCGTTATCTTCGTAATTCTGCCTTCCTGGGGCATGAGCAACGCCGCAGCAACCCTCGTCGGCCAAAACCTCGGCGCGAAAAGACCGGATCGCGCCGAACAGGCCGTGTGGCGCACCGGCTTCTACAACATGCTGTTTCTCGGGTCGGTCGGGCTCTTTTTCGTTTTCTTTGCCGAGCCCGTGGTTCGCCTGTTCACGCATGACCCAGCCGTTGTGCCCCTGGCAGCGACGTGCCTGCGAATCGTGAGTTACGGCAACATCGGATACTCATGGTTTATGGTGATGATCCAGGCGTTCAATGGCGCCGGCGACACGATTACTCCAACCATCGTCAACTTCTTCGGATTCTGGCTGCTCGAGATTCCGCTCGCTTATTGGCTAGCGATCAAGCTCGGCCTTCAATCGAATGGAGTTTATTTCTCCATTGCGATCGCCGAGTGTTCCATGGCAGCCGTGAGCGCGGTGCTCTTCAAGCGGGGGAAATGGAAGGCGCAGAAGATTTAGCTTGGTTCGCGGGCAAGAAAAGCCGTCAGCATAGCCTGACAGGTACCCCCCTCCCCCCCCCTTCTATGCCGATATATTAGAATCAATGAGTTGGAGTAAGTTCGACGCCAAAATATTCAAAAATAAAGACTTGGACTTACTTCACGTAAGTCGTTTATTATCAGATAGATAGATGCGATTTGGGCTGATTTTGTGGTCTTTGCCTGCCAAAGTCTTCGATCTAAAAGGCTTATGGGTAAAGTCTTGATTTCATGATAGTTAACATCGAAAAAATAGCCGTCCGACTGTCGGGACGAGGAACTCCTTCCACCTTTCGGCGTTTCTCTGCGAATCGACAAGGGCTTTTCGCTTCGGTTCTCGGCTTTGGCGCGACCCGAAATTCCAGTACGCCTGTGCTTCGGTTTCTATGATTTCAAAGAGCGGTGTGCAATCGCCGCCTGGGCGGCTCGCTTTTTCCAGATCGGAGACGTCTACGTTTATGGTGAAAAGAGCTGCTTGCTAAGTCAAGGGGATTTAGCGAAATGTCGGCTTCCATGTTGCACGCGGGTGCCGATTTGGGAAATCGAAAAAGTCTCTAACCGCAGAGTTCGCAGAGGTTCACGCAGAGTACGCGGAGACATCGGCCGGGCTCATGTTCATGTAATCGGGCCCGAGGGGTCGGATCGCTCGGTGCCGAGTTCAAAACATATTTGACACCGAATGCAAATATGTATATCTATCGCACGGCAACAAAGGGCACTTCCCCGAAACTCGCGTAGGGAGATTCGTTCATGGATCAAGATCGGCAAATTAGGTTCATCATTCCACCGTTTTTCCTATTTGCATCGCTACTTGTCGGGCGATATCTGAGTTGCGGGTCACTGCCAGAATTTCTTAAAGCTGATAGCGGCAAGGAAATTGTTGCTCTCCTTGCGGCAACCGCGGTCATCACTATCCCGCTCGGCTACCTCATTAGCACAATCTCTGTCTTCATACTCCGCTTGCTCGCGCGTCTCTTTAGGGAGCCAACCTACGAGGCGGTAGTCACCGACCATGTCCTAAAGAGGATTTGGAGCCTTATTAAACATGATGGTGAAGAAATGAGACGCTCGATGCTTTATGCAACGACCACATTCGATCACGAGATCCTGTCTGATGGGGTACACATGTGGCTACTAAGACGATGGAATTCATTCAACATCTCGGTTCACTCAGCCGTCGCGCTCACCATCGCGCTTGCGGTCGCCCCGTTGTTCTCGATTCAATTAACACGCTATTGGTGGCTTTCGACGTTGGGATTCGTTGCACTCTTCCTGAACGCGGCGTTCACCGCATGGCGGGAGGTCATGACAATGATCGAGTTTCAGTCGCATCGCCCCCAGGAGCATTCTTCCTCGGAGAATGAGAAAAATAAACGAAAGCCGCCAACTCTCGATGGCGGCTTTGGGTCAGATGCTAAAGATTGAGCGCCTAGCGTCTAGCTCTCGTACAGCAGGACGCCCTCGGCTTTTTCTGCGTCTACTGGTTTGTAGTACAGCTTGTTGTCTTCGAGGAAGACCTCGATGAACGCCGGCCTTGTCGTGATGGTGCCCTGGATCAGCGCTTCTGACAGCGGGTCTTCGATGTACTTTTGCAATGCGCGGCGGAGCGGTCTGGCTCCGTAGCTGCGGTCGGTTAACGTCTGGTTCAGGATCCAGCGCTTGGCTTCGTCGGCTACCGTGACCGTGATCGAACGCTGGGCGAGGTTCGAGTTAAGCTGCGTGACCATCAGCTCGAGAATCTGGATCAGGTCCTGCTCGCCGAGGGCGGTGAAGAGAATCACTTCGTCCAGGCGGTTCAGGAATTCCGGGTTAAAGGTGCGCTTGACTTCGCCCTTGACCAGGTCTTCGACCTTCTCGGAGACCATTTCGTCTTTCGACGACTGGAAACCGAGGCCTTCGCGCTTCATCAGGTGACGCGCCCCGATGTTCGAGGTCATGATCAGGATTACGTTCTTGAAGTCGACGGTATTGCCGAGACCGTCGGTCAGCTGGCCGTCTTCGAAGACCTGCAACAGGATGTTAAACACATCCGGGTGCGCTTTTTCGATTTCGTCGAGCAGGACGACGGAATATGGCGCGCGCTTGACGCGCTCGGTAAGCTGCCCGCCTTCTTCGTAGCCGACGTATCCGGGAGGCGAGCCGATCAGCTTCGAGACCGAGTGCTTTTCCATGAACTCGGACATATCGAAGCGGACGAGCGCCTTCTCGCTGCCGAACATGAACTGCGCGAGCGTACGGGCGACTTCGGTTTTGCCGACGCCTGTCGGGCCTAAGAAGAGGAACGAACCGATCGGACGGTTCGGGCTCTTCAGGCCGGCGCGGCTGCGGCGGATGGCGCGAGCGAGTGCGCTGATCGCTTTGTCCTGCGAGATGATGCGCTTGTGCAGCTCTTCTTCAATGCGCAGCAGCTTCTGCGTTTCTTCTTCTTTAATGGAGGTGATGGGGACGCCGGTCCAGCGGGATACCACATCCTCGATGTCCTCCCGACCGACTACGCCGGTGGAGGATTCATCGAGGTGGTATTTTTCGCGAAGGGCGCGCAGGTTTTCGCGCTCCTTGCGTTCTTCGTCAGAGTAGAAGCGCGCCTTCTCGAACTCGTGGTTCGCGATGGCATTCTCCATACGGTGGACGATGAACTTGATGCGCTTCTGGACTTCGGTCAACTCTTCGGGCAGCGAGGTCTGGCGCAGCTTCACGCGAGCGCCGGCCTCGTCGATCAGATCGATGGCCTTATCCGGCAGGAAACGGTCCGGAATATAGCGGTTCGAGTGCGAGACAGAGAAGTTGATGGCGTCGTCGGTATAGGTGACGGCGTGGAACTTCTCGTAGCGTTCTTTGATTCCGAAAAGAATCTTGACCGCGTCGGTCTCGTTTGGCGGCGGAACTTTGACGGCCTGGAATCGGCGCTCGAGCGAGCGATCTTTTTCGATCGATTTGCGATATTCGGCCGGCGTGGTTGCGCCGATGCACTGAATTTCGCCGCGACTGAGAGCAGGCTTCAAGATGTTGGCGGCGTCGAGCGAGCCTTCCGCACTTCCCGCGCCGACGAGCGTGTGCAACTCGTCAATAAAGATGATGGAATTCTGACTCTCCATCAGCTCCTTCATGATGGTCTTCAACCGCTCTTCGAACTGGCCGCGGTATTTTGTGCCGGCAACGATCAGCGAGAGATCGAGTGCGAGGATGCGCTTGTCCGCCAGGAACGACGGCACTTCGCCATCGGCGATGCGCTGCGCGAGCCCTTCGACGATAGCCGTTTTGCCAACTCCGGGCTCGCCAATCAGCACCGGATTGTTTTTCGTGCGGCGGCAGAGAATTTGAACTACGCGCTCAACCTCGCCTTCGCGGCCAACCAGCGGATCAAGCTGGCTATCCATGGCGGCCTGGGTCAGGTCGCGGGAGAACTCACTCAATAATGACGATTCGCGCTGGCCGCCACGTTGCGGCTGCGCTTTTTCCTGGCTGGTGCGGGCCAGTTCTTCACGGATCGTCGAAAGACGCAATCCGCGCTCGTGCAGGATTTCGGCGGCAAAGCACTTCTCTTCGCGCAACAGGCCCAACAGCAGGTGTTCGGTCCCAATATGCTTATGAGAAAGACGTTCGGCCTCTTCGGCCGCGTATGCCAAAACACGCTTGCATTCGTTGCTCAGGGGCAGATCTACCGAGGTCGAGACCTTCTCGCGGATGGTCGTGTGCCCTTCAATCTGCTTACGGATGGATTCAACCGACGCGTGGGAGCGCAGGAAACGGTTAGTCAGAGCTTTGTCTTCGCGCAGCAGTCCGAGGAGCAGGTGTTCAGTCTCTATATAAGGAGAGCCGAACTGGCTGGCCTCGTACCGCGCAAAGAAAATTACGCGTCTGGCTTTCTCCGTGTAGCGTTCAAACATAGACTCATTCCCCCCAGGGTTCTCGCGCGAAGGCTCGCCCAGCGCCAAACCCCCGACCCAGCTCAATTATGCTCTTTTTACCGCTTGGCTTGCCAAGCGATAAACGCCTGGGAGTAACCCCGGTGACTCATACTATAGGGTTACTTTTCGGCCAGTCTGTCTTTTCTTGATATTGCAGGTTGATGTTGCGCTTGCCCACATTCTTACGCCGGAAGCGAATCCGGCGCCACCTCTTCTATTCTGCCCCGGTCCAGCCGCAGCACTCTATGGCACCGACGTGCGAACGACAAGTTATGCGTGGCGATCAGAGAGGTCAGCTGGTGCTCGCGATGCAATCGCGAGATCAGTTCGAAAACCACTTCCGCGGTACGCCCGTCGAGGTCGCCTGTGGGCTCATCGGCCAGAAGCAACTGCGGTTGGGTGATCAGTGCCCTTGCCAACGCGAGCCGCTGCTGCTCCCCGCCCGAAAGCTCCCCCGAACGATGCGTGCTGCGCGCCTCGAGTCCCACTTCGCCCAGCCAGCGTGAAGCTTCCTTTTCGGCTGACGGACGATCCTGACCACGCGCCAAGAGCGGCATTGCTACATTCTCCAGCGCGGTAAACTCCGGAAGCAGGTAGTGGAACTGCCAGACGTATCCGATTTCGCGGTTACGAAATTCGGCGGCGGCATCCTCGGAAAGCGTATTCACCTGGGAATTTGCGCAGTATACGGCACCAGTGGAGGGCCTTTCAAGCGCCCCCAAGATGTGCAACAGGGTGCTTTTACCGGCTCCCGATTGCCCGACGAGTCCGAGCATCGTACCTTTCTCTACTTGAAAAGACAGATTGTCAAAGAGCACCAAGTCCGCTTCGCCTGAGCGAAAGACTTTCGTCAATCCTTCGACCCTCAACAGAGGGCCTTCTGTCATTTGATGCAAACCAGTCCTCCCAAGGATCATCGGTGCCGGAGCGGTCACTTCGACGAGAGACGTTCCAGAACCATTAGACCACGAGGAGGAATCCCATGTTTTCGCGCTCGAAAACGCGCAAACAAGGTATGCGGAAACTGTATACCCGGTGAAAACAAATGCAATGTGACCCTAGTCACAGTGAGCGGGCCGTGCGCTCACTCCTGGTAGGCAACAGCTAGGCTACGCTCTTTCGAGTGCCGGATTCCAGTTGCGGCGCTCGAGAATTGTTGGCGGCTCGTAGGTGACGCCGCGAGCCAGACGGCGGTCTTCGCGCCGGGTCGACCACAGGAGAAATGGTCCCATGGCCGCAGAAGTGAAACGCGACATGACGCCGAATTCTCTGCCGATCTCACGCCGGAGTTCGTGGATCTGACGGCTGACATCTTCATTCACCTTGCGGAAGTATTTTTCCGCAGCCCAGAGCGCGGCCGAGTAGGCAGTTCGAAGCTTCACGTTCTCGCGGGCAAAGCGCTCGCGCACCCGCAGATCTGGATAATTCTTGTAGCGCCGCCATCCTTGCAACATGGTCTCGCACATGCGATAGAGACTGGGACCGTTGCGCTCGAAGTCACGCCAGAAGGCCCAATCGAGGAAGCGCTTCGAATCCTCGCGGGATATCGCGGCATGGCGGAAGTTGAATTTGTCCTGGCCGTGGATATCTGCCAGGTCGATGCCATCAAGCATGCGGCCTTGGGCGGACATCTCCTGAAATAGCGGTGTGCCTGGGACGGGCGTGTAGAGCATGAATTGGTGGAAGTCGGTGTTGTGTGCGACGGCATATTCGATCTCCTCGCGAATGTTGTCGGGCGTATGGTGTTCGAGGCCTATGATCGTCGAGCCCTGCACGCGAATGCCGTGTTCGCGCAGCATATGTGTCAGTTCGTGCGAGTCTGTGTCTTTGAGCTTGACGTAATTCGAACGCGGCGACTCCAGTCCCATCCAGATCCAGGAGACGCCGAGTTCGACAAGCTCTTCGACCTGGTATTGGCGAATTGCATTGGCAGAGGCGAACACGGCCATTCCCCAGGATTTGTTGCCGGCCTTCATGCGCTCGAGCAACCGCAGCGCACGCTTGCGATGGAGCAGGAAGTTCTCATCCATGACAAAAAATGTCTGGACGCCCAGAGCAGCCTCCGCCTGGCACATGACGTCGTAGAGCTGGTCGCCGGTCTCATAAAAATTTACAAACTTTCCCTTGCCCCCGAAGAAGGAAGAGGTCGTGCAGAAGTTGCAGCCCATGGGACAGCCAACCGACGGAATGATGGTGGCCGCTGTTCCTCCTTTCCGCTCCGGTAGCTTGAGCCCCATGATCCGCGTGTTCAACCCAGAGACGATATCGGGGTGGTGGATGGGCGCAGCGGGATCTTCTCCCAGGTAGCGGCGCATCCAGAAGATTCCCTCGCCGCGCACGATGTGGTCGGCGTCGATCATGTGATCGAGGCCTGGGATTGAAGTAACGTGCCCGCCGACAACGATCACGGCATTGGGAGATAGTTCGCGCACCATCCGGCACATTTCGCGCACTTTGCCGAAGTTGATGATGATGGATGAAATGCCGACGACGTCATAGTCGGTCGCCTTCAACTCGCGCGCAAAATCTTCGCGCGTCGGAAAATCCAGCACGGTGCACGGCGCGGAGATATTTTGCTGAATCATCATGATTCCCCATGAGCGATGAAACATGCGCAGCGAAAACCCGCCCTGCGCGCGTGTTACCTGGTTGTGGTAGAGCTCCATGGGATTGATGGCACGGGAGCCAAATTCGTCGTCCTGCGCATAGGGACCAAACACGGAGGTCAGCAGTACGCGCGCACTCGTCCCCTTGGGGTGGACTGCATTCTCAGACTGGTTCATGGTTTGAAGCTAGCCGAGCGCGACAACGGGTTTCAGTGAGGAAGCACAGGTAATACAAAACTTTTACAACGCAAGGTAACCGTGCCTGATGGGCGTAGCCTAGCCAATGATGCCACATCCCCTTGCCGGTATTGCAGCGGGCATGCTATCCCGTCATCGCCGTATGCTTGCCGTCCTCCGTTAGAAGTCCCACGCGGTCCACGCCCGCAATGCGCGCAATGGCAATTACGTCAGCTACATCCTGGAAATCGATATCGTCGTCGGCTTCGATGAAGGCGATGCGTTCCACACGAATGGCAAAGATGTCGCGCAGGCGATCGCGGAGGTTGTCCCACGCTACGATCTCTTCATTGATCTTCACCAGCGGACGCTGGTCCCCTGCCTTCCCGTGCTTCAACTGAATCACGATTGTGGTGAGCGGAGGCGGAATGTTGGACGCCGTTGTCGCGGGCTGCGGAATATCTGCGCTCAAACCTGTCGACCGCTGATTGACGACGATCACCATGAAAATAATGATCAGCACAAGAAGAACGTCAATCAGTGGAGTGACGTTCATCTGCGGGGAGCCGGGATTACCGCCTGTGAATGCCATTGCCGTTCTCCTGTCGTGTTTCGGAGATTCGGCACGCGCGTGTCTTGGTGTATTGGACACTCGGCGGCGTGATGGAGTTCCCAGGGAGCAGTACGATTCAGAGAATGGTTCGACGAGAGACCATTACCGCGGAGGACACTGAGGTCACAGAGGAACGATTGAGATTAATTAGCCCACCCTAACGTCACGGAGAGCGCGACGTTAGGATGGGGCACCCTCAAACACCCAGTTTTCTATTTGAAGGTCGCGTTGGTTCGTAGCAGGTAGTCGCGGTGAGGGTTAAAGTCGACCATCGATCCGAGCGCGGGGACCGCCAGCGGGCTCGCCTTGACCGCGTCGCGCACGGCGGCGTTGTATTTGTCGAGGCCTTCGGCGTTCGCCATGATGACGGCGATCATGATCGTGCCTGGCGCCTCGGTATGGAACGCCTCTTCGTCGATCTCGTACTCGTGGACGACACCATCGGCCATCAGCTTTTCAAGCACAGGCACAAAGAGGTTCTTGCTGAGAACCTCAACCGCGTCGTCGGGTGCGTCGGCTTTCAGCTTGTACGTGGAGACCCGAGTGTAGACGCCCTTCCACGATCCGGAATGCCAGTTGTAATGGCGGCTGACGTAGATCGAGTCCGAGTGCTTGGTCGCACCCTCCAGCACCGGCGAGGTCGCATTCCCCGCTTTGTAAAACTGTTCGAGCACGTTGAGCAGCCCGGCCAGCGACATGCTCGACCACCAATCGTCGTGAGTTGATGCGTCGGGCTGGTGCATCAATGTAGAGTCGTTGCCGTAGCCAATCAAGGTACCGGCGGCAAGTGCCTTCGAGAGGATCGGCTCATCGGAAGCGTTGCCTTTTTCCATGTCGGCCCATTGCGCGCGGGCAATTGTCCAATCGGAAACGTAGGAATACATCGGCGGCTTTTCTTTAGTATCGGACATCTGTGCGCGTGCAGGTGCAGGCCAGCTCACGGCCGCAGCGAGTGCGCACACGACAACAAAAGCTCTCCCTGGATTATTTTTCATTGTTGTTTTTCCTTTTGGTGTCCCCATTCAGGGTTTTGATCCGGCTACCCTGAGCGTCGGAAGTGTACAACAAGGCAACGGATTTGCAGCAGCTTTGATTCGTCTCCCGATAGAATCGAAAGACTCACTGCTAGACGGGCGCGTTTTTCGCTCGGGACCGCGGGGGATCGACTTGGGGATTCTTTATCGGCTGTTGTGGGTTGCCGCCGCTATGGCCGCCTCATGCGCAGCGACATTCGCACAGGACAACTACGAGATCCAGGTCTATTCGTACGAGCTCGTTCCCAAGGGGACGACGATGGTCGAAATCCATTCCAATTTCACCGTCGATGGAGAGAAGAACGTGGTCAATGGGGTGCTGCCCTCCAATCGCGCCATGCATGAGACGTTGGAGATCACGCACGGATGGACAAACTGGTTTGAGACCGGCTTCTATGTCTTTTCCAGCATTCAGCCGCCATCCAGTCCGATCAGCGGCTGGCAGTGGGTGGGCGATCACATTCGTCCGCGGATCGCGGCGCCCGAATCGTGGCACCTGCCGGTTGGGTTGAGCGTTTCGCAGGAGATCGGTTATCAGCGGCGCCAGTTCGCGGAAGACAGCTGGACGTACGAACTGCGGCCGATCATCGACAAAAAGATTGGCCCCTGGTACCTCGACTTCAATCCGACCTTTGACCGTGCGCTGCACGGCATGAATGTTGGCAAGGGCTGGGGCTTCTCCCCGAATGCAAAAGTCAGTTACGACTTCACGAAGAAAGTCGCGGGGGGACTCGAATACTACGGCGCACTCGGACCGGTGTCGGATTTTGATCCTATCAACGAGCAGTCGCAGCAGATTTTTCCCACCATCGACGTCAACTTCTCTCCGGCGTGGGAGTTCAATTTCGGCGTGGGAGTGGATGTCTCGAACTCAGGCGATCACCTGATCGTCAAATGCATTGTTGGGCGCCGCTTCAGTTGGGGACATCGACGAAAGACAGCCGAGCCGAGTCGGACGACCGAAGGCCGTTACCAATAACTGGTCAGGCCTTCTCTATCCAATCGGCGCCGGACTGGGCGGCAATGGCGGCGGCTCGGTGGGAGGCATCTCGCTTGGCGGAGGAGATTCGGGGAGCGGTGGCGCCTCGGAGGCGGGTACGGGCGCAGGCGGAGCCGGGTGGAGAATCGCATCCAGTTTGGGATACCGCCCTGCGAAGAAATGGATCGCATACGCCGGAAAGAAGACAATCGCGGGAACACACACGAAAGAGATCAGATAGATCAAGAAAGCGAACAGCACACTGCCGCAAATTACCGCGAGGCTGATGGTCGCAACGTTCCAGCCTACGCCAGCGCTGTGCGCCGCAACAACAACGAGAACAGAGGGCACAACGACGATAAGCACTGGAATCAACGCAATAATCCCGAACAAAATTGCCGCCGCAATCCCTAGAACGAATTTCAGCAACAGGTAAATGGCGAAAGCTCCGGGCTCGGGGCGCAACAGCGAGAGCAGGATGCTCCAGCCGTCCGCGAAGTCGACGTCATCGAGCGCCATGACGGGAACGAGAAAATCCTTACCCAACATTTGCACAACGATGGCCGCCAACAACCAGCACAAAACCAGCAGGATGAGCGCCACCACTCCAATTACCGTGCGCGCCACATGCTGATCGGCGTTGTGGAACCATCCCAGCGCGGCGGCGATCGCTAGCGGCACCGCGAGCAGGACACCTAGAAACAAGCCCTGCGCGATGAAGAGGACAATCTGCCACAGAAAGTAGCGGCGCCCCGCGCGACGCCAACGGCGCCAGCCTTCCCGGATCGAGCATTGTCTCTGAAGAACCGAGTCGAACAGGATGAAGCGGAAGACGCTGCTGACATAGAGAAAGATGATGCCGACGATAAAGGCGAACACAACGATCGCGATGATCAGGCCTGCAAACTCGGCGATACGCGCGGGATCGAGGCGGTCGAAGGGTGCAGGCGGAGCGGTCGCCAGCACGTGACTCGGACGCTGGCGCGCCCAGTTAAAGTTGGTGGGAACATTGCAACCGCCGCTGTGAAGTTCAGCGGAGAGGATGCCGACGAGCGCCAGCCGCCACCACTGGCTGAATTGAAACGGCCGAAAGAGTTGCTCGCGAGTGTGCTGAATCGCAGGCTGGACGCAATCGACGGCGGAAAGGGGCATACGGATCTCGTTTGACGCCCCATTCAGCAAGCTTAGGGCGGGCTGTCTCCGCGCCCAAGTTATAGCTTTGGACGCGGCACGTCAATCGTCGTGAAGCCGTAAATCAGTGCCTGGAGACCATTCGCTCCCAGTCTCTCACCACGTGTAGTGCGCCGTGTAAGTCACGACCTTCTCCTCGTCCGGCGCAATCTTTACCGGGAACTCGATCGTGTGGCTGTCGATTTTTCGGTACTCGTCCGACTTCACCGTGATATCCCAGTTTTCGCCGCGATAGAGGTGCTCGACTACTCGCACCTCGACCGTCTCCTTTTTGTGATTGCGAAGCTTGATCTCAAATGACTCGCGCGCAGTTTCTTTGCTGCTGTCGATGAAGTAATCCACGCGGCGGCGCTCGCCGGTCAGGTCAAACGCGTTGCCCGTGTAGATACGAACTGTCTCGTCTTTCGGGGTGTGCTCGATCATGTTTTCGCCGGTGAACTCGACCTGGCCGTCGTCGTTGCGGCGATAGAAGCGCACGCGTCCCTTGGGCAGCGGCATGCCAAGATGGTTCGCCTCCGAGTTCCGGAATTCGCGCATTGCCCAGATCTTCGGGTTCGACTCGGTGCCATAAGAGTGGTCATTGCGGAAATTGTCCCAGTTCCATCCGTAGTAGCGGCTCGGGTCGATCTTGGCGCCGTCGTAGATGTAGACCTGCTTCGTTGCGACGCCCGAAGCATGAATGAACTCGACCTGCTTGGTCTCGCGGTCGCGCAGCGTGGTGCGGCGATCGAGCGTGTAGAGGTGATACTCGTCGAAAGCCTTCTCAGTGACGGCGGGACTTGCCATGTCGAGCGCCTTGGCAGCGGCCGAAACCATGACCATCTCATTTGCTCCATTGCGTTGAATCTTGTTCACGTCGCCGGCCATCAGCTTGATGCGCGCGTCGGTGAAGGTCTTACCGCTCTGGTTGTCCATCGTGACCCAGCCGACCACATCAACCACTTCACCTTTTTCGGGCGCGACGATGTTGTAGTCGGCCTCCCAGCTCAAACCGCCGGTAACGTAGGAAAATTCCGCCGGAAACTTGCCCGGCTTATCGGTTTGCAGAATCCATTCAAGCCGCGGGTGCAAGATCGTTTCCGCGGTGAGGTCGGGGAAGATTGGCGTGCCCGGCATGCTGAAGCGCAACTGGCCGCCGACCTCAATGATGGGCTGTTCGGACGCGGCGACCATCTGCGACTGGTAATACTGCTGGCCATAGCGGTTCATGGCGAAGTAATCGTGAGGCGCATATCCGCTGCGAATGATCTTGCCTTTCACAATCTGGCCGTTGCCGACTTCGAACTCGATCGTCCGCCCCTCATAGAGCGAGAGCAGCGAAGCCTGGTTGACGGGATCGGCGCGGTAGTTCTGCTCGAGCACGCGCAACGATCGCTTGCCGGAAAGGTCGCGGAGCACAACTGAATCGGGCTCAAGGTGATAAGTAATATCGCTGACCGTGGCCTGAGTTTCGCCAGTGGTAAGGTCGAGCGGAATCTCCTGACGCACGACGGCGAAGCTCTGGTTGTAAATGGTGAGCGACGGCTGGGAAGAAGACTGCTCGGTGGATGCTGTGGCAGATTGCGAAGCCGCGCGGCTGGATGGCTGCGCAAGCAGGCCACCAAGAAGCAGAACGAGACAGACGAAGCGAGCTTTCATCGCTGCACTCCTCCGACACGAATGTGTGAGTAGATTTCAGTCTAGCTGCGTCTCGCGCCGGGGAGGAGTTGCACGCGCGGTGCGCAGCCGACTGCTCGTAGAACGGAGGAGGTGCGATTTCTTGCGAATGACGATGTAGCTTGCGGCGCAGTGCGGTTACGGGCGAGGCAGATAGAAGTTACCTCTGTGCCCCTCCGTGGTCAGGATTTTGTCCAGCGGCGGACGGTGAGTCCACCAGATCCGCCCGCGGCCTAAACTCGAGCAGACTCATACGCGTGAGCCACGCGCAACACTGTCGCTTCGTCAAAATGGCGCCCGAAGATCTGGAGACCGATCGGCAGGGCTTCGCGCGTTTCGCCGCATGGAACCGAGACTCCGGGAATGCCCGCGAGATTCGCGGTAACTGTGTAGATGTCGGCGAGATACATGGCCAGCGGATCGTCTACCTTTTCGCCCAGCCTGAAGGCCGCGGTGGGAGCGGTTGGCGCGGCGATGACATCGACGCTCTGAAATGCCTTTTCGAAATCGCGCGTCAGCAGCGTACGCACTTTTTGAGCCTTGAGATAGTAGGCGTCGTAGTAGCCGGCACTAAGAGCGTAGGTGCCAAGCATGATGCGGCGCTTGACCTCTATCCCGAAGCCGCCATCGCGCGTCTGCCGGTACATCTCGGAGAGCGTGCGCGCCCCCTGGGCGCGAAAACCGTAGCGCACTCCATCGTAGCGCGCAAGGTTGGCGGAGGCTTCCGCAGTGGCGACGATGTAGTAGGTAGGGATCGCGTATTCAGTGTGCGGCAGGCTGACGGGCACGATCTCGCAGCCGAGTTGCGCCAATTTCTGGATGGCGGCTTCGACAGTAGCGCGGACTTCGGCATCGAGGCCGGAGCCAAAATATTCCTTTGCCACGCCGACTCGCATCTTGCGACCGGCATCGGTAAGCGGCTTTTCAAGTTCGGCCAGGTAGTCAGGCACAGGCACGTCAGCCGAGGTCGAGTCCATCGGATCGCGTCCAGCGATGGTCTGCAGGACGAGCGCGGCATCTTTTACCGTGTTCGCAAAAGGCCCGATGTGATCGAGCGACGACGCGAATGCAATCAGGCCATAGCGCGAGACGCGGCCATAGGTCGGCTTGAGCCCAACCACGCCGCAAAACGATGCCGGCTGCCGAATCGAGCCGCCAGTATCCGATCCAAGCGTCGCGACCGCCATGCCTGCGGCAACTGCCGCAGCCGATCCGCCGGAAGACCCTCCCGGTACGCGCGATTTGTCTCGCGGATTGTGCACTGGGCGATACGCCGAGTTCTCGGTCGAAGAGCCCATGGCAAATTCATCGCAGTTGAGTTTGCCGAGAATCACTGCGCCCGCCGCCTCAAGTCGCGCGACGGCAGTGCAATCGTACGGAGGAATAAAGTTGTCGAGAATTTTCGAAGCAGCGGTGGTGCGCACACCGCGCGTGACCATCACGTCTTTAATTGCGACGGGAACGCCCGCCAGCGGCGGCAGAGGCTTACCCTCCATTGCGAGCTTGTGAATCCGTTGCACCTGCGCCATGGCACGTTCTTCCGAGAGCGTGAGAAAGGCACCGATCTCGACATCATCGCGCCGGATGCGCTCATAACACTGCTCGACGATGGCAAGCGCGGTGGCCCGTCCTTCGGCGATGGCGTTTCGAATTCCGTCAATGGTCATTGCGCATATCACTGGTGGTGTGGCGCGGGCATTCCTGCCCGCGTGGGTTCAGTAACGCTTTGCGCGGGCAAGAATGCCCGCGCCACACACTTATCTCTCAATCACCTTCGGCACTTCGAAGAACGTCCCGTCGGTGTCTGGTGCATTCGCCACGGCCTCTTCATGGGGCAATGACGCGCGCAAGCCTTCCTTCACGTCGTCGCGCGCAGTGTAGTCAAAGCGCTCGCTGCCCTGGCACGAGACATCGACGCCATAGCGGTCTGAAACCTGTGCCATCGGCTCGACACCGCTCGTATTGAGCTCGTTCAGCCGATCGACATATTCGAGGATGGAATTCAGATCGCGCAACATGCGGGCGCGTTCGTCGGGCGTGAGATCGAGATTGGCCAGGTCGGCGACGTAGCTGACGTCTTTTTCAGTGACCTTCATTGTGGGGCACCAGCGATCCCGTCCAGGGTGCCGACAAAGAGCATAAACCACGGGGTGCACGGGGTGCACGGGGTTACACAGAGAAGACTCGAATGATCAACTCGCTTTCGCAACTTCGATATTGGTTGCCGCAGCTGCGGCTGCCGCCTTCTCGCGTTTCTTTTTCAGCTTGCGTACATGCGCCGCCGAATACATTGTGCCCCGGCACTTTTTGTGTCCGCAACAGCAGGGGGCTTCGTCCTCGCCATCGTATAGGCAATAGTCGTAGGTCAGTTCCTCGCCCGGTTCGATGTCACGCAATGCGATGATCCACATCTTGCCCGCGATCTGATCCGTCTCACAGTTCGGCCTGCACGAGTGATTGACGAACGCGGCCACGCCGAAACCGTCAATGATGGTCTTGCCGCCATCGAGCCCGAACAAGTAGGTATTCTCGAAATCGTCGTAGAGATCGTCGGCCTCTTCGTAGCTAAGCGGTGCGCCCACGTACTCGATGACGAGCGTCCCTTTGCGGATGCGCTTGGTCGTGTAGCAACCGAAGGAGTGGATGGCGGACTTGCGGATTTCGAGAGACATGAGCAGTACATCTATCTTTAGCACAGGACCGTGGAAAATTGCAGATTGCAGATGTCAGATTGCAGATTTGAAACCCAGTGGATCAACAGCATCTCACGGGCTAGGGGTTTACTTCTGCAATCTGAAATCTGACTTCTGCAATCGCGTCCCTGGGCAACGGCCTCACGACGCCTCAGACTCTAAAGCTGCTAAGATTTCTCCCGGAGAAGATCATGGCCCACAATCATCCGCCCCGCTTTCTTAAGATTGTTGATGACGCCCGCGGCCGCGTTCGCGAAACGACGGTCGACGAAGTGAAAAAGCGCCTCGACCGCGGCGACAGATTTGTGTTGGTCGACGTGCGCGAGGACCGCGAGTTTGACGCTGACCACCTGCCCGGCGCGGTGCACCTCGGCAAAGGCATCATCGAGCGCGACATCGAGGGGAAATATCCAGACGTGAAAACTGAACTCGTCCTGTACTGCGGTGGCGGATTCCGCTCCGCCATGGCCGCCGACAACCTGCAGAAGATGGGCTATACGAATGTAATTTCGATGGACGGCGGGATTCGCGAGTGGCGGGAGAAGGCTTATCCGCTGGAGAAGGGCAAGTAGCGGCCGCTCTTGCATATGGTGAACCCGGAAGGGCCTTAGGTATGCGACTCACAATGCACCACATTCAGGTCGCGCTTCTTGTTGTTTGGGTTCTACTTATGGTCCCATGGTTCTTCATTGCCCCACTTTTGGGGATGGCATTCGATGGGGGCTCCACCCTCGAGGCATACATCCTCGTTTCTTCGGTCTGGAGTTATCCCCTTTGCGTTTTGATCGCTTTTCTTCTCGCCCGGAGACTGCCCAAGACCGTCTTTCTTCCTTTCTTAAACTTGGCAGTGTTTGTCGTCTCTGACCTCATTTTCAAGTGATGATTTCATTCCAATGCACTTGCTGCATTGCATCCTCCCCACATCTCTGAAAAAATAGCCACCATCGGGGAATTACATTTATGGCTCAAATCGGAAGCTTCGCGCTTCTGCTGGCTCTTGGCCTGAGCATCTACTCTTTCGGCGCGGGCCTGCTCTCGCTCTTCGGACGCGATGCCGCTTCCGCCCGCCTCGGCGAAACGGCGCGCCGCGCTGGCATTGCGACATTCATCATTGTCCTGCTCGCCTCGTTCGTTCTGGTCTCGGCCGCGTTCAATGATGACTTTTCGATCGCGTACATCTACCACCACAGCAACCGCGACCTCCCCGCGCCTTACAAGTTCGCCGTGCTCTGGTCCGGTCAGGAAGGCTCGCTACTCTTCTGGTCCCTGCTTCTGGCTGGCTACGGATTCGTTCTCCGGCTTCGCCATCGCACCGACCAGCGCCTCTTCGCCTACGCCTCGGTCATCATCGCCGCTGTGCAGGTCTTCTTCTTGGCGATCCTCAACTTCGCGGCTCATCCATTTGCCATCGAGCAAGGCAGCCTCCCGCCGGATGGCACCGGGCTCAATCCGCTGCTGCAATATCCCGAGATGGTGATCCACCCGCCGATGCTCTATCTCGGATACGTCGGCTTCACCATTCCCTTCGCATTCGCGCTGGGCGCGCTCATCATGCACTACCCCGGCGAAAAGTGGATTCATATCACGCGGCGCTGGACGATGGTGACGTGGTGCTTCCTTACTATCGGAGTATTTTTGGGCGCGCACTGGGCCTATGCCGTACTCGGCTGGGGAGGCTACTGGGGCTGGGATCCGGTCGAGAATGCCTCGCTTATGCCTTGGCTGACGGGCACGGCGTTTTTACACTCGGTGATGATGCAGGAAAAACGCGGCATGCTGAAGGTCTGGAACATGGCGCTCGTTTTCGCGACGTTCCTGCTCTCGATGCTCGGCACGTTCCTCACGCGCTCCGGCGTCATCAGTTCGGTGCACGCGTTCGCGCAGTCGTCGATCGGCACGTGGTTCATCGTCTTCATTGCGCTCACGACCGCAGTCTGCGCCTTCTTCCTCGTGAAGAACCTCGGCCAGCTTAAGAGCGAACACAAACTCGAATCGCTAGCCTCGCGCGAATCAAGCTTTCTCTTCAACAACCTGCTGCTCCTGATCCTCTGCTTCACAGTTCTCTGGGGCACGTTTTTCCCCATCCTCTCCGAGTGGGTGCAAGGACACAAAGTCACAGTGGGCGCGCCATTCTTTAATCGCGTGGCCGTGCCGGTGGCACTTCTCTTGATGCTGCTGACCGCCGTCGGTCCGTTGCTCGCGTGGCGCAAAACTTCGCTTGAGAGTCTGAAGCGCAATTTCCTATATCCCACGATTGGCTCCATTGCCGTCGGCCTGCTCATGATGCTGTTTGGCGTCAAGCCCTGGGAGGATCCGTCGTACTTCTACGCGATCATGGCGGCGATTCTCTCGGCGCTGGTCATCTTTACTGTCGTTTCAGAATTCGTCCGCGGAGGACGCGTCATTGCCGGTAAAAGCGGGCAGAATCTTTTCGGCGCCATGCTCCAGCTCACGCGCCGCAACACTCGGCGTTACGGCGGATATGTTGTCCACTTCGGCGTGGCGCTCGTGATCATCGGCATCCTCGGCGGGGCGTTCAACAAGGAAGTCGAAAAAGAAATGGCGTACGGCGACAAGATCGCGCTCGGCCCGTACACGCTCGTCTGCCAGTCCTACACGCAGGATGACAACCCGAACTACGCGGTCGAGTCGGCCATGTTTAATGTCTACCGGGGTCCGAAGCTGATTACGACAATGGCGCCCGAGCGCCGTTTCTACAAGGCCAGCGGCCAGCCGCAGACGATCCCCAATATCTATCCGAGCTTTGCGCAGGATTTCTTTCTGGTGAACGACATCTACGTCGTCTACGAAGGCAAGAACGAAACCACAGGACGCCCGATCATCAAAGCGCACCTGAATCCGCTGGTGCCGTGGATCTGGATCGGACTCATCATCATGGTCTTCGGGACAATCATTGCGCTGATTCCGAACTACGTGCCGGCGGCGGTGACGGTGGCTGCACCAGTCCGCACGCCAGCGCACGCGGGGGCGGGGGACTGATGCGAATGTCGATACGCAGATTACTCCAGGCATTCGCGCTCGCCGCCGCGTCAATCCTCTTCATGGGCGCAGGCGGCAACACCGACGCGCGCTTCCACGACCTCGGACATCGCATGATGTGCACCTGCGGCTGCGGACAGATTTTGCTGGAGTGTAATCACGTTGGCTGCCAGTCGTCAGACAAGATGCGCAACCAGCTCCAGGCCGCGCTCGACAAGGGCGACAACGACGACCTCATCTTGCAGGGCTTCGTGCAGGAGTATGGACCGACGGTGATCGCCGCGCCTACGGCAACCGGCTTTAACAGAGTGGCGTGGATCATGCCGTTTGTTGTCCTGGCGCTGGGCATCGCGTTAGTGTGGCGGATCGTGCTTTCATGGAAGGATCGCCCAACACCTGCCCTGGCGGATGGAATTGTGGTTCCGCAACAAAGCCACGAACTTGATGATCTGAGAGCGCGGGCAAGGCGAGAGACGGAACTGTGAGTTTTACTGAGAACTGAGAACTGACAACCGAGAACTGATTCTCATGAACATGGTTTACTTCATCTGCGCGGTCTTCACCTTGGCTTCGCTCTATTACGTCTTCTTCTTCCCGGGCGAAGTCTACGCGGGAGAAGAAAAGACGCGCCTCGGCTATCTCCGCGAGCGCAAGGAAGCAGTCTACGACAACCTGCGCGATTTGAATTTCGAATACAAAGCGGGAAAGGTGCCTGACGCCGACTACCAGTCGATGCGTAACTCGCTGGAAGAGGAGGCGGCAGCTATCTTGGCCGAGATTGCGCGTTTGGAGCAGAGCGCAAATCAAGCGGTCTGAAAAACTTGGCAAGTCCGGGAACCGTAAATTGTGACACGTGACAATTTACATCGCGGACTTAAGCGACTTTACGAAGATGACGATCGTCGCGGAATCCGGCCTGAACTACTGGAAGCAGCTGAGGATATCCTCGGCCGACTGGATCGGGCCGATACGGCGCGGTCCATGAATCTTCCTGGATATCGCTTGCATGCGTTAAAAGGGGATCTGCGTGGATTTTGGTCGGTTACGGTACGCGCGAATTGGCGTATCGTCTTTCGCTTTGAAGGCGAGGATGCATTTGACGTCGAACTCATTGACTATCACTGAAGAAGAAAAAGAGAGCACATTACGATGCCGATGAGAAATCCTCCGCACCCTGGACGCAGCATCAGGAACGCGTGCCTCGAACCGTTGGGCCTATCGGTCACTGACGGCGGGAGGGTCCTGGGCGTTACCCGGCAAGCACTCAACAACGTTCTCAATGGCAAGTCGGGGATCAGCCCCGAAATGGCGATCCGGCTGTCTAAGGCCTTCGGCAGCACGCCGGAAACCTGGCTCCGGATGCAGGTTGCCTACGATCTGGCTCAGGCCCGCAAGAACGAGAACAAGATCAAAGTCCACCGCCAGTACGTACCCGAGGAAGTCCACGCGGATTGAGGGGCAAAAGCGCGCCATGTGGAAAAAGAGAGTTCCATCCTTTAAGAGCGACCGCGCTGTCGCCACTTTTGTCGACAGAGCTGACCTCTCGCAATATGATCTCTCGAGGGCGAAACTGACACGCATCGATGTTCGCGTCAAATCTGATCTTGCGGCTGGGCGGCTCGACACAGCTATCAAGCGAGCCTTGGCCGACGAGAAGAGTGGCCGCACGAGGCCACTTTAGAATCAGCGCACCGTGCGCCGTTTAACAGAATATGAGTTGGCTGATTAGGAAGAGTCCCTTCGGCAAGAACGAAGATCCGGTAGAACACCTAGTAAATCTTCTCGCCAACGACGCAAGCAAAGAAGGGAGCCCGTTGAGTGATCTCGACCGGAAGATTCTTGCCGAGGAGAACCCCGATAATGAACCGATTCCCGGGGAACTGCGCGCGCGTGCGAAGCAACTGATCGCGCGCTTCTTCGAGGCGGAACCTTGGGACGATCTCGAAAGAGACCCTAAAAGCTTCGTCAGTTCGCTAGAATGGGCAAGCGATTCAACCTGTTCAAATATAGTGATGCTCGCAGAGGAAACCGCCTGTGAAATTTCTGGCCCACTGCCGCGTCTGCGCGGCTGGCGGTTGATCAAGGATAGATTTCAACTGGTGGGCTGTGCGGTCTTGTTCATCGTAATCCTAGGTGCCAGTGTTGCCGCCATTCAGGCCGTGTTCGGATGGAAGTAAAACGGACACCAGAGATTCAAAGGAGCTGGTTTGATCAAGAAAGCTTGGTTCGCGGTCTTGCTCGTCGCTTTCGCCCTTCCCTTCTATTCCTCCGCCCAAACCCTCGCCGGCACCGTCACCAACGCCACCACCAACAAGCCCGCTGCCGGAGACTCAATCGAACTCATCAACATCTCGAACGGCATGGACGTCGCCGCCACCGCCAAGGCTGACTCTGCCGGCAAATTCAGCTTCTCTCTCAAAGATGGCACCCAAGGCCCGCATCTTGTCCGCGCCACTCACCAGGGGGTGACGTATTTCCAGTTCGCGCCTCCCGGCACCAGCAATGTCGATCTCAAGGTTTACGATGTTGCCACGAAAGTCGACGGCCTCTCGCTTACCGCCGACGTCTTCCGCCTCCAGGCCGATTCCGGCACGTTGCAGGGCATGCGCCTCTTCGCCGTCGACAACAATTCCTCCGTCACGCAGATGAACGACCACAACTTCGAGTTCTATCTGCCGGCCGGGGCGAAGGTCGAGCAGCTTCAGGCGCGCGCGCCCAACGGCCAGCCGATCCCGGCCGAGGCCGTGCCGCAGAAGGAACAGGGCCGCTACGCCGTCGCCTTCCCGCTGCGCCCGGGAGAGACACAATTTCAACTCGAGTTCACCATGCCGTACTCGGGCTCCATCAAAATCGATCCTAAGCCGCTTTATCCCGCCGAGCATTTCGTGGTGGTGCTGCCCAAATCGATGAAGTTCGCGCCTGCCAGCGGCGTGACCGAGTTCAAGTCGATGAACGATCCCAACAGTCCGGACAGCGTCGTGCAGGTCGCGCAGCAAACGAAGGTCGGGCAGGCGCTCGGCTTCTCGGTTAGCGGGACGGGCACGATCTCCGATCAACCTGCGCAGGCAAGCGGAGGCGGCGGGCCGATGAATGAGAATCCGCAGACGGAGAGCAATCGCCCCGGCGGAGGCCTCGGCGTGCCGATCGATGCGCCTGACCCGCTCGACAAATATCGCTGGCCAATCATCGGCGTATTCGTTGTCTTGCTTGCAGCCGGCGGATGGATCGTCACCAAACGGCAAGGGGCGGTTTCGGCGGCTTCGGGAGGTGGCGGACGGGCCACGCTCGCCTCAGGGCCACTGGTCGCACCGATTACCGGACCAGGTGCAGCTGCCCTCACGGGATCGGAGAGGGCGACTGGGCACGCGCAAGCAAACACCGTGGGACCCAACAATGCCGACTCAAAATCAAGCATGCTCCTTGAAGGTTTGAAGGAAGAGTTATTTCAATTGGAGATCGAACGGAAGCAAGGCAAGATCTCGACCGCCGACTACGAGAAAGCCAAGGCCGCACTCGATCAGACGTTGGATCGTGCGCTCAAACGGAAAAGCTGACAGTCGGGGATTTACCGAAACACGCAAGGGAGAAAGTACCTCGCTGCCCTGGCCGGGCGCGTCCATGCCTGTTCACTTCAGCACCTGCCCTCTAAATCATCATCTCTAGATCCTCCTGCAAACACTTCCCCGCCTCGCCGCATCCAACGACAGCCGCTCATTTTGTGTGCAGCAGGGAGGAATGGTATGTCGCACTACGCACTCTTAGGAAAATATCAATTCCATAACGCAACGGATGACATTCGCGGCTCTGCGGTATACGGCACCGGCGACGAGAAGTTGGGCAAGATCAAGGATGTGATTTTCGACCATCTCACGGGCGACGTTGCATACGTCGTCGTCGACACCGGCGGCTGGCTCACCACGAAAGAGTTTGTCGTTTCCGCGGAGCTTTTGCACCCGTCATCCGAGCACGAGGGCGACTTCGCCTGCGACATGACGAAGAAGCAAATCGAGACTCTCCCGCCGTATAACGAAAAGGACCTCGACTCGCACGACAAGTGGACAGACTATGAAACCGCTACCGCTCGAAGTGGGAGACGAGTCCGGTGATGCATCGCAAGGAGACAGACCGTAACATCACACCGACCACACAGCAGATGGAAGGCAACCGCTCGTCGGCCATCGCATCGGGAAACGAGTCAGAGTTAAAGATGACTGGCAGCGCGGGGAATAGAGCGCCGTTTGCGGCGGATGCTCCTACCGGGCGAGTCGTTCCGGCTGGCGTTGATACCGTCGTGATCAGCAACAGCGCGTCAGGTATTGGCGGCCGCTGGGATACATTCCAGGCTCGCCTGCGCGAGAGGCGCAAAGAGGCCGTCGCCAGCTGCCCAACCTGCCGCGTAGGCCCGGGAAGTGTTTCGGAGTCGGAGAGCGCAACAGATTTCAAAAAGGCGGTGCAGAAGGGAAAATAGCGCGGGCACCGCAAGCCGCGCAACGAACATGGAAGGGCGAAGGACAGCGCGGCGCGAGTCGCGCCTTTTTCAAAGCTGGTTTTGTTGAAGTGCGTTGGTGACATCGCGAAAAAGGACGAACTCCTATGGGCGAACCAGCAGAACAGCTTCCCGTCACCTCTTCGGTGCCCGTGAAACTTCCTGAGCCGCAAGAACTCCTCTTTCGCGAGGTGCTGGCAAGGCTGGAAGAAGAGCGACTGCCTTTCGCAGTGTCGGGTGCGGTCGCCCTTCAGCAGCACACGGGGATCTGCCGTTTCACCAAGGACCTCGACATTTTCGTAGCGCCGCCGGATGCGAATCGCGCATTGCGCATCCTGGCGAAGGAAGGATTTCATTGCGAGGTCGATGATCCGGTCTGGCTTGCCAAAGCGTGGCGCGACGGCTTCTTTGTCGACATCATTACCGGCATGAGCAATGGCGCCATCACGGTGGACGGTGACTGGATCCGGCGATCGCATGCCGCCACGGTTCTCGGCGTCAGGACGCGGGTGCTCGCGCCTGAAGAGCTGATCGCCTCCAAGCTGTTCATCACGCGCCGCGAGAGATTTGATGGTGCTGATATCGTGCACGTGATCCATTCCTTGGGCGGGGACGTTGACTGGCAGCGCATCCTCGAGATCGCGGGTGAGCACTGGGAACTTGTGCTCTGGATGCTGGTCCTGTTCCGTTACGTGTACCCAGCGCAAACTCACTATGTACCGCAGAGCGTGTGGGACGGACTGCTCGAACGATTCGAGGAGGAGGTGCGGACGCCGAACCCGCGGGCAAAGTTTCGCGGGAGCCTGATCGACGAAAAGATGTTTGCCATCGATGTCGAGGAATGGCGGCTGGAAAATGTCCTCAAGGAGACCCAAACTCGCCGGTTGAAGATCGAAGGAGTATAGGAATTAAGAGATGAGAATCGCCGCCACCGCCGATTTGCATTTCGTGCCGTCGAGCCACTCCGCAGTGCTCGACCAGTTGGGACGGGTGCGAGACGAAGCGGACGTCCTCGTCGTGGCGGGCGACCTGACGAACTACGGCCAGCCGGCCGAGATGGAGCCACTGCTGAACGCCCTGGTGCGGCTGCGCGTGCCCATCGTCGCGGTGCTCGGCAATCACGACTATGAGTGTGGCAAGGAAAAAGAACTCGCGCAGATGATGACATCGAGCGGCATCAAAGTGCTCGACGGCACGGGGCACGAGAGAGACGGCGTGGGCTTCGCGGGCACAAAAGGATTCGTCGGAGGATTTGGCCGCGGCGTTCTGACAGCATTCGGCGAGCCCGAAGTTAAAACGTTCGTGAAGGCTTCAATCGACGAGGCGCTCAAGCTCGAGCGCGGCATGTCGCAATTGCGCGCCGGAAAGCGCGTCGTGGTGCTGCATTACTCTCCGATCGCCGGGACAGTGGTTGGGGAGAATCCCGAAATTTTTCCGTTTCTCGGAACATCGCGACTGGCCGAGGTCATCGACCGGCACGGAGCCGATCTCGTTGTGCACGGGCACGCGCACCACGGGACCTGTGATGGAAAAACGGTGGGGGGAATACCGGTACACAATGTAGCGATTTCGCTGCTGCAGGCGCAGCAGCCGTCGCGGGCATTTCGGGTATTTGAGATTTAGTTGCTAGTGGCGAGTTAGTTCTTGGTTCTCAGTTCTCAGTAAGAACAACGGCGGCCCTGCACACGGCGGCACTTCTACTCACGTTTCAATTCGCCTTCCATTTCGCCGGTTAGGGTCACAAAGCGAATGGAACCCTCGGTGTCCTCAAAGATCAGCCCTGTGCCTTTGGCGTTGACGACTGCCGCGACGAGATGGCCATACGATTTGGGAATACCTCCCTTGGTCGGCGTCTGGTCGTAGCGGTTCAGTTGTCCTTCCTTCATGCCGGTGATGCTGACGAAGCGAATCACACCACCCTGATCTTCAAAAACGAGGCCGGTGCCGATGCGGTCTGCGATGGCGGCGACGAGATGGCCGTAGGACTTGGGAACGACACCTTCGCTCGGGTTGTACTGGGCATGGACGACCTGCGGCGAGTGGAGCCGGGCTCCGAAAAGGCAGCCGGCCAGGAACAAGAGAGCCGCGGATGTAATGAGAAGAAACTTCCTGGTGATGTGAATGGTCATGGCGTCTCCAGATGAGTGATTGTACAGACGCAGCAGGCGGTGCCGCAGAAATCGGAGCGAGCGCCAGCGAACTACAGATTCTTCGCTGCGATCGGAATGACAAGAGCTTTCGGGCTATCGCGAGGCTCCAGCCTAAGGGTCCACCTGAATCTTGTGCATCATGCCCAAGTCTTCATGCAACAAAATGTGGCAGTGGAACAGGAATGTGCCGGCGATAGTTGGATCGCGGAAGTCCATGCGAACCTTCACGCTGTGGTACGGGCCGGAACCCTCCCAGTAAGGGATGGTGACGGTGTCGAGCATGTCATGCACCGGCACCTTCTTGCCGTCCACTTCCAGCAACTTGAAATGGATCTGGTGCATGTGGAAGGCGTGCGTTTCGAGCGCGCGATTCTCGATGGTCCAGTCTTCGACCTCGCCAACCTTCGTTCGGATCACCGGCTTTTCGTTCGGATCGAAAACCTTCTGCTGCTGGCCGTCGACGGTGATGTAGAACTGGATAGGGCCGTTGGTGCCGCCGAATTCCTCGGAGAAAAACAGCTTGCGCTCTCTGGTGGCCTTCACGCCGTCGAGATCGGACCACTTGAGCTTGGAAACCGCTTGCAGATTGCTGACGGGCGACGTAGGCCGGGGATCGCCGGCCGGATTCGAAACCGGATTGATGACTGCCAGCAGAGCCGAAACATCAGGATTGCCGGTCGGACCCGTGTCGTAGGGGCCAACCTCGAACTGGCCAGTCTGTCCGGTGGGCGGGCCCGTGACGATGAATTCGGCGCGTCCGGCCGGTGGAATCAGAATGGTCTCGACATTCCGGGGCTTGGGTAGGGGGTATCCGTCCAGCGCGATCAGTTCAAGCTTCTCGGGCTTGTTGTTGACGAAGATTTGGAGAGGAATAAAGTCCTGCAGCGTGGCGTTCGCGACCCGCCAGAACTGCCGCTCGCCCGGTCCGATGTTGATGTAAGGAGCGGGAGCGTGCGGGAAGAGCGAGACCTGATAGTTCAGGCTCAGCTGATACGGGCCGGGAATCCACGGCACAAGATATTGTTGGCGAATGATGAAGACGCGCTCTTTGAGACCCTTTACCTCGGGGCGCACTTTATCCATGCCCTCGATAATGAGTGCGCCAGCGGCTCCGCCATTAACTTGAAACTCTGTGAAGCCGTGAACGTGCGGGTGATACCAGTAGAGGCCCGGCGGCGTGTCGGCGGGGATCGGGATATTGAAGTTGAATGGTGATGAGCCGGGCTGGATCAGCGTATCGATGACGTCATCCTGATGACAGACTGGTGGCACGGGCATGCCGTGAAAATGCATATTCGTGGAACTGACCGTCGCCGTTCCCCCATCGCCGCAGACCTGCCCGCCAGCGGCATGATGCATCTTCATCTTCGACGCTTCCTGGTCCTGGATTACGTTCGCCACATTGAGCTGCAATGTGTCGCTGGGGTTGAGGCGGAGCGTGGGCGCCTCGACGACTCCATTCGGTGATTGATACTGGTAGCAGTAGTGGGTGTAGCCCGCCTGGTCGACCGATTGGCCTAGGGACATGTCAGCCGTCAGAACGCCATTACTGGGAGTGACCGCGTAGGGGTCCTTCACCTCCGAGCCGGACGCGGGGCGGTCAGGACACTGCGCAAGAAGAGCCGGAGAAATGGCGGCCGACATGACGACGGCGGTGGCAAACTTCGCAAGCCGGATTAGATTCATAAATGTCGTGCTCGTTCCTTGTTCCTGATATCTGTTCCGATCAAAACGTCCGTGGCGGAAACCTTCCGATGGAAAGCAGCCCGCGGCTGTAGTAATCCGTCGTCGGAGAGTCTTTCGCTTCGCGCAGATTGCATTTCGCACCGTTAACGGTCAGGTTCAGTGCAGCGATGCCGGAGGGCGCGCCGAACTCGGTAACAAAAACTCCGGCGCCATTGCCGGTAATCTGCTGCAACGCCAATCCTCCCAGATAGGACCAATCCGTGACGTAATTCCTGATCTTGTGTGACGTACAGCCTTTGGTCACGGCGCCAGTATTCTTGTCGAAAAACGCCGCCGAGACCACGTCGCCCTGCGTGTTGCTTATATAGAGGATGGTCTCGTCTGGGCTCAGGAGCACATTGCTGGAACTGATGCCAGCGTGTGTTCGATAGACGATCGTCGGCGTGAGCTTGCCGGACGAGATATCCGAGACCTCGACGATGTCGGCGGTCGAGGTATCACCAAAGACGGCAAAGTGTCCATCCTGGGTAATGTCAATGCCGTTGGGATAGCTGTAGCCTCCAGCCGAACCGGTCGAGAACTGCTTATCGCCATTGGGAACGGGCGTTCCTGCGCCGATGCTGAACGATTCCATCGAACCATCGGCGTAGGTCGCGATCATCATGTTGCCGTGAAGCGCCATGCCGTCTATAGGTCCCCCGTTGAGGCCGCTCGCTGGGACGTCACTCAAAAATGCGAGCGCACAGCCCGATTGCACCTGGAAGGTAGCGATGGTGTTCGACGAACTGAAACTGACGTACGCGTATTGGCTATTTGCTGCAATGCCAACACCGTTCGCCGACCCGTCATCCGAGGGTGAACCGCTGGCCGTTCCGCCGGGAAAGCCTGATCCCGGCACAATCCAAAAAACATCGTTCGTAAACGACTCAGTCGCGAAGATGCACTGCACGCTTCCATCATTGACGGCAGCGACTCGCGATATTCCAAACAAGCCGCCACCAATGCCGAGTCCCGGTCCCTGCACTTCCATCGCGAAATTGAGGCTGCCGCCCGAGCCGATGGTGAAGAAGGAAACGCCGTTGGTTGCGGAGTCGTCATTGGTGATGAGGTAGTCCTGCGCGGCGGCGCTCTGGGTCAGAACGCAGGCAGCAACAATGACAGCGAGGATTACGGTGCGGAGCGGCGAAATGGCGCGCCAGCGTGCAGACAAGCCTACGGCATTGGTGGATAGACCGGAAGAAATTGTCATAGGAGAACCCAACAACGTCGAGGGGGACGTGAGGTCGATTGGACCACAGCCAAGGTGGGTCTTCAACAGGAAAATCGACTGCCGATGGTAATACGATGGCCGATCGTAACAGCCTCGGAAGTGGCTCCTGGAGCGGGGTTTAGAAGGGACAGGATGACTTGCGCAAGAGCCGGGCTGGCCGCTACACCGGTATCGGAACGCTATCCACGATCTCTTTCAGCACCTGTTGGGACTGCTCGGACTTTTTGAGAGTCGAGGCATAGTGCGCGTTGACCACCACGCGATGAGCGAAAACCGAAACGGCAAGGGGCTTGAAATCCTCGGGCGTGCAGTAATCGCGACCTTCGAGGAACGCCATGGCCTGCGCCGCCCGGTAGAACATCTGCGAGCCACGCGGAGAAACGCCCAGCGAAAGATATTCAGACTCACGAGTCTTGGCCACGATTGCGAGAGCATAAGTCACCAGCGAGTCGTCAACGTGAACCTCGGTGACGGCCTGCTGAATCTCGATCACATCGTTGGCATTGAGCACGGGCCGCAGCTTTTCGAGTTGCGCGGTGCCCGCCTCCGAACGCAAGATTTCGCGCTCAGCGCTCGCCTCCGGATATCCCATGTGAACGCGCATTAGAAAGCGATCGAGCTGCGACTCGGGCAGCGGGTATGTCCCGTGATGCTCGATGGGGTTCTGCGTGGCAATCACAAGAAACGGCTGTGGCAGCGGATAAGAATAGGCATCGACGGTGACCTGGCCTTCGTTCATCGCTTCGAGAAGCGCCGACTGCGTCTTGGGAGTGGTGCGGTTGATTTCGTCCGCAAGCACAACGTTGGCGAAAACCGGCCCGCGCTTGAACTCGAATTTCTGCTCAATGGCTGAGTAAACGGAAATGCCAAGCACGTCGGACGGCAGCATGTCGCTGGTGAACTGCACACGCTGGAACGAGCAATCGATGGCCCGAGCAAGCGCCTGCCCAAGGGTAGTTTTGCCGACTCCGGGAACGCCTTCGATCAACAAATGTCCGCGCGCAAAGACAGAAACAAGCGCCAGGCGAAGCACGTCGTCCTTGCCGCGAATTACGGTGCGCAGACCCGCTTCGAGTTCCGCGGCACGGCGGGCGGTATTTGTCAGGGTTTCGGGGGCCACTTTGTTGGATTCTACTATGGGCGCGGGGGGAGATGCGGTTACGGCAGTCATGGAGCAGTTGCTAGTAGCTAGTTGCGAGTTGCTAGTTCCTGAAGCCGATCTCGCGCCCGGCTGATATTTTGTGGGTACTGTCGGCGCTCAGGCTGCTTGGTTCTTGATCGAAGACATCAGCCCAGTAACGACGCGGCCTAGCTCATCAACATCGGCCGAAAGCGAATCCACGGCGTGCGCGGTTATGTATCGCAGCGTACCAGCAATCGAGAGCTGTGTTTCAATCTCGGCCAAAGAGCCCCGTGCTTGGCTTAGGAAGTGATGGAACTCGTTGGGGGAAGATCGCGCTTGTCCCTCAGCGATGTTGCTCGGAACAGAAACAGCTGCACGTCGCAACTGATTGGTAAGGCCATAACGCTCTTCACTCGGAAAATCTCTGGTCGCAACGTAGATTCTCGTCACAAACTTCATTGCCTTTTGCCACGCCACAAGATCCCGGTAAGATCGACCCATAAATGCCTCCGGAGCCGATTGTGAGCGTGCCGCCAGCCAGGTGCCGTGACTGCCAACCTGAAGGAATGTTCGGTCTTGCATTTACTAGCAACTAGCCACTAGCAACTCGCAACTCAATGCAGCAAATAATCCGCCGGCCGTCCCGTCAACCGCTCAATCCTCTTCGCCGTCGGCGGATGCGTCGAGAAGAGATTTCCGAAGCTCATCCCTCCTAAGAACGGCTGAATGATGAAAAGATGTGCTGTGGATGGCGTCGCTATTAGCGGCTGGCGCTTGGAATAGTTCTCGATCTTCGCTAGCGCGCTTGCCAAAGCGTAGGGATTGCCGGTCCAGTGCGCGCCCGTGTCGTCCGCGCCGTATTCGCGAGAGCGTGAAACGGCGAGCTGAATCAAAGTAGCTGCCAGTGGCGCGAGAAAAATCATGATCAGCGCGGCAATTCCGCCTCCGCCGCGTTCTTCCCGATCGCGTCCACCATAGCCGCCGAAGATCATTCCCCACTGCGCAATGTGTGCGAGCCACGTAATCGCGCCGGCGAGAGTCGCTGCGATGGAGCTGATAAGAATGTCGCGATTGCGCACGTGCCCGAGTTCGTGCGCGATCACGCCTTCGAGTTCCTCGTCGTTGAGGAGGCCGAGAATTCCCTGCGTGACCGCGACCGATGCGTGATTCGGATTGCGGCCGGTCGCAAATGCATTGGGTGAGTCGGTCGGGATGACGTAAATCTTCGGCATCGGAAGGCCGACTTTTTGCGACAGGCGCTCGACAATGTCGTAGACGCGCGGAAGTTGCTCGCGCGTGACAGGCTGCGCTCGATACATTGCCAGCGCGATTTTGTCGGAGAAGAAATAGGAGACGAAGTTCATGATGCCGGCAAAAACGAGTGCGATAAACATGCCGTTCTCGCCGCCGAAAGCGCGCCCGGCGAGCATCAGCAGCAGAGTCATGACCGTCAGCAAGAGAGTAGTTTTGAAAACGTTACTCATAGAAGTGGCCTCGACAACTAACGACATCATATTAGATGTGGGCAGGGTGGGATCGGCTCAAGCGGGCGCGTGGCGAGGTGCCCACGGATTCGTGAGCTGCCTCGCAAATCATTCTGGCGGAGAGGCTTGCGCACAGCCATGATCGAGGATCACGGGCTATGGGTGGCTGGTGGAATTCTCAGGCGGGCGGAAACGCTAATCTGCGCCGCCAGCGATCGAGGGCACGAGCAGTACTTCGTCGCCCGGTTGGAACGCATACTCCGCTCCGCCGAGAAAGCGAATGTCTTCCTCATTCACGTAAATATTGAGGAAGCGCCGGATCTCTCCCGCCTCGTCGCGGAGATGAGGTTTCAGCTCGGGAAACTTTCCATCGAGCGTCGCGAATAGCTCGTTCAGGTTGGCTGCCTCGCAGGTAAGCTGCGGAGTACCGGCAGTAAGCCGTCGCAGCGCGGTTGGAATTTGTACGGTGATGCTCATGTGTATGTCTCCTTCGGATATGAATTTTGCGGGGAGTTGCTAGTTGCGAGTAGTCAGTTGCTAGTAAGAACAAAACCGGCTTTCCGCCTCGGACAACTAGCAACTCGCTACTAGCAACTAGCAACTGCTTCACGCCACCGCCGGCGCCGCAGCCGCAGCAGGCACCGCGGCCTGCGGCAAGCCAGAGATCTTCGAAGCCAGATACGCCTCGAACTCGCCGAGTTTGGCGGCAATCGGTTTTTCGGCCTGGTATTTGTCGGCGAGCACATCGGTCGTTTTCAGGCCGTTGCCAGTGATGCAAAGCAGGGTCGTCTCGTCCGGCAGAATGCGGTCCTGCTGGATCAGCTTGCGCGCTGAGCCGACCGTTACACCGCCCGCTGTCTCAGTGAAGATGCCTTCAGTCTGCGCGAGCAACTGAATCGCGCCGACAACTTCGTGATCGGTCACATCCTCGGACCAGCCGCCGCTTTTCGTGATGGCCTTGATGGCGTAATGGCCGTCCGCTGGATTGCCGATGGCGAGCGAGCGCGCAATCGTCTTGGGGCGCTGTGGTTCAATCTCTGTGCTGTACTGCTTCACCGCGGTTGAGATCGGCGAGCAGCCCGAAGCCTGCGCGCCAAAGAAGCGCACCGATTTCGGCTCGACGATGCCCAGCAGAATCAGTTCGTCAAAGGCTTTCTTGATTTTCGTAATCAGCGATCCGCCCGCCATTGGCACAACGACGTTATCGGGCAAGCGCCAGCCAAGTTGCTCGGCGATTTCGTAGCCCACCGTTTTCGATCCCTCGGCGTAGTACGGTCGCAAATTGACGTTGACGAATCCCCATTTGTGTTCGTCGGCGATCTGCGAGCACAGCCGATTTACATGATCGTAGCTGCCGTTAATGCGCACAACCTCCGCGCCGAAAACATGCGTGCCCAAAATCTTCGCGGGCTCAAGGTCTGACGGAATAAAGATCCACGCCTTGAATCCATCGCGGGCTGCCTGTGCCGCCACCGAATTCGCCAGATTGCCGGTCGACGAGCACGCCACCGTCTCGAATCCGAACGCCCGCGCATTCGCCAGCGCCACCGCTACCACGCGATCCTTAAAGCTCAGAGTCGGCAGACACACCGCGTCGTTCTTGATGTAAAGATTGCGCGACCCAATGCGCTCGCCGAGACGGGGCGCGCTGACCAGCGGGGTAAAACCGACGGGGAGGGAAGGCTGATACCCCGCTGGCAGCGGCAGTAGTTCGCGATAGCGCCAGATGTTCGGGCGGCGCTGCGCGAACAACTCGCGCGACACGTGCTTCTTGATCGAGTCGTAATCGTAGGTGACTTCTAGCGGCGAGAAGCACTCGCAGATCGAGAGTGGCTGGTTGTCAAAGGTCTTGCCGCACTCGCGGCAGCGCAATTGGTAGGTTCCCGTCATGGTGCAACTTCCTTCTGTGGCGGCGGGACGAGCCGGGGAAAAATTCCCCATTTACGGCAAAACCCCTTTTCCGGGTAGGAAAAGAGGCTCGGGAGGTGCGAATAAAATATGTTCGCTTACCCGAATCTCATGGTCCCCGTTACCGGGCGAGAGTTGGCACCTGTCAATCGGGATAGATGATCCGGATCCGGTTGCCGTGGCGTCCTTGGGCTCGTCCCTCAGCCACTCTGCATGAAATTCCGGTTCGCTCAATTAGAGCAAACTTGGGATGTAATGTTACTGACCGACCAAGCGGTCTGTCAAGGCTTACGACTTCTTTTTTTCTGCCGCCTCGAGCGCGCGCACTTTCGCCATCGTGCCCTGCGAGACATCCTTGCGCTTCTTGCTCTTCAGGCGACGCTTGGGTTTTGTCGAATAGTGATTCTGTGACATCGGTCCTCATCGATACCGGCAGTTTGGGATGCCGCCCGAATTCCGCGGAAAACTGCCGCGTTGCTGAATTTTAATTGTAAATTGAACAGGGAGTTTTGTGCGGAACTCGACCCTCTGTGTAACTCCGTGTACCTCGTGGTTAAGAGGCCGAATGCCAGAGCCTACTGCTCGTACGCTCCAATGTCGATGCTCGCGCCCTGCACCCGGGGATTACCGGAAAAATCCAGCGTGCCAACTACGCTTGCTCCGAGATTGATCCCCGAACCGACCGCCGGCGAACTCGACTGCACCCGCAGATCGGGTGTGGTGCCATTCAAAAACAGCGGATCGCCATAACTCGAGTGCGCATCGTTTCCAGTTGCCGCCGCGTACGCGGAAAATCCCGCGTAGCTTTTGTGCTCCCAAACAAAGGTCGTCTTCTTGGCCGTGCCGGCCGAGTAGTAAAGGTTGTAGTCCAAACTCGCCGGGTCGGGCTCAGAATTGGTGAAGTTGTTCACGAGCAGGCCCTGTTTCCCCGAGTAAACGATGTTGTTCATGAAGATATTGTTGGTCGCGTGGTACTGGATCTGAAATTCGCCGCTGCCCGTTCGCTTGCTGTCGTTCTCATAAAGCGTGTTGTTGACGATGGTGATGTTGTCTGAGCCGCCTACGCGGTTGGCGTATCCGCCGATGGAAATGCCCGCCGAATTCCCGAAGTAAACAACGTTGCTACGTGCGATCACGTAGCTGGTCGTTTTGTTCTGATGCTCGCTCGCCATCTCAATGCCGAGGTCGACGTTGTGCACCAGATTGCGCTCGACAACGATATTTGTCCCGCCGTCGACATAAATTCCATCCGCACACCAACATCCTTTCGGATACGCGGGATTCTTCTGCGAGGTTATGTTGTAGACCGTGTTCTCGCCAATGTAGCCGTTACGCGCCTGGTCATACGCCGGATCAGGAGATGTGCCTTCGAAACCGATTCCGTCAATCCCGATATTGTTGTTGTCGTGAACGATGTTGCTCGTCACCGTGAACGTGTCCACATTGCCGTTGAAGGTCAGCGTCTCGCTGCATCCCGTCTTCATGTGGTCGAGTTCGTTTCCGCTGAACGTGATGTTGTTGAGCGAGGCTGGCGCCTGGTTGCCGTAGAAGGCGACACCGAAAGCATCGGCGGCGCAGCCCTTGGCCAAAGTTTGAATGTCGTGGATGTGGTTGTTGAAGAACTGCAGGTTGCTGCCCGCACCGGTCACGTAAATTCCGATGGGAACTTCCTTCGTGCTCTTGGTTTTGTAATTCCTGATCTCGAGACCCTGGATAACGATGTAACTCTGGCTGGCGATGTTGATGAGGCCGTATTGCCCGCCAGGCACAGAAAGGTGTGCACCGTCGATAATCGCAGCCTGTCCCGAGTAATTTTGAAAGGTGATGTAGCCTGCATCTACCGAACCGGACACGGCGATGTTTACGAGTTCGTTGTAAACGCCGCCGAGAATGTTGACAGTGTCTCCCGCCTGAACGTGGTCAGCGGCGTATTGGATATTTCTCCATGCAGTGCTCGGGGTTAGGCCGTTATTGCTGTTATTGCCGGAAGTGGAGACGTAGTAGTTCGTGGCAAGAGAAGATGCGGTGAGCAGGAGAATGCTCGCGGCAACTTCGACCAGTCTGCAAATTGCGCGGGACGTCATCGCTATCCTCCTTGAAATCGCGAGTAGTTTCGAATGCTTGCGATTTCTTACGAATAGCGACGATACTACTGGCCCGAATCCCCAGTCAACAGCCCTTCGTTCCGACCCGGGCCTGCCACTGTGCCCTCAGGGGCTTAGACGACTTATGCGGCCCCCTCGGCAGGCTCGGGGCAGGCTCTGAAGGGCCGTTCTTCCGCGGTCGATTCGAAATTCCCGACTTCTTTAGCAGACTACTTAGCCACTAAGATCTCGCAACTGGCAACTAGCAACCCCACTACCTGCTATACCGGTTCCTCTTCTTATCTTCGTGCCGCTCCACTCCGAGCTGAATCAACCGATCGATTAACTCGGGATACGATACGCCGGTTGCGCCCCACAGCTTTGGGTACATGCTGATCGCGGTGAACCCGGGCATCGTGTTGATCTCATTTACGTAGAGTTTGCGCGATTTCGGCTCCATCAAAAAGTCGACGCGCGCCAGCCCCGAGCAGTCGACCGCCTGAAATGCGGCAATAGCCAGAGCCTGCGCGCGCTTCATCTCTGCCTTCGACAGCTTCGCCGGAATCACCAACTCCGACCCCTCCGCCAGATACTTCGCGTCGTAGTCATAAAACTCCTTGCACGGCACAATCTCCCCCGCGACCGAAGCCTTCGGCTCGTCATTCCCCAACACCGCGCATTCGATCTCGCGCGCCTTGTGCTTTTTCCCGCCGACGCCCTCCTCGATCACAATCTTGCGATCGAACTTTCCTGCCTCGTCGATGGCCGGGCCGAGCTCCTTGCGATCATGCGCCTTCGAGATTCCCACCGACGATCCCAGATTCGCCGGCTTCACAAACACCGGATACTTCAACTTGCTCTCAACCAGTTTCTCGACCTTGCGCGGCCCGCTCTCCCACGCCGAACGCAGCACCGTCACGTGTTTCACGATCGGCAGGCCGGCGTTGCGGAACAACGCCTTCATCACATCCTTGTCCATGCCCGCAGCCGAGCCAAGCACGCCCGCACCGACATAAGCCATGTCAGCGAGTTCAAGCAATCCCTGGATCGTCCCATCCTCGCCAAACGTTCCATGCAGCACGGGAAAGATGACGTCGACATTAATCGCGCGATCGGCGGCGCGGCGCAAGCTGGAGGCATCGGTCTGAAAAGGCTGAAGGGAAGTATCGCGGCGCACCGGTTCTGGAGGAACCACCACCGACTCTCCCGCCGCAAGCACAGCTGCGCCAGGAGTGCAGTCCGGATCACCCGCCCGCAGATGTTTCTCAGCTTGCGTAGCGCGGGCGCCCTCGCCCGCGTCGCCTCGCAGCAAGCGCTCCGCATGTTCCGCGGTCAGCCACCGTCCGTCCTTAGTAATGCCGATCGGCACGACTTCATATTTCGTCTTATCGATTGCCTTCAGAACCGACGCCGCCGACAGCAACGACACCTCATGCTCCCCACTGCGTCCGCCAAATAGAATTCCCACGCGAAGTTTTGCCATAAACAATCAGTCTGGCCGCGCGAAGTCGAGTCGTCAATCGCAGGATTGGTACACGGAACGCACGAAGGCGCGTTCCGTGTAAGCTCCAAGCTCCAAGAAGACCAAATTCCTTTCCGCGGATGAACTCGGATTTGAAAGAAGAAATCTTGTCCGGGAATATCCACGTGAATCCGCGGCAAATGCAGTCCGGGTGGGCTTGGAGCTGAGAGCTTGGAGCTATGCCTGGTGCTAAGAATCTGTTTTGTTATCCATCCTACATTCAACTAACCGCGTCACTTGTGAGCAAATTGCCGAAGATACCCCTGTCTGTACCTTGACACCGGAACCAATCCGGTGTGAAATTATTTCGCTTCGAAGGCCGGTGCCGGCCCTCCACCCCAAGGGCACTCGACCCAAGAGCGCTCAACGCAAAAAGCATTCAGGCAGGAATACGCGTCTTCGTGTTTTCTCGCGTTGGCGTGTTTCTGTTTTCCAAACTTGGAATAAGCTTTGCACATCTGAGGAGTCGCTCATGAATTCAAGCAGGACAGCAAGATTGTTGCTTGCGATCTGGTCGGTCGCACTGGTTGTGTTTCTCTTCACGGCATTGGCAGCCGCCGGTAACAAGCCGAGTGGTGGCGGTGGTGGCGGCGGATCGCACGGTGGGGGCGGTGGTGGTGGATCGCACCCAAGCGGAGGTGGAGGCGGAGGCCGGCCCCAGGGAGGTGGCGGAGGCGGAAGTCACCCCATGGGCGGCGGCGGTGGCGGACGGCCAGGCGGTGGAGCGGGACAGAGTCGCGGGCCGGGCGGGCAAAGCCAATCGCAGAGCCGCGGACCGGGCGGCCAAGGCCAGAGTCGCGCCGGTGGTCAGGCGGGCAATCGTGGGCCGGGCGGCGGTCAGAACGGAATGAATCGCGGCGGCCAGAACCAGGCTGGCAACCGTGGCGGTCAGAATCAAGCTGGCAACCGCGGAGGCGCTGGTAACAACAATCGCGGTGGCCAGAATCAAGCCGGCAATCGCGGCGGCGCAGGCAACAACCGCGGCGGTCAGGGTCAGGCCGGCAATCGCGGTGGGGCCGCTGGCAATCGTGGCGGTGCGGCCGGTAACCGCGGCGGCGCGGGTGGCCATCAGGCTGCCGGTAATCGCGCGCCCAAGGGTGGACAGAACCGCGTCTCTCGTTCGGGCAACCACGTTCAGACGCGTGCCAACGGTTCGGTGCGTTCGGTTCGTGGACATGTCAACGGCCACAACGTCAGCGTGAATCGTGGCGTGCACGGCGGACGCCGCGTCGTCTCCGAACATAACGGACGCCGCACGGTCGCCTACGGGCGTCACGGCGGATACTCGCAACGTGCGTTCTATCGCCACGGCGGGCACGAGTACTATCAGCGAACCTACTGGCGCGGCGGACATGCCTATGCCTACGGATATCGCGGCTACTACTACGGCGGCTACAACTACTACGGATACGCTCCCGCCTACTACTGGGGAGCGCCCTACTACGGATGGGCGTATAACCCATGGCCCGCGCCCGTTTATTACGGCTGGGGCTGGGGTGGAGCTCCGTGGTATGGCTACTACGGCGCGTACTGGAATCCGTACCCGGTCTATCCGAGCGCGGCTTTCTGGCTGACCGACTTTTTCCTCGGAGCAGCGTTGCAGGCAGCCTACGCTGACCAGGCCGCCGCAGCCGAAGAGAACGGTGAGTTGTTGCCTCCCACTTACAACCAGGCGCAATCTGACGTGATCGCGTCTCTCTCAACCTCGGATCCTCTGGTCGCAGCGAATCTCGCTTCGATCTATAAGCCCGGCACCTTGTTGCTCGCCGGCGGCGCCCCTTCCAGCAGCGGCAATCCTGCGCTGACCAAGGAGACGAAGGACGCAATCTCCGAGGAAATCAAGAACCAGATCGCAGCCGAGAAAACCTCGGCTGCAAACAAGGACAAGGAGTCCAAAGACGAAGGTCCACCGGCGGCGCTCGATCCGAACATTCGCTACTTCGTAGTCGCGAATGATGAGAACCTGACCGACGCCGACGGCAACGAATGCACGCTCACCGGCGGCGACGTGGTCTTCCGCTCCGACGATACGCCTGACGACGACCACATGGTCGACACGCAGGTGAAGGCCAGCCGCAAGGACGAGTGCGCGGTCGGCGCCACGGTTGCCATATCCACCGACGATCTGATGGATATGTACAACAACATGCGTCAGAACATGAGTGATGGCATGAAAGAGCTGGCGGCCAAGAACGGCAAGAACGGCCTGCCCAAGGCTCCCGATACTACCACCTCGTCTGGCGAGATTCCGGCGCCCACGCCCGATTCAAATGTGCAAGACGATTTGAAGCAGGCGCAATCGGATGCGGACGCAGCCGAAGCTGACGCCAAGCAACCGAACTAACTGTCAGCCCAGGTTCGCGCCACGCTTCCGGCACGAACCTGGGACACTCTTCCAGTTTTTGACTCTTGCGGATTGAGCACCTAGCGTGGCAGTTTTTGGGTGGCGCAGCGCTTCAGCGCTGCGAGAAAAGTCTCAACCTGGCTGCCGGCTTCAGCCGCTGAGCGCACACACGCACTACCATCACAGGAGGAATTTGCAATGCGGCACAAGATTCAGACTCCCCTTCTGATCCTTGCCTTGATTCTCGTCGGCCTCGCGCCCGCACTGCTCGCGCAGGTTTCGCTCGGCGACCAACTGCTGGCGCAATATAACCTCGTCAAGATGGGCGAGGATTCGAACGGCGCCGCCGTCATCGAGGCCGGAACAATTCTAGACATCAAGAAGGGCGGCATCCTCAGCGCGCCGTATGGCGACCAGACCAGCGGCATGGCCACGAAATATCAGGACGGCCAGGTGCACTCGCCCAACGCGATCGGCATGAAAGCGCGTGGCAGCCTGCTCGGCCACTTCGGCAAACAGCAAACCACGTCTTTCTTCCAGACCGGTAGCAAGGTCTATCCATCGAAGATTCAGGTCAACATGGATAAAGACCAGGTCGTCATGAGCATCGTCTCCTGCGACTCCTGCAACAACATCAGCCCGACGACTTTCTATCACGCCGACGTCATCTTCCAGTTCAACAAAGGCCAATTGGCGAAGATGAGTGCGCCACAAGTTGAAGATGCAATCAGCGGTCTCCTCGCCATCGACGAAGGCGGCGACCAGAACGGCAACAACGGTGGCAACGATCAAGGCGGAGGCAACGATCAAGGTGGCGGCGGTGGCCAGGGTGGAGGCGGTGGTAACGGGGGTGGTCAAGGTGGCGGCGGAGGGCAAGCGCAGAATCAGCCTCCACCAGAACCCGCACAGATCGAAAAAGGCATGACGCCCGATCAGGTGAAAGCCGCAATCGGCGTGCCCGATAAGATCATCAACCTGGGCGCCAAACAGATCTACGTCTACAAAGACATCAAAGTCACCTTCATGGGAGGCAAAGTCTCCGACGTGCAGTAGGGATAATGCGTCGTTTGCCTCGACCTATGGTATTTGTCATCCCGAGCAACGCGAGGGATCTGCAGTTCGCCGGAAGATGCAAGAATGCAGGTCCCTCGCAGTGTCTAGCGGCGCGTTCCTGATGTAGGGAGAAAAATGAAGATGATTCAGCGGCTAGGTCTGATTACGTTTATTGTCGTCGTTGCGTGTTCCGCAGCCTTCGGCCAAAGTAAGACCGCTGACTCCCACGACGGCACCTGCCAGATCACCGTCCCGGCGTCTTGGACCGTAAACGGCAATTTCGGCAACGCTACGTCCGCCGACAAGAAAGTCTCCGCCACCACCAGTTCCCCGAAAATGATCTCCAGCTTCGACGAACTAAAGCAGAACGCGCAAAAAGTCTACGCAAACGACAAAGTCACAAAAAGCTCCGCCACCGAGTTCGAAATGGAAGGCCAATCGCTGAATGGCAAACCGAATGTCTATCGAGGCATCCCGGTCTCCGGCGGAAAGTTCTGTATCGTCGAAATCGTATATGAAAGCGGCACCGCCGCCGACGCCCGCAAGATTGCCGAGACAATGAAAGCGGCGAAGTAGACTGCGCGCGCAATGCCTGCGCCGCCAGGCACGAACACAATCCCAGGAGCAACACTCTTTCCATTCTGGGAATGACGGGATTATTGCCCCCTACCGGCAAGGCATAGGTCCGCCATGCCTGCTGTCTGATGGCTGTGTCTTTGCGTAGCGCAGCGCTTTCAGCGCTGCGATGACCGCCGTGGTCCTGACTACGGCTTCAGCCGCTGAGGTTCTAACTCCTAGAATTGAGCCACTACCAAGGGGCACTCCAGCCGGAGTGGTCCGAGCCTATCGCGAAGCCAAAGACGGCCCGTTGCAAGATGAGGACTAAGGAGTTGTCGCATCCCCGGCAGGAGGAGCTGATAGCTGACGGCTGATAGCTAACAGCTGGTTTTGGAGGCGCGGGTCGGAATCGAACCGACGAATAGAGGTTTTGCAGACCTCCGCCTTACCACTTGGCTACCGCGCCGAACCTGGCATTGCCATCACGCTAAAACGAAAAGCCCTCGCGGGGCGCGGGGCTCGTACATATTCTGGAGCGGGAGACGGGATTTGAACCCGCGACTTCGACCTTGGCAAGGTCACGTTATCCTGCCCCTTCAATAACTTAATCGAAAATCGACCTCCCCGCAACTCCCCCAGAATACGCGAGAGACGTATCCCCAAACGGGTACAGGGCGGGTACACAGCTATGCCCTATGACGAGTGCTACAGCAAGCCGTTCAACGTGACGATCCGTGGAATGCGCAGGTGCTTGATTTGCGAGCGGGAGTTCAGCCGGGAGGATTCTCAATACCATGCGGGGGTGAGATGTGAGCCACGACCGAAGGCAACGGTTGGCCTGCTTCATCTCCGTACCTGTGAAACTCGCCTCCCATCAACTTGATGGCAGTGCTGTTAGTTGTACCGAAGTCAATTCCGAAAAAGCCGGTCATTGTCTGCCACTCCGGCCGTTGGGTATTTTGATTCCGAGTTCTGTTAGAACATCAACCAACTGATGAAACTGTAAGAGAAGAACACGCCCTAATTCCGCCGATACAGGAGTTTCCCTGCTAGGAAGATCGACCAAATGTCGTGCCAACGTCAGGGCAACTTGATTCTTGAATTCTGCCAATCTCCCATGAGCATTGGCCGTGATCTGCTGAATGAGTTTTTCATGCTCCGCCTTCTTCTCGGCTAGGGCGGTCGCAAGTGCTTGTTCTAGCTGTGCAGCCTGCTGCGTTGTGCTAGATAGCCTGCTTTCGAGAGCAGTGCAGGAAGACCAAAGGTCAGAGATTTTCTTGTTCAGCTCCGATTCTCGATTCTTCAACGCATCGATCTGCTGCTCCAGTTCGTTCTGCCTTTCAGCCAGCGACACCCGAAACTGAGACAACGCCGCCATTTCTACGGTTAGGAAGCGAGCACGTTCGTCTAGGTATTGATCGACTCTTGACTGCGCAGTTTCCGAGCCGATACTTGGCTTCGAAGACTGGGGTTGTGAGTAGTCAGTTGCGACTGAAGCACGAGGAGGCGCGAGAGTGGAAGCTGGGGTGAAAAATTGAGCTACCAGTTCGGGTTGTTCGTTCTTCAACCAACCTTCAAACTTCTCCCGCAGTCCCTGAGGCCATCGTTCTGCCTCTGCCCCAACCTTGGAGAGCAAGTCTCTACCGTCAGAACTCTGTCCGAGTTTCTGAATCGCGACGAAATTGACCATCGCCAAACACAGAAGGTATCGAGGCATGTGTTCAATTCCACTACTTGCCTCAAAGGCCACATTTGCTAAGGCACCCAAGACACGCGAGGCGAGCCGCGAGCGGACAGATGCCTTTGCCAGATTGTCGAACGCGATCACCCTCCCATCCGCGAAGAGACTTGTGACTATTAGGCGCTTCAATTCTTTGTTGGGCGTGCGCTCTGGGATCAACCCATCCAACAGTTCTAGGGCAGTTGTGCCATCGGCCTCGCCTAGTGCAGCAGCAAGTAATGCGATCCGGCGCTGTGAGCGTTCGGTCTGGGGAGCAGGAATCCACCGCCGCACTTCTACCCGCCGCTCAGCCGGCATTGTGGGCCAAGCCATTGCGATTCCATCAGCGACTGCTTCGGATTGGAGCTCCTCAGCAATGACCAGCATCTCTTTAAAATCTTGCTCAGGAGCAGTCAGTATTGCCGCGATCAGGTCTGCGCCCTTCTTTCTTGCACTTGCATCCATCCGCCCCTTCTTTTTTCGGACGGAATCTGCCAGTGCTTTGAAATCGTCCATGTATTGCATGTCCAAGGTTCCCTTCTGCTTAGCAATCCAATCAAGTTCACTGCTGTCCAGCTGCGATTGTGGCAGGCATTCGATCTTACAAACAATCAACTTCGGGTGACGCCAGAATCGCCCGTCCCCGGATTTTTCGGACACCGGCCAATATGCCGCGTCAGATTTATGCTTCTGACAGGACAACCACAATATCGACATTTGGTCATCTCATGGGGCTCGCCCCGGAGATGCCTGAATCCTTTCTGGTCGCACAGGCGAGTGCGTTTTTTTCTGCCTGAGGTCCGCGGGGATGGTCTCCGTCTATTAGGGCTCGGCTGCCGCAGAGGGGCTCTAGGGTTCGTACATCCGGACTGCAAGTGCGCCGTAAGCTCAATGTAAAGCTCGAATCGCATGCGGCATAACGGACATTTTGGGGCGTAGTTAAACTTGCGTGCCGGCCGCACACTGACTGAAGCCGAAGGGCCCAAGCTCCGAGCGGACGATTTCTCAGATTCTGACTCGTATGTTTCTTCCGTTCTTGGGGCGTGCGCCGGCTCCGAAGCCAGCTGCGTCGAAGGAGTGACGATTCGCGCTTCTATTTCAGCTTCCAGTATCCGATCAGCATCTAGAGGAGATATGTCGGAAAAACCCAATCCGTCTTGGGAGCCAAGCGCATGCGGCTCCGCACCGCACATCCACGCGAGTCCATGCATTTCAGCTTCAAGCCGGGCAAACTCCTTCGGCAAAGGCGGGATGTCCATCGAGGGCACCTTCCCCAACCGTCCTGAGCGATAGTACGCAAGCTGCAAGTAGGCGCGAGCGATGAGGGTCACGAGCGGATCGGCGCTACTGTTCAGCAGATTTGCGAATATTCCTAAAGCACGGTTGAAGCTCCGCGCGTCACCTGTGAGATGCCCTCTCTTATAGAGAAGGGCCGCTTCGGAGAGGTCTCGTCCCCCCACCCGCAAAGCAAGTTGCGACACATAATCTGTCAGCACCTGCTCCGAAGAAATCTCGTCACGCCACTCATGAATAATTTTGGGCAATTCCTCACCGACATCGAACCAATGCGGTGCCTCAACAACGGGGGACTGCGGGGGTAGGAGTACATTCCCAGCGTCCAATTTGTCGTGTGCCGGTTCAATTAGGGACGGCATGGTGCTGATCCAGCCGTCGAACGATGACGGAAGATCAAACTCAACAATTGCTCCGGCCGCTCGTGGGGCAGATTCAATCTGTGAATCTATTCCGAAACTGTCAAACCACTCCAGAGGGGACAAGCCCTGCCACTGGAACTTGGCGCTAACGAATAGCGATTTTCTTGCAACAGTGTTCTCGTGCCGCCGAACCTCAATTCTTAGTTGTGTGCCATCTTGCACGGGCCTCGGCAACAAGAAATCTCCCTGTTCCGATTTTGGCAAGAGGTGATTGTTGCAGAACACTTTTACCGGACCACTGGATTCGACAACGACATTCGGCAGGGCAAAGTCGAAAAAGGTATTTCCTGAGAGTCGTATCCCACCCTGCCACCTGATCCGTTCTGCTGCCGGAAACGACAGTACTGGATACACGTCCCTAACTATGTCGTCGTTAGTCGCCCTTTCCACGCGGTAAATACGACAGCCATACGGTATGCCATCCGAGATGTCCAGATGCTTGAATCCCTGACATGAGGATTGTCCCCACTTCTCGACCAGGCCCCAAGCGGGTTGGTCAACCACCATAAAAAAAGAGGTGCCCGCCGGGAGCTGATGCACTTCCACATAACCGGGTAATCCTTCGAGGGCACCGTTGACGAACACCCTAACGGTTGAGGCAGGGAGCGTGAACCGCCAGCCATAGGTAAACTCACGCATTCCCAAGCTCGAAAAGACATCGAAGTCGGCCGCGTCAACTGGATTGCCGCCATCTTCCTCTTCGAGGATTGTCGACCATCCCCCACCATATTCTTGACAGCTGTATCTCGCAGAATGCAGTGCGATCACTAGGCCGTCCTCTGGAAACTCATGTGCTGTGCGACATCTCAGCCGCAGTGCTACCCGTCCGGCTACCTGATCGATTTCTTCCAAGCAGAGTCGCAACGACGCATGTACCGAAACTTTCTTCGGGCCTTTTTCCGTCTCATTTTTGACGCTGCCATCCCACTCATTGAGTTCGTCCAAAACCGCGCCTAGAAGTCCTTCGTATTCCTCTTTATGGGTGACTGGGTCGCGGAGAATTCGGAGTGTTCTGGGACGCAACCGACCTGCTCCGAACTCTTGGAGAATACTTCCGAGGTAAGACTCAGCAGGAGGAGCTCCGGCATCCAGCCCTGCATCTCCAAATATCAGAGGTAGATCCCGCCGCTCTTGTTCCGTCAATATAGTTTGAGAAATCGGAACTCCTACATTGACGAACCTTCCAGTGGGAGGATACTCAAAAATGCCAAGCTCGCCGTGCTTGTCGCTTTGGCTCCAAGTCTCCAAGTCCGCCCACAGATCTCGCATACCTGCGAAATGGGGATAGGGTCCGGCGCTTTGCTCCTCGCCGAGTAGCTTTCTCAGCCGGGGATAGTAGGCTTGTATCGAGAATTCCCCTTCATCGCCGAGGCCCGCTGCAAGAACAAACAGACTGAGAAATCCGATGTAGGGAGGGAACGGGAGTTTAGAAGGGACCTTTCTTCTTCGCCAGTTCGCAAAAGCCTCGCTAGCTCTCAAGCAAAGGGGTACACCACTACACCATGGCGGCCCTCCCTTAATGCTGCGGACGAAGTCCGCAAATGAGATGCCTTTGTCGCGCCCGATTTCCGCTATCAATTCCTTCGTTACGTGAAGGTAGACACGCCGACCCGCTGCTTCGGGATTGAAGAACTTGGACGCAATTTCGTCGTTCCAGCGCAGATAATCCATCATCGGCGGAGAACCACTTCAAATGGGGGGAAGTACAGAGCATTCTAAACGGTTTCCAGCGTCAATAACTAAATTAAGCGAACCTGCTTAGTCGGCGAGCTCCCGATCTGCGAAATGTGGGCATCCCATGCAGGCCCGACGAACAGAATGGTAGATGCATGGTGCGAGTCTGGAGGATTGAAGTATAAGGACCAGTTGCCACACTGCCACTTGCTTAAACGTTTGTTGGTATTATGACCGCATGCCGCTGTTGAGCATTTGGAGCACTAATCGTGATGCCGTACTCAAGATGACAATCGAGCAAGTAGTTAACAATGCTGGCGATGGCCATCTGCGAGACGGGAACGAATCTTCGCAGGAGTTTCGAGGCTATCTCCGCATTTGTCCAAGCGAATCCCTTTTCGGTTATGCCCGCCATTGTCTGGAAGACTCGTTCGACAAGAGTGGAATCGTACTTCAAGACATTGTGAATGAATTGGGTCGCAGGTTGGATTTCGATGTTGAGAATGGGATCTATCAAGGTAAGAAAACGGCAATTGGCTTCGATGGGATCTGGCGATCCGAAGCCGATCCTGACATCTTGGTTGAGGTTAAGACAACGGACTACGTGGCTATCTCGTTGGACAAGATTGCTCTATACAAACAGAGGCTTTGCGCCGATCAAAGGATCAAGAGTAACGCCTCAATGCTCGTGGTTGTGGGGCGAGAAGACACGGGCGCTCTGGAGGCCCAAGTACGAGGATCTCGCTACGCTTGGGACATGCGACTCATTAGCGTCGAGCGGCTAATCAAGCTGGTTCAGATCAAAGAGAAATCAGACGATCCGGCCACGCTGACTCAGATTCGACAACTGCTTCAACCGTTCGAGTACACGAAGATCGACAAGATCATAGATGTGATATTCACGACAGCAGCAGATGTCGAGGAACAGATTGTTGAACCCTCTTCTGTTCCAGATGCTGAGAAGAGCCGTGACTTCTACAAGCAGGAACGTACTGATCCTGACTTACTCAACGTCAAACGCGTGGAAGCCGTGGAAGCGTTTGCCCGATCTAAGAGCACAGAACTCGTTCGCTACAGCCGCACTCTATTCTGGAGCTCCGATAAGAGTGTGCGGGTCTGCTGCGCCGTTTCAAAGCGCTACGAAGGGGATTACCAACCGTACTGGTATGCGTTTCATCCAAATTGGGATCGCTTTCTCGCTGAAGGCAAGGATGCCTATTTTCTCCTGTCCTGCATGGACCGGAACGAAGCCTACGCGGTGCCGTATCCACTTCTGGCTGAAAACAAGAAGAACCTGAACATGACCGAGCGAGGCGATAGATCTTACTGGCACGTGGCGGTCACGACGCTGGAAGACAATTCACTGGCGGTCAACCTTTCGCGCGTCAGCAGAAAGCTGCCCCTAAAGCAATTCGCATTCAGTTGGAACAAGATCCAGCCATCTCATAAGCCTCGAATGTAGGAGCAACTGATCTCCGCCGACTCCGTATTGCATCTCAGACCATAGTCGATCCGGGAGGAAGATGGTGGGAGTGTTGCCTCGATTAGTAGACGCGTGTGGGTGGGACCAAAAAATTCGAGCGGTGCACTGACGGTCCTCTAGGCCGCCACTTTCCGGCTCGGAACCTCATTGAGGAATGCAGGCTCGTCGTGGCTCTTGGTTGCACTCTTTCGCATTTGATTCGTTTCGGGAGTCTTGGGCTGGATGGCTCTAAGAACCATAGAGCCGGCACGAACCTCAGCCGTAGGTTCCACCAGACCCAGCTTCTTGAGTTCTGTCCCACGTCCGGAGATGGTGTTGAGTTGAACGCCCATAATCGTGGCAACTTCCTTCATGCTCAGACCTTGCGGCCCGGCATTGGAGATCAGCGCGTAGACTTCGTGGCGTTGTTCGGGGCGATGTTTGAGATTGTGCCAATTTGCTGCGCGGGACTCCTCATTGCCGCCGTGCTTGCGGGCGCAGGGATCGAGGAGTTTCTCTATCGCGGTAGGCTGGTAGGGTTCGGATCTCGCAGGAGCCTCACCGCATGGCTGGTTGAGGAAAGCTGCGATGTCATCCGGGTCTTCAAGAACCTCGGGCCCTGCCACGGGCAGGGAGTCCAAAGTGTTTGAGTGCAACTTACGTTCTATGTCTGGATTATTCATTAGTAGTCCATCTTAAAAGCACTGGAATCCGTGGGAGTTCATCGGGAATTGACGCGAATCCTTGTGTCACTTTCATCGCTTCTGTGCCTCCAGTTCTGCCTTGTATCCTTCCGCAAGTTTCTCGTAACGGCGGACAAATTCTATGTGTTGCTCATGGGTCGCATAGTGAAACAGCCGTTCCGCCTCTTCAATGGCATACGCTGTGTCGATAACATCAAAAAAGTCACTCATCTTACTGTCCTCCAAAATCCCAAAAATGCGGCGAAGTCAATGCCTCGATACGACGGGGTGTTCCTTCCATGTACTGATTCCGGTCCTCCAAGTCCTCTTTGCTCATGTTCCCGGCGATAACCAACTGGCAGAAATCACGGGCTTTATAGAGCGCCTCAATGATCTTGTAGGACTCCTCCATGCGAAACGGCGATTTCCTTATCTTTTCGAATTCGTCGAGGTACACACTGAACTTCACGCCGCGAGTGCGCATACGGTCAATCTTTAGGTCGGTGATGATCGGGTGTGGACCATCTTTGTATTTCCAAGCCTCAATGTCATCCATCAAGCGAGATGCTGAGACGAAGACGCAAGGGTTGTATCGGTTCACTAACCCGGAGTACCCAGCACTGAAATCCAGATCACACTGCCGCCGAAGAGCGGCCCGGAATAGCGCGTACATGAACGTGGACTTTGACCACCCAGACGGACCGAAGAAGGCGTATCCCGCCTCGGGGTTTGCACGCATGATGTCAATGATTCTTTGCTGTTTATCCAGTGGCATGTGGGACTTCTGGGATGGAGCCAGTGTGTTAAGAACCATTCGGTCGGACTGGGGTACCGTTGCCCAGTAGTAAGGGGCTCGAAATTCGTAAGGATCGCCCTGCTCCCTCGTTCGAACTTCAAAGCAATCCTTCATATCTTCACCTGCTCGAACTTGGACTCAACCTTCACGACATCTTTCTCTTTGCCAGATTTTTCCCGACGCTTCTTTTGTTTGGCCTCGGCAACTTCCATCGAGGTCAGGATGTTCTCGAACTTGTCTCTCAACAGGTAGGAGACTGGGTCTTCCTTTCGCCGGATGACAGCCTTCAGACCGGTGACGAAGAACTCGTTCTCTGTGGCATACCGCAGGGCGGCCCGCACGAATTCGACCGATTCAGGGCGGGACTCAATCTGAGAAGCCCAGCGGCCCGTGCAGTTGCGGCAGTAGTCAGGAGAATCGATCCAAAGCCAGAAGTCCTGAGCGAGTTTTAGAGATTCGGAGTCAGCAACAATGCCTTCCTGTTCCTGAGAGGAAGAAGGAACGTTCCCCGATGGCGGTGTTGCCGCCGCAGGCGGAACATCACCTTCGGGTTTGGGTTCTTGTTTTCCTTCACGTTTAGGTTCGGTTGTCCCAAGGTCAAGTCCAGAAACCACATCATTTCTGAGATTTTTGAGCTTGAGGTTGTGGCACGTCGCTGTCTTCTCGCTGCATCCGCACTGACAAGACGATGCATTCCAACTGTGCCCGCACTGCGTGCATACAGCGAGATGGCAGTAATTTGACAGGAACCTGACAGTGGTCCGGTAGTCGGCACCGATGATCTTGCACAGCTTCCAAGGGTCGCGGGGAAAGCTCCCATAAATCCACTGCTGGATGAGAATCTCCAGATAGATACCGCGCTGGACCATCGTCATTGAGCGTACATCGGCGCTGCTTTCCCAGTCAGCCCAAAGAAGGGGTAGATAAGGCGGAATGCGATCAAGATTTCTTTGCTTAGCCATTCATCAGCCCTTCTTAGGACGCCCTTTGCGGCGTTCGATTTTGAAGTCTTTAGCCACGCGCACAATAAAGCTACGGGACATGTGAAAGCGGGCTGCAACTTCATCGTAGAGAGCCTCTGGGTGCTCTCGTAGATAGTTGGCGACGTTGTAGCGGTATTGACGCTCCGCGTCGGCAATTTCTGCGGTAGCCCCGGCGAGAGCTTTGTCCCTTGCGGCCCGCACCGTTTCTTGCAATGTGTTCATTCGACTTTCCTCCTCTTAAATTGAGAGCTTTGTGGGTTGCCCTACATCCTTACTCAAGGGATGCCCCCTCCTTGCGGTGCCGGGAACCCGCAAATCTCGCCGTTAACTGATACCTGCAAGCATTTGCAAAATGCTGGCTGCAATCTCCCCAACTTGTAACTCCGAAAGCTCCGGTTCCATCGCTCTCACATATCTGAGAGTGCATTGGACACGGCGGAGGGCTTCGAGTTTGATCGCTTGCTGTCGCTCTCTCTTGGTTTGTTTCTTAGGCATGTATAGGTTCCTGCTTACGTGCCGGGATCAAAACGGCATTTGTGAGTTTGTCGGATTCAACATCAATGAAGCCGCAGTGGACCGTCATTGCGTATTTTGGAATAGTGTTGCGGCTTTCAGCGGCCAGTACAGCCATGATCTCGGTGTGCGAGTAGTGTGATGTGCTCATGTTGTTTCCCCGCCTGTTGCCGGGCCAGGCTCCCGAGAAATGTTTCTATAGAAGGGTTGAAAAGCCATGTCTTCCAACTAGCCTGCGAAAAAACTTTTTGCTCCTATGGCGGGAAGCGTTTGGAGAGTTTTTCGGTCGACGACAGGAAAGGGAAAGGGCGGTCCGGTAGACCGCCCCCAACATGAAGTCCCGGTGGTATGCGGCTCACTCAGGACTGTCTATAGAAGGATTTGGAAGCAAAACTTTCGTCATCTAGTTCGCACAACAGGGCCGTTCTTATCATGCCAAGATGGCGAAGTCCAAGGCGTGGCAATATGTATCCGACCAGTTCAAGCAGGCACGCGAACGCTTCGCACAACCTGAGTTTGGTCCTCCGCTTGCCCCAGAGTATCTATTCCGCAGGATTCTGCGAGACTATGTGAAGGCTCGCGTCCGGTATTGGCGCAAGAGGGGATTCCCCGACTACGTTTTGAACTACCCGCAGAAAGCAAAAAAACTCCGCTCATTGATGAAATATGACCACTCCCGTCTAATTGTTAACGGGGTAGTCAAGCAGAAAGGGATGCACGCGCTCGATGTGGCGTGGTCGCACTTTCCGCACCAGTGGAGCGTGCGCTGTGGGAACCGACACACGCCTCTTGAGGTCTTCGATGACGACAAACTGCTCGAAAAAGCGATCTACAAGCGTCTAACATTTGGTGGTTTTTCGATCACAGGCAAGAGCAAATTCCGCTTGACGGCGGCGGAATTACGCAAGGGACTGCGGACCTACAGCGGGACGCAGGGCGTCAGCAACTTTCGTCCCACAGCAGCAGCAGCGATTTACCACAGGTACATGCCGGACAACGGGGGCGTCACGTGGGACATGTCCTGCGGCTGGGGCGGGCGTTTGTTGGGAGCCATGGCTTGCCACAAAGTCCACAAGTACATCGGCTGCGATCCCTCTACCGAGACGTGGAAGGGTCTGGTCAGAATGAAACTTGACCTGTTGCCGTCAGCGATGTTGATGGGTCGGGAGTTGGATGTCGAGATCTACAAACTAGGCAGCGAGACCAAAGAAATGCGTGACAAGCTGCCGGAAGGTGGGGTGGACCTGTGTTTTACGAGCCCGCCATATTTTTCGAGAGAACGTTATTCGGATGAGGAAACTCAAAGCTGGGTAAAATACAAGACACCCGACGCTTGGCTTACGGGGTTTCTGGGGCAGACCCTCGACAATTGCGCCTTTTGCCTCAAGCCTGACGGCTGTGTAGCGATCAACATCGCGGATGTCGCTGAATATCCTGACCTGTCCGAGAGACTCGTCGAGTACGCCGAGCGCAAACGCTGGAAACTCGTAGAGACTCTGCGCTACTCACTCAGCAGCATGATGGGAACGAAGCACAAGCACAATGGAAAGCCAAAAGACGAGCCGATCTATGTCTTCAATAGGGCGACGCATTCACCGTTCCGCTCTTTCTCCGAACAGTCTCGAACGATGAAGCAGAAGAAAAGAAAAGGGAAAGGCTAAAACGTCTCCGGAGTGCACTCCTGCTTTCGTTATATAAAGACTTCCTATAGCTCATCGGAAAAAGAGCTTTCCGTCAGCCTCTGCGTAGGCGTGCCGAGTAGGACCGAGGAATTTCGAACGCTATCGGCCAATCGGGTGTCTAACCTGCACACAATCAACCACTTGCGGTTACCAGAATTGCTGTTTGGGCCGATATAATCGGCCCGCATGAACACTAGCCAAATCGTCGCCGAAGTTAAACAGGAGATCAGTCGTTTAGAGAGTGTAGTTGCTCTCCTCGAACCTCAACCGTCCGAACCTGTGTCGGAGTCCACCAAGCCAGCCAAGAAAGCTCACGTCTGGTCGCAGGCTCAGCGCAATGCTTTGTCCAAGAGGCTCCGAGCAAGCTGGGCGAAACGCCGCCAGAAGAAGTCTAAGTAAGCCCGTCCCCATTCCTCCCCCTCAACTGGCACTTCACATCAAGGGAGGATTCATGGCTCTGCGCACGCGATTTCTTCGGGACAATCAGTCACGCATCATCGGTAGCGTCGTTGAGGGTTACAGCGACGGTTCTCAGCAGATCAGGAACAAGCACGGGCAGATCGTGGGTCACACCGTGCCCAACGTCGGCACTAAGGATCAAAACAACCGGATCATCGCTCGAACGCCGGAGGTGGGATTCCTGATCGACGTGGAGGAAAAATGAGTCGACTCACCTACTGCGAGTACCGGGGACTCGAAGGCAAGACCGTTGTCTCAGTCCGGTGGTCGAATCAGGCTGACTTTAAGGCACTGACCATCAAGTTTGCCGACAATACGATCTTCACCCTGCGGCTGAATCTCACGGTTGATGAAGAGGGTGAGGTCGCGGTCTTCGTGGGCGGCAACGTTGAGAACCCGCGCACCCTCGTTCCGATCCCGATCCGGGCACAGGTAAACCCCCTTGAACCCTGATCGTGACGAGATGGTCGAGAAAGGTGGGTTGGTCGAAGATCGATTCGGTGATTTGTTCAGAGTCATCGACGTGACCGATGAAGAAGTGTTCATGCAGAAGATCAAACCTAAACCGTCGAAGGATACGGTACTGACGAGGACTGTGCGCTGGGAAAACTTCAAGAAAGACGGCTACGAGCTGGTGTTCCCATGATTACTTTGGTTATCTATCGAACATCAGCGGCGCGGAGTAAGATAATTACGCACGCCACCTGCACAAGTTTCCAAGACAACATGTCGAGGAACTCATGCAGGAGTTCGAGTACTTTGTTTCGGCGGATGTTGTCGCCGAATTCCTCTCCATCACTCGCCGCCGCGTGCTTGAACTCGCTCGTGAGGGCGAAATTCCCACACATCCTATCGGAGACGGTGCCAAGCGAACTTGGCGCTTTCGACTCTCCGAAGTTGCCAACTGGCTCTCGAAGAGGAGGGCATAGTGGCTAAGGGGTGGCTCAAACGCCCAAAGGGTCGCAACTGCACGCTCTTCGTGTACCTCAATGCCGTTAAGAAGCCGAGGTCGAAAACCCTCGGTCCGGCGTCCATGACCGACGAGGACGCTTGGAAGAAGGTGGGCGCTGAGGGCTACGACTTGCTGATTGCGGAGCCCGATCCAGATCACTGCACATTCGGGAATATGGCGCAGGCGTATCTCGCTCACGGGCGCACCAAGGCGGGCCGCCCGAAGAGTCATTCGACCTTGAACACGGAAAAGCGGAACATCCGTATACACCTGTCGCATTGGTCTCGCCGAATCGCCAAGGACATCAAGCCTGCTGAGGTTCAGGACTGGATCAACGAGCAGTCTGACGGGTTGCAAGCGAAGCTCCGCAACTTGATGAGCGCCATCTATCGCTTTGGACAGGTGCGCGAGATGATCCCGCGCACACCGGACGCGAATCCGATCCCGTGGGTGTCCGCCTCAGAACTCTCCCACTACGAGGCGGTGGATGTCAGCCCGAAAGAAGCGTTCGCCATCCTTGACCAGATCGAGGACGGTCTGGTGCGCTGCCTAATTGTGCTGGTCTCGGCCACCGGGCTGCGGGTGAGTGAGGCTCTCGGTCTCCGCTGGAGTGACGTGGAATGGGAGAAGGGGAAGATTCAGGTTCGCCGGGGTTTCGTGGATGGCGCGATTGGCGACCCGAAGTCTAAGGCTAGTCGCGCCCCGGTCGAGATGCACAAGACGTTAGCTGCCGTGCTCGTGGAATGGAGGAAACAGACGGAGTTCGCGCAGGAGGGTGACTTCCTATTTGCATCGAGGCGGATGAATGGATCGCAGCCTCGACTCGGTTCAATGATCTCGACCGACTATGTGCGCCCTGCTGCGATCAATGCGAAGGTCATTACCGAGGACTGTCCCCGATTCGGGCTCCACAATCTGAGGCATGGGCTCTCGACGTTCCTCGCGGAGAGCGGCACCGACCCGGTGGTGATCCAGAGGATGCTGCGGTGGTCAAACGTGTCAATGCTTCAGAGGTACGCTCATCCGGCTAAAAAGGCGCGGAAAGCGCAGGGGGTATTCCTCGGCAGGATGCTCGGAAAACGGGTACAGGGACGGGTACAGCAAAAAAGGTCTCCAATGAGGAGACCCGCATGAAATCTGGAGCGGGAGACGGGATTTGAACCCGCGACTTCGACCTTGGCAAGGTCGCACTCTACCACTGAGTTACTCCCGCTCGAACTTGCACAGTATAAATGACCCTATCCCTGCCGGGCAAACCGTCCGTTCAGTGTCCATCCGCGTTCAGCGTGCCCCGATCTCGTTTTCAGTTCTGCTTCACTCCAACCCGCGCCACTACTGCCTCAAAGCGCGGCATGTTTCGCAGCGGATCGTACGCCGGATCGACTTTGATCCAGTTGAACTGAACGTCGCCGGGTGCCGTCTGCTCGAGCCAATGCAGCGCGCCCTCGGAGTCTCCCGTCGCCAGATAAAGTTCTGCTAGCGCCGAACCCGCTCCTGTAGGCTCCTTTCGGGCTTCCAGTTCGCCGATGATCTTGCGCGCCTCGGCTTTGTTCCCGGATAGCGCATACGCTCGTCCCAGCGCGCTTCGATAGACCGGAACCCCGCCCGAAAGCCGCGATGCCGTTTCCAGTTCCCGGATCGCATCCGGAAACTGTTTCTGCTCGACATACGACCAGCCCAGCACAGCATGAGCGACCATGAAATTCGGATTCAGCTGCAATGCCAGCTGCGCCTGGCGCACTGCCTGTTCGTAGTTGCGGGCGAGGTAATGCATATAGCCGAGACCGGCGTGCACCGACGGCGAAAGCGGATCGATCAGCTGCGCAAACTGCATCTGCTTGACCGCATCATCCATGCGGCCCTGTGCCGCCAGGTACAGCGCGTACCACTGATGCGCAGAGACATAGTTATCGTCGAGCTCGAGCGCCCGGCGAAACTCACGCTCCGCCTCGCTCCAGTCTTCGCGCCACATGAACTCGGTGTAACCGAGTGCGGCGTGCGCCGCTGCGTTCGAATCCTCAATTTCCAGCGCTCTCTTCGCCGCGATCTTCGCCTGGCTGACCGCGTTCATGCTCGGATCGAATCCATAGAAGCCTTCCAGGTTGTAGGCGTCGGCAAGCCCGGCATAGGCCGCCGCATAGGATGCGTCCTTTGCCAGCGCCTGCGTGTACAGTTCGACGCTCTTCGCCAAGCCATCCCGCGATCGCAAATTGAAGTACCTTCGGCCTTGGAGGTAAAGCTCATGCGCATCGGGATTGATGGACTGCGTCTCCGACACGGAGGCAGCGGACACCGGAATGAGCTGCACGTGAATCTGCTGCGCAATGTCTTCCGTCACCTCGCGTTCGAGCGACAGAAGTTGTGACATGTCCTTTTCGTAGGTCTCCGCCCAAAGGTGCGTCTGATCCGACGTGCGCACCAGCTGCGTGGTCACTCGCACGCGCCCGTTCTCATGGCGGATGCTGTTCTCAAGAATGTACTCCACGCCGAGCTCCTGCCCGATCTGCCGCGCGTTCTTCTTCGTTCGCGAATACTGCATTGCGGAGGTTCTGGCGATTACCTTGAGGCGCGCCGGATTGGTGCGCGTCAGCTGCGCGATCATCTCCTCGGTGAGGCCTTCTTCGAGATACGGCTGCGGATTCGGGCTGAGGTCGTCAAAGGGCAACACGGCCAACGTAACCAGCGCAGGTGCGGTCGCCACGGGCTGCGCGTGGAATTTCTGCCATGCGAAAGTCCCGGCCACCACCGCTCCCAGTACGATGATGCCCGCAATTACGAGCGCGCCCGGCAAGCTGGAGGATTTAGATTGCCCGATAGCGATCGGCGGTTGACTAGCGCCAGCAGCCGCGGGAACCTCGACTCCCGTTGGCTTCCCGTCCTCGGCAACTCTCGTGACCGGCGCAATGAACCGGTATCCCCGTTTCGGAATCGTTTCAAGAAAGCGCGGCTGTTCCGCGTCGTCTTCCAACGCCGTGCGTATCTGCCGGATGGCGTAATTCAGGCCATGCTCAAAATCGACAAACGTTTCCGAGCCCCACACCTGCTCGGCCAGTTCCGCCCGCGTCACAATTTTTCCGGCTTGGGCGGTGAGAAGGACAAGAACTTTCGCAGGCTGCGGCTGAAGCTTTACCGGAACTCCCTCGCGGCGAAGTTCACCGCTGCTGAGATCTAGTTGAAAGCTATCGAAACGGGCGACCTCTCTAGCTTGCGACGAAGCAGCCAACGGCGTTCCCCAGGGCCTAAAACAGCCAACCTCAAAAGTCCGGCGATTATACTCTGAAACTTCAGTTCTTTAAACAACTTTCCCGTTTTCAATAACTTGCAACCCTCATAAGAAACTTACCCGCAACTTTCCCACGCCTCATGGACCCCGCCCTTCGACATCACTCATCCCACTCCGTTCAACGGAGAACACAAAGCCGGACCGGTGGCCATGATCAGTGTTCCCGATGCACTACCAATCTCGGGCCGCTGTGCACCAATCCGAATACCCAGACGCAGCCAGCCACCTGCAATCCGTAGCCGCGACAAGATCGCGCGCGCGATGCCGAAGGGCGGGAGGATATCTTAGAGGGAGTATCCTCCCGCCGTATTCGGATGGTTGCTTCTTCCCTGCCGGATCTCAAATCCTGCGATTAAACTCCGGGCCCTTCGTGTCCTTTGTGTTCTGCTTTTCGAGCGGTCGCCGCACCGCCTCCCGAGCGCTGTAATCCCGCATTCACTATGCAAGTCCCCATGGAGCCCGGGTTTGTCTTTTCCCTGATCGGGGCGTATAGTTGGTTTTGGAAACTGTTGTGTAGTTGTGTCGGAATCGGCGAAGCACACCAGTGGGCGAAAGCCCACTTTTTAGTTGGGGATGGGTTCGGCGCGGCGGCTTTCAATCAAGTTGCTGAAAACATGGCTGTTGATAAGGACAAGCTCCGCGAGATTGCGGAGCGCGTGGCTGGTTCGAGCGGCCTTGAGATCGCTGATCTCGAACTGCTCGGCTCCGGCAAGCACCGGATGCTGCGTGTGTTCATCGACCGCCCGGGCGCGGCGCCATCGGCGAATCACCCTGACGGCGTGACGCACGAAGATTGCACGGCATTCAGCCGCGAGTTTGGCACGATCATCGACGTTGAAGATCTGATGCCCGGCGGATCGTACGTGCTGGAAGTTTCGTCTCCGGGTCTCGATCGCAAGTTGACGAGGCCGGCAGATTTCGAGCGCTTTCGCGGACATCGCGTAAAGTTGATGACCCGCGAGCCGGTCAACAACAACCGGCACTATGAAGGTCGTCTGGAGCGAGTGGAAAACGGAAAGCTGCAAATAGATTTGAGCGCAGCACGCCGCAAAGCCCGTCCAAAGGACGGCGCGCAGTCGGTAGAGATTGAGATAGGCAATATCGAGAAGGCGAATTTAGTTCCAGAGATTTAGGGTTCTAACTGAGAACTGACAGCTGAGAACTGAGAACTGCTTTATGGCAAGCGAGCTTTACAACATCATCGAAGGCGTGAGCCGGGAGAAGGGCATCGACCCGCAGATCGTAGTCTCTGCCGTCGAGGATGCCATCGTTGTCGCCACGCGCAAGTATTACAAGACGCAGGAAAATCTGCGCGCCGTGCTCGACAAGGACAGCGGCAAGATCAACGCCTATGCGGTGAAGTCGATCGTCGAAGGCCCCGAGCAGGTGGAAGACCCGAACCTTCAAGTGACTGTAGAACAGGCACGCAAGCTCGACCCCAGCGCCGAGGCAGGCGGAGAGCTTCTGATTCCGAAAGCAACCGAGGGAATTCTCGGCCGCATTGCCGCGCAGCTTGCCAAGCAAGTGATTTTCCAGAAAGTGCGCGAAGCCGAGCGCGACACAGTCTACAACGAGTACATCGGCCACGTCGGCGAGATCGTCAACGCAACGGTCAAGCGTATCGAAGGCCCGGATGTCGTCGTCGACATCGGCAAAGCCGAAGCTCGCATGGGCCGCAAAGAGCAGTCGCGTCTCGAATCCTTCGCAGTCGGCGAGCGTATTCGCGTTGTCATCTCGCGCGTAGAGAAAGCAGTGAAAGGTCCGGGCGTAGTTGTCTCGCGCGCGGCGCCGGAACTCGTGCAGCATCTGTTCCAGACGGAAGTGCCGGAAATCTATGACGGCACAGTCGTGATCCGCGCCATCGCGCGCGAAGCCGGTGAGCGCACCAAGATTGCCGTCATGTCGAAAGACAAGGACGTCGACGCGGTCGGCGCCTGCGTTGGCATGAAGGGCATGCGCGTGCAGTCGATCATCCGTGAGCTGCGCGGCGAAAAAATCGACATCATCGAGTATCACGAGGATGCGGTAACCTTCGCCGAAAAAGCGCTCCAGCCGGCCAAGGTCAGCCGCGTGACGATTGTCGATGCGGCTGAGAAGCACCTCGAAGTAGTCGTCGACGACACGCAGCTCTCGCTCGCCATTGGGAAAAAGGGCCAGAACGTTCGCCTCGCCGCCAAGCTCCTCGGCTGGAAGATCGACATCAAGAGCGAGGAAGAGAAGCGTCAGGAAGTCGAGCAGCAAATGTCGGCGCTGGTCACGCAAACTGTTACGCCGCTCGAAAACGTCACCGGCCTCGGCGAAGGCCTGGTCGAGAAGCTGAAGGCGGCTGGCGTTGCGACCGTCGAAGCCCTTGCTGACATGACGCCCGAACAGCTCGAAGCCATCGAAGGCATCGGCCCGAAGACGGTGGAAAAAATCAGTATCGCGGTCAATAATTATTTCGCCAGTCTTGAAGGCGGAGAAGCGGTCGCCGCCGAAGGCGAGCAGGAAGCCGCCGTTGAAGCCCAGGGTGAAGCCGAAGCCGCTGCGGCATCCGAAACTCCGGAAGCCGTCGCGGAAATGTCTCCCGGTGAACAAGTAGCAGCAGAAGAAACCGAAGCCGTGCAGGCCGAAGCCCCCGCTGATAGGGAAGCAGACAACGTTGAAGCGCAAGCGGAACAAGTAGAGACGGCGGGCGAAGAAGCTTCCAGCGCAGAAGCTTCCGAAGAAAAGCAAAGCTGATTCATAGGAAATGGCGAGAGGCTCTTTTTAGACAGCCTCAATGCTGGATTTGCGCAAGTAGGGTTTTCAGTCGATCAACAGATGGCCTGAACCAACTGAGAACTAACGAACCGTGAGGTTGGACATGCGAACCTAGAGTTCGAACTGGCGGGACGAAAAGGAAGAGACGAGAGCGGATGAAGATTCGAATCAATGATCTGGCCCGTGAGCTGGAAGTCAAGAGCAAGGAAATCCTTGACGTTCTGGCGGAAGTGGGCGTAACCGAGAAGAAAACGCATTCCAGTTCGCTCGAAGAACACGAAGCCGAGCTGGTCCGCAAGCGTCTTCGTTCCCACGGCGGCGAGTCCTCGCCCGCAGGTCACAAAACGTCCCATCCGGCTCACGGCGAGCCGGAGATCAAGACCAAGATCGACCTCTCGCATATCTCGCGTCCCGGCGACGTTCTGCGCGCAATCAGAGAGAAACAGGAAGCCTCCGAGCATGCCGCCACACGCCCGGTCGCGAAGCCGCCCGCAGCCAAGCCGCCCACTCCTGTCGTCGAACGCAGAGAAGAGGCTCCCGCAGCCAGCGCAAAGCCAGCCGCTCCTTCTAAGCCAGCCGAGCCACCCGCTCCTGCGCCGCGACTTGTTACGCCCGCCTCAGTTGCGGCCATGCGTCCGCCCGCGGTCGTCGTCATTCCGCCGAAGACTCCACCGGTTCCTCCTGCAACCACTCCGGCCACCTCGACTCCGGCCACGCCGCCAACTCAGGCAACTCCGCCAGCGGTTGCGATTCCGCCGCGCGCACCGATTGCCACTCCACCTCCCGCAGCCGTCGTTCCCCCGGCGCAGCAGCCAACAGCTCCGTCGATCAGCGCGCAGAGCGCTACTCCCGCGCCTCCGTCGAAGCCACCAGTTTCCGTAACTCCCGGCCCGCGCATGATCATGCCGCAGACCGGCCCGCGCCCTGTTTATAAAGCTCCGCCGCCGAAACCCGGTCAGCCGATTCGTTCCATGCCCGGCCGTCCCGTTCCCGGCCAGCCAATCTTTCAGCGCACGCCGCGTCCGGCCGGTGGACCTCCCGGCTCGCGTCCGCCTCTGCGTCCCGGAGAGCGCCGTCCCATGCATCCGACGCGCGTTGCTCCCACCGGTTCTCGTCCGCTCGGCGTTGGCCCCGGCGCTCCCATCGGCGCGCCTCCCGGTCCGACTCGTCCCGGCAGCCGTCCCGGCGGACCCGCTCGCCGTCCCGGCCAGCGTTATGTTCCGCGGGGTGTGAAGGAAGGCCCGATGAAGGGCTACGTTCCGCCGCCGCGCGTTACTGTAAGCAACGAGCCGCTGCCCATTACGCGCAACATCACGATCACCGAAGGCATCTCGGTCAAGGATCTTGCCGAGAAGCTCGACATTCGTGCCAAGGATCTCATCGCGCGTCTCGTGATGCGCGGCGTCTTCGCCACCATTAATCAAACCCTCGACGCCGAACTAGCCAGCGAGATGGCTCGCTTCTTCGGAGCCGATACCGAAGTCATCACCTTTGAAGAGCAGGCCGCGAAAGAAACCGCCGAAGCCACCGAAGCCAGCGAAGAAGGCGCGGAAGCCGGTCCTCGTCCGCCCGTCGTCACCATCATGGGCCACGTCGATCACGGCAAAACCACGCTGCTCGATTCCATCCGCTCCACCGACGTTGCCGGCGGCGAAGCCGGGGGCATCACGCAACACATCGGCGCCTACAAAGTTCGCATCGCCGATAGTTCATCTCCTGCCTACGGGCGTGAGATCGTCTTCCTCGACACGCCCGGCCACGAAGCCTTCACGCGTATGCGTTCGCGCGGTGCGAAAGCCACGGACATCGTCGTGCTCGTCACTGCCGCCGACGATGGCGTCATGCCGCAGACCATCGAGGCCATCGACCACGCGCACGCTGCCGAAGTCCCAATCATCGTCGCCGTCAACAAAATCGATAAGCCGGAGGCCATGCCCGACCGTGTCAAAAAGCAACTTGCCGATCGCGGCCTGTTGCCCGAAGACTGGGGCGGCAAGACCGTCTTCGTCGACGTCTCGGCGAAAAAGAAGACCAATCTCAATCTGTTGCTGGAAATGATCTGCCTGACCGCAGACTTGCAAGAGCTGAAAGCGGTTCCCGGACGCGCCGCCAGCGGCGTCGTGCTCGAAGCCAAACTCGATCGCGGCCGCGGTCCCGTCGCCACCATCCTCGTGCAGAACGGGACTCTAAAAGCCGGGGATAACTTCGTTGTCGGCAATGCCTACGGCAAAGTTCGCGCCATGTTCGACGATCGCGGCAACACCTTGCAGGAAGCTCCGCCTTCGACTCCGGTAGAAATTCTCGGTCTCGAAAGCCTGCCCCAGGCCGGCGACCAGTTCACCGTCGTTACCGACCGCGAACGCGCCCGCGACATCTCCGAATACCGCGAGCAGAAAGCCCGCGAAGCCGCGCTCGCCAAGAGTTCCCGCGTCTCGCTTGAAGGCCTCGCCGAGCAGATGAAGACTGCTGGCATCAAGGAACTCAACGTCATCCTCAAGGCCGACGTGCAGGGCTCCGTCGAAGTGCTTGGCGATCTCCTCACGCGCCTCTCCAACGACAAAGTCCGGCTCAAGCTCCTCCGCTCCGGCATCGGCGCCATCACCGAAACGGACGTGCTCCTCGCCTCGGCCTCGAACGCCATCATCATCGGCTTCAACGTCCGCCCCGAGCGCAAGGCGCAGGAACTCGCCGAGCAGGAAAAAGTCGACATCCGCCTGCACTCGATCATTTACGAGCTGCAAGACGAGATCAAACGCGCCATGACCGGCCTGCTCGAGCCGACGATCAAGGAAACCTATCAGGGACGCGCCGAGGTTCTCGAGACCTTCCGCATCCCGAAGGTCGGCACAGTCGCCGGCTGCCGCGTCTCGGATGGCCATATCAAGCGCGACAACGAAGTCCGCCTCCTGCGCGACAACGTGGTCGTCTTCAAAGGCAAAATCGGCTCACTGCGCCGCTTCAAAGACGACGCCTCCGAAGTGCGCAGCGGCATGGAATGCGGCATCTCCATCGCCAACTACGGAGATATCAAGGTAGGCGACGTAATCGAAGCCTTCATCACGGAAAAAATCGCCGCCGAAGGCATAGCGTAAGAATGTGTAGCATTGGCTCGTGTAGCGCGGGCGCCCTCGCCCGCGTTTTTAGCCCTCCGGGTAATTCGCCAAGATCGTAGCGAACCAAAAATAAAAGACCCCGTTCAGGCCGAGCCCGAACGGGGCTTTTGCATTACTTGTGCTTGGCCTTAGTTGTACTTTGTATTCCGCTTGATCTTTCCGGCCTTCGGGATGTGCACCCCCACCAGCGGGCGAGCCCTCGCCAACGCCCCGCGCTGCATCACGCTCGATCCCGCCGAAGTCTGCAACCCAAACACCCCAGTTCCAACCTGAATAGTGTCAGTTTCAAGGAAAATAGCGGTGGAGTCATCGACCAAGTAGTAGTCGAAGCTGATGTACCCGCTTCCCCCTGCGGTAGTCGTTGCCGTGCCTCTTCCAGTCGAGTCAGGCCCGGTAAAGCTGACCCCGAACGCCAGGTTGCCATTCAGGCTCTCGCCCTGGCCAATGACGTCGTCGTTGATGTCGATTCCCCCGCTGTAAGTGCCGTTCTTGCTGGTAAATTCGCCGATGGAGTTCTCGACGATGACATCGTGGAAGTCGAAGGCGCTCAGGTTTAACCCATAGCCTTGTGTAGTCGAAAGCGTCGCCCCCGCAGATTGCGCATACGCGGTTCCGATTGTCGTGTTTAAGTTATCTGACTCCATGATCTGCAGGCCGCCGCTCGACGGATAAATGACCCACTCGGTCGCGGGAGAAAAACCGGTCAGATTGACGACAACCCTTCCAAAAGTGGCCCCGGACGACTTCGATCCGGTGAAGGCTTGTTGCGAGGTGATGTTGCCTTCGTTGTTGATATCCTCCAGCCCGCCAGTGAAATTACCGGTGCCGTCCGAGGTCATCACGCCGCCGTTTCCAACCGCGGTGGTAAGGCCTCCCGACATGGTGAACGCCATCGGCCCGGTGGGAATCGAAGCCCCGTTTTGCGTGAACGCGTCGCCCTCCAGAAACTCGAAGCCATCGGTCTCGACGATTTTAAAGTGGGTTGCGTCGATTGGATAAAAGTCGAAAGCAAGCGTTCCAAAGCTGGATGTCAGGCTCATCGTGCCGGGACCAGTCCCAGTACCAACCGTGACCGTACCCGAGAGCGCTTGACCCAGCAAGGGAGAGCCATTGTCGCTGAAGTCCTCAATACCAGCGGTGATTGCTCCGCCTGTGTTCAGCGTAAACCCGCCAACGCTCGCGAAGGTATTGCCCCCGGCATCGCTGCCTGCCATCGTGAACGCATACGAACCAGCGATCGCACTTTGGCTCCCGATTGCCGTTTGCAGGTCAAGCGTGCCGCTGCCGCTGCCGAAGCCATCGAATTCCGTAACCAGCCCATGCGTGCTCAAGCCGCTCGCTCCTGACGTAAGCACGAAATCGATGGTGAAGTTTCCGATCCCGGTGGTCAGCTGTGCCTGGCCGCGGCCATCGCTGCTCACGACGTAGGAACCGGAGGTGATCGCCACGTCCGGGTCCATACCCAGCACCGGATCAAGCGCATCCATAGTGCCGCCTGTAATGCTGCCGCTGCCATTGGCCGTGAAGGCTCCAGCAAGCGTCAGCGGCGCAGCGGCACCGCCATTCGATACGCCCGTATCAAATCCTTGTGAGAAGAAAACATAGGTGCCGGTCAGATTGGCGTTGGTAAATCCCTGCTGATTCGGCGCCGGTCCATTGTTGTTGCTGCCGCAGCCCGCAAGCAGCGCGAGGCTCAGGAACGCGAGAGGGAGGGTGAAGCGGTTCGCTAGCGACATAACATCTCCTGGAGATGATTTGCTTTTCTTTCTGGGAAGTGCACTCAGCTTAGCACGCATATGCGCGTCACTTTTACAGAGTGCACGGAATTCTTAACATGCCCCAAACCCGGATCTTGGAGAAAAGTTTCTGTAAGGAAATGTAATGCCCGAGAGTCGCCAGAAAGGATTGTTAACCCAGTGTTTCAGAGATGTCACGCGCTGCCAAGAACCGAGGTAAACCACTTGGATTTTGGTTTCCCGTGTCACCCTGTGTACCCTGTGGTGAAGAGGTTCGCTCGTAGCTCACGGCTCGCAACTCGAAGCTATTTCTGCAATTTGACTTCTGCCTTCTGCAACGCCGGAAAAGCCCACCTGTCCCGTCCCCACACCACCAGCCGGTATAAGAGCAGCAAACTGAGGACGAGCCCATATTCCAACGGCTTCCGCTTATCCGCCTTAACCAGCCAGAGGTAGTGCACTACGCCCAGAATCGCCGTCGCATAAATCAGCCGGTGCAGCCGCTGCCAGTTCTTTCCCCCCAGCTTCCGGATCGCCCATGCCGTCGAAGTCACTGCCAAGGGAATCAGAAGCACAAAGGCCGTAAATCCCACGGTAATAAACCGGCGCTTCGCAACATCTTTCAACATCTCATGCAGGTCAAAAAATTTATCGAGCCAGATAAAAGTAAGGAAGTGCAGAAACGCGTAAAAGAAAGCGAACAACCCAACCATCCTTCGCAAGCCAATCAGCCAATACTGCCGGGTAATCTGCCGTAAAGGAGTAATCGCCAGCGTGCAAAGGATGAGAATCAGCGTCCAATCCCCAGTCGAGTGTGTAATCACCTCGATAGGATTAGCCCCCAATCCATCATGAAACCCCTTCAAGGCCAGGCGGGCAAGGGGCACCAACGCCGCCGGAAAGAGAATGAGTTTCAGTGTGCGGAGTCTAGACATGGGTAGGTGGGAGGCCAGAGGTCAGAGGTAAAAACCCCTTCCTGGCAACCTTCGAAATAGAATTCAACGCGATTTCACAATGCATAGGTTCTTGGGCTTTTACTTCTGCAATCTGGCCTCTGACTTCTGCAATTTTTGATTTCTACCTCTGACCTCTCACCTCCAACCGCTGACCTAAAAGTTTTTCTTCAGGTCCATCCCCGAGTAAAGCCCCGCCACCTGATCGTACCCATTGAACATCAACGTCGGTCGCTTAAGAAACTCTCCCAATCGCCGCTCTTTTGCCTGGCTCCAACGCGGGTGATCAACATTCGGATTCACATTCGAATAAAAACCGTACTCATGCGAGTTCGCGAGTTGCCAGCTGTTCAAGGGTTGGTCGCCCACAAAGCTGATCTTCACAATCGACTTCGCGCTCTTGAATCCGTACTTCCACGGAATCACCATCCGCAGCGGCGCTCCATCCTGATTCGGCAGCGTCTCGCCGTACATGCCAAAGCACAAAAGTGCCAGCGGATGCTGCGCCTCATCCAGCCGCAAGCCCTCCACATAAGGCCACTTCAATACATCGATCCGCTGTCCCGGCATCTGCTTCGGATCCCATAGCGTCGTGAACTCCACATACTTCGCCTTGCTGGTAGGCTGTGCCCGCTTGATCACCTCACTGAACGAAAATCCAATCCACGGCACAACGATCGACCACCCCTCAACGCATCGGTGCCGGTAAATTCGCTCCTCCGCCGGAGCCCACTTGATAATCTCGTCGACATCCAACTCCAGCTTCTTCGCGACATGCCCGTCAATTGTCACCTTCCACGGACGCGTCTTGAAATTCTTTGCCAGCGACGCCGGCTCATACTTGTCGGTAGAAAATTCGTAAAAGTTGTTGTAGTTGGTGACGTCTTTATAAGGCGTCTGCTTCTCAGTCGTGCTGTATGAACTCTTCTGCAGATTGTTGATCTTGTCGTTAGCCCGAACGATCAACGAAGGATTCCACACTTCGCGAAAAGCCGCGCCAGTCAAGGCGGCCGCCCCAGTCAAAGCCGCCCCAGCCAGAAACTTCCGCCGATTGAGATAAGTCTCCTTAGGCGTAACCTCCGACCACAGCACAACAGAATCTTTCCGAATCAACATTCCTCACCCCAAAAAGAAGTACGCGCGCAAACCAAAACTGGATGGCCCCACAAGACCTTCCCTGGTAATAGGACGCGGATAGGCGTGAAAAAGTTTCACTGGCGGGAAGATGCTCAAAACACGCGGTCTACGCGCCATTCGCCGCTAATCTTTCACTTCTGCAATCTGACTTCTAACTTCTGACTTGCTTCCCGCACTCCCCACAAGGACAAATCTCCCGCAAATACGCCCACGAATAAAGCCCCAGATCGTGGTTGTCGTTCCACGAAAACTTCAGCGCATATTTCCCCACCGCCTCTGCCGCCAGAGCCTTCACCGCAGGCTTGAACATCGGCAAAGTCCCCGGCGCAGGCTTCTCCGACTCTCCCGGCATCCGTCGAGCCTTAGTACGTTCGTCTTCGCACAAAGCGCAGGGACAAGCATCCCGCAAAAACTTGAACGTATACGCCGAATGATGCCCATCCTTCCAATCAATCTCCAACCCGGCCCCAGAGCTCAAATGCACCTTCACGCCCTTAGGATCGTTAGCCAGCCGGGGAGTTGGATCCGCAATAACCATGTATTCAGTATAGACGGTGTGGCGCGGGCGCCCTCGCCCGCGTAAGCAAGAGGAGACATGCCCAGGCGGCAAGAGCCGAATGGTGCCCCACTCAAGCCTTTCGTTGGCTTGAGCGGGGACTTCAAAGAACCTCGGAAGTGACGAAGATGATCCGGAGACCGCTGACCAGTGACCGATTGGCGGTCAGCAAGCTTTCGACAAGAAGACAAAAACAGACAGCGGCTATTTGTCAGAGGAGGGAGAGGACAGCCGCGAGATCGCAGCCACCATCATCCCGGAAAGAAATTGCATGGTCGCCACGTCGTTGTTGTCGAACGCATGCGCAGTCGACGAGAGTACCTCAAACACTCCCAACGTCCGCCGGAAATGCCGCAAGGGCGCTACCAGGATTGACCGCACTCCCAGGCGCCGGCAAGTCGCCGAGTCCACCCGTGGATTCGACTCGGCGTCATTGCACATCAGAACTTCGCCCGTCCGCACGCAATCCGCCGACAACCCGCGATCCGTCTGCAACCGCACTCCCAAATCCGGCGCCGTTCGTCCCGCACGCGCCCGGCAAATAATCTCGTCGCCCTTTCGCAAAGCAATCGCCGCGCCAGTAGCGCCCGTCAGCGCCTGCGCCTTCTCCGCAATAATGCTGATCCCCGGCTCCAGATCAAGCTCTCCCGGATTCGGATTCACCCAAGCCGGCCGTCCACCATTCGGCCCATGATGCCGAACCCGTAGATGGTGCCGCCCCGCAAAAACCGGAGACCCAACTTCCTCCGCAAGTTCTTCCGACATCTCCACATTTTGTGGGACGGTGTACAGCAGCGACCGCACCAAACGGTCCAGCTCCGCATCCTCAATCAGCCGCGCCCGCTGCCCGCGCACCGAACCGCCCAGCACCCGCGACAAGCTCAGCACCGCCTTGCTTCCGCAAGCCAGGCAGCACGGCGTGTTGTTTGCGCTGATCATTTCACACTGCACGCAAAACACCGCCGTGGGGAGCGACACAAAATTAACGTCAACCGCCCTGAGCGTGCCTTGCATGTGTGAGTGATCCCTTCAGACTGATCGGGGAAGAAACGAGATTAAATTTTGTCGCGCGCCCGACCAAGTGACCGCGCTGGTTCCGCTGTGGATAAACGCTCCGAGCTTTCAAACCCGGGCTCCGTGTTAAGTTGATTGCATTCGATGATCGCCGAACCGATACCGCAGGCGTACGATGCTGTCGGCAGAAGGGTTGTGCGGCCTTTTGATCGTCGCAAGGGACCGCAGCCGACCTTTCCGCTCGGGCGATACGTAAGCCAGCCTCTGAGTGTCGAGTGTCACTCGCTGACGGATATCCGTCGCTTTCTCTCTAAATGCAAATATGTCTCCGACAAGAAACTTTTTGGAAAGGATGACTACTGGCAGCCTCCGGAGGAGTTCGAAAAGAGAAGGCAAGGCGACTGTGAAGACTTCGCATTCTGGGTCTGGCGCCAACTCATGAATATGGGCTTCACCGCCCGTATCGTCTTCGGCCGGCATGGTCGGTACGGAGCGGGACACGCCTGGGTAGAGTTCTGCCAAGACGATCGTTGGTTCTTGCTCGAGCCGCTAGCGTGGATAATGGGAGAAAGACTGCCCCGCCTCAGCACCCTCAGATACCATCCACGATATTCTGTAGCTTGGGATGGCGAAAAACTTTCTTACTTCGCCCATCAGAATCCTCCGTATTCTCCGTCCTTGTCGGCCCTCGCGCAGCTCCTGCCCGAGTATTTGTGGATACGGAGCGGACTCTGGACTTCCGTCATCGTGAGAATTCCACGCTTCCTGTGGAGATTGCTGAAGCGCGTCGTCAAGAGTTCTGATCGAGGTTTGGAGAGATCGAGCAAATGACTATAATTCCTCCGACATGTCCTTCCTACGCTTCCTAATGCTGATTGCTCTCATCGTCTGGCTCGGCGGAATCACTTTCTTAGCTTTCGTCGAAGCGCCCACGGCCTTCCATCCCGGCCTTCTACCCACGCGTCACATGGCGGGCTCTATCGTCGGCCACTCGCTCGACGTTCTCCACTGGATGGGCCTGATCTCCGGCATAGTCTTCCTGATCGCCTCAATGACGTACTACCGCATGACCGCAGGTCGAGCAAAGCCGTTGGCAATGCGCAATCTCCTCATCGCGCTCATGCTGATCCTGACAGCCATCTCGCAATTCACGATCTCTCCAAAAATGCACGCCCTAAGAGCCCAAGCAGTAGTAATCGACAACCTCTCCCCCACCGACCCGATCCGCGTCGAATTCAACCGCCTCCACGTCTGGTCAGAAAAATTCGAGGAAGCAGTGTTGCTACTGGGCCTGATAGCAACGTTCCGCACCGCGCAAGAACTGAAATGATTCAAGGCGCAGACCGCTCAAGGTTGACCGCCAACCGCTGACGGCAAATCGTGACCGCGAAGTGCCGGCAGTCAGCGGTAGGCCGTCAGTCGTCAGCGCAAATCATTTATCCTTATTCCGTCAGCTTTTGCTTTTCCTAGGACCTGACACCTAACACCTGAGACCTGATTCATGAAATCCGGCATCATCGGCCTACCTCAAGTAGGCAAGACATCGTTGTTCGGCATTCTCACCAAGCTCCATCTCTCCGAGCACGCCTTCGCGAATCCGCGCGAGGCGCATATCGGAGTCGCCAAGGTCCCCGACGACCGACTCGACAAGCTCGCTGTGCTCTACAATCCGAAAAAGCTCACGCACGCCTCCGTCGATTACGTGGACGTCGGCGCCATCGGACAGGAAGCCCTCAAAGAGACCGCCTACATCGGCCATCTTCGCCAGGTCGACGCGCTCATCCACGTGCTCCGCGCCTTCGAAAACGACGCCATCCCGCACGTCGGCCCCATCGACCCGCTGCGCGACATCAAGAACGTCGAATTCGACCTCATGGTCAGCGACCTGGGCCAGATCGAAAAACGCCTCGAGCGCCTGGAAAAAGATCTAAAGAAGATGAAGACGCCCGACCTCGAAAAAGAAAACGAGCTGCTCATGAAAGCGAAAGCTCACCTGGAAACCGAAAAGCCGCTGCGCGAAATGGAAATGTCTCCTGAAGACAAGAAGCGCATCCGCGGCTTCATGTTCCTGAGCGAGAAGCCGATACTCTACGTCCTCAACATCGGCGAGAGCACCGAACTGGGCAAAGACTTAGAAGAAGCGGTGACGAAATATAAGTTGACCGAAGTGGCCTCGCGCCCCAACGCCGGAGCCAGCGCCATCTGCGGCAAAGTCGAAGCCGAGCTGGCCGAAATGACCGACGAAGATGCCGCCGAATTCCTGAGCAGCTACGGCCTGAAAGACAGCGGCCTCGCGCGCCTGATTCGCAAAAGCTATCACCTGCTCGGTCTGATCTCCTTCTTCACCGCGGGCGAAGACGAGTGCCGAGCCTGGACAATCCCCGCCCACAGCCGAGCCCAGGCCGCCGCCGGAGCCATCCACTCCGATTTAGAAAAGCACTTCATCCGGGCCGAAACTATCCGCTGGGATCAGTTGCTGGAAGCGGGCTCCGAAGCCAACGCCAGAGCCAAGGGCACGCTAAGACTCGAAGGCAAGGACTACATCGTGCAGGATGGGGATGTGATGCACATCAGGCACTCGGGATAGTGAGGCGAGCGCTGGTAGTGCATCAGTTTGAACTGTACTATTCGGTGAGTTGGCCGTAGAGCAGAGTTTCAAGGTAGTCGGCCATAACTGAAACATCAAGGTTCCCCTCGTTCCACGCGGTGTCCGCTGCTCGCAGGGCTGCGTAATATGGTTTACGGTCATCCCTGATTCGTTCTGGAACAATTCTCTTGCCGGTGAGAATCTTGTTCTGTTTTAGGCTGATGAGGTAGTAGCACGCGGCCCTGGCAGTACGACCGTTCCCTTCGACAAAAGGATGTATCCAATTCAGTCTCCAAAGCGCATAAGCTGCGAGCCATGTCGGGTGATCGCCAATTCCGTCTAGGGTCCAACTTTCGTGGACAAACGAGAAAAACTGATCCATGAGGTGGGGCACATCTTTGAAATGTGGTGGAATGTGGTCGCCTACGTAAACAGGCTCTTCGCGAAATCTGCCGCCAAACTGGGCAATATTGGAAACGGCTGCATAGTTCAATGACCAGAGCGTGTATTTGTCGAAAGCCTCAATACCTTTCTTAAGGCCGATTTCAATGCAGTTCGACAACAGGTCATACTGTCGTAGTAGATTCTGCTCTTGGATGCGCTGAAATAAAACGGGATCGTCTTTTTCGCGAACGGACATGGTTTTTTATCGCGGCCTGCCCCGTACTAGCAGACCGCGATTCATATTTACGTGAGGCGCACTTTCTTTGAAGTCTGGCGAACGCTGTCCTTGGTAATGTTCTCGGCGCTGGCTGGGGCATTGCCGAAGGCGAAACTGATACGCTGTTCTTGAAGCTCGTCTTCGGTAACCTGGCGGTCGCGCGAAGCCTCCAATACCCTTTTCAGTTCTGGATTGACCTTAATGTTCCCAAAAAATTGTTTTCTGTCGGCCATGTGCTTGCCCCTTCGTTCGTTTACCGGTAGACCCGGACATGCATCATAGCGCTTGCGACTACGATGTCAATATTTTACTACGCAAGTTTTGTGAATAACTTAGATTCTCCAAACAGGTAGCAGTTGCAATTTCAATTTGGAACCACCTGAAGGCTCAGTTCCAATTTCACCGTCTCCGCTGCTGCGCCCCCAGGGGCTTTTCTTCCACCACCGCAAACTGTATCTTCTTCTCCACCGGATCGATCCGATCCACCAGCACTCTCACCCGATCCCCGAGGCTGTAACTCTTCCGCGAACCCTGCCCGATAATCTGCCGCGTGTTCTCGTGATACGTGTACCGGTCATCCTCGAGCGTATTCAGCGGCACCAGCCCCTCGACAAACAAATCGGTGAGTTCAACGAAAAATCCAAACTTGGTCACGCTGATAATCAACCCGTCGAACTCTTCCCCAACCCGCCGCTCCATGAACTTGGCTTTCTTCCATTCCATCAACTCGCGCTCGGCATCGTCCGCACGCCGCTCCGACTGGCTGGATTCCTCGGCGATGGCGTGGAGTTCTTCGATGGGGATTGGGCCGCCCAGAGGCACGTGCGATTCGCGATGCTCTTCGTGATCGCGGCGTTTGGACCAGGGAGAAGGCATCGCCTCCGGGGCTAAAGCCCCTTTGGAAGTGGCGCGGGACGCGGCCCTGAAGGGCCGCTCCTGCACGGAGTGGGACGAGTCGGTTGCCCGGGCGGGACGAGATGATTCAATCGCACTGGACAATCCCCAGGATGATCCAACAGGAATCCCTCCCTCCCGCTTCTCCGGAGAGTCTCTGAGCACGCTCTTCAAAATCCGGTGCACAATCAAGTCCGGATACCGCCTGATCGGCGAAGTGAAGTGCGTATACGTTGTTGCCGCCAGCGCAAAGTGCCCGGCATTCTCCTCCGAATACCGCGCCTGCCGCAGCGACCGTAGCATCAGAAAACTCAAAATCCGCTCCTCCGGCTTGCCCGCAATCTTCGCCGTCAGCTTCTGATACATTCGCGGAGTAATGTGCACCTCCTTCGGCACCTCAATCTCGCGCACGCGCTTGCCCGTCCCATGCGCAGCGCGACGGTCGGTCTTCATCTGCATGCGCTCGATCGGCAACGCCCCCACGCCCAGCGAATACCCGAACGTCGCCGCAATCACCTCGAAGTCGTAAACCCGCTTGGCATCCGGCTTCTCGTGAATTCGGTAGAGCGACGCAATCCGTTTGTTCTCGAGATAATGCGCGACACACTCGTTCGCCGAGAGCATGAACTCCTCAATCAGTCGATGCGCAAAATTCCGCTCCGACCGCGTAATGCTCTTCATCAACCCAAATTCGTCGAACTCAATCACCGGCTCCGGCAAATCGAAATCGATCGACCCGCGCCGCTCTCGCTTCCGGTTCAGAATTTGCGCCAGGTCCCGCATCAGCTCAAAATGCCCAACCAGCGCGGCATATCGCGTACGAGCGTCTGCGTCGCCCTCAAGCACCGCATTCACCGCGGTATAAGTCATCCGCTCCGCCGACCGGATCACGCCCTCGTTGATCTCATATCCGACAATCTCGCCGCGATGATCGATCTCCATCGTGCACGAAAGCACCAGTCGGTCCACCTGCGGGCGCAAGCTGCAAATGTCGGTCGAAAGCTCCAGAGGCAACATCGGGACAGCGCGGTCGGGAAAATAAACACTGGTCCCACGCAGCCGAGCCTCGCCGTCCAAAACCGAATCCGCCGTCACATACTGCGCGACGTCGGCAATATGAACCTGCAACTCATAATTTCCATTCGCCAGCATCCGCACATGCACGGCATCGTCAAAATCGCGAGCCGTCTCGCCATCGATGGTGACGATCGGCAACGAGCGATAATCCCGCCGCCCGCGCAACTCAGCAGAAGAAATCACGGGCTCGATCGCCTCCGCCTCCGCAATCACCTCCGCCGGAAACCGGTGCGGCAGATGAAACTTCCGGATCATGATCTCGACATCGACGCCGAAATCATTCTCCTCACCAAGAATTTCGATCACGCGCCCGCGAGGATTCTGCGTAGCGCTAGGCCAATCGGTAATCTCGACATCGACAACAACGCCGTCGAGATCAACCCACTCCGTATGCCGAGCCGCCTGATCGCCAATGACGCGGTCGCGAGCGGGAGCTGTCTTTTGTGGCCAGCTAGAGTCTTTAACCGCAGAGAACGCAGAGTGCGCGGAGATTTTTCTATTGTTTTTCTCGGCGTCCTCGGCGCTCTCGGCGGTGAAAGGTTTTGGGTATTCCATTCCCGGAGGAATAACAATCTCCGAAGAGACTTTTTCATCAATGGGTTTCACATAATTCCGCCGCCGGTCGTAGTGAAAAATCCCGACGACGGTAGGATGTGCCCGCGAAACCGACCGCACCACGCGTCCCTCCGCCCGCCCGTCGGGCCGAAAAGCGGTCACCTCCACCAGCACGCGATCCCCATGCATAGCCGACGAAGTAGCGTGCGGAGGAATAAACACATCCCCCGACAGCCGAGCCTTCAAGCTCGCATCTAGCGTAGCCGCATCAGGGATCACAAATCCAAACCCATCCCGATGCATACTCAACCGCCCCACCAGCATGTTCCGCCCAATCTTCTCTGATGGGGCCTGCGGAATCGCATACCGCCCATCGATTTTGACCAGCTCACCCTTGCGCACCAACTCATACAGCCGGTCAGCCAATTCCCGGCGAGCCTCTCCCCGCGCCCCAAACTCATGGAGCAACTGCTTGTGCGTAGCCGCCTTCTTAGGCTGCCGCGCAATATGTCGAAGGATGGAAGAGTCGGTAAGCATCAGTTCTCAGTTCTCAGTTGTCAGTTGTCAGTTGTCAGTTCTCAGTCTTCCGATTCCTCGCGCAGGTTGCTGAGAACAGAGAACCACGAACTGAGAACTTGCCGCGCAGACTAACGCAGATATTTCTCTTCGAGAATCCGCCGATGATGCAACTCATGCCCGGCAATCACGTAGACGATCGCGCGCGCCGTGATCTCTTTATGATTCGCCGTCCCCCTCTGCTCCGCCGCCTCCGCATCCAGATGCCGGATCAACTGAATCGTCGCGTTTCGAATCGTCATGAACTCCTGCAAGAGATCGTCAACGGTCCGCCGTCCAAACTTGCCACCCGCGATGTAGTCGTCCTGCTCAAATCCCTCAATCGGGGTCCTGTCCCCGCGCGCAATGCGCAGAATGCGGTAAGCCATAATCCTCTCGGTGTCGTTGACATGGCCGAGCACTTCTTTGACGCTCCACTTTCCCGAAGCATAGCGAAACTCGGCCTTCTCACCGCTGACTTTCGCCAGCAGATCGCGCGTCTCCTGCGCCTGTTTCTGCAAGGTCGTAACAATGTCATCGCCCTTAACCAAAGAAATGTACCGCTCATAATACGGATCGTATTCCGAAGCCGCAGGACGGTGAATGCCAGTTGCAATTGCGCTCATGAATTTCTCCAAGATGATGTGCTGAATTCCCCGGTCCTCATATTACCGCGCCGCCTTAGGTGCAAAGGCCGCTGAGTGCGCATCGGGAAAGAAAAACTCCGCGTCCTCTGCGGTTTTGGTTTTCTCTGGGTATGCCCACTTTCGTGCTAAGAAAAAATGCCCGCCACCCGGCAACGATTACCCACCACCCACCGTTGTCCGCCTGACACAAGAATCACGAAAGCCACGGAATCCCCTACAAAAAGCTGGATTTCCACAGCTTCGCCGCTACCTCTCCGGAGTAGAATCGTTTTGGCCACCGAAGTGCGGCGTGGTCGTCATTCCCTTATCAGGAAAGGATTTCGAGCACAATGTGGAAGCCCACGAATCAACCCGCGACCCCAGGCCGGCCGGCAGAGCCGGAACGTCCGGTGACATCGACTCCTATGCCATCCCCCATGGCCAGTGAGCCTCCTTCCGCCCCACGTCCGACCGTGACCACCACTTCCGACCAGGCCACGATCGGCAAGTCGCTAGTCATCAAAGGTGAGGTCACTGGCTCCGAATCTCTTTACATTGACGGCCGCGTCGAGGGATCGATCAATCTCTCCGGCAATCGCGTCACTGTCGGCCGCAACGGAGTGGTCTCCGCCAACATCAACGCCCGCGAAATCGTCGTCCTCGGCAAAGTCCGCGGCAATCTTACCGCCAGCGACCGCGTCGACATTCGCAGCGACGGTTCGCTCACCGGCGACGTAGTCGCGGCCCGGATCTCCATCGAAGACGGCGCCTTCTTCAAGGGCGGCATCGACATCCGCAAAGCCGGAGGCAAGCCCGAGGAAGTGAAAGCCACGTCCTCGTCAGTCTCCGCCGCCGAACCGGCAATCGCGGCAAGAGCGTAGACAGATCTCGCTGTCCGTCCTTCGCTATTGGCGAATGTCGCAAAGCATCAGGGCATCCCGACTAGGGATGCCCGTTGTTTTTCTTAGTCGTGTAGCGCGGGCGCCCTCGCCCGCGAAAAAGCATCTCTGCTATGGTTCACTTCCCGACGCTAGAGTCTCCGCACTCTGTCCCTCAGCCACGCGTGGATATGCTGTCGCCTTTCTCCGCCGCAGATCTCCCGGCAATTCCGATCGCAGCAGCCACAACCCAGCCGCCACGGCTGCGGCCCACGTCAATGAGCCGAGAGCGAGAGCTTCAATATCTGCGGTCCGACTACCATTCAGCGGCACAATCCGCATCACTTCGTAACTCAATCCCGCCGAAAGCACCCCAACCGCGGCCGCCTTCACCAATTCTCTGCAATTCAACCCGCCCAAGGGCACCATCCCGCGCACATGCAGCAGCAAGGCAATGACGACAGCATTCGCGGTGATCCCGATATCCGACGCAATCGCCAGTCCCGTCACTGACAGGGTGTGAAACAGAACGGAATACACCGGCAGCGACGCCAGCGTAATCACCGTCGTCGCCACCATCGGTGTCAGCGTATTTCCCGACGCATAAAACGCCCGCGCATACAGCCCCTGGCTCGACCACATCGCCAGAGACAGTGAGAACCAGAAAAAATACAGCCCCGTCGATTCCGAATCCGCAAACGTGAAATGTCCGCGCCGATACACCAGATCGATCAGCGGCACCGCAATCGCCATCATCCATCCCGTAAACAAGAGCGAGGCCGCGGTAATCCGGTACACCGACGCATTCACCGTCGCGGCAAATTCCTCGAACTTCTTCTCCCCATACAACCGCGAGAAGAAGGGTAGCGAAGCCTGCCCCGTCGCCTGTCCCAGAATCGCAATCGGCACCGCAAACAGCCGCTTCGCGTAGTTCAGTCGCGCAATGTCGCCGATTCCGCTCGAAGCGAAATACCGCAGGATCCAATCGTCCGCCGCCACCAGCGACACGCCCAGCATGAGGGGAATCGACAGCCGCACCCACTCGCGAAAGGCGGGGTTCCCCACGTCAAACGAGACGCGATAACCAACGCCAATGCGCGCGGCTCCAATTGCGTTAATAAGGAACGGTCCAACTACGCTTCCGGCGAGCGCGCCATACGCGAGCGAAGCGATGCCGAATTGCCGTCCGCCAATCACGCCGCCGCCAATAATGAAGACGTTATAAAGCAGCGGTCCAAACGCTGGCAGCAGAAACAGCCGGTGCGAAAGCAGCACCGCCGACACCACTCCGCCAACATAAAAGAAGATCTGCGCGGGCAATAGAATCCGCGTCAGATGCACGCACAAAGACAACTGCTCTGCCGTGAACCCATGAAACATCCACCGGCAGAACTGCGGCGTGAAAACCTCGGCAGCCACCGTGCCGACAAGCAGCACGCTGGTCATCACCGTAATGATGATGGAGAAGGTCGTCTGCGCATCGCGCTCGCGCTTCTCCGCGATAAACCTGGTATAGATCGAAATAAAGGTAATCGCGGCCGATCCGCCCGCGACAATGTAGTTGAGCCAGTCCGGAAGGGTGAAGGCCGCGACGTAGGCGTCCGTTTGCTGGCCCGCGCCGAACGCGTATGCGATATACGCTTCGCGGATGTACCCGATCACGCGCGAAAGCGAGATCGTAGTCATCATCAGCAAGGTCGCCGAAAGAGCCGTATGCTGATGCGACGGCCGAAGAAATCGCAACAAACGCATCACAGGCAGGTTAACGCATCGCGTGCCGTAGAAAGACGCAGATCGCCCGCGTGAACCGCGAAAGATAAGATGACCGGTAGGGGGTGACTGGCGAATGGAAATTCGAACGACGGATCTAGTTTCTCCCTAGTTCCTGGCCAAGCACGCTTGCATTAGTTGCGAAGCAGAGCGCGGTCTCCGAGTCGATCGTGCCCGCTCGCACCAGCTTCGCGATCTCAGCGTCGAAATGCTGCATGCCTTCGCTTTCGCCGACCCGGACGCAGTCGAGCAGCGTGCGTCCGGGGCGCTCGCCCTGCTCGATGCAGTCGCGAGTCCTCGAATTGGATTTCAAGACTTCGGCAACCGCAATGCGCTCATCGGCGTCGGCCCGCGGAATCAGGCGCTGCGCGATGATATAGCGGAAGGTCTTGGCGAAGCGCTCGCGCACGGTCTGCTGCTCGCTCGCGGCAAACGATCCGACGATGCGCTCGACGGTCTTCAGGCAGTCGACCGTATTCATGCTGGAGAGAATCAGGTGGCCGTTCTCGGCCGCCTCGAGCAGAATCTCCATCGTTTCGCGGTCGCGAATCTCGCCCAGCATGATCACACGCGGCGCTTGGCGCAGCGCGGCCTTCAGCGCCATCGTGAAATTGGGCGCATCGCTGCCCAATTCGCGCTGATGGACAGTCGACTTTTTATGTCGATGCAGAAACTCGATCGGGTCTTCGACAGTCAGGATGTGATAGCAGTGCTGCTCGTTGATGCGGTCGATGAGCGCCGCCAGCGTCGAAGATTTGCCCGACCCGCTGCCGCCGGTGACGAGGATAATTCCACTGCGCACGTGCGCCGCATCTTCCAGATGCGACGGCAGGCCCAGCGAGCTGAAGGTCGGAATAATGGTTGGAATGACGCGCATGACGACAGCGCAACTGCCGCGCTGGATGAAGACGTTGACGCGAAAGCGTGCCGTGCCCGGCAATCCGTAGGAGACATCGCACGAACCCTGCTCGCGCAGCGTGTTAAGCGCCTGCTTGTTCGTGCCGATCACGTCGGAGGCGATGCGGCGCGTGTCGTCGGCGCTGAGCGTGCTTACGCCCGGAAGTTCGACCGTCGTCAACTGCCCGCGGATTTCAACTTGCGGCGGACGGTTGGGGGAGAAGATGAGATCGCTGACCTTGGCAGACGAGCGCAGCATGGCGGCGAGCAGGACCGAGGTCGGAATCGAGCCGCGGCCGTCCATGCCTTCAAAGGGAATCGAAATGGTGGAATTCCCCGGAGCTGCCATGATTTGAATTTAGCGCGAGAAGAGTGAAGGAGCGAAGGACAAGTAGGACATAGACCTAGGTAATGGAGAGGTCGATGGCCGTTAGCGTTGGTCGTTGGGCTCTCACTCCGAATTGGCGTTCAGCGGCCTAACGACCAACGACTAACGACCAATGACCGGCGAAAGGAAAGGCGCGGCTTTAAGCCGCGCCTGATTTTCAGCTGATTCCAAAGCTCCCTACTTCTTCTTTGCCGGAGGTTTCTTGCTGCCGAAACTGGTTTCAATGGAAGCGCCGACGCTGGCCAGCATGTCCTTGGAGGTCTGTGCCATTGGACCGTTGGGATCGAGCTCCAGATATTTCTGGAAGGCTTCGACCGTGCCCTCTGGCGCCACCATCTTATTGTCTTTGCCGATCGTAGCCTTGCCGATCAGGTTGATGCCCTTGTAGTAGTAGGCGAGCGCCTTGTTGGGATCGGCGGCGATAACCTTGTCGAAGGCTACGACCGCTTCGTCGACTTTGCCGGCGTTGGTCAGGACCGCGCCCTCGTTGAAGTAATAGGTCGAGGCGCCCTCGGGAGACAGTTGCGCCGCCGTATTGTAGGACGTGATGGAATCATCGAGCTTGCCTGCCTTGGCCTGCGCTTCACCCAGGTTGTTGTAATATCCCGCCAGCTTCTTGTTGTTCTCCGGATCTTTGGCCGCCTGCTCGGAGCCTTTGCGCAGTTCAATCGCCTTCTGGTAGTCGCCGACCGCCGACTCGTAGCGCTGCTTGCGCTGGTCAGGATCGGTTTGCTTGGCGCCGGACTGGCGGTAGGCGTCGGCAAGGCGCGCCCAGATCAGGTCGCGGTTGGAATCGATGCCATTCGCTTCGTTGAGTTTGGCGATGGCGGTGTCGAAGTCGCCGGCCTTCGATGCGGTGTCGGCCTCAGTGATCTTGGCGTTGAGCTGGCCGACTGTGTTGTTTTCTTTGGCAGCCTTTTCGCGCTGCTCCTGTTGTGCCTTGAGCTGCTCTGGTGTCAGGCCCTGACCGGCAGCGGCACTTGCTTGCTCCTTCTTAAGATCGATGTCCACGGGTGGGTTGTCGCCGGAACCGACCGTAATGCCATTGATATGAAAAATCTCTTTGCCGTCCTTGCTCAGCTTGATGTTGTATTTGCCCGTTGCGAAGCCGAGCGAGAAATACTCGCCCTTCTTGTCGGTCTTGAGCACGGACTTGCGGCCCGTGTCCACGCTGCTCCACTCCACTTCAGCGCCGGCGATCGGCTTGCCTTCGACGTCCTTGCACGTGCCGCGCACGCTCGCAGTTTGCGCATGCGCCAGCGGAGCCGTCAGGATCGTGGCGAGCGCGAAGAGAAGGGGGAGAATAAAGAACTTACGCATAAATGTGCCTCCGGCGAAACCTTGAATTTACCTGAAACAGATATCCACAAATAATGACCGTGTTGCCGTGCGGCTTTGAAACCGCACTAAGTTTGTTTCCTCTGCCCAGCGCGGACCGCAGCCTCGGCATAGGGAATAGGATCCTCGGCGCCCGCTTCGCAAAAAGCGCGCAGGCGCAGCACGCAACTGTCGCATACGCCGCAGGCCCGATCCTCGCGCTGATAGCATGACCACGTTAAATCGAACGGTGCCCCGAGTTCAAGGCCAAGCCTCACAATCTCGGCCTTATGCATGGCAATGAGGGGCGTTACGACCTCGATTTTGCCGTCTTTTGTGCCCGCGCGTATGACCTCATTGAAGGCGTGGTAGTAGGCAGGACGGCAATCGGGATAGCCGGAACTGTCGGGCTCAACCGCGCCGATGTAGACCTTCGCGGCGCCCAGAACCTCGGCCCAACTGACCGCGACAGAGAGGAAATGCGCGTTGCGGAAAGGAACATAGGTGACAGGAACCTCTTTGCCGAGCGTGTGCGATTCGGGGACGGCGATTGTCTGGTCGGTGAGGGCGGAGCCGCCGATGGCTCGCAGAGCCTCGTTCCGCACGATGAGGCGATTGCGGATGCCGAGACGGTCGCAGATCGCTTCGAACGAACGGCGCTCGCGGAGTTCGGTGCGCTGGCCGTAGCTGACGTGGACGGCGGCGGCATCGTGGTCGCGGGCAGCGAGGGCGGTGCAGACACAGGAATCCATTCCGCCGGAGAGCAGGACAATCGCCCGGGATGGGGAACCGGGGGACATTGATACATCAATTCTATACAAAGGGTTGGAGAATCTACTCAGACGCTCTTAGCCGCAGGGTCCCAGATGAACTTGTGCAATTGCAGGCTCAAGCGGGCGGGAACGTTGTCGGTAAGGATCCATTCGGCGAGTTGTTGCGGATCGAGGAGACAATGTGAGGCGTCGCGTGCGCCCATTGCATCTTTCTCAAAGGCTGGGGAGAAGAGAATAGCGTTCACCTTAGCCGCGATATTGTGCAGACGCACGAAGTCGCGGGCGAATTCGTAGTCGATGCGGTCGGCAAGGACGAACTTAAGCTCGTCATGTGGCTGAAGGGAGTTCAGATTCTCCATCGCGAACGTGTCGGGCTCGCCTGAATGGGGACACTTTACGTCGACAATCTTAATGACTTCTTTTGGAACAGCGGCAAGCGGGCGCTCGCCACTAGTTTCGACCAGAACCTTGTAGCCCTCGGTGATGAGGCGCTGCATGAGCGGGACTACTTCGCGCTCCTGCAGCATTGGCTCGCCTCCGGTGATCTCGACAAGGCACTTACCAGTAGGCAGCTGCCGGTCGCCAGTTTGTGCGTGTAGCTTTTGGACTTCTGCTGCGATCTCGTCGGCCGACATCTTGTAGCCGCCGTAAAAGCTGAATTCGCTGTCGCACCAGGTGCAGCGGAGGTTGCAGCCGGTCAGGCGGATGAAAACGCAGGGCAGGCCGGCATACGTTGATTCGCCTTGGAGCGATTTGTAGATCTCAGTAATTTGCATGGAAGGAAACTGTCAGCCATCAGCCGCCAGCAATCAGCTAGACCTCATTCCGAATAAGTTGCTGTGGTGGTGTCCGTCTCAAACACCGTTACGTCCTTGACACGCACGCGGCCGTTGGTGACATTCTTCAGGCGGGCGTTGGTTTCGTCGTAGAAGTACTTCGACAGGTTCTCGGCCGAGGGATTGAGCGTCGTAAAGGGCTCGATGTCGTTGATCATCTGGTGATCGAGGCGGTCGATGACGTGCTTCATGACCTCTTTCAGGTCCTTGAAGTCGAGGAGCAGGCCAGCCTTGTCCAGTTCGGCGCCGGCGAGCGTGACGCGAACCTTATAGTTGTGGCCGTGCGGGTTCTCGCACTTCCCCTTGTAGTTGCGGAGATAATGCCCGGCGGCGAATGTGTCTTCTACGGTTACTTCGTACATGAAAGCCCAATCATCTGGAATGAGATCATTGTACCTTCTGAGGCCAGAGGGCACATGATTCGAGTGCCGCCGAACCGGCCCGGCCTCTCACTCCATGCGTCGCCGCGCTCGAATCGCGTTGGGTGGGGGATCGGCGCCACCGATCACTGAATCTGTGGTTTATCTGCAGTAGTCTTCAAAGAAGGAGGATTCGATGATCGCTCGCATTTGGCACGGTAGCACCAAGCCCGAACATGCGGATTCTTATGAGTCTATGTTGAAACCCGAACTCCTGCCCGGCCTCAGCCAGGTGCCCGGATTTCGAGGCAGCTATTTGCTTCGCCGGCCAAAGGGTGACGAGGTGGATTTCATCACCATCATTCTGTGGGAGTCTCTGGAGGCACTGAAAGCCTTCGCCGGCCCGGATTACGAAGTTTCGATTATTCCTGAAGAGCGAAGACGCTACCTCAGCCGCCACGATGATCGAGCCGCTCATTATGAAGTTGTGGCCCGTCAGTAGGTGCTTTCGGGCAAGGCAGTTGGTGGTTTTGAGCGTAACGGGGATGTTTCACCAATCGTCTGCCTCCTGTTCACGGGGCTTCTCAAATTACAGGGTGCGATCGGCGAGGGCTTTGTTGGCAATAAGTAGAAAGCCCTTGCTACGCGCGTCCTTTTCAACCGATTGAAACAGGGCCTGCGCTTCGGCCTTCTTTTCAGATTTCGCTTCGATCTCAGCTAAAGCCAGTGTGGCATCCAACCGAAGAATAAAAAAACCGCGTTGTCGTGTCTCCTGGATGACCGCGCGCAACTCCTTGGCAGCGGATTCCCTCTGTCCTTCCGCAGCGAGCACTTTCGCGGATACCGTCTTCGTCTTAAGTCGAAGCGAGGTGCTTTGATATTGATTCGCGAGTTGAGTCGCTTGTGCGATTTCGCGTTCTGCTTCTGGCAGCCTGTCTAATTGGAGGAGAACTCGCGCCAGCGTATCGTGGGCGCCGGCTTCGTCGCCGATTTGTTTCTCTTTCTTATACTGCTCCACTGCGGAGCGGGCCAGCGGTTCGGAATCCGCAGGCTTGCCCGTGGCCAACAACAAACTTGCCTGATCCAGGCGGGTTTGGGCCGCGTTCGATTCCTCGCCCTGCTTGGTCCGGATCGCGAGTGCTTCCTCGTAATCTTTTTCAGCTCCTGTCATGTCCCCCTGATGGCTGAGCGCACCGGCGAGACTATTCAGCGCCTCGGCAACATCACTCGAATTACCCGACTGGCGCTGGTACGCGAGCGATTCCGCTAACAAGGTCGTGCCCCCGGAAAGGTTACCCTGATCGATGAGAACCGTGCCGATGTTTAACTTCATGAACGCGATGGCGTCCTTCTCATCAATCTCCTGGTAAACAGCCAGAGCTTCTTCGTAGTATTTCCTGGCGCCCGAAAGATCACCCTCGCGCAAAACGAGACTACCCAGATTAGTCAAAATATCGGCGACTCCACGTTGGTTGCGGACCAGATGCTGGGCGACCAGAGCCTGTTCGTACATGGCCTTTGCCTGCGGAAGATTTCCCAGGTCCATCATCCCGACCGCGATGTCATTCAATGTCGAAGCCGTATATCCCTCGTTTCCGAGTGCACGAAAGTCGTGCAGGGCTTCTTCCAGGATCGCGTTCGACTCCGCGATCTTTCCCTGGCGCCAGAGGATGTCGCCCATGCGATAGCGAGCGCGTGCGACGCCGTACCGGTCCCCAGCCTGTTCCAAAATTGCCTGGGCTTCTTCATCCAGCGCCAACGCGCCTTTGGCATCATCCTGCCGGCTAGCAGCCAGGCTTTGCATAAGCTTCGCCTCCGCCAGCAACATGCGCATTCCGCGATTTTGGGCCTTGCCGGCAGCATTGAGGGCTGCTGCCTTCGCACCTTTGTAATCTCCTGCCGCACTGAAGGTTTGGGCCTCTTGCAAGTCGATGCGGGGATCGTCGGCAATTGGTCTTGGAAGACGGCGCAGAGCCTCGAGCGCTTGCAGGCTTTCTTGTTCTTTTCCGTCTTTCGAGAGTGCTGCGGCTAGGCGCAAGCCGTAATCCAGATTGTCCGGAAAAAATCGGGTCAGGGCACGATAGGTCTCTGTCGCTTTCGGCCAATCGTGGACTAGCTGGCGATAACGCCCTTCGATCAGGAGTTGTTCTTCTCGCGAGAGCGATGACGAAAGGTCGAGCGCTCGCTTTGCTTCTTCCTGTGCGGTGGCTGTGTAGCCAAGCGCCGCCCAGGCATCGGCAAGTGCGCCGTGAACCGCCGCATTTCCCGGTTCCGCGGCGACGGCTTTTACGAGCAGATCGCGCGCGCCGAGATAATCGAAATTTGCACTCTTAGCGCGGCTCTCTGCATACAGGCGCATGGCCTCGCCCTGCGAAGGTAGCAAAGCTTGGGCCTGGTTCGCTGCTTCCGTCGTCAGCGCTTGCGCTCCTAGCTCTCCACGCAACTTGGTCCCTGCCTGCGCCGCAACTTCGAACAAGCTTCCTTCGGTTCCGCTGAAGGCTTCGCGGGCGATGGTGTCGCCCGAAACCGTATCCTGCATTCGGACATCGAACCGGATTCGTTTTTGATCCTTCTCTTCGATCGGTGTGTAGGAACCGAGAACGACGATATCGGCCCCGGAATTCATCCGCAGGTTTTCCAATGTCGTCTGCGACAAACTGTCTGCATCGGCGATTCGCAAATCCCGCTTGGCGCGCGCAACGTCGTCCTCGGATACGATTCGCAAACTGCCGCCGGCAGCGAGTTCTGTGCCTAGCATTTCACCAAGAGCCGCCCCGAGCCAGTCGTCCTGCGGGCGTCCCGGAAGATTCCGGAATCCAATCACCGCAACAGAACGCCGAGCGCTGACTGGCAGAGGAGTCATGCCACCAGCCTTGGCCGACTGCGGGCGGGCCGATCGGAACGTATATGCGGCGCCTCCGACCAGCGAGAGAGCCAGCGCGGCCGCTATCCAATAGCGAACTCGACTGGAGGAAGCGTTCCTGCTCGCTTCAACCTGGGCGGCCTTGATTTCGCTGGCCGGGTTTAGGGCGCTGTCGGGAAGGCCGGAAGGCGAAGAGCCGCTCTCCACAACACTCACTGGCGCGATAAACCGATACCCGCGCCGGGGAACGGTTTCGAGAAACCTGGGATTATCCGCCGTGTCGTTCAGGGCAGAGCGCAATTTGCGCACTGAGGTGTTCAGAACGTCGTCGAATTCGACGAAGGTCTCAGGCCCCCAGAGAACTGCGCGAATCTCTTCCCGGGTCACAAGTTGCCCCGGGTTCTCCAGAAGCAGGATCAGAATCCGAAAAGGCTGCTCCTGGAGTTTGATCCGGATTCCGTTTTTGGTAAGTGTCCCCTCCGAACTGTCTGCCTCATAGGCTCCAAATCGGAAGATCTTGCTGCTCGACGATGGCTGGCGCACGAGTGGTCCCCAAAAACATGTTGCGGGAGTGTAGCACATCTGAGATCAGAAGTGGGGATAAAGCTCCTATTCACAGCGAGTTGGGCGGTTAGCTTCGTTTTGGAAACAGTTTCGTTGCCAAATTCTTTCGACCCCCGCATTGTGCACATGCAAGCCAGCGGGGACCTGCTTAAAGAACGAGGGAGAGCAGGTCCTCCGCTGACCAAAGCTCAAATGAACAAGGAGCTTCACCCAAAAGAGGAGAGCGTCATGAAAAGCCTGAAGACTCAGCTAAGGTTCGTCGGATTCTGGTCGCTAACCCTGTGTCTGCTGACCAGCGCATACGCGCAATACAACACCGCCACTGGGACGGGGGCGCTTCATTCCGACACTTCGGGCTACGTCAACACAGCCGACGGAGTCAACGCGCTTTACTCTAACACCACAGGCTACTGGAATACGGCCGCTGGGGTGGACGCGCTCTATACCAACAGCGCAGGCATTTACAACACGGCAATGGGGGTCAACGCGCTCTACTTCAACACAGGCAACTTCAACACGGCGATGGGAGTCAACGCCCTCGACAAAAACACCACGGGTTACGATAACGCGGCGGTGGGGGTCGGCGCCCTCAACTCAAACACAAGCGGCTATCAAAACACGGCGATGGGGGTCAACGTTCTCTACTCCAACACAGATGGCTTTCTGAACGCGGCCTACGGATTTGGTGCTCTCTACTACAACACCCATGGTTACGACAACACGGCCATCGGGGGTTACAGTCTCTTTCAAAACTTTGGATCTTACAACACGAGCCTCGGTGTTGGGGCGCTTCGCTACAACACCATTGGCAGTGAGAACGTGGGCATCGGTATCACGGCGTTGTTGCAGAACATCGGGGGAAGCGACAACACTGCCATAGGCTCGTACGCCGGTCCGGACAGTGCCTCCCCCAACCTCAGCTACGCCACAGCCATCGGCGCGAATGCGGTGGTCAGCGAAAGTAACGCCCTCGTACTCGGCGGCCCGCGGGGAAGCGGCGCGGATGTGTACGTCGGAATTGGCACTGCCACGCCGTCTAACATTTTGACCCTTGCCCAAGGGGGCGGGGCTGCAATCGGCGATGGCTGGAGCACATACAGTTCGCGCCGCTGGAAATCCAACATTCAAACCCTGCATGGAGCACTCGACAAGGTTGAACGGCTGCGCGGCGTTTCCTACGACCTGAAGGCAAACGGCAAGCATGAAGTGGGTGTGATCGCCGAGGAAGTCGGGGCCGTGGTTCCTGAGGTCGTCACCTGGGAAGAGGATGGCAAGAATGCCCAGAGTGTCGATTACAGCCGCCTCACCGCTCTACTGATCGAGGCCACGAAGGAGCAGCAGGCGCTCATCCGCGATCAGAAGGCAGAGATCGCGGCGCAGCAGGCGCAGATCACCCTGCTCACCCGTCAGGTGAAAACAGTCCAAGCCGTTCTCAAGGCGAGCGGACGAACCGGCTCCGCGATGCGCACGGTCAAAGCGGAAGCCTTGACGATGCACCAGTAACGACGAAGGCGCGCGCGTTCTTCGTGGGGAAGCAGCGCCCAACGTTCGCAAGAACTTCTATCCCAGGAGAAAAACAAAATGAAACCGCACCGCTCTGTCATGTCTCTGGCTCTCACGCTGGCGCTCAGTCTCTTCGCCGTATTGCTAACCTCGAACGTTCTGGCACAACAGGCCGACGTTGCTACGCCAGCAGCCGGCAGCAATGCCGTGCCGCGACTGGTCAACTTCAGCGGCGTGCTCAAGGACGGCGACGGACACCCGCTCGCGCAAACCAGCGGCGTGACCTTCCTGTTCTATAAGGACGAACAGGGCGGCGCGCCCCTTTGGCTTGAGACGCAGAATGTGACTCCGGACAAGACTGGCCGCTACTCGGTGCAACTCGGGGCGTCCAGCAAGGACGGTCTGCCAGCGGATGTGTTCGCCAGCGGAGAGGCGCGGTGGCTGGCGGTGCAACCGGCCGGTCAAGCGGAGCAAGCGCGGGTAATACTTGTGGCCGTGCCCTACGCCATGAAAGCTGCGGATGCTGAGACGATCGGCGGTTTGCCGCCGTCAGCCTTTGTACGTTCGAAAGACAGCGATTCGCTGAACCACACAGGAGACAGTCCCAAGGCAACGACCAAGGGTGTCAAGACCGCCTCGCCTTTTGGGACGGCCAACTATCTGCCGGTCTGGACGAGCGCCAACATCATCCAGAACTCAAACTTGTTTCAGAGTGCAGGTGGCAATCTTGGTATCGGGACGGCCTCTCCGGCCGCAACGCTCGACGTGCATGGTACGGGGAATTTTACGGGGTTGATCACTTTTGCTTCCGGACAGACGTTTCCGGGCGCCGGCACGATCACGGGCGTGACGACGGGGAGCGGAAGTGGGCTGACCGGCGGCGGAACCAGCGGCACGCTCAATCTCTCGCTCACCAACACCTGCGCCAACAAGCAGGTGTTGCAATGGAACGGATCGTCGTGGGGTTGTGCCAACCTCTCTGGCTCAGGCACGGTCACCAGCGTCGGCTTGAGCGCTCCGTCTTCTGACTTCACCGTAACCGGTTCGCCAATCACGACCGCCGGTACGCTAGGCCTCAACTGGACTGTCGCCCCGACCAGCGCGAATACTGCAAACGCGATTGTGAAACGCGACGCCTCCGGCAGCTTCAACGCGGGGATCATCAACGCATCGACTAACTCGACTACTTCCGCAGTGACCGCCTCATCCTCCAGTTCCTCACTCGGAGCAGTCGCCATCCATGGATTCGATACCAATACCGCAAGTACCTTTACTGTTGCGGTGCAGGGCAACTCCAGCAGTCAGATCGGAGCCGGTGTTTTGGGAATGAAAGCCTCTTTGAGTAGCACCGGCCAGAGCTCCATTGGCAACGTGTCCCCGGGAGTGTGGGGTGACAGCCCTACCGACACCGGCGTGTACGGGACGTCGGACGTCCTCTGGGGTGTGTATGGGCTGTCAAACTACGTTGGAGTGGGTGGGACGTCATTCACAGGAGTCGGTGTCGAGGGATCTTCTCGCGACAGCATTGGAGTCGAGGGCTTCACTCACGAGGGTAATGCTCTTTGGGGCTATAACCAGGCCACGGCCGGTGCAACTGATACCAATTCAACCCTGTTGCTAATCAACAACAGCCCAACTTCCCATTACGTGATCTATGCCGAAGATATTCTTGGCGCCCACTACGTGAGAACGAGCAGCGTAGGCGATCTCGCGGCCACAGGCTCACTCGTCGGAGCCTCCAAGAACTTCAAGATCGACCACCCGGTCGATCCCACCAATAAATACCTGATGCACACCTCGATCGAATCACCTGACATGAAGAACATGTATGACGGTGTGGCGACCCTCGACGAAAATGGCGAAGCCCGCGTCGAACTGCCAGGCTATTTCGAAGCTCTAAACAAGGACTTCCGCTATCAGCTGACTTCGATCGGCGCGCCCGGTCCCAATCTCTACGTGGCCGAAGAAGTATCCGCGAACCACTTTGGGATCGCCGGCGGCAAGCCGGGAGCCAAAGTCTCCTGGCAAGTCACAGGCATCCGCCACGATGCCTGGGCCAACGCGAACCGCAGCCCCGTCGAGGTAGAAAAGACGGCAAGCGAACGAGGCCTCTACCTGCATCCGGAAGCCTTTGGCGAGCCCGTCGAGAAAAGTGTCACTTACCGCAACCCGGCGGCAGGCAAACAATTTCTCGAGATCCCCCAAAAGCACTCGCAAAAAGTTCCAGTTAAGCAGTCGGCAAAACAATAACGCTTGCCTGCTGGGCGCGATGAGGTAAGTCCGCAAGGGCATCCCTCGCGCCCCCGGAAGTTCTACAAAATCAAAAATCAGGAGAATGGTCACATTATGAAGAACAACATTGTTCGCGTCGTATTAGCTCTCTGCGTAGCCGCACCCTTTGCCCATGCCCAGGACCTCACCATCGACGATTTCACCACAGGCAAATCCGCCGTGCTGAAGTACAAAGGTGGGGCGACCAACACCGGTACCCAAACTGGAGCCACAGCCCATCTGATCGGCGGCACTCGTACCACCAACTTCAATATCGCCACCAATCCCTTGCAGCAGACTTCGACCTTCCAGTTCCGTCCCGATGGCAAGCACAACCAGTCGGCTTACATTCACAACGTCGCCTTCCTCGTCGGTTCGCGGGAAGATATGGTCTACGGGTACGGCGCACCCATGCATGCCGATTTCAGTTCCTACAGCGGCGACCCCAACGGACTCATCCGCGTCAATTTTTTGGGTCTGACGGGAGACTTGAATTTCAACATCGAATTGTTTACCGGCACGATCTATGCGCAAGGCGGCTGCAACATCACTGCCAATCCGGCGCCCTTTAGCATCGAACTGCCGCTGAGCACATTCGTCGATAACGGAATCAATTACGCCGATATCAATCTCATCGACGTGATCACTCAGTCAGGAAGCCAAATCGGCGGAATCGAATTTGCCGTCACCTCGATCGAGGTATCGAAGACCCCAAAGCCTGGCGCGCTACCGTGCCAAATCTGAGAATGCAAGCCAAGGCGCTTCGCCCAATCGAAACACGACTTGGAGTCGGAGCGCCGTCGTTTTGCTGCAAAATGCCCCTCCTGAAGGGATACACCTAAGGATACCCAAATTGTTGGTCAGCTTTTGCGGGGATACAATGGCGCGCAAGGGGGCGAGGCGACATGCCGACGATTGAGGGAAAACAAGCGGAGATTTGGATCACCGATTATGTGAATAAAGCGGGAGAGCTTAAGGGCGTGCTCAGGGCCGCGCGGGCGCTCGTCAAAAAGACGCTCAAAGGGGCGGAAGAGTACGTGACCATGGAAGATTCCGTCGTCCGATTCGAACGGGGCCCCTCTGCTGCTACATGGCCAATAAAGAGCACGTGACATTCGCCTTCATGCGAGGTGCGGCGTTGCCCGATCCGAAGAAGCTCCTGGAAGGAACCGCGAAGGGTGCGCGACACGTCAAGCTACGCACTGTTGCTGATGTGAAGAAACCGGGAGTAAAGAAATTGATTGTCGCAGCAGCGAAGCTGAATAGAAAGACCCACCCTCGGGAGCGATGGTGGGCATGAATAAGAGAAGGCGAAAAGAGTAACTGAAGACGCAGCGGGGCGATTTAAGCCGCTGGCTTCATTGATTTGGCAAGTCTCGGCTTGCCCACTCGGCGATCGCGACGTGGCTGTTTTTCCAGGCCTCCCATACGGACCGGCACCAGCGATCGATCATCGCGGAGCGTTCCATCTCGGGCGCGGCAATCACTTCAATGGCGGTAGTTTTCCCACGCTCCTCAGGGATCGGGAAACCCGGCCAATCCTTCCTCCCCGGGCCACGGCCGCGCGGCTGCGCCAGCCGCATATGAACTTGCTGCACCTCGCGTCCAGTCATTCCTTTGTCCAGATGCAGATAGAGTCCGATCAATGCGAAAGCAATGCTGATCGGCCGTGACTTTTCCGTTGCGTGCTGTGCCGCCCACGCGTCCACCACGTGCTGGTGGATAAACTCAGCATCGCCCAGACCCAGCGTCCAGGCAGTGAGTTGCTCGAAGGCCCGTTCTTCTTTTTCGCACATCAACACTGGATTATATGTTTGATAGTTGTCACTATCATGGATCGACGGGCTGCATTTCATGAATCAAACTGAGATCACAATTCGCGAAGCACATGAGCAGGATCTGGAAACGATTCTCCATCACCGGCGCTCAATGTTTCGCGATATGGGCGAAGGGAGCGTCGAGCAACTGGATCGGATGGTAGAGGTGGCGCGGCCGTGGCTGGTGCGGGCCTTGGAGAATGGCTCATATCGGCACTGGTTGGCAAGCGACGCTTCGGGACGGGTTGCTGCTGGAGGAGGGGTTCTGCTTTCACCCTGGCCGGCGAATCCATTTGATCCTTGCGTCGAGCGGGCCGTGATTTTGAACGTCTATACAGAGAGAGAATTTCGACGGCGCGGAATTGCAGCGCGCGTGATGCAAACTATTGTTACGTGGTGTGAATCCTACGGGCTGCGCGCGGTGAATCTGCATGCGAGCGAAGAAGGGCGCGCGCTTTACGAGAAGATGGGATTTACGCAAACGAATGAGATGAGATTAAAGTTTCGGGTTTAGGCCTTCGGCTCCCGCGCGCAAAAGCTCGGTTGAAAGCTGAAGCCCAGATCCTAGAGCCGAAAGCCTAAACCCTATGGTGTCCACGCTGTCCAGACTTGGACATGCCTTGTTTTGAAGGTGTTATGCAACCAAAGGGCCATTCCGTAAATTCGTGCTAACGTTCTGGTTCCGGTTCCGTCTATATCTGTGCAATGCGAGGTAATTTCGCTTGTAGAGGACGCTGACGGAACATGCCGGCCGATTCGTTCGTAGTAACCATTCCGGTTGGCAACACAGCCCGAACGATTCGGGCACAAGAGGAAACCCGAACCCACAACGCCACCGTGAGGGGCGCATTGGCAGCGCAGGGCAACCGCATCGACGACACGAGCCTGATTCGTGAGGCGCAGCAGGGAAACCGTGCCGCGTTCGAGGTACTCGTTCGCCACTACGATCAGTCGGTGTTGCGGCTGGCGCTGCATCTGACCGGCTCCGAATCCGACGCACAGGACGTTTACCAGGAAGCCTTCCTCAAAGCCTACAAAAACCTCGGCAGTTTCCGGTTCGAATGCTCCTTCTATACGTGGATTTACCGGATCGTGACCAACCTGTGTCTCGATCATCTGCGGAAACGCAACGTGCGGAAGGAAGACTCGCCTGTCGCGACCGACAGCTCTGGCGAAGAGTACAGCGTGATCGAGCAGTTTGCGGATGCGCGGCCGGGAGCGAGTCCGGAGCGCGATTTGATGCGGCGCGAGTTAGGGAAGAAAATTGGCGCCGCGCTGGCCAAGCTGACGCCGCGCGAGCGCATGGTTTTCGAGTTGAAGCATTACCAGGGCCTGAAGCTGCGGACTGTCGGCGAGATGCTGAATACGACGGAAGAGACCGCAAAGAATACGCTGTTCCGCGCCACGCAGAAGCTGCGGATGGCGCTGGCGGAGATGAGATGAAAGAAAGCTATGAGCTACGAGCTATGGGCCTTGAGCGAACAAATTCGAGTTGCTCCGAGCTCATAGCTCATGGCTCAGAGCTAAGAAGATACGCAAATGAAATGTGATTGGGTACAGCAAAACATACTTTTCTACGTTTATAACGAGCTCGAGGACGATGCGCGCTACGAAGTCGAGCAGCACCTGGCGCGTTGTCCGCAATGCGCGACGGAGTTGAAGGCGGCGCGGGCCTTTCACACGACCATGTCGCAGCATCCGGTGGCCGAGCCGTCGCCGAACCTGCTGACCTCGTCACGCATGCGGCTGCAGGAGGCGCTCGAGACGACGTCGCAGGGCGGCTTCTTGCATCGGCTGATCTTCGAACCGCGAATTTGGCTGCGCCAGATTCGGATGGCTCCCGCGATGGCAGCGGTCATTTTCATCGTTGGTTTCGGCGGCGGAATTGGCGCTACCTATAACTTTATGGCGAATCGCCCGCCGGTCTCCGACATCGGCCAATTGAACCCCCACACCCAATCTGCTCCCGTCGAAGCTTCCGCCATTACCGGCATTCGTTCAGTGACACAGGACCCCAGCACGAATCAGGTCAGCATCAAGTACGACACGATTTCCACGCAGGAGGCGCAGGGGTCGATGAACGACCAGCGCATCCAGCAACTGCTGCTCTTTGCGGTGCGGAACAACTACAACTCGGGCGTGCGCATGGATTCGGTAGATGTGCTCACGCAGGCGCCGAACGATACGCGGGTGCGGGAAGTACTGATGTACTCGCTGCAGAATGACACCAACCCCGGTGTGCGGGTGAAGGCGCTGGATGGGTTGAGCGGCTTCGTGCGCCAGGATCCGCAGGTGCGAGACGCAGTTTTGCAGGCTCTGGTCAGCGATAGCACGGATGCGGTTCGCCTGCAGGCATTGCGGCTGGTTGAGCCGATGAAGGCGGATAGCAAGGTACACGCGGTTCTGATCCGATTGGCAAAGACAGATCAGAATGCGTCGCTCCGCTCCCAGGCAAGGACGATGCTGGAACAGATGCCGGAATTGGATTAGCAGAACCGTCGTCTGTCGGCAGTCAGAAGACAATTGCCGGCGAGTGACGACTGATGACCGACGACTGACGACAAGGTAGTAAAGGAGAACATTCATTGAAGCAAGCACTCAAACTCGCTGGCGCGACCACACTGGTGCTCGCGCTTGCAACACTCGGTCTGTCGCAGGATGGCCGGATCTACCGCGAAGGCGGCAACTGGGTACAGGAAGTCAAGGGCGAACTCACGGGCGCAAAAAATCTGAAGGTGAAGCTGGACGCGGGCTCGATTAAGGTTCAGGGCGGATCGCAATCAAATATTACGTACGTTCTACATCGCCGCGCGTTTACATCTTCGGAGCAGAAAGCCCGTCACGAGTTCGAGTCGAACCGCATGGTCGCATCGGTCCGGGGCGACACGGCATTGCTCATCGCGCAGGGCGTCGGCGAAAACCGGCGGTGCTCGGACGATCTGGTTGTCACGGTCCCTCGGCAGACGGAATATGCGCGCGTTGAAACGGGCGGCGGCAATGTGAATGCAACTGCCATTGCCGGACGTGTGGAACTCGAAACGGGTGGCGGGACGATTCACGTTGACGACATTGGCAACGAGGTAAAAGCCGAGACCGGAGGCGGCGCGATTGAGATTGGAACCGTCGGCGGAGACGTGAGCCTCCAGACCGGCGGCGGCAACGTGAAGATCAACGCCGTGAAGGGCAATATCAAGGCAGAAACCGGCGGCGGAAATCTTGTGGTTTTGTCCGGGCTGCAGGGTGCGGTGCTGCAAACCGGCGGCGGCAGTATCCGCCTGGATAAATGCAGTGGCCGCGTGAAGGCCTCGACCGGCGGTGGCAGTATCGACCTCGGCGAGATCGGCGGGCCGGTGGAGATCGAGTCAGGCGCTGGCAGCATTCGTTTGGCTTCCTCGAATGGCCGCGTGGAAGCGCAGACGGGCGGCGGCAGCATTCAGCTTGACCGCGCGACTTCGGTTCGGGCGGAAACAGGCGCGGGCGGGATCGTGGTCAAGCTGGTCTCGTCGTCGGACATGAAGAGCAGTTCGACGCTGCTGACCTCGGCCGGCGACATCACGGTTTATCTATCGAAAGACATTCCGATCACGGTCCGGGCGGCGATCGATATGGCTACCGGGCACACGATTCGCACCGACTTCGGCGACATTCACGTTTCGAACCAGGGGAATTCTCCTTGGCCGCGCAGCGTGACGGCGGAGGGCAGCCTGAATGGCGGCGGCCCGGTGCTGAAGGTCCGCACGAGTTCCGGGAATATCAGCTTCTTAAGGTTGGCGCAGAAGTAGAAGGGCGGTTGTTGGTCGGTAGTCTTTGGTCGTTGGCAACCAAAGCTGTGAGCAATGCCTCATGGCCCGGCAATGAACCGCGAACGACTAACGCCTAACGACTACCGACTAAGGACGAACGACGAAAGATCAAAGCAGAATCTACCTGGGGGAACCTATGACACATCGCTTCCTGCTTGGCATGTTGGTTTTGTTGCTTGTCATCAGCGCGCCCGCCGCCCAATTGGCGACCGAAGGAACCGCCGAGAGTTGGGTCTTCAGCTCGGATGAAGGCGGAAGCAGTTCCTCGTACCTCGGCGTGGATATTGCTGACGTGACCACAGAGCGGCTCTCGGAGCTGAAGCTGAAGGAAGAGCATGGAGCGGAGATCACGATGGTGGATCAGGATGCGCCCGCGGGCAAGGCTGGGCTGCATGAGCACGACGTGATCCTCAGCGTGAACGGGACACAGGTGGATAGCGCAGCCCAACTACGGCGAATCATCAAGGAGACGCCGGCGGGGCGTGTGGTCGCGCTGGGCATCAGCCGCGATGGCCAGCCGATGTCGATCAAAGTGCAACTCGCCGACCGGAAGAAATCGATGTCATGGGCGCCAGAGCCGCGCGACTTCAAGTTTGAAATGCCCCAGCTTCCCGCGATACCCGAAATCGACATTCCCGTTTCAGTGGTGATCGCGCATTCGTCGTTGCGCAGTGGCCTGATGGTCGAAAACATTACACCGCAGCTCGGCGAGTTCTTCGGCGTGAAGGGCGGCAAGGGAGTGCTGGTCCGCTCCGTGGAGAAGGGTAGCCGCGGCGAAAAGGCGGGATTTCATGCGGGCGACGTCGTAGTAAAGGTCAACGATCAATTAGTGCACGATTCGTCGGACTTCACGCGCGCGCTGCGGGAATCGAGGGGCGAGACCGCTACGGTGACGGTGGTGCGCGACAAGAAAGAACAGACCTTCACATTGACGCTGCCCTCAAAGAAAGATTCGGGGAAGCTACTGGAAAATGCGCTGGACGTCGACGAACTGACGGCTCAGCTGAGCACCGCTGGAAACTCCCTGTCGCAACTTACGTCCGATGCGTACAAGAAGTCGCTCGAGGAGGCGGCGCGCGCACAAGAAGAGGCAAAGAAGGCCGCCGAAGAGGCTCAGGATGACTGCCGCGAGAGCATGGACGACGACCAGCAGAATATCCAGGAACAGATGCAGGACCAGCAGGAACAATTCCAGGAGCGCCAGGAAGAGCTTCAGGAGCAGCAGAACGAACTCCGCGAGCAGATGCAGGAGCGGCAGGAAAAGCTGCGCGACGAACAGAAGATGATGCAGGACCGCGAGAAGAAACTGGAGCACGAAATGTCGGGCGAGTGGACCGAAATCTAGGCCGATTGCAGATTGCAGAAGTCAGATTGCAGAAGTGGGGCGTGAGCAGTGGCGGGCCCCTAGCCTGAGCTCATGGTCAGCGGCCGCAGGTTTCAACTTCAGTGGTGAACGGTTAATGGCCTGAGACTGGGGCATGTTGCGCACCGTTCTACTTCTTCGTTGATTTTCCGAGGTCTGCGACCCATGACCGCGGCCCTCTCAGCCATCGCATCTGCCTTCATATGCTGGCTCCAAGCGGCGAAGTGGTTACTCAAGTACCCTCCTGGCCCGCAAGTGGCTTGTCCTCATTCCACGACGGTGCATTAACCACGGTTACCTACCGTGGCCGGGAGAGTGTCGCTAAGCTTGAGATGCGATGCCTTTGCGCGCACTGTTGTTCTCCAAAGATCCGGAGACGAATAGCGTCCTGGCCAACGTCTGCCAGGGAGCGGGCGTGCGCCTCGAGGTGTGCGACGACATCTTCACCGCCATGGACAAGGTGAAGAAAATGCCGTTCGTGGCCGTCTTCGTAGACTGGTCGAGCCAGCCCGAAGCCGGCTTTCTGGTCAAGCGCGCGCGGGAGTCGGGACCGAACAAGGACTTCGCCGCTGTCGCCATCGTCAATCGCGATCCCTCGGCTGCGGAGATGAATGAGAACAGGCTGCAGTTCCTGCTTCATCGTCCACTGGCCGCGGAGGAAGCACGCGACGTGCTGGCCAGCGCGAATCACAAAGCGGATCCCAGTGCCGCGCTCAATACTGAGCCAGAAGAGATCGAGGAGCCTGTAGCGGCTGCCAACGACCCGATGTCTCCGGAGCCCGCGCATGAGCAGGTTGCTCCGAAGGATGGCACATTCGCATTCGAATGGGCCGAGGACCGTCCCAATGAGGGCGCGAGCACCGAGGAACCGAAAGCGCCACCGACCCGAAACTACGGCGCGGTTGCCAGAAAAGTGTTTGCTGTCGCGCTGAGCCTCACAGCTGTGTTCATTTTGTGGAGCGGCCACGATCTCCTGATTGGGCTCGCGAATTCGCCGGAGGGGAAAGCAAGGGTATTGCGCGAATCGCTGGTGGCTTATTTCCATCTGGAGCCCCCCGACGTAATGCCGGTGATTGCGGCCAAGCCCGATGCGCCCCCGGCCGCAACTGCGTCCGCGCCGCCTGTCGACAACTCCGCGGCTCAGGCACCGCAACTCCAGGTGGTTGAAGGCGAGCCAACGATCGAGGACTCACACGCTCAGCTTCGCAAGGCAGCCGACTTTCCTCAGCCGACCGCACAGTATGTTGCGCCTCCGCCGCCGCCGGTAGCGCCGAAGAAGCAGCCGATCCCGGACAGCATTCGCGGCTCGGCTCCAATCGCGCCCCCTGTGGTTGTGACCGTAAATCCGTCTCAGATGATGCCAGTGAGCGCGCCTTCCATTCCCGCGCCTTCGTCGCAGACGTTCAGCGAACCGATTGCGGTCACCGAGGACGTGGAGCGTTCGCTGCTGGTGCGCAGCGTGAATCCCGATTATCCGGCAGAGGCAGTTCCCCAGAAGCTGCATGGGCCGGTGGTTCTGCAGGCCACGATTGGGCGCGACGGCAGCGTCGAAGACTTGAAAATCGTACGCGGATATTTCCTGCTGGGGAAGGCGGCGATCGCCGCGGTCAAGCAGTGGCAGTTTAAGCCGTACACGTCCAACGGCAAGGCGGCGCGTACTCAGACGCAGATTACGGTCAATTTCGACGTTCCGAAGAGTTAGTGGGTTGGGTGGTCTTTCTTCGCTGGCTTTCCTGATTTCTCTTTCTTCTCCTTCTCAGCATTTCCCGATTTGTCGGCTTCGGCTACCGGCGCGGCTCCGCCTGCGGCTTTTTTCCAATATTCCTGCACGCCGGGTGGAAGCTTCTCGATACGCGAGAGGAATGCCGTCACCTTCCAGATATCCTCGTCGGATAGCGATTTGTCCCATGCAGGCATGCCCGTATAGCGCACGCCATTCCTGATGACAAAGAAAATGTGCCATTCAGTGTCTGTGTCAGGATCGGTGATGAGGTTGGGCGGCGCGGGGTAGAGCGAGTGCTCGAGTTGCGATGCCTGGCGGTCAATGCCGCCGTGGCAGAGCGCGCAGTTCATTGCGTAGATTTTGAGGCCCTCGATGAGATTGTCGTCCGTGACAGCAACAGGATTGTTCAGATGCGGCGCGTGACGCTCTACCGAGGCGTCGAGGGCGCTCATGGCAAAGTGGGCTTCGGTCTGCGAGGGCGCCACGTTCGCGCGTGTGGGCAGAAAGCCCATCGTGGCCAGTCCGATGGCGATAAGCAGGAGCAGGACGACGGCGAAGATGATACCGAGAATAAATTTGCCCATGACAAACCTCGAAGCACCGAGCGCAAACCTTCTTTCCGGCAATATACATCAGCGGGAGTCATGGCGGCGGGAGGGCCGAGATGCCCACCCCAGCTGAGGGAATAGGGGCCCTTCGACCTTCCTGGGGATGACATCATTTTTCTTTCGTGATGAGATTGTTTTCCATTGATATCTCGAAGGTCATTTAATACGCGTGAAGTTGGCGGGCTTCGCGAACTACATCGCTTACCTTAGGGAGGAAGAATTCTTCCTGCGGCGGAGAGAATGGCACGGGCGAGTCTAGCGAAGCTATGCGGACAATAGGGCCGTCGAGCGAGTCGAAAGCTTCCTCGTTGATGATGGCGGAAATTTCTCCGGCTAGGCCTCCGGTGCGGGCATGCTCGTGCAGGATGATGACTTTGTTGGTTTTCTTCACGGTCGCTGCAATGGCTTCGCGATCGAGCGGCGAGACGGTGCGCAGGTCAACCACTTCGAGGTCGATTCCTTGTTTACTCAGGATTTCCGCGGCTTCGAGCGCAACGTGCAACATCGCGGCATACGTGATCACGCTGAGGTGCCGGCCTTCGCGCACAACGCGCGCCTTGCCGATGGGGACGACGTAATCGTCCGCGGGGATTTCTTCCTTGATCCGGCGATAGAGATACTTGTGCTCGAAGAAGATGACCGGGTTGTTGTCGCGGATCGCGGCTTTGATCAAGCCTTTCGCGTCATAAGCGGTAGCCGGGCAGACCACCTTCAAGCCAGGAGCGTGCACGAACCACATTTCCGGATTCTGCGAGTGAAATGGGCCACCGTGGACATTGCCGCCGCTCGGTCCGCGGATGACGACCGGCGCCGGTGCTCCCCAGCGATAGTGGGACTTGGCGACCATGTTGACGATCTGGTTGAAGGCGCACCCGATGAAGTCCATGAACTGAAACTCGGCAACTGGCCGCATGCCCGTGAGCGCCGCCCCGAAGGCAGCACCAACGATGGCGGTCTCGGCAATAGGCGTATCGATGACGCGCTCGGGACCGAAGCGATCGATAAAGCCGTCGGTAACCTTGAATGCGCCGCCGTAAATGCCGATGTCTTCGCCAATGCAGAAGACGGTAGGATCGCGCTCCATCTCTTCCCAGATTCCCTGGCGGATGGCTTCGAGATAGGTCAGGACGGGCATTCTCAGTGGCCAGTTGCGAGTCGCTGGTTCTCAGTTCTCCGAAGGAGCTGTGCGGCGTTTGATCTTCGTTTGGTGCCCCTGAAATTTCTTAAATCATACCGCATCGCTGACGGACATTTGTCGCTCGGAACTGGAGAAATACGGCAGGTGCTCGGCAAGATTATTCTGACCGCCGCAGGACATAGATTGCCCAGGGTGCGATGCGAGTCTCGCTGATCCAGTGATAGGGTTCCGAGTTGCTGGCCAGCGGTTTGCGCATCTCGACTATCTCCAGACCCGCCTCCGCGTAGGTTTCGACGTAGGACTCGTGCGGCCATAGAATGTCGACGGCCGGGGAGCTATCTTCGAAATCCGTCGTGATGATCCTGACTTGGTCCCCAGGGCGGGCGTGGCGATTTTCCGGAAAGTCTTTCGTAGAGAACGAAGCCCACTCGTTCCTATAAATCTCGGGGGTGGAGACGATGTTGACGAGGATTCCGTCCGACGCGAGCAGTACTCGGAGGTCCCTAAACAGGCGGGCTTTGGTCTCTTTGCCGGGAATGTTGTCGAAAGTAAAGGCAGATTGGATCAACGCAAAGCCGGCGGGCGGGAGAGCGCTCATGTCGTCGCCGGGAATGAGGCGGTAGTCGCCCTCGGGATCGGACTTGCGGGCGCGGGCAAGCATTTCTTCGGAGATATCGATGCCCGTCGCGGTATACCCGAGGCTGCGAAGAAAGCGGGTGGATCGGCCTGTACCGCAGCCGAAGTCGAGCGCTGCGGCGCCTTTGACGTGATCGCGATAGAGCTGCGGAAGATCGCGGAAGGCGAGATGGTAGGTGTTGGCGAATTCCAGTTTGGCGTAGGCGTCGGCGCGCGTGGAGCTGTCGTAGACGTTGGTGAAAGACATTGGTCGCCAGTCGTTGGTCGTGGTTGTTGGGAGTCTTAACCCTTTTACCAAAGCAACGACCCTATTCTAAGCTCGGACCTCGACCGGGTAGTGCCCTGCTCTGAGCTTGCCGAAGGGAGTGCCGGGCCACACTGGCATCGCTTACAATTTCCCTTCCTATGAATGTTGCAGTGCGGTCGTTTGCCAAGATCAACCTTGGCTTGTATATCGGCGCGCGGCGGGCGGACGGGTTTCATGAACTGCGCACCGTGTACCAGACGATTGCGCTGCATGACGTGATTCGCGTCAGTTCCGGGCGCGGGAGCGGGATTGAGATCTTATGCTCGGATCCGCGCGTGCCGCTCGACTCTTCAAACACCTGCTATCGCGTCGCGGAACGCGTAGTCGAGCGGCTCAAGCCGCGGCACCGGATTCTTATCGAGATTGAAAAACGCCTGCCTGTACAGGGCGGACTAGGCGCGGCCTCTTCGAATGCAGTGGCTACGATGCTGGGGATGGAGCGGGTGCTGAAAAAGCAGCTGGCGGGAGCGGAGCGTTTGCGGATCGCGGCCGAAGTGGGATCGGATTTGCCGTTTTTTTTGTTGGGCGGAACGGTGCTGGGGGTGGGGCGCGGGGAGGAAGTATATCCGCTGCCGGTGTTGCCGTCACTTCCGATGGTCGTTGTGACTCCTGAGGTTGGGGTGTCGACACCGGCGGCGTTTGCAGCTTTGGATGTGTTAGCAGAGCAATCCGCTGAAACCGTTCAACCCCAGGGCTCAAAGGGTCGCACATCGCTGCCGGCTGGTGATCTTGGGGGCGAATTGACGCGATCCGGCTCGTCCGATAGACTTATTGAGGTTGGCCGCGCTTTGTCGGCGTGGCTTAGCCGTAACCCTGAAGCTGGTGCTCCCGCCAAAGCAAAGAGCGGGGGCCGGGTTGGAAGCCTGCTATCCGACCTTGTCCGAGCCGGGATTGAAAACGACTTCGAACGAGTCGTCTTTTCGCAAATTCCCGAACTACGAGACATGAAGCGTGCGCTGCTGCGCGCGGGGTCAAGGTATGCGTCCCTGTCAGGCTCCGGATCGACGCTGTACGGGCTGTTCGGGACGGAGAAGGCTGCGGTTAAGGCAGCTCAGGCTCTGCGGAAGCAAGGCCTGAGGGCCACGGCAACGCGGACGTTGACGCGCCACGAATATTGGAGCAATCTTAGCCTCTCCCACTAGAATGGGTTTGCTAGTAGCTAGAAGCTGCTTTACTGGGCCGTCGACTAATGGTAGGTCAAGTGCCTTTGGAGCACTTTGTCTAGGTTCGAATCCTAGCGGCCCAGCCAGTACCCCAGTTCTCGGTTCCCAGTTCTCAGTTCTCAGCGAGAACCGGAGCCAAAGCTGAGAACTGAGAACCGAGAACTGAGAACTGACTATGGCCACTGCGACTACGACTGCGGAGAAGATGGAAAAAAAGCCCACTCCGGACGAGAAGGTGGAACGCAAGCCCCAACGGGCCCGAGTGGATGACCGGTTCAAGATTTTTTGCGGCACCGCCAACGAGGCGCTGACCGATGAGGTTTGCGCGTTTCTCGGGATGTCGCGAGGGCAGGCGCTGGTTACGCGCTTTGCCGATGGCGAGTGTTACGTGCAGATTCAGGAGAATGTGCGCGGCGCCGATGTTTTCGTAATTCAGCCGACGTGCCGTCCGGTGGACATGCACCTGATGGAACTGCTGATGATGATGGACGCGCTGAAGCGCGCATCGGCGCGGCGGATTACAGCGGTGATTCCGTATTTCGGATATGCGCGTCAGGATCGCAAAGACAAGCCTCGGGTACCGATTTCGTCGAAGCTGGTGGCGGATCTGCTAACTACAGCAGGTGCGGACCGGGCGCTGGTTGTGGATTTGCACGCGCCGCAGTTGCAGGGATTTTTCAATATTCCGGTGGACCATTTATTTGCTTCGCCGGTGCTGGTGGATTACTTCCGCAAGCTGAACCTGCCGGATTTGACGGTGGTTTCGCCGGACGCGGGTGGCGTGGAGCGGGCGCGGTTCTTCGCGAAGAAGATGGACGCCGCGCTGGCCATCGTCGACAAACGGCGCGTCGAGATGAATGTTGCGGAAGTGATGCATGTAATCGGCGACGTCCAGAACCGTACGTGCTTGATCATCGACGACTTGATCGATACCGCGGGAACGCTGGTCAAGGTGGCGCAGGCTCTCAAGGCGAATGGTGCGTCAACGGTCTACGCGTGCTGTTCGCATCCGGTGCTATCGGGGCCGGCGGCGGAAAATCTGTTGAATTCGCCGATCAGCGAAGTGGTGGTGACAAACACCATCCCGCTGAACGAAGCAGCGCGAAAGCTGTCGAAGATAAAAGTTCTATCGATCGCCGGACTGATTGGCCGGGCGATCCAGTCGATTCACGAGGAAACTTCGGTGAGCCGGCTGTTTATGTAAGTTCCAGGGCATTCGGTTTGGGTAGGAATTGGGTTAGGGTAGGGCACGGCTTCAGCCGTGCCGCCAAGAATCGCCTCGATTGTGGGCTTTGGCCCCTGAGGCAATATTCAGAAGGACGGATAACAGCATTATGTCTACAGCAGCGGATGTGAGCATTCTGGAAGCGCAGGTGCGCGAACCAGGCAACAAGAACGTGGCCCGGCGGGTGCGGGTCAGCGGAAAGATTCCAGCCGTTGTGTATGGCGCGGGCAAAGCGACGACGAATGTCGCGGTTGATCCGCGGCAGGTGCTCCGCATTCTGCACTCGGAGAGCGGCCACAACACGATTTTCGACCTGGCCCTCGATAGCTCGCGCGAGAAGGCGATGATTGTCGATTGGCAGTTCGAGCCGATCAAAGGCCGCCTGCTGCACGTCGACCTTCAGCGCATCGCCATGGACAAGAAGCTGACGGTCACCGTGCCGATTGTCCTTAAGGGCGAAGCGGCGGGCGTGAAGCAGGAAGGCGGCATTCTCGAACAAATTCTCCGCGAGATGGAAATCGAGTGTCTGCCTGCGGATATTCCGAAGTCGATCGAGGTCGACATCAGCCACCTCACCTTTGGCATCGAAGTGCGCGTGAAGGATGTGCAACACAGCGACAAGTTGAAGTTCCTGACCGATGGCGAGCAAATGATCGCGCACATCACGTCGGTGAAGGAAGAAGTGGTGGCCACACCCGAGGCGGCCGCGGAAGCGGCAGCTGCGGCTCCGGCTGAGCCCGAGGTCATCAAGAAGGGCAAGCAGGAAGTTGAGGGTGAAGAGGGAGCCGAAGAGGGCAAGGCGAAAGCTGAGCCCAAGGCTGAGAAGAAGGAAAAGAAATAGCGCGGGGTCCGGGTTCACGCGCAATAGATCGCGCGCGAATCTGGGCCGCCAGAATCGTAGCGGTGATTTGGCAGCGATGAGCTTCTAGCTAAGAGCTAGGAGCTAGAAGCTAAGAGCTGATTCGTGAAACTGATCGTCGGTTTGGGCAATCCTGGAATCGAGTACCAGTTCACGCCGCATAATCTCGGGTTCTTGACGATTGACCGGATCGCCACGGATCGCGGGATTGACGTTCGAAACCGCCAATGCCGGGCGTTAACCGCGCGGGCCGAAATCGCTGGGCAACCGGTGATTCTGGCGAAGCCGGAAACCTACATGAACCTCAGTGGGCTTTCGGTACGCGAGCTGGTGGCTGAGCATCAGGTTGAAGTGAAGTCAGACCTGATCGTAATTTACGACGAACTGGACCTGCCGTTCGGAGCGATCCGCATACGGCAGCGCGGCGGAACCGCCGGGCACAACGGGATGGAATCGATTCTCGGGGCGCTTGGTACGGATGAGTTTTTGCGAATCCGGCTGGGAATCGCACCGGACCGCAAGGTAGGCGACGGCGCCCAGTACGTGCTGGCGCCATTTCGCAAGGCGCAGGGAAAAGTCGTGGACGAAATACTGGATACGGCGGCGCAGGCAGTAGAAACGATTTTGAAGGATGGTGCGCCGGCGGCGATGAATAGGTTCAATCGCAAGCCGGAAGAAGACAGTGGCCAGTGATCGGTGGTCAGTGGCCAGTGTTTGAGGTATGGGTTTGAGTTACTGGTCACTGGCAACTGCTTTTGGAGAAAACGAATGAATCGTAACTATGAAGTGATGTTCATCGTGCGGCCGGATATGGTCGACGAGGATTTGAACAAACTGATTTCGACGCTGGAGTCTTCGGTGACCTCGGCAGGCGGAACCGCGAAGAGCGAGGTCTGGGGCAAGCGCCGGCTCGCATACAAGGTCGCGAAGTTCAACGACGGCATTTTCGTGTTGCTCATGATCGAAGGCGTAGGGTCGATCGTCCACGAAGTCGAGCGTCGCTTGCGCGTGACGGAACAGGTGATCAAGTTCATCACCGTGCGCACGGACGAAGAATTGAAGCGACTCGACAAAGTGAAGAAGATTCGCGAGTCGCGCAAGAAGACGAGCACGGTCGCCGCTCCGGTAACCCCGGAGTCGGGCAGTGAGCCCGCGCCAACGCCGGCAGCCGTCTAATGGATGAGGGTGCCCCATTGTAAAGTCGCGTTTTTTGCGACTTTAGAGTGGGCGGACGGGATGCAAGATTAGACGGGGTACCCATAAACAAGTCTGAATTTCGATAAGGATTAAGGAGCAATATGGCAGACGAAACGAAACCACAGAGCGCGGCGCCAGAGGGCGGAGCGAGCAGCGGTGGCGGCCGGCCGGAAGGCAGGTCGGACCGCGGAGGAGATCGCGGCGGGCCTCGCGGCCCTCGTCCAGGCGGCCCGGGTGGCGGTCGCGAAGGCGGACGCAAATATTTCCGGCGTAAGAAAGTTTGCAAGTTCTGCGTCGAGAAGATCGAAGCCGTAAATTACAAAGATGTTCGGTTGCTGGCGCAGTTCGTCGCCGAGAGCGGCAAGATCACGCCGCGTCGGCTGACGGGCGTGTGCACGCCGCATCAACGCCGCTTGTCGCGGGCCATCAAGCAGGCGCGCAACATCGCGCTGCTCCCCTTCGCGGGACGCGCACAGTAAGCAAGAGCAGTCGTTGGTCGTTCGGAAATTGTGGGTGAGCAGACCGCAGGTTGCGCCACTGCACCCCGAACGACTAAGGACCAACGACTAACGACCGGGCAACTAAAGACAAGTTCACAACGGAGTCATCGACCATGGAAGTCATTCTCAAAGAAGATGTGCCGAAGCTGGGCAACCGCGGCGAAGTGGTAAAGGTCGCGGAAGGATATGGGCGGAATTTTCTGCTGCCGCGCAAACTTGCGATCGAAGCCACGGTCGCCAACAAAACCGTCATCGAGCAGATGAAGGCCGCGGCTGTGCGGCGTTCGGCGAAAGAGAAATCAGAAGCTGAGGCGCTGTCGAAGCAGTTCGACGGGCTGGAAGTGTCGTTCACGCGCAAAGCGGGAGAGAACGATCAGCTATTCGGCTCCGTCACGGGCGGCGATATCGCCGAAGCGCTCGAGAAGAAGGGCTTCCACATCGACAAGCGCAAGATTCAGCTGCACGAGTCGCTGAAGACGATTGGCGAGTTCACCATCGCCGTGAAGCTGCACAAAGACGTGACCACGCATCTAAAAGTCGTGATCGCCAAGGAAGCGACAGAAGAACAGGCATAGAGTATGGCCAGGAGGACGGGCGCGACGCCCGTCCTTTCTCTTCTTCGAAGCACAATTCCAACTCTCTTTAACGATTAACTCCGCTCCACGCCGTTCACTTCATCGGTCGCCAGATACCCGCCCGCTTTCTGTCCCTTTGTTTCCTGGATCTTAGCCGTCATGACGATTGTGTATAGCCCAAATGGTCATGACACTGTGCTCCACGTGGAGCATTGTTCAATCTCTGTCCACCCGACCCTGTTATGGTGGCTACTCCGGCGCCCGGATTCCGAAGAACTCCTCCACCTTACGAAGGTCCGTCGTCTTCGTATAGTTCGGCAGGCTGTCGACGAACACTCGTCCGTAGGACTTCTTCAAAATTCGGTTATCGAGCAGCGCCAGCAGGCCGCGGTCGTGGAGGGAGCGGATGAGGCGTCCGAAGCCTTGTTTCAATGTGATGACTGCGCTTGGCACCTGGTAATCGTTGAAGGCATTGCCACCGGCGTGGTCGATGGCCTTCACTCGCGCGGCGACAATCGGGTCGCTCGGCACGGCGAAGGGCAGGCGGTCGATGATCACGCAACTCAGTTGCTCGCCTTGAACGTCCACTCCCTGCCAGAACGAACTCGTGCCGAAGAGAACCGCATTCGGGGTCAGGCGAAACTCCTCGAGCAGCGCGGACTTTGGCGCATCTCCCTGCTTGAGCATCGGGTACTCGATGATGCCGAGGAGACGGTCATAGATGTCGTTCATCTGCGCGTAGCTGGTGAAGAGCACGAAGGCGCGACCGCGCGTGATTTCAAGCAGACGGCGCACGACGTCGGTGGCCTCGGCGGCGAATCGCGGCGTGCGCGGGTCGGGCAGCGCGGGCGGCACGTAGAGGATGGCCTGGCTCTCATAGTCGAAGTGCGACGGCACGATCAGCTCGCGGGCGTGGTCGAGGCCAAGGCGCTGGCGGATATAGCTGAAGCCTCCGCCGACGGCCAGCGTGGCCGAGGTCAGGACGGCGGTCTCGAGCTTCGACCAAAGGCACTCGCGCAGGATGCTGCCGACCTCAATGGGTGTGGCTTGAAGAAAAACATTGGTTCGCCGCGAGTCGGCTAAAGCAGCGCTGCCTGCATCAGCCCGTTCAGCGCGCCCATAACCGCGTCCTCTCGATCCAGAGTCTCTTCGCCCCGATCCACGCCCGCCGCGGCGCTCGATCCAGAAGACCGTGTTCGGGTCTTCATTCTCCATCACAACGCCAAGCTGTACTTCGAGCTGATGCGCGCGGCGGGCGAGGCTGAAGACTTCGTCCGGCTTCTGCGCAAGCTGCTCGAATTCGGCGACGAGGCGAACCAACGCCTGCCGGAGCGCAATGAACTCCTCGCCGTTTTCTTCGAGGAATTCGCGGCGGGTGTCAAAGGCGAAGCGGCCTTCCTGCGTGGGGAGAAGCGAAAAGAAGAGCTGCGAGCGCTCGCGCAGCGCGCCAATCGCGCTTGAAAGTTGCGGCGTGTACAGCTTTTCCCGCTGCAGCAGAATTTCGGTATCGCGCGCGAGTTCTTCCATGCGGAAGTTGCTGACCGATATGCCGAAGTAGTTGCCAGCGACCTCTTCGAGTTCGTGCGCCTCGTCGAAGATGACTGCGCCGGCATCCGGGAGAACTCCGGCGTCGGGCGCGCCGTCGGCTTCGAGCTTGATGGAGAGGTCGGCGAAAAATAGATGATGGTTGACGATGATGATGTCGCTCTGGGCGGCGCGGCGGCGCATCTCGGTGATGAAGCAGCGCTCGTACTCTTTGCACTTCTGGCCGAGACAGGTGTCGGCGCGCGCGTCGAGCTTCGGCCAGAGCGCGCTCGCCTCGGGCAGTTCAGCGAGTTCGGCGCGGTCGCCGGTGTGCGTGGTCTTCTCCCAGGCGGCGATGGCCTGATAGTGCTCGATCTCTTCGAGGCCGGAGAGAACAGGCTGGTCGGTGAGGTCGTAGAGCTTTTTGCGGCAAAGGTAATTGTTGCGGCCCTTCATGTAGCAAACGGAGAGAGGCCCATCGTCTCGGCGCCCGGCGCTGACCGCGGCAAACTGCAGATCCCTCGCTTCGCTCGGGATGACAAGGCGCTGGTGAGAGACGCCAGGATCACCAGCAAAGAGCGCGCGCTCCAGGAACGGTACATCCTTGAAGAAAAGTTGTTCCTGCAGATTCTTGGTCCCTGTCGAGATGATGACACGCTTGCCGGAGCGGATGACGGGCATGAGGTAGGCGAGCGTCTTGCCTGTGCCAGTGCCTGCTTCGACGATGAGGTGACGCTTTTCTTCCAGCGCCCCTTCGACGGCTTGGGCCATCTGCAACTGCCCGCGGCGGAATTCGTAAGCAGGATGGCTCTTCGCCAGCGCCCCGCCGGGCGAGAAGAACTGGTAGAACGAGAATCCGGCGGAGGTCGACGCGGGATGAGAGGAGGAGGACACGGAGTCTCTATAATACCTAGTGGCCAGTGGTCGGTGGCCAGTGGTCAGTGAAAACTATCGCCTCCAATTCCAGTCCAGCTCTGCCTCTGGTCGCTATCGTTGGACGCCCCAACGTCGGCAAGTCAACTTTGTTTAATAGGCTCACTGGGTCACGGCGCGCGATTGTTGGCGACGAGCCTGGGATTACTCGTGACCGGCTTTACGGAACCGCGGAGTGGCGCGGACACGAGTTTCGCGTGGTCGATACCGGCGGGATTATTCCCGAAGACAAAGAACTCATTCCTTCGGAGATTTTTCGGCAGGCTCGGGTGGCTTTGGACGAGGCGGCTGCGATTGTGATGGTGGTTGACGGTCGGTCGGAGATTGCCGGACCGGACCGCGAGCTGGCGCGATTGCTGCTGCGTTCCGGGAAGCCGCTTTTCTTGGCGGTCAATAAGATCGACACGGAGAAGCAGGGCTCGCTGGTCGGAGAGTTTCATCGGCTCGGAATCCGGGAGGTCTTCCCTGTCTCATCTGAACATGGGGTTGGGATCGATGATCTGCTCGACGCTATCCTTCCGGTGCTGCCGGCGAAAAGCTCAACCACGGAGGGCACGGAGTACACGGAGGAAAGCAGAGCGGATGAATTAGCAGGGCGCAGCGGGGCTGAAATCGCAAAGGACGAAGTACCAACAATCAAGGACGAAGCTTCCACCGAGCGACTAACGACCAACGACCAACCACTGACTCCTGCCGACCGGCGACCGGCGACTGACGACCGAGAGATCAGAGTCGCCATCATCGGACATCCCAACGTCGGCAAATCGACTCTGCTGAATCAACTCACCGGAACGTCGCGCGCCATTGTTTCGCCGATCCCCGGAACTACTCGCGACGCGGTCGATGAGGCGGTCACGTATCACGGGCGGACGATTCGCTTCATCGATACCGCTGGAATTCGCCGCAAAGGCAAGACCCGGCTGATGGCGGAGAAGCTTTCGGTGGTAATGTCGCGCAAGCATCTCGAGGAGGCCGACATTGCGCTCTTCCTGGTCGATGCGACCGAGGGCGTGAGCGGGCTCGATGCGACCATCGCCGGCTACGCGCATGAATCGGGGCGGTCGGTGATTATCGTGGTCAACAAGTGGGACTTGGTGGCGAGCGGGGAGAAGCGGGCGATCAGCCAGTCGAAGGCGGCGCGCATTCAGGATGCGAAGCGTCCGCAGGACCGCAAGGTGTATGAAGAGCGGCTGCGCTATGGGCTGAAGTTTCTGAGTTATGCGCCGGTAGTTTTTATTTCGGCGCACACGGGCAAGGGCACGGAGCGGATACTGCCGCTCATCGAGCAGGTGGCCGCGGAGCGGCGCAAACGGATCTCGACCTCGGAGATGAACCGCTTCGTCAAACGTATCGATTTCGACCGCGCGTCGGTGCCACTGAGCAAGCGGGTGCGGATTTATTACATGACGCAAGCGGCGGTGGCTCCGCCGACATTTGTGCTGTTCACCGACCGCGCCGTGAAGCTGCATTTCTCCTTCGAGCGGTTCATCGAGAACCAAATTCGGGCGGCGTTTGGGTTTGTGGGGACGCCGATCTGGATCAAGAGCCGGGCTAGCGAGTAACGCAGATCGCAGTGGCAGGTTTTCGGCTCTAGGCTTCTGGCTCTGGGCTTTCGGCTTCGTAAGATCGGTGACCACTCATCGGAGCGTTTCTAAAGTATCTTCTTCCCAAACGCCGATAGTGCCAGCTCAACCGCCAAGTCCGCTGTCTGGTTTCGTTCGTCGATAACCGGATTTACCTCGACGATCTCCATGCTCAACAGGCGGCCGTGGTCGGCAATGATCTCCATGGCAAGGTGGGCCTCGCGATAGGTCGCGCCGCCCCAAACGGGCGTGCCCACGCCGGGAGCGTCCTCGGGATCGATCCAGTCCATGTCGAGCGAGACGTGATAGCCAGCGGTGCCTCGGCCAGCCATGCGCAACGCCTCTTCCATGACGGCGCGCATGCCGCGCTCATCGATGTCGCGCATGGTGAAGACTTCGACGCCGGCTTTGCGAATGTTTTCTTTTTCGTAGTTATCGACGTCGCGAATGCCGACGAGCACGCAGTTTTCCGGCGCAATTTTTGGAGAGAAGTCGTAAATCTTGCCGAGCTCGTGCGGGGGCAAACCCATGATCGAAGCCAGCGGCATTCCGTGAACGTTGCCGCTCGGGGAAGATTCGGGCGTGTTCATGTCGGTGTGCGCGTCGATCCAGAGCAGGCCGACTTTTTGCCCCTGGCGCCGATAGAACTCGGCAACGCCGGAGACAGTGCCTGCAGCAACCGAATGATCGCCGCCGAGAACGAGTGGAACTTTACCGGCCTCGAGCGTCTTGATCACCATGTCGGCGCTCTTGACGCAGGTGGCGGTGATCTCTTTGAGATATTTCGCCGTGGCCGAGCCTTCCTTCTTCTGCTCGGGAATGGGCACGGCGATGTTGCCGGCGTCTTCGACGACGTGGCCGATGGCTTCAAGGCGAGCTTCGAGGCCGGCAACGCGAACGGCGGATGGACCCATGTCGACGCCGCGACGCGACTGGCCGAGATCGAGAGGAACGCCAATCACGCGGATGTGGCGGGGAGTGATGCTGCTATATGTTGGTCTTTGTGGCATAAAACCTTTTCACCGCCGAGACGCCGAGGGCGCCGAGAAATCAGGTTCTTCCGAGAGTTGTGGAATCCCACTCAAGCGAAAAGCGCGCTTGAGTGGGGCACCCGGCATTCAATTCATTGGCTTATTGATACGCACTTCTTAACTGGAAGTGATGCACAACTTCGCATTATTCCTTCATTCCTAAATCGCTCGGCGCTCTCTGCGTCTCGGCGGTAAAACTAAGGATAGAGTCGATACAGCATTCTTGGGAACGGGATCGTCTCCCGTACATGCTCGAGGCCGCAGATCCACGCTACTGCTCTTTCTATTCCCATGCCGAATCCGGAGTGGGGGACGCTGCCGTATTTGCGCAGGTCTAGATACCACTTGAAGGCTTCTTCCGGCAGGTTGTGCTCTTTGATTCGCTTTATGAGTAGCTCGTGCGAGGCCGTACGCTGCGAGCCTCCAATAATTTCTCCGTAGCCTTCGGGGGCTAGCACATCGACGCAAAGCGCGAGGTCGGGTCTTGCTGGATCTGGCTCCATGTAGAAGGCTTTTACATTTGCCGGGTAGCGGTGGACCATTACTGGCTTGTCGTACTGCGACGATAGATAAGTTTCGTCGGGCGAGCCTAGGTCTCCGCCGTACTCGAATTTGTTTTCCAGCTTGCCTTGCGCGTGGGCCTCTTGCAGCATCTTTACCGCGTCGTCGTAGGCTACGCGGGGGAATGGCGGCTCGATTTTTTCCAGCTTAGTTACATCGCGGCCGATTGTCTGCAAGTCGGCGCGGCGATGCTCCAGGCAGCGCTTGACGATGAACGTGAGAAAGCCTTCGGCGAGAACCATCAGATCGTCGAGATTCGCATAAGCCATTTCGGGCTCGACCATCCAGAATTCTGTCAGGTGGCGGCGAGTCTTGGACTTCTCGGCGCGGAACGTCGGACCGAAGGAATACACTTTGCCTAGCGCCATCGCCGTGGCTTCGATGTAGAGCTGGCCGGATTGCGTTAAGAAAGCTTGCTCTTCGAAGTAGTCGACTGGAAAGAGCGTTGTTGTGCCTTCGCAGGCCGCGGGAGTAATGATGGGCGGGTCGGTCAGCGTAAATCCGTTGGAGTCGAAATAGTCGCGGGCGGCTTTGATGATTTCGGCGCGGACGCGGAGGATTGCCGCTTGGCGCTGGGAGCGGACCCAGAGGTGGCGGTGCTCCATGAGGAAGTCGGTGCCATGGTCTTTGGGCGTGATGGGATAGGGATCGCTCTCCGGCACGCGCTGCAAGACCTGCACGTTGGAGACATCGAGCTCGTATCCGCCGGGAGCGCGCTTGTCGGCGCGGACTTTGCCTTCGACGATTACGCTCGACTCTTGCGTCAGGGCTTTGATGGCGTCGAAGACTTCCGGGGTTACGGCATTCTTTGGAACGACGCCTTGGATGATGCCGCTGCCGTCGCGGAATTGCGGGAAGAGGAGCTTGCCGCTTTCGCGGAGGTTGTAGAGCCATCCGCGAATGGTGACGGATTGGCCTTCGTGTTTGCCGACTTCAGAGATAGTGGTGATTGGTGGCATAAGTCAAAATCTTAAAACGCAGAGTACGCCGAGTTAATCGCAGAGCACGCAGAGAAAACCTTACGAACCTTCCAGCTTGCGGAAGGTTGCGCTTACTTCGTCGCTGGAGTTTTTCTTTTCTTCGCCTTCGATTTCGAGGAGTAACGGCGGAACTTGTGGCGCTGTGCGCAATAACTCCATCGTTTCCTTCCAGTCGATGGAGCCGTTTCCGGGCCACAGGTGCGAGTCTTTGTCTTTGTGGTTGTCGTGCACGTGGGTGGAGCAGATGTGTTTCTTCAGGGTCGAGAAGGCCTCGGGAATGCCGCCCATCATGTGGGCGTGGCCGCAATCGAAGCAGACGCCGATGTCGTCGAAGTGCATGGTGTGAATGAATTCGACCAGACGATCAGGCGTGGAGAGCTCATTGGGAATGTTTTCGACCAGAATGCGAACGCCAAGCGGCTTGGCGAAGGCACGCAGGTGCTCAACCGAGGTCATGGCTGCTTCGAACTTCTTGTCGTCAAAGGACTCGTTCGGATTGCCGATGTGCTGCACGAGGAAGCGGAAAGGAATGTGTTCGGCAATTTCCAAAGCCCGCTTGATTTCGTCCATCGCCTCGACGCGGCTGGCGCGATCGGTAGAGGAGATATTGACGGGAGGCGAACCGGTGCGTCCCCATTCGTAATCGGAGTACAACGGCGCATGCACGGAATTCAGCGGAATGCCTGTGGATTTGAACCAGTCGGCGATTTCGCGGACGTGTTGCTTGCGGTTGGCATAGTCAAAGTGCTGGCGGGCCGCGAAGATCTCGATGGCTTGGGCTCCGCCGCGGACCAGGTCGTCGAGCAGTCCCGGATGGAGACGTTCCTTGACGTAGACGTATGTGGATACCGCCTTGAGCATCAGTAGCCTACCGCCTTCCCGTTGTTGCGTCCGTCACTGGCGCCGAGCCGTTCGCCCGTTTTTGGGTCGATCATGATGCACTCGCCGTCGCTCCAGAAGTGCACCACGTTCAGCCTATGACCCTTGGATCGCAGAAGATTCATTGTATCGGGTGAGAGGCGATCTTCGACATCTATCTGATCTGGCAGCCATTGATGATGAAAGCGCGGGGCATTGACGGCTTCCTGGATGTCGAGGCCGAAATCGACGACGCCCATGAGGATGTTGGCCACAGTCGTAATAATTCTGGGGCCGCCGGGCGAACCGAGAACGAGAAAGAGCTTGCCGTCTTTGAGGACGATGGTTGGCGTCATGGCGGAAAGCGGGCGTTTGTTCGGGCCGACTGCATTGGCTTGCCCCTGGATGAGGCCGTAGCTGTTGGGAACACCCTGCTTGGTGGCGAAGTCGTCCATTTCGTCGTTTAGCAGGAAACCGAGGCCCTCGGCCGTGACGCGGGAACCGAACGAGTCGTTGAGCGTTGTGGTGACGGCGACGGCATTGCCATCGCTGTCGACGACGGAATAGTGGGTGGTGTTTTCAGGCTCGCGTTGTGCGGCGAAGTTCGACGCGACGCGCTCGAGATCCTTGAACTGAGGACGCTTCAGATCCGTGCTTGGGCTGGCGTGGTTCACATCGATCGCCTCACGCCAGGCCTCGGCATACTTCTTGTCGATCAGCTGAGGGACGGGGACGCGGGCGAAGTCGGGATCGCCCATGAAATCGGTGCGATCGTAGAAGGCGCGACGGAAGGCCTCGGCGGTGAGGTGAATCGTCTCGGCGGAGCGATTGCCGGTTTTGGCGAGATCGAAGCCCTCGAGGATATTGAGAACCTCGACGAGCGTGGTGCCGCCGGACGAGGGCGGCGGAGCGCCGATGATCTCGTAGCCGCGATAGGTGCCGTGGACCGGCTCGCGCTCTTTTACCTCGTAGGCGGCGAGATCGGCGGCGGTGACGAGGCCTCCGCCTTTCTGAATGGTGGCCGCAAGTTCGCGGGCGAGATCGCCGTGGTAGAAGTCGTCCGGATTTTTGGCGATGCGTTCGAGTGTACGGGCGAGTTCGGGCTGCTTCAGGACTTCGCCGGGCTGGTAGAACTTGCCATCGCGCTGGAAAATGCGGCGGGATTCTGGGAATTCGGCCAAGTGCTCATCGTCACGAATATCTTCGGCGTCTTCGTAGGCGAGCGGAAAGCCGTCACGGGCTAGCTTGATTGCGGGAGCGATCACCTGTGCGAGCGTGAGCTTGCCATATTTCTTTTCGGCATAGACGAGTCCTGCAACGGAGCCGGGAACTCCGATGGCCTTGTAGCCAACGACACTGAGATCGGAGATGACGTTGCCATGGGCGTCGAGGTACATGTTTTTGGCGGCCGCCGCGGGCGCCTTCTCCCGGAAGTCTACGAAATGAACATCGCCGCTCGCGGTGCGAAGGAGGAGGAAGCCGCCGCCGCCGAGGTTTCCGGCTTGCGGATGCACGACCGCCAAAGCAAATCCCGTGGCAACCGCAGCGTCAACAGCGTTTCCGCCTGCATGCATGATCTCGACACCTGCGCGAGATGCGAGTTCGTGCACACTCGTGACCATGGCATGCTGTGCATGAGCGGGGCGGAGCGGGGCCGCGGCAAGGTACGTCGAAAAAAGCAGCGATGCGGCGAATAGAATCGGCCTGAAATGAAGACGCATTGGGAAGCGAACCTAAGAGGCTAGTCTAGCGCCTTGGCGGGAGTCAAACGGGGGCGCCGGGTTGCGCTGACCAAGAAGAACACCAGGTTCGGTTCGGCTTAAGTGGAACCGGCAGACTTACAACTCAGTTCTGCGAGTCTTCGCTCACTTTCCGCAACGCCTTCGTCAACGCCGGATGCCTTATACAAGTCGCGCGCTTCCATCCAAAGCGCTGATGCCCGCGGAAAATCTCCTTTGTCGCCTTTCAGGATCGCAAGGCCACGAATCGCGTTCGCAAGCTCGAGCGGCGTTGTTGCCTGATCGTTGCGATATAGGCGGAGAGCCTCGTCATAGCAGGGTTCGGCCAGATCGGTGGTTCCAGCCGAGCGATGGATATCTGCGAGATGCCGAATGGCATGCGCCAAACGAGGGCCGTTGCCGTCCGTGCGATAGATGGAGACGGCCTCCTGGTAGAGCTGACAGGATTGACTCAGTTGACCAAGGTCCCGCTCGATCTGGCCGAGCGCCGTTAGTGCTCGGGCCAATTGGTCACGAGTTCCCGCTTTGCGGGCAAGCGCAACCGCTTCGAGAAGGACTTGTTTCGCCTGCTCAGGCCGGCCATCACGGCGCGCGTGCTGGGCATCGGTCAGCAATTTGTCTATGACGTTCGACATGAATGGCCCTTATCGGCGGCGCGCTTTCCTGGCTGGCTTGTGCGCTTTCCTGCTTTGTTCCCTGGTAGTTTTCGATTTTTTCGGCATTGGCTTCGGTGCTTTGGCGGCGACCAACTCGTAGGACCGACGAATCAGATCTTCGAGATCAGAGGTAGAGAGAAGATCAGAACTTTCGAGCTGGATCCATTTGTAGCGGCCGACGTAAGGCGCAGGCGTGATGCCATCTGTTTCGAGCAGCTCGTGAAAGCGCTCCGGCGAGGACTTTAGAGTGACGCGCGGAAACCTGCCGTCGGAAAGGACAAGGCCAGTGAAGATTTTGCCGCGGACTTTGAAACAGAGGTCGTCGCCCCATGGCATGTCCTCGGTGACATCGGGAAATGATAGACAGAACTTGCGGATGGCATCCACGTCGGGCATTGGGACATGATACCGCGTGGAAATCGCAAGCCGGAGCGTGTCACAGCCGGATTGTCGGAACCGTGTAACGTTCCTTTAACGAAGACGGACTTAAGATGATATCCAGATGGCCGGGGAGCGGTTTCGTTCGCTCGAATTTCGTGGTTAACCATAGTTAATTAATGATGCTATACTTTGCTTAATGTGGGGAAAAGCTTCCCTCCTAATCGCCGGTGCGGGCGCGTTGTTTGTCGCGTGCGCCTTCGTCGCGCAAGCGCAGACGCCGGTTTCCGCGAACGCCGAGGTGCAAACGCCGCCGGAATCTGCTTCGCTTCCTACGAGTCCATCTGACACGACCAGCGCGCCCGATCCGCAGGATGCGGGGACGGAATCGATGTTGCCACATTTCAAGAGCACTCGATTCTGGCTGTCGGGACAGATGAACTTCATCTTCGAGACGCACCCGACGTTTTCGGCTTCCTATTCGGGCACCCACAGCTTGAGTCCGAACTACGAAAAAGCTACGTCGCGGGTGTTGACATTTTACACCGGAGTGCGGCTGAACAGTTCGACGGAAGTGCTGGTGGACATCGAAGAAGCTGGAGGAGAGGCTCTCAGCGCGGGGTTTGGGCTTGCCGGGAATACCGATCTCGACATTGTTCGAAATCCGCTGTTGAGCAAATCGCCGTACCTTGGGCGCGGCATCATTCATCACGTTTTCGCGCTCAGCAAGGACAAGGTCGAGAACGATCGCAACTTTCTTTCCCTGTTTGATGAACTGCCGCGGCGGCGGCTGGAAATTCGATTCGGCAAGTTCAGCATGCCGGACTTTTTCGACATCAACTCGGTCGGCAGCGACACGCATCTCCAGTTCATCAACTGGACGACCGACAACAATGGCGCATGGGACTACGCGGCCGATACGCGCGGCTACACCGTTGGACTTGTGGCGGATTATGAAGACCGCAACTGGGGATTTCGTTTTGCCGAGGCGCTGATGCCGAAGGTGGCGAACGGAATCGACCTGGTATGGAAACCTTGGCAGGCGCATGCGGAAAACTATGAGTATGAATTGCGGCGCGGGGTGATCCCGAAGAAGGCGGGAGTGGTCCGGCTGCTGGCGTATACGAATTACGCAAACATGGGGATCTATCGCGAGGCAGTGGCGCAATTCGAGCAGGGATTGGTGCCGGTGCCGGATATTACGAATCACCCCTGGCACATCACGCGGAAATATGGGTTCGGGGCGAATTTCGAACAGAATTTGACTTCGAATCTCACGGCCTTTGCGCGCTTTGGGTGGGACAACGGAAAGACCGAGTCGTTCGCTTACACGGAGGTGGATCAGACTTTTGCGGCGGGACTTGGCGCGCGCGGAGCATGGTGGCATCGGAAGCAGGATCGCGCCGGGATTGCCGTGGTGACGAATGGAATCTGCAAGGATCATCAGGAGTATTTGCGGTTGGGCGGGCTCGGATTCTTACTGGGTGACGGAAATTTGAACTACGGGCGGGAAAATATCCTGGAGAGCTATTACACGGCGCATGTCTGGCGAGGAATTTATCTGGCGCCGGGGGTGCAGCATATCAACGATCCCGGTTACAACCGCGACCGCGGAGCGGTGGTGGTGCCTTCGTTCCGGGCGCATGTGGAGTTCTAGCTCCAAGCTCCAAGCTCCAAGCTCCAAGAATTAGACGCAGAGAGCCTTTATGCAGACCAAATTCTCAGGTGTGGGACGGGCTGAACGTTGCGTATGACCAGAAATGGGTGAGAATGCCTGCGAAGGCCAGGCCGATTACGAGGACGATCCAGCGATAGCGGAGCCACGAGTCGCGGAGGTTGGACATCTGCGCGAAAACGTCTGGAATGTAGGCTGCGCAGTACGCGACATTGGCCAATATGGCCAGCGCGAACAGCAGAAGAAGATTGTTGAACTCTAGCGCCGAGCGCGATGCCGGCAGGCCTCTGACGAAGTGAACAACAACTATCGTCGCGAGCAACAAGTTGTACAGAATGCGCCGCGGCTCCCAATAGCGAATCGCACTGCCCAGACAATCGCGCCATGTAGCGGCTTCCATAGATCCTCGCAATACTCGGCTAACCTGCCCGCCCGGTGCCTGCCTCGAGGCTATCTTCGCTGCGAACTGCCCACGCCATTCTTGGCGTATTGTGGGCGATGCCGTAGCGGCCTTTGGCGTCGAGAACAATGATTCCACCGTGGCCGTTCAGGCGCTGCTTCAGATAGTTCATTGCCTCTTTGGCGACCCACTCGGGCAAGTTGCCGGCGGAAACTCGGTCGGCTGCCCACTTCGCCAACACTAGCTTCATGATCGGTTCACCCCATCCTGTGGTCGACGCGGCTGCGCTGGCATTGTCGGCATAGCAACCGCAGCCGATTAACGACGAATCACCGAGGCGGCCCGGATCTTTGTTGAGCGTGCCGCCGGTTGAGGTCGAGGCTGCGATATTGCCGTTGCGGTCGAGAGCGATCGCGCCCACTGTGTCGTGGGAGATCTCGGGCGCGAACAGATCGTTGCCGTGGGTGGATTGCTGTGCCTGGTAGGCACGCAGGCGTTCGACTTCGCGTGGAATGATGAGGTCCTCGTTTTTGCAGAGCTCGATGCCGTGTTCGGCGGCGAAGCGTTCTGCACCTTCGGCGACAAAATAGACGTGCGGGCTGTTGCTGAGGATCTGGCGGGCAGCGCGGACCGGATTTCGTAGATGTTCGACGCAACCGACGCCGCCGCCGCGAAGGGTCTCGCCGTCCATGATGAAGGCGTCGAGCTGCACTTTGCCATCGCGGTTGAGGAAAGAGCCGCGGCCGGCGTCGAAGGTCTCGTCGTCCTCCATGACTACGATGGCCTCTTCGACAGCGTCAAGCGCGGATCCGCCGAGCTCCAGCGCGCGCCAACCGGCGCTCGCCGCGTTGCGCACGCCGTTGAGGTGCGCCTCGACCATGTCATCGGGAATCGCCCAGGCACCGCCGTGGACGACGAGAATGGGATTGGTTCGCAAGTTCAGGCTCCCCACGAAAGTTCGCGGTCTAGTCTAGCATTCAGGGTCGCGGCGACTGCTTGCGGCGAGGACGGTTCACGATCGCCAATAGAATTCCCGCGATCCAAAGACCGTACATCGAGAGGCGGAAGATCTGGCTGCTATGGAGACCTCGACCGGGATCGACGAAGAAAGCTACAACGAGCAAGGCAGGGGAGAGCATGATTAAGACAGATGCGACTTTTTGTGCGCGGTGCAAAGGCTGACTGTTCGACAATGCAATGTTGGCAACCCCCGCGACCAGAAGCAACAAGTGGCGAGAGCGGAAGACCAGCCGGGTGACATCATCGAGGTGGGGAACACCGGCTATATGCAGCATGTATTGGCCAGTCAGAGGAAAGGCAAGCAACGCCAACAACCCTACGATCCAATGTGCGCGCGACCAGCTCACTGAGCCTCCTGGGCCGCGCATAACATATCAAGGAACGGAGAATTGCGCGAGAAGATCGGGCGTCCTACGCGGCACGCGTGGGAGCCAGGCCGTCCATCTCGCGCGTGCGGTGCCATGTGTACTGCACGCGGTGGATTACCGTGATCGTGGAGAGGACGGCGATCACCCAGAGAACCGGAGCCATCTCGTTGAAGAGGGCGCCGATGATCAGCAAGACGAGGCGTTCGGGACGCTCCATGAAGCCGACCTTGCAGGTGCCGATGAGCGACTCGGCACGGGCGCGGGCGTAACTGACCATAATGGCGCTGATCATGGCGAGAGCTGCGAGCACAACGTAGAAAAATCGACCCCCGCGGCCGTAGAAGACCTGCAATCCGAGAAAGAGCGAGGCGTCACTGTAGCGGTCGACGATGGAATCGAAGAAGCCTCCGAAGCGGGTGACGCGGTTGGAGGCGCGGGCGACGCGGCCGTCGACGAGGTCAAAGAAGCCGCTGCCGATGATGACCAGACCGGCATAGATGAACATGCGGCGCTGGTTGTCAGAGTTGGCATAGCCGAACAGGAACGCGGCGTAGGTGTTGACGACCAGTCCCATCAGGGTGAGAAAGTTCGGATTGATACGCGAGAGCGCGAGGAGACGAACGATGGCGTCCAGTAATACACCGCAGGCGCGGCCGACACTACTTGTCCAGGTCATAAAGTTTCCGCTTGTCTTACTGCTTGACAGGCTTCGGAAAAGTCGACCACCGGGGCTAAAGCCCTCATCTGAATCGAGGGTGCTCACGCGGCCCTAAAGCGCCGCTCTTCCACGGTGATGCGTCCATTCCGAACTTCTTCTACAGCTTGCCACTCTTATCAACTCCGGCTACCCAATTAGGCGTTGACTACTATTTCGAGCCTGCTCCAGCGTCGAGTTCCGGTATGTCGTGGATCGTCGACAGCTTCAAAATCTCCATTTCGCGGTTGCCGTTGGGAGTTACTACAACGGCGCTATCCCCTACCTTTTTGTTGAGCAGCGCTCGACCGATCGGAGAGGTGGTCGAAATCTTACCGGCTGCCACGTCGGACTCCTCGCTGGTCACCAGCTGATATTCGACTTCCTCGTCCTTGCCGTTGTCGTAGACCTTGACCGTCGAGCCGAGGCCGACTTTGTCCTTGGGGATGTTGTTCATGTTGATCAGGGACAGATCGGCGAGGCGTTTGCCTAACTGGCGGACGCGAGCCTTGAGATACTCCTGTCGCTGCTTGGCCATGTGGTACTCGGCGTTTTCGCTGAGGTCGCCCAAGGCGACCGCTTTCTTCAACTCCCTCGGGATATCGTGCGCCAGTTCATACTCGAGGGCGTTCAGCTCGTCTTGCAGCTTTTTCTTGATGTGCTCAGTCATGAAAATCGTCGGCAGGTGCTTGGTTATTATACGCCGGAAGTGCGGGGACGAGTCGCGCGGAGCGCTTCCTCGGGAAATAGGGTAAGACTTTTGCCTAAAGTGACTTAGCAGACACTGGGAAGGGTCAAAATAGAGACCGCAGCGGCTAAGGCCGCGATTGCAAACAAGGCAGTTAATCGCAGCGATGGAAGCGCTGCGCCAGCCAAAATCGAGCTTTTTCGCGGCTTGTTAGGAGGAAAATTCCGGAGAACAACCGACCGAAGCAGGGCTTTTGGCGCAGATTGGCGGACCGCCCCCGCTCCCGCGGAAGGCGGCCAGTTTGCTTTAGCCTTGGGCCTCCGCTAGACTTAGACGAGCGCACCTTCCCGGGGAGAGGGCCTTCTATGAGTAACGGCCAGGTTTTCCACATCGGCGACAAGGTCGTCTATCCCAATCATGGTGTTGGAATTATTGAGCAGATCAGCAGCCGGACGATCGGGGCTAGTGTCCAGCGGTTCTACCTGCTGAAGATTCCCGCCAGCAGCCTGAAGGTCGAAGTCCCTTTTCATAATGCTATGAACGTCGGCATGCGGCCCGTGGTGCGCAATGGGGAAGTCCAGAAGATCGTCGACTACCTGTCAACGGGCGAGTGCGTGAATGCCGCCGACTGGAAGGACCGGTTCAAAGAGAACTCCGAGCGAATGCGCACGGGGTCGCTCTCGGATGTGGCCATGGTGCTGAAGAGCCTCCTCATGTTGGCCCAGGCGAAGTCGCTTTCCTTCCGCGAGAAGAAGATGCTGGAACGGGCGCGCTACCTGCTGGTGAGCGAGATTGCTATTTCCCGGAATTGCGCGGAAACGGCGATCGAGGAAGCGCTGACCAAGGCCCTGACCAAGTGCAACCTGCGGTTGCCGGAGATTACCGAACTAGCTTCCTGAGCGCGGGTGCGCTTCCAGCCAAGACTGAAGAATCAGGATCGCAGCCATGCGGTCGACCGCCTTTCCGCGCTTTTCAATGGACAGGTTTGTCTCACGCAGGAGACGGTTCGCTTCGGTCGAGGTCCAGCGTTCGTCCCAGAGGTGAATGGGGAGGCCGAATTGCTTTTCGAGATCGGCCGCGAACTGGCGCATTTTTTCCGACTGCGTGCCCTCGGCGCCGGTCAGGCGCAGCGGCAGGCCAACCACGATCTCAGCCACATCGTATTTTGTCAGCACTGCGCCAAGAGCCTCCCAGTCACGGCGCTTGTTCTGGCGCTGGATGGTGTCGAGTCCCTGAGCGGTAATGCCGAGCGGGTCGGAGACGGCGACTCCGATTCGTTTGGAACCTACATCGAGGCCCATCACGCGGCGGTGTGGCGGCATAGGAAGATGATGTCTGGAGGCGGGGAGAACGTCAAGGATTGCAGAAGTCAGAAGTCAGATTGCAGAAGTAAAACCTCGACGTGGCGACTTTACTTCGTGCAATTCAACTCGCACTCAGGCAAAATTGTCTGCCCGGTTGGTGGGCGGAGGCTACCGGACGCTCTCTATGGAGACGGCTGAGACACAGAACGAACATCATTGGTCGTTGACGCTGCTTGGCATCGCCTTGATTATCCTGTTCGCCTATTTTGGCGAATCGGTGCTGGCGGTTCTTTTCTTTTCCATCCTGCTGAGCTTTACACTTTCGCCGCTGGTACAGGCTTTTGAATACCTCCACATTCCCCGGGCGATGGCGGCACTGATCAGCGTGATGCTGTTTCTCGTTGTGCTTTATGGGGTGACCGTGGCCTCCTATACCGAGGCGGCGGTCTTTGCCGACAATCTGCCGAAGTATTCTTCAAAGATCGGAAAGATCCTCCAGCCATTTCGCCAGCAGGCTGAAAAGATCGAGAAGACGGGCGAAGCCGTCGCATCCCCGGACAAGAACGTCATCCAGGTGCGGCAGGTTTCGAGCTGGAGCGACGTGCTCACTCATGGCGCGGGCACGTTGACAGACACACTGCTCTCCGCGTCTTTCGTGCCGTTCCTGACTTATTTTCTTCTGACCTGGCAGAGTCATGCGCGGTCTGCCACCGTCATGCTGTTTCCGTTGCATCACCGGCATACGGCGTTTGTGACGCTCGGGTTGATCGGGAAGATGCTGCAGAGCTTCATTGTGGGGAATTTTCTGATCGGGCTGCTTATTTCGGGCGTCAGTGTAGCTGTCTTCGGCCTATTGCATGTCCCATTCTTTTTTTTTGTCGGAGTCCTGAGCGGTTTTCTGAGCCTGGTGCCTTACCTCGGCGTTGTGCTGGCGATGTTTCCTCCCATTTTGGTGGGGTTTGGGCAACTGGAGGCAGGCGACCTTCTGGTGGTGGTCGTTTCCGTGGTCGCCATGCACCTGATTGCGCTTAATGTGCTTTACCCGAAGCTTTTGGGCAGCCGGCTGCGAATCAATCCTCTGGCGGTGACACTGGCGCTGCTGTTCTGGGGAGCGGTTTGGGGTGCAATTGGGTTGCTCCTGGCTATTCCTATTACGGGGGCTTTGAAGATCATCTGCGACCACGTGGAAACGCTGAAGCCGTATGCCGACTGGCTCGGAGAGTAGGGGATTGCAGATTTCAGAGGTCAGATTGCAGATTTGAAACCCCCGGTGCTCGCTCCGGTTCGTGAGCTAATGTCACATTACTGTTGGCAGCTTTCTTCGATCGCGATTTTGCCGCATCCTATTGCTGCATCTAAACTACGCGCTTGCGATTTCTGATTACATTGTTTCTGGTTGCTGTTTTGGCGGCTGGCGGTTTCGCCGCGTGGCAGATCTATGTCCCATTCGTTCCTCCGTCGGGGCAGACATTTGTCATGCTTCGCCCCGGCTATTCCACGCGGCGCATCGCCACGGAATTGAAGAGAGACGGGATCATCCGCAGCGAGCTTGCCTTCCGGCTGTGGCACGCTATGCACACTAAGCCGACCTTGAAAGCCGGCGAATATTTGTTCGAGCGCGAGGCTACACTTCCCCAGACCTACAGCCGGATTGCGCATGGCGACATCTACTTCCATGTGGTGACGGTGCCGGAAGGCTACACGATGTTCGATATCGCCAATGCGATTGAGGAAGCGAAGCTTGGGTCGGCGGCTGACTTCCTGCACGTCGCGCAGAGCCAGACCCAGCTCATTTCGGATTTTGCGCCCGATGCCAAATCGCTTGAGGGTTTTCTATTTCCGAATACCTACGAGTTCACGCGCACGCAAAGCCTTGAGGAGATGGCGGCGGCGATGGTCCACCAATTCCGTCAGGTGGCGCAGCAGACAGGTTTGACACCGGCCACTAGCGCGAGCGCCGGCGGGCCCCCCGAATTCGACGTAAAAAAAATCGTCACAATGGCGTCTATTGTGGAAAAGGAAACTGCGGCGCCGGAAGAACGGGCACGGGTGGCGAGCGTTTACTACAACCGGCTGGCCCGGCGGATGGCTTTGGACGCGGACCCGAGTGTGATTTATGGCGAGTTGCTGCAAGGCACCTATAGTGGGGCCCTGCACCACGCCGACATGTCGACCAACTCGCCGTACAACACCTATCGCTTCCCAGGATTACCACCCGGTCCCATTGGCAATCCTGGGCGCAGCTCGATCGAGGCGGCGCTTCACCCTGAAAACACGAAGTTTCTTTATTTCGTTAGCGATGGCAACGGGCATCACCGGTTCTCTTCCACCCTGGAAGAGCACAATCGCAACGTAGCCGCCTACCGGCGCGCGGTCAGCCAACGCTAAAACGCATCCTCGGTTGCCTTATACTAATCAGATTGCTAATGTCCATTCGTTTGCTTAGACCCGGAATCGGATTGCATCGCTCTCATTTGCGCCGGTTGTCGCTGTTGCTGTGTCTCACGGCATCTACTTTCCCCTTGGGCGGCTGCCTGTTTCGCACCCGGCCCATCGAGCGCCAGTTCTCAAACGCTCCCCTGAAAACCGCCGGCCAGAAGGATCTGATCGACTACGTTAATCAGCAGGCCGACAAGGTTCAGTCCATGCAGGCGACCCTAGATATCGACGCCTCGGCCGCCGACCCAAAAAATGGCCGGGTCACCGATTACAAAGAGATTCGTGGGTACATCCTCGCCCGCAAGCCTGACATGCTCCGAATGAAGGGGCTGATGCCGGTGGTTCGGAATACGGCCTTCGACATGGTCAGCGACGGCAGGGAGTTCAAGCTCTGGGTGCCTCCAAAGGACAAATTTTTTGTCGGGCCCGCCACGGAAACGACGTACCAGCCGGAGAAGCGCATGGAGAACATGCGGCCCCAGTATTTTTATGAGGCGCTTCTGCTGCCGAAGATAGGGCCGGAGTGCCCGGCGCCCGACTGCGAGATTGCCGTTCTGGAAAACGGATACGAGACTGTGATCGACTCCAGGAAGCATCGTGTTGAGCAGCCCGACTACGAACTGGCGGTCATTCGCCAAGGGCCGCAGGGCTGGTATTTGTGGAGGAGGATCCAGTTCAGCCGGACCGACCTGCTGCCCCATCGGCAGAGGATTTACGACCAGATGGGCAATGTGGCGACCGATGCAACCTACAACAACTACAAAGACTTCGGCGGAATGTCGTACCCGTCCACGGTGGAAATCGAACGTCCGCGGGAGAATTACGACATAACGCTGAACATCTTGAAGCTGGACATCAACAAGACGCTCAGCAATGAGCAGTTCACCCTGGAGCAACCGCCGAATGCGGAGGTTGTGCACGTCGGCGCGAAGCCCGAGTCTGGGAGCGCCTCAGCCAGACCCGGGGACCCGGGGAAGTAGAAAGTCAGAAGATCGTTCTCGGCAAAAGACATGATGAATCGCATGATTGTCGGCAACCTCGTGCACCGGCCGATCCGGTCGATGATCAGTATTGTGGCCGTGGCGCTTGAAGTGACACTGATTTTGCTGATCGTCGGCCTCTCGCTCGGCATGCTGCAGGATCAGCGCAACCGCAACGCCGGCATCGGCGCGGACGTGATTGTCCTGCCCCCGGGATCGTCGTTCATCGCAGGTCTGACGTCGGCACCGATGCCGATCAAGATTCAGGACGTACTGGCCAAGCTGCCACACGTGACACTGGTCTCACCCGTGGTCACACAGGTCAATTCGTCGGGGACGCTGGAGATCATCGCCGGCATCGATCTGAAGAGCTATGAAGGGTTGTCGGGCGGATTCCGGTACCTCGAGGGCGGGCCTTTCCAGGGATCATACGACGCGCTGGTCGACGATCTCTTCGCCAAATCCAAACATGCGAAGGTTGGCGACACACTCGAACTCCTGAATAACAAGTTCCGCATCTGCGGGATTGTCGAGCACGGCAAGGGGGCGCGTAAGTTCATTCCTTTGACGACATTGCAGGACATGATCGGCGTGCAGAACAAGGCCAATATTTTCTATCTGAAACTGGACGATCCCAATAATGCCGATACCGTGGTCGGCGAAATCAAGCACCTCCCAGGAATGGAGCGTTATGTGGTGAACTCCATGGCGACGTACCTGGCCGCCATGAGCAACACGAGCAATATTCCTATGCTCTCGACGTTCATCAACGTGGTGGTGGGCATTTCGCTCGTGATCGGCGTCATCGTTATTTTTCAGGCCATGTATACCGCAGTGATGGAGCGCACGCGGGAAATCGGGATCCTCAAAGCCATGGGCGCCTCCAAACTCTACATTGTGAACGTAGTGTTACGGGAAACCCTCCTGCTGGCCATCGGGGGTATCATCCTTGGCGTCGTCGTCAGTCTGGCGGCGCGGGCAGGACTCACGCGCCGATTTCCTCTGCTCCAGGTCATCGTCGACGGCGGCTGGATCGTGAAAGCGACCATCATTGCGATCATTGGGGCGATTGCCGGGGCTTTATATCCGGCATTCAAGGCGGCACAAAAGGACCCGATCGACGCCTTGGCCTACGAATAGAACTCCGCGTCACGCGTCACAATACTTCGTTCTTTATTCGCTCCGTTTTTTCTGCGCGATCGCGCGCGAAATCGTTAGCCGCAATTTTCCCTCGCAAATATCGAGTGAATGCACGATACTGCCGGTGAAACTGCCCGTGCTATAATCGCGGCCCGTTACGAAAAAGCAGGGAGAGTTTCGCGGATAGTGGTCTTAATTCCCTGGGTACCCGCGCATGGTGGTGCGTGTGCCGAAAATAGACAGGAGGAGATATGGCTTTCGAAGATCCGACTCTCTGGGGTCGGGATGATGAAACCGATGAATTCGGCGACAGCGCGGGTTATGGCGAATCGCTCGAAGAAGATTTTGAGGAAGAAGAAGAGGAAGAAGAGCCAGCCATGACGGAAGAAGAGGAGGAAGAAGGCGAGATGCCGGAACCCGCTTCGGAACCCGAACCTGCGATGACGACGGGCGGCGGAGGCGAAGCACCTCCAGCCAAAAAGCCGGCCGCCAAGAAACCTGCGCCCAAGAAGCCTGCGCCTAAGAAGCCTGCGCCTAAGAAGGCGAAGAAGAAAGCGGCCAAGAAGAAACCTGCCAAAAAGAAGCCAGCCAAGAAAGCCGCCAAGAAAAAACCAGCCAAAAAAGCGGCGAAGAAGAAGGCTCCAAAGAAGGCGGCAAAGAAAAAAGCCGCGAAGAAGAAGGGACGCCGGCGTTAGTTAGTGCTCACAGTTTGCGCGATGATATTGGCGGAAGCCTGCGGGCTTCCGCCTTGTATTTTTGCGTCGCTGCCGGGACGAGGCGCCCGCCTTCGCGGGCCAACAACTTCGCGCATCAAGGCGTGTCGGCTACGATCGCGTCGGCTTCAATCTCCAGGAGCATTTCCGGTGCAACTAAAGCGGCGACAGCCAGCATCGTGCTTGCCGGCCGAATGTCGCGGAAGAATTCGCCGTGTGCCTTGCCGACCTTTTGCCAATCCTGAATGTTCGTCAGGAAGACGCGGGTTCGGACCACGTCCTTGAGTGAAGCCCCGGCGCGTACCAAGGCGCTCTCGATGTTCTTCAATGTCTGTACAGCTTGCGCATAGGCATCGCCTGCGACGATCTTTCCGTCCGCGCCAGTTGCGGTCGTGCCCGCAACATGGATGTATGGGCCGACCCGCACCGCACGGGAGTACCCCACGATTGACTCCCATGGCGCCCCACTTGCAATGATCATTCTGTCCACGCGTGTCCCTTCTTCAACGGAATTTTCCTGCGCCCTTTCAATCCCAATAGATGAGCCGAAGATTAGGCGGGCTCCATAAGCTGAAGAAATTAGCAGCCGCAACGTTCGAGTGCCAGCAATAGTGGCGCGAAACACCTTGCCCAGCGCGGTGTTTCATTCAGTGTGTGGCACGATGGTGACTTGTTTCCGCTGCAAAACTACAGTATTTAAACTTCACGACCTTTGGTTCCGATGAATCAAAGCTGATGAGGTGAACCGAAGTGGGGCGGTGACACATGATTCCGGAAAAGCATCCGTTGCAGCAGTTGTTTGTTGAACTCGTAGGACGGCACTACGCGCAGGAGATCGGGATTCGCGATCCGCAGGTGATCGGGTACGTCGCGCACCTGCTGGCGGAGTTCTGCGATGCCGAGCAACTGATGAAGATCCGGAATGCCTCCGGGCGCCCGCTAAGTGACGTGGGCGAGATGCTGATCGAATCGGATCCGATTTACGGGCCGGCGCCGTCGTTCGACCGCGAGCGGCAAGTGCGCAAGCATATCGGCGACTACACGTTGTTTTTCGCGGGCATGTTTCCGGAGAGTATCAATCATCTGCGGCTGCGGCGGCAGCGCATCGAAAATTTTGTGGAATGGGTGAAGGCGGGCAAGGAGAGCTATTACATCGTTTCGAAATTTGAAGAATTCGAATATGCGAAAGTCGCCCCGCTCTTCGCGCAGCTTTCACAGAAATTTGAAGACTGCGTCTACGGATTGAATCTGGTGAAGAACGAACTGGAAGTGATGCAGCATCCGATTGCCCGCAGAGGCGACGAGCTGATTATGTAGGATCGCAGGCAGGCTACAGGAGCAGACATTCGGATCGGAAACGCTTCCCGCCAGAAATTATTTGTCCGGGCGTTTCATTTCAAAGCTTGCGGTATTGGTGCGCAGCCATTTGCGCGAAGACAGATCCATAGTCTCCATATAAACCGTGTATTGCCCGGGATCCTTTAGGTTAAAAAAGTGGGCCAGATCGTGTCGATGAAGAGACGAATCTCCAGGACCAATGGTCCAAGGTTCATAAACCGCTGGCTTCAGCCTTGCTACGCGCGAGTCAATCCGCCTGGTAATAACCTCTGAATTCGGAATTCGAGGCAATTCACCCTTCGCCCCTTCGACATGCAGCTTCACCATATAGTCAGATATTTCAATTTCCCGGTCGGTCTCGTTCTTTATCAATAAGCCGACCCAAGGCGACTGGCCGACTATAACTTTCTCGTTTTGGAGGGCAATGCTCACCGTGATCGCCGGCGATGGGGCGGCCGAGGTAGTTTGCGCGGCGACCTGAAGATCATCGTCTGCAATCACCGCGATCAGCGCAAAAGCCAGAGCGACTATGAATTTGTTGGGCAAGTACCCCCAAGTTGTCCGCACTTAAGCTTTTCTCACAAATCTACGTCCAACAATCTCGTGCTTCCCTTCAAGCACAGTTCTTATCGCTTCGCTGTAGGCGATGTGCTCCTGTTCCAAGATCCGATCGGCAAGCTCGTGCTCGTCATCGGAACTCAGAACGGGAACGGTCTTTTGCACGATGATCGCACCGTGGTCGAGCTCTTCGTCCACGAAATGAACGGTGCAGCCGCTGACTTTCGCCCCATAGGCAAACGCCTGCTGTTGCGCTTCCAAGCCGGGGAAGGAGGGGAGCAGCGACGGGTGAATATTGAGGATGCGATGCGGAAATTGCCGCACAAACCATGGTGACAGCAGTCGCATGTAGCCGGCGAGACAGATGAGCTCTACTTGATGCTCTTTGAGTGCGGCTACGATTTCGCGGTCGTGTTGCTCGCGCTCTTTTCCCTTGGAAGGAATAACGATAGCGTTCAGTCCGCGCTTGCGAGCTGTTTCGATCCCCGGCGCATCCGCCCGGTTCGAGATGACTACTGCGATGCGCGCGTCCGGAATTCGTCCGGCGTCGATGCTGTCGGCAATGGCAACGAAGTTTGACCCGCGGCCGGAGAGAAGGATTCCCAGATTCTTCATCTAGAGACATTATTCACAATGCAAGAAGGAATTGCAGCGCCAAAGCCGCTCAACCGAAATGAAAATATGACTGGTACGGGGATGGCGGCGGGGACGCCGCCATAACCGCCGACGAGACGGCGGCGCTACGGTCGAGGGCAATTTTCGAGAGAGGGGCAGAGAGCAACGGATTAGTTTAGCTGTAGATCACTTTGCGCTCGCCCTTCACGATCCGGCCTACGCTGTAGAACTTCTCGCTGGCACGCTCCAAGAGAGTCTGCGCCTTCTTGAATTTCTTGGCCGGGACCACGACGAGCATGCCGATGCCCATGTTGAAGGTGCGCAGCATCTCGTCCTGCGCAACCCTGCCGAGGTGCTGGAGGTGCTCAAAGATGGGCGGAACCGGCCAAGTGCCCAGTTCGATGACGGCCGAGGTGCCCTTGGGCAGCACACGTGGCAGATTTTCGGTAATACCGCCGCCGGTAATGTGGGCAAGAGCGGCCACGCATTCCCCGGCAATCAGCTTGCGAATGATAGGCCAGTAACTGCGATGCGTCCGCAAAAGTTCGTTGCCGACCTTGTTCTTGATTTCGCTGACAAATGTTTCCGGCGAATAGCCTGCTACTTCAAAGAGCAGCTTGCGGGCGAGGGAATAACCGTTGGTATGCAGTCCGTTTGAAGGCAATCCCAGCACGCAATCGCCGATCTGCACATCTTTCCCGTTGATGATTTTTTCGCGCTCGACGACGCCGACGATGAATCCTGCCAGATCATATTCGCCCTTCGGATAAAAGCCGGGCATTTCAGCCGTCTCGCCGCCAATCAGGGCACAACCGTTGTGCTTGCAGGCTTCGGCAAGACCACCAACAATTTTTTCGGCGATCTCCGGCTCCAAGGTACCAGTCGCGAGGTAATCCATGAAGAAGAGCGGAGCGGCGCCTTGCACGGCGATGTCGTTGACGCAGTGATTCACAAGGTCGGCGCCCACCGTGTGATGTACGTTCATGTCAAACGCGACCTTGAGCTTGGTGCCCACGCCATCGACGCTCGACACCAGGACCGGGTCGAGATACTTCTTGTCGACCGAAAACAGCCCGCCGAAGCCACCGATCTCGCTTAACACACCCTTCGTGAAAGTCTTATGGGCGAGATACTTGATGCGCTGTTTGGTGCGGTTCGCCTGGTCGATGTTGACGCCGGCGTCCGCATAAGTGACGGGGGTACTCGCTTGGTTGGCGTTCTGGGCCACGTTTTAGTCCATCATGTCCGGGGAGATCTGACGTGTTACGAGCCCGGGGGATCGATCGAGCATCAAATTCTAGCACGTTCTTTCGCTTGCCCGATTCGCCGGCAGGACCATCAAACAAAAAACCCAGCGGGGACTCGCCGGGTTTTGCAACCTTCTGAAAAAGGGGACGACGACTACTTTGCCATGTCGTCTTTCTTCTTTTCGTCTTTCTTGTCTTTCTTGGCAGCTTTCTTCTTGGTTGTCTTCTTGTCTTTCGAATCTGAGGCCTTGTCCATCTTGTCACCGGATTTCGCGTCATCAGCAAAAGCGAACGACGACATGGAAACGGTGAGGGCAAGCGCGAACATCAACGCCAATGCTTTTTTCATCTTTGGTTAGCTCCTTGAATTATTCGAGACACACAGAACCCCGTGGGACGGCAATTTCCGAAGTTGTCCTTGGGGCGCGGAGAATTGTATCCCTCCGTCCGCCGAAATGTCACCCCTTCCCACTCGCCTGCAGACAGGTCGCAGGCCACCAAACCTCAAGGCAAAAGCTGGGGCGTCACGTTCGGGTGTCACATGCGTCACTGCGCTTAACGCCGGCGATCTTTAGTCTTTGGAGCCGAGCGTTGAGTCTCCCCGCTCGAAGAGGAGGTTCTGTGATGCGAGGCAAAAGTGTAGTCCCGGTTCTCATTCTTGTCCTTTCCCTCATTCTCGGTTCGCCCATGCTTAACGCGGCGAGCCTGCAAGTGCTGTATACGTTCATCGGTGCCGATGGAGGGGCGCCCGATTCCGGCGTGATTCTGGGCCCGGATGGCGCTCTCTACGGGGTAACCGCGTTCGGCGGTGACTACGACAACGGAACGGTTTTTCGACTCTCCCAGGCACAAGGAGGCGTCTGGTCGGAAACCGTTCTTTACAGCTTCTCTGGGCTCCGCTCGCCTTCTGGTGGCCTCACTTTTGACGACGAAGGCAATCTCTACGGCACGACTTACTATGGCGGCTACTACGATTGTGGGGACATTTTCAAACTGACGCCCGACGGGTCAAGTTGGACTTTCTCTGTCATCCACGAATTTCAAGGATGGGAACTCTGGGATGGCTGTCACCCCGAAGCGAATTTGCGATATGACCAGGGGAGCGGATTGGTGTTCGGAACCACGGTGAACGGAGGGCACAGTTTATACCCTGGCGAAGGCACTGCATTCTCTTTTGGAAAAAATCCTGTCTACGATTATGCGGTCTATCCCATGCAGGGAAAGAACGGATACGAGCCACTCGGAAGTGTCAATGAATGGGGATATGGGACCACATGGGCTGGGGGGAAATACCAGGTGGGAAACATCTTCAAGTTGGGGCAGGCGGGAAAGCAAGTGAAGATGAAGCGCCTCTTTAGACCCAATCGGCTCGGCTATAACCCCAGCGGGGAACTGCTGACACAAAATCTAAACGGAGCGCGGGCAATGTACGGTACCGGTTACGGAGGCGGAACCGGTGGCCACGGTGTCGTTTACCAACTACGCGAGAATCCCAACAAGCCTGACGCGTGGAGTATGCATGTGCTCTACAGCTTCTCTGGAACGGACGGCGATGGCCCGTACGAGGGATTGGCCATGGATGGAGCCGGCAATCTTTATGGCACGACCTCGATGGGAGGCACCGAACCGGCGTACGCGGGTACCGTATTCAAATTGACGCCGGATCAAAGCGGCAAGTGGCGTCAGACGCTCCTTTACAGCTTTACCGGTGGAGCGGACGGGACCTCGCCGCGGGGCACTCTGGCGCTGGATTCCGCGGGCAACCTCTATGGCACTGCCATTTCCGGTGGCGCTTTCGGTTGGGGAGTGGTGTTCCAGATAGTTCCCTGAAATAATCGCGCGCCGCGAAATTGGAGCGAAAAGACATCCTAACCGAGGGGTGGAATGGAGTATCCGCCCCAAAATGCCGCCTCGTGCTCGTCACACCGCGGAACTGCGAACAAGGCATTTACGATACGCTGCATCAGTGTCCGGCGTCACAGACCGATGTAGCTGCATTGGTACACTATTGCCCGATGAGTTCGACACCGACAGGCACGAAGCCCGGCCGGGTGGGAAAACACCGCCCCACGCAAGACAAGGCGCACGATGTCTTACGCACGGAGGGGCATCCACTTGATCCAATCTTCAAGCCGCAGAGCGTGGCCGTCATCGGCGCTTCGGACCGGCCCGGCAGCGTTGGCCGCGCGGTTCTCTGGAGCCTCGTCAGCAGTCCTTTCGGAGGGACGGTCTATCCGGTCAGCGCCAAACATTCGAGCGTGCTCGGGATCAAGGCGTATGCCAGTGTTGACCTGATCCCTGAGACAGTCGACCTGGCCGTCATCGTTACGCCAGCTGAAACGGTACCGGGAATCATCAGCGAATGTGTGAACGCGGATGTGCGCGGCGCCATCGTAATCTCCGCTGGATTCAAAGAGCAGGGCGAGCGCGGCAAAGAACTCGAACGGCAGATTCTTGATCAGCTGCGGGGCAGCAACATGCGGCTGATTGGGCCGAATTGTCTCGGCGTGATGAATCCGATCAGCGGGCTGAATGCGACATTCGCGCCCAACATGGCGCGACCGGGGACCGTCGCCTTCATCAGCCAGAGCGGCGCGCTGTGCACGGCAATTCTCGACTGGGCTCAGAAAGAGGTTGTCGGCTTCAGCGCCTTTGTTTCCATAGGCTCCATGCTCGACGTTGGATGGGGAGACCTGATCGATTACCTGGGCAACGATCCACGCACGCAGTCGATTGTGATGTACATGGAGTCGGTGGGTGACGCGCGCAGCTTTCTGTCGGCGGCACGCGAAGTTTCATTGAGCAAGCCAATCATCGTTATCAAAGCGGGACGCACCGCTGCCGCTGCGCATGCGGCAGCTTCGCACACGGGCGCGATGGCTGGAAGCGACGAGGTGCTGGAAGCGGCTTTCCGTCGATGCGGCGTACTGCGAGTGAATACCATCGCCGATTTGTTCTACATGGCGGAAGCGCTGAGCAAGCAGCCGCGACCGAAGGGGCCTCGGCTGGCGGTCGTAACCAATGCGGGCGGCCCCGGCGTTCTGGCGGCAGATTCGATCATCTCGGTTGGGGGCGAGTTGCCAGAACTTTCACCGAACACGCTGGAACAGCTCAACCAGATCTTGCCACCGCATTGGAGTCATAACAACCCGGTCGACGTGCTTGGCGACGCGTTGCCCGACCGCTACACCAAGGTTGTCGAGCTGGTCGCAGCGGATCAGAACAACGATGGTCTGCTGGCAGTGATTTGTCCGCAAGGGATGTCGCATCCGACGATCACGGCCGAGCGGCTTGCACCAATGGCCAAAACTCTGGGCAAGCCCATGCTGGCTTGTTGGATGGGCGGCGCTGAAATGACCGCGGGGATCGAGATTCTAAATCGTGCCGGCATTCCAACCTTCGCCTATCCCGACGCGGCCGCGCGAATTTTCTATTACATGTGGCGTTACAGCTACCTGCTGCGCGGACTGTATGAAACGCCGGTACTGCCGCAAGGAGAGGAAGGTCCTGATCGGGCGCGGGCCGAGAGCATCATCAACAGAGTTCGGCAAAGCGGACGAACGCTGCTCACCGAGCCTGAGTCGAAAGAGCTGCTGGCTTGCTACCAGATTCCGACCGCCCCGACTCTCGAGGCCCACTCACCGGATGAAGCGGTCGCGATGGCAGAAGAGCTGGGCTATCCGGTGGTGGTCAAGTTGCTCTCGCATACGATCACGCACAAGACGGATGTCGGAGGCGTCAAGCTGAACTTGAGCTCTGCCGGTGCGGTGCGCACGGCGTGGCGCGAGATCGAAAATTCAGTCCGCGAAAAGGCTACTGCGGATGACTTTCTCGGCGTCACCGTGCAGCCATTCTTCCGCGCGGAGGGTTACGAACTGATTGTCGGCAGCACGCTCGACGCGCAGTTCGGACCGGTGATTCTCTTTGGCACAGGAGGGCAACTGGTCGAGGTCTTTGGCGATCGAGCACTGGCCCTGCCGCCGCTGAATACCACGTTGGCCCGGCGTTTGATCGAGCATACGAAGATCTTCAAAGCGCTCAAGGGAGTTCGCGGGCGCAAGGCAGTCGACATCGCGGCACTTGAGCAGCTACTTGTCCGCTTCAGCCAGTTGGTTGCCGAACAGCGCTGGATCAAGGAAATCGATATCAATCCGCTGCTGGCCTCGCCGGATCGCCTGGTTGCTCTGGACGCACGCATCGTCGTGTATCCGCAATCGACCAGCAAAGAGGAGATTCCGCGACTTGCAGTTCGTCCTTATCCGAACAAGTATGTTCGACCGGGGACAATGAAAAACGGGGAGGAAGTGCTCTATCGCCCGATTCGGCCGGAAGACGAGCCGTTGCTGATCAAGCTGCACCAGGTGTTGTCAGAACGGACTGTCTACCTTCGCTACTTCCAGCCGCTGCGCCTGAGCCAGCGCACGGCGCACGACCGGCTGACGCGCATCTGCTTTATCGACTACGACCGCGAGATGGCGCTGGTTGTGGAGCACAAGACGAAAGACGACCTGGTCGAGATCATCGCGATTGGCCGACTCAGCCGGGTACGCGGCAAGGACGAGGCGGAGATGGCGGTCCTGGTCGACGACCGATTCCAGCATCAGGGGATGGGAACCGAACTCTATCGCCGCCTGATTGAGGTGGCGCGTGACGAGAAGCTGACCAGCGTCGTGTCGACTATTCTTTCGGAAAACCGGGAGATGCAGACCATCTGCCGAAAGCTGGGCTTTAAGCTCGAAGCTTCTCTCGAAGATGGAACTGTGCTGGCGACACTGAAGCTCTAAGAGCAGGGAAGCTGCGGGTAACGTCTCCAAAGGCCGCTGTACTTCCCACCTTCAAATCAGCTTGATCCACCCGATATAATGATGGCGGTACTGCGATGCCTTCTGGCCGAATTGGAGCGGAGCTGGCGGTATTGGCCATGCTTTGCGTCCTGACCATCTTTTTGTTCCCTCTAGTGCAGGGGCCGTACTCCGTCGTCAACGGGCCGGTAACAGCGTTGCAGGCAGCCCGTGCTGCTGCCCGGATACGGAATGCCATCCGATCGGCGGTGAGGTCGCTGCAAAGTTCGCGATGCCGATTGCTTGCCGTCCTCGCGCGCGCGGCCGAACCAATTATCGAGTTCGAGTCGATCAACCTAGCTGCTTGCGGTAGCATCCTTCGCTGCTGATTCTTCCTTACAAACTAACCATCTTCGAGGAGCGTTGATCGGTGCAAATCGAGCGCTCCCACAGCCAATAGTTTGTGACCACAAGGAGAATTACAGTGACGCATAGAAAATTCCACGCGTATTCAATTCTTTTGGGACTGCTGGTCGTGCTGTTTTCGGCAGGATGTGCCAAGAAAGCGGCGAAAGTGACGCCCGCGGCTCCGCCGCTCGCGCCTGCGCCCGCCGCTGTCGTCGCGAGCAAGCCGGCATCCGTTGAACATCCAAAAGGAGCCGCCGCAACCCCAGGACCGTCCGACGAGGAGCTGTTTGCCAAGAATGTCAAAGACGTGTTCTTCGACTTCAACAAATCCGACGTTCGTGCGGACGAAACGTCGGCCGCGCAGAACGACGGCGTTTTTCTGCGTGAGCATCCCAACGTCAAAGTGATGATCGAAGGGCATTGTGATGATCGCGGCTCGATCGAGTACAACCTCGCTCTCGGCACGAGCCGGGCCGAATCGGTCAAGCAGACGCTTCTGCAGGAGGGAGTGTCATCGGAGCGCGTCAAGACGATCAGTTACGGCAAGGAGAAACCGTTCTGCACCGAGGACAACGAGCAGTGCTGGCAGCAAAACCGGGTCGATCATTTTGCTTTCGCACATTGAGGGTCGAAGGGCGGCCCCGCGGCGGGCCGCTCTTTCTTCTCGATCGCATGGTGAACTGTTCTCGCACGAAGAACGATTCGGAAGCTGGCTGTCAGCTTGCCAGAATCGGAACCCGGCGATGCCGCAATACATCGAACACGATATTCTTTTCAGAGGCATCCGAGACAATGAGCGCAAGTGCACAAAGGATAAGCACGAGCGGGTCCGATAGTCCGGTATTGAACCGCCTGGCCAGACTCGGTCTGCGTGAGGATCAAATTTTCCTGATTCTGGCGCTCGTCATTGGAGCTATCACCGGCTTGGCCGTCGTCGCCTTCATTCTGCTGACGGAACGCCTGGGGATGCGGCTCTATCCGCCGCACGGCGCGCCCTGGCGGCGTCTGCTCTTCCCCGTCGCCGGTTCCCTCGGCATTGGTTATCTTCTCTATCGCTACTTTCCGAACGCGCGTGGCAGCGGGGTGCCTCAGACCAAGGCCGCTCTTTTCGCCCGCGACGGTTTCATCTCGCTTCGTACGTTGCTGGGAAAATTCTTTTGTACGTCCGCCACGCTGGCCAGTGGGATTCCCCTCGGCCGTGAAGGTCCCTCTGTGCAGGTGGGAGGGGGGATCGCGTCGGTGCTCGGGCGATTCTTGGGATTACGCCCCGAGAAGGTAAAGGCGCTGATCCCGGTGGGCGCCGCCGCGGCCATTGCCGCCGCTTTCAACACCCCTCTCGCGGCCGTGCTTTTTGCGCTCGAAGAAATCGTGGGAGACCTGCACGCTCCGGTCATAGGGTCCGTCGTCCTCGCCTCCGCTACTTCCTGGATGGTTCTCCGCCTGCTCCTCGGCAACAATCCGCTTTTCAAGGTTCCTCATTATGAACTGGTTCATCCTCTGGAATTTGCCATCTATGCGGTACTTGGCGTCGCGGGCGGTCTGGTGTCGGTCGCGTTCACGAAATTGTTGCTCACCATGCGCGCCCACTTTCTCCGGTTTCCGTCTAGGACAGCGTGGTTCCACCCTGTCGTGGGAGGCCTGCTGGTCGGCGTTTTCGGATGGTTTGTCCCGCAAGTTCTCGGCGTCGGCTACGGTTATGTCGGCGACGCGCTCAATGGAACGATGGCCCTCAAGCTCATGGTCGCGCTCGTCGTGCTCAAGCTGCTGACGGTGACTACCAGCTACGCTTCCGGCAACGCGGGCGGTATTTTTGGCCCCGCGCTTTTCCTTGGCGCCATGCTCGGAGGCTCCATCGGCACGGTCGCGCATCGGCTGCTGCCAACCTACACGGCGAGTTCTGGTGCCTATGCTCTCGTCGGAATGGGCGCTGTTTTTGCTGGCATCGTGCGCGTTCCCATGACGTCGGTCCTCATGATTTTTGAGATGACGCAGGACTACGCCGTTATTGTTCCGCTCATGATTGCGAATCTGGTGAGTCTGTTCATTTCCTCGCGCCTCCAGCACACTCCGATCTATGAGGAACTCGCCATCCAGGACGGCATTCATCTACCGACAGCCGAAGCGCGCAACCGGCGCGCGCAGCGGCATGTCGTACGGGTCATGCGGGCGCCGGCGTCATCATTGCCCGCCCATCTCACCGTTCGAGAAGCGGTCGAACGCGCGTCGGCCGACGGCGAATTCAGGTCGTGGCTGGTGATGGATTCGCGCGGCGTGGTAGGTGTAATAAATCGGACAAGATTGCAGGAGGCTCTGGCGGACGGGGAGGACAAAAAGATCTGCGATCTCGTCGATTTGCTGGTTTTTCCTCACGTTCATTCTGATCAGGGCCTGGATCTTGCGCTTGAACGCATGGGCGCTAATCAGCTTGACGTTCTGCCGGTCGTAAGCCGCGCGGATATACACAAATTGTTAGGGGTCGTGACGTTGCCCGATGTGCTGGCTTCGTACGGCGTGGCCCGTCCGGATCGCGGCTGATTCTCCGACTTCCTCGTCGTAACGCCCTGGTCCGCGAACGATGCTGCTATGATGCTTTCCGACTTTTCAATTGGAGAATGGCATGAAGATTTTGACCGCCGTGGTCTTTGTAGGTCTCGCATTTTCGTTGGCGATCGCACAGCAGGAATCGTCGAATACTTCCGACGCCGCCAAGCAGGCAGCCACGCACAAAGAGAAAAATGCGGGCAAATCAAAAAAGGAACCAACTCCCGCTGCCAACGCCGAAAAATCATCGGAGAGCGGGCCGGTCGAGGCGGCCAAGTCCGAAGAAGCCGCCGACAAGGAAGAGCACTTCGACGTGAGCGAAGTCCAGCCGGTGATCACGCACCACACAATCACGGTGGGCGGCAAGGCGCTGGCGTACACGGCTACCGTGGGACGGCTTCCGCTGAAGCGCGCAGACGGGAAGATTGAGGCGGAGATGTTTTTTGTCGCCTACACGCTGGACGGCACGGACGCGGCGAAGAGGCCGCTGACGTTTTCGTTCAATGGCGGGCCGGGATCGGCTTCGATCTGGCTGCACATGGGAGCGCTCGGGCCGAAGCGCGTCGTGCTGCAGCAGAACGGCTTTATGCCAGCAGCGCCTTATCGGGTGGAAGACAATCCGGATACGCTGCTGGATCGCAGCGACATTATCATGGTGGATGCCATGGCGACGGGCTACTCACGCGCCGCGAATGCCGAGCTCACGAGAAAGTACCTTGGGCTTAAGGGAGACGTGCAGGCGTTTGGAGAGTTTATTCGACTTTACCTGTCGCGATATGAGCGTTGGAGTTCGCCGCTGTTCTTGTTGGGCGAGAGCTATGGAACGACGCGCGCGGCGGGGCTTTCCGGATATCTGGCCGACCATGGAATTGCGTTTAATGGCGTGACGCTGCTCTCGACGGCGGTCGATTTTGCGACGCTGGAGTGGAGCGACACGAACGATCTGCCTTACTTCCTGCTGGTTCCGACGTTCAACGCGATCGCTGCTTACCATCACAAGCTGCCGGGCGATTTGACGAGCGACTTGAATAAGACGCGCGATGAGGTGGTGCGCTGGTCGCTTAATGACTATGCGCAGGCGCTGGGTGAAGGTGACGCACTGAGTGCCGAGGATCACCGGAAAATTGTCGAACAGCTTGCGCGGTATATCGGATTGCGTCCGGAGGTGGTTGAGGCGCACAACATGCGCATTGACGTGCCGACGTTCATGCGCGAGTTGCTGCTCGATCAGAAGCTGATCGCGGGCCGGCTGGATGGCCGGTTCACCAGTCCTGATCCCGGCGGGCGCTTTTTCGATCCGGCGAGTGCGGCGATCCTTCCGCCTTACACCTCGGCTTTTAACAACTATCTGCGCACCGAACTCAACTACAAAAGCGACACGCCGTATCGCGTCTTTGCTTATGACGAGCCGGTGTTTCAGAAGTGGGATTGGGGCAATGCACAGGAAGGCTACCCCAGCACCGCGGACAGTCTGCGCGGGGCGATTATCAAGAACCCGTATATGAAGGTGCTGGTGATGGAGGGCTATTACGATCTGGCGACTCCGTTTGCCGCCGCGAACTGGACGATTGATCACTTGAATTTGCCGCCGAAGTTCCGCGAGGGCATTTCGTACGCTACTTACAATGCGGGACACATGGTTTACATCGATCGTGGTGAACACGACAAGATGAAAAAGGACCTCGTGGAGTTTATGGAGAAGTGCTTGAAGTAAGCTCTCAGCTCCAAGCTCCAAGCGTTGCGGACGGCAGGATCGATAAGCGCGCTGGGCGATCATCGTTGCGCCTGATGTGTTTTAATGCTTCACGCATGCGCGCTGCTGCGATCTTTGGACTGGGAACGTCGCCTTCGGAGCTTCAGCCATTTCGGCGCGGATCGTCTACTACATGGATTGAGGGCCTGCCGGCTTCCGCCGGGGAGGCTGATGCCGTTGTCATCTTCGGCGGCGACGGCACGATTCATCGTCATCTTTCTGCACTGGTGCGAGTCGGACTTCCCGTGCTGGTCGTTCCGGCGGGAAGCGGCAATGATTTTGCCCGCGCGTTGAATCTGCGCTCCGCACACGATTCTCTGAAGGCCTGGCGCGATTTCGAATCCGGAAAGCTGCAAGCACGGGCGATCGATCTGGGAGTGATTCGTGCTCCGGGATCGGATGGCAGTGAGCGTTATTTCTGTTGCGTGGCGGGATGCGGGCTGGACTCGCTCGCGGCTCGGCGGGCGAACCGTTTGCCGCGGTGGTTGCGCGGCCATGGAGGATATGTTCTGGCGTTGCTGCCCTCGCTTATCAAGCTGCCCGCTTATCGCATGCGCCTTACCTGGTGGGATGGCGATCGAGAGCTGCATGACGAAGCTCGGCGGCCGACTTTGCTTGCTGCGATTGCTAATAGCCAGTACTACGGCGGCGGAATGCGCATTGCTCCGCAGGCCGATATGGCTGATGGGAAGCTGGATATCTGCCGGATTTTGACGATGAATTCGGTGGAGCTGTTTTGCTTGTTCCCTACCGTTTATTTTGGGCGGCACTTATTCTCGACGAAGGTGGAGTACTCGAAGGCGGATCGGGCGGTGGTGGAGGCTGACCCGCCGCTGGAAATTTACGCGGACGGGGAGTTTGTGTGCAATACTCCGGCAGAGATTGCGGTGGCGGCGGGGGCGTTGCGGGTGATTGTCGGCGCGGATGAGGGTGCACGCAGGAACCTACCGCAGAAGCAGGGGAACATGTAGGGGTCCCCTCGGGCTTCGCTCGGGGTAGGCTCTTCGACTCCGCGTGGCCCTCGCTTCGCGAGGATCCTGCTCCGCTCAGGATGACAACGTGCTGTACGGTGCCATAAATATCATTGCTTCTTCGCTTGCGGAAAATGCTCGTCCAGCGCGAGGTTCAGCTCTAGAACGTTTACTCGCGGCTCGCCCAGGAAGCCCCACTGGCGGTTTGACGTATGTTCTGCAACCAGCTTTTCGATATCGGCTGCGGTCGCATTGCGCTCGTGCGCTACACGCGGGGCCTGGAATCTCGCATTTGCGGGAGTGATGTCCGGGTCGAGACCTGAGGCCGATGTCGTCACCAGGTCAATTGGAATTGGAGCGCCGGGATTCTCTGCCTGCGCACCCGCCACGTCGCCTTTCACGCGATCGATTAGCTTCTGATTGGTTGGCCCAAGTTGCGAGCCATTCGTGTTCGTGGGGTCGTAGCCGTTACCCGCTGCCGAGGCGCGCGGATGGAAGTAAGCCGGTGACGTGAAGCCTTGCGCGAGGATCGCCGAGCCGATGACCTTTCCATTTTTTGTGATTAGTTGTCCGTTGGCTTGCCTGGGAAAAAGAACTTGGGCGAGGCCGGTGACGATCAGCGGATAGATGATTCCCAGGAGGATCGTGGTCGCGATGGTCATCAGTATGGCTGTAATCAGATTTTTCTTCACAGAGACTCCACAGGGGCTAAAGCCCTATCGATTCGAGACGCTTTACGCGGCGCTGAAGCGCCGCTCTTCCACGGTGATGCCTGCATTCTGGATCTTTCTCGCCACGGTGACGCCTGCTTTCTGGACTTTTCACGCAGCCTTCTAAGCGAGCCGAACCGCGGTAATGATCAGGTCGATCAGCTTGATTCCGATGAAGGGCACGATGATTCCTCCGACGCCGTAGATCCACAGGTTGTTTCTGAGGAGAGCTGCGGCCGGCATGGCGCGGTATTTCACTCCGCGCAGGGCGAGTGGGATCAGGGCAATGATGATCAGCGCATTGAAGATTACCGCCGAGAGGATGGCTGACTCGGAAGTCTTCAGATGCATGATGTTGAGCGCGTTCAGAACGGGGAACGTTCCGGCGAACATCGCTGGGATGATAGCGAAATACTTGGCCACATCGTTCGCGATGGAAAACGTTGTGAGCGCGCCGCGAGTCATCAGCAACTGCTTGCCGATTTCTACGATTTCGATGAGCTTGGTCGGATTCGAGTCGAGGTCGACCATGTTGCCGGCTTCTTTTGCGGCTTGCGTGCCGGTGTTCATGGCAACGCCGACGTCGGCTTGGGCCAGCGCGGGGGCATCATTGGTGCCGTCGCCGGTCATTGCTACTAGCTTGCCATCGGCTTGCTCGCGGCGGATTAAGTCCATTTTGTCTTTTGGCGTGGCTTCGGCGAGAAAGTCGTCGACGCCTGCTTCGCGCGCGATGGCTGCGGCGGTTAGCGGATTGTCGCCGGTGATCATCACGGTCTTGATGCCCATGGCGCGGAGTTGCTTGAAACGCTCGACCATCCCGCCTTTGACGATGTCTTTGAGGTAAATGACGCCCAGGGCGCGCTGATTTTCGGCGACTACTAAAGGCGTTCCGCCAGAGCGCGAGATTTGCTCGACACTTGATTGGATTTCGCGGGGAAGGGATGTGCCGAACTGGTTGAGATATTTTGTGATGGCATCGACGGCGCCTTTGCGAATCTCGCGGCCATCGAGGTTGACGCCGGACATACGGGTTTGCGCGGTGAACGGGACAAACAAGGCTTCATGCGCAGCGAGTTCGCGGCCGCGCAGGCCGTAGCGCTCCTTCGCGAGCACAACGATGGAGCGTCCTTCCGGCGTCTCGTCGGCGAGCGAGGAGAGCTGCGCGGCGTCGGCCATCTCGGCTTCGGTGATGCCGGGAGCGGGGATGAACTCGGCGGCCTGGCGATTGCCGAGGGTGATGGTGCCGGTCTTGTCGAGCAGAAGCGTGTTGACGTCGCCGGCGGCTTCGACTGCGCGGCCGGACATGGCGAGAACGTTGTGCTGGACCAGGCGGTCCATGCCTGCGATTCCGATGGCGGAGAGCAAGCCGCCGATCGTGGTTGGGATGAGGCAGACTAGCAGCGAAACGAGCACGAAGACGGTCTGCGGCGAGCCGGAGTAGATGGCAAACGGCTGCAGCGTGACTACCGCGAGAAGAAAGATGATTGTCAATCCGGCGAGCAGGATGTTAAGAGCGATTTCGTTGGGCGTCTTCTGGCGCTCGGCTCCTTCCACTAGCGCGATCATGCGGTCGAGGAAGGTTTCGCCGGGATTCGAGGTGATCTTGATTCTGATCCTGTCGGAGAGCACGCGCGTGCCTCCGGTGACTGCTGAGCGGTCGCCGCCTGCTTCGCGGATGACAGGCGCGGACTCGCCGGTAATCGCGGATTCGTCGACGGAGGCGACACCTTCGATGATGTCGCCGTCGGAGGGAATGAATTCACCAGCCGAGACGTAGACGTGGTCGCCGGTGCGCAGCTTTGAACTTGGGCACTGCTCTACCGCGCCACTTTGTGCAATGCGGTTGGCAATCGTTTCCGACCGCGCTTTGCGCAGCGTGTCGGCCTGCGCTTTGCCGCGGCCTTCGGCCATGGCTTCGGCGAAGTTCGCGAAGAGAACTGTGAACCAGAGCCAGAGCGTGATCTGGAGGTTGAACCTAAACCCCGCGCCGCCTTTGAACAGCAACGCGGTGGTGACGACACTGCCGATTTCCACCACGAACATGACGGGATTGCCCATCATCTTTCGCGGATTCAGCTTCAAGATGCAGTCGACGAGCGCCTGGCTGACGATCCTCCACTCCCAGATCGCTTTCTTGCGCGAGCGTTTGTGCGGAGACTGCTCGAACTGAACCATCTTCGGGGTTGCTACTTCTCTGCTGTCCATTGTCGTAACCATCAAAAATCCTCTTAGAACGCCTTGCCCGTCATCATGAGCAGATGCTCGAGAATCGGGCCCAAACTGAGAGCGGGGAAGAACGTGAGCGCGCCGACGATCAGGTTTGTGCCGATCAGGAGCACGGTGAAGAGCGGTGTCGTGACCGGGAACGTGCCGAGCGACGGCGGGATATATTTCTTGCTCGCGAGATTTCCAGCAATGGCGAGCATGGGGATGATCATGAGGAAGCGACCGGCGAGCATAGTGAAACCGACCGTGACGTCGTACCACAACGTATTGGCTGCCAATCCGCCGAATGCCGAGCCGTTGTTGCCGGCGCCGGATACGAAGGCATAGAGAATTTCGCTCAGGCCGTGCGGCCCGGGGTTGGCGATGCTCGCAGTGCCGAAGTTATTCACGGTCGAGATACCCGCGAAACAGAGAATTACCAGCGGGAAGACTAGCGTCACGAGCATGGCCATCTTCACGTCGTAGGCTTCGATCTTTTTGCCGAGATATTCGGGGGTGCGACCGACCATTAGGCCGGCAATAAAGACGGCGAGGACGACGTAGATCAACATTCCGTACATGCCGGCGCCGACGCCGCCAAAGATCACCTCGCTGAGCATGATGTTGACGAGCGGAACCATGCCGCCGAGGGGCGTGTAAGAGTCGTGCCAGCCGTTTATGGCGCCGCAGCTCGCGTCGGTGGTGACGGTGGCGAAGAGAGCGGAGTTGGCAATGCCGAAGCGGACTTCTTTGCCCTCCATGTTGCCGCCGGATTGTTGGGCGGTGGCACGCTGGTCTGTACTAACCAGGAGAGGGTTGCCGCGAGCCTCCGCCCAATAGGCGACCGTTACTCCGGCGAGAAAAAGAATTGCCATGGCCGCCCAAACTGCCCAGCCGTGACGCGGAGAACCGGTCATGCGGCCGAGGGTGTATGTGAGACCCGCGCCGATAGCGAAGATGCAGACGAGCTCGATCAGATTCGTCAGTGGTGTGGGATTCTCGAATGGATGCGAACTATTTGCGTTGAAGAAGCCGCCGCCGTTGGTGCCGAATTCCTTGATGATCTCCTGCGAAGCGACCGGTCCTTGCGCAATCGTCTGGTCGGTGACGGTGTCCATGACCGGCTTGCCTTGCGCGTCGACTACTGGCTTTCCGTCGGTGCCAACTTTCTGGACCTGCATCGGCTCAATGAGCTTGGCGGTGTCGTACGGCTTCAGGTTCTGCACGACTCCTTGAGAGACGAGCAGCAGCGCGCCGACGACCGAAACTGGCAAGAGAATCCATACGCAACTGCGGACGAGGTCGACCCAGAAGTTGCCGATGGTCTGCATCTGGCGGCGGGCGATGCCGCGGATGAAGGCGATGGCAAGCGCAATGCCAGTTGCCGCAGAGACGAAATTGTGAAAGGCGAGCCCGGCCATCTGCGTGAAGTAGCTCATGGTGTTCTCGCCGGAATACGCCTGCCAGTTCGTGTTCGTGGTGAACGATGCGGCCGTATTGAAGGCGACGTGCGCTGGATTGACGGCGCCGAATTTCTGCGGATTGAACGGTAGATAGCCCTGCAAGCGCTGCATCGCGTAAAGCACGAGCATCGACACTACGCTAAAGAGCAGCATGGAGAAGGCGTACTCGGTCCAGCGCATTTCGTGGTCTTCATCGACACCGGTCACGCGATAGAGCAGGCGTTCGAGCGGACGCGCCACGGGATCGAAAAATGTCTTCTCGCGGCTGAACACCTTCGCCATGTACACGCCCAGCGGCTTGGTGATGGCCAGGATGATGGCGAGGAAGAGAAAGATCTGGAACCAACCATTGGCAGTCATTGGAATTAGAATTTCTCCGGCATGAGCAGTGCATACAACAGGTAGACCATCACGGCCGCGCTCACGACGAGCATGACGATCGATTCAGCGTTCATAAGGCACCTTCAATGAATGCGGTCGCAGAAATGCACGTAGGCCAGCGACAGCGCAAAAAAAGCGATTGTGAGTACTACGTAGATGAGGTCTTGCATACAACCTCCGGCTCTTGGTTCTCTGCTCCGGGCTTTGGGCCCTGGGCTTTGGGCTTTGGCCCCTGGGCTTTGGGACTAGAACTTGACCAGGATCGCCATCGTGCCGCGATTCTCGGTGTGCCGTAAATCCGGCGACCAGTCTTCTACGACGGAGCCGGGCGATCCCTGGTTTCCCCCAGGAGGAGTAACCCCGCCGGGCCCGCTAAAGTACGGCACATTGGCGTGGCGGTGATTGAACTCCCAACGAAACGTAACGTACTGGCTGGGCATGTAGTCGTAGGTTGCGGAAATGTCCCAGGCCTTGAATTGATCGCCAGGATTCTCCGTGAAGTACGGCGTGCCTGAAGTGGCGGTGGCTCCGTTAATCGGCGGCAGCAATACGAGATATCGGCCGGGGTTGTTGATCTCGCCCCCGCCTAGCGTGAAGCCGTAGCGATCTTTATGGAACCACCAACGGTTGTAGACCATGAAACCGAGAAAGCTCTGCTTGTAAGCAACGATGTTGCCGGCAGCGTCCCTCTTATTGCCGGTGCAGGCCACGCCTCCGCCGGATTCGCAACCTGCGTCCGCGGTGACACTGAAGGCCATCTTGTCGAGAAAGCGGTCGGGATGGTCATAGTACTTGACTTGCACGCTGTCGTCGGTGTGATAGCGCGTGCGGTTGGGAATTCCAATCGCATCAGCGCCAGCGCCGTAATTGTTTGCGAGGATGGAAAGCCAAGGCCTTGGACGCCACAGAACCTGGCCGCCAAAGCCCAGTCGACCATTGGGCCGCGCGTAGGATTGCCATCCGTTGATGATCCAGGGTTCGATCTTCAGCTTGGCGGTTGGGAAAATCTGCACGCGCATTCCGGTGAAAAACCACGGCGTGTTGGATGACACGTAGGACGGCTGGTAAGCCCAGTTATCGAACTGATAAAAACTGAACAGGCCCACATACGAGAGGAAGATTCCGGCGTCTACGTTGATGCCATGCAGCGCGTCGATGTGATAACCGCCGTACGCCTCATTCAGATAACGATAAGCGTTATCCAATTGCCATTGACCGCGCGAATAGCTGGCGTCATTGCGCGGGGTGGCGGTTGAATACAAACCTAATTGGGTGAAGATGCGGGCACGAACATGGTCGTAGTGAAAGTCGCCGCCGACGCCAAGGTGGGTGAGACTTACTTCATTCGAACGAAACACCTCGCTGGAACCGCCAATGGTGTCGTCTTTGGGATGGTTCCAGTCATAGTGATAGGCGACGTCGCTGCGGATCTCGGGCGTGAAGAACTTGGAGTCGAAAGCTGCTTCCTTCGTACGGGGATTGCCGTTCAGCCATGTCCAATCAAATTCGGAGAAGGGCTCGACCTTGGCGGGTTTGCCTGACGGAACTGACGAGGAATCCGATGCAACTACGCCTGAGCGCGATGCGGGAGCGACCATTGCCTGCACCGGAATCGTCGCCTTCGACGAACTCATTTCAGAGTTCGGCTGCGCCGGCGTTTCACGTTCCTTGAGTTGACGTTCAAGTTCTTCGACCCGCTTGGTCAACGCTTCGATCTGTTTTGCCACGTCGGTGGCTGGTGTCTGGCCGCCGGCACTTGCCTGGGCGCTATCTGTCTCCTCGGCATGCAGAGAGATCGCGCTCACAAAGTTGAAGAGCACAACGGCGGTCACGATCAGCGCCACTCTGTTACCGCCGGACTGCCGTCCGATCGCGAACTTGCTTACGCTTGATTGCAGTTTCATAGGAAAAAGTTCTTTGCCTCGCTTCGTTTTCGTCGACATGTGCAGCCCCTTGGCAGCGGGAATGGTGCGCGTCCGGCCGCCTCGTACCAGCGCCACGAGGAAGCGAATCAGGAATGCCTCGCTCAGGGCGCACAGCATCAATAACCAAATAAACGACCATAGGCTGCCCGGTAGCATACGCTTCGAAAACGATTAGATAGGAGCGCCCATAAAGGCGCGGTAAGGAATTCCTAAGGAATTCGTAAAGACCTTAACGCCGGCGGCCTTAAACGCGTGGCGCTTAGCAACCCCACTCGGCTTCGCCGGGCTTGGCGTAGTAGCGCCTGGGATGATGATCGCTGGGCAGGACTTCGACCTCCAAAAGCGCCAGGCGAGCGGCCGCGATAAGCCTGTTCTTCTCGTCAACGGGCACATTGGCCCACGCATCGCAAGTACGAAGATGCGACCCGTTCCCGGATCCATCACTCAACGCCTGGTGGTAGTGATGAAAAAGTTGCGCAAAACGTTCGACTGGTACCTCTTCGATCGACATGAACTTTGGTCCCTTCTGCCGCCCGAGTTTCCCCGGCATCAACTGCATTTGATTCGAAGAACCATAAATTGTGCGTAAGCTGAAAATAAGGGAGTCATAAGGAACTAGAAAGAGAAGGCCCGGTCAATTCCGGCAAGTAGGGCCTTTCTATGTTTTGCTTTTTGCAACTGGCTGCGCGTCTGGTTCAAATCGATAGCCGACCCAGGGGTCGGTGACGATGTAGCGCGGGGAATCTTTCGAAGGCTCGAGTTTTTTGCGCAGCTGTCCGACAAAAACGCGCAGATACTCCACCTGTTCGGTGCTCTCGCCGCCCCACACCGCTCCAAGCAGAGCACGATGGGTGATGACCTTGCCCGGGTGGCGCGAGAGGTATAGCAGCAGGTCAAATTCCTTGGGCGTGAGGTGAACGGCGCGATCCTTGACCATCACGCTGCGAGCGCCGGGGTCGATACGAAAATCACCGAGTTCGAGCGGGGCCGCCGTGGAGTCCTCCGTTCGCCCCCGACGGAGATTTGCACGAACGCGCGCGAGTAATTCTTCCATACCGAAGGGTTTGGTCACGTAGTCGTCAGCGCCAGCGTCGAGCGCCTTGACTTTGGTGCGCTCTTCGCCGCGCACCGACAGCACAATGATCGGAACCTGGGTCCAGGTGCGCAACCGACGGCATAATTCCAGGCCGTCCATGTTGAGCATCGCCAGGTCAGTGATGACGAGATCCGGCGTCCAATCCTTCATGATCTCCAGTGCAGTCTCGCCGTCATTGGCTACGCGAATGTCGTAGCCGTGGCTGGAGAGCGAGGTTCGTAGCACGCGGGTAATCTGCGGCTCGTCGTCGACAACCAGGATGTGCTTGTGCTCCGTCATCGCTCAGCTTGGTTCCTGCGTGACGATGTGGACGTCCACGGCCGGGGCATCACGCAAGAACTGGTGGATTGCGGACAAATAGAAGTAGCGCTTCCAGCCGCGCGTTGCCGAGCGTCCGAAGACGACCTGCGTGATGTGCTTTTCATTGACAAATTCGGCGACCGCCGGAGCAACGCTCTTGCCCTTCAAGCGGACGATCTTCGCAGCCACATTCTCGGCAAAATGGAGGTTCGCGTTGAGCGTCCGCTGATTCTCTTCGCTTGTGTCCTGACCCATATCCGTATAGACGACAAACAGGTCGGCGTTCATGGCTTGGGCCATTCTCGCTCCGCGCGCGATCAAGTATTGGGCGGCGGGATTGGAGCTGATACAGACGGCGATGCGTTCGCGAATCGCGACCGTGGTCTTATCTTTCTCAAGTACCTCGCGTCGTTGCTCCAGGGTGAAATCGACAGCCTGAGCCACATGGCGGAGCGCAAGCTCGCGCAGGGCAATCAGGTTCGTCTCTCGGAAGAAATTCTCGAGCGCGCGTCCCACGCGCTCCTGCGGATAAACATCGCCGCGGCGCATGCGATTCTGCAGCGCCTCCGGCGTGAGATCGATCATGACCACTTCATTGACGCGCTGAAGAACCCAGTCCGGCACGGTTTCGCGTACCTGAATGCCCGTTACGCCCTGCACGGTCGGCGTCACGCTTTCGAGGTGCTGGATGTTCATTGTCGAAAGCACATCGATGCCGGCGTCGAGCAATTCGAACACGTCTTCATAGCGCTTGCGGTGCTTGCTGCCTTCGATGTTTGTATGCGCCAACTCATCGATCAGCGCGACCCGTGGACGGCGCGCGAGAATGGCATCGACGTCCATCTCTTCAAATTGCGCACCTTTATATTCGATGGCTTTTCGTGGCACGATTTCGAGTTGCTGCACGAGTTCGCCGACGGCTTTGCGGCCATGCGTCTCAATCACGCCGATGACGACGTCCTCGCCGCGACTTTTGCGGCGAATCGCTTCCGTGAGCATCGTGTGCGTCTTTCCAACGCCGGGCGCGTAACCGATAAACAGCTTGAAGACACCGCTCTTTTTTGCGGCGGGCGCGGTTTCCTCGAGCCATTGGTCGGGAGTCTTGGTCATGCGATTGCGACTATTGTCATCGAGAGAGCTGCTCTTTGTCGATGTGGGCCTTCGTGGTTCAGAGCTCATAGCTCCTGGCTCACGGCTCACGTACAATCTCCTCGTGAAATCCGCCGCAAGATCCGTTACTGGATATCTGATCGCGGCATTCTGGGTTGCCGCAGTCACGCTGGTTGGATTCCGCTTCCTACATCTCAACGCCACTACGGTTGCTTTGTTGTTTCTACTGGGCGTCCTGGCTATCTCCGCTTTTTACGGTATCCGGCAAGCTGTTTTACTTGCGATTATCGCCACGCTGGCATTCAACTACTATTTTCTTCCTCCCACAGGCACCTTCACGATCGCCGACCCGCAAAACTGGATCGCACTCTTTGCCTTCCTCGCCACCGCCGTCGCGGGGAGCGAGCTCTCGGCCCGTGCGCAACGCGGTCAGCGTACCGCGATCGAGCGCCGGCAGGAACTCGAACGCTTGTATGCTTTCAGCCAGTTGCTGCTTTCGAGCGAGAATGCGGCAGAGTTGCTCAATCTCATACCCCGGCACATCGTCGAGACCTTCGGTGTGCGTTCTGTAGCGGTGGCGCTCTCCAGCCGTGCAGATATCTATCGCTCCAGCGCAGAGATTAGCGGCCTCGAGGCGCACGACCTGCAACTGGTCGCACTGCGCGGAGAGCCCCGTTTCGATGCCGATAGCCAGATCGCATTGATGCCGCTTCGCATCGGAATGCGCGTGGTTGGGAGCATGGGAGTTGCGGGGTCGCACCTCTCCCGGCAAACCCTTGAGGCCATCGGCGGCCTCGTGGCAATTGCGGTCGAGCGCGCCAACTCCTTTGAAAAGTTGAGCCGCGCCGAGGCGGCGCGCGAGAGCGAACAGCTTCGGTCCGTGCTGCTCGATTCAGTCACCCATGAATTTCGCACTCCGCTGACCGCGATCAAGGCCTCCGCGACGGCGCTGCTGGGCGAGCCAACTCACTCACCGGAGCAAACTCACGAACTACTGACTGTGATCAACGAGGAAAGTGACCGCCTCAATCGCCTCATCGGGGAGGCCGCCGAGATGGCGCAGCTCGACGCCAATAAGGTCGAGTTTAACTTTGTTTCTACACCTGTACGGCCGATCGTCGACCAGTCTCTCGAGGAAATCAAGCAACTCCTCGGCCAGCACCCGGTCGAGGTGCGGATTCCTCCGGACCTTCCGGCTGGGCGCATGGACTCGGAACGAATCAAGGAAGTTCTCGTCCACCTGATTGAAAATGCCGCCAAGTACTCGCCCGCCGGCGCGCCGATCCGCATCACAGCCGAGGCGCGTGACTCGGTCACGAACAAGCCTCGCATGCTCACCATCAGCATCGCAGATCGGGGTCCCGGCATTGACGATTTTGAACAGTCGCTGGTCTTCGAGAAGTTCTATCGCGGGCGCAACCAGCGAGTGCAGGTCCACGGCACCGGCATGGGTCTTGCGATCTGCAAAGCCATCGTGGAAGGTCATGGCGGGCGTCTCGGGCTGACCAGCCAACTGGGACGCGGTTCGGTCTTTTATTTCACATTGCCGATGGCGTGAGGCTCACTTCGGAAGGATGCGAATCCGTACAGGGGCCGCCATGTCCATCTGCGTGCACGCCGGTACTCTTCGATGCCGAGCTTTGGGTTAAAATCGTGGGGCGCGTCTTCGTTTCGAGCCCAGATCCGAAGCCCAATGCGGCTTTTCAAACTTCCCGAGGTGCCCGATGAAGCGAACCCTCCCTGCACTGCTGACAGCCGTAGTCTTCCTTCTTTCCGCATTTGCGCTCCTCATTCAATACCAGGAGACCGTGAATGCGGCTGCCGCATTCAAAGGCGTTCTCACCTGGCACAACGACAACGAGCGCACCGGCCGAAACACGAGCGAGATGGCGCTCACTCTCAAGAACGTCAATTCGGCGACCTTCGGCAAGCTCTTCACGCTGTCGACGGACGGTCTGGTTGACGCCGAGCCTCTCTACGCGCCGAACCTGACGGTGAACGGGGCCACGCACAACGTCGTCTTCGTAGTTTCGGAAAACGACACGGTGTATGCGTTCGATGGCGACAACGGCTCCACGCTTTGGCAGGTAACAGCACTGGGAACGGGTGAGGTCGCATCCGACAACCGGAGCTGCGGGCAAGTCACGCCCAAGATTGGAATCACGTCGACTCCGGTCATCGACCTCTCATCAGGGCCGCATGGCACGATCTATCTCGTGGCCATGAGCAAGGATACAAGCGGCAAATATCATCAGCGCCTGCATGCGCTCGACATCACAACCGGCGGGGAAGAATTCAGCGGGCCGGTCGATATCCAGGCCCAGTACCCCGGGACGGGCGACAACAGCCAGGGTGGCTTTGTCATTTTCGACCCCAAGCAATACAAAGAACGCTCCGGGCTGCTGTTGCTGAATCACACGATTTATACGGCGTGGGCATCGCACTGCGATTTTCGTCCATACACCGGATGGATCATGGGCTACGACGAGACGACGCTCGCACAGCAATCGGTCCTTAACGTGACACCGAACGGCAACGAAGGCGCGATCTGGGCGGCCGGCTCAGGGTTGGCCGCAGACTCGGGCGGAAACATCTACTTCGACGATGCCAACGGCACATTCGACACAACGCTCGATGGGAGCGGGTTCCCGGTCAACGGCGACTATGGTAACGCCATCGTGAAGCTATCGACGAAGAAGAAGAAGTTGGTGGTGGCGGACTACTTCAACATGTTCAATACCGTGGCCGAATCGAATGCCGATGAGGACCTAGGATCGGGGGGTGCAATGGTCGTGCCCAACATAAAGGATTCGAGCGGCGGGATGCACCAGTTGGTGGTCGGAGCGGGCAAGGATGCGAACATCTATCTAGCCGACCGCACCAATATGGGCAAATTCAATCCCAGCAACAACAATCAGATCTATCAGGAGTTGCAGGGCGCGCTCGCCGGCTCGGTTTTCTCCGCTCCCGCATTCAGCCAGGGCCAGATCTATTATGGCGCCGTCGGCGACAACATCAAAGCGTTCGCATTTGATGCAAGCGGCAAACTTAGCGCGACTCCGCAGTCGAAAACTACAACGGCTTTCGGTTATCCGGGCGCTACTCCGAGCATTTCCGGCAACACGAAAAAGAACACAATCCTGTGGGCGAGCGAAAACAATAACCCGGCCGTGCTGCATGCCTACAATGCCAACAATCTCGCGGTAGAACTCTACAATTCAAACCAGGCTTCGGGCGGACGCGATCACTTCGGCAACGGGAACAAATACATCACGCCGATGATCGCGAACGGCAAAGTCTACGTGGGAACGCAAACCGGAGTGGGAGTATTCGGGCTGCTTCAGTAGTCTCTATATACCTCGGGGGCAAATTATCCCGCATCAATAAAAAGACACCGCGACAATTCACGCGGTGTCCTTTCTTAAGTCTGCCTATTTGCGTGGCCCTTATGACGCCTTGGAGAAGTTCTGCAACAGACCACCCAGCATATCCATAACGTTGTTGTGTGCGGGCACCTCGCCGTTGGGGGTCAATTTGTCGACGATACCCGGTAGAAACTGGGCGATGGCTGAACCTGCCTGGTCGGGAGAAATGCCGGCCTTTGCGGCCAAGGCCTTCACCTGATCGCTGCCCAGCGCCTGGTTGATTTGCTCGGCACCGACGGGCAAATTCTGACCTGTGCCCACCCAAGAAGAAACCGCCTCCCCGAGTCCCTTGTCATGGAACATCTGTACCAGCCCTTGCAAACCTCCGGGCTGGTTCTGAATCATCTGCACCAGGCCTGAGACGATTGGACTGGAGTTGCCTCCCAGCACACTGCCTAGCGCCTGATTTTCAAGACTGTCCAGTAAACCCATAAATCCTCCACATTCAGAAATTCGTCTTCTTAGAACAATCGCGGAGAAGCTGATTCTGCCTTCTCCGCGAGTTTGTTTCACACTTGGCTCTCGATTGTCGTTGTGGCTACTTTTGTTTCGCGATGATCTTGTCTTTGATCTTGTTGTAAGTGGCCTGCGGAACCACTTTCTTGCTCACGAGATCGGTCTTCTTCGCGTAAGGACGCCCGTCAATGATCTTCTGCGCGTATTTTTCCCCGATTCCGGGCAGTGCGTCCAACTGTTCCTTGGTGGCGGAGTTAATGTCGAGCAAATCCGCCTGCGCCGCCTTGGCCGCAGGGGCACTGCTCTTGGCCTTGGCGCTGGTTTGCGCGAACGCCATTCCGCCCGCCAGGGTCAGCACGAAAATGACTGCGAGAAACTTGGTGAACAGATTTTTCATGAATCCTCTCCTAATTGAATTCCTCTGCCGCCTGGATCCCTGAGTCCGCCGTGGTTTGCACGGCAACCGATATCCAGAGCTCACATTGAATTACGGCCTACTCTTTTTCAGCCGCCTTAAAGCCTGCAGCCTTCGCCTCGGCTTCCGTCATGAATTTTCCCTGTTTGGTCTTGCCGTACCAGCGTCCGCTCTTGTGATAGACGCCACTCTCGGTATTGACCCAAACCTTGCCGCTTGCCTTCGCGGCATCAATCTCCGGACTCGAAGCGGCTGGAGCGGAAGTTTTGGCCGTCTTGGGAGAACTGGCCGGAGCGCTTGCGGCGGGCTTTTCTGCCGGCGCGGCGCTGCTCGCTGGCTTTGCAGCGGGCTCCGCCGGAGCCGTCGTATCTGCAGCTTTCGCCTTCTTGCTCTTCGACTTCTTCTCCGTCCCAGCCGCTGTGGTTTCGGCTGGTTTCGTGTCGCTGGCCGCCGCATCGCCTGCTTTCGCTTTCTCCTTCTTAGACTTCTTCTTTGAGGTTGTATCGGCTGCCTTATCGGAGCTCTTCGCACTCTCGTCGGCCGCGGCCGCCTTCTTGCTCTTTGATTTTTTTGTTTTCGCGGCCGGTTTTTCCTCGCCCGCCTTCTTATCCTGGGCTGCCGCGGTATCGCCTGCCTCCGCCTTGTCTTTCTTGGCTTTCTTTTTTGATTTCTTGGTTGTATCGGTCTTAGCGGTGTCGGTGCCGCTCGATTTCGCCGCGGCCACCACCGGCCCGAACGCCATCAAAAAACAAAAGAGTGCAGCTAATAACAAGTACTTGCTTCTCAAGTAAGACATTTCCTTTTCCCTCGCTGAATGGGGCACGGCCCCGAAATTAACGAATGACGTGCTTGTAAACCTGAAACGCGATTGGAAGTTGCGCTGGAAAGCACCGCCATGTTTACACCACAGGCTTGGAATGGTCAATAGAAACGTCGCCTTGCAACAGGCGAGAGCATTAACGGTCTTTGATTGCGAGACTTAGGTGACGAGATGCCACTCTCGCTCACTCGGTATCGCCGGAAAACACTAAGGGCCCCCGAAAGGAGGCCCATTGACTGAAAGCGAATCCCTAGGCGTATATGCCGCGCTGCCGGATCGTGTAGGCCACGCGATCGATGGCCAGCATGTACGCTGCGATCCGGTTGTTCACACCGTGCGTTTCGGCGTAACGAACCACATCGGCGAAAGCCGTCACCATGATGTCGGAAAGATGCTCGTTGACTACCGATTCTTTCCAGAAATACCCCTGGCGATCCTGCACCCACTCGAAGTACGAGGTGGTGACACCGCCGGCGTTCGCCAGGATGTCGGGGATCACGAAGACTTTCTTGTCCGCGAGAATGTCGTCGGCCGCGGCGGTCGTCGGCCCGTTCGCGCCTTCGGCCAGAATCTTGCACTTCACGCGATCCGCGTTCTGGCTGGTGATGACGTTCTCCGTAGCTGCGGGAATCAGGATGTCGCAATCCTCCAGGAGCAGATCGTTGCTGTCATATTTTTCCGCACCCGGGAAGCCGTGGATTGTGCCATTGCGCTGGCGGAACTCCCAGAGTTGTTCGAGATTGATTCCGTTCTTGTTGAAGAGGCCGCCGCCGACCTCGAGAATTCCGATGATCTTGTAGCCCGTCTCGGCCATCAACCGCGCCGCATTCGATCCCACGTTTCCGAAGCCCTGCACGATCACGCGCGTCTGCTCGCGGTTCATGCGCAGCTTCTTTACCGCCTCCTCGCAGACCATCAGCACGCCGCGGCCCGTTGCCTCGCGACGCCCGCGCGATCCGCCGATGTTGATTGGCTTGCCGGTCACAACCGAGGTCACGGTCTGGCGCGCGTGCATGGAGTAGGTATCCATCATCCATGCCATGATCTGCTCGTTGGTGTTCACATCGGGCGCGGGCACATCTTTTTCCGGCCCGATGAACTCGAAAAGCTCCGCTGTGTAGCGGCGCGTCATGCGCTCCAGTTCGCCCATCGACATTTTGTGGGGATCACAGATGATGCCGCCCTTGGCGCCGCCGAACGGAATGTTGACCACCGCGCACTTCCAAGTCATCCAACTCGCCAGAGCGCGTACCTCGTCGAGGTTGACGTCGGGTGCGTAGCGCACGCCGCCTTTTGCCGGACCGCGCGCAATCGAATGCTGTACCCGGTAGCCGGTAAATACTTCCAGATGTCCATCGTCCATCTGCACCGGAATATGAACGGTGATTTCCCGGCTGGGACTGCGGAGTACCCGCCACAAACCTTCATCCAAATTCAGCTTGCGCGCTGCCAGGTCGAAGCGTGCCGCTTGTGCCATCCACGGATTTGTTTCCTGTGCAAGGTCAATCGTCGTAGTCATAAAGAATCTCCGATATTGATTGCGAATCGCGCCGGTCGGCGCAGGTTGGTCGCCACCGCACTCCGGTGGGCGAAGTTGCAAGTATAGTGATGCCCCAGATGTGAAGCAAGCCGGTGACCAGGAACAGCGGGCAAGTCCCAATTCGATACCGTGGTGAGCCTGTGGTCACGCGAATCAAAAGGTGACGCCGATGGCTGCGGAATCCCTCGATATGTCGTTGAGCAGTTGATGGCCCACAAAGCGGGATCCTTTCGTTGGCCATATTCAAGCTACCACCAGAGTTGCGTAATGTTGCATGGTTACGTTTTTGCCCTGGCACGGGCGCTTTCTTGCAGCTACAATAGCTCCTGCGCCATCAAAAATGGCGCGACAGGCTCTATCCGCTGTGCGGAGGGGCACTGGAGGACATCGTGAGTCTCACCCCGATTGGCGAACCTCGCCATAAAGTCACTACTGCGACAATCCACGAGAAGAAGCTGCACCGCGAGCCCATTTCCTGCCTGACCGCCTACGACTATGCCAGTGCGCGACTGGTCGATGAGGCGGGCATCGACGTGGTTCTGGTGGGCGACTCGCTCGCCATGACCATGCTCGGCTATGAAAACACGCTCTCGGTTACCGTTGACGAGATGCTGCATCATGTTCGGGCGGTGAGGCGTGGCGTCAAGAATGCGCTGCTCATCGCAGACATGCCTTACGGCTCTTACCACGCGACTGCCGAAGAGGCGATCCACAATGCGGCGCGCTTCGTGAAGGAAGGCGGCGCGGAGGCGGTAAAGATGGAGGGCGGAGAGAAGCGCGTGGATGTGATCCGGCGCGTGATTGATGCCGAGATTCCCGTGGCCGGCCATATTGGCCTCACGCCGCAATCGGTCAATGTGATGGGCGGATACAAGGTGCAGGGCAAAACGTTGAATGCCATCGAACAGCTGATGCGAGATGCGGTGGCTCTTGATCGCGCGGGCGTGTGCTGTATCTACCTCGAGGGGATTCCGCGCGAGGTAGCGGCCATGATCACCGAAGAAGTCGAGACGCCGACGATCGGGATCGGCGCGGGTCCAGATTGTGACGGACAGGTGCTGGTCTTCCACGATCTGATGAATCTCACGTTTGGGCATTCGGCCAAGTTCGTTCGTCGCTATGGTGATGCGGCCGCCTTAATCACCAACTCTGTGCTAGCGTTCAAGGCGGATGTTGCGTCTCACCAGTTCCCAAACGACAGCGAGTCGTACCACTTGCCGAAGGAGACGCAGGCCGCGCTCGAAACCGTACTTCACCGCAAGCACGCGATGCGGTGATAATAGCGAGCGGAGAAGACTCTCGTGCGAATAACGGTTTTCCCGATCCAGATGCTTACGGTTCTGGCGGTGGTGTTTGCGTGCTTTGCCTTTGCGGGATGCTCCAAACCGCCGCAGCCAGTTCAGCCCGCAGCGGCGGAGCCGACGAAGACCACGGGACTGGAGTCGATTCCGCCGCCAGACCCCAGAAAGTATCCTGACTTCGCTAACATGAGCGGCTGGAAGAACCCTTACTTCGTGGTGCGCGACGACGGAATTGGCCGCGTCGATCTCTCCAATCACGAAGTGCACATTCTCGAGCCCGAACAGATTCCCGCTGAACTTGTCTCGTTGGGCTCGGATGCTTGGCCTTACGGACGTGTGGTGTTGGTCGCTGAAGCCAAACCCAAAGACGCAAATGACCGTACCAAGGCAGAAATACGTAAGAATCGCGGCCTGCTTGTCGGCACTCTGAAGGAACTTGACGTTGCCATTCAGGAGGCACCGTGATGACAAGTGCCCGGTTCCATCCGCAAATCACGGCTCAGAGCAACCGGTGAAGATCTGCGCCACGATTGCGGAAGTGCGCGCCGCCTGCTCTCCGAAGGTTATTTCGCCTTCTGGTCAGTCGCGGTTGCGCCTTGGTCTTGTTCCCACGATGGGAGCGCTGCACGCGGGACACTTGTCACTTGTGCGAGCCGCTAAGACGCGCTGCGAGATCGTAGCCGTCTCCATCTTCGTCAATCCCACACAGTTTGGACCGAGCGAGGATCTCGCCAAATATCCACGCTCGTTCGAGGCTGACTGCGCCGGGCTCGACCAGGAAGGTGTTGACATCGTCTTCGCGCCGAGCGTGGAGGAGATGTATTCCAAGGGCGAGGCAAGCTGGGTCACAGTCGAGGGGCTGAGCGAACGGCTTGATGGGCGCTCGCGCCCGGGACATTTCCGCGGCGTGACAACGGTCGTGGCCAAACTGTTCCACATCATTGAACCGGATGTCGCGTTCTTCGGGCAGAAGGATGCCGCGCAATTGGCGGTTATTCGACGCATGGTGCGCGATCTTGACTTTCCGGTCGAGATCGTCGGATGTCCGATTGTTCGCGAGACTGATGGACTTGCGATGAGCTCGCGGAATGTCTATCTGAGCGCGGAAGAACGGCAACGAGCCTTGGTGCTTAACCGTTGCCTGAAGGCCGTGGAAGCGGCATTTCGGGCGGGTGAGACTTCTGCCGTGCACTTGAGAGCAGCTGCGCAAGGGATGATCGATCGAGAGGCTGGAGTTCGTCTCGATTACTTCGAGATCGTCAATCCCGATTCGCTCGAACCGGTTGAACGCATCGCGCAGCCGACACTTGTCGCGGGCGCGGCCTATGTCGGATCGACGCGGTTGATCGACAATATTGTCCTCAAGCCTTGACTGGCTGCCGCAGCGGAACGGAAACGAAGGGACTATCGGCGATCAGGTAGCGCAGCTGTTCGTGCGCGGATTTTGTGATTCCGATGCGCGGGCTGATCGCGACGCGCCGCACGCGAAATCCGTCCTCTACTAGCTGGAGATCGGAGCGGGAACTCGTCAGGTTCTTGCCGTTATCGCGCGCGCGCGTGATGCCGAGCGCTTCGCACATTCTTCCCGGACCCGATGAAATAGCGCGCAGGAAAAGCAGGTTCTTTCGATCGAGTTTGTGCTGACCTCTCTCACCACTTCTCTTGCGCGCGACGGAATCTCGCGGCTCGGACTGCAGCGGATGAAGTTCTCGCGCTCTTGCCATCGTCTCGATTCCGGCGATTGGTTCCAGTGCGCGAAACAAAACTCCTCCTGCTTTGCCATCGGGTAGGCAGGAGACGTTGAAGCAGTAGTAGCTTCCATAGATGAAGTAGACGTAAGCGAATCCAGGAGGACCGAAGAGAACGGCGTTTCTTGCCGTTTTGCCGGCGAATGAATGTGCAGCTTCGTCGCCGGTTCCGAGATAAGCTTCGGTTTCGACGACGCGTCCGGCGAGAATTTCACCGCTCGTTTTTCGAATCAGCAGCTTTCCGAGCAGCGCTCGCGCGACACGACGCGGATCGCGGTCAAAAAAAGCGGGAGAGAGGATGGTGAAGGTAGAAGGCATTTCTTAAAAGAGAAAGCAGGGAACGCTCAATTGCAGAGGTTAGATTTCAGATTGCAGATTGAAAAACTTATGGGTTTCGCTGTGTCGTGAATGCCTTGGGTTTTTACTTCTGCAATCTGAAATCTAACCTCTGCAATCGGGCCCTATCACTGGATCTCACGCCGAAAATAATTTATACGCTCTTCAAGTACTCCAAGACTTCTTCCGCGTGTCCTTCGGGTTTGACGTTTTTGAAGATGTGGTTGATCTTGCCGTCGGGGCCGATGACGAACGTCGTGCGCGCGATGCCCATTACTTTGCGGCCGTACATATTTTTTTCTTTTACTACGCCGAACTTGCCGGCAATTTTCTTGTCTGCGTCGGCCAGCAAACTGAACGGGAGGCTAAACTTGTCCTGGAATTTCTTCTGTGAGGTTGCCGTGTCGGCTGAAATCCCCAGCAGGACCGCGCCCGTTTTTTCGATCTTCTTGTAGGTGTCGCGGAACCCGCAGGCTTCCTTGGTGCAGCCGGGCGTGTCGGCTTTGGGGTAGAAATACAGGACGACCGTCTGGCCGCGAAAATCTTTTAAGGCAACTTCTTTGCCGTTCTCATCCGTCGTACTAAACTCGGGGGCTTTATCATTGATCTCCATGGTTTCTCTGTCTCCTCACCGGTCTCTCGGCCGCATTCTTGGCGAAAGATCGTTATATCGCAAGCGCCTGCGCGCCGTCATCTCGGCTAGAGCGCTTGTTCTGCTTTTCGCCGCGGTCGGGCTTCTTTCCTCGGGCCTCGGCCTTCTCCCGGCTCAAGAACTTACTCAGCACCAAGCCCGCAAGGATGCCAACAAAGGTCCGCGGGCGCTTGGACTGGTCCAACTCTCCGACAAAGGCAAGGCGCGCATTATTCCCATTGCCATCATGATGAATGGCAAGTTCTTTGACGCCGAGTCTTACAAGGCCGATCCGGTTCCGATGGCGCTCGATTTCGGCGTCGTCTACGAGGGCTTCCGCGCGGGCGTCTCGCAGGGTCTGTTCACTATCACGCAACCGGGACAACTCAACCGTGAGTGGATCGCCGAAGGAACCTGGCTTCCTGAAGGCGCAAAACCGAAGACTGATCGCCAAAAATACACGCCTCCGGTGATTGACGAAGGCGGACGGGAAGACGATCGTCCGGTGCTGCATCGGCGGCAGGGCGGCGAGGCTGACAAGGATGAATCCAAGCCTGCTTCTTCGACTTCATCGACATCGAGTTCCACTACTGGCTCCGCCAGCGGGACGGCGCCGTCATCGACCTCCTCTTCACCTTCCAACACCACGCAAACGACACCTGCGAACACAACGAATCCAGGCGCGAAGGATTCGGATAAGTCTGCAAAAACGCCGGAATCCTCTACCGCGAAACCCGCCGAAACCGCCGGCAGCAAGCCATCTGACACGGCGAATGCAAAACCATCCGAGTCTGCCAGGACCCGAGAATCGGAATACGAGCGGCCGATCTCGGATCCTAATCGTCCAGTGCTGCGGCGGGGAAAACCCGATCCGAATGCGCATCACGAACCGTTCGTGAACTTCGACAATCCGGAAGAAATGGCAGCGGCCGCGAAAGAAGCTGGCAAAGAAGGCGCGGCGGCACAGGCTGCTGCAGCGGCTTCGATTCAGACGATTGCCGCGATCTCGGATGCCGCGGGACCCGATCCACGGCCTTACACCTACGATCTGAAGCCGGCGGAAGAAGCGATCTACCGCAACAAGATGCTGGAACTGGCTTCGCAGCAACTTCACCCGAAGAGCCTGCAGGCCGCTGCGGAGAAAACGGCGGCAAAATCGACGGCCGGGAAGAAAGTCGTGTCGAAACCCGAAAAGCCTCAACTGGAAGACGTGAAGTTGCGGATCTTCGATCTCTCGAACTCGAATGAGCCGGTGCTGGTGCTTTCCGCGAGGACGCCGATGCCTGCGGCGAGCGCTGCGGGTTCGCAGGTTCCGGTGGAGATCACGTTGATTGCCCGCACCAACCTTGAAGGCGAGTTGCAGAAGCTTTATTTTGCGCAGACCGATTCGCGGCATCTCGATCTGCGTCCGCGGATGGAACTGGTGGACGCGGTGGATGCCGATGGCGATGGCCGCGGGGAACTGCTCTTCCGGCGGACATTCGAATCCGGGAGCGCGTATGCCATCTACCGCGTGAGTGCGGATAAGATCTGGCCGCTGTGGGAACCGACGCCGTAGGTTCCGGACAGCGCTCGGTCTAAGTGCCAGGAATGCGCCGGGTTCAATCTGGCAGGGATGCGACCGGTCTGCACCTGCCCCCACCCCCCTCCCCCCATCGCTTGTGTATTTTTTACCGCTTTTTAGCAAGTAATTGGAATGAGGGCGGTTATGCGTTCCATTTTGGAACGTGCCGGTATTTAACTGTCGGAGACGCGTGAGTGCGGTCGTCCGAAGCCAACTAAAATTTCAAAGATCCGTTTTGGTGACCCGCTCCCTGAGGAGTCTGCTACGAAAACTCGGTCGTCCCTCCCGGGACTTGACTCATCTTTCGCACTTCACCCAGCGCCGAGGCGCTGGGCTAAGCTGGGTCGCCCCTGCGGGGCTGGGATCTCAACTACTTTCCCATCGCCCCCCTGCTCGAAGTTAGTTTCGTAACAGGCTCACAAGGGACGGCGCTTGGCGACCCGGAGGGTGTCCGCCCTGCACATTTTCTTGGCAAAGAGCCGATGGAAATCCGGGGCATTCGTTCGAGGTCGAGGGCTGCCTCTCGGGGGACCATGGTTCTCCCTAGCCACAGGTCGATTCTTATGTTCGCTGATGATGGAGTTGAAGTCTATAAGAAAGTGGTGAGAAGGGAGGAGAAATTTGGGGTTTGGGTTCCCAAATTGGAAGTGGAGTTAGTAACTGGTCGACGGGCGGCGGCGAAGGGGTGAGGCCACGCTTGCTGCGAACGCCTCTCAGCGACGAAGGCGAGTCAAACAGGATCGAGATTGGTACATGTTATAGTCTCGTCGCATATGCATGTTCGCGGACGCAATCCAGTCGCCTCCACCGTGCTCGCGCTGATTTTCATTGGATCGCTGCTGGGTGTTAACGCGCTCGGCCATCCACAGAACGCCTCGTCCCAGGCGAAGTCCTCTGACTCGTCAAAGCCCACACGGCATGACTCCGTCGATGTAGTAGCGACCCTCTCTTCCGAAGAAGCAGCGGAGGGAAAGCTGAACGATACCTATCAGTCGATAGCCCAGCAGCAAAAGAAGGGCCCATGCACTGCGGGGATCATCGAGCGCTACCGGTCCGAGGTAATCCCGCTTGCTGAAAAATCTGCCTTCAACGTCCCCAAGAATAAGTTTCTTTTCCTCGCCAACAGAGACATCGGCAATTGCTATCTGGCTCAGCAAAACTTCGTGGAAGCTGAAGCCTCCTTTCAAAAAATTCTGCAATACCTCCCAGTGTGGCCGGGCACTGATGACTCCGCCAACCCGGTCAACCTGCGCCAGATCGCCACCGCACAAATGGGGCAGCAGCGATGGCAGGCCGCCGAGGAGTCACTCCAGAAGTCTGTGTCCCTTTTCGATTCGCAAATTGACAAAGCGTTGAAATCCGACAACGAGTTTTTTCGCACTGAACATGCTGGCAACCTTCGCGGCTCGAAAGCCACCAGCCTTGCATATTTGGGGGTTGTCTATGTACGCGAGGGTCGAACCGCTGACGCTCTGAAGACAATAGAGTTGGCATACGCGGAAGCGACGAAACCCAATGTATCGCCCAGCTTTATCAGCGAAGTTGTACAGATCGGTCGCTCGATCGCGCAGGTAACTGGCGACAGAGACGCCATCGCAAAGTGGTCCCAGCGCAGCTGACACTAGCGCGGCCCGAAATCTGTGAGCGTTCCAACTAAGAAAGAGAACCCTATCGCTGCCGCCTGCATTCTTGGGAATAGGGGCCCTTCGACTGCGCTGAGCCGTCCGCTTCGCGGGCGGCTCGCTCCGCTCAGGACGACATCGTTTAATTAGATCGCCACAGTGGAGTCAACATTCTCAGGATAGAGTTTTCGCACAGAGTGGATCGCGGTTACAATGCGTGCTCTCGGAGGAAACTCATGCGGACTGCTTCTCGGGTGGCCATCTTTTTTTGGATTGGGGCCTGCCTTGCAGCGGGGACTTGCTTTGCACAGAACCAGGACTTTTCGAAAGTTGAGATCAAGGTCTCGAAGGTGGCTGGGTCGGTTTACATGCTGCAGGGAGCGGGCGGAAATATTGGGGCGTCGGTTGGAGAGGACGGGATTGTGGTGGTTGACGATCAGTATGCGCCCCTGGCCGACAAGATCCAGGCGGCGCTGAAGGGGATTACCGACAAACCGGTGCGGTTCATCATTAATACGCACTACCATCCGGACCACACGGGCGGGAACGAATACTTCCAGAAGCAGGCTCCGATTATTGCGCAGGACAACGTGCGGAAGCGGCTGGAAGAGGGCGGCACTGGGGGAAACGGCGGTGCGATGAAGATGGAATTTAAGCCCGCGGCCAAGGGGGCGCTGCCGATTATTACGTTCGACCACGATGTGACTGTGCATCTTAACGGCGAAGATATTCGGGCGCTGCATTTTCCGGCGGGGCACACCGACGGCGACTCGGTGATTTATTTTCCCAAGTCGAATGTGGTGCACATGGGCGACGACTTTGTGACCTACGGATTCCCGTTCATCGACATTGACGGAGGGGGCAGCATCGACGGGATGATTGCCGGAGTCGAGGGCGCTATCGCGAAGTTACCGGCGGATGTGAAGGTAATTCCGGGGCACGGTCCGGTGTCGACGCTGGACGATGTGCATGCTTACGTGAAGATGCTGAAGGACACGCGGGCGGTGGTGCAGGGTGCACTGGATCAGAAAATGACGCTGGCCGAGATGAAGGAGAAGAAGATTCTCGATCCGTGGAAGAAGTATGCGGGGGACTTTGTTTCCGAGGATGTGTTTCTGGAGACGATTTATAACTCGCTTACCGGGCAGATGAACGGGAAGTTTGTGAGGCACAATTGAATTTGTAATTTGTAATTTCTGATTTGTAATTGGGTAATTTTGTATTTGGTAATTTGAAACCTCGGTTCGTGGGAGCGGCCGCGCCATCGGCTCGGGTTGGGGACTTCTCTATGAAAATCAATTTCCTTCGTTTGTCTGCATTTGTCCTTGCGCTGTGTCTTTGCTTGACCTTGTTCTCTTTGTCCGCTCTGGCGGCGGACGGGAAGAGCGTCTCCTACAGGTCTGGCGACGAAAGCGTTAACGGAATTGTTTATACGCCGGCAGGGAAAGGGCCGTTTCCGGCTTTGATTGTCATTCATGAATGGTGGGGATTGAATGACTGGGTCAAAGAAGAGGCGGCGAAGCTTGCCGATGAGGGATATGTGACGCTGGCGGTCGACCTGTATCGCGGGAAGGTGGCGGAGAATCCCGATCTGGCGCATGAACTGATGCGGGGAGTGCCGGAAGACCGTGCGGCGCGCGATCTGAAAGCCGCCTATGCTTATCTGGCAGCGCAGTCAAACGTCAAGAAAGACCGTATTGGCGCGATTGGCTGGTGCATGGGGGGAGGAGTGGCGCTCAATGCGGCCATTGCCGAACCGGGCCTCGCTGCTGACGTCGTCAATTATGGGCACCTTGCCACCGATCTCGAGGAAATGAAAAAAATTCAGGCACCGATCCTCGGGCTTTTTGGCGGACAGGATCGCGGAATTGCTCCGGATGATGTGAAGAAGTTTCAGGCGGCGATGGAAAAGCTGGGAAAGAAGATCGAAGTGAAGATTTATCCCGATGCCGGGCATGCGTTCGAGAATCCCAACAACAAGCAGGGGTACCGCGCAGAAGATGCGGCGGACGCTTGGCAGCGGACGGTGGCGTTCCTGGCGGCGACATTGAAGAAGTAGCAAGGATTCAACTTCTTTTCCGCGGATCAACACGGATTTACGCGGATCTGCGAAATTGAAGAAACAAAATCCGCGAGAATCAGCGTGTATCCGCGGAAGAGAATTTTGGAAATGTGACGGCACGTGATTTTTCTGCCCACGTATTTCATTGAAATCCCGGCCAATTTTGCAGTCTGGAATTTCCACTTGCCAGAAGGTGCCCTTCTGGTTACTATGCACCCATCTTTTTTTCGAAAGTTTTTTGCAGTGCCTTCTGGTTCGTAACCGGACCTTATGAAAATCGGCGAGACCATCCGAAATCACCGCTTGCAAAGAAGCATGTCGCAAGGCGACATCGAGAAGCGCACCGGCCTGCTGCGCTGCTACCTATCACGGGTCGAGAACGGGCACACCATTCCCTCGCTCGATACTCTAGCCAAGATTGCGAGCGCTATGGATCTGCCGCTCTCGCAGTTCTTCTCCGAGGGCAACACCAACGGTCACAAGGGGCTGCCGCAGCTCTCCGATGACGAGGTGCGGTTCCTGAGCCAGATCCGGCGTTACGCGGTCAATTTGAACGACAGCGACCGGAAGCTGGTGCTGGCTATGGTTAAGAAGATGGCCGCCAGCGGCAAGTGAAGGGATTGCAGAGGTCAGATTGCAGATTGCAGATTTTGTCGAGACCCGTTGCGTCCTCCGCTGAGTTTCCATCCCCAAAAATATTGCCTCTTTTGCCTCTCAAATCTGCAATCTGAGATCTTCAATCTGCAATCCCATGACTTTCGTACTACGTTGGTAACTGACCGGGCGGAATCTGACTTCTTTGACATTTTGGGGCCTAATCTATGGGTTGAGGAAAGCGTGTGGCTGGCCCAACCATCGAAGAAGAGCTGAATCTTCTGAATGACCAACTGCGGCGGCTGAAGATCGAGTACGAGATCTTCTTCAACAATCCCAGCAAGCGCCCACCCGCGGATATTGAGTGGCGGGTGCAGAATCTGATCCGCAAGTTTGCCGACGGCGCGCGCATGAATTTCGCGCAGCGCTATCGCTATAACGAAATGGCGCAGCGCTACGCGATCCAGAGCGATCTGTGGCGGAAGAAGACGCGGATTCGAGAGGAAGGATACCGGCGGCCGCAGGACGCAGTGCTGTCTGTGCAGGGCGCGGGCGGCGGGGCGGAACGCGAGGCGGTGCGACCGGTGTATGGATTGGCGCATCAGGCGAAGCATGGCGATGAGCCGTTTTCTGTTCAGTGTTCCGACGCGGAAGGCGAACGCGAGAAGGTTGAGTCGCTGTACAAGGCGCTGAACGAGGCCAAGAAAACTGCCGGCGAAGATACGGGGGGGAGCTTCGACTCGTTCGCGGCATTTGTGAAGAAGAAGACTAACGAAATTCGCAAGCAGCATGGCTGCGAGAGCGTCGAGTATTCAGTCGAAATGCAGGATGGACGGGCCAAGCTTAAGGCGAAGGCGAAGAAATAGCTGTCACATGTCAGTTCTCAGTTCTCAGTAAAAGCGGTTACAAGCTCACCTCTCAATAACTTCTAATCATAAAGACACGGTAGTTGCGGTAGGATGTTTGCGGCTGTAAGTGGGTATGCGCTTTTGCACCGCCGTCGCCGCCGTTTTCTTGCTGCTGGCTCAGGCTTTGGCTGCCGACCCGCCCAAAGCTCCTGACCTTGCCCGAAATGACAAGGATGCTCCTGTTCCTGAGCTCAAGATCCGACCTGCTGCTCCTGTCAACATCCAGAATGAGGCCGAGGCACTGCTGGAGCGGGCTCGACACCTCTCCGATATACGTGGTCCCGGCTCGCCGCCGTTTCGTCTGAAAGTAAGCTTCACGTTTATTGGCGACGAACTCGAAACCTTTGCGGGAACGTACACCGAATATTGGGAGTCGGATTCGAAGTGGCGGAAGGAAATTGTTGTCGGCGCGCGCAAGCGGATCGAAGTTGCCAGTGGCACCAAGCTATGGACATCCGATAGCGATCCGATGCTTCCTGAAAAAGCTGACCACATTAAGCTTGCGGCTGGCGTCTTTCCGTCGAGAACTGTGAAGCTGGAGTTCGGATCGATTGACGCGATTCCCGGCGATCAGGGGACCCGTTGTGCCGTGACCAAGCCGGTCGGGCCGCACAACGGGAAATCGGCGGTGTGCTTCGATCAGGCCCATGGAGCCCTGGTTGAGTACATCGTGCCGCAGTGGACGCGCTACCATCTCACGGACTTTGCCTGCTCTTACGCTGATTTCAGGAAATTTGGGGGCCAGTGGTATCCGTTTGCGATGGATTGCCGCGTGGCGCAGCACCGGCAGATGGAGGCGCATGTGACGGAATTGGCGAGCGAGAACCCTGATGATGCGCACCTGTTTGACCCGCCTGCTGGTGCGATGGAACTCGGCTGGTGCGCGGCGGGGGCGATCGCGCCGAAGCCCGATTACACTCCGGCTCCGCTTCGTCCCACGGGAATGGGCGAGCGCCGGTCGCCGGTGACGTTGCGCATGGTTGTGGATGCCAAGGGCAAGCCACAGGACATTCGCGTTATCAGCCCACCGGACAAAGCTGTCGATGAGATGGCAATCGGTACCGTGGAACGGTGGCGCTTCAAACCCGCGACCTGCGATGGGGAGCCGATGGCGCAGCGGGTTGAGTTCGAAATCGGTTTCCGGTCCTACTGATCGCTCCTCTGCGCAAACACCGATCGAAGGCTAATCGCGCGAACACTACTCCTTCACGCCATGCTGCTAGAATTCTTGTTCCACTTTTGATCTTTTCTCATTAGGGGTTTCCATCATGTCCAGGATTCAACGGGCCATTCTGAGCGTTACCGACAAGTCGGGACTGGTAGATTTTGCTCGCAAACTGGCGGGGCTGGGAGTCGAACTGGTCTCTACCGGCGGGACGGCGAAGCTGCTGCGCGAGTCGGGAATTGCGGTGAAAGACATCTCCGAACTTACGGGATTTCCTGAGATGCTCGATGGGCGCGTGAAGACGCTGCATCCCAAGGTGCATGGAGGGATCCTGCATCGGCGCGAAGATGCCGGCCATCGCGCGGCGGTGGCCGAGCATGGCATTCCCGCGATTGACATGGTTGTCGTCAATCTCTATGCGTTCGAGAAGACGGCGGCCAAGCCCGGTGTGCATTTCGAGGAACTGATCGAGAACATCGATATTGGCGGGCCGTCGATGATCCGGTCGGCGGCGAAGAATTTTCAGGATGTGGCCGTGGTGACGTCGCCTTCCGACTACGAGGCGATTGCCGAGGAGATGAAGAAGTCGGGCGGGGCGCTGTCGAAGGAGACGAAGTGGCGGCTGGCGCAGAAGGCATTTGCGACGACCGCGGCTTACGATTCGGCGATTGCGTCGACGCTCGAACGAGTGGGCGGAGATTTTGAGCTCGCGCCGGCGGCCGGTTTTCCTGCGACATTGCGGTTTTCATTTCATAAGCAGATGGATTTGCGCTATGGCGAGAATCCACACCAGAAGGCGGCGATGTATGCCGACAACTCGGACGCCGGTGTGGCGCACGGGCGGCAGGTGCAGGGCAAGGAACTCTCTTACAACAATATCGTCGACCTGCAGGCGGCGTGGGATCTGGCGCAGGAGTTTGAAGAGGCTTTCTGCGGAATCATCAAGCATACGAATCCCTGCGGCGCGGCGAATGGCGCGACGTTGGCCGAGGCTTATGTGCGGGCGCTGGAGTGCGATCCGGTGTCGGCGTTCGGCGGCGTGATTGGCGTGAACCGGCCGGTGGATGGAGCTGCGGCTGGAGAGATGGCGAAACTGTTTCTCGAGGTCATTGCGGCGCCGTCGTTTGAGCCGGCGGCCAAAGAGATTTTTGCGTCGAAGAAGAACTTGCGGCTGGTGGAAGTGCCGGCTGGAGCGCAGAACTGGGTCTTGAAAAATATCTCCGGAGGAATGCTGGTGCAGGATGCGGACCTGCACAAGCTGGGGGAGTCGGATTTGAAGGTCGTCACGAAGCGCGCGCCTACGGCCGAGGAGAAGCGGGCGCTACTTTTTGCGTGGAAAGTGTGCAAGCACGTCAAGTCGAACGCGATCTTATATGCGAGGGACGGGCAGACGGTAGGAGTGGGTGCAGGTCAGATGAGCCGGGTCGACTCGTGCAAAGTCGGCGCGATGAAGGCGCAGCTTCCGCTCAAGGGAACGGTCGCGGCCTCGGATGCGTTTTTTCCATTCCCTGACGGGGTCGAGGAGATTGCCAAGGCGGGGGCGACGGCGATTATTCAGCCTGGCGGTTCGGTGCGGGATCAGGAAGTGATTGAGGCGGCGGATCGCCTGGGGCTGGCGATGATCTTCACCGGCGTGCGGCATTTCCGGCATTAGAGAAGTCGGATTTGGGCTCGAGTCGTGCGCTGGCCACCAGGGCTAAAGCCCGCTTTAAAAAAGCCGACAACCGCGGCCCTGAAGGGCCGCTCTTCCACGGCAGCGCATTCGTCCTTGACGCCCGCGGATTTTGCTCTGGAAGCCCCTGTACTACTGGATTTCGAGCATTTCACCCTTTTTCCCGACCCGCGTCTTACCAAGGTAGAATAGGAGAATCCGAGAGATGGCGATCCGGCATCCAAGGATTAGGCGGGGCATTTCCGCGGGACGGTTCATGAAAAGACAGTATTTTGTTGCGTTTATTCTTCTTACGAGTTTATTCCTGTTGGCGCAAAGCGCGGTTGCTGCCATCGCCGATCCACCTGCTGCCAAGGCTGAACCCTCCGGCTCGGCGGCCTTGAATCCTTCCGACGACTCAGCTTCAGCGCCAGCGAAGCCAAAGGGACCTGATCGCGCCGCCGCCTACTATCACTTCTGCCTCGCGCACATGTACGAGGAACAGGTTGCGACTTACGGGCGCAGCGATCTGGCCACGAAAGCTATCGAAGAGTATCGCGCGGCTATTGATGCCGATCCGAATTCTCCCTATCTGACCTCAGGTTTGGCCGAGTTGTACGCAAAGACCGGGCGCATTCGCGATGCGGTGATCGAGGCGCAGGACATCATCAAGAAGAATCCGAATAACCTGGAAGCACGCCGCCTTCTGGGAAGAATCTATCTGCGTTCGCTGGGCGACATGCAGGCCGGGAATGGGTCGGACAGCGTACTCAAGCTGGCGATTGAGCAGTATGAGCAGATCGTACGGCTGGAGCCTGACAGTACGGAAGACCACCTGTTGCTCGGCCGGCTTTACCGGTTCAACAACGACATCACTAAGGCGGAGGGTGAGTTCAAGACGGCGGTGAAGCTTCAGCCGGATTCCGAGGAAGCAGTGACGACGCTTGCCTACCTCTACAACGAGCTTGGGGAAACAAGCCGCGCGGCGGAAGTGCTCAGTTCTGTGCCCAAGAAAGGGCGCTCGGCCAAGCTGTACTCGGCGCTTGGATACACCTACGAACAGCAGAAGCAATACAAGAACGCGGTTGACGCCTACCGGCATGCGATCGAACTCGATCGCGACAATCTGGACGCAATCCGCGGGCTGGCGGAGAATCTGCTCAATGATGGGCAGTCCGATGCGGCGCTCGAACAGTACAAGGTTATCGCCGACGCGAATCCCGAAGACGCGCAGACCTATATCCGCATTGCGGAGATCTATCGCAAGCAAGGGAAATTCGACCTGGCCCTCGAGAATCTGAAAAAAGCCCAATCGATGGTGCAGGACTCGATCGAGGTGCCGTACAACATCGCTTCGATCTACCACGCGCAGGGCCGCTATGACGATGCGGTTCAGATCATGCGCGACCTGCTGAAAAAGACCGAGAAGGCGGATGGTAACTATTCAGGCAGCGCGAAGGGCAATCGCGCGGTATTCCTGGAGCGACTCGGGACAATCTACCGCGACCAGGGGAACTATCAGGCGGCGAATGAAACATTCCGGCAAATGATTGCGCTGGGCGGCGATGAGAATAGTGAACGCGCGTATCAACAAGTTATCGACACCTGGCGCGAAGCTAAGGAATGGCAGAAGGCAACGGATGTCGCGAAGGAAGCGGTACAGAAGCTGCCGAACAGCCGCGATCTGAAGATGGTGCTTGCCGCGCAGCAAGCCGACATGGGCGAAGCCGACAAGGCTCTCAAGGATGTCAGCACTCTCTTAAAAGGCAACGCCGAGGACCGGCAGGTATATATCACGCTGGCGCAGATGAACACACGCTTGCGCCGCTTCCCCGATGCCGAACAGAATCTGGACAAGGCCGAGCAGCTTTCGAACAAGGATGACGACAAGGAATATGTGTGGTTCCTGCGCGGCTCAACCTTAGAACGCGAGAAGCGCTATAGCGACGCGGAAGTTCAGTTCAAGAAGGTGCTGGCGAGCGACCCGGCGCATGCCTCCGCGCTGAACTACCTCGGCTACATGCTGGCCGACCAGAACATGGAACTCGAGGCCGCGCTTGGCTATATCAAGCGGGCGGTAGATCTAGACCCGGCTAACGGCGCCTATCTCGACTCGCTCGGCTGGGTTTATTTCCGGCTGGGGAAATACGACCTGGCTGAAGAGAATTTGCTGAAGGCTTCGCAAAAGATCAACACCGATCCCACGGTGCACGATCACCTCGGCGATCTCTACCAGAAGACGGGCCGCTTGAAGATGGCGGTCACCAATTGGGATCGCGCACTGAATGAGTGGAATCGGACGATTGCGGTGGAGGTCGATCCGGCGGATGTGGCGCGCGTGCAGAAGAAGGTGGATTCGGCGAAGGTAAAACTGGCGCGCGAAGACGCGGGAAAGCAGTAAAACGGGCCGCGGCTTTCGGCTCTGGGCCTTGGGCTTTGGGTTTTGGGTTTTGGGTTTTGGGTTTGGAATTCGGGGGTTGACCAAGGCCCCGAAGCCTAGCCCCAGCACGCAAGTCCAAATCTCCGAGATAAACTAAGTCCATGCTCGCCGATTACGCGGTGCGCGTGGAAGAGTCGCGGGGACGCCGCCATCCGGAACCGGCTCATCCTTACCGCAATGACTTCCAGCGCGACCGCGACCGCGTCATTCATGCTCGTGCCTTTCGGCGGCTTGAGGCAAAGACGCAGGTCTTCACTCGCCGCTACTCCGATCATTTTCGGAACCGGCTGACGCATACCATCGAAGTCGGGCAGATCTCCCGCACCATCGCAAATCAACTCGGACTTAATGCCGACCTCGTGGAAGCGCTAGCGCTGGTGCATGACATCGGCCATCCACCCTTTGGCCATGCCGGGGAAAAGGCGCTGGATGCGGCCATGCGCGAACATGGATTTTCCTTCGATCACAACCTGCATGCATTGCGCATCGCCGAAGATTTCGAACTGCGCTACGCGGCTTTTCGTGGCTTGAATCTGACCTTCGAGGTACGGGAAGGCATCATCAAGCACTCACGCGACTACGATGCCCGGGAGCATCCGGAACTGGCGGGATATCTGCTCGATTTGCGGCCGCCGCTCGAGGCGCAGCTTATCGATCTTACCGACGAGATCGCATACAACACCGCCGATCTTGACGATGGTTGCGAGGCGCACTTGCTGACGGTCGAACAGATTGCCGAGAGCTCCGGGCTTTTTTCCGAATACTATGCCGAGGTACAGCGGCTTTATCCTGCCGCGGCGGAGAAATTGCAGTTTAACGAGGCGCTGAAGCGGGTCTTTGACCGGCTGGTGAGCGATTTGATCTCGAATACACGAGAGCGTATTGCGATGGCGGGCGTGCATTCGTTGGAAGAAGTGAGGAAGTACCCTGAGCGCTTAGCGGCATTCAGCCCTGACGTCGAAAAAGAACGGCGGCAGTTGAAAGATTTTCTGTACGAGAATCTTTACTTCAGTCCGTCGCTTGAGGGTGAGAAGGAAGATGCCGAGCGAATTGTTAGCGAGTTATTCGCACACTGGATGGAGGAGCCGGACGACTTGCCGCGCAGTTATCGCGAGAAAGCGGCACATGAGCCGCTCCCACGGATTATTTGCGACTACATTGCCGGGATGACGGACCCGTTTATCTATCAACAGTACGAGAAGTATTGCGGGGAATAGTTGTGGCGCTTTGAAAACTGGCAAAGAGCGCGGGAACACGACACAAAAAGTCGGCCCACCGGGGCTGAAGCCCCGTATTGATGTGGGCAACTTGCGCGGCCCTGAAAGGGCCGCTCTTCCACGGTGCCGCCGGCATTCGGGGCTGGTGAACCAAAGTGCCTTACTTGCTGTAAGTGATTCGATACACGACGCCCGCCGCATCGTCGCTTAGATACATCGATCCGTCTGACCCAAACGTAATTCCTACCGGCCTGCCCATCCAGCGACCGTGGGCGGTTTCGCCCGGGGCGAGCCATCCGGTGATGAAGTCTTGCGCGCCGCCTATCGGCTGACCTTGGTCGTCGAGCTTTACGCGCACGATTTTGTAACCAGTGGGTACGCTGCGGTTCCACGAGCCGTGAAATGCTACGAAAATATTGTTTTGATATTCCGGCGGAAACATCGAGCCTTGGTAGAACGCCATTCCCAGCGGAGCGGAGTGGGCCTGCATCTGGACCTTCGGCTCCAGAACGCTCGCGCAGCGATTGTCGCCGGGCTTGGTGAAATTGGGGTCGGGAACGCGGTCGCCGTAGCAATAGGGCCAGCCGGCATCGCCGCCATCTTTGCCGAGATCGTAGATCGTCTCGGGCGGAAGGTCGTCGCCGAGACGGTCGCGGCCGTTGACGTCGACCCAGACTGTGTCCGTTTTCGGATTCACCGCGATTCCCACCGCGTTGCGCAAGCCTTTGGCAAAAATCTTCTGACCGCTGCCGTCGGGATTGAATTCCATCACCGCAGCACGCCGCGGATCTTTCTCAACGCAAGCGTTGCACGACGATCCCGCCGAGATATAAATCTTGCCACCATGAAACACGATGCTGCGCGTGGAGTGGCCTCCGCCCGGCGTTAAATCCGCCAGTTTCACGGCGTTAACCGCCCGCAGGTTAGCTTCGTCCCAGTCATAGCGGCGGACTTTGTCGTTCTCGGCGACATACAGCTTGCCTTGGTAGAAGGCAATACCGTGGGGCTCGTTCAGTCCGGAGAGGAGATTGATCGCGCGCTCCGCTTTGCCGGTGTGTTTCGGATCGGGCAACGCGACAACCTTGCCTTCGCCCGATTCGCTGACCAGCAGGACGCCGCCGGGGCTAAACGTCAGCATGCGCGCGCTGTCGATGTTGTCGGCGAAAACCGAGATGTGGAATCCTTCGGGAAGCTTGAGACTGTTGAGATTGAAGGGCGTTTTTTCGGCGAGCGCACAGGCCGCCGCGAGGATTACCATGAAAGCGACCGATAGTCTGTTCATGTGGCTCGAATATCTTGATTGATTACGGGAGAAGGATTGTAGTTCAGATTGGTGCATAGTTAATTATTGATTGATGAATGCATATCGGGAGAGGATGCAATCTGAAAACAAACGAGGGGGGCGAGGCAGGCTGATGAGTGATCGCTCGCCGGTCGCTTTGGCCCAAGCACTTTTTATATCTTCGGGCCAAAATTACCGATGCCGGGCTTGGGGAAGCGCATCGCCGATGGTCCTGTAAGTTGTTGTAGCGGTGATGCTTATCGTCCAATAGACGCTTCCCTGTATTTGGCATCCAAACTGTTTACGGAAAGTGTGGCTTCAAACAATTTGCTTGCTGCGCCGGTTGCGTCCGCCAGTGGCAGCGAGTTGCAAGACGGGATTTGAATGGCGCAATTAAAGGCGCTTTTATCGGGCGCCGCAGAGCGAAGACGCTCTCTACTGGAGGAACATTAAATGAAGAACCGTACTCTCCTTGGGTTGCTGTTGTGCGCAGCGCTGGCGGTGCCCGCCCTCGCACAGGACAATTCCAATTCGACCCAGAACTCCCAACCGGCGGCGACATCGAGCAGCAGCCAAAGCTCGGCGGCGACGGCCAGCGGCAAGCAGCCGTTGCAGCCCGAGGCTCGCGAAGGCTTCTGGGGACGGGTCAATCCGTTCGCGCGCAAGAAATATGTACAGCGCCAGACCGAACCGATTCGCGATCGCGTGAATGAGCTCGATGAGTTGACGGCGGCGAACAGCAAGCAGATCAAAGACGTGGACGCGCGTGCCCAGCAGGGCATTCAGATGGCGTCGGCAAAGGCTGCCGAAGCCGATCAGCACGCAACCGATGCGGGCAACAAGGCAATGGCTGCGCAGCAGACCGCCGACAAGGCCAGCACTCGGCTGAACACGGTTGAGCAGGTGGTTACGAATCTCGACCAGTATCAGGCGTCGACGCAGACCGAAATTCGCTTCAAGCCCGGACAAACTGTCCTGAGCAAGAACGCGAAGGAAGCACTCGATGAGATGGCAACCCCGTTGAAGAGCCAGCGCGGCTATGTCATCGAGGTGCAGGGATTCTCGTCGGGTCACGGACAGGTAGCCATTTCGAACTCGCAGAAAATGGCCGAGTCGGTGGTGCGTTACCTTGTACTCAACCACGATATTCCGGTCTACCGCATCTATCTCGTCGGCATGGGCAATGCTCCGGCTCCGGCAACTACGGCCGAAGGCGAAGCGAAGCCGAAGCGGATCAACGGTGGACGAGTTGAAGTCAGCCTGTTGAAGAACAACCTGGAGCAGCTTGCTTCCACGGGCTCGACGCCGGACCAACAACCGAAGTAAACGTGCAGTAGCCTCCCCCGGTGAAAGCCTCCCACGCAGGTGGGAGGCTTTTACTTTTGCTCTCAGCTTCGCTCAGTTTGTATTAGCATGCTCACGCCGTCACATGTGCGCGTGTGATGCTGCGAATCGACGGTGTTCCGGCCTGGCGCATGATGGTCTCGAGTTCGCGCCGCAGGATTTTTAGAACGGCTTCGACACCGGGCTCTCCGAATGCGGCCAGTCCCCACGCTTGCGGACGACCAAAGCCCACCGCGGTTGCCCCGAGGGCTAACGCCTTGAAAATGTCCGTCCCGCGCCGGACGCCGCCATCCACGATGACTGGAACGCGCCCCTTCACGACGGATACTATTTCGGGCAAGCAATCGATGGTGGGGCGCAGACTTTCTTCCGCGCGGCCGCCATGATTAGAAACCACGATGCCGTCCACTCCGTGCGCGAGCGCGATTTCGGCATCCTCGCGCGTCACCAGTCCCTTTACTACGAGCTTCATTCTGGTCGCGTTCTTCAGGCGCTTCACAAAATCCCATGTAAGGCTCGAGGCGTAGAGCCCGGTCACCTTCGAGACATCCAAGCCATCGAACATGGGTTTGCGCCGCACATAACCCGCAAATCCGGGTTCATGGCAAGCGGTGCAATCCCGGTCGTCGATGCGGCGGCCTTTCAGGATCGTCTCGCGATTGCTGTTTTCGTGAAGATCGACTGTCAGTACCAAAACCGGGCTTCCGGCGGCCTCGGCCCGCTTGATGATGGCGCGGGTTACGGTCCAATCGTTGGTCGGATAGAGTTGCTGCCACACCGGCGCGCCACGCGCCGCGGTTACGTCCTCGACAGACGAACTGGCAACGGTCGACAGGATCTGCAAATGATGCCGCTTGGCGGCAGCACGCGCGACTGCGACCTCGCCCTCGGGATGAAAGGCCTTCATGGCGCTGACCGGGCAAAGCACGATCGGTGTCTCCCACTTCGTTCCAAACAATTCGACGGAAGTGTCGAGCTTCTCGACGTCCACCAGTCGCCGCGAGCGGATTTGAATGCGCTGATAGGCTTCGTGATTCAGGCGGACGGTGGCATCGTCATCGACGCCTGTGGCCAGGTAGGCAAAGTGGGCGGGAGGGAGAGCCTCGCGGGCCAGGGGCTCGAATTCCATCACATCGAGTGCCTGTTCGGGGCTGGTGATCGATTGCGCGACGGGAGCTGTATCCGGAGGAATGGCGGATCCGGCAAGGTTCAACGCCAATGCCTGCTGCAACGAGCGTCCCATGAATGACCGCCCCGTTAAGGATCGCGCCATCAAGAGCGGGCTTGCGAGCGCGGGACTGAGGGCGAGATAACGAAGAAATTTTCGACGGCTGTCCGATAGATTTGAAGATGAACGCATAGTCCCCCCGCCAGATGTGTTGTCGCAGTGGTTGCTCCGGGCGTCGCGTGATTTTCTACCTGCGGAGCGCATGAGTCAAGGAAGCCACGTGCTATGCTGACTGAACGTCGCAATCTGGAAAGCCTGTCATGGAATCTCTTCACTTCTCTCGCACGCCCTCGCCCGCTGGTCCACTCTTTCTAGCCGCTTCTGCAAAAGGCCTGGTGCGCCTTGAATTCGAGGGACGTGTCATGAAAGTGGATGAGAAGAGATTCGAGTTGCGAGAATCGAAGCCGGCGCTTGCACCTTATATGCGGGAGTTGGATGAGTATTTCGCCGGCGAGCGGGAGGACTTTTCGATCCCGCTTGACCTGCGCGGCACGCCCTTTCAACTTGCGTGCTGGAACGCGTTGCTTGCGATTCCATATGGCGAGACGCGCACCTACGCCGACATCGCTCGCGCTATCGGACATCCGACGGCATTTCGCGCCGTCGGCATGGCCAATAATCGCAACCCGATCGCGATCATCGTACCCTGCCATCGCGTGATTGCGACCGGCGGTTCGCTCTGCGGGTATGGCGGCGGACTCGATCTCAAGCGCAAGTTGCTCGACCTGGAACACGCGCGCGTGCATCCTTGTCTTCCGCTCGCAATCGGAGCATAATCCGCGTCAACTGTTAAGGGGAATCTGGTGCGGCCTGACGTCGAGTACTCGGTGAATGTACCTGTGTCTGTGGATGCGGCCTTCGCTTCATTTCTAAATCTCGACCGGCTTCTCAATCGTGGCATCTTTGCCGAGGCGCTCTGGACCGAGGGCGAGCCGTGGAAGGCGGGAAGCCGCCTGCGCTATGAACTCCTGAAGCCGGTGCGAGCATCAATCTCCGCCGTTATTTCGTCGATCAGCCCGCCCCGCGCCGCCACGATTCTTAACCATGCGCTCGGCATCACCGCCGAGCAACACACCACTTTCGGGCCGGATCTAAAGGGCGGAACGCGCATCCGCATGACGATGACGTTGATTGGGAAATCGACCGAACTCTCGGATGAGCAAGTTAGAGAGGCCGTGAACTTCATTACCCGGGACGCGCTCGATACCATCGTTGCCGACTGCCGGAAGCGCGCAAACTCGGCATCAGGAACGTAGACGCTTGCGGCCAACCATTCAAAGTCTCAGTCATGGCATCCGGGCGAGAGAGATCTCGCCGACCGAACTGACCCATGAGTGCCTCAAGCGCATCGAGAAGCTCAACCCGAAGCTGAACGCGTTCATTACCGTGCTGGCCGATCAGGCGCTTGACCAAGCGCGTCGCGCGGAGCAAGAAATTTTTCGCGGCAAGTATCGCGGGCCGCTGCATGGCATTCCCATCGGGCTCAAGGACATTTTGGATATGGAGGGAGTTCGAACGACCGCGGCCAGCGCCTTGTTCAAAGACCGCATGCCTACTGAGGATGCAGAGGTGGTTCGCAGACTGCGCTGTGCCGGCGCGGTGATTCTCGGGAAGCAGAATCTGCATGAGTTCGCCTATGGCGGGAGCTCGATGATCAGCTTCTACGGAGAAGTTCGCAATCCGTGGAACACGTCGCGGGTCGCAGGCGGGTCATCCGGAGGCTCAGCCGCGAGCGTTGCCGCGGGCATGGGGTATGCCGCGATTGGAACTGACACGGCAGGATCAATCCGCCTTCCGGCAGCGTATTGCGGCGTGGTCGGTCTGAAAGCGACCTATGGGCGGGTGAGCACGCGGGGCGTGATTCCGCTCGCGCCTTCGTACGATCATGTAGGTCCGATTGCTAATTGCGTCTGCGACGCGGCGCTGGTGCTTCAGGTGCTTGCCGGGCACGAAACGAATGATGCCACTACCGCGGACGTACCCATCTTCGATTACACCTGCAGCCTCGAAGAGCCGCTGCCTATGTTGAAGATTGGCATTCCGCGAGCTTTTTTCTTTGATGATCTTCACCCCGAGATTGCGGCCGCGGTCGAAAAGGCGATTGAGGTGTTTCGGGAACTTGGCGCGGAGATACGCGACGACATCCGCCTGGAAGTCTCGACCGACCGCACGCTTTCGAGCGCGGAGTCGTGGGAGTATCACAAGGAATTTGTTGCGCGGTCGCCTGAACTGTATCAGCCGGCGACGTTGGGCAGAATCAAATCGGGCGAGAAGACGAGTCTGAACGAGGTGGAACGCGCGAGGCAGGAACTAGCCGTTATGCGCGAGAGCATTCTCAAAGCATTTGACGCAGTCGACATTTTGCTCACGCCAACGGTTCCTATTCCTCCGCCGTTGATCGCCGAACTCAAGCAAAACCCTGATCAGCTTCGCCCGGCGGAGCTTATGATGCTGCGGAATACGCGCCCGTTTAATGTTTGGGGAATTCCGGCGATCTCTGTTCCATGCGGATTCACCTCGGACGGTATGCCGATTGGGCTGCAGTTGGCGGGGGCGCCGTGGGTGCCGGATACGGGGCTGCACCTTGCGTACAAGTATGAGCAGGCGACGGAGTGGCACAAGAGAACGCCGTGAGTCACTACACAGGAAAATCACGGTTGATCGGGGCTCGCTCGCGAAACCAACCATTTTGCCCGTGAGGGCGATCACTGAATCTGTCAGTTAATTCCCGTACTCTAGCGTTGTCACCCTGAGCGGAGTAGTAAGTTCGCGCAGCGAACTTTCTGCGGAGTCGAAGGGCCCCTACTCCCTACCATGCCTTGTGAGCGAAGAACCTACTCTGTGTACATCATGGGGAGTCTTTCGGGGACGCTTTACATCGGCGTGACAGGTAATCTGCACAAGCGCGTCTTCGACCATAAGTTTCATCGCAAGGAAGGATTCACCGACAGCTATGGCGTGGATCGGCTGCTCTATCGGGAGTCATTCGAGGAAGTGCAGAAAGCGATTCGCCGGGAGAAGCAACTCAAAGGGTGGCGGCGATCGAAGAAGATCGCACTGATCGAGTTCTACAATCCGCACTGGGTCGATTTGGCGCGAAATTGGTATCCATGGATGAAGGAGCCCGCGCAGACAGTAGTAGTGAGGTAGGGGTCCTTCGACTGCGCTGAAAACCTCACTTCGTGAGGTTTTCGCTCCGCTCAGGATGACAAGGGTCGAGGTGGTTGCGATCCCACCACGATGTTGGCGCGGACCTTTTTCATTCTTCTCCCGACCTGAATGAGCAATGGCTGATTCACATCCAGCAGCGCCGCCGGCGTGGTGACCGCTTGCCCGTTGACTCTAACAGAATTCTGCTTGAGCTTCCGCGTCGCATCGCTGACTGATTCCGCCAGTCCAATTTTCTCAAGCAACTTTGCCATGCGGACCTGTCCGTCGCCTGTAAGTTCAACGGCCGCGACGACCTCCTCAATTTCTTCCGGAGCTTCATGCTTCTGAAACTGTTTTGCCCAGTCCTCGGCTGCCTTCGCGGCTGCATCGGGCGAATGAAAATCCGCGACGATCATCTGCGCCAGTTCTTTTTTCACGGCCATCGGATGCACTCGGCCGCTGGCGACGTCTGCTTTCGCCTGCGCGATCTGATCGGTTCGCACATCGGTGAGAAGTTCGTAGTAGCGCCACATCATGTCGTCGGAGATCGACATGATCTTGCCGTACATTTCGAGCGGCGGTTCGTGAATGCCGATTGCGTTGCCGAGCGACTTCGACATCTTGTTGACGCCGTCGAGGCCTTCGAGAATTGGCGTGGTCAGCACGATTTGCGATTCTTGACCGTATGCTCGTTGCAGCTCTCGTCCCACCAGCAGATTGAACTTCTGGTCCGTTCCTCCGAGTTCGACATCGGCTTCGAGCGCTACCGAGTCGTAGCCTTGCGCTAGCGGATACAGCAGTTCATGCACTGCGATCGGCTTTTCTTCCTGAAAGCGCTTGTGGAAGTCTTCGCGCTCCAGCATCTGCGAGACGGTGTACTTCGCGCACAGGCGGATGAAATCTTCGGCGGTGAACTTCGAGAACCAGCGGCTGTTGAAGTCGACGACGGTCTTTTCGGCGCTCAGGATTTTGAAGACTTGCGTCTTATAGGTCTCGGCGTTCTGTTCGATCTGCTCGCGGGTGAGCGGCGGGCGCGTCGCCGAGCGGCCGGTTGGGTCGCCGATCATGCCGGTGAAGTCGCCGATCAGGAAGATGACCGTGTGCCCGAGATCCTGGAAGTGCTTCAGCTTGCGCATGAGGACGGTGTGGCCGAGATGCAGGTCGGGAGCGGTGGGATCGAATCCGGCTTTCACGCGCAGAGGCTTGCCGGTCTTGAGCGAGCGCTCAAGCTTGGCGCGCAGCTCCGATTCCTTCACGATCTCGTGCGAGCCCTTCTTTATGTAGGCTAGTTGTTCATCAACCGGCGGGAAGTTTGGCATGCGTTCCGATTATAGCTATGAGCTTCGAGCTACGAGCTACGAGCAAACCGATAGAAGCTAAGAGCTGCATCTGCTTGGTCGAGGCGTCGGTAACGCTGAAGTTTTTCAAATTCGGCAGGCGGATCGAAGCGCTTTTCGTGCTCGGCGATCACCAGGCCGCCGGAATCGTTGAGCAGGCTCGACTCCGAAAGCAGGCTGAGTGTCTTCTCATACTCTTCCCGCAGCCGGTATGGCGGATCGAGAAAAACGTAGCCTGCGTGCACTCCTGCTTTTGTCCATTGACGCAAAGCGTTGCTCGCCTCAACTCGGCTGATCTCAAAGCCCGACGTAACCCCGAGCGATTTCAGGTTCGCTGTGATCACCTCAGATGCAGCCTTTGACTGCTCGGCAAAATAGACCATCGCCGCGCCCCGGCTCAGAGCTTCGATCCCGACCGCTCCCGTCCCAGCATAAAGGTCCAGCCAGACGCTCCCGGCGAGCGCCTCGGGATTCCCGGCGCAGAGGACGTCAAACAGCGTCTCGCGCAGGCGGTCTGAGGTCGGACGGATGTCCATGCCGCGCAGAGAGCGCAGCGGACGGCTCCGGTATTTTCCTGCGATTACGCGCATGAGTACTTCCGATTCCGGAGGCCGCAACTCCGCGGCCCGGTCCGGTGTCTAACCAGTAGAATACTTGTAGGCATGTCGATGCGCAGTTGGTCCATTCCGGTCGGGCGGCTTTTTGGGATCGAAATCCGCCTTCATCTGACGTTCTTCTTTCTGCTCTTCTTCGTCTGGGGCACGGAAGGCAAGTCGCAGGACCCGAACGCCGTCCTGCGCGGACTGGGACTCGTCGGCATTATCTTCGGCAGCGTTGTTTTCCACGAACTGGGCCACGCGCTGGTGGCGAGGCGCGCGGGTATTCCGGCAAAGAGCATTATCCTGCTGCCGATCGGCGGCGTCACCATTATGGACGAGGCGCAGGCGCCATCTGAGGCGCCGGATGCCTGGAAGCGCGATATCTGGATCGCCATTGCCGGGCCGATGATCAATCTGGCGCTGGCAGCTTCGTCGGCGCTGATTTTGGTGGCCGCTGTTCCGGGTTTTCAACTGATGGGTCATCCTCCCATGCACTCGACTGCACTGCTGCGCAGCGTAGTTTGGGCAAACCTCTACATCGGCTTGTTCAACTTGCTGCCGGCCTACCCGCTGGATGGCGGGCGCGTGCTGCGGGCGCTATTTTCGCGCAATTCCGACCCGGTGCAGGCGACGCAGCGCGCCGTACGCATTGGGCAGGTCTTCTCCGCTCTCTTCATTATGGTCGGAGCGCTGGTCAATTACTGGCTGGTCATGGTGGGCCTCTTCTTATTTATCGGCGCGCAACTGGAAGAGCGCTCGGCCATGTTTCATTCCGTGTTGCTGAGCGTGCGGCTGGAAGAGATCATGCTGACCGACTTCGCGACGCTCTCGCCCGCCGATACGCTGGAAGACGCACTGGAAAAAGCGGTGCACACGCTGCAGGACGATTTCCCCGTGGTGCGCGGGAACGACATGGTGGGCGTGATTTCGCGGCAGAAGATTCTCGACGCGCTGCGCTCGGAAGGCAATGGCTATGTGCAGTCGGTGATGAATAAGATTTTTGAAGTGGCCGCGAAGCAGGAGTCGCTGGCGTCGGCGTTTCGCAAGCTATCGGCGCGAAATTTGAGCATCATTCCGGTGGTTGATGAGCAGCACCTGATCGGGATTGTGACCTTGCAGAATCTGATGCACTCGATGGCGCTGCTGGCAGAGAGCAGGAAGTTGCGGCGGGCGGCGATGGAGTAGGCCGGGGGCAGCCGGGAAGCGGGCCAGTATGGTTGAGGGGGTAGGGATCTTTCGACTCCGCACCGCTTCGCTACGCGAAGCAGTTGCTCCGCTCAAGATGACAAGTTTTCGGATTTTGGGGTGGCATGCTGTCCCCCGATAGCCAAACCTTTAGGATGCGGCAGCGAGCTTCCGGCTGTGCCAATAACCCAATAGCGCAAACAGAAGGACGGCGGGCAGGCCGGCCAATCCGCAGACGATAAAGAAAATGCCGTAGGCATGAATGAGGCCGTACGTCGCGCTCAGATGTTCGACTTCCGCGCCCGAGAAGCCCTTCAAAATTTTTCCCAGCCAGGCATAGGTGGAACTCAAGAGCGCATATTGCGTGGCGGTGTATCCAATATTGGTGAGGCTCGACATGTAGGCTACGAGGGCGACGCCGGCAAAGCCGATGCCGAAGTTGTCGCCTGCCATGACCAGGGCAAAGAGACGAATGGTTGGGCTGGCGAAGGCGAGGGTCGAATAGGAGGCAATCGCAGCCGCCTGCAAAATGCCTCCGATGATGAGCGCGCGCATGTAGCCAAGCTTCAGCGAACAGAATCCGCCCGCGGCGATACCGGCAAACGTGGCGATGAGTCCGATCGAGCCGCGCACCGCCCCAACGGTTTGCTTCGAAAGACCGAGATCGTGGTAGTAGGGATTCGCCATCGGCCCCATGATGAAGTCTGGCACGCGGTAGAGGCTGATGGCCGCGAGCATCAGCAGCGCGAGCCAGCCATGGGCGCGGAAGAAGGCGATGAACGGACCCACAACCGCGTCAAAGAAACCGCGCGGCGTCCAGATCGGAGCTTCGCGTTGCTTCTTGTTCGTCACTCCGTTAATCGTGGAGGCATCGGCGCGCTCGGGCTCGTCAGCGAATAAGGTCGCGGCGATTCCGATGGCCATGCATGCGCCGTAGATCGTGTAGGACATGCGCCAGCCTGCGGCCGCGGCCACGATCAGGATCAGCGAATCCGTAGCCAGAAGCGCAAGACGATAGCTGAACTGGTAGGCAGAGGCGAGGAGGCCTTGTTCTTCTCCGTCGTCGGCCGATTCAATGCGCCAGGCGTCGACCACGATGTCCTGTGTCGATGAGGCAAAGGCGACGACGAGCGCAAGAGCGCCGAGCCGGGCGAGTCCCGCTTTCGTGCCGGTTGCGCCCATTCCGAGCAGCGCCAGCCCGACGACAATTTGCGAGAACATGATCCAGCCGCGCCGGTGTCCAAGTCGCTTGAATAATGGCAAATCGACGCGATCCATTACGGGCGCCCACAGAAACTTCAGCGAATAGGCGATGCCGACCCAGGACAGAAAGCCGATTGCCGTCAGCGAGGTGTGTTCATCGCGCAGCCAGTAGCCGAAGGTATTGCCGACCAGGAGAAAGGGAAGGCCCGAAGAAAACCCGAGCAACAACATGGCAAGCGTTTTGGGCCGCAGATAATCGGCGATCCGGTGCTTTTGTGGAGTCACGCGTTCATTGTCTACGGGAGGCTCATGAATCTCAACCATGCGCTCTCGATGGTTTCTGTCGAGGAATGAGTGAAATTCGGATTTTCCAACAACCAACATCAGAAAGTTAATATCGGATCGTCGGCTCTTGGTGTGCGATTCGCATCGGTAAAGTGAATGACTCCGGTTTGATCGCAGTAGTAACTCTTCTTGCCCTTTGCATATTCTCGCGGAACGGCAGTGAAACTGTATGTCGTTGTCTTCCCACTCTCATCTTGAGAACCGGGTTGGTATCTGTAAACGTAGCCGCCTTTTACGCCTGACGCGAGCAAGGAATCGATGAGGCCACTGTTGTCTGGTCCTAAGGGCTTCCGTAAGTCCAAGCCAAGCTGGCTGAGTTCACGAGGGAAGCCGAACTTCGGATATGTCTGTGCATAGACAAGACAAGCCGTATTTATTGCATTCAGAGGTGCCGTCACTCCGTACTCGACAGCCTTGCGATACTGCCGATGGATGGCGAAGGCTGTCGCTATCACAACAACTGCAACTACGAGCAGCGATACGCGTCGGAACTCACCTGTCATTTCTCGATTTTAGAACCGAGTAAACGGAACTCGGACGTCACTGTTGTAACCAGCGATTACGCTCGGAACCGGGCTTGCCTCACGCTCGATAATCACAGCCAGCCTAGTGACTGCCGACCGACGACGGACGACCGGCCGCGTACACTTCCTGCGCCGCTTTCACCGCGCTCCCAAACTCGACTTTCTTGCCGGTGAGATCGGCGATGACCTGCTCCAGCGCGGCCAGCACTCCTACCGTGTCGAGATAATCGTAGTAGCCGATGTGGGCGATACGGAAAAGCTGGCCCTTCATCTCGGCTTGGCCGTTGGCGACGACCGCTCCAAACTGATCGCGGAAATGCTTGCAGATGGCCGTCGAATCGGCGCCCTCGGGCGCGGCGACCGCGGTCAATGCGGCGGCGGGCGCGGAGGGCGCAAAGAGCTTCAGGCCGAGCGCCCCGACTCCGGCGCGCGTCATGGCAGCGCAGAGTTCGGCGTTGGCAATCAGAGCGTCGCGGCCCTTGGCCAGATTTCCGTCGCCGGTCTGGCGAAGGTGATCGAGCGCGGCTGCCAGTCCGGCGAAGAGCGAAGTTGCTGGCGTATAGGACGTTTCTGCCTTGGCCGCCGCCTTCCTTTCCTTGCGCAGGTCGAAGTAGTAGCGCGGAGACTTCGTCGTCTCCATGCGCTGCCAGGCGCGCTCGCTGATTGCGCCGTAGGCTAGGCCGGGAGGAATCATCAGCGCCTTTTGCGAGCCGCCGATCAGGACGTCGACGCCCCAGGCGTCGATGTCGAGACGGGTTGTGCCCAGGCCGGTGATGGCGTCGACGACCAGCAGCGTGTCGGGCAACGTTCGCACCAGCTTTGCGATGCCTTCGACATCGTGCCGCGCGCCGGTCGAGCTTTCGGTTGCCTGCAGGTAGACGCAGCGAATCTCGGGCGTCAGCTTGGCGCGGACGGCGTCGAGCGAGAAAGTCTGGCCGTAGGGGGCAGTCACGGTTTCAACGACGCATCCAAACGCCTTTGCCAGTGAGGTCCAGCGCTCGCCGAACTTGCCCGCTGTGAGAACGAGGACTTTGTCGCCGGGCGAAGTCAGGTTCGAGATCGCGGCCTCCATGAAACCAGTGCCGGAGGAGGTTAGAACCAGAACGTCGTTCTTTGTGCCGATGAACTCCTTCAGGTCGGTCAGCACGCGCGTGAAGAGCGCGCGGAAGTCGGCGGTGCGATGATGCATGCCGTAGGCGGCCATCGCCGTCTGAGCCGAGGGAAGGAGAGGAGTGGGTCCGGGAGTGAAAAGTCTATTCTTCTTAAGCATTGGAGTATTGAGTGAATAGGATATTCGATGGCTCGGGGCTTCGGGAAGCGATTGCAGAGGTCAGAGGTTAGAGGTCAGAGGTCAGAGGTAAAAACCTAAGCCCTTAAAACAAGTGGTGGCAGCGAGGGGTTCTCACCTCTGACCTCTTACCTCAGACCTCTTCTATAATTCAGCCATGCCTCTCATTGATCAGATCCAAAAAGACATTGTTGCCGCTATGAAAGCGAAGGAAGAAGATCGCCTGTCTTGCTTGCGCATGGTGAAAAGCGCGCTCCAGCTCAAGGGAGTCGAAAAGATGGCGCCGCTCGACGACAAGGAATCGCAACAGGTGCTGTCGACCTTGATCAAACAGCGCAAAGAGTCGATTGAGCAATTCACTAAGGGTGGCAGGCAGGAGATGGCCGACAAGGAAGCGGCCGAGATCAAGGTGATCGAAGCGTATTTACCGAAGGCTGCGGGAGAAGAAGAGATCGCGGCGGGAGTAAAGGCGGCGATTGCTGAGATGACACCGGCTCCAACCATGAAAGATATGGGCTCGGTGATGAAGGCGGCGATGGCTCGGTTTGCCGCGGCTGGAAAGCGCGTGGACGGGAAGGTGGTTAGCGAGACGGTGAAGAAGGAGTTGACCCCGAAATAGAGGGTTTGATTTCTCGGGGCTACCTGTGCGGGCGGGACGCCCGCACAACCGCCGGCGAGACGCCGGCGCTACGGTTACTTGCTCCGTTGAAATTCCCGGTAGGCTTCGCTCTTGCCGATGCCGCGTTCTTTCGCGACTTTCTTCAGAGCGGCTTTTTCGTCGATTTTCTCTTCTGACATGATCTGCTGGACGCGGTCTCGAATGCTGGGCTGGCGGTTCTCGGCTTTGGGCTCTGGGCTCTCGGCTTTGGCAATCAACAGCGTGATTTCCCCTTTTACCTCGCTCCGCTCCTTCAGTTGAGACAAGATTTCGCCTGCACGGCCGCGCAAGAATTCCTCATGCAGCTTCGTCACTTCGCGGGCTACTACTATGTGCCGGTCCGGAGACAAGATATCTGCAATATCTTGCAGGGACTCCAGGAGGCGATGCGGGGCTTCGTAGAAGACTTCGGTACGCTGGGACTCGCGCACGCTTTCGAGCAGTTTCCGGCGCTGGCCTGATTTGGACGGCAGGAAGCCGCTGAAGCGGAAGGAGTCCGTTGGCAGGCCGCTGGCGACCAGCGCTGCCAGATAGGCCGACGCTCCCGGAATGGGCACGACCGGCACATGATGCCGGATGGCCAGCGTGATGAGGTGGAAGCCGGGGTCGGAGATGCCGGGCATGCCGGCGTCGGTGACGAGCGCGATCTTGGCGCCGGATTCGAGATCGACGACCAACTCGGCGGCTTTGGTCATCTCATTGTGCTCGTGATAGCTGACCGTGCGGGTGTGGATGCCGTAATGGTTCAGGAGTTTTTGCGTCTGGCGCGTGTCTTCGCAGGCGATTACGTCGACTTCTTTCAAAACACGCAGGGCGCGCAGGGTGATGTCTTCGAGATTGCCGATGGGGGTGGCGACGAGATAAAGGGCCGAGCCGGGGCCGAGCGTGCCGCGGTCATTCGCAGCGTTTTGCGTTAAGAGATTTTGCGCCGTTGTTTGTAATTCCGATGGCATGGAGCGGTGCCTAAACGAAGTCTAACACCGGCCGGAAGGTACGTTCCGTGGCAACAGGAGAATTCGCCGACGCCAATTTTCGTCTTTTCGTTTCTAGGCAGCTGATCCGCGCGAGCCCCACTCCCACAAGCCGAACATCGTTTTCTGCGAGACGGGATGCCCAGATTGTCGCGCCAGCATGGTGATCTGGCCGCGATGATGCGCGTCGTGGGCGATCAGATATCCGACGAAGCCGGCGGCGTCGGGTTTAAAGCCCTTGATGCGACCGTCCGCGGACAGGGATGCTTCGAGAACGGCGCGAAGGGCCGCATGCGATTCGGTGAGCCCTTTGCGCGCCTGTGCTGCTGTCAGCCTGGCCCGGTCGAGTTGTTCGGGAATCTTGCTGTCACGTTCGGGAGAAGGCTTGCCGCCCGCGGCTTTCAGCCACATGAGGCGGACGTTGTGCATATGCGCGACGATCGAAGCAATGTCGCGACCCTTGCCCGCGGGAGGCTCCGCGCGCCACGCCTCTGCCGGGAGATTTTCGATCAGATATTGGTTGATGCGTTCGTTGGTGTCAAACGCGGCGAGGAGGGCATCGGTCAGGACAAACGGCTTGACAGCTTTTGACGGCATGGCAACTCCAGAAATCGGGCGATCGGGCGATCGGGTCATTTGAGCTCAACCACCCTGGAATCAGCCCAGAGATTTTCGCATGACTGTTGATTTAGCGCCGCTTCTGAACTAAGCTGGCGCAAAAGTGTGGGGCTCGATTTTATCAACCTTTGTCCGTGCGGGAGGTTTCCAGTGAAGTTTCTCAGGATCATCTCTGTTTTTTTGTGTCTTGGGGTTGGGACAACGGTCGCAGCCGGGGAAGACCAGCGGCCGGTAACCATGATGAACGGCCTCGGCGACTGGCACCATCCGGTTTCGACCAAAAACAAGGAAGCGCAAGCGTTCTTCGATCAAGGTTTGCGGCTGATCTACGCCTTCAATCACGACGAGGCGGCACGCTCGTTTCACAAGGCGGCGGAACTGGACCCTACGCTTGCGATGGCTTACTGGGGAGTAGCCGAGGCTATTGGCCCGAACTACAACGATCCCGCCGATGGAGACCGGTTCAAGGAAGCACATGCTGCGATTCAGAAAGCCGTTGATCTTAGCGCGAATGCCAGCGCAAACGAGAAGGCCTATATCGCCGCATTGGCGAAGCGCTTTCCAGCCGACCCGAAGGCCGACTTGCACAAGGCAGCCGAGGAATATCGCGATGCTATGCGCGACGTTGTGAAGACTTACCCCGACGACCTCGACGCGGCCACCTTGTTTGCGGAGTCGGGCATGGGGCTGCATCCCTGGGGACTGTGGCATCCCGATGGCACGCCCGAGGTCGGCACGGAAGAGATTGTGGCAACGCTCGAGTCGGTGATCCGGCGAGAGCCGAACCATCTTGGTGCGATTCACTACTACATTCATGCGGTCGAGGCTTCGCGTTCTCCGGAGCGCGCGCTGGCCGGAGCGAATCGTCTGGCTGCGCTGGCGCCGGCCGCGGGGCACATCGTGCACATGCCCGCGCATGTCTACATTCGGACCGGCGACTATGCGGCGGCGGTGAAGACGAATCAGGAAGCGGCCGAGGCTGATCGCGCCTACATTAAGGCAAGCGGCGTCGATGGCATCTACCCGATGATGTACTACAGCCACAACCTGCATTTCATCGCTATGTGCTCGGCGATGATCGGCGACTATCACGAATCGCGCAAAGCGGCCGTGATGCTTGCTGAGCACGTTGGCCCGGCGGTGAAGATGATGCCACCGCTCGAAGGGTTCATGACGATTCCTATGGCGGTCGATGTTCGGTTTCACAAGTGGGACGAGATTCTGGCGATGAAGGCTCCGGATGCTTCGATGCAGGCGGCGACCGGCTTCTGGCACTTTGCGCGCGGGATGGCGCTCGCGGGCAAGGGGAAGATGGCAGAGGCTGAGGCCGAATACAAGATTGTCGCGGAGGCCGAAAGAGCGACTCCACCGGACCTTATCTTCCAGATGCCGATTAATAACAAGACGAAAGACATTTTGAAGATCGCTGAGAACGTGCTGGGCGCGCAGGTGGCGCTGGCACGCAAGGACAACGCGGCAGCGACGGGCATGTTGCGCGAGGCGGTGGCGGTTCAGGACACGTTGAAGTATGACGAGCCGCCGGATTGGTTTTTCCCGGTGCGCGAGTCGCTCGGAGGGGTCTTGCTGTTAAGTGGCGATGCCAAGGGCGCGGAGCAGGTGTTTCGCGATGACCTGGTGAAGAATCCGCGCAACCCGCGCTCGTTGTTCGGGCTGAATCGGGCATTGCGCGAGCAGGGACGGGATTCGGACGCGTGGTTCGTGGAAAAGCAGTTTCGCGACGCCTGGAAGGGAGATCCGCAGTTGAAGTTGGAGGACCTGGTGTAGCAAACCGGAGCCAACAGCCTAGCAGGCTGCCGAAAGAGTCACTTGGAGAGGCAGCAAGAACCACGAGGGCTAAAGCCCCTTACTGATTTGAGACGACTTACGCGGCCCTGAAGGGCCACTCTTCCACGGTCGAGTCGACATCTCCGACTTTTTCAGCAGCCTGCTAGGTCTGTGTGGGCGGCTTCTCAATCGAATAGACCAAGTGGCGCAGGCCGCGCCACGAGATTTCTTTCCAGATGGCCATGCCGTTGCGCTCGGCCACGCGGCGCGATGGGAGATTCTCGGGGCGAATCAGCGAGATCAGGCGGCCGGCGTTCAGGTTGCGGAAGCCCCATTCGCGGCAAGCAATCGCGGCTTCGGTTGCGTGTCCCTGGTGCCAGCAATCGCGGCGGAGATGGTATCCGATCTCGCACAAATATTCTCCGTCGACCTCCTGCCGGATGATGCCGCAATCGCCGATCAACTCACCGGTCGATTTCAAGATCATCGCCCACAGGCCCACGCCGTCGGTTTCATAGCGCAGGAGGTTGCGCGCGATCCACTGCTCGACTCCCGCCCGATCGCACGGTGCAGGATAGAAACGCATTGTCTCCGGGTCGGAGAGAATGAGGGCAAGCGCGTCGACGTCTTCTGGGGTGAAGCGGCGCAGCACCAGGCGACTTGTTTCCAGAATTGTCACGCCGGTCACAGTCTAGCAATGAAGGCGGCAGTCTGAATTAAACTCACATCATGGCGGGAATCGGGCGGCTGCTCGTTTTTCTGGGAATCGCGCTGGTGGTGATCGGCGGCATCGTGATGCTGCTTGGCAAGACTGGCCTGCCCATCGGACGCTTGCCGGGCGATATTTTTTATCGCGGCAAGAATACGACCGTTTATTTTCCGCTGGCTACATGCATTGTGCTGAGCGTCGTAGTATCGGTCATCTTTCTTCTTATCAGACGTCTCGGGCACTAGCACCCTACTTATGTCGATGAACGACCAACTCGGCTTCCAGTTTCGCGCGCCAGAAAGGAGGGTCTGGACGGTGCGCGCGCTTGTTGCCGCTGTGTGCGGACTGGTGGAACGGCAGTACTCCGATTGCTGGGTGGAAGGCGAGATTTCGAATTTTCGAAGTCCGGATTCCGGACATTTCTACTTCACGCTTAAGGAGCAAGAGGCGCAGATCAAGGTCGTGATGTTCCGCTCGTCGGCGCGCCTGCTGCGTTTTCGTCCGGAGAATGGGCTGCATGTCACGGTACGCGGCCGGGTCACGATTTACGAAGAGCGCGGCGAACTGCAAATTTCGGCGGAATTCATGGAGCCGCAGGGCGCGGGCGCGTTGCAGCTGGCATTCGAGCAACTGAAGGCCCGGCTCGAGGCGGAAGGACTGTTTGATAGCGCACGGAAGAAGCCGATTCCAGCTCTGCCGCAGCGAATCGGTATTGTCACGTCGCCGCAAGGCGCGGCGCTACGCGACATTCTCAACATACTCGCTCGGCGGCACCGCACGGCGAACATTCTGATCTACCCGGCGCAGGTGCAAGGTGACGCGGCTGCCTCGGAGGTCATGGCTGGAGTTCGATATTTTCAGGGAAGCACGCGGGGGGCAGCGCCAGTCGATGTGATCATTATTGCTCGTGGCGGGGGCTCGGCGGAGGATCTCGCGGCTTTTAATCATGAAGGTCTTGCGCGCGCGGTGGCGTCGTCAAAAGTTCCGGTGATTTCAGCGATTGGACATGAGACCGATTTCACAATTATCGATTTCGTCGCCGACCTACGAGCTCCGACGCCCTCAGCGGCCGCCGAGCTTGTTATCCGGTCGCGGCAGGAGATCGCGGCACAAGCGGAAGAGATTCAGCGGCGGCTGGAACGTGCGGTTCGTTATCGGCTGCTGATGGCACGGCAAGGGCTTACGGAGCTCGCGCAGCACGGCGCGTTCGCCGGAATCAGGGATGGCATCCGGCGGGGACAGCAGAGGCTGGATGAGCGACTGTTTCGACTGGAAAAGGCGCAACGTCAGCTCATGGAGCGAAACTATCGCCGCCTAGAGACCGCCTCGGCGGCGGTGCGACACTATGACGCGCGGAGGCGCCTGGAGGCGATTCAGCGGCAACTGCAATCGACGACGGCTGAGCTGGTTGCGGCTATGCGCGCGCGATTGCTGGCTGGACGGGCGCGGCTCGACAGGCAGACCGCAAGCCTTGAGGCGCTATCGCCGTTGGCCATTCTGAATCGCGGGTATGCGTTGGTTTTCGATGCGAATGGGCAACTGGTAAAGGATGCGGGGCGGATCGCGGCCGGAGACGAAATTTCGGCCCGGCTGGCACGCGGGCAGGTTCGGGCGCGCGTCACGAAGACGGAGGCCACCACTTCGTAGGGCGCTGACAAATCGACACAGTCGCCCTTTCGGCGTGCATTAGAATTGAGTCAACGCAAAGAACAATTGAGGATACTGTGATGGCGGCGATCGCATGGCCACAAATCTTCCTGAAGGCCCTCGATATCCTGCTCGTCGCATTCCTGATTTATCAATTTCTGAACCTCGTACGCGGGACGCGCGCCGCTCCGATGCTGGTGGGCGTCGCTACGATTGGTCTGGCCTTCTACTTTGTGCGCCTCGGCGACCTGCCAACGCTGAACTGGCTGCTCAGCACACTTTTGCCGTATGTAGTTTTCGCGCTCATCGTAGTGTTTCAATCGGAGATCCGACACGCATTGGCCAACCTTGGACGGCGCATTTCGATGATGCGTTCTTCGGGCTCATCGGCCGACGTGTATGACGACGTTGTGCTGGCCGCCAATCTCTTTTCGCAGAATCAGACCGGAGCGCTGATCGTGATCGAACGCGAAATCGGGTTGCGCACTTATGTCGAAAGCGGAGTGGCGCTCGATGCACGATTGTCCTACGACCTGCTGGCGACCGTGTTTCGGCCCAGCGCGCCCCTGCATGACGGAGCAGTAATCGTGCAACGCGACCGGATCGCCGCGGCGGCATGTTTCCTGCCGCTTTCGATGAATCCGATCCTGTCGACACAGCTCGGGACGCGACATCGCGCGGCGATCGGCATCACCGAAGAGACCGACGCGGTCGCCGTTGTGATTTCGGAAGAGACGGGCGCGATCAGCCTGGCGGTGGCGGGGAAGATCGATCGTGACCTGACCGTGGAACGTCTACGAGAACGATTGACTACGCTGCTGCGGCGGTACGCTCCCGCGCCGAGCTTGACCGCGCCCGTCCCCGAGAATCTTGTGGACGAAGACTCTGCCGGCCCCGGGCGGCACCAGGACGCCGGTTCTCGGCTGAAAGGGGACGACTGACTTGGACGGCTGGCTACAGCGCAGGCTGTTTCAGAATCTCTGGATGAAGCTGCTGTCTCTGCTTCTGGCGGTGGGACTCTGGTACGCGATTGCGCACGATCCGATAGCGTCAGTTGAGGTTCGCGCTCCGATCGAATTCAGCCTGCCTGACAATATCGTGATTGATTCGAATGCATTCACCCAGGCGCAGGTGTTGTTGCGTGGCCCGAAGAGGCTCATCCACCACTTGGAGGCAGGAGACGTCCGGGCCGAAGTCGATCTGAGCAATGTTCAGCCGGGAGAGCGTACGTTCGAGCTCCGCGTACACGCTCCCCAGGACCTCGAAGTGGTGCAGATCATTCCGAGCCAGTTTCACTTGACGTTCGACAGCCGGGACACCAGGACAATTGAGATTCACCCGCGAATTACGGGGAATTTCGATAAAGGTGTGAAGGTCGCTCGGGTCATCGCCGATCCTGCCCAAGTCACGGTGACGGGGCCTCATCGCAGGGTGGAGGCGCTTGACGCGGCGAGCACTGACCCGGTGGATGCCAGCGGAACCGTCAGCAGCGGTACATACATGACCCATGTTTATGTCTCCGATCCTCTGATCCAAGTGATGCATCCCCAAGCGATTCGCGTGACGGTTATCATGGAAAGCGCGGGCGGCAAGACGAAGAAATAGCGACGCTTGTCAGCCTTGTACCGGCACTCCTTCTAAACTTCATGAGCCAGACCAGACAGCTATTTGGGACTGATGGAATTCGCGGTGTGGCGGGAGAATTCCCTCTGACGCGCGACAGCGTGTATTGGATCGGACGGGCTCTCGGGCACGATCTGATTCGCAGCAATGCAAAGGCGCGTGTAGTCATCGGGCAGGATACACGAGCCTCCAGCCAATGGATTGCGGACCGATTTCTGCAAGGGTTGGCTTCCGTAGGTGTGGCGGCGCGCAGTGCCGGGGTGATTACCACTCCCGGAGTTGCGTATCTGGCACGCTCGCAGGGCTTCGACGCCGGAGTCGTCATTTCCGCGTCGCACAATCCCTGGACCGACAATGGAATCAAGGTTTTCTCCGGCGACGGATACAAGTTGCCCGATGCGCACGAACTGGCAATCGAAAAGGAAATTTTTGCTCTGCTGCAAGCGCCCGATTCGGCAGCCGCCCCAGAGCCAACAGTGGGTGTGTCGAGCTTGCCCGGTGAAGAAGAGCTGAGGCAAAGTTATGTGCGCTGGCTGGCTGCAGGGGTTCCCAAGGACATTGCGCGTCTGCGGGTGGCGGTCGACTGCGCCAACGGCGCCGCGGCGGCGGAAGCGCCGGCATTGTTCAGCGAACTCGGGATTCGCGCGACGTTCTTGCACTCCGTGCCTGATGGCCAGAATATCAATGAGAACTGCGGTGCGCTGCACCCGGAGACGCTTGCGCACTTCATTGCCGAGCGTAAGGGAGAATTCGATCTTGGCGTCACGTTTGATGGCGATGCCGACCGTGCACTTTTTTGCGACGCCGAGGGGCGCGTGGTCAATGGCGACGCGGTCCTGTTGCTGGCAGGGCGCGACATGAAATCGCGTAATGCGCTTGCGAATTCGACGGTGGTTGCCACCACGATGTCGAATATGGGACTGGAACTGGCGCTGAAACGTTCCGGCATTCAGATGCTGCGCGCCAATGTCGGCGACAAGTACGTGCTGGAAGAGATGCAGCGCGTCGGCGCCACACTGGGCGGCGAACAATCCGGGCATATTCTTTTTCGTGATGGTGAGGCTACGACCGGCGATGGACTGCTGACAGCCTTGCGGGTACTGGAGGTCATGGCTCGAACTGGCAGCCCACTGGCCGATCTCGTGAGCGATCTCAAAGTGTTTCCGCAAACGATTCGCAACGTGCGCGTGCGGGAGAAGGTACCGTTCGCGCAGATTCCGGCGATTCAAAGCGTGATTGCCTCCGCCGAGCGTGAACTCGACGGCAATGGACGCGCGGTCGTTCGTTACTCCGGCACCGAGGCGCTGGCGCGCGTAATGATTGAAGCCGAATCGAAAGAACAGATGGAACGGCTTGTGACTTCTATCGCAACCGCGATTCAGAACACCCTGGGAACGTAGACATCTCACAGTAGGGACCTTTGGGCGCCGCACAGTCGTCCTCGGAGTGCGCGCCTTCTGCCTCTTCAATCTGACCTCTGACCTCTCATACCTCTGACCTCTTCTACGTCCCAAAGTACGAGCGAGTGATCTTGTTTCCACTCAAGAATTCCTCAAGAATGAGAGTGAATTTAGGGTGCGGGTTTCTTAAAACAAGCTCATGAGAATTCTTGTCGTTGAAGATGACGTGCCACTGGCCAGCTTTATCAAGAAGGGGCTGGAAGCCGAACATCACGCCGTGGACGCAGCCAACGACGGTGAACAAGGCCGCTCCATGGCTTTGGGAGTGGACTACGATCTTGTAATTCTCGATCTGGGGCTTCCGGGACTAGATGGTCTATCACTTCTAAAAAGTTTGCGCCAACAAAAGAGAAGCTTGCCGGTGATCATCTTGACCGCACGGAGCCGCGTGGAAGACCGCGTCCAGTGCCTCGATTCGGGAGCCGACGATTATCTAGTCAAACCGTTCTCATTTCTCGAACTGGCAGCGCGCGCGCGTGCGCTATTGCGCCGCAGTCACCTGCCTGCCGAGTCTGTGCTCAAAGTGCAGGATCTGAACCTCGACCGCGTGGAGCGCAAGGTTGAACGCGGAGGACGCGCCATTGAGTTAACCACGAAGGAATTCGCGCTGCTCGAATACATGATGCGCAACGCGGGCCGCCGACTCACACGCGCGATGATCATCGAACATGTGTGGAACCTGACCTTCGACACGGCAACCAATGTCGTGGATGTCTATATCAACTACCTGCGCCGCAAGGTAGACGATGGTTATCCGACGGCGCTCATTCACACAATCCGTGGAGTGGGTTATGAACTAAAGCCCGGAGGGGTGCACGCCTGATGGCATCGATCGCTCCAGAGTTCGCTCAGAATCGAGGCCTTCTGCAGGAACTGCTGCACTCGTTGAGCCAGCCTCTCACCACGTTGCATTGCACGCTCGAGCATTCACTCGAGCACGAGGAGACGGGGCACGCGGGCGAGGTCGCACTGGCTCTCGAGCAAACGGATCATGTAATCGAGCTAGTGCGTTTGATGCGTGAATACGTCGAGGCCGAAACCGGATGTTTTCTGGCTGAGCCGTTTCCTCTTGGGCTGGCGATTGAGAATGTTCTGGAACAACTTTCGGTGCTCGCGGAGGCACGTAAGTCAGGTCTGTTTGCCTATGGGGCGTCGATGGCCCGAATTCCGGTGCGTGGCATTTGGCTGCAACGCGCTCTGCTTTATCTGGTCGGCGCACTGCTAGAATTTGAATCTTCAGGAAGCGCGATTACGATCCTGCTCGAGGATGGGCCGTCCCACTCGTTTATCAGCGGACACTGCCTGCCCATGAAGCCAACGCCTGATGGTGCGCTTGAACCCTCACGACGCAGCCCCGAAGCGAATACATCACAGCAGGTCAAAATAGAGATTGCCCGGCGCGTACTCGGGTCCTCGGGCGCATCGGTCGATTTCTACGCCAACGGCAGGCCTGGCTTCTTCATTCGCTTGCCCAAGGCTAGTTCCGGTCTCGTCGAGATTCCGGCGTAATCTGGCCGACACAACTTCAAGTCGGGCGCGCTCCAAGGAGTACAATCCATTCCGCTGAAGATGTGCTCGTGGAGGTTTTATGCGTCGTTGGATCCTGCCGTTGACTTCTCTGTTCTGCTCTTTCCTTGGCTGGGCTCAGGCCAACGGTCCCGTGTTGAAGCCGCTGACGATTATCAGAGTGGGAAGCCTGATCGATGGCGTGTCCAACACTGTACGCCACGATCAGATCATCACCATTCGCGGAAATACGATCGTCGAGGTTGCAAGTGGCAGCGCGACAAAGATTCCCGCCGATGCCACCGTCATTGATCTTTCGAAAGCGACGGTGCTTCCGGGCATGATCGATGCGCACACGCACATCTTCCTGCAAGGCGAGGTTCCGTCGGAGGGTGGATACGACGTGCAGTTATTGAAGTATCCGATCGCCTATCGGGCGGCGCGCGCCACTGTCGCGGCGCGGCGGGCTCTTGAGCAGGGGTTTACTACCATCCGCGACATGGAAACTGAAGGCGCGGGCTATGGCGACATCGGCATCAAGATGGCAGTGGAACGCGGATACATTCCGGGCCCGCGAATTTTCGCAGCAACACGCGCGATTTCGACAACCGGCGGGTACCCGCTGGAAGGATACGCACCTGAAATTGAAGTGCCGAAAGGAGCCCAGTTGATCGACGGTCCGGTAGAGGCTCGCAAAGCTGCGCGTGAACAGCTGGACCATGGAGCGGATTGGATCAAGGTCTACATGACGCACCGCTCGTGGACTGGCAAGAATGGCGAGCTTGTGTCACAGCCCACGCTAACCGTCGAAGAACTACACGCGATTGTGGATGAGGCGCACGGCTGGGGAAAGAAAGTAGCCTGCCATGCTTACAGCGGAATTGGAATGCAGCGTGCGCTCGATGGTGGATGCGATTCGATCGAACATGGCATCCTGCTGACCGATGCGCAAATCGCGCAGATGATCAAGCAAGGGACATGGCTGTGTCCGACGCTGAACATTTATTACACAGACTGGGCGCCAGCCGATACTCCCGACGGGCAGCGAGACCGCAAGCGCGTGGCGGAACATGAGGCGTCATTCCGGCGCGCCTTGGCGGCGGGTGTGAAGATCGCCTTTGGAACCGATGTGGGAGGATTCCCATGGACCGATTCGATTGCGGCCGAATTCCCGCGCATGGTGGAGATGGGGATGACGCCAATGCAGGCAATTCAGGCGGCAACGTCGCGAGCTGCCGAATTGCTGGACCGGACGGGACAACTGGGAGTGATCGCCCCCGGCGCTTACGCTGACGTAATCGCGGTGGAGGGAGATCCGCTGGCAGACATCAAGGTCCTGGAGAATGTCGGGTTCGTGATGAGGGACGGGAAGGTGTTCAAGAACGAACTTCCAAAGAGGTGAGGCGCACTAGCGGGTTGCAGAAGAATTCTGCGGGTGTGCCTGGAGAGTGCCTCAGCGGCTAAAGCCGCGGTTGAAAACGGGCTCTTATCGCAGCGCCGAAGCGCTGCGCCGCCCAAAATCAAGGTCGCAAATGAGTTTTTCAGCAGCCTGCTAGAAATCACGAAGTGGGTGCGGACCGAGCGGAGAATTCAGTTGTGGGCGTGCGGGCTCTGCGCCGGGTTCTTTTTCGGGGCCGGCTTGGCCTTGGCAATCTTCACATCAAAACTGACGGGCAGGTTCTTCGGTGGATAGCAGGCTTTGTTGTCGCAGGCCTGGTAGCGCAACGAACCGCGCACAATATATTTGCCGGGCTGTACGGAATGCAGAGGCCGGACGAGGATATCGATCTTGAAAGCGCCCGTGTAGACGTTCAATTTCTCGTCGGGGGCAAAGGCAAAACTCATATCCTGACCGTCGGGGTAGGTGGTTTTGCCAATAACGATGTCGGTCGTCGCTTCCATTTTGAGCGCGGTGGGAATCAGGTAATCCGACTTCGGGTGATTGGAATTGATGTGATAGCCACCAGCTACGTTAAAAGTAATGGGCACAGTCGCAGCGCCGCCCTGCGTCGCGGTAACAACTGGTGTCGAGGCAAGAGTTACGACTGGGCCCTTCGGTCCAAACTCCTCCTGTGCCAACGCGTATGACGTAAGAACGACGAGAGCGCACGCTAGGAATGTTTTCATTCGGATCTATTTTTGAGCCCGTACCGAGTTGCTCGGGGCAAGGGCTTCCTTGATGTGATCGACAAACACGCTCCGGCTCTGCAAGCCAAATTCGCGGGCGATCACCTTGCCGTTACGATCCAGAAAAAACGTGGTTGGCAACACGTTTACGCCACCATAGCTCAGGCCGACCACTTCCTTTCCCAACAGGATCGGATAGTTCACGCCCATGTCTTTGGCAAACTTAGCGATGTCTTCGGTGCTGGCGTCATCCATTGCCACGCCGACAATCTGGAACCCCTGTGGACCGTACTCTTTCTGCAACTCGACAAACCAGGGCATTTCCACCTTGCAGGGGCCGCAGTAAGTCGCCCAGAAATTCAGGAGAACGGCTTTGCCACGAAGACTGGAGAGTTTGAGACTCTTGCCGTCGAGCGATTGGAGTTCGAAATCGGGAGCGGTAGCCCCCATCAATTGACCATTCGCGGGGCCGTTCGCGCGATTATTGCGGGCGATGCGGATCCCGGCGAACAACATTACGGCGACGAGAGCCCCCACAAAAAACAGAATCAGCGGATTTCTTTTTACCATGACCTCGGATCCAGGCGGCCCACACGCCGGTGCCTTTATTCTATCTGCTCCCACAATGGCGCGCACAACGGACTCACTTACCTGCGCCTTACAGCGAAAAACGATTCAAGAATGAAAAATAGCCAGCAATTACAGTGAAGCGTCCCAACACCAGCAAGATCCCAAGAACGATCAGCAGTCCGCCGCTGGCGACTTCCACCGCGTGCATGTGGAACTTGAAGCGGTTGTAGAACTTGAGAAAACGCTCGATGCCGAGCGATGTGATCAGGAACGGCACAGCCAGCCCAGCCGAGTAAATCGCCAGCAGGATGATTCCCTTCCAGACTGTGTCCTGCGTTGCCGCGAAGCCGAGCACAACCGCGAGGATTGGTCCGACACAAGGAGTCCAACCGAAGGCGAAGGCGAAGCCAATCACGAACGCTCCCCACGGGGAAGAGCCGCCTTTGAGTGTGTGCAGACGGGTGTCGGCGAGCAATGCCTTGATCTGGAAAATCCCCGTGAGATGAAACCCGAACAGAATGATGATCACTCCAGCGACACGCGCCAGCAGCGACTTGTATTGCGCCAGAAACTGTCCTACTTCGGTAGAGAGGGCCCCAAGAGTGATGAAGACGATACTAAACCCAATAATAAACGCCGCAGAATTGAGCATCAGCTTGCGGAGCAAATGACCTTCGGTGGACTTCAACTGTTCAATGCCGGCTCCGGAGATAAGCGAAACATAGCCTGGCACGAGAGGCAACACGCAAGGGGAAAGGAAAGAGATCAAGCCGGCTACAAAGGCGGCGAGCGGTAACGGCAAAGTGTTCATAGGAGTTCAATCCCAGCGGCGCTCAATTGTAGCGGCGCTCCGGTGTGAATGGAAAGGCTGCCCCTCTACGGCATCTTACAAGATGCGCCGGACTTGAGGTTTGATACAAAAGGCCGGTCGCCTGGCTGACCCGTCGAGCAATGGCCTTGGGAGCAGCTGCCTGGATCGGGCGTTAATCAGCCTTTCTGCCGCGAGATTTGGCGCAATCACCCGGTTTCTTAGGGATGCCGGAGGTTGAGGTCCGGAGACTCCGTCACTTTAACCGCCGCATCGCGAATCTTTACTCAACAGTTGACACTTTCAGCGCGGCTGTTTTCCAAGTATCGTTGGCATTTGCCGAAGCGGAGAGCCGTGACTAGCGCCTGTCTGATTAAAGTTCGCGGAGTGGTGCAGGGCGTAGGGTTTCGTCCCTTCGTTTACCGGCTCGCAACCGAGCTCAGGGCGACCGGCTGGGTGCTGAATGGGGAAGAGGGTGTCGCCATCCTTCTCGAAGGCGAAGGAGCCATGCTTGAAGAATTTCTCCGGCGCTTGAGGGAGGAGGCTCCGCCCGCCTCGCGCATTGTATCGATTGAGGTCGAGCAGGCCACGCCCGCCAGATTCGAGAAATTCTTCATTAAGGAGAGCGAGCGCAATTCGCGTCCCACAGTTCGCATATCACCGGACCTGCCGGTCTGCGACGATTGCTTGGACGAACTCCGCGATCCGAAAGACCGCCGCTTTCGATATCCCTATATCAACTGCACGAACTGTGGACCGCGCTTCACGGTTATTCTCGCCCTCCCTTATGACCGGCCGAATACAACGATGAAGGATTGGCCGTTCGATGAATATTGCAATCGCGAATATCACGACCCCGCGAACCGCCGCTTTCACGCGCAGCCTGTCGCATGCCCGGTGTGTGGACCGCACTATTACCTGCGACTGGATGGCGAAGAATTACGCGGTGACGAGGCGGTTATTCGCAAGACAGTAGAGCTCCTCAGAGCGGGCAAGATCGTTGCTGTCAAAGGGCTCGGCGGCTACCACCTGGCTTGTGATGCAAAGAATGCCGAAGCAGTCGAGGCGATGCGCGCGAGAAAGTTTCGCAAGGAAAAACCGTTCGCTGTGATGGTCGAGCGAGTGGAAGATGCACAGGCGCTCGCCGAGTTTTCTATGGACGCAATCGAACTGCTCACATCGATTGCTCGACCCATTGTGCTTGCCCCTGCCAAGGCTGAACTCGCCGGGGTCGCACCGGACAACCGGGAGCTCGGCATCATGCTGCCGTACACGCCTTTGCAGCATCTCCTGTTTGCGGCAGGCGCTCCTTCGATCTTAGTAATGACGAGCGCCAACCGATCGAGCGAGCCGATTGCGTACGACGATGAGGATGCGATTGCGCGCCTTTCGGGTATTGCCGACGCGTTCCTCATCGGAGAACGCCCGATCGCGCGCCGCGTCGACGATTCGGTCGCGCGAGTTGGCGCCTTCGGCCCCGCAATTTTGCGGCGCTCGCGCGGATACGCTCCGGGAGCGGTCACGAGTTTCCCGGCGCGCGCTTCGACCGACAGGCCCATTCTTGCCGTCGGGCCGGACCTCAAGACCACAGTAACGCTGGTGGTCGATGGCCAGGCGTTTGTCAGCCAGCACATCGGCGACCTCGATCACTACGAGGCCTTCCGCGCCTTCGAGGAGACTATCCGCGACCTGATGTCGATGTACGACATTCAGTGGGAGGATTTGCTCGTTGTGCACGATGCCCATCCCGAATATCGCTCTACAGTCCATGCGCTGCGCTTGCCGTCCCGAGAGAAGCTTGCCGTCCAACATCACCGCGCTCACGTTGCCTCGGTTCTTGCCGAGCGCGGCGCATGGGATACGAGAGTGCTGGGCGTCAGTTTCGACGGCACGGGATATGGCGACGATGGCAGCATCTGGGGTGGAGAGATCTTCGAAGGGTCACTCGCTACCGGGTTCAACCGGATTGCGCATCTCAGGCCCGCCAGCCTGCCGGGAGGCGATGCCGCCACGCAGTATCCAGTGCAGGCGGCAGCCGGATTTCTGTCGCAGATAGGCGGTCTGCCGGATCTTTCCGTCGTCCCCTTTTCCTTCCCTTCTCGTTATCACACCGCGCTGCAGCTCACGCAGAAGAACGTACGTACATTCCCGACTACCTCGGCCGGGAGGCTTTTTGACACGGCTGCCGCTCTTCTCGGATTTACCCGTGAGATCACCTTTGAAGGACAGGCGGCGATGTGGGTTGAAAACATCGCGCGCAGCGCACATGAGACCGACTGCTACCCGTTCCCGTTTGTGGATGGTCAGCTTGATTTTCGCCCGTTGCTCCGAGCGGTCGCGGAGGACCGTGCCAAAGGGCGAAAGCCTGAGATCATCGCTCGATCTTTTCAGCGAAGTGTCGCCCGAGGTGTGGCTCAGGCTGTGCGAGAAATCACGGCTCAAAAAAGCATCAGCACCGTCGTTTTGTCCGGAGGCGTTTTTCAAAACGAACTGCTGCTCGAAGATCTGAGAGAACAACTACAGGGCGACCACCTTGTCCTTTGGACGAATCAGAACGTTCCATCGAACGATGGGGGGATCAGCCTCGGACAGGCCGCTATGGCCGTTTTCCGAAGCTAACGGCTCCCGATGTCTCCCGACGACGTCGTCGTCTTTGAATTGCTCCTCAGCGACTCCAGGAAAGTGACGATCTGCCAACGCTCGGGCTCGGGCAGCTTGGACCAGACAGGCATGCCATGCCAAACAACTCCATTCGTCAGGATCCAAAAAAGCGTGCCGGGAGATGCCTGCTCCACCGGTTCGACCAGGAGGCTGGGGCCGCGGCGCGTGCCTCCCGCTTTGCGCCCGTGGCAGTCTGCACAATGTTGGTCGAAGAGCTTCCCGCCGGCCTCGGCCTCCCGTGCATGCCCCTCCATTGGATTCTTACGCGCACGTGCGGCTGAGGGGGCGCTCTCCAACGCGGCATAGACATTATGCTGTCGCTTCCGCATTGCGTTTTCGTTCTTCTGCGCAGTCAACGGCGATACGGCGACGCAAAGGGCGATGGCGGTCAAGCAGCCACGCTCCAGCCAGCCTACACATCGACCTCGTGACGAAATGGCTGGCTGCCTCATAAATGACCTCCGAACAGATGCTTCACCATCTCGCCAAAACCCGCAAATTCACGGGAGACGCCCCAGCGCAGCAGCAGGCGATGGCTGTTGTCATTCAAGCCGAACCCGCTGGACAGACGGAAAGTCCAGTCAGACGGCAGATTCCAGGCTAAGACGGGCGCGAGGTAGTGTGAGGTTTCATGTAGCCCGGGGCTCTGGGCGTCACCCAGGCCGCCATACATCTCGACACCCGCAATGAAATTCTCGGGACACAAATTGCAGTGGTTGGGAGTGGCCTTCAACGCCAGCGGACGGCTCGCGCCGAGAGCGTACCCAAATTCCCAGGGTTCGCTTGGCAACAGATTCTTGGTGAAGATCGGATTCAACGCGACGTTCCAGCCCTTGAACGTGCTCGACAACAGAAGCTTCATCTCCAGTTCGTGATCGTGGTCGCGGCGCGCCTCTCCGTTCGGTTCGAGGTAATCGGATTCCACATCGTGGCTTTCCACCTCCTTGAGGATCTTGTCGGCTGCGCTCGTGTTCTCGTACTCGATGTAAAGAACGGGATTGACGATGTGTTCACGCGGAAGCAGGCGAAGTCGATTTTCGAATCGGAAGCCGGTAAAGACCGTGCTGTCCGAGAAAGTTGTTTGACCATCGAGATAGAACTCAGTCGTCCACCAGGCGGTAGCGCCGTACTCGAATTCCATCCAGAAGGCATGAAAATCGTTGCCGCCACGTTGCGTGCCGAAGGTCGAGAAGTATTCGACCTCAAGATTGCCCGGCTCTTCCAGGTAGTGATCGTAGGTAACGATGTAAGGGCTTTCTTGGGCGAATGATCGCGTGGACAAGTGTGTCACCAGGCACAGGAGCAAAATACCGGGCCAATTCCTGCGGCCGGTACGCAAGACGAAATCAAAGAGCGGGCGAACGTGCATTGGTCTCCTACCGTCTGTAGTTCGGGATGAAAAATCTTGTTGCGACTGAGTCGCAATAAGGATTACCATTTCAGCGTAGGAGCAGAGACGGAGAACTGTCAATGAATGCCGTAATTTTTCGTCGCAGGTTTTTTGCGATCAGATGCGACTGGAACATGCATGCCGCTTCCGCAAACTGAAATTCCGGGCCGCTTGCAGACCCAGCTTGCGGGGCGGGGCATCCGCATGACTGCGCAGCGTCGCGCGATTTTGAGTGTGATCGAGACTGCGACCAAACATCTCGACGCCAGCCAGATCCTGCGCAAGGCGCGTCACCTCGATTCCACAGTCGATCGCAGCACGGTCTATCGCACGCTCGAGCTGCTGAAGCGGCAGGGTCTCATCGATGAGCTCGACCTGATGCACCTCAATGGCGAGGGCCACTACTACGAACGCAAGCTCGGTCCCGATCACATTCATATGGCCTGTCTGCGTTGCGGGAAGATTACGGAATTTGTGAGCGAGACATTCGATTCGCTGAAAAAGCAACTTGAACGCGATTGCCGCTTTCATATCGTGGTTTCCCGGCTTGAGGTGGGTGGATACTGCTCTGCCTGCCGCCGCTAGGCCGCGCTGTTGAGCGGCCCCGCGCTCGTTGCGTATAGTAGTGAAGGTTGTGGGGGAGAAAGATGCGCATGCCCTCGCGCGGTCCCAGGAAAAAGAAGACGCCTTCGCGGCCCTCCAAGAGTTCACCCCATGCGCTCTTGTCCGCTAGTTTCTTTGAAGCCGTTCCCGACGCCATGGTGGCCGTGGACCCCCATGGAGCGATCGTTCAGGTCAACTCGCAAACCGAGAATCTGTTCGGATACACGCCAGGAGAGCTGATCGGCCAGAAGGTCGAGGTGCTCGTTCCCGTGTCTCTCCGTGGTGAGCACAACAGTCATCGAGAGCGCTTCCACGCGCACCCGCAGACACGCCGCATGGGTGCGGCGCTCGATTTGCGCGGCCGCCGCAAGGATGGCAGCGAGTTCCCCGTTGAAATCAGCCTGTCTCCTTTCAAGACCCAGGATGGGATGCTCGTATTGAGCGCGATTCGCGACATCAGTGACCGTAAGCGCATCGAGCAGGAGCTTCACAAAGCGCAGGAGGAACTCAATGCCCGAAAAGATCGTGAGCTCTTGGAGCAGCGCAGCCGGCTGGCCCTGATTGTCGACTCGTCGCAGGACGCGATTATCGGAAAAGATCTGAACGGAATCATCACCCATTGGAACAAGGGTGCGGAGCAGATTTACGGATACTCCGCAATAGAAGTAATTGGCAGGTCCATCTCGGTACTGGCGCCGGACGATCGCCCAGACGAGATTCCCGGTATTCTGGCGAAGATCCGTATTGGCCAGAGAGTGGATTTTTTTGAGACCGTTCGCGTGCGCAAGGACGGACAACGCCTGCAGGTGTCCATCTCGGTTTCTCCTATTCGCGATTCAAGTGGCGAAATCGTGGGCGCCTCGGCCATTGCCCGCGATGTAACGGCTCAAAAGCGCAGCGAGGAACTCCTCCGCCAGGCGCAGAAGATGGAAGCTGTCGGAAGGCTTGCCGGTGGAGTCGCACACGACTTCAACAACATCCTGGGGATCGTTACATCATGTTGCGAGTTGCTCCGCAGCCGCGAGCTGGCCGTGGGAGCTTCGCAGTACATTGAGAACATCCAGGAAGCGTCGAAGCGAGGCAGCGCCCTGACTCGTCAGCTTCTCGCTTTCAGCCGGCGTCAAATGACCTTGCAGCCGCGGCTCCTTGACCTGAACGAGTCGCTGAAGGAAGTGGTCAAACTCCTGCGCCCGCTCATGGGAGATGACGTACAAGTGATGCTGCGCCATGGAACGGACTCCGCCATCATTGAGGCCGACCCATCGCAACTTGACCAGGTCATTATGAATATCGCCGTGAATGCCCGAGACGCGATGCCAAAGGGCGGCAAATTGATTCTGGAGACATCCATTCAGGAATTCGACACAGCGCTTGCCGAGCGGCATCCACCCCTGAAGCCGGGACGCCATGTCTTGCTTGCCATCAGCGACACCGGCATCGGAATGGACCCGGTGACTATGTCGAAAATCTTTGACCCGTTTTTTACTACCAAAGAGACAGGCAGAGGAACCGGGCTCGGGCTCGCCACCGTCTATGGCATCGTGAAGCACGCAGGCGGGCATATTCTCGTCTATAGCGAGGTGAATCGCGGCACGACCTTCAAGATTTATTTGCCAGCGGCTGACCACAAACTTGGACTTGCGCCCAAGGCAGCAGCCGAGACAGCTCCGGCGAGGGCGCAGGGCGAGACGATTTTGCTCGTCGAGGACGATCCGCTGATGCGCAGTGTCACACGGGAGATGTTGGAGAATCACGGCTACCGCGTCATTGATGCAGAGGACGGAATTACTGCCCTCGATCACCTGCGCGCAAACGGCGCGGCTCGACTTGTGTTGACCGATGTCGTCATGCGAGGCATGAGCGGCCCTGAACTGGCAGCCCGCATCGTGGCTTCCTATCCGACGACGAAGATCCTTTACATGTCAGGCTACACCGGCGAACTGCTTGATCAGGCTGACGGGATGAAGTTGGGAATACCCCTGCTCGAAAAACCTTTCACCCGAGCCGCTCTGCTGAATGCAATGCATTCTGCCTTGCATTGAGCATCTAAATCATCAATTGCACGCGTGGCTGAGTTGATTGCCATGCGGTTCAAGCCTGAATTTTCTTAGGAGCTGACAAGCTCAAGGAAAATCTGTGGAAATCGGGATCGCTTTACAATTTCCGAAAACCATTCGCTCTCAGATTTTCTGTAGCGGCATGAAACGCTCTCCAAGATCGATTCGCCAACTCGCGGGAATATGCAGACAAAATGCTGCTGCGCGCAGTTACGAAATCCGAACAATCTAGTTGAAAAGCTCTGCAGAATCTTGATATAAGCATTGCACAAAGGCGTTTGCCTGCCGTGTGAGAGCCACTTCCGATGCATACGGTTTGGGCCAAGTCGGGAATTGCCGGTATTGGCATGGGGCAATTGATCAACTAGCCGAAGAACCAGCGCCTGGTTTGGAGTACATATGCTGTTATCGGCAGGGATTGATCTTCGCAAGATTCGCGACCGGCTGGGATTGACGATGCGGGATGTTGAGAATGCCAGTCTGGTGATTTCTCAAAAGCGTGGCAGCGACGAATACCTGATTCCTCCAAGCCGGCTCTCCGATATTGAAACAAAAGGGGTTGTCCCGAGCATCTATCGTTTCTATTCGCTCGCTGCGATCTATCGCAAGGATTTAAAGGAACTGTTCCGGCTGTACGGCATCGATCTCGACATGATCGCCTCGGAATGGCCGACATCGCAGCCCGCCAATTCGCACATCGTCTCCATGGAGAGGCTCTCCTTCACCATTCCCACCAAGCTTGATCCCGGATTCGATCTGAACTCGACAACGGATCTCGGCCGCATGGTGCAGGAGTGGGGCACAGTTCCGCTCTCGTTCCTTACCCATCTGGCAGAGTTGCCCTATACGTATGCATTCATCGGCCACGAGGATTTCACAATGTATCCAATCTTGCCGCCGGGTTCATTCGTTCAAGTCGATGAATCGCGCACGCGGGTTGTCGAGCGGCAGTGGCGATCAGAGTACGAGCGTCCTATCTACTTTGTGGAAACGCGGGAGGGATTCACTTGTTGCTGGTGCTCGTTCCGGATGAACTCGCTCGTTCTGCAGCCGCATCCTTTGTCCCCCGCACCGGTGCGGGTCCTTAAGCATCCGCAGGAGGCGGAGGTGATTGGTCAGGTGATTGGGGTGGCGATGCGGCTTGGGGATCTCTTACCCCCTTCCGATTTTGAAGAGCCGAGAGACTTTCCACAACCGAGACCAGGTGCACCTCTGTCGCCTTCGAGCAACCTGAGGGCAGTAAACGGGGAAGACCTTCCGCCAGTCCAGACGCGTAAGAGACTGGGCTGATCCCCTCCGCCCGGCTGGATTGTTCAAGATCATCTTTTAGCAGCCGTATTCGCGTTCGCAAGATTGTCCCTACCAGCGATTGGTGCGCCCGGGAAAATGCTTGATTGGCCGTCACCGGGCCGTGTGTCCGCTCAAAGCCCCAGTGCTGGTAGCCTCCATCCGCAGATCGCCGTTCGGCGAGATAAATCAGCCTCTTCCAGATGCCGTCGATCTTGCCCAAGGTCCGCTGGCGAAGGTCGTCGTAAGCAGATTTCAGCACCATTTCTGCACCATTTCACAAATCGATAACATTTTCCGAAAAACTGACGGAATCGTGTTTTCGGATGCCACCTTCATTTCTTGCCAGAAACTGTGACCACCTGAACCCACTTCATTACCAGAGAGGATACCCTGTGAAATCACTGAAAGCAAAGGTTGCTTTGTTACTGTTTGCATTGACTATACTGACTGCTCTGCCTTCCCAACTGCGTGCGGACGGTAACCCTCTTCCCACTTGCAACGGTAAGGTCTGCAACCCTCCAGGAACTAACTAAAATCTGCGCTTGAGTGTTGCCATGGCGGATGATAGATTTCCGTCTGAGTAACACTCAAGCGATGAATCCCCACCAGACTCTTTACCGCTACCTCTGGGCGACTCCCCACGTGTTACTCCTCGGAATCGCCGTAGTGATGTGGGTCAAGCGGCTGCACCGCGATTTCCCGGTTTTCTTCGCCTATCTGGTTTTCGAGTTCCTGCAATTCTCGCTGCTGTTCGCGATGTACCTACACCTGCTGAGGGTTTCCGGGTGGGTGTACACGCAGTTTGATCTCTATGGCCGGATTGGCAGCATTGCCCTGCATTTCGGGATACTGCACGAATTATTCGAATCGCCGGTGAAGCACAACTCTTCTCTGCGTCAGAGTGCCGGACGGACTTTGAATTGGGTCACCGGTGCGCTCGTGGTAATTGCTTCCGTCCTTATATTCATCCAGTACTCTGACAGCGTCGGGCATAGCTTACTGACACCTTACGCTACGATTGAAGCGCTCAACATTGCGCAGTGTGTCCTGCTTGCCCTCATCGTCGTCTGGCACCGCTTTCTGCACTTGCACATGTCCACCATGCTCTTTGGCATTGCCGTGGGTATGGGATTGTATGCAAGCATCGACCCGATCGCTCAGGCGTGGAAAGACTCGGTCCCGAGCACGCGCATTCCCGACTATGTTCAGATGATCGCCTATAACTGCGCCGTGCTCTCATGGCTGGGAGCCGCTCTTGCGCACAAGACATCGAGCGGCCTTTCAAAATCACCTTTGGGAACAGGCTTGCCCGTTCCGTCGCGCGACCGTCTGTTGGAAGCTCGTCAATCGGTCGATGAATTGGAAAGGGCGGTCGTCCAGCGATGATTCCCTCCACTGTGATTGTCCCAGCAGTTGTTGCATTCGCGATCGTAGCCTTTTTCGGAGTACAGGTTTACCTCCGTCTCTTCCGCCCCGGCGAGTCCCTTGGACCCCAAGCGAACGAGTTGACCCCTGTCGATCTTGAAGCTTTCGAGAATCTCACCGACCCGGATGAAGAGGAGTTTCTGCGTTCCAACCTTTCCAGCTCCGAGTTTCGACACGTGCAGCGCCTTCGCATCCGCGCCGCCAAGCTTTATGTCAAGGTTCTATTGCAAAATGCAAACGTGCTGGTGGCCATCGGTGAGGGGGCGCGATTGAATTCCAATCCGGAATTAGCAGCAATGGGGCAGGAATTGGTGCAAAAGGCACATAATCTGAAGCTTTGGTGCGCTGTTTCGCTCGCGCGAATGCAAGGGGCATTGCTCTTTCCGGTGCTTCTGTCGCCCACGAACCGGCTTGCCAATCAATACATGGTGGTCAGCTACATGGCTGCGAGTTTACCGGGGCGGGCAGCGGCCTGACTTACTTAGAGAGTTTTCTTGGTGAGGGGCGGGTTGGCCGGTGACTTTCTAGAGAAGGTGGCGGCGGAACCGTTTGAGGGGGTACTCTAAACACAGTCCCGCGCCGCCTCATACTGGGCGGATTCTAGATTGTTTCCTGTAGATGCCGCGCAACAAACCATTACTTGTTACGGAATCCGAACAAAACCCAACATGTGGTGCCAAGGGAATGTGATCGAGCTTCCTCCTCCCCCGCGTGTGCCAAGTTTGAAACAGAGTATCCGGGGCAGGTTTACAATCTAAAGTCAATTATTTCAATGAAATAGCCGTCCGGTAACCATTACCGGCAGGCCACTTTCGGATTACGAAATACCTACCCCACCCCCTATTTTGGGCCATGTACTTCAGTGTAGTCCCACGATAGTCTGGCTCCGTTCGGCAACTCGGTCTGGCGGGACGCAATCAAAACGGAGACTCAATGAAGTACTTTTTCTCAGTCTTGTTGCTGTGTGCGATGGCGAATGCAGAGAACTTCGCTGCGAGCGCCACTCCCTTGCCAGATGCTCCCAGCCAGAAGCCCTTTTGGACACTGGAGAATAAGATCGGCTTTGGCGCTCTCGGTGGACTTATTGCCGCCGACGCCATCACGACTCAGCGTGGATTGAATCAGGGATATCGCGAAGCCAACCCGCTCATGCGGCCGTTCGTAACTCGTGGCGCAGGCGGTGAGGCTGTGGGCTCAGCTCTGGGATTCGGCGCTGGTCTGGGTACGGTTTATTTTCTCCATCGTACCCATCACTACAAAGCCGAACGAATCGCGATGCGTTTGATCGTAGGCGGTGAAGGCGCAGTCGTCGGTCACAACCTGGCCGTTCTCCACTAAAGTAGTCGAACCATCATCTAACGTTATCGTCACCCTGGCAGCGGTCCTTCCGCTGTGCAATACTTAGAGTCGCCTTCCGTAAAATTAGTCCGTAATCACCGACGGACGATTCCTCAAGCCGGGATGGCGGAACTGGCAGACGCAGCGGACTCAAAATCCGCCGGTACTCGGTACCTTGGGGGTTCAACTCCCCCTCCCGGCACCAGAACTTTCGTAATCAACAACTTGCGGTTTCTAGTAGCAGGTTTCTAGCAGAATCGAGACCATTGACCCATATTCCCTCTGCGGAAAAGAGGGATCTATGGCGAATCGAACCGCAAGCGTCTGGCTGCACTGCAAGACCGCCAAGGGTTGGCGCTACTGCAAGCCAGTCATCGGAAGAAATAACAAGATCAAACCGCACTGGGCGCTCGTGGGCGGCGAGGAGACGGAGTTTCCCGATGCCGACTACTTTATCTACTACCAGGAGCCGGGCGGCAAACGTGTCTGGGAGCGCATCGGAAAAGACCCGCAGCAAGCAGTCAGCGCTGCTGAGTACAAGATGGCATTCCTGCAGGCGCGTGCCGCTGGCGTGCCGGTCAAGACCGACGATATCCCGGTGATGTTTTCCCATACGCTGGAACCGTTTCTCGAAGAATACAAACTGATCAATCGCATCGAATCCTACAAACTCATGAAGCAAACGCTATATGAGTTCAGGGACTGGGTGAAGAAGAATATCATCAACCGGATCACGCGCGTTGATCTACTGAAATACCGGCAGTGGCTCATTGACAAGAAAAGATCACCACGGACGGCTTCGAACAAAATGCTGCGAGTGAATCAATTCATTCGCAAGGTGCTCGGCCAGAAACCTGGCGAGGGCCTGGTTACGGTCAAGGATGCGAAATACGTCGAGACCGAACCGCACGTTTATACCGAGGCGGAGCTAAAGAAGTTCTTCGAAGCGTGCGCTGACAACAAATTTCTGACGGCGGTCTTCAAGTGTCTATTGATGTCTGGCCTACGGAAACAGGAACTGGAAAGTCTGACCTGGGACGATGTGGACTTCGATTCCGGCACTATCAGCGTGACGGCCAAGCCTGGTTTCACGCCAAAAACTTGGGAAGAACGCACCGTCGAGGTTCCGAATGAACTGCTCGAACTGCTGAAACCGCTCCCCCGCAAAAGCCAGTGGGTCTTTGCGAACGGTAAGGGAAACAAATATACACATATGTGGGACGACTGCAATGCCATTGCGGAAAAAGCAAAGGTGAAGGACTTTCACCCACATGGATTCCGGCGAACATATGCAACGCGTCTGTTGTCGGGCGGAATGGATTTGAAAACTGTCCAAAAGCTTTGCGGCTGGCGAACGATCGAATCGGCGATGCGATATTTGGCGCGGGCCCAATCCAAACAGGTGCGAAAGAAGGTAAACGATATTTTCAGTGGAACGGCGCTGCAGAGAATTCTAAGAGATGGCAAGGATGTGACTTGGGACGAGATAACACGACAGGCAAAGGGACAGAGTTCTGGCGGCAGCTAGGCTGTCGTGAACGGAGAATTGAGAAATAGGTCCGCGTCAAACGCTCTGGCATTTCTGCTCGCATGCCTCGTCGGCACCAATGTCGGAATCGCTGAGTCCTCCGTTTAGAAAATTCAGGGTTGTCATATCGCGGTGGCGCGGTGCAGTTGCAGAGAATACTGTATTTCGCAGCAGTGTGGCCGCAAGCAGTATGCCGGCGCCGAGAGACACGAACCCGACCGAAAATTCTGCAGTTGGACGATTTGCGAAGTCCCTCAGAGCAGCCTCTCCCAACCCGCCACATTTCGCACCCGACAAGTACTCTTCCACAGCTTGGGCATCCAACCCATTTCCCGCAAGAAAACATATGCGCTCAGTCCTTGGCATGTTCCGCAACTGCATTTCGAGAGCCCGAATCTTCTCGCCCTGCCGTTCTGCTGGATTGAAGCACGCCAAACAAGCCGCTCCAGGCCTTCCTGGGTACAAATTTGCTTTCGCCTGAAGATTCAGGGTGCTTCCGCCTAGCAACAGTTGGGGCCGAAGACCTTGAATATCCTGCCGCGAGATCCCTTTATCGACGCAGGATACGGCAATTTGAAACATCAGATCATCGACTTGCCGCGCCACATCAGCGCGGAGGCCATTCCTTGCATCCGCCACATAAGATTTGATCGCGGCGGAGAAAGGAAAGGCTCCGAGGCCTGCGGCGCGGAGCGCCCGGGCAGTTGCATCCACTTTGTAACGACCAAAGTCCTTCCAGCCCGCGAGCAGGCAGCGATTTAGATTGGTCCAATCGTATTTGTCATCATCAATGAGAATGCAATATCCGTCGCTTAATCCGAGATTCGCGAAGACATAAGCGAGCGCATTCCCTACTGCACCCGCTCCAATGACGTGAACGGGAGGCAAAACACTTCCCGCCACCGTTGGACCCTCTTCAAGTAGATTCCAATCGGGGGATGTTGCCCCCGACCAAAGTGAATAACCGGCGGCTGAAAGATATTTCCCGCGGCGGATGCCGCGAGTACGCTTGAAAATTTCACCCGCTGCGAGTGCAGCTGCCAAGAACGGTCCCAGCGGACTTGTCAGAGTCGGCGGGGTGAATCCTTTGCTGTTAGCGGGATCTCCAACCCAGGCTCGCCAACCATCCCCAATCGCGACAAGGGCATGCCCATGGTCAGTATTCAGTTCTGGGGAGAATGTACCGACAAAGATCGTATGGTCAGCCTTAACCGTCGTCTGGATGGTTGAGATTGAAATAGCATCCTTAACGGCCCACGTAGCAAGCGCCTGAAGGCAGGCTGGAAAACTGGACAAGTCATCGCCACTAGGCGATTGGATCAGCACGTCGGTCTCTGGAGCGACGACCTCGATATGGCGTACCAATTTGAGTTGTCGGCACAGTAAGTTGACGAGGCAGGAAGCTAGCATCTGTCCGGATTTCGATGATGCCCAACGCTCCGAGACTAAGATGCGCACGGATTGTTGTTCGGATTGCAGCGACGCTTCCAAGCCATCGGCCGCCAAGAGGTGACGCTGCGCAATTTCCTCTTCAAGCGTCATCGCATGTCCTCTACTCGCACCGTGCCTCCGATCAGAACCACGCGGTTTTGAGCCGTTGCCACATCAAGCAGATGCCAATAGTCGTTCTGCCATTCGTGTACACCAATTCCTATCGGAAAGGGGGCGGTATACCGCCCATAAGATGGAAAAACCAAGGACAGCGCACGGCGGCTGCTCACCATACGATCGTCATAATTCGAATGTTCGACCCGCTGTCCTGGATGGCTGTGAACCTGCGCAAGAGGCTTCCATCCATCTGGAAGACGATGAACAATCTCCGCCAATGCTTCGGCAGAAACTGCGTAGTTTCCCCACGTCATACGTTGACGCGGTGCGACGACATAAGCCACCGCACCATTCCCTGCAGTATCTCTGGGTCCATACCAAAACAGTCCACTCTCACGACGGCCGGCTTTGCGGAGTAGACCGATCGTGGCCTTAAGCGCGTCGGCAGGCACACGCAGCTGAAGATCAGCAGTCCGGTAAGGCTCTACCGGTGGCGGCCGCAACAAATCGTCCTCAGTGTCCATCGATCGAGAACCGTCCCTGATAAAACGAGGTAAGTGCTTTATGAATTGCAGTTATCGTGGTGAAGAACGTGTCGGTTTCGCGCCATAAATGGTGCTGCTCAACGTTGTGCAGAACCTCGTAGAATTCGAGGGTCGCCGAACAACAGATCAATTGGATCTTGCTACTCTGCGGAGTTCGCTGATACGCAACGTGCGTTTGGCACTCGGGGCTCGTAAGCTTCGGCACGAAATGCTGATCTTGCGGATAAACATACGTCAGAGTCGTCGGGTTGACGAATTGCGCGCTCGGCGGCCATCTGCGATAAGCCTGAAACCCCAAGCGCAACAAATATTCGTCCTTCTTGTCCTGGAAAGTGCCGCTCATGGGTACAAGAAGTGACAATTTATTGGGCCGCGACCAGCCCAATTCCTCGACCGACGAGCATCCCAAGACCTTTAGAACCCGCGGAATATCCTCTTCGAGCGCAGCCGTGCCCGCTTGCACGTCCAATGTCGGCTGCTCGTTCGCTTTGGCCATTTATCATGCGCCGCCGGTTTCCGAGACGATGCCGAAACGGAAGTCTTCGATGACTTTTTGTTCCCGCGCCTGCTTAAGCGTCAAACCGAGATAGTTCATCAAGGATTTGGGATGTTGGCCGGCCGTCTGAAAAACATCTTTTGGCTTGCGTTGAATCTTAAGTTCGAGGTAGGACTTGTCCCAGACCTGCTGAAGCGTCGCGGTCAGTTTTTCCTTGAAAGAAGCCTTCTCGACTTCATTGACGTGGATGACATGTACCTCCACAAACTCATGCCCACGTTCTGCATCCTTGATTTCGTCGATCGCGTGTGCGATATCGCGTTCAGCGGCTTCCTCTTCGACGCGCGCATCCGACAGGCGCTTTTCTGCCTGCTCAAGATTGTGGACAGCCTTTCCCAATTCGCCACCGTCATGCTCTGCTTGCTGTACCATTTCGAACATCCCTCCTTGTCGGGAAATCATCTATGATTCTGCTATGCACCGATCTCTTGTGAAACGAATCGTCTCACGTATAAGACAGTATACTGACCGGCGAGATCGCCCGTCAAGGAGTTATGCCTCTGTCGTCATGGGGGTCCGATGAGCCTTACGATCGACGACCTTGGTCGCCTCCTCGCAGCGAAGCGAGGAAGCCGCGGCGTCCGCGCGGCTGCCTTAGACGCCGGCGTGAGTCCTGCCACTTTCTCGCGAGTGGAGAACGGCCATATGCCGGACCTGAAGACCTTCGCGAGACTTTGCAGATGGTTGAACCGTGATCCGCGTGAATTCCTCGGCATGGAGACAACCGTGACCCCTGAGCGACCAAAGACCATTGTTCACTTCAAGAAGAAAAAGACCGTGCATGTCGAAACCGCTAAAGCCTTGGGCGAACTTATTCTCGCAGCTCAAAGGGCCGTTCGAGCTGCTGAAGATCTGGCCGGGCGTTGATCCGTGCGGCACGGTTTCAAAGCCCAAGCGGAACGAAGTGCAGCTTCAGCGCGGGCGGCGCTCGGACTGAGGCCGCACGCTCCGCTGGATCCTTGGTCGTATGCCGATTACCTCAAGGTGACTATCCTCGAATTCAGCAGACTAGGCCTGCGCGCTCAAACCGTCCGGCAGTTGACAATTGTGGATGGCGACAGTTGGTCGGCAATGACGCTAAAGATTGGCGAAACGTTCGCCATTGTGCTAAACCCTTCCCACGCGATCACGCGTCAGCGTAGCGATTTAGCGCATGAGCTCTCTCACATCGAACTTCATCATGTGCCCGCCCGCGTTGAAGTCTCCGAAACAGGCCTCCTGCTGCTCAGTGACTTTTCCGATGAACAAGAACAGGAGGCAGACTGGCATGGGGGCGCGCTTTTGCTTCCGCGCGATGGACTTGTCCGTATGCGTTCGGACCGCAAATCAACGGCCGAAATCGCGACCTACTATGGCGTAAGCACGGCTCTCTGCGAGTGGCGCCTGCGCATGACGGGCGTCGATGTTCAGATACGAAGGACCAATCCGCACCGATAGCTTTCTTTCCGTTGGCCACGCCGTCTACGCCGATGGCAAACTGAGATTCCATAGTGTGCCCGACCGACGGAATAGACTTAGTGGATTGCAATCATCGTCTGGATCGCGGTTTGCACTGGAGTGTAGATATCTGTTATCGCACCCGGAGCACGAATGCTTACAATCAGCGAATAACGCGCTCCGCGCTGATAGTGTTCCAATGCAGGCTTTTCCTTCCACCAACCCGTCACCGGAAAGACGGCAATGGTGTCTCTCGTTGCCAAGTCGGCTGCAGTCCCATGCCAGAAATCTGAGTGAACCGACCCAGCGTCGCGCATCTGCCCCAGATACCACTCTTCCGAAACATCTGCCGGAATTACACCGGCGTCCTCCTGCTCCACAGCTCGATTGATACGCGCCCGAAACTCCCCTAGTTCTTCTGCACTCGCTTTCATGGCAAAACGGAGACCGTGAGATGCATAGCGGTGGCGCCGAGTCCAGCCTCGTTCGCCAGGATTGGGTTCAATAAAATAAGAAAGCGTCACGCGCAATTCGACTTGCGTCTCGCCGAGCGCAAGCAACTCCTCCCGAGGCCAGGGAAGGGAGTGCAGATTCAGATGGCGTGTCTTTATGCGGCCTTCGTCCTTCCAGAAGGGTTGGACTTCCGCCTCGACGATGAGGGTCATGTCGTTTAGTGCGCTGAGTAGAGCTCGCTGAAGACTCGGTACTCCGTAACCGTAGCGACGCAAGAAAGGCAACCGATCAGTCTTGCGCTCGGCAGCATCAAACTGAACCTTCATCACAGGCGTCCATTCGGCTGAATGGATGATCAAACCTCTAACCGTCTCTGGCCAGAGAGCGGGACGAGCCGCAATCAGTTGGCCCGCCAAATGAGCGGCAGCTGCCGTCGCCGCACTCGTCTCTCCAAAAATCTCGAAATGTTTTTCGTTTGGACGATGGTAGGTTGAAAGAAGCGATAGTTCATCGGCGAAACTACAAACTTGACCATCCGACACCAGATTTCCGGCTTCGAGGACAATATCAGGTTTGATCGGCCAATCCCGGCTCCAAGAAACTGAAGTCCTGCTTGTCGGTGCAAGATTGCCAGCGGCTGCGACAGGATTCCACCCGTTAAGAGCTGGATCGTTGATGTTCACCCTGTCGGTGTAGCCGCCAACGGTTATTGCGTTCCACGCCTGGGCAGGATTTTCTATCGGTTCAACGTCATTGCGATTGGGGTACTCGTCGTTCCGCAAGTTATCCCGTATATTCCCCGCGCTGAGCAAAAACAGACGTGGATGTTCTCCCTCGCCATAAGCCGCAGCGTCCAACGCGGCAGACCAGGACGATGGCCTACCCTGAAGCGTATCAATGTCGCTGGTCACAGCCATACACACGACACGCTTACGATCCGGTGCCTCTACTTCCGCGCGAGCGACCGCTTCCTGTGTGATTGCGCCGTACAGTCTAGGATCGTGTTGGCCTCCGCCGGGATCGAGAATCGTAACCGACTCCAACCTGTGCGTAATTGGAATCGGATCAGCGGAACCAAGGGGAGCGTGCAAGTCGCCATACAATGCGAGTCCTGCCATCTTCGTGCCATGACCTCGCCAGTGATCGCTATCCCCTTCCGGCCAATTCGGATCATAGCGATGCGTGTCTTGCGCCAATAATAAGGGCGAAATCAGCGGATGAAGGCGAGTAACACCGCTGTCCAGAATGCATACAGCCGGGCAACCGTCCTGAGGAACTTGCAGCCTGGCAGCCAAATCTTCTGCCCATTCCCGTTGCTCGACATTTGGCATGTTCACAAATGTTGCCGGAGAATCGGTAGCACGCCGAACCTCAGCCACGGCATTGCTGTTTACCATCAGTCGGCCCAACGCACTCGGAGAGGCGAACACCAGCGAGACCTCTCGTTCGGGGAACCGAATTGTTTCTGCCGACACCCTGGCGTTGACTTCCTGGGCTGCGGCTTTGAACTGTTCCACATGGCCTTGCCGAAGCCAGACTTCCCACCAAATTGGAGCATCGTCGACCGGAAAGAACCGCTCTTCGTCGGTAAACACAGATTGCAGAGCAGCCAAAGCAACGGAGTCAATTCTGGAAATCAGTGATTGGTTCTTGGGCTTGCCACCTTTCGTGAGTTCATCGCGGTACGCCTCAATCTTCTTGGTGAAGTGTGCGGCCGCCTGTCGCGGTACCCACACAGTGGCGCTGACGGCCTCGTCCACCGGTTTCACCGAAACGAGTTCGATATGGCGACGACGATCCTCAAGCTTGTCAGCAAAATCTTCATCTCCCCTCGGGAGGCGAAATTCCAAGTAAAAGCCGGACCCTTCGATTGCTGCCTCTGGTTGATGACCGATTTGAAGGCGTGCAGCATCGAGAGCTTGGTTCAAAGATGCCAGCAAAGCAGCTGAGTGCTGGTTGCGGTTGCGGTCAGGATCGGGGCCGGTGCGACCTCTTCGCTTTGTAGTGTAGTTCTCAGCCCGGGCGCCGCCGGCCAGATAAAGGTGGGGCAAATTTCGAACAATGACTAAATGCATTGCGAATAGCTTAACCGAGTCGAACTAAGGGCGGGAAGAGGCTTTTCTTTCGGCCAGTGCGGTAATCAGGCTGTCGGTTGAAATGGCTTCCAAGTGCGATAGCACGGCATTTTTGGCAGCTTCATCGCTTGCACGCGTGAGGTCGGCCTGGCTCAAGTTGCGAGTAGCTTCCAGAACCGTCCGCCACTCAAGGCCGGAAAGGTCAAACGACGTTAGCCTATTCGCGATGATCTGGTGTGCTATGTCGTCGTCGGGTTTCACGTATTCGATCACGTCGTCAAAGCGCCGGAATAGAGCGGAGTCCAATAGGTCGGCGTGATTTGTCGCGGCAATAATGAGTCCTCGGGAATCATTGCTGTCGAGAAGCTGCAAGAACGAGTTCAGCACCCTGCGAATTTCGCCTACGTCATTGATCTGATCCCGCCGAGCCCCAATCGCGTCAAATTCATCAAACAGGTACACGGCTTCATTTGTATACATCGCGTCGAAGACGGCACGTAGCTTGCTGGCAGTCTCCCCCATAAATTTTGTTATCACGCCTTCCAAAAGCAATGTGAATAACGGCAAGTGAAGTTCTCCAGCCAGCGCAGCCGCTGTCATGGTCTTACCGGTGCCAGGGGGGCCCAAAAGCAAAAGCTTTCGACGTGGCCTCAGGGAATGCTCCCGCAGCCTTGTCTGCTGCTTATATTCGAGGATCACACGGTCAAGGCGGCTGCGCGTTGACCGCGGCAGACTCATGCTGGCTAATCGAATCTCCGGTTGGCACACCGATAACAGGCTGGCGAGCTCACTCTTAGGCTGGAGCACAAGTACTGGGCCAACTCTGTGCTCAGTTAATGCCGATTTCTTTCTCGCTTTGTCGATGAGTTCTCGCAGCTGTTCAGCCAGCTTCGTATGCCCAAGGTGCGCTTCGTGGGCAGCAACCTGCATCGCGATGGATAGGAATTGCTGATCGTCACCGCTGATGTGGCTTTTCAATAAAGCTAAGACTTGATTGGCTCGGCTCATTCGTCGTCAGAAATCAGTGCTTGTGCCATTATGCACATCTTTTGGTGCAAAATTGCAGCCAGCGCTCATGGAGTGAACACACGAGGGTAACACGCCTGGCGCCCCCTTCATCGGCGCTGCCGTTCAGATGCTGTGCATTCCGGGTGCGGAGAGGAAATGGCCAGTTTCCTACGAGCGGACCTCGTCGTCACCAGAGGCGGTGCCTTTTTCATAATACTTAGATCTAATAGTCAGTAATGCGGCCGGGATTAATGGCGCAGCGATTAATGCAGTCCTTGCGCTCGCGCGCGGACTATTGTCCTTGAACGAGTGGATTCTTCGTCGCTAAGTGCTGGATTTCAGAACCGGCAAATGTTCTTCCGATAACGCCATCATTCTGGCTACCGTACCACTCATCGTAAGACCCGCGAAAAATGTCCTTCGGCAACGGGTTCGATGCATTCGGATTCTGGTACACAATCACACGGAGTCGGCTCAGCAGAATATCTCGCTCGGTTCCTCTGGCATGCTGAAGTTCAAGCATGTAATCGGCGGGAGAAATAGTTCTTTTCAGCTTTATTTCTTGTGCGGCAATTTGTGCTTGGAATCGAAGATATCCTATTCTCAGGCGATCAATCACGACTACGGCGTCCAAGGTCCTGGGCCGCCGCTGACCGCTTTCCTTCTGCAGCAATGCTGGATTGCGAATGACCTCGGAACCGCTGAAGATCGATTCGTACATAAAGCGCCAATCAAGAATCGGCCACGACAGACAGCGATTGTGAAGTACTGCACAACGGGAAGCGTTATCCACATTTTTCAAGTCGAACTCGGCGGCGATGATTCTGTCCCTGATAGGCCTGTACGGGTTGTAGAGTTCTACCTCTGAGCCAATATCAAAATCGATCGGCGCAAAGTCGGTCACTTCAAAGGCCATCCGCTTTTCGCCCAAACTGACGACGAAATCTATGGCTCCGCCAAATTCATGGGACTGTCGGTCTACCTGTAACGCATCCAGCCCTAACGTCAACAGGTATGCCTCGAACAAGTCCTTCGCTCTGGTCCCCAAGGCAGTCTCCCTAAGCCAGGTCTTGAGGCGCTGCAAGCGGGCATCAAGTGCTGGTTCGAGCAGGAGATCAGCCCATCCTTGATCCGATGGGCTTTTCCCATCAGACCGTAGCGCTTCAACGAATGCTCGGTGTCGATGCTGCGGTGCGCCTTCCGATGGAATCTCTTGTTCGGGGGTGAACACTTCGAAACCCAACTTCTTGAGAATTCGACTGGCGTCCAACGTCGTAAAGCTTGTGGGCGGAAGCTTCAAAGAAAGTTCGATGAGTTGTTTGGGAGGGAAAGAACGCCCCCCCATCCTCACTGCATATTTCTCCGTTGGACGCGGCTCCGCCTTAGCGGCGGCCCGTTCTACATCGGTCCGGCTTAGGCGATAAATCTTTCCGCGCAATCTGAACGCGCGTGCCGAATTGGATGAAGTTGCAGTCAATCGGACCTCCGGAGACCAAATAATGAGATCTTTGCGATCTTCCATCCAACATACATAATAAACATACCGAAATCAATCAATTCTGCGAAAAGCGGCAATTGTCGGTCGCATGATATTGAAAACATTATATATATTGTTGTTGACGAAAATGATTCCTCATGAGATACTATATGTACAGTATTTATTGAGAGTAGCACATGAAAAGTGAAGCCAAATTCGGGTTGGGGATAACGGGACGCACCCAGGCTTGCCGCACGGTGGTCCTGGATATCGAGACCGCTTCGCTGAAGCCGAGCGATGAACAAGGCGCGCTGAATGCGATGACGGGTCGCGTGGTGTGCATCGGAATGCTGATCGAGGAAAACGACGGGATCACGGAGGCGATGCTCGTCGGCGAAAACGAGCGCGAAATCGTTCAAGATTTCTGGGCCGCGATCAAAGTAGCCGACGTGATCGCTGGACACAATGTCTTGGATTTTGATCTGCGCTTCTTGCAGCAGCGTAGTTGGATTTTGGGAATCGAGCCGAGCCGCACGTTTGATGCACGCCGTTATTACACGAAGGAAGTGATCGATACCTTACAGCTTTGGACGAACTGGACCGGCAGCAAGAAAGGCGTCACGCTCGATGCACTTGCTCTCGCTCTCAGTTGCGGACGAAAAACTGGCGACGGCGCAAAGGTCGCGCAGTGGTGGGCAGAGCGCGACATCGACAGCATAAAAAGGTATTGCCGGGACGACGTGCGTTTGGCTTATCGCGTGTTCTGCCGATTGTCATACCGGGTGCCGAAGCAGATTGTCTCTGCTGACGAAGAGGCATTCGAGAATTCAGAAATCGATGCGACTGCAGATGCAATCGCGGAAGTGAGGCTTACGTAAACAAGCTCTGAAGTAAGGCGCCCCTGCGCGCTAACGCAGGGGCAAACCATAAACCAGGCTGCTTAGAAGCCCGGAATACGGCTCCACGCTATTTTCCCGCCAACTGGCGGTCCGGTGCAATAGGCAGCCCAACCAAGCCAAAGGAGGCTACTATGTTGCACGAGACCAGCATTACTTGCCCAAGTTGTCATGTCGAGTTTCCGCTCACGGAGACTCTTGCCCAACCTTTCATCACTGCTGAACGTGCCAAGATTCAGCGCGAGACGCAAGAACGCGCCGTCGCACTGAACAAGCACGAGCAGGACCTCGTCCAGCGCCAAAAGGCGCTGGACGACCTGCAGCACAAACTGGATGTTCGCCAGGGTGAGATCGACGCCGCTGTCGAAAAGAAGCTCTGTGCGCAGCGCGACGTTCTGGCTGCCGCTGCCGAAAAGAAGGCGGCGGCTGCTTACGCGGATCGCCTCTCTGCTGTCGAGCAAGAACTGGCTGAAAAACAGGGCCGGCTTGCCGCTGCAGAGAATGCCGAACTTGCTCTTCGCAAGGAACGCCGTCTGCTCGAAGAGGAGAAGCAGCGCCTCGAATTGGAGGTAGAACGCCGCCTCCAGGCAGAGCGGCTGCGTATCCGCGAGGCGACTCAGAAAGAAGAAGAGCAGAGCTACCTGCTGAAGCTGGCGGAGAAAGAAAAAGTCATCTCCGACATGAAGAAGCAGGTCGAGGAACTGCGCCGCAAGAGCGAACAGTCTTCTCAGCAGCTCCAGGGTGAGGTCCTCGAACTGGAACTGGAAGCCATGCTGCGCGCTGCTTTCCCGACGGACCTGATTGAACCGGTCCCGAAGGGGCGCAACGGCGGAGACGTTGTGCACAAGGTCCTTGGTCCCAACGGACTGCAGTGCGGGACGATCCTGTGGGAGTCAAAGCGCACGCGCAGCTGGAGTGACACTTGGCTCGCCAAGAATCGCGAAGACCAGCGCCTTGCCGGTGCCAACGTCGGAGCGATTGTCACGACCGCTATGCCGAAGGGTGTCGAGACTTTCGACCGCATGGAAAACGTCTGGGTTGCGTCGATGCGTTGCGCATTGCCGCTAGCCAAGGCGCTTCGTCATGCACTCATCGAGGCAGCGATGGCGAAGGTCGTCACACAGGGGAAAGACGGAAAGATGGAACGTCTGTACGAGTACCTCATCGGTCCGATCTTTCGCAATCGCGTCTCGGCAATCGTCGAGGCTTGCGTCTCCATGCAGGACGATCTCGAAGCGGAGAAGCGTGCCTTGACGAAGCACTGGGCAAAGCGCGAGCGCCGCCTGGAACTGCTGATGAACGGGACCGCCGGGATGTATGGCGATCTCCAGGGACTTGCTGGACGCTCGATGCCAGAACTGCACGGACTGCAGATTCCGCAGCTGGGCGACGCCATCGATTTGGACCCGCCGGAAGGGTCCGAGGAGGACCAGGGCTAGCCCGATGTTTGGAGGGTGGTCCTCGCGAGGGTGGCCACCCGCCAACCAGTCACCGGCAATACATAAAGAGGATGCAAAGAGAGGAAGGCGTTATGGCGAATCAGATCAATGTCAACGAAGTTGTGAGAAAGTCCGGCAGAAGAACGCATACCGCCGCACAGAACGGGGGCGAGAGATGGCGGCCTGCCGATGCGGCACGCCTCTTCTTCAAGGGGCAGTGTTACGACGCGGGGCCTGAATCGGACTCGACGTGCAGTATTTGCGGCGAACACATTCGCCTTGTCTACGTACTGAAGGTGATTGAGTTCCCTTCTAAGTCGTGCGCTCAGGAAGTGGGCAAGCTCGTTGTTGGCGAATGTTGCTTTACGCCGATCGAGGCTGTGAATCAGAAGCTGTATCGCCAACTGCTGGCTGCCGCTGTTAACCTCCGGACCTACATCGAGGCTATCAAGCGGGACCAGGGAATCTTCGCCGATCCGCGAGCAACCGCGCCATCCGACGAGGTCGAGTTGCCACGACTGGAGCTCTCGGGTACAGAAGAGGACTTGACCCGGCAGTTGTTCGAGGCGCTCGTGAACGATGGAGGCGACCATGCATAACCACGGCGTTGTTGAAGCACGCGAGTCGGCAAAGGTCCTGGCAATGCTGAGCACCATGCGGGTGCCAGAAGCATACCTGAACGACAACTGTCTACCGAGGGCGCCTTGATACAGAGCCGGCCAGCTTAATCATCGGTCCTGACAGACCTGATGACGAAAGTTGGGGTGTGGAGACGGAACGATCCTAAGTCACGAAGAAAGGAACAAACAATGCCTAGAAATGAAAAACCCAAGAACAGATCAGAACGAAACGGCACGTGGCCGTCGCGACCGAGGTCCGAAAGCTCGACACGACAGTCATTGCAGGTGGCTGGCCGCGGTGACGGCGGGCTGAGACTGCAGCTCCCGCCGGGGAAGCCGGACATTGAGGCGTTGCGGTCCGTAACCCGCGAATGGCTTGTACCGCGCCTGGTGGAAAAGTTCCTTAACGTCCACGGTGTCGAACTGAAGCACGTGTGCAAGGTCGTGAATCAACTACAGCCCTCTTTATTAGGAGAGGGTCCACTAGCTCCTGCCGGTCTCGTTTCCGAAGAAATTAGATCGCAGGCTAAGAGAAAAACCAATACCGAAACTGTAGGTAAAGGAGGTCGCGGGAGAGTCACCCCGCGACGGTAGTATGAAAGAACACGCGAACAAAGCCGGATCTGCAGGCACCACCCCAAGAATACGGTGTGCGATCTACACCCGTTATTCTTCAGACCTGCAACGCCCGACGTCGAGCGAAGACCAGATTCGCAACTGCCGTGCCGCCGCCAAAGACAAAGGCTGGGACGTGCTGGACGAGTATGTTCTCTCCGACGAAGAAGTGACCGGACGAACGGTGGTCGGACGTGAAGCGTTGGCGGACCTCATGCGCCGGGCGGAGCAGAACCCGAAGCCGTTCGACTGCATCTTGATTGACGATACCTCGCGCCTGGGGCGTTATCTGCCGGATGTGCTCAAAGAGAGTGACACGCTTCTATTCCACGGTGTCTTCATCTATTTCGTCAGTGACCGGCTCGATACTCGTGACGAGGGTTCCCGAATCGTACACATGGTGAAAGGGTATGGGGATGAACGTTATTCGAAGGACCTTGCGAAGAAGGTTCACCGTGGGCAGGAGGGCTGCATCCGCAAAGGTTACACCGCCGGAGGGACCTGCTACGGATACAAGAACAAGTATCTGACGGACCCGACCGTGAAAGAGCGCGGTCAGGACCGTGTGGTCGGTGTAGAGCAGGAAGTCATCCTCGAACAGGCTGCTGTCGTGGTTCGAATCATGGAAATGCGAGCGGCGGGATTAAGTTTCTCGCAGATTGCAAAGACGCTTAACGCCGAGGGCGTGCCGGCACCCCGCCGGAAGTACAAGGGCAGGATACAAGAGTGCTGGGTTCCATCGAGTATTAAGGAAATCACCAAGAATGAACTCTATCGTGGCGTTCGAGTCTGGAACCGCACGGAAAAATTGCTACATCCGACGAAGGGACGGAAAGCGAAGCGTGTGAGACCCCAGTCGGAATGGATTCGTGTCCCAGTTCCGGGTCTGCGAATTGTTCCGGACGAATTATGGGATCGAGTCCAACAAACGAATCAGCGCATGAAGGACTTGATCTATGGAAGACGTCAGGGCGGCTTCAACCGGACCCAAGCGAGCCGGACCTATTTGTTCAGCGGACCGATGACCTGTGGGGTTTGCGGCGGGAAGTACAGCGTGATCATCGGCGGACATCCGTCTAAAGTCCGTTACGGCTGCAAGAATCACCGCTTCCGCAACACCTGCACGAATAACATAACGATCTTGCGGAACCGGTTAGAGCCGCAGTTGATCTCGGCAATTTCCAAAAATCTGCTTGACCCACGACTGGCGGAACAGCGAATCCGCGACTTCTCGGATCAGCTAAACGCAATCCTTGAGCTGGAAGAGAAGCTGGCTGCAGAAGTGGCTTCTAACGGACTGAGTTTAACGGCGGAACGTGCTGATCTGGAAAACCAGGCGGTCCGCTTGGCAGATGCTATCGGACAACATGGATACTCGTCGGTCCTTTCGACGCAGCTTTCGAAGGTGGAAACCCGGATAGGGGAAATTGATCGGCTGCTGGCGGCGAAACCCAAACCAAAGCTCCCTAAATTCACGGACCAGCAGGTCGCAGAATTCCTGCGGCACGAATGCGAGGACTTCAGCGATGCGCTGACCAGCGACCCGGAATTCGCACGGCAGGAAATTCAGAAGCGAATCAAGAAGCTGGTGCTGACGCCGAAGGAGACCCCGGAAGGACCGGTCCTCGAAGTCTCTGGCGACGTGGGGCTCCTTCGCACGGGTGATGTATTGGTCAAAGGTTCCATCCAGCGGACTTCTGAGCAATACATCACCTCAGTAGCGCTTGACGGCGTCATCCTCCATCCTTCTATTCTGGCGGCTGCTTAGGTTTCTCGGTGGACTGAGTTCCTTAGGTTGTCGACTCGCCCAGGCGAGATGCCGCGGAACCCACGCCGGAAAGCCGGCCGGACTTGAACGGGCTTAGAGCACTCTTGCCAGACGAGCCTCGTCCACGAGGCGGTTGAAGAAGCCCGTAATTCTTTCGGCAATGACCGGGCAGGTGAGCAAGAGACCAACCTCAATGTTCCGGTGTTGCCCAGCTTCCGTGAAGTTCGCAGAAGACACGAAAACTTCCTGTTGATCTACGACAACGCACTTAGCGTGTAAGGCAGCCGCAGCTGTTCGGTCAACGGCCACACCACGGGGATCATAGTAGATCTCCGGCACGCGACAGGATTGTGGCCACTGAGACTTTTGAAACGTGAGAGAGAAGCGCTTCACCAATTCGGCTGGAATGGTACTGTCGCCTGCCTTCCGCTGAATGTCGAGGTACATTCGAACTTCTAGTGTTGGACGTTCGGTCATGCGTTCGGCAAGGGCTTGAAAAACCCTCTGTCCTTGATAAACCGCATACCCGGCCACCATGACCGAACGCTCGGCGCGGCGGAACAGGTCGCTGACCACGACTTGGGTATCACGGTTTGAGACGCCCACAACCTCGGGCCCGGTAGTTACGACATCCACTACTTCTTCGAGACTTGGACGCTGGGACAGCGACGTCGCCAAGAGCTCCAGGGAAGCCGCTAGACCGATTGGGGAGATTCCTTGGTCTGACATCTCCTGCAGGTTCGATGCTATGGCCGCGGAGATTTCGCTACTCAAAACTTGCCTGACGCCCAAACTAGAGAACGGGGCATTCAATCTTCCCATCCTGAGCGCACCTGCCAGGGCATGAAGATCAGACGGCGCTAGCGAGAGAAGGGATTGATTCACTCTTCAGGAGCTCCTTAAAAAACTCACAACCGCGGTTCTCAACAGTGGGAATAACAAGAGCACGATCTAAGAAATCGTTTTGCTGTTCGCAACTTGTCTCGGCTATTAACAAACATCCGTGGCAGGCTGCGCCGTGCAAGAACCGATGTTCGTGCTGATTCTCCGGGTCGTGCTGAGCGCAAACAGGGTCATTGGAGCAAAGCATGCCGAGGTCAAGGGCACTCTTTACTGTCTCGTGGATTCTGCGCCCAACCTGCACCATACCACCAAGGGTGCCTTCAGCATCTGACGTACCTGTGTACAGCAACACGCCATAGCCGGTCCTTGGAATCGCATAAACGCGCTCGCGTATCGAACTGCTGGGATAGCCACATCCTAGCGATACCGCGGTTATCAGCAAGTGAGCGAATGAATGCAGCATGAGATATGTGACGTCCGGGAATTGGCGGTTAGTTCCGGTGTGCTCGCTGCGCCAGGCCTGAAATCCCTGTTCCAACTCACGCATCCGCTGTTGAACTGGCTGCGTCTGGAGCCACTCCTGGATCGCCTTTGTGCGAAACTGGAGAAAAATTCCCTCACCCTTGTTTTCAAACGCCGGCAGCCAGGTAATCTCACGAGCAAGTGAAGCCCGGCGTACTCCGATGTCCAGCTCACCTTCTGTGTCGGGTGCAGCAGACTCGAAACGAGTGAATCCAGCTTGGGCCACTACCTCACGAAGGCGATGAACCAGAACGACTCGCTCGATCGGCGACATCCAAGGCTTGTCCCAAATCTGACGAGAAAGGGACCTGGCGAAGAAAACACCCTCAGGACGATCCTCTCCCAGTTCCTCTTTGGCCGCCATCAGCGTTTCAAGTTCAGCAACTTTGACTTTTTTCTCGTCAGCAGGGAATCCTGACTTGCGGGCTTGAATCTCGCTGAATACTTCCTCATCACTGATTCCTTCGAGAGCGGACTTGACGGTTGCCTTCTTTCGCTCGTATTTCAGCTCCTCGATGTTTTCAACCGCTTCTAGAAAGCTCCACACCCCATCTACTGCTTGGCGAACAGTCTCATCTCGCGATGGAAGCGAAATCACGCTCATCGATTGGGGGAAGTAGGCATTCGACGCGGATCGAATCAAAAGTCGGTTTGGCTCGCCACACTGTTCCTTTGTTAAAGGGCCAAGCCAAGGGCGAGAGCCGTCGCATGACCCCAGAGGCTTTGTGGCAAGCAGAACGGCCTGTCCCATGCTTCTTTCAGCCTTTCCACATTCACATCGGATCCACGTTTCGCTGAGGTCACCGCTTGTGCCACGTTCATCCACGTAGAGCTGACGTTGCTGAGCTGCGCAGTCGGAGGGGCCGTTGTGTGCGAATTCATACCAGTTAATGTCGCCAATGTGTCCGGCACGACACGCGCGAACGAAGCGGACTGGCACGACCGACCGTTTCTTGTTGTCTCGATCCCTATACTTTCCTCGTGTGAGTGATCTGCGATGTACGAGGAGTCGTGTCCTAGTTCCAGGCCTGTTCTGTTGTTCTAGGTCTTGCGTTATGAACCACTCAGGGAACTGGAATCCAACAATATATTTCGGAGGTGCGGTCGGATCAGGATCAGAAGCAGGTGGCGTTCGCAACTCAATCGAGGGGACATTCAAGATGCTGGCTAGTTTCCGCGCCAGTCGAGGTTCGGAGATGGTGTCTCCACCGGCCGTCCAAAAATCTAGTCCAGCGACCAAAATCGAATGATATGGAAGATCAACCATCGATCCGGGTCCAAATGTCGTGACAACCTGACTTAATCTGAGGGAACCCTGTTTGGTTGCTGGACTCATACCGTTTCCTCTTCCAGTTCCATATTCTCAAGGGTCCTCACCGAAATGTTCACGTCTTGTTCCACGTCACGCAACGAGCGATTGGCGCGGAACTTCATTCTCCAGTGCGTGGGAGGCAAGTTCTTGACTTCCGGGCTGAGAAAGTCATGCAAAAGAGGTTTTGCCCCGCCGGTCTCTCCTGGATTGTATTGAAAAGCTGCCCCAACCTCCTGATGTTCCTTGGCGGCTTTAGCCCAGTCATCGATCAATTGGTTGGCACGATCTCGAACTCGAAGCTTCAAGCGTTCGAGCTCTTCGATGGGAAGGTCCTTCGAGTGCGCGTAAGCGCGCTCAGCAAGAGCCTTAACCACAAACTCTAGTTTGCCACGCTCGCTAAGGACGGACATTGCACCCAACGGAGGATTCATGGGGATGTGTTCCTGTCGTGTTAGGCCGACGAGGGTGGCCGCCAGACCCTTGTCGAGGGCCCGCGGCGAGAACGGAGTTACGCTCGTCGCCTCCACGCTGCGGTAGAACGTCTCGTGATAGGCGACGAAGCGTTCATAGTGCGAGCGGTCGCGAGGCTTGTGCACATTCAGAATAGAAACGACAAGTCCTGGTCGGTCTTGATCTCGTCCTACGCGGCTGGTGGCCTGAATGTACTCTGCACTTGTCTTGGGTTGGCCAAAGACCACCATCAGGCCCAGTCGTGTTATGTCCAGTCCAACAGAGATCATGTTCGTAGCGATTGCTACGTCCACATGGCTAGAGTCGGAGAAACGTAGTGCAAGCCGGCGCTTGGCCTCGGACACGCGTGCGGTATCCACACGACTAGTGAGTTCTACAGGCTCATATTCGATTCTTCGATTGTCGAATAGGCCGACATCTTCACCAACGCGTTTTCGGCTGCCGTATCCCGCCAATCGGTTGCGGACTTCATCTTCGATGATCCGCCTTGATCCGCCCAGCTCACGAAGGCTATTGAAGTAGCCAACCAGCGTCATATAAGGATCAGCTGCGTCTGGTGTCGGCCCGCCCTTGAGCAAGTTCTGACATCTTTGAGCGGCACCTAGCAAAGCGAGATATACACGCAGCATGATGACTTTCGGACTTCGTCCTTGCGCGGCGATTCCGACGTACAGCCTCGCATTGCTTTGCTTCGGTGTTAGCGTTTCAGCGAAGAACGAGTCTCTGAGATTTGGTCCCGGCGGCGGAAAGATATCTACGAACGGCCGGTTAAACAACGCCTGGATCTGAGTCTCCGCACGTCGTACTGTTGCTGTCGACGCCACAATCTTCGGTCGTATTTCGTGGCCATCGACGTTAATCGCGCAGAGTTCATCCAGCGCCGTTTCGTAGAGTCCAACCATGGTTCCGAGCGGGCCCGAGATGAGGTGGAGCTCGTCCTGGATCACAAGGTCTGGAGGCTGCAGCCGCGGCACCGGTAGTTTCTTGCCGTTGCCTGGGTCGCATGGACCATAGAAGCCATCTTTTTCGTCATAGCGATCCACACGTCCGAAGAAGGCGCCGACTTGGCCCGTCCAGGGCAAGGCCGCAAACTTATCGACGGTGGCGATCATGAAACACGGGAGGCGGCGATAGATCGGTTCATCGACCGCTACGATTGGAAGCCACTTGTTCGCCGCAAAAGCACAGGAGCGGTTTACACACTTGATCAGCAGATCCGTTGGACGATCGGCGTTAGGCGTTAAGCGAAACGAATTCCGCGTGAACTTCGTGCCGCACCAAGGACATTCTTCCAGTGGGATCGGAGAGGGCCTGCGGTCATCGTTCAGAAATCGAATCGTGCGCAAGCGCGCTGATTCGGGATCGTTGTCTCCGGTTCGTCCCATCCGATTGGGTGTCGCCGCCTGGCCAACCCATAAGCCGATCTCAAAAGGCCACGTGCCCAGCTTCTCGGCATCGTTCTGCCGTTCGAGTTCCAACGCGCAGATGAGAGTGGCGGCGCGACTGAGCTGATCGAGCGTGAGCAGACGCAGCGTGTAACGCATGAGCACGCTCAATCCTGCGGATGTGATTCCGGGATTGCGTAGCCGTCGCAGAACCAAAGTGAACGCTGCCAATCCCAGGTATGCTTCGGTTTTGCCGCCGCCCGTGGGGAAGAAGAGAAGATCAACGATTTTGCGGTCATCATTGGTCGGTTCTGCGATTCCCCTAAGGTTCATCAATATCCACGCCAGCTGAAATGGGCGCCACTCGGGCTTTATCTCTTCTGGCTTCTTACCTTGCATCACGCCCAAACGCCGGCGCGCAGCCGCCGCCATGCACTTATTGGCAAGCCGAAACGACTCTAGGCATTTGGGGTCTGAAAGTACTTCGATGCCGGCCTGAATGCGGTTGACGGCGAACCCGACACGCCGCAGTAGCTCTTCACCGGTTTCACGTCGTTTGCCGGGTGAACCGGGGATCAACTTACGTTGTTCTTCAACCCACTTCTTGTACTCGACCACTAGACCATTGAGTTTTGCGGCGACATCATTCGAGTCTTTTAGCTGTGCCAACTCGTCCATCGAGAGTTCGACGCCAGGGATGGACGAGGGTGCAACACGCTCTACCTCTGCCTGGGGCACCCATGCGGTCCGCACCAGCCGACAATCGGTCTCATCATCGACTATTGCATCCGTGGCAACGTTGTGTCCGACCGCATATTCGCCGACATCTCTATATTGAAGATCTGCAACCCGTTCATCCCATGCATCGCTTGCCATGCTTCGTAGGTCCGGCCGGGAAAGAAACTCTGCGTCTCCGGCGATCTCAATCTGTACCTGAAAGGCAAAAGCCTCGTCTTTTCGGAGGTCCGGCGCCGGGCCGCGGCGGTTGACCACGAAGACTGAAACGGTGCGTGCATCGGCAGGTACTCCAGCTTCTGCGGAGAGCACTCCCACGGGACGCGAAAGGCATGCAACGATGAGGCCATTACTATTCGGAACCTTCTTTTCGCGGGATTTGGGCCCGAGTGCTGCCAGGTCTACAGTTAAGGATTCCGATCGCGGTGTCCGTTCCCATTCTTCAGAAGATTCGGATCGACGGTGGTAATCGCCCCAGGACACAGAGATGCGAAGTTCCCTGGCGGACGCAGGGAGCAGTAAACTCACGCCGATGGAAGATGGGAGGTATCTTTGCCGGGCTGCAGGCCGCTCGGGAGGTGTGTTGTCGTCCAATCCGCCGCCCATTTCGCCGGGCTGATCCAAATCTTCTGTGCTGGCTTCGTCCACGCGCTGATCTTTTTCCGCTCCAATAGGAACTAGAAATCCAGTCAGATACCAACGCGAAGGAGCCTGGGGCAGTATCTCCTTGGGGTTACCAAGATCAGCGGACGGGCCGACTAGATCAAGTTGCAGTGCATCGACCAAGCGGCGCCGAACCTCTACGGAGGTCATTTGCTCCGGCATGAGTTAGTCGTCTCCCCTCTCGCTCACGAACAGCGGTGTATCAGAGGCAGCAGTCTTGGACGCACGTTTCTTACGCCTGCCATTTTCTTTCAATGCTGCCAACTTTTCGGCCTCCTTGGCGAGCAGCTGGTCTTCCTCTGAGCTACGATCGCGATTCAAGTTGAGGAGCTGAGCCAAAACATCGTCGCGAATATCGTCGGGCCAGCGGTAGCGGTATTTCATTTTGCGTTGCCGTCCACCTTCCTCTTCCTCGTCTTCGTAGTCAAACTCGGGCACGAACTCACATTGTGGCTTGATACCGGTCCAGCCATAGGTGTCCAGAACTGCGCGGTCAATAGAATCGTGTAGCTCGCGAAGGTGCACGATCTGAACGGAGCTCTCTTCTGGATTGTTGAAGCGATTGTATGTTTCTGTAAGACCTTCCTTATTTGCAAGCATGAGTTTCGTGCGAAAGTCATAATATTGCTGGCCCACTCGCTCAAGCCTGGCCACATGCTCCTCATCCTGGCATGGAAACGGGAATGTCTCGAAACAGTCTGAAGGTGCGTAAACCGGATCGTCCTTCATCGTAGAGCCAGTGAAATACACCCATTCTTGGTGAACACGGGACTGGAGGATTGAGAACTGCCACCAATCCGGCATGGCAAACACAATGAGTTTGTGACTGAAAACCCTCTTCGCGTCCGAATACGTGAATGCGTAAGTGCTACTCGTTTGGGCGGATACGAGCACTCGTGGCAGGTTTCTCACCGCTTCTTGCATATCGGTCGCTGGACGGGCGAACATCCACCATCGCGCTGGGTTTACGATTGAGGCCTGGTTCTGGCGTTCGGGTCGTACCTTTTCTTCAACAATAGCAAGGAGGTCCGGATAATCGGCGGCGACGGGGTCTGGATAATCGAGTGGCATTACGTTCGTCCGTCTCCATCCCTTCCTGGTTTCTTCATCGGCATTGGCCCAATCGTGGCCAAGGTCTTCTCTTTTTAATGGCCAGTCTTCAAAATTGATCACATATCGCCGGTGCTCTTGCGTTGGACTGTCGAGGATCTCTTCTCCGCCGATATAAGGGAAAATACGCCTGGCGTTTCTTGCGTCCTTTTCGATGAGGCGGTGCATTTCGGCAAGGCTACTCGCAGAGCCGCGACTGTGATCATCGAATGTGAAGCCCATGCCGAGGACATAGCTCCCGACGAAACTCTTCCCTTCATTGGCGCGGATGTGCATCGGGTCTTCGCTACCTCCTGCGTGAAAGAGATAAGCGGTGATCCGCTCAACGCGTCGTCCATTCAAGATCACAGGCTCCGGCACCATGCCTTTCGCTATGTGGATCACGCTAACCACAACAGCTGCTTCGCCCGGCCACTTTAGTCGCCTACGTGCGCGATAGATTGTTCCGTTCTGCGTGCAGATCCAACGTAGTCCGGTTGACCTTGTGTCTCCTTGGCAAATCGTGTTCGTTGCGATCAAGCCTAAGCAACGACTGGATGCAATCAGCGTGAATGCCTTTCTGAAGAAGTGTGCAACCAGGTCTGAGTTGCCGTGTGACTGGGGATGGATTGTCTGCAGCCAGTCGATGTAGCTAGAAGCGTGCGCAGCAACGATCGTATTCTTCCCGGCAAATGGTGGGTTACCGACAACCACATCAAAGCCGCCTACAACACTACCGGTGGCGTCAGTTGTAAACACCTCTGGGAACTCCAGTTCCCAGTGGAACGGTGTTACCCCCTTTGGCCCTCTACGTAGAGCTTCTAGCGCCTGGTCTATCTCACCATCGACGGAGATGAAACCGAATTTCTTTAGGTCGTTCTCAGTGCAAGCGAGCAGACGCTTTCGCTCTTCCTCTCGCCGTTTCGGCTTGTCAGCTGAGAAAAATGCAGCAATCGCAGCATCTCCGACTACCCGAAGCAGGCTTAGTTTGCCGTCAGCTGCGGCGAGTTCCTGCTCAAGCTGCGCGTAGGGAGTATTCTCGCGGGCATTCAGTATTTCTTGGCGCTGTCGAGAAACGAACTCAACCAATTGTCGAATCTTCTCTTCCAGAAAACTCTGCTGTGCTGCGGGCGCCCAATGGAATGACGCTATCTGTTTACGCGTGAGCCCTACCAATGCATCACCATGGCGAAGCGAGTGATCCAAGAAAGTGAATGGATGGTCCTTTGCCAAAGTCGCAAGCCAGAGAGACAGCTTTGCCAAATCAGCCGCCATCTGATTCTTATCTAAACCGTAAAGGCAGCGTTGTGCGACCAGGCGTTGCGCGTAGAGCGCCTCGTCCTCGTCCGGCGGGATGACAGGAACTTCGCTATAGGCGTGCCAAGCCTTGCTAAGAGCGCCGCCGAGCTGGCGGCATGACTCAACAAGAAACGCCGCCGATCCCATAGCCAGATCGCAAACCTTCAAGTTTAAAATCTGCGCCGGTGTCGGCTTCGGGCCAAGCTGTTTGAGCACAGGATCGAGGGCGGCTTCGACAATCGGCCCGGTGAGGCTGCTCGGGGTGTAATGGGAGCCGCTCTTCCGTCGTTCATCGGAAGGCTGAAACACCATCGCGTCTTTCGGCACCGGCATCGGTGTAACATTTGACGCAATCTTGCGCTCCAGCGCGATCAGAAGTTCGTCTATGCTCTGCGCTGACTTCAGGGCATCCGCCGCCTGTCCAGTGAGTTTTTGGTCCGTTTCATCTGTGAACCATTTCGAGCGCTTCTCGGACGGCGTGCTGAGCAGTGTTTCGAGATCGATTGTGGCAGGGGCGCCGTGCCTTTTCGCCGGCTTGATGGCGATGGAGCGTCCGGTCGCGACTTGCAGGCTGAATCCCATTATCGCCTGGTACACACTACCGATCTGCTCCACAGCAAGGGTTCGATAGCTCAGGCGCTCGCCATCGAGCAACATCAGCTTCGAGAGCACTCGAAAGATGACTCCATCGGAAACTCGCGGAATAGCGGCCTTGTCTTTCTTATCCTTGCGTCCTTCGAGAAAGAGGTAGCGATCCGGATCGAAAAGATATCCTTCGCGAGGCTGGATTTTCATGGCGCCGTGACTGCCGCCCGAATAGATCAGTCGGAACAAGACAAGAAGTCGCGCCCATGCTCCGAAGCGTCGATCCATCACGTCCGGGTAGCGGCCGTTATCCTCCCGCAATCGGTCATACAACCCGGTCACAGAGTAGTGATTCGCGTAGAGCGGATCGGTCGAGAGGAGGCCGCGGTCTTCGGCGAACAGAAGGAAGACCAGGCGCAGCAACACTGTCAGCAATCCGTGATAGACGTGATCGGGATCGCGTGCAAGGACATCTCGGAGCAATTGTCCGCGGGACTGATCATCGGCGGCCTGGAAGCCGCGCAAGAGCTCATACAGGGCCTCAAGCACTTGCTCTGCGAGTTGTGTCGAGACGACGTTCTGATATTTACGGCTGTTGGCCAGGATGGCAGGTAGCCGTTCCTTTTCAGCAACGCTGAACAGACGTTCGGCACAAAACAGCATGTGGAAGGCGGCGAATATCGGACGTCCTGCTACCTGCACCATCTCGGCCAATTTGAAGGTTAGGTAGCCACTGAGCTCCTTTTCAGGGGCGTAGACGAGCCGCACCTGACCACCGTTTACCAGCAACCCAATCGGCACGCCGACCTGCCGGAGCAGTCTTTCGAAGCGAACTTGAGGGCTGGCCTGCCATTGATGAGAATCCAATCCGCCCACTTCGTCGAAGTTCGTTCCATTCCCCAAGACGCTTATGAGTAAAATCCACGGCTTCGAAGGATCGGAGGGTTGAAACTCTCGCAACGCGTGTGTCGGCCGCAGGGTCTCGTTGTAGTTCTCAAGATTTGCTTCTAGAGAAGCAGGAATGGGGTCCTCAGCAGTCGCGCCGCAGAGATCCTGCACTGTCCATCCAAAAACAGCCGTTGCGAAATCTACAAAGTTGACAATTTGGGGATTGACTTCACCGTTTGAATCGGCGGGAAGAGCTTCAAGAAAACGACGATGGTCCGGGGCGATGTTCTGATTTAGTCGCGCGTTCGCTTCAAGCAACGCCGGGATAGAAACGACCAGGCCAGTCGGCTGGACATATCCGAGCCACTGTTGGTGCGCGACGATTCCTGGATCTTTTGCCATGCCTTACCTAGTCACCGGCCATAGGTATACGAGACCGACTGGCTCTATGCGTTGCGCCCGAACCTCATACAGCGCACGAATGCGATCGGGTTCTGTCCTGATCTCTGCGCTGAGATCGGATAGACGCTTACCCCAATATCGCCGGTTCGACTCTACCTGCCTGTATTCCGCTTCGTTGAATTCAAGCTTCATCTGGCCGGCATTTTTATCGTGTTCTGCGACTTTTGCCTCAAGATGTTTCTTTTGTATTTCCAAAATCTCTCGCATCGCCTTCGATTCTGTCTCAGCTCGTTTAACTAAGCTAGCGACAGCCTCCTTGGCGTACTCCGCGGTCCGACTTTCGAGGTGAGGTAAAAGCTCTTGGATATCGCGTGCTGCTGATTGCTGCAGTTGCTGCAGCACCACATCGGGGACTTGCCGAGCGTGTTTCTCAAGCAACGCGGAATCGAGGAGCGTTAATGTACGAGACTCGGCGTCTCGGCTGTAGGGTGTCAACGTTTCCTTTCGTATCTTCGGATCGACCCAGCGGGCGGTTATCGGTATAAGTTCCTCGTGCAAGCGGGCGGCACCGGGGCCGTAGAGGGCTAACCGGCCTATGAGCAGAACCCTTGGGATTGCGTCCGCAGTCTGGGCCATACAGGCGCGAGAGAGGTCGTGGTGCACGAATCCCTGTGCTGTAAATCGTGAAAGAAGACGTTGAACCACTCGATGTTCAAGATGAAGCTGTACGACCTCCTCAGTTACCACACCCGGATCTTCGAAAACGACAGGCCTAATGGGCGACATACGCCGCCACTCCCAGAACTTCTGTTCTCGGGGCCGCGGGGCTCTGAGGCTATCCATCGTCTCGGCCCATGAGGGATCTCCTCCAGAACGTTGATCGAGTGCTGGAAAGACACAGCGCATAGTGCCGTCACCATTCGGTGATACTTTCAGAGGATCTGCGCCAAGAATCTCTAGGGCGCAGGAAATAGCTGAACGGAAGTGGTCTTGAGAGAACGCGATTGCCTTCTGTGAACTTCCGAGCATCGTGCTCAGGCGGTCAATCTGAACTCGGAGGTCAGTCTGCCGCTCCCTGGCTGCTTCTAGTTCCTCCTCAACGGCGGCCTTTCTATCTTGTTCCAGGTCGGCTGAGTCAATGTCATGTTCAAGGCTGTCGACATCATTACGTTTAATCCCATTTTTCATTAAGCCATCGAGACGACTGTCAATCACTTGAGCAAGACTTCCCAACTCTTCACGGATCGTTTTCGTCTTGCGAACCAGTGCCGCGATGATCCGGTCTTCAGGGCGTTGTTTGTAGAAGAAGTAGTAGCAGTTCACGACCGGTTCGGGTTGAAGTTTACGGTCGATTCTGCCGTTGCGCTGTTCCATGCGGCTGGGATTCCACGGAACATCGAAGTGAAAAAGATCCCAGCAGTGCGCCTGGAGATTGAGCCCTTCGCGGGCCGCGTCCGTCGCGATTAGGATCCGAACTGGATGCTTGGTGGGATCTGCGTTGAAGGCAGCTTTGATCTCCTCACGTTCATCTGGCGGTGTGGGACCGTGAAAAATTGCGATGCGCTCTTCAAAACGGTCTGTGCCGGCAATCGCACCGCTGAGCTGCTGGTAGAGATATCGTTTCGTATCGTCGTACTCAGTGAAGATGATGACGCGCCTGTCGTTCCATTTGGCATCTGGCTTTCCCAGTTCGGAGCACATGCTCTCGCGAATCCAGGCGAAAAGCTTTCGGACTCTCGCGTCCGGCAACGCACGGCTCGATTCGGCGAGGTCAGTCATCGTGTCCAGTAGCTGTTGCTCTTCGGCGAAGAGTTCCTTCTGACCTGCAGTTTGTGTCGCTCCAATCGTCGCCTCGGAGACCGCCGCAATCTGAGCGTCCTCTTCAGCCGCGAGGACTTGTTCGGGTAGGAGTCCCCGATCATCGTCCGCCGAAACAGTTTGGACGACCAGATCGGCTCGTATGGGAACATCAATTCCTGTTGATTCTTTGCGAGCGGCATCCCACTGCTTCTGCACAGTGCGTCGATGCACTCGAAGGGTTCGTGCAAATGCTTCAATGGACGAAAATAAGCGCTGCTGTAATCCGCAAATCAGTAATCCGGACGCTGTCTGGGTCCGTTTCGATTCTGCGCTTAGGCGTTTTTCTCGCAACTGACGATACTTGTCCAGGAGGACAGTCAACCTGAGTTCAGGCGCACTTTCATCGAGGTCATCAATGTCGATCTGAACGACTTCGCGTTTCGGGAAACCGCCGACGATTTCGCGTAGATCGTCCTTGAGACGACGCACCATTACGTCGTTGAGCATTTTCTTGTCTACCTTGACTCCGCGACAGAATCGTTGGCCGTCAAGAATCTCCAGCAGAGCCGAAAAACTATTCGAGTGACCGTTGTGAGGCGTCGCGGACAAGAATAGGCGATGTTCAAATCGGGGCGCGAGATCACGAATTGCGCGAGTTATATGAGAATCAATTGCATACCGCTGGCCACTGGATGGCGCGGCGTGATGTGCCTCGTCCAGAATCAGCAAGCTACCGGGTCGGAACGTGCTTAGCCAATCGCGAAGAGGCCCGGCGTAGGACTCGTCAACGAGAAGCCGTTGGGAAACCAGGAAACGTGAATGGGTTGTCCATGGATTGACCCCGAAACCTCGTTCGCGCCTGATGTCTTGTATATAGTCCTTGTCTAGGATTTCAAATTGCAGACCAAAGCGATTCTCCAGTTCCTCTTTCCATTGCAGAAGCATCGATGGTGGGCAGGCTACAACTATCTCGCGGGCCTTTTTCCGCAATAGTAACTCTCGGACAATAAGACCTGCTTCGATGGTCTTTCCTAGCCCGACGTCGTCAGCAATGAACAGGTTGACCCGCGGAAGTCGCAGAGCTTTTCGCAAGGGTTCAAGTTGATACGCATCTAGCCGGATGCCGGCCCGAAAAGGTGACTGGAGCAAATTTGGATCAGTCGAGGTCACACAATTCCAGCGGAGTGTATTCAGATAGGCAGAAAAACGCGCAGGAGGGTCAAAGCCTCGCGTCGCAATGGCGCCCCAAGCCTCGCCGGTTATAACTTCAGCATCAAGCTCTCTTTCCCAGAGGACTTCCAGAGATTGGCCTTGCGCATCATCATCAACACATGACAAGCGCAGCAACGTGGAATCGCCCGTGCCCGCCGGCGGCAGCACCTCTTCCACGAGGTACTGGCGTTGGCGGACCGCCACGATATTGCCAGGCTGCGGTCTAGCGACCTGATCAAAAGTCATAAGATGAACACCAACGCTTCAAGACACAGGGACTCTTAGGCCAAGTCGAGTTGGCCACCATGGGGGAAAGCACATTATATATAGACTTAAATGGCTCACATTCATAAGAGCGTGAATCAAGGCCCGTGCTTGAACTCGTTGTGTTGAAATGAGCTCGATCCAGTTACGCCGTTCGAAGGTATGATTTCAATCAGGTGACGGGTGCCGAATGCGCCTATGAGCCGAACAACTGACATTGGCTGGGTGGCTCCAGCAAAGCCTATTCGAGGTCTGGACCACCTCGGAGTACAAGGGCCGTGCATAGCCCTTTATGCACAATTGCTGCCCGGCATAACTAACGTTACCGATCGCGCTCGGTACTACAGCTTCTATCCTTGGCTGATTCGATCGTTTGAGCAACGCTACAGCGACCATTCCATCGAAGAGTTCCGACGGGTGCTACGACGTGCTGAATGCCTCTTTTCATTGATTGCGATACGTCACGCGCGACTCGCTGCCGATCGAGATGATGGCATTCATGGTGTCGGCATGGTGGGTCGGCTGGCTCTACTTCGTATCCCGGAGGACGTTAAGAATTTCAACTTGGACGAGTATGCGGAGCTCGAAGCTCCGAACCGATACTTCCTAAACAAGATGGGAGGTCTGGGTCAATACTACTTTGGACCGTTGCGCGATCTCCGAGTTGTGGATTACGCGTCTCAAGGAGAGGACGCTTTGCCTGGGTACGACAGAGTTCGAGGCGCTGCACTCGCGGATGCCTTTGGTGCCGCAGTACCTGAAGACGATTTTTTTCGACTGCTTGAGAAGAAACACATTCGATGGTCTGATCTCGACAACTTGAGCGACTTTTGTCCGTGTGCGTTGCTGAAAAGCTCGGAGGAGCGGAGCTTATTGCTCGATCTCTTCTTGGCTCGTTCCGATGCCTATCGATCATCCGGCGCCGATAATCGCCGAGCATCTCTGGCACTTGTATTGGACTTTGTGAGTCGAACCTCACAGGTCGAAGGTTACAGCGCCGAAAACGTTTTCCGTGCAGCAACGTACACTCAGGCTTTGCCAGACCAAGCAAAGTGGGATGTCACGCCACCCCTCGTCAGAGTGCAGCAAGGATGGGCGACGTACCAACAAAATGAGCTGTTCTCGCTGGCTTTGCAGGCCCTCTTTTCGGCGACATTGGCCTGTATTGAATTTCGTTACTCTGGGAGAATACGAACGGCTGCCGATGCGGCCGACGTGTGTGCCGATCTCCTGTCCAGCACGGGTCGGTTTCGTAAACTCCTGGTCAGCGATGTGGTATCAGAGCTGAAGTCAACTCTTCCGCCGCTTGACGCTTGGCAGGATGAAAACCACGAAATCCAACGTGGATGGAGAATCCTCGACACTGAGTTGAACGATGCGACTCTTTCCGGTCTGGTTGCGGACTCCTTGCAGGTCTTGCTTCTGATCCTTGCCCGAGGGATTGACGCCAATCCTTATGCGGAATTCGAGTTTGACCCCGACTACTTCGGGCCGCAGGAGTTACATTTACTGTCCTTCGGGCGTGCATGGAGTTCTACTTGGGCCAATCTGACAATTGAAGAGTGGTTGCGATGGCTCTCCGTCCACTGGGGTATCCAGCGTCATCTGAGTGTCGCGCTCCGCAAGTTGCGCGGGGAGCGGCGCGACACGTTTAGGATTCGTCCATTGGAGGAGGAACTTCGGGTCGTCGAAGTACCTCTCCCGGCGGCAACTGTTCCTCGACTTGGGAAGGCATTTCAGATTCTGCGAGACCTCGGACTGACCGAGCTCAATGACGACAGATGGCCACGTCTGACTGCCAGCGGACGAAAAGAACTGGAGGGCTGCCTTGCCTGATGACGCTTCGGCCCTTCCGCTACTGGACGCCCTGTCAGAGCCTGGTTTTCAAGCCTCGGTGACGGCGACCTACTCCTGCTACTTTCCGTTCTTTGAGCAGGTCGTTCTCCGCCGGCTGCTTGATAAAGGATGCACGAATAACGTTCTCTTGGCAGATGCGGCTCGTTGTGCGGAGGCATTCGGGTCGGAAGAACTGCGCCCTCGGCGTGCTGGCTCTGACTACACGCTAATCCCGATTCACCTGCCCGGAGCTTTTCATCCCAAACTCATTCTGCGAATTGGCAAATCAAAGGGCTCCTTGTTCGTTGGCAGTCACAACATGACGTTGGCCGGCTTTGGGCTGAATGACGAACTCACCAATGAATTTCGAACGAGCGGAGCAGGTGCTAGACAAGGCGCTGGGGTGATTCGTTCAGCGTTGGATTACCTCCAGCTTTTCGTCCCGAGCAATCTCACCGAACTGGTTCAGGCCCTCCATTCAGTCAGGCGAAATATCCCGTGGCTCGAAGGGCCGCTCGCTCCACCGACTGAGGACCGAGTTTTGATGATGACAACAGGGAAGGACGTTGATCTCTGGACGCGCCTTCGTCCGCTTATTCCCAAGAAGCGCGTTACAGTTTTCGCCTGCGGTCCGTTCTTCGACAGGAAACTCAGCTTCCTCAAAAAGCTGGTTAGTGACGTGAAGCCCCAAAGACTTGCGGTCGGTATTGACCCTGAGTCTGTCGAGATCGACTCGGCTGCCGTCAACGCAGTCCGTGAGGCGGAGTTCGTCAACATAGCGGGATTACCGCGCGTTCCAAATCGGCGCAACTCCGTGGCCACGTACTTACATGCGAAGGTGTTGTGGTTTAAAGGATCGGATGGCGAGCTCCTTGTGACCGGGAGCGCGAACCCGTCGGCGCCAGCATTCCTTTCTGATGCAGGGCAGAGAAACGCGGAGGCCATCGTCGTCGATCGGCGAGCTGGCACCGCTGAAAATCTCGGCATCAACGCCCTCGCTGACGCTCCGAGCGTCACGGCACAGGACTGGATACGGATAAAATCCAGACAAACAATTGCTGAAAAGAACAAGCCCCCGGCGTCTGGCACCTTAATGCTAGCTGTGCCGGCCGAGCATGGCTTCATCGCCGAGAAACCGATTGGCGAGAAGGTCTTACTGGAGGCTTTCGGACCCGATGGCACAGCGCTCGGGCAGGCCGTTACCAGCAACGAAGATGGAGGAGTAATCGTCGCACCCGTTGAAGTGCGCGATGCGGCCCAAATTCTTCGTGGTGTCCGCACGCAAAAAACGCCAGTGACGCTCCTCGTTCATCGGCCTGAAGAGGTTGCCAGAAATGTCGGCGGCGATCGCCAACGAGAGTTGCGTCGTGCACTTGGGGCGCTCGAAGAAGACCCCGCTCAGCTCGACACACTGCTGAAGCTAACCGAAAAGGTGATTTTCGACTCGGACGACGTCATCAACGACGCCAGCCCCATCCCGAGAAAACGTCAGCCAGTATCCGAGCAGCCCGACAAGTCAACGGGTCCAGAATCCCTTGCGGTTGAAGCGGCCGGGCCCCGCTCCGGTCGGAAGAAGAAGTCTCTCGCGAGTGGCGACATCCTGGTTCTTCTCGATGCATTGATGTATCGGCTCGGAGAGGGACTCCCTGGCCGGGTATCGGCGCCAGGCCAAGCTGGTAACGAAGGCGACTCGATCGAAGATGGGGATGCGGATAAGGAACCGACAGCCCCACCGCCGCCCTACGATGTCTTGGCGCATGCGTGCCGCAACAAAGTGGGACGTCTAGTTCGAAGGATGATCAAACAGCTTGAACTGGCGTGCTCCGGGTCGGCGCGGCGAGCAATCGTTCAGTTGGCGGCTGTGCTTAGTGTCATTCACACGCTCCGAACCATGGAACAACGGATCGAGTGGCGTTCGAAGCACCTGACGCTCGTTCATTCTGATCACGAATGGGACCTCTTCGAGAATGCGACATTGGCGTTGTCGTGGGGGAGAACCGCGCTGATTCCCCGTGCCCTACAGGAGGGGGACGGTCAGGCGTTTAAGGAGTTGTCTTTGGCTTTAGGGCTGCTGGCGTGGCTCGCGTGGGAAATGGATATAGACGTAAAGGCTGCAGTTGAAAGGACGTCCCCACTCGATCCTGAGGAAGAGAATGACCCATGGTATCCAATCCAGTTGTTTGCGGCCCTAGCTGCCTACCTTTCTGGCGATGAGGAGGCACAAGACAACCTAGCGAATGCATTGAGCCGGACGCCACGCAGAGGTAGTGAAGCCAAATCGTGGCTTGCGATTCATCTCTTCCTGGCAGACCGGCTTTCAGAAGTTATTGCCAGTCCCGAGCAAGTTCGACAGATCGGGAGGGGCCCACGGTCCGGCGATCTTGTGATCCTTCGCGCTGCCCTCGATCCTCGCGTTCGGGTGGCACTTAACGTCACAGCCTCCGGCGATACGGAGAAGATCACCGTCCATGACGAGGAGTCTGACGGCACAGAACGTCACGTTCTTGCAACTTATGTCACCTACATCGGATGGTGGGAGAAAGGATACAGCAGTAGAGTTTTAGCAGCTGGGTGATAACCAACTGCTGACGAAATCTATTCTCCAGAGCGCTTCACGTCCTCAGAAATTTCTGCAACCCATTCTGAAATCGATATGCCCGCTTCCCAGACCCTAACTGGCACCTCGTAACGGAGCGCAGAATCATTACGAATCGCCACCGAGCTACTTTTTGCTTCCTCGATAAGCAAACAGGTCCGTTCGACCTTATCGCCTATCTGGGGGACAATACTGGCCAAAGGCTCTACTTTATCCGGCGTCCATTCCGCATCCAATTCTTCTTCAGAAACGTTTCGAAGATCGACGACGCAGAGTACATAACGGAAGGATTCTTTAGCTGCCGTGGAGGCCTGCGTCGGAGTGAGCCGGGCTCCACCTTGCGTCGTGGCTTTCACTTCTAAGAGATATGGTCCGACCTCTAGCCTTATTGCGGCATCATCAAGGACGCCATCGATAGGAAGAGACACTTCAAAGTCGAATCCCCTATCCACTAGCTTGAGTCTGAGGCCATAATTTTCCATTGCGGATTTTATCGCCCCCTGAATAGCGAGGCCGAAGCGCTTGCATCGCTCGATGTCCCGATTTCGCCGTCGCCGCGCTTCAATCTCTTTAGCTAACGAAGAGTAGAGTTGCGGGTCGTCACCCGCGGATTCAACCAATTTCGCTAGTTCGTTACGAAGTTCTTGGCGCTTTTGAGGATCTGGTGCTATGCCAAGTAGTCTCAGCTCTAGTTCATCGAATTCGAACCATTGGCTGAGCAATCTGATCGCAGCATCATTGGCTTCCAACCACTTCGGATCTAACAGATTTTTGAGCGTCGCCGCGTTCGCAGGCATCTTAACAAGCTTGTTCTCATCTCCAAGCATCGGAACCCATGCTCTGAATTTCAGGTCTGCCAGCCACAGTGCCCCGTAGACAGGAACGACAACATCCTTGCCACCCCTCCTTCCTTTTGCGAGGCGCTCTTGTTTCCACTCGGAATCGTTCTTTGCGACGTGACACAAGACAAGGCCGAGAAGCGCGCGAGCTTCCTGTACCCCTTCTTGACATCGATTCAGGACCTCGGGCTGCAATAGCGCGATCTGACTAAACTTCTCGCTGGTGATGACAACGCCCTCTGAATCCGCTCCGCTGATTGCGGAAAGGCGGCGTTCCTTCAGTTCCGCCGGCGTGTCAGTTGTAATTGGATCCGCTAGTGCAATTCCCCATTCGACAAGCTCCGGCACGATGTCGGGAAATGTTTCATCATTCTTGCCAGCATACAGATCAGCAAGTACCCGATGTGGCGGATAAGCGTCTGCAAATGGTCTCGCTGATTCGCCCCAGCTTAATGCGGGGGCCATCATTAGTCGATCACGGCTCCAGCGGACAGCCCGGTTCTTCGAAGTTATGAGCGGCACGGTCCTTGCGATCGGAGCAGCATCCTTCCCACTCTTAGTCCAAAGATAATGTAGAAGTCGAACACTGGCTTCCTGCTGCTTTGACGATGCTTCGTCGCAGTCCTCGTCTTCCGGAAACTCGTTGCCTAAGTGTTTTATCGCTTCGCTGACAACGTCATTTTCCGACAGACTTTTTTCCACCGCATTCACTAAAGTGTTCGGAAGATGGGTCAATCGATGTATTCCGGCAATTTCTTCGAAACCCCCAAGCAGAAGTTGGTTCCGAACGTCATAGCCCATTTCGGCGCAGACGTTCTTGAGCTGTTCGGAGATGCTCGAATCACGGCTCAGCTCTTTGGGTGAGCAGAGGCGGCGGTTCTGATTTGGAAGGATGCCGGCGAGTACAGAGAGATCCACGCCGGCACGATTGCTCCAACACTCTCCCACGACATCGAGAAATCGCGCCAACCAATTCTTAGCGTCACCCCGGACCTTTAACTCGTCCAAGTTCTTCGCATCACCTCGAACGCTATCCGCAAGCTTATTGAGGCTCACGCGGTTAATTGAAAGGCCCAGGGCATGCCAGCCTTCAGCAATTGCAGTCCAGTCGGACGCAAGTTCCTTCCGTGGAGGTAAGAGATCCGTGGCAGAATCAATCAAAGGCCAGATTCGATCAACAGTCGTCTCATCTCCGGCAGAAGTTGGCAACAAACGAGGAAGGGCAAAATCTGCGAATTGGCCTTCCTTCACGATCGCCGGCAGAAACGCTGAAGTACATTCGACAATAGGAAGCTCAGCCAATTGCTGTGCGAACCCGCCAAGTTGCTTTGTCCACCATTCCTTTTCGCTAGCATCCGTTGGATCGAACCCCGTTCCTGGTCGCGTCACCTCTGCTAGTAAGTGCGCCCTCTTCCATTTCTCATCGAAAGCGTATTTCACCCCACAAACACAGGCCGTTAGGGAATCTTGCAGTAACCGCTTGTCTTCATCGCCCATTAACAGCCTGCTGCGCTCTTGGTCTGGATCAAATTTGCCGTCAAGAACGAAGCTTATCGAAAGAAAACCAGATCCGCGTAACGGGTATTCTCGATAAACCCTCGGCGCGTTCGGTTCTGGTGGCTGCACCTTCCAGCCTTCTTCTGCCTTTTCCACCAGTATGAGAGCCGCAGTCGATCCGACTGTGAACCGGAACACACGAAATTCCGGTGCCATAGTTGCGTTGCGCTCAACAAGAAGGGAACGGTATTCAACGGTTCTTTCATCATGCGTATCGGTCAGGACCTCGCCAGCTGTCCAGACCTCGACCCCTTCTTCCTCGGTTTCGAGGACGACTTTGCCGAGGGTCTGTCGTGTCATGTAGAGGTACGGCAAGGCCTGCCTGAGCGCACCTATGCCCACGTTCCGCGTGGTGCGATCGGTAATTTCGTATTCGAAGCGTGCAGAAGGAACCGGGTCGAGTTCGCAGACTTTCTCCGCGTTCTCTATGGCCCCATTGCAAAACTTGATATTTGCCAGAATTGCGTCTTCATCACCACCGCGGTCTAAAACTAAATCGAATTGCTCGTAGTTGCTTTGAACCTGCAATAGTCCTCGCACGACGGTACGCTCTGACAAAACATGGGTTACAAGAAAGCCAGTGCCGAAGCGACCAGTCGTCAGCTCCGATTCGAACTCTTTGCTTGATCCACCAGAGAGTAGCGCTGCCAATTCTATTGATGTGAAGGGTGCGCCATCGTGCTCGAACACGACCTTCGAGGAGTTGCAGCAAAGGCGAATAGTAACGGAAGACCTAGTCGGGCGAGGCCCAGCGTCGAGAGCATTTTGAAGTAACTCGAATGGCCACCGTAGTGCGGCTGGGTGTGGGTTCCTTCGGGCCTCCGTCACGCGCGTGCGAATGCGCCTGGCTTCATTCCGATTGTGCTGCTCGCTAAGGGCCTCTTGATATATCTGAAAAGCTTCTTTGCTCATGTAGATAGAGATCCTAATCTAGCCGCCAGAACAGCTCCAGAACTGCGCCTCCGATTGAGAACGATACTCGTCGCTTCTGTAACACAAAATTAACAACGCCCAACAGAAGTTCTTTGTATGATGCTCATTGTATTGCAGGTCCTTCTCAGTTTTTCGAGGGGCATCCGCAAGAAGTTCTCTTCCGCGAGCCACCCGCGTGCAGGAATGAATCTCCGTTGAATGGCCATTTGAAGCAAAAACGCACTGTCTCTTGATCAGACCAATTGATGTAAACGGGCTGTAGTAGGAACCCTGGAGCGCGAGATGCGAACCGCCCGAGAACGTAATCCTGAAAAGGAACGAATCTCCGTCCGTGCCACAGCGTACGTCCGCATCTCAGCCGAAGAACCGCTAAATTCTGCAAACAAACAGAAAGCTGCCATTGGCCGTTGCGCGAAAACTCAGAAACTGCACATCGCACTTATTTGTTCAGACCAGCTTCGGGGCAAACACAGCTAATCCGTCTCAACGAGATTTCGGAAGTAGGCACGAGATGAGGTATATCAGAGAGAGCGTTCCTCAGAAGGCCGCAGGACCTGCTCGTGCAGCGCAGTACGTCCGAATGTCCACGGAACACCAGCAATATTCCACGGAAAATCAGATGGATACGATCCGTCGCTATGCGGAAGGCCGCAGCATGCAGATCGTGCGCACGTATTCGGATGAAGCGAGAAGCGGGCTGAATATCGAGGGCAGGAACGGCTTGCGCGACTTGATACGCGATGTCGAAAACCGACGCGCCGACTACACGGACGTTTTGGTCTATGACGTGAGTCGCTGGGGCCGATTTCAGGACGTAGACGAGAGCGCCTATTACGAATACATCTGCAAGCGAAGCGATGTCCACGTGCACTACTGCGCTGAGCAGTTCGAGAACGACGGGAGCCTTTCATCGACGTTGCTCAAGACGATCAAGCGAACCATGGCTGGCGAATACAGCCGAGAACTGTCTGTTAAGGTTTTCGCCGGACAATGCAGACTGATTGAGCACGGCTTCCGCCAGGGCGGTCCTGCGGGGTACGGCCTTCGCCGCCAGTTAATCGATCAGGATAGGAACCCCAAGGGGATTCTGACGCGCGGCATGCATAAGAGCATTCAAACGGACCGCGTGATCCTGGTTCCGGGACCAGAAGCCGAAGTGCAGGTGGTTCGCGAGATCTATGATCGTTTCACCCAGGGGCACTTGACTGAAAAAGACATCGCCACGTGGCTGAACGATCGCGGGTTGTTTACCGATCTGGGACGACCTTGGACCAATGGCACGGTTCACCAGGTTCTCACAAACCCAAAATACGCGGGTGCAAATGTTTACAACCGCAGATCGTTCAAGCTCAAGCGAAAGCGTGTGGTCAATCCGCCTGAGATGTGGATCAGGCGCGACAACGCCTTACTGTTTCTCGTCGCCAGCTTGAAGCGGATGGCACCCAGTATGACTTGGTCTATGGACAAGGCCGCATGGAAGCATGCAAGACGCTAGGTGCCAGTACTATTCCTGCAATAATCAGCGATGCATCGCGAGAAGAGCAGCTCGTAATGAGCCTCGTCGAGAATATTGCCAGGCGGCCACCTTCGAATCGCGGTCTGCTCAGAGAAGTGCGAAACCTGCGGGAACGGAAATACAAGTGCGAAGAAATCGCCCGGAAGCTGGGTTTTGACCGTACTTATATCAACGGTATCATCCATCTCCTAGAAAAAGGTGAGGAAGGTCTCGCCTCAGCGGTTGAAGCTGGTCGTCTGCCGCTCAGCGTTGCTGTGAAAATTGCAACCGGCAGCGACCACGAAGTGCAACAGGCACTCGCTGAGGCTTATGAAAAAGGTGATCTCCGAGGAGACAAGCTAAGGAGAGCCCGACGCGTCATCACTCTGCGGATTGCAAAGTTGCGAAAGGCGGGGAAGATCGCCCAAACCCGCCGCAAGCTGACGGGTGAAGCGCTGGTGCGCGAGTACAAAGATAGGATGCGGGAGCAGCGACAGCTCGTCAAGAAAGCAAACCTCACTAAGGAACGGCTGCTTTTGCTCACCAGCGCTATACGTCGCCTCATGGAAGACGAACACTTCACCACACTTCTGAGGGCCGAGAATCTGGTTGACATGCCGGAACAAATAGCTGTTCGTCTCGCGTAGAAAGGAATCACAACGTGGCAAACTCAAAGGTGAAGCCTGCATTCGATCAGCAAGTTGTGGTGCTTCCGATTGAAACCATAGTTCCGCAGAAAGAGTTGTCTCCGGAATTCCGAAAGAGCAAAACCTACAAAAAAATCAGGACTTCGCTCGAATATATTGGCCTTATCGAGCCCTTAGTTGTGTTCCCGCGAGGCCCGAGAGATTATCTTTTGCTAGACGGCCACACCAGACTGGACATTCTCAAACAGCTTGGAGTGATCGAAGTGCGCACAATCTTCGCCATGGACGATGAAGCGTATACGTACAACAAGAAAGTAAATCATGCTCCACCCGTTGCCGAGCATTTCATGATGCTGAAGGCGCTGTCACACGGCGTTAGCGAGGAACGTCTCGCACAGGTCCTGAACATCAGCGTCTCGGCGATCCGGCAGCGACGAAATATGCTGGCTGGAATCTGCGACGAGGCAATCGAGATTCTTCGAAACAGCAACGTCTCCGCCGCCGCATTCGCGTCACTTAAGAAGATGAAGCCGATCCGACAGATTGAGGCGGCCGAACACATGCACGCCACCGGTACGTTTTCAGTTCGCTTCGCACAAGCCTTGCTGGAAGTGACTCGCCCTGAGCTTCTTGTTGAGACATCTCCAAAACCGAAGCCAAGCATCGAGGCGACGTCTCTGGCAGCCCAGGCAATGCTTGAACAGGAGACGGACTTGTTGATTCGGGAGCTCAAAGCCGTAGAAGAGTCCTATGGCACAGATATGCTCACGCTCTCAATAGCGTGCGGCTATGTGGAACGTCTGCTCTTGAATCCACGCGTAGAAAAGCACCTTGAGAAACACCATTCCGATATCCTTCACGAGCTTCGCGTCCTGCTCGCGGACGTAAAACCACAGAAAGAGAAAGGTTCTGAAGCCGCGGCGTGATCCTGTTTTGGTCAGGCAGGAAAAAATCAAGACGCGGTTGAAATGATGATTGACGTGACTAGAAGCTTTCAGATACCTTGCTGCTCCGATTGCCGGAGGGATGATCAGGTCCACGGTGCAGGCCTAACTTGTGCTGGTCTTCTTCTCGCGTTGAAGAGGCGGCCGTTGCGAAAGGGAACGCTTCAGATCGCGAACCATAAGATGAACTGCCCTGGATTCTCAGTTCCATCACTTCCTCACCAAGACTCGGGAAACGTTTCTAGCATTTTCTAGCAGACAGGGGGGCTGACTCGTGTCAGAATGCCTCTAGTAGAGGGATAACTAGGCTCAAGTTACAGAAAACGCTGCAACTTGTTGATAATGCGGTCCCGGTTTAGGCGCAAGAATAAAATCCCCCTCCCGGCACCAGCTCAAAAGTCCAACAGATAAGCAACCACCTGGTGTACGCAAGCCGGAGGTTGTCGAGCTGCTTATTGATGTTGTTGAGGTTGAAGCTGGCGACTCTCACCAAGTCCATTTCTGTCGCTGTGCTTTCTGCGTGTCTCCAAAGAGAATGCACGAGTTCGCTGTTTGGCTCGCATGATTGTGCCGGCGGAAAGAAATGAAAAAAACCGCGCAAAACGCTAACCTAGTCCAATTGGAAGGACAAGTACGACGAGATGCGTAAAGGGTTTACCAGAAAACCAAAACCGGACGAGCCCGCGACGCACGTCAAGAACTACATCACGCCGAGCGGCCTCGAGCGCCTGAAAGATGAGCACCGGTTTCTGCTTACCAGGGAGCGGCCGGCCGTGGTGGAAGTGGTGGCGTGGGCTGCCGGCAATGGCGATCGCAGTGACAACGCCGACTATCGGTACGGCAAGCGGCGGCTACGGCAGATCGATGGGCGGATTCGTTTTCTTACCAAGCGAATCGAAGCCGCGGAAGTCGTCGATCCGGAAGCTCCGAGAACGGGGCAGGCGGCGACAAGGGCATTCTTCGGAGCGACCGTGCGCTATGCCAATGCCGCGGGAGCGGAGCGAGTCGTGAGCATCGTAGGCACCGACGAGGTCGATCTCGACCGCAACCACATCAGTTGGGTGTCACCTCTGGGACGCGCGCTGATGAAGTCGTCCGCCGGTGACAGCGTAGTCGTTCATCTGCCCCGCGGTACAGAAAACCTGACCGTGCAAGAAGTGCGTTACCAGCGCATTTCTGTGGAACCGTTCCGCGAACCAGCAGGATCAGAGGCAGCGGGAAAGAGACGTCCTCGGCGAGGATGATCCCCGGGTTGGGTCGTATTCTTGTGTTCAGAGAGTACCCGAGGCCTGGTGTCCCAGGTTCGCGCCCCTGACCGGCGATCGATATCGCAATACTCAGTTCTTGGGGCCTGGTGTCCCAGGTTCGCGCCCCCGACTGGCGGTCGATATCGCGAGACTCAGTTCTTGGGCGCTAACCTGGGTTAATAATCTGGGTTAGAAAGATCCGCTCCGCGCCGCCGCAGCTATGACGTGGTGCCGGTCAATCCAAGCGCCACAACGATTGGCGGACTGCAGTGCTTCGCCCGCGTGCAGTATATCCAACCACCGCTCGAAGCTGCCTTGATTATGGTTCCTCCCGCCGCCGCCGATGGACCCGTGCGCGACTGCGCGGAGGCTGGTATTCCGCGGGTGTGGCTGTATGGAACGGGTGCCAACATGGTGAATGCACAGGCGGTGCAATATTGCGAAGAGCACAGGATCAGAGTTGTGGCCGGCGAGTGTCCGTATATGTTCCTGCCGAAGAGTGGGTTTGTGCATCGCTTCCACGGTTTTGTTCGCAAGATCTCAGGAAGCTATCCGCGCCACGCGAGCGTGGCAAGCTGAACGGACGTTGCCAGGGCGTAGCCTTCCGGCGTTTATGGACCGAGTCGGATAGATGTCCTGCGGTATCGGCACGACATTGTAGTCGCTGGCCAACACCACGGGGGCTCCGCTCGCCATGAGTTCGGCGGCGTGGGCAACAAGGCGCTCAAACCAAGCCAACTTGTAATTGAATTTCGGTCCCGGCGGCGGATTCCCATTGGGGAGGTAGATGGAAGTGATCAAGACTCCCTGAACCGCCGCTTCAATGTAACGAGCTTGATGATCTTCAGAATAACGGTCTGCGGGATTACGATTTTCAGAAAAATGCCCTTCAGGATTTCCCGGCAAGCTTGTGCGAGTCACGACGGGAACGTGGTTTCGCGGGAGAATGGCCACGCCGTTCCAGGAGCGCTCCCCTTGCCAGACCGCTTCGTACCCGAGAGTCCGAAGGGCATTCACGGGAAAGGCTTCCTGCTCTGCCTTCAGCTCCTGGAGACTCACCACGCCCGGTTCAGCTTTCGCCAACCAAGCCAGGAGGTTGTCGAGGCGCTTATTGATGTTGTTAATGTTGAAGGTGGCGAGTTTCAGCAAGGGGCCTTTCTGTGCTATCGGAGCATCGTACCCGCCCTTGCACAAAACGCAAGGATGGAGCACCCACGGTTTCGTTATGGGAAAGAAAGAACTTCAACGTCGTCCGACTGGGCGGTCAGCGTCTTGGAAAAGCTCATGGTGCAAGCAGCATCGTGGCCCACGTCTCGAAAGGCGCGAGACGTGGGCCACCCTCGTTATTGATGGTGCAAAGGAAAACCATGATGCGGTACATAACTGTGACGCGGTTAGACCTTGGGCCCGTCCCAAAACCGGGCTTGAGTGAGCCGCCCGGAGGTGCGATCGGAAGGGGCGGACCTCAATCCGGGTAGTCGTCGCACCCCTCCCGGCCGTGATCGAGACTACGGAACAATCTTGAACACGACTCCATAGCCAAAATCGCCGCCATTGACGGTTGTGCCGAACAGAGCGCCACTCTTGTCGAGGGCCACGCCCGCGTAGGGATGCGCCCCGTCTGTGTTCGCAAAACTGTGGAGCACCGTTTCCGTACCGGACGCACTCAGCTTAAACACCGTGCCGTAACCAAGCGTTCCGCCCTGGTAAGTGGTGCCATAGATGTTGCCCTTCTTGCCCAGTGCCACCGCCCCGTAAGGATTGATCCCATCCGTGCCATCCGCGTTGAAGCTGTAGAGCACGGTTTCGTTTCCGGACGGAGAAAGCTTAAACACTGTGCCGTAACCGTACTTTCCGCCCCCGTAGGTGGTGCCGTAGAGGTTGCCCGCCTTATCGACGACCAAACCTCCGTAGGGATTGAATCCATCCACGCCATCCGCGTTGAAGTTGTGGAGCACAGTCTTGATTCCAGCCGGATCTACCTTGAACACCGTGCCGTAGTCGCCGAACGGGCCGCAATAAACGGTTGTCCCATAGAGACTGCCGTCCTTCGCTACGATCAGGTCTTCCTGCCGGGGATAACAACCGTCGTCTTGGCCCGCGAAGTTGTAGAGGACGGTTTCGGTTTCGGTTTTGTGGGAACGGGTAATCTTATACACGGTGCCAACACCACTCGTGCCACCCGTGGAGGTGGTGCCATAGAGGGTGCCCTTCTTGCCGAGAACCACGCCCCCGTAGGGGTAGTACCCGTCATGGATTGGGCTGAAACTGTAGAGCACGGTTTCTGTGCCATCTGGAGCAAGCTTGTACACGATGCCAAGATCGTTCGTTCCGCCTCGTATGGTAGTGCCATAGAGATTGCCGGCGGCATCCCGAACGACGCCAGAATAGTAGGGCTCAGAGCCATCCGGCGCTCCGGCGAAGTTGTAGAGCACCGTTTCAGTGCCGTCCGGAGCGACCTTAAACACAGTGCCGCCGGGAGCGGAGAGGCTGCTGCTATATAAGGTCGTGCCGTAAAGGTTGCCCGCGGCGTCGAGGGTCAAACCCGAGTAAGGGTTGTACCCGTCTGTTCCATCTGCGTTGAAGCTGTGGAGCACCGTTTCGGTCTGGGCGTACGCGGGCAAGGCTGCGGTCAACACCAGCACGGCGAGTAGCGCCATCGCACCAAGGGGCGCCAGTCTCGAACCCGCTTTTGCCACGGATCTCCACCCCGGCCAGGAGACGCTAAGGCAATCTCTCATCGAACTTCTTGTCGTCAACGAATGCATGGATTTTCTCTCCTTCAAGTTTGGTTGCTGTGGCCTTCCCCGCTGTCCATGAAGTCAGGCCCATGAACAAGGGCTACCGGTACCCCAACTGTGCCGGGTCGGTTTGTCCTTCCGGGGACAAGTGGCAAGGACCGCCAAGTCGGCGAATTGCTGCGAATCCTACCAGCGGCGGCATTCCAGGCGCGGTGAGTTAAATGTGAGGAAGATGTGAGGAGGCGTTTGCCCGGCTCCGGGTGGGGCGGTGAGGCCCCCAAGTCCGCTACCGACAAGGCTTTACGAGCCTCAGCTATAATCGGACTCTAGGATTTGTGTGTGGGCTTGGGGGCCTGCTTGGCAACTGCTTCGTCGAATCTCACGCGCTTCGGCCGCTTTGAGCTGGACCTCAGCACCGGAGAACTGCGCCGCGATGGCGTCCCCCTGAAGCTCCAGCCCCAGCCCGCGAGATTATTGGTCCTGCTGGTCAGCCGTCCGGGTGAAGTGATCGCTCGCAACGAGCTTGCCGAAAACGTCTGGGGCTCGGAGACCTTCGTTGACTTCGAGCGCGGCCTGAATTTCGCCATCCGGCAGATTCGTGCCGTCCTCGAAGACGACGCTGATCAACCCCGCTTCGTGGAAACCGTTCCCAAGCGGGGCTACCGCTTCATCGCTCTCTTAGAGCCAGATCCGTCCGCTGCGCCGGTGCCCGTCGCCCCGCCGCGTCGCTCCGTCGGAATCCCCATTGTGATCGGCGTGGCCGCCCTCTTGCTGGTCGGTATTGCGATCTACTTTTCGATGCACCGGGCCGTGCGCCCGACGGGGCAAGACCCGATTGTCATCGCGGTTCTTCCCTTTGATGACATGAGTACCGATCGTCAGCCCTTTCTCGTTGACGGGCTTACCGAGGAGATGGTGGCCCGCGTCACTCAGATCAGCCCGGAGCATCTGCGAGTGATCGCCCGTACCTCGGCGATGCATTATGAGGGCACGAAGAAAGGGGCTCGCGAGATCGGCGAGGAGCTTGGAGTCGACTACATTCTCGAAAATAGCATCCGTCATGAAGGTGGGCGTGTGCGCATTACATCCCAGCTGGTCAAAACCGCCGATCAAACTCATCTCTGGGCTGAGAATTATGACCGCGACATGCGCGACCTTCTACCACTCGAAGCTGAAGTGACGGCCGACATCGCCGAGCAGATCCAGAAAAAGCTGCTGCCCACAGCCGCGATCCATCGTCCGGAAAGCAGACCGATCGATCCGGAAGCGCATGAGTTGTACCTCAAGGGGCGCTACTCCTTCAACCAACGGTCGCGCGAAAGCTTGCAGCAGAGCCTCGCATATTTTCAGCAGGCTCTGGCCCGGCAACCTGACTATGCCGCAGCTTATGCGGGCCTGGCCGATGCCTATAACCTGATTGGCTATTACGGCTTCGATCCCACACTGGAAGCCTCGAGCCAGGCCAAGGTCGCAAGCAGCAAGGCTTTGCAACTGGATGATTCTCTGGGCGCCGCGCATGCCGCTCTCGCCTACACCGAGTTTATGTGGCAGGAAGACTGGCCCACCGCAGAAAAAGAGTTTCGGAGGGCACTGGAACTGGATGACAACTACGTACCGGCTCATCAGTGGTATGCGTTGTATCTGGCGGCGATGGGCCGCGCAAACGAGTCTGTAAATCAGATGCGGTACGCCCAAAGACTGGACCCGCTCTCCCCAGCGGTGCTCACGGGCGTGGCCTACGTGGACTACTTTGCGCACGACTACAGACGCGCCATTGAACACGCGGACGTCGCGCTGAAATTGAATCCGAATTCGATGGCGGCCCACGCAGTCATCGGTTGGGCTCACACGGAACAGCGAAACTACCCGGACGCCATTCAGGAACTGCAAAATGCCGTAACGCTGTCAGGTGGCGTTCCGGTTTACCGGTGCGCGTTGGCACGGACCTACGCCCTGTCGGGCAACTTGCCGCAAGCGCAAAAGTTATTGCGAGAACTGGAAGCTGCGCAAACTCAGGGTTTGGGCAGTGGTTCTGGACTCGCCGCCATTTACGCCGCGTTGGGCAATAACGAGAAGGCCCTCTATTGGATCGAGCATACGGCTCCGGGAGATATTCAGGCCAATTGGTTGCGGGTGGATCCGGCATTCGACGGGCTGCGCCACGATCAGCGCTTTGCCGCCGTCGTGAGCCGCATTGGGACCAGGACGAAGCCCTCCGAATAGTCCATGATCGACTGCTGTGAATGGGCAATCATTTCATGACATCCTGGCAGTCATGGTCGTCACGATGCGAAAATCCGGGGACATCCATGATAAGTAAAAGTTAAGAGGAGACGGAGGTCTCCTGGCACTGGGAAGAGAGGACTCTCGAAGCGAGTGTGTGGCGGTTAAGTTAGCGAACGGCGTGCGATCCGTGGTTGCGGCCAAAGCAGCAGCTTGGCCAGACATCCATTTGCGGGAAACGGGCGCGAGCCCGGTCCACGAAATATGAGTTAGGGTTGTCCGGCCTCGATACAGACGGTAAGGAGCATCGGGAGTCGGGACTCCTCTGCCCAGTCCCCGAGGTGGCGAGGAACGGCCGGACGAATCGTGACGGCTCATCGCAGCCACAGCCCTCGTGCATGGTCTGACCGTCGCGACCAGGAATGTAGCCGACTTCGAGCGAACGGGAGTGGCGGTGCTCAATCCCTGGGGGGACTGAACAGAAGGTCGTGTCGGCCCGTCGCTGGGACACACGCTGCTACACAAACCTACGAATAGATCCCCGGCGCCTCATGTCCAAGCTTCTGCACGTACTCAATGTACGATCCCGGATAAACCGTGGGAGTACGCTCCGTGCCGCTCTCGCCGCCCAGTTCCAGCACGCGTGAGCCCAGACCGCGCAGGAACATGCGGTCATGCGATACGAAAATCATCGTACCTTCAAAATCTTTCAGGGCGTCGACCAGCATTTCCTTGGTCGCGAGATCCAGGTGATTGGTCGGTTCGTCGAGCACCAGGAAGTTCGGCGGGTTGTAGAGCATGCGCGCGATAGCCAGTCGCGATTTCTCTCCGCCGGAGAGTGCGCGGATCTTCTTATCTACATCTTCGCCGGAGAACTGGAATGCTCCCGCCAGCGTCCGCAGTGACCCGAGACTGTCGTGAGGAAAATCCTGTTGCAACTGTTCGATGACCGTGAGATCGGAACTAAGAACATCCAGCGACTGTTGCGCGAAGTAGCCCATATACAGGCTGGCGCCGAGCCGCACCGTTCCGCTATCTGGAGCACTCGCCCCAGCAATCATCTTGAGCAACGTGGTCTTGCCCGCGCCGTTTCTCCCCATAACGGCCCAGCGTTCTCCGCGGCGGATGGTGAGATTGAATCCTTCGTAAATCACACGCGGCCCATAACTCTTGTGCAGATTCTCAATCACTGCCACCTGTTCGCCCGATCGCGGCGGAACGCGAAAATCAAACTTCACCACTTGGCGTTTCTTCGGCAACTCGATCTTCTCGATCTTATCCAAGGCTTTGATGCGGCTCTGCACCTGGGCCGCTTTGGCGGCGTGGGTCCGGAAACGATCGATGAAGCGCTGCTCTTTGGCCAGCATGGCCTGCTGCCGGGCAAAGGCCGCCTGCTGATTGCTCTCTCGCACCGCCCGCTCGCGCTCGTAGAAATCGTAGTTGCCGGAGTAGGTGATGATTTCGCCGCCATCAATCTCGGCAATCTTTGAGACCAGACGATTCATGAACTCGCGGTCGTGCGAAGTCATCAACAGCGCGCCGGGAAAAGACTTGAGAAACTGTTCCAGCCAGATGATGGATTCGATGTCGAGGTGATTCGTCGGTTCGTCCATCAGCAATACATCGGGCATTCCGAGCAGCACCCGCGCCAGCGCAACCCGCATCTTCCATCCGCCGGAGAGCGCGCCCACGTCGCCGTCAATCTGATCGTCTTTGAATCCCAGCCCGTGGAGCACTTCACGGGCTTTCGATTCGAGCGCGTAACCGCCTGAGTGCTCGTACTCCTCCTGCACATGACCGAAGCGATCGAGAATGCGGTCCATTTCGTCCGCCTTGTCGGGGTCGGACATCTCGTGCTGCAAGGCTTCGAGTTCGTGGTGCAGATCGCCGACGCGTCCGCTGCCAGCAATCGCTTCATCCAGCACCGACCGCCCCTGCATCTCCTCGACGTCCTGGCGAAAGTAGCCGATCGTCAACTTCTTGGGGACCGAGACCGAGCCCTCGTCGGGAGTTTCCTCGCCGACCACCATCCGGAACAGCGTTGTCTTGCCCGCCCCGTTGGGACCGACCAGTCCGACTTTTTCGCCGGGATTCAACTGAAACGAAGCATCCACGAAGAGCAACTGCTTGCCATACTGCTTATTGATGTTGGAGAAAGAGATCATCTTGAAGGAGCAACTTGCGGCACGCTGCTTCCTCCAGTGTAGCCCGGCCGGAAAATTGCAGGCCAACTGGACCCGCCGTTCTGCGGCCCCATATCCCGTCAGTCTGGGATGCACATTGCGCTCCGGATGCGAGACCAGGTGGCTGGCCTGCGATCTGCGTCGCGATATGAAGAGTGTTGTCGCGAGGCGCTTCAAGAATCCGTCGGGATTTCGTCTTCCCCTGGGCTCCAGCTCTTATTGCACTATCTGCGCCAGCACCGGAGACGTGCTTTCGGCATTGTTCGCGTCTCCGACATACTGAGCTGTGATCGGGTGTGTACCCACAGCGAGGTTGGACTTACTGAGTTTGGCGACGCCTCCGCTCAGTGTGGCCGTCCCGATTGCTTTTGTTCCATCGAGGAACTTCACTTTGCCGGTCGGCGTGTAAGGCCCGGACGGCGCGACCGTCGCTGTCAGGGTGATCGCCTGGCCATGGCTCGAAGGATTAATGTCAGAAGTGACCAGTGCGGTCGTTGCATAAGGCACGGCGTTCAAGAGCACGCCTACGCCCGGCGTGCAGTCCTCAGAATCACAGGCCTGCGCCACCGCAACGTCGGGTCTACCATCTCCATTCAAATCTCCTACTGCGATCGAGTATCCAGTTGTCGGACTTTTCCCGCCCGGTCCGGGCAGGGGGAACGTGCCATCGCCATTGCCGAAGCGCGTCCGCACTCCAAAGGCGTCCTTGACGATCAAATCGGTTTTGCCATCCAGATTCACATCCGCTGTTGCGATCGAAGAACTATAGGAACTGCGGATGCGTTCCGGTGCGGCGAACGTTCCGTCGCCGTTGCCCAGCTGCACAAGCACATCGCCCCTGTTAAAGCGGTTCACCTGTATCCCGAAGTTTGCCACCAGGAGATCGGCTTTGCCGTCTCCATTCACGTCCGCAAGCGAGATCGCATTAACCACGAAGCCATGGGAAGTCTGCGTCCTGGGCTTCTGGAAGGTGCCGTCGCCGTTGCCCAGCAGAATGCCAACCGTCGATTGACGGTGGAAATTATCATCCGCGTGGCCCACTACAACGTCGAGGTTGCCATCGCCGTTCACATCTCCCAATGCGACGGAGGTTGCGAACCAAGCGTCGCCCGAGTTGTACATCTGGGCGGTCTGAAAGGCGCCGTCGCCATTGCCGAGCAGCACGCCGAGTAGAGCGTCGCCTTGGTCAAACCTGTCTTTCTGCGCCAAGCCGTTGGTCACGACGATGTCGGCTTTGCCGTCCCGATTTACGTCCCCCACCGCTATGGAAGCAGGCCCCCAATCGCCATAGGGATTACCATAACCGCCTGAACCGTAACTCACTGCGGGTTGGAACGTCCCGTCACCGTTGCCCAAAAGCACGCCCACAACGGTTCGGCCGGAACAATCGATATCTCCACACTTGTGAGCTACCACCAGGTCAACCTTGCCGTCGCCGTTCACGTCCGCGGCCACGATTGAGGTCGCCACATAACCGCCCGAGAGATACGCGTGGGCTGGCTGGAATGTCCCGTCACCGTTGCCCAGGAGCACACCGACTCCTCCACGTCCTATGTCGGACACCGTAATGCAGTTGTCATCGGTGACGCACTGATTCGCTACCAACAGGTCAAGCCGGCCATCTCCGTTTACGTCGGCTACAGCAACCGATATCGCGCGAAAGCCCGCGGAGGGATAGCTCTGCACTGGTTGGAAGTAATTGGACGCACCCGAACTGGCCGACATAATCGAGAGTAGAAGAACTAAACAGCCGAGATGAAGAAGAGCACTCTTTCTAAACATAATTTCTCCAGTCCAAAACCTGTTGAGGACAGTCCCGCTGCTCCGGAGGCGATCCGTGAAACCTGCTTAATGAAATCGAAAGCGCGCCGCTTTTCGGCGCGAGTCTCTAAGAAAAGGGGGCGCGAACCTGGAGCGTATTGCCAACAAATTGTAGGAAACGTCCAATGAGAAGACGGTGACAGGCCTCACGAACGCTGGTGACTAAGTCGGCTCCGAAGACGCGGGCCTTACCCCCTCTCGACACCAATTCTCAATCTCAGAGCTTTCTTCTTCGAGCCACGACCACGAGCATAGCCGGCGCCGGTACAGCGCGGGTCGGCGGCGATCAGGAGCAGGCGCGAGCGTTTTCTTTAACCCCAGCCCGCTATTTCAGTTACTGAAGTTATCGCGAGCTTGTTGCGACATCACGGAGAAGGGTCGCGCGCTTTTCCTAGACTGCAAGAGATGAAGTTCCTACGACGACATGCTCGCGCGAGATGGCTGCGTGGGTGCGCAGCGGTTCTCGCGGTGTTGATATTCGTGCTCGCGTTCCCTTCCGGCCAGCGGTTGTGCGCAGCTGCATCCTCCGAAAAACATCGCAAAGTCATCTACAAGGTGACACCCGAATACCCCGACATAGCCAAGAAGATAAAGCTCAGCGGTACGGTGAAACTCTCTGTGCAGGTAGGACCGAACGGCAGAGTTTTGTCCACTCGCATTCTGGGTGGACATCCTGTGCTGGCGAAGTTTGCCACGGACGCGGTCCAGCGTTGGCGGTTTGAACCATCCCTACAATCGACTGAAGAAGTCGTACAAGTGGACTTCGAACCCGAGGGAACCAGCCATGAAAAAGAATGAGGCTGATGCCGTTTGGCAGTCAGCCTCAACTGATAATTCCTGTGTATTCTTTGCCCTTCCCGAGCAATTTGCGCCGGGATCATTATCTTCTAGTTAGGGCACTCTGGATTCTTAGGCCAGCACGGCATGGGGCCCTGCGCTGGCGCCTTCGGAACGACCGCGTATCCAAACGTGCCTACCAAGCCAATCAGGAGCAGTAGAGCCCTGAGTGAACGTTTCATTGACTTTCTCCTTTAGGGTCGCACGACCCTCCTACTGGAGCCAGGAAAGAAGTGCAAGGAATAGGTCCATTTCAGCACGAGTTCGGAGATTATTGTGTGACGGGCATCACGAAAAAAACAATCTGGCAAGAAACCGAGAGTCATCGAAGAAGCGGTGGCGCCCTACGAGGCCTGTTAGTAGAAGAAATGCCGCTCGACCGAAGCGATCTGACCATGTTGCAAATCTCGCACACCTGACGCGGGAACTCCAGTTCCGGCTTTTTGCGCGATGGTTCGCATCAAAGCATTGCAACCCGGGCTATGATGCTCTTGATGGCAAGCAAGGAAAAAACTCGGAAGCGAAACCGACGCGCGAAGAACATCCGGGCGCAGCTCCGGCCCATTGGCGTGATTCACTCTGAGCTCAAGGAGCGCGGCGATGCTCCCAAGCAGGGACGAGAGGGCGCACCGGACGCGTGGCTCGAGGTGAATTCGTTCGCCGCGCATGGCCTGGAGGGAATCGCAGCCGGAGATGACATCATCGTGATGACTTGGCTGCACCGTGGGCGAAGAGACGTACTGAAGGTCCGCCCACGATCCGATCCAAAACGCCGACTTACCGGTGTCTTTGCCACGCGCTCACCGGACCGTCCGAATCCAGTCGGGCTTCATCGCGTGACCGTGCGTAGTATCGATAAAACGCGCCTGCGGATCGGACCGATTGAAGCGATCGACGGCACGCCGGTCATTGACATTAAGCCGATACTAAGAAACGTGCGCGACTCTTAAGCAAGGTGATGGCCCGTCATATTTATCACTTAGGGAAACGTAAACTCTTCATCATTTCGCTCCAGAGCGTGTTCATGGGTAATCGTAAGCCACGCCAATTTGCAGTAAGTATGCAAGGCGCCACGGCTTCGGCTTGAGACACCGCTCATACGGTCCGGTCGCGAACGAAGTTGTCCGCACTGCGGATGCTTAGAGTGGTAGAATCTGGCCATGACTAAGTCGATTGTCGGTACGATTGTTGACCAACTACAGACCGAACGTAAACGTCTCGAGAGCGAACTGCATCGAGTAAGTGCCGCACTCAGCGCCTTTGGCAAGGCTTATATGAATGGCGGAAGACCAAAGGCTGCTGGACGACGCCGCGGCGGAACTATTTCCGCGGCTGGCCGGAAACGCATTGCGGCTGCCCAGAGAGCGCGCTGGGCCAAGGTTCGGGCTGCCAGGAAGACGAAGGCGTAGCCGGTTCGCCTTACCAACGTTCCGGCAGCAGCTTCCCATCTGCCTACCGGGAATCCCTACGTTGAGAAATTTGAGATAGTTGGACGGTTCTCTAAGTGAGAAGAGTGTCCGCTCCGGTGCGGCGGTGTCTCGATTGGGCGGCCTGCGTCTTCTTATTTGGCGCCGTCGCGCCTTCGACCGTCTTCTTTACAAACTCCGCAAACTGCATGACGTCTTCTTGGGTCGTGTCGAAGGAGCACATCCAGCGCACGACCGATTGTTCCTCGCTCCAGACATAAAAGAAATAGCGCTCCTGGATCTTCTTGATCGCGTCGCGTGGAATCTGTGCGAATACGCCATTGGCTTCGACGGGATAAACGATCTCTACTCCACGAATTTCTTCCATCTGGCGCTCCAACAGTTTGGCCATGCGGTTGGCGTGCTCGGCGTTGCGCTTCCATAGGTCGTTGGTTAGCAACGCCTCCATTTGTGCGGCCATGAAACGCATCTTCGAGGCCAGTTGCATGCCCTGCTTGCGCACGAAGAGGAAATCGGTGGCCAGTTCCGGGCGGAAGAAAACAACGGCTTCCACTCCCATCAACCCATTTTTCGTTCCGCCGAAGGAAAGCACATCCACTCCCAGATCGCGCGTGGCGCGGCGGAGTGTGAACTTCTGCGCGGCAGCGGCGTTCGAGATTCGCGCTCCGTCCATATGAAGGAACATCTTTCGTTCGTGCGCAAAGCGCGCCAGCGCCTCGACTTCCTTAGGCTTGTATACCGTTCCCATTTCTGTGGATTGAGTAATAGATATGACCCGAGGCTGCACATGGTGCTGGTCGCCGATGCCGTGATAAGCGTGGGCGACCGTGTCGACGCTGAGCTTGCCGTCGGGCGCGGGCAGCGGAATTAATTTGCAGCCGGTCAATTTCTCGGGCGCACCGCACTCGTCGGTATAAATATGAGAGAGTTCCGGGCAGAGCACGGCTTGATAGGGACGGGCGAGCGCCTGGAGACTCAGGCAATTGGCGGCGGTGCCGTTGAAGACAAAGTAGACTTCGACGTCGTCCCCAAAGTGCTCGCGGAACTTTCGGATCGCGGAAGCGGTGTAGGGATCGTCGCCGTAGCCGACCACGTGGCCCTGGTTAGCACGGGCGAGCGCCTCCAGCACGTCAGGATGCATGGTCGCATTGTTATCGCTGGCGAAACTGCGGATGGGCTTCATGACATGACAAATTTAGCAGAACGCGGGGGTCGAACTCGCCTCGAAAAAACCTCGCGCGCCTGGTCATTTAGAGCTTTGCGTCCGTGGCTGGAATCAATTACTTTGTCTGGTGGCAAATTCCAGCGCGTGCCACTTCTTCCTATGAATCGCACTCATGCGCTTCGGATTCCTCCAGTGTTTCGTCTGCCGGCACGATGGATCATGCTTTCAAGCGCCCTTGTGATCGCACTGATTGTCGCAAGCTGCACCAGGAAAGAACCTACTCAAGCGGCCGGCGGCCCCCAGGCAATGCCGGTCCAGGTAAAAACCGCAACCCTGCAAAGCGTCGATGACACAACCGAATACGTTGCAACACTGAAGTCTCGTGACTCGGCCGTGGTCATGCCGCAAGTCGAGGGAATCATCACGCAGATCTTTGTGCGCTCGGGCGACCGGGTGGAAAATGGCGCGCAGCTCATGCAGATCGATCCCTCGAAACAGCAGGCCACGGTGAAGAGCCAGGAGGATGCGCGCAGCGCGCAAGTAGCGCAACTTAAATGGGCGCAGCAGAATTACGATCGCGTGAACGGCCTGGCCAGCGCCGGGGTGGTCAGCAAGCAGGAACTCGACCAGGCGCGGGCGGCGCTCGATAGCGCGCAGGCGCAATTGCACTCCATGGATGCGCAGGTTAACGAACAGCAGGTACAACTGCACTATTTTCAGGTGGTGGCGCCACGCGCGGGAATTGTGGGCGATGTTCCGGTGCGCGTCGGCGACCGGGTCGTAACGACGACTCAACTTACCACCGTCGACCGCCCCGGGAGTCTTGAGGCTTACATTTATGTGCCGATCGAAAAGTCGGGAAAGTTGAAGATGAATCTACCAGTGCAGATTGTTGATGGGACAGGCAATCTGCTTACGACGAGCCACATCACGTTCATTTCGCCCCAGGTGGACAACACCACGCAGACGGTGCTGGCGAAAGCGTTGATCGCGAATTCGAATGACGCGCTCCGCACGGCGCAGTTCATTCGCGCGCGCGTGGTGTGGGGCACGAACCAGAGGCCGGCTATACCGATCGTTGCCGTCTCGCGAATTGGCGCGCTGTATTTCGCGTTTGTCGCCGAGTCCGACGGCAAGGGCGGATACGCGGTTCACCAGAAGCCGATGCAGGTTGGTCAGATCGTTGGCAATGATTATGCGGTGCTCGACGGCATCAAGCCCGGCGATAAGGTCGTAGTTTCTGGCACGCAATTCCTGGTCGATGGAATGCCGGTTGTGCCGCAAGAGGGCAAATGATCCATCACCCTGGAATGCTGCCCTCAATCGGAATAGGAAGTTCCAAACAGAGTGTGATGATGATTTCGAACTAAGCGCCAAGAACTAAGAACTGCCTTTCATGGTTGATTTTTTTATTCACCGCCCGGTCTTCTCTACTGTTTGCGCCCTGATGATCATTCTGGCTGGGGCGGTGTGCATTCCCACGCTGCCGGTGGCGCAATTCCCTAATCTGGTGCCGCCGCAGGTTCAGGTGACTTCGTTTTACAACGGCGCCAGTTCGCAAACGGTCGAGGCCGCCGTCACCACGCCGCTCGAGCAGCAGATCAACGGCGCCGAGGGCATGAAGTACATCACCTCGTCGAGCACGAACAACGGCATCAGTACGATTACCGCTACCTTTGACCTCACGCGCGATCCCGACCTGGCTTCGGTGGATATCCAGAATCGTGTGAATACCGCGTCGGGCCGCCTGCCGACGGCGGTCAAGCAAATCGGAATCACGGTCGCAAAAACTTCGCAGAACTTCGTCTTTGGAGCGGCGGTGTTTTCGCCCGACGGCCGCTACTCGACACTGTTCATGACCAACTACCTCGACGTCTATGTGCGCGACAGTTTGAAGCGCGTTCCGGGTGTGGCCGATGTCCTGGTTTTTGGCGAGCGTAAGTACTCGATGCGGTTGTGGCTCGATCCGGCACGGATGGCCGGGCGCGGTCTCACTGCTGACGACGTGATCAGTGCTCTTCAAGAGCAGAACGTAGAGGTTGCGGCCGGGCAGGTCGGCTCGCCGCCCGCGCCCGCCGGGCAACAGTACCAGATCAGTGTGCGCGCGACCGGCCGCCTATCAGAGGCCAGCCAGTTTGACGACATCATACTGAAGAGCAACGCTGACGGCACGCTTGTCCGCCTGCGCGATGTGGGGCGTGCTGAACTCGGCGCGGAAGACTACGGGAGCGTCCTCGACTACAACGGCTACGAGTCGGTTGGTCTGGGCATCATGCAGCTTTCGACGGCCAACGCTATCGACGTTGACCGGCGCTGCATTGCGGAACTGGAGCGTCTATCCAAGAAATTCCCTCCCGGCATGAAGTACGAGCTCGCCTTCGATACAACCGACGCAGTCGGCGAATCGATTCGAGATGTGGTCTCGACCCTGGGCGAAGCGGTACTGCTCGTCATCCTTGTCATCTTCATCTTCCTCGAAGACTGGCGGTCGACGATCATTCCAGCGGTCACCATCCCGGTCTCGCTGATCGGCACGTTTGCCTTCGTCAAGTTGCTCGGTTTTTCGATTAATACCCTGACACTGTTTGGCCTCACGCTCGCCACGGGACTGGTTGTCGATGATGCGATTGTAGTGATTGAGAATATCCAACGGCACCTGCAGGAAGGTGAACTCAGTCCGATCAAGGCCGCGTCGGACGCCATGAAGGAAGTGACAGGCGCGGTGATCGCGACTTCGCTGGTGCTGGTCGCGGTGTTTGTGCCGGTGGCATTTTTTCCCGGCACCACGGGGATTTTGTTCCGCCAGTTCGCGCTCACGATTGCGTTCTCGATTGCGATTTCGGCATTCAACGCGCTGACGCTTTCGCCGGCTCTTTCCGCACTGCTGCTAGGCCGGGAGCACGGCGAGAAAAACTGGTTCTTCAAACGCGTGGATCGCGCGCTTTCCGCGCTCACAACCGGCTATGTCCGCGCGCTGCGCACCTTCCTTCGCTACGAAATTCCGGCGTTGATTCTCTTTGTCGGCGGGCTCGCCTGTGCCTATCTCATCTTCATTCGAGTTCCGAAGGGCTTCGTACCCAACGAAGATCAGGGATATCTGATCGTGGCGATTCAGGCGCCGACCGGGGCGTCGCTCGATTACACCGAAAATATCGCGCGGCAGGTCACCGCCATTACCAAGAATTTCCCCGAGATCCAGGGCACCTTTGCGGCCGCAGGTTTTAGTTTTACGGGAAGCGCACCCAATTCCGGAATGGTCTTTATCTCGCTGCAGCCTTACTCGAAACGCAAGGGCGAGGAGCACATGTCGGCGGCCATCGTGAATCGGCTGCGCCCACAATTGTTTTCCATCTCGGGAGCGATCGTGATCGTCTTCGAGCCGCCTTCCGTTGAGGGACTCAGCGAGTTTGGCGGCTTCCAGTTCGAACTGCAGGATCAGAGTGGCCACACCTTGCAAGACCTTGACAAGACGCTACACGACCTGGTGCGGGCAGGGAGCCAGCGCAAGGAACTCGCGGGATTGTTCTCGACTTACACGGCCAACGACCCTCAGTTTGTAGTGACGATCGACCGCGAAAAGGCCAAAAGCCTGCATGTTCCGCTGAGCCAGATTATCGACACGCTGAGCGTGTACGTGGGATCGGCCTACATCAACGACTTCGACTTCAATAACCGGTCGTATCGGGTTTACGTGCAGGCCGACAAGCAGTTTCGTGCGCGCCCCCAAGATATGAAGCAGTATTACGTGCGTTCGGATTCGGGTGCGATGGTCCCTCTGGAAAATCTGCTCAGCATTACGGAGAGTTCGGCGCCGCAGGTCATCAGCCACTACAACCTTTTTCGTTCGGCGGAGATTGACGGCTCGGCCGCGCCCGGCTTCAGTTCCGGGCAGGCGATCGACACCATGCAGGAACTGGCCGCAAAAGCGCCGCAGGGATACACTTTCGAATGGTCGGGAATTTCTCTGGAGGAGCTGCAATCCGGCTCGACCACGCTCCTTCTCTTCGGCCTGGGGACGCTGGTCGTCTACCTCACCCTTTCGGCGCAATACGAGAGCTTCGTCCTGCCTTTCATCATTCTGCTTGCGGTCCCCATGGCCCTGCTGGGAGCCTTATCCGCGCAGTGGCTGCGCGGCCTGCAAAACGATGTTTACTGCCAGGTGGGATTGGTAATGCTGGTTGGACTCGCTTCGAAGAACGCAATTCTGATCGTCGAATTCGCCGAGCAGTTGCGCGAGCGCGGGCTGACCATTGTGGATGCGGCCGTGGAAGCGGCACGCATCCGGCTGCGTCCGATCCTGATGACCTCACTCGCGTTCATTCTCGGTGTTGTTCCGTTAGTCACGGCCAGCGGAGCCGGTGAGAATGGGCGCCATTCCGTCGGCACTACGGTCTTTGGCGGCATGATCATGAGCACAATCCTGAATCTCTTCTTTATTCCTGTCCTTTATTTACTTATCGAAGGCTTCCGCGAGCGTCTCGCCGGCGGAAAGCAGCCTAGATCCTAGTTCCGATCGCGGGTCTGCGGCATTTCCGGAATCGAAATAAGATGTCATCTCATCTTTTCTAAGGGGATCGAGGGCAGCGTTTTAGGTACGTTTTGCGTCTGAACGATTTACGGGTAGTTGGGCTGAACGAAGTGGTAGTCAACTCAATTCATGGCGGTGGGTTATGAAGAAGCTACTTTCCGGAGTTCTCGCATCGTTTACGGTTTGCTCGGTCATGCTCGTCTCTATAGCCGCTTATGCACAAGGCAATCAACCACTCGATCAAAAAAGCATAGCGCGCATTACCAAAGAAGTTCGCCACGAACTGGTCATGCTCCCGTTTTACGGGGTCTTCGATAATCTGACGTATAAAGTTGATGCAGATGGAACCGTGACCCTTCTGGGCCAGACGGCGAGGCCAGTCCTGAAGTCGGATGCGGAGAATTCGGTAAAGAAGATTGAAGGCGTCCCACGCGTGGTCAACAACATCGAAGTGCTTCCCGCGTCGCCAGCCGATGACCGCATCCGGCGCGAAGCCTACCGGGCGATCTACGGCAACGCTGTTTTGAGCGAATACCAACTCCGCGCCGTGCCTCCGATTCACATCATTGTGAATAACGGGCACATCACGCTGGAAGGCGTCGTCGCCCGCGCCATGGACAAGCAGATTGCCGGCGTGCAGGCCAACAGCGTGCCGGGAACATTTTCCGTCACGAACAACCTGGTGGTCGAGGAAGACGAAAAGAAGTAAATTGGCGGCCGCCAATGAGGCCGGGCGGCACAGTCTAGAATGAATTGTGCCGCCAGCGCCTACATCCTCAGAAATCGACCACGCAGCACAGCTCCTGCGCGCCGGACGGCTTGTCGCTTTTCCCACTGAAACCGTGTACGGACTCGGAGTGAACGCTCTCGATGCCGAGGCTGTGGCCCGTATTTATGCGGTCAAGCGCCGCCCGGCAACGAGTCCCCTGATTGTGCATGTCGCGTCGATCGAAATGGCGCGATCATTGGTTGCCGAATCCTTCCGTTGGCCACCGACGGTCGAGATCCTCACACAAAGATTTTGGCCGGGACCATTGACGTTGGTGTTGGCTAAATCCAGGGCGATTCCGCCAATCGTTACGGCCGGGCTGGGGACGGTCGGCCTGCGGATGCCATCACACCCGGTCGCGCTCGCTTTGCTACGCGCGGCCGGGGTACCACTCGCCGCTCCCAGCGCGAATCGATTTACGGAGCTTTCTCCTACGACAGCTGAACACGTTCGCCAAAGTCTCAACGGCGACGTGGATTACGTGCTCGATGGCGGCCCTTGCAGCGTGGGAATCGAATCGACAGTTGTCTCGCTCGCCGAGTCCCGGCCTGTGTTACTGCGCCCGGGCGGCATCTCCCGCGCGCAGATCGAGTCAGTGATCGGCCCAATCGACACCGCAGATACTCCAGAAGGCGGCGCGCATCCTGCTCCGGGAATGCACCCGCGGCACTACAGCCCGCGCACTCCTTTATTTCTCGTTTCAAATGGAGAGTTACCGCAATCCGGCCGCGGCATCTACCTGCAATACGAACGGGTGCCGCAAGGGAACGATTGCGCCATCCGCCAGATGCCGCGCTCGGCGGTCGATTACGCGTCACAGCTATACCGCGTTTTCCACGAAGCCGATGCTGCAAATGGGAATTGGATCGCCGTCGATCTACCACCAGATGGCCCCGAGTGGGAGGCTATTCATGACCGGCTGCGGCGCGCTGCTTTCAGAGACCACCATTAGATCTCTGAGCGGGCTGCCGCTAGTGCAGCAGTCCGAAGACATCCAGGCTGTTGTTGGTGCCGACATACAGCTTGCCGTTATTCACCATGATGTTTGCGAAATGGGGCAGGCTGAGGAGCTGGTCGTGTCCTTTGTTCCTGTTGCTCTGGTAGAGCTCGGCGAGCGTGGTGGCATCGAAGGCGCAAAGATTCTTCCCGTTGAGCTGCCACAACACGCCATTTGAAGTGCCGTTGGCACTGATGACCGGCGAATGCCCGGACGCTACTTTCTTCGACTGCGCGATCGGAGTCGTGCCAATCACGCCATTGCTAAAGGGATAGGCCGCGATCGGCTTGCTGTTGGGCGTCGTATAAATCGTGTTGTTCCAGTAGGCGAGCGCTCCGGTGTTGGGTGCGACGACCTGCAGCTCCTGCGGAATCTGACTATCGCCACTCTGGCACGTGTCGCAGAACTGCCCCAGGTTGTCGCGATTAAGCAGATAGATTGTTCCTTCCTTGCCGATGGCCGCGGCAAGGTGAGGATACGTCCCTGGCTGGTCGGGCAAGACAAGTACGGGTTCGCTCAGATCCATATCGTGCTGGTTGAGATAAAACTGGTTCCAGGGCGTAAACCAGTCGGCAAGTTCGAGTGTCCCGTCACCCTGAGCGAGCTTGAATACCGACTGTCCCAGATCGATGCCCGCAGTGAACGGGCCGTCGGCAGTCGCTCCGTAAATGTAGCCTTCGGCGTCGGCGGCGAGGCCTCCGCCTCTCTGCCAGATCGCGGCTGCGGACGCTTCAGGCTCGACGTCAAAGGTTCCCGCCGGTTGCAAGGTCGATGAATTATAGGCAACGACCCAGCCTTCTTCTTTTCCACTGCGGCAGCCATTCGATCCGAAAGCAATATAGATCGTGCCATTGTTGAGCAGAAGACCAGGCCGGTTGACCTGCATCTGGTCGACAAAGACATCGGTCTGTCCGTCGTATTGGTAGCTGGCAGTGATCACCACAGGGCTGCCAGCTTTCTCAAGACCCGTCGTTACATCGAGTGCGTGCAGGCGATGCACAAACTTATTTCCGTTTTCAAGCGTTTTGGCGACCACATAAATTGTTCCCGCCGCCTGATCGATGACTGGCGTCGAAACGATGCCTACCTGCGTCCAGCCTGTCGTTGAGGTGCATCCCTGCAACGAACCTGGCATCGTCTTGACGTTCTTTGAAAGGAAGCTGGTGTGCCACAGTAGACCGCCTCCCTGCCCCGAATTGCTGTCGGCATCGAACGCGTAAACGCTATCGTTCATGGTGGCGGCATAAACGACGTTGTGCGAGCCCATTCCTGGAATCGTCACGTTGGGAAGATACAGTGCCTGGCCAATGATGGCGCCATCGACAGCCTGCGAGAAAAGCCTGCCGAACGAGTCTTTGTTGATGTTTTGCGGAGTCAGGATGGTCTCGTTGGCGTTTGCGCCGGTGCGCATGTTGTCGTAATGCCAGGTCGTTATCGGCGATTGCGCTTTAGCGAGCGAATAAGCCGCGAAGCAGAGAAAGATGGTCCGGCCGAACGCCCACACGTGCCTCGTAGTCCTCACGGTCGATCTCCCAGGATCTGGACAATAGACTTACTTTTTGGGGCTTACCCGCGGATGCCAATGACGAGGGGCTGGCCTTGCGAGCTCACATTTCTTGCCGAGAAAGATAGTCGAAAGGCGGGTCTCAGTCAAACTCACGCGTGCGCGAACTGCAAACGATTGCACACCTACGACCCGCTGTTGAAGCAGCCAGTCTCCGGTCAGGCCCCCGTCCGGCCGGGTACGCGGACGCGAATCGTGTGCGGAATGCCGCGCAGCTTTACCAACAGGTCTTCCTCGCAGGGGCGGTTGATATCGTAGATCGCATAGCCGAGATTGCCCCGCGTATCGAGCACCTGGCGCTCGATGTTAATGCCACGGTCGGCAAGGATGTCGTTGATCGCGCGCAGAATACCGGGCACATTGTGGTGGATGTGCGTTAGGCGGTGCGAGCCCGGCTCGTAGTCCAGATGGCAGTGCGGCAGGTTGACGCTCATCAGCGAATTGCCGCTCTGGAAGTACTCGATCATCTTGGCGGAGACAAATTGGCCTATGTTCTGCTGCGCTTCTTCCGTGCTGCCGCCGACGTGCGGAGTCAGGATAACGTTCGGCAAGCCTTGAAGCGCGCTCGAAAAATTCCCACCACTCTCCGGTTCATGCGGAAAGACGTCAAGCGCTGCTCCGGAGAGTTTGCCAGATTTTAGATGGCGTGCCAGCGCCTCATGATCGACGACAAACCCTCGGCTTAGGTTGATGAGGCATGCACCCTCTTTCATCGCCGTCAGTTCATCCTCGCCAATCAGGTTCTGATTCTGCGGCTTGCCGTCGACATGTAGCGTGATCACATCCGCCGTTCCAAGGAGTTCGCGGAAGCTGACGGCCCGGGCATTGCCGCGCGCCAGCACATGCGCGAGGTCGTGAAATATCACGCGCATGCCCATGGCTTCCGCCAGATCCGATACCTGCGAGCCGATCTTGCCGTAACCGATGATGCCGAGCGTCAGTCCGCGCACCTCGTGCGAGCCTGCCGACGATTTGTTCCAGTCGCCTTTGTGAAGGCGTGTGCTGGCTTCGAACGTCCGCCGCATTAGGAGAATGATTTCTCCCATGGCGAGCTCGGCAACGGAGCGGCTGTTGGAGTGCGGATCGTTGAAGACGGCGACGCCGCGGTCGCTGGAGGCGGCGCGGTCGATCTTGTCGACGCCGATGCAGAATGCCCCGATGGCGACCAGTTCGGGCGAGGCTTCCAGCACGGCCGCCGAAATACGAGTCTTGGAGCGGGCGCCGAGAATCGAGGCGCCGCGAATCTTCTTCACCAGCTCGGCCTCGTCGAGCGCCCCCTTGAAAGACTCGACCTCGAAGCCCGCTTCCTCGAATTGCGAAGCGGCGACTCCGCTGATGTTTTCTAGCAATAGAACCTTCAAGCACCCTCCCCGGCCCGAGCGAATGTGACACCGGAATTATAAAGGCGCAGTTTGCGATCTCCGATGAGGGCTTCGATAATGGCTGAATGACGGGAGTAACCATCGTCGAAGCCATGGCTTCCGAGCGTGTTGAGCAGGCTCGCGAGCTGTTCCTGGAATATGCCAAGTCGCTTGGCTTCAGCCTTTGTTTCCAGAATTTCGATGCGGAACTCGCCGCCTTGCCCGGAGACTACGCCCCTCCTGGCGGCCGTCTCCTTCTCGCAGAGAGCGATGGTCAGCTGGCTGGTTGCGGTGCCCTGCATGCGCTTAGCCCGGAAATCTGCGAAATGAAGCGCCTTTACCTGCGTCCGCAATTTCGCGGCAGAGGAATCGGCCGCGCGATCGCGGAGCGGTTGATTGCCGACGCTCGCGAAATCGGCTACCGGCGCATGCGGCTCGACACGGTGGGGCCGGTGATGAAAGACGCAGTTGCTATGTACCGCAAACTCGGATTCAAGGAAATTGAGGCCTATCGCGCGAATCCGATGCCGGGCACGCTCTATATGGAGCTGGAACTTTGACGGAACGCGGAAGTCAGAAGTCAGATTGCAGAAGTAACCCTTAGAACCACAGGGTGCACAGGGTTTCACGGGGTCGCTCACCTTCTCGCAAGAGAAATGGCGCGCGGCTTCAGCTCGGAATATTTACTCCGCTGACGACGCCGCCGAGATGCGCGGTTAGCGTGACGGCAATAACTGCGAGGAGTTCAACGACCGCGTGCAATGCGGGGAGCGATGAGTCCGGCTTCCGCCACGCCCGTGAACGCATCCAGACAATAGCCCAGATAAGAACGGCGGTCGCGCCGCCGAATATCAGGTGCAATCGCAGCACGCCTTTGAGCCGCTGTCCCTCAAGTTGCCATTGCCAGGCCGCGAGTCCCGTTGCTGCAACCGGGACAGCCATGATCGCGGCAGCCCGAAGATTAAATCGCGCCGCCGCTCTCAGCTCCATCTTGCCTCGCCAGTGCGCCAGCACGTCGCATAGAACTCCAGTCATGAACAGCGCAATTGGGAAGTGAATCAGCACGACGTGCTGCGCATGCTTCGCGAGCAACACCGATTTCGGATCGAACGAGTTCACGCTCACGGCCTTACTCCACCACAATCTTTCCGGTCATTTTTGGATGGATCGAACAGTAGTAAGCGTAAGTGCCCGGCTTGGTCAGAGTCGTTGTGAACTTGTCGTCGGTATCGAGTGCTTTCGACTTGAAAGCCCCGTCGTCGCTGCTGACCACCGTATGCGGAATGTCGTCGCGGTTGGTCCACACGATCGTTGTACCGGCCTTCACCTTGACCTCCTGTGGCGTGAAGCTGAAGTTGTCGATGGTGATCGCGACCGGGGAGGAATTATCCGCCGCGCCGGCGGTAGGCGCATAGGAGAGCGCTAGCAGAAGCAGACTCATAGAAAATTTCAAGACACGTCGATTCATAACTTTCTCCTTTGTTGGTATGACTGAATGTGGATGGGATGGAGCGGAGCGAGGCGCTCAGCCAACAGCGAATTGCTGTCAGCCGTTTGCTCGTAACTCGAGACTCGTAGCTCGTTACGCCAGCGTGGAATCCGTTACCGCTAGCGCGTGTTGCCCCTTGACTGACTGCACGCTGGTGATCCCCAGCACCGATCGCAGTTGGTTATCCGGGACTTTCATCGGTCCCGGAGATGGCGCTGTGCCAGGCTTCGGCTGCGGGAATGCTGTCGAGCACGCTGTGTGGAATGTGACGTTGCCCTCGACCTTCTGCATCGTCTGGTGAATATGTCCATTGAGCACGGTGACCGAGCCAAACTTTTTCAGGTAAGACAGTGCCTGCGCGCTGTCGTCGGTGCCCCAGCCCCACTCGGGATAAACCGTCCAAAGCGGAATGTGCGCGAAGACGATGATCGGCGTACTGTGCTTCAGGTGCTTGACGTCGTGTTCCAGCCACTCCAGTTGCTCTCCGCCGAGCGAACCCAGGCCCCCGGCTTTCAGGTTCATGACGTTCACCAGCCCGATGAAATGCACGCCATTCTTGTCAAAGCTGTACCAGCCGGAGCCGTTGGTGTTCTTCCCATAGCGCTCGCGGTACTGTGCGCCGTTGTTCTCGAGCACATCATGCTCGCCGGGAACGAAGAAAACCTGTTGCGGCTTTGCCGACTTCAGAATCTGGTCGACGGTGTCGAACTCCGATGGCTTCGAGAGATGGCTGATGTCGCCGGTATGTAGCATGAACTCCGGCGCGCCGGGCAACGCGTTGATCTTGTCCACCGCGGTCTTGAGCGTCGCAATCACATCGGGATTGGCGGGCTTGTTGAATCCCATGTGGCTGTCGCTGATCTGCACAAAGCTCACCTGCCCCTTAACATGTTTCGCGGCGGGATCGTTCAATGCGAATGACTTCAGCACTCCGCCCTCGACGACACACAGCGCTCCCGTCCCCGCCCATGCCATGCACTTCAGAAATCCGCGCCGGTCGATGCCGTCGTGATTGTGGTCGAACAGAATTTCGTCTTTTGTTTTGTTTGCCATGCTTGCCTCCGGTTCTCGTTGCGTTTGCTGTTGTGCAGAACCGGGAAGGCGCCGGTTTATTCCAGGAAGGTCCGAGGATTCCGAAAAAATACCGGGACACAACCCAATCCGTTTTCGGCACGGGCGCGTACATCTAGGCGAGTGGCTAGACAGCACATTCGACCAGGAGAGATCACTCATGAATCGACTCAAATCAGTCCTCTATTTCGCCCTGATGTCCTTCGCGGCGGCCGCGCCTTTCTGTGCCGTCGCGCCGCCGGCCGTCGCCCAACAGCAGAAGACGCTCTACCAGCGCCTCGGCGGCTACGACGCCATCGCCGCCGTCACCGACGATTTCGTCGGAAGACTAGCCACCAACCCGCAGCTGAAGCGCTTCTTCGGCGGCCTGAGCGTCGACTCGCAGAAAAAGCTGCGCCAGCATGTCGTCGATTTCCTGTGTGTTGCCACCGGCGGCCCATGCCTCTACACAGGACGCGACATGAAGACCGCACACACGGGTCTCGGCATCACTGAAGCTGACTGGAATGCATCGGTGGTTCACCTCACTGCCACCCTCGACAAATTCAAGGTGCCGGAAAAAGAAAAGGGCGAGGTTCTGGGCGCCATTAGCGGGTTAAAGGGCGACATCGTCGGCAGATAGCAAGAGAGTTCAACGATTCCTCAGTGGAGACGGGGCTTGCCCCGTCTCTCGTTATTGCCCGGCCCCACATTCTTCCTCGAAGTGTTACAAATATATGGGCCGCCGCGGACAACCACGTCCGGGCCTCGTGAATCTTCCAACTGCACCCCGTCATCTTTAATGCTTTGGAGGAAAACGAAATGGCACAAGCCTTGGAGGAAGTAAAAATGGCGCATGAACTGCCCCCGCTGCCGTATGCGTACAACGCTCTTGAATCGACCATCGACGAAAAGACGATGCACCTGCATCACGACATGCACCACGCCGCTTACGTCAAGAACCTGAACGCGGCGCTGGACAAGCATCCCGAACTGCACTCGAAGAAAGTTGAAGACCTGCTGAAAGACCTGAACTCCGTTCCCGAAGACATCCGCGCAGCCGTGCGCAACAATGGTGGCGGCCACGTAAACCACACCATGTTCTGGAACATCATGAAGCCGAACAGCGGCGGCGATCCGACCGGCCCGATCGGAGATGTAATCAAGAAGACTTTCGGCGACTTCAAGACCTTCCAGGAAAAATTCAACGCTGCTGGCGCAGGCCAGTTCGGCAGCGGCTGGGTCTGGCTGGCAGGCGACAGCAAGGGCGAGGTCAAAGTGATCTCGACGCCGAACCAGGACAGCCCAATTTCGCAGGGGCTGGTCCCGATCTTCGGCAACGACGTGTGGGAACACGCCTACTACCTGAAATACAACAATCGCCGGCCGGAATATCTAGCTGCCTGGTGGAACGTAGTCAACTGGGACGAAATCAACAAACGCTTTCAGTCACTGATGAAGAAGTAGGGCACGTGTGGCGCGGGCATTCCTGTCCGCGCACGCCGCAAACCGAAGCCATAGCCGGGTCGAAAAGCCCGGCTTTTTCGTGTCCTCGGCTTTCTCCGCGGGTTCATTTCTAAGCCAAACGCCCAACATTAAAGTCCCATTAATTTCCACCCCGAACCAAAGCCCTCGGACCTTTGCCTCTGGACCCCTTCCGCATTCCCGCCGATAATCTAAACGCGCACACCACATCCATGTCCAACAACGAATTCGATCTTGTCGTGATCGGCAGCGGCCCTGCCGGTCAAAAAGGCGCGATCTGCGCGGCCAAGATGCGCAAGAAGGTCGCCATCATCGACCGCGAACGCACCATCGGCGGCGTCTGCGTCCACACCGGAACCATTCCCAGCAAAATGTTCCGCGAAGCCGTGCTCTACCTCAGCGGCTTCCGCCAGCGCACTTTTTACGGCCGGGGTTACGCGCTCAAAGATCGCATCGAGATGTCCGACCTCATCTTCCGCGCGCAGTCGGTGATGTCGCGCGAAGTCGAGGTCATCAAGGCGCAGCTCCGTCGCAACTATGTCACGACGCTCTCGGGCGACGCCCACTTCGTCGACTCGCATACCGTCGAGATCACCAATTCTGATGGCACGCAGCAAGTCCACGGCCAGAACGTCCTCATCGCCTGCGGCACCCGCCCCGCGCACGACGCCGAAATTCCCATCGACAACAAGCGCATCTTCGACTCCGACCAGCTGCACTGCATGGAAGAGATTCCGCGCGAACTCATCGTTGTAGGCGCCGGCATCATCGGCCTCGAATACGCCTCGATGTTCGCGGCCCTGGGCGTGAAGGTCACGCTTCTCGATCAGCGCCCGACGCTTCTCGACTTCGTCGACCGCGAGATCATCGAGAGCCTCTGCTTCCAGTTGCGCCAGCTCGGCACGGTCTTTCGCCTCGGAGAAAAAGTCGTCTCTGTTGGCTTCGACGATGACCGTTCGCAGGTCTTCGCCAAGCTCGAAAGCGGAAAAGTCGTCCGCGGCCAGGCGCTTCTCTACTCCGTCGGCCGCCAAGCCAACAGCGACAAGCTCAATATCGAAGCCGCCGGCGTCACGCCTGACGGACGGGGGAAGCTGCTCGTCAACGAAAACTACCAGACCAACGTTCCTCACATTTACGCCGCGGGCGATGTCATTGGCTTCCCGGCGCTCGCCTCAACCTCCATGGAGCAGGGCCGCCTCGCCAGTTGCCACATGTTTGGCAAGCCCAGCAAAATGGTGTCGAACCTCATCCCATACGGAATTTATGCGATCCCGGAAATCTCGATGGTGGGCGAAACAGAAGAAGTATTGACGAAGAAGAAGGCGCCGTACGAAACCGGACTCGCGCGCTATTCCGAGCTCGCTAAGGGCCAAATGTTGGGAGACGAGCAGGGACTGGTAAAGATCCTCTTCGATCCCGACTCACTTAAATTGCTTGGCGTGCACATCATCGGAGACCGCGCCGCCGAAATCATCCATATCGGTCAGGCGGTGCTCGCGATGGGCGGCACAATCGAGTACTTCCGCGACACGATCTTCAACTACCCGACGCTGGCGGAAGCCTATAAGGTAGCTGCCCTCGATGGCCTGAACAAACTCTAATCGTGTGGCGCTGGCATTCCTGCCCGCGCTGCGTCTTCCGGCAACGACGTTCACTTCGAAAAGAACTTGTTAATCCTCTCCCAATACTTTCGCACAATCAGATCCGTGCTCAAATGTCCCCCACGCCGTAAAAGCGTCAGTTTGGCCGCGCTCAACCGCGCGAACTTCACCGCCGTCCGCCAAGGCACATACGGATCGTCCTGCGCGTGAAACATCATGATCTTCTCAGCCTTCATCTCACTCACGCGATAGATCGGACTATAGAACTTCCCATCATCCAGCTTCTTCCAGTTTCGATCAGCCAAGCGGTAACCTGAACCGAACGCGCTGCGAATATACGCGGCATAACTCGGGTTCGAAGTCTCTTTCTTCTGCTCGCGCTTCAGGATCGACCAATCGACCACGGGGCAATTCGCAAGCACCTTTTTCACTCTCGCATCGAGCGAGCAAAGGAGGGCCGCCGTGCCGCCGAAGCTTCCGCCGATCACAAAAATCTCGTCCGGTTGCACTCGAAACCTCCGCCCGAACGCGATCTCGCGAAACTCCTCCTGCATACCCGCGATGACGGCGAGGATGTCCAGGTGCGGCGAACGCGCGAGAAATTTCCCACCGCTCTCCCATGCTCCGCGATACCGCGGATAGAACACCCAATATCCCTTCGCCGCCAGAAATTCCGCGAGCGGCTGTTTGCGCGGAATCGACGGCATCCCGTCGCACAAAACAATCGCTTGCTCCTTCTTTGTGCGTCGCCCCGGAGGCAAGAACTCGGTAACAACTTGGCCGTCAAATCTAGTTCTGAACATGTGCATTGGCGTCTTGTTGCGCTACCGCTGGTTCACTCCCCAAAGGCCATCTCTCTTCAGAGGACAACCTCCGTGCCTTGTTCCGCCTTTACTATGCGACTACTCTGTCCGAGGATTCGCTGCACTCCCCGCCGCGGCCAAAATATTTCGGTTTCGCCGAACGATCATTGGAGTTCATCATATGGCTTCTTCCGCCAAGCCCGCTCTGGAGATTTCCGCACCCGCAGCCAAGATCGCCAACCCAGCGCCACTCGGCCTTGCTGCTTTTGGCGTTACCACCGTTGTCTTGAGTTCCATCAATGCCGGGCTTCTCCCGGCCTCCGCGGTAGCGGCTGTTGTGCCTCTGGCCTTTGCTTTTGGCGGTGTCGCCCAGTTGATCACGGGTATCCTTGAATATGCCAACGGCAATACTTTCGGCACCGTCGCTTTTACCAGTTACGGCGCCTTTTGGTGTTGGTACTCCTTGCTGGTTTGGACGATCGGCGCCGGCTGGATCAAGCCGCCGGACCCGGCTGGTGTCGGCACAGCTCTCGCCATGTGGGGCGTGTTCACGTTTTACCTCTGGGTCTGCACCTTCAAATCTAATAAGGTGATATTCACCACTTTCCTCTTCCTATGGATCACTTTCTTCCTTTTGGCCTCCGGCGATTATGGCTGGGCCCTCGGCAAGAAGTTGGGCGGAATCGTTGGTCTCGCGACGGGCGTTGTCGCGCTCTATGCATCCTTCGCCGAAGTTCTCAATGCGACATTCGGCAAGGAAGCGCTTCCTCTCGGCAAACCGATCCTGTAACCGCAGCCCTCCGCGTCGCTCCGCCGGCTAAGGGTCTCAATACACCCCGAGATCCTTGGCCGAGACCCACTTTCCCGAGTAGACGAGATTGATCTGCTCAACCAAATCCTCCTCCGGCAATCCTTCCAGCACCTGGTGATAGACGACCAAGAGTTTGGGATGAGCGCGGCGCGCGATATCCGCAAGCTCCGTCGGAGAGGTGTGGAAGGTCCGGAAGTATGAATTCCAGTGCTCGTCGTGCAGCTCTTTCCCGTGCGGATTGTAGACCTCATGCAGCAGGACATCGCACCCGTTGCAAGCCTTGACAACCTCATCGGTCGGCGCCGTGTCTCCTGAGATCACAATCTTCCGGTCGCTCGTCTGGAACGTATATCCGTAAGCTTCTTTCCAAATTCCGTGCTTCACGCGGAATGCCGTCACTGTAACGTTGCCATCGCGATAAACCACGCCCGGGCCAATCTCGTGCACGTTGACCTTGTAGCCCGTCGCATTTGCTTGCTCGAGTCCCTCACGGCGGACGCGAATGTCTTCGGTCCAGGCTTTCTCGATGTGCGCAGTCATAGCCTTCAACCCGCGCGGGCCATAGGCTTCGAGAGGGGCCTTGCGCCCCAGCACCCATGGCGAAAAAATCAGATCGGGATAGCCGACGGTATGGTCGGAATGCAAGTGAGTAATAAAGACTATGTCGAGTGCGTTGGCTTTCAATTCGGGGAAGCCCTCTGCTAACGCCGCGGACGCACGCCGCACCACACCGGGCCCACAGTCGACAAGGAAAGCCCGCCCGTTCACCACGATGGCGACCGCTGGGCCCGAGCGATCCGGATCGGCCACCGGAGTGCCTGTCCCCAGCATCACAACCTGCGTATGCTGTCCCGCAGGTGGAGGAGCGGCGTGCCCAACCGCTCCAGTCCAAGAGCAACTCAGGAAAGCCGAGCACACCACCACACATCGCCACAAAAGAGTCTTCATCAGGCACGCCTCACTTCTGTAAGTTTGTCGCATCGGCAAATCCGTTTCAACGGCTGGCACATCCCCAACCCGAGACCACCACCTTCGTGTTCCTTCGTGCCCTTTGTGGTGGTGGCTTTTCACAAACTCCGCTGACTGACTCCTCCCGCCGATGTATCATTCCCCAGCCATGCACGCCACCGACGCAGCCGGGGATCATCTTCGTCTGGCTGAGCACTATCGCCAGATGAAGGACCCGGAGTTACTCGTTCTCATGCGCCAGAGTGACGGCCTCACTGACATGGCTCGTCAGGCGCTCGAAACAGAGGTTCATCACCGCCGATTGCAACCCGAGTCCGAAGAACCCGACCCGCCTCCCGAGCCGTCCGATTGGGCCGATCCATCGGCTCCGCCATCTGAAGCCGCGCCCTCCTATAAAGAAGAGCGCGAACTGGTGGAATTGTGCACCGTTTGGAGTCAGCGCGACGCGCTCCAGGTACAACGCCTCCTCGACGTCGCGGGTATTCCTTTTTTCATGGGGCCGGAGAGAGCAACCGGGGTCGCCGAGGTAACCTCGAATTTCGCCAACGGTGTAGCCGTAAGAATCATGCGAATCGGTATGCCATGGACAGTCGGCCCGATGCAGAGCTACTTCCCTAAGGATGAGCCTCCCGAAGAGACGCCTGAGGTCGCGGACGAACTTCCCATTCACTGTCCCCGATGCCAGTCCACTGACGTAGTTTTCAACCATCTGATCACAGAACCGCCACCAAATGATCCAACCGAATTTCCCCCGGCCGACGCGAGTTCGCGATCGCCCTTGTCAGAGGCCGGCTCGGGCGATCCCACCTCCCGACCGCCGGCCAAGTTTGATTGGACCTGCGACTCCTGCGGCAACAAGTGGCAAGACGACGGTGTAGCCAAAGAAGACTGAACGCCGGCCATGGCCTCGGATTCGCATCGCTCTGGTTTTAACTTCTGCAATCTGACCTCTGCAATCTGCAATCGCCTCTGACTTTCCTGTGCACTCCATGTGCAAATCAGGTCGAGTGTGTGCTCGCGAAATTTTCATGCCGGCTTCGCTCGTGCGCAAAAACCGCTGCGCTTGCGCGATCCGTGCAAGCTTTCAACTCACACTTTCGTCTACGACCCGCCCGTCGCTCGCGTCCCAGAATTCCACTGGTTGCACCAATCATGTGTAATTGACCTCGTTCTCTTCTGCGCGTACATTCACTCCACCTTCATTAAGAATTCGCTCCGGAAATTCCGGGGCGAAAAAACCGCAACCTTAATCGTTCTTGAAGAGCAAGTTATGTTCAGTAAAAAGAAATGGAATGTCTACTGCACGCGCTTTCTAGTGCGCGCACGGCAACTCACTGAGCCGATCGCGTTCACCGATCCCTTCGGTCACGAGCACGTTGGTCAGCCCGGGGACTATCTGGTGGAAACTTCCAATGGAATCCGCCGAATCGCGACCCGCGCCTTTTTCGAAGATGCCTACGTTCTGCTTGCCGCGGCTGCTCCTGATCCGATCGAGGGAAGTTTTCTGGAACGTCGTCCTGCTGGTTCGATCACCGAAAACATGAGCCGGCCGAGCATTCAGGACCGCACCCATGCCCTCGCAGGATGAAGATGGCGCGGCTCAACACTTGGGAGTGGAGTACGAAGGCTGTCATTCCCCAATTGGATACCCTTAGCACTGTAGAGCCACTATATATTGCGATTTTCTCTTGACACGCACTACTGGTGGGAGTACGTTAAGCATCCCAAGGGCATTTTAACCAGACCTCCAAACTTCAAGTTAAGGAGGCCCAGACCCTAAACTCAGGGGCGCACTCGAAGCCGTGGTGACTTCCTGTCCGCTCCTTTACCGGACCATCCCCCGGTTGGATGGACTTATGCGGTGACTTCCCCCGGCTTATCCAGCAATCCCCCCGGGGGGACTCATGAAAAGATTGGCGATGAGGTCCCCCGCGCGGGCTTCTTCGCACGGTTTTCTGCACCCGAGGAGCCCCCATGGAAGGTTTGATCGAACTCGTCGCCGCCTCGTTTGTACGACACGGAATCGAATGCCCCGCCGATTCGTCGGCCTCGCGACCGTCATCCGCGCCAGGCAAGCCAGCAGCCCCACCGATCGAACCCGCCGCGCTCCCCGAGCATAGCTTCCGCAAGAAACTGGACGACATCGCCGTTTAGGCGGTGCCGCATTGTTCCCGGCCCGGACTTCGGTTCGGCCCTGATCGACCCGTGTCGAAACGGGACTGCAACACTATTAGAACGACCGTTATGCGCCATCGATTTCATCTCGCAATCATCTAAGTAAGGAGAAAGACATGCCCGACGTGCAGGCGAAGGTCAAGGATTCTGTGCAGGAAAAATCGCAGGAAAACAGCCAGCTAAAGTCCCATCCCGCGGCCACCGCCAACAATAAGAAGAAAGCCCCCGGCCTCAGCTTCCGCCGCCTCTTCACCAAAGCCGGCGTCAATCCCTACGACGACGTCGAGTGGGAAGTCCGCACGGCGACCATCGCCGACTCCCAGGGCAACCTGATCTTCGAGCAAAAAGACTTCGAGGTCCCCAAAGACTGGTCGATGACAGCCACCAATATCGTGGCCAGCAAATACCTGCACGGTCAACTCGGCACGCCCGAGCGCGAAACCGGCGTCCGCCAGCTCGTCGCCCGCGTCGCCGAAACCATTCGCGACTGGGGCATGAAGGACGGCTACTTCCGCACCAGCGAAGACGCCGCCACCTTCCACGACGAGCTCGTCCATCTCTTAGTGCGCCAGTACGCCGCTTTCAACTCGCCCGTCTGGTTCAACGTAGGCTGCGACCGCATCGAACCCAACTCCGACGCCACCAACTGGCACTGGAACCAGCAGACGCAGCAGGTCGAATTCGGCGTGACGGGCTACACGCGCCCGCAGTGCAGCGCCTGCTTCATCAATTCCGTCAAGGACTCGCTCGATTCGATCCTCACCCTCGCCAAAACCGAAGGCATGTTGTTCAAGTGGGGCTCAGGCACAGGCACCAATCTCTCTCCGCTGCGCAGCTCCACCGAAGTCCTTTCCGGCGGAGGCACCGCCAGCGGCCCGCTCAGCTTCATGAAAGGTTTCGACGCCTTCGCTGGCGTCATCAAGTCCGGAGGCAAAACTCGCCGCGCCGCCAAGATGGTCATCCTCAACATCGACCATCCCGATATCGTCGACTTCATCGAGTGCAAGCAGAAAGAAGAAGCCAAGGCCCACGCCTTAGTCGCGCAGGGATACGACGGCTCCCATCCCGACTCCCCCGCCTACAGCTCCATCTTCTTCCAGAACGCCAATAACTCCGTCCGCGTCACCGACGACTTCATGGTCAGCGTTCTGCGCGACACGGAATTCTCCACTCGCTCCATCGTCGACGGCCGTGTCATTAACACTTACAAAGCCAAGGAACTCATGCAGAAGATCTCCGAAGCTACCTGGCACTGCGGCGATCCTGGCATGCAATACGACTCGACTGTCAACCGATGGCACACCAGCAAGAACACTGCCCGCATTAATGCCAGCAACCCGTGTTCCGAGTACATGTTCCTAGACGACTCGGCCTGCAACCTGGCGAGCCTCAACCTGCTGAAGTTCGCGCCCAACGGCACATTTGACGTGGAAGCCTATCGCCACGCGGTCGACGTAATCATCACCGCGCAGGAAATTCTGGTCGATAACGCCGGCTATCCCACAGAGATGATCGGCAAGAACAGCCACGACTATCGCCCGCTGGGCCTCGGCTATGCCAACTTAGGCGCGCTCTTAATGGCCGCCGGTCTCCCTTACGACTCCGACGCCGGACGCGACTACGCCGCCTGCGTAACCGCCATCATGTGCGGACAAGCCTACTTACAGTCCAGCCGCATCGCCGAGTCATGCGAGCCGCTGGGCCCGGCAACAAGCACAGTCCAAACACGCCTCGGAGTAACCACCGCCGAAGCGATGCCCGGCTCCGCCTGCCCCGGCTACTATCTCAATCGCGAGCCGTTCTTGGACGTGATAAGAATGCATCGCGCCAGCGTCAACAACATCAACAGCAAAAACGTCCCCACGGCTCTCTTCGAAGCCAGCAAAGCCTGCTGGGACGAAGCCCTGGCCAACGGCGAAAAGCATGGCTACCGCAACAGCCAGGTAACAGTGCTAGCCCCCACCGGCACCATCGGCTTCTTCATGGACTGCGACACCACCGGCATCGAGCCCGACTTAGCTCTCATTAAGTACAAGAAGTTAGTCGGCGGCGGCATGATCAAGATCGTGAATAACACGGTCCCGAGCGCTCTCTTCAAGCTTGGCTACACCCACGAGCAGACCGACGCCATCGTCAGCTACATCGACGCCACCGGCACCATCGAAGGCGCGCCCCACGTCAAAGACGACCACTTAGCCGTCTTCGACTGCTCCTTCAAGCCCGCCAAAGGCACGCGCTCCATCCACTACATGGGCCACCTGAAGATGATGGCCGCAGCCCAGCCGTTCATCTCCGGAGCCATCTCGAAAACAGTCAATCTCCCCGAGAACGCAAGTGTAGAAGACATCTCCGAGTCTTACATTCAGGCCTGGAAGCTCGGCCTGAAAGCGGTAGCCATCTACCGCGACGGCTGCAAGAAAGCGCAACCGCTGTCCGCTGCCGGCACCAAGACGGCGAATTCCACCAAGGACGACGCCGCCCGCAACGCCGCCGGTTCCGCGTCTCACGTGCAGGAAGAAGACCTCAACGCGCCGCCCCGCGCCGTCCGTCATCGCCTGCAGGAAGAGCGCATGTCGGTCACGCACAAATTCAACATCGGAGGCCACGAAGGCTACCTCACCGTCGGCCTCTATCCGAACGGTGAGCCCGGCGAACTCTTCATCAAGATGGCCAAAGAAGGTTCCACCGTCTCCGGCCTAATGGACAGCTTCGCGCTAGCCGTCTCCATCGCCCTCCAGCACGGAGTCCCGCTGAGACTCTTCTGCGACAAATTCGCCCACACCCGTTTCGAACCCAGCGGCTGGAGCAACAACCCAGACATCGGCTTCGCCAAGTCGATCATGGACTACATCTTCAGATGGCTCCAGATCCGCTTCCTGACCGGCCAGCAGCAATTCCTATTCGAAAGCCTGCGCCCAAAGAATCTGGGAGAAGGAACCCGTCCGCCAGCCGAAGGGATAACCGAAGACCTGAATGCGTCAGCGGGGTCACTGGCCACTGACCACCGGCCACTGACCACTAATTCCATTCATGCTGCCGACGCCCTAGCCGGCATGATCGACCTGGGCGACGCCCCAAGCTGCCACGTCTGCGGCAGCATCATGGTAAGAAACGGCAGTTGCTACAAGTGCATGAGCTGCGGTAGCACAAGCGGCTGCTCGTAAGCCAAGCCAATTAACGGGTGCCAGTTCGCTGGCACCCAGAAATTAGTCTCGGATCGCACAAAGGGTCATACATACTAAAATCAACATATAATGGGCCATGTGAATGCAAAGAATTGGTGCAGACTCGGAGCAAATTGAACCATGAGCACATTGATCGAAAGTCTGCACGAACCCATAGGGCGAGATTGGGCTGATAATGAACCCGGAGCAATCGAGAAACTGCACGAGTTGAATGAGTTCTATCGCCGAAATCGCTGGCCAGCGCAATACCGAAAGACCACTCATCTTCTGAAACAGGGCGACGCTCGGGACTTATCGTTCATTCAGGATGAAGCCATTCACCTCATAGTGACGTCTCCACCGTATTGGACACTGAAAGAATATCCGGCGCACCAACATCAACTGGGAGCCATTGACGACTACGAAATATTTCTGTCCGAACTAGACAAGGTCTGGGCCGAATGCGCAAGGATATTGGCTCCTGGAGGCCGAATTTGCTGCGTTGTTGGTGATGTCTGTCTATCTCGAAAGAATGCCGGACGGCACTTTGTTATGCCCCTACATGCCGATCTGATGGTGCGAACCAGACGGTTCGGGCTGGATTCGTTGACCCCAATTTTATGGTTCAAGATCGCCAATGGTGCCACCGAAGTAGAAGGTAATGGCGCGGGTTTCTATGGCAAACCGTATCAACCTGGTGCCATCGTAAAAAACGACTTCGAATATCTGCTCTTCTTTCGAAAGGGAGGGTCTTACAGGTCTCCCTCCCTCGAACAGAAGGCGCTTTCTATGCTGTCTAGAGAAGAAATGAAATCTTGGCTTCGAACTGCCTGGACAGACATAAAGGGACAGTCGACTAAGAAAGGACATCCAGCGCCGTATCCGGTTGAACTCGCAGAACGGCTCATTCGCCTTTTCTCCTTCGCCGGCGATACCGTGCTTGATCCATTTGTTGGCACGGGCAGCACCTGCATTGCGGCTGTCAATACAGGGCGTAACAGCATAGGGATAGAAATTGATCCCCAGTTTGTCCGTGGCGCAGCAGAAAGATTGAAAAAAAAGATACTCTCCAGAACCGAACCCCAGCTATTTGATACCGAGCTGAATGTACAATCGCTTTGAATGAGCGCCGCCGAGTATGGCCTGCTGAATACCTTCCGCAGTCTATTCGAGGGAAAGCAGTATCTTCACAGAGACTCCAGCCTTGGAGACTGGGTGGCGAGCTATCTCTTCGAAGACCTGTATACCTTGGCGAAATCGAAGAAGCTCAATCAGAGAATCCAGGCCGCCAACCGAGTCCTCAACACACAAAATCGAACTGTAGGTATCGCAAGACGCCGAGGGGACGGCACGTTCGGCGAACTCGTTCCTGCCGGTACAGCGCTCAAGGAAGACGGATTTGCGGTGGCGCGAGGACCTATCGCGACGATTGAAGTCGGAGTCGAGACAAAAATTCTCGCAAAGGCGATGATTAAGCAGATCGACCGGGTCATCGGAGACCTCATCCGACAGACAGAAGAATTTAAGAAGCGCGGAGGTAACCCCATCTGCGTTGGGCTCGTTGGAGTGAATTCATCGGAGATCTACACGTCATATGAAGGCGAAAGAGCATTTCTAACGGATGGCAAGAAATATAAACATCCCTCTCAAGAAGCGTCCGATGCAATCACCCGTTTAGAACAGCGGGCCAGACCAAAGTTTGATGAATTCTTGATCCTGAGATTTAGTGGAACGAACACTTCGCCCTATCCGTTTTCATGGGCTGATGATCAAAGAACCACAATGGAATATTCCGCGTTATTGACCCGAATCTCGCGAGAATACGATCGCCGCTTCCCCTAGCGGCAAGGTGGGCCCTATCTTGAAATCATCCGCAAACCAGAGTTTTCCTAAGAACCTCTAACAAAACCCTGTTTAAATCAGAACCAAAAAGTACGGGTGCTTGCCCCATAGCGAAGGGTGTATATTGCGAAGCAAAATCCTCCCCGCTTGGATGCATAGCGTAGCAGGCCGGTCTTTTTCCTTCGTATCGTGGGGAGGGCTTATGAAACGAGCCATCCTGCCGTGCTATACGCTCGGCTTTGCGGTGCTCACGGTTGGTCTGTTTGCGCAAGGGGTCGGCACATCTGTTGATATCAGAGGCACAATAAGGGATTCTTCGGGCGCCCTTCTGCCGAACGTGACAGTAACGATTGTCGAAACCGCGAAAGGGATATCCCGCTCCGTGGTCAGCGATTCGACCGGTCAATTCAGAATCACTCGGCTCTCACCCGCAAACTACGACGTGCGAGCGGAGCTGTCCGGGTTCGAAACGCAAGTACAAAAGAACGTGTCTTTGAACCTGGGCGAAACCGCCACCATTGATTTTCGAATGAGGGTTTCGGCCAGGAAAGAAGTCGTGGAGGTCATGTCGGAGCCTCCGACTGTGGACACGGAGCGTAGCAGTCAGGCGAACAGCGTGCCCGAACGCTACGTCAGCGAACTGCCGATCGATCGACGGGATTACCTTACATTTGCCCTGCTGATGCCGGGTGTGAGTAACTCGAACACCATTGCCGACAACGCAGATTTCCGAGTGAAGCAGACCCCGCAGAGTGGTCTTTCCCTTTACGGAAGCAATGGGAGGGGGAATAGCGTGACTGTAGATGGGGGCGAAGCGAACGATGATGCGGGCGGCGTCCGCTTGAACGTGAGCCAAGATGCAGTCCAAGAGTTTGAGATTAACCGCAGCAACTATTCCGCTGAGTTAGGGAGTGCCAGCGGAGCCTCAATCAACATCGTGGACAAGTCAGGCAACAATGCCCTGCATGGTAGTCTCTTCGGGTTCTTCCGAAATGATGCTTTTGATGCCCGTGACCCGTTCGCCTTCAGTCCTGCGTTGGGGGCCGACCCGACGTTCGCTAATTTCCGCCTCGACGCGACTGCCACGCCGATCAAGAATTCGCTAAATCGTCAGCAGTTTGGTGGCACGATCGGGTTCCCCATCAAGAAAGATCGAACGTTCCTATTCATAGCCTACGAGGGGTTGCGCTCCGATGCTGAGGATTCGGTTCCACTGTTGACTCACAGCAGCATCTTCGCTCCGACCACAGCCCAGGAGCAGATTGTGGGCGCACTCGCCAACGAACCCGGCTCTCCCCCGGTCCCTTGCATCAATCCTCCCGGCCAGCCAACCGTGTCCTTGCCTTCGAATCTTTGCGCCTTAGCGCTGCAGGGTCTCCTGACCATAGACCCGACGACCAGCAATCCGTTTGTGGCCCCCGCAACGCTGGCGAATTACCAGTTCATCGTTAACCTATTCGAGAAGGATGGTGGGGTGTATCCATTTCCCACACGTCAGCACCAGGTTTCCGGTCGTCTTGATCACCATTTCAGCGGTCGCGACCAGGCTTCGCTGCGATACAGCTTTAATCACCTTAACGAGTCCGACCCTGATGTGCAGGCATTGATTGGTTTTTCGCGCGGTACATCGGTGCTGAACTGGGACAGTACCCTGCAGGGATCCTGGTTCCATCAACTCAGTGGCGGCTCCATGAACGAGCTCAGGCTGCAGTGGAATTGGGACCAATTTAACGTGGACACGAACGATCCCGGTGGACCGGGTTTGGACGTACAAGGGTACGGATTCTTTGGGCGCGGCATCTTTCTACCCAGCCACAGCACCCTGCGTCGTTATGAATTCGCTGACAATTTATCGCTGGTTCGTGGCCACCATACCATGAGGATGGGTTTCTATGAGTTGATTCGTGGCAACAACACCGCATCCGACACGTTCTTCGCTGGCCGTTTTGAATTGCTGGATCTACCCGGCGCCGCACTCAGCGATTGCTTGCAGGCACCTGTGTCGTGTGGGCTGTCGGCATCATTGCCTTCAGCTTCCATCAACACCCTGCAGGCATGGGGCCTGGCAGCCCCGGCGTTCTATGAACAGGGCTTTGGAAATCCCGTCTATGTCATCAACCGGCCCTTTACCGCCGGATACTGGCAGGACACTTGGCAGGCGCGGCCCAATCTCACGCTGAACTACGGACTTCGCTACGAGGTGGACTCGCAATACGGGCCTCTCAAAACGTATAAGAAGAATCTGGCTCCCCGGGTGTCGTTTGCTTGGGATCTGCGCAACGACCACAAACTGGTAGTTCGTGGCGGATACGGTATTTTCTATTCTCCAATTTATGGGCAGATTCCCAATGTGGTAAAGACGCTAGGCAACATCAATGGGGTGCGCCAGATCGCCAATACGTTGGTGACGATTCTGGACCCTCCACCGGCGAACTCGGCGTTCCTTTATAGCGCATTGTTCCCAAAGATTCTGTGTGGGACGCCACCTACGGGGGCGAATTCCTGCATCACCCAGTCTGACTTGGCGAATCTAGGTCTCGTGGTTTCTAACATCGGTCCGCCACCGCCAGGGACGGTGCTTTTTTTCGGCCAGCCCGATTATCGGAATCCACAATCGCAGCAGGCTTCTCTTGGAATCGAGCACGAACTCGCAAATGGCTTGTCTGTTTCGCTGAACTATATCTATGTTCACACTACCCACCTTCCCTGGGCCATCGATCGGAACTTGAAGCCTACAGCCCCGATCGTGAGCGGAGTGCTGGGCGCCAATGGCTTGCCCACCAATGGCCTCCCCTTTCAGGATTGGGGCGTGCCGCCGTGTGTGGGACCTGGCGGGCGCACGACTGCCTGCTTCGTAGATCCGACACTGCTTCAGAACAACGAGTACGCATCTCAGGCCAATGCCATTTACCATGGCGGGATCGTGGAGGTGAAGAAACGCTTCGCGAACCACTTCACCCTGCTGGCCAACTATACGTACAGCAAGGCGATTGACGACTCAACGGATTTCAACAGCGATTATGCAGCGTTCAATGAAGTAGATCTTGCCGCGGAACGATCACTGTCAGATTTCGATCAGCGGCACAAATTCGTCGTGGCTGCCGTGGTCGAAAGTCCTTGGCAAAATCGTTGCCTGACCGGCTTTCAACTCGCTCCCATTCTCGGTTACAACAGCGGGCATCCCTTCAATCTGCTGGCGGGTGCCGATATCAACGGCGATAACCACTTCACCAATGACCGTCCTCCTGGGTCTCCCCGCAACAGCGGCTTAGGACCCAATTACGCGGTGCTCGACCTTCGCTTGAGCAGGCGCTTCAACTTCTGGGAGAAGTTCACTCTGCAGTTCACCGCGGAAGGATTCAACCTGACAAATCGGACGAACTACGCATCCGTGAACAATGTGGTGGGCGCTGATTTTGCACCGCCATTCAATGTGCATGGGACAACCAGCCTCCTCCCAAGCGAACCTTTGGCGTACACGGCGGCTCTGCCACGGCGAGAGTTGCAACTGGGGGCGCGCCTCACCTTCTAGCACGGCGACTGGAAAAACCATAACTGTGCGGCATCGCGACGCACGCGGAATGACGAGAGAATGGTGCATTCGAGACTATTCTCCCAAGTTCATGCGCTGCAGGAGGTCCCGGAAACGGGGTTCGGCGTGCAGTTCGGTGAACCTTGGATCAACCTTTAAGTCAACCATCATTGCAGCGCGCTCGACGTAACCATTCTCCAGCCAGCGGAAGGCCTCCTCTTTGTTGCCGAGAGACATGTGGATTCGTGCCACTGGGTATGCTGTAACGTACTGGTGCTTTGAGAGTCGCTCCAGCTGGTCTAGGATGGCTTGCGCTTTATCGCGTTTCCCAGCCACGGCATATACCTCTCCCAGGGACGCGACGATTGTCGATGCACCCTGGGATAGCCGAACACTTTGCTCCAGTTCCTCGATAGCGCGTTCATATTGCGTCTTGTACATGAAGAGGTATCCGAGAACGCCGCGAGCCAGGGCGTTCTCGGGCTCGAGTTCAACGGCTTTCTCGAGCGCCTCGATGCCTTCATCGAAGCGGTGCGCGGCCCAACAAGCGCACCCCATGCCAAAATACATCGCGCTTGAAAGCGGATCGAGACGAATCGCACGTTTCATCTCGGTGTAGCCCTCCTCGAACCGTCCGCTTAAAGAAAGGCATAAGCCGAAAAACTCATGGGCGGTGGCGTAGCGCGGGTTCAGTTCAAGGGACCGTTCGAACTCTCTTTCTGCGGTGAGAAAATCGTAATCATAAAACATAGTAGCCGCTGCCAATGAGGCATGGGCTTCGGCCAAACTGGAATCGATGGCCACAGCCTTGAGCGCCAGAGCCTTGGCCTTGCCGGCACCTTCGGCTGGAGGCACCGCACCCCAAAACCCAATGAGCGTCAGGCAATCAGCCAAACTTGAATAGGCAAGAGCGTAAGTTGGATCTCTGGCAATCGCCTGCCGGAAGGCCTGAATGGCCTGTCCAAGCCCCTCCGCGCTGCGCCGGTTCCAGTGATAACGTCCTTGGAGATACGATTCGTAGGCTTCGGGATTGACGGCATGCACTTGCCCGAGATGGGTCCGGTCCTGCGGCGTCAGTTTGACCTGGACTTGTTGTGCAATGGCCTGCGCTACTTCTGACTGGAGAGTCAGCACATCCCGCAGGTCCCGTTCATAACTCTCAGCCCACAGGTGGGATTCCTTCGCCGCATCAATGAGCTGCGCTGTAATGCGCACGCGATCTCCAACGCGCAGCACGGTGCCTTCCACGATTGCTTCTACACCCAATTCCTTCGCGATCTCAGGGAGAGATTTGCGGGCACCCTTGTATTGCATCGCAGAGGTGCGCGACGCCACGCGCAATTCGCCAATTTTCGCTAAGGTCGTAATCAGTGCCTCGGTTAACCCCTCAGTGAAGTAATCCTGTTCCGGATCGCGCGACAGGTTATCAAGCGGCAGCACTGCCAGGGATTCAATCCTGCGATCGCTCTTGTGGATAGTTCCGACGAAGCGGTAACCACGACGGGAAAGCGTCTCGATGTACTGGGGCTTCTCGGCTGAGTCGTTCAGGGCGTCCCGAAGCCGCCGAACAGAGTTGTACAAGCCCTGCTCGAAATCGACAAAAGTGTCTGCGGGCCAGATCCTCTGCTGCAACTCCTCCCGGGTGACCAGTTCGCCAGGGTGCTGCAGTAACACTTCGAGAATTTGCAGGGGTTGTTCCTGAAGTTTGATCTTCAGTCCGTCCTTGCGGAGTTCACCGGAACGAAAGTCCGCCTCAAACGCTCCGAATCGTATGGTCGCCCGTGTTGAATAGACGGTCCCCATAAGGAAGGCACGCAGAATTGTCAGCGAAGTTTATCACTCCCCCATCCCCAAAAGCGGCTAGGCCCAATCGGCCCAATCGTTTAGCCACGTCACAAGAAAAAACAGAAACAGAACAGATAGCCGTTATGGACTGCCGCGAGAAGTCCGGGCAAAGTGTCGGAACGCTAACGTGAGGAGGGCGACTATGTGGAATCAACTCGGAAGTAAAGCTGCACTGCTAGCGGGAGTTCTGTTCTTTGGTTTAACCGCCTGGGCTTCCCCAAACAGATCTGCAGCGATCGATTGCTCGCAGTCCGCGATTCAATCCGTGGCACCGTCGAATATCACGATAATCTCTGCCACACCGCAGTCCGATCCCGTGTCGTACTGTGACGTACTGGGCTATGCGACCACCACCAATCCCGGTCCCAATCAGGTCAACTTCGAGTTGGGGTTACCCGCAGACTGGAACGGGCGCTTCCTTTTCATTGGGAACGGCGGCTTTGGCGGCAGCCTCGACTATCCATCAGTCTTCTTGGATACACTTACCGTTGCTCCACTGCTTACGGAAGTAGGTGCTGGTTTTACCACGGCTATCACTGACACCGGACATCAAGGCGCGGGAGACCTTCCGTTCTTGGACGGTAGTTGGGCACTTGACGATCCGGCTAAACAGGACGATTGGTTGTTTCGTGCCGTGCATGTCGTCGCAGTGGCTGACGAAGCCATTACCAGTGCGTTCTACGATGCGAAGCCGCATTCGTATTTCGCAGGTTGCTCAGACGGCGGGCGCGAAGGGTTAATCGAAGCCGAGAAATATCCAGCTGATTTCGACGGAATCATCGCGGGAGATCCTGATCTCGGAGACGCTTTCATCGGATTCAATTGGAACGAAGAGCACATCACCTCCTCGCAGGGAAGCTTCATTCCCCCCGACAAGATGGCATTGGTGGGGCGCGCAGTTTTGAACAGTTGCGACCAGGCAGACGGAGTACTCGATGGGTTGATTCAGGATCCCAGGAAGTGCAGGTTTGACCCAGACAGCCTGCGTTGCCAGAACGGCAATAAATCGAATTGCTTGACGGACCAGCAAATCGCAACCCTCAAGTCTGCCTACAAAGGCGCCTCTACACACGATGAGCAAGTGTATCCGGGCTTCACAAAAAGCGATCCCGTTGGCGCTCCAGACATAATCGTCGGGGAGGATGGTTGGCCGCTTTGGATGACAGCGTTCCAAGCACCAAATGCGTTGGGCACGTCCGAGCCCTGGATCGATCCTGAAACGCCGCCGTGGCAGTTCATCTTTCAGGACCAGTTCTTGAAATTCTTTGCCTTCAGTGATCCGAATTACAACTCGCTCAGCTTCGACATCAACAGTAGTGACCTGACGAAAGCACAGTCAGTTATTCATCGCGCTGGTGCGGCCGCAACCAACCCTGACTTGTCGGCATTTCGCGACCACGGCGGCAAGCTGATCCTATATCACGGCTGGAGCGATCCAGCGGTGACACCGTTGGAGACGGTGGAGTATTACGAAAACATGGCCCGCAGGACGGGCCGCGGATATCACGACACGCAAGAGTTTGCGCGCCTGTTCATGGCGCCGGGTATGAGGCACTGTATCGGCACCGGACCAGGTCCCAACACTTTCGATCCTATAGCGCTCATGATCAGTTGGGTCGAGAACAACTCTGCCCCCGACCGCATCGAGGCGACCCATTACAAGGACAATGACCCAACTACCGGAATCGTTACGCGTACGATGCCTCTTTGTCCCTATCCAACGACGGCAAAGTTTCTCGGCGGCAATGTGAACGACGCCAAGAATTGGGTTTGTCATGGCGACCACTGACCGTAGGCAGCACGAAAATGTCCTTCGCGGGCTGGGGCCTGAAATGTCACTCTCTCGCACTGTGCCCGAGGCGTTACGGATAAGCATTGCCGTGCTGGCGATTGCCTGCCTACTGTCAGCGGCACCGGTCTTAGGGCAAAACACACCGACTGCGGGAGGTGCGGAATGGACTCCTACCACCCTATACAGCTTCTGCGCGAAAGCCTATTGCGCCGACGGTTTATATCCTCGTTCGGGGCTGATCTTCGACTCCAGTGGCAATCTCTACGGTACGGCGACGAGCAGCGACTTGCTCAGGTGCAATCCACAAAGCTGCGGTATGGTCTTTAAGTTGATCCCGCCGCAGGGGGGCAAAGGCCCATGGACTTATACCGTGCTATACGACTTTTGCCAGACCGGCGGTAGCGCCTGTACTGACGGAAGCGCACCTTGGTCGACCCCAATCTTTGATTCCCAGGGCAACCTCTACGGCACCACCGCATACGGCGGCGCGGGATATGGCTACTACGGCACAGTGTATGAACTGAGCCCACCCGCAAGCGGCAATGGCCCATGGAGTGAGACCGTGCTGCACAGCTTCTGCTCGTCAGATCCCAACTGCACTGACGGGGCCTATCCTTGGTCGGGAGTGATCTCAGATTCGGCTGGAAATCTATACGGCACAGTGGGCGGCGGCGGAGGCGAGAACGGCACCGGCAACGGCATGATCTTCGAGGTGAGCCCGCCCAGTGGCGGCAGCGGCGCATGGACATACACCGTGTTGTACGCTCCCTGCCCGGGCGGAGTTTCTATCTGCGCCGACGGAGACCCGGCAGGGAAACTGATCTTGGACGCCCGCGGCAATCTCTACGGCACGACCGGCAACGGGGGCGCGAACTTGGCCGGTTGCGGCGGCTACGGCTGCGGAACAGTCTTTGAACTTAGCCCACCTGCCAGTGGTGGCGGCGCCTGGACCCACACGGTGCTCTATAGCTTTTGCTCGGCGCCCAACTGCGCTGACGGAACCGACCCTATTTCGGGCGTGATCTTTGACACTCGCGGGAACCTCTATGGGACGACCTTGACTGGCGGCTCGAGCTTGACTAGCTGCTATGGCGGCACCGGCTGCGGTGTGGTTTTCGAGTTGAAGCCGCCTAGTAGCGGCAGCGGGACGTGGACCGAGAGCACACTCTACACATTCTGCTCCGCCACAAACTGCGCCGACGGGAACTTCCCTCATGGTTTGGTCTTCGATTCTTTCGGCAACCTCTACGGTACCACCCAGTTAGGCGGCACGAACTCAGCAAAGTGCGCTGGCGGCAGCTGCGGTACGGTTTTTGAGCTGAGCCCGCCCAGCGGCGGCGGCGCATGGACCTACAACGTGCTGTACAGCTTCTGCGCAGCGGAGGACCCCGACTGTACTAATGGGAATCAAACTTACGGGGGCGTGATCCTCGATTCCCAAGGCAACCTTTACGGCACAGGCTCCAACGGTGGCAGCTCTGATTGCGCCGGCTATGGGTGCGGCACCGTATTTGAGCTGACACCGGTTTCCGATTTCGCGGTTGCTGTAAATCCTGACACGGTTAGCATCAGCTCTCCCGGGCAGAGCGGCTCTGCCATCATCACAATCACGCCGCAAGGCGGCTTCAGCGAAACTGTGAGCTTCATTTGCAGCGGGATGCCCACGGGAGCAAGCTGTTCGTTCAATCCACAGACCGTCAAGCCGAGCGGCGTAGCGGCAAGCACTACGCTGACCATCTCAACAATAGCGTCTGCGGCGGCAACGACCGCGACCAGCCTCCCGGTACGGCCCCCGTCAGAACGTTCTAACCTGCTCTATGCGATATGTATGCCGCTGCTTGGCTTGGCGTGGCTGGCTGGGGCGCTTAGCCCGGCGCGGAAGAAGTCAAGACTGCTCTGGACTCTCGTCTATGGCGTGGTGCTTACAACTGCAATCTTCCAGAGTGCCTGCGGAGGCGGGAGCGGCGGAGGTTCACACGGAGGCGGCGGAACTCTCCCCGGGACTTACACCATAACAGTCACAGGAACGTCCGGTTCACGGCTGCACACCACGAGCGTCACACTTACGGTGCAGTGATTGAGTAGCTTCGGAAGTATCGGACCAACAAACGCCTCCTAGAGTGCGACGGATATGACTTCTGCCATTCAACGTGTGCTGGCTGCTGGTGGTCTCTCGCCTGCATTTTTTGGACGACGATCGCCTGCAGGCACCAGGCGGTGATTGCCAAGATACTGACGAAATGATTCGAACCCGGAGGAGCGACTCTCCATGCGGCCGGACCAAGTAAATACGGAGGGATGGGACAAGGCGTGGACGAATCTGTTGAATGTTGCGGAACAATCCTTCACTCCATCTCTCCCGAGGCTGCTCGGAGTGGAAGTGGAATTGATCGTGGGGAATTCTGGTGAGACCGAGGACGCGCTGACCCTGACGATCGTGGATGCGAAAGATCAAGCTCTCGCGGTAGTGACGCAGAAGGTGCAAGCAGCGAATCCCGGCCATGTGATGTTTGTGATGCCGACGGGCGGAGTCGAATTATCACCTGGACAGGTCTACCGGCTGCGATTGACGGGTGGCGCCACGTTCGGATGGAAATATGTCGTGGGAGGGTATGAATACGGCGAGGCGACATTTAACGGAAAGCCGCTCTTGGCGCAGGCGCGGAGTACTTTTTTGTTCCGAACATTCGGCGGAAAATAGTTTCCGACGGCAACTCGAATGCACGTTCTGACGTCTCGACATTGCTTTCCCGCGCGGACGATAACAGTCTGACGACGTTGCTTTGCTGTAAGGATCGCCGCACAGAAGAACCTGGAAATCTTTCAGCCAGACGGAGGTGAGGAGCCATGGTTGCTGCACTGATCTCGGACGATTTGTGGAACCTGATTGCTCCTCTTCTGCCGCCGACGAGATCCAAGCCGAGGGGCGGACGCCCGCGCATGCCCGATCGAGCTTGTCTGAGAGGAATTCTGTTTGTCCTTCGCAGTGGCATTCCTTGGGAGATGCTGCCCAAGGAACTTGGTTGCGGCTCAGGAATGACGTGCTGGAGGCGCTTACGAGACTGGCAGGATGCCGGTATTTGGGGCTTGATCCATTTCGCGCTATTGGATTGGCTTTCCCGCTACAACCGAATCGACTGGTCAAAAGCAGTCGTAGACAGTTGTTCAATACGAGCTGTTTTTGGGGGCCGCAGACTGGACCAAACCCAACTGACCGAGCGAAACTGGGCAGTAAGCGCCACCTGATTTGTGACGGCCAAGGTGTTCCACTCGCTGTCCAACTTTCCGGAGCTAATCGGAACGATTCCCAGCAGGCTCTTCCACTAGTGGATGCTATCCCGCTCTTACAGGGCGAACGAGGGCGGCCGCGCTTTCGCCCCGACTGTGTGATTGGAGACCGGGGTTATGACGCAAGGGCGATCCGAGAAGGCTTACGAATGCGTGGGATTAGTCCCCGACTCGCCCAGCGATACACGGAACACGGAAGTGGATTGGGTCGGTATCGCTGGGTAGTCGAACGAACCTTCGCATGGCTCAATCAGTTTCGTCGCTTGCGAGTTCGCTATGAAAAGCGATCCGACATCCACGAGGCATTCTTATCGCTTGGATGCGCTCTGATCTGCTGGCGCTTCCTGCGGTCAGCTTGGATGAGAAATTAGCAGCTCCTTCCACTTCCTGAAGCAGGTTCCCCCCAACTTGAAACGATTCCATCGGCGTGCGGAGCGTCCCATTTTCTGATAGCGGGCTATTCCGAACCGCCGGCTCCCAACCAAGGAGTATCGCATCAGAGTTCTGTTGTAACGCAAGAATGAATAAGCGTGCTGAATCACGTGGCTTTGGGGTTTTGTTAGAGGTTTTAAAGGTCTATTCTGGTTCTGTCCTTCGAGCAAACCGGAGGCAAACGATGACCAAACATCTCGAAGATCTGCTTGAGGCTGCGAAAAATGTTGTTCCGACTCCAGAGGAGAAAGAGCAGCAAAGGCGGAGCTTTGCCTACGGCAACACCAACATTGAAAACTCGCGCATCACCCGCGAGATGGTCGATCGCGCAGACGACGCCCTTGGCAAGCCTCAGGGAGAACCTCGACGTCCGGAATAACAGCCACCCTCACCGAAGATATTTCTTGCCAAATCTTCACCAACGCCAGCGCCACCGGAAGGAGCGGCCCTTGCTTTTGACCTTCCCGACCGTCCGCGCCACCGTGGAGGAGCGGCCCTTTCAGGGCCGCGTCACCAAGCCACTGCTGCCGAGGCCTTTAGGCCCAGTGGTCGGCTTTCGCCGCCCGCTCAACTTCCCTCGCGCCGAAGCGATGGTGTCCGGGATCACGCCTCACACCGGGGCTAAAGCCCTCTTCCACTCGCCGCTGGCCGCCAGCCTGAAGGCCGGCTCTGCCACCAAAATCGTTTTCGACATTCAAGATCGTTTTCAAATCAGATATCCAGCGCATCATCACGAACGTCGGCGCCACCGTGGAGGAGCGGCCATTCATGGCCGCGTTGACATCACCCAACTTCGAGGCCTTTAGGCCCGGTGGTCGTCCTTCGCCCTGACCCGCCTCACACGGGGGCTAAAGCCCGAAATGCCCTCATCATTCGACCGCCGGCCTGAAGGCCGGCTCTTCCACGGAACTTCCACTGGGCCAGTTAAGTCCGACACGAAAACCGAACATTTCTGGAGTGACGAACCTCCTACCAGGACCACCCCGAGAATCCTAGGCTCGCCCCATGGACCGCACTTTCTTCATCACATCGCAAACCGCCCAACGCAAGACCATCTTCCAGGTCCACAAAACCGCAGAACTATTTATCGAGGCCCTTCTCCACTATCGCGCCCAACAAAAATATCTTCTCCACGAATTTGTCGTCATACCCGACCACTTCCATCTTCTGATCACGCCATCGCCACAAATCTCTCTCGAGCGCGCCGCTCAATTCATCAAGGGAGGCTTCTCCTTCCGCCTCAAATCAAGTTTCCCGGTCTGGCAGCCAAGCTTCACCAATCATCGAATCCGCGATGCGCGGGACTTCGAACAACATCGTGACTACATTTACATGAATCCCGTCCGGGCACGACTAGTTGAGCGCCCCGAAGACTATCCATTCTCCTCAGCAACCGGAAAATTCGTACTCGATCCGGCGCCGCAGGGGCTAAAGCCCTTTGATTTAACTGCAAGAACGCCGGCCTGAAGGCCGGCTCTTCCACCAAAATCTCTCTTTCGACATTCAAGATCGTCTCGAATTTGGTTATCCGGCGAATCTTCCCGAATGCCGGCGCCGCCGTGAAGGAGAGGCCCTTTCAGGGCCGCGTCACCAAGCCACTGCTGCCGAGGCCTTTAGGCCCAGTGGTCGGCTTCTTACCCGAGATTCGGCTTGTTCTACACATTGCAGTGTGTAACAATACACACATGCCCACCAACCTCGCCCTCGACGACAACCTGATCGCGGAGGCCCAGCGCGCGGGAAAGCACAAAACCAAAAAAGAGGCCGTCACTGCGGCCCTCGCCGAATACGTCAAGCGCCGCAAGCAGCTTCGCATTCTTGACGCCTTCGGAACCTTCGACCTCGATCCCTCCTACGACTACAAGGCCGAGCGCCGTCGGCATCGCGCCAAAGATCGCCAATGATGGTGCTGGTCGATACCCCGATCTGGTCGCTGGCCCTCCGCCGCAAACCTACCGACCTGAGCGCCCGCGAAGAATCTCTCACCCGCGCGCTCGCCGAACTCATTCGCGAAGGCCGCGCCCAACTCATCGGCATAGTCCGGCAAGAGCTGCTTTCAGGCATTCGCGAGCCGGAGAAATTCGACAAACTCTGCAACTACCTTCGGGCCTTCGACGACATCCAGCTCGACACAGCCGACTACGAAGAAGCAGCACAGCTCAACAATCGTTGCCGGACCCGCGGCATTGCAGGCTCAGCCATCGACTTTCTGATCTGCGCCGTGGCCGATCGCCGCCACTGGCAAATCTTCACCGCCGATACAGATTTCGAGCGCTTTCAAACGGTCCTAGGCTTTAAACTCTACCGCCCATAGACCGGGGCCCAATCTTTGCGCGTTCCTTGTGCAAAGGTGGGATTCCACGCAATCACGCGCTCTGAGATCTAATTTTTACCGAGAAATGGGGGAGGGCGAGGGGGAGGGGGCTCACCTTCTTAAAGAACTGGGCAGCAAGATTCCCAAAATAGAGCGCGCTTGACTTACTTTGTGATCGAAATTACATCGCGAGTCAGCGACCACCGCGAAAGCATTTCTACCTCGCTTACGGTTCCACTACCTGCACAACGTGCCCCTGACTCCCTTTAAAGATCACACCCCCGTCGTAAACAACTTTGATGGTGTGCTTCTTTGCGGAAAGAGAGGACGTTGTCAGAGCTGCGCTGCCACCCGTTATCGACACGGAGCCGAGCACATTCTTGCCATCATAGAAGGTTACGAATTCGGTATTCGGAACCGTGCCCGACTTCGCCGTAATCGTTGCGGTGAATGTGACAGGCTGTCCGACATGGGATGGAGAGCCAGAAGTAATGACTGTGGATTTCGTCGCGGTTCGGGCCAGCTGCATCTTGCGAATACGGTAGTTTCCCGAGTCGGCGATGAACAGATTTCCCTTGCTGTCCAGTAATGTGTTTACCGGTTGATCGATACCCGTGTATCTGGCCTTGCCCCCATCCCCGTTGAAATACATCAGGCCATTGCCCGCGATCGTGGTGATGATGCCGGTAGCCGCTGTAACCAGCCGGACGCGATTGTTTCCCTCGTCCGCGATAATGAGGTTATCGCCGGCGTCCACGGATACTCCAATCGGGTAAACCATTTCGGCGTTCGTAGCCGGCCCGCCGTCCCCGGCAAAGCCCTCCGTGCCATTGCCTGCCGCCGTGGTGATCACGCCCGTAGCAATGTCCACACGGCGCACGCGCACATTAAAAATATCGCAGATGAAGTAATTGCCCCAGTGGTCGATGGCCAACCCAATCGGCGTATTAAGCGTAGCGCTGGTAGCCAGACAACCATCGCCAACTGAATCAGTTTGAGCCGGACATCCAGCGCCCCCACCCGCAACGGCAGTGATGATTTGGGTCTTTGCATCGAGTCGGCGGATCAGGTTGTTTCCAGAATCGGCGATCAACATGTTGCCGCTCTCATCCACGGCGACGCCCCACGGGCCATTCAAACTGGCGCTCGTGGCTGGGCAACCGTCGCCGAATGCGTCGGTTTGGCCCGGGCAGCCGGTGCCGCCTCCCGCGATAGTTGTAATCACCTGGGTCATAACATCGATCCGTCGAAGGCGATTGTTGAGCGCATCCGCGATAAAGAGATTGCCCGCGCTATCCCGGACCATTCCGGAAGCGATCGACAGGATGCCGTTGGTCGCGACGCAGCCATCTCCGAGAGTGTCGGTCTGACCCGCGCAGCCTTGGCCTCCTCCGGCGATGGTTGCAATCACATTCGTGTGCGGATCCACTCGACGAATCCGCTGGTTATCCAGGTCGGCGATCACTAGCGCGCCAGAATTGTCGATCACGGTCGCCCATGGCCAGGATAGGCTGGCGCTTGTGGCCGGACCGTTGTCACCGCTGAACCCCTGAAAGCCATTGCCCACTACGGTCGTGATTATGCCGGATCCCGCGTTCACCGAGCGGTAGCGGAAATCAAATTGGTCAGCTATTAGAAGGTCGCCCGCGTTACTAACCGTAACTGTTCTGGGACCGTTAAAGCTCGCATTGGTGGCTGGACAGCCGTCCCCGACAGTGTCGGTCTGGCCAGGACATCCTCTGCCTCCGCCGGCAACGGTGGTGATGATATTGGTGTGTGCGTCGATACGCCGCACCAATTCATCGTAATAATCGGCAACCAGCACGTTGTCCGCGCCGTCGACGGCTACTCCAAGAGGTGTGTTCAAGATAGCGCTGGTTGCAGGACAGCCGTCGCCGACCCCATCGAGCTCTCCCGCGCATCCCGTCCCGCCGCCGGCGAATGTCGTGATGACCTGAGTACTGCCGTCGACTCGCCGAACGCGGTTGTCGCTCGGGTCTGTCATCCATAAATTCCCCGCGGCGTCGACTGCAACAGCGGTCGGAGAGTTGAGGATGGCGCTCGTCGCCGGACATCCATCTCCAAGACTATCGGTTTCACCGGCACATCCACTCCCGCCACCAGCGACGGTCGTAATGATCGATGTTGCCGCATCGATGCGGCGGACACGCTCATTCAAAGTATCGGCGATGAACAGATTTCCCAAGCTGTCAATCGCGATTCCTTGTTCGTCATAAAAGGAGGCATTGATCGCGGGGCAGCCGTCTCCAATATTGTCAGTTTGTGCGGGACAGCCGCCGCCATTTCCGGCGATCGTCGTTATTTCTCCCGTCAATGCGTCAATTCGTCGAATGTGACCGCCGAGGTTGGTCGAGATGAACAGGTTCTGGTTCCCATCAAAGGCAAGTCCAACGGGACCAGCCAACGAGGCGAGAGAGGCCGGACCACCATCTCCGAAATCGGCGCTATTGGCCTCGGTAAAGCCGGCGACAATTGTCAGCAAGCCGCTGACGTGGTCCACGCGAAATACCGCACCGCAACCGGTTACGTACAGGTTCCCCTGTGAATCCGACGTTGGGCCCACGGGAATGCACACGTTGGCGGAGGTCGCAGGCATGTTATTGGGCCCGCCTCCCGCAACCGTCGTGATCGTTCCCTGCGTCTTCGAGGCGGGCAGGAGAGTTGGGCTTAGAACGAGGGCGAGAATGAGAAATGCAGCGTGCCTGGTCATAGCTCTTACTAACTTCCTTTTCCTGACCTTCCTGGAGAAGAAGACGCGGGTTGGCCGGTCATGACGAACCTCGTCGAGCAGCGCAAGGGGCTAATGGATAATTAAACTTCGAGAATATGTGCGAGTTCCAGCGCTGCTCGGCGACGGGACTCGAGGGAGGTGGCGGCAAATATAGGCCGCGCGGGGTGGCCTGTCAAGGACAATGCAAAAGCTGCCAGGGAGATGGCTTGCATTGGACTTCGATCAACAAAGTGCCCCTCGCCTTTTTAGAAACGTTAGTCGCTGTAAGACCGAAACTCTTCTGGGATGTAAACTGCGTTCGCGGCAAACTACCGCTCGAGGAAATCATGCGAACGTTTTTCTTTCTCCTCTTCTCACTCAGCCTCATTGCCACCCAACTTGAGGCGCAAGCACCGATTCCCGCCGAAGCCGACTACACCGTCCACAACTTCCGTTTCCAGTCCGGCGAGACGCTTCCCGACGTGCGCATGCACTATCGGACGCTCGGAACTCCGCACAAAGACGCGCAGGGACACACGACCAATGCGGTCCTGATCCTGCATGGAACCGGCGGAACCGGCGCGACCTTTCTGCGTCCGATTTTTGCCGGCGTGCTGTTCGGTCCGGGACAACTGCTCGACACTTCCAAATACCTCATCATCATTCCCGACAACGTGGGGCACGGGAAGTCATCGAAGCCAAGCGACGGGCTGCACGCGCACTTTCCGCAATACGATTACGAGGACATGGTCGTGCTACAACACGAGTTGGTGACAAAAGGGCTGGGCGTCGATCATCTGCGGCTGATCCTCGGGACCTCGATGGGCTGCATGCACTCGTTCCTTTGGGGCGAGAGCTATCCCGACGCGATGGATGCCCTGATGCCGCTGGCGTGTTTGCCGGTGCAGATCGCCGGGCGCAATCGCATCTGGCGCAAGATGGTGCTCGACGGAATCCGCAACGATCCCGAGTGGAAGGGTGGCGACTACACGACGGAGCCGCGGTCGGCTATTGAAATTAGCGCCGACTTTTTGGTGATTGCCGGAAGCGCGCCGACGCTGATGCAGAAAGATCTACCGACGCGAGAGGCGGCTGATAAGTACCTGTCTGAGACTTTGGACCATCAGAAGGCAGGGCTCGACGCAAACGATCTGCTGTATGCGGTGGGTGCGTCGCGAAACTATGACCCGTCGGTGAAGCTGGGAGAAATTCGAGCCCCTGTGATGTTCGTGAATTCCGCCGACGACTTCATCAATCCACCGGAGCTGGGGATTGCCGAGCGCGAGATAAAAAAAGTAAAGCACGGGAAGTTCGTGCTGATTCCTGCGAGCGACGAGACCCACGGCCACGGTACCCACACCTGGGCAAGATTCTGGCAGCAGTATTTGAAGGAATTGATGGACGAATCGGAGGCAAAACCGTAAGTCGCCTGAATCAACCGACCCAATTCCGAGTCCAATGCCTTCGTGTGCCTTTGTGCCCTTCGTGGTATCGGTTTTCTTATCACCGGGACGGATTGGAATCGATCCGATCGGAGTTATTCGTATCGCAGCGCTTCCGCAGGCAGAATCCTTGCTGCGGCCCACGAAGGATAGATCGTCGCGATGAAGGAGATTCCAATCGACACAAGCGCCACGATCAGCCCATCGAGCAATCGCGGCGCGAACGGAACATAGTCGATCGAGTAGACCTCAGGCGCGAGCGAGATGAAGTGATAACGTCCTCCAGCCCAGGAAATCCCGAAACCAAGCGCGAGTCCGATCAGCGTGCCGATCACGCCGATCAACATCCCCTGCGTAATGAAGATGCGCCGAATCTGGCGCTTCTTGGTGCCCATCGACATGAGGACCGCAATGTCCTTGGTCTTCTCCATCACCATCATGGTCAGCGAGATGAGGATGTTCAGCGCGGCAACGAGGACGATCAGGCCGATCGTGATGAACGTGACCAGCCGCTCGAGGCGCAGCGCGTGAAAGAGCGGCTTGTTCTGCTCCATCCAGTTCGTAGTCATGAAGCCGTGCGAGTTGGAGACTTCGTCCGCCTGCTTCTCTAGCTCGCGGCCAACTTCGGACGCGCGATAAATATCGTCGAGCTTGAACTGAATGACAGAGATGACGTCGCCAAGGCCGAAGAGTCCCTGCGCGTCGGCAAGCCGGATAAAAGCCCAGGAGGAATCGTAGTCGTAGAAGCCCGAGTTGAAGATGCCTACAACGCGAAACCGAATGTACTTCGGAACCATTCCGAAAGGAGTGAGTTCTCCCTGCGGCGAAGTGACGAGGACAACCGACCCGACCGTAGCTCCCACTTCATCCGCAAGATCGTGGCCGAGAACAATAGGAGGCATCGCAGCCACGCGGGCATGAACGCCATTGAGGTCGTCGGGAGAAGCTTCTGATTGTGTAGCGCGGGCGCCCACGCCCGCAGATGTTGAGTTTGGCAACCTCTCAGCAACAGGGGCTCCACCGAGCTCGTTCGCAGACCCGATGTTGACAGTCTGCAGCAGATCGCTGACCTTGCGCTCGTATTGTGGCAACAGCCCTTTGAGCACAGCGCCGCGAGCGCGCGGGCCGCGTGAGATCAGCACCTGCTCGTAGATCGCAGGCGCAGCAGCGATGACATGCTGCGAATGTTGGAGCTTGTCAAGCAGCGGACGCCAGTTCTGAATGCCGTCGCTCTCGATGCGAAGAAGACTAATGTGAGCGGTAGAGCCAAGCAGGCGATCCTGCAGGTCCTGGCGGAATCCGTTGTTAATGGCGAGAGCAACGATGAGCGAGGCGACTCCGGCAGCAACTCCGGCGATAGAGATGGCCGTAATGATACCGATGAAGGCCTGACGGCGTTTGGCTTTCAGGTAGCGGCTCGCGATGAAGAGTTCGAAGCGCATTGGCTAGTTGCTAGTTGCGAGTTCTTAGTTGCTAGTTCTCGGTTCTCAGTCAAACCGGATTATATCCGTCGATGACGACTGAAGTGTCGCTGCGCAGGTTGCTCGAAGCTTGCGGCTCGAAGCTCGAAGCTGCTTTCCTGCTATGCTTCTTGCGAATGTCCCCCATTCTGACCAGTGTTCTACTCGGCCTCACGGCCGCTGCGGCCAATGTTTTCGGCGGCGCGATCATTGTGCAGAAACACTGGGAGCGAAATTACCTGCGCTATTTCGTCGCGCTCGGCGCAGGATTCATGCTCGCAGTGGCGCTCGTCGAGATGACACCCGAGAGCATCGCGCTTCGCGGGCCGCACGCCGGCTTCCTGATTCTCCTCGGCTACCTGCTGGTCCACTTCTTCGAGCACACCGTCACGCCGCACTTCCACTTCGGCGAAGAGACGCACGCCGACGAGTTTGTCCATACGCATAAGAGCTTCTCGGTGCTGATCGGACTGCTGATCCACACCTTCTTCGACGGCATTGCGATCGCTTCCGGCTTCATCGTTTCCGAGTGGCTGGGCTGGATCATCTTTATCGCCGTTTTCCTCCACAAGATTCCAGAAGGCTTCACGATCGCATCGGTGATGCTGGCCAGCGGGCGCAGCCGCGGCTTCGCATGGTCCACCTCGGTGATGCTTGGAGTCGCGACAGTCGCGGGCGTCATGACGATGGGAGTATTTCACCGCGAGGTGGGATTCGGTTTGCCACTCTCGGCAGGCGTGACGATTTATGTGGCCGCGTCGGACTTGATTCCCGAGGTGAACAAGGAGACCGGAGTGCGAATGGCCCTGCTGGTGTTTGTCGGCGCCGCGTGCATGTTTCTGCTGGACCGGTTCGTCCACGTACACTAGCGATTGCAGAAGTAAGAAGTCAGATTGCAGAAGTAAAATCTTTAGGGATCGATGTCGGTCGTCGCAAGGGAAGGCCGTTACTTTTTCAATCTGATTTCTCCAATTGCCGACTTCTGCAATCGGTTAGAATGCTCGTTCACCCATCCTTGGCGCCTGCCTGTGAGTCAGCCGATGTCCGACCAATCTCCTCAAATGCCTACTGCGCGTACACGCGTGGTGCGCGAACCGCATCGCGGCAAGTATGACCGCGAAACCGTTAACCGCATACTGGATGAGGCCTTTCTCTGTCACATCGGATTCGTCGTCGACAGTCAGCCTTATGTGATTCCCACTTCGTATGGTCGCGATGGCGCCGCGCTTTATGTGCATGGTTCGGCCGCCAGCCGAATGTTGCGCAATCTGCAACAAGGCATATCAGTGTGCATCACCGTCACGGTGCTCGATGGCTTGGTGCTGGCGCGATCGGTGTTCAACCACTCAATGAATTACCGCTCGGTGGTGATTCTGGGGACGGCGAAGTTCGTGGATGATCCGGCAGAGAAGCTGGCTGCGTTGCGTACTTTGAGCGATCACATCGTGCCCGGTCGGTGGGACGATGCGCGTCAGCCAGATGAGAAGGAGTTGAAGGCAACCTCGGTGCTGCGTATCCCGATTGAGGAGTTCTCGGCGAAGGTACGCGTTGGGCCTCCGGTGGATGACGAGGAGGATTACACGTTCCCGACGTGGGCCGGAGTGATTCCGCTGGAGCTGAAGAGCGGGAACGCGATCCCGGATGAGCGGTGTTCGAGGGAATTGCCGGAATACTTGCGAGAGTATTCGCGCCGGAATAACGACTGAGAGCTTTGTGGAGATGCTGCGGGGGCGAGGATGCCCCCGCGACTGCCGAGGAGTCGCCGGCGCTACATTCTTAGTTCGGAATCAGCAGCAACTTTCCAGTCGTCTTGCGGCCTTCGAGGTCGCGGTGGGCCTGCTGGGCCTGCGAGAGCGGATAGATGTGCTCGAAGCGCAGCTTCAGTTTGCCGTCGCGGATCATGCCGAATACCGCGCTCGCTCGTTTTTGCAATTCTTCCGGAGTCTGCACGTAGGCTCCCAGCGATGGTCGCGTCAGGAAGAGCGAGCCCTTCTGCGTGAGGATAATCGGATCGATCACTGGTGCTGGGCCGCCGGAGCCGCCGTAGAGCGCCATCATTCCGCGCGGGCGAAGCAGATTGAGTCCCTTCTCGAATGTGGTTTTGGCCACTGAGTCATAGATGACGTCCACGCCCTTGCCATTCATGAGGCGCCTGGTTTCGGCTTCGAAATCGGTTTGCGTGTAGAGAATGATGTCGTCGGCGCCGGCATCGCGGGCCAGTTTTGCCTTCGCGTCGGTTGAAACTGTTCCAATCACGCGCGCGCCGATGTTGTGCGCCATCTGGACGAGCAGCAGGCCAACGCCGCCCGCGGCCGCATGGACGAGAGCGGTATCGCCCTTCTTCAGCGGGAACGTGTCATAGACGAGATAGTGCGCGGTCATGCCTTGCAGGATTGCGGCGGCGGCTTCGCGATCGCCAACGCCCTGGGGAATCTTCACCAGTTTGTCGGCGGGAACGGCGGCATATTCGGCGTAGCTGCCGAGGATAAGTGTGAACGCGACGCGATCACCGACCTTGAAGTTGCGCACATCGGAGCCAACAGCGGAGACCGAGCCAGCACCTTCCTGCCCAAGAACAAGGGGTAAAGGTTGTTTGTATCGACCCTCGCGGTTGTAGATGTCGATGAAGTTGACGCCGACAGCTCCGATCTTGACGACAGCTTCGTTTGGTTTTGGCTGGGGGATGGGAAGATCGACGAGCTCCATGACCTCGGGCCCGCCGGTTTGCTTGATCTGAATGGCCTTCATAACGAGTTTGATGAATGGAAATTAGTCGAGATTCAACTCCGGGCCGAAGCCCGGGATCATTTTACGCGCGTCCATGCAGGCTGCGGTTCTGTGAGCCCAATCTGCGCATCTGCCAAAAACGTAACCACGAAGGACACTAAGGTACACGAAGGATCGCTCTCCCAGGGTCTGCGAGCTACCCAGCCGCTTTGGCGAGGATGGCGTCGACCTGATCTCGCCAGGCTTCAAAAGAGCTGTGGATGGCGCGCCCGAGGAAAGCTGCGCGTACCGTGCGCAGGTCGGCGATCTTGCGAGCGGCAATTGCGTAGCGATGGAACTCGGGCTTGGTGGTTAGCTCGTCGTCGGACAGATAGATGGGGCGGCGGCGGAAATTCAGGAGGCCGAGAGTTCGCGTGATGCGGGCGACCGCTTGTTCGAGCATGGCCGGACCAGCGGCTACGGTTGGCTGCTCATTCGGCGCATTCAAGCGAAAGAAATACGTTGCGCGGCCGGAGCTTGAACTGGCTTCCCAAGCTACGACATTGGGAGCTGAAGCTCTCTTTGTTGCCAGCGGGAAAAAAAACCAGTAGAGAACTTTAGGGGCCGTCGAATCCGCATCGGGCGCCCCGCTGGTCGAGACGATTGCGTCATCTTCGCCGCCGTCCTCCGACGAGCCGTCTGCGGGAGACACGACAGGCTGCGCCTTTCCGCCAGAGTTCTCGTCCGGACGAACTAGTTTGTAGCCGGCGAAGACCTGGTCCTTCGCGGAGCGACGGACAAGTTCGTCGAAGTAAGGCTTTAGAGTTTCGTCGACGGCGTTTTTCGCGAGAGCGTCGGGAATTCTCGGGTGGACCGCCCCGAGTTTGGCGAATGACACGGAATGTCCCTCGGGGATGAGCCCGAGCGCGCATTGTAACTGGCTGGGATCGAGAAACGGCAAGATCAGATGCAGCGCTTCGCCACTTTGTGCGCGAAGAGCGTTGAGGGAATCGCGCAGCTTGTTGTATAGCAACTCAGTGCGTCGCGCCAGGCGATTAAGGTGGAGATGGTCGCCGTCACGCTCGACGGTAATTTCGTAATTCTGTTGGTCGAACCGAAAGTTCGCGATATCGGCCAACCGCCACTGGAAGGCCTGCGTCGCGGTTGGCATCACCGCGAGGTTGCTCTTGAAGAGACGAATCTCTGCCGGCCCGGAAACTGGCGACGCTCCAGCGGCCTCGAGTGTGAACCCTCCTGCGAAGCGGTCCACCTCTTGCAGATCTTCAAGGAGAAGGCACTGCAGTGTTCGCTTGCGATAGGCTTCCAGCAGTTCACGTGAGAGATCCTGAAACGGCTTGCCCAGTTGCTCCAGCAGCACAGTGTTGCCGGTAAAGAGCGCGAGACGGATCTCATAGTCAGCGGCGATGAGTGCGTCGATGTCGCCAAGGTCGAAGACTAGCGCAGTGCCGCTTTCTGGGGAGAGCGTGAAGGTCTGCTGGTCGAATTGAAACTGGCAGGCGCCTTGCTGCGTGGCCCCGCCACTCGTAGCGAGATACTGAAATTTTCCCCGATAGCTCGACATTCGACCTACGCGACCTTGTTGCCGCACTCGGGGCAGAATTTCGTGCCGGCCTCAAACTTCGTACCACATTTTGAGCATTCGTTCTTCGGGCGCAGCGGCTTGCCGCACTCCGGGCAGAACTTTGCGCCTTGCGTGTGGGCACCACATGCCGGGCAATAGGCGACCGCGTCGCTGCTGAGGTCGAGGTCCTTGGTCATGTCTTGCAGGCGGACCTTATCACGAATCTGCTCAGCGGTAGCCTGCGCTTGCGCGGAGGCGATTTCCGTATCGACGTCGGGCGCGCATTCGTAGCAGAGCGAGCGCTTCTCATTCCAACAGGTCGCCTTGCAGACCCACTTCGCGCATTTTGGACACTGACGGAAGTTGGGCTTCGCTTCTTCGATCGCCTCGCGGTAGGCCTTGTCGTGGGCAGGTCCCTGGATGGCGCGCTCGATCTCGTAGGCGCTGCTTCCGGCCGAACCGAGGATGCCCCCAAATAACCCACCCGCGGCGCGGAGGGCGCTGGCCGCCATTCCGGTGGCGGAGGCCTTGAATTCGCTGGTGAAGCCGTTGCCGCAGCGATCGCAGAAGAACTCGAACTGGTATCCCTTGTCGGTGGAGTGATCGTTGAAGTTGCGGGTGAACTGAATGAGGGACATCTGGGCTCCCGGAGAAAGTTTACGAAACGGGCAATTTTAGCTGGTGCGAGCGAGAGCGTCTATCACACGTTCGCGGGGGCGATTGGTGGCGGCGAGGGCGCCGCCACGACTGTCAGCGGGTCGCCGGTTCCAGTATGCTTGCACGGGCGGGCGGCATGTCCCCTCCAACCCCTGTGGTAACATGTCCGGCCTGTCTCTAAAGTAATCAGGTACATGGGCCTGCCGTAGCATTGACCCAACTAAATTTGCGATATTAACATCTGATCCATACGAGTTCTCTTAAGAGCGGGCACGCCCAAAAGGCTCATTTGATGCCCGGAAGCGGTGTTTTCAAGTTCCTGACGCTATGAGTTTTTCCGACCGGTATTCGGTAATTCTGATGGGCGGAGCTTTGGTGGCGACTCTCGGTTGCGGGAGCGCGCAGAGGCCCTCCACTTTCATGCCGCCGGTCCAGGCGCAAGCACCCGCGGTTCTTTCCGGAGCCACTCCAAGTCGGAAGCAAAAGCCCGCAGCATCTTCTCAAGAAGAGAAGTCGCAGACACAAGAACAGGCGGCACAGGCGCTCGCCGTCGATCCAGTCGGCGATCTGATCGCGCGCGTCGAGAAGGACTACCAGGCTGGCCAGGACGAGTACAAAGCCGGGCATCTGGAAGCGTCCAAGCAGAAATTCGATTCGGCATTCAATCAACTGCTGGGTAGCGGGTTCGACTTGCAGTCGGACGACCGGCTGCAAACGGAACTGAACCGAATCCTCGACGGCGTGAATGAGCTCGAGATTGCGGCTCTGCAGCAAGGAGACGGATTCTCAGAGCAGAAGTCGGAGCCAGCCCCAATCGACGAGGCCAACGAGGTCACGCCACCCGTCGACGAGAACGTGAAGGCCAAAGCCGAGGCGGAGATCAAATCGACGCACTCGGACCTGCCACTGATGATGACCGACCAGGTCGCAGGCTACATCAACTACTTTTCGAATCGTGGCCGGGGAACGCTGGAACATGCGCTGGCGCGCTCCGGGCAATACGAGGACATGATCCGGCGAACGCTGAAGCAGGAAGGCGTGCCGCAGGACCTCATTTATCTCGCGCAGGCCGAGTCGGGTTTCCACCCGCTGGCGGTCTCGCGAGCGGGGGCGCGCGGAATCTGGCAGTTCATGGCGAGCCGGGCGAAGGGCTACGGCCTCGAACGCAACTGGTGGATGGATGAGCGACAGGATCCGGAGAAGGCGACTCGCGCCGCGGCCCGGCATCTGCACGATCTCTACAACCAGTTTGGAGACTGGTATCTGGCGATGGCCGCGTACAACTCCGGCCCCGGAACGGTGCAGAGTGCAGTCAAGCGGACCGGCTACGCCGACTTCTGGGAGCTCTACCGGCGCAACGTGCTGCCGAAAGAGACGCGCAACTACGTTCCGATCATTATCGCTGTCACCATCATGGCGAAGAATCCCGAACAGTACGGGCTGACTTCTGTGGTGAAAGAAAAACCGGCGGTGTATGACACGGTGAAGATCGGTTACCCGATCGATATGCGGCTGGTGGCGGAATGCGTGGATGCGTCGGCGAGCGATCTGCAGGAATTGAATCCGAGCCTTCTGCGGCTGACGACGCCGAAGGATCATGAGTTTGATTTGCGGCTGCCGGTGGGGACGGCAGCAAAGTTCCAGACCGAAGTGGCCTCAATCCCGGTGGATAAGCGCGTGTGGTGGCGCTATCACAAGGTGCAAGCGGGAGAGACGCTGGTGTCGATCGCGCGGACCTATCGCACCTCGCCGAAATCAATTGCCGCGGCGAACGATCTGGACAGCGACGAGCTCGAGCCGGAAAGCCGTCTGATTATTCCGATTGCGCCGGGGAAAGAAAGCGACTCAACGACTTACGCGCGGGCGATTACGCGGTATCGGATTCGCAAGGGAGACACAGTCGAGTCAGTGGCAGAGAACCTTGGCGTTTCCGCGAAGATGATCCGCAGCTGGAACCGGATCAAGGGCAGCAGCCTGGCGGGAAGAAAGACATTGTTGGTGCACCTGCCGGTGTCGCCGGCCGCGCGGGAAACACAAGTGGCATCGAAGCGGAAGGCGCACCCCACCACGACCCGGGCATCTGCGAAGGCCAAGCCGAATTCCGTCCAAAGCCAACCGGCTTCTTCAGGGCTCGTCCATCACAAGGTCAAGGCGGGCGAGACGCTCTATTCGATTGCAAATTCCTATAACACCACCGTGTCTGCGCTCAAGCACGACAACCGCAATGTCGCGGTGTTGCGGCCGGGAATGATCCTCGTCATCCACGACGCTCGCTAAGTTGTAATCTCGCCGCCGTTATTTCGAGACAATAAAATTCTGGGCGGGCAGAATACCCGCCCCACACGATCACATTGCCGAATCGGAGTTGAAGGTATCGGCAACTGCCTTCCAGCTTCCGTCCGTCTGCTTCATATAGACAGTCAAGAATTTTCCGTGATCTGTCACCGGCTTTTTGGTCTTGGGATTGGTCATGGTCATGGTGTAGGTGCCCCAGGAATAGACCATGTCTCCGCCCTTGGATGCGACCGTTTTCGTCGAGGCAAACGTAAGGGCAAAATTCGGGTCGGACAGCATGGGCTTCATCGAAGTCGTGAGAGCTTCCTTACCGGTCACGGTTGGTCCTCCGGGATAGAGACCCGCGCCATCATCGGTAAAGTACGCCGCCCACTTGGCAGCATCTTTTGTGGCGGCGTCTTTGACCCAGGCCGCTTCGAGATCCTTGATTGCCTGCACGTCGGCAGCGCGCGTGTCAGGCGGAGCCGCCGGCGCGGCGGTGGGTGCGTTTGAGCAGGCAACTGCAATTACGACCAGAATGACTGCTAATCCTAGGGACGTGTAGCGCATGTTTTTCTCTCCTTGTCAGCCATCAGCTGTGAACTTTCAGTACTTAGTTTTCACGATTGGGGTTGGGTTCTTTGACCCGCGACAGTATAACGCTCGCCGACAACATCACGCGTTCCAGGAACCGCAAGGCAGCATTGGACGCGGGCGGGGGCGCCCGCGCTACACAATCAACCCATCAGCATGCCACCGTTTACGTTGAGCACGTGTCCGGTGATGTATGAGGCTTCATCGGACGCGAGAAACGCGACCGCGTTCGCGATGTCTTCGGGAGTTCCAACGCGACCAAGCGGGATTTGCTTCACCGCATTCTGTTTAAACTCCTCGCTCAGCACGGCGGTCATGCTGGTCTCGATAAAGCCAGGGGCGATCGCATTGCTGGTGATGTTCCGCGAAGCGACCTCGCGCGCGATGGCCATAGTGAGGCCGATCAGCCCTGCCTTCGACGCCGCGTAGTTCGCCTGTCCAGCTTGCCCCATCTGACCGAAAACACTGGTGACGTTGATGATCCGCCCCCAGCGCTGCTTGAGCATGGACGGAATGACATTCTGAATGCAAAGATAAGCCGAGGTGAGATTGGTGTTGAGCACGGCGTCCCAGTCAGCGCGCTTCATGCGCATGACGAGTTGGTCGCGGGTGATGCCGGCATTGTTGACGAGGATTTCGATCTTGCCGAAATGGGCGATGACGGATTTGATGGCGGACTTGATCTGCTCTTCTTCAGCAACGTCCATGGGGAAAGCTGCGGCCTTGCCGCCTCTGGCAATGATGGCGGAGACGAGCTCATCCAGTTTCTGCTGATTGCGCGCGGCCACAGCAACACTGGCTCCTTGGCGGGCGAGGTGAAGCGCGCAGGCGTGTCCGATGCCCTGCGAGGCTCCCGTGATCAGCGCGACTCGGCCTTCGAGGTTCATTTGCGACCTCCGGAGAACGGGAAATTATAAATGGAGTTGGTTCTTAGGTCTTAGGTTTCAGGTTAGCCCGCCTGGCCCGCGATTTGGTGTAACGGTGCGACGCAAAAAATTTCGTTGATCTTCTCTACCAGACTTCGGCGGGAATATGGCTTGGCGAGGAAGAATGTGTTTGAGCACGGATCCTCCACTGACTGATCGACATTGCTATAGCCGGAGGTGATTAGCACTCTCAGCGACGGGGAATGACGCCGCAGTTCCCGGCCGAGATCTTCGCCGGTACGGCCGGGGAGAATCATGTCGGTCATCAGGAGATCAACCGAAGCTGGCGTCTCTTTGTAGACACTTGCCGCAGCGACCGCATCGGGTGTCGGAAAAACTTCAAAGCCCGCGGACTCGAGAATGATTCGCGTCGCCTCGCGCACGAAAGGCTCGTCCTCTACGAGAAGAATTGTGCGGGGAGGGGTTCGCGACGTTGCGTTACACGGATAACGATGAAGATCCATATCGTCCTCCTTTTATCTCGATCGTTACCTCAGTAAGCAATCGCAGGGCCGGGGTGGGGCACGGGCTAATAAATTAGGGGCGAGACATTCGCGCAAAAGTACTGGGCTATTTTGGCGCGCTGAGAATCGTCTGATTCGGATCGATGACGATCTTGTGGACGTTCTCCACGGTATTGAAGTGGAACAATGTCTCAGGCCCGTCGGCGAGAACTTCGCCTAGAAAGACCATGGAGTTGCCGGAGGTTGAGGCATAGACCGGAACGGCGGTGATGAGGTTGTCCGGGGAATTTTTCTGCAGGATCAAGCCGGAAACCGTGGTAGCACCAGCCTTGTTTGTAATGTGAACGTCGCGAGTTGCAAGCTCGGGTATGGCCGTGCCGTTGACCCAGTTGTCCACAAACCAGTTCAGATTGTGATGATTGTTGTACCAAAGCGGGCGAGGGAGTTCCTCTTCGAAAATCGCCATGAGGTCATGCGTAGTCATCGACTTGCCGGCAAAACGATCCCTAGCCTTCCGGAGCGCACGGAAGAACGGCTCGTCGGGGTTCGCGGGAGCTCTGCGGGCGTGGACGGCCATTTCCGAGTCGCGCATCATGCATCGCAACATGTGGAAGAGCCATGTGCCGCGCTCGTAGCTGATGGCCTCATAGCCTCCCGGAAAGTGTGAGGAGACAAGGCGCTGGCCGAGAGTAACGGGGCCCGCGTCGCGCAACCACTCACCGTCTCTGTTCTTGCTCAGGAGGTCGCGGCGGTATTTCTCCATGATGGCCTGAAATTGTGCAGGGCTCTTTTGTTCGAGCAGTAGGAGGGAGGCATAGTTGGCCAAGCCCTCGGAGAGCCACTGGTCGCGATAGCTTTTCCAGACGACGAGGTCTCCCCACCACTGATGCGCGGTTTCATGGACCAGGACCTGGAGGTTGAGCGCCTGGATTACCGGATCAAGATGCAGTTCGCGCTGCTCCTGTGCGTTCAGGAAAGCGCCGCTGGCCAGGAAAATGAGGCCGGGCCATCCCTGGCTAAGTTCGCCCGGCATCTGGGTGAGCGCGAGCGAGCTGAAAGGATAGGGCCCGAACCACTTGGAGAAAACGTCGATGGCGTTGGCCGCGCGATCCGCGACATCCTGTACATTGCGAGCGGGGGATGGCGGGAGGGGAGGCGGCAACACAACCGGTGGAAGAGGCGTTAATCCCGGGCGGGTCACGGGCGGTTCGAGGATCTCGGCGGGTGGCTTGGGAAATGACTTTTCTACCCCTCGGGTACCATACGCTTCGACCGGTATGTTGCCCGCCTTGGCTTCTGCGCGGGTGTAACGTCCGAGATTGAAACCAGCAACCGGAATTGGACGCTCGGACACCCAGTGCCCGACTCTCTCGCTGGTCGACGGTGGCGGTGTTGAGTTCGCAGGCGGGATCAGCTTACCCGTGGCGAGTAGCGTCCATTCGGGAGGATAGCGAAACGTGATGTCGAACTGGGCGTGGTTGAGGCCGAAGCTCGGGTACCACGTGCCTCGCTCCCCGACATACAACAGACCGTTGCCTGCATCGGAGAGAACGTTCCCGGCGTAGTGAAAACGAAGCCTCAATTCCTCGCCATTCTTGAGATCAGCTGGAAAGATAACGGCCACCAGATCATTTCCTTTTCGGCGGAGTTGTGTACCTTCGACGGCCGGGTTCTGGATGAAGTCGAGAGAATGGCCGGAGGCTTCGACCGAATCAAGCTTCAAATAGCGCGATAGTTCGAAGAGAACGGCGCGCTGGCCTCCTGTCCGGACGTGAATTTCAAGATCCGCGGATGCTTCAAGACCAGTCGGCGGAGTGACGGTGGCGCGGATCCTGAAACTGGAAATGGAAACTTCGTTAGCGCGTGGCGTCGGGGCTGCGGCACCGCTTGGGGCGGGAGGAACGAATGAGGTCCAGATATCGAAGTAGCTGATGCCGTCCTTCACTTGCGCACGCCCGGCCCAGAGCGGCTCCGAGATCGCGGCGTCCCAGGTGACTTCGAAGCTGCCCAGTGACTTGCCGACGAGGTGCGCGTGGAGGAAGGGCGGAAGTCTCAGATCATGATCGCGCGGAGGCAGGAAATGGCTGAAGTCGATGAGCAAGCGTGGGGCATCGAAGTCCGCAAGCTTCGGAATTGCGTCGGCCAGCTCCTTCAAGAAATCGGCCGTATCCTCTGCCGGGGAAAGGAAAGGATCGAGTTGCTCGGCGGTATCGTCATTGAACCGGAGATATCCCGAGTTGAATTGCTCCTCGAGAATCGCCATTCCGGTAAACAGTGTGAGCGCTGCTCGCTCGACGCTGTTCGGAGGGCGCAGGAGGACTTCGCCGTCGCCGACGAAGAAAGCGCCCGTGGTGCGCCCGCAGATGTCTTCGGTGAAGGCAAGGGTGCCATCGTCGAGGGTGATGTCGAGGCTTGGACGGTGAATGGATGCCGCACGCACGTGGTAGACGCGCGCGGGATCGAGACCGATCGTGCGAATGCGCTGGTAAAGCTCGGCGGCGTTTTGGGGGCAGTGGTCGGAGGGAACTTGGGCCAAGGCCGATGGCGCAATGACAGCGATGGCCAGAAGGCAGGCAGCTAGCCGGAAGCGATCTCCCAGGCTGACGCCTAGGCGAAAGCGACGGTTGGTCCGCCACAGGCGAACGAGCACCTTGGTCACCTACGAAGCCCTCCGGGGCAGTTGTTAAAATCGGCACAAATGCGCTTGATGGCATCCATTTTAGTGCTTTTGACCGCGCTTTCCGCGCCCGCCGACGTGATTCATCTGAAGAACGGGCGCACTATCTGGGCCGATCAGGTTCGCGAAGACAAGACGAAAGACCGGGTCGAGTATGACGTGGGTGAGAACACCTACGCCATCCCGAAATCTACCATCGATAGGATTGATGCGGGAGGAGCGGCTCCAGTTACCGCGAGCCATGCGGAAGCCATTCCGGACTTCACGCCCCAGGTGACTTTTCGCCACGAAGGCGACTTGAGCAATAAGATCGTTCGGGACGGCAAGGTGAACGGGGAAGCTCTGGCCTCGCTGGACACTGCGGGCGATCCCGAGATGGCGGCCACCGGATACTTCCTGGCGGGAAAGTTCGAAGCCGATCACGGGAACTTTCCTGAGGCGAAGCGCTATTACGAATCGGCGCTGCGCTTTCAATCGGATAATGCGACGCTGCTCATTTACTACGCGGCCAGCCTATTGCGGACGGGCCACACCTCGGAGGCCTTGACTTATGCCGGACAGGCAGTGCGCATCGCGCCGGACTCGCCGGACGCGAACGGCATGCTGGGCTTTGTGCAGTTCGCCAGCGATCGGACGCCGGACGCGATCCGATCATGGAAGCGAGCGCTGGAACTGCGGCCGGATCCTTTGATCAAGCAGTATCTGGAACGCGCGCAGCGGGAATCGAACGCGGAAGCAGCTTTTTCGCAAACGGAGAGCGGCCACTTCAATCTGCATTTTGAAGGCAAAGAAACAAGCGCGGGATTCCGGCGCGAGTTATTGGCCGCGCTGGATGCGGATTATGACGACCTCGTCCGCGATCTGGGCTATTCACCGCACGACACCATTGCTGTGACCCTCTACACGCAGCAGACATTTTTTGACGTAACCCGAGCGCCCTCCTGGAGCGGGGCAATCAACGACGGCAAGCTGCGCATTCCGGTTAACGGCATGCAGAGCGTGACAAGCGATCTGGCACACGTGCTCAAGCACGAACTGACGCACTCCTTTATCGCGCAAATTGCGAGCCACCACTGTCCAACGTGGCTGAATGAAGGCGTAGCACAAATGGAAGAGGGCAAATCAAGCGCGTCAGATGGACACGCGCTGGCCCAGCTTTTTGGTGCTGGTGCCGAAATTCCCTACAACATGCTGGAAGGCAGTTTCATGAGCTTCTCTGCTGCGGAGGCGAGCACCGCCTATGCTGAGTCTCTGGCTGCGGCAGAGTACATCCGGGACACCTATGGCATGGGAGAGATTCAGCAAATTCTGACGCGCCTGGGCCAGGGAAGCGGCACAGAGGCTGCATTGCGCGGGACCATGCGTCTGGACTATCGCCAACTGCGAGACGAAATGGCGAAATGGCTGGGCGGTCGATACGGTAAGTAAGTCCAGGCGCTGCCTCTCAAGATCATTTTCTTGCACATCTAACACACTGAAATATCGAGGCATTTCAAAACTGCACTGGCGCCCATTTGTTTCATTGCCCGCTTCCCCGGATTGTGCTAATTTGCCGTCCTGATGATGGCACTACTCTCCAAATGGTTTGGCTCGGAACAGACAACACCGGCACAGATTGAGCATTCTGCCCCACCACCCTTGCAGGGGGCCGATTTGGCAGTTGCTTTTTTCTCGCCACAGGCTGGTGGAGATTTTCATACTTTCGTGCGTGTCGGGCCGACGCGAGTTCTGTTTGGCTTGCTGGACGTGGCCGGCAAGCGCGAGACCAGTACCGCTGTTCTCGAGGCCGCCAAGAACTGCTTCCACTCAGCAGCTGAGCAGATTTTCTCGGGCGAGGAACTGAATGAACCGGAAGCGATGATCGAGCTTTCGCGGCGCCTGAATCTGGAGATCATGCGCGCTGCCGGCGGCGTGCGCAGTTGTCCCGCCTTTGCCGGTTGCTACAACGAGGAATTGGGTACGGTCTGCTACGTCAACGCCGGGCATACTCCCGCACTCCTGCGCGACGACACCAGCGTGGTCGAACTACCCGCTACCGGTTTGCCCTTCGGCCTGTTCTCGCTGGCCCCGACCGATGCCCGTGTTGTGGGCATGGGCTCGAACGCTTCGATTGCGGTTGTCTCCCGCGGGGTGGTCGAGGCCGAGAGCAAGCATTCGGAATTCGGCTTAAGCGGCGTCAAGACTTCAATCCAGACGAGCACCGGCTCAGCCAGGGATTTGTCGAAGCGCATCCTGCAGGACGTTCAGTCATTCATTCACACCGCGCCGAAGCATAATGACGTGACAGCGCTGGTGCTTACCCGCGCCGCGTAGTCGACCAGTCCTCGGTTTCGCCTCCCTCTACCGGCCTTCCAATTGTCGTAGAATATTCTCAAACAAAAAACTGGCTTGCCGAATCTGCATTAGCCCAGGATTTTCAAGAGAGTTTTCATGAACAAGACCCGACTGACCCTTTTCGTTGCCTTTGCGTTGTCTGTTCCAGTGCTTCTCTCTGCCGACACCATCGTCGAGGAGATCGTTGCCCGTGTGAATAACGGCATCATCACGCGTTCGGAGTACGTCCGCAGCCGCGACCAGCTCAAGCAGGAGGTCCAGCAACAGGATCCGCAGAACGCGGACCGTGACTTTGCGGACAAGGAGAAGGACGTCCTGCGCGACCTGATCGACCAGCAACTGCTACTGCAGAAAGGCAAAGACCTGGGGATTACTGGCGACACCGAACTGGTCAAGCGGCTCGACGAGATGCGCAAGCAGATGAACCTCGCCACCATGGAGGATCTCGAAAAGGCGGCCGAGGCGCAGGGCGCGTCTTACGAGGACTTCAAGGACAACCTCCGCACCCAAATCATCACGCAACGTGTCATCGGCCAGGAGGTCGGCTCGAAGCTGGTGATGAACAAAGAGGAAGAGCAGAAGTTCTATGACGCACATAAGGCCGAACTGGAGCACCCCGAGCAAGTGCGGCTGAATGAGATTCTGGTCTCCCCAAAACCGCCGGTCAAGCCAAATGGCCTGGATGGGAAGCCCGAGCCTCCTACCGAAGCCGAGAATGAAGCGGCGTTGACCGCCGCGAAGGCAAAAGCGGATGACATCCTGGCGCAGATCCAAAAGGGCGGAGATTTTGTAGAGCTTGCCAAGAAGGAATCCGACGGGCCATCGGCCAAGGACGGCGGAGACCTGAGCTACTTCAAGCGCGGAACGCTGGCCAAGGAACTCGAAGATAAAGTGTTTGCTCTCAAGACCGGTGACACCACTGGAGTGATTCGGACCAAGCAAGGGTATGTGATCCTGAGGGTCGCCGAACACCAGATGGCCGGGATTCCGCCGCTGAAGGAAGTTGAACCGCGCATCCAGGATGCGCTCTACATGCAGAAGCTGCAGCCGGCATTGCGCGCTTACCTGACAACTCTGCGCGAGCAGGCATTCATCGACTACAAGCCGGGGTACGAGGATTCGGGCGCGAGTTCGAAGCAGACCAGGCCCGTTGAAACCACCACGAAAGAACCTGCCGAAAAGGCGCTGAAAAAGAAAAAGAAGCTGGGTGTGTTTTAGACTAAGCTAGCTATCGCCCGGATGGCGGCAATCCCCTGACGCCGCGGCCGCATCCAGTGTTTGTAGCGCGTGTGCGACCGCGCGTTCGCATGACTGTTTGTCGCAAGCGCAAGTTTGCGGAGGCCCATGAAAGAGTTCTTCATCTGTGAGTGCCATCTCCAGGAAAACAAGGTCATAACCTCGTGCTTCGTGGTTGCGACGAAGCAGGTCAAGCCGAAGAAGAACGGCGAGCCATATCTGGCACTGACTTTGGCGGACCGCACTGGCCAGATCGAAGCCAAGATGTGGGATAACGTCGAGGAATTTATCGACGCCTTCGAGCAGGATGACTTCATCAAGGTCAAGGGGCTGATCAACAAGTACAAGAACCGGTTCCAGCTCACAATTCACAAGGTGCGGAAGCTGGGCGAAGCAGAGATTGACTATACCGACTACCTGCCCAAAACCACCAAGGATATTGGAGAACTCTGGCGGACGCTCGCCGATTTTGTCGCGACCTTCCAGAATGCCCACCTGAAGGCGCTGGTCGAGTTGTTCATGAGCGACTCAGATATAGCCGAGCGCTACCGGAACGCCCCTGCGGCCAAGACTCTGCATCATGCCTATATAGGCGGTTTGCTCGATCACGTTGTCTCGCTGTTCCGCTCCTGCGACCTGATGTGCCGAAACTATCCGCAGATCAATCGTGACCTGTTACTGACGGGCGCGTTCTTGCACGACATCGGGAAGATCCATGAGCTGACCTACAACCGGTCATTTTCCTACACGACGCGCGGGCAGTTGCTGGGGCACATGATCATCGAGCTCGAGATGTTGCAGGCAAAACTCGCGCAGTTGCCGGATTTTCCACCGGAGTTGAAGACTCTGCTCGAGCACCTGATCATCAGCCACCATGGCGAATACGAGTTCGGATCTCCCAAGCTACCAATGTTTCCTGAAGCGCTCATGCTGCATTACCTGGACGATCTCGACTCGAAGATGGAAGCGATGCGAGCGCACTTCGAACGCGAGATCGGACTGGATGGGCCATGGTCCAGCTACAACGCCTCGCTGGGAAGGCCGCTTCTGGACACGAGGAAGTTTGAGCAGGCAGAGAAGACGGGGACTGCAAAGAACGTAACCGAAGAGAAAACGCCCGTGGCCGAGTCTGTGGCGGAAACGCCTGAAACTCCATCGACTACACCGGATATGTTCAGCGCGCAAAAAGTATAAAGAAAGGTCGTTGGTCGTTCGTCGTCGGGAAGACCCTGATGGGCCGTGGCGACCAATGAACACTTGAGTGCGGATGTCTCGCAAACGACCAACGACCAAGGACCAACGACTGATCCATGGACTTCTCTCCCTTCACCACGCTTACCTTCGACTGCTATGGTACGCTCATCGAGTGGGAGGCGGGAATCCTGCCTGCGATGCGGCGAGTGCTGGGGCGCCACGGAAAGACGCTGAATGATGCGGCGATTCTTGAGCTATACGGGGAATTCGAAGCGGAGGCGGAGAAGCCTCCCTATCAAAAATATCGCGACGTTTTGAAGTCGGTGATGCGCGCCTTCGGCGAGCGGCTTGGCTTCCAACCGGACACGGAGGATCTCGAAATCCTCTCCGGTTCGGTGCCTTCGTGGCCGCCCTTTCCGGACACAGTCGATGCATTAAGACGGCTCAAGGCTCGCTATCGCTTGGCCATCATCTCTAACATCGATGACGACCTTTTTGCCGAGACGCGCAAGTTGCTCGGTGTAGACTTCGACGATGTGATCACAGCCGAACAGGCGCGGAGCTACAAACCCTCGCTCCGCAATTTCGAGCTCGCCATCGAAAAGCTTGCCATTCCGCGCGCGCAATTACTGCACGTTGGGCAGAGTATCTATCACGACGTGATTCCTGCGCAGTCGCTTGGGCTGGCGACGGTGTGGGTGAACCGGAAATCGGCGAGGCCGGGGGTGGGCGCGGTGAAGGCGGCTGAGGGGCGTCCTGACCTGGAAGTTCCTGATCTGGCTACACTGGCCGCGCTCGCGACCCGTTGAGCAGACTTACATGGGGATCGGCGTGGGTAGAATCTTCTTCTGGATTGCGACTGTCACCAGCTGCGCTTTGTTGTGAATGTCGAGCTTGCGCATGAGGTTGAACTTGTGGGCTTCGACAGTCTTGGTGCTTAATCCCAGTTCCTCGGCTGTCTGGCGGACAGTTCGGCCCTCCGCCAATAGCCGCATCACTTCCCTCTCGCGGGTGGTCAGGGTGGCGCGCCGCGTGACAACGCGCATGGGCCCCGAGGCCGGGACTTCTTGGCGAAGCATGTGAACGATGCGTGGGCTCCAGGCTCGCTCGCCACGCTTCACATCGCGTAGCGCCCGTAATAAGACATTCGTCGGTGTGTCTTTGAGCAGGTAGCCGCTGGCGCCGGAGCGCATCGCCTGTCGGACGTATTCCCGGTCCTCGTGCATCGTGAGATACACGATGCGGCAGTCAGGACAGTGCTCCTCGATCAGGCGTCCCGCTTCGAAGGAGGACATGCCGGGCATGCCGATATCGAGGAGGACTAGATCGGGACGATGTTCAAGAGTAAGTTTGAGGGCCTGGGCAGCGTCCTCAGCCTCGGCGACGACGACAAAATCACGGGCATCTTCGAGCAGACGGCGAATACCGTAGCGCACAAGTTCGTGATCGTCGGCGATCACGCAGCGGATGTAATCCGCATTCTCGACAGGGATCAGTCCAGATTTTGTGGTCAACACCGCAACCTACCTCGCGTCAGCAGACGAAGCGCGCGATTACAAAGGGGCCCGGGCGGCGTTCAATCGCTTTAGAGATTGTACGCGCAATTGCGCGGCGCGGGCCACGCCAAGAAGCGCCAAATGCCTTTCTTGTTCCCTATCTTCTTGATTTACAATGCCTGTTTCACATGCTCCGCTACTTCACCTCGGGAGAATCACACGGCGAGGCACTCGTGGCCTTTCTCTCCGGGCTGCCTGCTGGGTTGACGGTGGATCAGGCATTCGTCGACCGCGAACTCTGGCGGCGACAGCAAGGATACGGCCGCGGTGGGCGTATGAAGATCGAGACGGACCGGGCTCACTTTTTGTCGGGCGTTCACCACGGGAGGACGATTGGGTCGCCGATCGCGGTGTTGCTTGAGAATCGGGACTGGCAGAACTGGAAAGAATCCTTGCCGGTGGAATCGGGCGATCCGCAGAAACACAAACGAGTGGCATCGCCGCGGCCGGGACATGCCGATCTGGCTGGAGCTTTGAAATACGATTTCACCGAGGCACGCTACGTCCTGGAGCGGGCGTCGGCACGAGAATCGGCGGCGCGGGTCGCGATTGGGGCGCTGGCCAAGCTTCTCTTGCGCGAGTTTGAAATCGAGGTATTGAGTCATGTGATCGCCGTCGGTGCGGTTTCGATTGCCGATCGGGAGGTTAACTGGGAGCAGATCGAGCCGCTGGCACGGAAAGACGAGGTGCTGCTCTCCTGCGGCGACCCGGAAGCCGAGCAGCGCATGAAAGAAGAGGTCGATACCGTTCTACGGACTGGCGATTCTGTCGGAGGAGTCTTCGAGGTTGTAGCGCGAAACGTACCGCCGGGCCTGGGCAGCTACGTGCAGTGGGATGAACGGCTGGATGGGATGCTGGCGGCAGCCGTGATGTCGCTGCAGGCGGTGAAAGCGGTCGAAATCGGAAGCGGTATTCATGGCGCGCAGTCGCCGGGATCTGCGGTGCACGATGAGATTGGGTATCAGCAAGACACAGGATTTGCTGGCTTCTCACGCACGCGCAACAATGCCGGCGGAATTGAAGGTGGCGTTTCCAACGGACAGGAAATTCGAGTGCGCGGGTATCTGAAACCGATTTCAACCCTGCGGCGGCCGTTACAATCCGTCGACTTCAAAACGCGCGAGCCGGTCAAGGCCGCTTACGAACGCTCGGACGTCTGCGTGGTCCCGGCGGCGGGCGTGGCGGGCGAGGCCATGGTCGCGCTGACGCTGGCTCGCTGCGCGCTGGACAAGTTTGGCGGCGACTCGCTAAAGGAAACGAAGCGGAATTTTCAAGGCTTTCTGGAGCAACTGAAACATTACTGACACATGATTTATCCAATCGTGAAATACGGCGATTCGGTGCTGGAAAAGCCGGCGGCAACAGTGGCTACGTTCGACGACGAACTCAAGAAGCTCATCGAAGATATGTTCGTGTCGATGTACGAAGCCCGCGGCGTTGGACTCGCCGCTCCGCAAATCGGCATCTCGAAGCGAATCGCGGTCGTGGATGTCACTTTCAAGGAAGATCCCAAAGCGAAGCTTGTCCTGATCAATCCTGAGATCATCGGCAAGGAAGGCCGTCAGCGCGGAAGCGAAGGTTGCCTGAGCATTCCGGAGTTCCGGGAAGACGTGTCGCGCGCGAAGATTGTGACCGTACGCGCACAGGATGTGACCGGTAAATTCTTCGAGCATACGGGGGAAGACCTGCTGGCCCGCGCCTTCCTGCATGAAACCGATCACCTGAATGGCAAGCTTTACATCTCGCATATCAGCGCGCTGAAGCGGGACCTGATCAAACGCAAGATCAAGAAGATGGCGAAGGCGGGAGAGTGGTAGGAAGGCAGGTGTTAGGTGTTAGGTGTCAGGTCTTAGGAAAAAAGTGACGTGACTGGATTTGCTTTCCTAACACCTAAGACCCAACACCTTCCTTATGGTTCTGATTTTCTGCGGCACGCCTCGGTTCGCAGTTCCGACGCTTGAAGCCCTCGTGGCTGCGGGACATTCCGTGAAGCTGGTTGTGACCCAGCCCGACCGGCCTCGCGGACGCGGCATGGAATTGGCAGCTTCTCCGGTTAAAGAATCGGCCATTCGCCTCGGCCTTCCTGTCGTCCAGCCTGCCGCAATCAAGAACAATGCGGAGTTTCGTGCGCAGCTTGAGCTGTTGCGTCCCGATGCAATCATCGTAGTCGGCTATGGCCGCATCATTCCTCAGTGGATGATCGATCTGCCGCGGCTTGGAAATTTGAATTTGCACGCATCACTGCTTCCGAGGTACCGGGGCGCGGCGCCGATCCAGTGGGCAATTGCGAGAGGCGAACCGGTGACAGGCGTGACAACTATGCGTATCGATGCCGGGCTCGATACCGGCGACATTTTGCTGCAACGCGAGATGGCAATCGGGGCCGAGGATACATCAGAAACCCTGGCGTCGAAGTTAGCTGAGGTTGGCGCGGAGCTGATGGTCGAAACCTTGCGTGGGCTTGATGCTGGAGAAATCAAACCGGTTCCGCAGGATCATTCGCAGGCTACGCTGGCGCCGATCCTGACTAAGGAAGACGGTCGCATCGACTTCTCGCGGAGTGCCTCCGAGTTGCTGAACCTGATGCGTGGATTTCGCCCGTGGCCGGGAGCGTTTACTACGCTTCGCGGGAAGAACATGCAGGTGCATCGCGCCGAACAATTTTTTTTCTCGCGAGAATTGTCTCCGGCCACACTTGCGGTCGAGGGCACCCATCTGCTCGTAGGCTGCGGGCAAGGCAGCGTCCTCAATCTTCTCGAAATTCAGCTCGACGGAAAGCGCCGCATGTCAAGCCAGGAGTTCATCAACGGCTACCATCCGAAACCGGGCGAGCGCCTGGGAGAATAGCCGGCAATGCCTGTCTCGCCAGCTCGCGCCGCGGCTTTTGAAATTCTTCTGAAGGTCGAGCGCGAAAATTCCTACGCCAGCGAACTTCTGCACTCGACGCGATTCTCAAGACTCTCGGGCGCGGATCATGGGCTGGCGACCGAACTCACCATGGGCGTGCTGCGATGGCAGGCTCTTCTCGACCACGCGCTCGGCCGAGCATCGTCGCAGCAACTCGCAAAGCTCGACGCCGAAGTTCTCATAGCCCTGCGCCTCGGGCTTTATCAGTTGCAGTTTCTTTCGCGCATCCCGGTGCAGGCCGCGACCTTTGAGAGCGTCGAACTTGTCAAATCCGCGCGGAAGAAATCGGCCGCGGCCTTCGTCAATGCGGTACTGCGCAAGCTTGCGCGGGAGAGAGACGCATCGGCGAACGCTGCTTCGCGCATCGACACCATTGCCACTTCCGCCGATTCGGCCGCTCTGGCACTGAACTCTTCGCACCCGGAATGGCTCGTCGAGAGTTGGGTTGGGTATTACGGACTGGAGGCGGCGCGGCTAATTTGCGCTCACAACCAGAGTGTGCCGCCCGCATCCCTTCATGTCTACGACGATCAGGCCCTAGCCGAGTTCGCTCGCGCCGGAATCAAGTTCGCTCCCGGCCAAATTCTTTCGAGAGCTCGCACGGTCATTTCGGGCGATGTCACGACCACAGATGCGTACCGTCAGGGCGGCATCGCAATTCAAGACGAGGCCTCGCAACTCGTAGCGTTGCTTGTCGGAAGAGGGGAATCGATTCTCGATTGCTGTGCGGCACCCGGCAGCAAAACGGCTTTGCTGGCCCGCCGCAATCCGGCCTCGCAGATCATCGCTGCCGAACTACACCCACATCGCACGCGTCTGCTGCGCCGATTGGCTTGCGCCTCGAATGTGCACGTAGTTGCCGGCGATGCCCGCGCTCTGCCTTTTTCGAAGGACTTTGACCGCATTCTCGCCGATGTGCCGTGCTCGGGAACGGGAACCCTGACGCGCAATCCTGACATCAAGTGGCGGCTCCAGCCGGCTGACCTTGCCGACTTGCAATCTCGGCAAATCGCAATTCTGAAATCAGCACTGTCGCATCTGGCGCCCGGAGGTCGGCTTGTTTACTCGACCTGCTCACTGGAGCGCGAAGAGAATGAGGCCGTCGTCGAAGCTTCTCTCGAAAGCACGCGGGGCTTCAAGGTTGCAGATTGCCGTGACGAACTCATGCGCTTGCGCCAATCAGGCGAATTGCTCCTGGACGATCTCGATAGGCTCTTGGTGGGGCCATACGTGCGCACCATTCCCGGAAGACATTTGTGCGATGGGTTTTTCGCAGCAATCATTGAACTGAAGTGACCGCCGCCGAGACGGCCGCGCTACTCTTTGCGCCGTTACCGCACCTCGAAGTTGACGGCAGTTCCAGCAACAACCTTCTGTCCCGGCGCAGGCGACTGCGTCACGATCATACTGGCGGGACCAGGCTGAGACGGCGCAGGCGTAGCGAATGCCAGTCCCGCAGCGGATTGTGGGCCGTTCGGAATTGAAGGGGCGTTGGGCAGAGCGGGAGCGAGGCTGACTTTGCCTTCGCGCATGCCTGCATCCTGCAGTGCAAGCGTTGCGCTCCCGAGAGGCTGACCGGTAAGGTTCGGCATGACGTAGACAGCGGGCTCGGTGCCGCTAGCGACGAGCAGATTAATTCTTGGCGCTGAGACGCCACTGGCATTGGCCGGAGGATTTTGCGAGATAACCTGATCCGGCAGAGCATTGGAGGGAATGCTCGGGGAATTCGCAGAGAAGGCGAGCTCGGCGGTCGAGCCGAGGGCGAGACCGCGGCGGCGAATATTCACCTCGGCCGCACGCTCGCTTTCTCCGATCACATCAGGAATCGACACTCGCTGTGGCCCGAGACTGCGCGCTACGCGAATCGACCAGCCCCGGCGCACCTTTGTTCCCGACAGAGGCATCTGGTTGATGATTCGTCCTTCGGGGACATCAGCGCTGTAGAACTCACGCTCGACAATCAACTGCAAGCCCAGCGGAGATCCGGCGCGATCGGCATCCGCCGGACTCATGCCCACTACGTTCGGCACCACAACCTCGCGCCCATGAATTGCAAATCGCATGGCCGTGAGCGCCGAAACCAGCGCCACAGTCATGAGCACAAGCGTGAGCAGGAGAATGCTGAAAAAACGGCGCATCTTGCAGCGATTATAGAACTTCCCAGGTCAGCGGGCAAAAAACGGCCGCGAACCTGGGGAGCATAATCCGGACAAAATCCGGAGCGCCCAATCGCAGCGTCCGGCCTTATTTCTGGCCGGCTTTCGTACCCCCGCCGGTGGCCGCCATCTGTGCCTTCTCCTGCCCTACCCAGGCATGCACGCGCTCCGAAAGCACGTCGAGCGGAAGCGCTCCGCCGCCGAGCACCTCATCGTGGAAGCTGCGGATATCGAAGCTCGATCCGAGCTGGTCTTTGGCATACTGGCGCAGCTTCAGGATTTCCAGTTGGCCGATCTTGTATCCCAAAGCCTGTGCCGGCCAAGCCATGTAGCGGTCGGTCTCGCTCTGGACCTCGGGCTCGTCGATGGCGGAATGGTCATGGAAGAAGTCGACGACCTGCTGCCGTGACCAGTGTTTGTAGTGGAAGCCGGTGTCGACGACCAAGCGGATGGCGCGCAGCATATCATCCTGAAGGTGGCCGTAGTAGCTGTAGGGATCCTGGAAGAAGCCTACCTCTTTGCCGAGACGCTCCGAGTAGAGCGCCCAACCCTCGCCGTACGCTGTGTAGAACTCGTGCTGGCGAAAAGGTGGCAGCTCCGGCAATTCCTGCGCCAGCGAGATCTGCAGATGGTGCCCAGGAACGCCTTCGTGATAAGCGGTCGTCTCAATATCCAGCGTGGTGCGCTTAGCGAAATCGCCAGTGTTCACCATGACATGCCCTTTCCGCGAACCGTCGGGCAGGCCCTCCACGTAGTGGGTCGCCGCCTCCTTTTCACGGAATTCCTCGATTGGCAATACCTCGAGCCGCCCCTTAGGCAAGCGTCCGAACAGGCTGGGCAACTTCGTGTACATGTCGTCGATGTGCTTGCGGTAGAGATCGAGAATTTCTTCGCGCGATTGCGGGTGCAGCTTGGGATCAGACTTGAGAGCTACATAGAAGGTTTTCAAATCCGGATAGCCAAGTTGCTTGGCAACGCCGAGCATGCGGCCTTCGATTTCCTTCACCTGGTCGAGACCGATCCGGTGAATTTCTTCGGGCGTGAGGTTGGTGGTCGTCGACTGCTTGACCGCGAAGGCATAGCGCGCAGGCCCCTCGGGCAGCGACCAAAGGCCAGGTTCGGTGCGGCCTTTCGGCGCATACTCATCGCGGACAAAGGCCGTAAACTTCACGTACGCGGGAGTCACTGAATCGCGAATCGCAGCGAGTCCTTCTTCGCGCAGACGCTTCTGGTCGGCTTGCGAAATGGAGTCGGGGAACTTGTCGAAGGGATGCGCGAAGGGGCTCTTCTCCGGCGCGTTCTTGGCCAGTCCGTCGGCCTGTGTTACGACCTGTTCCAGCAAAATCTTCGGCGGCATCAGACCTTCGGCCATGCCTTTGCGCATCTGCACGATGTTTTGATCGAAGAGGCGCGGCAGCTCCTTCAGGCGCGCGATGTAGTCTTCATACTCCTTCACGTTTTCAAATGACAGAACGCTGACCAGCTGTGGCGCATCGATGTGGATGCCACTGAACTGGTTGACCGGCATCTCCCATCCCTTGAAGCGCTGGCTTTCGAGGTTCATCTTCAAGTCGCGCACCATCAACTCTTTGTTCAAAACTTCCTGGTCGGGGAAACCTGTCGTATCGATGGCTTCAAACCGCTCCAGGAAGCGGCGCGACTGCACGAAGCTGTCGTCGATGGCAGCCTGTGAAAAGTCGTCGAGCTTGTCGTTCCAGCGCTTGTCGCCCAGGATCGACGCGTAAATGGGGCTGGTTCGCATTGTGTATTCCCACTGCTCATGCAGCAGGTCGTTGAGCGCCTTGCGGCGCGCATCGAGGTCGGTGGTATTGGCGGCGGACATGGCTGGGACGAAAATCGCTCCCACTAAGACGGTTAGGGCGAACGCACAAACAAGGTATCGCATAACAGAACTCCAGAAATTGTATTGTTCCGGTGAATTACCCGACGAGCAGATCGAGACTGTTAGACGATTACGTTGGCCCGCTGTTATCGGTTCCGGGCAAATTAGGGCCGAATGGCTCTAGACGCGTGACGAAGGCCAGCTGCGACGCCTTTGGCGACAACACGAGAGTATCCGGCAGCGTCCATGGCGGCCGCGCAGGTCGCGGCGACACCGCCGGGCGTAGTGGCTTCTCCGAGCAAGGCGGTTAGGGATTCTCTGCCTTCGCGCCAGGCTGTGATGCCATCGGCAAGGGCGTGAGACGCTGCAAGCAGTGCCGTTTTGCGATCAAGTCCAGCGCCTTTGGCCGCTTCCGCCAGCGCCGCCATAGCATGATAGCCGTGGCTGCAGGAGTAGGTGACGGTGAAGGCGTCAAACTTACTCTCGGGAATTTCAATCACCGGCCCCACGGCAGCAAAGAAATCGCGCACAACCTTGCGATCTTTTTTCGGCAAGGCGCGCGGAAAAGTCACGGCTGTCAATCCTCGTCCGCTTCGGCACACGGGACTCGGCATGGCACGCGCCCAGCGCGCTGGCGCCGGCAGCATTCTACTTAGCATAGGCAGCGGAACACCTGCCGCCAGACTCACGGTCATCACCGGCCGACTCAAAGGACGAATTGCATCGAGAAGCTCAGCAACAGACGCCGGCCGCACTGCGATCAAAAGCAGGTCAGCACGACGTACGGCATCTTGCAAATTGGGCTCAACAAGTGCGGCGTAACGCTTTTTCAAGTTACGCAGCTTCGCGACGTTGCGGTCATGCACGATGAGACGGTGCCTGGTTCTTGCCAGCCGCAATCCAGCCAGCATCGCCGAGGTAATCCGCCCTCCGCCAAGAAAAACGACGTTCATCGAAGGTCCACGCAGGCCTCGTCGGTCGCAGCCAGTAACGCGTTCACGTCGGCCATGGTGTGCGCCGTGGAAATGATCCAGTGCAGTCCATTCGATGGCGTCATGTAGATTCCGCGATCCATCAGGCCGTGCACGAAACGGGAATACTTGGCGGTGTCAGCATAGCGACAGTAGTCGCGGTAATCTTGGATCGCATCGCGGTCGGTGAAATAAATCTGGAACATCGGCCCGAAACCCTGCACGATGGCAGCAATCTGCCGTCTTCGGAAGATGTCGCGTAGCCCTGCAATCGCTGCGTCGCCAACCGCGTAGATGTGCTTGTAAGCCGCGCCGTCGTTGCCCGTCAGCAAATCAAGGTTGGCGGCGATTACGCGCATGGTCAGGCGATGTCCGTTGAATGTCCCGTAATGCAGCACCATGCCGTCGCCCCAACGCATGCGTTCGAGAATGGCACGCGGGCCGGTCACTGCGCCGATCGGGAATCCCGCGCCGAGCGCTTTGCCGAAGGTGCTCAAGTCGGGACGCAGGCCGAAGCGCTCCTGGCAGCCGCCGGGCGCGTAACGAAAACCAGTCACGACCTCGTCAAGAATAAACAGGGCACCATACCCATGCGCGAGTTCGCAGATCTTATCCAGATAACCATCGTGCGGCAGAATGCAGCCCATGTTGGCCATGATGGGTTCGGTGATGATCGCCGCCAGCTCGCGCCCGAAGTGCCGCAGGATCGACTCCAGCGCTTCGAGATCATTCCACGGAGCCAGGATGACGTCATCGAGCACCGCAGATGGAATACCGGCAGAATCAGCGATGCGGGCCGGATTCTGTCGCAGCCCCAACTGATCAAAGGGATGTCCGTGTGCACCGAGACAATACGCGTCATACCACCCGTGATAGTGGCCTTCAAATTTCAGAAACTTCGTGCGTCCGGTATGAGCACGTGCCAACCGCAGGGCCAGCATAGTGGCCTCGCTGCCAGTGTTGGTGAACCGTACCGCTTCAGCGGTCGGCACCATGCGACAAAAGCGCTCTGCGGCCTCAAATTCGGCGGGCGTCGCGGCGGCGAAGTGCGAGCCCTCGGCAATGGTCTGCGAGACGACCTCGACAATCTTTGAATGCGCGTGCCCGTGAATCAATGCGCCGAACGACATCATAAAATCTATGTACTCGTTGCCATCGATGTCCCAGACATGCGATCCGTGGCCGCGGTCGATGACTACTGGGCCGCCGGCATAGACGGCATCGCCGCGAGACGGTGAGTTGACGCCTTCGATCAGCGAACGCTGCGCGCGTTTATGCCACTCGTGCGACTTCGTGCGATCTTTCGTGCTGACTCGCATAAAAAGCTAGCCGCTTGCGTTCGGGGCAGGAAAACCGCGGCTTGGGATTAGCTGGTTCCCGCCAGCCCGCCGCCGTCGACGACGAGCGCCGTGCCCGTCACAAAGGACGAAGCATCGCTCGCCAGATAAAGCACAGCTTGCGCAATCTCCTCCGGTCGGCCCACGCGGCCGAGCGGACGCCGCGCCGACTCTGCGAGGAAGCGCGTCTCATCTTCGCGCAATTGCTGTGCCTCGTTGTGGAGCATGGCCGTGTCGGTGTCGCCAGGACAAACACAATTTACGCGGATGTGCGGGCCGTGGTCGATGGCCATCGCTTTGGTGAGCAACACAACTGCACCCTTCGATGCACAATAGACCGCGGCTCGTGGACCGGCGGCCAATCCCCAGCCCGAAGCCGTATTGATGATCGCCCCTGCGCCCTGCTTCCGCATGTGCGGGATGGCTTCACGCGACAGGAGATAAATCGATTTGACATTGACGGCCATCACGCGATCCCAATCTTCTTCCGCGAGATCGAGCACCGTCGCGCGGCGTGTAATGCCAGCATTGTTGAAGAGAATGTCGATATGCCCCAACTCGCGGAGCGTGCGTTCAGCAATTTCTCGACAGCCCACGGCGCTCGTGACATCGGCCGCAATGAAAGTCGCTCGTCCGGCCGCCGCAGCAATCTCGGCCGTAACGCTTTCTCCGCTCTCGCGGTTCACGTCAACCACCACCACGGCCGCGCCCTCGCGCGCCAAGAGCAAAGCGGTGGCGCGTCCGATGCCCGACGCCCCGCCGGTAACGATCGCAACTTTACCCGAAAGTTGTCCCGGATTCGGCATAGCTAACGGCTGGCCATCCCGCCTGCAATCTCGGCGCCGTCGATCGTGTAAACGTGGCCGGTGATGTATTGCGCATCGTCCGAGGCTAAGAAGGCAAACAGCGCGGCCACTTCTTCCGGTTGCGCGTGGCGGTGCATCGGCAACTTGGCATTCACCGCCGCGAGCATCTCATCGCTGTATTCGGCGCGCTGCATCGGCGTGAGTACGTAGCCTGGGGCGACCGCGCACACCCGCACGTTCGGCGCAAGTTCAAGCGCCATCGACTTCGTCAGTTCGATCACGCCGGCCTTGGTCGCGTTGTAGTCGGCATAAAACGGATAGCCCATGATGCCGTTGGTCGATGCTGTTTGCAGAATCACACCGCTGCCGCGCTCCATCATGTGCCGCGCCGCCGTCTGCGCCACATAGAAGACGCCGGTCAGATTCACGGCGAGGACCTTGTCCCACTCTTCCGGAGTGATATCGAGAAAGTTGTGCCGAATGCTGATGCCGGCATTATTAATGACCACGTCCACGCCGCCCATGATTTTGACGGCATCCGCAAATACAGCCTGTACCTGCTTCAGGTCGGTGACATCGGCAGCCAGCCTGCCTGCAAGGCTCGGCAGTTCATGTTTGATCTGTTGCAGGGCGGCGGTGTCGCGATCGAGCACACACACTGCCGAGCCTTCCTCCAGAAAGCGCGCTGCTGTAGCTGCGCCGATGCCGCTGGCCCCGCCGGTAATTAGAACCCGCTTCCCCTTCAGGCCGCGCACTGGCTCTCCCCGAGTGGAGCGGACATTCCTGCCCGCTCGAATTGTGGTCTGCATGAAAATGCGCGAACAAGAATGCCCACGCCCCACAATGTTATGCCGTACATTCTTATTCGAAAATCAGCCGGCCTGCCAGACCGTATCGAGCATGGTCCCGTCCACCCACTTCACCACCGCGCATGGCCGCTCGCCCAGCTTCGGTCGCGCGGGCTTGCCGCCGCAAATCTTCTCGACTTCGGCCTTGATGTCCTGAATCGGCCGCACCGGCAGCTTCGATCCCTTCACTGCGTCAAGCAGGTCCGCGCGCATTGGATTGATCGCAATCCCACGCTCGGTCACGATCACGTCGATCATCTCACCTGGGCCGGTCAGCGTCGTGACTTCGTCGACGATCACCGGAATGCGGTCGCGAAACGATGGTAGAGCGAGAATCGAGCAGCCTGAGAACAGGCAGTTTTGCCATCCACCGATACCGTGCAGCAGCCGCCCGTCCGAGTGCGTCACGACATTCGCATTGAAGTTGACGTCAACCTCGGTCGCGCCCAGCACAACCGCGTCCACGAGCGACGCGAAATTCCCCTTGCCATGGTAGTTGTACGATGTAAAGGGCGAAGTCGCAACGTGCCGCGGATCGCTGGCGATCGATTTCACGCCATCGAGGTCGAACGTCTGTCCATCGAGAATGTAGTCGGTCAGCCCCTCTTGTAGCAGTTCGACGAGGTACTTCGTCGATCCGCCACGCACGAAGCGCGCCTTGACCGCATCCTCTTTCATCATCTTCTTCAGATACTGCACGAAGGCGAGTGCAATTCCGCCGGCTCCAGCCTGGAACGAGAATCCGTTCTTCATGATCCCAGCGGCCCGCAGGAACTGAGCTACCATTTCCGCAATCCGCAGCCGGTCCGGCGAGCGGGTGATCTGCGTGGTGCCGGAGACGATCTTTGCAGGGTCGCCGATGGACTCGACTTCGACGACATAGTCCACATTGTTGCCTTGAATCTGCCACGGCACGCAGGGGAACGGCACCAGGTTGTCGGTCGCGACGATGACACGGTCGGCATAGGTCGAATCGGCTAGAGCAAAGCCAAGCGAGCCACAGGCCGACTTGCCGTGCGAGCCGTCGGCGTTGCCAAAGAAATCGGCCGTGGGTGCGGCGATCACCGCGATGTCGATATGCACCTCGCCATCCTGAATCGCCTGGTAGCGTCCACCATGCGAGCGCAGCACGCCCATGCCACGCATCTTGCCCTGCGTGCAGTAATCGCCGAGCGGCCCGTTCATCGAGCCTTCGATATGGTGGATCACACCTTTTTCCATCAGCTCGATCGCGCCTTTCTGCGAGGGAAAGGACGCACTCGGGAACCACATGAGATCTTTCGCACCGATTCGTCCCGCCGCCTCCAGCGCAATGAGCGCGACCTTGTCGCCGTCGCGCAAGTGGTGATGACTGGAAATTGTCATCCCATCGCGCAGTCCGCACTTGCGGAGTGCTGTTTCAAGATCGGGCACGCGCTTGTCGCCGGTGTCGGGAAAATCCTTATTCGAAGAAATTGGCGGCGCGGCTTTGCGGCCACTCGGCTGAAACTTTCCGACGCCCAGGAACGGAGTCTGGGGCTTGCCATTAACCAGTGCCGGCACCGTGCGCCCAAGCGTGTTCTGTGTGAGTTCAGTCTTGTCTCTCACGAGATTGCTCCCATCGTCTTGGCACGTTCCACGAGTTTCAACGCGCGCTGCACCACCGGTGGATCAATCATCTTCGATCCCAGGCTTACCACGGCGAGGCCCTTGCGCTGCGCGTCTTCGAATGAGGCCACGATGCGTTGCGCCTTTTCGATCTCCGCCTGGCTCGGCCGGAAAGCCTCGTGAATGACTCGAATCTGGCCGGGATGAATGCATCCCATGCCTTCGAATCCCATCGCCCGTGATGCCTGTCCCCAGCGCAACAGGCCGTCCATGTCGCCAACATCGCCGAAGACTGAATCGATCGCCTGAATTCCGGCGGCGTGCGCTGCATTGACGACGCGCGAGCGCGCGTAGAGCGACTCGCGGCCTTCCGGCGTTTTCACCACGCCGAGGTCAGCCGTGTAATCTTCGAGGCCAATCGTCAGGGCGACGACATTCGCGCTGGCGAGCGCGATCGAAAATGCGTGCTCGATTCCCAGTGCTGACTCAAGGATTGGCATGATCCATGTCGGCCGTGGAATCCCCTCGCGAGTTTTGATCTCGCTGACGACGCGATCTACTTCCGCCACCTGTTCGGCCCGCTCGACCTTCGGAATCAGAATCAGGTCTGGGGACTCGATAACGACTTCGGCCAGGTCTTCGAGGCCCAGCGGCAGCTGGTTGATGCGCACCATCCGCTCGCACTGCGCGAAATCGACGGCACGTAGCGTGTTCCGTACCAAAATGCGCGCCGCGTCTTTTTCATCACGATGCACCGAGTCTTCAAGATCGAGGATGATCGCATCGGGTTCGTGCAGGGCGGCGTTGATGAAATACTTCGGTTCCGATCCCGGCAAATAAAGGCGCGAGCGCCGCAGCCGGTTCTTGGGCGAAGGCTCGGGCACTGCGTGCTGCTCCGGCAGCCAACGCTTGCCAAGACCAACGCCGGCTCGCTTCGCAGCCGCTTCGATTCGCGCGCCGATGGTGAAGGGCAGCGCGCCTTCATCGTGAATCGCCACCCGCGCGTGCCTGACCTCGAGCGCAGCCAGCACCTCACGCGCCTGCTTCAGGATTGCGTCGCCATAATAAGGAGCGACGCGCGACTCGAGAGAAATCTCGATTCCGCCGGTACCGCGCAACTCAAACACGACATGCACATCCGAGCGCACGTCCTTGCCCCAGTGGCCCGCCTCGGTAGAAGTCAACGGCCTTATCTCGACACTGCCCATAGGAAGTTCCTTAACCACAGGGTACATAGGATCGCACAGCGACTCACCGTGAAACCCTGTGCACTCTGTGGTTATCTCAGCTTGTCCAGGATTGCATCCGTCATCTGCACCGTCGACGCCGCGCCCTGCGCAATCGACTTGGCTCCGCCTGGAATGCGCATCATGTCGTAGGTGCGAACTTTTCCCTCGCGCACAACCTCGGCAATGGCTGCGCGAATGCGATCGGCCTTCGCCGTCTCGCCGACATGATCCAGCATCATCGCCGCCGACAAGATCATCGCAATCGGATTGACGATCGGGGGATTTAGCTCCGCGTACTTTGGAGCCGATCCGTGCGTCGGTTCGAACACCGCGACATCGTCGCCGATGTTACCCGAAGCCGCAAAGCCCAGGCCGCCCACGAGCCCAGCGAACGCGTCCGACAAGATGTCGCCGAAGAGGTTCGATGCCACGATCACGTTGTACTCTTCCGGATTCTTGTTCAGCCACATCAGCTGCGCATCGATGTTCGTAGACCAGAGCGCGATGCCCGGATAGCCCTTCGCCACTTCCTTGGCTACTTCTTCCATCATGCCCGAAGTCTCGCGAACAACGTTCGGCTTTTCGCAAATCGTTACGCCTTTGAAGCCGCGCTTCTTCGCATATTCGAAGGCAGCCGTGCAGATTCTCTTGCAAGCATTGCGTGTGATCACTCGGCAACTGACGGCCAGATCCGGCCCGGCCACCCCGGCAAACGTTTTGAACTTCACATGCGTGCTGAGGGCGGCACGAACGTTCTCCGGCGGATTTGTCCACTCGATTCCGGCGTACATGCCCTCGGTGCCTTGGCGAAAGACGGTGGTATCGATGTGCGGCTCCTCGAAACCCCCGCCTACCGTCTTGCGAATGTAGTTCAGAGGGTTGCCATTGAAGCCGATGCAGGGCCGCATGCAGATATCGAGATTGAACTTCTGCCGCATGGTCACGATCGGCGAGTAGTAAACGTAGCCCTTGCCCTGCAGTTCGGGCTTCAACTCTGCCTGCGCGGCCTTGTTCGGCTTCGACGTGATCGCTCCGAAGAGGCCTAGCTTGTGCTTGGCCAGAAGTTCTATCGTGCGATCTGGCAGCGCATTGCCGTTGTTGCACCAGCAGTCCCAGCCGATATCGGCGTGAATGTACTCCGCGTCAAAATCAACTGCTTTGAGTACTCGCAACGACTCCGGTAAAACCTGGTTTCCAATGCCGTCTCCCGGCATGGTAATGACTGTGTATTTCGCCATGAGTGCTATCTCCGCATCAATTTGACTGCATGCTAATCAGAATTCCTTCGAGTTCCGCCAACTTGCCGTGGATTACTTCCAGATGATCAGGGATTGAAAGTCCAGCCTTAACGTCGCTTGGAACTACCCGAATAGGTTGGAGCCTATGCCCATGGTTGCGTGTCCATTCCTCGACAAGCGAACCCTCGCTGTCGTAGACACAGATTAATGAGAAGTCACTGTTCGGGAAGCGTTTGGAGGCATAGTAAGACTGCCCGCTGATAAACAAAATCCGGTCGTCTTGCAATTGGAAAGCAAAGCAGGCGCCCTCGTCTTGAATTTCCTCGAACTCCACCACCTCGCTCGCCTGGACACGAATTTCGCGCGCCTCATTCCGCTCCGACAGTGCCTTGAGCTTTTGCAGCCGCGCTGACGACTCTCTTTTCGCACTGAAGAACACCCAGACTGCTATCAATTCACAAATTCCGATCCAGATCGCGCCCGGCCAATAGGGGCCGAAGGGCTCACCAGGTCTGGCTATCTTGGCTATAACCGATATGATGACGAGCACTCCGATAGCAAAAATCGCGGAATATAGGAGGTGGCGCGGCAGAGTATCCTTCGCCTTGCGTTCTGCACGGCCGATCATGGCGCGAAGGGATCTCTTCTCTGGTTCTTGTAGAGATCGGATAACCCCGTCGAGCCTTTCCGGCACACTTTGCGAAGACGCATCCATTCACTTAGTCCCAACCAGCCGCTTTGCCACCAGATTCTCCACTCCGCCTGCGATCACCAGCGACTGCGGCACGCTGCCAAGTGCAGGAAACACGAACTTCCCTCCGCGCCAGGAAATCGTGCTGGAAGTGAAGTCGATATCGATCTCGTCGCTGGCGATGATCGTCTTCTCTTTCGCGGCGATCTCTTTCGTGAATTGCTCGCGCAGGCGAGCTACCAATTCCGGCACCTCGATACAGAGGAATCCATTGTTGAAAGCGTTGCGCAGGTATGTCTGCGAGAAACTCGCTGCAATCACCAGCGGAATCCCCTTCGCCTTCAAACAGGTCACGGCCTGCTCGCGGCTCGATCCTGTGCCGAAGTTGAACTGGCCGACAATCACGTCGCCGGAGTCCGTGCGCGACGCAAACTGCGGATCGTAATTCTCCATCACGACCTTCGCCATCATCTCCGGCGTCATGTCGTCGCGATAGGTATAGTCCTTGCCGTAGATGGCGTCGGTATTGACGTTGTCCTGCGGCATGAAGACGAGCCGGCCTTTCACTCGCCGCGGGAAACCGGGGAGAATCTCGACTTTCTCCGCGCCTCCAGAAGCGACCGCCAACTCCGCGAAATCTCGTGTGGGGCGCACATTCGTGCCCGCCATCCCGGCCTCGGGCCCGCAAATGTATCCTGCCGCCGCCGAAGCCGCGACCACCTCCGGGCTCGCCAGATAGCACTTCGCATCGCGCGATCCCATGCGGCCTTTGAAATTGCGGTTGGTTGCGGAGATGCCAACTTCACCTGCTTCGAGCAGCCCAGTGCCGAGACCGATACAAGGCCCACAACTCGGTGGCAACGGATGCGCGCCCGCTTCGAGCAACGTCTGCCAGATGCCGCGCCGCTCGGCTTCGTCTTGCACCCACTTGCTTGCACTCGCCAGGTAAAACTTCACGCTCGCGGCAACTTTCTTGCCCTTCAGCACCTTCGCCGCCGCCTCCAGATCTTCCAACCGCGAGTTCACGCACGACACGAGATAGGCTTTCTGAATCGCAACTTTCCTGGGCTCAATTTCGGCCAGCGATTGCATCGTCTGCACGGTATCCGGCCCAGAGACATGCGGGGTGACCTCGCCGAGATCAAGCACGATGCGCGCCGCATAGGCGGCATCCGCATCCGGCGCAGGCGGATTCTTCTCCCACCCGGCGATATCTGCTTCCGTGAAGCGCTCGCCTTTTGTGAACATCCCCATCGCCTTGAGCCGCGCATGCACACCGCGTAGATAAGCAATCGTCACCGAATCCACCGGGAACCACCCCGCCAGCGGTCCCCACTCGGTCGTCATGTTCGAGATCGAGAGCCGAGCGTCCATCGAGAGCGACGCAACGCCGGGGCCGGCGAACTCGACCGCAGCGTTCAGGCATTCGTCGTGATTGTAGAGCCCGCAGAGAGTGATGATGAAGTCCTTGCCAGTTGCGCCCGCCGACAGCTTGCCTTCGAGCACTACCTGGATCGTCCGCGGAATCTGCCACCAGAATTCGCCCGTCGCCCAGACAGCGGCGGCGTCCGTACGCACAATCGGCGTGCCGATTGCGCCCAGCGCGCCATACATATTCGAGTGCGAGTCCGACGCGACGACAAACGATCCCGGCACGACGTATCCTCGTTCGACCATAATCTGGTGGCCTATGCCCGAGCCTGCGGGGTAGAAGTCGACTCCCTGTTCGCGCGCGAATGCTTCGATCGCGCGATACTTCTTCAGGTTCGACTCGTCCTGATTCTGAATGTCGTGATCGAGCGCGTAGACCATCTGCATAGGATCTTTCACTCGCTTCGCGCCAATCCCCTTGAACTTGCTCATCACTGCCGACGTGTTGTCGTGCGTCATACAGCGATGCGGTCGGATGGACAAGAAATCTCCCGCCCGTAGCGGACGATTCGGCCCTTCGGCCATATGTTTCTGCGCAATCTTCTCAACGATTGTCTGACCCATAATCTTTTTCCTACGCGCTTACGTCCGCCTTCATCAATCGCATCAGCTTGGCAACCGAGTCCAGTTTCTCTAACTTCCAGATCGCACGAATCAGCCTGTCCTGCGCCTTTTTCGTCAGTACTCCCTCAGCCAGCGCCCGGAACTTCTCTTCAATCTCGGCGTCGGTCAAGGGGTTCCGCGGATCGCCCTTCGGATAATAGAGCTGCTTCGAGAATGTTCGGCCGTCTTTCCCGATGATGTTCACCACTACCCGCTGCAGCGCGGGGAAGACCTTCTCGATCTCGGGGTCGGCAACCACTTCAATCTTCTTGAGCTGCGCCCGGATCGTTGGATCCATAATCTTCGCCATCTCGAATTGCGCAGGAGTGACCTGCCGGTCGACGAGCGCCGCCGCGATCACGTAGGGCAGAGAGTGGTCCGCGGTCTCCTTCGTGTGAGGATCGTACTTGCTAGGATCAGACAAAATATCGGCTGCGCGCGCCAGCGAGCGTATCTGGATCTTCTCCACTCCATCCGGATGCAGATCGTTCTCCTTTACCAGATCAAGCACAGCTGAAATTGGCGCGTGCGTCAGCGCCTCGGTCGGGAAGAACTTCATCCCGCATTGCGTAATCCGCCACGACTCGCCGAGTCCATCGGTCAGCAGGTTCAGCTTCCACTCCGGGCCGAGGCAATGCACCAGGCCTTCTTTGCCGTCGAGCACGTGCTCCGGCCCGGTGTATCCTTTTTCCGCCAATAACGCAGCAAACACGCCACTCTGCGTCGCCATCGGGTCAACCGTGTTCTTGATCATCGTCAGCTTGCCCGATACCGCTGCACCCAGAGTACAGTGGTGAGAAGCCGAAATCCCGATCGCATGCTGAATCTGCTCCCAGCTCAAATGCAGCGCGCGTCCAGCCACAATTGGCGAAGCAAAAGCGGTCAACGTTGCATGATGCCAGCCACGCTCGCGGATGCCGGGGAAGGCCGCCTCGCACAGCCGCATTTCGAACTCGTGCCCGATCACGAATCCGACAATTAATTCCTTGCCATCTGTGCCAGCACGCTCGCAGCAAGCCATGGCCGCCGGGAAGATATCTGACGGATGCGATGGGTCCTGCTTCCAGTAGATGTCGTTGTAGTCCATGCACCGGATCATCAATGCATTCGCCAGCGACGCCGAGACCGGATCGATCTTCTTGCCAGTCCCGATCACAGTCGAATTGCCGCGGCCGGCGACCTCGCTCAGCACGCCCAGCGCGATCACGACATCGTGCTGCTTGTATCCGCCAAGTGCGCAGCCGACCGAGTCGAGCAGGAACCGCTTCGCCTGATACACCGCGTCTTGCGATAGCTGCTCATATTGAAGCCCGGCGGCCCACTTGGCCATTTGGGCTGTGATCGTCTCTTTCCCTGCAGTGGTTTGAGTGGCCAACATCATCTCCTCTTCTTATCTAGCTCCAAGCTCTCAGCTCCAGGCTCCAAGCAAAACCGTACGCCGTTTATTTTGGCGATCTGCCCTGGAGCATGGAACTGAGAGCTTGGAGCTTCATTTCACTTTCACGTTCTTCGGGTTCTTAAACGGTAAAAACGCCATAAAATCCGCGTGGTGCACGATGAACGCCTCCGTCGTACGCTTCACCAGGTCTCCCTCGGCAGCATGCGCTGCGATGATGTGGCAGACCGCGTCCGGAACGCCGCATTCGAGCGCCAGCGCGACCCCGGTAAACGGATGCCTTAGCGCCTCGCCGCGCTCGCTCTGTTTACTCTTGCCGTCCGGCCCGATTTCGTATTCGAGCAGTTTGCCAACGTCCGCTAGAATTGCACCTGCAATCACCACGTCAATATCGATCGGCAGCGCCCGTCCCATGAAGGCCGACATTGCCCTGGCGCTCTCGCGCGCAATGTGGACCACGCAGCGCTTGTGCTCCATAAAAGTAATGGGGCAATTCGGGACCAGCAGCGTGAACGGAATTTGGTTCAGATCGTCAGGCTTAAGCGGGCTGCGCTCCAGCGCCTTGATCCAGGTCTCAGCAACCTGCGCGCGCAGCTTCGCGTCCCCGATCCAGTGAATTTCAGGCCACAAGCGTTCTACGGCCTCGCGCATGCGGGACCTCCTAAGTGCAGCTGAACCAAAACCTTATAGCGTATCGAACCAGCCGCCGGGATGCGAGTGATGGGCTCACAAGGAGGTGTGACGGCCGAACTGGCGGACCAACTGCACTCCCCGGCAAATGCATCTATCCGAGGAGGTTAATCCCGCAATACCCGCGCGGGATCGATGCGGCTGGCACGCCACGCAGGCAGGAAACAAGCTGAGACGGTTGCAATCGTCATGATCACCAGCGCTAACGCATATACCGCCGGATTGTATGGGCTCACGTTAAAGAGGAGTTGTCCCAGCAATCTCGTGACTGCCAATGCGGCAATGACACCAAGAGAAGCCCCAGCTGCAGTCAGTCGCAGGCCGCGTGAGATCACGGAACGAAGCAGGTTGGCGGCGCCGGCCCCGAGAGCCATTCGCAGTCCCAACTCACGCCTGCTCTGCGCCACGGCGTAGGACATCACCCCGTACAGCCCGACACCGGCAAGCAGAAGGGCCAGGCTCCCCAGGATCGAGACCAGCGTGACCGCGACGAGTTGCGGCGAGGTTGAGCGGTTGACCTGCTCCTGCAGCGTGATCATCTCGGAAAGCGCGAGGTTTGGATCCAAAGCGTGCACCTCGCGAATCAATGCCGCTGACAGGCTGGGTAGTGGCTGATTGCTGCGAATGTTTAAAGCGGGCCCACGCACAAAATCCTGCCGCAGGGGAACATAGAAAAACGGTATTGGAGTCTCACGTATGCTTTCGTACTTCGAGTCAGCGGCGACGCCTACCACTCGCGCCCAGCGGCCTTTTACCTGAAGTCGCCGGCCGATGGGATCCTGGCCAGCCCAGTAGCGGGCAACCATGGTTCGATTGACGATGGCGACCAGAGGTGCGTTCTCGTCATCGGCGCGTATGAATTCGCGGCCCGACAAAACACGGATCCCTAAAGTGGCGAAATAACCCGGGCTGACGTGGTTGTATTCGATCGCAGGCCGCTCGTCGAGAGAGGGCTGATATCCATCGACGGCAATCGGCGTCGAGGAGTAGGTCCCATACCCCAAAGGCGTCACGCGAGCATAAGCAGCGGACTCGACGCCCGGGAGCGCACCGAGCCGGTCCATCAGTGCGTCCTGAAAAATTTTGGATTGCGCGTCATCGTATCCCGCGGCCACCAGCGACACGCTGGTGGTCACGACGCTGGTCGTAGTGAAGCCCGGACTTGTGGTACGAATTTTCTCCAGACTTTCGAGCAACAATGCAGCACCCACCAGCAAAACAAAGCTCAGGCTCACCTGGAAGACGACCAATCCCGACCGCATCCACGCCCTTCCCCGAGCGCCCACCACGCCTTGGGTTTCAGCTTTCAGCGGCCCGGCAAGATCAAGATGGCGCGTTTGGAACGCCGGAATTGAGCCGACAATCAGCATCACCAGCAGGCAAAGGCCGGCGCTCAACGCCATCACGCGCGCGTCGATCTCGCCCGGCAGGTACATGGCAACGCCCGAACGGACCGGCAAGAGCAACACCAGCGCGTGCCGGCACCAATACGCGACCAAAAGGCCGCCCGCCGTGCCGAGCGCCGCAAGAATCAGCCCCTCCGTAAGAAGTTGCTTCACCAACCGACCGCGAGTAGCGCCGATTGCCAGGCGCAAGCTTAATTCGTGACGGCGCGCGAATGACCGCACCAGGAGCAGGTTGCACACGTTAGCGCACGCGATCAGAAGCACAAACGCGACGACCGCGACCATCACTTCGAGCGTTGGCAGCAAGGTGCCGGCGTTATTGAATGGCGTCTGCCATAGCGCCCAGAGCCCCATACTGCGTCCGCGATTTGTAGCGGCATAACTCGATTCGAGGCGGCCCGCAATCGCAGAAATTTCCTGCTGTGCCTGCGCCCGGCTCACTCCAGGCTTAAGCCGCACATACGCTTCGATCCAACGCGCATCGCGATCTTCAAGTTTGTAGCCGCCGCTCTCGAATGTTTCTTCCATCGAGGCCGGAACCCAGAACTGCATGGCCCAGCCGACGAACGTTCCATAGAACCCCGCAGGCGCAACGCCAATAATTGTGTGCGGCACATTGTTGAAGCGCTGCACCTTTCCAACGATGTTGGGGTCACCCTTATAGCGGTTTTGCCACAACTGGTGACTGATCACAACGACGGGATGCGAGTTGCTGCCGACATCCTCGCCCGGCTCGAAGCCACGCCCGAGCATGGGGCGCACACCGATCGCGTCGAAATAGTTGGCGGAAACGATGCTACCTGTCGCCTTCTCGGCGTGATCACCGATACTGAGGGTGCTGCCAGTAATCTTGCTAACGAAAGTTTCTTCGCAGAGTGAGCAGCTTCTTTGCAGATCGACGAAGTCCGGCCATGACAGCCCGGTCGCTCCACTCTCGCCGCGGGCTGTTCCGGCTAGCGCGAATAGCCGCTCCTGGTGCGCAACCGCAGGATAAGGACGAAACAAAATTCCTTCGACCCAGCTGAACGCCCCAGAATTAGCTCCAATGCCCAACGTCAAACACAGAATCGCCAGCGCGGAAAAGCCTGGGTTGCGAATCAATTGCCGAAAACCAAAGCGCAGGTCTTGAACAAAATCTTCCAGCAGATTTCCGCCCCGTGCATCACGGCACTGCTGCTCGATTTGCGAGATTCCGCCCATGGCGCGCATGGCGGCGTAGCGGGCGTTGTCGGGCGACATGCCGCTCGCGATGTTTTCGCGTATCTGGCGGTCGAGGTGCTCCTGAAGTTCTTCTTTCATCTCATCGTCGACTTGGCTGGGACGGACGAAATAGCGCAGGCGCTGCGGCAGAGAATAGAGCCATCGTTCGAGATCCATGTTCAGGCCTCCCGGAGCTTGACGATTCCCGAGATCGCAGCCGCCACGCGGTTCCAGTTAGCAGTCTCTTTCTCCAGTTGGTTGCGTCCGGCGCGCGTCAGCGAATAGAACTTGGCTCGCCGGTTGTTTTCGCTCGGCTTCCACTCGGCGCGAATCCATCCGTGATGTTCGAGCTTTTGCAGAGCTGGATAGAGTGAGCCATCGCTGACCCCGAGAACGTCACTGGAGATGGTCTTTAGGCGCTGGCTGATGGCCCATCCGTTGAGCGGCTCGAGGGCGAGTATTTTGAGGATTAGCATGTCCAGCGTGCCCTGGACGAGATCAGACGGCTTGCTCATGGGGTTCCTCTCGGTTACCGAGTTAGACTAGCTGGAGTCCTCTCGGTTAGCAAGGGGACAAATGGCTTTTGGGTCGTACCGCGCTTTGCGCTAGAGCAGAGACGGCCTCTTGGCGACTAACGACTGAGCCGGAACATGACTTCCACGGCAACTGTCACCGAGACTGGCTTGCCATCCTTGGTTGCAGGAGAGAACTTCCAAGTCTTCACAGCCTCCACCGCTGCCGCATCAAAATTAGGACTCACTGAGCGAAAGACTGTTACGTCGTGTCCACTTCCGTCGGCGTCGACGACAAGATGCACTACGACCGTTCCCTCATGGCCTGCGCGTCGTTCCTGGACGGGATACTCTGGATCGGGAGCGTAAATTGCGCGTGGCGGATTCGTACAGTTTGAGGCGGGTCCTTCGTCACCGCGACAATAACGAATGTGACTTCCGCCTGACGCGCGGAGAGCAGTGTCCTGATCAACGACCGGGGTAAGTACCACTTCGGCCTTTTCCGCCTCGATCGGCGCCAACTCCGCCGTGCACCCCGCCGCGTCGCACTTCACTCCTGCGCGCCGCACGATCTTGATCGACGAGGCGTCCGGGAAGCGCACCGGGAATTCCTTTTCCCGTAACTTGTCTCCCGCTGTGCGCAGACTGTCGTCGCCCTCCACAAATTCGGCGCGCTCCGGCTGCGGAGAGCTATCAAAAACCAAATTGAATTTTGCCGTTGCGTTTTTCGCAGCGCCTTTGAGATCCAGCTTTACCGTGCGCGATTGCGTTAGCTCGTTGCCCGCATCGGCGATTTCCTTTTCAGCATTTCCCGGCGCGATCTTTCCCAATCTCTCGCGCGAATCTGCTGCGTCCGCGCCGCCTGCGGCTGCGCCTAGTGCGTACATGTGACTTGCCTTGTCGCGCTGGCCTGCCTTTTCGTAGACCTGGCCCAGCCGGTTTGCCACCGTGCCGGAGCCGCTGAGGAGCCATGCCGAATTCAGGAATTGCATGGCCGACAGATTTTCTCCGCGCAGCGATTTCGCCCAGCCCATGCGCGCCCATGCCAGCGCGACCAGCTTCATCGCCGAAAGCGCCGATGGCGGCAGCCGCTCAAACTCACCCGAGTCGAATTGGCCCCCGATGTCATAGAGGACCTGTTGCGCGTCGTTTTGCGTCTGGACTGGATCGACATCGGGCTTGAGCGCCGCCGCATAGATGTCCGCGCCCACCGTGCCGCTTGCGCTGCCAGTAAGGCCCTTCATCAGCTCCGCCGACTTCGCCGACTCGCCGAGCTTCGCGTAGACCTGGGCCAGCGCCATCTTCGTCTCCGGATCGTCGGGAGCAATAGATGCTGCTTGCTCCAGCTCGGCGCGCGCATCGGCGTCTTTACCTATCTGCGCCAGCAACAGGCCGAGGTCCTTGTGCGACGCCTTGTCGTAGGGGGCGATTTCGATCTGCTTCTTGTAGGCTGCAATCGCGTCGTCGTTCTTGCCGGACTGCTGCAGCTCGATGCCGAGTTCGAGATTCGCTAACTTGTGATTCGGGTCGGTTTCGATCTGCTTGCGGAACGCGCCGATGGCGTCGGCGTGATTGTTGGCGCCGGCATAGGCGAGGCCGAGGTCGTACCAGCCGTCTTTCAAATTCGCGTCGCCGTTGACTGCGCGCTTGAGCAGGTCGATGGCGCGCTGGTAGTCTTTGCTCTCGAGCGCGGTCACGCCGGCGCGGTGCAGCTCGGCGGGAGAGCCTTCCATCTTTGCCACCTCAAGCGAGTGCCCGGACGGAGCGGAAATCGAGCACGACAACAGCTGGTCGTCATTCCCCCGCGTCACATTGCGGAACGAGTCATAATCGGCGCGCCGCGACGCCGACAGCTCGTTCAACTTGACGCTTAGTTTGCGTTCGCCTTCGAGCACATAAGAGCCCGACCCAGTCTTCGTCCATGAATAAGAGGAAGAGTAGACACCGTAGTCGCGCGTCATCTGGACTGCTGTCGGCGTGCGCACCGAATAGTTCGACGGAAACTCGAACCGGATTTTGTAGTCCACGTCGCCAGCCGGGCCGATGTCGATCGGATCGGTCTTAGCGGCGCCCGGGCGTGCGGCGGGCACCGAGAGCGGTGGAATCGCGCGGAAATTTACGCTCGCCGAGGGCACGACGAAATAGCGATCCTGCCTGAGGTGATATTTCAGATGGAAGGGCTTCGAGGTGTCCTCAATGGGATCAAGCTCAACGTCATCCACCTCGCCCGGCAGACCCCAGCTCGCCGACAGCACTTTGGTGAAATTCTTCCACTCGGACTGTGGCGTGCCGCGATAGGCAGCGCGCATCGGCCAGTCGCGGTCGCCCTGCGCGGTGAGTTCGAGCGTGGCGTCGAGCGCGCCATATTCGCTGAATTTGCCGTTCAGGGCAAATTTCACAAAGGTCTTGATCGGCGAATCGGCGGGCGTGCGGCGGACTCCACCTTCAGCGCCTTCCGATGCGACGACTGCCAGCTTGTTTCGCAACTGATAGAGAAGAAGGCCGTAGGGCGTAACCTCTTGCGTCGTGTCGAGCCAGGTGAGCTTTTCGCCGATGCGAGCGAGGGTGATGACGTGATCGAACTGCGCGGGCGAAGGCTCGTCGCTGTCGAGCTTGCGCGAGCTGTCGATGAGCACGGGATAGCTCTGAATTCCGACTGCTTTCAGCATCGACGCCAGCAGCGTGTGTTTGTCCTTGCAGTCCCCGTATCCGTTTGCAAGAACGTCGACAGCGGCATGCGGCTGGTACCGCCCCACGCCGAGCGAGATGCTGACATATCGAATGTTGAGCGCCACATAGTCATACAAGCGACGCGCCTTCTCCTCTGGCGTCTTCGCTCCCTTCGTGATCTCCTCCGCCTGCTTGCGCACGCGCTGCTCCGCGCTCATGCGCTCGCCCTGCAGCTGTGCATACCACACGGCAATCTGCTTCCAGTCGGTAAAGGTGGTCAGCTGAATATCGGGGCTGGTCGTCTCATCCTCATCATCTGTTTCATCCCGGTCCCGTTTCGGCTCGATGTCCTTCGTCACCCAGGTGTAGACACGGCGATCGCCGTTGTCCTGAATTTCCGGCGTGCGCTTTGGCGACTTCAGCTTGATCTCGCGCGCCTTGGGGACATCGATCACCAGCCGGTCCTCGCCGACTACCGCGCCCTTCGGGAACGTATGCTCGTACCAGAAGTTTCCCGTCGCGAGCGGAGTCGTTGTGCGGGTCACCGTGCGATATTCGAGCGTGTCGCCGGGCCGCAGCGAGGCCACAGAGATATGGCGCTGGCGGTAGTCACTGTACATAGGCGCTTCTTTCAGCACATCGGGAGCGAAGTCCTGCGCTGTCGACTGCTCGGTTACAACGACCTGCCCGTCCGGCTTGCGCACGCGCACATACTCGACATCTAACTTCTCGGTTGCCGATGAGTAACCGAAGACTAACTGCCCGAACTCGCGCACTCCGGCCTCGCTCTGGATCAGCACAACTGCCTCGGTTTCAACAACGCTGGTGCCATCGTTCTCGAAGCGAGCCCGGTTAGAGATGCGTTGGAAAATTGCTGCTTCCCCGGCGTGGTCATTTTTTTTAGGAGAAGAAACCTGGGCAGCAGCATCCATACTCAAAACAAAGGCGAGGAGGGGAACAAGGGGAATGAACCAACGGCGTGGCATATTGAGGTTCTTTTACCCTGCGGGCGAAGTAAAATCAACCCGCGTGGGATTCAAGACAGTGGGGACAGTTCCGATGATCCGACGGCATGATCACTCAATCGCCCGATTTACGTCTCGCCGAGGCCTGGCGTGGACCCTGGTGTTCATCTGTGCCGCCGCAACTTTTGCCATCATGCTCGTCGGCGCCGTTCCGTCTCACGCCGAGACGCCCCTTACCATTGTCGACACCACTCTGCCGCCCATGGTCGCGGGCGAACAGGTCACGGTGAGACTGAAGGCTACGGGTGGCGCACCCCCCTACCGCTGGAGCGCCGACATCCCGTTGCCCGACGGCCTCACGCTCAGCTATGACGGGGTTCTTTCCGGTCGCCCCGTGAAGTCGGGACCACTCACCGTCACTGTTATCCTCGCCGACTCGGGCCATCCCAGCCATATGGTGCAGAAGAGCTTCCAAGCCGCCATCACAGCAGCGCTGGAACTTGAGTGGCTTGATCCGCCCACCGTCCGCAACGACCGGATTGATGGCTCTGTTCGGGTTTCGAACGGCTCGCACGACGAATACGATCTCACCGTGGTCGTTGAGGCCGTTGCCGAAAACGGACGCGCCACCGCCATTGGCTACCAGCATTTTCCGCTAAAGCCTGGGACTCTGAATTTCCGGATCACGTTTGGCAACACGCTGCCTAACGGGGCCTATGTCGTCCATGCCGACGCGGTCGCCGAAATCCCTGCGCGCAAGAATATCCTCCGGCAGCGTCTGCAAACGCCGCATCCTCTGCGGATTGTTACGGGGCCGTGACGATGCGCTGCGATTCGCTTCCGCTATTACGAGTACCAACGTACCCGAAATCGAGGTTTTTCCTGTGCTATGCTGAGAAATAACTAGGACTTGACTGGGGAATAAGCGGTCACTCCGCTTTTTCTGAAAGAAACTGATGTTCGTGGAGATTCTTCTCAACCTCTGTTGGCTTGCCTTGGTGCTGCCGGCGTTCGCGCTCTGGCGGCAGAGGGCGTTGTCGGATCGCTCTGCCCGCCGCTCAGTTCTTTTTCTCTGCGCGCTGGGCTGCGTGCTTGTTCTGCTGTTCCCCGTCATCTCAGCCAGCGACGATCTCCACGCCAGCAGCTTCGCGATGGAAGAGTCCCGGCGCAGCCTTCGTCACGCACATACCGCCTCGAACGCCGATTGCGTGGATCACTGCCCGCAGATTGCGGTGCTGGTATCCAACGCCTCGCCGCTTGCTGTCCGCCACGTTGGATTCGTGCCCCTGTTCTCTTCTCACTCCCATGACACCCAGCTGTTCGCCCGCGTCGTTGGGCGCGCCCCTCCCGTATAGCCCTCGCCGCGTCCTAGGGTTCCCCGATTTGAAGAGTCTTAAAGGCAGGCGCAATGGCGTTCTCTTTCCGGCCATTGCGCGCGGAGTTGCTGATGCACAGGTTCTGGAACTTTATTGTGTTGGCGTTTCTCGCGATTGCGATGGCGCCGGTCCGCGCACAACAGGCTCCGGAGTCCCTCACCTGGCCACAGGTTCGCGACCGTTTTGAGCAGAATAATCCTACGCTGCAGGCCTACAAGCTCAGCATTGAAGAATCGAAGGCGCAGGAGACCACGGCCTTCCTCCGGCCAAATCCAACGCTTGGCTTGCTGGCCGATGGGACACAGATCGTGCCGAACCACGGCGTCTGGCAGCCTTTTGCCGGAACATTTGAGTCGCCGAGCGTCAGCCAACTGATCGAACGGCGCAACAAACGGCATTTGCGGCTCGAAAGCGCCAAGAAGGATACTCTGATCGCTGAGTCCGACTATGCCGATGAAGAACGAACGCTGCTCTTCAACCTGCGCACCGCATTTGTCTCCACCTTGCAAGCGAAAACCGTGCTTCAGGTTGCCGAAGACAACCTGGCTTACTACGACAAAGTTCTCAAGGTGAGCGAGGACAGATTTAGCGCCGGCGATATCGCGCAGATCGATCTCGACCGGCTGCAGCTCCAGCGAGTGCAGTACGAGTCGGATGTGCAGAACGCGATTGTGAGCCTGCGCACTGCAAAGATTCAGCTCCTGACCCTGCTCAACGACCGCACGCCGCTCGAGCAGTTTAACGTAACTGGAAATTACGACACCGCCGACCAACTGCTAACGCAGGAAGAAGTCCGCAAGCGCGCCCTCGACACCCGTCCCGATCTTCGCGCTGCGATCGAAACGCTGGAAAAAGCCGAGACCGAGCACAGGCTTGCCATGGCGAACGGTTCCACCGATCCGACGGTAGCGGTCTGGTACACGCACAACTCGTCGACCAACAACCCCTTCGCGCGCGACACGATCGGCGTCAGCGTCAACGTGCCACTGCGCATCTTTGATCGCAACCAGGGCGAAAAGCTGCGCACCAAGCTCGACATCACGCGCAGCGAAAAACTGCGCGCCGCGGCTGAGGCACAAGTGCTCAGCGACGTTGATTCCGGCTATGCCACCGTCGAAAGCACGCTCAATCTGCTTCGTCCCTATAAAGCGAAGTATCTGGCGCAATCGATACGGGTGCGCGACACGATCCTGTTTTCTTATCAGCACGGCGGCGCGTCTCTGCTCGACTTTCTCAACGCAGAAAACGAATACCGCAGCGTGCAACTTAATTACGTCAATTTGGTCGGTTCGTACTTAACCGCCGCCGCACAGCTGAATGAGGCTGCCGGACAGGAAGTGATCCCATGAAACAGAAACTCGCTGGCACACTGCTCGCAATTTTTCTGGGCCTGACGGCAATTGGTTGCGACCACAAATCCGACCCGGCTGCCGAAGCTCCACCGAAAGCGCAGGTGCAGCCCGACCTCGACGCGAACAACTTCACCGTCGACCACCCCGATCAGTTTCCGCTCGCGACTGCCACCGAATACAGGGCCGCGCCGGCGCTCGACGTGAACGGGGTCGTGCAGCCTGATATTGCCCGTGCCGTCCCGGTCATCTCTGTCGCATCCGGCCGCGTCGTCGAAATCAAAGCGCGGCTCGGCGACGCGGTTAAGAAAGGCCAGCTCATCTATCGCGTGCAGAGCAATGATGTTTCGGCCGCTTACCAGCTTTATTTGAAGGCGGTGAACGACCAGCGGCTCGCGCATCAACAACTCGAACGCGCCCAGCTTCTTTACGACAAAGGGGCGATTGCGCAAAGCGCCCTGCAGCAGGCTGAAGCCGCCGACGCCGATGCTAAGGTTGACTTGAATGCCGCGCTCGAACAGTTGCACACGCTGGGCGTGGATAAAGATCATCCGTCGCCCATCGCGAGCGTCGTTGCGCCGATCTCCGGCGTCATCACCGACCAGCAGGTCACCAATGCCGGCGCCGTGCAGGGACTCTCCACCCCGAGCCCCTTTGTGGTCGCCGATCTCTCTTATGTCTGGATCGTGTGCGACGTGTATGAAAACGACCTCGACGCCGTGCGCCCCGGCGAGCAGGCCGAGATTCGTGTGAATGCTTATCCCGGTAAGGTTCTCAAAGGGCACATCGACAACATTCTTCCCGTACTCGACCCGGGAATTCGCACCGCTAAGGTACGCATTGAGGTCGCGAATCCCGGAATGTTGCGCATTGGAATGTTCGCCACCGCCACGTTCTTCGGACACCAGCCGCAGACCTACGCGTCGATTCCGTCGACGGCCATTCTGCACTTGCACGATCGCGAATGGGTCTACGCGCCCATCGGCCAGGGACATTTCAAGCGTATTGAGGTCGCTACAGGACCATCGCTGCCGAACAATATGCAGGCCATCACAAGAGGCCTGAGGCCCGGAGAACAAGTAGTGTCGAACGCATTGCCGCTGCAAAACACGGTGGAGCAATGAAAGAAAAAGTCAGAAGTGAGAAGTCAGATTGCAGAGTAACTTCAAATGCGCACATGTCAGACGTGGTAACTGAGAGCTGACAGCTGAGTGCTGAGAACTAGTTCATGATCCGGCGTATCGTCGACTTCGCGCTTAACAACCGGCTTCTCGTCGTCGGTCTCGCCCTCATCCTTTTCGTCTGGGGCATCATCTCCTTCGAGCGCCTTCCCATCGAGGCCTATCCCGATGTCGCCGACAACTATGTCGAGATCATCACGCAATGGCCGGGCATCTCCGCCGAGCAGATTGAACAGCAGGTCACGATTCCACTGGAAACTGCGATGAACGGCATTCCGCAGATCGTCCACCTGCGGTCTTTCTCGCTTTTCGGTCTCTCCGACATCAAGATGATCTTCGACGACGACTCCGACAATGCGTGGAATCGCGAGCGAGTGCTCGAACGTCTTGACCAGGTCACGCTGCCCAATGGCGTTGTTCCACAGATGGGCACCGACTGGAGCCCTGTCGGCCAGATCTACTTCTTCACCCTGCACAGCTCGAACCCGGCTTATGACCCGATGGAGCTGAAATCGCTCGAAGACTGGGTTGTCGAGAAGCATTTCAAGGCAATTCCCAACATCGTCGACGTCGCCAGCTTTGGCGGGCCTACGCGCGAGTACCAGGTCCGCGTCGATCCGAACAAGCTGATCGCTTATGGCCTGAGCCTCTCGCAAGTCGAACAGCAGCTCGCGAACAACAACACCAACGCGGGTGGCAGCTTCATACAGGAAGGCCTGCAGCAGATCAACGTACGCGCGGTCGGATTAGTGGATCGCGTGCAGGATATCGAGCAGACGGTCATCACCTCAAGGAACGGCACGCCGATCCGCGTGCGGGATATCGGCAGCGTAGAACAGGGGCCGAAAATCCGCCTCGGCCAATTTGCCCGAGCGATCCATAAAGAGGATGGAAAGATCATCGACAACGATGATGTTGTCTCAGGCATCGTGCTGTTACGCAAAGGAGCGGCCGCGGACTCCGCTCTCGAGGATATTCATCGCACAGTCGATGAGTTAAATACGCACATTCTTCCACCAGGCGTGAAGATCGTCCCCTTCATCGACCGCAGCACGCTCGTCCATTACACGACGCACACCGTGCTGCACAACCTGACCGAAGGGATGATTCTCGTTTCTCTCGTTCTCTTCCTATTTCTCGGCAACGTGCGGGGCGCGCTCATCGTTGCGGCTACCATTCCGTTCTCGCTGCTCTTTGCCGCGATTTGTCTCGATCTTAGCCATATTCCTGCGAACCTGCTTTCGCTGGGGGCGCTCGACTTCGGCATTCTTGTCGAGGGCGCGATCGTTCTCATCGAAAACATCGTGCACTCGCTGCACCACGGGCGCGGTGGAGTAAAAACGCCAATCGAGAAAATCAGCGATTCTTCCCACGAAGTCCAGCGGCCAGTCTTCTTCGCCATCATCATCACCATCACCGCGTTCCTGCCGATCTTTACGCTGCAACGCGTGGAAGGGCGCCTTTTTCGGCCAATGGCGTGGACTGTTGCGTTCGCGCTCGTGGGAGCTCTGTTCTTCTCTATCGTGGTGTCGCCCGTGCTCGCGAGCTTTGCCTTCGCCAGGGGAGCGAGCGAATGGCGCAATCCCGTCATGACGTGGTTGCTGATGCGCTACCGCGCCGCCGTGCGCTGGGCCATCCATCACCGGGCGATCACCATTGGCGTCTGCCTCTTCTTTATTCTGGTCGGGAATTTTCTCGCTTTCAGCGGCGCCATCGGATCCGAATTCCTTCCGCACCTTGACGAAGGCGCCATTTGGGTACGTGGCGTCCTGGCGCCAAGCACCGGGCCGGACGAGGGCATCCGCATCGCCAATCAGGCGCGCGTCATCCTTTGCTCGTTCCCGGAAGTTCCGCAATGCACGAGTCAGGTTGGCCGTCCCGACGATGGCACCGATGCGACCGGCTTCTTCAACACAGAATATTTCGTTGATCTCCTGCCGAAAGAAAAATGGCGTCCGATCTTCCATGAGAACAAAGACGAACTGATTGCCGCCATGCAGCGCGAGCTCGACAAAATTCCTGGTGTCGTCTGGGGATTCTCGCAGCCGATCGAAGACAACATGGAAGAGGCGGTCAGTGGCGTGAAAGGCGAGCTCGCGACAAAAATCTACGGCGACGATCTTAAAGTTCTGGAAGACAAAGCCGATGAGATCGTCGGTGTGATGCGACAGATTCCCGGCGTAGAAGACCTCGGCATCTTCCGAGTACTAGGCCAGCCGAACTTGAACGTCCGTGTAAATCGCGAAGCCGCTGCGCGCTATGGCATCAACGTAACCGATGTGCAGGATGCCATTCAGACCGCGGTGGGAGGCAATGCTCTCACGCAGGTTCTGAAGGGCGAGGCCCGCTATGACCTGACACTCCGATATCTGCCGCAATACCGCGACACCGAGGACGCCATCCAGAACATCCGCATGCTCGCACCCTCGGGCGAGCGCGTCTCATTGGCGCAGCTTTGCAATATCAGAGTCACCGACGGCGGCTCAGAAATCTACCGCGAGGGCAACGAGCGATACATTGCCATCAAATACAGCGTACGGGGACGCGATCTCGGCTCGACCGTCGAGGGGGCGATGAAGCAGGTCAATGAAAAAATCAAATTGCCGATCGGCTACACACTGCGCTGGGAGGGTGAATATGCCAGCCAGAAGCGCGCCAATGCGCGACTGCTGATTGTCCTGCCGATCACGATCCTCATCATCTTCGTGATCCTCTTCACCATGTCTAAGTCCTACAAGTGGACCGGACTGATCATGGTCAACATCGCCGTCGCGCCCATCGGTGGCCTGATCGCGCTATTGATCACAGGCACGCACTTCAGCGTTTCAACCGGCGTCGGCTTCCTCGCTCTGTTCGGAGTCTGCGTGCAGACCGGCGTCATCATGCTGGAATACATTAACCAGTTGCGCGCGCGGCGCCATTCAATCGAGGAAGCGGCCATCGAGGGCGCTGTACAGCGCCTCCGCCCAATCATGATGACGATGCTGGTGGCAACGCTGGGTCTGTTGCCGGCAGCGTTGTCGCACGCCATTGGCTCCGACTCTCAGAGACCGTTTGCGATCGTGATTGTAGGAGGCCTGATCGCCGCGCTGATCCTGAGCGTATTCTTACTGCCGACGCTATACGTCTGGATCGCCCGCGAGACAGACGTCCTGCCTGAACCCGAGCCATTCGAAGAGGGAGAGCACGTGGACTAACTCGCTGGCGCGTAGAACACAGAAGGAAGAACCCGCAAGGACACTTCCATGACGAAAGCCGAGAAAGCTCGTCTGTCCGCCGTCATACGTGCAACTGAATACCTGTTCTTGGAGAACATTGCGCTCAAGCTCGTGCTGGAACATCGGGAAATCGCCCACTGGCAAAAACTGGTTGCCCGTCTAATGGATGACAAGGAGATGCTTGCTGGGGTCCGCTTGAAATTTAGAGATTTGTACGCAGCACTCGATGAATCCGCCGATCCGAGCGAAGCGTTGGATCAGCTAATGCGGGAACTTCCGGCGCACAAGAAGATTCACTAGGCCATGGCTATTGCCAGAGGGAAACAAAATCGAGGTAGGAAGCTAAGCGCGAAAGGCTAGAGCTGACAGCAAAAAATTAAGAGTCCCGAGGTAATGTTGAACTCATTCCTCTCGGCCAGTAGCTCGCGTTTAGACCCTTGCTGACCTGACTTAGAAAGTTCCCTTGCGGGCTTGCTTTCCAGCGATCTTGCTCGGGCTCCGGGCTCACCGCCAACCGGATAAATCAGTCCAACGCCTCGGGACTCTATCTTGCCTTCGACTGTCGCTCCTGTTCTCCTCGACCAGCGCTTAGCTATAGACCCTTGCTCGCCTTCCCCAACTCACCTCGCGGCTATCGGAGTGACTTCGCTTGAGCCCCGGACGCTGCACCAACCGGAAAAACTTCAGAACGTGTCAAAGAACGATTATCGTTTTACTCCTCTCATTTTTTACGTCAATCACAATCCCGGGCTTTTAACTTGTCATTTTTCAATCGGGTGCAGACGGCGCACAGGCTGGTGCCGCAAGAGTGGTGCAGGGAACGCGAGGATTGCCACGGTTCGCGGTGTTCATGCGGCTTTCATTGACATCTGTCCGGTTTGGAGGGCAGCCTGCGCTGAACTTTATTTGTGCAAATCTGAGAAATGACCGCATGAATGCTGGCTAGAGTGGAGAGCGATTGCGGCGACGACGTGACCCTGGACTCCGCGCGTCTACCGGCCGAATTCAAAGACGCATTCGCTACGGGCAGAACACCAGCTCTCCACTCTGCGCTGGTACGATAAATTCGTGCGGCTGCTGCTTGAGGTTCGGAATCTGACCGTGGAATTTACAAGTGGAGCGCGGGCGCTCTCGCCTGCGATCGCAGGCCGCATGAGAACGTCGGCAGTGCAAACACGCTCTGTTGTAGCTGTTCGCGATCTTAGTCTTTCCATCGATCCCGGCGAAGTCCTGGGGCTCGTGGGAGAGTCCGGGTCGGGAAAGTCCGTAACATCACTTGCCATCATGGGCCTTCTTCCACCTTCAGCGAGTCTCTCTGGAAGCATCACTTTTCAAAATAGAGCGACCAGCGCGGCAAGTCTCACAGCGCTCGACCCCGAGGAGTTCCGCCATCTGCGCGGTTCGCGCATCGCCATGATCTTCCAGGAACCGATGACCGCCCTGAATCCGGTCATGCGCGTGGGAGATCAGATCGCCGAAGCCGTCCTGGCGCACAACAAAATCTCGAAGAAAGATGCGTGGAACCGCGCCGTTGAAGGCATGCGCGACGTCGCCATCCCCGAGCCTGACCGGCGCGCCCGCGACTACCCGCACCAGCTTTCGGGTGGGATGCGCCAGCGTGTCATGATCGCGATGGCCATCGTCAACCGGCCAAAACTACTCATCGCGGACGAGCCCACTACCGCGCTTGACGTGACTATCCAGCAGCAGATTCTCGACCTTCTCAACGATCTGCGAGAGAGGTTCTCGCTGGCGATGCTCTTCATTTCGCACGATCTTGCGGTCGTCTCCCACGTAGCTGACCGTGTCGCGGTCATGTACGCGGGCAGCCTCGTAGAGCTTGCTTCGAAGGAAGCAATCTTCCGCGCACCTGCACACCCTTACACGCAGGGTTTACTGCGCGCGATTCCGACGCTGGCCACAGACCGTGCTCAACCTCTGACCACCATCGAAGGCTCCGTGCCCGCGATCGCGGCGCTGCCTCCCGGCTGCCCGTTCGAGCCACGGTGCGAACATCGCGTAGCCACCTGCGCCGCCGAGCTACCACCGTTGGTGGAGGTCGCGCCTGGACACTTTGCGCGCTGTCCGGTTTTGAACGGCAGTCAGCGGTACCAGTGACCGTTCCCAGCCCTCGCTCACACCATCAAAATCTGATAAAGATTAAAATCCATGCCTACCAATCGTATCGAGGCCTTCAGCGATGGGGTCATCGCCGTCATCATCACCATCATGGTGCTGGAGTTGAAGGCTCCGCACGATACCACCTTCCCCGCGCTGCTGGCGGTTGCGCCGCAGTTTCTGGCTTATGTGCTGAGCTTCATAGTCGTAGCCATCATGTGGGTGAATCACCACCACTTGCTCCATGCCGCCCGGCACGCCGACGCCCGCCTCCTTTGGTCGAACAACAATCTTCTTTTCTGGATGTCGCTGGTTCCCTTCGTCACCGCATATATGGGTAACAATCACCGTGACCCGCATGCCGTGGCGCCCTATGGCATGGTCATGTTCATGTGCGGAACGGGCTTCTCCATCCTGCGGTCGGCTATCTCCGCGCATCATCGAGATGACCCCGAGATGGTCCTGTATCAGCAACGGACGCAACTCAAGAACATCTTCTCGGTCGCGCTCTACGGGGCATCCGTCCCGCTTGCTTTTGTCGACGTTCGCATCTCATTTTCTATTTATGTCTTCGTCGCGCTGTCATACTTTCTGCCCGAGCGCAAGCTGGCGGAGTCCGAACCACATCGATCCTGAAGCCCTGACCTCAGCCCGGCCTGTATGGTTTCTACTTCTACAATCTGACTTCCCCATTCTGCAATCGAAGCAATCCGCCTACTGATCTCACACTTCGCGCTATAATCCTCCCTTTGCCGTGCGTATCCTCCTACTCAGCGACATTCACAGCAATCTCGAAGCGCTGGACGCTTGCCTGGCCGCCGCGCCCAAGTACGACCTCGTCGTAAACCTGGGAGACACCGTCGGCTATGGAGGCAATCCCAATGAGGTCATCGCCCGGGCGAAGCAGCTGGGGAGAGTCTTTGTACGAGGCAATCACGACAAGGCGGTCAGCGGATTGATGGATCTGGAGGACTTCAACCCCGTGGCCGGACTGGCCACTCTCTGGACGCGCGACCAGCTCACCAAGGCCAACCTCGAATGGTTGCGCGGTTTGCCGCAGGGACCAATCAAACTGGACGAGTTGCCTAGCGTGCAGTTCGTCCACGGATCGGCGCTCGACGAGGACGAATACATGGTCAGCGTTCGGGACGCAATCGAGCCGCTGATTACCAACGCCATTCCGGTCACGTTTTTTGGGCACACGCACCTGCAGGGTGGATTCATGCTGCAGGGCGAGATCAGCGAAGCGTACCGACCGGGCTATCGCACCGTGGGTCAGGCCGAGTCATCCGACTGGCCTTTGCGCAAGGACGTTCGCTACCTCGTCAACCCCGGCTCTGTCGGTCAACCGCGTGATGGAGACTGGAGAGCCGGTTTCGCCATCTTCGACAGCGAGGCATGGATCGTGAGCTTCTACCGGGTTCCCTACAATCTGCGGGTAGCGCAGGAGAAGATCCTCGCCGCAAATCTGCCTCCGCGGCTGGCGACGAGGTTAGCGACCGGGCGGTAGAGTTCTCAGTTCTCAGAAAAGACAAAATGGCCGCCTTGAATTTTGCAAGTCTCTAAAAGCCTTGAGCCAGAACCTCAGGTTCTCCGCCCCTTACTGAGAACTGACAACTGAGGACTGCTTTTCAATTACACTCTAGCCATGGACGCATCCGCCGCCCACACCGCCCACGTCGACGGCGGAGCCCGAGGAAATCCCGGTCCGGCGGGCTTTGGCGTCGTCATTCACGACGCACACGGCAAGAAGATCGCCGAACTCAGCCAATACCTTGGCCATCACACCAACAACTACGCCGAATACAACGGACTCCTCGCCGCGCTTCGCTATGCCATTGCGCATGGCATTCACGCGTTGAAAGTGGTCAGCGACTCAGAGTTGATGGTGCGGCAAATGAAAGGCATCTACAAGGTGCGACATCCGGATTTGCGCAAGCTCTACGACGAGGCACAGCACCTGACCGCGCAGATCGAATACGTCGACATCCGGCACGCGCTCCGCGAGCACAACCAAACCGCCGACCGGCTGGCGAACATGGCCATGGATCGGGGCAAGAATTCGCCGCGTGGGGAGGTCGAGCCGCGGGTAGATACGCCGGCGTTGCGTGGACAAGTTTCCGGCATTTAGAAATTCAAGAAACTGATAACCACGGAGGGCATGGGGCATTTCTTCGTGTTCCGCCGTGTCCTTTGTGGTTATGGGTTCTTGTAAGCTCTACTAGAATTTTCTTATGCTGGAGACTCGGCTGGAATTCGCGCCTGACCGTGACCGCGAAATCTTCAGTGCCATTCCCGTGGCTCCAGCAGTATTTTGTCTCCGCAGCCACGATTCCGCCGCCGAGCCCTATGTCAGCAAGACTGCCAATTTGCGGCGTCGCATCGAGCGCCTGCTTTCCGTACCCGAAGAGCGCTCGAAGCGCCTGAACCTGCGCGACCGTGTCGCCGTGATCGAATACTCGCTCACCGGCTCTGACTTCGAATCCGGCTTCCTCCTTTATCGCATCCTCCGCGAGGCTTTCCCAAGAACGTATGAGCAGCGTCTGCATCTGCGCTTCGCACCGTTGGTGAAGCTGCATCTCGATAACGAATACCCTCGGGCGTCGATCACCACACGGCTCGGCCGCACCGGCGGAAAGAACATTTACTACGGGCCTTTTCCATCGCGCACGGCGGCGGAAAAGTTCATGAACGACGCGCTCGACTTCTTCAAGATGCGCCGCTGCGTTGAAGACCTGCATCCCGATCCCGCTTTCCCGGGTTGTGTTTATTCCGAGATGAAGATGTGCCTGGCGCCATGCTTCAAGGGCTGCACGGATGATGAATACCGGAAGGAGGTCATTCGCGTGGAGGATTTTATGAACACGCGCGGCGAATCGCTCAAACGAATGATTTCGCAGGATCGAGACCGCGCCTCGGAAGAGCTTGCCTTTGAGGAAGCGGCTGCCTTGCACGCACGCCTGGAAAAACTCACGCCCGTACTGCAACAGTTGCCGGAAGAGGTTCAGCGCATCGACTGCATGCAGGCTCTCATCATACAAAGCTCAACCGTGCCTGAGAGCGTCGCGTTCTTTCGGCTTGATTCCGGAACAATTGCAGGCCCACTTGCGTTTCCAGTCTCGAGCCCTGAGCACGCCAAATCTCAATCGATGGAGGCGCGCATCCACGAAGCCCTCAGACAGTTTCCTGCCCCCAACCCGCGCAGCGCGGCAGAGCGCATGGAGCACCTCGCTATCCTCAAGCGCTGGTGCTATCGCGGAACTCGAAAGGGAGAGATATTCTCCGCGAATTCAAAGGGCGAGTTGCCGATGCGTCACATCGTGCGCGGCGTTGGCCGCGTCTTTAAGGGAGAAAACGCGTCTCCCGGATCCGGAGCTGTAGCCGAGCCGCTTGGAGACGGACCTACGCGGCCGTGAAGGCTCGCTCTCCAACGACGCGTCAATCCCCGGAGTCGTGACGACCTTCCTTTATTACTTGGTCCCCGTCTTCTCTTCCACTTCTTCAGCGCCCGGCATCACTTTCTTGAGCGGCGCTTTGCGCTGCTCCTCGAGTTCCGGGTGCGGCAGCGGCTTGCGCGGCAGCATCTGATCGCGCATTGCCGTGTTGTAGACGAAAATCGCCTCGACCGTGGCGGCCTGCTTCAAGTCGCCAGCCTGCAGACGCTCGTAGGTATCCATGTTCGAGTGATGCGTACGTGTAACGTAGTCCATGTTGTCCTGGATGAACTGGAAACCAGGAATGCCAACTGCGTCGAAAGACTCGTGGTCGGTGCCGCCCGTGTTGCGAAGGGTAATTGTTGTGACGCCAAGATCGCGCAGCGGCTCGATCCACTGCTTGAAGATCGGCGCCTCGGCCGCGTTCTCCTGCAGGTAGATGCCGAGAAGTTTTCCGGTTCCGTTGTCCACATTGAAGTAGCCGGAGACTTTCTCCTGCTCGGGCTTGAGTTGAAGCGGACCGACTGTCTTGCGCATCCACTCAGGCAGCTTCAGCTGATCTGGTGCCGTCGAAAGCGGAGCGAATCCAAAATGCTGCTTGACGTAGCCGGCCGAGCCGAGCAGACCCTGCTCTTCACCCGTCCAGAGCGCAATGCGGATCGTGCGCCGTGGCTTGACTTGCAGCGCGTTCAGAATGCGCATGACCTCCATGGCAACCACAGTGCCAGCGCCGTTGTCCGTCGCGCCCGTCCCCGACGCCCAAGAATCAAGATGCCCGCCAACCATCACAACCTCATCCTTGAGCTTAGGATCGGTCCCGGCGATCTCGGCCACAGTGTCGAATCCATGCTCATGGTCGCCGGTGAACTTCGTGTCGACATCCATCTCGAGCGTGACCGGCACATGCGCCTTTAGCAACCGGTACACGCGCCCATAGTTCTCGATCGCGAGAACCACCACCGGAAATTGCAACTCGTGTTCGCGCTGGTAGGTGGAAGGCCCGAAGCTGCCATCGTCGAAAATCGTCCCGCCGGAGCCGCCGCCGTTTCGCCCGTCGCGGCTCGGAAGAACGATCGCCAGCGGGTGCTCGTCGTTGAAGAACTTGACCACCTTCTCCTGTAACTCACGGCGTTTCGCGCGCTCCTGGACGTACTGTTCGTACTCGCGATTCGGAGTCAGCGGGTAATCGACAATCTTGGTGAGATCCTTCTCCTCCGCTCGCTCAAAGAGTGGCTTGTCGATTGGTGGAACCTCTCGCATCTCTCCATAAAGCACGATCTTGCCCGCCACCTTGCCCTTGTATTTATCGAGATCCTCGGGCGTTTTCACCTCAACCGAAATGACCGATGCGTTCACGGCGCCGTTCGTCGAAGGCGACCACGGTGCAGCCTGCGCGATGAAGACAGCAGTATCGGGCGAGCTCATGCGCACCCAAGTATTCAGTTGCAGCCAGCCCATACCGAACTCGCCCCAGTCTTCAAGGTGCGCGTTGACGCAGCCCATGGCAGTAAGCTGGTCGCGAGTCCAGTCATTGGCGCGATGGAGATTCGGCGAGCCCGTAAGCCGCGGCCCGATGCCATCCATCAGGGCGGAGGCATACTCCATGATGTGCGAATGATGGAGACCTTCGTCACGAATGCGGTCGTACATGGCGTAGTCAATGTCTTCCTTGGCGGGCTGCGGCTGCTCATAAGAAGGAGTGGCCGAGGTGGAAGCAGAGGGTGATTTTTCCTTATTTTTGTCCGCTGCGAGTGTGACCAGAGGAACTGCTAGGAAGAGCAGAACAACGAAGAACCAGCAAGATTTCCTTTGCATTTTCAGGATTTCCTCGACGTGGAAGTGAAGAGGAAGAGTAGCAGAAGGAGCGAGCTGAAACCAAGCAGCGGAGCGGGCTTCCTTCGCAATGCGAATCATCGAGGGTGTCTTCGTCATTGGATCATGTATCGTCACCTGCGTCGCAAGTTGAAGTAGTTTTGGAAGAATTCTCACGCCAGCATTGCAGCACCTGCCGCTTTGCCGACACCCAATTCAACCTAAGTGGCTGCGGGAGGGACTTCGTCGGGCAAAACCAACCTCACGCTGCCGGTGAACCTGAACGGTTCGTATTTCATCATCGCCTGTGCGGATTATTCCAATCTCGCGGTCGAGAGCAACGAAACCAACAACTGCAACGTATCAGGAGCAATTTCGGTCCATTGAGAAAGAACACTAAGAAGTTGCCTGCCTGATCGCGGGCAACATTGAAACCGGGTCGGGCCTGCTCGCGAGAGCGACGCGGCTCGACCCTTGCTTTCGGTGTTGCTTTTCCAAAACGTTCGAGTGGATGCCTCCTAATCGTGCGAGGCGCAAATCCACCTATCGAGGCTGGGGACTGGTCCGATCCTCCCAGACTCCAAGACTATTTCCGTGGCTTTCCGACACGCTGCGCGGTCGCAAACATCTTCGCCACCGTATCCAGATCCTTGGGCTTAACCGCACCCGGGCGTATGCGCGTATTGGTCAGGTCTTCCAGCTTCAACAGGACGTCGCCAAGTGCCATTGAATCCACCAGGCCCGACGACACCAGCGCTGTGTTTTCATCGATCGTCAGCGTGGGCTTGCGAATTCGCTGCAGGATGTACTCGATCATCTGTTTTGATTCTTCTGTCATCTTGTTTCTCTATTCATGGTTGATCTCCGGATGTTCCCTGCGCAACTTCTCCAACGTCGACGATCGCGCTGCCTTTCCCGCCGTGCTCTTCACGATCCACTTCGGCGGCTTCAGAAAAATCGTCCCGACGGCAACGCCCATTCCCGTCATCACAAGCTGACGGATTTCGTGCTCGATCTCTGCCGAATTGTCGAGGTTCGCTTCGCTCTCCACCTCCGCCACCATCACGACCTCTTCCGTGCCCAGGTCCGCGTTATAGAGGCCCATGGCGATCACGCGACCCTCATGGATCGCGGCATGTTTGCCGGCGATCTCTTCAATGTCCTGCGGATAGAGATTCTCGCCTCCAACAATGATGAGGTCTTTCTTGCGCCCCACGACGTACAACTGATCATCGACGAGGAATCCGAGGTCGCCCGTCCGGTACCAGCCGTCGACGAGCGCCTCCGCCGTCAGGTCGGGACGATTGTAGTAGCCCTCGAAAAGGCAGTCGCTTTTGATCAGAATTTCGCCGACAGATTTCGGCCCGGAATCGTGCTCTTCTTCCGAGACAATGCGCACCCGGTGATTCGGCAGCAGCCGTCCGGACGACGTGAAACAAACCGCGCCTGGCGCGTCTTCCGCAACGGCGACGATCCGGTGCGCTCCGCGAAACTCCTTGCCGTCCGCATAAATCCGCGGTGGCCCGGATGCAGCCGCAAGGTCTGACTGGCTCACAGCAAAAACATTCTCCGCCATCGCATAGGAGCTTTGCAGCGCGCTTAGCCTCAAGCCGTTTGCCGCAAATGCGGCTTCGAACTCGCGCATGCTGATCGTCCGCACCGGCTCCGAGCAGTTGATCAGAGCGCGCAGCGAAGACAGATCGTATCGCCCACGACGCTCTGCCCGCGTGCGGCGTGGCACGAACTGAAAAGCAAAATTAGGCATCCAGCCGAGCGTGCACCTGTGCTCCGTGATGACCTGCAACATGGTCTCCGGCATCATCACCCACTCGAGTGGCGACTGCATCACGAGAGGCAGATGACAAACCATCGGCAACATGAAGCAGGCGATCAGCCCCATATCGTGATACAGGGGCAGCCAGCTGTAGATTCGGTCAGTCGCTGCGTCGACGCACAAAGCCCCCGCCAGATGATCGAGCTGTCGCAGCACCGCCGCATGCGTGAGCGCGACTCCTTTTTGGAGTCCGGTCGTTCCCGCTGAATGCTGAATAAAGGCAACGCTATCGGGTGAGACATTTTCAGCGAGACTGCTTTCTGTGCCCGGTGAATCGCGCTCGTCTCCACGGCCCGACCCCGCGCGAATCACCTTCGCCTCGCCCGCCAGCGAAACGTGCTCAAGCATATCCTCCGGAAATTCGTGGTCGACCACAACCAAACGCGCCGTGAGGTTGCCCGTAACCCCGGCCAGACCCGAGCGGTACTTTGCAGGCTCGACCTTGTCGTTTGGGTAGGCCAGAAAGGCGGGCACCGCGCCGAGCTTCATTGCCCCTGCGAAGACCGCCATCGCCGCAATCCCCTGCGGCATGATGACGATGACCCGGTCGCCGCTTGCTGCACCCGACGCGGCAAGCATCCGTGCTTGAGCGCCCGCCCGGCGGCGGAATTCGCCAAACGTCACGGTTTCCTGCTCGTCCTCATCGATCCAGAATGTGACGAACGGATGCTCAGCCGGAGCCTCTTCCAGCGCCTCTATCAGATTTCGGTATCGAACCACAGGCCATTGTATGCGACGAATTTCCGGCTTCCATGTGACGAGATCACATGCCTTTTCGGGCCTTCGCTGCTACTCTCAAATCGCTCTGAACGTTGCCCTGTATGGGAGGAGTCCTGTTCCGTATCGCTACATACTCGGTGGTCTTTCTTCTTTGCGTGGCGATCCTCACGAAGGCACGCTCGCGCTCCGTACGGCAAGGCACGCTCCTTCTCGCCAGCTACGGACTCTATCTGACCTGGACGCCCTGGTTCGCCGCGGTCCTCTTCGCCTCGACGCTGGTCAACTATCTTGTCGGCCGTTGGCTGCGCCGCAGGCCATCCGGCTTCGCGCTCTCCGGCGGCATTCTGTTCAATCTGGCGCTCCTCGTCGTCTTTAAATATCTTCCCGACGCCGCGCCCCACTTTCCTTTTTCCTCTCTGCAGACGTTCGCCCACCTCGTGATGCCGGTTGGCCTTTCTTTCTGGACCTTCCAGGCAGCGAGCTATCTCTTCGACGTCTATCAGGGCGAGGACATCGACCCGACGCTCCCCGAGTTCGCGCTCTACATGGCGTTCTTCCCGGTCACGATCTCCGGCCCAGTCTGCCGCATGCCCGACATGCTGCCGCAGTTCCGTGCCGACGACAAGACGCGGTCGGATAACATCGCGCAGGGCTTGCGGCGCATCGCTATCGGCGTGCTGATGATGCAACTGGCGCGCCTCATGGGCCAGGGTATCCTCGCCGGTGACGGCATCGACTCCGGATTCGACCGGGCCACGCAATGGACTGCACTCGACGTGTGGTGTCTCGCCTTCGGCTACGGACTGCAACTTTTCTTCGACTTCGCCGGCTACTCCCACATTGCGATTGGCGCAGCGCAAGCGCTCGGCTTTGCAGTACCCGAAAACTTCGCCCGCCCGTTTGAGTCGACCAGCCCATCAATGTTCTGGACACGCTGGCACATGTCACTTTCATTCTGGATTCGCGACTATATGTTCTTCCCCATCATGCAGATGCGACGCGAGGTCTGGTGGCGCAATCTCGCATTGCTGATCTCGATGGTCCTTTTCGGCCTGTGGCACAAGGCAACAATTCTCTTTCTGCTGTGGGGCGCCTATCACGGCGTGCTACTAGTTCTGCACCGCGTGATCGAGGGCCTCGAGCGCAAGTACGATTGGACGCCGCCGGAAGTCCCATGGACGGCTGTCTCGTGGATCACAACGATCAGCCTGGTGAGCCTGGGATGGGTATTCTTCCGTGCCAACTCTCTGCCAAAAGCGCGTCAGATGATCGCTGCAGTTTTATCGCCTTCAAGCTATTCTGCCCGGGGCCTCAACGGCAGCCTTTATGTGTTGGTCTTCGCACTGGCACTCGGATATGGTTTGACGCTCTTCGTTGCCGACAAATTGAAACATCACTGCGAAGAAACCGACGGCCTTTTGAAGCAATCGCGCGCAGGATTTTTCGCGCCGATGGCGCGCTGGCAGTGGTACTGGATCCCTCCGCTCTATGTGCTCACGTTGATCTTCCTGTTGTTCATGACACTGACTCGAGGAGCCAGTACCTCTCAATTCATGTACGGCAATTTTTAGAACCCCGCTAAAGAGCCCTACTCGGTTTCGTGCTCGCCCCGACTCTCCGAAACTCTCTGCTCCTCCGTGAAACCGCACGCGGCTTCAGGCGGAAGCGTATGTCCAAAGGTAACTCACGGCCGACGAGCCTGCGTAGTTGACGCCTAAACTTCCTCGCCCCAACTGCCGATTACGAGGCGCGATAAAACGTCTCCCTATGGAGGCGCGATATCCGTGTGGGGTCTGAGCAACCCCGAGGAATCGGCAGTCTACCTCGATGCTCCGATCCAGCTTTTATCGGTTCTTATTCGTTAAGGAAGGACGCAAATATTCCATGAGGAAAGCAACGTTCGTAGTGGTCATAACAGTCGTCGCGGCTGCATTCGCTGCCGCGCAAGTTTACACCTCAGGCACCGGGATCACTGGTATCGACATCCTCGGTGCCCATAACAACGGCGGCCGTGGTTGCGCCGGCTGCCACGCCACGCACAGTGGCGCAGCGGGTGGCGGCGGCAATCCATTGAAGACCGGGTACTCCACCGACACGCAGTCTGGTGCTAACGCTCTTTTCGGGCAGGACGTGTCTCCGCTGTTCGGCCAGTCGCTGACATTCGGCCAGGACGGCAACGGCGGTGCCGGCTATGTTGAGATTCTTCCGGGTCAGGCGGCCGCATACTCCACGAACACCGACGAACTCCGCGGCATCATGATGTGCCTGGCCTGCCATGACGGCGCAATCGCCAAAGGGCAAATGATGCAAGGCGTTTCCTGGGAACAGGCGCGAGACTTGCTGCCCCCCGGCGTGTACGGCCCGACGGGCATCCCGACGCTGCTCGGCAATGACAGCGGCGATGGCAATACGTCGAAGTATGGCAACGATCACCCGGTGGGCACCGCGGCGACTTTGGGTGCGCTCCGCCTGGTCAGCGCCAATGGCGGCAAGCCAACCGATCCGCTGACCGTTACCATCACCAACGGAGCCATCACCAACATCGTGGCGACCACAGGAAGTTCCTACGCGTCGTTCGCTGCAAATTACGGCTACCCGGCCATTGCCGGCAGCGCATGGGAGTGGGGCTTCCATCTTCCCGACGGCAGCACCGACGCATCCAAGGCCTTCATGACCTGCACCACATGCCACAACCAGCACGTGATGTATGTCTACCAGGCGCCGAGGGGTAAACAGATCGGCTCTGCGATCGCAAATGGAACCTATCCGACTTACTTCTTCGTCAATGCTCCTTACAATCCCGGGTCGGGTAACACCGATCCGAAACTAGCGGCGTCGACGACTCAGTTTTGCCGTCAGTGCCACACCGGTGAGCAGAACGAGGCGATGGGCATCACCAATGTGCAGACTGCATTCTAACCAGGGTTAAGGGAGAGGAGAAATTCCTCTCCCTCTTTCATTCTCAGGTCGGACGGTAGAACGGCTCATCTCCAGTGTGTCGCGTGAAACAGATGTCGTTTGGTCGTAAATAGCTCAAAAGATGTGCCGGTATATGACAAAGGTTTCAGTAATCTGGACACCCTGTTTAAAGAAGGCGCGCCCAGGGGAGATATGAACCGGCACATAGCCGCAGGCCTCTACTGCTTCGGCGTTAGGATCATCATCGCCATGAAGGAGCGGCATCACTACGTAATCGTAGTGCGTCTTGCAATCCATGGAGCAGATGACACTGTCCTCGTTCTTTGTGCCGCGAGAATATGCGGTCGGCCAGTCTGCAAAAATACTGCGGTCGAAATACGCCTGTACAGCAACCACTGGGTAGCAAAAGCCGAAAATGCGCGCGTGATCGGCACCCACCTGTTTGAGATAGATTGCGGCATCCTTGGATCCCGAGTACGGAGTTGTGAAATCGTGTCGCCAGGCGCTGACCGCCCATACCGTCTGAATCGCAAAAAGCCCGCTGAGTAGCAGAGCTGCCATCGTGGGCTCGAAACTCCCTTTCCTCTCGCGCGGCCATGCGATCCATAGGCAGACGATCAGGGCTATGACGATCGCCCCCCAATGTTGAAATAAAGAAAAAATGAGCCATTCAAAAGCGTAGAGGCCACCGACACCGGCAAGAAAAACAATCGATTCCCCACTCCGAACCGCGAATACAGCAAGCGCCAAAAGCAGGCACCCACCTATGGGCCACGGCTCTGTGATGGTGTCCCCCAGCAACTGCAAAAACCTATCGAGGTGTGCTGACTCGAATAACCGCGCCACTTCAGCCCCGGCGTCGGCAGGGGGAAACACAATAACAACCACCATGATTCCCGCCATGATTACGATCGCCACCGCGGTCAGATAATGGGTACGCAGTGGCCCAACTTCCCAGTCCCGTTTCACGACAACATGCCAGCCCGCCCCGAGGGAAATAGCCGCGGCCAAAATGGCGCCATGAACGCTTGTTCCGCATAACAGAGCAATTGCGATCGCGAACGAAATCGGAGATCGGCGGCGATAGAAGATCGCCGCTAGACCACCAAACAACAGCAGCATCACATAAGGCCGCGCGATTACAGCGTAGTGATAAGAAACGTAATACGAGAAGCTCATCAGATATCGAACCGGCCGCGGAAAGGGAGCGCAGAAAATCAACACGCCCGCGCCAGCAGCAGCTAGCGCAGCTCCGATCCAGTTCATCGCGGAGTATGGCGCATGGAACCCATGCTGCGCCACCCATAGCAGGGCGTGCCACAGTCCGGGCGAGTCCTCGTAGCGCATCTGGCGGAAGATCATCTTCCAGAAAGGCACGTCTCGCGCCACCAGCCAGGCCTGTGCCTCGTCCGCCCAAGGTTCATGGTGCGCAACCGCAACAGACACTGCCACCACATATCCGGAGAATACTCCGAGATCAAGCCATGTCAGCTTGTTCTTCAACGGCATCAGCATATCTTATTCATAGGTTCTCGTGTATCGGTACACTGTAGTTGCGCGATCGTACACGCAATCTCCAGTCAAAACATGCACGGACAGGGGGACAATCTGCTCGCCCGGCGATGGCAACCTCTTTACTCTCGTATCTTGCTAGGAGCTCTGACTGTCGGGTGCCTTCTGCCTTTTTCAGGCCGTGCGTTTCATATAGACGATACGCTGTTTGTCTTGGCCGCACGTCAAATTAGCCAGCATCCTTTCGACCCTTATGGTTTCAGCATCATCTGGAACTACAGCTTGGAAAGAATGGCAGACGTCACCAAGAATCCACCTTTGGCTTGTTACTACGGGGCAGCCGTTGGCCAGGTTGCCGGGTGGTCAGAACGCGCATTCCACATCGCATTCCTTGTGCCTGCGCTCGCCTTAATTCTTGGAACTTACCGCTTGGCAGCACGTTTCACCCGTTTTCCACTTCTAGCTGCCTTGGCCTCTCTTCTGTCGCCCGGGATACTTGTCTCGGCAAGTAGCGTCATGTGTGACACGATGATGGTGGCGCTCTGGGTGTGGGCAGTGATCTTGTGGATGGAAGGACTGCAGCCGCTAAATGTCTGGTATCTGGTTGGGTCCGGAGTTTTGATCTCAGCGAGCGCGCTGACGAAGTACTTTGGGGCATCACTGATTCTTTTGCTGACAGCCTACTCCCTTGCGCGCTTGCGCCGATTAGGAAGCTGGGTTTGGTATCTGCTGATCCCTGTCGGCGCGCTTTTGGGCTATGAGTTCTTGACGCACGCGCGTTATGGACATGGTCTATTTGCAAGCGCCGCTGCTTATGTGAGTCCGGAGCAAACCGCTGGACAACCCTCTCGTTTGGCGGAGGCATTGATTAGCCTCAGTTTCACGGGCGGCTGCACCATTTCCGTCCTTGCCCTCTCTCCTTTTGTTTGGTCCCGGAGGGTGGCAGGTATCGTTGCTGCCGGCAGCACTCTAGCTTCCGTCGCGCTTATCTTTGGCTGGCTTGACATGGGAAGACAATTCGGTGCGGAACTGGCCTCTAGTGCACTTCGTGCCCAGTGGGGGTTGGTGGGTAGCCAGTTAGCTGTCTTCATAGCAGGCGGCATCTTCACTTTGGCCTTGGCAATCGCTGACTATTGGAACAGACGAAGCCCAGACTCTTTGCTGCTGGGACTCTGGGTCCTGGGTACGCTCTTCTTCGTCAGCTTTCTAAACTACACGGTCAACGCGCGGTCGATACTTCCATTGATTCCCGCCGCGGGGATTTTGAGCGTGCGAAGACTTGAGACAACCCACAACGAGTGGAATCGAGGTCTGGTACTACGACTCGCAAGCGCATTCATCGTTTGTGGCGTTTTGTCGATCTGGGTTGCCGGCGCTGATGCACGTCTGGCCAATCTGGCGCGTGAGGCCGCCCACAGCATCCAGTGGCGAACCAGGAACGAAACTGTAACGCTGTGGTATGAAGGGCATTGGGGCTTTCAATACTATATGGAAAAATTGGGAGCACTCCCGGTAGACGCCAGCGACTATCGGATTCGTCCTGGCGACCTCGTGGTTGTGCCAGAGAACAGCGGCAATTTTGCCGGCCTTCCGCGGGATTTGCCATTCGAACAGGAGGCAATTCTAGAGTTCGCAAATCCCTCTTGGGCGGCAACGATAAGTTGGCAACTCGGTGCAGGCTTTTACTCGTCCTACTGGGGCCCGTTGCCATTCACCTTTGGCCAGGTTCCACCGGAGCGGTACATCATCTTAAGGGCGAGCCGTCTGTAAGCCCCCAGTGAGTTTCATTTGCCATTCTCCTCTTCCAGCTTTGGGGAGCCCGCGTTCTAGAAGTCCGGATTTCCGAGCCCAGGTCAATACCGCACAGGAGAGCAGATCTGATTCTTTCCGTCCGAGGTGACACGGTTCCGATCCCTTGCCCTAAGGTCAAACTGCTTAGTACCCCGCCAGAGAATAGCGGACTCCGTGCCAGGCAGGCTCGGGACACCAAGTCATTGAGAGTTGTCATAGAGATTGAGACGGTTGCGCTCCAAGAAGTCCAGCTTTTCCTGCAAGCCAGCCGCTTCAGGCGGCTGTTCTGCACGAGGATCTAACTTGACAGCGGTACCCTGATTTGGATCGATTTGAAAACGGGTTAGAGCATCGCATTCATAGATATCGTGTCGGGCCAGGTAACATTCGCGCCAATCGCTCTTGCGGTTGCTCAGGTAGTCCAGTTCCCAAGCATCTATGCGATTTAGAGGGCGCGCGCCCAGTAAGGCGAACGTCAGTAACATTAGAACGAGGGCAATCCGCAGGTTCCGGCGGCGATTCGACAAAGCGCAAAGGTACAGACCGAAAATGCCTAGAACCACGTACGGTGTGTATCGCGATGCGCTTGCGCCCGCCAATCCCTCGCACAACCTTCCGTAGGCGGTACCGAGACAATAGGCCCCGCAGTACGCCAGTAGCGCGGTGATGGCAGCATCGCGGGGCCACGCATTCGACTCGCGGGAGAGTAATCTCTTAAACGTAATTGACAGGCCCATAACCAACGCCAACAACGCGATTGATCCGATTAGCGTTGCAAGAGTTGAGAACTTGAAACAGGCAGCATTGGCGAACATGAGGGCTATAAACCAGAGGTACAAGACCGATTTGTTGAGAGCCGGAACAGCGGAGAAACATGCCACGGCCGGGTCAAGCTTATAGCCGATAAAGAAAGATGCGAGCGAGGCAATCGAGATCACCATTGCCGTGGCGACACCCCACTGATATTTGGGCGCCAGATGCCGGATATTTGCATAGTAATCGAGAGCGAGCAGTGCCGGGGTTACAACCCCGATGAATACTCCGAAGCCGGTGTAGATCAACAAGAAATTCACCAGCAAAACACAAATGTACTTCAAGCGATAGCTCGGGACTAACCAACAAATGCAATAGAGAACGGTCAGGAGCGACGGCAAGGGTCCGTGCGAAGGATTGGGTGTCACCACCAACGTCTCATACTGCAGAGGAGTAAGGAAAAGTAAGGGGATGATGGTGTCGCTGTAACTGGCTTTGCCGTAGAGACGCACTTTAAGAAGTAGCGCTAGCACAGACGCACTGAAGATAATCGCACCGATGCCAAACGCTTCATAACGAGTATTCCAGTGAATCCAGGGCTCGATCAGCGTCTGCAGTAAGGCACCAAGGCCCTGCCTGTGCGGCCCGTGTTGCCAGCGGAACATCTCCAGAAGGGAGTGGTGCTGGAAGAGTGTGGCGTTGTCAAACTCCCATTGGTCGAACCACAACACGTTAACGGCGTACTGCCTGATGAGGCCGAAAAACCGGGCCCCCACAAGAAGGTAGGTGGCAACCAAGAACAAAGGCAAATACCGATCCCCGACATCCCGAACTGCTCGTGCGAGTTTGGGGGGCAGCATGCCCCGCACTATAACACCGCCCTAGGAACGGCGATGTGAGTCGCAGCACCGATCGCGAAGGCTGCAAAGATCGTGGACTGACGTCCGGCTAGACATTGCCTCCCGAAGCAAAATGGGACGTGTATTTCGTCACATGGCACTATGACATCCGTCCCACGACGGTTTTCAGCGGACCTGTGTTCCGTCAGGCAGGAACACGGGATAGCCATCCCAGGGCTGGGCCAGGCTCAGTTGCTCGGCGGCTGCGACACGATTGTACGGAGCGAGGAACATGCCGTAACGCAACCGAAGCATCCGGTCGTCCGGCTGCCTCATAATTGCCCACTGATATTGAGCTGCTGTGTCATTCGGGGTCTCGTCGGAAATCTGCGCTCTCCCCATCAGCCGAAACACCTGCTCGGCGTGATTGATCTGTGTGGTGAAGGGGGCCTTCTGCATGCGGCTCATCATCTCGTTCGCAATGCGGGCGCGGTCGTAGCGAGTTAGCGCTAGAAGCCTCTCGCAATCAGATTCAGTGAGCACGCCAGCTTCGGCAGGGACTTCGCCCTTAGACGAAAGCTGGGCGGCAACTTTGTCGAACATCGCGCGCGCAACCATGTAATTCGCCTCTGGAGTCAGGTGTACATGCTCGTAAATGAGATCGCTGCCGACTATTCCGTCGGAACTGGCCGCGGCCAAAATTGCTTCGGCATCGACCAGATCGACGCCAGATGACGACGCGACTGCGCGATTGATCTCGTTTATGCGGGTGTCGGCGCGAAAACGCAGCGTGTCGAGATCGCGGGCGCGCCTGTAATGTTCGGCAGCGTCTTTATAGTTGCCCAGACTCCACAAAGAACGAGCCGTCCGGAACTCAAGCTCGGCATAGTCGCCGTCGATGGTGCCAGCGGCAGAATAGAGCTTTAGAGCGTCCTCGAAGGAGCCCGCCTGCTCTTTTTCCTTGGCCTGCTGGAACAGCGAGTCCCATGAACGAAGCGCGTCTCCGCCACGCCCCTCCTTGTGTTGGGATGCAAACGGCGCGCAGTTCTTTAAATTGGTTGCGACGGTCGCAACGATGACCCGGGCGCCGGAATGGCGGCCGGCGGCGATGGTGTCGCGCAGGTTACGCTCGAAATTCGCGTAGACCGGCTGCATGAGCGGTGAGTCGGCGCGGACCTGCTGATCAAGGAACATCTCCATCCCGCGCCATTCCTGCTTGTGAGTGCCGAGTTTCGTCACCAACTGGCCGATCCGGGTCGTGTGATAGAAGATGCTTGCCCGGATAAGAGGAATGCTCATGCCCGACGCGGTAAGCACCGTGCCGGGTCCGTAGGGTCCCACCACCTCGTTGTTGCCGGAATAGATGATGAACAAGTCGGGGCGTTGATTCGCAAGCTGTTGCGCGATCGGGAGCACAACATGCGAGTTGATCGCCACGCTGCCGGTGTTATAAACCTCGAATTTCATCGAGGGATAGCGTTCACGCAGCATGACCTCCAGGTAGCGGCTGAATCCATATGCGGGATCGGGATCTCCCATGGCAGCGGACTCGCCGAGCACGAAGATTCGGAAGGTCTTTGGGGCCTTCTGTGCCGGGATAGCGTACAGCCTCGGTGTTTGCACCATGCCTGCGGGGAAATAAGTGGCTGCGAAGAACAGGTTGTAACAGGAGGCGGGACTGCCCTGAACGGTACATGGAGTCAGAAGATCAGGGGAATACCCAACGTCGCCGATACGCAATCCGGCCTCAATGAGGATTAGTACAAGTATGGGAATTCCGATGGTTGCCGCGCTAGCGAGGAGCCAGCGTCGGCGCATCGGGGAAGATGAGACCATCTTCGAATCAGAGTTCATTTTGCCTGCTTGGTGAAGTTAGCGCCGCCCGAAACATCAAAATTGTCGCCCACCCATGTCCGAGGCCTTTGTGATTTCGATCACAGGGGCTGGTGCTGATGGCACCAGGCCAACAGAGGGATGTCTTTTAGCGCGATTTCCCCCACTGCCGAGAGCGTTTCCGGTTTTCTCACACCCGAAGCGTACTCGAAGGGTTCGTCTCTGCCGCGTAAATCAATGATAGTAGGCAGTTTGCCAAATACTTCACAAAGCCATTTTGGCATTTGAGCTGCTTATGCAGTAGTGCGCGTCGGGTGAGATTCGCGTACATTATTGTCGCAACGGCGGATGGCAGCTTGCTGTTTCTTGCGCCACTCGACCAAGGAGATTCATGGACACCAACGTTCCACAACCCAAACCCTGGAGCAGCACGCAAGCCTATGCCATGGCCGTCGTATCCCTGATCCTCGGAGTGGCAGTCGGCTATTTGAGCCACACCCCAAAGGGAGCTACTGCCGTACCGGCGGTGGCAGCTGTCCCTCGCCCGCAGGCAGTTGGGATGAATACCCCGATGCCGAGCCCCGAGAGCTTAAAGAATATGGCGGATAAGCAAGTGGCGCCCCTACTTGCCGAGCTCGAAAAGAACCCAAGAAACACCGAACTCCTGAACAAGATTGGCGGAGCCTACCTGGCGGCAAACCAGTACCCGATCGCAAAGCAATATTACGAACAATCGCTGGCGATAAAATCCGACCCCAACACCATGAACGCGCTTTCTTTCGTCTACTACTCAACAGGGGACGTCGACAAAGCCATAGCAACATTGAACGACGCACTGAAACTTGACGCGAAAAATCCGCAGTTCCTCTATAACCTTGGCATGTATGAATGGCACGGCAAGAGCGATCCGCAGGCAGCCATTGCCGCTTGGCAGAGATTTATCAAAGCCAACCCGGACAACCCAAAGCGAACCCAGGTGGAGCAGATGATCGCGCAGGCAAAGCGTCACCTCAACATCGCTCCCGGCACCAAAACAGACAAGCCCACGATGTAGGCGGCACTGTCAACCAACATTGCGATGAAGGACGCGGAGTCATGAGCGCGTTGCAGGAACTAGCTGGCATCTTGAAGCTGCGGATTGTCCAGTTGCTCGCGCTACTCATTTTCATAACGGGCGTTGGATCGCTGTGCTTTATCACCAAATTGTCCGTCCTCGACCCAGACGTCTGGTGGCATCTAAGCGTCGGCAATTGGATCGTTCAAAATCGAGCCTTCCCGCACACCGGTATCTTCTCGCGTACGGCAGCGGCTCGCCCCTGGATGGCATACAGCTGGGGCTTTGAGGTCTTGCTCTCGAGAGCCTATGACTGGTTCGGCTTCATGGGCATCGCTTTGTTTGGGACCGCGCTTACGCTGGCAGTGGCGCTCGCCTTGTTCTGGATGATGCATCGGCTATCTGGCCGTTTCTGGCTGGCTTGGACGTTGTCCATTCCCACCTGCTTTGCGTTTCTATTTAACATCATGCCCCGCCCGGTATTTTTCACGATGATGCTTTTCGCGATCACTATGGCGGTGATTCTGAAAGCGCAACAGACGGGACGGGTGCAGGTGCTTTACTGGCTACCGTTCATCTTTCTCCTGTGGGCCAACTTGCACATCCAGTTTATTTACGGCATTTTCGCGGTTGGACTGTTCGCTGGGATCAACGTGCTTCAGCGTGGCGCAATGTCGTTGCGCGTGTATCCCGATTTTCTAGCTACGCCCATTCTTCCGGCCGCAAACATATTCGCTGTCCTCGGTTGCTGCGTCCTTGCAACCTGTATTGGGCCGTATTCCTACCACCTCTACGAAATCGTGTTTGGGTACTCGACATCGAAGATCATCTACACAATGCTGGCCGAGCTCCAGCCCTTGAGTTTCGCGGGGCCAAGTCATTTTGTAGAGCTATTCCTGGCGGCAAGCGGATTTCTTGCTCTGGGCTGGCGGAAGAGACTAGACCCGTTCAAGGTGGCGCTCTTGATCGCCGCTTGCATCTTCGCTTTCCGGACAACGCGCGATGCATGGTTTCTGTGCATCGTTGCCGCCGCGATTCTTGCTGATTTTCAGGCGCCGGAGGAGGCTCGTGACACGGGGACCACCGCCCCAGAGTGCGCCGGATTGGCTGTAGTCGCCTCGTTTCTGTTATTTCTTGTGGCCAGCAACGTGGGCTTCAACTCACGCGACCTCGACCTCGCAATCAGCGGTCAGTTTCCCGTAGACGCAGTCAACTTTCTCCGCAGGAATCCCGTACCTGGCCCTTTGTATAACGTCTTCGACTGGGGTGGCTTTCTGATCTTCTATATGCCCCAGTACCCGGTGGCCATTGACGGTCGTACTGACCTCTACGGCGATCAAATCGATTCGCAATTCTTCGCCACAGAGAATGCCGAACCCTCTTACCTAACTGATGCTTACCTCAACGAAGCGGGGGTAGTAATTTTGAAGAATACTTTTCCACTCGCGCTCATCCTTCCGACTGACCGCCGCTTCCGAGTGATCTACCGGGACGACGTTGCAACAGTTCTCTCCCGAAATTGAAGCCTTACTGCCGCACAAATACGACCGCGACCTGGTCGCTATAGGCGAGCCGGTACTGCGCGCTGAGCACGGGCAACTTCACCAGCGCTTCTGCCATGGCGGACTTGCGCTCAAGCAGGAACGTTTGCGCGGCGGCCACCTTCGGATCGGTGTCCAGGCGGGCTGTGCCTGAGGCTGCCTCGAAATACCTCGAGAGTATTTCGTCGCCATAAAGGTCATTTCGTTCGTCGACGATCACCGGATAATCCGGCATATACCAGATAAGAAAGCCGCCCCAAGTGTACGAGTTGAACAGCGGCCGTGGGAGTTGATTCCGCGTGATATAGTCGCAGGCTTTCACGGGAAAGTGCCCGCTGATCTTGCTCATGAGAACATCTCGTGCGGGTAGGCGCAGGGTCGCGATCAGGATCGCCGCCGCAGTCAGAAATGTAGCGATACCGCCCTCCCACCTTGACCAGGACTTTCCAGATTTCACTTCTTGTTGGCGATAAAATCCCGCGGCAAGAACGGCGACGGCTACGAGCGCGGCAAATCCGGCGTCGCGCTGAAACCGAAAACCGAGCGCCGTACACGCGACCAGAACCAGAACTTCGAAAGCGTCCACCCAACGCCGGCGGCCAAGGGCTAGGAATGCTGCCATCATCAGCAGCATCAAGACGAAATCGCGTGGAGTCCGGAACGCGAGCGAGCGCATCTCGGCAAAATACCGTAGCACCACGTTGCTGTAGAGCGCTTTGAATGCGGGCAGGACGGCACTCAGGGGATAAAGAGTGAACGAGCAACACAGCATCGAGAGGCCGGCAATCAACCCAACTCTCTCGAGAGGCAGCGGCCGAATCCGACCTCTCAACGGTATCGCCGGAAAACGCCTCAAGAGACTCTCGATGAGCAGTGCGGCCAGAAAGAGTCCAAGCAAAAGCAAACCACCGACAAACTCAATGTGCAGATTTGCCCATACAAGGAAGAGCGGCAGTAAGCTCCACAAATGCCGGACGGATCCGGTTCGCCGACTCTTTACCAGCAACAACATCTCGACTCCAAAGAAGAGCATCGAGACTACAAACTGAGGCGGCTGCTGCAACGGAAGCACGTACTGCGCGATCGCGGAGAGCACCACCGCGGAACAGAAAGTCGAACCGCCGGCGCTTGCCAACAAAAACGTAACAAGGGCGATCCCGACGTCAACCAGCATCATGAAGATGGGAATGGCTCGAAGGCCAAAGAGCCTATACGCGGAGAAAATCAGCCACTGGAAGCCCCAATCCGTATCGCCCCACGGCAAATCGGGATATTGCGAGAACAATCCCGCGTGTGGAATCGCGTGATGCTCCGAGATCCAACCGCCAATCGGCACATGCCCCCAAACATCCGGGCTTGAGAGCGAGGAGAGCGTCATTCCCTCGCGAATGGCCGAGCCGGTCAGCACCACCGTCAGCAACAGAAGGCGAGGGATCGATGAGGACCACATCGAACTTTGTACCGCTGCGGCACTCTTGACAGCACCCGAGGGAGACATTCTTTTGTCAGTCCTTGTCAATATAGTGCTGGGCGTCCGACGTCAAGGATAGAGTTCGTTCCTGGAAAGCTCAGATTCAAAGATCTGCTCTGAACACCGCGGTTTTCATTTCTTACGTCTTAGCGAAGATCCAACCATCTGATGCGCGTGATTATGGCAGGTTAAGCTGCAAGAATTCGTCGCCCGCGAGTAAGAGATAGGAACTGCCCCGTTCGGCGCAACGACGTTGATATCGAAATTGACGAGGCGCTCACCGGAAATATTGGGCGAGACTGCGCCCATTCCATGCGCGGTATGACATGTCGAGCACGAGAAACCGTCATTGATGTGCCGCGCGTGTTCGGTAAAGCTGGTGTTCGCCACTACCTGGTTCAGATCGTGGCATTTCGAGCACAACGTGTAAGGCCCGCCAGCCGAGGGATCGAGCACCGGGTTCGGAAACAGGTTTTGGATTGCCGATCCCGGCCCGCCTCCCGGGCCAGGTGCCACTTGGCTGAACTCGTATCGTCGCTCCAGAAGGTGCAAATACTGTGATCCGTGAGGTCCATTCGGGCCGGTCCCACCGAATTCGCGGTTGTCGTCGGCGTTATGGCAATCCGTGCAATAGATGCGAACGCCCATCGCCCGCCCTTGCGTCTTGCCGTCCAGGTTCAACATGTAGCTCAGCAGGCTGGGTTGCGCGAGCGGACTGCTGCGGTCGTGGAAAACCGGATGGCTCGACGTAGAGGTGCTCGTCATCTGAGGAATGACGTTCAGCGGATCGCCGGCAGCGACCGCCCAGACCGGCAAATACCCGAAAACGGCCGGCGTCTGTTTCCCGCTGCTCGTGCCATGGCATCGCAGACAATTTTCATATTGGTTGACGGCGGGATCGACGACCGTCACACCGTCGGTGGCGCTGATGCCAACGACTCCAGCCTGGGACGCACGAACCGCCGGCGGCAAAGGCGATGTGAATGAACTCACAGCCTGCGAAGCGTGCGGGCTATGACAATCCACGCAGGTCCCGTGGCGATTGTTATTCAACAGCGGAGCCTCGCCCGCATCATGCGTATTTGTCCCGGCCGGATAAGGATGCGCGATCTTGGCAAACTCCGCATACACGTTCGGAATCGCCGGCGAAATATTCGACCCTCCGTTGTGGCAGGTAATGCAATTCTGCGTAGAGGTATCCATGTTCGGCACTGGCGGCACCGGCCCTCGTAACAGTCGCGCGCCTGCCACCGAATCGTGCGGCATGTGGCATGAGATGCAGGCATTCTGCGCCACCGTCTGATAGCTCCCCAGAATCACGCCGTTGACGATGCGATTCGCCGCCTGCGCATGAATACTCCCATTCCAGTTCGCCAGCGGATTGTTCTGCCCGTTCACGGTTCGCGGATCGACTTCATGGCACGCCACACACATCTGCCCATTGGAGCTGTCGCGCACCAGGAAATTCTGCGAGATCTTGTCGATCGCCTGCACGTGCGGCGCGTGGCAACTGGTGCACTCCACATTTCCGTTGATCAAGGTGACCAGTCCCTGCGGATCCTGCGTGGTGTGGGTAGAGGTCAACGACGGCACCAGATCGGGTGCGTCCACCAGCGGCAGTTTCAGGCTGAACGGATGTGAGCCCTGCAGATTCCCTCCAAACACATCCGCCGAGTTCATCGACCCCGTCATGGTGATCGTTCCATAGGGCTGCGTCTGGCCGACGGCAACCGTGCCATCGTGGCAACTCAGGCACATGCTGCTCACCGATCCTAGCGTTGGTTGCTGCTGCGTATTGTGCATCGTCGTGCTGCTGTATGGCGTATAGACCTGTACCGATAGCGTCTGGCTCCAGAGCGCCGAGTTTCCCCCTTGCGTTCCGGAGTGCGGAGCGTGGCAGAAAAGGCAGGGATCCAGACCGCCTTTGACAGGTCCGGTGCCGCTCGCCGAGAGATTATGCGCGCCGAGCACGTCGCCGGTCTGCGCTTGCACAGAGGCGCCAAATATCAATAGCAGCGAGGCCAGCAGGAGTCTTCTCATTGCAGCCCTCCCGCCGCGCGTTTGGGCAGCCCAAAATATTGGAAGACATCGATTCTCCGGTTGTACGAATCGACGACATAAATATGGTCGTCATGGTCGATGAACAGCCCGGCGGGCAACTGAAATTCTCCGCTAGCTACACCACGGCCGCCGAAGTAATACAGCAGGCGCCCTTCCTGATCGAACACCTGAACGATGCCCCAGAGCCCATCGACCACATAAAGATGATCTTCGGAATCGAGCGCAATGCCCTTCGGGCGGAACATCGTGCCGGTCGAATCCCCTAGCCGTCCAACCGACGCCTTGAACTGGCCCGACCGATCCAGAAACTGCACCCGGAAATTCATCGCGTCAACGACGAAGAGCATTTGATTCCGGACCTGCAGCTCAGTCGGGAGATTGAATTCCCCGAGCCCATTGCCGCGCTGCCCAATCGTCTGGAGCACGCTGCCATCCATGTCGAGAACGAAGACCTTGTCGCGTAGCGTATCGGTGATGTAAATCTTCTTGCCCGCCGAGTCGATGGCGATTCCCGTGGGCCGCTTGAAGTATCCTTCGCCGCCTTTCAGGCTCCCGATGGCGCGCCGGTACTTGCCGCTCGAATCGAAGACAAAAATCTTGCCTGACTGCGAATCGGTGACGTAAAAATTGTCCTGCGCGTCGAGCGCGATGCACTGCGGCGAGCGCATCGAGTCCTTGCCTTTGTCCCTGCGCTCGATGAATTTGTACTTGCGCTGGGCGAAATCGAAGATGTGGATGCCATTGGCGCCGGGGTCGGTGATGATGGCGCGCCCATGCGAGTCAACCACAATGCCGTAGGGCCGTACGAGTTCCGGATGGTCGGGTTCGCCAATGATGACGTCGACCATCTTCTTCCAGAAGCCGCGCTTGCCCTCCACTTCGCGCTCTCCGCGGAAGCTATGGTCGTAGTGCAGGCGCCGCCCGCCTTCGAGTTGAATGTCGGGAGGACCGGGCTCGGCAGGCTGATCCTTGCGCGGTTTCGAGGCCCATCCCGGCACCGCCAAAACCAGAATGATTCCCGCCAGCACCGTTCCGATGTGAAAGGATCTCTTCTCCGCGAAGTTCAGAAGAAGTTGAACCATCTGGAAAACCCGATAAAGTACGACGTTACCACAACCGGTGATGTACCCGGCGCACCCACGCTCTGCCGCAGTCGAGTATAGCCTGCATTGAGGAAAACCTTCCGGAGTCGATACTGTCCCAGACCAGTAATTAGGTCATTGCGTGTGAAGAGGCTCAGGCTGGGATCAATCGTGTCGCCACGTGAGCTGCTGTATCCCGCGCTGAGGTTCAGGCGGCGGATAGGGGTGGCGCTCACGTTGAAACCGTACGCTTTGGAGTTGTATGTCAGCAGTGAATCCTGCGAGATAGCCGACGGAGGCAGGCCGGTAGGAACCGCGACCAATCCGTTTGGGGTAAAGAATGCAGTTCCTTTTGCCGTTGAGTAGTACGCGTTCGCGCTGTACTTTCCGTAAGTGATGCTGCTCGACACTCGGTCCGCACTATTCATCGTTTCGGAATTCTGGGTGATACCGCTGTGCGTGCCGCTGTAACCAGCCATGAAGAATGTGCGGGTTCCCAGGCGCCTTCTCGCGTTCGTCACATAGCCCATCGATGAGGTCGTATAGACCAGAATGAGAGTCTGTACATTCTGCGAGTAGCTGTAATTTCCGCTAATATCCCAGCCCCACATCTTGCGCTGAAAATTCACATTGCTTGTGAAGCCTAGATTGCTGTTACCCAGCTGGTTAGCAGTATCGAAGGCCGCGAGCGAGAAAGAGAACGAGCCGAGAAAATTGCGATTGAGATTGTAATTGGCGCTGCCACCGTAGAAGGTCGCCGAATAACTATGCCCCAGAAATTCCTGCTGTTGATGATTTACGTTACCCTGCACGTTCAGGTTGTTAAAGAGTTGATAATTAGCCTGCGCGCCCAGCAGAACTCCGCGGAAAGTTCCGAGACTGCTCAGTCCGCCGCCATTCTGAACTTGTTCTGGAACGCTTCCCAGCAGGCTGTCGTTGTAGCTTCCAAGAACGCTCACCGTTAGCTTGGTTGCCGGGCGGAAGGTCAGATTTCCATTGATGTTGTCGGACGCTCCCGAGTTGTCACTGCTGCTTCCGTCGTGAAAACCGAAGGTGTAAGCGGTCCGGCTCCAACCTACATTCCACGCCCCTTGCATGGGAAATCCGTGCTGTGCATTGAACTGATAAGTGTTGGTGGAATCGTTGGACTGCACCTGCTCCGCTGTTCCCTCGGCAAAGTCGATGAAATTTCCTTCCAGCGTCCGGTGTGTAAAGCCGCCCGCGAGCCTGAACCCGTGCACGTTGTAGGTGGAACTCACTATGAAGTCACGATTGGTTTGCGTGCTTTGATCCGGAGACCCAAAGATGGAAGCTGATCCGTCTGCGATTGAATATGACGCCGTGAGCGTCGGCCAGCCCGTTACCAGAGCACTCCAACTCACCCCGAAACCCTGGTCATTGCCATGTTGGGCCAGTCCGATTCCGCCTCCTGGCACGCCGAATTGGCTCGTATCGTTATTCACCCGGTTATAGGTGATCGTTCCGGGAAAATGACTGCCCCCGAACAAATTCAGGTTTGCATTCACCCCGCTTGCGTTGGTGACGCTGCCAAACAGATCGTTGGTCTGGGCCCGATTATAGAAAGGCTGGATATTGAAGTTGAGGAAGTTTGGACTGTAGAAACTGCCGTGTAGAGTGGCATCTCCGGAAAGGCCGAGATCGTGCGAAGAATCACCCTGGTTGATGTTGCCGTTGTAGTTGAATCCGATATTCCCGTTCAGGCCCATCGACAGGTCATTGCCGATTTCAAGTTGCGCGGCCGAACGCTGTCCCAACAAGGCGGCTACTATCAGAAGCAAACCAACCTTGACGATCCACTCAGCCGTGCACCGCATCTTCCACCCCACTACCCTTGCTTCGCGCCCAGTCGGCGTTAAACCGCTAAACGCCGCATTGGCTTTGGTCCTCACAAGACCTCGATCTTGGCAGTTTTTCTCAACTTTGCATTCAACTCCGACCGGAGTCGATCTGTTTTCGCTTTTTCGAGATCTGGAACCAGCTTTCCCTTCACTTCTGCGAAGGGCGTCTTACCCGCCGCTGTATGACCGTTGAGGCGGAAGAATGTATAGGCCGAGCCAAGCTGAATCAGTTCGCTCACTTGGCCGGGCTTCATCGACTCCGCCACCTTCACGACTGGGGGCGGAAGCTTTTCCGCCTCCACCGACTTGCGATCGCCCATGTTCACGTGCCAGTCGTCGTCCGAATAACGCTCCGCCAGCAGCCCGAACTCCTTGTAGTCCTTGGTGCCCTTGGCGAGCTTCCAAGCGTCATCCGCCTTCTTGCGAGCTTCCTTCTGGACATCGGGATTGGCATTTTCTGGGGGGATGATCGAGATGGTCTGGAGATTGAAGAGTTCGCCGTGCTGGAACTGTTTCGAATTTGTCGTGTAGTAGGCGCGGGCTTCTGCCTCGGAGACTCTGGCCTTCACGGCTATGTCATTTTTCAGGAGGTCTTCAATGAGCAGGAAGCGCCGGATCTTTTCGCGCATTAGCGTCATCGACCCATGCACCTCAATCTGCATCGCCTGGTCGAATTCCTGCTGGGTGGCGAACTGTCTGCGGAACTGGGCCTCCGCCTTTTTCATTCGTTCTGGTGCCACCGTCATCTTCCGCCGTAACGCTTCCTGGTACACCAGTTCCTCAAAAATCATCATGTCCATAGCGCCCTTGCGCATCTCCGGCTCCATCGACTTCGGCATGCCGTTGTGCATCTTCGCGTAAGGGAAAATCGTCTGGATTTCGCGCGCGAGGTCGCGGTCGGTTAGAACCGCGCCATTCACTCGGGCCACGGGTGTCCCTGCGACAACTGGAGCAGTTGCTTGCGGCGCTTCCTGCCGAGCCACCGGTGTACTCGTATTTAAAGTTGGGGCGTGGGAGGCAACCTGGGCGCTGCATGTGATTGCTGCAGCGATTAGCACTCCACCGATCCTGATCTGGTATTTCATTTTCTTTCTCCGCTCACCCTTCAGAGAAACGAAGGGGGAGAGAAACTTCCCCTCCCCCGTATTCGAAACAAGTTAGAAAGCAGTCTTCACGGTGTTGACGCCATAGGCCTCGTTTTGCTCGCCGGTGTGGCACTGGCGGCAGAACTGGGTCGTCGAGGCAGCCAAGTTCGGGTTGTTGTTGCCAGCGCCCGGATTGTAAGGAGCGTTGACGAAGAAGTAGGTCGGATAGGTTCCGCCCGCGATCGCCGAGCCAGCCTGCTTGCCGCTCGGGGCCTTGTAGATATACATCACGTGCTGGTTGTGGCAGGTGGTGCAGGTCATGAAGGCCTTCGTTGCATCGCTGGAGCCATCGGGAAGAGCAAAGCCCCACTCCCATGCGCTGCCGGCGATGGCCGGGAAGCCGTAGTTTGCCGCGAACGTTGCATAGCTGGTGCCCGGGGTCGCGACGATATTCGTGATGGCGTTGTTAACAACGGTCACGGTCAGCGGAGTGGTCTGCGCGTTGCTGGTGACCAAGCGGAGGGCGCCGAGTGTCGCCGCGGTTCCCACCGGGTGATCGTTGCCGTACTTCGAGGTGTTGCCGTCGCCGCTATCATTGCCCAGCAGCGTCGGAATACCGGTTGGGCCATAAATGCCGACCGGCAGCAGGTTGTGCGCCTGCTCCCACGAAATGCCCTGCATCATCTGCCCCTTGGCGATTGCGCCATCATGGCAGGCGAGGCACATCATGATCCCGCGGAGTTCTTCGGTGTTGGTGCTATATGCTGCAGCCTGTGCCGGCAGAACTTCAACGTAACCAGCGCCGCCGTTTCCGTCCTGACCGAATACCAGCGTCTGACCGAACAACGGAGCTACATCCTGGCCGAACAATGCATTGCTACCGGACTGCGTATCAGTGGAGTACCCGACCTTCAGCGCGTTTCCGCCGCCGCCCGCTGCGCCGCTGTGTGGAGCATGGCAGCCCGCGCAACCACGGCCGCCGTTGTTATGGGCGCCGAGAATATCGATGCCCGTGAGACCTGTACCCGAAGTATAGGTCTGTGCCGCTGCGAACCCTACCGCGACCAGCACTACCATCGCGACTAGCATGAACTTTTTCATATTGAGTATTGCCTCCTCGTTATTTACCGCACTTACGACTACGCAACATGAGGAATGCACGAAGGTCGCCGTACCCTGGGAGATCTTTAGATTTTGGCTATTTTCCGTTAACCGATTGAATTCATGGATGTTGTAGATGGCATCACAGGACTGTTGCATAATTCATCGGCGGGGATTCCCGCCCGGAATGGGCCTTCTCCCGCAGGGGTCCGATGGGACTGGGCCAATTCCCGCACAAAGCAAGCGCTTGCGGTTTCCATAAGTTGGGGCATTTTGAGACTGCGCGGGACACCCTGCGGACGACGGCCCAGTTTGGTCCCGGAGGGACAAGCCAGCTTAGCCCCGCGCTTCAGTGCGGGGTTAGGTGAAAAGGATGACCCCGGGAGTCCCAGAGGGACGACCCGGTTCTCAAGGCACACACTTCATGGGCGAAGCGGGATTCCAATCTGGCTGGGGGTTGGAAAAAGCCCCCCGGGGCAAGGGCTATTGCGGCTTCTGTTCGGCGGGTTTTGGGGAGCTGGCCGGGGTGGCATTCCCGGTGACCGACGTCTTTGACTCTTCCAGTTTCTTTTTTCCTTCTGCCGCCTTATCCGCCTCGGCCTTCCGGCGGTCAAACTCCGCCTGGGCCTCGGCATTCGTCACGTAACGGAACATCTGTACCCGGCCTGGATACTGCTCGGAGGTGAATATCCGATTGTTCTTGTCGATGACAAGGCCAGCCAGCGTGTTGAAATATCCCGGCAGAGAGCCGTGATTACCCATGTAGATCAATAAGTCTCCCTCCGGGGTAAAGCACTGTACCCGGTCCTGAACCGCATCGGCGACCCAGACATGGCCATCCACATCCACAGCGACGCCCTTTGGCCTACCGAACGTGCCCGGACGATCTCCCGCTTTGCCCCAGGCACGAATAAAATTGCCGTCTGCATCGAAGATTTCGATGCGGTTGTTGTACGTGTCGGCGACGTACAGATTGTTATCGGCATCCAGGGCCACATTGGTCGGCACCGAGAATTGCCCGGGTTCGGTCAGGGTGTGGGCCTTGCCCGCTGTGCCGATCTTGCGGATCAGTGTCAGCTTATCGGCATCGAACACCAGTACCTGATCCAGCGCGGCATCGGCCACGTAGAGGAACCGGTTCTCGTTGTCCACCACCATACCGGCAGGATCGAAAACGCCCTGCGAGATCGCGCCTTCCGCCTTGTGATTCTTGTCAAAGACCAGAATGCGGTGCAGCTTGGTGTCCGAAACGAAAAGCCGGTCTGAATCGTCAATCGCGAGGCCGATGATGTCGCCAAAGCGCGCGTTCACCCCGTGCTTGATCATCGAGACATCTTTAGTTTCCGTATTGAAGATGAAAACCGCACCGACCTTGCCGTCGGCGACGTACAGGTTGCCCTTCGAATCGACGGCCAGGCCGTAAGGCGTCCACAGCGCGAAGAGAGGATTCTCGGCCATCTTCTGCTGTTCGGTTTCGCCGCCAGCCATGCGATCCATCCATGAGCTCTTTTTCTTTGGCGGAGGCGGGGTGTACTTCTGGCAGCAGAAATAATTCACATAGCGGATCCGAGTAATTGCAGGCGGAGCCGGCCACACCACTTTGGTCGGGTCGATCAACTCCATGATGTTCGGCTTCTTCTCAGGCGCGGGCTCGTCCTTCTTTTTCTTCCCGGCATACAGAGCCGAAGGCCCGGTCAAAAGCGCCAGCGCCAGCAGCCCGGCCATCGTGATGCGCATCGTTTTGTGAGTCGGAATTGACATCGTCTAACCCGCCTACTTCGTAAAATTCGTATGGCACGTAATGCAGAATGCCATGTTGTTGGCCTGATCCTTGACCAGCAGATTCGCATTCCCCGACGAATGCGGCTGGTGGCACGACAGGCAGTTCAGCGGCTTCAGGACCTTCTTCACATCGGACGGGTCCATAACATCGCCAACCGGATGCCTGTCGACCGGGTGCCCGAGGCCATATTTGATCGGCAGCGCGGTCACCTTGCGGAAGTAGTCCTCGGGCAACTTCACCTTGCCGTCATAGATGGCGACCAGATGCTCTTTCTCGAGCTTCTGCGGATTGGCGTCCGGCCCGTGGCACTCCAGGCAGAGCTTGTTCGGGGTAGCGGCGCGAAGCAGATGATCGTTGTCGCCGCCGTGCGGCTCGTGGCATGTCGCGCAACCCTGCTGGAACGCCGGCTGATGCAGGTGCGCCTTCTTCATCTGATCGGCCTGATCGCTATGGCAGGTCAGGCACGCGGCGACCGGATCTGGTTGGAGGAAGCCGGGGCTATTCCCCGCATGAGGGTTGTGGCAGGCAATGCATTCACCCTGCGCGCCGGGGTGCGGATTCTTGGCCTTGTCGATCTTCTCCGCCTGATCGCTGTGGCAGGTGGTGCACAGCGCCTTTGTGTCGGTATTGGTAAGGACGACCTTGCCGTCTTTCGCCGGAGAGTGGCACGTGTCGCAGCTCTTTTCGGCGAATGGCGGATGGAGGAATTGCGCCATCAGCTTAGGCGCCGCCGACTGGTGCGGATCATGACACGTCAGACAATTGGCGGTCGCGAACGGCTGATTCTGATGTGCCTTCTGCAAGGCGGCGTCCTTCGCATCGTGGCAGCCGAGGCAGAGCTCGGGCGCTCCCTTGGTGAGATGGAAGCGATTCTCAGTAGTAGGCTCGGGGCCGGTCTTGTGCGTGACGTGGCAGGCGTCGCAGCCCATATCCAGCGCGGCGTGGCGGCTGCCCTTCTCGGGAACGTTCTGACCCTGGTTGTGGCAGGTCAGGCAGAGATTGTCTTTCTTCTCTCCAGAGAGAGCCTTCAAGAGCTGGTTCTTATTTTCCGCCACATGCGGATCGTGGCACTTGAGGCAATCGCGGACCGCCGGCTCGTGCGTGTGCCCTTTAATCTGGCTCGCATCCTTGTCGCTGTGGCAAGTGAGGCAGAGCTTGTAAGGAGTCGCAGTGATCAACTTGACGCGCGTAACGTCGCGATTGACGCGGATTTCGTGGCAGCTCGTGCATCCCATCGGGATCGCCGAATGGACCGACTTTCCTTTGGTCTTGTCCTCGTGACACTCGAGACAGGTCTTCGGGTCGACGTTCTTTTCAAGGGGAACCGGATGGATGGCGGCGAACGCGCGGGACATTCCCAGCACCGCCAAAAGAATCACGGTCGCGAGCCTCGCCGATACAAATGACCGTTTCGATGTTCGGATATTGAGAAACTGGGGAGTGACTTTCATGGATGATGGCCTTTTTGCTCGTGCACGAGAGCAGCCGTCCTTCGAAAAGCCAGTTATTTTTTCGGCGATGCCCGCAAGTATACGACAGAGCGAGTCTTCTGCGTTTCCGGCTGGAGCGCAGACCCGAGCTGACTAGACATTTTGAAGCCGACGATTGAGGCTTCTGCCGCAGAAGTGTTGGTCAAATGCCCCAAACTCAAGTTCTTGGTTCGAAGTCCAACGGCGACTCTCACACCGCTGGAGTCGACCGTCACAGGACCATGTGCGCATCGTCACCAGTCCAGTGTGATGGGTGAAATCCCGATAGCACCGGAAGGCTGTGCGCCATTTGGCCCAAAGTAACCCTCAACCTCGCTTCTGGCACCGGCGATAATTGATTGATAATAAGCAAGTTGCCTCTTTTTTCGCGCTTGGCTCCGGACGTGCATTCCCAACCTCGTTGGGGATTAATATGGCCATTCGCTCAAATACTCCTTCCAGCAGTCCTGTGCGTAAGTCGTTGCTCCGCAAGATCTGGCAGACCGCTGCCGCCATCAAGACCGGCGTGGTTCTTCTGATTCTCGTCGTGATTTTTGCCGCCGCCGGAACGATCATTCTGCAGCGTCCCATGACCGAGCCGGACGACATGCAGCGTGCCTATTCGCCGCAAGCCCTGCACTTTCTCGACGCTGCCGGCCTAACGGATGTTTTCCACGCCTGGTGGTTTCTGGGCCTGATGGTTCTCGTCAGCCTGTGCATCATTGCCGCCTCCATCGACCGCTTTCCTAATGCATGGCGGTTCTACTCGCGACCCTACAAGTATCCCGATGCCAGCTTCCGTCGCGCACTGCACCCACAGAAGTCATTGGCTATCGCAGACGAAGAAAGCGGACTCGTTGCCGCCGAACGCGCATTTCATGAGATGGGGTTGAAGCCCGAGCGCGTCGTGCGTGAGGATCATTTCTCGATCTTCGCCGAGCGTCATCGCGTCTCAGAGATGGCGGTCTACATCGTGCATGCCAGCCTGCTGCTGATTTTCTTCGGGTGGATTGTGGACGGCGTCTTCGGATGGCGCGGCACGCTGAATCTCAACGAAGGCCAGACCTCAAACATCGTTGAACTCCGCGACGGCGGAACCCGCGCGATGCCCTTCTCGCTGCGCTGCGATGCCGCGGGACAGGAAAATTATCAGGATGGAACTCCGAAGAAGTGGTGGTCGAAGCTGGTAGTGGTCGAAGGCGGGCAGGACGTAGCCAAGAAGGAAATCGTGGTCAACGATCCGCTGATCCACCACGGAGTGCGTTTCTACCAGTCCAGCTTCGGACCGAACGGCAAGGTAGACAAACTGGTAATCGCGGGAACTCCTAACCCAGCTTTCAAAACCGCGAAAGCTGAAGCTGCGGTACCAGGCTCTGCCGCAGGAAAAGACTTCAGCTTCACCGTTGGAGATGTCGCCGAACTGGATGCCGATACCACCGTCCGCTTCGCCGAATTCATCCCTGACTTCGCGGTGCGCGACGGGCAGGTTTACCGAAAGTCGAATGAACTCGGCAGCCCCGCCGCTCACCTGATTGAAACGTCAAAAGCGAGCGGAAAGAGCTTCGACGTATGGTTCCCGCCGCTTGAGGAAGTTGCCGACAATTCCAAGGCGCCGTGGCTGCTCGAACCAAAGGACCTGAAGATGGGTCACTTCACCGGCTTGCAGGTTTCGCACGAACCCGGGCAGTGGTGCGTGTGGGCTGGTGTAGTGCTGCTCGGTGTTGGATTGGCATTCGTCTTCTACGTGGTCCACATGCGCTTCTGGGCGCTGCCGGTGCGTGACGAGCGGACGGGGCTGTACTCGCTTTGGATTGGCGGAACTGCCAATCGCAACCGCGACGCCTTCGAACAGAAATTTGAACACCTGATCGAGGCGATCGAAAAAGAACTGAAACCGATTCCCTCAACTAACGAGAGTGAGCGCATCGCGACGGTGGCTTCACGCTAACCGCCGCCATGGAGAACTTGCCAATGACTCAAGTGAAAGACTTACCTATGACCCAAGCAAAAGCAGAACAACAGCAGCCAGCCGCAACCGGCGCGACCCTAATTGTTTTCGTCGGGCTGGCGATTGCGTTCCTGCTGTTCATGGCCTTTTTGAATGTGGTGAAGAGTGGAAACGTGCTCAATGAAGCGAACCTGCTCTTCGCGGCGTTGATCTTTTACGCAGGCGCAGGCGCGCTTTATCTCGGCTTCGGCGTGACGGGGACGGAATCGTATGTGAAATTTGCGTCGCTTGCTACCTGGGGCGGGCTTCTGGCCAACACCGGAGCCGTGGCACACCGCTGGTATGAGGCCGGCCATCCGCCATTCGCGAGCGTCTACGAAATGCTGTTGAGCTTCGTCTGGACGCTGGCGGTTCTGACGCTGATCGCGGAAAAAAAATACGGGGTCAAGGTGATCGGCACTGTCACAATGCCGGTGGCGATTGTGGGCGTCGTGCTGATGCAGTTGCTACGAACCGAAGTTCACCCGCTGGTTCCGGCGTTGCAGTCGACCTGGCTCCACGTGCACGTCACGCTGGCCATGCTGGCCTACGCCGCCTGTGCGTTGAGCTTCGCCCTCGCCATGATGTTCCTTATTCAGGACAAGATGGAAACGTCGACATTCCTGGCCGTAACCAGTGCCAGCACCGTCGCTATCTACGCCAGTATCGTGCTGACGAGGTTTGAAAAATGGGGCGGGCTAAGCCTGATTGGCTGGGATCCGGAACGCAAAGCGGAGATCTTCATCTCCAAGGGTGTGCGGCTATTTGTGACAGTTCCTGACTTGGGCTGGCTGATGCTGCTGGCGCTTCTAGTTGTGGCCGCGCCGCTGGTTCTTTACGGAATGTCGCGCTGGAAGAAAGACGGCTCCTTCCTCGGCATCGCTAATCGTGCTGTGTTCATCAGCATCCTGTTGCAGACGATGACCCTGGTGATGTTCCTGATGCGGGCGCGTGAGGGCACGTATCCTTCGCTCGACGCCGATGGACTATATTCCACGAACCTGACGGCGAGTCCGTTCATCCTCTCTGGTCTGGTCGGCGGAATCTTCATTTCGCTGCTTTATCTGCTGCTGTTGTGGCGGAGGCCAGACCTTGAGCGCCTCATGCCCAACGCCGACGCGCTCGACCGAATCACTTACAAGACAATCTGCATCGCGTTCCCGTTGCTGACTTTGATGATCGCAGCCGGCGCGTACTGGGCGAACCAGACCTGGGGATCTTACTGGAACTGGGATCCGAAAGAGACGTGGGCCGCCATCACGTGGCTCGTCTACGCCGGTTATCTGCACATGCGCATCACGCGCGGCTGGCGCGGACGTAGGGCCGCTTACTTCGCGATTCTGGGATTCGGCGTCGTGATGTTCACCTTCTTTGGTGTGACTTACTTGCTGCCCGGCTTGCACGCCTACGCGTGAGTTTGGGCGGGGAACCAGACTGAGGAGTAACCACTGTGGCTTCCATACGGGTGAACTGGCAACTGAAAGCAATCTGGCCGGTAGCGGTCGTGCTGCTGAATGGCATGCTGCTGTTCCTGCTGGCCACGGTTTCGCTGGAAGACACGGAACGGCACAAGCTGCTCCTGATCGCAGGCGCGGGCGCGGTCGCCATTTGCGGCGTCGTCATCGTGGTGCTCGTCACCACCATCCAGAAGCCAGTGGTCGAATTACAGGAGCAGATGGAACGTGTAGGCGACGGCGATCTTACAGCCTCTGTCGGCTTCGCCAAGAGAAACGACGAGATCGGAGACCTCGGGCGCAACTTCAATCTGATGGTGAAGCAACTGCGCGAAAGCCGCGAAGAGATTGAGCACCTGCACCGCACCCAGATGTCGCGCGCCGAGCACTTCGCTACTCTCGGCGAACTGGCTACTGGCCTGGCTCATGAGATCCGCAATCCACTGGCGGGCATCGCTGGCGTGATTGAGATCGTCGGGCGGGACCTGCCGGCCTCAAGTCCGGCGAAGGCGGTCGTGAAGGATGTGCGCGAAGAGATCGCCCAGATCAACCGCATTCTTACCGATCTGCTCGGCACGGCACGGCCCCGAGCCTCCGAAATGCGGCCGAGCGACCTGAACACCACCGTCGAACATGCGGTAATGCTGGCCAGGCAACAAGTGCTCTCCAAGCCGATCAAGATCGAATTCACTCCAGCTGAGGACCTGCCGGAAGTGGAGCATGACAGCGATCAGGTGCATCAGGTGCTGCTCAATCTGCTATTGAATTCGGTGCAGGCAATTGAGGGCTCTGGGGTGGTGCGAGTCGCGGTGTTCTGCAAAGAAAACAGCGAAGACGCTACCATCACCGTGTCTGACACCGGACGTGGAATCCCGGCCGAACACCTTCCCAACATTTTCCGGCCGTTCTATACGACAAAGGGAAATGGCACGGGCCTGGGGCTGTCGCTGGCCCGGCGGATCGTCGAAGAACACCACGGCCGGATCGATGTCGAAAGCAGCTCAGGCAAGGGCACAACGTTCTCCGTTACGTTACCGTTGCGTCAGACAACGACCGAATCCGTAGCGTAGTCGGCTCCTTTGGCGAGCTTGCGTTTGTCAATTCCGCCGTCTTTCACGTACTCTGCCCACGCAGCGTGTCGAAGCTCTTCTAACCTGTTCCGCGATGTAACCTGGTGCTCGCTCACGGGGCGACTGCTGGGCTCTCAGGCCGCCCTTACATGAATGTCCATCTCCGGCAAATTCGATAAATCGCTTGCCGCCGCCATGCTGGCCGGCATGTGCACGTTCCTCAGCGTGTACAGCACGCAACCGCTACTACCCCTTTTGCGTCAGCTCTTCCATGCTTCGGAACTCGAAGTAAGCATAACGGTGAGCGCAACCATTTTCGCGACTGCAATCACAGCTCCTTTCATCGGCATGATCGCCGAGCGGCGCGGACGCAAGAAAGTAATTGTGCCCTCCCTGTTTCTCCTTACCGTTCCGACCGCGATGGCGGCTACGTCCACCAGTCTTCGCATGCTCATCTTATGGCGTTTTGCGCAAGGCATCTTCGTACCTGGTGTGATCGCCGTAATTCTTGCGTACGTCAATGAAGAGTGGGCGGGACGTGGTGTTGGGCGAGCAATGTCCTCTTATGTTGCCGGAACAGTGCTGGGCGGATTTCTTGGACGATTCATCAGCGGAATGGTTGCCACGCACTGGCATTGGCGGGCAACGTTTCTCGTGCTGGCGGCGCTGAACCTTGTCGGCGCGACTTTAGTTCGCGCATGGCTTCCGCTGGCCAAGAATTTCGTTCCTGCCGAAGATCTGCGCCAGGTGGTGGACGATGCCACCCGCCATCTACGCAATCCACGACTGCTCGCCAATTTCGGCATGGGAGCGTCAGCGCTCTTTGCGCTGGTGGGGTGCTTCACCTACACGAACTTCTACCTTGCCGCCGCGCCATTTCATCTGAATTCGGCGCAACTGGGCAGCATCTTTTTTGTTTACCTGCTCGGAGTTGTCATCACGCCGCAGGCAGGCCGTTTTCTTGACCGCTTCGGCTTCCGCTCCACCGCGAACCTTTATTGCGGAATGATGATTTCCGGACTGCTGCTGACTTTAGTTCGGTCGCTTCCGGTCGTTATCGTCGGGCTCGCCATCTTCTCCTCCGGGATGTTCGTCGCGCAAGCAACAGCCTCGGTCCAGACCGGCGCCATCGCGGGCCGGGCCCGATCCTCCGCCGCCGGCCTATACGTGACCTTCTATTACTTCGGTGGCAGCATGGGCGCCACGCTCACCGGTTGGTTCTGGAAGTGGCGAGGATGGCCGGGATGCGTTCTCTTGTTCGGATTCGTCTCGCTCGCAAGTTTGTTGTTTGCTCGGGCGAGCAGCGACCGCGCGGAGAAACTCGATTCAGCAGAAATTGATCTCGTTGGCGACTAGTTTCCTCCGCCGGGGGTTAAGCGGTTAAGAAAATAAAGAGAAATCCGCGTTCATCGGTGTGAATCCATCGAAAAAAAGTTCACGGCTTCTTGTACACCACACCGCCCTTTAGGACAAAATCAACTTGCTCGAGAATCGAGATATCCTTCAGCGGGTCACCCGGGACGGCCACGATGTCGGCCAGCTTTCCTGTTTCGATCGTGCCGACTTTGTCGCTCATGTTGAGCAACTCGGCCGCCGAAGACGTGGCGGCTCGGATAGCCTGCGCCGGCGTCATTCCCCACTTCACCATATAGGGAAATTCTTTCGCAGGATCGACCTTCCAGTCGAAACCACCAGCATCCGTCCCGAAAGCGATCTTCACGCCCGCTTTCAGAGCGCGGCGAAAGGTATCCTCGTGAATCGCAACCATCTTTAACCACACCGGCGCACCGGCTGCCGCGCGGCCCTTGGCCACATAGTCACCGACATAGATGGTCGGCACATAGAAAATTCCGCGGCTAGCCATCGTTTTCAGGTCTTCGTCGGCGATGTAGTTGCCATGCTCGATGGAGTCGACTCCGGCCTCGACCGAATTGTGCACGCCGTGCAGCGCCATGGCATGCGACGCAACCTTGTGACGCTGGCGGTGAGCCTCGTCGACGATGGCGTGCAGTTCGTCCAGCGTAAAGGTCGGAATATCGTCAAGCACGCTATCGGGCCGCACGAAGTAGCTGCGGTCGGAATAGACCTTGATCCAGTCGGCTCCGTGGCTGATCTGTTCACGAACGGCCTTCCGGGCTTCGTCCGCGCCGTCCACAACCTGCACTCCGTGGGGCACCACAACGTCTGGCGCATAGCCAACTAGCGGGTAGGCTCCCGTAACATCCAGCGCTCGAGTTGCAACCTCCATCCGTGGGCCGGGAATGACTCCGTTATTAATGGCTGTCTTCACGTCCACATCGGCGTAGCCAGCACCTTCAGTCTCAAGATCGCGGATGGTCGTGAAGCCATACATCAGCGCGCGCCGGGCATTCACGGTCGCGAGAATCGTTCGATATTCGGGAGACTGTTTCAGTAGCTGCGCATCATAGTCAGCGGCCGTGATGTCGCCCTGGAGCAGCACGTGAGTGTGAGTGTCGATTAGGCCGGGCAAGCAGGTTTCACGAGAAAGATCGACGACGTTCCCGGAGGCAGGGGCATCGCCAACCGCCTTGATAGTCTCGCCCTCGATCGCGACGACCACGTTTTGGTGAAGCTGATCGGACTTGCCGTCGAACAACCAGCCGCACTTCAAGTACGTCGGCGCTGCCGCTGGAGCAGGCTCCGTGGAAGACTGCGCCGCCGCAAATCCGGCCAGACCAACGACCAATAACAACATTGAACTCAGTCTCTTCGAACCGGCGTTCATCTTCGCCTCCGCTCTCAATCTTCCACGCTCAATTACAAATCAGAAATCACAAATTACAAATCCCCCAAGGCCTTTCGAATCCGGCTCCATGTCACTTCCAGAGCCTCGGGCAGCACACGCGTCTCGCCGACCACGCTGGCGAAGTTGGCATCCGCAACCCAACGGGGCAGGACATGCATATGAATGTGCCCTGCGACGCCTGCGCCCGCAGCCTTGCCAATATTCATTCCGAGATTCAACCCGTCCGGGTGATACAGCGACCGAAGCACGCCTTCCATGCGCTGGGTCAGAGCCATCATCTCGTTCGCCGCCTCCGTAGGCAGCATCCGCAGTTCGTCGAGATGCGCGTACGGCACAACCATCACATGCCCATTCGTGTAGGGATATGTATTAAGGATGATGTAACAGTGCGTCCCACGGTGAACGATACGCGCTTCCTCATCGGTTTTCTTGGGAAGTTCACAGAAGATGCAAGCCGTGGCCGACCCGGCGCCACTCACATAGGCGTAGCGCCATGGAGTCCAGAGATAATCCATGCGTGGGAGGGTAGCAGAAAACAGCTTTGAGCTGTGAGTTTCGGGCGGTGACCTGCCCGCGGTGCGCCTTGCTCGTGGCTCACAGCTCGACGCTCAGAGCTCCATGTGACGCCTTTGTAAATTGTCCGGAATCGCGTTTGACACTCGTCGGAAGCGGTTGCTATAGTCGAAGAGTCCCCATTGGACGCGGGTTCGATACGACGTTCCGGCAGCTGGGATTGTAACTAGGGCCGTCCGCCAGGGTGGCCTCAACGCAACCTTTGACCACGCCAGCAGTCCGCTACACACCGTCCCGCAACCGTCGCGCACGCGCGTGCGCGGCATAGAGGCTATGACTTTGTACGACGATACCAATCGCAGTTCCGAATCCACCACCCTCGAAACCATGACATCTGAAAATCACTCGCACAACGGCGGATCGGCCGTCCTCGACGCGCCCGAGACCGTACAACCTTCTCCTTCCGAAGCACAGAATCCGGCACCCGAAGCTGCGGCCCTGGCTCCAGCAGAAGCACCAGCAGCGCCCGCTGAAACCCCCGCTGTAGCTGCCAGCGACGATTTTGCCGCCGCGCTCGAAAACTACACGACCGAAACCGAAGAGGCAGTCGGCGACGACCACGTGATCAAAGGCACGGTGGTAAAGCTGACGCCGACGCACGTCGTCGTCGATATCGGCGCGAAGTCCGAGGGAATGCTGCCGCTTTCCGAGGTGCTCGATCACGAGGGCCAGCCAAAGTTTAAGCCCGGCGACGAAATCGACGTGATGCGCGAGAAGGGCGAGGCCGAAGAGGGTTACATCAATCTCTCCCACCAGCGGGCGCAGAAACTGCGCGCGTGGGATGACATTGAGAAGGCGCACAACGAGAAGAAGCCGATCAAGGGCGTTGTGGTGGAGCGTATCAAGGGCGGCTTGACAGTCGACATCAATGGCGCGCGCGCGTTTCTGCCCGGTTCGCAGGTGGACCTGCGGCCGATCCGCAACCTGGATGGCATGAAAGGCCAGACCATTGAAGTTGCAGTAATCAAGCTGAACAAGAAACGCGGCAATATTGTTGTGTCTCGCAAGCAATTGCTCGAAGAAGAGCAGTCGGAAAAACGTGGCAAAACGCTCGAACACCTCGAAGAAGGGGCGGTACTGACCGGCATCGTCAAGAACCTGACCGAGTACGGCGCGTTCGTCGATCTCGGCGGCATCGACGGCCTGCTCCATATCACCGACATGTCCTGGGGACGCCTGACTCATCCGCGCGACCTCGTCAACGTCGGAGACCAGATTCAGGTAAAGGTGTTGAAGTACGACAAAGACAAGCAGCGCGTATCCCTCGGATTCAAGCAGTTGACGCCGGACCCGTGGCTCGATGCCGAGCACCGCTATCCAGTAGGCGCGCACGTTCACGGGCGCGTCATCAGCGTGACCGATTACGGCGCCTTCGTCGAACTCGAACAGGGCATCGAAGGCCTGGTGCACGTCAGTGAGATGACCTGGTCAAAGCGGATGAAACATCCGTCGAAGCTCGTCAACGTCGGCGACGAAGTGGATTGCGTGGTCATCAGCGTGAATCCGACCGAGCGCCGCATCTCTCTAGGTATGCGTCAGCTGGCAGCAAATCCTTGGGACACGCTGCATGACAAATATCCTGTGGGCGCGACCGTCGAAGGCCGGGTTCGCAACCTAACCGAATTCGGTGCCTTCATCGAAATCGAAGACGGCATCGACGGTCTCGTTCACGTCAGCAACCTGAGCTGGACGACGCGCGTGAAGCATCCCTCTGAAGTTCTGAAGAAGGGTGACCGCGTTAAGGCCGTGATTCTGGCGATCGAACCGGACAAGCGGCGCCTGTCGCTCGGCATCAAGCAGATGCAACCCGACGTGTGGGAGACGTTCTTTGCCCAGCACCGGGTTGGCGACATCGTTCACGGAAAAGTTTTGCGCGTGGCTACGTTCGGCGCGTTCGTCGAAATCGCGCAGGGCATCGAAGGCCTTTGCCACAACTCGGAGGCGGTCGACGCCAACTCACAACAGATTCATCTCGAACCAGGCAATGAATTCGACTTCAAGATCATCAAGATGAATCAGGAAGAGAAGAAGGTCGGGCTCAGCATCAAGGCGGTTGGCGAAGAGGCGTCTCGCCAGGAAGTGGAGCATTACAAGCATCCGGCGTCATCTTCTACGAGCACGACTATCGGCGATCTGATCTCGTGGAAGCGAGCCGGCGGCGACAGCAACTAATTTGCACGTTGATTTATTTCCCTGAAGGCCACCTTTGAAGGTGGCCTTTCTTGTGGACCAGAGAACGTAGTCTGTCCTTCGAAGTTATCGATCCTATAACCCGCTCCTCAAGGTCCCAATATCTGCCCTGCGTGGATGGAACTCGAAGTCATGGAGCTTTTACTTCCTCTCAATTTCCTCTAATCGCCATAAATGTGCTGTAGAATCCCTCCTGCTCAAAAAGGAGATTCTCATGAGAATGCTAACAAGGGGATTCTATCGACTCGTTGTCCGGCTGTTACTCCTGTGCTTAGCCGCTCCAATTGCGATGGCCGGGGACTTCTGGGTCAAAAAACCATACCAGAACTGGTCGGCCGAGGAAACGCAGCAAATGTTAGGTGACTCTCCTTGGGCCAAAACCGTCACATTAGCTGGACTCACGAACGCTGCGAGTGCCCCGCTTGAGAATTCCGCGGGGGTCGAGATGGAATCGAATCCCGGCATTACTTACACCCTTCAGTTCCGCTCCGCACAGCCCATTCGCGAAGCGCAGGTCCGTTCTTCGCAACTCAGTTCGCACTACGACAAGATGAGCGCAGAGCAGAAAGCGACTTTCGACGCTAACATGACCAAGTTTCTGGCCGTGACCTTTCCGGACCGAGTTGTGGTTTCCGTGACCTTCCACACCGACGTACAGAATTATGCGAGCTTACTGCGTGTCTTCTGGGCGAAGCAGAGCCTGGCGACCCTGAGCTTGTACACCTATCTGAACACCAAAGACGAGAGGCTGTCCCTGTCGGGCTACGTTTTCAAAGACGATACATTTCAGTTCGTTTTTCCGCGTCCCAAGCAGCTCCGGCCGGACGACAAGATCAGCGTGGAATTTGTCCAACCCAGAATCGCCGCTATTGGCGAGCAAAGAATCTTCCAGGAATTCAACGTAAAGAAGATGGTCGTAAACGGCGTTCCCTCGTTTTGACGAGGTGTGCAGGGAAGACTACCCAACCTTATTTCGTCTCGATTTTCAAATCGATATAGACCTGCTGCCGATTATCAAACTGGCTGACACTCTTCGTATGGCTGCGGCGCTTGTTGTACTGCGCGTAAACCTCGTAATCAATCGTCGGCTGCAGCGCCGGAAAGCGGTACGTGCCTTCCGCGCTGACGATGTAGGTCTTGACCGAGTGATCTCGCGTGTTGGTGAGGTAGACGACCGCGTTCGCCAGCGGCGCGTCGTTGCTGTCAATGACTTTGCCAGTGAGCAGGCGGGTCTTGTCTTCTTTCTTCGGCTCCCGTCCAAAGAGTTGGGCTGATGCCTGGTCCGGCCCGGCGACCCCCAGCACAACCACCGCCAGCACCCCGGCAGCAATGAGCAACTTCTTCATAGGTATATTGTGACGGTTCTTTCGCGGAAAGGCTACTGCGAACTGCTACTGCCAGGCGAGGTGCAGCCCGATGTCCTGGCGCTCGTCACCATCAATGTGGACCTTAATTTCTTCTCCCGGCTTTAAGCGGCGGCCATCGTCGGCCTTAAAGCCCTTAACATCAGCCCAAACCACATAGTCGGCAGGACCGACCGGAACGCGCTGAGCAAACTCGCCTGAGTGGTTGGAATACAGCTCCCACCGCACCTTTTTCTCGTTTGCGCGCCGGACCTTCACCGTTACTCCATAAAGAGCACGGCCTTCAGCGTCGAATACAGTTCCGAAAATGAGGGCGTAAGGTTTGGGCTTAGCGGGCTCGTTTGCTCGCACCAGAATCGGGGCCAGGAATAGCCCCATCGCCAAGGCAACAGAAATAATCCGGCTCAAAGGGGGTTTAAACGCGAACCTGGAACTAGTACTCAGAGGTCATCCTCGTCTTCGTCGTCTTCTTTGACGGAGTCCTCTTCGTCCTCGTCTTCCTCGTCAACCTCGTCTTCGCCTACCATCTTCAACTCGATGGGATTGACGGTGATTACTTCGAAGTCCGAACCGCATTCAGGGCACGAGACCACCGCCCCTTCATCGACCTCATCTTCTTCGATGTCCAGATCGGTCTCGCATTCAGGACAGTACACCATTGCTTTCCTCCGATTATTGATCCCCTGTTATATTTAGTTTCTTCGCGACGAAAAGGTCAAGTGGGGGACGAGAAAATTCTGGCTCAGAGGGAAAGCCGTATAAGGCGGTCACAATGCACACTCGGCGCTTTACAAGACTTGTCGGGGCAGGATTTGTAGTTCTTATCCTCGCTGTATGCGCGCTGGCTGAAGCCGGTCAGCAGGGATCCGGCACGGTAGATTCCAATCGCGTCGATCCCCGCATCAGCGAGGCCGTCAAGCAGTTTTCAGCGGACCACATCCGCCAAACAATCGAGAAGCTGGTGAGCTTCGGGAACCGTTCAACAATCTCTCCGCAGGACGAAGCTTCGGTCAAAGCGGGCAAAGGCGTCGGCGCGGCGCGCGATTGGATCAAGTCCGAATTCGAACGCTATTCTAAAGACTGCGGCGGCTGCCTCGAGGTCAAGACTGACGCCTTCATCGAGCAACCGCAGGACCGCATCAAGACTCCCACGCAAATCACCAATGTTTATGCGGTGCTTCGTGGATCCGATCCGGCGCAGGCAAATCGTATTGTGCTCGTGACCGGGCACTATGATTCGCGGAACAGCGATACCTTTAACATCACCGATCCCGCTCCCGGCGCCAACGACGACGGCAGCGGCACCGCCGTCAGCCTGGAATGCGCGCGTGTTTTGAGCAAGTACAAGTTCCCGGCGACGATCATCTTTCTGACCGTGGCCGGCGAAGAGCAGGGCCTGAACGGAAGCAAGCATTTCGCCGAGATGGCCAAGCAGCAGGGATGGAAGATCGAAGCAGTCCTCAACAATGACATCGTTGGGGGTGACCGAAATCCGGCACAGGATGCGAGCGTGGTTCGGGTATTCTCGGAAGGCATCCCGAACTCCGCCTCTGAGGCTGAGATCAAGCGCATCCGCGCTCTCGGCGGCGAGAACGACTCGTCTTCGCGCGAACTGGCACGCTATATCGCCGATGTCGGCCGCACCTACGACGCTGGCGTCAAGCCTCTGCTCATCTTCCGCCTCGACCGCTTTTTGCGCGGCGGCGATCATCTTTCCTTCAATCGCCAGGGATTCGCGGCCGTGCGCTTCACCGAATTTCGGGAAGACTACAACCACCAGCATCAGGATATCCGCACGGAAAATGGCATTGAGTACGGCGACCTGGCAAAATTCGTCAACTACGACTTCATCGCGCAAGTGGCGGCACTGAATGGAGCGACCTTGGCTTCGCTTGCCGTCGCCCCGGCTCCTCCGGTAAACGTCAAAATGCTGACGAAAAACCTGGAGAACGACACGACACTAACCTGGGAAGCTTCTCCGGGCGCCAATGGCTATGAGGTCGTTTACCGAGCCACCAGCGCTCCAGATTGGGAACACGTCCAAACGGTCAGTAGCGGTACGCGTGCAACTCTCAGGGTTTCGAAGGATAATGTGATATTCGCCGTTCGCGCCGTCGACGTCACTGGCCATCGCAGCCTGCCAGTCGTCCCCGAACCGGAACGGTAGAGAAACCTAATGCGCCGTGGCGGCACCATCTCGTTTAGCTTTCCACCATTCGCCGGTTGGGTGAAGCGCATTGTCATTGCTTGCACTGCAATCTTTCTCGTGCAGCTGATCGTCCCTCGGCTCTTTCGCGTTGACCTCCAATGGATCACTGACTGGTTCGCCCTGATACCTGTCTACGTGGTGAAAGGCGAAGTCTGGCAGCTTGTCACTTACTCACTACTTCACGCGACCTTCAGCCACTTGTTCTTCAACATGCTCACTCTGTGGTTTATCGGCGCCTACCTTGAGCAGGATTGGGGTCCCCGCCGCTTCATCGAGTGCTACCTGTTCTGCGTGATCGGGGCGGCGCTAGTGACCATCGTGGTCGCCTACACTCATTTCCTGGGCATGCGTCCGGCGACGGAAACCATCGGCGCCTCGGGCGGCATCTTCGGACTGCTCATGGCGTTCGGAATTCTCTACGCTAACCAGGAGATGTTTTTATTTCCTCTGCCGTTCTCTATTAAGGCGAAATACCTCGTCGGGATCTGGATCATCATCGCGATTGTCGCGGTCTTCGACCCCACGCAGAAGGGCATTGCGAACTTCGCGCACCTTGGCGGCCTGCTTTTTGGGTTCCTATTCGTGAAGTTTATGCCGCGGCGGGGTGTGAGTTATGCCGCGTCGGAACAATACTTCGGCTTGCGGAATTCGTATTACAGGTGGAAACGTCGCCGGGCGGCGAAGAAGTTCGAAGTCTACATGCGGCAGCACGACCGCAAGGTTACCTTCGACGAGCACGGGAATTACATTCCGCCCGAGGATCAAGATAAGAGGAACGGCGGATCAAAGTCGGGTTGGGTGAACTAGGAGTTTCACCGCCGAGACACCGAGTTCGCCGAGAAATGCTTTTGAACGGGAGTCTTATGAAGCTTGCGTCGATCTGCGCGGCTTTCGCTGCTTGTCTGCTGCTTCGAACTGCCTTGGCCCAGGAAGCGACTTCCTGCAAGGCCGTGCAGCATTACGGTGTCAAGGGCTGCCAGCTCCTTCCCGACAAAACTTGCCCTCCAGGCTATCACAAGCAAGCCGTCAACCCGCCGAACCCGCAGATGATGGGACCCACCTTCCTGATGTGCGTAGCCGACAAAGCGCCCGAGAAGGGACAGCCACCAAAACAGGAACCCCAAAAAGGTGAAAAATAGTCCCGCTAGGAATCGATTGAATCCTTGAATGCCGCAAGAATCCGGGCAGGCAATTGGTCGTTTCGTTTTTTCGCGCTGAAGCCGAGATCATGCCCCGCTCCATCCACGGTTAGCAGGACATGCTTGGACGGAATCAACTCAAGCGCCCTCTCAACCTCCTCGACGCTACCGAACGGATCGCGAGTCCCGTGGACGAACAAACAGGGCGTGGGCAGACTGGGAAGATGCTGCACGCGAAGCTGTTGCGGCTTGCGCGGCGGATGGAGAGGATAGGAAAGCAGCAACAATCCGGAAACCAACTCATGCTCTTCTGCGCATAACATAGTCGCCTGGCGTCCGCCGTAGGAATGTCCGCCAAGAAATATCTTCCCATTCACCATCTTTTGCATTACGGCAACCGCGTTATGCAGGCCGATGCGGTCGCGCTCGGCGTTGCCGGGAAAGGGAGGACCGAATCGCTTTTCCTGGCGGAAGGGCAGGTCGCAGCGCAGGACTGTGCATCCATGCCCGCAGAAGGTCTCCGCGAGAGCAACCAGCAGCGAAGCCGTGCAGTTGCCGCCCGCTCCATGCGTCAGAATCAGGGCGTCTCCAGACGCAGTGTCAGGCTTGTGAAGCCAGCCACGGACAAAGGGTTCGAGCGTATGGTTTTGAAATGACTCAGCCAGACAATGCCCTTAGCCTTTCGGTCACCCATCCGCGAATTTGTGCTTGGGTTTGTCCCGTTGATTCAGCGATCCACACTTCGTCATCCAGAGTGCCAACCGATTGAATTTCTCTCGCATAATCGGACTTAATCCAAAGCCACTCGAACTGCTTGCGGTAAAGGAGTGGATCTTTCCCATCATTCAGGATTTCCTTCGCCCACCGCCGCGCTAATACAAGCGGCTTGGCCGACAGTCATTTTCTTAAGTCCCATCTCAGCCATTGCTAGCGGGAGAACCTCGGCCACTTGGAAATACGTAGGTTTTTCCAAGATCGCCAACCGAACGATTGCATGCCCGTCGAGCCCTGCTTCCAGTGCATCTTGAGCGACCGTCGGCATGTCCTCGGAGGGGATCAGGTCCAAGCCAATCTTGGCTTCAATGAACTCTCGATCAAATCCCATTCTTGTATTTCGCTTTTCGCCTTTTTTGCAGACTGGCCGGACCTTCATCCTCTCCCACCGTGTGCAGACGCATGAAATTCGTCGCCCCCGAGGTGAACTTCGTTCCTGCAACCAGACCCAGCACCTCGCCCGCCTGAATCAGTTCCCGGGGAAGCAACTCTTCTTCCGCGGTCTTGAGCATCGACTCGGCTGATTCCCACTTCGCTTTGTGGACGGGATGCACTCCCCACAGCGCATTCATGCGATTGCAAACATCCGCATGACGGCTGAAGGCGTAAACGCAAACCTTCGGACGATGCTTCGACAACATGCGAGCAGTGTTCCCGCTTTCGGTAAACACAGCAATCGCCCGCATCGGCAAATCTTCGGCGGCATGCGCGATCGACTCGCAGATCGTTTCCGCGACTGAGTAGTGGCGGTTCTCGTGCCGACGGCGCAGCAGCACCGCCGACTGCGCGATGCTCGTTTCAGCTTCGAAAATAATCCGTGCCATCATCGCCACCGCTTCCCGCGGGTAGCGGCCGCTGGCGGTTTCTCCGGAGAGCATGACCGCATCCGTCCCATCGAAAATTGCGTTGGCGACGTCGCTCGCTTCAGCCCGCGTGGGGCGCGGGTTTTCGGTCATTGATTCGAGCATCTGCGTCGCGGTGATCACCGGCTTGCGCCAGATGCCAGCGCGCTGGATCACTCGTTTTTGGATGACCGGAACTTTTTCCGGCGGTAATTCCACCCCCAGATCGCCGCGTGCGATCATCACGCCATGCGCCGCTTCCAGAATCTCTTCCAAATGCTCGATCGCCTGCGGCTTCTCAAGCTTGGCGACAATCGGAACCGAGCGGCCAAAATCTCGCATCAACTCTTTCGCCATCCGGATATCGTCGGCCGATCGCACGAACGAAAGCGCAACGGCGTCGACGCCATGCTTCAATCCGAATTGGAGATCGAGTTCGTCTTTCTCGGTTAACGCGGGAATCGCTACCGCCGCGCCCGGCAGATTGATTCCCTGATGCTCCGCCAGCATCCCGCCGTTTACGATCTCGCACTCCACCTCCCGCCCGCGAACAGCCCGGACTTTAAGCTGAATGCGACCGTCGGACAAAAGCACCAGCGCACCCGGCGCAACTTCGCGAGCGAGACCAGAAAAATCTGTGGAGATGAGCGATGCGGTGCCAACCACCGGCTTAGCGGTGATCGTCAGAACAGCACCAGCCTTCAACTCGACAGGCTCGCCGTCTTTCAATTTGCCCGTGCGGATCTTCGGTCCCTGCAAATCTTGCAGAATACACACCGACCGCTTCAGTTTGCGGGCAGTATCGCGCAATCGGCGAATGCGCCGCGCGTGCTCGGGATGCGTGCCGTGTGAGAAATTGAGCCGGGCAACATCCATGCCCAGCCGCATCAGGTCCGCAATACACTCTTCCGAATCGCACGCGGGACCTATGGTGCAGACGATCTTGGCGCGGCGGCCGGTGGCAGGGATCATCGGGGGCTTGGTCTCCATGTCAGCGCGGCTCACCATTCGTCCGCCGCGTAATCTTGCCCAGTCCACGCGGGAAGAGCATAGCATTGAACTCGGCGCCGATCAGCACGACCAGCGAGATCAGGTACATCCAGGTCAGCAGGGCGATGCCAACGCCCAGTGAGCCGTAAATCACACTGTAATCCGCATAGCGCTGCAAGTACCATCCAAAAAATGCGGTGCAGAGCAGCCACATCGCCGTAGCAAGAACCGCCCCTGGGAGCACGCTATGCCACGGTTGCGTGCGCGGGACCGCATTGTGATAAATGAGTTGCATGACGGCAATGCTTGTCATGATGGCAATGAGCCAGCGGATCGCGGCCCACATTAAGTAAATCAGAGGCCCGAACTCATGGCCGAGATGAAACAAAATCTTCGTTTCGATCCGGTTGCCGAACGCGACCAGAATCGTAGAGAAGACCAATGGTAGACCCGCCATAAGCACAAGCGAAATAGCAATCAAGCGTTCCTGAAGTAGACCCCAGGTCTTCGGAAGTTGATAGGCGCGGCGGAATCCTTCCATCCAGGAGATGATAGCGCCGGAGGCCGTCCACATCGTGAGCACGGAGGTAGTGATTAACAATCCAACAGGACGATTCGTGCTGCCGCGCAAATAGGCAAGGGCCGCCGTACTGCCCGCCGGCAGAATTTTTCCCAGAGCGTCCGAGATTTCCCGCAGGTAAACTTCGCCCCGGCGAACCGTCGCCATCACCGAGCCAAGCACCAGCAGGAACGGAAAAAACGTGAGGATGGAAGAATACGCCCCGCCTTTGGCAGTCGCAAAGGCATCGTGCTCAAAGGCTCGCCAGATCGACAGGCGGAACAACCGCCAGAACCGCCCGAGCGCCGGAGCCAGAATCAGCCCACCCGGAATCGGTTCCGGCGGGCGATTCGGGTCCGCAGGCGGCCCGGTCAGACGTTGTGGTTCAAGCGCTAAAGACATCGAGTTGAGGGGACGTAGCCACGAAGACATTATCCACGGAAACAATCGTGCGTTGACCTTGTTTCGAGTTGCCTCGCTGCTGAAAACTCAAACTGAAAAATAAGGGGCGACTGAGTCGCCCCTCGTTGATTTGGGTTCGTCTTACTCGGCGGCGAGTTCTTCAGTTTCGCCTTCATGCCGCATGAGTTCGAGCGCGCGCTCGGCCTCTTCGTAAGCCTGCGAAACTTCCTCCTGCACCTTGCTTGCGGCCTCTTCCATCTCCGGAGAGAGGCGCACGTTGCGGTAATACTCCATGCCGGTGCCGGCGGGAATCAACCGGCCGACAATGACGTTCTCCTTCAGGCCGCGCAGGTGGTCGACAGCTCCTTGAATGGAAGCTTCGGTCAGCACGCGCGTCGTCTCCTGAAAGGAGGCGGCGGAGATGAAGGAATCGGTCGAGAGCGAAGCCTTCGTAATGCCGAGGAGCAGCGGACGTCCGGTAGCCGGCTTGCCGCCCTGCGAGATCACGCGCTCGTTCTCTTCGTGGAAGCGGAACTTGTCGACCTGCTGTTCGAGCAGGAACTGGGTATCGCCCACGTCTTCGACCTTCACCCAGCGCATCATCTGACGCACGATCACTTCGATGTGCTTGTCGGAGATGTTCACACCTTGCAGCCGGTAGACTTCCTGAATTTCATTGACCAGGTACGCCTGCAGCTCTTTCTCGCCAAGCACGGCCAGAATGTCGTGCGGGTTGAGCGGACCGTCCATGAGCGGTTCGCCCGCCCGGACGCGTTCACCTTCCTGCACGTTGATGTGCACGCCGCGCGGAACCGAGTATTCCTTTTCGGTGCCGTTGTCGGCGGTGACGTAAAGCTTGCGTTGCCCCTTGGAAACCTCGCCGAAGCGGACCGTGCCATCGATTTCGCTGATCACGGCCGTTTCGCGCGGCTTGCGGGCTTCGAACAATTCGACCACGCGCGGCAGACCACCCGTGATGTCCTTGGTCTTGGTGGTTTCGCGCGGGATCTTCGCCAGCACGTCACCAGGGAACACCGTGTCTCCGTCCTGCACCATCAAGTGCGCGCGTGACGGCATCAGGTAGCGCTTGCTTGCTTTGCCCTTGATGACGATCGCAGGCTGACGCTTCTCATCGGGTGAATCGGCAACCACGTGACGCGACAGGCCTGTGACCTCGTCCACTTCTTCGTGGAGCGTGATGCCTTCCTGCAGGTCCTTGAACTGTGCCGTGCCGCCAATTTCGGTAAGGATCGCAAAGGTGTAGGGATCCCACTCGACCAGAGCCTGACCAAGCTGGACCGCGCCACCGTCATTGACCTTTACCTTGGCACCGTAAACGACCGCATAGCGCTCTCGCTCGCGGCCCTTCTCGTCGACGACCGCGATCGAACCTTGGCGGTTCATCACCACCAGGTCTCCGCTCTTCGACTTCACGGTTTGCAGGTTGATGAAGCGTACCAGGCCGTTCGACTTCGCATCGAGTCGCGACTGCTCCGAAACTCGCGATGCCGTACCGCCGATGTGGAAGGTACGCATCGTGAGCTGCGTTCCCGGCTCGCCGATCGACTGCGCCGCGATGACACCGGTCGCCTCGCCGAGTTCGACAAGCCGTCCCGAAGCCAGGTTGCGCCCGTAGCACATGACGCAGACGCCGCGCTTCGATTCGCAAGTCAGCACCGAGCGGATTTTTACGCGCTCGATACCAGCAGCCTGAATCGCTCCAGCCAACTCCTCCGTGATCTCGTTGTTGATGTCGACGACAACTTGGCCGTCATAGTCTTTGATTTTTTCGAGCGAAACGCGGCCGACGATGCGGTCGCGCAACGGCTCGATGATCTCGCCGGCTTCGACGATACCGGAGACGAAGATGCCGTCCACGGTGCCGCAGTCGTATTCCGAGATGATCACGTCCTGTGCTACGTCGACCAGACGACGCGTCAGGTAGCCCGAGTCGGCGGTCTTGAGTGCCGTATCGGCCAGACCCTTGCGGGCGCCGTGCGTCGAGATGAAGTATTCGAGCACCGTCAGACCTTCACGGAAGTTCGCCGTGATGGGCGTTTCGATGATTTCGCCGGTCGGCTTGGCCATCAATCCGCGCATACCGGAGAGCTGGCGGATCTGCTGTTTCGATCCGCGAGCGCCCGAGTCGGCCATGACGTAAATCGGGTTCATCACGCCTTCTTTGTCGCGCTTCTGCATCTCGCCGAACATCTCGTCGGCAACCTTTTCCGTGATGGCCGACCAGATTTCGATGACCTTGTTGTAGCGCTCGCCGTTGGTGATCGCGCCGTCCAGGTATTGCTGCTGAACCGCGATAACCGCTTTGTCGGCGTCCTTCACCAGGACCTTCTTGTTGTCCGGGATGACCATGTCGTCGATGCCGATGGAGAGGCCGGCCCGCGTTGCATAACGGAAACCGAGCGACTTGATCTCGTCGAGCATCTTGACTGTCGTCTCGAGGCCATACCGCAGATAGCAATAGTTCACCAACTGGCCAATGCCCTTCTTCTTGAGCAGGCCATTGATGTATGGCATCGGCTCACGTCCGGCAACCGCCTTCGGCAGGTGGTCGTTCAGAATCGCGCGGCCAACCGTCGTGTTGATGTACTCGCGATCGAGGTGCACCGGGTCGGTGTGGCTCACGTCCTGATCGTCGTAGGCCTGAGTCAGGTCGATGACCTCGCCCGTGTAGCGCAGACGGATCGGCGTCAGCGTCTCGATCTCGCCCGTTTCGAGCGCGATTAGGACGTCATCGATATTCGAGAACGAACGCCCTTCGCCCTTCGCTCCCGGCTTGCCTTTGGTCAAGTAGTAGAGACCAAGCACCATGTCTTGCGTAGGCACAGTGATCGGCTGGCCCGACGCAGGAGACAGGATGTTGTGCGAAGAAAGCATCAGCACACTCGCTTCAACCTGCGCCTCCGGCGAGAGCGGAATGTGTACAGCCATCTGGTCGCCGTCGAAGTCGGCATTGAACGCCGTGCAGACGAGCGGGTGAATCTTGATGGCCTTGCCCTCCACCAGCACCGGCTCAAACGCCTGAATGCCGAGGCGGTGAAGCGTAGGAGCGCGGTTCAGAAGAACCGGATGATCCTTAATGACCTCTTCGAGAATGTCCCAAACGATCGGTTCCTGCTGCTCCACCATTTCCTTCGCTTGCTTGATGGTGGTGCAGTTGCCAGTCTGTTCGAGTCGGTGATAGATGAACGGCTTGAACAGTTCGAGCGCCATCTTCTTCGGCAAACCGCACTGATGCAGCTTGAGTTCGGGACCGACCACGATGACCGAACGTCCGGAGTAGTCGACGCGCTTGCCGAGCAGGTTCTGGCGGAAGCGTCCCTGCTTTCCCTTCAGCGTATCGGACAAAGACTTCAGCGGGCGATTGTTCGCTCCGCGCAGCACGCGGCCACGGCGGCCGTTATCGAACAGCGCGTCCACCGCTTCCTGCAACATGCGCTTTTCGTTGCGCACGATCACTTCGGGCGCATGCAGGTCCATCAGCTTCTTCAACCGGTTGTTGCGGTTGATGACGCGGCGATACAAGTCGTTGAGATCGGACGTGGCAAAGCGTCCACCATCGAGTGGAACCAGGGGACGCAGCTCCGGTGGAATCACCGGCAGCACGTCCAGAATCATCCACTGCGGCTTGTTGCCGCTCTTGCGGAACGCCTCGACCACCTTCAGCCGCTTGGCATACTTCAGCCGCTTCTGCAGCGAAGTCTCGGTCTTCATCTTCTCGCGCAGTTCGGTGGAAAGCGAGTCAACTTCGATGCGCTTGAGCAGCTCTTTGATCGCTTCCGCGCCCATCATCGCCTTGAAGGCTGTGGGGCGGTACTGCTGATCGAGTTCGCGGAACTTCGCTTCGTCCTTGATGACCTCGCGTTCTTTCGTCGGCGAGTCGCCGGGATCGACCACGACATACGCTTCGAAGTAGAGAATCGCTTCGAGATCGCGCAACGAAATATCAAGCAGGTGCCCGATGCGGCTGGGCAACCCTTTGAAGAACCAGACGTGCGAGCAGGGCGACGCCAGTTCGATGTGGCCGAGCCGTTCGCGCCGGACCTTCGACAGTGTGACTTCGACGCCGCACTTGTCGCAGATCACGCCGCGGTGCTTCATGCGCTTGTACTTGCCGCAGAGGCACTCCCAGTCCGTTACCGGCCCAAAGATGCGCGCGCAGAAAAGTCCGTCACGTTCCGGTTTGAACGTGCGGTAGTTGATGGTTTCCGGTTTGGTAACTTCCCCGTGCGACCAGCTCCGGATTTTTTCCGGCGACGCCAGGCTGATGCGGATGGCATCGAAGTCGGCAACGGGGTTTGCCATATCAAACGGGCTCGAACGAAACATGTTCCTCCGCTTTCCTCGGCTCTAACGCGACCGCCAGCGGCTCTCGATCACAGTTCTCAGTTCCCGGTTCTCAGTTCTCAGTAGAAAACCGGCTTGAGTCTCTGCCACGCGCGACGCTGAGAGCGAAGCGCCGCGATGGCCAATTGCTTAAACTTGTTGACGCAAAATCTTTGAGCGATTTCAGCCTTAGTCCCCGGCTCAGCTCTCAACCACTGAGAACTGAGAACTGACTAATCCGCGGCTACCGCCATGGGCTTCTTCTCCATGGCCTTGATCAACTCGACATCCAGGCAGAGAGCCTGCAGCTCGCGAATCAGTACGTTGAACGATTCCGGCACGCCCGGCTCCATTGCAGCCTCGCCTTTGACGATGGCCTCGTAGATTTTGGTGCGCCCGTATACGTCGTCCGACTTCGCTGTGAGCAGCTCTTGCAGGATGAACGCGGCGCCGTATGCTTCCAGCGCCCAGACTTCCATTTCGCCGAACCTCTGCCCGCCGAACTGCGCCTTGCCGCCCAGCGGCTGTTGGGTGATGAGCGAGTACGGCCCGATGGAACGCGCGTGAATCTTGTCGTCCACCAGGTGCGACAGCTTCAGCATGTAGATGTATCCGACCGTGATCGGCTGTTCGAACGTCTCGCCGGTCATGCCGTCGCGCAGCGTGGTCTTGCCCGAAGTGGGCAGGCCCGCGCGCTCCAGCAGCGCCTTGATCTCCGTTTCGCGCGCGCCATCGAACACGGCCGAGCCCATAAACACGCCCTTCTTCAGCGTGGGCGCGACTGCTTCCAGTTCGTCCTCGCTCAAGTCGGCGATCGTGTCCGAGAGCACTGTGTCCTTGAACAGCGCCTTCAGATCGCGGCGAATCGCTTCTGCGCGCGTGTTCTGCTTCAGCAACTCGCTGATCTTGTCACCCAGTTGATGTCCAGCCCAGCCAAGGTGCGTTTCGAGAATCTGGCCGACGTTCATACGGCTTGGCACGCCCAGCGGGTTCAGGACAATCTCGACCGGCGTTCCATCCTCGAGGTACGGCATATCCTCTTCCGGCAGAATGCGCGCGATCACGCCCTTGTTGCCGTGGCGTCCGGCCATCTTGTCGCCGACGCTCAGCTTGCGCTTCATGGCGATGTAAACCTTGACGAGCTTAATTACGCCCGGCGGCAACTCATCGCCCTTGGTCAGCTTGTCCTTCTTCTCGTTGACGATCTTCTTGAGCACGTCGATCTGCCGAGACGTCATCTCTTCGATCTCGTCGATCTGCTCGTTGACCCGCGGATCCTTGTCGGCATACTTGATGCGCTTCAAATTGCGCGTCGAAATCCGCTCGATCGTGTCGCGGTCGAGAATCGTGTCCTTGGTCAGAAGCCGCTTGTTGGTGCGCTCGTCGTGCAGGTCAGCCTGCACTTCCTTGCCGCCCAGCAATGCTTCCAAACGCTTCAAGCGCTCGTCGGTAAGAATTCGGATTTCATCCGAGAGGTTCTTCTCGAGCTTCGCGACCTGGTTGGCCTCGATCGCCTTCGCGCGCTCGTCTTTTTCCTGGCCCTTGCGCGAGAAGATCTTCACGTCGACCACCACGCCCTCAATTCCCGGCGGGCAGTAGAGCGAAGCGTCGCGCACGTCGCCGGCCTTTTCGCCGAAGATCGCGCGCAGCAGTTTTTCTTCTGGCGTCAGCTGCGTTTCGCCCTTAGGCGTGACCTTGCCGACGATGATGTCGCCCTGCTTGATGTTGGCGCCGATGCGGATGACACCTGCTTCGTCCAAGTTGCGCAGCGTCGACTCGCTCACGTTCGGAATGTCGCGCGTGACTTCTTCCGGCCCCAGCTTCGTGTCGCGCGCTTCGAGTTCGAACTCCTCGATGTGGACGGAGGTGTAGTAGTCCTCCTTCACCATCTTCTCGGAGACGAGAATGGCGTCCTCAAAGTTGTAGCCACGCCATGGCATGAAGGCCACAAGCACGTTACGTCCAAGAGCCAACTCGCCGAAGTCCGTGCAAGGACCGTCGGCAATGACCTGTCCCTTCACCACGCGCTGGCCTTTTTTCACGATCGGCTTCTGGTTAATGCACGTGTTCTGGTTCGAGCGCTTGAACTTCGTGAGCTGGTAAATGTCGCTGCCAACTTCACGCGACAGCTGCATCGGATGGTGCTCGCCCTCGACGCGCACGATGATGCGCTCGGAGTCGACTGAATCGATGATGCCGTTGCGCTTCGCCAAAATGACCGCGCCCGAGTCGCGCGCCGTCACGCCTTCCATACCGGTTCCGACAATCGGAGCCTGCGCACGGAGCAGCGGCACAGACTGGCGCTGCATGTTCGCGCCCATCAACGCGCGGTTCGCGTCGTCGTGCTCGAGGAATGGAACGAGCGATGCCGCAACCGACACAAGCTGCTTCGGGCTGACGTCGACGTAGTCAACTTCATCGCGATTCACCAGCACGAAGTTGCCCTGCTTGCGGGCATTCACCAGTTCGGTGGCGATGCGGCCCTTTTCGTCGAGTTCAACGTTCGCCTGCGCGATGACGTGGCGGTCTTCCTCCCACGCCGACAGGTAGAACGAGAACGGCTCGATTTCCACCGGCTTCTTGCGCTTGTCTTTCAGTTCGCCGTTGAGCTTTTCGATTTCGACTTTCTCAGCGTGATCGCCGACCTTGCAGTCGCTATCGCCGGCGTTCACCACCTGCACATAATCGATGATGCGCGCGCCCTTGACTTTGCGGTAAGGCGACTCGATGAAGCCATAGTCGTTGATCCGCGCAAAGCAACTCAACGACGAGATCAGTCCGATGTTCGGACCTTCCGGCGTTTCAATCGGGCAGATACGGCCGTAGTGCGTCGGGTGCACGTCGCGGACTTCGAATCCCGCGCGTTCACGCGACAAACCGCCCGGCCCAAGAGCCGACAGACGCCGCTTGTGCGTGATCTCCGACAGCGGATTCGTCTGATCCATGAACTGCGAAAGCTGCGACGATCCGAAGAATTCGCGGATCGCGGCCATCACCGGCTTGGCGTTGACCAGGTCGTGCGGCATCGCCGTCGACATCTCCTGGTACACGCTCATCTTTTCCTTGATTGCGCGCTCCATGCGCACGAGGCCGATGCGGAACTGATTTTCCAGCAGTTCGCCGACCGCGCGCACGCGGCGGTTGCCCAGGTGATCGATGTCGTCGACCGCGCCCAGGTTCTTGCGCAGCTTGAGCAGGTACTTGATAGTCGCGTAGAAATCATTTGGATCAAGCGTGCGCTGTTCGAGTGAAGTCGCTTCCTGGTTCTCGAACAGCTTGATGTTGAACTTCAACCGGCCCACGCGCGAGAAGTCATACTTGCGCGGATCGAAGAACATGCCTTGGAATAGAGCGGTCGCCGTATCCAAAGTCGGCGGATCGCCGGGCCGTAGCTTGCGGTAGATCTCGATCAACGCTTCCGAAGGAGTCGTCACCGAATCGCGCCGCAGCGTCTGGCTGATGACCGTTCCCACATCGTCGCGCTCGGGGAAGAACACGTTCATCTCGACGACGCCTGACTCGAGAATCTTCGAGACTTTGTCCGCCGTGATCTCCGAGTTCGCTTCGAGCAGCACTTCGCCGCTGGTCGTGTCGACAACATCGCTCGCCGCCCACGCGCCTTCAAGGTCGGTCACGTCGACTTCGATCTCGGTGATCTTCGCCTTCTGAATTTCCTTCAGGACAGCATGGTTGATCTTGCGTCCTGAATGCGCGATCTCATCGCCTGACTTCGACTTGATGCTGTGCGCCAGCTTCATGCCAAGCAGGTTCGTAGCCTTGTCGCCGGCCGGATCGACCGTCCAGAACAGCTTGTTGTCGCGAATAACGAGACGATCGGTCGTATAGAAAGTCTTAAGAATGTCTTCGCCGGAACGCAGTCCAAGAGCGCGCAGGAAAATCGTGCCCAGGAACTTGCGCTTGCGGTCGATGCGCACGTAGAGCACATTCTTCTGGTCGTACTCGAACTCCACCCACGAGCCGCGGTAGGGAATGATCTTTCCCAGGAAGTAGGTGCGGTTGTTCGCTGTCTCGAAGAACACGCCAGGAGAGCGGTGTAACTGGCTGACAATCACGCGCTCCGTGCCGTTAATAATGAACGTGCCGTTCTGCGTCATTAGCGGAACGTCGCCGAAGAAGACTTCCTGCTCCTTGATGTCGCGAATCGAGCGATTGCCCGTCTCGGGATCCTTGTCCCAGATCGTCAGGCGCATCGTGACCTTCAGCGGCGCGGAATAGGTCATGCCGCGCTCTTCGCACTCGGCCACGTCGTACTTCAACTGCAAGCCAACCGGGTCGCCGCACTTGTTGCAGAAGTCTGGAGTGTTCGCGTTGTAGGTGCCGCACTTATGGCAGAGCACTTCGCCCGGATGAAACGGATCGGTAATCACCGTCGATCCGCAATTCTTACAAGTGGTGCGGAGGTGGTGCAGACCTTTCAGGTGTCCGCACTTGCATTCCCAGTTTCCGATCGAGTAATCCACAAACTCGAGTTGTGATACGTTGCGAAAGTCGGTGATCGGGAACACGGACTGAAACACCGCCTGCAAGCCGCCGTCTTCGCGCTCGCTTGGCAGTTTGTCCATCTGGAGGAAGCGGTCATACGAGCGCTTCTGAACCTCGATCAGGTTCGGAATCTGGATGGTTGCTGGAATTTTGGAAAAATCAAAACGTTTACGATGGATGCTATTCTTTGCCATTCGAAGAACCTGCCTTCATGCAGCCTGGGGCTGCCAGTACTACGCGGAATGTGGGGCCACAGAGCAGGGGCGCAAAAATGCCCCGGAGTAAATCGAGCGGATTACGCGGAAAATGGACGCGGGCACCTGCAGGGACATGCCATCCCGCAGGCGCCGCATTCGACGCTTGGTCTTAAATAAATTGTAAAGTTCCGCGCCAGTTCAAAAGGCCTGTTCCGTCCCGCCGCCCGCGGGACCGGCTGCCAAACTTAATCCAGCGAACCTCTTCCGCTTCCCTGGGTCTAAACCTGAGGACTCGGGTTCGCTGTCACCTCGTTGGGCCAGAGTAAGCGGGTTATTTATAAGATGTTAACACGCCCGCTTAAGATTCAGCTAGTCTTCGGTCAAAAAATTGCTTACCGGGACGGGGAAAGCAGTCCAAGGCGCCTGCCCGAGACCACTTCCACCGTCCGGCCGACGAATCCTACTTCACTTCGACCGTAGCACCAGCCTCAGTGAACTTCTTCTTGATCGTCTCGGCCTCGTCCTTCGAGACGCCTTCCTTGATCGGTTTCGGCGCGCCATCGACCAGGTCCTTTGCTTCCTTCAGACCTAGGCTGGTGACCTCGCGTACTGCCTTGATAACATTGATCTTATTGGCACCAACGTCCTTAAGAATGACCGTGAACTCGGTCTTCTCTTCGGCCGGAGCCGCAGCACCCGCCGCCGCGCCGCCACCAGCGACCATAACCGGGGCCGCTGCCGCTGCCGAGACGCCCAGACGGGCTTCCAGTTTCTTTACCAGTTCCGACGCTTCAAGAAGCGACAGGCCAACTATCGAGTCTTCAATCTGTTGTAAATCCGCCATATTGTTTCTCCAGTCTTTAGTCTTTTCCGTAGAGACCCGGCATGCCGCGTCTCACTTTTCGCCATCCCGCCGCCAGGTTTCCAGTGCGTCAAGGCCATCGGATCCAGCGCCAGACAACGCCAAATCCCAGCCGCGCAACCCCCGCGTCGAGCTAGCCAAACTATTTCCAGCGGCTAAACCGCTGTGAAAATCAGTAACAGGCTTCTAGCTGCTGGCAAGCAAAATCAAGATCGCTAGAAGCTAGCAGCTAGGAGCTCCCAGCTGCATCCTGAAACTTCTTCTCCTGCACTCCCTGATTCACAACAACCGCCAGGTTGCGTCCAACCGCGCCCATCGCTGTGACGAGGCGCTGCGCCGGGGCATTCAGCATGAACAGAAGCTTCGCGTAAATCTCTTCCTTCGACGGCATGGTCGCGAGCGATTCGATCTCCTTGACCGTAATCACGCGGCCCTCGACCACTCCCGCCTTGAAGGTGAACTCCGGATTATCCTTCGCGTACTTCGCGAGCGCCTTCGCCATCGCGACCGGATCGCCCTCGGTGTAGGCAATCGAGGTCACCCCCTGGAGGCCCTTCAGCCCCTCCTCGATCTTCGTGCCCTTAGCCGCGCGCTCCGCCAGCGTGTTCTTCACCACGCGATACTTCGCGCCGCTCGATCGCAGCGCCTTGCGCAGTTCGAAATCCTTCGACACCGTCAGCTTGCTGTAGGTGGCGACGATCACGCTCGAGACGTTCTTCAAATCGCCGGTGAGTTTCTCAACCTGCTCAACTTTTTTCGCTCTGCTAACCGCCATATTCAAACCCTTTCAGAATTCTCCAGTTTGTCATCCTGAGGCGACATGCTTTTCGTCGCCGAAGGACCTGGGCGCGCCGCGCGAAACGCTCGCATACTTTGCGAGCGCAGAAAACGCGCGTTTGGCGCGCTTCCTTATTAAGCTTTCGACGCTGCCTCGATCGGGGTCGTGTCCAGCGAGATCCCCGGTCCCATGCTCGAACTCAAATAGCAAGCCTTGATGTACTTACCCTTGGCCACTGACGGCTTCGCCTTCACCACGCTCGAAATCAGCACAGTCGCGTTCTCGATCAACTTGTCGGGCGTAAATGACATCTTGCCCACCGGGCAATGCACCAGAGCCGTCTTGTCGGTGCGGAACTCGACCTTGCCGGCCTTCACTTCCTGCACCGCGCGCGCCACATCCATCGTGACCGTGCCCGTCTTCGGGTTCGGCATCAGCCCCTTCGGGCCCAGCACTTTGCCCAACCGGCCAACCGATTTCATCATGTCAGGCGTCGAAATTAGAGCGTCGAAGTCGGTCCAGTTCTCTTTCTGGATCTTCTCGACCATATCCTCGCCGCCGACAAAATCCGCGCCAGCCGCTTCCGCCTCGCGAACCTTTTCCCCGGTCGCTATGACGAGAACTTTTTTCGACTTGCCCAGCCCATGCGGTAGAACGACCGTCCCGCGCACCATCTGGTCCGCATGCTTGGGATCGACTCCCAAACGCAGCGTAACCTCAACCGTCTCGTCGAATTTTGCGAATTTCACTTTTTGCAGGAGTGGAACCGCATCCTGCAAGAGATAAGCGCGTGCCTCAACCGCCTTGCGCGCCTTCTCAATATTCTTTCCAGACTTCTTCATCCTTCACCTCGTCTCCCACCGCTGAACGTTGTTTCGATCAGCCGTGGTCATCTCGACTACAACAAACTTGCTGTCATCCTGAGGCGACATGCCTTGCGTCGCCGAAGGACCTGGGCGCGCTGCGCGAAGCGCTCGCGTTCCTTGCGAGCGCAGAAATCGCGCGTCTAGCGCGCTTCCTTATCCAACTACTTCAATTCCCATCGACCGCGCCGTACCGCGCACGCTCTTGATCGCCGCATCCACCGACGCCGCATTCAAATCCGGCATCTTCTGCTTTGCGATGTCCTCGACCTGCTTCGCTGTGACCTTGCCGACCTTATCTTTATTCGGCGTGCCCGAACCCTTAGCGATCCCCGCCGCGCGCTTCAGCAGGACCGACGCCGGCGGCGTCTTCGTGATGAACGTGAACGACCGGTCGTTATAAACCGTGATCACGACCGGCACGATCAGCCCTTCCAGTTCCTTCTGGCTGGTGCGTGCGTTGAACTGCTTGCAAAACTCCATGATGTTGACCTGCGCCTGACCGAGCGCGGGGCCAACTGGCGGCGCCGGAGTAGCTTTGCCCGCCGCAATCTGCAACTTCACCGAACCTGTGACCTTTTTTGCCATGATGCCTTTCTTCTTTATACCGGCCCTGAGTCTAGGATTTTCGGCTCAGCGAATCCGGAAGCTACAAATCAATTTTGCAATTTCGTAATCTGGTAATTTTGCAATTTGAACGATTCTGGGAATCGCGATTTTCAATTACGAAATTACAAAATTTCCCAATTACAATTCTTACGCCACTTTCTCTACCTGCCCAAATTCCAACTCGACCGGAGTCGACCGCCCGAAAATCGTGACCATGACTTTCAACGTCTCGCGGTCCTCGTTGACTTCGTCCACCACGCCAGTAAACGTCGCAAACGGCCCTTCCGAAATCCGCACCGTCTCGTTCTTCTCGAACTTGACTTTGAGCTTCGGCTTCTCGCGACTGTCGGCCACCTTATAAACAATGTGGTTGACTTCATCCGCCGAAAGCGGCGTCGGTTGCTGCCCGGTCCCGACAAAGCCGGTGACGCGCGGCGTTGACTTCACCACGTGCCAGACCGTGTCATCCATGTCCATCTCAACCAGCACATAGCCGGGATAGAACATGCGCTCGGACGTGTATTTCTTGCCGCCGCGGACCTCCGTCACCGACTCCGTCGGAATCAGCACGCGGCCAATCTTCCCCTGTAAGCCGAAGGCCACCACGCGGGACTCCAGCGACTCCTTCACCTTGCGCTCAAATCCCGAATAGGCGTGGATGATGTACCACTTCATATTCGGATTCTGCGGCGCCTCGCCACCCGTTACGGCTTCGACAGAAGGCGCGGCCGGCGCTTCCGCCGATCCGCCATCGCCCTTCACCGCATCCACTTTCTCTTCATCTACCATGAAATCGCTCTTTCCCGGCGCCTAATGGCGCGAGAGATAATGCAACGCCCGCTCCAGTGTGTTGCTGATCCCCAGGTCCACAATCCAGAAGAAAAACGCAAACAGGAACACGGTGATGATGACCACCGTCGTCGTTCCCTGCACTTCCTTCCGCGAGGGAGACGTGACCTTCTTCATCTCCGTACGCACGTCGCTGTAAAACGACTTGATCCGTTCCGGCCAGGACTTGATCCGGTCACCGAAATCGCCGCCCGCATTTGCGAGTGAGCTCGCCATTTTCTTCGTCTCCACTGCCATACCAGCCTGGCCTTCCTTCTTACAGTCTCAAAACTCTGGCAGGGGCGGAGGGATTCGAACCCCCAAGTTCGGTTTTGGAGACCGACAGTTTAACCGTTGAGCTTACGCCCCTGTCTTTCAGTACCCAGTACTCAGTCACCAGTATCCAGACTCGGCGTTTGCTTCGCTCTTGCTGAGTACTGGATACCGGGTACTGACTACTTCACTTCTTTATGCGGCGTGTGCTTGCGGCAACGTCCGCAAAACTTCTTCTTCTCGATGCGGTCCGGTGTCGTCTTGCGGTTCTTCATGGTCGAGTAGTTCCGCTCTTTGCACTCGCCACACTGCAACGTAATAATCTCTCGGGGCATTGCTGACAGCTCCTAACTTTGTGTAGCGCGGGCGCCCTCGCCCGCGCTGCGTTCTGATCTGCTGCATGCAACGCGGGCGCCCGCCCGCGCTACACAGTTTTACTGAATAATCTCCGCAATCGTTCCCGCGCCCACCGTGTGGCCGCCTTCACGAATCGCGAACCGTAAGCCTTTTTCCATCGCTACCGGCGTGATCAGCTCAATCACCAGGCTCACGTTATCGCCCG